>Ga0210057_1000001_pt1 | contig 844248 bp, 816 predicted proteins | sample CryGeyCG2114_010_2_FD_183968 | JGI IMG/M metagenome (GOLD analysis project Ga0210057, IMG submission 183968) | Groundwater microbial communities from aquifer - Crystal Geyser CG10_big_fil_rev_8/21/14_0.10 (SPAdes) (version 2) | ecosystem: Environmental > Aquatic > Deep subsurface > Groundwater... | reverse complement strand
CAGTCTTTCCTTGCTGATTCAGTTTTTTAAAAATATCTTTAAATTCCTTCCGTCCTACGGGATCAAGACCAGACATGGGTTCATCAAGAATTATTAATTGTGGATCATGGAGTAATGTTACAGCAAATCCGAGTCGCTGAAGCATTCCTTTTGAGTAGGTTTTTATTTTTCGATTGAGTGCAAAATCAATACTAAGTTCTTTGGTCCATCTCGAAATATTTTCATTGCACAATCTTGAATTTAGTTTAGACAAGCTTCCCATATACTTCAGGAATTCTCTGCCAGTTAAATCTGGATAGAAATAGGGGCGCTCTGGCATAAAACCAATTCGTGAAAAGATTTCACTCTTACTCAATCCTAACTTACTTGAAAACTCAACTATTCCAGCGTCTGGTTTAATGAAGCCAAGTAAGATTTTTAAACTAGTCGTTTTTCCAGCTCCATTTACTCCCAAAAATCCGCACATGGTTCCCTCTTCAACTTTAAATGAGAGTGAATTAAGAACGGTAAAGGTGGGATCCCAAAAATCTACTTTAAAAGTCTTTTTAATATCTTTAAATTCAAACATATTGATCTATGATATTATGAGTTGTGACGAGTTCAAAGATTATTAATTTTATTTTAGCTATTTTTTCAGCTTTCTTGCTGATGTTTGTTATCCCACAAATTCAAAGCAACATAATTTCAACTTCTAGACTAAAACAAGAAAAAATCGATAATTCCTTTAATATTGATTCTAACTTGGCTTTAATTTCTTCCGTCGGACAACAAAGGGCTCTCGCTGCAGTTATTTGGACATTCACATTGCTAGCGGGAGATATAGAACATCACAATGACCCTTCAGTGCTATCTTGGATGTACTACAAGTTTGATAATATTTCCAAGCTCGACCCTTATTTTTATAAAAACTATCTAGATGGTGGATTATATTTATCAGTCATCAAAGATGATGTCCTTGGTGCAGAGAAAATTTATAATAAAGGTTTAGAAATTTATCCACATGACTTTTGGCTAAACTTCTATGATGGTTTTAATAAATACTACGAGCTCAATAAACCTGATGAGGCGATAAAAAGATTTGAAAAAATTATTTTTCATCCAATCACAAGGAGAAATTTTTCTTATATTTCATCACTCACAGCTCGAATGAAGTCACAACAGGGCTCTATTGAAGAGTCCTACAAACTCATTGAGGCCCTCTATCTTAGAGAAGAGAAGGAGAATTTAAAACTTCGTTATTACAACATGCTTAATTCACTTCGAATTGAAATTGATTTAAATTGTCTAAACTCACAAACTTATCCCCAATCTTGCAGAAAAGCAGATCTTTCAGGGAACCGATATTTGTATAAAGATGGGCAATGGATTTCAAGTGTTAAGTGGAAGAAATTCAACGTTTATAAACGAAAGAAAAAAAAGGAGGAGCCTTAGCTCCCCCTTCTTGAATAATTTTCCAAATAATTAAATCTTTCTTTTAGTAGCCAGTTACTTTGTGAAGCAACGTCTTGTTTTCGTCGATAGTCCACTGATCCCAAGTTGCAGCAGTTGTTTTATCTGGAGAGATGTTACCAATAGCTCCTGCTTGAAATGTATCACCAGTGTTAGACACAACAGCAGTCGCAATTTGTGCTGTTAGATTAGCAGTTGTAGCTGCCGCAGAACCATAAGCACGTTTAACAGCGGCGCCATTAAAGCCTGTAGCTGCACAGACGCCACCGTTGTTTGTAATAATAGCATTGGCAGTAGCATTCGTTGATGTGAAACCTACAGCATAGTAGTTGTTTGCTGCTGGAAAAATATATCCGGCATCTTGAAGACATGTACCAAAGGCATCAAAGTCTGATTGAAGCGATGTTTCTGCTGAGTAGATTGAAGCTAATTGAAGTCTTGCTTCTGATGTTTTTGCTTTTGCTTGATACTTCTTGAAGTTAGGAATAGCGACGGCTGACAAAATACCAACGATGGCCACAACAACCATCAACTCCACCAGCGTGAAGCCTTCTTCAGTTTTCCAAGTTCTCATAAATCCTCCAAAGAATAATCCCAGTTAAGATGGGTTTTTCTAATAAGAGATCTTCATAATTGAAGTCTCTAAACTTTTACATCTCCAAATTTAATAAACCATTAAGAGGTTCAGTAAACATGAATCAGTAAACATATTTAATTATACTTCCTATTCGGTTTTTTCCTAAAAAGTCATAAGTCCTTCTTTTTAGGCTTAAAGTGATGTGCGAATTTTCAAGTATTTAGTTATTTGTCACAATCATTTTATATTAAATTGCCTCGATTTTCGGCCACATTCACCTATTCTCCACCACCAGCACTCATAAACATTGGCAAGTACATGGCCACAAGAACTCCTGCGATAATACCACCCAGAACAACGATAATGATTGGCTCGATCAACTTGGTCATGCCTTCTACTAAGGTGTTAACTTCTTCCTCAAAGACGTCAGCAACCTTTTCAAGCATTTGATCCATTTGTCCCGTTTGCTCGCCAACTCGAATCATCTGAGAAACCATGTCTGGGAAATAAGTAATTTTAATGAGGGGCTCAGTTAAAGATTTACCTTCAACAACCTTTTTTCTAACTTCAACCAAATCTTTGCGAATAACACCGTTATCAATGGTATCAATACAGATTTCTAAAGCATCAACCAGTGGAATTCCAGAACCCAACATAGTTGACAACGTTCTTGTAAAAGCACTGAGATTTCCCTTAATGATGATTTCTCCAAAAATTGGCATATTCATAAAGGCTTTATCAGTAATGATTTTTCCACTTGGAGTTTTCTTCCAGGAATTCAAAGAGAAACCTGTCACAAATAAAATGGGAATACCAACACCTGTATACTCTTGCAGGAAAGCTGAAATATCAATGACCAATTGAGTAATACCTGGCATCTCTTGACCGGTTTCTTGCAACATCCCTACAAATTGAGGAACAACAAAAATCATCAATGCATAAATAACACCAATACCAACAATGGTTACAATGAATGGATAGCTCATGGCTGACTTAATCTGTGCTTTCGTTTTTTCCTGTTTTTCCAAATGAATGGCAAGTTTACCTAGAATCGTATCCAAAATACCACCAGCTTCACCGGCTTTAACGAGGTTGCAATAAAGTTTATCAAAACCTTGATGAAAAGACATTGCTTGTGCAATTGTTTTACCTTCACCAACATCACTTGCAATTCTCTTGATCGATAATTTCAACATGGGTTGCTTTTGAGCTTTATAGAGAATTTCCAAAGCCTGAATAATGGGAACACCAGCATTGATCATAATAGATAATTGCTTAGTGAACATCATAAGGTCTTTTGCCCCGAAAGGTTTTGATAAACCTTTTGAAACCATCCATTCGCCAATATCAAACTCGAGAAGAGAAGGTGGTGAAACCTTAAGAGGTCTAATTCCCTTTCCTCTAAGAACTCTTCTAACCTCTTTGGCAGACGTCGCTTGCACAGAGCCAGATTCTCTCCTGCCCTCTTTGGTCATGCCTACATAAGTCCAATTACCCATTTCCTATTTCCTATTACCTATGTCATGCCACGTGTTTTAGCACCAATCTGTTTTGCCAGCTCTTCTGGGTTTGGTGAATAACTCATGGCCGTATCATTGTCGATAAGTCCGGCATCGACATATTTTTTTAAACTTTGGTTCATTGTAATCATACCCGTTTTTTCTTGTCCGATCTGCATTTGTGAATAAATTTGATGAATTTTATCTTCACGAATTAAATTTCGTATACCAGGAGTGGGAACCATAATTTCCATAGCGCATACTCGACCAGGTTCATATGATTTAGGTATCAACTGCTGTGCGATAACTCCCTGAAGAACAAATGAAAGAAGTGTTCGAACTTGATCCTGCTGATGTGCTGGAAAAACGTTAATTACACGATTGATAGTTTGGACTGCAGAGTTAGTGTGAAGTGTTCCAAAAACTAAGTGCCCCGTTTCAGCAACGGTTAGTGCTGCCTCAATCGTTTCAACATCTCTTAGTTCTCCCACAAGCACAATATCTGGATCTTGTCTTAAAAGACTTCGAAGAGCGTGGGAAAAGGTCAAAGTATCTGAGCCAATCTCACGTTGATTGACCAAGCAGTTTTTATGAGGATGCACAAATTCAACTGGATCTTCGAGCGTTATAATATGACCCGCTTCGTTTTCATTAAGTCTATCAATCAATGCAGCAAGCGTTGTCGACTTACCTGAGCCAGTAGGTCCTGTAACAAGTACCAAACCATTACTCACATCAGTCATCTCTAATAGAACGTTTGGTAAATTTAGTGTTTTAAAATCAGGAATAATACTAGGAATCTGTCTAAAAACAGCTGCCACTGATCCCTTTGAGTAGAAAACGTTCGCTCGAAAACGAGCGAGCCCCTTAATCCCAAACGAAAAATCGAGCTCCAAATTTTTTTCAAACTCATTTTTTTGCTCTTCAGTTAAAATTTGATAAATAAGGCGCTTCGTATCCGCAGGGGTCAGTGGAGGAATTTTCACTCTAACAATTTCGCCGTTCACTCTCATACCAGGAGGAGAAAGTGACGTGAGATGCAAGTCAGATCCATTGCTATCAACCATCAGCTTAAAGAGCTGTTGGATTTTTATACTGTCACCAATTCCAGCCTGATGGGTTTTGGTTGCTGTTTTATCATCGGCCATAAGAGCTCCTAGAATTTATCTGCGGCAGAATTTATAATCGCTTCATCAAGTGTCGTCATCCCCTGAGCAACTTTCGTTAAAGCTGTCATTCTCAATGTTTTCATACCATCTTTAATTGCTTGTTTTTTAATTTCATCTGCAGAAGCATGCTTGAGTACGAGTTCCTTTACCAATGGAGTCATGTCAAGAACTTCATAAATTGCAACTCGTCCTTTATAACCAGAGCCCCCGCAATAATCACACCCCCTGCCTTTATATACTTTTATTTTTTCAGCAGAACTTGGAGCAATACCACACGCAACTAATTCCTCTATTGAAACTTTGTGCTCATCTTTGCATTCGGGACAAATTCTTCGACAAAGTCTCTGGGCGACGACAACGTTAAGCGCTGCAACAACAAGGAATGGTTCGATTCCCATGTTGATAAGACGAGTTACAGTAGATGCGGCGTCGTTAGTGTGCAAGGTACTTAAAACTAAGTGACCAGTTAATGCAGCTTCAACTGCAATTTCACCAACCTCAAAATCTCGAATCTCCCCAACCATGATAATATCGGGATCCTGTCTCAAGAAAGATTTCAAGGCTGCTGCAAAGGTTAATCCAATGTCTTTTTTTACGTTAACCTGATTAATTCCCATAAGGTTAAATTCTACAGGATCTTCTGCTGTAGAAATATTTGTGTCCACTTTATTGAGTTCGGCAATTGCAGAATATAACGTTGTGGTCTTCCCAGAACCCGTTGGACCTGTAACAAGACACATTCCATAGGGCTGATTGATAGCATCTTGAAAAACTTTAAGCTGTCTAGCTTCCATCCCAAGCTTGGTCATATCGAGCTGCAGGTTTGAAGAATCAAGAAGTCGCAGAACAATTTTCTCACCGAAGAGAGTTGGCAGCGACGAGACTCTGTAGTCAATCGGCTTATTCCCAACCATGAGTTTAATTCTTCCGTCTTGCGGCTTACGTTTTTCAGAAATATCCATTTGTGCCATAATTTTCAAACGAGAAACAATGGGCAGCATAAGCTTTTTATCTGGAGTTTGAACAACATCAAGAGAACCATCAATTCTAAAACGAATTCGAAAATCTTTTTCATAAGGTTCAACATGTATATCTGAAGCCTTGCGGATAAAAGCTTCAGCAAGGATTTTGTTCACCAAGAGGATTACTTCATCTCCAATATCCTCTTCTTTAATGTTATCTTCTTTTTTCTCATCACCTCGAACTTCTCTAATCGTTCCAAGAAGTTCTTCAATCGATTCAGTAGCGCGCTCATATATTTTCTTCCAAGCAGAGATATTTGTTAGAATAAACTCTACGGGATGCTGAAAAAGCGCCTGTAGCTCCGTCTTTTGTTCAATTATCGTAGGGTCATAAATAGCAAGAGTTACTGATTTTGCTGATTTCTGAATTGGCATAGCACGAAACTTTATCGCATCGCCTTTTTTAATCAGCTTAATCGTTCTTTCCTTAATCTTAGCCTTAGTGAGTTCAATAAATGTAAGTTTGTATTTTTCAGCTAGTTGTTTTGCAAATTTTACGTCATCAAAAAAGCTAAGATTTAAAAGATCAAGTTCTGAGATCTTTAATGGATCCTTTTCTAATAATAATGGACGCAAGTCTTTGACTGGCACCATCCCTGTCTGACTGATAACTTCAGCAAACTCTTTACGAAACATTAAATCCCCATTTTAGGTTTCATATGTTATCGGATTTATTAATTAAAATCTTAAATATAGAGAATTAGGATAAAGCCCAAAAATCAAGGGCATATTTGGCCTGAAGATAAAGGAGATTTAACCCATCAATATAGTCAATAGAACGTTTTTGATCGGGAATTACCGATGCATGTTTCATGTCGTAATTAAAATCAAAAAAAGTACTGCCACGACTGAGGTTTCCTGAAAAATACATATCCCGTGAGCATGCATTGAGAACTACCGCTTCGTCTTTTATCTGAGAACTTAGATCAATCTTTGAAAGATCTCCGTAACTTTTTCTAGTTAAATGAGTATATGATCGATTAAGTTTATTAAGAACTTTCTGCGTAATTTCGGCCATACTTCCTGATCCCAACAAAACAATATTGGAGTAAACATTAGCAGTGAGCAAATCATTTAAAATTTCTTCTAGTGCCAGATAATCAGTGTTAGTTGCTTCGAAGTTGTTCTTATTCCTTCTAATACAATTGATGGCGGAAAATGTTAGATCAGGATTAAGAAAATGCACTTGATCTACAAAGTGTTTCTTATAGGGAGCCGTAATACTTAGACCCATGAGATCATCTGAAAATAATTCTTCCAAAGAAGGGATTTCCTTGTCATGTGAAAAATCAAACAATTTATAATCTAGATTTTCACCCAATAATTTTCTATATATAGCTGGCGATTGAGAATGTGATATGTTCCGTCCAAGAAGTGCAAGTTTATACATTTAGACTCTTTCGAAGCTCAACATCTTTTGAGATTTGAGAAATGAGGTCATTAACATTTGCAAATTTTATTTCGTCACGAATGAAGTCACAAAATTCTAACTCAATATTCTCGCCATAAATATCATGATTGAAATCGAAAATATATGTCTCAATTGAAACAGATCCTTCTCCAAACGTAGGATTTCTTCCTATATTTGTAATAGATTGAAAACGAATGCCTTTATATTGGGTAATCGTAGCATAAACCCCTATTTTGGGAGTTAATCTAGTTTTATCTATATTCATATTGGCCGTGGGAAAACCTATTAATTTCCCTCGACCAGCTCCCTTAACAACACCGCCATCCAGACTATAATTTCGTCCGAGATATTCATTTGCGGTTTTCACATTACCTTCTTTTAACATTCTTCTTATTAATGAAGATGATATGTTTTGATTGTTTGAACTGCCAAAAGGTTGCATCTTTAATATTTGGATATTTTGAGATTCACCGAGTTTTGCAAAGTCCTCGAACGTTCCTTGCTTATTTGACCCAAAATTAAAGTCATGACCAAGACAGACCATTTTTAACAATTTATTTTTAAAGACATATTTAGTTAAAAATTCTGTCGGAGACAAAGTGCTAAAGTCGCGAGTAAACGGTAACGTAATTATAAAATCTACACCTGCATCAAAAAGAAGTTTTGATTTGTTGTCTGGCCGTTCAAGCAAAAAATCTTCTTTTGAAAACAAGACGACATGAGGATGTGGATGAAAGGTCATAGCGGCAAGCTTGATGAGATTAGAGCTTTTTAAAGTTTTAATTTGGTCAATGAGAGACACATGTCCTTTGTGAACACCGTCAAAATTACCAATAGTAAGAACAAACTCACATTCAATTTCCTGTATGTCTGAAATAGATTTATTCATACTTGTTTTGCTATATCCGTTAGTAGTTTTTTTGAAGGCTTATATGGCTTAGTAACATTATTTTGCTCTGATGCAAAGATCATGTCGACCGAGCTCAGCATTTTTAAGAATTCTTCCTTCGACTTTTGATCAAGTGCAGAATTTTTTATCATAACCTCTACTGTTTCTCCTGAATTATTACCTGAAATATGTTTGGCCAATTTAAACAATGTTTCATGCTTATATTTCTGCTTTTTTAGTTCATCCAAACTCTCTTTAAGTTCACTTGAGAATGAAGAAATTTGACTCCTTTCCACTTTTACATAATGAAAAAAACTCATTGCAAAGACGAGGAATGCCAGAAGAATTGCAAGTTGCTTTTGAAACAAGTTCCAATGGTCAAAATAGTCAATTCGAAAGAAGGGAGCAAGAAGACCAACTTTAACAGGAGACTCCACTTTTTTACTCTGAGAACTGTTTTCTTTTTTTATATCAGGAGTTTGCTCTACACTACCCGCAGCCGAGGCTCCAACGATCATAATCTTAGGAATTGTTAAAGACTTTGAGTAATACTGCTGCTTCTCAGGATCAAAGAAAGAAATACTAATATCTGACTGTGGAATATCTCCATTTTTTCTTGCAATATAGGTGTAATAAAATACTTTTTTGGCCCGCCCATTTGGCAACTCTGTTATGTCACTCTTCACCTCAAATTCCTCAACCAATTCAGAATCAAGCAATTTCGGTGTCGACATGTTTTCCAAAGCACCGTCACCTGTAATTTCTAAGGTAAATTCGATAACATCATTTGCGATATATTTTTCACGCCCGCCTTTAAAGCTAATTTCGTGTTTACCAACCAGTCCCGTGAAATCAGGCGGAACTCCTTGCGAAGGCAAAGGGCTCACTGAGATTTTTACTATTTTACTTGAGATATCTTTTGACTTTGGTTGTCGAATTTGGAAACCAAGTCCGCCAAATGGAGAATAGCTGCTCCCTTCATATTGAATACTCAAAGAAATAGGATCAATAATCACATTATCTATAGCTTGAGGAAAAAGTCTCGCTGAATAGACGTTGTATCGCACATAGGTATCATTTCCTATTCTATACATTTCTTTATTTGGCTGAATATTACGAAAGCGCTTTAAAAACTTGTTTAGTTGAGGAAACTTTTTTAATTCTTGTGATAAAATGGGTTTTCTCGAATAGAGAAAGAAATTTACCTCTACTCCTTCTCCAAGAAAAAGATTCTCTTTTGAAAGTTCGGCTTGAACAAAAATATCCTGTGCCCTAACTTCTTGATCCCCTACTTTAAACGAGTAATCTCTAAGGCGAACAATTTCTCCATCAGCCTCCACCTTTATATCAGAAAGCTTAACTGATCCAGAGCGATCGCTCATCGCTTTATAGACAACAGTTAACTCGCGCTCAGTCTTAACTTGACCGTTGATAAGTACACTCTTTATTGAAACACTTTCATTTGATTTTTCAATAATCTCAGTCCCCCTTGGCGTGAACGAGATATAAGGAGTCTCATTGATTTGCCCCTTGATTTTAAATAAAATGTCATACTCTGTTCCCTTTACCGGCTGCAAAGGATCAGTTGAAACCTCAGCTTCAAATGCATAGAGATTATTTATTAACGACAAGATAAGAAATAGTACGATTGCTCTCACCAGTCTTTCCCCTTTGTTCCTCTTTCTTTTGCCGATGTATCAATAAATTGTTTCTGTAACTGTTTATCATCACTTTTAAGCTGCTCCAAAAGACCTGCAAGCTGTGACTTACTTTTTTTAGACTTGTTCGTTTGGTCTTTATTTGTTAACGGCTGCTGCTTTTTACTAGAATCTTCTTTTTCTTGATCTTTGCTTTTGTCGCTTTTATCTTTATCTTCTTCTTTATTCTTATCTTTTTGATCGTTCTGATTTTTTTTATCCTTTTGTTGCTGTTCCTGATTTCCCTGAGAGCCTTTTCCTTGCCCCTGATCTTCGGACTGATTCTTTTCTTCTGACTTTTTTTGGTCCTGCTTTTGGCTTTTTCCCTTTTGATCCAATTGCTTATTAAGTGAAATTAGTAAATTCTCTCTAATCTCATTCTTATATTTCTCATCAATATTTGAGTTTAGAGCATCTTCAAATTTTTCAATAGCATCAGCTGTTTTGTTATTTGCCAATTGTGCTGTTGCAATATTTAGTTTTGTTTCTAGTTGAATTTTTTTTGAACCAATTTCTCCTGCCAATATACCTGCTTCCTTATTTTTCTTTTCCTTTAGCAAGCTTGCTATCAAGTTACCTTTTTCATCAGCAGTTGAATTTCCAGAACCTAATTTGGACAAATCTGTTTGTATCTCATTGGCTTTCAAATTTTCAGAACCTAATAGAATTAAACTTAAAATAGAAGCTAAGTAGAACGACTTCCCACTGCGTAACAGAGTGTACAAGAAATAAAGAAAGATCGAGCTCGCAATAAACAGATGCCCTAACACTGGCCTTTGCTTAATCAAACCGTCTTCATCTTGAGATGAATCCGTCGACATGAAGTTTAAGATTTCATCTGTAGGAAGTGAGTAAGAGTAGATTACCCAATATTTATACATACTAAACTTGTTACTTAGAGTTTTTAAAAAATTTTCGTTAATTTTTGTTATAACAGCCTTTCCCTCATATTCTTTATATCCTCTAAAAACGTTGTTTCTATCTCTGATTGGAATGTTTGCCCCCTTTGAAGTTCCAACGGCCACAAATGCCATCTTCACCCTCTCCGAGCTTCCTACGATATTAAAATCCTCGTGAGTTTCAGCATCTGAAATGACCATTATATTGCCAACAGCTCCATTTTTATCTGACTCAGATGCGAGATAAGATAATGATTCACTTATGGCCATTGGTAAATTGGAACCTGCGTCTTCATACTTTAAATCTTCAAGAGCACCAAGTCTTGAATCCAGAAGATCTCTATCGTCAGTGAAAGGAACCAATTTCTTAGTTGTGTCGGAAAAGATAAGGACTCCAATGTCACCTATCCCATGATTTTTGACAAAGTGCCTGGCCAGCATGACGGCCTTCTTTAATCTGTTTGGTTTTACATCTTCCGCGAACATTGAAGTCGATACATCAATCAAAATAAGCGTCTTGCTTATTGGTTTATTGGCCTTAATGGAAACTTCACTTCCTCTAAAATCGAGCAATGACACAAATATCAATGACCAAAAGAGAAAATAGAGAACAATCGAGATTCTGTACTTGCCTGTCGGTCTTAAATTCCATCTTCTGCGTATTGTTTCAATTTTCCTCTTGTTATTTATGAGCAAAATAAAAGTGAAAACAACAAAAAGAATCGCTAGAAATAGAATATGTTTTGAATAGATTAAAGTCACACAATCCTCTTTCTGCCAAATATATCAACAAGAGTCAGCATAACTAATAAACCCACACCATAAATATAGTAGGTGAGATATTTTTCATCATAAATAATAAAGCCAGACTTTTTAATCTCGGTCTTCTCTAATGATTGGATTTCATCTATTACTTTTGAAAGACTATTAGGATCACTAGCAAGATAGCTCTTACCTCCTGTCTTTTCTGAAATTTCGTTTAAAGACTTGAAGTCTACCGAACCTCCTGGAATATTCTGGTAGCTTCCGTATCCAAATCCTTGTCTCAATACCTTTCCATTTTCAACGGCACCAATTCCAATGGAGTAAATTTTGATACTTCCATTTTTCGCTTCCTCTGATGCTTGCTCAGGGGTCATATTGCCCACATTACTGACACCGTCAGTTAACAAAATAATAATCTTACTTTTAGCTTCTGACTCTTTAAGCCTTGCGACAGCCAATCCTAAAGCATCTCCGATATTAGTACCCATTCCCAAAATGTTCATTTGAATACTATCGGCCATATTTAAAACCAATTCTAAATCTGTCGTAAGAGGCAGAAGCGTAAAGACTTTTTCAGAAAACATGATGATTCCAATTCGATCATCTGGTCGGCTTGCAATGAATCTTTTAATTTCTCGTCTCGCAACTTCTAATCGATTTGGCTTAAAATCTTCAGCCGCCATACTTCTCGAAACATCCACGACTACAAATATATCTTTAGCAAATATGGTTTGATCAGAAAGGCCCTTTGGATAACGTGGTCGAGCAAGAGCGATTGCGATTAAACACCATGCCAATAGAGATGAAACATTCCAGAGTAATGTGAGGAACTTACCTTTAAAATTCGCTTTTGACTCACTTTGGAAAAATGAAATTTGATGAGCTCTAAAGAGCCCTTTATTATTTACTATCCATAAAATGTATCCCAAGGCACCAAAGAGTGCCCAATAGGGATTAGTGAATTCCATTGGCCATTCTCTCACTTATCTTTTTCAAATCTTCAATAACATTTTCATCCCAATCTCTGATATAAAGTCTTTGCTCAACAATGTTCTTAAAGAGTTTCACATCTTGATTATCTAACTGATCAGTGACCTCTTTCAGCTCAAAAAACTTTCTTTCAAAATCAGTACGCGATTTTAAATCTTTCCAATCTATGATTTCTCTTTGCATTATTACTTTTTGCTTAGGTTTAAACTTAAGATACAGACCCGCTAGGATTAGCAAAAAAGAAAAGAATCCAACCCCATAAAGGAAATAATTAGGTGTAATTCTGGCTTCCCAGACATTCAAAGGTTTATCTTTGGGAACAACAATCTCTTCTAAGCTGAAATTAATTTTGACGTTCACATTTTCATCGCCAAGTCTCAAGATTGAAAAGGCTTCTGGTTTAGACAAAGGAACAAGCACGAGATCTGCTATAATATATTCAGTATTATTTTCAGATGGGCTTATTTTCAAAATCTTTGAAAGGTAAAAATGATCTAGGAATCGATTTCCGCTATACTCTCTTATTCTTTCTACGCTTTCTACGCTCGCGGGCCAGACTTCCAGTTGAACATTGACGACATCGCCTGCTTTTATATCACGAGCACTAGTCTTAAGCTCTCCCTGCGTCTCTGCAAAAGAAACGCAACTTAAAAAGATGCTTATTAATATCAATACTCGTCTCAATTCATTTTACCTATAAATAGCTCGAGGTGATTTTTTCGAATATCTATATCTTTCATGCCCTTTACGAAAGGAATCTCATCTAATGATTCAAAAAGATGAATATTGCTTTTCCCTTTTTCAACATTTTCAGCTTCAAAAGCAACGCTTTTCAATTCGCCGTTTTCAAATCCAGACCAAAGTCGAAAAAGATGAAAGTGAACATTTAAAAACTCTTTAAAAAAGTTTTCATCGCGAAAATAATTTTCGAAATCGGACAAAATGACAACTTCCTTTATTTTCCCTGTTTTCTTATGAACAATTTTTCTAACATCCATTTCTTTTGGGATCTTTTTAAATTTCTTTAATCGAACACAAGTTCCATCCGAATTGAGAAGTCCTTGGGCTTGCATTGTTTTAATAAGTTTTATTAAACCAATATCCCCAGAGAGCTCTCTTAACTCAGTCACTTCTTCATGGACGATAATAATATTGACAAGGTCTCTTGTCTTTCCAGCCATTACAATGATTAAGCATGCAATTTCAAGCGCACATTGAACTTTCGATTTCTCATAGTAGCCATCAAACATAGAAGGACTAGCATCAATAACAATTTGTATTTTTAGATTTCTTTCTTCTTCGAAAGTTTTTATATAAGGATGATTGGTTCTTGCTGTTAGTTTCCAATCAATGAAACGTACCTCATCCCCATAGCTATAAACCTGATGCTCCTTAAACTGCAGTCCATTTCCCTTAAAATGAGACTTCCACATTCCGATTGAATAGGATCTCCCACGATTAAACATCGCTTTTTGCAAGGAGGCTGCCATTCTTTTAATTTCAGCTAGATTCATATTTTATTCATTGCAATTTCGTAAACGAGATCTCTACTTTTAATTTGATCTACCTGAGCTTCATAAGTTAACAAAACACGATGACCCAAAATATCTTTAACATTTTTCATAACATCATCAGGAGTTACGTAATCCCTTTGGGCCATCACGGCGTTAAACTTTGCAACTTTATATAACCAGATGCATGCTCGAGGAGAAGCTCCCGCTAGGACTGATCCTTCATATCGCTTAACCATTTCGATGTTTCCTGGCCGAGTTGCATGAACGATGCGCACGATAGATTGTTTAATTTTCTCATCTACGTATACACTTTCGGCTATTTCTTGAAATGAAAGTATGTCATCAGTCGTTAAAACGGGACTCATTTGGCCTAATGGATTTTTCTTTTGATTTAGTATACTTCTTTCTGATTCAAAATCAGGGTAATCAATTGAGATTTTCATCATAAATCTATCCAGCTGAGCCTCTGGCAATGGATACGTACCTTCTTGATCAATTGGATTTTGAGTTGCAAGAACTACAAATGGATTTGAGAGTTTATGGGTCTCCTCTCCAATCGTGACTTGTTTTTCAGCCATTGCTTCTAATAGAGCTGATTGAACCTTCGCTGGTGAACGATTGATCTCATCTGCTAGTAATATTTGAGTGAAGATAGGACCGAACTTTGTAAAAAAGGATTCTTTTTGTTGACTGAAAATCATTGTTCCAATCAAATCTGAAGGCAACAGATCGGGTGTAAATTGAACTCTTTGAAAACTTAAATCACAGAGTTTACTCATCACATTTACACTCAAGGTTTTTCCCAAGCCAGGCATACCCTCAATCAAAAGATGCCCTTCGGATACAAGTGCACACATAATCGATTCAAGCATTGAGTCCTGCCCAAAGATTATGGACTTCGCAGAGGTTAATGCGGTATTAAATTTATCAACTACTGATATTGTCATTTGAAACTCCTTTTAGGAATTATACTAAATTAGCTGTATTTCGTAATTATTTTAAATGATTGTCTACTGTAATACTTTGATGCAAATGATCTAGCATTTCATCAATTTCATCTTCATCAAAACTCTCATAAAGGTTTTTAAGCTTATTGTATCCATCCAGCTTGTCATTCAAGAATACGAAATCGACCAACTTGTAGAGTTCGTCGTAATGAGGGTTATTATAGCACTTAGTCCCGTCGCAAACCTTCTCACTTGTAATGAGTTTCAAATAGTCTACTTCTTTGCTTTTGTATTTTAGCCATTGTTCTACATCACTCAAAAGAACATCTATTCTTTTTTCATTAGTGACTTTAAATTCATCCATATTCACAAGAAGTTGTTTAAATTCAACTTGAGCACTTGGACTTTTCTCTAGCTTACTTATTAAATTATTGATGTCTGTAACGTAATCAATATCGCCATCAACAGCTACAAGATCATGATAGAAGTAATAGAGGAATTTTGAGGAAATATGCTCGATGAGATTTCTAGCATCATTATCATTTTCAAAATAGTAAAAGAGAAAACTTGATAGCTCATATAAGTTTTTTGAAATGTATTTTCCAAAGTCATTATTTAATATTGCTAAGAATGGTTTTGGGGTCAATTCTCTTATGAGAATTTCCAATGTATCAAGGGTAATATTTATTGATGCGGACTGACTCACCATAGAGCCAATTTTTATCAAGGCATTCTCTAAATAAACATATGATTCATCATTTAGATTATTTAAAAAATCTATCCACTCTACTAACTTCTGTTCACCTTCATTGGTCTTTAAATAAGACAATATACTATTAGTTGTCTGAAGTAATTTTGTGAAATCTGCCTTTTTCAGCATACCGTTATTCAAATTTATAAAGCTTGATAAGCTAAGCAGCTCTTCCTTATCAATTTTGTGCGTATCCAAATTTCTATTGATCAACCTAGCGAGGTTTGTAAAAAAAGAGACCATCGTTAGCTTTGTTAAAATTCTTCCGTTGTGGTTGGCCAATTGAGACCTACTTAGTAGGACTGGAAGATCTAGCTTAATACCCAAGACCTTTTTGGAAAACATTGTAGCTCGCTGAGCTTCTGGTTGCGAACTAAGAACAAAAGGTGAGAAAAACATCCTGAAGCCATCAGAATGTCTAAAGCTATCGGAGTTAATTTCTGTTAAGCCCTTAAAGAAAGCTACAGAGTTTTGGGCCAGCTTGACATCATTTTTCGACATCCATTTGCCACAAAATTTCACACCAACACACTTTCGCATAAGGCTCCATTTCTTCTTCACCAAATCATCATACTCAGGACTAAAGACAATCGAATTCAGAAAATGCGCACCTAGATAATTACTATCGAAACGAACATTCCTTGTTACAGATTCTACTTTTTGCAATATGGTAAATGCTTCAGTTTTTGGTTCAAAATTACTTTTAATCTCACTTGTCTTGTAATTGAGAAGATCGAGATCATGTTTTTCAAACAGTAAGTCCGACATGAAATTGTAGTCTTCTGAATTACTTGTCTTATCGAGGTCCACCATCATGTCAATAATTTGAGAAAGGGTGAACTTATTATCCCCAAACAGCGCTTGTGTTTCGGGATAATTAGGCTGGCCACTACTAAATATATTAAGTAACAACTCAACTGCAGTATGATCTGCACCAGTTTTTCTGGTCAGTTCACCGGCCATAGTTGATATCGTCTCTGCAACTGTTGTGCTATCAGGACAGTTTAACCCAGTGTAACGAGTATGATGATAGTTTGAGCAATTAAACTTTCCATTAATACTTGGTTTCCAATTTCTAACCTCGTTTCTCTTCTCAGCGCTTAGCCAATTCCTGTACATTTTAATCAAAGAGCGAACTTGACCTGGCTCGAGGTCTCGAGCAACAAAGCTAGCTTCCCTTAACAGTTTACTCAAAACAGGCCCTAATGCCGTTGAAATACTTTCAGAGTCGACAGTCGTTTTTTTAATTTTTGAAATACTTTGAGCTAGTTTTTTGTCTGACCAAAGCGACTTGAGAATTTGATCAATATTTTTAAACTTATCTTTTGAGATAACTCCAGACTCATCCGCTAAAAAGGCTAGAAAATGTCCAATCGAATTTGAAGAGAATAATCCGTATTGATCAAGCAAACCCAATTTCATTTCAGGATTATTATTGTAATCAAAGTGGCCATCAAATTCTGTTGTCAGCTCTAGCACTGATTTAATTTGTTTGAAATTTTTGACTACGTTTAACTCAGATCGACATTCAGAATTGAAGAGCCATTCCCATCCGGTAAGCCCCCTGGCATCTCTCGATATTTGCCCTAAGCAATAAAGCATCTTGTTTGATACTTTATAATCACTTGATTCAGTCATGAAAAGAGTTGTATCTAGATTTGCCAACTCCCATGCTAAAGGTCGACTAGAGATCGGGTCAAACTGCATTCCATTGGTAAGCACTTGAATGATCTTAAAGACGTTCTTCTTAGAAAAAAAACTTCTAAAATCCTCAAGAACAAGCTCACCTTTAAAATTACTTGCGATGATATTGAGATAGCTAATGACACTTTCTATGGGCTCAGATGTGTATTGTCTTTCTAGTGCTTCCCACTTCCCCACAACACTCTTTCCAATTTCTGAATAGAAGTCGAGCACTGAATAAAGCTGATCGGGAGACTTCAAATGGGCAAAAACAAATTCAATAAAAAATTTCTTTTCCTCAATGTTGAAAAAATTCCAAATACTCTTAAACTTTAGAAATGTTTCATCACTGGCCATGCGATCAAGTGATAGCGACAGCAGTTCCTCAATTGTCCTGATAAATTTCCAGCTCTCATTATCAAACAACGTCGTTAAGAGTGGAATAATTTCTGTAAAAACTTTTCTATTTTTTGATAGAACTTCATACCCAACTTTTAGTGCTTTGTTGTTCAAAGATCTAACTGTTTGAATTGCGTTTTCATCACGAAATGAACTCATCAAGATCTTAGTCAGCTTTAAGTTTTTTTCATTATTTATAAGGGCCAGTGTTTCAACAAGCATATCGGTCATTAAAATCTCACCATCGTTGCCAACTGTGTTTCGAAATGGCCCATTGAGATTCGGACAAATTTGCTGCGCTATTTTTACTTCAGCAAGCGACTGGGTCATAGAGTCAAACAACTCTTGAAATGATGCGCTTTTCATATTTTCAATAAGGTCTGAAATCCTCTTAGATGTGGAAACAATAATGTCCTCATTGCACTCTATTTTTGAATCTAAGAGACCCTCTACGATATCAAGCTTAAAGGATAACCCTGGTGGTTTTGTCATGTAGTCAAGTAAATCTTCAAACGTTTGCTTATCTAGGTCTTTCAAATAGGAACTTAGAATGTGCTCTTTGCTGAATTTTTTTAATAGGTTTATAACTGATGAATCTTTTTGGGTTTGATTAAATACTGAATCAACAATCGAAAGAAAATCTTCTTCTATGTCTTCTATTTTATTCAACTCATTTAAAATTTTGATAACTGTATTTTTAGTTGAAATTGATTGCTGGCTAACCTGGGTTAGGAAATCTGTAAAAATTTTGACTACATCTTTCGCCCCCATCGCGGTTTCTCTGACCCACAAAGCAGTGTCTCTATTTAAAAATTCATCATTGCTTCTACAGTTTTTACCTTGAAAGCAATTTGTAATTTCAAAAAGTCCATTATAAAAATTCTGTTTATTCAGTGATTTTACAATTTGAGTGAAATAATCAAATCCACCTGTTTTTTCTAGCTTATTAAACAAAAAGAGCGTCCTGTCCCGCTCAATTCTTTCGTTGATGAAGGATTGATTTATAGGTTTTATAAAAAAGTCCCATGGCTGACTTCCTATATTTAACAATGAGCCATAGAGAGCTGGATGTATTTTGTTCCAATCACTACATTCAAAAAAAGCAAGGGCTTGATCATGCAAAAGTGCATTTTTAATTTGGAATTTCTTGCAAGATTCTAAACGTACTCGATACTCTTCTTTATTATAAGCAATGCCTTCGAGGTCTTGTGATTTTTGATTAAAGCATGAACTTAACGCAATAAGGAGAATGCTGAATAAGTATAGATTCTTTTTAATCATTTCTTTTCGCTAAAGTATTTTAGAGCTACACCCTCATTCACCTTGTGAGATGAAAAAGTAATTCGCGCTGAAGACTCTCTTTCTGAACCTTTCTCAGGAATTATTTTGGCCGTCGTTGCGATTTCAATTGGAAATCCATAGCCCTGAACAGGAGTATATTTTATTTCATCTGTTCTAATGTTCGTAACTCCCATTTGTGTTGATTTAATTGAAACCTTATCGAATGAATACTTATTACTCGCCCATCTCTTCATTGATGATTCATATTCAATTTCATTGGCAATTCCTGCGCCCTTCACAGAAATAGACTTAATAACATTATCGTTTTTCATATTTATTAATACGGATTGAATAAGCTTCTCCCCAGATTGATCTTCAAGGCTTATGGATTCTCCCCTCTTAGTCATTTGGTAGCTTCTAAATTTTTGGCCAAATTTTTCTGGAATGAGATAATCTAACTTTTCTGCGATGACCATTTTTAGCTCTGACTTCATTTCTTCAAAGCCCTTTAATCCCTCAATTTCAATAGAGCTTTTTCCAGGAAACATCCAATATATTTTGAAATAGACATTTCTTATGTTGGGGTTACTTAATCTACTTTTTAATAGCTCTTCCAATCCTTCTATTTTTGCTTCAACATATAAATCTTTGAGCGAGCCATCTTGCGGATAGTATAAGGGCGTATCAAAATCTGAAACTTTTTCAATTGCGCCGTAACCGACTGATGACATTAAAAGATTAATTAAGAATAATGTGAAAATTCGTTTCATAAACCACCCTAACTATAGGTTATTTCTAAATAACTTATGCTTCAACTAGTGACAATTTGTTCCCCCATTCAGGCTTAAATTTATAAGTTCTTTTGACGCTTTCTCGTAACTGTACCTGACCTAATTTGCCCGATACTCTTCTTAAGTCACTCTTTCTACAGAAAATGAAGTCTTTAAACGAACATTTATACCTCTCTTCTATTAATGAACCTAAAACATCTAAGAATTCCTGAGAAAGATCGTCTGGCATTAATTCCTTAATGATAAGATGTGGCCCAGCGACTTCATCTGGGTGCCCCCAACAATCTTCACTCGTAAAAAACCTATCAATTAATTCATTATTTCCCTTTGCACTTTTACCTACATAAAAAATATATTCTTTATATTTCCACTTATCCCAATGGGAATTTGCCTTAGATTCCAATTTCCAATGAACTCTAATTTTTTCTTTGGTCTTAAATTCTTGAGAAGCTAAAAACGCGTGTTCATGATTCGTTGAGACGCTCTTTTGAATTTCTAAAAGTCGATTTTCTTGAATTTCTTTCACTTGTTTTAGTTTTTTAATAAATGCGAACACTCTGTCTCGCTTTTGCCAATGGCTCATATTCTTTTCAAATTTTATTTTTTTTAATGGTAATTGGATTGAATCTTCAAATTGGATTGAATCATTTTTTAGCAGCTGGGAGAAGTTAAGCGTATCTTCAATTGCCAGGATATCTTGTTTAATTTTTTGTTCTTTTTTACTTTTTGATTTCGTCTCATTTTTAATTTTTTTTTGAAAAGCAGATTCCAATTCTTGATCATAGTTCTTATAGTCTTCCCATTCTATTTTTTGAACAGAATCGAAGTTGTAATTATTGATAAAACTCTTTAGTAACTCCTCGCTATCAAAAACCTTAAACTTCAACTCATGGCCTTCATAAAAAAAGGCTAGCAAATTCGTTTTTCTTAACTCAAAAATGAGAACCTTGTCCTGTATGATTTCAATTTTTTCAACCCTAGCTCTTTCAACGTATTTTTTTAAATAATCAACAAGGCTGTCTTTGATTTTGAGTTTGCGGGCATATTTAGAATGTAGCTCCCCTGCAACGCAGTACCTCTTACCTCTCCCAATACAAATCTCTTGCTTGATTTTATTGCAATAGAGTTCAAGAACTAATAAATGTGGGGTACTGTATATTTTATTAACAATATAATGGCTAAAGTTTTTCATGACCAATACTCAAAATATTCACAATCTCTTAAAAGTTTCATTAACTAGTCCATTGCTAGAAGAACTCGATTGGCCTATTTTACTCAACGTTATTTCAAGCAAAATGCGAATCGAGAAATCGAAGGATATCTTATCACAAGAAATTGTTAAAAACTGGCAAGATTCAATGTTCTTGTATAGTAAGGTCAAGCGCGCTTCTCAAAATGCTCCCATTATTGATCAACTTTTAACGCAATTGTCCCCTTATGATTCTCTCGTTATTTCAAAATTATTTTCAACTATCAACACCTTCGATCTCCCCGATCTTGATCATGTTGCCTTATTTTATAATTTTTTTGACACTATTAGAAAAAGCTCAGTATTGAGCAAGTTTAACAATGATAATTCTTTTTCTTTTCTCACTGAATTCACTGATGATTTTCTCAACTATTTTGGGCAATCAATTGATCATGGTCAATTTCTCTTTCATATGATTCCGGGACTTCGCAATGCCACCTCCGAACTTGAGAGAATTTATTTTGATATTTTAAAGCTCCATAAAGACAACTTAAGCAAGTCTGCCCATTCCGAACTTCAAAATGATGAGCTTATTTTTCGTGACCATCGATATTGTGTTGCTATTTATGCTAGCTCTTTTGATAAAAAAATTGGTCGAATAATTTCTCATAGTAATTCAGGAAAGACCTTTTATGTCGAACCCCATAGCTTTTCTAAGCTTAATGATTCTTATCAAGAGCTCCTCTTGAAGTATGAACATATTATTTTGCAATTTAAAGTTGAAACAAATCGACTTCTCAATTTGTCTAAAGACTCTTTTCTTTCCATTTTTAATTTTATTTTGGATCTAGACGTTTCAAGAGCAAAGTTTCTCTACTCAGATAAGGAATTGGTCATTCCAACATTTGGCTCTGAAAAAATAGAGCTCATATCTTTATCTCATCCACTTGTCGACAAACCTGTATCAAATGATTTTGTTCAGGATCAGTCAATTCAATCTCTTATTGTTACAGGTCCAAACTCTAGCGGCAAAACCATTTATCTAAAATCCATCTGTCTTACCTTACTGATGGCAAGGTATGGAATTCCGCTTTCATGTAGTTCGGCATGCATTCCCCTGCTCGGGACTTTAGCCTACCCTTCTTCTTCAATTCAAAATATTGGAGAAGGAACCAGCTCCTTCGTGGCAGAATTTGATTCACTTTCTAATATTTTCAATGAACCAGGGCCTCGGTTTATCATCTGGGACGAAGCCTTTGGGAACACATCAAGTCGTGATGCCACAGGACTAATAATTTCAATTGTTGAGCATTTCAACACTACAGCAGACTCCTTTTTTATTATTAGTACACATCATGATCATTTAAAAATTCTCACCAAAACAATGTCTAACTTTAGTCACTGCTCAACTGATCCTTCTTTTAAATTTAAGGTCATCAAAAATTTTACTTCAGAATCTAATCCCTTTGAAGCATTGAGAAATAAACGACCCAATGATCCACTTTTGGCAACCATCAAGGGCCGGGCTTTTGAAATTTCTTCTATGAACAAGGATACGCTTGAAGAATTTTATGGTGATATCCTTAAGGCTGAAATTGAAAGAAAGAACCTATATCTCAACATTAAAAAAAGCATCATTTCACTTGAAAAGTTTATTCAGGAATCTGAGTTAAGTTTCACTGAGAGACAAAAAGCTTTAATTCAACTCGACAAAATCAAAGCTGAATTTATTGAAAAGCCTCCTGCCCAAAACACAAACCAAGCTGCTCTCGAGATACCTACATTGCCAGAGATAAATATCGAAATTGGGGCGAATTACAGATCTCGCTCACTTGGTGTTCCCGTGAAGGTCGTTGCTGCAGTCAAGAAAGGTTATGAGTGCTTGGCAAAGGGGAAGAGGATCGTTCTTCCACTTGAAGACTTAGTCGATAAATCTTCATCAAAAAGCACTGTTAAGATCAATATTCAGACAGCTCAAGAGGATGGTGAGCTAACTCACGATCTTCGTGGCAAGCGGCGTGAAGAGTTTATCTCGGCAGCAGAAAGAGTTATAGGCTATGTCATTCTAGGAAAAATTCCATTTGCAAAAATCATTTTTGGCAAGGGAGATGGTGCACTTTCCTTAGCAACGAGAGAGCTTGAAGCCAGCTATAAAGACTTACACTTTGATTACTCTGATGATGGTGGAGCTGTAACAATCAAATAATAACTTATTTAATTAATGTTCCTATTCGCCACGGCCGAAACTTAAACTGGCTATCTTCATCAAATGGTGATGTCAGCGAGAGCCAAACGAATAGGGCCTTGCCTTTGATGTTTTCTTCCGGAACAAATCCCCAAAATCTAGAATCATAAGAAAAGTCACGATTATCTCCCATCGCAAAATACTTACCTTCAGGGATTACTCGAGTATCATATCCTGATTGAAATGCATCATCCTCATTGAGTTGAATAAGGTGCTCGGCATCTCCAGTTTTGGTCTTAAAAAGCTTAATTTTATATCTCTTATATTTCTCTGAAAGCTCATTCATTAATTCTTTCGACTCAAATGGCTCTGTTTTAATGGGCTCACCATTGATATAGACAACCTTGTCGATGATAGCGATAGAATCGCCAGGCAAGCCAACAACCCGCTTAATATAATTGATGGTTGGATCTTTTGGATATTTGAAAACAATGACATCTCCCCTTTTGACCTTTTCTCTGCCAAACAAATAGATTGGATTGAGATTGATTGATCCCAAGCTAAAGTCCGAGAAGGGAACTTTAAAGCCGTATGTGAATTTATTAACAAGAATAAAGTCTCCAATCATTAGTGTTGGAATCATAGAGCCCGATGGGATTCTAAATGGCTCAAAAAAAACTGATCTAAACGTAAAGACCAATACTAGAATCAACAGTATCGACTTTGTTTCTTTTATTATTTTTTGCTTGCGAGTTATAGATACAGGCTGAGCATCTTCAGGTTTAATTTCTGTCGTTTCCATTACAATATTCCTTCAACTGATTTTTTTGGTGAGTTTCTCGTCAACATTTTGGGAATCTTTTTAATTTCTCTATAGTAGTAATCAATAATTCGAGTTGCCAGATATGTTGACTTCACTCGCCACTTCTTCTGATTAACTAGCATAATACTCATCGATATTCCGCTGTCGAGCGAATTATTCTCCATCGCAAATGATACAAACCAATCCCTTTTACCTTCTGGCTCACCGCCCGTAATTGACCCCGTTTTTCCACCAATAATAATATCGTCATGAATTTTGCGATATAACTTTCTAAAGCTCTTTCTCGCCGTGCCACTTTCAGTGGTTGATATCATCATATCTTTTATAGAATTCGCAACCTTAGGATCAATGCATTGTTGATTTTTAACTGTTTCAATATTCCATAGAGCATCATCCACTTTCATCTCTTTTATTAGCCTTGGAAAAACCGCTTGCCCATTGTTTGCAACAACTGAAGCCATGAACGCAGCATGAATTGGAGTCAGGTTCGTTGTTTTATTAAAACCTGAAGCGATCTCAGCTAGATTATATTGGCTTGATGGAATTCGATAATTTGAAGTCGGTAAATTAATATCAGTCATGATTTCTTTATTAAAATAAAAATTTTCAGCAGAACGGCTTAATTCCCCACCTTGAAGATTTTGTAGGGCCAGCCTCGCAAAGGCTACGTTATTAGACATTGCAAATGCTTTATTCAGCGTGATTTTTCTCGCCCTTGAGCCTAATTCTTCTTTGAGTTGATACTTATAGAGAGTTGTCCCTCTCCCTTTTACTTTTACTTCTGTGTCGGCTGTTACTTTTTGAGTTTGCAAAAGAGAGGCTGCAGTAACAATTTTAAACAAGCTGGCTGCAGGATTTTCGGAGTTAAAAACAAGTGAGTTATCCACCATTCTTTGCTTTCCAGAATATCCAGTAGCTGTAAGAATCTGGCCCGATTCATTATCGATGACAACAACTACACCATAATCAGGTTTATAGCTTTCAAGTAGATTTAAGACATAAGATTGTAACTTTTCATTTATGGTGTACTTAATTTCAACCTGATGATTATTGATTTCAAATTTTATAGGATAATTATTAGAAGTTGTTATGGCTTCAGAAATTGAGGTCTTTAATAATTCGAGCTTGTGGGCAGCTGCCACTTCTCTCTTTGTTTTAATCTCATTCCATAATCCGAGAGCTGCAGCTATACATAAAAACCATGTTATTCGTTTTACTGTTTTTATAAATACCCCTTTCCGATTGCAAAAAATTCTTTACTCACAGTTCTAGTCGATTTAGGTTTTAAAAAGTGAAACTCCTTAAATAGATTCTTATTTTTCTTTAAAAAAACTTGAGCATCATTACTGTCAAAGACTTTAATTACCATATTCCCGTTTTTCTTAAGAAAAACGGGCAAGACTTTATAAATCGTTTCAATGAGATCAAGACTTCTTGCCTGATCAACAGACTTTATCCCCGTGGTGTTGGGGGCCATATCTGACAGGACGACATCAAAGAGATCGTCTTCGCCCAAATCTTGAACACTTTCGATATCAAAAATTGATTTCTCAAACAACTGTATATTCTTTCCAGCAAGTAACTTCTTATTAACCGGTTTGATATCAATCCCGACAACCTTCCCGTTTGGCCCAATTACCGAAGAAGTATATTGTATCCAAGAACCTGGATAATATCCCAAATCGACAACCCTATTACCTTCCTTAAGCACCTTGAATTTATTATTTATTTCTTCTAATTTATAAATACTTCGTGCCAGAAAGTTTTCTTTCTTTGCTTTGTTAAAATAGTAATCTTTTACTTTAAAGTTCATAGTCTTATAGTTTGACCACTTAATGGAATTAAGTAAAGGGAGATGAATTTATCTGCGCCAATGTCTTTTTAGCTTTCTGAACTCAATATTTCAACATTTCCTTCGCTAGCAACTGAGAAGGCGAATATTTCCTTGTCAGTTCCGGCAGATCTCATAACAGACGTAACAAATTTAAGAGTTTCGCTCTCTTGGTCTACGTAAATTACTGAAGATTCTAGGATTGAAGATCTATTGAGTTGTAAATCACTCAAAAAGCTATTGAACATTGAACGCGTGTAACCAGATCTAAACAGACTCACTCCTGGTTAGGGACAATTTAATGATATCAGGAATTGAAAAGAATACGAGCTAAAATTTTAATTCGACCTTCAACGTGACTATCAAGGAGACATATGAGTATATAGATCAAGTATATCATATTTCTATTTGATCTCATCCTCGAGAGTGTCTGAAAGAGATATTCAAGAGGTAATAGCGCCAGAAATGTTGCAACCCACATAACAAAAAAACTTTCAATAAGATTTTTTTCAAAGAAAACACAGAACAACATATAAACAAGAATTGATTTTATTAAGTTATTTAGGGCCTCTTTGTTAAACTTTCCAATACTCATTTTCTTCTCAATCCAAGATTGGAACAAAATAATTAAAATCCCCAAAAATGAGAGCGTGAAAAAAGCTTTTCGATTTATAATATCCGCCACATGATCAGCATAATCTCTGAAGTAGGATAGACCATAGTAAGGCTCGTATCCCTCAAACAAAAAAGTTAATAGACTTAAAATTATTCCCAAAGCACCGTATTTAACCAATTGCCTTTTGTACCAAGTCGTTTTGCCTGAAAGTGAGAAGAGAAAGACAATATAAGATTGAATTGCTGTTAATCCGATAAAGGCCCTTGAGCAAAGTGAGCCTAAGTAGGCCATCAGCCCCCAAAATAATCCAGCTCTGTAGGTACCGCTTAATGGAAGCCAAACCAACATCCAAAGCCAAGAAATAGCAAATGTAGCGACGATAGCTGAGCTTGGATCAGAAACTAATATTTTTGAATAACTCCATGTAGACAAAATGGCAAAGACACCTAAAAGCGACAATCTTCTCGAATAGAAATATCTCATCAGGGCATATGAAGACAGAAGAAAAATACCAACACCATTCACATAAAAATGCATTCCAATTGCATAGCGCATGAGTTGAGGATACTTAAAGAAAGGGTAGTAATTGATAGCGATAAAATTCCAATATTGTCCGGAGAGCTTCTCTTTTGGATCCATAAAGAGGGCAAGTGACTCAAAGCTATTTAGCCTAGGAATTTCTGGTATTGAGACGACAAAAAGGGCCAGGATTAAAACAACCAAAGTTCTTTCAAATGAATCTAAATATTTAAATTCTCCAAAGTTTGATGCGACAGATTCTTTAATAATTTTTCCCCTGGTCGGCCAAGAATAAAATAGGCCCAAGCAAACCCAGGTAATCCAAAAAGAGTTGTAAATCCATTTGGATGGGAGAAAGTTAAGTGCGTTGAAATAGAGAATGAAAAGGATTTGCCCCATCATAAGTCGATAAATGAGGCGATCCATCGATGAGTTTGTTTTGAAGAAAATTTTAAAACGATAATCAACTTCTTTTGCCAGAAGGTACCATTGACCAGCGATGAACATGGCATAACAAGCCATCAATATTAAAATTGTGTAAATTGGTAAAGTAACTGTTTTCTGCAGCCAAACAGGTAGCAATAGAAAAGAAAAATAGGTCACTATTCTATAAAGAAAGAATCTTGATTTTAAGACCAAAATGTTTTTGTCAGATATCATTCATTTTCCCATTTTATATTCCGTATTTTTTCACACATTTGTCCTAAAGAGAATCGAATGGATAGGGAAATGGGTTCCTATTTTCCCATTCTCGTTATTTTTTTCTGCAAGTGCTAATATGTAAACGGCGCACAATGCCTTTGGCAAAGAGAGGATGCTTTGGCCATTTCATTTGGATCTATCAATACGGGACTCCCGAAGGACATCGTTAAGCAGATTATCGCTGCTGAGCAAATTCCTGTGCAACAAATGGAAAAACGTAAAGAAAAAGTCCAAGATAAGCAAAAACTCGTCACTGATCTGATCGATCTCATGCAAAAAGTGAAGCAGAATTTAGCAAATAACAGTAGTGCTCGAAACTTAAGAGAACTTAAGGTTGATACTAACGATGACATTCTCGGTGTTTCTATAGATAAAAATGTAGCAACTACTGGAACATATCAAATTGAAGTTATGGAGCTTGCTCAAAAATCTTCGGCCATGAGTTCTGGATTTTCAGACCGAAAAGATAGCTATTTGGGTGTTGGTTATATTCAATATTTTCTTCCCAATGGGGAATCAAAAGATCTTTATGTAGACAGTGACAACTCGTCTCTTGATGGTGTTGCTAATCTTATTAATAACAATCCTGAAACAGGATTGCGCGCAACTGTTATCAACGATGGGAGTGGAAGCGATACTCCTTGGCGTCTACTTTTAAGCTATGCCGAGACTGGTGATAATAATCTTCTAGAATTTCCTTATCTCTACTTTGTTGATGGTGATGAAGATCTTTATTTCGAATTCGAAAGAGAAGCACGGGATGCAAAAATTAAGATTGATGGATTCGAAGTTGAAGTCCCAGAGAATAAAGTTAAAGACCTTATTCCAGGAATGACTCTCGATCTAAAAAAGGCTAAACCCGGAGAGGAATTTACCTTGAAAGTCGGAGAAGATACGGAGGCAGTGACCGGAAAAATTAATGATCTCGTTGAGACTATAAATGGTGTTTTAAAGTTCATTAAGGAACAGAATACGATTGATGAGAAGACAGATACTTCGAGAACTCTCGGTGGCGATCTCATTCTTCAAACAATTGAAGGCAGAGTTCGCTCTGCAGTTTTTTCTGATGTTTTAACCGAAAGCGGTTATCGTCGCTTAGGAGATATTGGAATATCATTTCAAAAAGATGGTCTCCTTGGCATGGATCAGAAAAAATTTGATGCTGCTCTAGCAAGTGACTTTAATGCCGTTTCTCAAACGCTAACTGGATACTATGGCCCCAATGGAACTCGCAGCGTAGGGTTTATTCAAAAATTTCAAGGGATGATTGATACAGTACTTCAATATCCCAATGGTGTTTTAACCACCAGAAAGAATTCTCTGCAGAGTAAAATGGCCGATATCGATCGTCGGATAGAGCAAAAACAAAGACTTATAGATCAAAAAGAGAAAAACTTAAAAGAAAAATTTGCCAGGCTTGAAGAAACCATTTCAAGGATTAAAACTCAAGGAGCAGGACTTGCTGCTCTCGGAGCGCAATCGGCCGACCCGGTCCAACAGCTGGGTTAAGGAGGAAAGTTAAATGAGTTACGGATTTAACGCTTACAAAAAGACATCAATCCATACTGCGAGTAAGGAACAGATCCTTCTTATGCTTTATCAATCAGCAATTAAAAATTGCAAAAAGGCCATGGAAGCCATTGAAACAAAGCAGATCGCAGCCAAGGGTGAACACATTGGAAAACTACAGGATATTGTTATTGAACTTAACAATAGCTTAGACCATGAAATTGGTGGTGAAATTTCTCAAGAGCTCTCTGCCCTCTACGATTATATTTTGTTTGCCAGCACTCAAGCCAATATCAAAATAGATAAAGAACCACTGGAAGGATGTTTAAGAGTTCTCAACATCCTTTATGATGGGTGGAGTGAAGCTATTAAATCTTTAAAGAAAAAGGAATCTGCATAATGGAAAACATTTTTTCAAAAATTCAGACCCACCTAGACTACCTTGATGCTTGTATTAAGCTATCAAAGAGCATTGAACAGTCGGATGCAGACAATGTTGAGGCTATCAATTCCAATCTTGATAACCGTGACCGCTTAGTTTCTATTGTTTCTAAAGTTCAACTAGAAATTGAGAGTCTCATTGATGGTTTGAACGGAGCCCAACTGAACCCAGAAAGCGTTCAAATTTTTAAAGCTTGGCAAAAGGATGTCCATGAAATGGTGTCATCTATTATTGAAATCGACGCTCTGATTACGGCGAAATTGGAAAATCATAAAAAACAAGTTCAGTCGGAAATACAGACAACCTTTACGAACTCTGAAAAATTCAAGGGTTACAACTTACAAACAGTACGAAAATAATTCAGTCAGTTTTTTCCTCCATTTGACAGTAATCCAAAAAAATGAGGAAATAGTAGGGTCATCAATTAATGATGACATCCAAGCTTATGGACCTTAAGGACGAGGAGAAATAGGCATCAAAAGTTTATCAAAATTTATTTATCTAAGGATTCATTATGGAAATTGATGTCGTTACGTCTCGTTCAGGTCATCTCGTACCCAAAGTGGAAGGCTATCAAATTCATTCAGTCTATAATCCCATTAAAGAGGCAGCTCAGTTTGTGGAAAACCACATGAACAAGATTGAAGGACATAACAAGTTTCTCATCTTCGGTGGTGGCTATGCATATCACATCAATGCCTTGGCCGAGCATTTAGCAACTCAACACGAAGGGAATTATTCTATCTTTGTCATTGAGCCAAATAATGAATTACGACAATACTGCATTGATCATAATCCCTATTCAAAAAATGTACATTACTTGCAAAACACCAATCCGACAGATGCATTTACCAATGAAACTTTTGTAAAGTTTCTCATTCAAAAGCCAGTACTTCTTACTCATCAGCCCTCGTTTAATTTGAACAAATCATTTTTTGAAAGCTTTCTAACTTATAAAAGTTCAAGAAACATTAGAGACCTCATGGGAACTATTCAAAATGATGACTTTAAAACTGCACTTTCACAATATGAACACATGACAGTTGACGAATTGGCCGTTGAGACAAAACAAAAAAATGATTTTAGCTACCAAGGCTTGCTCATTCAAACCTTTGCTAGCATTGCGGGATCGAGAGAGGAACAGTTATGAGAAATATTCTTGTTATAAATTTTAGAAAAAATGGTGATATTTTTAATTCTCTCAAGCTGATTAACTCCGTTGAAATCAACGACACGAACAGAGCAGTTTCAACGTTAGGATACGAGGAGTTTAGAAGTGCTTTCAGAGTACTAAAAACGAGAGGTACGAATTACTTTATTAATAGAAAGAAAATTGAAACCTATTTTAAAAATAGAATCTACTCTGATGCCCTAGCCATAAATCAATTCATGGAAGATATAAACCCGGTTCTTTCCACAAAATGGGATGAAGTCATTAACTTTTCTAATGATCAAACAGGAACTCTTCTAACATCCATCATTAAAACACTTAATCCTAGCTGTAAAATTACGGGATTATCTCTTTCTGTAACAGGACAGGTTGTTTACAGCGATGAATGGGTCAGAGTCCTAAACGATGTGACCACTATGCCGATGACAACTCCTATCAATTACCTTGACTGCTTTTACAATGCTCTAAACATAAAGAGCTCCTCTGCGCTAGATTCTGTTGCAACAGTGCCAGAGAATAATCAAATCGCATTTAAAAATTTTCAAGCTCTACGAAGCAGTATTGGGCCAGATTACAAAGCCCTCGTTGGTATCCAGCTCATGAGTTCAAGCGTAGAGAAGAACATACCTATTGAAACGATTAATAGCCTGATTCAAGAAATGGTAAATGACACTTGCTATTTCCCAGTGCTCTTGATTGCTCCCTTAAAAGAAGAACAAGAGCTGGCTGAAGCTATCAATCGAAGCTTTGGTGGCTCTCTCACTATTGTTGAATCAGATTTTATTGCTGCTCCATCGGTTCTCGTAAACCTCGATGCTGTAATTACACCTGATACCAGCATTAAGCATCTCTGTGACCTTCTCGACCTTCCCATAGTAGAATTTGCCAGCGCAGAAAGTCCTGCTTTTAAAATGTGGACAACCAACACAAGTAGTCTTGTCGTGAGAACAACCAGAGAGAGTGGAAATTATTCAAACAGCGATCTCACCTCTGCACTTCTTAACTCGCTTGCCTATATAACTGGCGATATCATGGCGAAAGACCTCGTTATCAGTAATGCCTTTTCGACTTATATACCAATCAAAGATCGCTCTGGATTACATTATAAAAATTGCTCTGGAATTAAAAATGAAGTTGAAGATTGTTCGCGTACATTTTCAAGATACTTTTTCTTACTAAGAAATGCTCAAGAAAGTGACACTCGGCTGTTAAAAGAAATTTTCGATAATGTGGGACGTCCAATTTTTAACAAGTGGGCCCATTCTGAAAAAGAAAAAATGACAGCAGCGATGAGAACTCTTTTGTCATGTATTAGAAACTTGGCTTCTTCCCGCGAAAATCCCAAAGCCTACAAGGCATTGGTTGAATCAATAGATGTTTTTATGGCAGTGGCAACGTGGAACAACCTAGCTTCAATTCCTGCAGTGATATTCAAGTCAAGATTTGAAAATCTCAACCAGGCTTCTCCGATGGCACAACTTGAAGAGGCACTATTCAGTGCCAAGAAAGACTTTCAACTTCTGTTTGATAGTATTGCTCATTGCGATGAGTATTTCCTTACGAAGTCACCAAGCTATTTAGCAAAGCAAGGATCAACAAATGAACTCAATTGAAAAGGGTATAAATGTTTTGAAAGAGAAGATCAAACTCGGGCAGGAGCTTGAACACAAAGATTTCGTCATGGCCTTGACAGCTACCTTGATAGAAGAAGTCGATGCAGATCTTAAGACAGGGAAGTCGAATGAAGACAAACATGAATAAGAACTTTGTCATTATTCAAATGGCACGAACAGGTGATCTCATACAGACCTTGTCTGCAGCGAATGCTTTTAAAGCAAATCATCCTGATATAAATCTCAGCCTAGTAGCGAGAGAGCGATATGCTGCTCCTATAAAAAGCATTCTCGAGAAAACATTTTCAAGAGTTTTTACACTTTCTAAGAAATCTATTTTTAATTCTTCAACCACTGAAGAGATTGTTAATAAGGTTGATGACTTTCTCACAGTTCTCAATTGTCAGTCTTTTGACGTTGCTTTAAATCTGTCTTTTTGCAAAACTTCATTTTATATAACAACCTTGATAAACACCCCTCACAAATTGGGTAATTATTATTCATCAAAGCATGAGCTTGTTACAAAGGACCTCTTTACTCAGTATCTCTCAAGCTTTGTCGTTAATAGCTCTATCAATTCGTTTAATATTAATGATATTTGGCTAGCACTCATGGGTGGTAGGCGAGCTCAACTTCCTGAACGGAAGGTGGAAACCAAAGAAGGCAATTTTAAAGAAATCCTTCTTCATCCTTTTGCATCCCAAGAGAGAAAACATTGGAAAACTGGAAAATGGGTTGAAGTCATTTATTTAACCTTAAAGAACAATCAAGATACTCGAATCACAATCTGTGGCTCAAAAGAGGACCAACCTCAAGTCCATCAGATAATAAATGATCCTATCCTTAAGTTATTTAAGAATCGCTTATCATCAGTTGCAGGGATTTTAACGATCAGTGAACTTCATGAAAAGATGGATCGATATAATATCTTTGTAGGCCACGACTCAATGGTTTCTCACCTCGCCTCATTGAAAAATATTCCAACAGTTACATTCCCAGTTGGATCTGTTCGTCCTCATGAAACAGCCCCACTTGGTGTAAATACTATTGTGGCAACACCAAAGACAAGTTGTTTCCCATGTTACGTCAGTGATTCCTGTCAGGATTTTGATTGTCATAAAGATATTTCACATCAACTCGCTTCTGAATTAATCACTATTCAACTTCGTAATAAAAAAGTTGATATGAATGAAATTATTACTAAGCACGGTCATTATCATGCTGCTTCCGCTAATATTTACATTGGTAAGCAAAATCCCGATGGTCTCTATCAACTTGTGCCAACACAAGAGACTATTTCAACTAAAACGATAATGCGTGATCTTTATCAAATTTTATGGACCTATAAATTTTTTGAATCGAGCCCAAGAGTTTCAAATCCAATTGTTTCCCAATCTGCATTAAATGAACTCAGCACGATAAAGTCTAATTTGCACAACCTCTTCGAATTGTCTGAGTTTGCAAAAAAATATTGCACATATATTCTACAAGAGATTAATTCAGAATCTCCAAATATAACAAATATCAATGATCTTTCAGCCAAAATTGATGAGATTGATAGGTTAAGCAATATGATTAAAAAGGCTAGCCCAGAGTTAGGCCCTCTTGTTTCTTTTTATGAAATACAAAAAGCAAATACTTCAGGAACGACAATTGTTGAAATAACGGAAAACACATATCTTGTTTACCATGATATTTCTGTGAGCTGCTCAGTTTTAGACGAACTTCTCGATAAGATTATTAATACAAGTAATAAGAATAAAAACATTCATCAAGGAAGATGATTATGACAACTATAACAATGAATAGTAGAAAGATTAATGATGACTCATTTTCGACAAGAACTGTCGCTGACATCATAGATCATCTTTATACGGAAACTGTGGCTGAAAATGAAGTTATCACTGATTGCCTTCTTGATGGTGAAACCTATGAAGTCGGTCACCCCCATAAAATTTTTGATTATAAATCTTCTGAATTTAAAAAAATAGAATTTGTAACAAAGACAAATTTGGAGCTCGGAATAGAAGCCCTAGAATCATGTCCAGCTTATATCGATAACATGTGTGAAAAAATACAGCATCTTATTAGTGCTTACCAAACACAAGGAACAGGCACCAATGAGCTCTTTGGAGACATTGTAGATACTTTGGACCTCTATATTCAACTCATGTCACAAATTTTTCAAATATTGAAGTCCAATAGAGGCGATAATTTCAAAAAGGGTGATGAGATTCAAAAGCTGGAAATACATCTTCTGTCAGTGCTCAAAGCAATGTTGCCTGCTAAGGAAAAAGAAGACATCATTATGTTAACTGATCTCCTTGAATATGAACTGATAGATAATTTAACGCAATGGAAAATAAAAATCGTCCCAGAACTTCGTCGGGAGTTCAACTCAGCAACCTCAAAGAGGCGCCCAGAAGCGTCCAACGCCTAAACTCGTATCTTAACAATAAAATTGAAGATTTAGATCAAAAGACCAAAGTTCAATTTGGTCTTTTTGAGAAAAATCTCCACCAATTTCAGAATGATTCATCTCAACTTATTGAGAATTTTCAAACTCTGTCCGGAGAAGAAATCCCCTTCAATATGTCTTTTTACAAAGACAGGCTTTCTTCTCTCGTATCCCTCGAGACATTTCCTCTCTTTCTTCTCAATCTAAATGAATTATCCAGCGCCAATAGGGCCTTTCTCTTTGTTCATGAAAAAGGTACAAAAACTATTCGACTATTTTCTGCCTCAAGGCAAGTTGAGAGCTTTCCAACGACTGTTGATTTTGAAGTTTTTAATAGACTTATAATCGGGCTTAAAAATAAAAAGGGAAGTAAGCAGGCTACTCTTGTAAATGAAAACTTTTTCAACATTGCAGGTCAGGCACTTAAAGGTGTTATCAACTTAAAAACATTTGATCTTCTCATTGTCATGACAAAAGAAGAGTTTCTTCCATTTGACCCCAAGGAGCTTGATTTTTTTAATACAATCAAAAATTTTTCTACCCCAATCATTGAAGAGATGATTGGAAGATACCATAAAAATGTATTTCATAGTCTCATTTTGGATACTTTACTTCATGTGCCTTATAAATTTATTATTACGAACAGAAGTGACCTTATTGTTTTTAAAAATTTTTTTAACGACGTTGTAGTTGATGATTTTAAAAAAAATTCGTTAAATATAAAAATAAGTTCAACTCTTTCTTTGTGTGTTGAAAAACCTGACAAGAATGAAACCATAAGTGACATTTCTCACTATCAACGCATTTCATTTTTGGGAGAGCTACTCAACACTCTTCGACACGAATTAAATAATCCACTTTTTGGTATTCAACTAACAACTCAAGCCCTAGAAGCTGATATGACTGCGGAGATTGAAACTTTAAACGATATTAAATATTCGGTTGAAAGAGCAAATCAAATTATTAAGAGCTTTACAAATTTATACAATAGAGACGAGGAGTCCGTTAATATATCTCTCACCAATATCCTGAGGGAGACTTTAACCCTATGTAAGTCTGAACTTAAGGGAATCAAGAGGGAAATATTTATTGAAGATGAAAATGATGATTATCCCATCAATACTGTTCCAACTTGGGTGAGTCAGGTCCTTTTCAATATCATCATAAACAGTGCTCAAGCGATGATCAATGCAAGTAGTCCTTCTCCAAAACTCAGTTTTCATATTTCAACAAGTGATAACCATATAATCCTCAAAATTGCAGATAATGGGCCTGGTATACCTAAAGAAATTCAATCTAAGATCTTTGATCCTTTTTTTACGACTAAAGAAAATGGAACAGGACTCGGTTTGGCCATTTGTTTAAGCTTATGTGAACGACTTTCGGCCCAATTTGAACTAGAATCTGGTTTAGATACAGGTACAGTTGTAAAACTTAAGTTTAATAAGGTCCGCAGTTGAACGTACTGATCGTTGAAGACGAAATTCTTATACTAAGGTCTTTGAAAAGATTTTTTGAAAGACTAGGCCACACCGTGTCAACAGCTCTGTCTGGCCAAGAAGCAATTCAACTCATCCACAATAATGATTTTGACAGGATACTTTGCGATCTCATGCTTCAAGACACTACCGGCTTTGATGTTATTGAAGAGTCCAAAACGAAATACACTCAAGGACAGATTAAGAATAAGTTTGTTATTATGACTGCATACTCTTCGCAACAAGTGCTTGAAAATGCTCAAAAATATGGTTGCCGAGTTATCTCAAAGCCATTTGAGGATATTGTACAAACTATTAACTCTATTTGTATTGAACAGGATGAAGCGTGAAATCTATTAAGACTATTTCAATCATACTCAAGCCAAAATCCGTAACCGAATTTGTGAGCATCCTTCCAAACCTCGTTACTTATCTCGAAAAGAGAAAAGTTAGAGTTTGTTACAGACTCGCAGACAAAGAAAGAATAGAGAACATTCTTAAAAATCGAAATTATACTTCAATTTTTTTAAAGGACGATGTTGAAATTCATAAAAAATCAGATCTTATAATTAGCCTTGGTGGCGACGGGACACTTCTTGGTATCTCTCGTAATTCAAAGACTTCATCACCTCCCATACTGGGTGTAAACATGGGGAATTTAGGTTTCATAACTGAATTTTCTAAGTCAGAACTTTATGATGGACTTGATTTAATATTCTCAAATAAATATGAAGTCTCTAAAATTCCATTGTACGAAGTAAGCATTCCAAATCGAAAGCTTAAATATCAATTTATGAACGATGTCGTCATTTCTAAAAGTGAAATTTCAAGGATGATTACACTCACAGCGAGTACTTCATCTGAACACATCTTCAATCTCTCTGGTGATGGACTAATTGTCAGTTCTCCAATTGGCTCTACGGCCTATTCACTTGCCGCAGGTGGGCCAATTCTTCATCCGAGTGTGAAATCGATGCTACTGACACCCATTTGCCCACATTCCTTGACCAATAGACCTTTAGTTATATCCGATACAACTGAGCTTGAAGTTGCAGCTGCTCAAAATAGTGAATCCCTGCTCATCACGATGGATGGTCAAGAGGCAATAAAGCTATTAGGTAAAGAAAAAGTTTATATTAAACGCAGCAAATTCAGTGCAAAAATGGTCCTCAATCCAAATAGAACTTATTACCACACACTTAAGATTAAATTCACACACGGAAGGCGGTAGATTATGAGTAAAATAGCACTTCAATCATTACATCTTCTCAATTTTGCAACTTTTGAAAATCAAGAAATTATTTTTGGTGATCATTTCAATTGTATCGTCGGTGAAACAGGATCGGGCAAAAGTTTAATCCTAACAGCCTTTATGGGCCTTCTTGGTAACAAGCTTGATAAAAAAAGTGTTCGAAGAGATGCAGATTCAGCTGTTATTCAAGGAATTTTTAAGGGTGATAGTAAGTCTATTCAACGATTAAATGAAGATGGCTATCCGTGTGAAGATGACAATATCATCATAAAACGAGTCATTCAGCAAACGGGTACCAGTAAAACTTATGTTAATGGTCTTATATGCTCATCGACATATCTTAATAATTTTATTAGAGAGTATGTAGATCTTGTCGGACAATTTGAAAATCAAAAACTGCTATCTCCAGAGTATCAATTACAACTTCTTGATATCTACGCCGGAACAGAAGAGGAGCTTCGAAAATACAAATCAGAACTCTCTCTTTATAAAGAATTAAATTTAAAATTATCGGACTTGAAAAACAGACAATCGACTCAAAAAGAGCGCGAGGAGTTTTTACGCTATCAACTGGAAGAATTTGATTCAGCCAATCTCTCAGTCGATGAAGAGAGAGAGTTGCAGGCCAAGAAAGACTTTGCTTTTAACCTCGAAAAGAACCGTTCTCTTTTTGGTGAATTGGCACAAATTGCAATACACTCGGAGAATTCAATTAGCTCTTATTTACCCCATTGTTTGAAAGTTCTTAACTCTCTAAAAGGAGTAGATCCTAAGCTTCATCAATCATTCAGTGATTTTAAGATTCATTTTGAAGAATTTAGCGACCTCTTGCTCGAAAACTCTCAACTCTTGGAAGTTGATTCAAATATTGATGAAATTATGAATCGTATCGATACTTATCAGAAGATTAAGCGAAAGCATGGTCCTGACATTGAAGAGGTCATTTTAAAGCTTGAAAACTATCGCACGGAACTTAATGAGCTAGATAATATCTCTCCTTTAATTTTAAAAATTGAGAAGGAGTTAAAAAATTCATTTAAGAAGTGCTCCGATCTTGCACAAATGCTTCATGACAAGAGAGAGTTGTCCGCTAAAAAATTGGCCAAGCTCATTACTCAACTCATCCAATCCCTTAACATGGAAGGTGCAACTCTCGACATTCGTCTTGAGAGATCTGAAACTTTCCTTGATACAGGTATTACTAAAGTTGAGTTCTGGACTGAAACGAATAAAGGTGAGGGCTTCTACCCCATAAAGCAAATTGCCTCAGGAGGAGAGCTTTCTAGAATTTTATTATGCTTGCGTCAGGTCGTTGCCAATAAAGACTCTATTTCCATCTTCTTCTTCGATGAAATCGATACTGGAATTGGCGGCGAAACAGCACTTAAAATTGGCAAATTGCTTTCAGAGATTTCAAGATCATCTCAAGTTATATCTATAACTCATTTACCTCAAATCGCTCACAATGCAGATCACATTGTTCTCGTTTCAAAAGACACAATGAAAATAAATGGCGATACAAGAACACTCTCAACTGCAAAGTTCTATGAAGGTCCAGCGAGAAAACAAGTTATTGAGTCTATGATTGCTATTGGTCAAGATCTATAAAAGTCGCTTCCCCATTTTCAATCATGATAAAAGAATGAGAGTGGGGAGCGTATCCATTGTTTATGTATATTCTCGAATTAGAAATAAATTTATCTTTAATATGGCCATGTCCACATACGACGATGTCATAGAGATTTTTCATTTTATAGCTCAGATATGAGACTCTAAATTTTTCTTTTATGTCCTGGCTTTCAGCATTTTTTCTGTACTTGGCATCAATCGTTCTCGATCTCAGCGATGCTCTCGTGCCTATTGCTCGAACGAGTTGATAAGGTACCCATTTTAATTCTGCCAAGAGCTGGACGGCCCTAGAGCGGATTAAGGATTTGTAAAATTTGTAACTCTTATTATCCAATTCTATATCGTCACCATGTTCTAAATAGTACTTTAACTCTTCATCTTCTATCACAAATCCCGATTGATGATAGCAGACATTAAGCTTCATTCTCCTAAAGAGTTTCTCTAGATGGAAATCATGATTTCCTTCGTGAAAGTGAATGGTTTTTTTCTTATGATGAATTTTTATCCAATCAAAAAAGGCTTTCTCCTCTTGAGCATATTCATCATAATTTCCAATCATGATGTCAAAAATATCACCAAGAAAGACAACGACATCAGCTTCTAGAACTTCTTTATGATTTAAAAATTTTTCGAGAATTAGATTTCCGGATTGATTGTAATCCGCAGCGTGAATGTCAGAGATGATGGAGATTTTCATTTGATTTATTTTACTACAGATAAAATCTCTTGAGAACCTCTCCGATATCATATCGGAGAGGATGGGCTTAAGGGAATACACAAACCATTGCCTAATTTGTGCGGTCCCATCTTATGTTCTCAAAGATTTTGTTTGGACATTTTTAAAGATGGGGGGAGTTTTGAAGCTCCCCTCATTCATTTGATTTAGCTAATGAGTCTTAAAGCGTTGTTAGGAAGTGCATTGGCTTGGGCCAAAGTTGAGATACCTGCAGACTTAACTACACTTGAGGCTGCCATTTTTGCAGATTCTGCAGCGACATCCACGTCTTGGATAACTGATCTTGCACTATCTTGGTTAATTGTTTGAACTTCCAAGTTAGATACTGTTGACTGCAAGCGACTTTGGATTGAACCAAGGTTAGCTCTTTGTCCAGATACAGCGTTGATGGCTTCATCAATTGAGGCAATTGAATCGAGCGCATCACCTTTTTCTGAAATTCCAGTTCCTGAAATTCCTATATTAGAAGCAGAAGCATTTGATTCACTTGAGTCAAATGTGATTCTATTCTGTTCTCCACCGAAGGCGCCAACTTGGAAATCCATGCTGCCAGATCCTTCACCATTTAAAAGCTGTGAGCCGTTAAATGTTGTAGAGTCAGAGATACGATCAACTTCTGTTTGTAACTGTTGATACTCTTTATCGAGAAACCCTCTTTCAGTGTCACCAACTGTATCAGATGAAGCTTGGATTGTTAGCTCTCTCATTCTTACGAGAATGTTTGAGACTTCGTTCAATCCACCTTCTGCAGTTTGCACAAGAGAGATACCATCATTTGCGTTTCGTGTTGCTTGTCTCAAACCGCGAGTTTGTGCTTCGAGGTTTGTAGCGATGGCCAAGCCGGCAGCATCATCTGCAGCCTTTGTGATTCGTTTACCAGAAGAGAGTTTTTCTAGTGAAGCGTCTGCTTTACTAGATACTTCCTTCAAGTTCTTCTGTACCGTTTGGGAGGCGATGTTTGTTGCAATTCGTAAGCCCATTTTTTTCTCCTTTCTAAAGATCCAACCGGGATCTTCGTTGTTGACTGATTCGTTCAAGCATTAGGCTTATCGTAAATACCTCAAAAAACTTTAGTATTCGTGTCAACTATTAAAGGAGAAATATTTAAAACTTGATTAAAATCGTACAGTTAAGACATAAAAAAAGGCCCTCCGAAGAGGGCCTGGATTAGTTAGGGGCGTGTGGGTATTAAAAAAATTAGCCAATAAGCTTCAATGCACCTGATGGTGTAGCGTTCGCCTGGGCCAATACTGAAGTACTAGAAGCCGTAAGAATGTTTTGCTTAGCAAGTTCCGCACTCTCAAAAGCGACGTCGGTATCGCGAATTCTTGAGTTAGCTGCTGCCAAATTTTCAGTCTTAATATCTAAGTTTCTAATGGTTGATTGGAGTCTATTTTGAAGAGCACCCAATCGCGCACGGTTTGTGTTTACTTTATTAATAGCTTCATCAATGTTTTCTAAGTTGCCTTGAGCGTCTGCCTTAGTAGCAACCCCCATTCCCTCAACACCTAGTTCAGAAATTCGAACATTGGTTTCCGCTGGGTCATAGTGAAGTCTATCTTGTTTTTCATTATTATAGATACCAATTTGAAATTCCATCTTTTGCCCTTCGCCATTCAAGAGATTTTTCTCATTAAATGTCGTTGAAGCAGAGATTCGATCCATTTCAGTTACCAATTGTTGAAATTCCATATTTGAATATGTTCTTTCTTTATCGCCGATTGTATCTGAAGCGGCTTGGATAGAGAGTTCTCTCAATCTCACCAAGATGTTATTCACTTCATTCATACCACCTTCAGCAGTTTGAATAAGAGAGATACCATCACCTGCGTTTCGAGACGCTTGTTGAGATCCACGAATTTGTGCTTTTAATTTTTCACTGATGGCGAGTCCGGCGGCATCATCACCGGCCTTGTTGATTCTAGAACCTGAAGCTAAACGCTCTAAAGATTCTGACTGTTGTCTCTTAACTTCGTTAAGACTTCTTTGTGCTGCTAGCGACTGCGTGTTTGTTGAAATTCTTAAACCCATAACTAATCCCCTTGAATCATACTTTTCCCTCCTTAGTGTTTATAAAAGTTCAATGACAACCATGTCTCTGAACCGTTGTGCAACTCCCCAGTTGCAGTAAAATCTTTATCGTCAGATAAATACCAGACTTGAGAGTTTTCTTCGGGAAAAGGTGAATTAATTCAACAACTTATAACTGATTAAAATAGTCGAGAATTGTTAAGGCGATGAATTTAAAAGTTAAAAAATATTTTGATCAAGTACTATAGGGTTTGAATTTTTTTTATAATTCCAGTGGTCGATCGGCCTTCAATGAACTTTAAACTGATAACTTGGCCACCATTTTTAAGCACAATATCTGATCCAACGATATTTTCAGGCTTCCAATCTCCACCTTTAACCAAAATATTGGGATGAACTTCTTTAATGAGATCGTACGGTGTATCTTCTGAAAATATTTCTACGAAATCGACAGCTTTTAAATTTGAAAGAACATACTGTCTTTCTTTCTCATCGTTCACAGGTCTGTCTTCACCTTTGAGTCTTTTAACGCTTGCATCAGAGTTCAGTCCTACAAAGAGAACATCTCCCAATGCTTTTGCCTCATTTAAATAATGAACATGTCCAGAGTGAAGAATGTCAAAGCATCCATTAGTAAAAACTATTTTTGAATTTTTATGTTTTTCTAAAAAGGCTTTTGCTTCAAGAGAAAGCTCACTCATTGATCAGTTCCGTATCAGACAATTTTCCTTGAAAATCAAAAAGAAGTGGAATCAGAAAACAGACAAATGAGGAAAGGATGACAAGAGAACGAATAAAAGAGCTCATATAGGGATCTTTAACAAATTTCAATTTGGTATGGGCCAATGACTGTCCCACAGTCTGGGAAGGAGATAGAAATGTTGAATAAGAAACCCAAATAATAGAAAAGAAGCTCAAGGTAAAACCCCAATGAGTTTTTAGATCAATAGCTCCCAACTTCAATCCTTGTAATGATGAACTCAGCGACAAAATTCTAATTAAAGCGATAGTAGAGAAGGCAACTATCAAAAGATCAATAATTCCGGAAAAGGCCTGAGTTAATAAACTGACAGACTTTCCTCTTGTAACTTTTACTTGGCGATCATTACTTTTTGCAACCTTCGCATTCTGATGAGGAGAAATTCTGTACTGAGAAACGAGATTATTATCCTGTACTTTACTCTGCGAATTAAAATCAAAAGCCTTGGCTGAGTTTAAGGAAGGTTTTACTTCCAAATCTTTATGAAAGCCCAATCCATCATTGATTGGTTTAAAATCAAATTGAGGAGAATCTGAATTTAAAAAATCAGTCACTGAAAATTCTAAGTTATGCTTTTTGAGATCAGAATGAATTTGGTTATTTTCCATAAATATATGTTTTCATAACGATTGTCGTGCGTCAAATCTAATTTTCTCGCATTCTATCGATATATCCAATCGCCACAGGCACGGCAGTAACGGCCCTCAATATATTAAATGACTTCAGGTTTATGCTTGCTGATTTATCAATGGCTGCCAATTCGCTTAAATCATCTCTGGACCAACCGCCCTCCGGACCAATTGCGCATGTCACATCTTCAGTGCATTTAATTTTTGGCCCTAGATCTTCACTATTGCCTTCATTATGAAAATAGAAAAGTTTGCCATTATTGAGAAGACGAAACTCACTCCAACTTACAGGAGCTAAAACTTTGGGAAAGTAGAGCGCATTTGATTGGATAGCGCTGTTATGGATTATTTTCTGAAGACGATCAATATTGGGTTCATAACGTTGAGCAAATTCTGACTTAATTGGAATGATAGTCTTTATATTAAGTTCAGTTGCAAAACGCAAAATATCTTCAAAGTATTCTCTTTTTACAAGTCCAAGCGCCAAGGTATATTTTCGGTTATCTTCAAATGTTTCTTTCTGGGTTATCTTCAAGCTTGTTTTCTTTTTTGATATGTTTTCAATAACTGCCAAAACTTTCAAGCCATTGCCATTTAAAACCAAGATTTCATCTTCGACCTGAGAGCGCATAACAACAGATAAGTGATGATGGTTTTCATCTGAAATCTCAATCGTATTGTTTATTTCATATTGAGCACAGCTCTCTTCAACAATTGCTTTCATTTTTTAAGCACCAAGCATGACCAATCATTTTTAACTAAATGGTCGACCACTTCTAATTGATATAGATTTTTTATGTTTTCAACTTGATTATTCAGGAGTCCGGACAAGATCAGAATACCGCCGTTCTTAAGTGAATTAATAATGGCATCTTTCTCAAAGGTGAGCACCGATTCTAATATGTTCGCAAATACGAGATCATATTGACCATTAACTTTAAATTCATTTCTTAGTAGATAATTAATTTTGCCAGTCTCAAAATTAAGCTCATAATTTTGAATGGCATTCGTTTTTGCATCAGCATCTACATCCACATAATCAACTTTGGTAGCACCCATTTTTTGAGCAGCTATTCCAAGGATTCCAGAACCTGCTCCAAAATCCAAAATTGATGGAAACTGCTTCTTTTGATTTATGAGATCTTTATATGCTTTTAAACACAGAAAGGTTGTTTCATGGGTTCCAGTCCCAAATCCCATTCCTGGGTATATTTTAATTCCCGTTTGCCCTTCAGGTATATCCTCCCACGAAGGTACAATCAAAAAGGACTCATCGATCTCAATAGTGCTAAATGATTTTCTCCATTCAACATTCCAATCTTCTGTTTCATCCACTTTTATCGTGTAAGGAACCTCTATTTCATCCAAAAACTCAATAAAGCGGTCTAGCAAATCTTTTTTTTCAAAAGTAATGCCAAGGAGACCTTCTCTGGTCTGCGCAAACTCTTCCATGGCATTTATAAATGTATCATCGGGATTTCCCCCACAGAGAACTTCCGAACCAAATTGATCATCCAATTCTTCTTCATTTATGCTGTAAAAACTTGTGCCAATAGCATAATACTGACTTATTGCTTCATAAGATAAGGCTTCGACATCTTCAGGGTCTATTTTTGTTAAATCTATATTAACAATGTAGTATTTTTTCATGACACTATTCTACACTAGGTCCTTACTATGAAAATTCATTTTTTAGGTGGCCTTGGCGAAATTGGGGCGAATTGCACGGTTTATCAAACTGATAACGTTTCGCTCATTATTGATTTTGGAATTAAATTCCCTAGAGTCAAAACGATAGGTATTGATAAGATCTATACCAACTCAAAAATCCTTCCTCAAAATAAAAAAATTCTTCTGATAACCCATATCCACGAAGATCATATTGGTGCTTTTTTTGAAATTTATCATCAGGTAGACCATATATATTTACCAAAGCTAGCATTTGAATTTCTGCAGGAAAAAGCAAAGAAAGAACTCATACTATCCAAATTCACAATCTATGATCACAATTCAAAAATTTCTATTGCTCAAGAATTTGATCTTTATCCCTTTGAGACCTTTCATTCAACACCAGAAACATATGGGATAATGATACATTTTAAGCAACAGCTCATTACTCATTTGTCCGATTTTAAAAGTAATAGGAAAACGATATTCAAGCATGCCAATAGTCAGTTTGATTTTGCAAATCAACATTTTAAAAAACATTTATTTCTTTCTGACTCAACAAATATGAGCTCTCAAAAGAGATACGATCATAGTGAAGAGGAAGTCGCCCAGGGAATAAAAAGAATTTTTGATAGAAATCATCGTCGTTATTTTATAACATTATTTGGCTCAAATATTGAAAGAATACACAATATTCAGCGTATAGCTTTCGATCTTGGAATGAAATGCCACTTCCTAGGAAACTCTCTTAATTTCTATAATAAAATTTCTCACTATATGACAAAACCACCTGAGCACATGGATAATCGCGAGCCAAGTCTTTATTTTGTCACAGGCTCTCAAGGAGAAAAATTTTCTCAGCTTTGGCGAATGGCAAGAGATCAGGGGGATGTCCTTCTCAATTCGGAGGATGCTGTTATATTTTCAAGCCGATCTATTCCTGGTAATGACCAATCCTTTTATCATATGCTCAATCTCTTAAGTTCTAAAACCAACCATATATACTTGGACGGCGAGGAACCCATTCATTGTTCTGGCCATGCCTATAAAGGCGACCTTGAAATCGCTGTAAAAGAACTAAGGCCAACTCATGTTTTACCTATTCATGGTGAGAATTTTCATCTCTCAAAGGCCTGTCGTTTTATCACGGACATTTTTTCTCTGCCAGTTACTAAAGCCTATCCTCACTCTCTCTTTGATTTTGATTCCTTGGCCCTTTTTGCTAATCCTAATCCCAATACAGAGCCGGAAATCTTTATTGATCAAAATGGTGGACACAAAATTGAAAGTGAAGATATTAAAAATCGAACGAAGTTGGGTAACAAAGGTCTTGTGATTATTTCTCTCGAATATAAAAAAATAAAACTCATCGGAGTTCCCTCCGCTTCTAAAATAACCGACCAGCTTAATCACGAACTTTCTCATTTTAGCAAAAGCGACACTATGGTTTTGACCTTAATTAAAAGGCGCCTTGAGGAAAAGATTGGTTATGTACCTATGATAATCCACTCATGATATTATTGAATTCAATGGAACCCATGAATCTTCTTATTATTTGTTTACTTTTTTTCAATGTTCTCTTCATTGGGATTGCCTTATTCCTGGTCTACCAACTATTTAAAAAAAATAGTTCTTCTTCTTCGAAGGAGTCTTTACCGGAACCAGAAGCACCAAAGTCTCCAGTCGCTGAGGTTCTTGACAGAGAGCCCCTTAAGTATGTTTGTGCCTTTCATCCAGATCGTGATCCTGTTGGAGTATGTGCAATCTGTGAGGCTGCTTGTTGCGAATCTTGTCTTCGAGAGTGGGAGCACCTTAACTTTTGTTCTGATCATATAAAGCTTTACGCCGCTCACAAATGGGAACCCATTACAAATGAGCGTACTACTGCCAACTCCCCTGAAGCAAGCTCATATATTTATGAATTCAAAAAGAATATTTGGTCACAAGGTGTTCCCAGCTTTATCGTAACTCATTACAGGATTGAAATTGAGTCGGACATTGTTGAATCCTATGTACAGCTTTTTGTAAAACTTGAAGATAAAGTTGCGCTATCATCAATGATCTTACAAAAAAAGGGAGCTCAAAAGCTCCCTTCTCATTAGCAAATTTTTTCTTCAATTAGATTTCAATATTGATTTTGCGATCGCCCTCTTTTCTCTCATCCTTTCTTAGGAAAGTTGGAGTATCAAGCTCTTCTTCATCAAAATTAATAAATCCTAACTTTTCAGCAATTGTCTTCATTCTAGCGGAGCTGTTTTTAACTGAATTTTCAGCCGTTTCTCTTGATTGATTTGTAGTGGCGGTCACTAAATTTTTTGGTTCAGCTACGACATCACCATCAAATCTATATTCATTAGCATTTATAGAAACAGCAGGTTCTTGCTCACGAGTTGGTCTAGCATCTTCTTTTTGAACAATCGGTGCCGCTTCGATGCGAACTTCTTCACTTTCCTCACGAACCATTTCTCTTGGATGAGTCTCTTCTTTTCTCGCGAACAAACGTCCACCAAGTCCAGTTGCAACGACAGTAACCTTAATGTCGTCTTCAGCATTATCATCAATCACTGTTCCAAAGATTATTTCTGCATCTTCGTCAGCCGCTTCCATAATCAAAGTTACCGCTTCATTCGTCTCATGCATTGTAAGAGATGAACTACCCGTAATATTGATAATGATTCCCGTTGCTCCATCAATTGAAACATCTTCGAGAAGTGGAGAAGAAATTGCTTCTGTTGCAGCCTTAATTGCTCTATCTGGTCCAGCGGCAACACCTGTTCCCATAAGCGCTAAACCTTTGTTTGCCATAACCGTTTTTACGTCGGCAAAGTCAGCATTGATATGACCTGTATTATTAATGAGGTCAGCAATACCTCTTACGGCATTTAGCAAAACTTCATCAGCTTTTTTAAAGGTATCAACAAGTGAAAGTGAGTCGCCTGCAATATAGAGAAGTCTTTGATTTGGAATTGTGATCAGTGAATCTACATTTTCTTCTAAAACCTTGATTCCTGAATCTGCTTGCTTGAATCTTTTCTTACCTTCGAATAGAAATGGCTTCGTAACAACGCCAACAGTTAAGGCTCCAAGCTCTTTACACAGCTTCGCGATAACTGGCGCTGCACCAGTACCTGTACCACCACCCATACCAGCAGTAATAAATACCATATCTGCGCCTTCGATCACTTCACTAAGTTTTTCATATTCTTCAAGAGCCGACTTTCTACCGACTTCAGGGTTGGCACCAGCTCCAAGACCTTTTGTAATTCCTGCACCAAGCTGAACTTTAGTTGGAGCAAGGTTAATATTGAGGGCTTGCGAATCAGTGTTTGCAACAATGTACTCTACACCAGTAAGGCCAGCCTTAATCATTGTATTAACAGCATTACAACCACCACCACCAACACCAATTACTTTGATCTTGGCACCAGAGATGATTTCATTTTTATCATTAATTTCAAACATAGAGCCCCCTTAAAATATTTCTTTAAAAACTTGTTTTAATGAATTGCTTAATTTTCCAATGAGTTCACCTGACGAGCTTGTATGATGCTCATCAACAGCTATCGCTGGACTTTTCTTTTGTGATTCTAATAATAAACCTAAAACGGTTGAAAACTTTGGATGTTGCATAATGTTTGTCATCCCACCATATGAATGCGGATAACCTAATTTAGTAGGGCGCTCAAGTACAAATTCGGCCAACTCAGTAATGCCATCAACAAGGGCTCCACCACCAGTTAAAACAATTCCACCAGTTAAGTAGTGCTCTAAACCTTTGTCATCCAAAACTTCTTTAACGATGTTGAATAACTCTTCAGCGCGAGCACCAAGTACTTCCGCGACAAGCTTAAGAGATAATTCTTTCGGTCCCTGACCTGATTGAATAAGAACATTATTATTTGTTGCAAACTTTTCAGGGATAACTGAACCATGATTGACTTTAACTCGCTCTGCTTCAGCATGAGGAATTTTCAAGGCAACAGAGAGATCGTTAGTGAAATGATTTCCACCGACAGGAATAATCTGAGTGTGAATAAGGTTGCCATCTTTCCAGATAGCAAGATCTGTCGTTCCGCCACCAATATCGACAAGAACAACACCCATCTCTCTTTCTTCAGGACTTAAAACGGCTTCAGAAGAAGCAATCGGTTGAAGTGTAATGTTTTCAATCTTAACACCAGTCGCCTCAACACACTTTACTAAGTTTTGAATTAAAGAAATTGAACCTGTAACAACATGGACATTCGCTTCGAGTCTGACGCCGAACATTCCCACCGGATTCTTAATTCCCTTTGTATTATCAACTGTAAATTCTTGAGGTATACAATGAATGATTTCTCTATCAGAAGGAATGACAATAGCTTTTGCAGCATCAATCACTCTATCAACATCTTCCTGATTAATTTCTCTGCCCTTTACCGCCACAACTCCAGAACTATTAAAGCTATAGATGTGTGAGCCCGCGATTCCAATACTAACTCTAGAAATATTCACACCGGCCATAAGCTTAGCCTCTTCGAGTGAACATTGAATGGATTTGATTGTTTTCTCTATATTAACGACAGAACCCTTTTTCAATCCTTGTGAAGGATGGGTTCCAATACCAATGATTTCAATGTTTCCATCACTACCTGTCTGGCCAACAATCGTACAAACTTTTGTTGTTCCTACATCGAGACCGACAAGAACATTCTTATCATTCATGAGATTCCTTTCTCTTTGGTGAGCAGACTCGTTCTGCTCTCGCTCAAAAACTTGAGCATACTTCTCTCTAAAATGTTAGATTTAATTATTGAACTTGACAACCACTTTTTGGGCATTGAGCAGATTGATGATCGACGGGAATTTCTTCTTAGTTTCCATGTAATCAACGACTTTTTTTAGCTTTTCAATTTTCAAATCCCAGTCGTTATCACCAAGAAAAATAGAAGTGGGCGAGTCTCCTAAGGCCATAATAAGTGTCATTTCTCCAGAATCATCAAGAATAACTTCTGACAATTTTGATCTGATTCCTTCCGGAGCCTTGGAAAATAATTTAGCAATCTTAAGTTGATCTTTTTTATCAAAGTTTCCAATTGGTAAGGCTAAATAGGGGAGTGTTCCACTTAGTTTTTGTTCGCTTCTTAAAATCACTTCAAGGGTTGGATCAAGGAGATCACCATTTTCAGCCAACAAAGCCTCATAAGTATCAACCCCATTCTCCTTATAGATAACAACTTTCATAAGTGGGTCTGGACATTCAAATTTATAACTTAATGTGGAGGAGCCTGGATCAAATTCTATTTGGTAATCAGATAAAAAGTGCTTTTCCTTTAACTTTTCTTGAACAATTTTGAGTTTTAACTCTTTTAATGAATGAGTTTCTTCGAAGAGCTTAGTCAGTTTTAAAACAAGCGATCCGGCAACTCTTGAAGGACACTTTCCAAAAAATGTTTTGTATTTAATATCTCTTCTTGAAGAAAACGCTGCATCTGCCGCATTTAAACTCAAAATAATTGTGAAAACGGTTAAAACCAATTTCAAATTTGAACCTCAAATTCAAGTTCTATTCCTGTATATAATTGTACAATACTTTTCACCTTTTCCAAAAAAGAAATTACTTCCCAGTCAGAAAGAGTTCCATCATGCTCAAAAAAATTGGCATGAATCGGGCTTATTCGTATTCCTTTTACACCAAAACCTTTCAAATTGAGCAAATCGAGGAGTTGGCCTGCTGAAATCTTTGTACCATCTTGGTACGAATAGTTTTTGAAAACACAGCCACAAGTATTTTTACTCATTGGTTGAGAGGAATTTCTCATTTTAAGATAATTTGAGATGAGCTGCGGTATGCCTTCATCTTGTCCAAAGGTTTTAATTACTCCGCTAACAATGACCTCGCCTTCCTTGACGATATTATTTTTACGGTAACTAAATGTCTGGTTATTGACTGTATGTTTAATTAATTTTCCTTGTTTATCCACATACTCAAATGATTCTAGGAGGCTGCCAATTTCGCCTAGTGAGGTTCCAGCATTCATAAATAGTGCACCACCAAAGCTAGAGGGAATTCCAGTAAAGACCTCCCATTGTTTCAACTTTAGTTTCGATGCTGCAGAAGTAAGATTGGCCAGGCTAGCAGAGGCTGGAATTGTGTACTTATCTTGATAAACAGTCAGAGTTTCGCGATCAAAAGGAAAATCGAGCTTTAGGTAAAAGCCGTTCATTTCTCTTAAAACTTGATTAGCCCCCCAGCCCAGAAGTTTGTATTTCAAATTAAATTTATTGGCCAGGAGGACGAGCTCTTGGAGAGCTTTAATGCTTTTTACTATTATAAGATCACAAAATGTTTTCGTTTTAAAAGTAGAATAAGTACTTAAGTTGTGTGCCGGAAGATATTCAACTTCTGAATTATCTTTAGTGAATTGTAAGAAAAGCTCAGGATAGCTCATTTAAAATACCCAAAACGGTATAGCCCAATTTCCCCGCGCCCATAACGAGCAGAATATCTGAAGAATCCGTTATCTTTGTAAGTACTTCTGGTAATTGAACATCAGTTATAACTTTTGAGACGACTCCATTCTTATTTAGCATTTCCGCCAGATTATCTGAAGAAATTCCTTCTATTGGTTCTTCACTTGCAGCGTAGATGGGAAAAAGAAATAATTCAGTAACACCATCAAAACAAGTGAGAAATGAAGACCAGCTGTTCTGCGTTCTAGTGTAGCGGTGAGGCTCGAATATAAGAGAAATCTTTTTACTGGGGTATGCTAACTTAAAGGCATCAATTGTTGCTTTAATTTCAGTCGGGTGGTGCCCATAATCATCAAACACCTGACAATTGCCACGCTCAAAAATCTTTTGCGCTCTTCTTCCCACGCCACTAAAACGGCTTAAAGCCTTTGTGATGTCGTTAATATCTAGACCGGCCTGATGAGCTGCTGATATAGCTCCAAGTGAATTATAAACGTTATGTTTACCTTTCATGTGGAGTTCTACTTTGTATTTTTCAGGATTATTTTTGAGAACAACAGAAAAAGATGTTATTTCACCATAGTGAATATCTACCGCCCTATAATCACATTCGCTTTCAATTCCATAAGTAACCATTGGTCTCTTAAGCTCTTCAAAAAGCTTCATAATTCGAGGATCATCAGCATTGCCACAAGCGCATCCATAGAAAGGAATCCGCTCACAGAAGCTTTTAAAGGCCATGTCGATATTTTCAGATTTTTTATAATGATCGAGGTGATCATCATCTATATTTGTGATGACAGAAATTTGTGGATTGAGCAAAAGAAATGAACCATCCGATTCATCTGCCTCGGCAATGAGGTATTCACCTTTTCCGAGATATGCATGGCCATCCAAATTCTTCACAATCCCGCCAATAATATAAGAAGGATCTTTTAAATTTTCGTAAAAAATTGTAGCCAACATACTCGTCGTTGTTGTTTTTCCATGGGCTCCAGCCACTGCAATACTAACTTTGAGCCTCATTATATCGGCCAAAATTTCAGCTCTTCGTAAAATAGGAAGACCAAGTCTTCTTGCCTTTATTATTTCAGGATTCTTTTCATTGATGGCAGAGCTGTAAACGACTATATCTGAATCGAGATTCTCTTCACGATGGCCAATATAAACATTAGCCCCCATTTTTTTTAACTTTAAAGTGTTATTGGATTCTTGAACGTCAGAGCCTGAAACTTTAAAACCTAAAGTTATTAGTACTTCTGCAATTCCGGACATGCCAATGCCACCAATACCAATAAAATGAACGCGTCTATCTGTATTTATAATCATGATTTTAAAAAGTAGGTTGAAGGATTTTGATTTTGGAAAGTTTCATTACTATATTTATTTTCGTATTTGATGCATGAAAAGAGAATGCCGAGTCCCCAGAAATTCGCTAACAAGGAAGATCCTCCTGAACTAATGAAAGGAAGGTTTAAACCCTTGGTCGGTATGATTCCAAGAACAACGCTCATATTAAGCAAAGCCTGCATTCCAACTAGCGAGACAATCGAGACAGTCGTGAGATATGACAATTTTGTTGATGCTCTCGCACCAATTTTAAATCCAATAACAATAAAAAACGCAAAGAGAGAAACTGTTGAAACGACGCCTAAAAATCCTAACTCCTCACCAACAACGCTAAAAATAAAATCATTATGGGCCTCTGGAAGATAAAAAAGCTTTTCATTGGAGTTTCCAAGTCCAGTTCCAACGATAGAGCCATTAGCAAAGGCTAAATAAGACTGGATGATTTGAAATCCTGTTGTCTGAGGATTCTTCCAAGGATCGAGATAAGACATCAATCTTCTGACTCGATAAGGCTGAGAAAACAATAGAATTATAACTGCAAGTATTCCTGTCAAAAGTGCAGGATAAAACCATTTTCTTGGAAAAGAACTAAGGTAACAAATTAGCGAAAGCGAGAGGAAACAGATAATAAAAGTTCCAAAGTCAGGTTGCTTTATAAGCAAGAGAAGTGGAATGATTAAAACGGAAGCTCTGAAAATGATTTTTTGTCGATCATATTTTTGATAATTTTCGAATAAGTCGATGCCACTTAATATACAAGCAACTTTGAAAAACTCACCTGGCTGAATTCTAATAAATCCTAAATTGAGCCAACGGCTCGCACCTTTTGCTGCTGATCCGAAGTGAGGAATATAGGTCAGAAGAATGAGAAAACCAATACACATTGAAAAAACGGGTGCGTACTTCAACCAAAATGAGTGTTTGGTCTTTGACACGACGAAGGCACCAATGAGTGCAATGGAGAGGTAACCAATTTGCTTGAAGAAAAAGTAAAAACTATTTCCGTAAGTATCCTTTGCGAAAATATAGGAAGAGGATAGGACCATGATAAGGCCCAAGGTCACAAGGGCCGTAATGGATAGGGCGAGTAATTTAGTCAATCTATCAAGAGACTGCTGTTCATGCATCATAACAATGATTTTACAGCATACCTGCGTCGATTAAAAGAGTTACCTTAGAGTTGATAGACCAACTTTTTAAAATAAGTTCCTCTTTCTTCAAAATCTCTAAAGAAATCTGTCGCGGGATTCCCTGGTGAAAGAACTATATAGTCACCAGTTCTGCTCTTTTGGTAAGCAAAAAGGACTGATTCTTCAAATGAGCCAACCACAAAGGTTTGTGAATGAAGACCCATGGCCCGATTCATTCGCTCTTTTGTTTCACCAACAAGAACTAAAACCCTCGCATGCTTAATGATATCATCCGCATATTTTTCATACTCTAATTCTTCATTATCTTTTCCACCAGAAATTAAGATAACTGGATCTTTAAAAGAGCTAATGCTTTCTACCAACTCTTCCATCGTTTCAGACTTTGAATCGTTGTAGAAAGAAACTCCATTTTTCTCCATTAAGAACTCAAGACGGTGAGGTATTCCTGGAAATTTCTCAATGCATTTTTGTATGGCCTTATCATCGACATCCAAAGACTTGCAAACGGTGATCGCAGCAAGCATGTTCTCACGATTACTTTGACCGACAATACGCATTTGATTCACTTTGAATTCGGAATGATAATTTATATTTGAATGGATTCTTCTTTCGTGAAAATGTGTTCCTTGAATTTCGTTCATTACTCCAAGAGTTACAAATGATCTTCTTGAATACCAATATGTCTGACAGTTGGCATTTCTAAAGAACGTGTTTGTTGCGAGCTTGTCAAAATTTACAACCAATGTGTCATCAGGTGAAAGGTTCTTAATAATTGATAATTTTGTTTCTAAATACTCGCCAACGGACTTGAAATGCTCGTGGGGATAACTTTCACCAATGTCAGTGAAGACCACAACTTTAGGATGAAAGCCTTCTAGGCTTCTCATTTGAACGGCAGAAACTTCAACCACTACGTAATCAGTTTCATCTTTATTAGGTAGCATGGCGTATTCGATAAACGGATTGTCGCTCGTTCCACCAACAAAAACATTCTTACCATCAAGCTTCAGAGTGAAGCCGACCATGTGGGCAACACTTGTTCTTCCATGTGTTCCACAAACAGCAATAATTGGCTTTTTACAAAGCTTGTATCCAAGCGAGAATTCACTATAAACTTGCTTGCCATTTTGACGGGCCAATTGAAGTTGAGGGAGATCAGGACTAACGGAAGATGAGAATACAATGACGTCGGCTTCTAAAAAGTCTTCGTCTCTATGTTCCCCGAAAGTCATTTGAGGATTTGGTGAAATTTTCTTTAGCTTTTTTACGGCCTTATTCAAATCAAAGATCGGCTTTATATCAGTAACTTTTATATCGCATTCAAGGCGATTAAAAAAATTGATTAAAGTAAATCCAGTTCTGCCAATACCAACAATTAAAACTTTCTTATTTTTAAACCGGTCCATATTTACCTCATTTTCAAAGTAGCTACAGATAACAATGCGAGAAGAATGCTTATAATCCAAAATCGAACAATAACTTTAGGTTCGGGCCAACCAGTTATTTCAAAGTGATGATGAATTGGAGCCATCTTGAACACACGTTTCCCCGTAGTTTTAAAAGATATTACTTGGATAATTACTGAGAGGGCTTCTACAACAAAAACTCCTCCAATAATAACAAAGAGGAATTCACTCTTGGCAAGGACGGCCATTGTGCCCAAAAGTCCGCCCAACGAAAGCGAACCTGCATCGCCCATAAAAATTTGAGCAGGGTACGAATTGTACCAAAGAAAGCCTACACCAGCACCAATAAGAGCTGCTGCAAAAACTGCTAGTTCACCGATATTTTCAATATAGGGAATAAATAAGTAAGACGAAATTTCTTTATGCCCACTGACGTAAGTGATCAGTGCAAGAGCAACAGAGCTCGTGATAATCGGGCCAATGGCAAGTCCATCAAGTCCATCTGTTAAATTCACAGCATTGCTTGATCCAGTAATAACGATCGCACCAAAAATTATATAAAAATTTCCAATATCAATGATTCCATCTTTTACAAAAGGAACATAGATCTGAGTGTCGATAACGTTATATTTAATCATGAAAAACATGGCGAGGATTGAAGTGACAAATTGCCAAGCAAGTTTGCCCTTCCCAGATACACCTTTGGTATCTTTTTTTAACACTTTTAGATAATCATCAAGAAAGCCTAAGCAAAAATAGGATATAAAAACAAAAAGGCACATGAGTACGGGATAGGAATTGAAATTTCCACAAACTAAAAGCCCCACAAGAATGCTTCCACCAATAAAAATACCACCCATTGTAGGTGTTCCTGCTTTCTTCTTATGTGTTTGAGGTCCATCATCTCTAATAATTTGGCCGAACTGTTTCATCTTCATAAAGTTAATGAAATGTTTTCCCCAAATAATGGAGATCATGGTTGCAATGATGAAAGCCACGATAGATCTAAAAGTAATGTACCGGAAGACATTAAAGACCGAATATTCCTGGCTGAGAGGAAAAAGAAAATGGTAGAGCATATTTATTCCGTATATCTAATAGTTGACCACTATAGCGAATTTAGCGGGTTCATGTAAAGCAAATAGGAATCTATTTCTGCGGCGAGCAAAAGTAAAAATTTTCAATGACTTGCTTGTCGCTAAAGTCAGATCTTTGGCCGTTAATTTCTTGATAAGTTTCGTGTCCTTTGCCGGCCACAACAACCACTATTTTTTCGCTTTGTTGAGATAAGGCTTGTTCGATTGCAAGCTTGCGATCTAGAACAACTTCGACGTGATTCAAGTCTGTGATTCCAGAGAGAATATCCTGGGAGATTTGTTCAGGTGCTTCATTTCTTGGATTATCATTTGTAATTATAACCTTGTGCGCAAACCTTTGTGCAATATGGCCCATGATGGGTCTTTTTTTAGCATCCCTGTTTCCTCCGCATCCGAAGACCAAGGTAATCTTCGAGTCTGGAAATGTTTTCTGCACAGAGCCAAGAAGTTTTTCTAGTGCATCTGGTGTATGGGCGTAGTCGATTACGGCATATCGGTTTGCGTTTTTTACAATCTCAAAGCGTCCCGAAGGAGGCATAAGGCCTGATAAATCTAAGTCATAAATTTTATCTAAACCTAATTGCGCTAAAACCATAAGTGAAATTTCGAGATTCGATTTATTAAAACCCTGGTGAAATACAAAATGAACTTTCGATTTTTCAATATCCAGAGATTTTGTGAAGATCACTTTTTCTTTGTATTTTGAATTCTCAATTATTTTGTATGAGAAATCATCGTTTTTTGGAAGTACTACTTTTGCTTTTGTATTTTTGAGATGATCAAAAATAATTAGCTTTGCTTCAAAATAGGCTTCCATCGTTTTATGGAAATCTAAATGATCTTGAGAAAAGCTAGTCCAAGCTGCCATGTCCAGGGGAATATCTAAAAGTCTTTTTTGAAACAGAGCATGCGAGCTAAACTCAAAAAAGAAATACTTATATTGATCTTGGAATTTAAAAACGAGCCCCATGAGATCGACATAAGATGGTGTTGTGTTTATCGCATCTTCGACGATAACTTCTTTTCCATTACTGATACCCATTGTGCCGATACAAAGAGCAGGAATATTTATCAATGATAATAAATGAGCGCAATAATTAACAACGGAAGTTTTGCCGTTAGTTCCAGTTACTCCAATAAGTTTGACTTCTTCATGTAGCGGATAGATGAGCCTGACAAATATCTTTTGAATTTCTTCAAATTCTTTTTGATTAACAACAATTGAATTCTCAACAAGGGCCACTTCAAAATCACACGAAATAATATAAAAGTGGGCTTTGCTATTGGTAATTCGATTCTTAAAAAGCTCCACGGATGTCGGCGATGTCAGCTTGTAAAAGACAATGGCATCAACGGAAGCATTTTCTGCAATCGTTGTAAGCTGGTGAACAGATACGAGAATCTCATCAATTTGTTCAGACGTGAACCATTTTAGTAGTTTCTTTTTATCATTCATATTTTGGTGGAGAAAACTTAAGTTCAATTTTTGTATCAGGCTTTAGGGGAGAGCCAGGCTTGGGAAATTGTTCCTTAACTATGCCAACGCCAGTAATCATCAAACCAACATCATACTTTTCTGAAAGATCATAGGCTGATGATTTATCAAGTCCTCTGAAGTCTGGAACTGTCCCTGCACCCATTGATCGGGTAGCAGCATTTTTGACTTGAACCATATCAAGAGAGTTGTCGTTGGCCGGCTTTGTTAAGTAATGAAAGTCTTTATCTGTATTATTGTTTCTAAAAAGCATGTATTCGGCAATTTTTCTAAAGACTGGTGTCGCCACGAGGTTTCCATAATAATGTCCTCTCGGATCATCAACATAAACAAAAATCACAAAGGGATTCTCTACGTTCACAGGAAATCCCGCAAACCCAGGAATGTAACCTTTGTAGCCACCCGTTTTACTGATTTTTTGGGCCGTACTTGTTTTACCAGCTATTTTAAAATATTTAATTTTTGCATTTGAACCAGTGCCTTGCTCAACAGCCTTAACCAACATTTCGGTTAATTGAGTTACTGTTTGATCACTAAGCACTTTCTCAGGCTTATAATCAACATTTTTATCTTTAATAATTGTTGGCTGAATTTTATAACCACCATTCGCAATGATCGCATAAGAGGTTAAAACCTGAATGCCAGTCATGGCCAGACCTTGACCAAAGCTCAAATTACTTAAAACCAGAGGGCTAATATTATCAGAGTCGTAAAAAATACCTTTTGATTCGCCGGGAATTTCAATCTCTGTTTTATTCCCAACATTAAACTTGAGAAGTGTTTCTTTCAGACGAGGAAAGGTTAGATCAAAAGCAATTTTTGTCGTTCCAATATTAGAGCTATGCTCAAGGATTTCAGAGACTGAAAGCCACTCAAACTTTTCTTTCGAATCGGCTTCATTAATAATATGATCTTCAACTTTGAATTTTCCGCGCTCACAAAAGTAATTTGTATCTGGGGTAACAACTTTATGCTCAAGGGCTGAAGCAGTTGTAAGTGCTTTCATAACTGAACCTGGTTCAATCGGATCGCTAATATAAGCAAGACGATGATTTTCGGAGGAGCTATCGGATGGATTATTTGGATCAAAAGTAGGGTAGTTGGCCATCGCCAGAACTTCTCCCGATCGTGCATCCATGATTCCAACTCCGCCTCTTTGGGCCTGACTAGAATCTACAGCTTCTTTTAGAAACTTTTCAGCAACAAATTGAATATCTTTGTCTATCGTAAGTTGCACGTCTTGCGCATCATCTCCAACTTCACTCGATTCAAACTTAATGGCGCGCCCTTTGGCATCAATGACATATTTGTAAATTTTGGGCTTTCCTCTTAGGAGTTGATCAAATTGATACTCAACTCCGGAGAGCCCGGTATTATCGAGACCTACAAATCCTAGAAGTTGTGCATTCAGTTCTTTGTTTGGATAAACTCTTTTCGGGACTGGTTCTAAATAAATACCTTTAAGATCTTTCAGCTTTTTTACCTGATCTTCTTGAAGAGAAATCTTTCTAGCAATCCAAGTATATCTTTTTCTCTTTTTTAAACTTGAAAGCAAGTCAGATGAAGAGAGCTCTGGAACAATTTTAACGAGCTCTTTATAGCTCGCGGTTGGATTTTCTAATTCCTTAGGTAGCGTAAAAATACTAAAGGTTTGAATATTGATGGCCAGGGGATTACCATTTCTGTCGATAATGTTTCCGCGTCTTGGAAAGACTTTAACTTCTCTGAAAATTTGACTCTTGAGTCTATCGATTAAAGTTGTTCTATCGACGACTTGTATTTTGAAGGCTTTTACAATGACGAAACAATAGCCCAAAGCAAAGACAGATAGAACAAATAATAGTCTTCTTTTTTTAAAGTGAACCATGCTATTGAATTAATATTACCTGTGATTGTTTTGGCTCTTTCAAGTCAAATTCTTTTGCAAGTTTTCTTAAGCGTTCAATTGAGAGTAGATTAGCTTTTCTCGCTTTAACGTCTTTTCCATCATTGATAGTTTTTTGAATATCTTTTGAAATATCGTGAATTCGATAATCCATCTCAACATTTTTCATTCTAAATAGGACAAAGGAAATTGCTAATATGAGATAAAGAAGAACTAGCGGTAAAATGTTGGCACTAGAAATGACTTCTCCAAATTTTTCTGTCAAATTTTGTATCTTCATTATTCCTTCCTAGAAAATTGGTGATACTTGTTTTTCTTTTTCTTTTCAGAAACTCTTTTAATTACTCTAAGTTTAGCACTTCTTGAACGCTTGTTGTTAGAAATTTCTTGTTCTGATGGAATAATTGGTTTTTTTGTCACGATTTGAAAGGGTGTTTCACCCTCTTCGAGCTCCTTAAAGAGATTCTTCACCGTTCGATCTTCAATGGAGTGAAATGTGATTGCCATGATAATGCCATTGGGGCGAATAACCCGCGCAGCCTTTTTTATCACCTCTTCTATGACTTTCAACTCTTGATTAACTTCCATTCTCAAGGCTTGAAATACCTGAGTACAAGGATCAATTTTCACGCCTTTTTTTGGCGCCCAAGTCTGATAAACTAATTCTTTCAAATCAAAGGTTGTTAAAATCGGCGAAGCTTGACGCTTGATCATGATTCTTTCAATTAAAGCCTCTGAGTTATAGATCTCGCCAAAATCGATAAAAATTCTTTTTAATTCTTCCGCTGAAAAAGAGTTAATGATATCAGCAGCTGTTTGGCCTTTCAAAAAATCCATTCTCATATCAAGGGGAGCATCAAACCTAAATGAAAAGCCTCTTCCTGGTGAGTCAAAGTGATGGCTTGAAACTCCGAGATCCATTAAAATAACATCTGGATTGCTAGTTATTTGATTTTCTCTTAAGACATTATCAAATTGCGAAAAATTCCCACTCAGTAATTTTATTCGCTCTCCCAAGTTTTTTGCCGCTATATTTCTCCAGCCATTCTCAAGTGCCTCGGGATCTTGATCGAAAGAAATCAGATTGAGAGTTGGAAAGTTCTCCAAAAGGCCAAAGCTGTGTCCACCACCACCAAAGGTAAAGTCAAAAGCCATTTTGTAATCGTCACTAAGATTGTCTTTGATTGAAGAAATAACTTCATCAAAAAGAACTGGCTGATGGGCAGTGTAGTTGTTGATCATGATTGTAGTATTTTCAAAATCTCTTTATGATCGCTAGTCAATCGATCTTCAGGTGTCATGACAGCAAAAATATTTTCTTTTTCAAACTTAAACTTGTTCTTATCTAGGTAGGGAATGAGATTTTTAATGAGTAATTGAGCATTTTGATTATTTTTAACCATTACTTTCATGATTTCTTCCACCGTACAGTGCTCTTCTTTCCAGCAATCATAATCAGTAACCATGGCAATGGTTGAGTAGGCCATACCAGCTTCTTTTGCCAAATAAGATTCTGGTACGTTTGTCATACCAATGACGTCAGCTCCAAACGAGCGATAGATATTACTCTCTGCTCTACTTGAAAATTGAGGTCCTTCGATACAAATATAACTACCATCTTTAGAATAGTTTAAATTTAATCCCTCGCAACAATAAGCAATCATTTCTTGAAGTTGTTTATTAATTGGATTGGCCACGGAGACGTGAGCAACTATTCCATTTCCAAAAAAAGTTCTCTCTCTAAAACCCTTAGTCCAATCAATAAATTGATCGGGTAGCACAAATTTTGTAGGTGCATGTTCTTCTTTTAGAGAACCTACAGCGGAAACGGATACTAAATACTCAACCCCAAGGGATTTAAGTGCATAGATATTTGCACGATAATTAACTTCATGAGGAAGTATTTTATGACCTCGGGCATGGCGAGCAAGGAAGAAACAAGTTGTGTCTTCTATTTTTGCTTCAATTACTGCATCACTCGGTTTACCAAAAGGGGTTTCGACTATATGTTCTTTGATAATCTTGATAGTTTCGAGCGAATAAATTCCACTTCCACCAATGATACCTATTTGTCCGGCCATAATATCTCCCAATTGCTATATCAATTCAAAAGAACGTAAAATGTTATTTGTGAGTAAATTCTACGCTGATCAATTAAGAAAGTCATTATCCTCTATCAAAGAGGAGTTGGACTCTATTTTTAAAGATCAAAATATAGATAAGTCTCTAGCTGTTAAATTGCGCAATCTCATTCTGGCCCTCGTTTGGGCATCTCGAGCAGCAGGAAGTACAATTATTCGCTCAAAAGGTCTTTCTGAAAAATACAAAATTGCTCTAGATGATAGAGACCTTGATTTGCTGAGTTCGATCAGATCAGGTAAAAAAATTCATTCCACAGTTTCGACTTTTCAAGATATTTTTCGGGCCATTTATAAATATAAGTTTTTGGAGCATGAAAATAAAAAGCCTTTGCTCGACTTACCTTGTCCAGAACTTCAAGATGTTATTGTTCTCGTACCCGGCGTTTTCAACGAGCTTTTTTCTACTGCGGCATTTGAAAGATCTGCCCAATTTCTTAAGGAAAATCATAAAGCAGATTATATCGTCGCCACCGTTGACGGAACACTTGATAGTCAAATCAATGCTACTTCGATCAAGGAGACGTTGTTCAAATATATTGAATCTCATCCCCATAAACGTTTATGGCTTATTGCTTTTTCGAAAGGTGGTATTGATTGTCTTCATTTTATGAAACAGAATCCTGATTTTTCAAACCAATATATAAAGGGTTTATCCACACTCGCATCCCCCATTTTGGGCACACATCACTTTTCAAACATTTCGATAAAGATTTTGTCTCGAATTCAAAAATTGATCCAAATGACTTCATTAAAGGAAACTAGTCTTTTTAATATCGTTGCCAATTTTGAAAAGTCACTTTCAAATGAGCAAGAAATATGGTTTCAACAATACCATCAAGCCTTGCCAAAGAAGTGTTTTTACACGGCACTAGCGTTCGAATCTGACTTTTTTGATAGCCATTTTTGGATGATGATTACAAAAATCTTACTCAATAGTGAACGCATAAATGATGGTGTCGTCGATGCCGACAGGGCCATGTTTCCAGATTATTTTTCGGCCTACAATTTAGGAATTGTGAATGGCCATCACTTGGTAGGCAACCGCTCTTCACTTTTCGCCCAAGAAGCGATCATAGAAGCTCATCTCATTTTTCTCAAATATTTGAATTTAATTGCTTGAAAGATTTGTTCTAAGATTCATCAAGACAATTTTAGAAAGGGATTTGAGTGATTCAAAAACGCCATCACCCCTAACAGCTACCGCTTCTTGAGTAGGACTGGAAAATCGATTTAGCTTTTGGTTTAACTCTTCGATGGAAACTGCATTTGGCAAATCTCTCTTATTCCATTGCATAATAAGAGGAACTGTTGAAGGATCGTAGCCTTGCTCTTTTAAATTACTTAGCATTCCTTCAAAGCTTTCAATATTGCTTTCCATTTTTTCCATTTGAGAATCGGCAACAAAAATAATTCCATCCACCCCTCTTAAAATGAGTTTTCTACTAGCTTCATAAAAGACTTGGCCGGGAACTGTATACAAGTGGAATCGAGTTTTAAAACCTCTAATTTCTCCGAGATCTAAAGGCAAGAAATCAAAGAAAAGAGTTCTTTCGTTGTCCGAATCCAGGGAAACAATTTTACCTCTCCTGTCACCAGCCGTTTTTTGAAATATATATTGTATATTTGTCGTTTTTCCACCGAGACCCGGACCGTAATAAACAATCTTACAGTTAATTTCCTTTTTATTATAATTTACAAAGGACATGAATCAGACCTTACACCCTTCAAACATTCTCTCGATCTCATCATCAGTAATGTTTTCAAATAATAAATTTTTCTTATTCTCTTTAAGTTTTATGTTTTCTAATAAATACTGACAAATTTTTCTAATTTTAATTTTAAACTGAGCCGGATTAAGCTCATTTTCAAACATGAGAATTACATAGAGCTCAATATTGTCTGAGCTTGCTGTTGGCATTGCAAAGATGCCATGTGAGCTATTGGCAAAACTCATCATAAAATCAGAATCTTTCTCAACAGACATTGTCTTTGCAATCTGCTCTGTTGCTGAAACAGATCCAATAATAAGTGCCATCACTTCGAGAAAGTGATCCCTTTTACCGTAATGACTATCAAAAAGTATTGAGCCATCCCTTTTACACAGGACCACTTGAGCCTTATCGGCACCAATTTGAACAATATAATTTTTGAGCATGTTTTCCATTAAAACTTTCTTCTATTTTCTAAGGCTTTCTTGATCGTTAAGGAATCAAGATACTCGAGAGAGCCTCCCATCGGAATCCCAAAACCTATTCTTTCTACATTGGTAACACTTGGGAGTAGCGAATTTAGATAGGAGCAAGTTGCATCGCCCTCTACTGAAGGATTAATTGCTAAAATAACATTATCAATATTTTCTAACTTAATTATCGAGACAAGCTTATCAAGCTTCAACTCCTCAGGACCCACACCCATTAGGGGATTGAGCACGCCATTTAAAACAAAATAACTCCCAAAGAAATTATTACTTTTCTCAATGGCAATTAAATCTGAAATTGTTTCAACTACACAAAGGATTTTTGCTTCCTTTCTTTTAACATTGCTACAGATGCTACAAATTTCTTCATCAGAATACATATTGCATCTCTGGCACTTTTTAATTTGAGACAATTGCGCGATTGATTCGGCGAATTGCTCAACATCGCCAGTCTGCCATCTCAGAATATCAAGCGCATATCGAATGGCTGACTTTTCACCAACGCCTGGCAACCTTTTAAGTTGTTCAATTGAATTTGTTAGTGATTCTGGTAATTCCATTTTTTAAGTTAACCCAGGAATATTGAGTCCACCAGTGACCTTGCTCATTGCTGATGAAACCATTGTTTGTGATTCTTTTACTGCTTGATTAATGGCCGTTAAAAGAGTCTCTTCAATAAGTTCTTTATCATTTGTACTCAAGCACTCTTGTGAAATGCTCAATGATATTATTTCTTGCTTACCATTGATTTTAATTTTTACGGCACCGCCACCAGAGGAAACATCGATCTCTCTTGTTTCGAGCTCCTTTTGTAAGGCGCCCATTTTCTGTTGCATTTGTTGAGCTTGTCTTAACAGATGATTTATATTCTTTCCCATATTTAACTCCTAATCTTCAATGTTTACTTTATCGACTCTCGTTCCAAAAAGCCTCTCGGCCTCTTTTACATGCTCATTAGAAAGCAAACGCTGCCTTTTGAGCTCTTTCTCCTTAAGTCTTTCTAATTCTCTTATTTCTGCAAGCGAAGGCAAATCATCATTTTCATCATGAATGATATTGAATATAACCTTTAAATCTTCTTCACCTACAAAGGATCTCACTTCTTCTTCTATTTTTTTTATATTTTCTTCTTCAGTTGTGTTTTCAAAGAAGACCAAATTTTTCGAATTATAAAGCCAATCAATCTTTAAGCGATCATTGCTCCAATCACTATTTTTTAGATTGCCATGTTCAAGTTGGAAAGAAAGAGCAGGGCTTGATTTGCTTAAATATTGTAGGAAATCGACTAATTCAAATTTTTTTTTTACTTCTTCTGGCGATTGAACAGAAATTGACTTTGAAATACTTAAGAAGTCCCTTCTTTTGCAATATTTCAAGAGGATAATCGAGAGGTATTTCTCAGCTGCCGATGCAGATTCCAGCCAACCAAAATCTTTGACTAATCCTTCGTAAATCCAAATAAGTTCTTCTTGTGAGTAATGAACACTGTTGATTTCGACTTCGTTATTAAGAGTTACTAATCCATACAAATGATCTAGTAGCGGCAGTGTTATGTTCTCGATTGGTATATTGGCCACCAACATGTCGTTGAGACTTTTGATCATTTGCTCATTTTTACCAGAAATCAATTGTCTCAATATGTTTTGAATAGTGGCATCATCTGCAAGACCTAATGAAGATGACATGACTTCATCTGTGATATTTGAATTTTCACTAAAACTTAAGACTTGATCCAATAAAGATAATGTATCTCTTATGGAGCCTTTTCCTTGACGACAAATTTTGAGTATTAAATTGTCGTTTTCAAATTTTATATTCTCCGTTAGGGAAATCTTTTTAATGTATTCCACCAAGAGAGTAGGTGAGGCTTGTTTAAAATCAAAACGCTGACAGCGAGACAAAACTGTTTTAGGAAGCTTATCTGGTTCTGTCGTTGCTAGGATAAACACAATATGCTCAGGTGGTTCTTCTAATGTTTTCAATAAAGCGTTGAAGGCACTTATTGAAAGCATGTGAACTTCATCGATAATATAAATTTTATATTTTCCAGATGTCGGAAGCGTGTGGACGTTACTTATAATTTCGCGAACATCATCAACACTATTGTGAGAGGCACCATCAATCTCTAAAAAGTCGAGAGAACTAGAAGTCTCTATTTCCAAACAGCTCGAACATTGCATGCATGGATTTAAAGTTTCATTTCTATTTTGACAATTAAGTGATTTAGCAAAAATTCTGGCGACTGAAGTCTTACCAACTCCGCGAGTACCTGAAAAAATATAGGCATGCCCAATGCGATCTCTGCTAATGGCATTTTTCAATGATCGAATAATAACTTCTTGGCCAACGACATCGTCGAAGGTTTTGGGTCTCAGCTTTCTAGATAATACAATGTGCGTCATTATAATCTTTTCTAATAGTTGGGTAGCCAATCCAAAAGCACAAAGCAGACTCAGTTACCGTTGCTTCGTTCCCGACCTGGCGGAGTTCACCGGCCATACTTTTGCCCTGGATTGACTACTTAATGGGATATTATTGTCATGGTGTAACAGTGTCAAAAAATAAATGGCGGAGAACAAGGGATTCGAACCCTCGAGACATTGCTGTCTACACGCTTTCCAAGCGTGCGCCTTCGACCACTCGGCCAATTCTCCACTCAAAATCAGCATTATTTTTATAACAGGTAGTAAGTCTCTGTAAACGCTACATTCAGACTAGGGTGTATATTGTTTTCGTCTTTCTTTAAAAAATTGTGATAATTGCTTAGAACATTCGTAATGCATAACACCGCCCATAACATTAAAGCGATGATTTAATCTGTTATCGGTATTCAAGTGATAACCGAGACTCAGTGCGCCACCTTTTTTGTCATAAGCCCCAAAAACTAGCCTCGAAATTCTGGCTTGAATCATAGCCCCAAGGCACATGATACAAGGCTCGAGTGTTACATAGAGTGTAGTATCCAAACACCTCCAGCTATCAAACTTTCCTGCTGATTCCATCAAGGCCAAAACTTCTGCATGGCCGACGGGATTTTTAGATTCTTCTTTAGAATTGTGAGTAGCTGAAATAATTTTACCATCCGAGCCTACGAGAATCGCGCCAACAGGAACTTCACCATCTTTGTATGCTTTCTCAGCTTGCTCAATGGCCAGCTTCATATACCAATCGTCATCTAGCATTCTGAACTCTATTTTTTTTCATACTCTTTTTTATTTTTTTGAGGATTGATGAATTTGAATCGAGCTTGATTCCATAATACAAAGGACGCCCAATTGAATATAATCTCTTCGATAAAATAGTTGCAGATGCTTCAACTATTTTATCTCCCTCTTTAACAGTTATTTTAAGAGGCTTCTCAAAATCTAAATCTTCAAAGCAAGCGAGAGAGGCAAGATCATCTTTTAGATCACAAAGTCTCCCATCAAAAACTTTGTCGTCTCTATGAACTTTTATTTTTAAATCCTTAAAGTTTCTAAAGTCATATTCCCACCAGCTTATGAAGGGAAAAAAAACAGGATTAAATAATGTGGTTGTTAAATAAATTAAGCACACCATCGAAACAATATTAAGAAGGAAGGTATAGCTGTAACCCATCCAAAAAGTCCTCACTAAATCGATTGCGATGTATGTAAAAAAAATGAAATTAAATGTCCAAAGACTATAAAAGAATCGACTTCTCAATCTGAAGTAGAGATAGGCAAGAGGAATGGAGACAATTGTTCTCCAAATGAGACTAAAATAATTTCCTGATTCAATACAAAATTGGATTTGTGAAAGATAAAAAAAGATACCCAAAAGAATTTCAATCAATCGAATGCGATCGAGGTCTGCTTTTAAAAGATCTTTTTGTACTAAAACTTTCATGAAGAAATTATAACGTATTTTGAAAGTGATGGGGGAGTTGAAAATGGCGCAACCGGTAGGAGTCGAACCTACGACCACTTGATTCGTAGTCAAGTACTCTATCCAGCTGAGCTACGGCTGCGCATTTCAGAGATGCTTTAATACCTAAAAAATCTCGATTATTGAATCTTTTTGTACATATTTCACATATTAGCGGCCTACGCCCCGCCCAAAAGAGCCTAAACTCTTTACACTTATAGTTGGTTAACACGCCGAAATGATGTAGAAATCGCTATGACTGAAAAAAATGACATTCGCCCCAATCAATCCATCGAGCTGCTTAAAGAGCTGCATATTCTTACTCGCGATGGAAAGCTTAACCAAGATTCGAAGCGCAAGCTTAAGCAAGTTTATCATCTCTATAATTTCATAGAACCTTTACTGAAAGACGTGTCTTCGAATGGCTCGAATTTTACACTGGTCGATCATGGAGCAGGAAAGTCCTATTTGGGCTTCATTCTTTATGATTTATTTTTCAAAGATATTAGCAACGGAAAAGTCATTGGTGTTGAAACTCGTGAAGAGCTCGTCAAAAAATCAGAAGAGTTGTCTCACAAGCTCAATTTTGAACGCATGGAATTTCTCAATGTCTCAGTAAAAGAATCTATGACAACAGAGAAGCTTCCGAGTGAAATTGATATCGTTACAGCTCTTCACGCCTGTGACACGGCCACAGATGATGCCATCAAATTTGCTATCAACAAAAAAGCTAAGCACATTGTCCTCATTCCTTGTTGCCAAGCCGAAGTCGCGAGTATACTTCGCAAAAATAAAAATGAATCCTTTGGCAAAACACCACTTTCAGAATTGTGGCGCCATCCCATGCACACTAGAGAAATTGGAAGCGTTATGACCAACGCTTTACGTTGCCTATTGCTTGAAGCCCATGGTTATCAATTAACCGTGACTGAGTTTACGGGCTTTGAACACTCCATGAAAAACGAACTCATTCTCGCAAAGTTCACAGGTAGTATTCGCAAAAATGCCCAAGAGAGGTCACTCGCCATTTTGGAAGAGTTGAACTTAAATGAGCTCAAGGAAAGATTCATCTACTAACCAAACGATCCTGATAAATATCATTTTTTTTTATGAACTAACCAATAATGGTTATTTTTCTCCGATGTTAAAACTAACTCAACAATAAGTTTGTTTCTTAGAACAAAGGAGAAAGTTATGTCATTACTTACAAAATCAAATTCCTCACTTGCAAACGGTGACCTCATGGCTTCATTGGAAAACTTTAGAAAGGAGTTTAATAATTTATTTGGAGAAAGAGATTTTCCAACTTTTTCTAGTAGTTTTTTTCCTGCATCTCAGAATACCTTTTTCCCTGCCGCCGATTTAAGTGAAACAGAGACGGGATACAATGTTGAGATGGAGATTCCAGGAATGACATCAAGCGATGTCACGGTTGAGCTTAAAAATAATACGCTTTTTGTTCAGGGAGAGAAAAAAACTGAGTCTGAGAAAAAGGAAAAAGGTGTCTTAAGAAAAGAGCGCACACATGGATCATTTTATCGTGCTCTTCCTTTCGCACAGAACGTAGATCCTGAAAAAGTTAGTGCAAAAATGAAGGACGGAGTCCTGAAGATTGAAGTCGAAAAGCTTCCTAGCAAAGCTCAAAATGGTCGCAAAATCACCATTTCCGAGTAACTCATACTTAAGCACGTTGGTTTTTCAGTAAAGACCAACGTGCTTATCATAAATAAAAGAGACTCGATGATCACCTGATTTAATTGAAACAGTGATGAATTCATCACAAACTGAGTTACTTTAGATAATTTTTTAATCTGCCAATTATTGACTTATAAATAAATGACTCCATTATATAGTCATGCGCTTTCTCTTACTCACATTACCGCTCTACTGTCTTTGCTTTCTCTATAGTCAGAACGCAAAGGCTGATACATTTCACAGCGCTTCTGTTCAAAATCATTATATAAGCTCATCTGATAACGCTTCATCGAACAATAACCCTTACGTACTCAATACCATCGATTTTTATGTCCCCATTCTTCCTCTCGCCATCCACTTTACAACGACTTATTATAGATTAAATATTTTTTCCAAACTTACTTCGCACTATAAATCGATCAATCTCTTTTTTAAATCTGGCTTAAGCCCTCCAAAGCTTACTTAAAAAGATTAAGGTTCTATTCACTTTTTAATTATTTAATGAGGTTTTCATACCTCGAGGACTATTTATGAAATACATTATTTCTCTCTTCATTGCTTTAGCTTTTTTCTCAACACCAGCTTCTTCCAAGGAACAACACAAATTAGAAATAAGACCTGTTAAAAAGGCATTGCTGGAGCTTGAAGATATAGAGTCTGCCCAGTTTGTTCAGACCAAGGATAACAAAGGAGCTCTCTCTATCACACTCAGGCCCGAAGGAACAAAGAGACTCGCTGATTACACTGCAAGCAACCTTCATGAGGATTTGGCACTTATCATAGATGGAAAAGTTACGAGCATGAGAAAGGTTCAAGCACCGATACGAGATGGGAAAATATGGCTAACTCCCTATGATAAACAAGAGGCCCGGAAAATTATTGAGATGATTAAGTAAGAATCTTTAGCTCCGGCAGGACTTTATATTCGTTAAAGTCCTGCCATTCTTTTGAAAGTACTCAAAAAAATTTAATCCAAGAAATTAAAACTTATCAAAAAATGACTGATTCGTAGCAAATGAAATTATTCTAAGCATTTATTCAGATGAACTGATTTTTTTATGTAACGCTGGATAAGCTTACTCAATAAACAACATCATCTTGAGTAGTAGACCTACGGAAAATTAAAAAAGTTGCCTCAACTTGTGACCTATTTTCCAAAAAATGCTTATTTCTAGAGCCTGCTTGAAAGCAAACAGAGTCTCCCTCTATTAACCTTACTTCTTCATCGCCTTCTATAGCGTATAGCTCACCATTTACAACCGTAATGATTTCATCAATGGCCCGATGGAAATGAGGGGCTGACGCCCTCTCGCCAGGTTGAACTCTCTCGCTATAAAGAAATAATTGATTCGTATGAAAAACTTTAGCCGATGCCGAATAGGGATACTCAACTCCCTGCTTAGGCTCAGGTTTTTGATGAACTCTTTCAGCCACTCTGTTTATTTCCATAATTTATTCCGTACTAAATTAAAAGATATGCAACTCAGAGTAATACGAGACAATCGCGGATTCATTCCAAATTGAGTTACTTTAAACAGTTATCCACATATCTAGAATCAATTTATGAAGCACTCTTTAACAGATCTCTCTACTTCAAATACGCAAGATAGAAATATACCCTGCAACTTGAAGTATGATTCTCACTTCCCAGGCAATCCATAATCTCACGAACAATTCTTTCATGTCTATCACCCAGAAAACTTTTAAAACTGCCCATTCTCTCGAAACGATTTTTCCAAGCAGTGAGAATATCTCTATTGGCCATGCCTTCGAAAGATAATTCCCGATCCTCTAGAAAACTAAACTCTTTTATTTCGAAGCCGTTTAGTTCGAGATTGCTTTTTAATTTTTCTCCACTTTTAAAGTCATATGCATTACAACTAAAAGCATCTTCATAAAATCTACTAATCCATTTTTTAGCTTCAAAACTCATTGGTTCGTGACCAAGCAAGTCTGACATTTCAGTGACAGCAAGCCAGCCCCCTGGTCTCAACAGGGTCTTCCATTTTTTTAGTACTGTGGAAAAATTGGGGAAATAAGCAGGAACAAAACTGGTCCAAATTCCATTGGCGCTATGGAGATTTAACTCTTCTACATTATTTAGATCATGCTGATAAAAATTTGAATTAGGAATTACTCTTTCCCTAGCATATTTTAGTAGATCAGGATTTCCATCAACGCCAATTACGGTTGCTCCCAAACTGCTTAACTTTTCAGAATGATCTCCATGAGCACAGCCCAGGTCATACACTAAAGAGCCATTAATATTTGGAAGTTTAGAATACAAGGAATCCCAGTTCCTCCATTTCCACTGCTTTTTATATTGTTCAAGTAATGAATCATCCATCTACTTACTAGAATAATAAACAATGTTCTATAACTCTAGGAAACTCTGGGTAATGCTCAGTAATGAAAATGGCGGAGACGGTGAGATTCGAACTCACGGTACGGAGTTAACCGTACGACGCCTTAGCAAGGCGCTCCCTTCGACCACTCGGGCACGTCTCCAAGTCATTTAAAAAGATGGCGGAGGACACAGGATTCGAACCTGCGGTCCCCGCAAAGGGACGACGGTTTTCAAAACCGTTGCATTAAACCGCTCTGCCAATCCTCCGCACAGGTGCCGATAAGGCAAAGTATAGTAAATTTTTAGCTACTTAATGACAATAGGAAACTATCTTTTGATGTTATTTAAAGTTCGTTCAATTTGGGCACGATCCGGTGCACCAGGATCTAGTTTTAAATAAGTATTGAGCTCGTCTTGAGCAAGTGAACCCTGTCCAATTTTCACATAGATAAGTCCCAGAAGTCTTCTTATCTGCGGGTTATTGGGCTCCAATCGCACAGATCGCATGGCCATTTCTCTTGCTGCATCGAGATAATTTTGACGAAATTTGATATCGGCCAAACTCAATAGGGCCTCAACTGCTTTGCCATCTATTGATATCGCTTTTTCCAACATTTTAACGGCATCTGGATACTGCTCTTTTCTTCTAAAAGTTTCACCGGCCAAGTAATAGCCATTGTACAAGGCAGGATTTCTTTGGATCTCAAGCTTCGCGTACTCTAGGGCCTTATCGGCTTGCCCAGTCTGGAGATAGACCTTGCCAATAAGATAGCTAATCTGTGGGTAGGCAGAAAGTCTTTGTGTGACAGTAAAATAGGCAGCAAGAGCTTCATCATATTTTTTTTGTTTCAAAAGAAAATTGCCCAAAGTAATTTTTGCTTCAAGATTTCCCGGCTCCACTTCAACTAGCTTTTTTGAATAAGCAATAACTTGATCAACGTTTTCTTCAAGTATGGAAGCGCTGACAAGAAAGCTATAAAAGTTCGGGTCTTTTCTATTGAGTTGTTCAACTTCTTTCTTAATTTGTTCGAATTCTTTGATCTGACCGTTTTTATAATTATAGATGGCGATCTCACCAAGAAGCTTTGGCTCATCAGGAAAGTCTTCTAAATATTTTCGTAAGTAGCCTATTGCCACATCTGCACCATCTAGCTCAAAAAGAATTTTCGAGTAGGAAGTGAGATAATTTAAATTTCTAGGATCGAGTTCAATTGCCTTAGTTAATTGATACTTTGCTTGATCATACTTACGATATTTTAAATAAGTTGCTGCCAGTAATGCATAGTCCTCATCATTTAGTGGGTCGCGACGAAGAGATTCTTGCAACCACTTAACCGCATTTAAAATATTGCCCGACTTTAAATAGTATCTACCTAAGAGAGATGCAAACTCTTTGCTTTCATTTATTTCTGGCATGTTCTTAATAATTAAAATTTCTTTGTCAGCTTCATTGAGTTTAAAAGATTCAATATAGGCATTTATTAGATTGTAATTTACTTTGATATTCGTTGGATATTGCTTTCTAAGTCGGACCAAAGTTTCAATAGCCGATTCGAAATAACCGCGCTTAATCTGTAGAGAAGAAAGATATAGCTTTGCTGGTATATACGTTTCTGACATATCTGCAGCTTCAATCGCATACTTAAATGCAAGGTCCCAATTGAGCTTGCTTTCAGCATTACTGGCCTTATCAATGAGATCAATCATTTTTGATTCAAGAATCAACCCTTCTTCTAGCTTTGAACCTCCAACTTGAAGTTCAGCAAGTTTAGATCTCAAACGATCTGATTCTCTAATTTGAAGAGCCTTTGCAAAAAGAACAGCTGCTGTTTTGTTATCTTTATTATAAACACTCAACATTCCCATTTGTTCCAAGTACTTCGAATAGAAAAAGGGTGATCCCTCACTACCGAGTTGATCTATGGCCTGAAGTACGCTTTTATACTTTACAAAGTTTCCACCATTCCAAAGATAATCAGACAGCAAGAGTAAAATCTCGACTGAGTTTGGATAGAATTTTAAACCTTCCTTGAGTGTCTCTTCAGCCTTGGCCCTGTCTTCATTCAAGTTATGAAATCGAGCGAGTGAAATTATGAGATCGAGAGGCTTCTTAGCGACATTATCAACCTTTTCAACTAAGGAGCGACTAGATTCAAGATCACCAACATCAATCAAGAGATCAAGGTAAGTCGCCATCACTCTTAATGTAGGCTTTGATAGTCTCAAGTAGTTCTCGAGCATCATAAGAGCTGTTCTTATTTTCCCAGAGTTCCTAAAAAAAAGCGCAGTCCCGAGAGCCACTTCAGGATTTTTATATCGCTTTGACTGAGTCATTTGAATAAATTTAAAAATGATTTGCTTGGCTTCAGATTGATTCTTCACATTAGGCAAGAGTTCTGAATAGACTAAAATAAGATAGTTTAAAGCTTCATTATTGGCATATTGATATTCAAGTGATTCTTTGAAATAACTAGCCGCCATCAACTTGGATTTATAGTCGTACTTCTTATAGACTTCGAGTCCTTTCTTAAAAGAATTAGCTGCTGCACGAGGATCTTCTACTTGCTTTGATACTGGGCTTTGGATAATCAGAAATCGAGGCTCTACTTTCTTTGGGGGTTCATCTAAAAAAAGAAGATAATAGAGTAGTAGAATAATTGATACTGCGACCAGAGGTTTAATCTTTTTCTTTTTAACCTCTTGTTCTGAATCTTGATTCTTTTTGGATTTTTTCTTCGAATTGGTTTTGGCTGGTTGTAATGCTTCTTCTTCTTGAATAAGGGCTACTTCAGAATCTTCAATCTCTTGATTTAAGGCCGGAAGTAAGTCATTAAGATTAGTTACTCGTGTGGCATCGTCTTGAGAGATAACTTCTTCTATTTCAACCGGTTCTTCAGGTTGCTCATCTACAACTTCATCAGGAGTCTCTTCAACTGGCTTATCTTTGAATTTGTTTATTCTTACTACACGAGTCTTATCTACGTCTTGCAGATCTTTTTTTATATTTATAACTCGAGTTTTATTTATCTTTTCATCTTCTTCGTCTTCATCTGCAATCTCGTCTTCTTCAATGATGGTAATTTCAGGTTCAACGACTTTTTCTTTATCAAATTTAAACTCTACAAATTCTTTATTTTTTATTTCCTCATCAAGTTGCTTTATCTTTTCAATATGTTTTTCTTTTTTCTCTTTCTGAACTTGCTTACCAACTTTTGATCGCAACTTCATATTGGCGACGGTTTGGTCAGCATTCGAAAAATTTTGATTTGTAATGCCTTCAACAATATCTGGAAATGACTCAATACTTTTCCAATCTCCAGAAGGAAAGAGCTGGCATTCCTCATCGCCTGAAATTTGACCAGATTCAAAAAGCTTGAAGATATCTTTCGTTGAAAGAGGTCCAATGATTCGACTGTTTTTAAGTTTTAATCTGTATTTATTCACTCAGCTATTTTTTAATAATAAAGGTCAATGATATTACCCCTATGATAACAAGCCGTGTAAATAAATCAAAGTTTATGCGTGTAATTGTTGATTCTAGTCTTGTTTGAAAGCGAAATGTGCGAGCAAAAAAGTAAATCTCGCTAATAAAATGCAAAATGGCCATAAAAACGAGTTGTTTATTTAGTCCCACCACCCAAAGACCCTTGAACATATTGATTTGAGACCAAAAATAGGGTGAGAGGGGTGTGGATAAAAAGAAACAAAAAGTTAAGAGATTTAAGTGCTTCACTGGTGTAGAAGTCTTCGTTTTATCTTCTGTTGTTGTAAAAATTTGATAAAAATAAAGAGGACAGTAGAGTAGAGGATAAAAGGTATCAATCACTTCTATATTTGAAGATAAACTTATAACTATTATTCCAAAAAAAGGAATCCGGGATAAATATTTGAATGTGCTAAGTTCACTGTCGCTACTTCTCATATTGAAAACTGTAGTAAATTGAGAAATGGCCAAGAGAAGTCCGATCAATCCAATGATGACTCCAACTTCGTTGTCTAAACTCTGTGGAACACCATCAAGAAGTCTGATAAAAATTTTGTAACTCAAAAAGGAAGTTAGTACTACATTCAGAATGGAAATTGTTTTGTTCTCTATATACTGATCTTCTACTTTAATAAATCTCACAAAGATATTTGACAGCGCAAGTCCAACAGGTAGAACGCTCATCAAAAGGTCTAACGCCCCCACTGCTAAGTTTGAACTTGTATAGTAGGTATCTACAATTCCAATCATCAATAACAGGTCAACGATAAGTCGAAAGTGGAAATCTCTTCTTTTTGTTCTGGAAGCAAAAACAAAAGCTATATCCGCAATAAGGAGGAGAATTGAATACTCAAGAGGGCCCTCCGTCGCAGTTGAAAAAAAGATCAGCACTTGGTGCAATAAGATAATAGGAAATCCTTGTGAATCTTCCTTGGAATTGAAGAAATACCTCAAACTAAAGAAGCTACAAAAGATAAAAAGCAAATGATCGTAGCTGGCATTCTTGCTTTGTACATAAATGAAAAGGGTTAGCGTTGACCAGATAAAGAATTCTATTTTTTTACGGTAATTAACATCGATTAGTTTTGTAAAAAAAGATACAAAGGAAAAGAATGAAATAATAAAAATATTGAGTTCATTACTATAAAGCAGAAAAATTCTCCTTTCTACTAAACCCTACAAACATTTGCCTAAAGGTACTCAAGATAAACAAACTAATGAGAATGATAGAATTGTAAACCGAAGTCATTTCAATTATTAAAAAGTGAGTTGCGAGAAATGAAGCCATCATTAAAAAATTGAGAAAATATTTATAAGTAGGCTTAATTTGTGATTCTTCAATAAAGAGAAAAACTAAAGGGAAAATGATGAAATAGATTGAAATCCAAAGAGTTTTTTCAAGATCGTAGATACTAAAAGCACTTCCTGCAATAATAAAATAAGATAAAACAAGAAGGCATCTTTGTATGACGTCTTTCGAAATCAGTAATATTAACGATGAGATTGCTATAAGTGGATAAAGATAGCTAATGCTTTCGATGTGTTCAACCATGAATAGCTGATAGACAAAAACGAGATCAAGCAAAAAGACCATAATTAGAAAATGTCCTCGAGACTCCTTGAGGTTTATGATATTCAAATTTCGCAAAACAAACATAGAGCCTAAAATTAATTGAAAAAATGTAGAAAATTCCGAACTTGGATTATAAGAATTAAACTCAAGCGCAAAATTTAGAAAATATAATATAGATACGACAAATGAAAAATACCTCTCTCTGCTTAGTCTCGAATTAGAAATAGCTATTAAAATGCTCATGAAGAGATAGACGTTTACATTTTTAATTAACGCAAAGACAAGTACTCCACAAAAAAACAGGGACAAGTTTTTCTCTTTATCTTTAAGAACTAGAAAAGTTGCTATTAAAAGAGAGAAGGCTTGGAGGACAATGGGAAGCGTTAGGGCTTCGACTTGAATCCCAGATAGTCCCAAGATATTTTGAACAATCCCCACCGAGAGAATTAGACCTATTCCTGTCAAACCTTGCATTAAATCTTTAAATATTGAATGTTTTAAAGATGAGAAGAAATAGGCAAATGTAATTAAAATAATGAAAACTATCACATTCCCAACCTAGTCGCCCAAATGGCAAACACAACAAGTGAACCAATAATAAATAAATGCAAGCCGTTCACACGCTTTTCTAAATCGAGAAATAAGCTATAGATAAAATTATTAATTAAAGCAAAAAGCGATTCTAGTGAACGAATCGATAACGACATGCTTGGAATGTGAACGTCGAGATGCGGGATTTCAATATCATGAAGATATGGAATAAACCTTTTACCATTTGCCTTTGTAGATTGAACAATAAACATTATTAAAGCTCCAAAGAGAATAGACAAAAAAAGAAGAAGCAAGTTTATGCCAAATCCTCTTAAATTTGAAGGCTGAGTATAATAGATCAAACTAATCATTAAAATGAACAAGAGAGCGATTGTTATCTGGTTCTCTTTCCAACTTATTTGAAGATATCTTATTTTTTCTATTTTTTGACTAATGAGTATGTAGTTAATGACCAACTGTACAATTGCGAAAGTCATCAAAGAATAGCCAAAAGATGGCGCCAGGTTCACACCTTCAAACAATATATAGATTCCTAAAATAATTCCAATAACGATTTTTAGGAAATCCTCTTTCAATATTTTCGCCACCAAACAAAAAACCATGGTCACGATAGCTATGTTTAAGTTACTGCAATAAATGGAAGTTGCTATGGAAAGCCATATTAACTGACTTCTATTAATGAGAAGTCTTTGATTGCCCGACATGGTCTCGAATTCAAGTTTTTGTAGAATCTTAATTATGACAAGGACAATCGGTATTAACATGATGTTGGGATCTATGACGATTTCATTTCGGATAAGACATTCATAATAAATAATTGTTATCAATAATGACTGGAAGTGAGATTTTCTACGCAAGCATCCTTCTGCTAAAACAAATACCAACATTAGACTAAATACCAATCCCATCATTTCATTATTCAAAACCTCTGCGAATCCAAAGAGATAAAAAATGTGAGTAATAAATAGGACTAGTGAAGTTATTACTTGATTTCTGGATCTGAGGGAAAAAGGAGATGATACATTATTGATCAAATACAATACTGAAATCATTCGTAAAACATAATTATCAATAACAAATGAGAATATTATAAAAAAGAGAAAAGTTCTTAGATATACTCTATTTTCAGAATTTTCAGATCTCATTTTGTCAGAAACAATGACATCTAGTATGAACAGGAATGTTCCACTCATTGAGCTAAAAGTTGTAACAAACTGAGGAATTACCAACAAATAACTCGTGGATACAAAAAAGAGAGAAATTAGCCAAAGGTACTCATCTCTAACACTTGATTTAATCAAAAGTTTTGACAATAGTCTTTTTAATAGCTCAATCAACGTTTTCATCCTTTATTATAAATAATGAAGACAACGTAAGAACGAGCATCGCAATTGGCCCATTAAAAACATTTGAAATAAACATTGAGACAATAAAGGCAATGAGAAAAAAAGCATATTGGGATTTCTGCTTGTTAGCACTTGTTACAACAGCAAGCATTACGCTGGCAACAATGAGATAGACTATCGCATTTGCACTATTCACTTACTACCGCCCTTGAGACGGTCCACATTTAGCAAGATAGCTATGGCCAATGTTAAATAACATAGTGATGAAATTGAAATATCTATTAAATGTGTATTATTGGATCCTATAGCAACTGAATTGTTAATAAAGAGTCCAAGAAACAAAAATGAAAATGGAATACCGATCATCGTTTTTGAAATCTTTGCTCTACTTTGTGTTTTTTGCTTTTGATGTTTAAGACTTACTACAATTGCAAAGAATAATCCTAAAATTGATAGCTGCTGCGATTTTTCAAAGTTCATTATAACTAATAAGAGGACTGTTGAAAGATATGAAAACTTTATGAACTGAAGGTTTTCAGAAGTAATAAAAATCATCATTAATAGGGCAGCGATCGGAACCAATATGATGAAATAATTTAACTCCATATATTCACCATTAAACTGATAATCAAAAATGCTAATACGGTCTTTTCACTTTTAATTTCAATTCTTCCAAAAAACTTTTTAGTTATCGAAAACTTTGCTAAATATACTAGTCCTTCAATAAATATCAATCTCGTCAAAAAAGATATTACCATCATAAAAATGAAGAGAGCTCTTGAATTTCTTATATAATCTTCAAGTATTTCAAAGGGCGTCGCTCCTTCAAAAAAGAGAAAAATTATAAGTGCCTTGATGCAGTACGACCAAAGTATATCAATTTTTGAATTAATTTTTCGTTTTGTTTGAATACTTTTTGAATCTTCATTAATTCTAATCAAAAGATAAAAGAGTGAGAGAAAAGAGACAATGTTTACGATTAGCTTAAGGTTGGGCCGAAATGGCACACCAAGTGTTTTAGCCATTATGACTATAGGATCTACTTGTCCATAAAGGAATTTCATTTGAAGGGCAATAATTGAAAGTAATACACCTTCAAAAAGCATATATCTTAATCTCTTATAGTTTCGTGTAACATTGAGATCATTAATCTCTACACATATCCTGATTATATAAATGGAAACTATTGCAATGGGGAAATAGAGAGCTTGCGAGGTGTTCTGAAGTGGAAGAAATAGGATGGTGATAATAAGTGCGACGTAACTAAAATTTTCGAAATAATATTTATAATTATAATGCGGATATGTTCGAAGCTTAAGAGAGTTAAAAATCTTCGCATCTCCAGCTTGAAATTTATTGGCAAACCAGTATGTAAATAAAAGTCCGACGATGTTAAATGGTAGATTGAGAAATATTTCCCAATTTATGGCTGGCATCAAGACCCCTCATTACTTCTTAATTACCCATTTTAGACTATATAATCCAATAATTGTTGCAATAATTTTACCCGATTGATTGTTGATACCAATCATTGTTGTTGTTGTTAAAATTAAGGCAACATGAAGAAAAATGATAGAAAGTCTTTTGATTTCTTCATCATGATTAAAGGAAATTTTAAATGGCCTTACGACTTGAAAGAACGTCCCTAAGAGCAACACTCCCATTGTCATAAAAGCTAGAACCAGAGGTAGGTAATACAATAGTCCCCCTTAATGATGAGACTGTGAAACCACGCCTAAAAGTCCGTTCACCGATGCCCAGTTAATACCTAACCAAACAACAGGTATAGCAATTATAAAATAGATAAGTTGATTGACGTAACTTAGAGTCTTTATTTCTTCCATCGTCTCAGTTGGCTTAAAAACCATTAATCTTACAACTTTTAAATAATAGTAAAGTGAAATGACTGAGTTGATACCAGTGATGATTGCTAAAGTGAAAAATTTCTTTTCAATAATGATGGAAAGAACTCTAAACTTTGCCACAAAACCACCTAACGGAGGTATTCCAGCAAGAGAGAGCATTACCACTGTTAAAAGAATCGCCATCATTGGATAGCGAAAAGCAAATCCATTAAATCTCTCGAAGTAATCATTGCCATAAGTATCATTCATTGCAGAAATCATAAAGAAAGCAAGTAGAGTCATGAAGAGATAAACGAATGTATAAAACAAGAAAGCTGTTTGCCCTTCAACTCCTGGTACTAAAGCACAGAGCATGAGAACGCCAGAATGACCAATTGAAGAATAAGCCAACATTCTTTTCATAGATCTTTGACCAATGGCCGAGACGTTACCAACAGTCATTGTTAAGGCTGCCATAACACTTATAGTGGCCATCCAGCTATGACTTAAAACCGATTCATGAGCAAAGAATAACTGAGTAACTCTCAGAAGAGCTGCAATACCTGCAACTTTTGGAACAATTGAAAAGAATGCCGTAACAGGAAGGGGCGATCCTTCGTAAACATCTGGTGACCACATATGGAAAGGAACACAAGCAATCTTATATCCAATTCCGACGAAGAAGAATAGGAATGCTGGTATCAAAATAACAAGTTGCTGAGTTTGTAGTTCAGTTACTTTCATTGCGATTTCAGAAAATTGAATTGTGCCCAAAACTCCAAAGATATGGCTCATCCCAAAAAGCATCAAACCTGCAGAAATTCCGCCGTAAAGTGCATACTTCAATCCAGCCTCTGCTGAACGATCATCATTTTTCTTAAATGAAGCCATAGCGTATGAAAGAATCGAAAGCGTTTCAATTCCAATGTAGAACATCAGCATATTATTAGCTGAAGCCAAGATCATCCCGCCAATCAATACACCAACTGCAAGAATTGAGAATTCTCCCTTCTGCTCGTCAGCAATATCTTTCGAACCCCAACTCAAGTAAAAAGCACCAATCGTACCAATAACCATCACAAGCTTCGCCATTGAAGCCAAAAGATCAATTGTCATTGATCCTGTAAAAATTGTAGTCGCTGAATTTGATTTCTGAAGCAAAAGAACAATAGCAACGGCCAATAGACCAAGAAGAGAGAAGAGATTAAATAATCCTCTTTTTCCATCCTCAATCTTGCTGTAGGTAGCCTCAAGAATAACCAACCCAACCATAACTAAACAGGCAAGAAGTTCAGGTACGTATGCCGACAGGCTTGAGATGTATGATTCAACCATACTTAATCCTTAGTAATTTGAAAGTAATGAAACTAATTGTCCTACAGAAGCTCTCATAACATTGAGAACTGGAGCAGGATAAATTCCAAAGATAATTACAGCAGCACAAAGTGGAAGCATGTAAAAAATCTCTCTAGCATTCATGTCTGTATATTCTTTGCATTCTTCAATAACTTCACCGAAGAACATTCTCTTGAACATCCACAATAAGTAAGCAGCACCGATCAAAAGACCAAAGAGAGCTAGAACTGTGATTGTTGTAAAGCGTTCGTAGATACCCAAGAAAATCAGAGCTTCAGAAATAAATCCTGAAAGACCTGGTAATCCCATTGAGGCAAACATAGCAATGATGAAGATAATACTATAGCGAGGTAATTGAGTATAAAGACCTCCGAAACCTTTGGTTCCATCTGGACGCACAATCCATCTATGGTGTGATCTTTCATAAAGAACACCAATCAAAAGGAACATCATCGCTGTCGAAGTTCCGTGGTTAAACATTTGGAGAACTGCGCCGTTCATGCCTTGAACAGTCATCGCAGCAAGCCCCAACATTACGAAGCCCATGTGTGACACTGAAGAGTATGCAATTAACTTCTTCACATCTGTTTGGGCCATGGCACATAAAGCACCATAGATAACGTTGATCAAACCAAGCCAAGCAATGGCTGAGGAAAAGTGTACCGAAGCTTCAGGAAAGATTGGATAGGCAATTCTTAAGAAACCATACGTTCCCATCTTCAAGAGCACACCAGCGAGGATAACTGAAATCGCAGTCGGGGCTTGAACGTGTGCATGTGGCAACCACGTATGAAATGGAAAAACTGGAACCTTAATCGCGAAACCGATAAACATGAAAACGAAAAACAGCTTGGAGAAAGAAAAAGTCGAACCGAAGATATTAATAGTGAGAGAGGTAAATTTCCCCCCTGAAAGAGCGAGGATATTAAATGATTCAGCGTTACTGCCTGAAGCATAATAAAGAGCAACCATACCAACAAGCATCAAGATTGATCCAAAGAAAGTATAGAGAAAGAATTTAACCGCTGCATACTCTCTGTTTTCACCACCCCAAATACCGATCAAGAAGAACATTGGGATCAACATGACTTCCCAGAAAACGTAGAAAAGGAAGAAGTCGAGAGATAAAAACACGCCGTAAATACAGGCTTGTAAAAAGAGAAAAAGTGCAAAATAGGCCTTAACTGATTTTTCAATAGTCCAAGAACTAAGAATACAAATCATAAAGAGCAAAGACGTTAACATAACCATTGGAAGAGAAATACCGTCTACACCTAAGCGATAAAAAATATGAAAATTTTCAATCCAAGGAATAACGACATTAAAGGGACTTTGCATGCCCGGAACAGTGTTGTCGAACTTCATATAAAGAACAACGCTAAACACTAACGTCAAAGCGGTATTTAGGAGAGACCACATTCTTATCCAGTCTTTCTTATCTTTTGGAAGAAGGAGAACCCCTAAAACGCCCAACATAGGCATCCACAAAATCCAGTTTAGTAATTGAGAACTTCCAGCCTGCACTTGCTACTCCTTATAGACTAATTTGAACCAATGGCCCAAATGTAACTCGATAAAACTAATATAATCATAATGAAATAAAATTGAATTTTCCCTGACTGAAGCGTGCGCAGGACAACATTAAACAAACGAACGCTTGCACCCGTTCCATCAACCGCAACAGTATCAACGACCAAATTATCAAACCACTTGGCCACTGTATAAAACCATCTGTTCACATTCTCCCATCCGTCGATAGCATATCTGTCATAAATACCCATATCGATGAAGGCCAAAAAGTTGTTAAGGGGGAGAAGCATTTTTTGAATCACAACCTTGATATAAAAAGTATCAAAGTAATACTTATTCAAGAGACCTCTATACCAACCTGAAAAGAGTCCTGTCCAAAAAGCAGGATTGAGAGACTTCTTTCCATACATTAAGAATGAAAGAAAGACGCCCGAGAATGCAATAACGATCGACATAAGAGCACCAATCAAATGCACTTGGTGGACATGATGAGCTTCTTCTTCAGTTTTGCCATGTTTTTCGTCATAACGGCTGTGCTTAAATTCTTCTCTGTCGACTGAAGAATCCATAGTCCAAAGCTGACGCTTGTGATCTTGGAAATTTGCAACATGTGGCTTTTCAACCAAAGTTCCAAACCACTCATAGTTACCTTTAAAGACTTTAATAAAACCTTGGCCAGTTAGTGACCCAGAGTAAAAGACACCTAATGTGAAAATAGAGAGGATGAGAAGAGGAACATTGCTGTTAAGTTGTAAGTGCTCTTCATGCATGTGCTCGTAAAGCTCCTTGTCTCTTGGTTCTCCAAAGAAAGTGAGGAACATCATTCTGAACATATAAAAGGCTGTTAAAAAAGCTGCTGCAAATCCCAAAACTGCTGGAACCCACATAACTTTATGATGAAGAGCAGCCAATAGAGCGTCGCCTAGGATTCTATCTTTAGAAACAAATCCTGAGAAAAAGGGAATACCAGAAATGGCGAGCGTACAGCACATCATGGCAATAAAAGTAAAGGGAAGCTTCTTCCGTAAACCACCCATTCTTGGCATTTCTTGAACGTGCTCATGAGTGTGATGATCGTGAAGTGAGTGAATAACTGAACCCGCGGCCAAGAACAAACATGCCTTAAAAACAGCGTGAGTAATCAAATGCATAAAGGAGGCGTTATAAGCACCGACACCAACACCTAAAACCATATAACCCAACTGAGAAATTGTAGAATAGGCGAGAACTGCTTTAATATCTGTTTGAACAAGGGCGATAGTTGCAGCACCAAAGGCCGTAATTGCTCCTATATAAGCAATGAATGTTAAGAGATGACCTGCTTCCATAAGCGGGAACATTCTGAGAGAAAGATAAACACCGGCCGCAACCATGGTCGCAGCATGAATTAAAGCCGAACAGGGAGTCGGTCCAAACATGGCATCAGGTAACCAAACTTGAAGTGGAAATTGAGCAGACTTACCAATTGTTCCCATGAATATTGAAAAAGCTGCAAAAGTCGCAACTGGAATACCAAGTCCAAAAATCATTATATCGTGGGCAAACTTTCCTTGTGAAAGGGCAGCGTAGATATCAACAAAAGAGACACTTCCAACAATGTTCCAAATGGCCAAAATCCCAACCAAGAAGAACACGTCCCCCACTCTGGTTGTCATAAAAGCTTTCATCGAAGCATTTCCTGCTCCTTCTTTTTCATAATAAAAGCCAATGAGTGAGTAAGAACAAAAGCCCATCAATTCCCAGAAAATGAAAACAGAAAGAAGGTTGTCTGAAAGAACAAGGCCAAGCATGGCTGAAGTAAACAGTGACATGTAGACAAAAAATCTTCCGAAACGGGCATCGTCGTGCATGTAATAAGTAGAGAAGACATGAATGAGAGTAGCTACACCTGTGACCATCAATAACATAATGGCAGTCATGTTATCTATATAGATACCCATGTTGATTTTAAATGGAATCGTCGCTGAAGAAATGTCAATCCAATTGAAATACTTATGTACATAAAACTCTGATGAATAAACATCAAAAACAACATCCTTAAATATGCGACAAGCAAGGAGGAAAGATGAAAAGATGGCCAAGCAGCTTATTGTAACAGCAAGCTTCGTGAACTTTTTCACTATGAAAGCATTTATTACAAACGCAAAAAACGGTAATAAAGCTATTAGTGCCACATTTGAAAATGAATAATCCATATGTCTCTCTAGCTCTGTAATTGAGTGGCATCATCAATATGCACACTTTCTCTAAGTTGATAAAATCTAATAACAATCGCCAAACCTACAGCTGCTTCTGCAGCTGCAATAACAATAATAAAGAGGGACATTATATGACCGTCGAGATTGTTATTGACGAATTTTGTGTAAGCTACAAAGTTTAATGCAGCTGAATTCAAAATAAGTTCAATTCCTAAAAGAATCGCAACAATATTTTTACGAGCAATCATGACAAACATTCCCGCTACAAAAAGCAAGAATGATATGAAGAGATAAGAAGGTAAGCTAATCATATACTTATAACCTCTATTAGTTTCTTTTCGGACGCGCAATTATAGCGGCGCCAACCAATGCTCCCAAAAGCAAAATCGATGAGATTTCGAACGCTAGGATATGGTCTGTTAACAAAAGCGATCCAATATTAAAAACGGTGGATTCATTCCCCGTACTGGCTACGGCCAAATCTTTGTTGGCAGTGTGAATGTTTGCCGTCATTTTCAAAACAATCATTGCGATAATCAGCACAGATGCTCCTGCAACGATGTATGTTTTTGTAGAACCCATTGATGGTATTTTTTCAATGCCGAATCTATTCTTTTTATCTTCAGCCCCACCAGTCAGCATGATGGCGAACAACATTAAGATCACAACGCCACCAGCATAAACAACAATTTGAGTAGCAGCTAAAAAATCAGCGCCAATCGTTGCATAGAGTCCAGCGACACCAAACAATGTTCCTAAAAGGTACATACAAGCGTGCATTAAATTATTGGTGCCAACAACCGCAACCGTAAATCCGATTGTCGCTGTGGCCGATAATAAAAATAATATTTGTTCAAACATTGTTAGCCCCTAAATTAATGTCCAGCTCCTGCAGCATGGGCTGCAGATTTAAAAAGTAAAACGTATAAAGATTTACCTTCGAAATAATACATCCAAAAGGCACAGCCAACGAGGTTGAATAGTGCAATTGGAGTTAAGTATTTCCAACAAAGAGTCATAAGTTGATCCACTCTAAGTCTTGGAAGAGTCCATCGAATCCAAATCACGATGTAATAAAGGACTAATGTTTTAGTAAAGAAAGATCCAAGCTCTAGGACTTGACCAATATTTTTTCCAATGAACTCTGGAAGATGCAAAGTATGAGTAAAAAAAGCACCATCTCCTAAATCAAAAGGAACCTTATATCCACCCAAGAACAAGGCTGCTGCCACACCACAGACGACAAAAACTTCCATGTATTCAGCAAGTGCAAAGAAAGCAAATCTCATTCCTGTATATTCAGTGTGATATCCTGAAACGAGTTCTGATTCAGCTTCTGGTAAATCGAATGGGGCACGGTTGGTTTCTGCAAGAGCACCAATAAAATAAACAAAGAAGCCAATAAAGGTAAAAGGATTATGAAGAATAAACCATTCATGAGGAAATCCAGATTGAGCATTAACCAATGTCCCAAAAGACATGCCACCGGCCAATAGAACAATACTTAGGATAGAAAGGGTAACGGGAACTTCGTAAGAGATAATTTGCGAAGCACCTCTCATTCCTCCAAGCATCGACCATTTAGAGTTTGAAGAATAGCCAGCCAAGAAAACGCCGACACCAACAAGCGAAGAAACGCCGATCAAGTAAAAAACTCCAACATTCAAATCTGAAAGCATCAAACCACTTGAAAAAGGAATGACTGCGAAAGTTGCCAATACACCTAGCAAAGCCAGGAGGGGAGCAAGCGTAAACATGAATTTATCAGAAGCTGAAGGAATGATATCTTCCTTCATAATCATTTTTACACCATCGGCTAAAAACTGAAGAATTCCGTAAGGACCAACTCGATTTGGACCTTGTCTCATTTGAAGATCGGCTGAAATTTTTCTTTCAGCATATGTTCCTAAGCCACCAATAAGTGCCATTACGTTAACAATGACAAATGCACCTAAGAAGAAAACAAGAAAAGTAATATAGCCGCTCGCATTTGATCCGAGGAATGAAGACGCCATCGACACAAACTTTTGATAACCTTCAAATTGTGATAGATACGAAACTATTGTCGAATTCATTAAATATCCCTTTAATTACTTTGAGCTAGGAATGCGATAACTTTTTACCCAATCAAAATCACCCTTTTTCCAACAGTAAATAACTCCTGAAAAAAGAATAAGAATAAATAAGACAAAGCTAGCAAATACCGGTGCACCTAAACCAATTGAAGCGAATTTTTTAAAAACCGCCGCAACTGGAAACATTAAGGCTCCTTCCACGTCGAAGATAATGAAAATTAAACTTACGACATAAAAACGAACGTTAAAATTTGACCAAGCAATACCAATGGGTTCTTCACCACACTCGTAAGCTGATTCCTTTAATGCATTGGGATTGTGAGGTCGAAGAATTCGACCGACCAAAAGAGCCCCCACAATCATAATGACTGCGAATGCCATTAAAATAATAATTGGCATGTAAACGTCTAAGCCATGTGACGCCATATCAAATGTCCTTTTTAGTTTTGAAACAGATTACATGAATGTTAAGATATTGGAAACATTTTGATATGCCTTTTGTCCTAAATTGAAATAGCCTTTAACTTCTACAAAAACATTATTTTTTTGTATTGCACAATTTGAAATATGAAATTAGTTGATCTCATTGCAAAACATCAGAAGTCACAAAAAGTAGTTCACGCATTGGATTATGGAAGCAATTTTTTACTTTACCAATTTTGTCAGGATTGGTTGTCGCTCTGCAAACTTTCTAATTTTATGTTTGTTGTTTTTGAAAATGATCAACGTGCTGAAGATTTTTATAACGATCTTTCACACAGTGAATCAATTGATGCAATAAAACTTTTTTATCCATCATCCTTGGCCTCACCTTATTCCTCAGTAGTTGAACCAAAAGAAAATCTTGTTGCGCGCCTCAATGTTCTCAACTTTCTCCACAATGAAGCTCATGCACAAGATAAAGTTATATTAGTTACTTCCCTGTATGCAGCGGCGCTCCCTATACCTACACCAAAATTCTTTTCGGCCATGAACATTACCATCGAAAAAGCTGAAACCAAGTCACCTTATCTTTTGGCCAATCAGCTTATTCAAATTGGCTATCAATCCAAAGAGGCGATTGTAGAGCCAGGTGATTTTTCTCATCGAGGTGAAGTTTTCGATATTTACTCAATTGAAGGCGAAGTCTATCGCATTAATTATTTTGATGATGTTATCGAAACTATTTCAATGGTCGATCCGGCAACTATGAGGACATTAAAGCAGGACCATTTTACGAAAGCTCGCTTAAGCCTCACTCCTTATTATATTTTTCATCAAGATTATATTAATCAATTCAGATCAAAAGTTGCTCAACCTGGACCACGCTTCAAGGCTCGCTATGAAGCACGCAAATCCATTATCGAACAAGCAAGTGATAGAGAAGTCTTCCCTCAACTGGCAAAGTACTTTCCCCTTTTTAATGAAGAAACAACAAATTTGCTTAAATTTATCAAGGCTAAGAAGGGCTTTTCAATTTACTTGGGAAATCAAAGTCCAAGTGATGCTGGTCGTGCCTTTTTGGAAAATTTAGAAAATCAATATAAGGAAGTATCATTAGATATCGAAAGCTCTGCCATTATTTCGGAACCACAACAGTTTCTCAATCAAGATGGTTTTGATGAATTAGGAAATATTCACTTAGGACTAGTTCACGGAAAGGCAATAGAAGATTTCGAAGAAATCAAAGTCATTTCGTCTTCAGCATTTCTTGAATTTACTTCTCGAGTTGGTAGTCGCAACAAAGTTAACGATTTCTTTGATGCAATAAAGAGGAAAAGTGATTCCTTTCAAACTCTGACTATTTGTTATCTAAATGAAAAATCCTTGAAGGAAATTAACTATATTTTAGATCTTTTTAAGATGCGAGAGCTTGAATTCAATATTCAATTTATCAAATGTGCTCTCAACGAAGGCTTTTACCTTCCGGACCTAAATCAATTGGTCGTGAGTGATTCAGATTTTTTTATTCAAAAGAAGGAAGTTAAGAAATCCCGACGCTCGAGTTCATCAAATAGCAAAAGCGATTTTTTTGCAGAACACCTAGCTTCGATCAAGCATGGCGATTATGTCATTCACTCCCAATTTGGTATCGGTACATTTGAAGGCCTCCAGTCCATTGAGCAAAATGGAAATGTTAATGACTTTGTCGTCCTCAACTATTTAGAGGGAGATAAAATTTATGTTCCAATATATAAATTAAATCAAATTCAAAAACATTCGGATTCCGAATCGACCATAAAAGTAGATAGCCTTCGAACGAATCGTTTTTCTCTAGCAAAAACTCGAGTGAGAAAATCAGTCAAAGCGCTAGCTTTCGATCTTATTAAACTGCAAGCAGAAAGAGCTTCTCGAAAAGCTCATGCATTTACCATTGATACTCATTTGTACAAAGAGTTTGAGCTTGATTTTCCTTTTGATGAGACACCTGATCAAGACCAAGCCATTAAAGAAAGTCTCAAAGACCTTTCAAGCTCTAGGCCCATGGATCGACTCATTTGTGGAGATGTCGGTTTCGGAAAAACAGAAGTGGCCATGCGTGCAGCTTTTAAAGTTGTTGAAGAAAAAAAACAAGTCGCCGTTCTGGTCCCTACAACTATTTTAGCTCTGCAACACTTTAACACTTTCTCAACTCGATTTAAAAATTTTGCCGTCAATATTCAATTTATTTGTCGTCTCAAAACTAAAAAAGAGATTGCCCAAATAGTATCCGATCTAGAAAATGGTCATGTTGATATTGTCATCGGTACACATGGTCTTTTGACACATAAAAATAAATTTAAAGATCTCGGACTCATTATTATCGATGAAGAGCATCGCTTTGGTGTTTCTCACAAAGAGCAGTTGAAACTCTTAAAATCTAATGTCCATTGCATGACTCTTACAGCCACTCCGATCCCAAGAACATTGCAATTGGGACTACTTGGTATCAAAGATTTCTCCCTTATCAAAACACCTCCACCTCTTAAACAATCGGTTAAAACCATCGTTATGCACGAAGATAAGACTGTTCTTAAGCAGGCCATCGACTTTGAGCTCAATAGGGGAGGTCAATTATTTGTCGTGCATAATAAAGTTTACGACATTGAACTTTATGCAAATAAAATTAGAGAGCTTGCTCCTAATATCAATTTAACTATTGCTCACGGGCAATTACCTACGAGTGAAATTGAAAAAAGAATCTTAAGTTTTTACAAAGGTACTTCAAATGTTCTTTTAGCAACAACGATCATTGAATCTGGAATTGATATTCCCAACGCTAACACCATGATCATATTCCACGCGGACAAGTTGGGACTCGCCCAACTTCATCAACTAAGAGGACGCATTGGCCGTTCTGATAAAAAGTCATACGCCTATCTTCTTATATCTAAAGATAAAAGTCTCTCCAACGAATCAGAAAAAAGATTAAAGGCCTTGCAAATGTATTCTGACCTAGGAGCTGGATTTTCGTTGGCCAATAGCGATTTGGAAATTCGCGGCTCTGGCGATATTTTAGGAGCTGAGCAATCTGGCCACATCAATGAAATTGGACTCGAGCTTTATTTAGAATTATTACAAGAGGCGATTTCAGAGCTCAAAGGTGAGGAAGTTCAAACAATTCCCGATATGGAAATCATCACGCCTTTCAAAGCATCAATTCCCGATTTTTTCATTGCAGAGACGGGAAGACGAATCGCCTATTACAAACAAATTTCCAATGCTGTTTCTAATTCGAAGCTCGTTGAGATTGCAGAAGAACTTCAGGATATTTATGGAAATCTGCCTACAGAAGTTTCTCAACTTATTACCATTTTAAAAGCACGAAATATTTTAAGCCCGCTTGGTGTTCAGAGTTTAAAAGTTGGACAAAAAGAAATATCCATCCAATTTAATCAGGATTATTTAAATTCACGCCCAGAAATTCGAGAACGTCTGGCCAATTTTTTCATTCAAAATTCAAATCTCTTTAGCATTAACCCGAACTATCTAGTCAGCTATAAAGCAAAATCTCAAATAAATCCCACTCATGTACTTGATCTTGCAAATAATATTGCACAGCAAATCATACCATGTTAGCGTTTTTATAGAGTACTTTTCTCATTTTTCGAGGTAACCATGACCAAGTTGTTAGCACTAGCTCTTTTAATATCTAACTTTAGTTTTGCTCAGGAAAAAGATCCTGTTGTGGCCAAAGTAAATAATGTAGAAATTCGCAAGTCTGTTCTTGAACAAGCCTTTGTTCAAAACATGATGTTTGTCTCTGATAAAGTCGTTACAAAGGAAAAGGTTCTTCTTGATTTAGTTAATAGAGAATTAGGAATTATGAGAGCGAAGCAAGGTAAGCTCGATCAAGATCCTATTGTTAAGCAAAAGATGGAAGATGTTCTTTATCATGCTCAGGTTTCAAAGGACTTAGAGCCAAAACTTAAGAAAATTGTCATTACTGATGATGATGTTAAAAAGTATTATTCAAGCTATCCGGAGTACAGAACGGCCCATATTCTTTTAAGAGTAAGAGCGCAGCCTGATGAAAATGAATGGCAAGCTGCTCAAAACAAAGCACTGCAAATTTATGAGGCCCTTAAGAAAAAGCCGGAACTTTTTTCTGAGCTTGCTAACAAGTATTCACAAAGTACAACAGCACCTACCGGTGGAGATATGGGATTCCAACCTGCAGTAAAAGTTCCACCTGAATATTTTCAGGCAATTAAAGGTAAAGAAAAGGGATTCATCTCTTCTCCCGTTAGATCTCAATTTGGGTATCACGTAATTAAGGTGCTCGGAGTCAAAGATTTCGCATCGGCCAATAAAGATCTCTATAAAAAAATTGTCTATGATCAAAAAAGAGACAAAATCTTAGAAGACTACTATTCAGAGTTGAGGTCTAAGGCTAGTGTTGTTATTAATAAGCAATACTTACAATAAAGATTTTTTTAATGAAATACCTGCTTTTGTTCCTGCTCTGCGCCAGCAGTGCCCATGCTAAATTACTCGATAAGATAGTTATTGTGTTCAATGACAAGGTTGTTACTTTGTCTCAACTTGAACGCGTACAAAAAACGATGAATGCCCGAAAAGAAATTTCACCGATGATCTATTCTTTTAAAGATGATTCTTTGGAAAATATTTCAAAGGCCCTTGTTGAGAGTTTTACCATTCGGGAAAAATTGGCGGAACTAGGTTTTATTGTTTCAGATGAACAAGTTGAAGAACAAATTAAATCAACTGAAAAAAGACTTGGCCTTTCGAGATCAGCCCTTTTGCAATTTTTGAAATCACGTAACATGACTTTCGATGAGTATTTCGAAATCATTCGCGAGGCGATGGAATATAATACTTTTAGTTCTAGAATTATCGAGCCACTTATTTCAGTATCTGATCAACAATTAAAGAACGAATATTACAAAAGATTTAAGAATGATAAGAGCTCATCTACAATTTATTCTTTAATTGATTATAGAGTTCCAAAGAGCATTTATAAAAAGCTAAGCAAAAGCAGAACATCTGTTGAAACTTTAATTTCTGATTGGCACAAGAGCTCACAGAAATCAAAAAAGCTTGGGACTTCTACTAAAAATGAAATTAATGATTTAAGCGATGATGGACTTGATAAAAAAATATCCAGAATTCTAAAAAAGACAGGCACTGGGAAAATCAGCCCTGCCGTATTACTTGGAAATGATTATCACTTCTTTCTTGTCGTTGATAAAAAAGTTGGTGAGTCTGATAATTTTTCACGCTCAAAAGGTATGCTAAGATCAGCCCTAGCATCGGAAAGTGCAGGATCAATCAAGGCCAGCTGGTTTGAATCAGAGTATCTCAAACATTATATTCGCTTCTTTTAAATCATGATTTATGTAGCTCAAGGATATGAAAAAAGTGAAGGATTACCCTTATTCCTAAGGGCCCTTTCTTGCTTTCCTCAAATTATTGCTGATAATTTTTGCTTAATGATTGATGAGCGCTCAGCAAATTCATTTAAGATAGATAAAGAAAGACTTCACTACGGATTATTACAAGTTCCAGTTGTCATTTGCAGCAACAACCACCTATCACAGACGCAGTCATCACTTGAATCTTGTCTTGAAGCAATTGAATTGAACGATTTGCTCTTTACCCTTCCCACTCAAAAGAATCAGTTATGTTTTGATGGAAAGGGAGCTTCTGGCTATACTGAGTTTCTGAGAAAATATTATTCGTTGCCTTCAATAAGTATGTCTTTTCAGTCGCCAAGTCATAAATTCCTGCTTTTGTCTGATCATATACCACTTACAAAAGTTAGCCAGATATCTAAAGAGACCATTATTGCAAAAGTCACTTCAGCTTTGGATTCTCAGTTCTTCTTCATTAAGAAAATCGTTTTTCTAGGTATCAATCCTCATGCTGGCGAAGAAGGGTTAATTGGGAGCGAGGACAAAGTTATTAGTGAGGCTATGAAAATCCTTAAAAAGAAATACGGACAATATGAATTCATCGGCCCTATTGCTGGCGACTCAAGTCTCATCAGTATCCCTAACATTTCTGAAACCCTCGTTATCTCTCCCTTTCATGACCAGGGTCTCTCTTTATTTAAAGCGCAGAATGGTTTAGTAGGGGCGAATATTAGCTTGGGTCTTCCTTTTGTTCGACTTTCGGTAGACCACGGAACTGCACCCCATAAAAAAGCCCAAGATCTTAGCATAACTGGCATGATCTACTGTATAAACCTCATGATGAAGCGTCTGGAGTTTAATCATGGAATTAAATAAAATAATTGTTCGCAAAGCAAAAGTTCATAACTTAAAAAGTGTGGACGTTGAAATCCCTAAAAATTCACTTACCGTAATTACTGGTCCTTCTGGTTCCGGAAAATCATCACTGGCTTTTGACACAATATATGTTGAAGGACAGCGCAGATATATCGAATCATTATCTTCATATGCTCGACAGTTTCTGGGGCAGTTTCAACCTCCAGATGTAGAATCCATCTCTGGCCTATCACCAGCAATTGCCATCGATCAAAAAACAAGTAGTCGAAATCCTCGATCAACAGTAGGAACTGTTACGGAAATTTATGATTACTTGCGCGTTCTCTATGCACGAGTTGGTACGCTCTATAGCCCTATTGATGGGCGAGAAATTCGCAATTGGACTCCAAAACAAATACTCGATGATATTTATAAAACATCAAAAGGTGCCAAGACTCATTTGATAGCTTTAATAAAAGGTGAAAAGGCTTCTTTAGTTAAAATAGTAAAAATGTATCAAGGCCTGGGCTACCAACGCTTTTACTACAATGGAAAAATCATCGATTCACAAGTTGATGATATAAAATTCGATAATAAGAACTTCGAAATTGGTGTTGTGATTGATCGCTTTATTATTAAAGAGGGAAGTGAATCACGCATTTATGATTCCATTGAGAAAGGATTGCAAATTGGTGATGGCACAATCCAAGTGCTCATCGATGAGAAAAATCTGACGACTTATTCTGAACACAACATGGATTCTAAGGGCAATAAGTATCCCGAACTAGAACCAAGACTCTTTTCATTCAACTCACCAATTGGAGCCTGTGCTAAATGCAATGGAATAGGTGAAGTTAAAGACCTAGACCCCGATTTGATGATTTTAGATGATAACTTATCGCTAGATGATGGAGCTATTATTCCCCTTGCTAAGAAGAATACATTTCTTCAAAAAATGGTCGAGACAGTCGTCAAAAAGGAAAAGATAAGTACTTCTACAGCAATTAAGAAGCTGCCAAAGAAAGATTGGGATCTTCTTTTCAATGGAACTGAAACTTCTTACACCTATAAGTTTAGAAGCGAGAATTCTAACTTTGAATTCACAAAACCATTTCCAGGTATCATTGCTTGGTTGGAAAAAAAATATCACGAAACTAGCTCCGAGAAATCTCGTTCAGACATTGAATCTTATATGCGTGTTCAAACGTGTAATTCTTGCAAGGGCCTGCGCCTAAACTCTGTCGCGCTTTCGACAAAGGTTGCAGACAGAAATATCATGGACATTTCTGAGCTCAATATTACTGATGCATTTAATTTCTTTAATAAAATTAAGTTAGAAAAGCAAAAAGCTCTCATTGCTGAAAAGCTACTCCATGAAATCAAATCGAGACTTGGATTTCTTTCCGGCGTTGGACTGGGATATTTAACCCTTAACCGATCAGCTATTTCTCTTTCAGGTGGTGAATCTCAACGCATTCGCCTCGCTACCCAAATAGGTTCGGCTTTATCTGGTGTTCTCTATGTTTTAGATGAACCGAGTATCGGTCTTCACCAACGTGATAATACAAAGCTTATAGCGACTCTCAAATCGTTGAGAGATTTAGGAAATACTGTCCTTGTGGTTGAACATGACGAAGAAACAATGATCGAAGCTGATCATATTATTGATATGGGTCCAGGTGCAGGAGAGCATGGAGGAGAGATTGTCGCTGAAGGAAATTTTAAGGCGATTTGTAAGTCAAACTCACTCACAGCTCAGTTTCTTTCCCATAAAACGATTATTGAAGTTCCAAAAGTCAGACGAAAGTTTAAGGATTTTATCAATCTCAAGGGTGCTGTTAAGAATAACCTAAAATCAGTTGATGTCTCTATTCCTCTTGGCGGTCTCGCTTGCATCACTGGTGTCAGTGGTTCTGGAAAATCAACTCTTATTCATGAGATTTTAGTTCCTTCCATTAAGGCCCTTTTAAATAAAGAGCGTTTCGGAAGAAATGCTCCCTTTAAGTCGCTAGATGGAGTCACTCATATCAATTCGATTATAGAGCTTGATCAATCACCTATTGGTAGAACTCCTCACTCAAATCCCGCAACTTATTCGGGCCTCTTTGATGAAATGAGAAAACTTTTTTCTCAAACTCCTGAATCTCAAATTCGTGGTTACAAACCTGGTCGCTTTAGTTTCAATGTCAAAGGCGGTCGATGTGAGGATTGCGAAGGCAACGGTGTTAAGAAAATTGAAATGCATTTTTTACCTGACGTTTATATCACTTGTTCGACTTGTAACGGTTCACGTTATAATCAGGAAACTTTGACTGTTCTCTATCGTGGCAAAAATATTCACGACGTTCTCAATATGACGATTGAGGAAGCATGCGAATTTTTTAAAAATCATCCAAAAATTAATCGCGTTCTCTCTACTATGAATAGTGTTGGACTAGGATATATGCGCCTAGGCCAACCAGCAACGACTCTCAGTGGGGGAGAAGCTCAAAGACTTAAGCTCTCATCTGAGCTTGCCAGACGCCCTCGAGGTCATTGCTTATACATATTAGATGAGCCTACAACGGGTTTACACTTTCAAGACATTAAAATTCTTTTGGTCGCCATTCAAGATCTCATTTCTCACGGACACAGTGTTGTTATTATTGAGCACAATCTCGATGTGATTAAAACGGCTGATTACATTATTGATTTAGGTCCGGAGGGTGGTGATGGTGGTGGAACCGTTGTTGCAACTGGAACACCTGAAGAAATTGCCCGGTCACCAAAGTCGTTTACCGGGCAGTATTTAAAGAAAGTCTTACTCTAATACTTTTAAAAGATTGGCCATTTCAATTGCAGACAATGAAGCTTCCCAGCCTTTATTTCCGGCTTTAGTTCCCGCGCGCTCAATGGCTTGCTCAATACTATCAGTAGTTAAAACACCAAAGATAACTGGCACTCCAGTTTCAAGAGCGACTTTAGAAATTCCTTTGGCTGCTTCTGAAGCAACGTAATCAAAATGTGGTGTCGATCCGCGAATAACTGCACCTAAGCAAATAACGGCATCATATTTTTTTGATGCTGCTAACTTTTGGGCCATCAGTGGAATTTCAAAAGCACCAGGAACCCATACGTTAGTAATGTCGCTTTCATTCCCTTCATGACGAACAAAGCAATCTACAGCTCCACCTAGCAATTTGCTCACAATAAATTCATTGAAACGGCTTGAGACGATTCCGATTCTCATACCTTCTGCATTTAATTTTGCTTCATAAGTTTTCATAATAATTCCTTTATTGAATAAGTCCTAAAAAGTGACCAAATTTTTCTTCTTTAACTTTCAAATATTTTAAATTTTCATCATGAGGAATAGTGACGAGAGGAACGCGTTCTACAACTTCGATACCTTCAGCTTTCAAGGCATTCACTTTTAAGGGGTTATTAGTGTGAATATTAACTTTAGTTATCCCCAGCTCTTTCAACATTTGTGGGCCAAGATTAAAGTTTCTCATTTCAGCATCAAAACCCAATTGATGATTAGCAGTGATCGTATCAAAGCCATTTTCCTGAAGTTTGTACGCTTTTATTTTATTAGGAAGTCCAATTCCTCTCCCTTCCTGTCTTAAATAAAGAAGTGCGGTATTTGGATGTTCTCCCATATATTTAAGAAAGTTATCCAATTGTTCTCCACAATCGCAACGCTTAGACTTAAAAACATCACCAGTCATACATTCATAATGAACACGCACATCGACAGTTTTATTTGGATCTAGCATTTTGCTTTTTATCGCTAAGTGATGCTCTCCAGTTATATGACTTTCAAAAAGGTGCAAATCAAAGTTTCCATATTTAGTCGGCATATTGATCGTTTCAGTTATTTTTAAATCGGTAGAAGCCTTTAAGTTCAACATATAAGCTTTGAGATCTTCGATCGTAATAATTTTAAGATCAAACTTTTCAGCAATTACAAAAAGCTCTTCACCTCTGGCCATAGTTCCATCTTCATTCATGATCTCGCAAATCACTGCACTTTCATGAAGTTTTGCCAGTCGACTCATTTCAATGGAAGCCTCAGTGTGGCCTGGTCTTTCAAAAACGCCACCATCTTTGGCGATCAATGGAAATATATGTCCAGGTCTAAGGAGTTGCTCAGGTTTTGTGGTCGAGTCAACAATTGATTTAACAGTTAAGTATCTATCAAGAGCAGAGACACCTGTTCCACAAAGAACGCTATCAACAGAAACTGTAAAAGCTGTATGGTGGACTGCTGAATTACTTTTGATCATCAAAGGTAAATCTAACTCGCGAGCTCTTTGCGATGTAATTGGTGTACAAATGATTCCACGTCCATGAGTGGCCATAAAGTTAATGGCTTCTGGACTAACTTTTTCCGCAGCCATGACGAAATCGCCTTCATTTTCACGATCTTCGTCATCAACCATTATGATGATTTTACCTTTCGCAAAATCTTCAATCGCTTCTTCGATGCTATGAAACTTCATTTAAAATCCTTGTTGCTGGAGCCAATCCAGCGATATTTCTTTCTTATTACTAAACTTCATCATACGAGCAACATATTGAGCGAGGATATCAACTTCAATATTTACTAAGGTTCCTAACTTATACTTCTTCATTACAGTATTTTCCCAAGTGTGAGGGATGATTGAACAGGCAAATAACATTCGGTCATCTTCAAGATGAGAAATGGTTAAACTGATTCCATCGATGGCAATAGACCCTTCTCGCACTATTTGATGCTGCCACTTACGATCAATTTCAAGCCATAACAAAATTTGATCAGAACTTTTTTCAATGTGAGCAATTTTAGTTACACCATTGACGTGACCCTGAACGATATGTCCTTCCACACCTGAGCCAAATCTTAAAGATGGCTCTAAATTGACAGAGTCACCAACATTGAGTTGACCCAAATTCGTTTTTATCAAAGTTGTTTTGATAGTTTGTACCGTTACTGACTCTGATGTTTTTTTAACAACTGTCTGGCAAGTTCCATTTACAGCGAGGGAATCATCTATCTGCAAAAGAGGATTCAATAAAGGACAAGCGATTTCAAATTCAAGACCAACTGAAATGGCCTTCTTTGACTTAATTATTCCTGTTTCTTTAATGATTCCTGTAAACACTATATTTTCCTATATTCAAAAACCACATTGTTTCCAAGGGTTTTAGACTGTGCTTTATATTGATTCAAGTTCTGCTCTAACTTAAAAACTTTACCTTGCTTAATTTCAGGTGAAACTAAAACCGAGATTTCATCAGCAAGATTTTCACTCAATACCGAATTAATAAGCTTCATTCCTCCTTCAATCAAAAGTGATTGAATGCCGAACTTTGTTTTTAAAGCTTGAAATATTTCTTTAATACTTTGAGCATCACTGAATAAAACATTGTCGTGAATTAATTTTTCATACTTAGATGAAGTTACAATCACAGTCATGGCCCTTTCAGACTTCAAAAGGGTACTTTCTTTATTCATCATTTCATAATCGCCGATAATTACTTTTAAGGGGTTTTTCATCGATTGATTATCTACGTAACGAATATTGAGTCTAGGGTTATCCAGATTCAAAGTTTCGCGACCGATCATAATAGCATCATATTTTTTTCTTAGCTTATGTCCGTAAACGAGAGAGTCATTATTACTCAACATCAACCTATCTTGATCAGGATACGAAGCAAAAACGCCATTCAATGACTGCGCCCACTTCACATGAACATAGGGAAGCGAGCTTGCCATATTCTTAATAAAAACTTTATTGAGTTCTCTGGCTTGATCTTCAAGAATTCCTACATGAACTTTGATACCCTGAGATTTTAAGAGTTCAACACCAGACCCAGCTACTGCAGGATTAGGGTCAAGCATTCCAATATAAACTTCAGCAATTTTTTTCTCTACGAGAAATTGAGCACAGGGAGGAGTTTTCTTGTTGGTGTGACAGCAGGGTTCTAAATTACAAAAGAGGGTAGCGCCTTCAACGCTTTCATTGCAATTATTGATGGCTTCAACCTCAGCGTGAGGCTCTCCACTTTTGTGATGGTAACCTTTACCTATGATCTTATCATTTTTAATGATCACAGCGCCGACGAGTGGGTTAGGAGAAGTATCTCCTATTGCCTGAGCTGCAAGGCTTAGGCATTCACGCATATAGGCTTCTTGATCAGCATAATTCATGGCGCAAAACTATAATGGCCGGTGGACGATTTCAAGCAATAAAAAAGGGGCCATATTGGCCCCTTGTACAACTTCTCTCTAAGAGAAATGTAAGAATTAACCTAGGTAGATTGAAATCAATGTGAAGATCACAAGTGATTCCATAAGGGCCAACGATAGAATCATAGGAACAAACAACTTGTCTGCTGCCGCTGGGTTTCTTGCCATACCTTCAAGAGCAACTGAAGCAGCTGCTGATTGAGACTTTGTACCGCCGTAAGCAGCAAAAGAAACAGCTAGTAAATAAAAACAAGCTTTAGTCCATTGATTGAAGAATGCTGTTGATTCTCCACCTTCGTTAGCGAAAGCAACTGAAGTAGCAACAAGAGCGAAAAGAGCAATAAACTTTTTCATAAGTTTCTCCTAAAAGGTTAAGGTCATATTTCAGTGGTGAGCATGCTCGTCGCCATGATCGTGGATAGAGATGGCCAATGAAATATAAACCATTGATAGAACTGTAAAAACGTAAGCCTGAATAAAGCTCACTAAAATTCCTAGAACCATAAAGACAATAGGAACAAAGAGTGGAGCAAGTCCAGAGAAGATAGAAAGAACCATGTGGTCACCCATCATATTACTCTTCAAACGAAGGGCAAGTGAGAGTGGGCGAATAAGGTTTGATATGATTTCAATTGGGAAAATAAGGAATGCCAAATACCAAAGAGGTCCAGCAAAGTGCTTAATGTAGTTAAGTGTTCCTTGCTCTCTACAGCCTCTATAATTGTAATAAATAAATGAAAACAATCCGAGGGCGAGAGTTGTACTTAAGTGTTCAGTTGGTGGCAAAAATCCTGGAATTAAACCGATCAAGTTTGAAACAAAAATCAAAGTGAAGATTGTGCAAACAAAAGGAAAATAATGAGGAGCTTGTTTCTCTCCGATAATTCCTTTTACTTGTCCGTAGATAAAGTTACCAAGTAGTTCAACGATGTTTCTAATGCCAACATTCTTGTCTGGAATAACGAGATTATTTACTTTTGAAATTTTTGATCTGTAAGCCAAACCAAAAAGAGTAATGATCAAACCAACAAGAACAAATGTTAAAACATGCTCAGGAACATGAGTTGCATGAGCAACACCTGAAAGCCACGTAAAACCACCGCTCGCTTGAGCGTTTGTTGAAAAGATAAGAGTAAGTAATAAAAGTTTGCTCATATTTAAAATCCAACAGATCAACGTCTCAGACTGACTCCGAGCACAAATATTTGAATAACGTAACTAAGCACTGGAATTATTAACCTATCACCCATGATTTGTACACTTAAAGTTAGTGCCACAATGATTGCCAACATCTTGCCTAAAAAAAATCCTGCCACTTTCCACTTGTTTGTATGCCCACGATTTCCGGTAATGGCTAATTGTGCCAAGTATTCAATTATCTGAATCAACATATAAAAGTTTGTAAGAATAGCGAGATAAACAAAAATATTTGCAATTATTTCTTTAAGATCGTGACACAAATAGAGCGTTGCGCCAAAAATTGGCAGTGAAATCAAAAAGAACCTTTTAAGATTTACCCTTTTTTGTAACGACATATATTATCAAGGTGCCCAAGGTTGTTAAAATAAACGTTATGCTTAAAAGCGAGGCGGCAGTTTTGCCTATAATTTCTAGCTTTTCAAGTTGAAAGATTCCCCACACACCAACCAGTAGTGTAGAAGGCAAACTCATACTCAAACCTAGAATTTTAAGCATTTTGGGACTAAGCCGAATCATCTTTTTCTGGCCACACGACGAGCGTAGATTGAGTTGATGCGATTTTGTATGACCTCTGTGTTGGGATATTCGCCAAGAATTGAATAGTAAATATTGTAAGCCGTTTTCAAATTCTCAAGCATCTCGTAGGCATTTGCCATTATAAATTTTGTCTGAATAATGGCTTCTTTATTAGTTTCAATTTTTAAATACTCTCTCCAATAAGTGATGGCTTCTCTCCAGTTCTTCATGTGAAAATATGTAATTCCTATCGAGTAATAAGACTTCACATTATAAGATGAACCCGAATCTTCTTTGATCGCATTTAAAACTTCTAACGACTCGTTGTATTTCCCAGAGTTTTGCAAGGAAAGTGCCGAACGATATTTATAGAAGTCGTGATTTTGAAGTTTCGGAATAAACATTGAAAGAAGGGTATAGCTCGTATAACTCTTCTCAAAATTTCTGAGATACGTAAAATTGATGTCCGCAATTTTTTCCTCAACCTTAATAGTCCAAAGAGGATCATCAGTTATTTCCTTAACTTTCTTATAGTACTCGATCGCCGTAGGGTATTTGGCTAAGTAAATAGAGTAGAGATCTCCTAATTGAAAATAAATTTTTAAACTTAAATCATTAGTTGGATTACGTTTTAAAATCTTTTCATAAAGAGAAATAGCTTTCTCATAATCGTGACTTTGTATGTACTCCTGAGCAAGAAGAATTTCTCGTTGATAGGGAGGTGAAAAATCGCAACTACTGGTGACTAATACACTAAGTATTATCAGTAGTAATTTCTTCATTCTCTACGCCTTCATCTGGATCTACAATTTTTTCAACTGAGACCACTTTTTCTCCATCTTTGAGGCGAATAATACGAACACCTTGTGTTGTACGGCCCATTAATGAAATTCCAGCAATCTTAGTACGAATAACTTGACCCTTGTCAGTGATGATCATGAGATCATCCTTATCCGTGACGGGCTTAATTTGTTTAATCTCTCCATTCTTCTCAGTAAGTCTCATGGCAAGAATACCTTTCCCACCGCGAGATTGCTTTCTATATTCTGAAACATTGGTGCGCTTTCCGTAACCATTTTCAGTTATAGAGAGAATTTCAACCGTGTCATCGATAATTTCCATGCCGATAATTTTTTCTTCTTTGTCGAGCGATATACCTTTCACACCTTGTGAAACACGTCCCATAGGTCGGCAATCTTCTTCAGAGAATCGAATAATTTTTCCTGAGGTAGAGCAGAGGAGTACATCTTTTGATCCATCAGATACTTTAACTGTAATCAAATTATCGCCATCGACAATCTTAATACCTTTCAAGCCTGATTGTTTAACGTTCTTATATTCGCCAAGTTCAGTTTTCTTAACTAATCCGTGCTCGGTCGCGAACAAGAGAAATTTTCCTTCTTTTTCTTCTTGTGGAATACAAATGATTTTCGCCACTCGCTCTCCAGCTGGAAGATTAATAAGATTGGCCAAGTTTCTTCCCTTAGAAGTTCTTTGCCCTTCTGGGATTTGATAAACTTTTAAAGAAAAGACTGTTCCTCTATTAGTAAAGAAGAACAACATATCGTGTGTATTTGCAGTGAAAATATCGGTAAAGAAATCGTCATCTTGATTATTTGATCCACCCTTCACACCTGTTCCGCCACGCTTTTGCGTTTTATAGGTGTCCATAGTCATGCGTTTAATATAACCCTTATGAGTAATGGTCACGAGAACTTCTTCACTCTTAACCAAGTCTTCAATTTGAATCTCTTCTGATGAAGCGATGATTTCTGTTCTTCTCTTGTCACCATAGGCTTCGAGAATTTCAGAGATCTCAAGACGGATAATTCCACGAATTTCTTCTTCACTATTAAGAATGCCTTCCAGGCGGGCAATTTCTTTAATTGTTTCGTTGTACTCAGCAATAATCTTGTCTCTTTCTAGACCTGTAAGTCTTTGGAGTCTCATGTCCAAAATAGCTTGAGATTGAATTTCAGATAATGAGTAAGATTTTTGGAGACGTTCACGGGCCATTTGAGGACCATCAGAAGTTTTAATCATCTCAACTATTTCATCGATATTTTCAACTGCTGTTTTTAAGCCTTCTAAAATATGCGCGCGCTCTTTAGCTTTCTTTAACTCATAAATCGTTCTACGAATAACAACTTCACGACGGTGATCTAAGAAGCAATTTAATTGCTCCTTGAGTGTCATCACCTTTGGCATACCATTATTCAACGATAAGAAAATAATACCAAATGACTCTTGGAGTTGAGTTTGCTTATAAAGACGATTTAAAATAACGTTAGCAATTTCGCCTTTCTTTAAATCAACACAAACGCGAATACCTTCACGAGACGATTCATCTCGCAAATCTGAAATACCTTCAATTTCTTTAGCATTTACAAGGTCTGCAATTCTCTCGATCAATTTTGCTTTGTTAACTTGGTAAGGAAGCTCAGTGATAACGATTCTCTCTCTGTCTTTTCCGTACTCTTCAATTTCGGCTTTTGCACGAATTTGAATAACGCCCTTACCAGTATGATAAGCAGCTCTGATTCCTTGCACTCCATGAATAGCTCCTGCAGTAGGGAAGTCTGGGCCAGGAATGATTTGCATCAATTCATCAATGGTAATATCAGGATTGCTTAGAAGTGCGAGTAGTCCATTCATAATTTCTGACAAATTATGTGGTGGAATATTGGTTGCCATACCAACGGCAATACCAGCAGATCCGTTAACTAAAAGATTAGGAACTTTTGTTGGTAATACTTTTGGTTCAACTAGAGAATCATCATAGTTAGGTTGCCAATCAACTGTTTCTTTATCCAAATCTCTCAATAATTCTTCAGAGAGTTTTTTCATTCTAATTTCGGTATATCGCATGGCTGCTGCGCTGTCGCCATCGATTGAACCAAAGTTACCTTGACCGTCGATCAAGGGATATCTCATAGAGAAATCTTGGGCCATACGAACGATTGTGCCGTAAACAGCAGAATCACCGTGGGGGTGATACTTACCAATCACGTCACCCACAACGCGGGCAGATTTCAAAAAAGGACGGTTATGATAATTGTTCAGAGAGTGCATAGCGAATAAGACTCTTCTATGAACGGGCTTTAGTCCATCGCGAACATCGGGAAGGGCACGACCAACAATGACCGACATCGCATAATCGAGATAGCAACTTTTCATCTCATCTTGAATTGAGACTGGGGTTACATTTATCCGTGGAGTTGCTGGAGTATCATTATTATTTTCATCAGACATAAAAATTTCCTAATTAAACGTCGAGGTTTCTAGCGTTAAGAGCATTATTTTCTACAAATTCTCTACGTGGTTCAACTTGATCACCCATGAGAACTGAGAACACTTGATCTGCTTCAATGGTATCTTCGATTTTTACTTGAAGAAGAACGCGATTCTCTGGATTCATAGTTGTTTCCCAAAGTTGTTCAGGGTTCATTTCACCAAGACCCTTGTAGCGTTGGATATAAGCACCTTGCTTTCCTTCAGCGAGAATGAAGTTTGTAAAAGTTTCAAGATCATCAAAGAATTTCTCTCCAATTTTTTCTTTATTGAATACAAATTTTGATCCTCTAAAATTCTTAATACCCTCATACAAATTGATAAGATCAGCATATTCAGCTCCACTTATAAAATTATGAGCAATTTTAAATTTCTTGATTCGAGCAGTAGTTCTTACTGTTACATTAATTTGATAAGACTTAGCGGCGACATCTTCTGATAGGCTAAATGAATAAGTCTTAAGAGCAGTATTTTCTGGTTTTGAAAAATAGGATCTTAATTCAGTAACCAATTGTTCCATTATTGTTTTTTCTTTTAATTTCTCGCTATCAATTCCTGATTTTTCTACGAAATATTTAAGCAGCGGAGCATCGTAGTGAACATCGTATGAACCAAATGTTTTCTTGTAGGCAATAAATTTATTAATTACCGCCAACATATCAACGGGATCAACTGAATTGCCGTTCATCGTTACAACAGAGCCTTCCATTGAGTTTGAGACTAAGAATTGCTCAAGAGACTTTTCATCTTTCAAATAGCGTTCAGTTTTATTTTTCTTAAACTTATAAAGTGGTGGTTGAGCAATATAAATATATCCGTGTTCAATAAGCTCAGGGAATTGTCGATAGAGTAGGGTCAAAATAAGAGTACGAATGTGAGACCCATCCACGTCGGCATCGGTCATGATGATGATTTTGTGGTAACGAAGTTTAGCAATTTCAAAACTGTCTTTACCAATCCCAGTACCTAAAGCCTGGACCATCATTTTAATTTCGTTGTTGCCCAACATTTTGTCATATCGAGCTTTTTCAACGTTAAGAATTTTACCTTTCAATGGAAGTACAGCTTGAGTTCGGCGATCTCGACCCTGCTTGGCCGATCCACCAGCAGAGTCACCTTCCACAATGTAAATTTCACATAAAGCTGGATCTTTTTCTTGGCAGTCGGCCATCTTACCTGGCAATCCTCCCGATTCAAGAACTGTCTTTCTTCTTGTGAGTTCACGTGCTTTTCGAGCAGCTTCTCTTGCCGTTGCTGCATCAATTGATTTTCTAAGAATTGTTTTTGCTGTATCAGGATTTTCTTCAAAATAAGTTTTGAGGCCATCACCCACCAGTGAATTTACGATCCCTTCAACTTCAGAATTTCCTAGTTTATCTTTTGTCTGACCTTCAAACTGCAGTTCAGGTAATTTAACAGAGATAATGGCGGTTAAGCCTTCTCTCATATCATCACCAGTTAACTGGATTTTCATATTTTTTGAAAGATTATTATCCTTCACATATTGGTTCAGTACTCTTGTAAGAGCAGTTTTAAAGCCAGAAATGTGGGTACCACCGCCTGGAGTAGAAATGGCGTTTGCATATCCACTAATGACTTCTGAATAGGAATCGGTCCACTGAAGTGAAATCTCCACTTCATAATCTTCGCGAGATTGAGTGATATAAATTGGTTTCTTGTGAATGGCTGACTTGGCCCTGTTTAAGTATTCAACGAACTCAATTAGGCCACCTTCAAAATGGAAAGTTTCTTTTTTGTCACTTCTCTCATCTTCAACGATTATTTTAAGACCTTTATTAAGGAAGGCCATTTCGCGAAAGCGTGCTGTTAACGTATCGTAGTTATATTCGTGAACTTCAAAAATTTCATTGTCTGGCTTAAAAGTAACAGATGTTCCTGTTTCTTTTTCATGACCAGGCTCTAAAACCCCAATTTCTTTTAGTGGGTATTTTGCAACTCCTCTTTCAAATTCAACTTGAAAGATTCTTCCATGCTTTTTAATTTCTAAGCGAACCATTTTTGAAAGGGCGTTCACAACAGCTGCACCCACGCCGTGAAGACCACCTGACACCTTATAGGCGCCACCTTCTTCGTTAAACTTTCCACCAGCGTGAAGTTTTGTATAAACAACTTCAGCCGCTGAAACTTTTTCTGTTGGGTGCATATCAACTGGAATACCACGACCGTTATCAGTTACAGTTACAGAGTTATCAACATGAATATTGACGTGGATCTCAGTACAATATCCGGCCAAAGCCTCATCAACTGCGTTATCAACAATTTCGTAAACACAGTGGTGAAGACCTCTATTGGATGTATCGCCAATATACATGCCTGGTCTTTTTCTAACTGCATCGAGACCTTCTAAAATTTTAATATGATCAGCAGTGTAATTTTCGCCAACATGAGAAATTGATGGCTGATGTGAATTTTCCAAACTTAAACCTCTTCGTTTAAATTTCTATTGTTCCTTGGTGAACATAGAATTTATTAGCACCTTCGATATTTTCGAGACTTTCCCTGAACTTTTCATTTGCGGTAGTAATGAGTACCTGAAATTTTCGCTCGTTGAGGAAGTCGACTAAACGTCCCCATCGATTGCTATCAAGTTCGCCTGAAACATCGTCCAGTAATACTAGCGGATAAGTTTCAAATTTGTAACCAAAGAGCTCTATAAACGAGAAAAACATGCTTAAAAAGGCCATCTTTTGTTGACCTAAAGAACAGTAATCAGCTGAACTCAAGCCGTTAAACATGAGCATTGTGTCATCTTTATGAATCCCACTTAAACTTAGCCCTGCATCAATGTCACGATTAAGCTTAGAATTGATGATTTCAAGAATTTTTTCAGCATCCATATTTGGATAAGAATGTTCAATTCTGATTTTTAAATCGATCTCCTCAGAGAAGAGTATTTTATAAGTTTTTCCTAATTGAGAATTGAGGAGATCTACAAACTCAATTCTTTTGTCCGTTAAGAGGACTAAATCTTTTACAATGCTTTGATCGAGCGCTTTAATTTGTGACTGAAATTCATAAGGTTTTACTTGAAGAAGCTTATTTCTTTGCTTCAAGTATTTATTATAGCGACTTAATGATTCAGCATAATTCTCATCGAGATCACCAATAAATTCATCAATCAGATTTCGGCGAAACGAACTGGAATTGTAAAATTGATAAGAATCGAAAGGATTAATAAATACGCAGTTTAAAATAGTTCTTTTTCTAATAGGTTTAGAATTTAAGAACCAATTGGTCTGGTCCTCATCCAAGGTACAGGTTATTTGTTGAGAGCTACCATCCTGATCTTGAAAGACACCATTTATTATAATTTTATGTTCTACACCATCAATGTTGAGAAATTGTGGATAAGTGGCTTTTTTTCTAAAGCTTTTGCGCTTACACAGAAAATAAACGGCTTCTAGAATATTTGTTTTCCCATTTCCATTGGGGCCAAAAATGCAATTGATATGCTTACCAAATGAGATGACTTGAGAATTCAAATTTCTAAAATTAGAAACTTGAATTTTATCAACCTTAGTTAAATGCATTTACATTTTTAAAGGCATAATAATGCCAAGGTAATTATGATCTTTTGTTGATTTAAGAACCACAGGGCTAATTTCATTATTAAAGTCGATTGAAATATCTTCGTCTTCCAATACTGAAAGAGACTCTAAGAGGTACTTAGCATTGAATCTGATCTCTAATTCTTTGCCAGTGTAATCGATATCTAAGGGTTGCTCTGCTTCGCCTTTAGAAGGGTCATTGGCAGCGATAGACATTTTTTTATTACCTAGTCGGACTCTTACACCGTTTGATTTCTCATTCGACATTGTCTTAATTCTTTTAATGGCTTCAGAAAATTTTGATTTTTCAAGTGAAAGTGAATAGCTTGTCTTGCTTGGAATAACGGCTTGATACTTTGGATATTCTCGAGCAATAAGTCTTGCTGAAATAAAATAATAATCATCAACGTTAGCGTAAATGAATGATTCATCAACAGAGATATTCATTACAGAATCAGGATAGCTCTCAGCTAACTTTTTGAGCTCTTGAACACCTTTCTTTGGAAGAATGATTCCATTGAGTAAATAATCAGTCGGCTTGGCCGTTAATTCAGTATCAAATAAGGACAATCTATGGCCATCAGTTGCTACTGCTCTAAGTTTAGAGTCAGCGTACTGTAGGAATATTCCATTTAAAAACAAACGTGTTTCATCACTTGAAATTGCATATGAAGTTTTATTGATGAGATTGATGATACTTCTTGATTCAATTGTGAATGAGTTCTTGATATCTCCAAAATATAATTGCGGGAAATCCTCATTCTTGTGAATGAGAACTGAAAAGTGAATATTTCCACAATCAATATTCAAAAGATTTTCTGATTCATCTAAACTTAAAATAAGTTCGTTATCAGGAAGTTCTCTTAAAATATCTGATATATTTTTAGCATTTACACAAAATGATCCGTGAGAATCTGAACTTGCGTTTACTTTTACTTTGGCACTTACTTCAAGATCTGTAGCACTTATTTCTAAGCCATTTCCACTTGTTGTTATTAAAGCGTAGGTAAGTATTGGTCTTGAGTTCTTTTTGTCGACTACACTTAAAATTTTGTTAATAGCTTCTCTGAGTGAATGAACATCTGTTTTTATTTTCATGCTAAAGATTTAGCTTCATGGATTGAGTAAATCAAGTCTCTATCTGAACAAGTTTCTTTATATATATTATATATATATTTAAATACTATTATTATTATACCTGTGGATTGCGGGGATAACTTGTTTTCATCATTAATTTCATATAGTTGATTCATTTTTAGGAGTTGGATGAAAGGGGTATAACTACTAGCCTTATGCGCCATCGTTGCGGATATTACGTGTAAATATTTTCATTTAGGGGATAACTTTTTAATTTCCCACTTTTAATCCACATCTCTCTTTTTATATGACGTATATTCTCTCTTAGATGTTTTTCTGCACCACTTTATTCACTTTTTTATTCACAATGTGGATAACTTTGACTGTTAATAAAGTTTTTCCACCATTTATCCCATCCACATTCACAAGTTATTGTGGATAAAGGTTTTTGTTAATAAAAAGCATTTCACTCTAAAGCCTTAGAATGTGGATAAAGAGTGGATAAGCGAATGATTATTCACTTTTCCTGTGTCTTTTGTGAATTACAGGGAGTTTGTCAAAAAATTGAAAACATTACGCGTTATTAGATAAGGTTAGAAATCTCTTCGATCTCTTTTCTTAAACTAGAATCGGTATTAATCAAATCTTCGATCTTGTTGATGCCATGAAGGACTGTGGTGTGATCTCGGCCACCAAAATAGATCGCAATATCTTTTAATGTTGCGCTCAATTTTCTTTGACCAAGATACATACAAACATGTCTAGGCTTCACAAAATTTCTGCCACGAGACTTTGATCTCATGTCAGCTAGAGTAACTTTGTAATAGGAAGCAACTTCTTTTGCGATTCCTTCGAGGTCGAGTTTTTTCTCTGGCTTATAGCGATCGAGATTTAAAAGCTGTTTAACAGTTTCAGGTTCAATTTCATAATTAGATATGGATGAAGCTGCTGAAAGCTTAATGAGTGCACCTTCTAGCTCTCTAATGCTCGATTTAATGTTATGAGCAACAAGAGATAAAATATCATCAGATAAAAAGAGATCCATTTCTATTGCTTTTCTCTTTATGATGGCCATTCTGGTTTCAATATCAGGTTTTTGAATATCAACAACTAGCCCCCATTGGAGACGAGTTCGTATTCTCTCCTCAATACCGTGAATTTCATGTGGAGCTTTATCAGAAGTAAAGATTAACTGCTTTCCTCTTTCATAAAGTGCATTGAAGATATGGAAAAACTCGTTTTGAGTTCCCTGTCTATCTTTCAATTCGTGGATATCATCGATCATGAGAACATCAATTGATTCCGTATATTTTTTCTGAAATTCGTTTAATTTATTACTGGTAATGTAATTGATCATCTCTTTCATGAAATCTCGGGCTGAGATCATGCAAATAATCATATGCGGAAATTTAGTTTTGATTCCATTGGCGACAGCATGGAGGAGGTGAGTTTTTCCAAGTCCTGAGTCACTATAGAGATAAAGACATGGATATTTTCCCGTTTTTCCAGGAGCCAGCGCAACCGCCTGCGCAGTAGCAAAAGCTAATTGGTTTGAGGGACCAACGATAAAGTTCTCGAATTTCTTCTCTGGATCAATAAGTGAAAATTCTACTGGAGATTTCACATGCTCTAAATATTGAGATTCAACTTTGTATTTGAGATCGTCCTTTGTCGGCTTCAAATCCAAAGAAAATCGGCTATCTTTGGCCGTTTTTGGTCGGTATTCCTCTTGGGTTTCAGCCAAATTCTCAGTAATTTGAAGAGTATAAGGTATTGATTTTCCTAATATTTCAACAATAGAAGCCTCAATAGCGGACTTAAAATTTTCTTGAATAATCTTGACTAAAATCGATGTCTTTACCGTAAATTGGATAGTTCCAGCCGATAAGCCCTCGAAATTAAAGAAGTTCTTAAAATACAATTCATAGGCTTCTGAGCCTACTTTTTGCTGAAGATTCTTGTGGAATTCTCCATTTAAAATGTTGTTATCACTACTCTTTGGAGCCTCAAAAGACTCTTGCATTGGTTGTGATGAATTTTGAGCGGTCTGGTTAAGGTTTTTATTTAAATCATTGAAAACATTGGACTTCTTAGTGCCTTGATCATCCTGATTAGACAAAAAGTAGTCAAATGGAAAGCCGTTTCCCATTGGTTTATTCTCCCGAAATTTTTTATTTCCCGTCGCTTTGTGTGTGGGGACGAAATTAATAGCACCATCATTCGAGCTTGGGCAGAGAGCTTTTTTAACATTAACTTACACTGATGCTCAGTATTGGCCAATCCGTCTCTTGACTTAAAACAGCAAAATCGAGTATCCATACTCCCTACAAATTTATATTCGCCATCGTGGAGATGTTATATGGAAAAAGGTACTTGGCAGCCCAAGAAAAAGAAGAGACTTCGTGTTCACGGATTCTTAAAGAGAATGAAGTCAGCTACAGGCCGTAGTGTGATCAATGCTCGTCGTGCAAAAGGACGCAAGCAACTTACAGTTACAACTGGAAGCAAATAAGCTTTGTGAATCTTTTCTTTCCAAAGAGTTTTCGACTTTTAACTAAAGCTGATTACTCCTATCTGATGACTGACAACAAAGTTGTGAGGTCGCGTACTTTTATGTTTTTTTTCAAGCCTAACCAAGTTGAGCATGCTCGTTTAGGCTTGTCTGTTTCTCGCAAAGTTGGAAATTCAGTTTCTAGAAACCTCATTAAAAGAATGTCCCGTGAATACTTTAGACATTCATCGGTGAAAAATTACCATTTTGATCTTCATATGGTAGCTAGAGTACCAGCTGGTAAGTTAAATAAAGAGGAACTGAAAAAGAATATTATTCATATTTTTAGTTTGTTAGATCATGAATTATCTAAATAAGTTGTTTCACTTTTTTATTCGTTGTTATCAACTATTTATCTCGCCAGTACTTGGTGGTCGTTGCCGTTATTACCCAACTTGTTCTCAATATTCCATTGAATGCTTTAAATCTTTTCCATTCCATAAAGCACTATGGTATTCAATTCTGCGCATTTTTAGTTGTCATCCTTTTTCAAATGGCGGTTTCGACCCCATACCTTGTCATCATGGAGATTGTAATAAGTGAAAACTGATCAAAATAGAGTATTTTTAGCAATCGTCTTATCAGGATTTGTTCTCATTGGTTGGCAGTATTTTTTTGCACCAAAAGTAAAGCCGGGTGATATCGCTCAATCAACAACCCAAGCAACGCAAGTGTCTGAACCAGCAAAAACCAATCAAGCAGTTGTTTCGCAAGGAACTTCTGATGCTCAAACTTCTGCTCCTACGGAAGTTGCAGTGGCAAACTCAGAAGTTTATAAATTGGATTTCAATTCCAGTTCACTTTCCATTAATTCTCAAGGAATGATTTCTGATATTCAGGCGCCTAATACGGTTTATCCTTATAAGGACATTGTTGGTGATGAATTTAAAATGTCGATTGGAGCATCAAGTGCTCAATATAAGGATCGTGCTTTTAACTTTACTAATCCTACTTTCAATAGAGAGACAAGTTCTTGGACCCTAACTGATGAATCAACTTCTACAGTGTTGCGAATTCAAGAAACTGAAAAGTTTTTTAATTTTATTATCTCAGGGCCAACTGCAACGAAGCTCTCTTTTTTCTTTTCCACCACGGCCAAGACTTCTGAAAATAAGCGCCCACGTGAATATGTTTATTTTGACGGATCAGCGCAAAGATATTCAATTGCTAAAGATCATGCTGATGAAGGTAAGTTAAAGTGGTTTGGGTTGGATTTTCATTACCATCTCTTTGCCTTTGTTAATGATTCTCAACTCTATACTTATAATCTAAGCGAAAGTGGAGCTGCCAAATTCTCAATGTTAAATGAGGCCAACGAGCATTCTTTTAAATTGGTTTTTGTTAAGAAGAATTATGATCTTTTGTCGGCCATTGGTGACAATGTTGATCAGGCCGTAGATTTTGGCTTTTTTGGTATTGTAGCAGTGCCTATATTAAGAGTTCTGCAATATCTGCATCGCTATATCCCTAATTACGGCATTGCAATTATCATTCTTACAATTATTATTCGTATGCTTACCTTTCCTCTGCAATTCAAGTCCTTTAAGAGCATGAAGAAGATGCAGACAATTCAACCTGATATTGCAAAGTTGAAGGAAAAATTTAAAGACGATCCGCAGAGAATGCAGAAAGAAACAATGGAGCTTTTCAAGCGCTCAGGTGCTAATCCATTAGGTGGCTGTCTTCCAATGATTCTTCAGATGCCAATTTTTATTGCTTTCTATCAAGTACTTTCTAATTCAGTTGAACTTGTAGGCGCTCCTTTTTACTTTTGGCTTACGGATTTAAGTGTAAAAGATCATTTCTATGTTTTGCCTGTTTTAATGGGTATCGTGATGTTTTTTCAAAGTAAGTTGAATCCAACTCCCATGACGGATCCAACTCAGAAGAAAATGATGATGTTTATGCCAATCGTTTTTACTTTTATCATGAAAGATCTTCCGTCTGGATTAAATCTTTATATGACAGTTTCTATTACACTCGGTATTGCCCAGCAGTTGCTTGTTTACCGATTGAGTGAGTAATGATGTTTTCCCCTGGACCAATAATTGCCAAAAGCACGGGAGAGGGGAGCGCAGCTTTAGCTGTCATTAGAATTTCGGGTTTCAAAAATATTTCTGATTTTAATTCATCTTTTTCTAAGAAGCTGGATAGCTTAAAACCGCGTGTGGCTTCATTGGTTGCGCTGCTTGATAAAGATAAACTTCTGGATGAAGTCGTTGCGACTTTTTTCCAAGCTCCACATAGTTACACTGGCGAGAATATTTTAGAACTTAGTGTTCACGGAAATCCTATTAATGTTGATCGCATTATTGAATTTTTTTGTGATCACTATTCCTGTCGCTTGGCCCAACCCGGGGAGTTTACTTATCGTGCGCTAAAAAATAAAAAAATGGACCTCTCTCAAGTTGAATCTCTTGATATGCTTTTAACCAGCAAGAGCCTCCAAGGAGTTGAGCTTGGCCTTAAGGGATTAAACGGTACTATTCACTCTTGTTATCTCACGCTTCGTGAAGAATTTATTAAGCTGAGAATCTTAGTGGAGCTTCTTATCGATTTTTCTGAGGATGTCGGAGAAGTTGAAACTCAGGAAAAGGCGCTATCACAGTTTTCGCATCTCAAAAAACTTATTGATAATCTTCATTCTCGAGTAACATATCAATCTCGTTCATTATTAAGTCCATCCATTGTGCTCTTTGGCACACCAAATTCCGGCAAAAGTACCTTTTTCAATTATTTATTGGGCCATGAACGCTCGATTGTAAGTTCAGAGGCTGGCACAACACGCGATTACGTCAGTGAGACATTACAAATCGAGCATCGACTTTTTAATTTAATTGATACGGCAGGGATTAGAGAGTCTCAAAATGCCATTGAAAAGCAGGGGATTGAGCGTTCTTTTGAGCAATATAGAGAGGCGTTTTTCAAGATAGCTGTCATCAATCCGCTTGATTATGATGACCATTTTTTGCACCTTTTAAGCGCCCACTCTGTCGACTGTTTCGTCATCACACACTTCGACAAATTTATTGGTTCTACACTCTCAAAATCGACTTTTTTAGAGTTCATTTCACAGCAAAAAAAGCCACTCTTTTTAAGCCGTGGTCCTATAGAACCACTTTTTTTTGGTCCTATAGAACCACTTTTTTTTACTGGTCCTATAGAACCAGTTTTTGCTTCTGGTCCTATAGAACCACTTTCACTGTTTTTTAATCTCATCTCGCAAAAATTAGATAGTGCCCTAGGAAACGATCCAATTTTGGTTCCACGCCAGCAGGCAGCCATCAAGGCAATTAACGACTCAATAAATAATATGGATATAAAAATGATTTACTCTGATATTCTCATATGCTCAAATGAAATCAATATCTTAGGGTCAAAAATCGAGGCTTTGGTAGGTCTTGTGTCGGCTGATGATGTCCTTAACAACCTCTTTTCTAACTTTTGCATTGGAAAATAGCTGTATAAATTTCAATAGTTATGGACTTACTTCGCAATTTTTTCTAGATTTCGGCTTGTTCAATTTTAGATGTTCCACGTGGAACAATGGTGGTCTTAATGTTTGATGTTTTAATAGTTGGTGGAGGTCATGCTGGATGTGAGTCGGCATGGATTGCATCGCAATTTGATATCAAGGTCGGATTACTATCTATGCCCAAGGTCGATCTTGCATCGACTCCATGCAATCCTTCAATTGGAGGAGTGGGAAAGGGTCACGTTGTTCGTGAGCTTGATGCACTTGGTGGCTTCATGGGAAAGGTTGCTGATCTGGCAGCCATTCAATATAGACGCCTGAATGAGAGCAAGGGCTATGCTGTTCATTCAACTCGTGTTCAAGTTGACAAGGCCCTCTATTCAGAAGTGGCGAATCAGTTACTCGAGACTAATTCCAATATTTCAATAATTAGAAATACCGTGCAATCAATCTCTGAGCGAGAAGGATTTTTTGAAGTCCTGTGTAGCGATGGCTCAATTGTTTCATCTAAGAAAATTATCGTTACGACGGGAACATTTTTAAACGGGATTCTTCACTCTGGATCCAATAAATCTTCAGGTGGAAGAGTAGACTGTGAGTCTTCCGCTGGGCTAACAGATCTTTTAGCAAAAGTCCCTAAGCTTGCTGTCCGTTTTAAAACTGGAACTCCTCCTAGACTTAAGAAGAGCACTATTGATTTTTCAGTTATGGATGAGCAGCCCTCTGATGAAACAGTTGAAACATTTCACTGGGCACATGGTGAGTATGATCGCTTTCAAGAACAAGTTTCTTGTCACCTAACACGCATAAATAAGTCTTCACTTGATATAATTAGAGATAATAAAGACCAATCACCCCTTTTTAACGGCCAGATTCAAGGAGTAGGTCCACGCTATTGTCCATCCATAGAGGATAAAGCATTTAGATACCCCGACAGAGACAGCCACCATGTTTTTGTTGAACCAGAATCACATAAGCTTGAGACTGTTTATCCTAACGGAATCTCAACTAGTCTACCTGTAGATATTCAACTGCAATTTATCAATTTGATACCAGGTCTCGAGAATGCAGAGATTCTGGTTCCTGGATACGCGGTTGAGTATGATGTAGTTGATACTTCACTTTTGGATTTGGGATTACAGCACAAAGATGTTCCGGGGCTCTATTTTGCAGGACAAGTTAATGGTACCTCTGGTTATGAAGAGGCAGCGGGGCAGGGATTTGTGGCAGGAGTAAATGCTGCTCTCTCAATTCTTGGAAAAGAGCCTATATATTTTGATCGAGACGAAACATATATTGGAGTTATGGTCGATGATCTAGTTTCAAGCCAGAGAGATGAACCATATAGACTATTCACCGCCAGGGCCGAGAATCGACTTCACCTTCGAGAGGATAATATTATTGATCGACTCTCTCCCTTAAGAGCAAAATTTGGACTCGAATTGCAGATTGATCAATTTCAGCGCGAGTACTTATCCCAAAAATCGCTTCTTCTCTCCCTTGTGAAGAGCAACGATGCTTTAATTTCTGTTTTAAAAGATCCCAAGCTCGATCCCGTTGTAAAACTTGGTGAGTTTTTACAAGTGCATGGATTAAGTTTCAATCAGCGACTAATCAAGAGCGTTGCAGTTGAGATAAAATATGAGGGCTATGTAAAGCGTGCCCAAGAAGAAGGTGAGAGATTGAATAAATTGTCTCGAAAGCACATAAATTGGGAGGAGCTGGTAGCTTCAAAGAATATTTCCTTCGAGTGTAAGCTTCGAATTGAGAAAACCAAGCCTCAAACCTTTATGCAACTGCAAAAGATTGAAGGAATTAGGCCTGCGACCCTTGTTTATGTGGCGGCAAACATTTTATGAGAGAGTTTTCAGATAATCTTTTATCTTATTATACTGGTGAGTTTGCGGGGTTGAATCTTACTCGAATAACTGAGCCTTCAGGGTTTTATGATAAACAGATCATTGACTCATTATATCCCTTTCAGAATCTTCCTGAGCTGGCTGAGATCGCAAAAGATGCCAAATTGATAATAGATGTTGGCTTCGGAGGAGGATTTCCTTTAATTCCTTTAGCCAAGATCTTTCCTGAAAAAAAGATCATTGGAATAGACGCAAGAGGGAAGAAGGCTTCTGCTGTCCAAACCATTGCTCAAAGAGTTGGCCTATCTAACGTTAAATGTTTTCATGCTCGTCTTGAAGAAGTCCAAATTGATCGCGATTGTATCGTTACCTTCAAAGCGGTTGGACCTATTAAAGACTTACTTGAGATGATGAATGTCTCGCAGAAAAGTGAAGTCTGGGTGGTTTTCTATAAGGGGCCTAAGACTTATGAGCTCGAGGATGTTCCTAAGAAAATCAATGGTTCCGAGCTTATTCTTGAAAAAAACTTTGGTATTGAAGATAACCAAAGGGCCATTTTTCTTTATAAATTCTCACGAAATGTTCCACGTGGAACAAAGAAAAATAAAAATAAAATCGTTGTCAAAGTAGCCGAAATAGATTGATAATTTCTCCACAAAAGTTCTAAGTGGAGTATCTAAATGGCTAAAATCATTGCATTAACTAATCAGAAAGGTGGCGTTGGTAAAACGACAACCTCAATAAATCTAGCAGCTTGCTTAGCAGTAGCTGAGAAAAGAACTCTGTTATTGGACCTTGATCCCCAGGGCAATGCGTCAACAGGTGTCGGACTAGCGAGAGAGAAGTACGCTGATAAAAATATCTATCACGCCCTCATTGGCGAGATTGATATTAGTGAAGCAATTTACAATACAGAACTTCCCTACTTTGATGTGTGCCCAGCTGACAGCAATCTCATTGGCGCAGAAATTGAATTGGTAAGTGTTATAGCTAGAGAATCAAAGTTAAAGAACGCGCTCGCTACTATTCAAGATAAATACGATTACATCATTATAGACTGTCCTCCATCGCTAGGACTTTTAACGTTAAATGCACTCAATTCTGCAAATAGTTTTATCGTTCCGTTGCAGACAGAATATTTTGCGATGGAAGGCTTGGCCCAACTCTTAAACACTGTTCGTCTTGTTCGTGGATCTCTGAATCCCAATTTAAAGATGGATGGGATTGTTCTTACTATGTTTGATGCGAGAACAAGTTTACACAAGCAAGTTTGTGATGAAATTAGGACTCATTTTTCAGACAAGGTTTTTGAAACAATTATACCAAGAAACGTTAAGCTTTCTGAGTCTCCAAGTTTTGGTAAGCCAATTATTCTTTATGATATTGAATCAAAGGGTAGTGAGGCTTATTTATCTCTCGCAAAAGAAGTGATCTTAAAAGAAAGAGAGATTGTAGATGCTGGAGATTCTGAAAACGTAGCGACTTTATAATAAAGGAAAATAAATCATGGCAACTCAAGTTAAATTAGGAAAAGGAATAGCCTCTCTCATACAAGACACTCCAGTGGCTGCTCAACAAGCTGCGATTAAGGCGAAACTAGAAGAAAAACCGAAAAAAGAAATGCTGGCTGATGGTAATGCTTTGATGATTGATATTGCATCAATCAGAATGAACTCTCATCAACCAAGAAAAATATTTAAAGAAAAAGAGTTAGAAGAACTTTCTGAATCAATCAAAGAGAATGGAATTATCCAACCACTCATCGTTATAAAAGATGAAGATGGATTTGAATTAATTGCGGGAGAGAGAAGACTTCGTGCTGCCAAGAAAGCAGGATTAACTCAAGTTCCAGCTATTTTAAAAAGAGCCACAGACAGAGAAAAGATGGTTATGGCCATCATCGAAAACGTTCAACGCTCTGACCTTAATTGTATTGAAGAGGCTCTTGCCTATTATCAATTAATGGAAGAATTCAAACTAACTCAAGAAGAAGTTGCAAAGAAAATCGGAAAAGAGAGATCAACCATTGCTAACTTTTTGAGAGTGTTAAAACTCCCAAGAGTTGTGATTGAGCTTATTCAAAAGGATTTGCTGTCATTCGGACACGCAAAAGTCTTAGCGGCCATTCAAGATCGCGACTTAGTTATTAATCTCGCAAGCGAGGCTGCCCAAAAGCAATTATCAGTTCGCGAGACAGAGGAACTGGCCAAAAAAGGTAAATCAAGATCAAAGACCAAGGCTCGTCTAACATTTCTTGACGACAAACTAGATCAGTTTCGTCAAAAGTTAGAACAAACAACTGGCTATCACTTTAATTTGAAATCAAAAAATAATGGAAGTGGCGCGATTACGATTAAATTCAACAATGAAGCAGAATTTAACGATATCTATGAATTTTTGTTAAAAAAATAAGTGGTTCTATAGGACCAGGGAAGGAATCTAGTGGAAAATCGTGGTGAAATTTCAGCAATCATCGAAGAAGGCTGCCGCTTTGAGGGAAATTTATCCTTTACAGGCGTTGCGCGCATAGCGGGCATAGTAAACGGTAGTATTTTTTCAAACGATACTGTGATCGTTTCTGAAGGTGCAGTGGTTAATGCCGATATTAACGCAGATGTTATTTTGATTTCAGGTACCGTTAAAGGCAATGTGAAGGCAAGTTCAAGAGTTGAGATTATACGCCCTGCACGATTTGAAGGAACTATTACCGCCCCGAGTCTAATTGTCGAGGAAGGAGTAATCTTCCACGGCACAACAAAAATGCGCGACTCACAATAATAGAGACAAATAGACTTAATCTACCGAATTCTTTTGACAAAAAAGTCGTTACTGATTATTGATTATGGGTTCAAAAAAGAGCTTTAATTAAGGGAACCATAACTATGGATATGATTCTTGCTATCTTTACTAAATTGGGAGCTGATTTTTCAATCGTTCACCAATTCGTTGTCGTTATTGCATTGTTTGTTTTATTTAAAATAGTTTTCTTGGACAAGCTTTTGTTTGTGCTTGATTTGCGTGAAAGCAAAACGACCAAGCTTGAACACGAAGCCAATGAAAAGTTTGCAACTTCAGAAAAGCTTGCCGATAAGTACAATGCAAAAATGAGTGAAGTCATTAACCAATCTCAAAAAGCGCTCAATCTAAAAAAAGAAGAAATCAATTCTAAGAACCAGCAACTCCTTAAGGATAAGGAAAAAGTACTTTCTGATGAATTAGATGCCAAAAGAGCACAATATATTAAAGAGATGGAAGGGCAAAAAGACGCCATCTTTAGTGCCAAAGAAGAAATCTCCAAAGAAATTATTAATAAAATCATTGGTTAGGTAATATTTATGATTAAGTTACTTGTAACAATTTTAATCACAATTGGTTCAGCTCTTGCGAGTGAAAGTGGTGGTCATAATACTCACCATGAACCCAGTGTAAAAGACCTCCTCTTTCCATTCATCAACTTTATTGTTCTCTTTGCCCCGCTATGGTTTCTTGTTTTAAAAGGAAAGCTTGCTGTTCTTTTTGAAAAAAACGCGAAGGATATCGAGGAGCTCTACAATGTCTCTGAAGAAAAAATCAAAGAAGCTAATATCAAGTTAGAGATGTACGAGAAGAAAATGTCTAACCTTGATGCTGAGTTGGCCAAGGTTAAGGCAGAATCAGAAAAGGAAGCAGCTTCTTATGCGCAAAGTTCTCAAGCTGAACTCGCAGAAAAGATGAATCGTCTCGCAGAAGATTATGTTGCTAAAACTGAATATGAAAGAAAGAGCTTGATCAATCAAATGGTTGAGAGCTTTTTTGAAAGTGTATTAGACAAAACTAAAGCAGACATAAAGAAAGATAAGAATATGCAAAGTAAAGCAACCTCAAAGCTTTTATCTCAAATTTAATTGGTGGTAAGAAATGAAAGAACAAAACGTTGCTAAATCATATGCTAAAGCTCTTTACGATTTAGGTTTAGAGCAAAAAGTAGACGTAGCTGGTGATCTCACAAAGCTAACAGAAACGATTAATCAATCTAATCAATTAGAGAATCTTCTCTTTTTAAGTGTTTTTACCATTGAAGAGAAAATCGATGTTTTAAAGAAAGTAACGGCTAAACTTGGACTATCTTCTTTAACGACAACTTTTATCCAATTTTTAATCGATGAAGAGAGAATTTCTCTTCTTCCGCTTATCTTTAAAAACCTCATGGTGATTGATGATCATCAAAAAGGATTTTTAAGAGGAACAATTGAAGGTAATGAAAGTGAAATTCCTCAAGATGTTGCTAATAAATTAAAGTCTTTCATCGAGAAGAGAATCGGAATGAAGACGGAACTTACTTACGTAAAAAATGAACAAATGACGGCCGGATATAGAGTAACTGTAGAGGACCTACAACTTGATGCTTCGGTTGATAACCAACTTAATAAACTTAAAGAACAAGTTCTTAATGATTAATTCATAAAGAGGTAAAAGATGTCTATTCGTCCAGAGGAAATTACAAGCATCATTAAAGAGAGAATCTCAAATTTTGAGACAAGACTTCAAGTTGATGAAGTCGGAACAGTTCTCACCATCGGTGACGGTGTTGCGAGAGCTTTCGGTCTTAAAAACGTTATGGCCGGAGAACTCGTAGAGTTTGAAACAGGTACAAAGGGAATGGTTTTGAACCTTGAAAGCAATAACGTAGGTATTGCTGTTCTTGGTGATGATAATCAAATTAAAGAAGGTTCTCGAGTTAAGAGAACTGAAAAAATCGTTGAAGTCCCTGTTGGTGATGCTCTTCTTGGTCGCGTTGTTAACGCCATCGGTGAGCCAATCGACGGAAAAGGCGAGATCAAGTCTTCTGAAACCAGAAATATCGAAATTAAGGCTCCAGGAATTATTGCTCGTAAATCAGTTCACGAGCCACTTCAAACTGGTATTAAAGCGATCGATGCGATGACTCCAATTGGTCGTGGTCAGCGCGAACTCATCATTGGCGATAGAAAAACTGGTAAAACAGCAGTTGCAATCGATACCATTATCAATCAAAAAGGTAAGGGCGTTGTTTGTGTTTACGTGGCCATTGGTCAAAAGCAATCAACTGTTCGTCAGGTTCATCAAAAATTAACTGAAGCCGGTGCCATGGATTACACCATCATCGTTTCAGCGACAGCTTCAAATACAGCTCCACTTCAATTCTTGGCTCCTTATACAGGAACAACAATGTGTGAGTACTATAGAGATACTAAACGTCATGCTCTTATCGTGTTTGATGACTTAACAAAACAGGCTCAAGCCTACAGACAAATGTCATTGCTCTTGAGACGTCCACCTGGCCGTGAAGCTTTCCCTGGAGACGTGTTTTATTTACACTCTCGTTTGCTTGAACGTGCTTGTAAAATGTCTGATGCTGAAGGTGCTGGTTCACTCACAGCTCTTCCAGTTATTGAAACTCAGGAAGGTGACGTTTCCGCCTATATTCCTACAAACGTGATTTCTATTACTGACGGTCAGATCTTCCTTGAGACCGATCTCTTTAACTCTGGCGTACGTCCAGCGATTAACGTGGGTCTTTCAGTTTCTCGTGTGGGTGGTGCTGCTCAAACTAAAGCAATGAAAAAAGTTGCTGGTACTTTGAGACTCGACCTTGCTCAGTATCGTGAACTTGCAGCTTTTGCTCAGTTCGGGTCTGATCTCGATGAAGCAACTCAAAGACAGTTGAACAGAGGTGCTCGTTTAGTTGAACTTCTAAAGCAGCCACAATACGCTCCGCTAGAAGTAACTGATCAAGTTATTTCTATCTATGCAGCGACAAAGGGCCACTTGGATACTGTTCCTGTAACTCATATTCAAGAAGCAACAAAAGAATTGATTGAATTCATTATGAGCCGTCATAAAGATGTTTATGAAAAGCTTGTTAACGAAGGCGCACTTTCTGACGAGATCGCTCGTAAGTTAGATGAAACGATCACTTCATTTCTTGGTAACCGTAAATTTTAATTTGGAATAAATTATGGCCAATATTAAAGAGCTAAAAAAGAAAATCAAAAGCGTCAAAGGCACGCTTAAGATCACGACGGCCATGAAGTTGGTCTCGGCGGCTAAATTGAATAGAGCTCAAACGGCTATTCAAAGCTCAAGACCATACGCTCAAGAATTAGAAGAAACGATTCGAGTAGTCTCTGCCCTTGTTCAAAATTATTCTCATCCATACCTGGAAGAGAAAAAAGACAACAATCGTGCAGCCCTTCTCGTTTTCACTTCTAACAAGGGCCTTTGTGGTAACTACAATTCTTCAGTTGTGAAAGAAGTTCGCAAAATGCTTAAGACGACCAGTGAAGACTTAAAAGTTTATTTCATTGGGAAGAAGGGCAGAGATCTTTTGAAGAACGAAGTGAATTTAGGCAAGTTCTATACTTTCAGTAAGCAGGATCCAACTTACCACGAGATTCAAGAAATCTCGAAGGAGCTCGGTTCGCTTTTTGGATCTGGAGAATTTGGCAAGATCTATGTTGCTTACAATAGTTTCAAGTCTGCGATCAGTTTTGAAACCACAATTAAGCAAGTTCTTCCAATGTCTATGGATCTTGAAGTTAAAGAAGAGCTTAAGAAGAATTTTCCATTTGATTTCAAGTATGAACCAGCACCAAATGAAATTTTGGATGCTCTCATTCCTGAAACTTATACAAGTAGTATTTATACTGCTTTATTAGATGCAACAGCATCTGAACATGGTGCAAGAATGTCATCGATGGATAGTGCCTCTAAGAACTGTAAAGAAGCTATTAGAAACGTAACATTAAAAATGAATAAGATGAGACAAGCTAAGATTACAACCGAGTTGATCGAAATTATATCTGGTGCGGAATCGTTGAACGCGTAAGGAGTTATTCAATGTCAGAGCTAAATTATGGCGTCATTAAGCAGGTAATGGGTCCAGTAGTAGACGTGGAATTTTCTGATGGAAAATTGCCAGCTATTTACAACGCCCTCAAGTGTACAAACAAAGTTATAGACGATAGAGAGCACAACCTTGTTCTTGAAGTTTCACAACATCTTGGCGACAACATCGTTAGAACGATCGCTATGGATGCCACTGAAGGCTTGGCCCGCGGTGTGAAAGTTCTTGATACAGGAAAAGGAATTCAGGCTCCAGTAGGGCGTGAATGTCTTGGTCGTATTATTAACGTTATTGGTGAACCAGTGGATGAAGCTGGTCCAATTAACGCTAAAAAACATTATGAAATTCACCGTCCAGCTCCAAAGTTTGAAAAGCAATCAACTAAGAAAGAGCCGTTCTATACTGGGATTAAAGTTATTGATCTTCTCGCTCCCTATTTGAGAGGTGGAAAGATTGGTCTCTTCGGTGGTGCCGGTGTGGGTAAGACAGTTCTTATTATGGAATTGATTAACAACATTGCAACTCACCATGGTGGATTCTCAGTGTTCGCTGGTGTTGGTGAAAGAACTCGTGAGGGTAACGATCTTTATCACGAAATGAAAGACTCTGGAGTTATCGATAAGACAGCTCTGGTTTATGGTCAGATGAATGAGCCACCAGGAGCACGTGCACGTGTTGCTTTGACTGGTTTGTCAGTTGCAGAATATTTCCGCGATGAAGAGAAGCAAGACGTTCTTTTCTTCGTAGATAACATCTTCCGTTTTACTCAAGCTGGTTCAGAAGTTTCGGCCCTCCTTGGTCGTATTCCATCAGCTGTGGGTTACCAACCAACGCTTGGTACGGAAATGGGAGCCATGCAAGAGCGTATTACTTCAACTCAAGATGGATCAATTACATCTATCCAAGCTGTTTACGTTCCTGCTGACGATTATACCGATCCAGCTCCTGCTACAACATTTGCTCACTTGGATGCGACTACAGAATTGTCTCGTCAGATTGCCGAGCTTGGTATTTATCCAGCGGTGGATCCACTCAGTTCATCTTCAACAATTTTGAGTCCAGATATCGTAGGTGAAGAACACTATAAGACAGCTCGCGCTGTTCAACAGATTCTTCAAAGATATAAAGAACTTCAAGATATTATCGCCATCCTTGGTATGGACGAACTTTCGGAAGAAGATCGTCAAATCGTTGGTCGTGCGAGAAAGGTTCAAAAGTTCTTGTCTCAACCATTCTTCGTTGCTGAGCAGTTCACTGGTATTAAAGGTCAATTCGTGAAGATTGAAGATACTATCGCTGCATTCAAGGCAATTCTAAATGGTGAATGTGATGATCTTCCTGAGCAAGCTTTCTATCTCGTTGGTGGATTAGACATGGTCTATGAAAAAGCCAAGAAGATGAAAGAAGGTAACTAATTAATTAGGATTAGATTTTTATGGCGAATTTTTTTACTGTAGATATTTTGACTCCCTATAAAGTTGTAGCAAAGTCGATTCCAGCGGAGTCGCTTTTGCTACAAACTGTAAAAGGTCAGATCAATGTTTTGCCAAGCCACACTCACATCGTGACAAAGCTTGCGACAGGACAGTTGACTGTTTTTGGTGGAGCTGATGATCCAGACAGACATTTCTCTATTTCCTACGGAACTTGTAAGGTTCTCAATGATAAAGTGACTATCCTTGCAAATACTTCAGAAGAAGAAAAAGAGATCGATGTTGAACGTGCTAAGCTTGCGCTAAAGAATGCCGAGGATAAATTGGCAAACTCAAGCAACATGGATAATGACGAAATTGAAAAATATCGTCGCAAGATGGAGCGCGCTCGCTTGCGTATTCAAATGGCTGAGTTCGTTCGTAACAGAAAAGTTTAATGACTATTCAAAAAGCAATGACTACTCAAAAGGAAGCTTCGGCTTCCTTTTTTTTTGGACTTTTTTTCACCTTGTAAATTATTCAGAACGGCCTGAGAATATTAAGTAAGGAGAAGTGTCTTAAGGATGAGACTACCATATTTAAAGATAGCAATATCTTTTCTATTATTTAACGTAAGTGCTTGTGGACTCAAGGGTCCGGAGACGATGAACTATGTTATGAATAGTAGCTCCGAGGCTCGTGTTCAACCTATCGTAAAAGAAGCTCCCGTAGCCATTAAAGTTGTCGAAGAAGTCGCTGAACTTCCTTCTCAGCACGTAGAGAAGGCTACAATCATCAAAAAGAACTTTTTAAAGAAAGCAATAAAGTACAGACTGATTAAAAAATCAATCTCTATTCCTGAACCAGTTATTGAGATAGCTGAAGAGATAACGGTAGATGATTTGCAAATGATTGAGAGCTCAATTCAAAAAGAAGAAGAGCACAAGATTGTATCCCTTGATAATTTAAATATTAATCCTGAATTTGAAATCGTAAGCACTGTCGCGGCATTAGATTCAAATGCAATTCTTGCCCAAGTTTCATTTCCCAAAGAGGAACCAGTAATCATTGCAAAAGTTGAAGACACCCAGGAAAAATTGATAAATGAAGCTATTGAAGTAACTGAGTCAACAGCGCCAGAACAAAAAGAGGAAGTTGTTGCAACTCAACCAGCACCAATTAAAACTGAAGATAAAGTTCAAGTGGAAGATAAAAATGACGAAATCATTGCCTTTGACTACTCAACAGATGAGACAGAGAATGCAGGAGTGGAACAGGCCGCTACATCATCTCTATCAAATAATGTTTTAGGAACACTTGAGAGAATCTACAAAGAAAGTGAAACAACGAAATCAAAACATATCGATACCATAGTGCAATCATCAGAAAGAAAGCAGTCAGCACCAACGAGAGCAAGTGACTACTCAAAAGCGGGATTTATTGCTGAAACTGGAAAGGTTACCTTGGTGCCAGTTGTTGCTCACCTTGAAAAGGGAATCGACAGCAATGAGCATCAATTTGAATACTCATATCTGTACGATGAAAATGAAAGAGAGATGGCCAATCAGGATGGAAAAATTTTGATTAGTCAAAAAGGATTGGTTACTGGAAAGGTAACGAACTATAGAGGAATACCAACAAACGTAGAAATACCAAATGACGGAGAAATGCATTATGTACCGGTTCTCACATATGATGGTATCGCTGAGTATGTAGAGAAGAATCAGATTGAGGCAATTGGCGGATATGTATTAATTGAGCTTAGCGATAGCTTTGATGATATTGAAGTTGATGAAAAATACACAAAGAAAGTCTTTCTAAGTGAAAAATTTAAAACTGTAAGCTCTATTGAGGATGCAAGGTTTGTCCTTTTTATCGCAGTAGCACCTGGCAACGTCACTATAAAGTACAAAATTGGCAATAGATCGCTTTCAACAATTCGCCTCGTTCTGGAAGATGAAATTACCTATGATTCACGCGAAGCTACGTCAAATAAAACTGAATTATTGACCGTTAATTATCGCTTACCGATGGGAACAAAGCCTGTTGAAATGGATATTGAAGATATGAAATTTGAAGCATTCATGACTCCAACCCAGCTCTCAAGAATCGGAACAAATGGAATAAAGGCTTCAAGTGAATTCAAATTGAGGAATACAAAGAGCTACTTTCAAATATTCAGCCAAGGGTTTAACTACTTTGTCAGCCCAGAGAATAAAAAAGAAATTGAAATTCCAACGACAGATCTTAATAAAATTATCTTCGGTAGAATTGGGCTTGGATCGCTTGAAAATAGCTGTATGGTAACTGTAGAAACCAATGGAAAGATTCAAGGCTTTAAAGCAAGTCTTGCAACGGCCAGTGGAACTCAAGGATTAAATATCTACTCGCTTTCAGAAAATGGACAAATTAACTACGAAATTGATGAGACAACTCAAAAAATCATTTTGGTCGGACAAGATCAAGGCGAAATTCATTACAGTATGACTGATATCAACGGAAAGAAGTCCAATCAAAAAACCTATTGCTCGCTCGGAACCTATATTCTTGAATAGCCAAGATTGAAATATTAGCTGTTTATGCCATAATGGTATGAGGAGAAATATTTATGACGGAATATTGGTTATCATTAGATGAATACGCAAGAATTCACAAATTATCGATTTCAACTCTTCGAAGAAGAATAAAATCAAAACAAGTTGAATACAAACTTGATAATGGAAAATATTTTATCAAATCACTTACTGAAGTGGTGCCTCCCCAGGTTCCTCATCTCAATGGCGATCTCATTATGAGAATTCAAGAACTAGAGTGCGAAAGCCGTGAGCTCAAAAGAGAAATTGTAAATCTTCAAAAGCAAAATGATGATCTAAGCACATTGGTTTCCTATTACGAAAATAGCAAGGAAAGCGAACTTGTTTTGGAGAAATTCTAATTAAAACATTATTGCTATTCATTACTCTCGTTTTTGCCACTAATTCTTGGGCACAATCAGCCCTTAAATACAATTTACGAAACTGCATGCTTCTTCCAATTACTGATAACACTGGCAATGCCCTTTCCTATCCAGTATTTATTTCACTCGAGCGAAATCTTAAAGAAGGTGGTTGGTGCTACTACAAGAGTAATTCTGAAATTATGAATATTTTCAGTGGATACAAAGACATTAACCCTTATTTAGACAATAAAGACATCCTGAAAGTTATCAGTGACAAAACAGAAACAGGATCTCTGTTAAGAATGATCATAACGAAAATTCCTGGTGGCTCAGAGCTTGAGATAAAAATCTATGGAGAAAATGGAGAAGATGTTTATTTTCAAGAAAAAACAAGTCTTCAGAATGATGATCCTGAACAAATAGCACAGACATTTATCAACTGGCTCAATCTTTACGAAAAATCTCTTCCCTATCAAGGACTTATAAAAGGAGTTCTTGGAAATCAGTTTACAGTTGATTTTGGTGATGAAATCGGAACAAGAGAAGGGGATCAATTTATTGTTGTTCGTCCTCTTAAGAAAAGAAAACATCCCTTATTAAAAGAAATTGTAGAATGGGAAACAGAACAGATTGCAAAAGCGAAAGTTTTTTATGTCACGAAAAAGCAATCTCAAGCGACTGTCACTCAATATGAAACAGATAAAAAATTAAAAATAAATGATTGGGTTTTGTTGAAGAAAGAGCAATCAGAAGTTATGGCAAGAGAGGAACATTTTACAGAGCCAAAAGAGGACTTTGGAAAAATGGGACTGCTAACAGTTTATTTTGATATTGGTTCAGCCTCAGCGACTGCTGAGGGCACGGCCAATAAAAAAATAGGAGGATTACTTCTTGGTGTTGACGCGGAAGTTTTACTTTGGATTACAAGAACCTATTGGGCGAGTTTAGAAGTGGGGAGACACTTTAGCTCTATGAGTAAAGAGGAAGGGACACTTGTAAGCGATACAAGTACTTATGGAGCAACGAAATTTCAATTATTGGCCGGTTATAAATATCTTCCACTAGGATTTTTTTATGGACCTCAAGTCGATGGTTATGTCGGTTATACAAGCTACAGTTACTCACTCGACAAGCAAGTTTCAGATGGTTTTGGAGAGGCTAAGTTTGAAGGTTTAACTTTTGGCGTAAGAGGTCAAATCCCCATTTATAAAATTGTAGAAATGAAAGCGGGCTTTGAATTTATGTTCAACCCCGGTTACACAGAGCAAGCTACAATTTATGGTGAAGCTGATTCAACTTCTAGTTATAAAATCTATTTTGGCGGAAACTACATTTATTCAGAGAATATGACCGTATCATTTACTTACGAAGTAAACAGTTCGACGGCCAAGTTTTTAAACCCAGAAAGAAGCTATCAAATCAAGGAATCAGCGTTTAGAATAGGTCCTACATTTTCATTCTGATGGAGTAAAAATGAAAGACCGTGTTAAAGAACTCGAGCTTTTAATAATAAAGCACAAATCCCTCTATTATCAAGGAACACCAGAAATCAGCGATGCTGAATTTGATAAATTAGAACTAGACCTCAAGAAAATTGACCCCGAAAACCCAATTCTAAATCTCATCGGTACAGAAGTTAAGTCTTCAAATAAAGTATCTCACAAAACAAAGATGCTTAGTCTCGACAAAGTCTATGAGATAGACGAGCTTAAAAAGTGGGTCGACAATAAAGCCGTCGTTAGTACTTACAAAATCGACGGCATAAGCTGTTCATTGGTTTATGAAAAGGGAAAGCTCTCCGTTGCTAAAACAAGAGGAGATGGATCGGTAGGTGAGAATATAACTTCAAAGATTATGTGGATTGAAGAAATTCCAAAGTCTCTTGGAAAAAATAGTATCGACTGTGAAATTCGTGGAGAACTTTATTGTTCGGAAAAAAACTTTGTTGCTCTTGCAGAGAAGATGATCGAATTAAAACTTGATCGGCCGTCAAGTCAGCGCAATATCGTTGCGGGATTAATGGGACGAAAGGATCATTTAGAACTTTCGAGCTATTTAAATTTTAAAGCATTTGATATTTTATCTGAAGAAAAAACATTTAAAGAAGAAATAGATAAAAGCCACTTCTTGAAGAAGATGCATTTCGACACCCCCCCAATTGAGTTGCATAAGAATTTCAAGAGCCTTGAGCAATCAATAGAAGAAGCGCAAGAGTTTATGAGCGAAGGTGACTATCAAATAGATGGTCTAGTAATCACGATTAATGAAATCTCGCTTCAAAATGAGCTTGGTGAAACAGCTCATCATCCAAAGTATAAGATGGCCTTTAAATTTCCAGGTGAAGCCAAAGAGACGACCATTGTAGATATTGAATGGAGTGTTTCGCGCAATGGAATTTTAACTCCAGTTGCTCTCGTGAGTCCAATTGAGTTAAGCGGCGCCGTTGTATCGAGAGTTACATTGCACAATTATGGTATGGTCAAAATTAATAACCTTAAAAAAGGTGATTTGATTGAGATCATTCGCTCTGGGGAAGTAATTCCGAAGTTCTTGAGCGTAAAGAAAGAGGCTAAGGGAGAATTTACAAAACCACGTCAATGTCCTTCCTGTGATGGACCTCTATCGGAAGTCGATATCAGGTTAATTTGTAACAATGAAAAATGCCCAGTTCGGGTCAGAGAGAGCATTAATAATTTTGTTAAGAAAATAGGAATTGAAGATCTAAGTGAAAAACGACTCGATGAAATGATAAGAAAGGGGTTGGTTTCAGCGATCCCAGATCTTTATAGGTTAAGTACGGAAATGCTTTTGACTTTAGATAAAACGAAAGAAAAGCTAGCGAATAAAATCTATGAAAATATAAATAAATCAAAAAATGTAGAACTTATTGTATTTCTTTCATCATTGGGAATTCAAGGTGGAGCCTACAACAAATGTGAAAAAGTCGTGCATGCAGGGTATGAGACCCTTGAAAAAGTAATGACAATCACTATTGATCAGCTAATAGATATAGATGGATTTGCAGAAAAGTCGGCAACCGATTTCTATCAATCACTTAAAGAAAAGCAAGGAATGGTGAATGAATTAATAGAATTAGGAATGACGATAAAGAGTGAAGAGAAATTTGAATCGAAAGTTACCGGTCTGAAGATTTGTATAACAGGTGCCCTTTCTGAAAAAAGAACGGTTATCGAGGATCGAATTAGAAAGAATGGAGGCATTGTGGTTAGCAGTGTTTCAAAGAATACCGATCTGTTGGTGACCAATGAGCAAACTTCAAGTAGCTCAAAATTTATTAAAGCTGGCGATCTGGGAATAAAAGTTATTACTGAAGAGCAGTTGCGGGAGTTAATGCAATCATGAGTTCAAAAGTAAAAAATGTCTTCGTCTGCGTTGAATGTGGATACAATACAAGCAAGTGGTTAGGGCGTTGTCCTGATTGTCAAAATTGGAATAGCTTTGTTGAAGAGGCGAGAATTGTTAAAAAGGGCAGCTCTCGTAGTGATGAAAAAGTTGTAGAAAAGAAATTGCGCAAACTCAATGAGCTCTCAGAATTGAAAGAGAGACGAGTCACTACCAATATCGGAGAGCTCGATCGAGTTTTGGGTGGCGGGCTTGTACCTGGAAGCTTAACTCTCATTGGAGGTGAGCCTGGAATCGGTAAGTCGACACTCCTTCTAATGCTGTGTCATAAAGTGGCGCAGACCTTGCCCAATAAAAAAATAATTTACGTCTCTGGAGAGGAGGCTGAGGCACAGATTGCCAGTCGAGCAAAAAGGCTTGGTATCAGTGAGCCAAATATTGAAGTTGTTAATGAAACCAATTGGGAAAATGTAAAACAATTAATAAAAAATGAAGAATCAGCACTTTTAATCATTGATTCAATCCAGACAATATATAATCCAACGCTTGATTCCGCTCCTGGAACTGTAACGCAAATTCGGGAAGTGACTTTCGAGCTTATGAACTTTATTAAAAATAGAGAGACGGCCTGCTTTATCGTTGGCCACATTACTAAAGAAGGAAATATTGCAGGTCCAAAAATTCTTGAGCATATGGTAGACACGGTGGTTTACTTCGAAGGCGATCAAGGTGGAATGTATCGAATATTGAGATCAATGAAAAATCGCTTTGGGGCGACAAGTGAAATTGGTCTTTTTGAAATGGTTAATAATGGTTTAGAAGAAGTAAAAAATCCTTCAAAATATTTTATCGATGACGAAATCGATAATCGAGTTGGACGAAGTCTTACCTGCATTCTTGAGGGCTCTCGTCCCTTGTTCTTAGAGCTACAAGCATTGGTGGTTGAGAATAAATACGGAAACGGTCGGCGCGCCACTCAAGGGGTTGATACGAATCGAGTGTCAATGCTTATTGCCGTTATTGAAAAGCACTTGGGGATGCCAATTGGGTTTAATGATATCTATGTAAACCTCGTCGGCGGAATGAAAATCAATAGTCGCGATCTGGATTTAAGTGTTATCGCCGCTTTAATTAGCTCATATAAAAATGTTAACGTTTCCCAGGAAATGGTTTTCGTTGGTGAAGTTGGCCTGGCGGGAGAAGTGCGAAATGTGCCAAAACTACTAGAGCGATATAATGAAATGACTCACTTTAATTATAAGTATCTCGTCACTTCACAAAAAGCCATTTCTCAAATTAAAAAGAAGAGTGGAGTTCAGATCATTGGTATTAATAATATTGATGAAATTCCAAAAATATTGGAGATGTAGTCATCTTCGCATTAGGGACAATCACTAAAAAGTGGGGATACTCCAAGTGAAACTCTTCCTTGGACTTGTGTCGAAGCGTAGGGACGATTGATTTTTTTATTCAGGGTAAGGATAAAAGTTACCTTATCATTAGTGGCACTGGGGACTAATTGGCCGATATCTGTTAATCTCAAAAAATGGCCATCTGGTGAAGTCGGGGAAGTTTCATAACTATATTTGCCTTCAAATTTTAGCTCGAATAACGTTTGATCAGTGTTGCCAACACCTGGCCACTCTCGATAATAGGCGGTATAGCTCTTGCTTTCATCATAGAGAACAAGTGTTAGGTCACCAATAAAAATGTCATCTGATGCCTCAGTTAAAAAAAGAGGAACAAATCTTATAAATCGATGGGCAACTGGAGGATTTTCACAGCTTCCCATAGTCAAGTGTGTTGCAAGAGCAAAAAAATTGAAATTTTGAGCACTACTTGAGTTCTCTAGTTCCAATGGTTTTGGATTTATAACCTTCCCGCAACTTAGCAATAGAAAGTTGACGAAGAGCACGAGTACAATAAATTTCATCTATAAATAGCTATCATGCTAAATCTGCAAATACAATATCAATGAGAAATTTAACGAGCATATAGCTTTTGTATGGTCTGTCTCCAAAGCTCTCGTTTACTGTCATAATAAGAAGCTAAGCTCTTATCACTATTAAATTCCTTTTCTATTGAAAATAAATTTTTCAAATCATCAAAAGACTTTAGTTTAGCACCAATCGCAGCGGCCAGGCCTGCTCCGTAGCTAGTTGTTTCAATGACGTTGGGTCTTTGTATCTTTATCTTGGAAAAATTGGATTGCATTTGCATTAGAAGATTATTGACAACAGCACCGCCATCAACACGAATCTCATCTTTCAAGTGAGGAAAATCAGTTTTAAATGCATTAATGATATCACTTATTGATTGAGCAATGCCTTCTAAGCAGGCACGAGAGAGGTGACTTGTTCTTGTATCTCTGGTGAGACCCACAATTGAGGCGGTTGCATCAGAAAGCCAGTAAGGAGATCCCAATCCTGTAAAGAACGGATAAAAAATAATATTTTTCATTTCATCAAGATCAGTCACTTGATTGGCAATAGCTTCAATGTCGGAAGCCGATTTAATGAGTTGTAAATTATCACGTAACCACTGAACTGCTGCTCCAGCTATGTAGCATGAACCCTCAAGAGCATATGTTGCTTTTCCTTCATGAGAAAAAGCGACAGTCGTAAGAAGTCCATTTTTTGAATAAGTCTTTTTATCGCCCGTATTTAAGAGAATGAAAGCACCTGTTCCGTAAGTACATTTCATCTCGCCGGCGCTGAAGCAAGTTTGTCCAAAGAGGGCTGCTTGCTGATCACCCAAAATTCCGGTGATGGGAATTCCATCAGGAAGAAAACTCAAATCTTTGGTCGTTCCGAAATGAGAAAAGGAATCTTTAATTTCGGGAAGCATCTTTTTGTCGACACCAAAAATATCGAGAAGCTCATCATCCCAATTTAAAGTATCAAGATTCATCAACAAGGTTCTTGAGGCATTGCTTGCGTCGGTTGCAAATGAAGCCCCTGCTGTTAACTTGAAGAGCAAAAAAGTATCAATAGTACCAAAGTGAATACTTTCAGGTACATTTTTTGAGTCCCTAAATGAATTGAGAATCCAATTCATCTTTGTACCTGAAAAATAGGGATCAATCGGAAGACCCGTTTTTGATTTTATACTATCAGCACTTTTCGAATTGCGTAGCTCTTGGCAAAAACTTTCGGTTCTACGATCCTGCCAAACGATTGCATGATGAAGAGGAGTGCCCCTGTTATCAAAGCAGCAAGTCGTTTCGCGCTGATTTGTAATACCGATGGCCAGAATTTTTTTGGGATCTACATTATTTTTCTTAAGAACTTCTTGAACGGTTATTCCAACAGAATGCCAAATATCATTGAGATCATGCTCAACTAATCCTGGCTTGGGAAGTATTTGTCTAAATTCTTTATTAACTTTATCTACAAGTTTAAGGGACTCGGATTCAATAAGTGTGGCAGTTGTGCCGGTTGTTCCTTGATCGATTGAAAGTATGTACATAAGAAAATCCTATAATGCGGTATTTGAAGTGGTTGGAGCAGCAATAATATTTACAAGTTGAGTCCAGCGAGAGGCGATACCCGTTCGAAAGCCCTTAAACATGACAAAAGACATAAGAACGAGAATGAGCATGAGGAAGATAAACTCGATAAAAGTTTGACCTTCATTGCCGTGGGGTGTTATGATTCGTTTGTTCATTAAAGAATTATACACTAAAGCTAAATGAAAATTAAATTTAACATTACAATCATTCTCTCTGTTATGGCCTTTTCGCTGTTTCTTTTGGTTCAAGTATTGATGGACCAATCTAAACCCATGGCCCAGATTTCTAAAATAGATGAGCAGAAGAATCTGCATATATCTCAAACTCTTAAGGGTCTCGAATTAAAAGATAGTAAAAATAAGGTGATTAATTTTGACCAAATTAGTGGGAAACCAATAATTTTAAATTTTTGGGCAAGCTGGTGTGTTCCTTGTTTAGAGGAAATACCAACCTTGGTTGAATTTTCTAAGTCTAGTTTGGCCAATGGTATTCAAATCGTCGCCATAAACGGAGATGAGAAAAGTGGTCAGTCCAAAGCAGAAAAATTAATGGCAAAATACGGTATGGATTTTTCCGTAGTTTTCGATTTAGATGGCTCACTCTTTGAAAAATTTGGAATATCAGGAATTCCCGTAACATTGATTCTTAAAAATGGAAAAGTTGTTCAGACATACAATGAGGCCGTCGACTTTATGTCTGGTGAATTTCAATCAAATATAAAAAAACTAAAAACTAACGAATAAAATAATCAAAGTGATTTATTCCCCAATCATAGATAAGCTGGGCCAAAGAATTGCAGTTGAAGACAGCAAGTCTGGAATTCATGCCCTCGATGATTGCCCCTTGCTCTCTTAGGTTCAACGAATAAGCAGCATTTAGAGTAATACTAGAAATGAGTTCCGCAGGATTCATTTTATATGTTGGGGCAGCCCAACACGCTAAAGAAAAGAGATTATCAAAGTGACAACTTCCAGGATTAAAATCAGTTGCAATCGCTACTCGACAGCCACCATCTAAAATATCTCTAGCGCGAGCTTGTGGTTTGCCGAGGAAAAAGCCAGTGCCAGGAAGAAGTGTAGCCACTGTCTTAGATTGTGAAAGGGCGTCAATAGAAGAATCAGAAATTGCAAGAAGATGATCAGCGGAAAAACATTGATACTTAGCTGCTAGCGAGCCACCAGCATTATCATTGAATTCGTCAGCGTGAATGCGACGATTTATTAGAAGTTTTTGTGCTTCTTCAAATAAAAGTTGCACATCTTCAGCTGTAAAATAATTCTGCTCATGAAAAATATCAACAAAGTCAGCGAGGTTTTGATCTTTAACTATTTTCATTAAAGGAAGAACTACTGTCAGTAGATATTCTTTTGAAGAAGAAAAAGATTTTGGAACCGCATGGGCAGCCATATAGGTGGTTATGATATTTGTTGAAGGGAAAAGCTTGTCTTTGATTTTTTTTAGAGTCTGCATCGCCATGAGTTCGAGGTCGTGGGTGAGTCCGTAACCCGACTTGATCTCGATTGAACCGACACCATAAGAATTCATGCGAACAATACGTTGGTGCGCCAATTGAAGAAGTTGATCTGAATTGATTTGCGAAAAAGCCTTTTGACTACTTAAAATGCCACCGCCGGCCTTCGCGATTTCTTCATAGGTTGCGCCACTTAAGCGCATGAAATATTCATTGGAGCGATCACCTGCATAAAGGAGGTGAGTGTGGCTATCAACAAATTCAGGAAGAACAATTTTTCCTGTGCAATGAACAGTTTCATCAAAAGAATGATTTTTCGGTAACTCCGAATCAAGTCCTACCCAGACAATCTTTCCATTTTCAACAATAATTGAAGCATTTTCGAGGATACTCAAATCTTCAGGCAAAAGATTGCGACCTTCTTTGTTGAAAGCATTTTCAAGCGTAACGATCTGTGAGAATTTCTTATAAAGAACTTTCATGACTGTGAAGGAAACTTTATGTTTGTCTTATCCATCATCGCGCGAGCTTCATCATACCCAGCATCAACGTGACGAATAATGCCCATGCCAGGATCAGAATTTAATACTCGAGACAATCTCTGATCCATGTCCTCTGTTCCGTCGCAAACAATGACCATGCCAGCATGCTGAGAATAACCAATGCCAACTCCGCCACCGTGGTGAAAACTGGTCCATGAAGCACCATTCATAGTGTTGATAAGAATATTCAAGATAGGCCAATCGCTAATAGCGTCGGAACCGTCTTTCATCGCCTCCGTTTCTCTGTTGGGAGAGGCAACTGAACCACAGTCGAGGTGGTCTCGGCCAACAACGATTGGAGCTTTAACCTTGCCTTCGCGAACAAGCTTGTTAAAAAGGAGTCCAGCCTTTTCACGCTCTCCGTATTTCAACCAACAAATGCGCGACGGCAAACCTTGAAAGCTCACCATCTCCTGAGCTTTTAAAAGCCAATTTTTTAATTTTATGTTTTCTGGAAATAACTCCATGAGTGCATTGTCCGTCACTCGTATATCTTCTGGATCTCCTGAGAGAGCAACCCAGCGGAAAGGGCCAGAGCCTTCGCAAAAAAGCGGACGAATATATGCGGGAACAAATCCAGGAAAATCAAAGGCATTTTTAATGCCTGAAATTTTAGCACCCTCTCGAAGATTATTTCCATAATCGAAAACATGTGAACCTTTTTCGAGAAAACTCAACATGGCCTTCACGTGATCACCCATCGTCGCATAGCTTTTCTCCGCGTAGAGAGACGGATTTGATTTTCTCAACTCCATCGCTTCACCCAAGCTCATTCCTCTTGGAACATAACCATTAAGTGGATCGTGAGCAGAAGTTTGGTCTGTGACGAGATCAGGCAGGATGCCCTTCTTTAAGACGTATTCGAAAAAATCGGCAGCATTTCCGACAACGCCAATGGAAACGGCCCTTGATTCTTTTTTGGCTGCCAGGGAGAGCTCTATTGCATGATCGAAATTATCGGCAAGAACATCAAGATATTTAGAGACCAGTCTTTTTTGAATACGAGTATTATCAACATCGCAACCCAAGAAAACGCCATCTGCCATTTTAACGGCCAGAGGTTGTGCTCCACCCATTCCTCCGAGTCCAGCAGAGAGGACCAATTTTCCCTTGAGGGTAGATCCGGCGCCATAATGCTTTTCAGCAGCGGCCATAAAGGTTTCATAAGTTCCTTGAAGAATTCCTTGCGAACCAATGTAAATCCAAGAACCAGCAGTCATCTGTCCATACATGATAAGACCGCGATCTTTTAAATTATTAAAATAATCCCAGTTCGCCCAATGGGGAACGATATTGGAATTTGCTATTAAAACTCTTGGTCCGTGAGAATGTGAAGGAATAATGGCGACAGGCTTTCCAGATTGAACAAGAAGAGTTTCGTTATCCTCGAGGTTTTGTAATGACTTTACGATGTCTTCAAAAGCTTTAAAGTTACGAGCAGCTTGACCATTTCCACCGTAAACGATGAGATTATCTCTATCTTCGGCAACTTCGGGATGAAGATTGTTCAATAAGCAACGAAGGGCAGCCTCTTGATGCCAGCCTTTACATGTTAATTTATTTCCAGTTGGTGGTAGGGGAATATTATTATTTGAACTCATTCTAATGCTCCAATTTTCTTTTCAACTAAATCTAAAATTTCACTATTATCAATTAACTCTACAATTCTTTTTATATCTTTAGAAATGACTCGATCTCGTTCCATTGTTGTAACGTGATTGCGAACAAGTTTGTGAACATCATTTAAGACAGGGCTCGAATTACTTGGCTTTCTAAAATCCAAAGCCTGGCATGCGCAAAGCAACTCAATAGCTAAACAGTTTTTAGTATTTTCAAGAACGACTAATAATTTATTTCCTGACGTCACACCCATGGAAACATGGTCTTCCTTATCTGTAGAAGTAGGAATTGAATCTACTGAGGCTGGATGGCATAGATACTTATTTTCTGAAGTAAGTGCAGCTGCAGTTACGTGAGCAATCATAAAGCCACTATTGAGACCTGGTTTGGTAACAAGAAATGCTGGCAAGTCAGAAAAGAGAGGGTTGATAAGCTTCTCAATTCTGCGCTCGGTTATATTACAGAGTTCAGCTATACCCATTGCCAAATAATCCATACCAAGTGCAAGTGCTTCACCATGAAAGTTACCACCAGAAATAACATCATTTTCTTCAATAAAGAGAAGTGGGTTATCAGTCACCGAATTGAGTTCAGTATTTAAAACTTCGAGTGAATGGCGTACCGTTTGTCTAATCGCTCCATGAACTTGAGGCATACAGCGCAGAGAGTACGGATCTTGAACTTTGCGGCAATCAGTGTGAGAATTTAAAATTTGTGATTGATCTAGCAAGCGCAATAAGTTTTTGGCCACAGAAACCTGTCCCACATGCGGCTTAAGTTGATGAATACGTGGATCAAAAGCACGAGCAGTTCCAGCTACTCCATCGAGAGTCATTGCTCCGATGATATCGGCCATTTTAATTAATTTTAATGATTGGTTTAATGCCACAGAATAAAGGGCAGCCATAACAGCAGTACCGTTAATGAGGGCGAGGCCATCTTTTGGTCCCAAGACGGCGGGCTTAAGATCTAATTGTTTTAAAACATAGTCGGTGGGCAATACCTTGCCTTGATAAGTAACTTCACCTTCGCCAATCAGTGATAGAGCAATGTGCGACAAGGGAGCAAGGTCACCAGATGCTCCAACTGAACCTTTAGAAGGAACAACTGGAATAATATCATGATTAAGAAAATCGATAAGAAGGTTAACGGCGTGAGGAGTCACACCTGAATATCCTTGTAACAAACAGTTGGCACGGATAAGCATGATTGCTCTCGTTACCTGTTTCGAAAAGGGTTCACCGACACCAGTGCAATGCGAACGAATGAGATTATATTGAAGCTCAGAGAGCTCTTCGTCTTTAATGCGTGTATCAGCAAGGGCACCAAAGCCAGTATTAATGCCGTAAACAGTTTTGCCAGATTTTACAATCGAAGAGACATATTCGTTTGATTGAATCAATCTTGCTTGGGCTTGTTTAGACAAGGTCAATTTATAGGCTGACTTTTGACTTGAGATTAGGTCAATGAGCTCTAGGTCTAAGTTGTCGCCAGTTAATTCAAATGTTTTCATTATACTTCTCTCAATTTATTAATTGTTTCTTGGTAAAGATCACTCGGTTGCTTAAAAATATGAGAACCTGCGACCATGTTATCTACGCCGTAATTTAAACAAGTTTTTGCAGTCTCATTATTGATTCCACCATCAACTTGAATTTGAAATTTAAGGTTATTTCTCTGGCGAATGTCGTTGAGGTATCCAATTTTTTCAGCGCAATCGGGCATAAATTTTTGACCACCAAAACCGGGCTCTACGGTCATGACAAGAACTAAGTCGACAGCTTTTAAAAGATCGAGGCTTAATGCAGAGGCTGGAGTATTTGGCTTGATAGAAATGCCTACCGAAGGATAAAAAGATTTTGCTTTTTGAACAAGGGCCAAGCAATTGTCGCTAGCTTCAAGATGAAATGTAAAATTAGTTAGTTTATAATCTTTGAAAGTATCAATATAGAATTCAGGATTTGTGACCATAAAGTGAGCATCGAGAGGAATTTTTGTTCTCTTTGCAATAAGCTCGACGATAGGGTGACCAAAGGTGAGGTTTGGTACGAAGTGGCCATCCATAATGTCTAAGTGAAGCCACAGTCCCTCGATACCTTCAAGTGATTTGAGTTCACTTTCGATATTGAGAAAGTCACAAGCTAGAAGACTTGGAGCAATGATCTTCATGATACTATCCTTCAATTGCAAATTTTAAATTTAAGCCCTTTGACTTTAATCCATTCATATAATCTTTAATGGAAATGGCTTTTTTACCTTCAGGTTGAATTTGTAAAATTTCGACAACGCCTTCGACAGTTCCAATGAGCATTCGACCGGAGTTTAAGTCGACAATACCTGGAGGCAGTGTGGAGCCCGAACAAACGCTAAGGGCCATCTCCGCTATTTTATAACGTAGTCCTTGATGATAATAAAAAAGGGAAGGCCAGAGTTTAAAAGCTCGGTAAAGATTTATGATTTGTAATGCACTTTGCTTTTGAAAATCAACGAATCCTTCTTCTTTACCAATCTCAGGAGCTATGCTGACTTGGTTTTCATCCTGTGCCGTGAATTTTAACTTGCTGGTTACGAGCTGCTCAAGAAAGCTAGGCATACATTCGGCAGAAAGGAGTGACAGCTTATTTGAAAGTGAAACGATGTCATCATTTTTTGAAATCTCAACTGGAAGTGAGAGACATAAGTCCCCGGCATCCATTTTCTTAACCATCTTTTGAATAGAGACACCTGTCTCTAAATCACCATTCTTAAGTGCGTAATGAATTGGAGCTGCACCTCTATATTTAGGAAGGAGTGAAGTGTGAATATTAAAGCAACCGAGTCGCGGAATATCGAGAGTCTTTTGCGATAAAAATTGAGCAAATGACAAAACGATAAAAACATCAGGTCTTGATTGTTCACAAAACGAAAGGAATTCTTGAGATTTATTAATATTGGCTTCTTGGAAAAGTTTAATGTTGTGAAGTTTGGCGTATTCAGCAACTGCTGGACTTTGAAGTTGCTTACCACGACCGGCAGGGCGATCTGGCATCGTTACTACAGCAACAAGATCAACAAACTCACTAAGTCTTAAAGCTTCAAGTGTTGGAATAGAAAATTGGGGTGTGCCCATATAGACACAAGAAATCTTCGTCATTATTTATAGATTCTTCTGTTGTCTCTTAAGATATTTCTTGGTGAGAAAATTTCGCTTTAGTGAGCTCAATCGCTCTAAAAAGACATATCCATCGAGATGATCATTTTCATGTTGAATACAAATTGAAAGAAGTCCATCAGCTTGAAGCTCGTGAGTCTGACCATCGAGATCTTGATAGGTAACTTTAATTGATTCGGCCCTTTTAACTTCTTCATAAATTCCGGGAACACTGAGACACCCTTCTTCATATAAAAGTTCTCCCACCTTATTTTCAATCTTTGGATTTATAAGAATAAGGGGATTGAATTCCGAATAAGCATATTCTTTTGTTTCATCAGCTTTGATGATTTCTTCACGTTCGTAATCAATGTCCATAACAAAAAGACGAATGCTGTGTCCGACTTGGGGAGCGGCCAAACCAATCCCAGGGGCTTTATACATTGTATAAAGCATGTCTTTGCAAAGCGCTCTTAGTTCGTCGTCGAATTTCTCAACAGCGACAGCCTTTTTCTTAAGAATGGGTGCTGGGTAAGTGAAGATTTTAAGTTCACTCCCCTCGAGCTTATAATCATTTAAAAAATCTGAATTTGCCATGGTGCGTATATAGCACAAACTGTAAGAAAGCGTCTATTGCTTAGGGCGAAAGGCGAGGGTGTAGTACTCATAGAGGCTTTCGAAATTTCGTGTACTTAGGGCATGAATCGCTTCTTTTGCGCTGATGCCTCTTCTCCAAGTTGGCCATTGCGACTTTATCAAACTCTCGTCTAGCTTCGGTCCTTGAGCTGTTGGAAAAATAACAATGGAAGGACCAGACTGAATTTTCTCATTAACTTGGGATGGTTCAATCACATTGACCTTTACTTGGGCATACTCTTCGATAAAAAAAGGCTTTCGATGGGCCAGGTAGATTGGCGTTCTATCATCATACTGATTAAGAAAAGTTAAAGCTGAGTCGGATAAAGGTGGAAGAGAAAGTTCGGGGATAAGTCCATACCAAATGATGGAAAAGAGGATGAAAAAAGTTTGAGCAAAACGAGTAATTGTTTTTTCCTTGAAAAAATAAAAAAGGATGAAAAGTGAAACAATTAAAGAAGTGAATGCGAAAATATAATTTCCGTCTTTAAGAACAATTACAAGTAAAATGAGAGGAACAAGAGCAAAGAGAAGAGATAAAAGTATCGAGCACCGTCTAAGTTTGAGATTAAAGAAATCAGTAGCTCTAGTTTCAAAACCTAAAAGTAAAATTGTTAAAAAGAAAAAAAGTGAAGGCATGGCATAATGATGGGATCGCTGTGAGGGAATAAACCAAATAGAAAAAGAAACAAGAAAACTAATTAAGTTGAAAGAAAGAAATGGTGAGAAAGGACTTTTGAATAATTTTAAAAAATCCTTTGAAACAAAAAGTATCCAAGGCAGAGCAAACATTCCTAAGCCTTGGAACAGAACAAGCGGAGAATATCTTTGAGAGGTAAATTTGCCTAAGTTCTCTCGAAGAAAAAAATAATTAAAAAAGCTCATTCCATATTGAAAAAACTCAGCAATGAACCAAAGAGAAGCAAGAATTAAGGTGAGTACAGAATAAACGGTAAGTTTTATTGCAGAAGTCTTAAGCAAATCAATCTTCCACTTGCTTTGCCAGCAATCAAATAAGTGAAATAGAAAAAATGAAAGACCACAAATTGCAAAGGAGATTGGTCCTTTAACGAGAAAGGTAAAGGCACCCCAAAAAATGGAAATGAACAAGTACCTACGATTTTGGCCCTGTAAATATTCAAAATAATAAAGCGAGGTAAGGAAAATTCCCAAGCTAAGCGGATTTTCCATCATAAAAATTCGAAAGAACTTAAGAACGCCAAAAGAGGCGAGTAAAAAGAAGAAAATATTAGACCTCGTGAATTTGAGGTGGCGTGAGAGCAAATTTGAACTGAGATATAGGGCGAGCAACGAAAAAAGCAAAACCGCTAATCGACCTGCTGAAATTGAATGCATGCCAAAAATTTCATTAAAAGGTAAGGCCATCCAAAACTGGACAGGTGGCTTCGACCAGTGAGGCTCACCTAAGTACAGGGGAGTTAGGTAAGAGTTCATGGAACTCATTTCGCTCAGGATTTTGAGATAAAATCCTTCAGTTCCTTGGCGAGGAATTCCAACGTGACCGAGGTTATAAAATAAAACCAAAGCAGCGATGCCATAAAAAAGAATGTTAAAAGTTTTATTTAATCTCACGGTTCCGCAAATAGTTAATGAGGATAATGGACAACAAAATAAAGGGAATGAATAAGCTAGAGATAATGGGTCTAATTTGAGAACTCTTCCCGAGTTCATCAAAATACGAGTTTAAAAGCCAATAACCAATAGCAATAATAAAGACCACAAAAACACTTTTCCCAAAGCTAGCTGATCTTCTATTGGGATTAAAGACTGCACCTATTGATACAAAAGCCATGAGAATGCAAATAAGGGCAGTAGAAAAAGGTTCTAGAAAAAGCATCGTGTATTCATCAATGTTAATTCCAGAACGAGAAAGACTTGAAAGATAGCGATAAAGTGAAAACAATCCCAGCGTGGTAATATCAGCTTCAATTTGATTAAACTCAATTGTGCTTTCTCTTAATACCATTTCAGCAGACTCTCTTTGGGTAGATACTGGAAATGTTTGTCCTGCAAGTTGTGTTAGTTCAGTTACATTAAAAAACTTCCACTTATTTCCACCGAGATTTTTTGCAGAGTCGGCGCGTACTTGCTTTTCGATTTGATGATTTTTAAATTGAATAATATTTGGCTCCCAGATGACAGCTTTCTGACGATCATAGGAACTAAATGAGAAAAAGTACGATGAATTCTTAAACCATATTTTTCCTGAACCGATGGTGCTTGATCTGAGGCCAACCTCTTGCAGATTGCGAAACTTTGCCTCAGCTTGATGAATGAGTCTTTCCTTTTTTACCTTCAAATAAGGACGGACAAATCCTAAGAGCGCAAAAATGAAAAGTGAGGAGATGGCTGAGCAGAAAAAAAGGTCTTGGGTGAATTTTAATCTAGAGTATCCAGCGGAGAAAATAGCGGAAAGCTGATTAGTGTTTTGTAACTTAGAAAGTGAAAAAAGCGTTGCCACAAGCGAGGCGATAGGAAAAATCATTTTTAGGGAGTTTGGAAAGTCAATCAAATGATTAAGGAGCACATCTTTGGCGCTGACATTTGATCGTAAAAGACCAGAGACAATATTTCCTACAGAAATAAGAACACTAAACATTATGAGCGCACCCAAAAAGTACGAAAACCACTCTTTAACGATAAGTCTTTTGACTAGAGTCATAATTTATACTTTGGAGAAATTAATTTACTTAGCATTCTTAAAATTAATCGCGAAAATCCAATGAAGAAAATATTCAGAGGGGCCTTCGGTCGCCGATTAAGATAATTAATAATTACTGGGGAAATTCTATAATAGAAATCAATAAAAGAACGACCCGGCTTCGATTTATTTAAATCAGTTTTCAGAAGTCGAAACTGTTGTGTTATTGGATGGATATCTCCAAGAGCATAAGTGGCGATATAACAACTTTTTGATTCAACTTGAATTCGGTCATAGGCTTGCTTAAAAGCCTTGGGGTTATGGGCCAGTCTTTTTCTAATAAAATTTCGTAACATGCGGGCATTTACATATTGATACTTGAAACCAACAGTAAATTTTACGAACTGATCTAAGCATCTAACGGATTCGATTCTAAGATTTGGACTGCGGTCATAGGCTTTAGATAAATCCCAATAGACATGACTGATAAGAAGCATTTCTGCGACGTCCTTCTCTAGATCAAAGAGAGTAGGACTGAGCTTTTTTTCATCAACAGAGAAATAAGTTGCAAGACAGTTTAGATATTGTGAATAGCATTCCACAGCTTTTGGAATATCGTCGGCCTTATTATATTCCTGACCACGTTTTAAGTACTTCAAACGCTCTTGGAAAATTCTTATATTGTGTTCCGGTTTCTCTCCGGGTTTTGTATCTTTTATGGTCATGATTAAAATTTATATGCAAGTGAAAATGAACTTACTTTTTCAGAATCGCTCGCAGCTTCTGTTTGAAATTTATTATTTGAAAGAGCGAGATCAATGACAAGTTTGGGTTGAACCCAACCAACACCAATACCGTTTCCGCGTAAACGTTCGCTTTTATCCTCTTTGGCCCCAAAACGAAGATAGAAATCGTTAAAGAATTTAATTTGAACGGCAGCTTTAATAATTGAGTTTTTGGCAAGGTCCTCTTTGTAAATTGAACCGACATCAAGCATGAATGACATCATATTGTCGTAAACATATTGCATACCTAAAAAAGCTTTTGAATTGTTTGTTTTGTTACCAAAGATATCTGTAGCGAGAAGACCGAAAGAAAAGTTTTGATTGATGGCATGAAAAAAACCAGCATTAGACATTTTATACTTTTTCTCTTCAATCCCGCCTGGAACTTGAAGAACTTCAGTTTGCATCTGATAGCTCATACCAAAAGAAGAAGACTTACCAAGTGGTGATGCTGCCGCAAATGACCAAGTCTTGCGTTGTTCGTTTAAGTTATTTGACTGTTTAAAGTAACCAATTGAACCACTCAAGCTTCCGCTAGAGTCTGAAGCAATAAATGAAGTTTGATCAGCATCAGCTTTGGAATTCCCGACCGAATCACTCGTGGTATTTGAAGATCCCTTCTGAAAATAGATTGAGGAAAGATTAAAAAAGGCCAGGGATGCTGGATTTAATATACTAGCTTCATCCATTAAAACTGAACCTACACCAGATCCTGCTGTAGACATCATTCGAGTTGTCTCAATTTGATTTATTCTGGCAAATGCTGAGGGTGATATGAGTAAAATTGCCAGAATAAAAGACTTACAAAAGGCAGTGTATTCTTTAAAATAATTAAACATAATAATCCTCGTTAATACTTATAAGGAAAGTGTAATGCATATAAAAAAGGCCGTCATCCCAGTTGCTGGAAAAGGAACAAGATTTTTACCTGCAACTAAAGAAACACCTAAAGAAATGCTTCCCATTTTAAATTACCCCATGATTCATTATGTAGTTGAAGAGGCTGTGCTTTCGGGAATCGAACAAATTGTCTTTATAACCTCGACAGGCAAAGAGTCGATAGAGAATTATTTTGATAAAAATCAGGCACTTGAGCAGTTTCTTGTCGCCAATAAAAAAGAAAAAGAATTGGAGATGATTAGAAAAATATCTTCAATGATTGAGATCACAACTATTCGTCAAAAAGAACAACTAGGATTGGGACACGCCGTTTTATGTGCATCTTCAATGATGGGAAACGAGGACTTTGCAGTTATCCTCGGTGATGATCTTGTGCGATCATCAGTTCCGGTCACGAAACAACTCATCGACATAAAAGACAAATATAAATCAGATGCTGTCATTGGTGTAATGGAAGTACCAAAAGAAGAAACTGATAAGTATGGAATCATTGAAGGTGCAGCTATTGATAATTCGAAAAGCTATAAAATGACAAATATGATAGAGAAGCCAAAACCAAGTGATGCTCCAACAAATTTGGCAACACCTGGCCGTTATATTTTTTCAGGAGAAATTTTTGAATATCTGAAAAAAATTCCCCGTGGTATTGGTGGTGAATACCAACTGACAGATGCCATTTGCATGATGGCCAAAGAGAAGAACGTTTTGGCCCATATCTTTGATGGTGATCGCTATGATACAGGCAATGTGAAAGGATACTTAAATGCCACCATCGCATTCGCATTAGAAAATAAAGAATTGAGAAATTATACATTGGAAATCATGAGAGGTTATCTTGAAAAATCAAATAGCTAGTTTAGTCGTCCTCCTCTTCAGCTTGGTAGGGGTTGCGCAAGCAGCAGTGCCAACTCTTGAAGGATTGTTGCGAAACCCATCCAATAAAGAAGTATTAACCGATACCGTAGAGCTCATTTATCGCATCAAGGACGAGTCGATAATTCAATATGGTTCAATGGAAAGTGAAACAAGCCAAGCGCCTCTTTATCAGAAAATATATTGGAGACTTCAAGAGGGCCGACCGGAGAGGATTTATGTTGTCACAAGTAAGAGTTTGAACTTTGATTCATCAAGCATGATTAGTGTGAAAGATTTGGATGACAAAAATTCACAAAAGAAAGCTGAACAAGCATTGTTACTCTCGACGTTAAATATTTTAAATTTGAATTATCCAAAAACCATGCTCGATTCTATTAAAAACTTTGCACCTGAGATCAAGTTCAATAGAGACTTAGTGAACTATGAAAAAGCTAGCTACTATCAAAAGTATAAGGACTATGTAATCGCCAAAAAGAAGGCAGGCAAAGGCCAGTCTATTCCTGTTCCTGACCAGATGGATCAAGGGACATTTAGTAAAATGATGGGTGAGCGATACTACAACCAGCAGGAAAGGCTAAAGCTTGTAAGAGCGGGGGATGAGTTTGTTTGGCAATTTGAAAATGAGAAGATCTCTTTTGAATTTGGTAATCAGAATTATAAAATGAAAAAAATGCAATTCAGCAACATGGAGGAGTTGATCACTTTTCAATTCGGAGACTATGTTCTCTTTGATGGCCAGCATGAGTTACCGAAATATATGGTTATCAAAAGAGGCGATTTTAAAAAATATAAAATCGATTTTCTTGAATATAAAAATCGAAACTATAAACCAAATGATTTTGCAAAGCTTATTAATAAGTTCAGAGAGTCAATGGCAAAACCAGATGAAAAAAAGCCGGAGAATCTAACTCTGCCGATTCTATGAATTATTACCGCTTAGCTGTAAATACACCGTTTAATAATTCACTTTTATCTTATTGCTCTGAAGAAGAATTTGAGATCGGAGACATCGTAAAAGTTCCACTGGGTCGTCGTACAGAACTAGGTCTTGTAATAGAGACCTTGGAAAAAGAAGATAATATTGAATATAAAAGTATTATCGAAAAGGTGCCTGGTTCCTTAAAGAGTGAAGAGTATTTCATTCAACTCATTAAATTGATTGCTCAATACTATTATTATCCAATGGGGCGCTTATATTTTGAATCGTTACCGAAATTACTAAAGAGACCTCGAGGTGAATTCGAGCCCATCATAGGTCAGTCTCAAAAGAAAATAGAACCCAATCAATTACAAACTGATATCATTAATTCGATTCAAACCGAGATGTTGCAAAACCCTACGCCTCAGTTTCTTATTCATGGGGTGACGGGTAGTGGAAAAACGCTAATTTATACTGAACTTATGGGCAATGTTCTACAAACCGGAAAGTCAGTCCTCTTTCTCTTGCCTGAAATTAATCTTACCCCTCAGTTTATTGATGATTTGAGCCAGCAGATATCGGGAAAAATAATCACTTATAATAGCTCACTCAATGATTCACAAAAGTTTCATGTTTGGAATAAGGTTCATGATCTTGATGAGCCCATGGTTATCATTGGGGTTAGAAGCTCCGTCTTTCTTCCTATAAAGAACCTTGGACTTATTATTGTTGATGAAGAGCATGATCATAGCTTCAAGCAAGAAGATCGATGTCCTTATCACGCTAGAGACGTTGCCTTTTTTAAGGCAAAACTTAGTAAGTGTCCCGTTGTGCTTGGTTCAGCCACTCCGAGTGTCGAGAGTTACTATCGATTTACAACTCAGCTACCTCATCACTATTTCCGCTTGGACAAGCGGGCAAATTTGAAACCCATGCCTTCTATTCTCTTGGTAGATAAAAAAATTGAAGGTGCGGAGACCATTGTTTCAACGCCGTCTATAAAGCTTCTCGAGAAGGCCCATAAAGATAAGAGACAGTCGATCATATATATAAATCGACTTGGGTATGCCCAATTTCTTACATGTCAAAAATGTGGTCATCGCTTTGATTGTCCAAATTGTTCCATGTCCCTAAGGGTCTTTAAGAAAAAAAATATACTTAGATGTTCATGTTGTAATTTCGAAAAGCGAAAACCAGATCAATGTCCAGAATGTCAGAATCTTAAGCTTGAACCAATTGGGCTTGGAACAGAGAGAATTCTTGAAACGCTCAATAAGTCTCATCCCGATCTTAAGGTTGTCAGATTTGATCGTGAAGAGCTCAAATCATTTGAAGATATAAAAGCGACACTTAAGGATTTTGCTGATTCAAAAATTGATGTTTTAGTTGGAACTCAAATGATCACCAAAGGCCACAATTTTGAAAAAGTGGATAATGTCATTATTCTCGGAATTGATAATCAGTTAAACTTTCCCGACTTTAGATCAGGCGAGCGTGTTTTTCAGCAAGTTCTTCAAGTCGCTGGACGATCAGGTCGATTTGAAAATGAAGGTTTTGTTGTTGTTGAAACCATGAATACCGAAAATGAAATATTTGATTATATAAAAAACTATAAAGTGGATGAATTCTACAAATTTGAAATTGATTTAAGAAGAGCCACTCATTTTCCACCTTTTTACTCCTTAGTAATGATTTCACTATCAGCGGCAAAACTAGATAAGGTTATGCAGGAGTCACACAATGTTGTTCGTGAGCTTCAACTGTATAATAAAGGAGTCTGTGAGATTTACGGTCCGAAACCGGCGATCGTTGAAAAACGCGTGAATAAATTTACTTGGAACATAATTCTCAGAGCTTCTGATAGAAATAGTCTGAGAATCGTTTTAGATAACTGGTATAAAAACAATAAGATACAGTCCGGAATCAGCTTAAAAATAGACGTCGACCCACTTTCCATCAATTAAAACTTTAGTTTTTTACTTTTTGTACCGATAAATCACCGAGTTGTTTTTAATTCCGGAGAGAGTACATGAAAAGTCTCCTATATGTTTTGCTTTTAAATGGTTTAGTCATATCCCCCGTATTGGCCAAGAAAGTTGGTAGAGGAAATCTCACGCCTGCTTCGGCGAGGACCAATGTTCCAGCGCCAGGTGGAGTGCTAAGAACCTCAGACATTCCAGAAGTCTCTAATCCAAGTGGAGAAGTGGAAAGGTGCGATGATAATACAAAGATGGGCAATTATGTGTCTCTAGGATTTCTCCATACTATTGTTGATTACCCACAAGACATAAGAGTTGTAATGAGAGGAAATCTCGCAGAGCTTATTTTACCTCGCTATGTTTCAGCTTGTACGAAACTAGATTTTGAAATTGTTTCTCGAGGAAGTTACTCCTTTATTAAAGCTAAAAACGAATATGCTTTTACTCCAGACAATACAGATCTAAATGAGGATCAATTGAAAGTGAGTTCAATGGATGAAAAGTATTATTCATGCATGAAGAAAAAAGGCTTACTCACTTCAGAAGACGATATTAATAGAGAGAAAGCAGAATCAGTTCCTGGATCATATTCAGGTGGTGCGACCAAATCATTCAATATTGACTTAGGTGATAGAAGTGAATCGAAATATATTGCTTTTGGATCACCCAACAATACTCAATATGGAAGTGTTTACCCAAATCGAGAAGTAAACGATAACCCAAATTTAAGACCTTCAGAGTGGCGCTGTATGGCCTACGAAAATCTCAGTGAAAATGGAACACGTCTTTTCACTTCTGAAGAAGATTCAGCGATGCAAAGGGCCTATAGAGCTTGCCAGTCGAATGACTACGAGGAAATCTATAGTGAGCTAGTTAAACTCAAAAAGTCATCAGTCGGTAATGCGAAAGAACTTATTGCTGTTTTAGAAAAGGCTTTGGATTCAGCTCGTACTCAAGAGATGAATGAAATCATGAAAAAAATGGGTGAAATTGAGGAAACACTTAAGCGCGACAGCGATGGTAATTTTCCTTCAGAGGACTATGTTAAAGAGCAGGCAGATAAGTATTTAGAACTTACCAAAAGGCTAAATTACGTAGCTCTCCAACCTTCAATTCAAAAAATTAATGAGCTTCTTCAAATTAGAAATGAGGAAAATAAAAAAGAAGTTGATCGTAAAATTAAGGAGCTTAATAAATTGATTGGCTCTTTTTATGAAAAGACTGAGAAAAATCCAAGATTCTTAGTAATGCTGGAAGCGCTTAAGGCGTATGCGCTCACTGATCAAGCTTATGGAGTTGAGGGAGTAAGACTAACCTCTAAGTACTACTCACAAGTTTATAAAGAAAAACAAGATACTCGAGGTGCGAATATCTCTCTAAAACAAGCAGATGAATATGTTGTAAGAGATATCAAAAAATTTGAGAAAGATGTTTTGAGTGATTGGAATAATGATTATCTTTCCAAAAATGGTAGCAAGGCTCCCATTGCAAGTACTGAAAGAGATCTCAAGCGTAAAGCTGAGCAACTTGAAAGATCAAAGCAATCATTCTTGAAAAAAGAATCTGAGTTCGAAAAGAAACTGTGTGGAAGAAATTATGCAGGACAAATTTCAAATCCTTCAGCTTGTCAGAGTTTTTTAAAGGGAAGATCACGCCGATTGGCTGCCTTTCAAAAGAAACGAAATCGTTCAATTGCTGAGATGAGAAATATGGGTGAAAGGCGAGAAAGATACGCGAATAACTACACTTCATATCTTGAAAAAAGAGAAATGGAAGATGACGGTGATGGATACAGTGGCGGAATTGAAGAATTTTATTACGGAGCCTACGCAAATGACAATAGTTCTTCAACGGCCGGTGGATTCGATATGAACATGTTCAACATGGGACAAAGTCCTTATACCATGAACAATCCATTCGGAACGCAAATGCAAGGCATGCAAGGTATGCAAAGCATGGGTGGAATGCAGATGATGCAGGGTCCAGGCATGATGGGATCACAAATGGGCAATCCCTATTCAACGAACCCTATGATGATGAACCCCAATATGGGTTATCAAATGATGCCACAGCAACAAATGATGAGACCTTTCTAAGAATTAGAACTTAATGCCAGCCTTAAGTTGGAGCAAGTAGCTATTCTTAGCGGTATTAGTAGTGGCAGCATCGTTGGTATAAGCGAAATAATCGCCAGTAAAGAGATATCCGACATCACCACCAATGCTAACTTCATTGTTCCATTGATAATTAAAATTAACATCAACTTCAGTACCCAATTTGTCTGACTGAGTTTGAGTCGCAGTGAATGATCTGTTTGTTGTGTGATTAAAGGCAGGGCTACCAGCTTTTGCTGTTTCGGCAGCTTGGGCCAAGACAACGGCAAGATCCCAAGTCCATTTTTCGGAAGCATACTGAGTTTTAAATTTGTAATAGTTTACATTGTGAACAAAAGAATCAAAAGGAGAAACGGTTGAAGGGGAAGCAACCGATCGTAGATTGTACTTAAAGAGTAGATTGGCGATCTGATAATTTGGATGGAGATACATCGCCTCAAATGAAGATTGTGAAGAATCCTCACCAGATACTCGCCCGCCATCAAATCCAAATCTCCATGAAGAATTTATTTTGTACCATGACTCTACTAAGATCGCTTTCGCCTTGTACTTGGTGTCAGTCCCGTAAATATTTCCAATATCACCACTTAGGATAGGCACTTCTGTTGCAAAAGAAAGTGGTCCGAACGATTTTTGGAAATAGAGATCGACCATTTTTACATTGGCTGCACCAAGGCTGGCACTTGAGCCTGAGATTGTCGTTTTGGTTAGAGATTCGTTGGCAGAACTATTCTTTCCACCGTAGAGAAGGCCAAAAGCCATTTCTCTATCAGGATTATCATAGACAAGAGTAAATCCTTCTTCAGTAATATCTGTAGCGCCAGTAAGTGATCCCACCGAGCTAGACTTTGAATAATAAGGGGCAATATGAAAATTTCCAAGTTTGAGATTGATCGTAAATCCATCTCTCATGCTGAAGTGGCGATCCCACAATCCGCTACCTGAGTTTACTAAAGCGCCAAGCCCGAACTGAAAAGTATGGCGTCCAATCATATAGGTCGCGGTATCAGAATAGAGCTCCATATAGAGTTGTTTTACATTGAGTGCATTATTTCCACTTAGCGTGTATGGGTATAAAATATTCCCATAGCTGTTTGTTGGAGCTGTTTGAGAACTTTCATTTGTTTCAATTGCAGAATCACCAAGTCTACCGCCGCGTCCATATCCCGTTGTAAGTTCGGCCTTAACACTGGCTGCATCGTTAACGAGAACAACAGGTTGAAGTCTGAAAACGTAAGTTTGAAATTTCGAATCTTGATGTTCGCCAGTCGCCAAAGGAAGCTCTTGTGAACCACCACCACCAACAGCACTTCTATCTGTCTTTTGTTCAATTCTTCTGTAACTATTGATGAGATTTGTATCAACGCCAAAAGCTCCATTCCAATCAATCGGAAGTGCAAAAGCTTGAGTAGAAATTAAAGCAAGAAAAAAAGTGACAATGTGCAACACGGGCATCTCCAAATTTAGGGAAAGTGATTGAAAAATAATATAAGATATAAGGAACCGAAGTCAAAAGACTAAAGAGGAAATGAGCATAAATAAAAGAATTATTAAGTATGGGCTACTCGTCTTGATTATTTCAAGCGTCTCAGTCCTTGTTGTGGGCGCATTTGCGGTAAAAAACCTTATTGAAGAGCTCGATATGGGAAAGCTTGTTGCGTCACAAGAAGGGAGCTTTAGTCGTATTTCAGACCTCGAAGCAGAATCTTTGGTGAATAAAAATGAGCTCCTCTTTTATTTAAGCGCAGCTGATGGTGAAAGTGATCCTGATAAATTGATTCTAGAAAATAGCGATAATCATCTCTCCATTGTTAAAACTGACTTTCAACTTCCCTCATTAAAGAGAAACAATTGTAGAGATGTGTACTGCATTCAGGTCTATACAGATTTTAATCAAATACCTTCTGCGATCTGGAAAGGACTTATTGGAATTGAAGATGTTCGATTCCTCGAGCACTCCGGCTTTGATTTTTTTGGAATATTGAGGGCCTTCGTCAAAAATGTATTTACCTTGAGTTTTAAGCAAGGCGCTTCAACTATTACTCAGCAGCTGATGAAGAACACATACTTTAGTAACAAAAAAAGTATTGTGAGAAAAATAAAAGAGATTGTAGCCTCCGCTTATATCGAAGGAAAATTTGAAAAGGAAAAAATTCTTGAATTCTATTTGAACAACATTATTTGGGGTTCAAGTAATGGAATAAAAATAAAAGGAGTCTACACCGCAGCACTTTATTTATTTGGAAAAAATCTTAGTACGGTTTCTCATTATGAAATGGCAATCATCATTTCTCTTCTTAAGGGACCTTATTTTTATCACCCTCTTAACCACACGAATCGCCTTCGAGAACGAGCTGATTTAGTGTTTAAAAAACTTCAGGAGATGAACCTGATTCCTGATAATTCAATTACAACTTGGAATGATAAAGACTGGAAAACTTTTGAAGTTACCCTTAGAGAGCGAGAAGGACTTGGGTACATAAATTCTCTTTTTAAAACGATGGCCGATGAATCAGAGGCCATTTCTGATTATGAAAAATTTGTTTTTAACAATAGCTCGTGGACAGTAATAAATAAGCTTGAGTCTTTGTGGGGAAGAAATAATGTAGGGATCAAAGCGATTTTGAGAAAGGGAGATAGTTCACATGAGTGGGAATACTATTCAAAATTTGAAAGAAAATTATCTGATGGGATCGACAGTGAGAAGCACCAAGTGGGAAGCTTGCTCAAGCCAATCGTTTACAAGTTTTTGATAAACAATAATGTCAATTGGGACCAGACAGTAAGCACTGCACCTCTTACGCTTAAGTTAAAATCGGGTGATTGGTCACCTTCTGAAGCATCAAGAAGAATTCCCAAAGAAGTAACGGTAGAGCAGGCCCTCTTGTGGAGTCTTAATCGTCCTCTTATTAGACTTTCTGAAGAAGTTGGTTTTAAGAAAATTGAAGACTACCTCGTTAACTACATTGAAGATCTCTTGATACCCCTTGATCAGTACCCGTCTCAATTGCTAGGTTCAGTAGAGCTTTCTCTTTCAGAAATATTTAATATTTATGAAAAGTTCTATAAGAGCGAGTGTGAAATTCGAGAAGCTAATGAAGAATACAATGGCCCATTGTGGGTGCTGTCGAACCCCAATAAAAACACTTTGAGAAATAAGCACGATAAGATCATGTCCAATTTGAGCTTTTTTGCCAAAACAGGAACTACAAACAAGGGCTTAGATAATTGGTTTGTCTTCAATGATGGGTTTTTGCGTGGGGTTATTTGGGTTGGCTTCGAAGGAGCCAGGACCATAGAAGATAAAAAAACTTTCGGAAGTACTACCGCCTATGAAATTTATAGAAGTTTTGTAACGCAAAGGGCTAAGCGTTATGGCGATTTTGACTGTGAGTTTTTTAATCGAAAAATTGAGGGAGCCCCTTAGACCTTTCTTGAAAAAACAGGTTGGTAACTGTATAGTTCCAAAATCATAGGATAGGGGTGTCGACAAGTGGTAAGTCAGCAGATTTTGATTCTGCCATCCGAAGGTTCGAGTCCTTCCACCCCTACCACTTAATCACGAACAGGACAGGAAAATGAAAAGAATTGTTCTTGTTTCTGGAAATTCTAATCCTGCACTCACGAAGAAAATTTCTGATTATCTTGATGTGCCATTAGTTGATCCTCAATTAGTTAGATTCGCCAACGGTGAAATTTTTTGTGAAATAGAAAAAAACGTTCGCGGTGCTGATGTCTTTGTTATCCAATCCACTTGCACCCCTGTCAATGACACTTTGATGGAGTTGTTGATCATGATTGATGCCCTAAAAAGAGCAAGTGCATCTTCTATCACCGCCGTTATTCCTCACTATGGTTATGCCAGACAAGATCGCAAAGTAAGCCCAAGAACTCCAATCTCGGCAAAGCTCGTTGCAGATCTTTTGACGGTTGCGGGAGCAAAGCGTGTGATTACCATGGATCTTCACGCTGGTCAGATTCAAGGCTTCTTTAATATTCCGTTTGATAATATTTTTGCTTCACCCGTAATTATGAACTTTATCAAGCAGGAATTGATGTCAGAAAATACCATCTTCGTTTCACCGGATGCAGGTGGAGTCGAGAGAGTTCGTCATTATGCTAAAAAGCTTAAGGCTGACATTGCCATGATTGATAAAAGAAGAACTGGCAAAAACGTCGCAAAGGCGATGAATGTTGTTGGTGATGTGAAAGGCAAAGAATGTATTATTATTGATGACATGATTGATACTGCTGGGACTTTAGTGGAAGCTTGCAAAGCCCTTAAAGATAACGGCGCTACCAAAGTTTATGCTTGTGCCACTCATGCAATTTTTTCTAATCCAGCAATTGAGAGAATAAGCACAAGTCCCGAGTTGGATAAAGTTATCGTTACTGACACAATCCCATTATCTAAAGAAGCCCTAGCTGAGCCTAAAATTGTCCTTTTATCAGCAGCAGAACTTTTGGCCAAGGCCATTCATAGAACATTTAATAATGATTCTGTGAGTTCTTTGTTTATATAGGTCAGCTGTGAGTCGCTTAGTTGTTGCCCTTGGAAATCCAGGCTCAAAATACACATCGACTCGACACAATGCTGGTTGGCTCGTGCTCGACCATCTTCAAAAAAAAATCTCACTAAATTGGAAGAATAAATTCAAGGGTGAATACGCTGACTTGTCGATTAATGGAGATAAGGTCATTTTTTTAAAGCCCCAAACGTTTATGAATTTAAGTGGTGAAAGCGTGGTAGACGCGGCACAGTTTTTTAAGATAGAACCTCAGAATATACTGGTGATCCACGATGAGTTAGATCTTCCTTATGGCACACTCGCTTTTAAAAAAGGAGGAGGCCATGCAGGTCATAATGGACTGCGTTCCATTGGAGAATTAATGGGGTCCCTAGAATTCATGCGGATGAGAATCGGCATAGGGAGACCGGACAGAGGAAGTGTGAGCAGTTGGGTGCTCTCTCCCTTTTCGACAGATGAGTCGGCGGTGTTTGAAACATATATGGATCTCTGTTGTGAAGGACTCAACACCTATCTCAACAATGGATTTGAAAAAGCAGCATCATTATTTAGTAAGAAAAATATAGGAGTTTAGGTCATGGCTTTAAATTGCGGAATCGTTGGTTTACCAAACGTTGGAAAGAGTACCATTTTCAAAGCTTTGACTTCTGCGCCAGCTGAAGCAGCAAATTACCCATTTTGTACCATTGAGCCTAACGTTGGGATCGTTACAGTTAAAGATCCAAGAATGAATAAGATTTGTGAGTTTATTCCACCGCAAAAAGTAATACCTGCAATTGTTGAAATTGTTGATATTGCAGGCCTTGTGAAGGGAGCATCAAAGGGTGAAGGGCTTGGAAATCAATTTTTAGGCCATATTCGTTCAGTCAATGCGATCATTCATGTTGTGAGATGTTTTGAAGATGGAGATGTTATTCACGTTAACGGAAAAGTTGATCCAGCTGATGATATTGAAACGATTAACATAGAATTGGCATTGGCCGATCTCGAGGTCGTTGATAAAAAAATTGCCAACATTCCTAAGCTTATCAAAAGTCAAAACAAAGAAGTTTCTACCAAGGCCAAGATTCAACAAAACATTCTTGAGGGTGTAAAAAAACAACTTGAAGCTGGTGCGCCAGTGAGAAGAATGGACATCAGTAAAGAAGATCTTGAAGCCATTGAGGATTTAAACCTAATTACTCAAAAACCAAGTCTTTATTTATGTAATGTTGATGAAGCAGGATTACTTGAAGATAATGAGCATGTAAAAAAAGTTAAAGAAATTGCTCAAAAAGACGGATCAGAAGTGATTGTGCTGAGTGGAAAAATTGAATCAGAAATTTCTTTAATAGATGATCCAGCTGAGCGTGCAGAATTTTTGGCAGCATCAGGAATTGAGCAGTCAGGGCTTGATGTTTTAACTAACACTGCCTACAAAATGTTAGGCTATTGCACATACTTCACAGCTGGTGAAAAAGAAGTAAGAGCTTGGACTTTTAATGCTGGAACTAAAGCTCCTCAAGCTGCAGGTATCATTCATACCGATTTTGAAAAAGGTTTTATCAAAGCTGAAGTTTATCACTGCGAAGATCTCTTTCAATATAAGTCTGAAGCCAAGGTGAAAGAGGCTGGAAAATTTAGAATTGAAGGCAAGGATTATGTCGTTAAGGATGGCGACATCATGCACTTTAGATTTAATGTTTAATTATTAAAATTAAGATCTAGATTCTTGTTAAAATCTGCCGCTAGAAATTTCGCATTATTAGATAAGAGATTGTAGTAAAAATAATTTCTATAAATGAGCTTTACATAATTTCGCGTTTCTTTAAAAGGTATCATCTCTATGGCCAACAATGGCTCTTCTTGAGACAAGTGTCCCTTGATCCACCTTTTAACATTGCCCTCTCCTGCGTTGTAAGAAGATAGAACTTTAACAATGTCGCCATCGAATTTTCGAGAAAGTCTCTCGAGAAATCTCATCCCTGCTTTGACGTTTAAAACAGGTTCATAAAGAGCTGAAGTCCTTCTAAAGGAGACGTGTTGCTTTGCCGTTGAAGGTAGAAGTTGCAAAAGGCCAACTGCTCCGGCTGAAGAAACCGATCTAGGGTTAAAGGCAGATTCTTGCCTCATGATAGAAAGAACAAAGTTGGATGGAAGCTGAGAGGTGTTGTTTTCAATGTGATCAACGAAAATTTTTGGGAACAAGTAATTCAAATCTGAAGATGTAATTTTTAGACCATGAGAAGAATTGAACTCATAGTAAATTTTGAAAATAGATAAATAGTCACCGAGATCCTTTAAAGTGTTTATAACGGGGTAAAAGCGAGCATTGAACTGAGGACTACCTGGAGTCATTGAAGAAATGCTGTTGGAAAGTGTTCTGATGTCAATTTCTTTAAACAGAGGATAATCAACGGAGTCCCAAATCTGAATTCGTTTTAAATATGTTTTAAGCTGAGTGTCCTCAGATTCTTCACTGGCAAGCTCTCTTGAAGATGAGTCAATGCTAATAAATTTATTCATCATTTTACTGGATAAAACGCCATAGAAACTCAAAGGATGATTTTCAGCAAGATACTCGAAGTAGGTTGAACTATTTTGTCTTAGTCCGATACTATTTAAAAGATACCCGCCCCAGAAGCATAATTGAGGATCATTCTTCATTTCATTAAAATTAAATTTAGAAATGATCTCTTGAGATCTATGATTGTCTTCATTGAAGACATGAATCCAAATGAGACTCTGAAGGGCTGCATTTCGAACAAAGAGAGACTTTGAGCCTTGAAGTATTTCAAAGACGGAACGAACTTTTTCAGTAGAACTTTGTGATATGTAAGTTCTAACAAGACCTTCAAGATTTAAAAGCTCCAATTGATTTTCATCAAAGTTATTTGATGAAATATAGTCATTAAGAAATTCGAAATAAGAAACATCCGAATTCTCAGGATCGGCAAAAGTAGAAATATCTCTTCTGATATAACTGAAAAAACTATTTGGAATAACGATATCTTGAGCATTGCTCATTGAGTGATAAAGCGAGATTTGCTCATGACCTAAGTTTTCCTGAGGAATTAATTTAAAATACTTTAAAGTTCTAGGCGATTTCAATGATGCTCTTGAAAGATGAAGAGCTAGCTTCTCATCGTTTTCAAGTAAGGTCTCGATGAATTTATCTTCAAAACTGAAGAAAAGATCCAAATTGTTTTCAAAGTAGGCGATTTCAATATAGCTCAATGATGGCAATTTACTTTTTGTAACTTTCTCACTCCAATTTTCAAAGCAAAATTGAGAAGCCTTTCTAATAAAGAGATTAAGTAAAAGATCTTCTTTTTTTTCCCGCGTTTCATTTATTTCCACGCACTTTTTGAAAACAATATCTCTATGGAGCTTATTTATTTTTTTTAATTTTAATCCCAATCGTTGAAAAGGTTTGAGCTCTTCAGGAAACTTGGATTTTTCAAGTGCAGAAAAATCAGGATCTAGATTTTGCGAGCGAAATGATTTGTAGAGCTTTACGATTTCATAGCCAAGTCTATCGGCCTGCGATGCAAATAAATTTGTCGATAGAATTAAGAAAATAAAGACAATACAAGATTTATTCAATTGACCTCCTGTCAATTAAATAGCCGAAATCAATTCTTTTCAAATCGAGAAAGCATTTCTCCAATTCTATTATTGATTTCTTCGATGACCACTTTTTTGTCCTCTGGAACAACAAGTGTGAGATTCTTCATATAGCTACTTACTTCGGCCAAATAGACAGCATCTGACTGTCTAATCTCATTAACAAATTCTATCGTATCATTATAGTCTTCGGCCAGTTCCGGAAAATAGTCACCCTTGCGAAAGTAGAGTTGACCGAGTGAATTTCCTTCTCTGTAGCTCTGGAAAAATTTTTGTAGTTTGTAGAGAGGGCCAGCTATCTTATGAGAAATAAAGATACATATGATAAAAACAAGGACTGTGAATCCTAGCTGCCATAGCGCCAGAATGACAATGAGTGCTTGTCTTTTATCTTGAAACTGTTGTGCAAGCTCTGGAGATTTTTGAGCGGCAAAGCTGATAAAATTGGTCAACAAATCATAAATAGTAAATGGGTAGATGAGGCTAGAAATAAAAACGAGCAAACAGATTTTAAAACTGAAGCTCAGTTGAAATTTAGGATTAACTAAATAGATCGATCGTTTGTAAGCCAAAATATCCTTTCAATAATTCTAGTTATTAGTTTAGAGACATTTTATGTTGTTATCTAGTATTTCTTTACTTGTAACTCAATTAAACAATGAGAATAATAGATTATGTATCTATAAATCAATGATTAGGAAAATGATTGAGCTTAATTAGAATCCTTGAAGAAAATGCTAATTTCAATTTCACTGGAATAATTAATATTCTTGATCAAAAAACTCGGCAGTTCTTAGGTTCAGTTTCAATGTCTGATGGCAAAATAGCCGGAGGAAAATGGAAAGAATTGATGGGGATGAGTGCATTGATTGAGATTGCCTATAATGACCAAATCAGTGACAACTTGAAATTTGTTAACGAACCTGAAGTTATTCACGTTGCCGATATCGCAAAGTTAATTGGCGTTCAAGATTTTAAGAAAATGGCGTCAGAAGCCTATCAAAAGATACTTAGTTCTCAGAAGCTCGCTCCACCTAAAGGATTAAGGCTTATCGTTGATGCCGAATTTATAATCAATGGAGAAGATCCAAGTGCCTTGGAGTTCAAGGTCTTGAAGCAAATTACAGACGACCCTAAAGTTGAAACACTTTATGAGCACATTAAGGCTCCAAAGCATCAGGTTGATATGGCCTTAATTAGATTACGAAAGAACCGAGCGATAAAAGTGTTGTCAAATAAATAATATTTATAGTTCACGTCCTAAAAAAATAGCTGTATATAATGTCTGTAAATTTCAAAACTACTGATGGAGTCTAGATGAAATCACAAAAGCACAATGATGGTGAGTTGCGTGAGCTAAATGTTAAAATCGAGAAAGATGTTGTTGAGACATTTGAAAAAATGGCCAAGGTAACAGGTCTTCCTATAGATGAGCTCGTTGTGATTGCGCTTAAGCGCTTCAGGTCTTCACATGCTGACTATGAAGGCAAAACACCATTTCTTGATTAAATAATTCATAGGTGTATATTTTTTGGACAGTTGAGGCTAAGCTTGGCTGTTGAGTCCCTTTGGTAAAATCTAATAAAATCAATGGTATAGATATCTAGTTGACATTGTCTTAGTCATTTATGGCCCCCGTTTCCTTTGGCACGACTGTTGCACCAAGTCATGGCAAGGAGACAAGACCATGATTGCAAGTGCTTTAAACAAAACATTAATCGGAACAGCGACAGTAGCACTAGCTGCCATTATTGTAGACACTGGTCTTCATTCTCAACGTTTCAATGGTGGGTTCACTTCAGGTCAAGAAACTATTTTTATCTCTAAGGTAGATGAGTCTTATCAAAGAAATGTAGCTTCATCATTTCAAAGAAATTTACCACGTATTCAAATTGTAGAAAGTTCACAGAAAAACAAGATTAACGGAAAATGGGAAATTTTGAGAATTGTCGACACCAAAGGCGTTGCAGTCTTTGATAAATTTCAAAACACAAATGATAAGAAAAATGGCTTTGTCATTAATATGGACCTTATATCGACTTCAACGATTAGAATTAATAATGAAAAGCTTCAAGAGTTTAGAATTTCTCGCTTCGATGGGAAAGAGTCATTGGTTCTTTTTAAGTTTCACAAAGATGGATATGAAATCTTAGAAGCAAGAAAAGTATTAAGTACTGAAGTTGTTAATCAAGTTGCTAAGGCTCAAAACCTTTCAACGCAAAGAATAAGCTCGCCACAAGCTGTAAAAGGTTTAGTTAACAACGATAATCAAACTGAATTTGTACTTGAAAGTGCACTTGATTTATCTCGTGAGAAAGACATTGCTAACGGCGACAGAGTCTCAGGGAGATTGGCCATCGTTGAAGGCGCAATTCAAGAGTTCAGTGCAACACTATTTAGAGGAACTGATAAAGAAGTAAGTCTAGAGTTCAGCTATGCAGAAATTGAAGATGGTGGAGTATTTGTTACTGAAATGGGCGGAGAAAAAGTAAATGGAATCGTAACGAACAATGGAAAAAATGCTTATAGAATAAGATTTGCAACTGGTCCTGCTGCTGGAGCGATGTTGAACTTCACTACGGAAGAAGCATTGTCGGCACAAGCCGAAATTCAAGAACCAATTGAGCAAAGAGACGACTATGTTGATCAAGCTGAAGGTGAGAGAGAAAATGCACCAGAGATTGAAGTTGTAGAAGTTAACAATGTTAAAGCGAGTGAAGTTGGATTTGATTTTAGTCAGCCAGAAACAAAAAGAGCACCTGCTAATAAATAAAAAAGGGAGCCTAAGCTCCCTTTTCTTTTTCTATTTACCAAGTAAATTTTTAAACTCTTGAGTCAGAATCGGAACAACCTTAAAAAGGTCGCCAACTATTCCGTAGTCTGCCTTTGTGAAGATTGGGGCATCAGGATCTGTGTTGATCGCAACGATTACTTTAGAAGTTCTCATACCAGCTAAATGCTGAATAGCACCTGAAATTCCACAGGCAATATAGAGAGAAGGAGAAACTGTCTTTCCAGTTTGACCAACTTGCATATTGTGAGGAGCGTAACCTGCATCTACGGCCGCTCTTGAAGCGCCAACCGTTGCACCAAGGACGTCAGCCAATTGATTAAGAATACTGAAGTTCTCAGAATTCTTCATTGCCCTACCACCAGAAACGATAATATTGGCTTCTGTTAAGTCTAATTTTTCTGAAGTTCCTTTTACGATTTCTTTGATTAGCGCTTTGATTTCTGAGACAGAAGCATTGGCCTCACTAACATTACCGGCACCGGCGGTAGGTGAAGCATCCAAGCCTAAAGCATTGGGACGAACAGTAATAAAATGAGGAGCAGCTCCTGTGAACTCAACCTTGGCCAAGCATTTACCTGCAAAAAGTGGTCTAGTGCCGGAAAAAGTAGAACCGTCATAAGAGAAGTTCGTAACTTCTGAGATCATTCCTGAATTAAACATTGAAGATAGTCTCGGGAATAAATCTTTACCAATAGAAGTAGAGCCAGCAAAGATATACTCATAGCCATTGGCTTTGATTAAATCATGAATTGCTTGAGCATACCCTTCTGGAGAATAATTCTTTAGTGCATCACCTTTAAGAACATGGATATTTTCTGCACCGTATTTTGCCAAATCCTCTTTTGCTGAAGTTGGAAAATCGCCAATGGCGACAACATCAGGCTTAACTCCTTTCATTTTTCCCAATATTTCAAGCGTAACTGATTTTGCATGGTCTTTTGAAAATTCTGTAAATACTAATGTCTTAGACATATGAACTCCCTTTAATTAAATAACTTTGGCTTCATTACGAAGAAGGCCAACAACTTCACTGACAACACTGTTTAATTTAGCATCGTCCATGGCATCAAATTTCTTACCTGCTGGTTTCTCCGGTGGTAATTGAAATTGAGAATATTTTACTTTGCGATCAGCATCAGTAACGCCAACATCCGCAAGTGAAAACTGTTGCAGAGGCTTTTTCTTAGCTTTCATGATTCCTGGGAGTGAAGCGTAACGTGGAGTATTTAATCCCTTGTTACAAGCAACGAGACACGGAGTTGATGCTTCGTAAACTTCCAATGAGCCACCTTCAATTTCACGCTTGAGCATTAATTTTCCGCCGTTGTTTTCAAAGCCAACAACAACACTTACCGAAGGCATGCTCAACATTTGGGCCAAAATTTGAGGTACTTGCAGGCAGTCATCATCGATAGCTTGCTTGCCTGTTAAAATAAGATCAGCAGATTTGCCAGATTTTTCAATCGCACCCTTTAAGGCTTTTGCGGTTGAAAAACTATCAAGGTTATCATCGCCCTCAACCAGAATGCCTTCATCAGCACCCATCGCCATCGCTGTTCTAGTGGCTTCAGTGTCTTTAACACCGCCAACTCTTAAAACAGTAACCGTTGAGCCAGTCACTGCAGCTTTCAACAAGAGCGCTTGCTCGACTGCAAATTCATCATATGGGTTCATGATCCACTTGATTGAGCTCGTTTCAATAAAAGTTCCATCCGCACGAGGAACGATTTTTGTTTCAGTATCAGGAACCTGTTTTACGCACACAAAAATATTCATTTATACTCCTTCAAAAGTATGATTTTTTAAATCTTTGGCATAACGTCGTAGAGAATAAAAAATACCCTCTATTTTTAAAAGATTTAGTCTTTTTCACAAGAGAAAAGAGCATTTGATTAGCTGATTTCAATCATTCTTCAACAAATAACCAACAAGAATTATCAAATTCGTTTGAAAACTGATAATGACGCATAAGTTCTTTGCCAGAGGAAAGATCAAGTAAGGGAGTCATAATAAAACTGCGTTTAAAAACTTCAGGATGTGGAACGGTCAGGTGCTGTGTGCTTAACCTCAAAGTGTCTAAAAATAAAATATCAATATCAATACTTCTTGGCCCTTTTGAAATTGTTCTCGTTCGCCCCAATTCCTTTTCAATGTTGAGAAAAGTTGTCATTAAAGTCTCTGGCGCTCTCTTGAGTTTATCCTGAAGAACAAGGACTTGATTGAGAAAATCTGGCTGGTCCAAATAATCTACGGCCGCTGATTCGTAAATGGGACTTTGTTCAATGATGTTAAAATTACTTTGTTTAATAAGCTCAAGCGCATTGACGAGATTTGATTTTCTATCATCAAGATTTGAACCGAGCGATACAAAGATTTTCATGGCGACTTTTGCTTAGCTTGGGTATTTGTTTCTTCAGTATGTTCTTCAATAATAGAGTGAATTTTTGAACCGACAGGAGGTTGAGGTGGTCCCTTTACTCCACAAGAAAAAAACAAAGCGAGAACAAATAAATAAGTGAATTTAAAATTCAAGGGCAAATCCCATATTGACCATATCTGAACCGAGTTCGAGTCTGGCAAACCAACCAGGAACAAGTCTCTTTAAAAGTGAAATACCAAAGACAACCTGCGACTTTTTCATGTCTTCTACGAGCGCTTTTTCAGCCTCGAAGTCGTTACCACTTCCATCGTCAACTCCTGCTCCAGGGCTAGTTGCGTTTAGAATTTGGTAGCCAACATAAGGCATAAGATAAGAATAGTAGGGGGCTGAAATAGTATATTTCGCGCGAACTTCAAAGTTGGAAAGTGTCGTATCTAGAGTTGATGCTGGGAAATCATTAATTAAGCTTTGACCATAAAGGGCTTCTACCCAAATATTATCTTCAAGTTGAAAAGACCATGAACCATTGAACTGGTTGTATGAAGTCGTTTGGCGATCGGAATTTATTCCATCAATTCTGGAAAACGAAACGGCAATAATATTATCGGTTTTAATAACACGATTAGGATTTTCATCAAGAGCAACTTCATCTTCGAGGATATTTGAATCATTAAAGAGATCATCCTCATCTTTGATTTTTGTGGGATCACCTTCATTCTCGGCCGTAGCTTTTTGTCTAAAAAGGAAGCTGTCGTCACCGCGAACAACCTTGACTGAAGCACCAGCTTTGAGTTGTCCCCATAAACTTGAATTATAAACCTTAAGAGTCTTAATCCCAGAATCAGTGTCAGTAGTTTTTGCAACGAGTGCCCGAGTGACGGCCTGTTCACCAATCACAAGTGTGATGAAATCGCCCTTTCCGTAACTATTTTGTGAATTGGTAAGCACTAAAATTCGCTTAGAAGGAGATACCTTAACAATTCTCTCGGTTGGAAGATCGCTAATGGTTGAGTTTCTGCCCTCAGGAGCAGAAATTTCATCTATTACGCTTTGACCGAAAGCCGTAGTAAAATTGAGCATGGAAGTAATAAGAATCCATAACATAGAAAAATTGTACAAGAAGAATAAGTGAAATAATAGGTAGTTAGAGATATTTTCAGAGTAGATTAAAGTAAAATGTATAAAAGTCGATAAGTTAAAGGAAATCAAAGGAGTACATATGAAAATTCATAAAATATTAGCATCGATATTGTTGATCTCCCTACTCGGGTGTTCAAATGGATCGAAGAGGGATGGAGATTCTCAAGTTGTTGAAGGAACTGAGGCTTCTCAGCCTTCAGATGCAGATTTTATTGTTGATGCAGAAGATGATTCTCTAGTCGCAGAACCGATGTCTGAGACAGAAGAAGTTGTAAGTGACCTTGGAAGTTCTGAAGCTCCAATGGTTGAAGAAATGGCAGCTATTCCAAGTTCACCTGAAATTCAGGAAGTCGGAGCCATTGCTGAGTATCAAGTTAAAAAGGGCGACACTCTAATGTTAATTGCATTCAATCTTTTCGGAGATTATAGAAAGTGGAAAGAGTTGAAGTCTCTCAATAGCTTTGACGGTGCCTTAAGAGAAGGTATGGTTGTAAAATACTATAAACCAGCTCAAGAGTTTACTTGGAGACCAGAGGGACTACCATATCTTATTAAAAATGGTGATACTCTGGGAACTATTTCAAAAGATAAGTACGGAACGACTAAGAAGTGGAAGAGTATCTATGATAACAATCAACCACTCATTAGAGATCCAAATTTGATTTTCTCTGGATTTACAATCTATTATCTAGCGGGTGATAGAGATGTTGCGTCTATGCCGGAGTAATCTTTTAATGAAGATTTTAATTCGAAAAGCCCTCTCTTTTGAGGGCTTTTTTTTGATAATTCTCTCAATTCTTACTTCATGCTCAAGTGAAAAGAGATTCAATGATGTGAAGCTTGCTTTGCATTCAGAGAATATCTATGCCCACCACATGTCTGCAATTGGTAAGCAATTTACGGATGCTCAATCAAGTAAAATAGTTAAAATCAGCAATGATACATCCAGATATCTTCAAGAAGTTATTAACAGTATTCGAATCAACAATGAACTGTTTTTTAAAGATAAAAAAGAAGTTGAGCTAGTTTTCATAGAATCTGTAAATCCATTTTATTATTCACTGCCAGATGGAAGAGTTGTGATGTCTAGTGGGTTAGTTAAAAAATACATTAAAACAGAAGAGCTTTTTGCAGCCGTTCTAGCGATTGAGTTGATTCGAGTCGAAAAAAAGTACTATAAAATGAAGCGATTAATTCCTAATGGCTCAATAACAATAAATGACTTGTTAACGTTTCAAAAACTTAGCCCCGAGCAAAACGAAAAATTATACGAATGGGCCTATATTCTTCTAAGAAGATCTGGGCGAGAAGGTATCGCCGTTTTGAATGTTCTTCAAATTAAGAACAAGAATATTTTAGATTTCACACTTATGGTGGATGATGGCAGAATATTGACTAGTGCAGAAAGAAAATTTAAAAGCTTTTTAGTTTCACATGAAAACTTAGGGGAAATTTCAAAAGCCCATAATGTTCAAAATAAGAAATATTCAAAGCTTCTCTACCAAATGGAAATGCAATGAACGAAAGTGATGGCGCACGAATTAGAGAGCTTGTGCAAAATACAATTAAGACAGGTAGGCTTCCAAGTGGTGACTATGAAATAGTCAAGATGGCAGGTGATGCATCATCGAGAAGATACTATCGTTTAAAAGGATTAGAGAATAAATTTATCGTTTGCCTTGATAAGCCTAATCAAGAAGGTTCTTTATCATCCTTTCTAGATGTGCATTCAATTCTCTCGCAATCAGGCATCGAAGTACCCAGAGTTATAGATAGTGATCTCTCTCGTGGATATCTTCTCGAAGAGGATCTTGGGGAAGTTACCTTACTCTCAAAGCTGGCGACACTGGATAAACTTGATGACGAAATGATTTATTATGAAAAACTCATCGATGTATTAAAAAGAATTAACACAATCCCAGTAGCACAATTTCCCAACTCCTGTATTAACAAGTATTCATTTGATCAAGAAAAATTCGATTGGGAGTCAAAGTTTTCGATTGATAACCTTTTGGTTAAGATGATGCATTTCTCCCCAGAAGATAAACGTATTCCGAGCATCTTTTCTGAGTTTCAAAAAATTAACAAATTACTGGCTGCTAAACCTAAAGTGCTTTGTCATAGGGACTTTCATTCTAGAAATATCATGCTCAAAGATAATAAGTTTGTAATTATTGATTTTCAAGACGCGCGACCAGGAATGGCGTTATACGACCTTGTTTCACTATTGGAAGATTGTTACTATACAATTAACCGAGAGAATAAAGATAAGCTCATCGCAAGCTTTGGTGAATGGTTAGTCTCGAAAAAATATTTTAACGACATGGATGAGTATCATCACTATTATTCCCTTATGTGTATTCAAAGAACTTTTAAGGCCCTAGGAAGCTTTGGTTATATATTCGTAAACAAGGGTGATGAGAGATATTTAAAGTATATTCACAGCGGGATTGAAAAGCTGAAATTTCACCTCTATAAAACAGGCTATCAAGAATTACGCAAAAATCTAATCAGTATTCTCTATGAGCATTAACACTGGACTTATTCTCTGTGCAGGGAAAGGAACCCGCATGGGAGCCATTGGGAAAGTTTTACCTAAACCCCTCTGGCCACTATTTGAGAAGACCTTAATTGATTGGCAAATCATTCAAATGATGAAATTAGGTATCAAAAACATTTATATTAACACTCACCATGGACATGAGCTCATTACTGAGCACGTGAATAAAAACTGGCAAGGCCAAGTTCACCTGATCCACGAAAAGATACTGCTAAATGTTGGTGGCGCTATTGCCAATTTAAAGCATCAAACAAACAGTGAAGAAAAGCTATTGGTTGTAACCGCAGATATGATTTCAAATTTGGATAAAAAAGATCTCGAGGCCATGGAAAATAAAATGGCAGAGAACATTGCTTGCTTGCTTTTAATGAAAGTTGAAAAAAAGTCGAAATATAATAAAGTGATTTTCGAAAATGATACAGTGATAGATATCATCAGTTCCAATCAGGATGATCATACCTTCTCGGGGATGTCCTTAATCAATTTGAAAAAAATTAAAGCGGGAATTGAACCGGAGACCTTCTTTGATAGTTTGCTTAATTACAAGAAAAACCCAGTAAAAACATACTTCAGAAATGACATTGAGTTTTTTGACTTAGGTACAATGACTGAATTCGTGTCGTCACATGAAAAATTATTTGAAAGTTTTCAAAAGATGAAAAATGATCAAATTGTAGAAGATCTAAAAAAATATCATTTTATTCCAAATGGCTTAGAGAGTTGGATTGATTGCTTATTTCAATACATCAAAATTGAGCAGCACAACAATGTTCTAAGCTTAAAATATAAAGAGATTGTTCAAGAAATTGAACTATCAATGTCTAAATCTTGAAATTCAATGGCCTCAGTTGGGCATACTTGAATGCAGAGCCCGCAGAGAGTGCAGGTTTGGCTATCAATTATATATTTTTGATTATCTTTTAGTATGGCTAGTTCTGGGCAGATTAGTCTACAATTGTCACAAGAGATGCATTTGGTATTAATATTTAGATAAAGTATATTTAACATGATTAAAATAGTCCGCCAAAGCTTTAACATTTATTCAGTCTTACTCTTCACTATATTATCATATATTTTACTTTATATTGTGAATTCAATAGCGCTAGGAGAATCAGCTCTTAGTCTCATGAGCTTCAAAGCCTTTACGCTAGCAAACCTCTATCTCCTCGGACTCTTGGCCTTAACAGTTGTTCTGGTTTGGAAAGTTGAAAAACATAGTCACTTTTTCTATCTGGCGTTTCATATGTTTTTAATTTTTCAGTTTGTTATGAGCTTTATCGAGTCTCAAAATAAAATTATCTTGATAATAATTTTTCTTTTTATGGTTCATGTTTATCTCTTTCTCCTTACGTTAAATGCAGAAATAAATTCTGCTTCTAACAACCCACTTTACTTGAGCAATCAAGCGAACCTTTTCTTTATCAAAAAGTTATTCGTAACAATCTATTCAATTGATGGCGTTTATGAGGGGTACTTAACCAATTGGAATGATCACTCTTGTTTTATTCACTTACCAACATTAGAGGGTGAGTATCCTTCTGGTAAAATAAGGTTAATAACAAAACATTTTGGTAAAGAATTTGTCGGTCACGGAGTTATATCCTCCCGTTATGCGGAAGGAATAGGAATACGCTTTATCGAGGAACAAGAAGAAGTGTATAATTGGAAACTGTTAACAGGAATATTGAATAAGAAAGGAATAATGCCAGTATGAGGTTTCTATTTTTAAATTCACTTATCGCACTTTTGATCTTTTCTTGTACTAAGAAGCAAGCACCTGAGGATGTTTTAAGAAAGTATGTGGATTATCGCTTTTCTGCCTCTCAAACGAGAGACGGTGCTATCGAGATGCTTACGGGAGAGCTTAAGGAAAAGTTAAAGTCTCTAAGTGAAGAAGAGTTGAAGATATTTTTGAATTCGACCAATATGACCAAAAAAAGCCTATCAATTCAGTCTAGTAATTGTTCCGGGGATAAGTGTAAAATTGTTTATATTCTCAAGTACGAGAAGTCTGATCAGGGCAAGAAGCCGTATGTCGTTGAAAACAAAAAAGAGGCTGTCTTGGCCAAAGAAGAAGACAGTTGGAAAGTGTCTGAAGTAAGCAATATAAAGACTTACATTGAATCTCCTGAGATCGGTATATCGTCGAAATCAGGATCAAAATCAGAGGGCGAAGACCTTTAAGTTCGCTCACATTTTATCCGAAAAGCAGACATGACCATGCGTAAGGATGATGACAAACTCATCAGTAAATTGCTGAATGAAACATATGAGGTCTTTCCGGCCCAGGATGTCTCAAAGAGTTCAAAAGACTTGAGTGAATACTTTGCTCAGAAATCTTCCGTTTCTGAAATATCCTCTATTATTAAAGATATAGAACATTTTTCAAAAAAATCAGGAATCATTTTTCAGGAAATGGAATACCTATCTTCAATCGGTTGCTATCGAATTAGAAAAGATAATGCGACTGTTGATTTTCCATCCAATTGGTCATCGTTCTCAAGGCTTCATGAGTTTCAAGGTCTAAGTGGACTGACAACCTGTGATGAAAAAGAGTTGGGAACCTTTCTTTTGAATGAAGCCCAAGAGCCAGTGATCTATCTCGTAAATGTTAATAAACGAAATATGATCATCGTGGCTGATCAAAAAAGAGAATTTGAATCTAAATGGATTAGCAAAAAGTGCAGCCAATTAGAAGAGATCTTCTCGATGGCCTCGGTCCATACTAAAGCTGCTTAAAGAGAAAGATAATAATCTTTCATTTTCTTAGCATCGACTTCAAGGTTAGGACTATTGCAAACAACATATCCTCCGCCATTGATCTTCTTGAGACTTCTCAAAAGTGCTTTCCAGTCGAAAGCTGAGTCATCAAGATTAAGATGCTTAAGATCACCCTTAGAGTTGGTAGAAATTCCTGAAACATGAATGTGCATGTTATCAACAGTGTTTCTGCCGAGCTCTGCTTCGAGAAGCTTTAAAACTTCATCGAATTCTTCTTCGGTATTAAATTGGCCCGTTCTTGCATAGAGATGTGAAAAATCCATACAAGGAGAACAAGAGTTAATAGAGCGAGAAAGTGAAATCAATTCTTCAAGTGATCCAAATTGACTTGTTTTACCAGTCAACTCAGGACGAAGCTCGATCTCAATATCAAGGCGTCCGAGACGCTCTTCAATGATGCTTAAACTTTTCTCAACGAGATCAAAAACATCATAAGGAGAATCTTTCATATAAAATGCAGCGTGAAAGGTCATTGATTCAGCACCGCAAAGATCAGAGATTTTTGCTGTTTGAATAATTCTTTCAACAGATGAGTCGATTTTATCTTGCTCACGTGCATTGAGATTAATGTAATAAGGACCGTGAGAAGTCAGAGGAATTCCAAGCTCATAAGAAATTTTTCTCAAGCCGCTTGATACTTCTTCCTTCATGCGTACGCCATGAGCGAACTCTAGCTGCATGCAATCAAGTCCAAGTTCATGGATTCTCTTAACACCTTCAATCGGATTATTCTTTTTAACTGTGGAATTAGGCACCCCAGCAGTCCCAAAAAGGAGACGTTCAAAACGCATTTAAGACCCCCAAAAACAATAAAATCAGCCACTTGAGTAAATCAAGACACCCCAATACCCTAAATTTGGATGCTGCAGACTTATAGCCCCTTTGGGCGAAGTTGTCTATAATTTGGAAGGACTCGTGTAATTAAGAAAATGGCGGCGCGTTATGTGGTTAATAGCAATATTCTCAGAACTTCTCCTTGGGGCCCTCCTTTACGGGCTTATGCAACTAACTCCTCTTTTTATTGGAGCCTATGTTTTATTGGTGATGTTCATAAACTTCATCATATATATTTGGGGATACACCTACATCTTAAGTAAAACCAATGCTGAAGATTTAAGTGCAGATAAGAACTTGTCACAGATTAAAAATATATCTTTCAAGCTCAATGTCCATAATCCGCAAATATTTCAACTCACAGATTATCCTTTTGACCTAGTGATCTTAGTCACGACAGGTAAAAGAGTCATTATTGCGATTGGAAGAGAGCTGCTGGATTCCCTTACGTCGAAAGAAATTGATCATCTCTTATCACATAGCCTTTTAATAAACAGGAGCAAGATACGCTATTTTCAATGGCTAATCATAAAGACTGAGTTGTTATTCTATTCTCTCTCATTCATGAAAATGCTTTCGTGGACTAATATGCTTTATGTTTCAATGAGGCTACTGATCAATGGAAAAATAGATTCCATAATAATGAACGGGTTTAAGCATCAGTTGGCGATGGATAATCAAGATATATTGGTAAAACTTATTAGAAAAAAACGACAATTAGAATATAATGATAAGAGAAAAGCCGCTTCATTATATATGTCATTATCTCTAACTGAGGTAAGGCATGAAGAGCTAATGCCAAATATAACATAAAGAAAAGTTGGAATGAAAAAAAGCAAAAAAAGTTTTGAGTTAGCGAGTCTTTACCCATTCTTTTTTACAATTGCTTTTGTCGTCGTTCTTTTTCAGTATTCGTTCTCATCATTAGAAGCTGTCTTTTATGATCTCCGAGTACGGTTTGATCTCGGGACATCGTTTAAAGACAATATTGTGCTCATTACATTAGATGAAGAAAGTGATGAGTTTTTAGGTGAGAATTATCCATACACATTCGCGACCCACAGGAGAATGCTTGAAAAACTCAAGCAGGACCAACCCAAAATTATCAACTTCATGGTTAATTTTCAAGAGCCAGAGTCTCTGGTTGATAAAGAGAATCTTCTTACTTTCAAAAAAGAGTTAGTAGATTTCAAGTCAAAGGGCGGAGGGGTTCGCCTTGCCTATGAGATGGATGCTTGGGGAGAGCTCCTCCCTCCAAATGATCTTAGAGATATTGGCTATTCTTTAGCCTTGATTAATATCGACAACTCTACGTTCGCAAAAGATGATATCGTACGCAGAGCAATACTCACTATTTCGGGGGAGAACTCGCTTCATTTATGGACCGCCAATTTTGATCGTAAAATTAGTGGACTTGATGAACTATCGGCCAAAAGAATAAAGGGAGCGTATTATAATAGAGAAGCTGATGCTAACTTTGCTCTCTTTCGTTATTACACATCACCTTTAGATTCCAATGGAAGAATAAAGAAAATTCCTTTCCATCGAGTAGCTGTTGGAAATTTTCCAAGGGGATTTTTTACAGATAAAATTGTATTAATCGGATCATCGTACATTTCAAATCCTTCAGATTACTTACTTACTCCGTTTAATAAAGAAGAGTACAAATCGAGCAAGCTCTCCATTCATGCCTCTATCATACAGTCGCTTCTACAAGAAAAGACTGTTTACGCATTACCACGAACATTTAGCTATGGTGTTTCAATTTTTCTCGCTATGATATTATCCATTTTTATTTCGAGATTACGTCCGACAATGGGTTTGTTCTTAACCGTCATTCTCGTTTTCTTAGTCATCGTTAGTTCATATTTACTTTTTTCAATTTTTGGAATTTGGATTTATATATCACACATGATTTTAACTATCTTCGTCGTTTATTATATTTGGGTTCCCTTTAAGGCGATAGGGGAGTATCAAAAAAGATATGCTATTCAAGAGGAAGCGAAGCTAATTAAAAAAGTTGAAAACTTGAAACAAAATTTTATTTCTCTCATGTCTCACGATCTTAAAACGCCAGTGGCAAAAATCTCAGGCTTGGTTGATATGATTGGAAGACAAAAAGATTTATCTAGTGAAAGTAAAAAACAATTAGAACTCATTAATGACTCAACTAAAGAACTTAATGGCTTTATTACTTCCATTCTTGATCTGACAAAAATTGAAAGCAGTAATCTTACGTTGAACCTAATCACCAAAGACATCAATCCACTAATTGAATCAATTGTTCAGGGATTAAGGTATGAAGCAGGGCTCAAAAACGTCAAAATAGAGCTAGATCTTCAGCCACTTTATCCCATTACTTTTGACATGACGCTGATCAAGCGTGTGATTTCAAATCTAGTGGAAAACGCCCTAAAATATTCTGGTAATGATACAGTGGTAAGCGTTTCTACTAAAGATGAAGGGGAATGGGTTTTCATTGATGTTGCTGATAATGGAGTCGGTATTGGTGGAGATGATCTCGCCCATATTTTTGACAAATTTTATAGGGTTAAAAACGATGCGAGTCACTCTATAAAAGGTACAGGGTTGGGTCTCTATTTAGTTAAATATTTTGTAGAATTACACGGTGGCACCATTGGAGTAGAATCTACAATGGGACAAGGGACTAAATTTACGGTAAAATTAAGAAACGCTTAAATAAAGAATGGAGTCAGAATGCATAAGGTACTAGTCGTAGATGATGATAAAGTCTTACAAGATTCCGTTAAGAGCGCTCTTGAATATCATAATTTTCAAGTAGACGTAGCGGATAATGGGAAAGAAGCAGTCAATGCTGTAACGACTTCGAAATATGATTTAGTGGTGATGGACGTCAATATGCCAGAAATGGATGGTATTGAAGCTCTTCAACACATTAAGCAGTACGATCCTACTATTATCGTCATCATCCTTACCGCTTATTCAAATGTCGGTGACGCTGTAAAAGCCGTAAAAGAGGGCGCTTATAATTATTTAGAAAAACCAATTAGTAGTGAAAATTTAGTAGCACTTATCAAGCGTGCTCTAAAAGCACGATCACTTGTTGAAACCTCATTATTTTCAGCACCGGCCCTCTCTCTTGGGGGAACCAATGACGACAAGTTTGTTGGTCAATCTGATGAGATGAAGAAAGTTTTCAATGTTATTCAAAAACTTGCACAAGTGAATACTCCAGTTCTTATTCGGGGAGAATCAGGTACAGGGAAGGAGCTCGTTGCTAAAGCGATTCACTTCAATGGGCCAAGAAAAGATGAAAAATTTGTAACAATAAATCTTGCAGCCATTCCAGATAATTTGATTGAATCAGAACTTTTTGGTCACGAAAAAGGAGCTTTCACAGGAGCTTCTGAACGTAAAATTGGTAAATTCCAATTTGCGGATGGGGGAACAATTTTTCTGGATGAAATTGGAGACGTGTCTCCAACCATGCAAGTTAAATTGTTAAGAGCACTCCAGGAAAAAACCTTTACACCTGTCGGTTCTAATCGGGATATCAAAGTTGATGTGAGAGTTATAGCAGCATCGCATAAGCCATTTGAAGAAATGATCAAGCTAGGAACCTTCAGAGAAGATTTGTTTTATAGATTAAATGTTCTTCCTGTTTATTTGCCACCACTAAGAGAGCGCAAGTCAGACATTCCTCATTTGGTGGATTATTACATTAAATATTTTAATGATGTTCACAATCTTAATATTCAAGCACCAACTGATGATGCGCTTGAATTATTAAAAGGCTACAAGTGGCCAGGAAACATTCGCGAACTTAGAAACGTAATTGAGCATTGTTTTATTATTGAATCAGGTGATCAAATTAAGGTGAGTTCTTTGCCTGATATTGTTAAGAAAAATGCCACATCAAAAACTGAAGACAGAGAAGAAAAAGATGAGTCAATTATTGATATTAAACAAATTAAAGACTCTGTTCTTGATGAAGTTAAGTCTGTACCGCTAGGCAAATCTCAATTTAATATCCAGTTAAAAATTGATGATTCCAAAGGTGAGCAGACAGATTTAGATTTTCAAGTTGCTAAAGAAGAATTCGAAAGAGAATTCATTGTTCAAGCTTTGAGAATCAACAAAGGAAAAATCAACCAAACGGCCCTTAAGGCGAATATTCCGAAGAAGACTTTACTTCGTAAAATTGAAAAATACGTCATTAATCCAAAAGACTATTACTAAATGTCTAAGTCATGGTTTACATCCCTATTTTTAAGCGCAGGGATAATCGTAGATCAAATGATGAAGGGCAGTTTGGCCCAAATTACGAATTCAGAATACTCGGAACAGCAGGCGCCTCGTTTTTTTCTATCATTAAAGCTTACGGAATACAGTTTGCTGGACTCAGTTCCCCTCTTATCAAACTTAGTGATTAGTATTCTCTACTTCCTTTGCATTGTATGGGTTGGAAAGCTTTATGTGACGGCCTTCAGGAAAAACCAGATGGGTCCTTTGGTGGGAATGGTTATTCTATTAACGGGACTTCTTTGTAATTTTTTTGATCGTTCTGTTGCGGGTCATGCCTTTAGCTGCTTTCTCCTAAAGATGAATTTAATATATCTAAGTTTTTCCATTGCAGATATTTATATCCCAGTCGGAATTGTGACTTATATTTATTTCACCTATTTCAAGCGAGTGAAATCTTGAGACCTCTCCTTTTTCAAATAGGATCATTTTCACTTTACTCCTACCCCTTACTGTGGGGAATGGCCTGGGGATTGGCCTACCGACTCTGTGAACATTATTTGTTAATAAGAAATGAATACAACAGAAAATTTCTCCTCTATTTTGTTGGAATTTTTATTACAGGATGGATTGGTGCGAAAGTTCTTTTCCTCATTGTCTCAAGTCATAATCACCTCGATCAAACAAGTGCGAGCTTTTGGTTGGGGGGAGGATTTGTATTTCTTGGTGGATTAATTGGTGCAACACTTTTCACTCTATTCTCACTCAAGAAAAAGTGGATAAGTCTTTTGCAGTTGAATCTCATGCTACCAGCACTTCCTTTTGCCCATGCCGTTGGTAGAGTAGGTTGTTTTTTGGCCGGTTGTTGTTATGGAAAACAGTGTGACCTGCATGCAATAGGTTTGGACCGATACCCTGTTCAACTCATGGAATCAGCAGGTCTTGTGTTGATTGGTCTGTGGCTACATCGAAATAATAAAAATAAAAACGAACAAAAAAATCTTCGCGAGTATCTCATCAGCTACGGTATATTGAGATTTTCACTTGAGTTTCTACGTGGGGACGAAATACGTGGAGTTTATCTCAACCTGCTATCCACTTCTCAAATTGTTTCTATTGCAATGATCAGCATTGGCGTAGTAATGATTTATAGAACTAAGCGTTCTCTTTAGATTCAGGCAAGATACCAGCTTCAGCTTGAATAGTTTCGAGTTGTTCTTGAGGTATATAGAGTTCTGATTTTAAGGTTTCATTTCCCCAAGCGGTATAAGAATCTTCATGTTCGTACATTGTAATGGTTTCCCACGGACAGTCTTGAGAACAGTTTTGACATCCGATACAACGAGCAATATCGATCTCGACAGTTTGTTGAAAAGTTGGGTTCTCAGGGTTTGGGCCTGGAACAATTTCGATAGAGTCTACAGGACAGCCAGCAATGCAAACCTCGCATCCTGTACAGCCAGACTGGTGAACAACAGCTATGAGTTTTGGTGGTTTTTTTCCCTTGCGAATAGGTTTTAACCTCGCAGAATGAAAGGGGTTTTCAACTAAAACTAAACGGTTATCAGAGTCAGACACGTAGCTTCTCCTTAAATAGGACTCAATTGTAGCATAATTTTGCTTACTTAGATTTATAAGCTATATTGCCCATGCTGTAAATTTACATAAGAGCATAAATAATAAATATTGGTGGACTATGACTAGATTACGTTTCGTAACCGCAGCCAGTTTATTTGATGGGCATGACGTTTCAATTAATATCATGCGCCGACTTCTTCAATCAAAAGGCGTAGAAGTGATCCATTTGGGACATAATCGCTCGGCCAAAGAAGTGGTCGATTGCGCACTTCAAGAAGATGCTCATGCGATCGCCATAAGTTCTTATCAAGGTGGTCACAATGAATATTTCAAATACATAAGAGATTTATTAGATGAAGCTGGCGCAAAGCATATTCGCATTTTTGGCGGTGGCGGCGGTGTTATTACACCAAAAGAGATAAAAGCACTTGAAGAGCAAGGAATTACAAAAATTTACTCGCCTTACGATGGAATGAATTTGGGATTAAATGGCATCATTGATGACATGATCGAAAAGGCTCGGCACGATACATACAAAGATTACCCCTTTTCAGAAAAAATCAAATCACAAATTGTCGATAAATATACAATTGCTAAAGCGATTTCTTTTATTGAAGACAAGGGAGAATTTCCAGTTACTGCCAAGGCTCACAGCACCCCAGTCCTAGGCATAACGGGAACTGGTGGAGCTGGAAAGTCATCGCTCATCGATGAACTCCTCCTTCGCTTTAAGCAGCATTATTCCGATAAAAAGATTTGTTTGATCTCTGTAGATCCATCTAAAAAGAAAACGCAAGGTGCCCTTTTGGGAGATCGTATTCGCTTGAGTTATTCTTCAGACGAAAACTTTTTCGTAAGATCGTTGGCCACAAGAGACTCTTCAAACGAATTGAGTCCACAAATTAAAAAAGTAATTGAATTTGTTAAAAGTCTCGACTTTGACATGATCATTGTTGAAACATCGGGCATCGGACAATCATCGAGTGAAATTACTGAAATTGCCGACTCTTGTTTATATGTCATGACTCCAGAGTATGGCGCCGCTACTCAGTTAGAAAAAATTGAAATGCTTGAATCAGCACAATTTATTGCCCTCAATAAATTCGAAAAGCCTAGATCAGAGGATGCTTTTCGGGACATCAGAAAGCAGTTTAGAAGAAATCATCAGCTCTTCGCTGGTCACCCAGGTAGTCCAGAAGATGTAGAGTTGCCTATTTTTGCAACTATGGCTTCAAAGTTTAATGACCCCGGAGTGAACGCTCTTTTTGTTGATTTATGCGAAAGCTTTTTACGTTGGGACACAAGTTTTAAAATTAAACTTGTCATTGACCGCGAGAACACCAAAAAGTTATCAATTATTCCAGCTTCAAAAGTTTTTTACTTGAGAGAAATCGCAGAAGCCTGCAGAAACTATAATCACGAAACAAAAGAGACTTGCGCTACATTGCTTGATTATGAAGCCCTTGATCGTACCCACAAATTAATCAAAGATAAAAAAATTGAAGATCTCAAAAATAAAACGGCTGAAAAATTGGGAGAAAAAGTTTTAAGTTCAGTTAAAGAATTTGAAGATGTGATTGAGCAATATGATTCTGGCGAATTTAGCTATAAAGTTCGCGACAAAGTTCTTAAGGTAAGTACCAAGTTTACATCTCTTTCTGGCCAAAAAATATCAAAGGTTGGTTTTCCACGCTTTCAGTCGCTCGCTGAAAAATATAATTTCATTCGCAATGAGAACCTTCCTGGATTCTTTCCCTATGTTGCAGGAATTTTTCCTTTTAAGCGAAATGATGAAGACCCAAAGAGAATGTTTGCCGGAGAGGGCGGACCTGGTCGGACCAATAAACGCTTCCACTTCTTATCACAAAACGATACAGCCAAGCGACTTTCAACGGCCTTTGATTCTGTAACCCTTTATGGTGAAGATCCTTCTCTGAGACCAGATATCTTCGGAAAAATTGGTGAGTCTGGCGTCAGTATTGCGACTTTAGATGATATGAAAGATTTGTACAGTGGCTTTGATTTAACATCGCCTAATACATCTGTTTCAATGACTATTAATGGTCCAGCTCCCATAATTCTCGCTATGTTTATGAATACGGCCATCGCGCAAAAACTTAACGGTGAAGAATTTTGGGATGAAAAGAAACGCGTAGAAATTATGCAATCTGTTCGAGGAACAGTTCAAGCAGATATTTTAAAAGAAGATCAGGCTCAGAATACTTGTATTTTCTCTCTCGAATTTGCCTTAAAAATGATGGGTGATATTCAAGAGTACTTTTGTAAAAATGCAATTCGAAATTATTATTCTGTTTCAGTAAGTGGTTACCATATTGCTGAAGCCGGAGCGAACCCGATTACTCAGTTAGCTTTTACGCTTTCAAACGGATTTACATTTGTTGAATATTATTTAAGTCGTGGAATGAAGATAGATGATTTTGCACAAAATCTTTCTTTCTTCTTTAGTAACGGTCTTGATCCAGAATATACCGTGATTGGCAGAGTCGCTCGTAAGATTTGGGCGGTAGCGATGAAAGAAAAATACGGAGCAAGTGAAAAGTCTCAGAAGTTTAAGTACCATATTCAAACTTCTGGACGATCTCTCCATGCTCAAGAAATCGACTTTAATGATATCAGAACAACACTGCAGGCCTTTTTAGCGATCTCAGATAACTGTAATTCACTACACACTAATGCTTATGACGAAGCTATTACTACTCCAACTGAAGAGTCAGTCAGAAGAGCGATGGCCATTCAAATGATCATTAATCGTGAATTTGGTCTCAATAAATCAGACAATCCAGTTCAAGGTTCTTTTATTGTTAATGAATTAAGTGATTTGGTGGAAGAGGCAGTCTTGCGAGAATTTGAAAATATATCGGACAAAGGTGGAGTGCTCGGAGCGATGGAGAGCATGTACCAAAGAGGCAAGATACAAGAAGAATCTCTTTATTATGAGACTTTAAAAGATTCTGGAGAATTTCCAATCATTGGAGTCAATACTTATATCAATCCAAATTCAGAATCTCAGGCAACTCAAGAAATAAATATCACTCGTGCCTCCTATGAAGAAAAAAATGCTCAAATTTCGAGAGTAGAAAATTTTCAGAAAAAGAATGAAGACAAAACAGCTGAAGCCCTTCAGAAACTTCGAGAAATTTCATTGGCCGGTGGGAATATTTTTGAGGGTTTGCTTTACGCCGTTAATTATTGTTCATTAGGACAAATAACCAATCTCCTTTATGAAATTGGCGGTAAGTATCGGAGAAACATGTAATGAAGATTTATACAAAGACAGGTGACCAAGGAATGACTTCATTAATTGGAGGAACGCGAGTGTCAAAGGCTTGTGATCGCCTTGAGGCTTACGGGGAGCTTGATGAGCTCAATTCCTGGATTGGTTTTGTCCTTGCACAATCTCGATTAGATAAAGAACACATGGAGCTACTTTTAAAAGTTCAAAATGAACTTTTCGTGATGGGGAGTTTTCTTGCTTGCGAGCCAGAGAAGAGATCACAGTTTAAACTTCCTCAGTTGAGCTCAGACCTCATTAGTGAAATGGAAAAGCTCATAGATGACATAGATTCACAGGTTGAACCACTGACTAACTTTATTTTGCCAGGTGGAGGAAATGAAGCCGCTTCTATTCACCTCGCGAGAACAGTCACTCGCAGAGCAGAAAGAAAAATTGTCGCTCTTGCGAATGACGAAGAGTTGTCTGGACTAGAGTCAATAGTCATGTTTTTGAACCGCTTATCAGATTATTTATTTGTATTGGGGAGACTTTCTAATATGAAAAATAAGATTAAAGAGACAATTTGGAAACCTGGTAAGTAATTTATTTTTTAAATAGGTTAATGATTTTATCGGCTAAGCTCTCTTTTTCTTCCGGAACGACTTTTTTTAGTTTACCTGATTTTTTCTTAGATTCTTTCTTTTCAACTTTAATCATCTTCGTCTGACCTGTTGATTCATCCATATCCATTACACTGTCGACACCAATTTCGACATTTGGCTTTGCTTGGGCAATCTCCTTGGCCCTCTCATTTATTTTTGAAGAAACATTAGATTCCCCTTTTTGAGTTTTTGATTGTGTTAAATTCTCTTGTGGTGGTCGAATGCTTTTAAATTGGCTGCCGGAAATCTGTTGCTCGTATTCTTGAAGTTTAATAAAGGTAACACTTGTTTTTTGACCTTCGCGTGTATGAAGTTCTTTTTCTTTATTATTCATCCCAGTAGGATCAAGCCACATAACGACATTGCCGATTTTTATTTCATCTTCAAGATAGAGATAGGACTCTGCTATGCGATAATCATTGATATAGGTTCCGTTGGTCGAATCGAGATCTTTGACCACCGCCTTACCATCCTTGCCAATTTTAACGGCCAGATGTTTTGAGCTCGTCATTCCGTCGGCCAATTGGACATGGCAACCATTGGCCCTACCAATAAAAGATGCCTTGATTCCCAACGGGATTCTCTTCGTTTGACCATCTTCTTTGATAATGAGAAATATTGACACGTTTAGAAAATCCGATGGTTAGAAGTTGTACAAATTAAAAATCCATACTTGAGGTAGATACGCATATGCTATAATAGATTATATTATGATTTCACGAAACAGTGTAACAATAAAATATATTTAAGGGCGTTATGGAATCAATAGTTAACCTCACACCAAAAGCCATAGAAGAAGTTAAACGTATTTTTCAAGCCGAAAATACGTCTCAGGAAACAGGTCTTCGACTTGCAGTTATCGGTGGTGGGTGCTCAGGACTGTCTTATAAAATGGACTTTGATCAAGCAAAAGAAAAAGACAAAGTTTTTGAATTTGATGGAGTTAAAGTCTTCATTGATCTCAAATCTTCTATCTATTTGAAGGGTGTATCTCTCGATTTTGAAGATGGACTAAAAGGAAAGGGATTTGTTTTTAAGAATCCCAATGCAACTAATACTTGTGGATGTGGCGAATCCTTTTCTGTTTAAGTTATGGGAACATTTAACACGCTTCCACTTTTCCAAGATACCTATTCTTTAGCTAATTTTTCCAAATTAATTGTCTCTGGTAGTGATCGTTTAAGCTTTCTTCAAGGGCAGCTTACGCTCGATCACAATTCTTTGAGACCAGGGCTAGCTCAACTTTCCTCCCGTTTAGATAGATCGGGAAGAATTCAATCTTGTTTTTATACTACGATTCAAGACCAAACATTTGTTTTGTACTCAGTTTCGGAAACGATTGATCACCTTAAGGCTGATCTCGAGAAATTTATCATCTCGGAAGATGTGGAACTCTTGTCATTGCCTTTGGAAGATTTTGATTTGAAGCGACTTGAGAATCACAAGGTTAATCCTAATGATGTGGTTCTCTCATTAGGAGGAGTTCTCTTTGTCATTTCTCCAAGAAATCAAGCTCAATCGTCGGGAATGCTTGAATTAGATGCAATATCATTTTTTACAGAGCAACCAATACTTAAAAATGTTGAAAAGAAAATACTCATCAATGAATCCCCACTATCCGTCATCGGTCTTTCTCTCTCAAAAGGTTGTTTTTTAGGACAAGAGACGGCTTCGAAATTGTTGGTACGTGGAAAAAATACCTATGTTCCTAGACTCGTTTTAAAAAAGTCTGATTGCACTCTGCTTAATGTCAAAGATCAGAAAATTGAAGAATTTGATTTCTTGAATCAAGCTTTTCTCAAGTTAAAGTTTAAAAATAACGAAGAAAGACTTTCCTTTATTGAACTTGCTGAAAAAAAACAAGTTGAGTACTTAGATTTAGATCCGTCATCGCTTGATGTGATGAGCCTTGTTGAAAAGAAGGCCAATAGTGCCTTTGAGAATTCACTCGATTTTTTTCATCAGAATAAATATGATGAATCTCTCATGCTTGTCGAGCAATGCCTCATTTTGAATCCGACTCATCTCGAAGCTTATGAGCTAAAGGCCCAGATTTTATCAAGCCTTAATCAAAATGAAAAAGCGATCCAGACAATGTACGATCTATTAGAAATTAATCCAAAGAACTTCATGGCCCACACTAATCTCTCTCTTTTTTATATAAAACTTAATAATGTAGAGAAGGCTGAAGAGCACAAGGCTCTTGCAGCCTCGATGCAAATGTCACAAGGAAGTGTGAATCAGCAAGAGCTTGATGATCGCAAAAGAAATGAGCAAGATAGAAGAATCTCCATGTTTGAAGAAGTATTAGAAATTGATCCTGAGGATGAAATGGCCCTCTCTGGATTAGCAACAATATTTCTAGAACGAGAGCTCTATAAGAAATCACTTACTTATTTTGAAGCGCTAATAAAATTGAAACCACAGCATCTCGATTATGCATTTAAGACGGGGATAAACTATCTTAAAGCCGGCATGCTAGATCAAGCTCGATCTCAATTTTCGAAGTCCCTTGCATTAGCAAAAGAGAAAAATGATCAAACTAAATGTGAGCTTATAGAAAATTACTTAAATTCGATATCGTGAAAATGCTTGAGATTGACTCTATATTCTTCATATAGCTTTAAATAATTCGAATACATCATAGGGTTAAGGCACTCTAGCGTAATTAGGGCAACATCAATGAGCTTTGAATCATTCTCAAATTTTTCTCTATAGATTTGGAGCAACTCCTCGCCCTCAATGGATACCTTATTATCTTCAATGCATAGTTCAAGTATGGGAATGCAAGCTTTCATTAAAAGGTTTTCCTCGAGATATCTGAACGTAATTCGGTCAAGTTCCACTATCTCAGTTTCGTTGGCCGATAGTTCTAATGCAAAAGGGAAGAGCTTGGAAAAGAGATTATGGGCCCAAAAAAATGTTATAAAGGCATGATAAATTCCGCGTGCTGGTCTCAAACTCCTTCGCCAAGGACTTAAATAATCTTGCTCTTGATCCTCAACCACGAGTTCACAGGTATTTAAAACCTGATTAAGAAGATGGTGACCATTCTCATGAAGGAGATCATCGAGATGATCTACAAAATCTCGAAAACCATAATTTATCGAAGAAAAAAGGGGTAAGTCTTGCATTGAATAGCTAACAATATTGTCTTCAAGCATCGGAACGACATATGTCGTTCCGATAGAGAGAATATTGAGAAACTCATTATCAATATAAGGAAATAAATTAATGGCCCGCTGAGTGCGTTCTTTTACTTCATCAGCAATTGAAAAAGTCTCAGCATTCGTACGAATTTGAAAGGTTCGCCCCTCGGAATTGACCTCATTCTGAAAAAAGAATCCTTTGAGCTTTACCTCATTGTTACCAATTCTTAATGTGATCTCCTTTTTACTTCCGCTTCTTGAAATGAGCTCAATCGTATGATCGCCATTATCTAAAGGAATTGGAAAATAGTAATCCACCATGGCATAGAGTCCGGAGGCAGAATCACCAATATTGGGAAGATAGGGGTATTGAAGAGCATTCTCAAAATAGACTTCAGAATTGAAATCAATATGAAGATAATAGAAAGCCATGATCTTGTTTTCAAGGATGGCCATTGTTTCAAGGGTCGCTACCATGAGGTCTTGGTAAAAATCTAAATAATCGAAGAAAAAATCACCAAGATCGGTACCACTCCAAAAATCTAAAATATCATTAGCGGCATCATCATCAATTGTATATTCAGTGAGGAGATCACTGATTCTAATAAGCTTTGAAATACTCGATAGAAAATAAACGGAATATGAAATTTCTGAATCTAATATAAGCTCAGAGTTCACTTGCTTAATAAAATCTTTAAAAGTTTCATTGAGTGAAACTTGGTCCTTGTTGGTCATTAACCAGTGAACATCTTTTTTAATTTGAAGATGAAGGTTGGCAAGATTGCTTTCGAAATGCTGTTGTGATGTATTCAAAGATATTCCCGCTATCAAGCGATAGAATGGCTGGGGCGGTCAGATTCGAACTGACGACCAACGGATTAACAGTCCGCTGCGCTACCACTGCGCCACGCCCCAGTAATAAAGAAGACTTAGAGAACATTTATAAAGGACTTCACTCCTCTTTGTCCAGTGTTTCGAATGAGAAAAAAGCGTGTAAATAGTTGTTATTATGTAGCCTCGAGAGGCCTAAAGAAATAATGAGAAATAGCCGATAGGTTTACTCAGGATAATAAAGGGGATCATCTTGTTAATTTATACATTACTAAGATTGTTAACCCCGGAAGAAATCAATGATTTGATTACAACCGGCAGTGGGCATAAGAGAGTTTCTCTAAGCGAGATCATGTTGAAAGAATTCGATGAGTCTAACGACCCAGAGGAAAGTGAGGCCAAGATTTTGCCTTTCAAAAAGAAAGTTGAAAGTGATGATAGCGAAACTCAAGAAGAAGTCGTTGTCAGTGAAGAGGATCAACCTCTACCTGAACTCAGCTTAGAAATGGGACAAAGATGTCATAAAGTCCTCATCGATATGAAGAAGAAACATAAACACAATTTAAAAGACATATTTGCAGCGAAAAGAAATACGAAGAAGGTTAAAAACACTAAAGAGACTTCACTTTTCATTATTGAAGAGAAGAAAAAATTAGAGCACGCTTCTCAAACCTTAAAAGGTAAAGAAATAATTCAAATGTATGAAAAAAACGCGAAAGTAGATATCAACATTTATCGCAACAATAAAGATGATCTTCATAAATCAAATCAATTCGGCGTTCTGGTCAATAAGAAACAGGCCTAATCTTGTTTAATACCCACTAGATTTGCGCTATTCCCTGCCTGAGCATTTAGTGCTTCAAGGCTCGACATTTGGTAAACGCACGAGTCAATTGTCGCGACGGCCGCTGGTCTATAATTTCCAGAGTTCTTAACTCCACCAAAAGGAAGTTTAGCACTAGCACCACAAGTTGAACGATTGAGATTAATTAATCCAGAATCTATATTCAATATACATTCCTTGAAAATAGCATCTGATTTTGTGAAAACACAGGCTGCAAGTCCGTACTCAATTGTTGAAATGGCAGCGAAAGCCTCTTCGATTTCTTCATAAGGTACAATCGTGCAATTTGGGCCAAAAATTTCAGACATAAGAAATAAACTTTTTGTATCCCATTTGGAGGCCAGATGAATTGAAGGAGAAACGTAGTGACCCTTATACTTCTTTTCCAGCTGTTTACCGCGCATTATTTCTTCAATGCCTTCGCGCTTGGCCATTCCCATGAAGAGAAGATAAGTGTCGAGTGCTCGTTGATCAACAAGAGGGCCCATGAGAGGTGTCACTTCATGTTCAATCGGATGATCAATGATAACTCTTTTGGAAATTTCATGAAACTTCATCACAAATTGATCAACAAGACTTTTGTGAACAAAAATGACAGCAGTTGAAGTACATCGCTGCCCAGTGGTTAAGTAGCAGCCTCGAATAAGCTCTTCAAGCGCGAGATTAATGTCAGCATCTTTATGAACGATTGCTGGATTTTTTCCTCCGAGCTCTAGTGCAACTAATTTGCTGAGGTCTTGATGAGTTGTTTCTAAAATTCTAAGTCCTACTTCCTTGGAGCCAGTAAAGAAAACGCCCTTGATTGATTTTGATCTTGTTAAGCGCGAAGCAATTTCTCCAGCTCCATTAATGAGATTGATCACTCCTTTAGGAAAAGAGGCTTGGTGAAAACAATCCATCATAAGTTGGGCACTATAACAAGTACGCTCAGACGGCTTAAAGATAACGCTATTTCCAGTAATGAGAGCAGAAAGAATTTGTGTATTGGCAAGGTGGCAGGGGAAATTAAAAGGCCCTATTACCAGGCAAGGGCCTAGGGGCTTGAAAAAAACATGACCCATGGTTTGTGGCATGATCTCTTCATAGTGTTGATCTTTCACTCGCGGCAATGAATCATTTATTGTGACATCAACCTTTGAGATAAGAGAATTCGCTTCAGTCATGGCCTCCCAAAGAGGTTTACCCATTTCAAGCGAAATGGCCTCTGCAATTTGATCTTTAATCTTTATGAGATTTTCCTGATATTTTTTTAAATAATTAATTTTTTCTGTTAATGGAACTCTCTTCCAGAAGTCATATCCTGACTGAGCGGATTCTAAAACCTTATCAACAGCTTCTAAATCGACAGGGCATGTCCACAAAAGTTCGTCCGTGTTTGCTGGACAATGACGATCAATATAGGAAAGTTTATTGTCCTTGTTATTTTCTCTTGGAGCTTGGTAATTACCATTGAAGTAATTGCCTTTAATTTTAAATCTCATAATCAACCTCAATCTAATACAGTAAAAGTGATTTTTTCATCTTTGTAATGTCTTTGAATATTTTCTTTGTCGGCAATATTTAAGATAAGTTTTGACTTACTTTTCTTGCCTTTTAATTTAGCAGCAATAAATGCATTCGGAGTATTGGAGAAACAGGCCAAAATATCCTGCGCATCTTCATCTTCAAGCTTTGCCCACTCTATAGGAAGCGTCTGTTGAATTTTTTTGATCGGCTTAATATCATCAGTTTTAGCTCTATAATGAGGTCCACCGTCGAAAGGATCGACTTCCTCTGTATAGTGAAAACCTATGGACTCAAGCATTTTTTTTACCGGTAAAGTTTCTTTGCCAACTTTTCCAATCGCAAATCGTGCCTCGGGGGGGAGGAGGGTTTCGTAAATCGTATCACTAGGGTAAAGACTTAGAATAAATTCCTTGTTCTGGCGACTGAGAACATCAGCATCTTCATACTCCATGTTCATGAAGCGTCGCCCGATAGCCTCCCAAAGTGGAGATTGCCCCTTATTATCCAGTGGAGGCATGAGCTCAGAATGTATATAATCAGTAAAGCGATGGCGATTTAAACCAATATACAGAAAACGAACATAAGATAATTGTTTTCCTAATTTATCAGCATGACCTCTAAAGTCTGGAGAAAGAATAAGCCCACCAATTTCACTCCATCCATCAGAAGTGAGCCCAAGTTTTAACGTACCATGAATGAATCCGGTATTAATGGTTTTGCTATACTTCTGTTCTTTTGAAACTTTTAAGTAAAAATGAGGCTCTTCTTCTGTTCCATGCTTTCCATGAATCATACTCGCACCGATAACTTTTCGTTTTTCAGAGTCTTCCAGTACAAATATATAGTAATTATTCTCAAGTTTATCAGAAGGCGATTTAAAAGATTTTATTGAAGCATTGATCTTCTTTTTAATGATGTCTCGATCCGGAGGTAGGTTAATGAAAACCATATGCTGACTTAATTCATAAAGATCATTCAGGTCATTTAATGTAGCATTTCTTATGATAAACATCGTTTGTCCTTAAAATTAAAGATAGTAAAAAGAATGTTTTGAATGACTTCCAAATTCAACGTGGGAGTAAAAAAGAGGGGAATGCTGTCCTTACTTTTTTTGATTCGTAAACATTCTTGATTTTCAAGTTGTTCAAGCTCTTCATCAGTAAAAAAATCTAATGGTAAAGAGATCATTCGTCCCTCAGCCTTGGCCTGAGGAAATTTTTGCTGACAAAAATCTGAAAGAGTTTTCGCTACTTTAAAAAAATATGAATTACTATTGTGAACGACTTTACTCTCGAGTATGTTGAACATTTTATGAGTGGTTCGTGCTTCTTTAAAAGCATTCATAAGAAATACATCTTTTGTTATAAGAACCAGCGTCTTTTCCTCAAGCGAAAAAAGGTAAGACAAATGATTTGTCTTGAGCAATTCACGAATTGATTGATTTAGCCAAATAAAGTGTTCAACAAAGTGAATCTTCTCAGTAGATAGTCGACTAAAAAAATCTTCTTTTGCCAAAGGGAGGAAACCAATTTTATAGTCACCAAAGGTTTCAAAATCATGAGACTTGTTCGCAAGACTAAATTCAAAATCAAAGGGAGATTGGTAACCAAAAGGCAGGACACCATTTTTGAGGTTGAGATCTATGAGCAATCCCTTGTCGGAACCAATGATATATTGACCCTTGCGGCTCAATTCCGTCTCTGAATTTAGAAATGGGGAAAGTTCCCTGTTGTGTTGCAAAAGAAATTCAGCAACATTGAGAAAATTTTCAGAATCAGATTGAGAAAAACTGTCCGTTTGATTCAAGCTTTTTGCCTCTTAAGTCTTATTGCATTCTACTGCACTAAGAATGATAATCATTAGCATGGAAGATATTAGCACAAGCCAACTCCTTAAGCCATTAGAGCAACTCTACTTGGCAGGCAATTATCAAGGAACTATCGATAAACTTCTCGAGATGAGAGATCAGTTGGATCTAGGCATCTATTATTACAATCTTGGCACGCTGCAGGCAAAGGTGGGTGATATGGGAGCTGCGCGCTACTCACTCGAGCAAGCTCAGTCTTATGGCTTTAATTCAACGACAGTTAAAAACAATCTCAACTTTGTAAAAAACAATCTCGCTCAAAATGGCGTAGTGATGGAATACTCATCTCCCAAGGATAAGATGCTTGAGTTTTCATCCTCGTTTGGAATGAGTAGTGTTTTGATCGTCTCTCTCCTTTTTGTTTTAGTCACACAGGCCATTTATTTTTTTGCAAAGAGAAAGTGGGATCGAACCCTTGTTGTTCTTATCTTTATTTTCATTCTCCCCATTGCTGCGAAATTTTATGTAGACCAAACTTTTATCCAAGCGGTGACGCTAAAAGATGGACCTGTTTATGAGGGACCCTCTCAAATATTTGAAAAAAAATTGGATATTAAATCTGGTGCAAAACTAGTCGTAAAAAATAATGGTGATGGCTGGTACCTTATCCAATCACCGCAGGAATATATTGGCTGGATTTTGGGTCCACAATTAGCCTTTTTAAGGAATAAGCAATGAGTGAAAGTTATGAAAGCGAAAAAGGTAAAAACTCTGCTAATTTTGAAAGCGACAGAGTCAATATTTCATTGGTAAAATATTTTTGGCAAGCCAATCCTTTTACCAGCAGCAAGACAGATACAGTTCCAAAGTTTCTAAGAAAAATTGATGTGTTGAAAAATTTTTCTGAAAATGAATTAAGAATTTTGGCAAATTCAATGCACTTTAGGAAGTTCTCTGAAAAAGAAGTTGTCTTTCGTCAAAACGATGTCGGTATTGGCTTTTATTTTATTTATTCAGGCAGAGTCGATGTCATTATTGAGGGACAAAAGTCTGAAGATCAAGAAGCTGCGGAAAATCTTGGAACCTATCTCCTCTCTCTCAATAGATTTGCCTATTTTGGGGAATTGGCCCTACTTCAAGAGAATAGCTTAAGAAATGCTACGGTTATAGCAAGAGAGCCCACTGAGCTTTTGGGGATTTTTAAACCAGATATTGAGGAACTCATTCAAACAAATCCAAATGTTGTTGCGAAGTTACTTCAATCAATTTCGCTTATTGTTTCACAAAGATTAACTTCAATGACACGAGAAATTCGAGAACTTAAATATAGAATTTCTGAGTTGGAAAAAATTAATCAATGAAAATAAAAACGTACAAGCACTTTATCTTCACTCTTATTCTCATTATGGGATTTGTGGGAATGTTCTCTTTGCCAAGGTTGTCCTTGCCTTTTTTGGCGAGCTATCTTTTTTATTTGATCCTTGAACCCTTTGTTCCTCGATTAACTCTTCTTGGTCTCAAAAAAAATATTGCCGTTATGATTATCATGACAGGTGTCCTAACGATCTCCATTTTTCCAATTATAAAGATCTCACCAATCATTTCTTCTGAGATTGAAAATATTCAATACTATATTCCGAAACTAGAAAACTATGTGAATGTTCAATTTCAACAAATTCAGCATTTTCTTCAGGCAAAGTTTGGATTTGAATTGCAGGATAAATATATTTTTGAGGCATTTAGTTATTTGAGAACTCAAGTCACGAGTGTGTTGCTCAAGCTGCCGCAGTTTTTAGCCTCTATTCTTGAGTGGATGTTTTTGGTGCCACTATTGAGCTACTTTTTACTGGCGGACTCTGAAAGAGTTAAGAAAACTTTTTTAAAACTGGTTCCCAATTCAATTTTTGAAAGATTTTATTATATTTTCCATCAGCTCAATAAGCAGATCGGTGACTATATCTTCGCAAAGTTTATTGAAGCAAGTATTGTCGGGATTATCATTACAGTGGGACTTGTTCTTTTAAAGGTCAGATTCTCCATTATTTTGGGCCTCGCAGCTGCCATCACAAATATTATTCCGTACGTTGGTCCGCTATTAGGAATAATTCCAGCAGGCCTGCTGGGCATGACAGAATACGGATGGTCTCCTCAATTTGGGGCCATGATGATTCTTTATCTTGTGGCAAATGTTATAGATATTGGGATTGTGTTTCCACTTCTCGTCTCCAAAATCGTTGATTTGCATCCTGTTGTAGTTGTGGTTAGCGTTATTTTAGGTTCCCAGTATTTAGGTGTATTGGGGATGATTATTTGTATTCCAATTGCAGCAGCTTTAAAGCTCATTTTGATTGAAATTTACAAAGAATTTTACGAAATTCGCAGCTAACCATTAAGTGACTTTTTGCGCCAAGTTTCCTATCATTCTTTTATGAAGACTATTTTTAATATTATCGTTCTTTTGGGACTTCTCTTAACTGCATCTTGTTCAACGACAAGACCTGAAGGAACCACTGAAGCTGAAGTTTTGTACAAAGAAGCACAGAAGCTCATTGCTGATGGTAGATATTTATTGGCGACAGAAAAATTGAATACTATCCGATCTCAGTATCCTTATAGTTTTTATTCAACTCACGCAGAACTTTTAAATGCTGATATTCTTTTTCAACAAGAGAATTATGTAGAGTCGGCTTCTGCTTATATTGTTTTCAAAGACTTTCACCCAAAACATGAAAAGCTTGATTATGTTATTTGGAGAATTGCAGAATCTTTTTATCTTCAATTGCCAGAGACATTTGATCGCGATTTAGCACCAGGTTATGAGGCAATCAAATATTATCAAGAATTGTTAAGAATTTTTCAAAATTCGGAATATGCAAAAGAGGCCACTGAAAGACAGGCCACCATTCAAGAAATGTTAAATAAGAAAGAAAAATATATTGCTGATTTTTACTATAAGACTGAAGAATTCGCTTCAGCACTGTATCGATACAAACAAATTTTAGGCTCTATTAGTGATAAGGAATACCAAATTCATGCCGCAACGAGGGCCATGAGCTCTGCTTCTTTTCTTAAAAGATACGATGATTGTCGCAATCTCTTTAATAGATATAAAAATTTTGTAACAGAGCCTAAGCAAGCAGAAGCCTTTAAAGAAAACCTCAAAAATTGCAAGGAAGATGAATGAAATCAATGAAAATTCAGAATGAATTGGATTCAGCTAAAGCTTTAATTGAGAAGGGAAGAAGAGCTGATGCTCTCAAAATCTTAAACGAGTTGTTAGAAGACATTGAGAACAATGATCAGTCTGAAATTTATTTTATGCTTGGAAATATCTTTCACTTAAATGGTGAAATCGGTAAGGCTATCAAGGCATTTAATAAGGTTTTAGAGCTTGATCCTTCACATACTGATGCTGCTATTTCATTGTCAGTTTTATACAATGATATTGGCCATTACGAAGAGGCTAAGAAGGTTTTTGAACAGGCCAATGAAAGAGTTCGGGCAAAAACATCTGGCGAAAAAATTGTCGATAAGCATATCTCAAAGAAGTTTGCGGCCAAGCATTATGAGCTGGCGGAGCTTTACGTAACTTATGGTCGCTACGACGAAGCCCTTTTTGAATACAATAAGGCTTCTTCTTTGGATCAAGAAAATCTCGAAATTAGAATTAAGATTGCAAAGGTCTATGCTAAAAAGAATTTTATCGGCAAAGCTTTTGAAGAATTGAAAAAATTAAAAATAGAAAATCCTAATTATATCCAAGCCCGAATTTCTTTGGGCGTTCTTTATTATGGTTCGGGAAAAATTTTAGAGGCTCAGTCTGAATGGCAACAAGTTCTCTCCAAGGAACCATTTAACAAAGAAGCAAACATGTATATGAATCTTTCTAAAACAGCGAGTGAAACAAGCATTTAAAAAATGCTTGTTTCACTGGTTGAAAATTTCTAATGAATTAAAGTTCTTTTGTATTATTGGCAGGCTTAGTAGCTGGTGCTTCAACTTTTTCAGTTGAAATTTCTGAAGTTGTGTTTGAAACAACTTGAGGCGCGCTTACTTTAGTACGTTTAGAATCATCTGAAGCAAAAGCTACGATGCTTCTCTTGAGTTCAATATACATATTGAATCTTACTTCTAATTTACTGTCTTGAAGAACGATCTGGCGTGCATTCTTAGTCTTGTTGTTAATGATGATAGGAGCTTTAAGGTTCGCAGACATATCAGTAACATTTTTTGGAATAGTAAGAATGGCATAAATCGTTGCATCACTTAGGCTTTCAAGAGAAAGACTTTGAAGCTCAGAAGGCAATAGCTTAATAGAATAGTCAGATTTAAAAATCTTTGGTTCTAAAATTGGAAATGCAACTTTAGGATCATCAACTGATTGTAGCCAAAGAATGAGAGTCTGATCACCTGGATCAACTACGAAAAATTTTGTTAACTGTTCAAAACCAAGAAGGCCTTCAGCAAAGTTGAGTATATCTTTTTTATCAACTTCAAGTTCACCAAATCTAGTCGTATTAAATTTCACCGATGCCTCCCAATAAACAGGCTAAAAAAGCCCTAAAAGATTCTAGCAACCGGTCTTCCGAATGTGCAAGTAGGAATTTACTTCTTATTGAGGTCGCTCGTAAGATCAGAAAGTGAGGTAATGTCAGACTGCGCCGCTTCCTCATTTTGATCCTGAATAGCCTTATAGACTTCTTCTCTATGGATTTTTGTTTCTTTGGGCGCTTTTATGCCAAGACGAACTTGCTTGCCCTTAATAGATACGACCACAATCTTGATATGGTCATCGATTGCAATACTTTCACCTAGCTTCCGTGTCAAAACCAACATAACAACCTCTTAGAGGGTCTACAGAACCATCCTGATTCGGTCCGAAGCTCTCATATATTATTTAGAATTAACAAAAGCAAGTAAAAAGAAGGAAAATAAATCTTATTACTTAATAAAATCAAGCAATGACTGATTTAAAACACTCTTACTGGCTTGGTAGGTGGTTTTCAATACATTTTGTTGCTTTGTAATATCTGAAAAAAGTTCGGCGATGTCAGCATCCACAAGATTACTTCGACGCTCAGCCCTATCCACATTATTGCTTTCCATAGTGGATTTGGCGGTGGCAATGGAACCCAAAAGTGAGCCTGCTCTGGTTCGAAGTGTGACAAGACGCGAAATACTGTCATCGAATTTCTCGAGCAAGCTTTGGATCATTTCGGCGTCATTGTTTTCAAGTGCTGCGACAAAGGTATCAAGTTGAGAGAATAAGCTGCCTCGTGTGCCAAAACCATCGTCTTGGGCATCAATCGAAGCCAGGTCTCGGCTTTGTGTTGCTTGAGCCGGATCTTGCTTTTCTTCCTTACCCTGATTATCTAAAGTCGGAATCGTATTGTTGTTCTTAAATGAATTTTTCTCATCCGATATAAAAACTTCATGACCATTAAGGTTAATCGGAACAAAGAAATCTTTGGAAACTTCTAACTTAATGGAACCATTGTCACCTAAGTACTTTCCGCTATCGTCAAAGGGTTTGGTGAGAGTCTTAAACCCAGAAAAAATATACTTCTGACCGACGCGCTTATTGGCAATCGCTGAAACTTGGTTGCGAATTTGTACAATTTCATTGGCGATATTTTTTCTTATGTTTTCATCGTAAAAATCTGAAGACTGAGCAATGGCAATCTCTTTTGCCTTGGTCAAAAGATCTGTCATTTCCTCAAGAGATTTTTCAGTTATATTGAGATACATCGTTGCGTAATCAGCATTACGTAAATATTGAGCATTATCACTTAACTGAGAAGTAATGGTTAAAGCTTCAACGTTATTGACTGGACTATCAGATGGTTTCGTCAATTGCTTCAAAGTAGAGCCCTTGAGTTGCAAGTCCTCCATCTTTGATTTAATCCGATTCAGTGAATAATTCACTGAAGCGGTTGAACTATTGTCAGAAACTCTTCCCACTTATATTACCTCTTAATACTTAAGACAGTATCAAACATTTCATTAGCCGTTTTCATCACTTTTGCAGAAGCGTCGTAAGCATGTTGAAAGCGTACCAAGTTAGCCGTTTCTTCATCGATTGAGACACCAGATGTTCTTTCTCGAAGAGCGTTCGCTTGAGCGAGAAGTCCCTCGGATTGTTCGGCATCAAAGTTTGCTTTGCTGGTTTCAATACCAATATTACCTATCATTTGAAGATATGATTCTTCGAAGGTTGATTCGCCATCATCTAGAATTCGCTCTTTTTGGACTTCAGAAATGGCAACAGCAATTCTGTTATCGCCAGGACTGTTAGCATCGAAACCAGTCACGATATTTGAAAGATCGCTCTTCACTTCGTCACTAAGATCCAATTCTAGGGCGGTATTATCAATTCCATTTGGAACCTTGAAAAAATTAATTCCAGTAACTGGGCCACGCTTATCAAAAGGAAGGGGATTTCCAGCTGCGTCGAGCTCTACAGGTCGATTCACAAAGCCTTTGCGATGGATTGAATTCACAGTGTTAACAAAGTTATAAGCCAATCCATCCATTTTTTCGCGAAGAACTTTAATATCTTCATTGCGTGCTTTTAAAAGCGAAGCTACGTTACCACTGATAAATTTTTGACCGAGTGGGCTTGAAGGTCGACTTTTGAAGAAAACTTCAACAGATCCATCAAGTCCGGAATCACCGTCAGCTTTAGTTGTTCCACTGGCCGCTAATTCTTGATATTCTCCGCCTGCGACTAAAGTTCCGACGTTCTTTGCTGAAACGACATAATGATTTTTGCCATCAATATATGTTTCCACATGAAATGATTTTGAAAGTGAACGAATAGCAAGATCTCTTTGGTCGCGAAGATCCCCAGTTTCTTCACCGCCAGCTTCAAGAGCTGCGATTTTTTTATTCAAGTTCGCAACGTTTTTTACCAAGGAGTTGATATCTTCAATTTCAGTCAAAAGCTTTTGGTCGGCTCCTCTTGCGATATCATCCATGGTTTCACGAATTCTTCTGAAGTCTCGAACTACGATATTGGCCGTGTCTCGAACAACTGAACGAATAGTTTCATTTTCTGGTTGATTGGCAAGCTCTCTAAAAGAGTTAAAAAACTTATTTAAGAGTTTGTTTAAGCCTTCGTTATCAACTTCATTAAAGACGTTTTCAACTAGACCTAATTGATCAGCACGTTGTTGAAAAAAGTGTTTTTCAGATGTGCTTTTTTGTAGTCTTTTTTCGATATAAGGATCGTGAACTCTGTTGATATTTTTGATTCTGTTACCAGTACCAAAAATGAGTCCGCCTTTATTTATAGGAACGTTTGTTTGTTGAAGCACTCGTTGTCTTGAGTAGCCTTCGGTATTTACGTTGGCAATATTGTGCCCTGTCACCTCAAGTGACTTCTTTGAAGCCGATAATCCAGTTTTACCAATACTTAGTAAATCAGCCACTCGTCCGCCTAAGTCGTCAAGTTCTTGGTTGCGACACCTTTTTTATTGTAAACAGTATTTGGCTTAACTCCCATTGCTTCATCACGAATGGTTTGCAATGAATAGATCGCCTTGTTTATAAATAATTGTGTTTTCTTATTTTGATCTTTGATTTTACCAATGAGATCAATTAATAAATTATTAAAACGCTGAAGATGTTTATGCTCTTTTTCTTCAGGCATTGTATTGCTGAAATAATCAATCAGCTCTCTGAAGTTTTTCATATTATTATCAGGACCTAGTAATGTTTGAATTTCATTAAAACATTGAGTTCTGACTTGTTCGATTTGTCCGATTCTCTCTATCACTTCTTTTTTCTCTGATACTTTCGCTTCAATCGCTTCAACGTCACTAGATAAAAGACATGAGTATTCATCTAACGAAAGAAAGAACAGGTCATTATGGAGCTCACAAAATTGCTTCCAAATATCTGTAAAACGAAAATAGAGAAGATTAAGCTCTGTTGTGTTCATTAGAATCCTTCGCTAATAATTTTGTCTGCAAGTGCGTCGTAATCAACATTATAAGTTCCAGCATTAATCTGTTCCTTAAGCTGATTGATTTTGGCACTATTGTCTCTCTCTGGAGCTGCATCAACGGCTTTTCTAATTCTGGCAAAGTCCTTAGTTGCAAGATTTATATCTACCTTAGCGTCCTTGGCCGTACTCTTTTGAAGCATGTCCGCACGTTCAGCCGGATTTCGCTGAATGGAAGTTTCAATGGCACGAGTAGAGCTCGACTTAGATTTAGGTCGGCTGTTAGGAAAGAAACTAGAACGATTTAAGCTTGGATCTATACTACTCATGATTGAGCTCCTTTCCCTGAATCAATTGTTGTTCAGGTTTTTTTGGCATCTTGGGCTGATTGGCCGCTAGTTGTTGACCTTGAAATCGACGGAAGTTAATTTCATTCCGCATATGTTGTGGGTAGATCTGGTCGAGAATCATTTTCTTAAGTCCTGTTCCGTCATCACCATTTGAAAGTGACTTTGCATACTCTTGAGTCTGAAGAGATTTATAAAAAGTTTCAGCATTATTTTCAGGTTCAGTGCGATCAATGGTCTTATGCATTTCTTGAAGCATCATTTCAGAAAACTGCTGCTCCATAGAGCCAGCGACTTCTTTGAATTTATCTGGAACGAATTCCTTAGATTTGCTCTGAGAAGCAATAGGTAATGGCTTTTTATCTGTTATATTCAATCATACCTTCCTGGTATCAGTGGTCTCCCATCCTGGGATTCCTCTTGTTATTTTATCACAAATAGGAAAAAAAATCTCCTAGTGAAAAAAATGACTATATTAACTCAAGTTCTGCAATCAATGCCCCATTACTCTTAAGTGTTTGAAAAATCGAAATGAGATCTTCAGGTGTTGCACCTAAGGCGTTCAAACTTTTGACTAAATCATTTAGTGTACCTTTTTGGTCAACATAATAGAGGTGGTTGGGCTTATCACTTCCACCACTTTCACCCTTGATCTCAATGGTCAGGTTTCCATGACTAATGGCCACAGGATTCAGTAAGATGTCCCCACCGGCCACAATGGTCCCAGTTTTCTCATTGATGATGATTTTGGCCTTATTATCTGTGTGTACGCGAAAATTTTCGATAATTGCCAATAACTGAACGACATTTCTTTGATAATTTACAGGAACGACGAGATCTATCGTTGTTGCATCTCGAGCAATTGCATACTTGCCACCAAGCTCTTCATTTATCGTTTTCTCAATGCGAGCAGCAGTCGTAAAATCAGAATTATTCAAAGCCAAACGGAGCGAGTTTTTCTTGTCAAAGTCCATTGCTATTTCTTTTTCAACTGTTCCGCCACTTATCACTCTGCCGGTAGTAGGGAACTCGGCTCCTTTTTTTAGGCCTCCAATAGATAGAGCACCATTTGCCACAGCATAGACGTTACCATCTCCGCCCTTGAGAGGAGTTACCAGTAAGGTACCACCAGCAAGTGAAGAAGCATCACCAATTGATGAAACGGTAATATCAAGCTTTTGTCCTAAGCGTGCAAACGACGGTAACTTTGCTGTTACAATGACACTTGCTACGTTCTTAGAAGAAATTTCACGTTGAGGATTGAGGCCTAGCTTTTGAAACATTAGTTTCATAGAACTGTTAGTGATTTCACCGCCGCCATCGCCTGTTCCTTTGAGTCCTATTACAAGTCCGTAACCGATTAGAGGATTCTCACGAACACCCTTTACAGTGACGAGGTCCTTAAGTCGACTAGATGTTTGAGCATAACCAACATTGAGAACGAGCAAAAAACAAAATAAATACTTCATACGACTACCTCAAAACAGTAATAGATGATTCTAAGATTTTCTCAGAATCAAGTGTGTCATCAACCGTGATATCTTTTTTGGAAACAAGGGCTTGAACTTCGACGAGTCTTTTCCGATTTTTATAGAGAAGATTTTTTCGACCGCGAATTAAGACGTGATCCTTGTTAATTTCTTCAACTACAACAGATGAAATTCTGTCATAGACTTTACCATCTTCTCCTGTCGGCTCTTCGGTTGCCGAAGCGGGTGTGGCAGCAGCAGCAGCGGCCGCGGCAGGATCGGCAGGTTTGGCAGGATCAGCTTTCTTGCGAATGGGATCTGGAAAGGCGCGTTTGAGTTCAGCGGTAATCTCATTTTTGAGATTACCCATAACTTGAATGAGAACAATGTCGCCATTCTTTTTATCTACGTCATGCGTGAAGAGATAGTCCGTCTTAGAGCTTGATGCCGTCCAGAGACTGCCATCGTTTGAATTGTCATTGAGGTCATTTGCCTTATATCTTCGTTGTGCATCCTCACTTGGCTTATAAGATCTTCTGGTTTGTGGAAGGAGCTGTCTGGTATTACTCGTTGCTGGCATTTGCGCTTTTTTACGATAGAGATCAAATTTATCCTGAGATTGCTGAGGATTTTCTTTTCCTTCAGCACGATCAAGATCTTTATACATCTGACTAATGTAGCTCGAACAAGAGCTCATCAGTAAAGTAGTTAAAAGAAGAAGTAATAATTTCATAAATCGATCCTAGCAGTATTCTTGTCAACGATTTTAGCGCTAAAAATTTTGTTACTATTTAAATTCTTAATTCTTATCAACTGATCAACATGACCTTGCTCTAAGCATATACCTGTGGTCTCAATTGAAATATTTGAACTCTTCGTGATGATTTTTATTGTTTCACCACTTTTAACCACTGCGTAGGGCATAGTTGAAGTGAGCTCAATTGGTTGGCCTTTTTGCACTGGACGAACAATTTGACGGTACTTAAGCTCGGAAAAGCTTGATGCAAATTTCGCTGGCTCGGAAGTATAAATATCTTCTTCCAGCAAGAGCCCATTATTCTCGATTTTTGTAAAAGCTGGAATGTTAGATGCAGCTTTGAAAACGTGAGCACGAACACCCACCTGGATATTAATCCATTGAGTAGTATTGGTATTTTCTAAAGCGTTTGTAATATTGAGCTTCGCTGTTGAATTTCCCGGCTTAGTACATTCTGAACAGGTTGAAGAAAGAAATTGGTTGTTTAAAAGTGAAACAGTAGGAGCTCCAGTAACTAAGCTTAATGAGATTATCTTTCTGTCACTAGTAAAGTTAAGTGAGCGCTCAAGGAAAGAAGTAAAATCTTCTACTACAATTTTTTGAGGCTCAATAGTAACAGCAGAATCCAACACATGTTCTAATAACATCGCTGAAGTGATGGTGCCACGACCTGACTTTAAGAAATGGAATATTTTAGAATTTACATCTCTGGAGCAATCGCTCGCTTTGACTAAATCCTTCATGGTTAAATTGTCAGGTTTAACGATATAGATTCGAGAAAAAAGCGAAACATTGCAAGCAAGTGCAATGTTGGAGAAAGCTAAAAATGTGAATAAGGTCTTTAAATATTTCATCTTATATTGTTCACCGTCTGAAGCATCTCATCTGCAACTTTCATTACTCTAGAGTTCATTTCATAAGCTCTTTGCGCTTTAATGAGATCGGTCATTTCGTTCATGATACTCACGTTTGAAGCTTCAAGTGATCCTTGTTGAACGACTCCAGCATTGTTTTGGCCGGCAATGTTGCTTACGGGCTGACCGCTTGCACTTGTAACGGTGTAGAGATTTTGGCCAATTGATTTTAGGCCAACGGGATTAATAAAAGTGAAAAGTGGAATTTGGCCGACTTGAGTTGGCTCAACTTGACCAGATGTGAAAGCTTCAACAAGACCATCCTCAGTAATGTTAACGTTAATTGTTCCGGCAGGAACGACAATGCCCGGAACAACTCTATATCCATTCTTATTTACCAAGTTACCTTGGCTATCAACATTAAAGGCTCCATCTCTAGTGTATTTTACCTCCTGATTAGGAAGGAGAATTCCAAAGAAGCCATCTCCATTGATCATAAGATCAAAAGGATTGTTGGTAATTTGAGGTGAGCCTTGGCTAAATTCCTTTCTCACCGCTGAGACTTTGGTACCACTACCAATCTGAGTCCCAACATTATAGACAGTGTTGGCATCAGAACGTGCGCCAGCTTCTTCTACCGTTTGGTAAAGAAGTGTGTCGAATTCAGTTCTATTTTTTTTGTATCCAATAGTGTTAACGTTCGCGATATTGTTAGAAATGGTACTGACGTTCATTTCTTGCGCCGCCATTCCAGTTGCAGCAGTATTAAGTGCTCTTAACATTGCGTGCGCATCAAAAGCCGCTAGGCAAAAGATAAGTAAGAAGATTTTATTAGAATTTAGTAATTTCATTATATGCCTTCCCCGCCATGTTGTCGTAAGTTTTGATTGCTCTTTGAATATTTTCAAACTGTCTTGATGCCTTAATAAGTTCAGACATTTCCTGAATTGCATTTACATTTGATTGCTCGACAAAACCTTGTAGTGTCTGTGTCGAGTTAGAAGATATTTTAATATTGTTTGCATCTTTATTGATAAAATAGCTTCCACCTTCTCTTTGAAGAGCTTGTTTATCTTTAAATTCAACAACTGAAATCTTTCCGGCCAAAAGCCCGTTTGCTTCAACTTCGCCATTAAGGGCCACTCCAAGACTTTTGAGGTTTCCATCAATTTTAATTTTGCGCTCACTTGGTCCTGGTATTTGGGAAATAGCACCAAGGAGGTCTTCCTTTTGCACCTGGGGTAAATCAACACTGGCCAAAACAAAATTTCCCTTTTCATTAACGAGGAAACCTTCGGAGTTGAGGGAGAAGCTTCCTTTGCGTGTGTAACGAATTCCGTTTGGAGTTAAAACTTCAAACATACCATCGCCCTTGAGAGCGATATCAAATGGATTTTGAGTTGGAACCATTTGGCCTTGAGAAAAGTCGGTAAAAGATCCATCAACTTTGACGTGTGAATGTTCTGCGCCGTAGGAGCGATAAAAATCTTCGGGAGCCCATTCTTTAGAGGGCAAATCAATATCAGCGCCTTTTTCCAAAGACGTTAAATATTCTTTAAAGACAAGAGTATCGCGCTTGAAGCCAGATGTGTTAACGTTCGCTATGTTGTTAGCGAGTGTGTCGACATATCTTTGCTGTGCTTTTGCAGCGGAAACGGGAACCCATAGTTCTTTCAAATAGACCCTCCTGGTCTGCCTACTTAAAATATAGCAACCAGGTGACAAAACTCGAACACGGGCAAAATGTGCTACGTGCTAACATATTGAAATTTAGTATTTAATTGTCAACAATAGGTATGTATTTAAGCAAAGGTGTCATTTTTATGACTCGCCGCCAAGGAGAAAGCATGTCGCAACCAAGTGAAGTGGTCAATTTTGAAAAAAAAATAGAAGAGCTCGAAGGAGTTATTGAACAGTTGGAATCAGGTAAATTATCTCTGCAGAAAAGTTTAAGTGAATTTGAAAAAGGGGTTAAACTTTATAGCGAATGTAAAAAAGTTCTGGATCAAGCAGAAAAGAAAGTAACCACCCTGACTGATCAATTAAAAGAAGTAAAAGTAGATGATTAAGTTTTTTCTAATATTTATAATTCTTTTCATTCATAGCTGTGCAAATCCTCAGCTTGAATCAGAAAAGAAAAAACTCAATATTAACGAAACAGTCGTGGTGAGTGTTGATTCAGGATCGAAAGAGCAGCTTGTCGTTAATCAAGGTCCTTCGATGGATCCAGTATCAAAAAATAAAACTGCTCAAGCCTCAAAAGTTCTTGGTGTCTTTTTAACTGGTGGTACCTATAGGGCCTTTGCTTACCCTGAAGTATTGAATGAATTCGACAAAAACGCGATAAGGGTACATCTCATCTCTGGTTACGAAATGGGAGCTCTTGTCGCTGCTCTTTTTGCTAAGTACGGAAGCGCGCGAGAGATAGAATGGAGAATTTTTAAATTAAGAAATCAATTAAAAGAGCATACCCCCTTTTCTAGAGAGTGGATGAAGTCTCTTGATCAATTTATCGACTCTATATTTGGCGTCGACGGCATACAAGATTATAAAGTTGTCTTGGCCCTGCCTGCTTATGATTCTATTAATAAGAAATTTGTCTTTCTCAAAAGAGGTAATGTCGCAACTTCACTTAAAAATCACTTTGATTATTTTTATAGATCATTGGCAAAAGATCAAAACGATAAAAAAGAAATTGATTTAGCCTCGCTACGTCTCGATATACCGATTGTGATTGATTCTGTGTTGAATTCAGAGCAAGGCAATATAGATAAAATTGAAAAAACTTCATTTTTGAAAGTGTCCATCAACCAAAACGATGTAAAGAGAATTTTAATACTCGATTCGAAAAATCAATCTGCCAGTGACTTAAGAAATTTAGCCGATTTTATTCAGAGAAATAAACCTGCAACAAAAGAATTTGTTAATAACCTTTTGCGAGAAATGAAGAATGAAGAAAATCATTATTAATGCCCTCATTTTTACTGTAGTGAGCGGTTTCGTCGGAGCGGTGCTCGTAACTTTTATATTTATTTATTACTCATTTCAATTGCCAAAAATTAAAACAATTGCAGATTATAAGCCCGCCATACAATCGACCTTATTATCAAGAGATGGTCAAATTATTGCCGAGTTTGGAAGTGAGAAACGTGAAGTCGTCAATTTTGAAGAAATACCTACAAGAATCGTGGATGCTTTTTTATCAGCGGAAGATGATAAATTTTACCTTCATGATGGAATTGATTACATGGGTGTAATTCGTGCCATGTTAAAAAATATTCAAGCCGGTAGAGTTGTTCAAGGCGGTAGTACCATAACTCAGCAAGTTGCTAAATCATTGCTTCTTGAAAAAGAGAGAACCTTCTCGCGAAAAATTAAAGATTTTCTTTTGGCCCAAAAGCTTGAAGAAAAACTCAGTAAACAAGAAATTCTCTATCTTTATTTGAATCAAGTTTATTTGGGTGGGGGATATTATGGAGTTAAAGCTGCTTTCAGTGGCTATTTCGATAAAGACTTAAAAGAAGTTACAGTCGCTGAAGCTGCGATGCTAGCAGGACTCTTGGTGGCACCTGGACGCTATTCACCCTATCTCAGTGTTGAGATGTCTAAAAGAAGACAGGAATACGTTTTAAGAAGAATGTTTGAAACCGCAAAGATTACTGAAGATGAGTATAAGAAATCTTTGGCCGAAACTCTCAAGTTTCGTTTGAGAAAAAAAATTCTCTACGAAGCTCCTTATTTTGTTGAATACATTAAGCAAAGCATTGGCGACAAAATTACTGATGAGCAATTGAGTACTGAAGGTTACAAAATTAAATCAACACTTGATTTCGAACTCCAAAGAGTTGCCGAAAAAGCGACTTGGGAGGGTGTCAAAGCGATTGATAAAAGACAAGGTTTTCTTGGGCCGATCGGAAAAGTTGAGCTCGAAAAAATCGATGAATGGAGCTCCCATCAGCGCAAAGAACTTTTCAAGGAGAATTCTAATTTTTTCACCATCAGTCGAGAATTGGAGAAAAAGTATGAATTTGAATTGTCTGATGAAGAATTGCAAAAGTTAGAAGAAAATAAGAACTCTTTTTCAGAAGAAAAAGGATTATTGTCAAAACTTGTTCCAGGTAACCTGCCTAATGATAAATTACTTGATGTTTTAAACTCAGGTGAAACATATAAGGCAGTAGTTAGGAAAACTCATGATTACTCTCGCACCATTTTTGCTGACATTGGTGGTCTAACCTGTGTGATCCCTCAAACTGGTTTCGATTGGGCCCATGAGAGAAAAATTTCTGAAGAGTATCAATACTTTTCTCCAATCACGAAACCTTCGTCTTTGGTCAAACCTGGGGATATTATTGAAGTAAAATTAGTTTATAAAAGCACGGCTTTTAATCGCTTAGTTTATAAAACATTTGCTCCTGTATTAGATAAACTAACTGGTGATGAATTGAAGGCGATTGGCAAACAAAAGTATATGTCATGTACTTTGGATCAAGAACCAGTGGTAGAGGCAAGTTCACTTGTTATGAATCCTTACTCTGGAGAAGTCTTGGCCTATGTCGGCGGTTCAAACTTCTCAAAGAGTCAATTTAATCGTGTTTATCAGTCGAAGCGCCAACCAGGTTCAAGTTTCAAACCAATTCTTTATGCTGCTGCCTTAGAGAATGGCTTCACTCCTGCAACACTTATCAATGATTCACCAGAAGCGCTGGGTGGTGTTGATCAAGGTCTGAATTGGAAGCCGTCGAATTACGATCGCAAGTTTTTGGGTCCTGTGACTTTAAGAAAATCGTTAGAGCAAAGCCGTAACGTTCCAACTGTTAAAATTGCTCAACGCCTAGGGGTGAGGACAATTCACGAATATACAAAGCGAATTGGATTTGATGCTGATCTTGATCAAGATTTAAGTCTTGCACTCGGAAGTTTTGGCGTTTCCTTAGAAGTTATGGCTTCTACGTATTCCCTTTTCCCTAATGGTGGAAAAAGAATTAAACCCATTTATTTAAAAGAGATTCTTGATCGCGATAATAATGTCGTTCAATTAAAAGAACAGTCTGTTGAATTAGCTGAAGATTCTTCCAAAAATGCCGAAGCATTAAAAACTCCGGAGAATGTAACAACTCCAAATCCTTCAACGGATCTTCCTCCAAATCCATTTACCAGTAATTTAAATGAACATCAGGTTTATGATGAAAGATTAGCTTACATTATGACCAATCTCTTAAGAGGAGTTGTTCTCAATGGTACCGGCCAAGCTGCTAAAGAGTTAAGTTATTTCCTAGGAGGAAAAACTGGAACGACTAACAATTATGTAGATGCTTGGTTTGTGGGATTTTCTTCAAATCTAATCACTGCTGTTTGGACTGGATTTGATGATAATCAAACGATGGGTTGGGGTGAAACTGGTGCTAAATCTGCCTTGCCAATTTGGATGGATATTATGAGATTAGGACTTTCAAAATATGGCGAGAATGACTTTAGGTCACCCAAGGGGATTATCAATTTGCTGATAAATAAAGAAACAGGTGATTTGGCCAAGACTGGAGATGCGAATGTCTTAACAGAGGCTTTTGCCGAAGGAACAGAACCTGGCCGACAAATTGTATCACCTATAGATCCGTCATTGCAGTCGCCTAACGATATTATCGAAGACGATGATTACTATAATAAACAATAGTTTAATATTTCTGACGAATTTTGTTTCTTTGATCCTGACAATTAAAAGTCCAGATCATTATCGCAAATAAGATATTTAAAGAATCATCCCCTCACTTCCGAAGAGAAGAGTACGAGGGGGCAAAATGACTCAAGTCCACGACAGAAAATTGAACACAATATTGCGAACAGCTCTTTTGCTTTCGCTCTTTGTTCACTTGTCTGGCCTCTTCTATAAAATCGCCATCGAAGAATCAAAAATTTCACGCGTTGAAGATGAGCAGAGAATTCCAATTTTTTTAAATAGCGATGAAGCTCCGAGGACAAAATTAGCAAAATCCATGCAAATTGTGGACAATGTCAAAAATTTAGAAAAAAAGAAACCTGTTGAATCACGATTTCTGAGCCATAGTGATCAATCAGTTGATCGCCAGACAGTGTCAAAAGCCATCGGTAGTTTTAAAGAGGCTGGATTAGGCGTAAAAAATGGTTCAGAAGCTGAGGCCAAGCAACAAAAGAAAAAGAAAACAGTTTCCTTTTCTGATCTCTCTCTCAATTCAAAAGATTTTAAAGCTCCAGACCGCACCTTAAGCCAATTAGGTCTTTCCCATGGGGTTAAGGGTGTTAAGGGCCTTGGAAAGAGCAATGACTATGTAGATGATATTCCATTGGCCGACTTAACTCAATTGAACACCATTGAGTATAAATACTACGGCTTCTATCATCGAATTAAGCAAAAGCTTGAACAGCATTGGGGCAGAAGTCTTAGAAAGAAGGCGGAAAATCTATATAAGTCTGGCCGTAGAATCGCATCTAACGAAGATAAGATCACTTCTCTTGAAATCATCATTGATTCAGCAGGAAATATTACTAACATCGCAGTTAAGTCTACCAGTGGTGTAAAAGAGCTCGATGATGCCGCTATTGAATCCTTCAATAAAGCAGGACCATTTCCAAATCCACCTAAAGGAATGCTTAAGGGTGGTATGGCAAAAATTGAATGGGGATTTGTCGTAAAGAGTTAGTGCTTAATTGAATCTTTCAAAAACGCTTTTAATTTTCCAAGACCTTCAAGCATAACGTAATCATTCCATACGAGATCTAATTCTCTTACAGATTCAACGAGCTCAACAGCTGCCTGGTCTCTAGAAATTTTTTGTGAATCAGCTAAAAATTCAATCGCGTAAGAAAGTGCTTTGATTGCAGGCTTATTACAAACTTGTGACAAGCGCTCTTCAAACGAACTATCAATTCTCTTCTCTTTAGATTTGATGATTGCTGTATTTAGAAGTTGAACGAATTCTTGTTCCATATTCTCTCTAGATAAAAACGGTTTGAACGAAAGTGAGTATTAAGTTTTTTCGGACGATCGTAAAGTAAAAAAAAAGCATCGAGAAAAAAAAATAATTCACTCTGCACAAAGTGCACTGAACACGATGCAAACCTTGATGTATTAGATAGAAAAAATGCTATCTATGCTCTTTTTCTTTAAAAAAAAGATTGACATGATTTTTTGAAAAAAAAGACTTGTATTTGATAAACGTACGAAACTAAAAGAAGCGAGGAGTTTGAGCTCCTCGCAAAAAAAAATTACAACAAAGAAAGATATGAATCAGCAGAAAGCAATTCATTTTGCTCTTGAGGCTGAGACATTTTAATTTTAACCATCCAAGAGCCATATGGATTTTGATTACAACCATCTGGAGAAGCGACAAGATCATCATTGCGCTCGAGAACTTCGCCACTAATTGGCGAGTAGAGGTCGCTCACTGACTTAATCGATTCTACGACACCAAAACTCTCTCCACGGCCAACTGTGCGTCCTGGCTCAGGAAGTTCCATGAAAACAATGTCACCTAGTTGTGATTGAGCAAAATCAGTTATTCCGACAGTGCAGACGTCGCCTTCGACTTTGGCCCACTCATGATCTTTTGTGTATTTTAAATCTGCTGGTACGTTTTGGCTCACTTATGACCTCCGTTTACAAATGGTTTGGTTTGAATATTTATAGATACATTTTGATTTCTAACTGAAATGAACAATGGTTCCTTAGTTGATTGTGAAAAATCAATCAAGGCCATACCAATTCCGCGCTCTAAGCTCACAGAATGAGTTCCTGAGCTCGTTAAGCCAACTTGCTTGCCATTTCCATCAACGATTAAATAACCGCTGCGAGGAATACCTTTTTCAAGTTGGAATTTGATAAGTTTTTTAACTGGTTGATAATTTGTTAAAGCAGATTTTCCCACAAAGTCAGGCTTATCTAATTTTACAGTCCACTTTAAACCTGCGTCTAAAGGCGTGAGCTCTTCAGATAAGTCATTTCCATACAAAGGGTAACAAACTTCTAGGCGCAACACATCACGTGCAGCGAGTCCGCACGGAGCGACTTTAAGCTCGATCATCGCATTCCACAATTTTACAATTGATTTGTTTGGGCAAAAAACTTCAAAGCCGTCTTCACCGGTATAACCTGTTCTGGCGATAATGATTTCTGAATTGTCCCACTTTGCCGATAAAACACCATAATACGGCAATTCAGCCAGTGATAGGCTTAAGATTTGACCAAGGACTTCTTCACTTTTTGGACCCTGAAGCGCCAATAATGACGTTTCATCAGATAAATTAGTAAGTTCAACTTTAAATTTCGGTGCAAACTGCTTTATCCAATTCCAATCCTTGTCGATATTTGAAGCATTGACACAGATAAGGACGCGAGTTTCACTTAGTTTATAGGCAATGAGATCATCGAGGATTTTTCCTTCGTGATTACATAGAGGTGAGTAGACGGCCTTTCCAACCGGGGCACTAAGAAAATCATTTGTCATGATATAATCAACAAAAGCGACTGCTTCAGGTCCATTGACCCAAAATTCGCCCATGTGACTTACGTCGAAGACGCCAGCGGATTTTCTCACAACTTCAACTTCTTCTTTAACTGATTGATATTGGACAGGCATAGCAAAGCCAGCAAAATCAACGATACGAGCCTTTAATGCTTCGTGAGTTTTTAAAAGAGGGGTACATTTTAAATTTTCCAATCTATCTTCCTTTTCTTTCGGCAGCGAAAATTAAATTTTCGATTAAGCTTAGAACAGTCATTGGTCCGACTCCACCAGGAACAGGCGTGATCGAGTCGCAATGATCTTTAACTTTTTGAAAATGAACGTCTCCGCACAGTTTGCCATCAGGCTTTTTATTCATCCCAACGTCTATGATGACTTGGTTTTTATTTTTACTTAAAAAAGTTTCATCAAGATATTCAGCCACACCAATGGCCACGACAATGATGTCAGCCATTTGAGTATGTTCTTTGATGTTTTTAGTTTTTGAGTGGCAAAGGGTTACTGTGGCATCGTGATTTGTAAAAAGATAGCTCATCGGTTTTCCAACAATCAGGCTGCGACCAATAATCACAATATTTTTTCCACTAATATCTATATTGTAATGCTGCAAAAGAGTAATGATGCCTTTTGGAGTACAAGGCAATAAAGCTTTTTCGCCCTTGTCGCCTTCCATCAGTGCAAAAAGACTATCCGGAGTAAAGCCATCGACATCCATTGATGGAGGAATCATATGGGCAATTGGTGTGTCTTTTAATTGCTGAGGTAAGGGGAGCTGAACAAAGCAACCATGGACGGCGGAATTATTCACGACTGAATTTAAATGAGAGACAAAATCGGCCTTACTTATATTTTCTGGGAGTTTATCAATAGTACATTGAGCTCCAACTTTTTCCGATAGGGTCTTTTTATTTTTTACATAAACTAAACTGGCAGGATTCTCACCAACCAAAATAACACGCATATTGGGAACAATTCCAAGTTGTGAAAGAGCAGCAACTCGCTTCTTGAGCTTTTCTAATTGTGAATCGACAACTGACTTAGATTCGAGTAATTTTGCCATAGTTAAATTTGCTCTTGATGGACCGCCATCATAATAGATTGAACCTTATTTGCTAAGTGTTTTATTAGATCGAAATACGAATAGGAATGATTGTGACTCATTACTTAGGCCTAGGTCTTCAACTTATTGGATTTACAACTGTGGGAATTTGCCTTTTCTCAGGCTTGAGCAAAGGGGATTACGGAAAGTTAGAACTCATTCAATTGGTAGGCGGATCAGTAGTCTTTTATCTTGGACATTTTTTCAGAAAGAAATAGATTACATGGCGCGACATTCTGGACTCGGCTTTTTTTGCATTATAGCATTGAGAAGTGAAAATACTTGGAATTGATCCTGGATCGCTGAAAGCTGGTTACGCTGTTGTTGAGACAGTGAACAATAAACCTCTTTATATTTGTTCTGGGATTATAAAATTTAAATCTACTGATAATTTTTTTGAAAGATTAATGAATCTCTCAATTACCATCAAGGAAATTGTTCAAGAGCATAAACCTGATGAAGTCGTCCTTGAATCATTGGTTTATGTAAAAAATGTCTCTTCACTCGCGAAACTTTCACAGGCCAGAGGGGCCATGATCTCGGCACTTGAGGGAATTTCAGCAGAGCGAATTTTTGAATACAGCCCCAATCTGATTAAGTCAGTGGTCTCGGGTCACGGGCATAGCTCAAAAGAGGGAATAGAGAAGATGGTTCAACTTATTTTGGGAAAAAAAATAACGTTTGAATCAAGCGATGAAAGTGATGCTTTGGCGATTGCTTTAAGTCATTTTCTTATGAGAAATAAAATGTCTCTTCCGCGAGGAGAGAGTAAATCTAAGGCGAAGAATATCAAAGATCACTTTGCCCATATGATAAAGTAGAGAAGACAATGATTGGATATTTAGAAGGCACAGTACTTTCAAGTGATGGACATGAAACCATTATTAAGAATAACGCTGGCGTAGGTTATCAAGTTTATTACAAGCAAATTGTAACCATTGGTCATCAGACTCAAGTTTATGTTTCATCTATTTTTCGTGAAGATGGACAATTTCTTTATGGATTTTCAACTCTTCAAGAGAAAAAATTCTTCGAGCTTCTGCTTAAGGTAAAAGGAATTGGACCTAAAACGGCTTATAATCTCATGACTCAAATTGGCCCTGAGCAAATAAGTCTTGCCGTCCGTACCGACTCAAAAAGTGCTCTAAGTAAAGTTCCTGGAGTTGGTGCCAAGGCAGCTGCTCAAATTATTCTCGATCTGACTGGCAAGCTTGATCATATTGAAATTGGAACTGAACTCAACAAAACTTCGGCCAGACCACAACTTACTGATACATCTAAGCAGCTTTTCCAAGACACTGTTTTGGCCCTAAAAGAACTCGGTTATAAAGAAACTGAATTTAACCAAATTGTTCTGGATAAATTAAAAGAACAAACTTATCAGCAACCCGAAAAGTTATTGCAAGATGTTCTTAGATCACTTTAAAAAAAAGGTACAAAGCTTTGGAAGAAAATAGATTTTTAGATCCCATTGAAAGAAATGAAGTGACTTATGAGTCTCGTCTGAGACCTGATAACTTCTCAGAATATGTAGGTCAAAAGAAAATCATTTCAAACATTGAAGTGATGGTTGAATCAGCTCGAATTCGCCAGCAGCCGATCGATCATTTTCTTCTCTCCGGGCCTCCGGGTTTGGGTAAAACATCGCTAGCCTATTTAGTTGCAAAAGAATTAGGCGTTAATCTTCATGTTGTCAGTGGTCCAGCTGTTGAAAAGAAAGGCGATCTCGCAGCCGTTTTAACTAATTTGCAACCACGCGACGTGCTCTTTATAGATGAGATTCATCGTCTGCATATTTCTATTGAAGAAATTCTCTATTCAGCAATGGAGGATTTTCGACTTGATATCCTCATCGGCCAAGGGCCGAGCGCTCGCACCATGCAAATTGAAATACCACCCTTTACTTTAATTGGAGCAACGACTCGCTCTGGACTGATCTCAAATCCATTACGTGATCGTTTTGTGGCCCATTTGCATTTCGATTTTTATTCAAGTGAAGAGCTGGCCCTTATCATAAAAGAAAATTCTAAGAAACTGGGTTTAACCGTTGATGAGAAAGCACTCCATCATATGTCTAAGTGCTCTCGTGGAACCCCTCGAATTGCCAATCGAATTTTGAGACGTGTTCGCGACTTTGCAGTGATTAACAAATCAACCGTTATTAATGACCAAGATGTTTTAAACTCTTTAAAGCTCATGGATATTGATGAAGCTGGTCTAGATCGCATGGATCGAAAAATCTTGTCTGTGATTAAAGATTATTATGGTGGTGGTCCTGTTGGTATCGATGCTTTGTCTGCAACCCTTGCTGAAGATCGTTCAACTCTTGAAGATGTTTATGAACCTTTTCTTTTAAAAGAAGGATTTATTATTCGCACTCCAAGAGGACGTGAGATCACTCAAAAGGCCACAGAACACTTGATCTGATTATCTCTTCTCTCTAATCGCCACTTGCATTTTTGAAACGTGAACAAGATTATTTTCTTCATCAAAAATTTCAATATTCCAAAGATGACTTGAACGTCCTTTGAATTCCAATTTAGCTTTGGCCGTAATCATTCCCATTTTGATGGGCTTCAAATGATAAGAAGTTATAGTCTGGCCCAAGGCCACTTCACTGTCGGGAGTAATAATATTGGATCCAATGCTGGCGAGAGATTCCGAGACAACACAATAGACTCCACCATGGACTAAGCCCATTGGTTGGGTGAGCTTTTGGGAAAAAGGTAGGCTTCCCTCAATAGAATCCTCAGTGATTGCGGTGATTTTAATGTCTAAAAACTCAATAAGAGTTCCTCGATTAAAGTTATTGATCTGATCAAGGCTTGGTAAATTTAAACTCATAGTAACCTCGTAAAATCATGTAGTTATCTTTTAAAATGCAATAAATATAGCCACTTTTGAAAGTCAGGGACCAAACTCTCAATCCCTGAAAGTCAGTTAAGCACTGATTATTAGAAAAAAATACCAGCTTTTACAATTAGGTGTCGAATGATCCTCTATTATTTGCTAAGTACTGGATCAATTTAGTTTGATCATGGTTTTTTAACTCGGTTATTTGTGCCTCTCGCGGAGTTACAAAAGGAACCGGTGTTAAAATGAACGTAATATTACACATTTGCCAAAACTGGTGGGCAGTGTGTAAAATCGAAACCTGCGCAATATTTTTGGAGTGACATGTTATACCAACGTACCATAGCCAAGAGTGTTTCCATTACGGGAATAGGAATTCACTCTGGCAAAAAAGTAACGATGAATTTGCATCCAGCCGATGCAGATTTTGGTATTCAATTTATTCGCACAGATATTCCAGGATCAACTCCGCTAAAAGCTCATGCCAATACAGTTGGTGCTACTGAAAATAATACGACATTGGGACAAGGGCATAATGCCGTTCACACTGTTGAGCATTTACTCTCAGTTCTTTACGGTTTTGGAATCAATAATGTCCTCTGTGAAATTGATGGACCTGAAGTTCCCATCATGGATGGATCTGGCGCTTCATTTGTTTTTATTTTAAAAGAAACAGGAATTTCTAATCTTAATAAGTCGAAAAAATTTCTCGTGGTGCTCGAGCCAGTGAAAGTTAGCTTTGACGACAAGTGGGCAACGATTGAGCCGCATTCAAAATTAGTTATCGATTCAACGATCGTGTTTCCGCATCCAACAATTAAAACTCAAAGAAAGATTTTTGAATTTTCTTGTGAAAATTATATTAGCGATATTGGGCGTGCTCGCACCTTTGGGATGCTAAAGGACGTGGATATGCTCAAGAGACGTGGCCTGATTAAAGGCGGATCTCTCGATAATGCTATCGTTCTCGACGATTTTAAAGTGATCAATAATGAAGGCTTAAGATTCAAAGACGAATTTGTTCGCCACAAAATACTCGATACCATTGGTGATTTCAGCTTGTTAGGCTTTGAAATTGCTGGAAAAGTAACGACTTTTAAATCAGGGCATAACATTCATAATATGCTTTGCCGCAAGCTTTTGGAGACTCCATCAGCTTATCAAATCGTCTCTGCTTCTTCTCTTCAGAAAGAAGCTTTGGAAGCTTTTGAGCTCCCGAGGGCCATGACTTCTGTCTTCCATTGATTTTTAACAAACTCCCTCTTATTGTATGCCCATAATTTAACAGATAAAAGGTTCCCTTTATGAAACTATCAAAAGCTTTTTGGCAAACGTATAAAGAAAATCCAGCCGAAGCAGAAATTCCCTCTCACCGCCTAATGTTGCGTGCGGGCCTGATTCATAAATCAGCTGCCGGAATTTATAATTATCTTCCGTTCGGTTACCGGGTGGTTCGCAAGATCGAGCAAATCGTAAGAGAAGAAATGGATAAGACTGGAGCTCAAGAGCTTCTCATGTCAGTCATTACTCCAGGTGAGCTGTGGCAAGAGTCAGGTCGCTGGGAAGTCATGGGCGATGAGATGCTTAAGTTTAAGGATAAATCAAAGCGCGACTTAAGTATCAGTCCAACGAATGAAGAAGCGGTTGTAGATATTTTTAGAAAGACCATTAAGTCTTATAAATCACTACCTATTACTTTGTATCAAATCAATACTAAATTTCGCGATGAAATTCGCCCTCGCTTCGGTCTGATGCGCGGACGTGAGTTCACCATGAAAGATGCTTATAGTTTTCACGTGGATAAGCCAAGTCTCGACCTGGTTTATGACGGACTCTTTAAGGCGTATGAAGCTTGTTTTAATCGAATGGGTCTAGAATTCATTGCAGTCGAAGCTGATGCAGGAAACATGGGGAGCAAAGATTCAAAAACTCATGAGTTTCAAGTTATTGCCGACACAGGCGAGGACAAGATTGTTTATTCAGCGAGTGAAGGTCTGGCCGCCAATATTGAAAAGGCGACAACCAAAAGAGCTAACCTCAAGCCTCAGCTAACAAAGGCTGATTGTACTGAAGTCGCAACTCCCAATAAGAAATCAATTGATGAAGTTTCAAGTTTCCTCAAAATTGAACAACAGCACAGTCTTAAGTGTCTTCTTTTCTCTTCTGTAAAAAACAATGAAGAAGAAATAGTGCTGGTTGTTCTTCTTGGAGACGATGAAATCAATGAAGTTAAACTTAAAAACTATTTAGGCAGCTCGCACTTAACCATGCTTGCTGATAATAAGATTGAATCTTTGGGACTTCTTAAAGGTTTTATTGGTCCATGTGGATTACCTAAGAATATAAAAATGTTAGTTGAAGAGCATATTTCTGAAGACGCTTATTATGTAACAGGTGCCAATAAGCTTGATACCCATTTAACGGGCTTTAATCTGAAAAGAGATTGCCAAAGTGCTTATGAAAAAGTCGATCTCCGCATGTCTCAAGACGGCGACCTTTCTCCATCTGGAAATAGCAATATTACGATCAGAAAAGGTATTGAAGTCGGACATATTTTTCAGCTGGGCGATAAATATACAAAGGCCATGAGTACCACCGTGCTCGATCAAAATGGTAAGGCCGTTTATCCCCTGATGGGATGTTACGGAATTGGTATTACCCGCATCGCAGCTGCAGCTATTGAACAGCACCATGATGAAAATGGTATTATTTGGCCTAAGGCGATCGCCCCATTTCATCTTTATTTAACATTTGTGGGTAAAGATCCTGAAATTTCAACAATCGCAGAAAAATATTACAGCGAATTTGCCCAAAAGGGATACGAAGTCCTCTTTGATGATCGCAATGTCGGTCCAGGCTTTAAGTTTAAAGACTCTGAGCTCCTTGGTTTACCTCTTCGAATCGTTTTCGGTGAACGCGATTTCAAAGAAAGAGGAGAAGTTGAAATATTTGTGCGAAGAACTGGTGAGAAAATTTTTGTTAAAGAAAGCGAGCTGATAGAAAAAGTAAAATCACTCTATGAGAGCGCACTGTGAACGTAGATTTAATTGTTGGTGTCCACAGTATTGCATGGGCTTTGAAGATGAGAAATCATCAAGGAGCTGAACTTGTGATTTGTCGTGATGTTCTTGATTCTCAATTGGCAGAGTTTAAGAAATCACCAGAATTACTTATTACTATTGTCAGTCCTGAAAATTTTCAGGCAGAAGCTCAAAAATTATTTTCCTACTTGGGTTTCGAATACCAACGTGTGCCTGGTAATGCGGTTTTAAAAATTAACTCTCTTGAGATCTATGAACTTGACTGGCTTTATAAAGAGCTTGAGCGCAAAGATAATTTTAAGATGCTCATTCTTGATAGTGTCACAGATGTCCACAATCGTGCCGCTATAATGAGAACGGCAGCATTCTATAAGATAGATGCCATGCTTTTCTCTCAGAAAAACTTTGATGGATTCCCGCCTTCTTTTTATCGTATTGCCTCTGGTGGGACGGAATTAGTTAGTGTCGTGAATTGCTCATCTCTTCCTCGTGCGATCGAGCAACTTAAAGAGCGAGGCTTAGCTGTTATTGGTTTCGATGAAAGAGGAGAGACGTTAAACAGAGAAAGCTGCTCTGATAAAAAATTGGCCTTGGTCTTGGGCGCGGAAGATACTGGTTTATCCAATGCCGTTCAAAGAACACTGACAAAAGTAGTCGCTTTAGATGGCCCAGGTGAACTAAAAACATTGAATGTTTCCGTTAGTGCGGCCGTTGCTATGCAAAAAATTTGGGGATGATGAAATTTCTCTTGCCTAACCCCCTTGTTGGCGATTATAAAAATCACTCGTTTTGGTGTGCTGGCTTAGCTCAGTTGGTAGAGCAACGGTTTTGTAAACCGTAGGTCGTAGGTTCAACTCCTATAGCCAGCTCCATTTTTGTTCTTTAATATTTAGGCGAGATTGCCGAGCGGTCAAAGGCAACAGACTGTAAATCTGTCGGGTTTTCCCTTCGATGGTTCGAATCCATCTCTCGCCACCATGTATTCTGCGGGCGTAACTCAGTTGGTAGAGTGCCAGCCTTCCAAGCTGGATGTCGCAAGTTCGAACCTTGTCGCCCGCTCCATTCCCCCTCTCCAAAGGGGGGAGCAAACTAAATCCCCTTTACAACTTTCAAGAAATTCTTTAAAAACAGTTGGCTAGATGCTTGCGTGGCTCAGTGGTAGAGCACTCCCTTGGTAAGGGAGAGGTCATGGGTTCAATTCCCATCGCAAGCTCCATGTGCGTAAAAAAAATAAAATGCCAAAGCGGCAAAAATGAGTTATGACTTGCCACTCATTATTTGTTTTTGCATACTCTGGGTTTAAATTTATAGGTGTAATAACTTTCTTACAGGAGCTGATATTATGGGTAAGGAAAAATTTGATCGGAAAAAGCCTCACGTTAACATTGGTACAATCGGGCACGTTGACCATGGTAAAACTACTCTAACTGCTGCCATCACTATGACAATGGCAAAAGTTTATGGTGGAGCTGCTAAATCTTATGCTGATATCGATTCAGCTCCAGAAGAGAAAGCTCGCGGTATTACAATTAACACTGCTCACGTAGAGTACGAATCACAAAATCGCCACTATGCGCACGTTGACTGTCCAGGACACGCCGACTACGTAAAGAACATGATTACTGGTGCTGCTCAGATGGACGGAGCGATTCTAGTCGTTTCAGCTGCTGACGGTCCTATGCCACAAACTCGTGAACACATTCTACTTGCTCGTCAGGTTGGTGTTCCAGCGATCGTGGTTTTCATGAATAAAGTTGATATGGTTGACGACGCTGAACTTCTCGACTTGGTTGAGATGGAAGTTCGTGAACTTCTTTCAAGCTATGGTTTCCCAGGAGACGATGTGCCAATTATCAAGGGTTCTGCTCTTGCTGCTGTTGAAGATCGTAATCCAGAAATCGGTAGAGATAGAATCGTTGAACTTATCGCTAGAGTTGACGAATATGTTCCAGAGCCTACTCGTGAAATCGATAAGCCATTCTTGATGCCAGTTGAAGACGTTTTCTCGATCTCTGGTCGTGGAACTGTTGTTACTGGTCGTATTGAGCGTGGAATTATTAAGATCAACGAAGAAGTTGATGTTATCGGTATCCGCGACACTACTAAAACAACTATCACTGGTGTTGAAATGTTCCGTAAGCTACTCGACGAAGGTCGTGCTGGTGACAACGTTGGACTTCTTCTCCGTGGTACTAAGAGAGAAGATATTGAGCGTGGACAAGTTCTTTGTAAGCCAGGTTCAGTAAACCCACACAAGAAATTCAAGTGTGAAGTTTATATTCTTTCTAAAGACGAAGGTGGACGTCACACTCCAATCTTCAACGGTTACCGTCCACAGTTCTACTTCAGAACTACAGACGTTACTGGTTCAGTAACTCTCGCTGCTGGTGTTGAAATGGTTATGCCAGGTGACAATACTTCTTTCGAAGTTGAACTCATCACTCCAATCGCGATGGAAAAAGGCTTGAAGTTCGCTATCCGTGAGGGTGGTCGTACAATCGGTGCTGGTACAGTATCTGATATTCTAGTCTAATTTGTTTTAAAAAGTTTTATGGGAGGGGCTTTTCGGCCCCTCTTTTTTTCGGGCGTGTAGCTCCAATGGTAGAGCGGCTGATTCCAAATCAGTAGGTTCAAGGTTCGAATCCTTGTGCGCCCGCCACTTCTCGATAAAATTTTCTACAAAAATTTATTATCACATTGCATTATTGAGTCTATGAATAACACAAGTAGTAATTTCAATATATTGCAACGTAATAAAAGTTTAAGTGAGGGTATAGACAATTTGATTATTTTGTCGGATAAACGTCATTCCTAGTGAAGGTTAATTTTCAAGAGTTTAGGACTGCATATGTCACTATTAAAAAGTGAGGATAGTCAGAAGTGGATTAATTCATTTGTTGCTGTTGTTAGCATCATCGTTGGTTTTGTAACTATTCGATTTGTTGGACAACTAGGTGAATGGTTTGATCTCGAGGCTAAAATCAATCATTTCGTTCTCGTTGCACAAGGCTTAGGTTTTGTCGTTGGTTTGGCGGTATTTGTTTTTGTTGTCAAAAATAAATCGGCGCTGACTCACCTTCAGGATGTTTACGGAGAACTTCTTAAGGTCGTTTGGCCAGATAAAGATTCAGTCGTAAAAGTCACAATCGGAATTATTGTAGGACTTATTATTTTAAGTTCTATCTTTGTTGGTGTTGATTACCTCATAAGAACAATCCTAGAGCTACTTTATTAATGAGCGAGTTAAATAATGAGTGAAGATAAAAGCGCAATCATAGAATCAGAAATAAACGACGAAACAGAAGCGACAGAAGTAGCTGCTCCTGGTTTAAATTTCAAGTGGTACATTGTCCGTACTCTTACTGGTCAAGAAAATAAAGTGGCTAAGTCTCTTAAAGAGAGAATTGTTAATTTAAAAAAGTCAGAATTTTTTTCAGATATTAAAGTTCCAGATGAAACTGTTGAAAGTTTTGCTTCTGGAAAAAAGAAAAGCATCAAGAAAAAGTTTTTCCCAGGTTACGTATTCGTAAAGATGGTGATGAACGATGATACTTGGCACGTAGTAAAGGACACAGACAAGATCACTGGTTTTGTTGGTGGATCTCCTACGAAGCCAGCCCCACTAACAGACGCTGAAGCTCAAGCAATGTTCGAGCAAGCAGGTGATGGTGGAATGAAGCGTACTCGTACAGTGGTTAGCTTCTCTGAAGGCGAAACAGTTAAAGTTATCGAAGGGCCATTTGCTTCTTTCGTAGGAACTGTTGAGCACGTTAATGACAAAGGTAAAGTAAAAGTAAACGTTTCCATTTTTGGTCGACCAACGCCAGTGGAATTGGATTTTTCTCAAATCGAGAGAGTATCTTAAAAAGCGTTTTGTTTAAGGTTGGGAGATCTAACGATCGAAAGGAGTATTTATGGCTAAGAAAGTTACAGGCTTTATTAAGCTTATGATTGAGGGTGGGAAAGCCAATCCATCACCTCCAATCGGACCGGCACTCGGTCAACGTGGTGTGAACATCATGGAATTCTGTAAGGCATTCAATGCAAGAACTCAAAAAGATTCTGGCGTTGTTTTTCCAACAATCATTACAGTTTATTCTGATCGTTCTTTTACATTTATTACTAAAACCCCTCCGGCAACTTGGTTCTTGAAGAACAAGTTGAAGCTCAAGAGTGGATCAAACAAGCCTGGTCATGAGGTTGCTGGTTCAGTTCCTGAGAAAGTAGTAAAAGAGATTGCAGAAGCAAAGAAACCAGACCTCACAGCAGCGACTTTAGAAGCTGGTATGAGAACGGTTGAAGGTTCTGTTCGCTCTATGGGTTTAAAACTGGACTATAAATAATTAGCTTAGAGCTGATTATTATAAGACCGCGAGGAAGGTAATTATGAAAAAGAATTCAAAAAAATATTTAGAAGCACAATCAAAAATTGAAGTTGAAAAGGCTTATTCAATTGCTGACGCTATCAAGACTGCAAAGTCTGTAGCTTTTGCAAAGTTTGATGAGTCAATTGATCTTGCATTTCGCCTAGGTGTTGATCCACGTCACGCTGATCAAATGATCAGAGGTTCAGTGGCTCTTCCTGCAGGTACAGGTAAAACTGTTCGCGTATGTGTAATCACTTCGGGTGAAAATCTTAAGAAAGCAGAAGACGCTGGAGCGGATTTTGTTGGTTCAGATGATATCATCACAAAAATTGCTGGTGGTTGGATGGATTTCGATCGCGTGATCGCATCTCCAGACATGATGGGGAAGCTTGGCCGTATTGGTCGTCTCCTTGGTCCACGTGGTTTAATGCCAAACCCAAAACTTGGTACAGTTACTCCAGACGTTGCCAAAGCTGTTGTTGAACAAAAAGCTGGTAAGGTTGAGTACAGAACTGAGAAGAACGGTATCGTGCATGTGCCAATCGGTAAAAGATCTTTTACTGAAGAGCAAATCAAGCAAAATTTTGATGCCATTCTTTCTGCGATTATCAAGGCTAAGCCTTCAACGTCGAAAGGTACTTATTTAAGATCACTTACAATAAGCACAACAATGGGTCCTGGAATTAAAGTTGATACAGTTGAGGCTGTTAATATAGCCAATTAATAAGTTTTTTGGGGTTGAAGAAGGTCGGTTGGCGACAAGGTAGTTGTCTATAAATCCTGCCCGAAATCTCCCTCTGAAAAAGAGGAGGTACTATGCTGAAGAGATCCGAGAAGGAAGTCATCATTGCCGATCTAAAGAAAGATTTAGATGGAGCAAAGGCTGTTTTCCTTACTAACCTGATCGGCATTAGTTCAAACGATGCAGTGGCTTTACGAAAGGAAATTCGTGAAACCAATGGAAAAGTTGTTGTTACTAGAAACACACTTTTTCAAAAAGCAGCAGTTGGAACGTATGCTGAGAAATTACTGTCTACTCTCAAGGGACCAAGTGCTCTTGCATTTGCATTCGACGATGCAGCTGCAATCGCGAAGTGTCTTAAGAAAGCAGGCGATACTTTTGAACTAGTCCAATTGAAAGGTGGATTCCTAGAAGGAAAAGAGCTTTCTATGGCTGAAGTGAAGCAACTTGCAGATCTTCCGTCTAGAGATCAAATGCTTGGTACCCTTTTGGCAACTTTCAATGCTCCAGTTTCTGCGTTTGCTAGAGTCATCGAAGCAATCCGTGAGAAAAAAGAGAAGGGCGAGTTAGCAGTTTAATTGAGTTTAATATTTATTTTTAAAATTTAAGGAGAATTATATGTCTATTACAAATGAAGCACTTATCGATCATCTTTCAAAAATGTCAGTACTTGATATGGCCAACTTGGTTAAGAACCTTGAAGAGCATTTCGGCGTTTCAGCAGCTCCTGTTGCTGTTGCTGGTGCTGCAGGTCCTGCTGCTGCTGCAGAAGAAAAAACTGAATTTACAGTTGTTTTAACTGATGCTGGTGCAAGCAAGATTAACGTAATTAAAGAAGTTCGTGCTATCACAGGACTTGGCTTGAAAGAAGCTAAAGACCTTGTAGAAGGCGCACCTAAGAACGTTAAAGAAGCAGTAACAAAAGAACAAGCTGATGAAATGAAGAAGAAGCTTGAAGCTGCTGGTGCAAAAGTAGAGCTTAAGTAATTAGTGCTCTGTTAGAAGTTTGAATTTATTAAGGTGTGAAGGTTATGTAACTTTCACACCTTTGTGTGTTTTTAATTAACTCATTTCGTTCGGGAGACTACAATGACCCAGGTTTTTTCTCCAAACCAATGGTACAGAAAAGATTTCTCTAAACTACCAAATGTTTTAGAGACTCCTCCATTGATGAGACTACAAGTCAATTCCTATGAAGAGTTCCTGCAAAAGGACGTTCCGCCAGCTAAAAGACAAGACATGGGACTCCAGTCTGTTTTCAAGTCGGTATTCCCGATTTACGATTTCAATAAGACAGTGTCTTTAGAATTTGTAAGTTATTCTCTTGAAGAGCCGAAGCATTCTGTTAAAGAATGTCGTCAAAGTGGCTTGTCGTATGAAGCACCTTTAAAGGTTGTCGTACGTCTCGTATTTTACGAAGTCGGAGTTGATAAAGACGGAGCAGAACAAAGAACAGTTTCTTCTATTAAAGAGCAAGAAGTTTACCTCGGTAACATTCCTCTAATGGCTGAAACAGGATCATTTGTTTATAACGGTACTGAGCGAGTCATCGTATCTCAGTTGCACCGTTCTCCTGGTATTATCTTTGAACATGATAGTGGTAAGAAGCACTCCAGTGGTAAGCTTCTATATTCTGCAAGAATTATTCCTCATCGTGGCTCATGGCTTGATTTTGAATTTGATCATAAAAATATTCTTTATGCTCGAATCGACAGAAAAAGAAAATTGCATGCAACTGTTGTCTTAAAGGCAATGGGATACAATACAGCTGAATTGCTCAATATTTTCTATCAAATGGAAACATTGGCGCTTTCAAAAGATGGCAATTTCACTAGAACTTTGGACTTCAACCTCCTTAATGGAACAAGAGCGACAAGCGATATTCTTGATCCAAAATCTGGTGCCGTTATCATTAAGAAAGGCAAGAAATTCTCAAAAGCTTCAATTAAGAAAATGGAAGAATCTGGTTTAAAGAACCTTCCTGCTACTCTTGATGAAGTTGTTGGAAAAGTTCTAGCTGAAGATATCTTTGACGAGAATACTGGTGAAGTCATCTGTCTTGCTAACGAAGCTTTATCTGAAGCAAAAATTACTGAATTGATGAATGCTGGAATTACAAAACTTAAAGTTTTGTATATCGACATGATCAATTTCGGTGATCAAATCAGAAACACTCTTCTTTTAGATAAGACTGACTCGAAAGAAGATGCTTTAGTTAAAATTTTCGAAAGACTAAGACCGGGTGAACCTCCAACAGTTGAGGCTTCACAGACTCTATTTAATGGTCTTTTCTTTACTGCTGACAAATACGATCTATCTAAAGTCGGTCGTATGAAGATCAATTACAAATTCAATATGGAAATTCCAGTTGAGAATACCGTCTTAACGAAAGAAGACATTCTAACAACTGTGAAGTATCTCGTAGAACTCAATAACGGAAAAGGTAAAGTTGATGATATCGACCACCTTGGAAACAGAAGAGTTCGTGCTGTTGGTGAGCTTCTTGAAAATCAATTCCGCGTTGGTTTAATGAGAATGGAAAGAGCTGTTAAGGAAAGAATGGCGATTCAAGAAATCGACACCATGATGCCTTACGACCTTATCAATCAAAAACCAGTTGCCGCTTCTATTAAAGAATTCTTTGGTTCATCTCAGCTTTCACAGTTTATGGATCAAACGAACCCTCTTTCAGAAGTAACTCACAAGAGAAGATTGTCTGCTCTTGGGCCTGGCGGTTTGACTCGTGAAAGAGCCGGATTCGAAGTCCGCGACGTTCACAGCACTCACTACGGAAGAATGTGTCCGGTGGAAACTCCAGAAGGACCAAACATTGGTTTGATCACTTCACTTGCAACATTTGCAAGAGTTTCTGAATACGGATTCATTGAAACTCCATACCTCGTCATTAATGAAGATCGTTCAATTGGTAAGCCAAAGTATTTCACGGCTTTCCAAGAAGAAGGAAAAGTTATTGCTCAGCTCGATGCTAACCATATCAATGGTTCAAAAATCGAAGGTGACCATGTTCCTTCACGTGCTTCTGGTGATTATACCCTTGTTAAAACTGAAGACGTTGACCTCATGGACGTTTCTCCAAGTCAGATGATTTCGATTGCAACGACATTGATTCCATTCTTGGAACATGACGATGCTAACCGTGCTTTGATGGGATCGAACATGATGAGACAGGCCGTGCCTGTGATCAGAACGGATGCTCCTTTTGTTGGTACTGGATACGAGCACATTGTGGCCCGTGATTCAGGAGCTATTTTAACAGCTCACGCTGACGGAAGAGTTATCTTTGTTGACTCAAACAGAATCGTTATTCAAAGAGATAAATTTGAAGAGGGCGAATCTGGCGTCGATATCTATAAACTTATTAAGTACCAACGTACTAACCAAAATACCTGTAATAACCAAAAAGCTCTCGTAAAAGAAGGCGATTCGGTTAAAAAGGGAATGGTTATTGCCGACGGTCCTTCTACTCACTTGGGTGACTTGGCCCTTGGACAAAACGTCCTCGTAGCCTTCATGCCATGGGGTGGATACAACTACGAAGACTCGATCTTGATTTCTGAAAGACTTCTTGCTCGTGACGTTTTCACTTCAATCCACATCGAAAGTTTCGAAGTTGAAGCTCGTGATACAAAACTTGGAAAAGAAGAAATCACTCGCGATATTCCAAACGTTTCAGAAGAGGCCCTCAAGGATCTCGACGAAGCTGGTATTATCCGTGTTGGAGCTATCATTAAGCCAGGCGATATCATCGTAGGTAAGATTACTCCAAAAGGTGAAACTCAACTTTCTCCAGAAGAAAAGCTCTTGAAAGCTATCTTTGGTGACAAAGCTGGTGACGTAAAAGATACATCTTTGAGATCTCCATCACATGTTCGTGGAACAGTGATTGATGCCAAGGTTTACACGAGAGAAGGTGTTGAACTTGATGCAAGATCAAAAGAAATCATCGACCAAGAGACAACACTTGTTCGTAGAGATGAAAGAATTGAAATTAAAGCCATTCAAACAACTGCAATTCAAAAAATTGCAAAGATGTTGAAGGGAACAAAAACTACTGACAAGTTGGTTTCAGAAGACGGAACAACAGAACTTATGGCAAAGGGATCAGAGATTACTGCTGACGCTCTTGAAAAAGTGCCATTTGAATTGATTGGATACCTTCCTCTTGAAGCTTCTTTGGAAGAAAAACTTGGTGAATACTTCGCTGACGTTCGTAACCGTATTAATCGCGTACGCACAAAAGCTAACGAAGAAATCGCTAAGCTTCATCGTGGTGACGAGCTCATGCCTGGCGTGATCAAGAAAGTCATCGTTTATGTTGCGATTAAGAGAAAGCTACAACCTGGTGATAAGATGGCCGGTCGTCACGGGAACAAAGGTGTTATTTCGATGGTTCTTCCACAAGAAGATATGCCATATCTCGCCGATGGTTCTCCTGTTGAAATCGTTCTTAATCCATTGGGCGTTCCTTCTCGTATGAACATTGGTCAGCTTCTTGAGTTGCACCTTGGTTGGGCAGGTCGCGGACTTGGTGAAAAAATCAAGACCATGATGGAAGAACAAGCAGAAATGCATAAGATTAAAGACTTCATTTACGAAATCTATAAGTCTGAAGACGTAAAAGAATGGTTGAAGAAAGCAAGTGATAAGAGAGTTCGTGAGGTTGCAGAGCAACTGGCTCTTGGTGTTCGCTTCTCAACTCCTGTTTTTGACGGCGCTAAAGAGATCGACATTAAAGCAATGTTGAAGCTTGGTGACCTTGATGAATCAGGTAAGACAACATTATTCGACGGTATTACTGGCGACGCTTTTGCGGAAGAGGTAACTGTGGGAATCATGTACATGTTGAAACTTCACCACTTGGTAGATGAAAAAATTCACGCACGTTCTACTGGTCCATACTCTCTCGTTACTCAGCAACCACTCGGCGGTAAAGCGCAGTTTGGTGGTCAGCGTCTCGGGGAAATGGAAGTTTGGGCACTTGAAGCATACGGCGCAGCCTTTACACTTCAAGAGTTCCTAACGGTTAAGTCTGACGATGTTATCGGCAGAACGAGAATGTATGAATCGATTGTAAAAGGTGAACAGGTTCTCGAGCCTGGTCTACCAGAGTCGTTCAACGTTCTTGTGAGAGAGTTACAAGCTCTTTGCTTAGACGTGAAACTTGAAGAGAACAGTGAAGAAGAAGCTTTAACTAATTAATTAATGAGGAAGGCATAAAGATGAAAGACTTACTCAACTTTTTTGATAAGCCGAAAGATCCAGTCAGTGTAGAAGCCGTATCTGTAAGAATGGCATCTCCTGACACAATTAGAGAATGGTCATTTGGTGAAGTTAAGAAACCGGAAACCATCAACTATAGAACGTTCAAGCCTGAAAGAGATGGTTTGTTCTGTGCTAAGATTTTTGGACCTGTTAAGGATTACGAATGTATCTGCGGTAAATATAAGAGAATGAAGCACCGTGGAGTTGTATGTGAGAAGTGTGGAGTTGAAGTAACTCTATCAAAAGTCCGTCGTGAAAGAATGGGCCACATCGAACTCGCGACACCTGTTGCCCACATCTGGTTCTTGCGTTCACTTCCATCTCGTTTAGGAGCTCTTCTTGATCTTTCATTGAAAGATCTCGAAAAAGTTCTTTATTACGAATCATATCTAGTAACTGATTCAGCTACTAACGATATTGATGGTGGATTGAAAGTTGGAACAGTTATCTCTGAACAACAATACAACGAGCTCAAAGAGCAAGGTATTGAATTCGAAGCTTCTATGGGTGGCGAAACAGTTAAGGCTGTTTTAAAGCGCATCGATATTGATATGGAAAACAAAGTACTTCGTAGAGATTTACTTGCAGCAACAACTGAAATGGCACGAACTAAGACAATCAAGCGCTTAAAAGTGGTTGAGTCTTTAATGAAGTCAGAGAATAAGCCTGAATGGTTTATGATGGAAGTTGTTCCAGTTCTTCCTCCAGATCTTCGTCCTTTGGTTCCACTAGACGCTGGTCGTTTTGCGACTTCAGATCTTAACGATCTCTACCGTCGTGTAATCAATAGAAACAATCGTCTCAAGAGACTTAAAGAACTTAATGCTCCTGAAATCATCATCCGCAACGAAAAGAGAATGCTTCAAGAAGCTGTTGATGCTCTTTTTGACAACGGAAGAAGAGGAAAAGTTTTCACTGGTGCTAACAAGCGTCCATTGAGATCACTCTCTGATATGTTGAAAGGTAAGCAAGGTCGTTTCCGTCAAAACCTACTTGGTAAGCGTGTCGATTACTCTGGTCGTTCGGTTATCGTGGTTGGTCCAAGTTTGAGATTGCATCAGTGTGGTCTTCCAAAACTTATGGCACTCGAACTCTTTAAGCCATTCATCTACAACAAGTTGATTGAAAAAGGTCACTGTACGACTATCAAAGTTGCTAAGCGTATGGTTGATCAACAAAAAGAAGAAGTTTGGAATATCTTAGAAGAAGTGGTGCAAGAGCATCCAGTTCTTCTCAACCGTGCTCCAACTCTTCACAGACTTGGTATTCAAGGTTTTGAGCCAACATTGATCGAAGGTAAAGCGATCCAACTCCACCCACTCGTTTGTACGGCCTTTAACGCCGACTTCGACGGTGACCAGATGGCCGTTCACGTTCCTCTTTCACTTGAAGCTCAAATTGAATGTCGCGTTCTTGCAATGTCGACAAACAATATTCTCTCTCCAAAAGACGGAACGCCAATTATCGTTCCTTCTCAAGATATTGTTCTTGGTCTTTATTACATGACAAGAATTCGTCCATTTGCGAAAGGTTACGGCAAAGTGTTCTCTTCAAGAGAAGAAGCACAATTTGCGTACCACACAGGAAATCTTCACTTACAATCACCAATTACCGTTCGTATTAATGGTGAGCTTGTTGAGACAACTGTTGGCCGTACATTCGTTCTCGACGTGATTCCTTCATGTTTGAAGTTCTCTGATGTGAACATTGTTCTCAGTAAGAAAGCTATCGGTAAACTTATTGATAAGGCTTATAGAGTTGGAACAGAAAAAGACACCGTTCTTTTAGCCGACTCTCTCATGCGCTTAGGTTATGCCAATGCAACTAAAGCAGGGATTTCAATCAACGTTAACGACATGACTATTCCAGAGGAAAAACCAGCAATTCTTGGCGAAGCTTACAAAGAAGTCGACAAGATTATGGAAGAGTACAATGACGGTTCAATCACTAACGGTGAAAGATACAACAAAGTGGTCGACGTTTGGACACAAACAAACGAAAGACTTACAAAAGTTCTTCTTGAAAGAATCTCAACTGATACTTTCACAAATGAGAAAGGCGCAGTTGAAAAAGCTCCTTCATTTAATGCTATCTTTATGATGGCCGATTCTGGAGCCAGAGGTTCTACTCAACAGATCAGACAGCTCGGTGGTATGCGTGGTCTTATGGCCAAGCCGTCAGGCGAGATCATTGAGACTCCAATTACTTCTAACTTCCGTGAAGGACTAACCGTTCTTCAATATTTCTCTTCTACTCACGGTGCTCGTAAAGGTCTTGCCGATACAGCCTTGAAGACTGCTAACTCTGGTTACTTGACTCGTCGTTTAGTTGACGTTGCTCAAGACGGTATTATCAGAAACACTGACTGTGGTGCTAGAGACGGAATCATCCTTCACTCAAGAGTGGAAGGTGGAGATGTTGTTGAACACGTTTCAGAAAGAGTTATGGGTCGTGTAACTGCTTCTCCAGTTGTTAATGCTGAAGGAACAGAAGTTCTTCCAAGAAACCACATGTTCACTGAAGGTGACATGGAGACTTTGAAAGAGCACGACATCGATCAAATTAAAGTACGCTCAGTTCTAACATGCCAAGAGAGACACGGTTTCTGTGCTTTCTGTTTTGGACGTGACCTTGCTCGCGGAACGCTAGTAAGTCTCGGTGAAACAGTTGGGATTATCGCTGCTCAATCAATTGGTGAACCAGGTACTCAGTTGACCATGAGAACATTCCACGTTGGTGGTACAGCGACTGCTGGTGCTCAGGTTAACAAGACTGAAACAAGAACTGCCGGCGTGATCCAGCTTCAAAATATCGTAACAGCGAAGACACCTGCTGGTGACAATGTTGTTATGACGAAAAACGGGGAAGTTATCATCAAGGATAACAGAGGCGTTGAAAAAGAAAGATATCCAGCCGTTTACGGTTCAAAAATCTTCTACACTGAAGGTCAAGAAGTTAACGTTGGTGATAAGATTCTTGAATGGGATCCGTTCTCAATTCCTCTATTAACTGAAGTAACAGGCTTCATTAAGTTTGAAGACATTATTCCAGGTGCTTCAGTTTCTGAGCAAGTTGATACGGTTACTGGTCTTACAACAAGAACAGTTATTGAATCAAAAGATCCTTCTATCCAGCCAAGAATTTCGGTTCTTGATAAGGACGGAAAGCCGATCGTTGTTCCAGGAACAAAAAGACATGCAACATACAGATTGCAAATTGGTGCCAACATTATCGTCGCTGACGGTGATGAAATCGGTGCTGGTATGCCACTCTCAAAAGTTGCTCGTGAAACGACAAAAACAAAAGATATTACCGGTGGTCTTCCAAGAGTTGCGGAATTGTTTGAAGCTCGTAAGCCTTCAAATGCCGCTCAAATTGCAGACATCTCTGGTAACATTGAATTTGGTCCAGAATTGAGAGGAAGCAGAAGAATTATTATTCGTCCAGAAGACGGATCTGATTCTGTAACTTACACAGTTCCAAAAGGTCGCTTCGTTGTTGTTAACGAAGGTGACTATATTAGAGCTGGTGAGCCGATCATGGATGGCCCATCCAATCCTCACGATATTTTAAGAGTTATGGGTGTTAAAGCTCTCGCTCGTTATATCGTTGATGAAATCCAAGAAGTTTATCGCCTCCAAGGGGTTAAAATCGATGACAAGCACATCGAAGTAATTGTGAGCCAGATGTTGAAGAAAGTAGAAATCATGAATGCAGGAGATTCTACACTTATCGTTGGTGATTCTATTACGAAGAGTGAATTAGCAGTTATCAATGATGACCTCATTGCAAGAGATCTCAAGCCGGCAGAAGCTCGTCCATTGTTGCTTGGTATTACCAAAGCATCTTTGACAACAGAGTCTTTCTTGTCTGCAGCTTCATTCCAAGAGACAACAAAAGTCTTAACTCAGGCGTCTTTGGAAGGTAAGAAAGATCAATTGAGAGGCCTAAAAGAAAACGTTCTTATGGGACGTTTGATACCAGCTGGTACAGGGATCGCGAAATATCGCGACTTTGACGCAGCAACACCAGGGGACGAAGCCGAAGCCTCTGCTGACGGAGTAGCCATTAGTTTTTAACACTTGTGCTAGCTAGTTGATCATGGTACATCGACTAGCTAGTTTTTCTGCAGATGTATTAAGGAGCAGTAGGATGCCAACAATCAGCCAGTTGATCAGAAAAGGAAGAGAAGACAAAGTTGTAAGAACTAAGTCTCCAGCTCTTAAATCATGTCCTCAAAGACGTGGGGTTTGTACTCGTGTTTATACAACAACACCAAAGAAACCAAACTCAGCTTTGAGAAAAGTATGTAAAGTTAAACTCACTAGTGGTTTCGAAGTCATTTCGTACATTGGTGGAGAGGGACATAATCTTCAAGAACACTCGATCGTATTGATCCGTGGTGGTCGTGTTAAAGACCTACCTGGTGTTCGTTACCACACTGTCCGTGGTGCTTTGGATGCTTCAGGTGTTGATAAGAGACGCCAAAGTCGTTCTAAGTACGGAGCGAAGAGACCTAAGAAATAATTTAGCAATTTTTTTAACCACTCTTTTGGTTTTTATGATGACCATCAGAGAGTAATCCCTTAGGGGTGAAGAGGAGAATATCATGAGTAGAAAGCATAAAGCAGAAGTCAGAGAAGTCCTACCAGATCCATTGTATCAAGACGTTGTTGTAACAAAATTCATCAACGGCTTAATGATCGGTGGTAAAAAATCAACTGCAGAAAAGATTTTTTACGGTGCCTTAGAAATCATGGAACAAAAAACAGGTGAAGAGCCTTTAAAGCTTTTCAAGAAAGCGCTTTCAAATGTAAAGCCAGCTGTTGAAGTTAAGTCTCGTCGTATCGGCGGCGCTACTTATCAAATTCCAGTAGAAGTTAGACCAAACAGAAGACAATCACTTGCAATCCGTTGGCTCCGTGATTATTCACGTGAGAGATCTGGGAAAAATATGTGTGATAAGCTAGCTGACGAATTGATCGATGCAGCTAACGGCCGTGGCGGTTCTGTTAAGAAGAAAGAAGACGTCTACAAAATGGCTGAGGCCAACAAGGCGTTTGCTCACCTTAAGTGGTAATAGTTTAAATTTTTTTTTAATATACTTAGGCTTCTTAAAGTTAACTCCTTTAAGAAGCCTTTGTGTTTTTAGCGATGTAATGAAGGGATTTTTTCCATGGCAAAAAAAATAGCAGACGTTCGAAATATTGGAATTATGGCCCATATCGATGCCGGCAAGACCACAACTACAGAACGCATTCTTTTTTATACAGGTAAAAGCCATAAGATTGGTGAAGTTCACGACGGAACGGCCACTATGGACTGGATGGTTCAAGAGCAAGAACGTGGAATTACCATTACCGCTGCAGCAACAAAATGTTTTTGGAAAAATAAAGAAATTAATATCATCGATACTCCTGGTCACGTGGACTTTACGATTGAAGTGGAGCGTTCGTTACGTGTTCTAGATGGGGCGATAGGCGTTTTCGACGCTGTCTCTGGAGTTGAGCCTCAATCAGAAACAGTTTGGGGACAAGCTGATAAATATAATGTTCCAAGAATCGCCTTTGTTAACAAAATGGACCGCATGGGTGCCGATTTCAATAACTGCCTCTCTGAAATTAGAGAAAAGCTCGGCAAAAAAGCTGCTGCCATTCAAATTCCTATCGGTTCAGAAGATGTTTTTAAAGGCATGATCGACTTAGTAAAAATGAAATCCTACTTATTCAAAGAAGATGATCTTGGCGCAACTGTTGTAGAGGAAGAAATTGGACCTGACCTTCACGATGATGCCACTATCGCAAAGGAAGAGTTGATTGAAACTCTTGCTGATTATGATGATCAAATTGCAGAGGATTTTTTATCTGGAAATGAAATTACAATTGAGAGAATCAAGGCTGCCATTAGAACAGCGACAATCGATAAGGGATTCATTCCTGTAATGTGCGGCTCAGCTTTTAAAAATAAGGGCATTCAACCGCTTCTCGATGCGGTTATAGATTACCTACCATCACCTCTCGATAGAGGAACGATCAAAGGTCATAACGTAAAAGATTTTGACAAGCCTGAAGAGAGACAACCTGATGTTTCAGAGCCGTTCAGTTCGCTTGCTTTTAAGATTGCGACTGACCCTTTTGTAGGAACACTAACTTTCGTCAGAATATATTCTGGTGAGTTGAAAGTTGGACAAACTATTTATAATCCTCTCAAAAAGAAAAAAGAGAGAGTGACAAAAATCCTTCAAATGCACGCAGATAAAAGAACAGAATTACCTGTTGCTGAAGCGGGTGATATTGTCGCCGTTTTGGGTCTCAAAGATACAACAACTGGCGAAACTCTTTGTAGCGAAGGCAAGCCAATCATTTTTGACTTGATGGAATTTCCCGATGCCGTTATTTCAATCGCAGTAGAACCTAAAACAACTGCAGATGAGAAAAAACTCTCTGAAGTTTTAAGACAGTTATCGGTCGAAGATCCAACTTTTAAATATACTTCTAATAAAGAAACAGGACAGCTTCTTCTCTATGGAATGGGCGAGCTCCATTTGGAAATTATAACAGATAGACTCTCTCGAGAATTTAATGTCGGTGTTAACGTTGGTAAGCCACAAGTTTCATATCGAGAAAGTATTGCAGCTGAAGGCACAGCAGAGAATACATTTCACCGCGAACAAGGTGGAAAAATGCAATTTGGTTCTTGTACCCTCCACGTAGAACCTGTGGATTGCCAAGCCGGGATACTTTTTGAATCAAAAGTTACAAAACGAGATCTTCCAGAAGAATATATTAATGCCATTCAAAAAAGTATTATCAACACTGCTCCAGGTGGAGCCTTGGCAGGCTACGCATTTATTAATATTAAAGTGACACTCTTGAAGGCACCTTTTTCAGAAACTGAGGCTAATGAAGTTGCATACTCAATTGCCGCATCACAAGCATTCGTAGAGGCCTGCAGAAAAGGTGGACTGACACTCCTTGAACCAATTATGGAGCTAGAGGTCATCACTCCTTCAGATTTTACGGGTGAAGTCATTGCTGACATTAATATGAAGCGAGGCAGAGTGTTAAATATGGGAATGAAACAAAATAAAGAAATCATTTTAGCAGAAGTTCCCTTAGCGGAAATGTTCGGCTATAGTACCGACATTCGATCAAAGACGCAGGGCCGTGCGAATTTCACAATGACTTTCAAAAAATACGAAGCCATGGAACGAACTTTGGCCAAAGCGGTACTTGAGAAAAAGGGTATTTATACTCAGTAATTACAATAGTTTAAAAAGTTTATTAACATTTCTAAAATTAGTTTTAGAAAGAAGTTGACAAAGGGCCGCATATTTAATTAAAACTGCCCTTCAATCAAATCGTGAAAGTAAGGAATAGGCATAGATGAAAGCGACGAGACTGAGAATTAAGTTAAGAGCATATGACTACAGATTGCTCGACAAGAGTGTGAACGAGATTGTTCAAACAGCAAAAGAAACGGGTGCTCGCGTGGCAGGTCCTATTCCATTGCCAACGGAGATCAATAAATTTACTGTTTTGCGCTCACCACACATTGATAAGAAATCTCGTGAGCAATTCGAGATGAGAACGCACAAAAGATTGATCGACATCGTCGATCCTACGCAACAAACCGTTGATAGCCTAATGAAGTTAGACCTATCTGCAGGTGTTGACGTAGAAATTAAGTACTAGTATATATGCCCATCGTTTAAAGATGGTTTTTTTTTAATATTAACCATGAATGCATCCCTGATGTCAGGGTGATGCTGTGGAGGACCAATGTCTGAAAAAGTCGCGCTACCTCAATTCTTTGGTGTGAAAGCTGGTATGACCAGAATTTTCGATGCTGAAGGCAATCATGTTACAGTTACAGTCATTAAGTTGATTCCTAATTTTGTAACACAAGTCAAAACAAAAGAAACTGATGGTTATGAAGCCTATCAAATTGGATATGGCGAAAAAAGAGAATCATTAGTAAACAAAGCAACAAAAGGTCACCTTGCAAAGTCAAAGACTGCTGCAAACCTTACTCGCTTTGCTGAAATTAGAACTGAAGGCGTCACTTCAGAATATCTAGGCAAACAATTATCACTCGAGCCATTTGTAGCTGAAACTTCAATTGATGTTTGTTCAACATCAAAAGGTAAAGGCATGCAAGGGGTTATGAAGAAATATAACTTCAAAGGTGGTCCAGCTGCTCACGGTTCTATGTTTCATAGAAGACCAGGTGCAATTGGTAATAGAGCAACTCCAGCCCGCGTATTCAAAGGCAAGAAAATGCCAGGACATATGGGTGCTGCAAAGGTGACGGTTCAAAATTTGAAAGTTGTCGAAGTAAATGAAGAAAAGGGTTACTTGCTAGTGAGAGGATCAGTTCCTGGAGCTAAAAATGGTTTCGTAAAAATTAGCAAGTCTATTAAGAAATAAGGATTTTGGTCATGGCTGAAATAAATGTATTAAATAAAAAATTCGAATCTTCTGGGAAGTTAAATACTGAAGTAGATCTTTCTGCAGACGTTATCAATGTTCCAGTTGTTCACCAAGTTGTTAAAGCTCTTTTGGCTTCAAGAAGACAAGGGAACGCATGCACAAAGACGAAAGGCTTTGTAAGTGGCGGTGGTATGAAGCCTTATAAGCAAAAAGGTACAGGCCGTGCAAGACAAGGTTCTTCACGTTCACCTCTCTTTGTTGGTGGTGGTACTGCTTTCGGTCCTCAACCAAGAAGTTACGAGCAAAAAGTTAATAAGAAAGTTGCCAATCTTGCGATCCAATCAGTAATTGCTGATAAGTTGCAAGCTGGAAAACTCACTGTTGTTGAAACTGTTGAATCAACAGGTAAGACAAAAGATATCTTTAAGACTCTTAACAGTAAGTCTCTCTTGCCAGCTCTTGTAGTTACAGCAAGTGATGATTCTGCGGCGTTAAAAGCAGTAAGAAATATCAAGAATGCAAAAGCAACTCCAGTTAGTGGCTTCAGCGTTTACGAAGCAGTAAAATTTGAAAACCTCGTTATTGAGAAGGAAGCTCTAGAAAAGCTTCTCCAAAGGTTGGTGTAATCATGACAAAGTTAGTTGATATTTTAGTAAAACCTTTGATCACTGAAAAGTCTTCACTTGAATCAGAAACTAATAATCGTTTCGGATTTGTTGTTGCTTTGAGTTCTAACAAGAACCAAATCAAAGAAGCAGTTGAGAAGCTTTATGCAGTGAAAGTATTGAATGTTAAGACAAGCATAACTCCTGGAAGAATGAAGCGTTTTGGAGCTCATACAAAGAAGACTTCTAAAACTAAAAAAGCATTCGTACAGTTAGCTGAGGGCCAGAAGATAGAGTTCTTCAAAGGCGTTTAAGTAGAAAAAGGATTGTGAGATGGCAGTTAAAAAATTTAAACCAACGACACCAACACTAAGACAAGCACAGACGCTTTCTAGTGCTGAATTGACAAAAAATGTCGAGATCCCAAAGTCGCTTTTGGCTCATAAGAGTTCAACTGCTGGGAGAAATAACCATGGTCGAATTACAACACGTCATAAGGGCGGTGGTGTAAAGAGAAGATATAGAATTGTTGATTTCAAACGCAACAAGGAAGAAGTTCCAGCGACTGTTGCAGCAATTTGTTATGATCCAAATAGAACATGTAATCTTGCTCTATTAAATTACGCCGACGGCGTAAAGACTTTCATTCTTGCACCAGTGGGCTTGAGTGTTGGTGACGTGATCGTATCTTCAGCGCAAGCCGATATTAAAGTTGGTAACTCGAAATTATTAAAAGATATTCCAGTGGGTACTTTAGTTCACAATGTTGAACTTCACCCAGGTGCTGGTGGCCAAATGGCTCGTTCAGCTGGATCTTTTGTTCAAGTTATGGCGAAAGAAGGAAAAGAAATTCTTTTAAGACTTCCATCTGGTGAGTTGAGAAAGGTTAAAGAAAATTGTAGAGCAACGATTGGCCAAGTTGGAAATCTCGATCACGAGAAAACTAATCTTGGTAAAGCTGGTCGTACAAGAAAGTTAGGTATTCGTCCTACAGTTCGTGGTGTTGCTATGAACCCAATCGATCACCCAATGGGTGGTGGTGAAGGTCGTACTTCAGGTGGACGTCATCCATGTACGCCATGGGGTCAACCAACTCGCGGATTTAAGACAAGAAAGAATAAGAGAACTAACAAGTTTATCGTTAAGAGAAGAAAGTAATTAGACGGAGTAAATGATTATGTCTCGTTCATTAAAAAAAGGACCTTATGTTGACTTTAGCCTCATGAAAAAGGTTATGGCAGCTCAAGGTGATGATAATAAGAAAGGCAACAAAGTGATTAAGACTTGGTCTAGACGATCAACAATCGTTCCAGAGTTCATTGGTCTTACCTTTGCGGTTCATAACGGGAAGAAATTCATCCCAGTTTATGTAACTGACAATATGATTGGACACAAGCTTGGGGAGTTCTCTTTAACAAGAACTTTCAATGGCCACTCTGGTGATAAGAAGAAGTAAGGGTTAGTTGAGGAGTTATTGTTATGGCTATATCAGTTAAAAACAACAGCATTGGGGTAGCACCTAATAAAGTTAGAGCGGTTTGCAACCTAATCAGAAACAAAAAAGCGAGTGATGCACTTAAGATCCTTCGTTTTTGTGAAAAGAGAGAAATTGCACTCGTTCTTACAAAACTTATTAATAGTGGATTAGCGATTGCCGCTGAATCTGAAAAATATGATCTCGATAACTTGGTTATCGGAACAATTTATGCAGGCGAAGGTGTCACTCTGAAAAGAATCATGCCTCGTGCACAAGGGCGAGCATTTAGAATCCGTAAGAGAACATCAAAAGTAACTGTAGAGTTAAAAGAAGCATAGGAAGGAAATAATGGGACAAAAAGTACACCCTTATGGTTTTAGACTAGGTTATATCAGAGGATGGCATTCCAACTGGTATGCAAAGAATAATTATTCTGAACTCCTCCACGAAGATTTAAAAATTCGTGAGTATATTGCGAAGAATATGAAGAACGCGGCCGTAGCTAGCGTTGAAATCTCTAGAACCTCTGATCAGGTAAAAGTAACGGTTAATACTGCGAAGCCTGGTGTTGCCATTGGTAAAAAAGGTACTGGAATTGAAAAAATCAGAAACGACCTGAAAAAACTTACTCAGGGTACTTTGATTTTCAATATTGCTGAAGTAAAGAGACCAGACTCAGATGCTAAATTAATTGCAGAAAGCATTGCTCAACAACTTGAAAAGCGTGTTGCTTTCAGAAGAGCTATGAAGAAAGTGATTCAATCTGCATTCAGAGCTGGAGTTAAAGGTATTCGTGTTAAAACTGCTGGCCGTTTAGGTGGAGCAGATATGGCAAGAACAGAAGGTTATTCTGAAAGAAAAGTGCCTCTACATACCCTCAGAGCAGACATTGATTACAATACTGCTGAAGCCTTAACGACTTATGGTCTTATTGGCGTGAAAGTATGGGTTTATAAAGGTGAAATTTACAAATAAGTTTAATTGTGAAAGCAGAGGTTAACAATGCTAAGTCCTAAAAGAGTAAAGTGGAGAAAGCCCCAGAAAGGAAGAATGAAGGGGAAGGCGTACCGTGGAAATACTATCGTACACGGTGATATGGCTATACAAGCCACAGGTTGTGGTTATATAACCAACCGCCAAATTGAAGCTGCACGTATTGCGATGACAAGACATCTCAAGCGTGGTGGAAACGTCTGGATCAAGGTATTCCCTGATAAGACTCTTACACGTAAGCCAGCTGAAGTTCGTATGGGTGCCGGAAAGGGATCTCCAGAGCATTGGGTAGCTGTAGTTAAGCCAGGAAGAGTTTTATTTGAAATTCAACATCCTGACGCTAACTTGTGTAAAGAAGCTCTAAAGCTTGCGCTTTATAAGCTTCCGATCAAAGCGAAAATTGTAAGTAAAGAGAGCTTGGCTCAAGCGTAAATATAATAAAAGTAGGAAGAGGCAGTTATGGCTGAAGTTCTAGAATATAAAGATGTAGTGAAGTTAGATAAGAAAGCAATCGACGGTAAAGTTGATTCACTTAAGAGAGAGCTTTTTAATATGAAAATGCAAAAAGCAACAAGTGGATTAGAAAAACCTCATAAGATTAAAACTCTTAAGAAGAATATTGCCAGACTATTAACAGCTGCTAGTTCAAAGTAATTGAGCAAGGAATAAGAGATGAGTGAGAACAGTAAGACATTTAAGAAAACTTTAGACGGAATCGTAGTAAGCGATGCAAACGACAAGACTGTTGTTGTGAAAGTTGTAAGAAGACTTAAGCACCCAACATATAGCAAGTTTGTTTCAAGCAGCAAAAAGTTGCATGCTCACGATGAGGCAAATAAGGCAAAAATTGGTGACAAGGTTACGATAATAGAATCACGCCCATACTCAAAAATGAAGAAGTGGGAATTGTTGAGCGTTAATTAAAAAATAGTTGGTGGAGTAAGCCATGATTCAAATGCAAACGATACTTGAAGTTGCTGACAACTCAGGTGCAAAAGAAGTTAAGTGTATTAAAGTTTTGGGTGGTTCAAAGCGCGTTTCTGCTGGAATTGGTGACATCATAGTTGTTGCTGTTCAACAGGCTATCGCCTCTTCAAAAATCAAGAAGGGTGAAGTTAAAAAAGCAGTTATCGTTAGAACGGCCAAAGAACTAAGAAGAGAAGATGGTTCTTATATTAAGTTTGATAACAACTCCGTTGTTATATTAAACAACAACAATGAGCCTGTCGGTACTCGTATATTTGGACCAGTAGCTCGTGAGTTGAGAACAAGAAACTTTGGTAAGATCTGTTCACTAGCTCCAGAAGTTTTGTAATTAGAGGGCAATATGGAAAAGCTAAGATTAAATGATGAAGTTGTAGTTCTTGCTGGTAAAGACAAAGGTAAGACTGGAAAGTTGGTAAAAGTTGATCACAAGAACAATAAAGTTATTGTTGCTGGTGTAAACGTTGTAAAGAAGGCTTTAAAGCCGACTCAAGAAAACCCAGCTGGCGGTATTATTGATAAAGAATCTTTTATCCATATCAGCAACGTAGCAGTTCTTAGTCCAAAGACTAAAAAAGCTACAAGAGTAAAGATAGAGAAAAAAGACGGAAAAAATATAAGAGTTGCTGTTGCTTGTGGCTCAAAGTTAGACAAGTAAGATAGTCGAGGAAGTATATGAGCAGACTAGGTCAAAAATACGAAACAGAAATCAAAGGCGCGTTGTCCACTAAATATGGATATAAAAACGTAAACATGATTCCTAAAATTGAAAAAGTTGTTGTGAGCTGTGTCCATCGTGACACTGTTTCAAATGCAAAAGTTGTTGATTCAATTGTAGCTGATCTTGCATCTATTACTGGTCAAAAGCCAGTTGTAGCAAGAGCTAAGAAATCAATTGCTTCATTCAAAATCAGAGAAGGAATGCCTCTTGGTGCTAGCGTAACTTTACGTGGCGAGAGAATGTTTGAATTCCTAGATCGTTTGATTTCAATTTCATTACCAAGAGTACGTGACTTTAGAGGGATTTCTCCTAAAGGTTTCGATGGTCGTGGAAATTTCAATATGGGTTTGAAAGAACAAATTATTTTCCCAGAAATTAACTACGATAAAATCGATAAGATTCGTGGAATGGGAATCACAATTGTAACTTCAGCTAAAAGTAACGAAGAAGGTAAAGAGCTTCTCACATTGTTGGGTATGCCTTTCGCAAGCAAATAAATAAGGTGGAATCATGGCAAGACTAGCTAAAATTGTCGCTAATGAAAAAAAGAAGAAACTGGCAAAGAAGTACAAGAATCTTCGCACAGAACTTCGCGAAAAAATAAGTAATCCAAGTACTTCGGATGAAGACAGAGTAGAAGCAATGATTAAAATGCAAAAGCTTCCTCGTAATTCAGCCGGAATTAGAGTTAGAAATAGATGTGAAATGACTGGGCGATCAAGAGGTTATTACAGAGCGTTTAAACTTTCGAGAATTTCATTTAGAAAGTTGGCCCTCGAAGGAATGATCCCTGGTGTAACAAAGTCAAGTTGGTAGTTTTTAGGAGAATATAGTTATGATGACCGATCCTATTGCAGATATGTTGACAAGAATGCGCAATTCGATCCAGGCTGGACAAGACCGGGTTGAGTTTCCTGCGAGCAAGTTGAAAGCAGCTGTTTGTAAAGTTTTAAAAGATGAAGGCTATATTAAGGGCTTTAAGATTATCGCTAAAACAAAAAGTGATATTCGCATTAAGGTTCTTTTTAAAGAAGGCGCAATTGTTGGTTTAGAAAGAGTTTCAAAACCAGGTTTACGTCAGTATAGAAGTTACACTGAATTACCAAAGGTTATTTCTGGTCTTGGTATTTCGATTATCTCAACTTCACAAGGTGTTGTTTCAACTCGTGAAGCGAAGGTTAAGAAAATCGGTGGCGAACTCCTTTGTAATATTTGGTAATTAAGAGAGGATAATATGTCGAGAATTGGTAAAGAACCTATAGCGATACCTGAAAAAGTTGAAATCAAAATTCAAGGTGTCAATGTAAGTATAAAAGGACCAAATGGTCAGATGGCTATGGACATGAACAAGCTTGTAAAAGTTGAAGTCAAGGACAAAGTCATTACTGTAAATCCAATAGACGAGTCTAAAGAAGCTCGTTCTCAATGGGGAACAGCTCGTACATTGGTTAGCAATATGGTAACTGGAGTGACAAAGGGCTTTACAAAGTCTCTTGAGTTCAACGGTGTTGGTTATAAGGCCGCTGTAAACGGAACAACGCTTACTTTGAATTTAGGTTATTCACATCCAATTGATTATAAACTTCCTACGGGAATTACTGCGAAAGTAACTAAGAACGTAATTGATTTAACTGGTTTCGATAAAGAATTGGTTGGATTCGTTGCTGCTAAAGTTAGATCTTTCAGACCACCGGAGCCATATAAAGGTAAGGGGTTAAAGTACACAACTGAAACAATTATTAGAAAAGCTGGTAAAGCGGGCGCTAAGAAATAAAAGTGGGATAAAGTTATGAGAAAGGCAAAAGGCAAAATTCAGAACGAAAGTGAAGCGAAAAGACTTAGAAGAAGACTTTCAATTAGAAAGAAAGTTTCTGGAACTTCAGAATGTCCACGTATCAATCTTTTTAGATCAAACAAGCATCTAAAAATTCAATTGATCGACGATATTGCTTCAAAGACTCTTTTTACTGTTCAAACTTATGGCAAAGAAGCTGTAGGTGAAAATAACAGAGAAGGCGCGAAGCTTATTGGTGCAAAAGTTGCAGAACTCTTAAAGTCTAATAATCTTTCAAGAGCTGTGTTTGATAGAGCTGGTTATAAATATACTGGTGTAGTTGCTTCGTTGGCGACTGCAATCCGTGAAAACGGTATCCAAGTTTAATAGTGGTAGGTTGGAGTTAGAATGAACGACGAAACCAAATTTGATGAGACAATTACTGAAGTTAGCAATGAGGCTGAAGAGTCCATTGAGGATAAGCGCAAGAAGAGAGCTTCTCACGCAAGAAAGAAGCAGGCTGCTCCTGAGTCAGAATTTGAGGAAAGAGTAGTAGCTGTTAACCGCGTTGCTAAAGTTGTGAAGGGTGGGCGTCGCTTTTCATTCTCAGCTTTAATGATCGTTGGTGATAAGAACGGTAGAGTTGGATATGGTTTAGGAAAAGCAAAAGAAGTTCCTGAAGCGATCAGAAAAGCAACTCAAGCTGCTCAGAAGAATATGATCCACGTGCCAATCGAAGCAGGAACACTTCCACACTTTGTTGAAGGTAATTACTGTGCCGGTAAAATCCTTTTCATGCCTGCTGGAGACGGTACAGGTGTTAAGGCTGCGGGTGCTTGTCGTTCAATTCTAGAGCTAGCTGGTGTTCGTAACGTTTTGACTAAGTCACTTAAGACGAACAACCCACACAACGTTGTTAAGGCAACTTTCTCTGCTCTTAAGAAATTAAGATCAGTAGATCAAATTGCAAAAGCACGTGGAATTGATATTAAAAAAATTAGAATTAAATAAGTTATTTGAGGTTGATTATGGTTGCGAAAACTATAGAAGTTAAATTGATTAGAAGTACTAACAAGTGCACAGAGAAGCAAAAAGCTACTGTTCTTGGATTAGGCTTAACTAAACTTGGAAGAACAAGAACACTTGAAAATACTCCTGCAGTAAGAGGCATGATCAAAAAAATGATCCAGTGGCTCGAAGTTAAAGAGTAATTTTTAGAATTTAAGGAATAAGTGAGGATTATATGTTGACGCTGACTACGTTGAAGAGCCCAAAAGGCGCAAATAGAGACACAAAGAGAATTGGCCGTGGACAAGCTTCTGGTCAAGGTACTCAAGCTGGTAAAGGTCACAAGGGTTCAAAAGCTCGTAAAAGTGGTCACATGCGTACAGGTTTCGAATCTGGTGCACAACCTCTGTATATGAGACTTGGTAAGAGAGGATTCAAAAATGAACCTTTCAAAGTTTCATTTGCAACCGTTTCTTTAGGCGTTTTGAACGAGAAATTTGATTCAGAAGCAGTAACTAGAGAAGCTTTAATTGAAAAAGGTCTTTTAAAAGGTGCCAATAAAAGTAAACCTGTTAAAATTCTTGCAACTGGTGAGTTGACTAAGAAGCTCGTTTTCGTTGGAATAGAGAAGTTCTCAAAAACAGCTGAAGAGTCCATCAAGAAAGCCGGTGGGGAAATCAAGCAAGCCCAATAGGAAGGTTTATTAAGCAATGTCTACCTCTCAGAGTAAAATTGAAGATTTAAAAAGACGGATTTTTTTCACCCTTCTGCTTCTATTCGTTTATCGAATTGCAGCTCAGGTGCCAGTTCCTGGCGTAGATGCCACGGCAATTAAGGCATACTTTGCGGGATCATCTGGTGGAATATTCGACCTTATCAACACTTTTAGCGGTGGTGCTTTTAAGCGCTTCTCAGTGCTCGCACTAGGAATCATGCCTTATATCACGACATCAATTATTTTCAGTCTTTTGGGCGAAGTTATTCCTCAAATTGCTGAGCTTCAAGAAGATGCCGATGGAAATAAAAAAATTCAGAAATGGACTCGTTACGCAACCGTAATTCTTTGCTGTATTCAAGGTTACGGAATGGCAGCTGTTTTTGAGGGGTTTAGATCTCCAGGTGGAATTCCAGTAATTCCTGAGCCAGGTCTTCTCTTTAGAGTTACAACCATGATCACTCTTGCTGCGGGGACAATGTTCTTAATGTGGCTAGGTGAACGAATTACAGAATATGGCCTTGAAAACGGCGTATCTTTGATTATCTTTGCAGGTATCGCTGTCGAACTTCCAGCCGAAGTTATTCAAAACATGACGCTCTTTAGAAATGGTGAACTCTCAGGACTTCACTTACTTCTTGATGTTGTCGTTATTATTTGCGCCTTCTTTATAGTGGCTTTCATTGAAAGATCATTTAGAAGTGTTCCTGTTCAATACGCTAAAAAAGTTGTTCATAATCGCGTTTATGGTGGAACTCAAAGTCTACCGATGAGACTTGATACAGGTGGTGTTATGCCTCCTATTTTGGCCTCTTCTTTATTGGCAGCCCCTGCGACTTTTGCATCATTTGTACCTGCAACAAGTCCATTGAAGCCTTATTTTGAAGTAATCCAACAGTCCCTTTATCCAGGGCAGATGCTATTTAATATCTTCTTTGGCTTATTGATTGTGTATATGACATATTTTTATGCTCCAATTCAGTTTAAAACAAAGAAGATTTCGGAAATGCTTCAAAAGAACAACGCTTTTATTCCAGGAGTTCGTCCTGGGGCAAAGACTCAAGACTATCTTGATTGGTTGTTGAATCGTTTAAGCTTTTTCGGTGCCCTCTTTTTAGTTGTAATTTGTATTTTACCTACAGAGCTTACCGGAAACAGAACTCGCTTTGGCGGCACTTCGATGCTGATCCTCGTGAGTGTTTCAATTAGAGTCATGATGAACATCCAAGCGTTCATGTTTGCTGATCGTTATGAGAATGCTTACAAAGTTCGTGGTAAGCACTCTGGCAGCGCAAGAAGGTTTTAGATAATGCAACCTCAGTTAATTTTTTTGGGAGCTCCTGGCTCTGGCAAAGGAACTCAAGCTACACGACTTATTAAGGAATGTGGCTACCAGCATCTCTCGACGGGCGACCTCTTGAGAAAAGAAGTGAAAGAAGCTTCTGAACTGGGAAAAAGGGTTACCGCTATCATGAACGCTGGAAAGCTTGTTGATGATAATACGGTATTGGAACTTTTAAAAAAGAATACGGATCTTGCCTCTGGCGCTTATATATTTGATGGTTTTCCACGCAATGGAGACCAGGCAAAGTTGCTAGACGAAGTGGTTCTCAAGGGTTCGAACTCAAAGGCCGTGTACTTTGAAATTGACCTTGATTTACTCTTCGATAGACTTGTAAATCGTAGAACTTGTGGCAAATGCGGCGAGATCTATAATTTAAAGTTTAAGGCTCCAGCACAAGCTGGCGTTTGTGATAAGTGTGGTTCAACTGAGTTGAACCAAAGAAAGGATGATGTTGCTGAAACAGTAAAGCACCGTCTTGATGTATTTAAAGAAACAATTGAACCAGTGCTTAAGCACTATGAAAGTGAAGGTCGTCTAGTAAGACTTGACGCATCAAACGGCTCAGACGAGGTATTTTCTTCGCTTAAGTCTTTGATCTAGTGTTCAGTCGGGCGGGAGCTTGCATAAGTGTGATGAGTTTTGTATACAGAGGCGTTAAGTTAGTATGACAGATGTTGAATACATTGAAGTGGAAGGGGAAGTTACTGAACTTCTTCCGAATACCAAATTCAAAGTTAAGTTACCGAATGGACACAACATAATTGCTCATATTAGCGGAAAAATGCGGATGCATTTTATTAAAATTTTACCAGGCGATAAAGTTTTAGTTGAGATAAGCAAGTACGATTTGACGAAGGGTAGAATCACATATCGTAGTAAAGGGAAGTAAAGGAAGCGGACATGAAAGTGAGATCTTCGGTTAAGAAAATTTGTAAAGATTGTAAGGTTGTGAAGCGCAAAGGAGTCGTAAGAGTCGTTTGTAAATCTTCACCTAAGCATAAGCAGAGACAAGGTTAATAGTTGGCGTAGGAGTAGTATATGGCGCGGATTCTAGGTGTAGACATTCCAAGAAACAAAGTTATGAGAGTAGCTATGAGATCTATCTATGGGGTAGGTGCAAATGTTGCTACAGCAGTTTTAGCGAAAGCTGGAATTGATTTAAATAAAAACTCAAATGATATCTCTGAAGAAGAGGTTCAAGAAATCAGAAGAATTCTTGAAGAAGACTATACGGTTGAAGGTGATTTAAGACGTGAAATTGGTTTAAATATCAAGCGCCTTAAGGACATGGGATGCTATAGAGGTGTTCGTCATAGAAAGAGTCTTCCAATGAGAGGACAAAGAACTCATACGAATGCACGTACAAGAAAAGGTCCTGCTGTCGCTATCGCAGGTAAGAAATCTATTAAGGCGATGAAGTAATTAAGGTAGAGGCTGATTATGAATAAGAAGACGACATCAACAGTAACAAAGAAAAAAGTAAAGAAGAACGTGACTCATGGTATTTGCCATGTTCAAGCGTCTTTCAATAACTGCATTGTAACTTTCACTGATATGCAAGGTCAGGCGATTTGTTGGGCAAGTGCTGGCCAATTAGGTTTCAGAGGCTCAAAAAAATCAACTCCATTTGCTTCTCAAACAGCTTCAATGGAAGCTGCTAAGAAAGCTGTTGAGAGTGGAATGAGCTCTGTAGAAGTACACGTTAAGGGCCCAGGCGCAGGTCGTGAAAACGCGATTAGAGCATTGGTTGCTGCTGGATTGAGAATTACTCTCGTTTCAGATAAGAGTCCTATACCTCACAATGGTTGTAGAGCTCCTAAGCGTCGTAGAGTTTAATTAATTAGAATTTTTGTTTTATATCAATTTTAGGAGTTTGGAATGGACACCTTTGTAGCAAAGAACTGGACAAGCCTCATTAGACCAGTAGCACTAGAGTGCGATACAGATTCACTTACAACTAGCTATGGTAAATTTGTAGCTAAGCCACTCGAAAGAGGTTACGGCCAAACTTTAGGCAACTCTTTAAGAAGAGTTCTTTTATCTTCACTTCAAGGTGCAGGTATCGTTGCTATTCGTATCGACGGTGTTGAGCACGAATTTGGAACAATCAATAACGTTAAAGAAGAAGTTTCTGAAATCATTTTGAATTTGAAAGAAGTACATTTCAAAATCAAAGGGAAAGAAGATGTTGTTTTAACTCTTGAGAAATCAGGAGAAGGTCCAGTTAAAGCTGGAGATATTTCAGGTCACGCAAACGTTGAAGTTTTAAACCCTGATTATGTTATCTGTAACGTTTCATCTGGCGGCTCAATTAAAATGGAATTGAAAGTTGCTAGAGGTAAAGGTTATGTAACTGCACTCGATAACAAAGAAGATTTCGATCTTCCAGTTGGTTGGGTTTACCTCGATACACTTTTCTCACCGGTTCACCGTGTGAATTATACTGTTACTAACGCTCGTGTTGGTAAGAGAACAGACTTTGACAAATTGACTTTAGAAGTTTGGACAAATTCTGGTATTGATCCTTCAGATGCAGTTGCCTTCGCAGCTAAAATCTTACGTGATCAACTTGCAGTATTCTTGAACTTCGAAGATGAAGAAGAAGTTCAAAGAATGGAAACTAAGCCAACTTCTTCTTCTGCTGCTGCTCCAACAAACAATTTCTTGTTGAAGCCAGTATCTGAACTTGAGCTTTCAGTACGTTCTGCAAACTGTCTCCAAAATGCAAATATCAAGTACATCTATGAACTCGTTTCAAAGACAGAAGGCGAAATGCTTAGAACTAAGAATTTCGGAAGAAAGTCATTGAACGAAATTAAAGAATTACTTGCTCAGATGGGATTAGGACTTGGAATGAAAGTTGATCACATCATGAAAGAAATAAACGATAAAAAAGACTAGGCTGTTGTTGTTGAGGAGTTACGGTTATGAGACACCAAAGACGTAAATTTAAAATTGGAAACAATCCTTCTCATAGAAAGGCTTTAATTAAAAATTTGGCCAATGAAGTGATTGATCATGGAAAAATTAAGACTACTTTTACAAAGTGTAAGGCGATTCAAGCACATGTTGAAAAGCTTATTACAATTGGAAAGGAAGATTCAGTTGCAAATAGAAGATTAGCTTATTCAAAACTCAACAACAAAGATGTTGTTAAGAAGTTGTTTGATGAAGTTGGTCCAAAGTTTAAATCACGTAATGGTGGTTATACTCGTATCGTTAAGGTTGCTGATGCTCGTTTTAACGACGGTGCAAAGATGGCCTATATAGCTCTTGTCGACTAATTCTTTCAAGACTCTTTAATGAAAAAATGATAAAAGACCCTCAAACGAGGGTCTTTTTTTATGCAAAGAGGTTTAGCACTTCCTACAAAACTCACGATTATTGCACTTATTATAAGTGTCACTCTTCTTTATTCACTTTATTGGCACAATAAGTTTTCGCCAATGATTAATCAATTTGATGGTGATCTTATTTTAAAGACGCTGCCAGAATTTCAAGTTGAAGAGATCCAAAGTAAGCAATTGATGTCGAAAAAGGATTTTATTAACAATGAAGGTCGTCTGACTTTTATCCATTTTTGGGGAACGTGGTGTGGTCCATGTGAAGCAGAGTTGCCACCTCTTCTCGATATGGCGAAAAAATTTAAAAACAGTGATGTGCAATTTGTTTTAATCGCTGTTCAAGATACTGCTGAGAAAGTGACAAAATATATGAAACGTTTTGGAACTCTTCCAGAAAATATCGTTCTTGCTCTCGATGTTAATGGTGACTCAATGACAAAGTTTGGAACAGTTAAAGTTCCAGAGTCCTATGTCTTTAATCATCAGGGAACAAACTTGAGCAAATTTATCGGCCCACAAAGCTGGGAACAAACTCGCTATTATGATCGACTAGTTTTTTATCATAATAGTTCAAAACCTTTGTTGAATCAAAAGATCGAAACTCATTAAACTGTTGTAATTACTCATTTCTTTCCCTGTCCATTTTTTAGGCGGGACTATCAAGTATTTTTACAATCTGCCGAAAAGTTAAACAGTAAATCACTCATGGTGTTCTAAAAATGAACATTCATGATCAAGGAGATGACAATGATTAACTGGAAAGAGATGAGAAACCTGCATGTGATTGGGAAGTTGGAAGACATCCTTAATCGTTGGTTTGGAGTCGAGCTTGTTTGGGCCGATTCGCATGGACGAGTCCAGAGTGGAATCATGGATAAGGACTTTGCTTTTAAAAGTCATTTTGCCAAAGTGCAAATGCACATGGGTTTAGGCCATGAGTATCTCCAACAAGATGTCGAAAAAACAATTGAGAAGCTTGAAGCATCAGAAAAAAACACAGTGGTGTATGATTCGTTCTTTAAGCATGTCAAAGGAATTGCCAGTCGAGTGATTGTTGATGGTGATTATTTAGGAACTGTTTATGCTTATCCTTTTCTCCCATTAAATATTACTGATGCGGAAAAAGCAGAAGTCGTTAAGCAAATGGTGAGCTGTGGATGTAGTGAAGCTGATGCTAAGTCTGCTGTTGATAGCATGAAGAAGCTTGGGCCAATCGATTCGGAGTATTTGGTTGAACTTTCAGAACTGGTTGGTGATGAAGTTATTGAGTATCACGAAGAAGTGACAAAGCGTGAACAACGTATTCAGGAACTCAATAGTGAGCTCGGTGATAAATATCGTTATCACATGATGATTGGTAAATCGAAAAAGATGCAGGCGATTTATCGCTTGCTTGAGAAAATCTCAGGATCTGAATCAAGTGTTTTTGTTCAAGGTGAAAATGGTACTGGTAAGGAACTCGTGGCAAAAGCGATTCATTACTATTCTCCAAGAAAAGATAATATGTTCTTGGCGATCAACTGTTCAGCTTTTAACGATAACCTTCTCGATTCAGAACTCTTTGGTCACGTGAAAGGTGCCTTTACCGGTGCGATTAAAGATAAGAAAGGTTTATTTGAACAAGCTCACGGTGGAACACTGTTCCTGGATGAAATTGGTGATACGTCATTAACTATGCAGGTTAAGCTTTTACGCGTGCTTCAAGAGGGAACTTACCTTCCTGTTGGTGCAACAACTCCTAAGAAGTGTGACGTAAGAATCGTTGCTGCAACCAATAAGCCAATTAAAGAAATGATGGCGAAAGGTGAGTTCAGAGAAGATCTTTATTACAGAATTAACGTTATTAATATCAATCTTCCACCGTTGCGTGAAAGAAATGAAGATATTCCGGTATTGATGGATCACTTTATGAAGAAGCGTTGTGATGAAGTGGGGATTCCCATGAAAACTTTATCAAAGAAGACGCTTGAGAAAATGTTTGATTACCCATGGCCAGGTAACGTGCGTGAACTTGAAAACGAAATTGAGCGCGTGGTTGTTTTGGCGGGTGAAGATAAGATCATTACGCCTGATCTTTTGAGTGCCAGAATTCTTGAACATGGAACGGAGGGACGCTCTAGTGTGCCTCGTGGCATTAATACTTCTGGATCATTAAAAGATGCTCTTGAAGAGCTAGAAATGATGATGATCAAAGAAGGATTGAAGCGTTGTAACTTCAATAAATCGCGTCTTGCAAAAGAGCTCGGAGTTTCAAGAGCTTCACTCATTATGAAGGTCGATAAGTACGATCTGGATAAGCGCGTTAAAAAAGCTGTCGGCGAAGACGACTAGCAGCAAATTTATTCTTTAAAATAGCCTCCTAAGACCAATCGGTTTAGAATACTGCGGTCTTAGGAGGTTTTTTTATGCCTGACGTTTTAAATTTAAAACGAGAAAAACTCGTTGAACTTCGTAATCGCGCGGCTCTTGGTGGTGGACCGGAGCGAATCAACAAACAACATGAACAAGGAAAGTATACTGCTCGTGAAAGAATTGAGCGGTTAATAGATCCAGGCTCATTTATTGAGTTTGATCGTTTTGTTGTTCATCGATGTACTAATTTTGGAATGGAAAAAACAAAGTTCTTAGGTGACGGTGTTGTTACTGGCATTGCCGAAATCAATGGCCAGAAAATCGCCCTCTATTCGCAGGACTTTACTTGTTGGGGTGGAGCTCTTGGAGCTTCTCACGCCAAAAAAATATGTAAGATTATGGACTTCGCTCTCGAGAATCGCATTCCGATTATTGGAATGAATGATTCTGGTGGTGCTCGTATTCAAGAGGGCGTTGAGTCTCTTGCAGGTTATGCTGAAATTTTTTATCGTAACGTGAAAGCTTCTGGTGTTATTCCCCAAATTTCTTTGATCTTAGGTCCATGTGCCGGTGGAGCTGTTTATTCGCCTGCTATTACCGACTTTATTTTCATGGTGGATAAATCTTCATACATGTTTGTGACTGGTCCTGATGTTATCAAGACTGTAACTCACGAAGAAGTATCGAAAGAAGAACTCGGCGGTGCGCTTACTCACGCAGAAAAATCGGGCGTTGCTCAATTTCGCTGTCTCGATGAAGATGAATGTTTTGAGCGAGTGAGAGAATTGCTTGCCTACATTCCTGCATCAAATTATCGCAAGCCAACACTCAAGCCAACGTCTGATCCTCATTATCGTGACAACAATAAACTTCGTGAAGTGATTCCATCTAATCCGAAGAAGCCTTATGATATGAGAGAAGTGATCCTTGATATCTTGGATGACTCCCAATTTTTAGAAGTTCATAAAGATTACGCTAAGAATATTATTTGTGGATTTGGAAGTATTGGCGGAATTAAAATTGGTGTTGTCGCCAATCAACCAGCAGTTCTGGCAGGTGTTCTCGATATTGATTCATCAAATAAGTCAGCGCGCTTTGTTCGTTTTTGTGATGCTTATGATATTCCAGTAGTCACTCTTGTTGATGTTCCAGGATTTTTACCGGGTACAGTTCAAGAATATGGCGGCATTATTAAGCATGGATCAAAACTTCTCTACGCTTATGCTGAAGCAACAGTTCCTCTCATTACTTTGATCACTCGGAAAGCCTATGGTGGTGCTTATGACGTTATGGCCTCAAAGCATATTCGCTCAGACGTGAATCTCGCCTATCCAACGGCCGAAGTCGCAGTAATGGGCGCAGAAGGTGCAGTGAATATCGTTTTTAGAAAAGAGCTTGAAGGCTTAACCGGCCCTGCTTTTGATAAGAAAAAAGCTGAACTGGTTGCTGATTACGAAGAGAATTTTAGTAATCCTTATCGTGCGGCTGAACTTGGATACGTTGATGCGGTTATTCTTCCTGAAGAAACTCGTATTCGTATGTATGAATATTTGAGAGCACTCAAAGATAAGAAAGTTGAAAAGCCAAAGCGCAAACACGGGAATATTCAATTATGAGCGAGTTGAGATTTTTACCCAAAGAAAAAAAGAGAGTGCTGATAAGTAATCGAGGCGAAATTGCTATTCGAATTGCCAAAGCTTGTCGTGAGCTCGGCCATACGGCCGTTGGTATTTGGACCGATAATGAACCAGCCGCAAAACATTTAGAGTTTTGCGATGAATGGGTTCGCCTGCCAGGAAAAACCAACGCTGAAACTTATCTCAACATTCCAGCGATCATAAAGCTTTGCAAAGAATCTAAGATCGATGCTGTTCATCCAGGCTATGGATTTTTAGCTGAAAGAACGGAGTTTGCCGAAGCGCTTGAAAAAGAAAAAATTGTTTTCATCGGGCCTAATTCAAATGCCGTTAAGCTGATGGGTGATAAGGCCACTTCAAAAGTTCTTGCAAAAAGTGTTGGTGTTCCCGTTATACCAGGATCAGCTGAAGCTGTTCCGAGCGTAGCCGAAGCAATAAAGATTTCTAATGACATTGGTTATCCTGTGCTTTTAAAAGCTGTTGCTGGTGGCGGTGGCCGCGGTCAAAGAGCGTGTTTCAGTGAAGGTGAAATTAAAGACCATTTTGAAGCCGTTCAGCGGGAATCGCAATCAGCATTTGGAAATGGAGATTTGTTGGTTGAAAAACTCATTCTCGATCCTCATCATATTGAAGTTCAAGTCTTAGGTGATAAGAAAGGAAATGTTTATCATTTCTTTGAAAGAGAATGTTCGGTTCAGCGTCGTAATCAAAAAATTATTGAAGAAGCACCTTCTCCGTTTATTGGAGATGATGAAAAGCTTCGCCAAGAAATTTGCACCACAGCAGTGAAGCTCGCTCAGGCCGTGAAGTATGATTCAGCTGGAACGGTTGAATTTATTATGGGCGCTGATCGCAAGTTTTACTTTCTTGAAATGAATACACGTATTCAAGTAGAGCATCCCATCACAGAGGAAATCACAGGAGTGGATTTAATCATTTGTATGATTCAAGCTGCTTTTGGAGAGGAACTCGGCATTCCAGATCAAGAGTGGATTCACAGAACGGGTCACGCCATTGAATGTCGTATCTGTGCCGAAGATCCTATCACCATGCTACCAGCGCCTGGCCTTGTGACCGGATTTGATACTAACTTTCCTCAAGGAATTCGCTTTGATCATTGTGTTTATAAAAATCTAGATGTGACTCCTGATTTTGATCCAATGGTTGGAAAACTTATTGCGAAAGGAATTGTCAGAGACATTGCTATTCGCAAGATGAGATCAGCCTTAAAAGGGCTTTATATTGAAGGACTAAAAACCAATATTCCTCTGCATAAAGTTATTATGGAAGATCAAGTTTTTATCGATGGAAACTACACGACTACTTATATTAAAGAACATAAGCCACAAGATCGTGTGAAGAAGACCAAAAAATATTCTCGTTTCTATAAACTTTTGGCCGGTATTGAAGCTAAAAGGATGGGGATGTAATTATGAGAACTTATTTAATAGATCATGAGCAAAATGAAATTGTCTTTGATATTACCAAAACTTTAGTCCACTCAAGTGAATTGGTGGAGTACGAGTTTTGCGCCATTGAAGAAAACAAAGTGATCGACAGACAAACAATTTTTCTTAGAAAACTAGCGGGAAGTTTTTTCGTCAGTACAGATGGAAAGCAATGGGGAAAACTTGCCAAGCAAGATCTCCCTTCGCGCGTTGTTCATGTCGATTCTGTTTTTAATGTATTCAGAGGATATAAGCCTTCAGGTCTTAGCGGAGCTGGTGCAGGTGAGTTGAAAACTCAAATGCCAGGTAAAGTCGTCAAAATCCTCGTCAATGAAGGTGATAAGGTTATCAAAGGCCAGACAATGCTGATCTTGGAAGCCATGAAAATGGAAAACGAGATAAAGTGTGGCATCGATGGCGTGGTCAGAAAGATCCACGTCAAAAACGGAGACACCTTAGAGTCGGGTGTCTTAATGATGGAAGTCGAGGAGTAGATTCATGGCAAATGAACCACAATGGACAAATGATGTGGAAAAGATGAAGAAGGAGCTTGGAAAAAGCGGAAAAATATTTTCACTTATTTTCTTATTCCTAATCGCTTTTGTAGGCGTTAAATCTGCTTATTACACAGTTGAACCTGACGAAGAAGCGATTATTATCCGTTTTGGAAAATATATCGCAACTTACCCACCGGGACTTCATTTCAAGCTCCCCTTCGGAGTTGATGATGTCATTAACGTTAAAACCAAGCGAGTGCTTCAGGCCGAATTTGGTTTTAGAACGGCGATGAATTCAAGCTCATCACGCACTCAGTATTCTCAAAAAGAATTTGATGAAGAATCTTTGATGCTCACTGGCGACTTAAACGTTGCTGACGTGGAATGGGTTGTTCAGTATCAAATCGCTGACCCTTTCAAATTTTTGTTTCAAACCAGTGAACCTGAGCAAAACATCAAAGACGTCTCAGAATCTATCATGAGAAGAGTGGTTGGCGATAGATTGGTGACTGAAGTTCTAACTACCGGAAGAGTGGAGATTGCCGCAGATGCGAAAATTCTGATGCAAGAAGTACTCGATAAGTACGACATGGGAATTAAAGTTGTGACGGTAAAACTTCAAGACGTAAACCCTCCGCATGTCGTGAAGCCATCATTCAACGAAGTGAACGAGGCCAAACAGGAACAAGAGAAAGTCATCAACCAAGCAGAAGAAGCCTACAACAAGGTTATTCCAGAAGCTCGCGGTAAGGGTGAAAAACTTGTTTCAGAAGCTGAAGGTTACGCTACCTCAATCATTAACAGGTCACTGGGTGATGCTGAAAAGTTTGAGTCGGTCTTGAAAGAATACCAAAGGGCACCGGCGATTACGAAAAAACGCATTTATCTGGAAACGATGGAATCGCTCTTCAAAAAATTTACAAATATCACCATTGTTGATGGACAGTTGAAGGGACTCCTTCCTATCTACAATGATCTTTCAAAGGCTGGTGAGAAATGAAATTAGGAAAAATCATACTCGTCCTTTTAATCATTGCTGGTTGGACACTTTTTAATACTTCTTTCTTTTTGGTCAACGAAGGACAACAAGCGATTATCACTCAGTTCGGTCGTCCTATCGGCGATCCAATAACTAACGCTGGTTTTCACTTTAAAATGCCTTTCACGCAAGAAGTTCGCTACGTAGATAAAAGAATTCTTTCTTGGGATGGGTTTCCCAATCAGATCCCTACCAAAGATAAGAAATATATCAAAGTTGATACCACTGCCCGCTGGCAAGTTGTCGATGCTTTGAAATTTATTCAAACGGTGAGAAACGAAACGGGAGCCAAAGCTCGTCTCGACGCTATTTTGGACTCGGCCACGCGTGACGTGATTTCTAATCACAGTCTGGTTGAAGCGGTTCGAAACTCGAATAAGATTCTCGATGACATGAAACGCGGTCAAGATGAAATCGATCAACAAAAGAAAAATGGAATTAACGTTCTTGAAGAAGGCGTCACTGGTGAAATCGAAAGTGTAGCGCTTGGACGTGAGAAGCTTAGTGAGATGATTCGCGAAGGTGCCGACAAGGAACTTGCTTCTTTTGGAATTAGTCTGATTGACGTTCAATTTAGACGTATCAGTTATGAGAAATCAGTTGAGGCCAAAGTTTACGAGAGAATGATTTCTGAGCGCCAAAGAGTGGCGGAGAAAATTCGCTCAATCGGTCAGGGTGAAAAAGCGAAGATCGAAGGGCGTATCGCTCGCGATTTAGAAAAGATCACTTCTGAAGCTTACCGCAGAAGCCAAGTCCTCCGTGGTAACGGCGAAGCTAAAGCTATTGCAATTTACGCTAAAGCTCTTTCTCGCGATCCAGGATTTTACGAGTTCACAAGATCAATGGAAGCTTATAGAAGCTCAATTAAAGAAGATGCGAAGATGATTCTGTCTTCCGATTCTGAATTTTTAAAATATCTCAAAAAAGCCCCTTAATTAGTTCCAACACCTTTTTCCTTAAACATTGCGCAAGGAAGAAGGTGTTGGCACTGCCATTAAACTTTTCTATATAGATACCCACCAATATAAATGAGTCCTCCCATAACAAAGAGCGAGAGGATTTGCGGAATGCCGCTCAATCCTGAAAAATCAAAAAAGATAAAACGTGCCAATCCTATAAATATTAATGGTAATGCGCTCTTGGCAATGTATTTTTCCTTAATTTTGGTCGACCATAAGAGAATAACAAAGGCATAAGTTATTACAAGTGGAGCAACTGAAATTGTTCCGAAGTATTCTTTTAATCTAAAAAGCGAAATTATTACCTGGATATGTGCAAGATAAATTAAGGATGATCTAAGGTCATGTTCAGAACGAGAAACGTAATAGAGAATAATACTTCCTATTAAAAGTCCGAATATTATTTCAATTGATGTTTGTACGGAAGCCATTCCAAAAAGTACAAATAAATAAGCAAATAAAATCATTAACGCTGATACGATGATCGAGCCTTTAAGATTCTTATTCTGCAAGATTTGGTCTTTGAAGTATCCAATGACGATTGAGAGGAAAAGAGCAAATAGAACCTTTGTGAGATCATTCATCTGAACTAAAAAAACAGAATGTGCAAAAATAATAGAGGTCGATGTGTAAACAACCGAGCCACTTGCTAAGTTTTTATCCTTTAACTTTATTTTTACGAATGCATAGAGTGAGAGTAAAAAGACAGAAAAGAGAATAGAAAAGATAAAGGCATAACTTTCTGATAATCGATTTAAAAAGTAATATTCAACGCCATAGAAGAAGACAATAACTGGTAAGAAATTTATTGATTCAGAATCAGAAAGAGTATCTTTATTCCATAAAGAGTACCCAATCGTACCCAACGAATAAATTAGAAATTGGATAGCTTGAATGACAATAATATGGCCAATTTGACCTTCGAAAATAATAGAAATTCCAAGGAGACCGATGAGACCAATACTTAAATAAGATGAAATGGTAATGATTTGTCTATTTTTCAAATAAATGGAAAAAAGTGCAAAGGAAATATCCCAGGTGAAAAGATAGAGAGCCAAAAAGAGGCTGTTATTAAATGAATCGTGAAAAAAAAGAATTCCAACATAGGTACCTACTATTGCCAGCAGTGCATAAGTCATTTGATTAAATCTTGTAAGTAAAAAGAGAGAGAGTGCACCGATTATAGTAATTGCAAATAATCCAGTCGAAGAGTCGAAAAGATGATGATACCTTGTTGCCCCATATGAAGTAAGATGAAGGATCACAATCCCTAGTGCAGGAAGCATACTAAAATAACTTTTATCTTTGTCTTTGATTACAAATGGAATAGAGATTAATCCAAGCCCTAGAAAGATGGCCATAAAGCATTGTCTTATTGGAGTGAGCCAGCCACTGGCAATACTAAATTTAATTAAAAGTATAGCTGCCATGAGAATACAGGCTGCCCCTATATAACCAAGCATATGACTGTCATTTTTTTTAAATGTTGAGTTAAGAAGAGAAGTTGGTGAGGAACTTTTTATTTGAGGAGCGATTTGAATATTCTCAGGTATGGTTTGAATGGGTTGATCGACTGATTTTTTATCTAGCTTTAAATTGTTTTCAAGTTTAAGTAATCTTTCTTCTAATTGGTTTAAGCGAGTTAGAATCTGTTGTGCAATCGAATCATCCATAACTCTAAGGTCCTCTATAATAATTATTTTATTAAGGTTAACACTTTTTAAAAAATGATCAATATTTTAACGGTCGAAAAAGTAAAAATTAATGATTAATACTTCTTAAGTAAAAGAATAGTTAAATAATTTAAACTAGTTTCAATAAATTTATACCTGGATCAAATCATTTAAACGGTGCTTAAACGAATTGATCCAGGAGACTTAATTACATTTTGAGGACGTAGGCAAAAAGAAGTGGCGCGACGATCGTGGCATCACTTTCAATGATAAATTTTGGAGTCTCGATAGCAAGTTTACCCCAAGTGATTTTTTCATTGGGGACGGCACCAGAATATGATCCGTAGCTGGTTGTTGAATCACTGATTTGGCAGAAGAAGCTCCAAAGAGGAACGTCGAGCTCAAGATCTTGGTGAAGCATAGGAACAACACAGATAGGGAAGTCTCCAGCAATACCACCACCGATTTGGAAGAAACCGATTGTGTTATCAACTGTTGTGTCTTTGTACCAGTGAGACAAGCGAATCATCAATTGAATGCCTGATTCAACTACGCTTGTGCGAGAAACTTTTTTATTGATATTGGCAGCGGCAAACATATTTCCAAGTGTTGAATCTTCCCAACCAGGTGTGAAGATAGGGATATTTTTTAACATCGCAGCGTGCATCCAAGAATCTTTTGGATCGATTTGATATTCTTTCTCTAGAACGCCTGAACGCAAAAGGTTCCAGAAATAAACGTGCGGAGGATTGGTTTCGCCTTTGCTGTCGGCGGCTGCCCATTCTTCCCACATGAGAGCTTCGATTTTTCTCATGGCAACGTCTTCAGGAATACAAGTATCAGTTACACGATTCATTCCCCTGTCAAAGAGCGCTACTTCTTCTTGAGGAGTGAGGTCTCTATAGTTAGGAACGCGAGCGTAATCGTTATGAGCGATTAAGTTATAAACATCTTCTTCAAGGTTGGCGCCAGTACAGCAAATGGCGTGGACTTTATCTTGGCGAATCATTTCTGCCAGAGATTTTCCAAGTTCCGCTGTCGACATTGCTCCTGCGAGTGTGATCAACATTTTCTTTCCGCTATTGATATGAGTTTCATATCCTTTGGCGGCATCAACTAAAGCTGCAGCATTAAAATGCTTATAGTGTCTTTCCATGAAATCGCGAATGGGTTGAGTCATGTTATTCTCCAAGTGTGGTCATTAAGTAAGTGTAGTTGCTTAAACATTCTTCGTAAAAATCAACGAGGCGAACACCTTCGCGTGGAGGAATAATGCCTCTCACCACTTCTTGATTCACCAGTTGTTTCATTTTTTGCGCCATGTATTCTGGGTTGTATTGCATCGTCGCAAGTACGCTTGAAGCGTTGTTACCGCGAATAATTTCTTCGATATAAAAGCCGGCTGGATCTTCTGGATCAGAGTAAACGTGAACTTCGTTTAGGCGGCCGAAGAGATTGTGCATATCTCCCATAACGTCTTGGTAAGCACCTGTTAAGAAGATACCAATTAAATAGTCTTCGTTCTCTTTTAAGACGTGCAAAGGAATGGTGCTTTTAAAGCCACTTTCGCGATCAATAAAGCGATCCATCTTTCCATCAGAGTCACAGGTGATATCGGCAATTGAGCCATTTAGCGTAGGTTCTTCGTTTAAGCGATTAAGCGGAACTACTGGCAAGAGTTGATCGATTGCCCAGTAGTCGGCAATTGATTGGAAGACCGAAAAATTACAGAGGTACTGAGGAGCGAGATCGTCATCGAGAGAATGGAGACCTTCAGGAATAAATTCGAGACTTTTTGTCATCACGTTAATGCGACTCATGATCTTCCAATAGATGGTTTCGATCTTGGCGCGCTCTTCAAGAGAGAGAATGCCTAATTTAAAAGCATTCAAACATTCTTCTTTAAGTTGCAAGGCTTCGTTGTAGTATTGTTGAAAATTCTTTTGAGACAAACTCTCTTCGAGATCTCTCATGTTTTCAACGATGAGATGCTCTCCTGTCACCTTAGAAGTATTGAAACTTGTTTGACTTGTCTTCACTTGGTCGATGACGTTAGTGATCACACAAGAGTGGTGAGCTGTGATCATACGACCACTTTCGGTCACGATATTGGGATGGGGCACACCTTCAGTGTCACAGATTTGCTTTAGTCCCCAAACGATATCTGTCGCATATTCTTCAACGATATAGTTCATGGAAGAATCTTTATCAGAACGAGTTCCATCGTAATCGATACCTAGACCGCCACCGGCATCAAAGTATTCAAGCTTCACGCCCATCTTGTGAAGTTTAGCGTAAATGCGCCCACCTTCAGAGATTGCGTCTTTTAAGGTTCTAATGTCGCTGATTTGGCTTCCCACGTGAAAGTGGAAAAGTTTAATCGCGTCTTTTAAACCTTGTTCTTCACAAAACTGAACGGCCTGAATGATTTCTGAAATCGAAAGTCCAAACTTGGCCTTTTCGCCGGAAGAACTCTTCCATCTGCCATGACCTTCGACGGCCATACGACCACGAAGTCCGATCATTGGCGTGACGTTCATTTCTTTTGACAATTTAATCAAACGAGAAAGTTCTGAAAACTTTTCGATGACGACAACAACCTTGCGACCAAGCTTATTACCGAGAAGAGCAAGGCGAAGATAATCTTCATCTTTGTAGCCATTCAAAATAGTCATGGCATTTTTATTTGTATTATATGCAAGAACGGCCATCAATTCTGGCTTCGATCCTGCCTCAAGTCCATAATCATAAGTTTGACCAGCATCAAGGATCTCTTCGACCACTTCGCGCATCTGATTTACTTTAACAGGGTAAACACCAAAGTAACGGCCTTGGTAATTCGCGTCTTCAATTACTTTTCTGAAAGAACGATTGAGGTTGCGAACTTGTTGGCGAAGAATATCGTGAAAGCGAATAACCGCAGGAAGTTTTATTCCTTGAGTTTTCATTTCTTCAACCACTTTATTGATGACAATTTTATGCGTGCCCTTGTCAGGAACAGCAACGAGATGACCTTCCTCATCTACATCAAAATAACCCTCTCCCCAATTTTGGAGATTGTAGGTGCGATAAACGTCTTCTTTGGTCCAGTCATTACCCATCGCTCATTCCTTTCCGCTCAGGCGGTGAAATCGGCCGTTAAAACAAATAAATATGCGATTAATAGAATTATTCTAAGGGGGCGTCAAATGGATATTTTAAGACTCGTTTAAGACTGAAATTCTTTCAAAAGCGCTAAAACTGAAGAGCTCACAGATGACTTTTTTGAAATGACCTTTTGAAGCTCGGATTGGTACTTCTTTTGGAATTTTTCATGGGATTTAATCAACTCCCAGAGGCCTTCTTGAAAATGATCCTTGAACCATTTTTGAAGCTGAAGTTCTCTCTTGGCTTGAAAGCTGTTGTTTTGCACTGCGTTTTGATAATAAGTTTCGATTGTAGACCAAATTTCACTTAGACCTGTTTTCTCAAGGGCAGACGCTAAAAGCACTTTTGCCCCAGACTGGCTACTGTCGGGAAGAATTTGAAGTGCTTGCTGGTAATGACCCTTAGTTAATTCGGCCAAGGTTTTAGAAGCTCCATCGGCCTTGTTGATCACGATCGCCTGGGCCAATTCAACGATACCCTTTTTAATTCCTTGAAGCTCATCTCCTGAATTAGGCAAAAGCAGAACCATAAAAAAATCGACCATTGAAGCTACGGTGATTTCAGACTGACCAACACCGACAGTTTCTACTAAAATGGTATCAAAACCGGCTGCTTCACAAAGCAAAATACTTTCACGCGTGCTTTGAGCGACTCCACCCAAATGACCTTGGCTTGGCGAAGGACGAATAAAAACGTTCTCGCGACGAGAGAGTTGCTCCATTCTGGTTTTATCACCAAGAATACTTCCCCCACTTACGGGAGAACTTGGATCGATGGCAACAACGGCTATTTTGCGACCGAGGTCGGCAAGATAACAGCCAAAAGATTCAATAAAAGTTGATTTGCCAACGCCGGGAGATCCACTAATTCCAATGCGTAGACTTTTTCCAGTGTAGGGTAGAATTTGATCAATAAGCTTAGCCGCTTCAAGACGGTGCTCCGACTTTTGCGATTCAACTAAAGTGATTGCTCTCGCCAGCGTTCTTAAATCACCTTGGAGTAATTTTTGAACATCAATCATTTTTGGGCCTTATTAATTTCGTCGATAATTTGGCGAGCAGAATCTGAAATGGGAGTTCCCGGTCCAAAGATTCCTTTTACTCCAGCCTGTACGAGGAAGTCATAATCTTGGCGCGGAATAACACCACCAACAACGACAATGATATCTTCAGCATTTTTTGCTTTCAGTTCTTTAATCAAATCCGGAACTAATGTTTTATGTCCGGCCGCGAGAGATGAAACCCCAATGACATGAACGTCATTTTCAACGGCCTGCTTTGCAACCTCTTCTGGAGTCGAAAAAAGAGGAGCAAGATCGATATCGAATCCTAAATCGGCAAAAGCGGTGGCGATAACTTTAGCCCCGCGATCGTGGCCGTCTTGACCCATTTTAGCAACGAGCATACGAGGACGACGGCCGTATTGAGTTTCAAAATCTGTAATTTCTTTCATCATCTGATTCCATTCTACATTCTGTTTGAATTCTTTGCCATAGACTCCGCTAACAGTCATTGATTGGGCTTGAAAGCGACCCCAATGCTTCTCAAGCGCCATGGAAATTTCACCAACGGTTGCGCGAACGCGAGAGGCTTCAATCGCCAAAGCTAGTCCGTTGCCTTCACCTGTTTGGGCATATTTTTCAAGAGCGGCAATGGCGGCATCGACTTTCTTTTGATCGCGATTTTTTTTGAGATTTTTAAGGGCAGCGAGCTGACTCTCGAGCACCTTTTCATTATCAATTTGGAGGATATCAATTTCTTGCTCTTGATCGAGAACATATTTATTCACGCCAACAATCGTTTCTTCGCCCTTGTCAATTTTCGCCTGCTTGATCGCCGATGAACGCTCAATACGAAGCTTGGGAATTCCTTGTTCAATCGCCTTGGCCATTCCGCCAAGCTGATCAATTTCAGAGATAATTGATTTCGCTTTTGTCATGAGCTCTTGAGTTAAGCTTTCCATCATAAAAGAGCCACCCCAGGGATCAACTACGTGAGTGATATGAGCCTCTTCTTGCAGAATGATTTGGGTATTGCGAGCAATGCGCGCAGAGAATTCAGTTGGAAGGGCAATCGCTTCATCAAAGGAATTGGTGTGAAGAGATTGAGTTCCGCCAAAGACGGCGGCCATAGCTTCGACCGTTGTGCGAATAATATTATTATAGGGATCTTGCTCAGTCAGTGACCAACCCGAAGTTTGGCAATGAGTGCGAAGCATGGTTGAGCGTTGATCTTTGGCACCTAAACTTGTCATGATCTCATGCCAAAGCACACGAGCTGCACGAAGCTTGGCAATTTCCATATAAAAATTCATGCCAATGCCAAAAAAGAAAGAGAGGCGAGGAGCGAAGTCGTCAATTTTGAGACCCGTTTCCATGGCGGTTTTCACATACTCTTTTCCATCGGCCAGAGTGTAGGCAAGCTCAAGAGCGGCATCGGCACCTGCCTCTTGCATATGATAGCCAGAAATTGAAATAGAATTAAATTTTGGCATCTTTTGTGAAGTATAAGCAAAAATGTCTGAGATCAATCGCATGGATGGTGTCGGTGGATAGATATAAGTATTTCGCACCATGAATTCTTTTAAAATATCGTTTTGAATCGTCCCGGATAATTTTTCTTGAGCAACTCCTTGCTCTTCTGCAGCCACAATATAATTGGCGAGTATCGGAAGAACGGCTCCGTTCATGGTCATGGAAACTGAAACAGTATCAAGTGGAATGGAATCGAAAAGAATTTTCATGTCTTCAACAGAATCAATCGCAACGCCAGCTTTACCCACATCTCCTTTGACTCGCGGATGATCAGAATCATAACCACGATGAGTCGCAAGATCGAAAGCAACTGAAACACCCTGGCCACCACCGGCGAGTGTTTTTTTATAGAAAGCATTTGATTCTTCGGCAGTTGAAAAGCCGGCATATTGGCGAATGGTCCAAGGCTTAACGGAGTACATAGTGGCTCGCGGTCCACGGAGAAAAGGAGCCATACCAGGAAGCGAATGTTGTTGCTCAATATTTTGGCTATCTTCTTGGGTATAGAGAGGTTTTACGTTGATTTCCTCTGGAGAGAGCCAATTAAGTTCAGAAGCTTTTTTGCCTTTGGTCTCTTTTTCAACCAACTTAGACCAAGATTCTCTTTGTGATTTCAGTGAATTAGCATCTGTTGTGCTCATATCGATTCCTCTTTAAAACAAGTACCTCAACATATCAAACTGCATGCAAATCCGCTAGGTTGTGGAGAAATTTATTGGAGAGATTAAGGGTTTAGAGGAAGCTTTTTCCTCATACACTCAAGCGTCATGGGAAAACGGTATTATAATAGAAGGAAGTGTTAGGCCTCTGAGCATGGGAGGTATGATGAGCCAAAATTCCAAATCGCCTGAATTAGTGTTAGAGAGTAGTCTTCAATTTTATTTTTTTGATCAACTTCAAGAAATTAATCGCAAGTCCACAAATCCTCTGCCCAGTGAAACCATCTATTACTCATCTATCGTCATGGATAAGTTTGGGGATTCAGCACAATTGTTTGAAACAGTTGAAGGCAAAGTGCGCGAAAAAATTCTCGGCATCAAACTGCTCGAATCAAATAATATGAATCGCGAACAACAAAAAAGAACGTTAAAAGATATCGGTGATACGGCCCTTCTCATTTGTGGGTACTTTTCAGATTCTCTCACGAAAAAATTAGTCGATACTCGCTACTATCAAGAATTGGGACAAATTGCTTACCAGCGTTTGGATTCTCACATCCCATCGTTTTATGAGATGAATTCATTTTATCGAATACTATCAGCCTCATTTGAAAATTTAACGACGCTCATGAGTATTATGTCGCGCAAGTCGATGTCTCAGTCGAGTCAACTTTCGGATGAAATGATTTTAGTGGTTAACGATCCAAACAAGCTAAAAGCTTCTTAAGCGTTAAAAGGATTCTCTCTTCCTACAATAACGGTATTCCATTTTTGATTGAGAAGTTTATTAAGCTGGCTCAAAAATTCTTCATAGGAAAGATTTCTAATCGCTTCATTATTTTGATGATAATAATCGAGTCCTTGTCCTTGAAGTGTTGAGACAGAGTAAATATTGGCGTAATCATCATTGGTCTGAACGTTCAAAAGATTTTGGCCTTCGATCATTCCTTTAATGCGCAAGAATTCTTCTTTGGGAAGGCCTTCTTCGGCAATGCGATTAATAATTCCTTTGATCGCCTCAATAGCGGCAGCCACTTTATCAAATCCGCTGGCCATGTAGATTCCCCAATAGCCAGCCTCAAGCGCAGTGAAGTGAACGGGTTGAGCTGAATAACAAAGACCCTTTTTGTCTCGTACATCAACAAAAAGCTCAGAAGATTGACCTGACAAATAAGTTGTTAACATTTTAAGTGCAAGGTTGTCTCTCGTTCCCATTTTTCCAGAAGGTATCGAATAGAAAATTTGAGTCTGTTCACGATCAAAATGAGTATAAACGAATTGTCCTTTTTGCGATTTGTATTTTTTGTACTGAACTTTCTTTTCAGCTCTTGGAGCAAGAGAGTCAAACAAAGGCTTGAACTCTTCCATCACCTGATCAAGTTCGAGATCGCCACAGTAACTGATGAGTATTTCCTTCTCTCTGATATTTTTGCGATGAAGACTTTGAACAGCAGTGCGAGTTATCTTTTTTAGCGTTTCTTTAGTTCCCAAATTATTCATAGCATAAGGGTGATCATTGAAATGTAAGTGAGTAACATGACGAAAGCAGACTTTGATAGGGTCTTTCTCTTGTTGCTCTAATTGTCGAACTGCATGCTTCACTTCAATACCAAAATTCTTTTGCAGAAAATCTGGTTTTAAAAGAGTCCCAATAAAATGAAAAACACTTTTAGAAAAGTTTTGTGAAAGACCATGCATGGTCAAACCATACGCATTCTTTCCAGAAAAGGAATGCAATGAAGTCGAGAGATCTTCAAGCTCATGCTTAATCTTTGCCGTTGGGATCTTGCTATGTCCCTTGGTCATACAGGTTGTAATTAAATGATAAATACCGTTATTTTTTTTCGTTTCCTCAGTTAAGCCCCCCTTGAGGTAAGCGTGAAGAACAAAAGTAGGGTTGACGGGATTGTGGCGGTAAAGTAGCGAGAGTCCTTTTTTGATTTTGATCACTTGAGTTTGTGAATCAAATTCAGACTTGATAACTTTATTAGTTAAGGCTTTCTTCGCCAACTGCTTAGGTGCTTTTTCAATGGTCTTTCTAAATTTTGCGACAGAAGCTTCTACTTTCTTTTGATCAGCATTATCAGGAAGCTGAATACTGACTTGCAATGGACGAGACAGTATCTCGCCAAAACATGAATTTACTTTTTTAGATGAAGTCGCCTTGATTCTTTTGATGAATTCTTCTTCTGAAGCCATGTCGCCGGTTTGGGCATAACTGTGGCCTAAAGAAAAAGCAAAAGATTCTACGGTTTCAAGTTCAAAGGTTTTGCTCGAGATGTATTGATTCTTAATTTTTTGAATATCATCTTCTTCAAAGCCTTCTTTTAAAGTGTTGATAAAAAGACCAGATAATTTGGTGAGAATTTTATCAATATTTTCTGGGGTACAGACAACTTTTAAGAAGTGAACGCCACCCTTATTCATAAACATTGTCGAAGTGCCGCATGAGTTGGCAAGGCCTGTATCTAAGATAAGGCTTTTGTACATTCGTGAAGATTCTCCATGACCAAAACAATTAAGGGCCAAATCCTCTGCTGCTGCGTCTTGATCTGTGTATTTTGGAGCCTGGAAAAGGAAATGCAATTGCGCCATTCGTGCGTCTTTTTTATGAATCTCTGTTACTGGTTTAACTTTGATTTTAAATTGAGGGAAATTTGAAACTTCTCCGCTTGGAAGTTTGTACTTCAAGATTGTTTTTATAAACTGATCTTTCTTTTTCATATCACCGGCAACAACCAAGAGCGAATTTTCGAGGTTATAGTACTTTGATCGAAAGGAAGTGAGCTGCTCACGTGAAAAGTTTTTAATTGTTTCTTCTCGTCCTAAAATGGGATGAGCATAACCATCTGTGAAAATGGCTTGTTGTAAATTTTGAAAAGCATATTGTCCTGGATTGTCATGAGAACGACGATATTCTTCGAAAACGACTCCTCTCTCCGGAATAATATCTTCCTCCTTAAACATAGGGTTTGAAACCATATCAAGTAAGATGTCGATCGAGTTATCTAAACGGGAAACTGGCGAGTTGATATAGTAACAGGTGTAATCAAAAGAAGTGAACGCGTTGATATCTCCGCCAAAGCTTTCGACTTGATGAGCAATTTGAGCACCTGGATGTCTCTCGGTTCCTTTAAAAAACATATGCTCCAAAAAGTGTGCGATGCCTTCATTGCTATATTCTTCAAGGGCCGATCCAGCTCTGAACCAAATTTGAGTAGTGGCCGCCGTGGAACCTGGCATATCGATAAAAAGGACGTTTAAGTTATTATTCAGTTTCTCGAGTTGATGAAACATATTTCTCCCGTTACATTGATGATATTGGGAAATTGTATATGAAAGAAAAATTTTTGGCGAACTCTCTCTACGTTCATTTCCCTTTTTGTCGGCATTTGTGCAACTATTGCGACTTTTTTAAACGTGTCCCTCAGAGTCAAAGTGAAGTTGTTGACTTTCACTCCTTGCTCGAATTCCAAAAAAAGCAACTTGATCAAATTCTCTTCGAAGAAAATGTGAGTTTCGGACAATTAAAATCCCTTTATTTTGGTGGAGGCACCCCGTCTTTATGGGGTGAGTCGGGCGCACTTTTTTGGAAGCAATTCATGATCAAGCATCAGATTGACCTTGATCCTAACTGTGAATTCACCATGGAGCTCAATCCTGGATCTTGGAAAAAATCAGATCTTGAACATTGGAAGGAATTGGGACTCAATCGAATTTCGATGGGGATGCAATCTCTTGATCAACGATTTATTAAAATATTAGATCGCGTTCACAACCGCGAAGATGCGCTTGAAACACTCGAAATGTTGAAACAGTCGGAACTTAATTTCTCTGTTGATTTTATGTTGGGGTTACCCCATTCAAAAGACTTTAAAAGAGATATTATTGCCGAATTAATAGAAGTATTAAAATACAACCCTAGCCACCTTTCGCTCTATATTCTGACTGTCAAAAGCAATTATGTTCATCAAAAAGATATTCCCGATGAAGAATACATTGAAGAGGAATATTTAACCGTTTCGAGTTTTTTGAAAGAGCAGGGATTTGAACATTATGAAGTTTCAAATTTCGCTAAGCCTGGCCTTCGCTCCTTTCATAATTCGCAATACTGGAAACAAGAAAGTACTTTGGCGCTTGGCCCATCTGCTACTGGTTTTTTAAAAGAGGCACAGTTGCGCTTTAAATGGAAAGAGAGTGATCAGCCCGATATTGAAAATTTAAATAGCGAAGAATTGAAATTGGAAAAAATCTTTCTCCAACTGAGAACTGACATGGGCTTATCCGAAGAAGATTTTTCTCTTGAATCTCGCCCAACTTTTTTAAAGTTAACACGAGATTGGCAGGAAAATCGTCAATTGGGAGAATGGCAAAATGGTCGTTTTCGACTCGGAGCGAAAGGATATTTGGTCATGGATTCACTTCTAAATGAGCTCATGGCCCATGAATTAGCTTAGCAATTTCAGATGCTTATAAATAAGCATCTTTTTTTTAACTTTCCTTACATTGACATCATTTCATTACTTCCCATCTTAAGAACAGTTTAAGGAGAAGAGTGATGAGTGAAAATACAGATTTTGAAAAAGATTTAAAAGAAGAAGTAGAGAAAATCCATGAAGAGGCAGCTGAAATGAAAGCTGAAGCTCATCAAATTCATGAAGATGCTGAAGAGATTCACAAAGATTTAGGCGATCTAAAAGATTTAGAAGAATTAAAGAAATTTAAAGAGAAATATTATTATCTTGCTGCTGAAATGGAAAACGTCCGCAAGAGAAATGAGCGCGATAGAGAGCAATTGATTAAGTTTGGGAATGATAAGGTTCTCACTTCAATGCTTGAAGTTGTCGATAATTTTGATCGCACTATTAATATGATTGGTAATGATCAAGATGAAAAAGTTAAGAATATTTGCATTGGTCTTGAAATGGTGAGAACTCAGTTTCTTGATAATCTTAAGAAATTTGGTTTAGAGCCGGTAGATTCATTGGGCAAAATTTTTGATCCTAACTTTCACGAAGCTATGGGAGCGCAACCTGCAGAAGGGAAGGAAGATCAAGAAATTATAACTGAGTATCAAAAAGGCTACGTGTTAAATGGAAGATTATTAAGAGCGGCAAAAGTAATAGTAGCGAAAAACGATTAAGATAAATTTTATAAGGAGATATTTATGGGAAAGATTATTGGTATTGACTTAGGAACTACAAACTCATGTGTTTCTGTCATGGAAAACGGTAAATTCAAAATTATTCCAAACGCTGAAGGACAGAATACAACTCCGTCAGTCGTTGGTTACGGCAAAGGTGGAGAAATCCTCGTTGGCCAAGTGGCTAAGCGCCAAGCGGTAACGAATCCTTCAAAAACACTTTATGGTGTGAAGAGATTAGTTGGTCGTAAAGAAAGTACTCCAGAAGTTCAAAAGTTTAAGCATGTCGCTCCTTTTGAAATCTTCGCTAACAAAAATGGCGACGCATGGATTCGCGTTGATGGTAAAGATGTAACTCCACAAGAAGTTTCAGCACGTATTCTTGAAAAAATGAAGAAGTCTGCTGAAGATTATCTTGGTGAGCCAGTAACAGAAGCTGTTATTACAGTTCCTGCTTACTTCAACGATGCTCAAAGACAAGCGACAAAAGATGCTGGTCGAATCGCAGGCTTAGAAGTTAAGCGTATCATTAACGAGCCAACAGCTGCGGCTTTGGCCTTCGGTCTTGATTCAAAGAAAGATCGCAACGTGGCTGTGTTTGACTTGGGTGGTGGTACATTTGATATCTCAATCCTCGAAATAACTTCAGACGGTGTTTTCGAAGTTAAAGCGACAAACGGTGATACGTTCTTGGGTGGTGAAGACTTTGATGAAGCCCTCATTAACTATTTCGCAGATGAGTTTAAAAAAGATAACAATATTGATCTCAGAAAAGATCAAATGGCACTTCAACGTTTGAAGGAAGCTGCGGAAAAAGCTAAGCATGACCTTTCTTCAACCACTTCAACTGACGTGAACCTTCCGTTCATTACAGCTGATGCTTCAGGTCCAAAGCACTTGAACCTCAACATCACTCGTAATAAATTTGAAGAATTGATTCGTCCATTACTTGATCGTGTTACTGTACCTTGTGAAACATGTATTAAGGATTCAGGATTATCTAAGAACGAAATCGATGAGGTTATCCTTGTTGGTGGTTCAACTCGTATTCCTTTAGTTCAAACTAAAGTGAAAGATGTGTTTACTAAAGAGCCAAACCGCTCAGTGAACCCAGACGAAGTTGTGGCAGCTGGTGCCGCTATTCAAGGTGGTGTTCTTGCTGGTGACGTTAAAGACGTCCTTCTTCTTGACGTAACTCCATTGTCACTCGGTATCGAAACTCTCGGTGGCGTAATGACAAAGATTATCGAAAAGAACACAACAATTCCTACTAAGAAATCTCAAGTGTTCTCAACAGCTGTTGATAATCAACCAGCAGTTACGATTCACGTTCTTCAAGGGGAAAGAGATTTTGCAAAAGATAACAAGGCCCTTGGCAAATTTGACCTTGTGGGAATCAGCCCAGCTCCAAGAGGCGTGCCTCAAATTGAAGTTGTGTTTGATATTGATGCCAACGGTATCGTAAACGTTTCAGCTGTTGATAAAGCAACTGGCAAGAAACAAGATATCCGCATCACTTCAGGATCAGGATTATCTGAGGAAGAAATTCAGAAGATGGTTCGTGAAGCTGAAGAGCACAGAGAAGAAGATAAGCAACGTCGTGAAGTGGTTGACACAAGAAACCAACTCGATGGCTTGATCCTCTCTTCTGAGAGAATGATTACTGAAGCAGGCGAAAAGATTTCAGCGAATACAAAAACTGAACTCCAAAACGCTATTGCTGAAGCAAAGACTAAACTTGCGAGCGAAAACTTGGAAGAACTTAAGGCTGCAAACGAAGCCCTTCAAACGGTTTCACATAAAATTGCGACTGAAATGTATCAAGCAGGTGGCGCTCCTGGAGCAGAAGGTTTCAATGCTGGTGGAGCAGGGCCAGAAGCTCAAGGGCAAGCTAGTGGAGCACAAGGCAAGAACGACGATGATGTTGTCGATGCTGATTTTAAAGAAGTTTAACAGTTAATAAAATTATTGTTTTCTGAAGGTCTCTCGTTCGCGAGGGACCTTCTTGTTTAATGAGGATGAGATGAGCAAACGCGATTATTACGAAACACTCGGTGTTCAAAAAGGTGCCGGAAAAGATGAAATCAAGAAGGCCTATAGAAAATTAGCGATGCAATTCCATCCTGATCGAAATCCAGATAATAAAGAAGCTGAAGGAAAATTTAAAGAAGCCTCTGAAGCTGCGGAAGTCTTACTTGATGATAATAAGCGCAGTCGCTACGATCAATTTGGCCACGCCGGAGTGGATGGCATGGGTGGAGGATTTGGAGGCGGTGGTGGTTTCAATGGAGACTTCGCTGACTTAGGTGATATTTTTGGGGATATCTTTGGTGATATTCTTGGTGGTGGTCGCCGTCGTGGTGGGCGCAGAAGTTCTGGTCGGCCTGGCAATGATCTTCAAATGGGAATCAATATAACATTTAAAGAAGCAGCTTTTGGTGTGGAAAAAACAATCAACATTACTCGACAGGTTCAATGTGAGGAATGTGATGGTTCAGGCGCTCAAAAAGGATCAGGACCGACATCATGTGATATGTGCCAAGGCATGGGCGAGATTAGAAGACAGCAAGGTTTTTTCACTGTCGCAACGACCTGTCCAAAATGTCAGGGTTCTGGCCAAATGATCAAAGATCCGTGCAAGAGTTGTCATGGCCAAGGTCGCAAGAAGAAAAAAGTAGAGCTCGAAGTTAAAGTCCCGGCAGGTATTGATGAAGGTCAGCGCTTAAAATTGAGCGGTGAGGGTGATTCAGGTGCTATGGGTGGTCACAATGGAGACCTTTACGTTCAAATTGAAATTGAACAACACGAAATTTTCGAACGCGATGGATTTGATGTTCATTGTCGCGTTCCTATTAGTTTTAGTCAGGCAGCTCTCGGAGCCGATATGGAAGTTCCGACACTTGACGGCAAAGTTTTGGTAAAGATTCCTGAAGGTATTCAGTCTGGTGAAAAAATGAGGCTACGCGGAAAGGGAATTGTTAAGCTTGGTGGTTATGGCCAGGGTGACCAGATTGTAACAATACATGTTGAGACACCGACTAAGCTTTCTCATGATCAAAAAGAACTTTTTAAGAAATTATCTGAAGTTGAAAAGAACTCAAACCCAATGAGCAGAGGTTTTTTCGACAAAGTGAAAGAACTCTTTCAGTAAGACTGACTGTTCTTATCATCTAATAAGAGAATTTTTTTACAATATTGCACTAAGCTCTTAGAATATTGAAATTAAATTGATTCTTGCTAAGGGCTTTTCATGTCAATTCGCCAAACCTTTTTTTATATCGTCGTCCTCCTTTTTGTTGGGTGCTCTGGCATAACGATGCTCAATCAAAAGAAAGATGATCTTTATTCTGAAAAATTTATTCAGCAAATTGAGCAGGTGAAAAACCTTTTTCGCCAAGGCCAAGCCGATAGAGCTCTATCAACTTTAAAACAGATTGATGACTCAGTCTTATTACCAACAGAAAAAGCCTCACGTAGAAACCTTATGGGTGTTATTTGGTTTAGCAAAGATAGTTATGAGCAGGCCATCTATAACTTTGATCAAGCCTTAACAACTTCTTCGCTAGACTCAGCCCTAACATCTCAAGTTCATCTCAATCTCGCTTCAAGTTATTTTAAGTTGGGTAATTATGAGAAAGCTTATAGTGCATCGCTGTTAGTGGATGCAGAGAATTTACCAGAAGCGGATAAGAGAAAGCATTTCAGAATTCTTTATCGTATAGCCTCTGAATTGGGGCGTGATAGAGAAGTCGTTTTATCTTTGATTCATTATCTATCGGATAAAAAATCAATCAACGACTTAAAGACTGATCCCCTGTTTGAAAAGCTGTCACTTTCATTTTCTAACCTCGATAGTAATTCTCGTTTAAAAGTTTTACAGGAATTTGAAAATAAGAAATTCTTTGTGGTGGGATTTCTAGGCTTTAGTGAAGCTGAACGTCTCTACTACTCATCATCGCGCGATGAGGCCAACTCGATCATTAGATGGATCCTTCAGAAATTTGATGATTCTTCAGAGCTCAAAGATCTCTCTGAAGGTTTACAACAAAGAGCTCTCAACCTCTCAAGAATGAATCCAGAAGTTATCGGTGTTATTCTCCCTCTGACGGGTGATAAAAAATCTTACGGTCAAAGGGCCCTCGTCGGAATTGACAGCATGTTAAGAGAGGCGATTAAGGAAAATCCACGTTTTGCTAACTACAAGCTCGTGATTAAAGACTCTGAAGGTTCAGGCGCAATAGGAGCTTTGAGAATTAAAGAGCTTATTGAAAAAGAGTCAGCGTCACTTGTCATTGGTGGTCTCTTTTCAAATGAAGCGGAAAGAGAATATTTAGAAGCGAAAAGAAATGGCATTTTGTTTGTTTCACTTTCACAAATCTATATTCCAAAAGAAATGAAAGATCATCTTGTGGTTGAAATTCCTGGAAGTATTGAATCGCAAATCAACATGCTGTTTAAACAAGATAGTATCAAAAATCTCGGCAAGAGAGCTTCGGTTCTCTATCCAAAAGGACCTCGAGGTGAGGCCATCGTTAATGAGTTTTGGAGAAAAGCCCACAGCCTAGGTGTTGAAGTTATCGACGTTCTTCCGTTTGATGAAAATCAAACAGACTTTAGAGAAGTTGTACGCAATGTTTTGGGTCTTAAGTACCCAAGGGTTCGCCAAGAAGAATATGACATCTTAAATGATATTTTCAATATTGAAGAAGCCAGAGGAACCAGACGATTGCAAGTTCTTCCTCCACGAGTAGATTTCGATTGGATATTTGTACCTGCCTTCCCTAAAGAAGCTCTTCAAATCATTCCTTCATTTGCCTATTATGATGCCTTTAACGTTAAATTTATTGGTGGACCGAGCTGGAGATCAAAGGCGATTTCAGATGAAAGCACAAAGCTTGGAGAGCTTTTCCTTTTAGGCGATGATATCGAATCTGTTGATGAAAGTTTTTCTAATGCCTTTCTTGCGGACTATAAGCGCAGACCTCGTTTGATTGAAATTGTTGCCCATGATGCTCTAAGTATCGCCATCGGGTTGCTGAAAGATTCAACCGTTGAGTCGAGAATTGATCTTGATCGCAAAGTTCGTTCAACAGAATTTTTATCAGGAAAATCAGGCAAGTGGAAACTTGAAGAAGGCGTTTGGATTAAAGAGATGGCCCTCATTAAACTACGCAATGGAAAATACGAGAAATTAGTTCTGTGATTTAGTTTCTATTTTTCCCAAAACTCCCCATAGGGTTCCAAGTCCATAAAATACATTAATCATAAATTGGATGATCATCACTAGAGGCAGAGCTTTGAAGAGCTGGTTGCGTCTACAGACCCAAAGCGAAGTGGCAAAATTAGCGAAGACATAGCAAAGTGCTGGTAAAAAAAAGATCAAAGGTGAATTTAAATTGCTAATAATAAAAATCAGATAGAAATTAAAAATGAGAGGAACTAAATAAATAAGCGGAAGGGGAATATCAGTCAAAAGGGCCGACTGCACTCTAAAAAATCCACTCTTAAAAACTGCACGAATCAGTGTTAACGGATTTTCTTTTTTAGAGTGAAAAACAAAAAGATGGCTAAAGTAAAAAACAGAATCTGTTAGCTTAACTGCTTTTTCTAGAAAAATATTTTCTTCATTTCGAGTAAATCGTGTATCAAATCCTCCCACTTGATTCCATATATGTTGCGAAACCCAGAGGTTGCAAAGGATCAGCTTTTTTTCTGAAACAGCGATACCTTTGTCCGATAATGGTTCGGCAATCTTCATGTGACGAAAGCGAGTTGAGGCCGTTGCCAGTGGAGATTGCTGTGCAATTCCTACAGAATGAGCAAAGAGAGAAGCATCGGGAGGTGATAAATCAGGTCCACCAAAAATGTGAGGACGAGTTTTGGATGCCAAAAGTGATTTAATTAATGGTGTATAGCCAGAAGGAAGATAGGCATCATCATCTAAGAAAAAGGCGTATTCAAATTCCTCATTTTTAAGAGCAAGGTTTCGACAAAAAGCAGGAGTTTGAGGTGAGAAACATTGAATCAATTCAGGCTTTAAGTAATGTCCTTCCACGATATCTTTAGAAAGTTTGTCCATGCCATTGAGAACAACTTTTGTTTCACAATTATATTGATCTTGAAGTGATTTTAATGAATCGAGACATCGTCGAAGGTGTGTGTGGCGATTAAATGTCACAATGACGACAATGATTTTCATATATTGCTATAATGATGCACTTATATAGACTTTTGTGCAATAGATTGATCATTTGAGTAGTAGCACTTTTAGATTAAAAAGTTAAAATAAAGTATGTTCAAAAGCCTAATACAAACATCTTACTTCCAAGTTGAGCTCGAAGCTCCAAACGAAGATTTAATAAAGCTAATTCAGCATGATTTTTCATGGTTTCCCCCTCTCGAAAATGCAAAATTTAAGATGAAAATAAAACTCGAAAATAATGATCAACCTAAATTTCGTCACGATCATTTTCAATTTAGTTTTAAAACCAAGCAAGCCCAAGTTCTAGATAAGGAATTGGTAAGAAGAGTTGAGTATTTTGATGGAGCTCTGGTTGAATACGATTATCAAGCGGAAAGAGGTCTGATTCAGGCCAGTAATAATGATCGACTTCACGACCTTGTTTTACAGCTAATTTCATCTCGCACGGGCAAAATGTTAGACCTCGAAGGCCTTCATAAGATTCACGCCTGCGCGGTTTCCCTCAAAGATAAAGTCGCATTGATTTTAATGCCAGTTGGAGGTGGAAAATCTACTCTCTTGCTTGAACTTTTAAAGGATCGCGAGTTTCGTTTTGTTTCTGATGATACCCCATTAGTAGATACAAAACGAAATGTTCATCCCTATCCCTTTCGAATTGGCAAAAGTGAGCTACCACAAGATTATCCATTTTTGACTGAACCTCTCGTTAAGCTCAATCGTAGTGGATACGGAGCAAAGTATTTATTAGGAAGCAATGAAATAGCTTTGACCGTTGAAACAAGTGTCCTTTCCAAAAAAGTTCTTATCTTTGGTGCACCTTCAGAAAATGATTCGAAGATCGAGGTTGTGAATAAGGGATTGGCTTTTTACTACTTGTGGAAAGAAATGGTTATTGGAATCGGTTTGCCTCAGATTATTGAGTTTTATTGGAGCTTTGCTCTTCTCGATTTAATGAGAGTGATGAAGATTGGTTTTAACCGACTTTTTTTAGCGATAGCATTAGTTAGAGAAAACCCATGCTATCGGCTTTACAGAGGACCTGATCATACAAAGAACGCGTCTCTGATTAAAAAGGTCCTCTCAGAGCTTTAGATTACTTAGCTTTACCTTTAGCGATGGCCTTCTTGATTCTCATCTTTTTCTTCATTTGGCTTTTTCTACGGCTCATTTTAATTGCTAACTGCTTACGACCTCTTCCCATTTTTAGCTCCTGTTATGATGCATTGAGTTGATAATTTTACTTAGGAAACTGACTATAGCCGAAGCTATTGAAAATTGACAAGTCCGATCATTTATTAATCTTAAGTTATTAATGGGTTAAAAAGAGTTCTTTCTTGTCAGAAATCGGTCTCAAATGTTAAATTTTATTAGGCTAATTGTTTATTAATAGAAAAGCTCTTGACGCGCCATGTACGGCCAAGGTCTCGAGGACGTGAAAAACGTCGCAGATAAGGAAGTCTTCTATGTTTAAAAAGTTCTTGGATTGGTTTTCAAATGACTTAGCAATTGATCTTGGTACGGCCAACTGTCTCGTCTACGTAAGAGATAAGGGGATCGTTGTTAACGAACCATCAGTAGTGGCGGTTCACCAAGGAATGAAAGGAATCAATAAAGTTTTGGCCGTCGGTAAGGAGGCCAAAGAAATGTTGGGAAGAACTCCTGGCTCAATTAAAGCTATTCGCCCCATGAAAGATGGCGTTATTGCCGACTTTGAAGTGACTCAAGCTATGCTTCGTTACTTTATTCAGAAAGCACTTCCAGGTTCAAAACTAATTAAGCCTAGAATCGTTATCTGTATTCCATTTGGTATTACTCAGGTGGAGAAAAGAGCTGTTAAAGAATCAGCTGAACAAGCTGGTGCTCGCGAAGTTTATTTGATTGAAGAGCCGATGGCCGCTGCCATTGGTGCAGGTCTTCCAATCACTGAACCATCAGGGAACATGATTGTCGATATTGGTGGTGGTACTACTGAAGTGGCCGTGATTTCTCTCGGTGGAATTGTTTATTCAAAATCAGTTCGTGTTGCGGGTGATAAGTTTGATGAAGCCATCGCTCAGTATATTAAAAAGAAATATTCACTACTCGTAGGTGAAAGAACGGCAGAGCAAATTAAAATTGCCATTGGTAATGCTTATCCATTTGATGATGAAGTTAAGAGTATGGAAGTGAAAGGTCGCGACCTTATTGCTGGTGCTCCGAAAATTATTGAAGTGACTTCAGATGAAATTAGAGACGCGTTGTCTGATCCTATAGCAGAAGTGGTGGAAGCCATAAAAATATCTCTTGAAAAAACTCCTCCTGAACTAGCTGCCGATATCGTTGATAACGGTATTATTCTCGCTGGTGGTGGAGCCTTATTAGCAAACCTTGATGTTCTGATTAAAGAGAAAACGGGATTGCCTGTTTCTTTAGCTGAAGATCCACTCACTTGTGTCGTGAGAGGTTGTGGAAAGGCTCTCGAATCGCTTGAATTGCTAAGACAAGTCGCAAGCTTGACTTAATTTTTGTAAGAATAAAGGACGTTTCTTGGAAAACAATTTCGTCAAATTAGAAATTGCCGAGATCATCAGTAAATTTCATCGTTTGGTGAAAGAGAAAATTGAGATCAAGCTTTGGGCGAAAGGAAAAGATTCTGTTTCTTATAAATGTAAGCAGGTCAGAGTTCTCAAAAAAGAATCACGAATAACAATGGTTTTTTTCAGTGAGAAAGCTGAAATTGAAACAACCCTGATTGGAAAAACTTTGTATATAAATTTTGAACTCAATGAACTTGCTTACTTCAGTGAAGGCAAGATTAGCAAGTTTGAAGATGATGGTTTTGAATTTGTGATTGAAGAGCCTGTTTATCGAACAGAGTCTCGCATAAATACTCGACTGCTAACTTTTCCGCATCATAAAGTTTATGCCTTTTTTGAAATACCTGAAAGTGTGAAGGAAGCGACGAATATTGTTCAACTGAATAAGAATGTAGAGAAAGGTTATGATAATTTTAAAAGTCAGCAAAAAGAAAAACTTTTAGAACGATTGGCTTCTCATATTGGGGAATGCCACCACTTAACAGACTTTCGAGTCTTGGACATTTCGGTTAGTGGTGCTGCTTTTTTGGTACAGTCTGCGCATAAAGCCTATTTTGAAAATTTGAAAAATGCAGACTTAACTGTTCTCTTTGAAGATTCTGTTTTCAAAATTCAAGGAGCTAAAACAGTCTATGTCGTCGATTATCTTTCAAGTGATCAAAGCAAAGCAACGGAATCACTTTTCAAAGTGGGAATGACGTATCATCCGCAAGCGAGCTTGGCCCAGAAAATTAATAGTATTATCCACTCATCTGAGAAATTAGATTCAATGAGGCGCGAATTTGAAGATTTCAAAGGCAATTAATCTTTTCATTGTTCTGCTGCTAGCAGGTTGTTCCTTTTTTAAGAGAACTCAAGATCAAGTGCCAACAAGCAAAGTAAAAAGTTCTCATACTTACACACTTACAGATAAATCAGGCGTATTTGAATACACTCATCAGTCAAATTATGTGAAGAAAAATAATCGTCTCATTACAAAGTATCAGGTCAAGGCCCGCGATACAGAGGGGAAAGTTTTAGAGCAGGCAGTAATTTTTTCTAATCCCGGTCGAGTCAAAGAAGTGTCATTGAGTCGTCCAGAGATCTCGCAGTACACTGTCTGGTTTGAAGGCAAAAAATACTTCACTGAAATTAAGCTCAATCCCAAATCGAAAACATTAGACCTCAAGTTAGAAAGTCCTGAAAAACAATGGAATGGAAGTAAGTCTCTTCCGCTGCCAAAGGATGCCATCTTGATGTGCTACTTGGGTCAAATTATGGAATGCGCCAAGCAAACGGGATTTATTTCAAAATCTATTAAGGCCCAAACGGGGACGATGAATTTTTATTTAATTGTTGAGGGATATCCATTCTTTCAAGAACAGTATATTGGAGTCGAGGATTCTCCTCTCATAAGGGCCCAACTTGTCTATGATGGTACCAATCCACAGGGAGAGAAGCGTTATTCTCTCAATTTCTCTGGTCAATCCATTTTCTATTTCCTCAATGGGAAACAAGAAATGATAAAAAAGTTTTGGGTTTCTCAAGGTCTTACAGTTAATTAATTCAAGTGTAGTCGAAATGACACCAATCAATTTAGTCAACAATGACTTTATCATATTGAACTAGGTTTAAAACAATAGTTTAGGTAAAATGAATTCCAATTGGGGGAATTAATGAGTGAGATTGGACAACTCGTTTTTACTGGAATTAGCGGAACAAGCTTAACGACAGAAGAGAAAAAATTTTTAGAAGAAGAAAATATTGGAGGAGTTGTACTCTTTGCTCAAAACTATGAGTCTCCTGCACAGGTTGCAGAACTCATCAACTCTATTCAAGTTCTGAGAAAAGAATATCCTCTTTTTATTTCAGTAGACCAAGAGGGGGGGCGTGTTCAAAGATTTAAAACTCCCTTTAATGTTATACCAAGTATGTTTGATGTTGCTCGATTGGATTCTCCAAAAGTCGTTTATAATGTCGCAAAAATTATTGCTGATGAACTAACTGCTGTTGGTGTGAATCTTGATCTTGCTCCCGTATGTGATGTTTGGACCAATCCCAACAATAAAGTTATCGGTGATCGTTCATTCGGAAATAATCATGAAGTTGTTTCTAAGTTTTCTTCATCTGTTATCAGGGGTTTTCAAACAAATGGACTCCTTGCTTGTTCAAAGCACTTTCCTGGCCATGGAGACACCACAAAAGATTCTCACTATGATCTACCTATTATCAAAAAAACACTGGATGAACTTCGCCAAAATGAATTTCAACCCTTTATAAAGGCGATCAAATCGAGAGTCGAATTTATTATGATGGCGCATCTTCAAGTTGATTGCATTGACCCTGATTTGCCAACAACGCTTTCTCCGCACGCCTACAATCTTTTACGAAAAGAATTGCGATATACCAAAATTATTATTTCAGATGATATGACGATGAAAGCAATTGTCGATCGTTGGACATATGAAGAAGCGGCAGTCATGACGATCGCCGCTGGTTGCGACATTATCGAGTATAAAGATATGGATAAGGCGATGTTGGCGGTTGAAGCTTTAAAAGAAGCAAAGCGAACTAAAAAGATCAAGAATGAGACCTTTAAGGCCAAAATTGATCGGGTATTAAATTGCAAAAAGACCTACTTTGCTGAATACCGCCCGGTTTATATACCAGAAATTTCGAAAAAAATTGGAGTTCGCGCCAATCAGATCCTCATTGAAGAGTTGGTTGAGAGAATCAATCAACTGAAAGTGGCCTCTGGAGAGGTCCGCGCCTAGGTATTCCTTTCCTCTCAACGCAAATAATCAAATCCTTTTGTTATCCTATACTTAGGTAAGTAGGAGAAATTTATGCTTTTATGGGCCTCGCTCATTTTGTTCGGAGTTGCGGTGTTTATCGTGACGAGTATGATGTTTCTCGATGAGAGCGAATATAAGGCACAAGAAAAATTAGAACAGCAAGCAACTGTTCAAGATTCTGTTAATCAACAAGGCGTCATTCTTCGTTACTCTCGTCCATTCTTCAAACGATATGTAACTCCCATTGTCTCTTCAATGAAGAGTAAGAAAAAAATACGAGAAAAATATAAAAGAAAATTAGCTTCTGCTGGTCTAACTGAAATTCTGACACCTGAAGATTTCTTTTCTTTCAAATTATTTCTCATCCTAGGATTCCCAATTGTATTCTTCGGAGTGCGTTGGTTTATTGAAGCCGACTGGCCACTGAGTTACATTCCCTTAATCTCAGGTTTTGGATTCTTTTATCCAGACTTGTGGATTGATGGAACAATCAAGAATAGACAAAATGAAGTGATGAGATCAATGCCATTTGCTGTCGACATGTTGGCCTTATCAGTTGAAGCAGGTTTGGATTTCGTGGCAGCCATGGCGAAAGTTGTGGAGAAAGCAAAGCCAAGTCCACTCACTCAAGAATTTGAAATTCTCATGAAGGAAATTAAAATCGGAGCAAGCCGTGCTGAAGCTTTGAGAAATATGTCATGGAGAATTGATCTCATTCAAATATCTTCTTTTTGTGCAACTCTCATTGCAGCCGATTCAGTCGGTGCCTCAATTGGACCGATTCTTAAAGCTCTTTCAGCAGAGATACGTCAAAAGAGGTCTTCTGATGTTGAGAAAGCTGGAGCTACAGCCGCGACAAAAATTTTATTCCCAATGTTGTTCCTTATCGTCCCTGCCGTTTTTATTATTGTGGCAGCGCCTATTATGCTCGAGCTGGTGGTGGGGAAATAATGAAGATGTGTAAACTAAAAGAACATAACGGAGAAGTATTGGTTGAAAATGTTGTGATCGCAACATCGACCCTCTCTCGCATGAAAGGTTTGATGTTTGCGAGCAGTATGCCAAATTGTGAAGGCTTTCTTATTGATCCGTGCAATTCGATTCATACTTTTTTTATGAAATTTAATTTGGATATCGCTTTTATTAGTAAAAATAATGAAATTATTCATATTGAAAAAAATATGAAGCCTTGGAGGGCCACTCGAATTCACTTCAAATCACGCAAAGTATTGGAGATGAAGGCGGGAACCATGTCAGAGAAACTTAAGGTTGGAACAAAGGTCGAAATAGAATGTATAAGTTAGTCGTAGTTGGTGGAAAATTGCGTGGAAAGGAATTTCCACTAGAGAATGGCGAGAATATCGCAGGTCGCGAAGACTCATGTGATATTGCATTAACCGTTAATGGTGTCTCTAAAAAACATTTTTCAATAACAGTAACTGATGACGTTTGTTATCTTCAGGATTTAGGTAGTTCTAACGGTACATTTGTTAATGGAAAAGTTGTAAAGCGTGCCACTGTTAAAAATGGCGATAAGATTGCACTCCCTGATCTCATCCTTCAAGTCGTTTATGTTAAAGAGAAAAAAGTTGTTATTAAAAAGAAGAAGGTTGAAGAAGAAGAGGATGAAGATGAATGGTTAACAGGAGGATCTCCTCCTGCATCACTTCCGGCAAAGATTTTGTGGCTCTTTCGATTTAAGTTTATGCCTGTCGTCCATGGAATCAATGAAGAATATGAATGGAAGGCCTTGTTTGGAATTCTTCTCAGTATATTTTGTGTGGTGGTTATTACTTTGACCATTTATCCAGTTCTAGAAGATTCAAAGCGAATTCTTTTGAGTGAAGTTGCTCTTCGTGGAGCCCATTATGCTGAAGAAATTGCTCGATTAAATCGTAAGGCCCTCGATCAGAAACAATTGGATGCTCTTGATACAGGTTTCTTGGATAAAGAAGACGGTGTTAAATCATATCGCCTCTTTGACTTGAACGGACGTATTGTTCGACCAATGGAAAAACTCAATACCTATGTTGTGGATACCTTTTCTGTTGAATCATTAAACTGGGCCACAAGTAAGAATCCTAATAAACGTGGAGAGCTCAAAAAATTGCTAGATGACGGAGAAGTGGGAATTGCGAAAACAATTATGGTTTTTAACCCTAGAACAGGTGTTGAAGATCCCGTCGGAATTATTGCTATTCGCTTTACACCAAAGTCTTTGCAGCTTGAAGCTGTGAAAAGTTCAAAAGCCTACTTAGAAGCCTTGGTGACAAGTGCCATCGTGGCGATTGTCTTTTTTGGAATTGTTTACTATCTCACACTAAGACCAATAGAAGAAATGAAGTATCAAATTGAAGATACTCTTCGTGGAAAGAGAAAAAACCTTGAGAGTCGCTATCTATTTGAAGCCTTTGAAGGACTACGAAGTTCAATCAATACAATTCTGCAAAGAATGCGTGAGCTACAAAATCAAGAAGACGATAGTGAGTTTGAAGAAGAGAGCGATTCTTCTTATGTCTCCGCGATGGGTGAGTTCTTAAGGGCGACTGGAACGGCCGCGATTGTTCTTGATTCGCATAAAAACTTAGCAAAAATGAATATGATGGCAGAAGACCTCACCGGTATTAGAGAAAATGCTTCAGTAGGCATGAGCTTGTTGGATATTGCGAGAGAGCAGGGGTTTGCGGCAACAGTCATTGAGCTCTGTGATAGTTCTGCTAACAATGATGGTACTCATCAACAGGGAGAGTACGAGCTCGGAGGAAATCCTCATTCCATTAACGTTGTATCGCTCATGGGAAAGGATGGGTTTGCAAAATCCTTCTTAGTCACCATGAATAAGGTTGAATAATGTCAGAAGGCGTTACTAAAATTACCAAAAATTTTAAGCAGCCAACGTTGCCTGGTAAGTATTATCGTCTTTCGTGCTTAACCGGAAAGAACAAAGGTTTTTGTTATTACTTAACTGGAAAACGCGTCGTTCTTGGAAGAGGGGATAAAGTCGATATTCAAGTTTTGGATGCAAAAAGCTCTCGCGAACATGCGGAGTTGGTTCTCGTCGGAACACAATTTGTGCTTACTGATCTTGGCTCACAGAATGGGGTTGTCGTAAATGACCTTAAGGTTACTCAACATCAAATTAAAGAAAGCGACAAAATTATTATTGGTCAGACCGTATTTAAGTTCGACACGATCACTGTCAAAGAAAGTAAAGATTTAGCTGTCGTCGAGGATGATGAAGTCGAAGAGTATGAAGAGGAAGAAGAAGAGACTACTAAGTCAAAGAAAAAAAATGCAAAAAAGAATGAGCAAAAGAAAAAACCACTAGTCATGATTGCGATCGTTCTTTTGGCCGTCGTATTTCTTTTGCCAGATGAGAAAGTGGTTAAGCCAGGGGACAACAAAAATAATCCCAATAATATTGGTGCGCAAGACGTCATCACTGACTTGATTGATAAAAAACAAAAAGAAGAAGATAGGGAGCTTCGTGAAAAACTTGATACTTATATTCAACGTGGATTGAGAGAATATCGCGAAGGTAATTACTTTAGAGCGATTGAAGAATTTAATTTGGCCCTTATTTTGAGTCCGAGCAATGGAGATGCTAACTTTTATCTCAACAGAACCAAGCAAAAGTTGGATAATCTCATTGAATTGATCTTTTTAAAGGCCAAGCAAGAGGCAGAAGCTTTAAAATATTCAGGAGCATTGATTTCCTATTGTGAAATTTTGAGACTTTTACAAGATTATCCTGAGGATAAAAGATTTATTGATGCCAAGAAGAATATCGAATTTTTAGAGTCGCAAATGGGAATGGAGAAAAATGAATATCAGTGTTTCTAAAGACAATCAAATTGTCTTAAATATTGATTTATCTCAAGAAGTTTCCTCACTTGGAAATAGCGAAGCTGTTTTTTATATAGGAAGGGCCAAGGATTGTACTATTGTTTTGGATGATCGAACCATTTCTAGGGTTCATGCCGAGCTTCATTATGGCAATCGTCAGTGGAAACTTATAGCTAGTTCAGGCTTTGGAAGCCTCTTAGTCAATGGTCAACCGATCCAAGATAAAGTTCTGGAGCCTGGAGATTCAGCTTCCTGTGGACCTTATATTCTTAACTTTCAATTTTCTCATTCTGAAAATGTACCAGTTGCAGAAGAGATTGTTGAAGAAGCCGAGGTAGAAGACTTAATTGAAGTTGAGGACGCAAGTCCAGAGATGACGGAGACTTTTATCGAAGAAGCGCCTCAAGTAGAAATGATAACTGAGGAAGATGCGGGACTTGTTCAAGAAGAAGAATTTGATGATGATTTTGGGGATAATGTACAAGAAGAAGCAGTCGATGATTCCTTTGGTGAAGAAACCTCAGAAATAAGCTCTGAAGATGCGACCGACGAAGATGATATCTCTTTTGATAATGGGGACGAAGACTTTGCTATCATTCCTGAAGATGATGAAGGCGATGACCTCAATGAAAGCACGAGAGTTCTACAAACATTTGTTGATCTCTATTTTGAAATTTCTGGTGAGTATGCACCCTACGACAAGTTTAAGCTCGATGATAAAGAAGTCTTTATTGGTCGTGACCCGTCGAAATGTAAGCTGGTTATTAATGATCCTGAAATATCCAGTGTTCACGCAGTTATAAGAAAAAATAATATCACTTGTACAATTGAGGATTTACAGTCGGCCAACGGAACTCTAGTTAATGGTGAAGCCGTAAACAAACAGGATCTATCAAATGGCGACGAAGTTCTTCTAGGATCAACCACTCTTACTTTAAGAATCAAGAGTGATTTCTTTAAGCAAGAAGAAGACCGTTTAATGCCAGTTGAAGAAGGCCAGGAAATTGAAGTTCAGGAGATTGTTGAAGTTGATGAGGATTTTGATGATACTGGAATGCAGGAATTTGGCGATCAAGCTGGGGCTCCTAAATCTAAATCTCTTTTTTCAAAAGAAGCTCTAAAAGATCCAGTCAAAAGAAAGAAACTTCTCTACGGACTTATCGGATTATTGGCCCTATGGGTTCTCTTAGATGAAGAGCCTGCAAAGAAGCCTGTTCCAAAGCAAAGTAAAGAAGATGCTCGTCTTCTTGAGAGCCAAAAACAAGGCGTAAACACAACCAATCCGAACGAAAAGAAATTAACACCTGAAGAATTGGCCATGGTTGAGTCAACTTATCTTTTGGCCAAGGAATTAATTGACGTGGGCAAGTTTAATGAAGCCCTGATTGAATTGGATAAGATTAAAAGAATTCAAGCTTCATATAAGAACACTCTTCAGCTTGAAGCTCTTGCGAAGCAGAAAATTGCTGAAATTGAAGCTCTCAATAGAAAGCAAAGAGAAGAAGAAGAGAAGCGATTGAGAATGGAGAAAGTGAAGCTTTTGGTTGAAGAAGCCAAAACAGCAACGGAGAAAAAACAAGTTCAATTGGCAGAGGGCCTTTTTGCCAAAATTATTGAACTTGATCCTGAGAATTTTGAAGTTTCGCGATTAAAATTAGAAATTGATTCGTATAAACGCGAACAAGAAAGAATTGAAATTGAAAGAGCTGCTAAAGAAGCAGAAAGAAAAAGGCAACTTGATGCCTTAGCGCCTGGAAAGGGGCATTACTTGAAGAGTGAATGGTATAAGGCCATTCAGAGATTGAGTTCATTTCTTTTAGAAAAATCAATTGATGAAGATCTACGAGATGAAGCAACAAAAATGCTAACAGAGTCAAAAGACAATTTGAATGCAATTATTCAGCCTATGCTTGGAAAGGCGAGGTCTTTGAAAGAAGGACAAGATCTCAAAGGAGCCTATGAGCAATATGCTGAAATTTTAAAGCTCGATCAAGGCAGCACGGAAGCTTTAAACGAAATGGATGAAATTCGAGATATCTTAATCGCAAGATCGAAAAAGATATATCGCGAAGCTATTATATCGGAATCGTTAAGTCTATTTGATGATGCAAAAGAGAAATTTAAAGAAGTTCAACAAATCTCTCCTTCTGATAGTGAATACTATGAAAAGGCGACAAATCGTTTGAAAGAATATTTGGAATAATTATGTTGGAATTGAAAAGTTATGCAGCCGTTAGTGATCAAGGGCCTTATCTTCAAATCAATGAGGATTCTGTTGAGTCTGATTTAGTAAATGGCTTATTTATGATTATTGATGGGTTTGGTGGGGCTAATATAGGTGACCGTGCCGTTGCTCAGCTTAAAGAAGATGTAAAAAGATTCTATATCAATATTGGGGGAGACCCAGATTCAACCATGCCTCATTTTTATAGTCCACGCTATTTGATTGAAGGAAATGCTGTTATCAACGCGCTTCATTTTGCTCACCAAAATTTAAAAAAGCAAAATTCACCCAAATCGATGAATGAAAGAGCTGGAGCTTCAATCATGATTGCTGCTCTTGCCGATAATCTCCTAACCTTGGTTAATGTCGGAAATTGTCGAGGGCTACTCTTTAGAGGAGGAGAGCTGAGAGAAGTTATTGCTCCTGATAATATGGAATATTTGTCTGGTGATTTTTTTGAAAAACAATTTCATACAGCACCCTTTTCAGCTATTGGGCTCTATGATGATTTTTCAATGACAGTTAAGGAGCTTAGAGTTCAGGAAGACGACAGTCTCATCATGCTAACAGATGGTGCATATTCAAGGTTGTCGGATTCTGAGTTAAAACAGATTTTGAATAAGCCTTCTCGTGGCTCACAAAAAATTCATGACATTTTCAATATGGTGAACTCTCGGGGCAATTTGGATAATCAAAGTGCAACGATTCTAGATTTTTAATCCGAGCTTAACGTTCAACTATCCGTATTGTCGTTGCTAACGCATGTAAATTCTGTGAAAATGACATGAGGAAATTTTAATGGCGAAGATTTTAATAGCGGACGATAGTCCTACCATTCACAAAGTAGTTCAACTAACTCTTTCTAGTTCTGGTCATAATTTGGATATTGCTGCAAATCCAGATGAGCTCTTTTCAAAATCGGCCGACACTGAATATGATCTTGTTCTTCTCGACTTTACTCTTTCTGATAAAGAAGATGGCTATGAATTGGCCAGAAAATTAAACGAAAAGCGTAAGACTAAAATATTGGCTATGCTCGGCACCTTCGATTCTATAGAAGATAACAAAATGGTCGAAACCGGTATTTTAGACAAAATTCAAAAGCCTTTTGAAAGTCAAAAGTTTATCAATTTGTGCAACCGATTGATTGAAACAGACCTTGAAAGTTTTTTTGCTACAGAATCGAGTGAAGAAATAAGTGATGACAATCAAATAGAAGATGAGTGGGTGGTTAATGGCCAACCTTCCATGGAAGGAAATAATGAAGATTTCAATCTTTCCAGCGACAGTGAAGATTTAAATGAAACATCAGAGTTTTCAAGCGAAGAGCTTCATAATGAACTAAATTCATGGGGAGTGCGAGTTCCTGAAGTCATTGGAAAAGCTGCTAATGCAGGTCCTGTGTTCCCACCAGTTATCAGTGAAACGGAAGAGAAATCTCAAGATTTGGCATCCCTGGTTGACGATGAGCTATCAGATGAAGGAAATACCTTTGACCTGTCTCACGAGCAATCTCAAAAAGAAAAAGACTTGTCTTTCATTTCTGTTGCCGAACTGGCTCCAGAGGAAGAAGAGGATGAATGGCATACAGATACAGATACAAATCACTCTAAAGTTCCGTCCAACCAACTTCTTGAGAAAGAGTTAGAAGGTGTGACTTCGGATGATTTTTGGGCCATCGATGAACATTCTGATGAAAGTGACATGAACTTTTCAACTGAAGACAATGAGCAAGTTGAAGAAATTCGCGAAGACTTAGCTCCTGTGACAGAAGAAGATCAGGAGGAGAACCCATTCACTCTAAATTTCGAAGAAGTTCAGATGAAAGAAGAAGATTTAGAGTTCCCTGAAGTTAAAAAACAACCAGCTGAAATACCTCAATATGCTGAAGTAAATATTGATGAAATTGTCGAAAGAGTAACGGCAAAAATAGCTGATCAATTAGAAGAAATTGTTAAACGAGCAATTGAATCTAAGGTTGAAGAAATCTCTTGGGAAGTCATTCCAGATCTCGCTGAGAATTTAATCAAAAAAGAAATTCGGCGAATTTCAGATTCTGTTATTGATTCTCATTAAAAATCAAACTACCAGTGTATGCATCGATTTTCTCACCCTGCTCAGTTCGCAGTTGAGCCTGCCCCATGTTTCCAATTCCTAAAAACTGACCACTCGCAGTTATCTTGTCATTTTCCCAAAGAGTAACTGAGCAGTTCATATGACAGCAAAGGAGATTCCATTGTTGGATAATTTCGTCACTGGAGAGGCGATGAGAAAGAACATATTGATAGAATAATTTTGGAAGTTCTTCTTTGTTTCGAGAATCGAGCTCAAGCTTGCTGGAAAAAGAGCCAATGGGGAAAGTTCCAGAATGACGAACAATTTTTTGAGAAATTAAATTATCGTTATTAAAATTAATTCCAACACCTGCGAGAATCACTCCATCTTGCAACTGGCAAATGATACCGCCGCACTTTTTATTTTCTTCACTAATGATATCGTTCGGCCATTTTAGATAAATTTTTTCACGTGTGTAGGCTTTGAAAAAATGAGCTAGATGAATTCCTATTTCAAGAGAAGTGAGAGTCGTAGGTTGACTTGGCTTTAAAGAAAAGGAAAAGGCCAGATTATCTTTGAAATCAATCCAAGTATTTCCCTGTCTTCCATGACCCGAAGTTTGATGGGAAGTTGAAACAAGAATACTTGAATCATCGACTTTGAGTTTCTCAAAATTTTGCTTGAGATACTCTTGTGTAGAGCCTATTTCATCAAAATGCAGATGGTGCATGCTTAAGCCTTTTCAAACGTAGGTGCCTTTGATACATCAATTATAAGTTTAAATACAGCGAAGAGGAAATACCTATGTCTTTGATTTCACGAAATCACCCACGCCAAATTAAGTTCACTTCCCATATTAATCCCTATGCCTCTGGCTCTGTGATTGCGGAGTTCGGAAACACTAAAGTTCATATTACGGCCAGTGTAGAAGAATCGGTTCCACCATGGATGAAGGGAAAGGGCGAAGGTTGGATTACTGCTGAATACTCTATGCTTCCAGGTTCAACTCATACTCGTTCGCAGAGAGAGCGTTCAAAAGTTAGCGGAAGAACTCAAGAGATTCAAAGATTAATAGGAAGAAGCTTGAGAGCTGCGATTGATCTTAAGAAACTAGGTGAGAGAACTGTCATGATTGATTGTGATGTTTTAGTCGCCGATGGAGGAACGAGAACAACATCAATTTCTGGAGCAATGGTGGCTCTTCAATTGGCCGTCAATAATTTAATGAAGAATGGAAAATTAAAAGAAACACCTATCATTAATCAAATCGCTGCGATTAGCGTTGGTGTTAATCCAGAAGGAAAAATAATTTCGGACCTTAATTATGAAGAAGATAGCTCATGTCACACTGACATGAATATCGTCATGACGAAGGAAGGAAAATTCATTGAAGTTCAAGGAACCGCGGAAGGCGAGCCATTCTCAATGGAACAATTGCAAGCCTTGGTAGAGTGTGCACAGTTTTCTTTGAAAACAGTTTTTGATGAGCAAGACAAGATTACGACACAGGGTTAATTCATGGAATTTATTTTAGCATCTTCCAATGGTCACAAAGCTGAAGAGTTTAATTTACTCTTTAGTGGTTCGAAACTGAATGTGGTTGCCGCTGATTTGAAAATTGAAGTTGAGGAAACTGGAAAATCATTTCGCGAAAATGCACTGTTAAAAGCCGAAGCTTATTTTAAAAAATATAAGAAGCCGACACTGGCCGATGATTCAGGCTTAACTGTCCACGCCTTACCTGATGAGCTTGGGATTTATTCCGCGCGCTTTGGCGGAGAAGGTTTAAGTGACAAAGATCGAGCCCTATTATTACTAGAAAAAATGGCCCATGTTTCAAAGGCGGATCGACAAGCCTTCTTTACTTGTGTGCTATGCTTCTATATTTCACCAGAAGAAATTTATTTCTTTGAAGGAAGAATGCAGGGCGCAATAGGCGATCAGTACGTCGGGGAGCATGGATTTGGCTATGATCCTGTTTTTATTGCAGAAAAATCAAATGATGGTAGTTTGGCCCAAAGCCCTGAATATAAGAAAGAATTCTCTCATCGGGCCCAAGCATGCAAAGAATCTCTCGCTTTCTTTGAAAGAGGATATTGCCAAAAAGCTTCCAATTCTCTATAAGTTAAACTCCTTTTTACCACTTTGTCGGAGTGTAGCGCAGGGGTAGCGCACTTGCTTTGGGAGCAAGGGGTCGTTGGTTCAAATCCAATCACTCCGACCATTTATCTTATGAAATCATTACTAATTCTTTTTCTTTTTTTGTCATCGCCGCTTTTTTCAGAGCCAACGATGCCACTGTTCCGTTGTGACAGAGGAAATCTAGATAGATCAAGTTCAGACCAACTTTTGCGAATCGTTAGCAATCACCCATTCTACAGCCTGGCCAATAAGCGTTCGAGTCTTGTTGCTTGTCGTGTTTCTGCAAATAGTGGTGAGTTGAGATTTAATCTTGGTGATGTCATTAGATTTGATTTCTCAGATGTGTCTCCTGGCGCAGAGATTATTCTCTCAAGCGGCATTCGAGAAAGACGAGCTTACACTATTGGAATGAGTGCTCTCTCGACATTGACCAATCAACCTTGCGTTGAAAAAAATCAAAAACCTACTCAGACACGCGAAAATAAAGAGATGGAGCAAAAAACTAAAGTCTACTGGTGTTCTGATCTCGCAGCATTCTCAATTACAATTAATAAAAATGGTCAGGCACAAAACATTCGCGCATGGATGGTTCATTAAAAACTTTTCATAAGTCAATTTTCTCTCTAGCATACTAATGTGATATCAATAACCAATCTTCAGTTTTCTTTTGAGAACCTTGCCGTAATTCATCAGCTGAGTCTCAATATTAGTGGTAATTCAATTCATGGGCTCATTGGTGCAAGTGGTTCTGGTAAATCAACACTTTTAAGATTAATCGCGGGGCTTCTTCAGCCTAAGCAAGGCGAGATAAGAATCAAATGGCCAAGAGAAGTTGAAGATGCAAAATATCTTTCTCAAAAGTTAGGTTTTGTTATTCAAGATGGGGGACTTTTTCCTCATATGAACGTCGTTGATAATATGACATTAATGGCGACAATGTTGAATTGGAGTTCCGTCGAAATCAAAAATAGGGTTGACGAGCTCATAAGTCTGACTAATTTTGACACTCAATTACTCACTAAAAAAATAACACAGATTAGTGGGGGGCAAAGACAAAGACTGAGTTTGATGAGGGCCCTCTTTTTAAAGCCTCCTCTCTTATTAATGGATGAACCTCTTGGTGCTCTTGATCCGTTGCTTAGATCGGAAATTCAGCACGATCTAAAAACTATTCTAAAAAAATTAAAAACAACTGCAGTTCTAGTGACTCACGACCTCCCAGAGGCTTCATTTCTTTGTGATCAAATTTCTTTATTAAAAGATGGTCAGTTAGAGCAGAGCTGTTCCATTTCAGATTTTTTTTCGAAGCCAAAAACTGATTATGTAAAAAAATATATCGACTCGCAAAGGATGATTGGATCATGAAAATCCTATTTGCGTTTATCATAAGCTTTGCTTGCATGGCCCAAGAAGTAAAAGTGGGGTCAAAAGCTTTTACCGAAGGTTATCTACTTGCAGAGTATCTCTCTCAACACTTAGAGATGAGCCATGGTACTAAAGTAGAACGAAAGTTTGGACTTGGTTCAACTGGTATTGTGGTTGAAGCCATTAACAATAATGAAATTGATCTCTATCCTGAATACACCGGAACTATTACTAAAGACATTTTAAAAAGTAAGAAAGCTTTGAGCATTGAGGAGATTAATTCTGAATTAGCTCCGATGGGACTCATGATTTCACAGAGCTTAGGTTTTAATAATACGTATGCTTTAGCAATGGATCGAACTCTCGCTGAAAAAATGGGCATCCAGAAGCTCAGTCAATTGTCACAATTTAGAAAATTGCGCTTCGCTTTTTCTCATGAATTTATGGGGAGATCTGATGGTTGGGAAGGGTTAGCGAAAACCTATAAGCTTAAGGGGATTCGACCTGAATCGATGCAGCACAATCTTGCTTATGAAGCGTTGAAAGAAAAAAAAGTCGATGTCATTGAAGTCTATACGACAGATGCAGCCATTGACCGCATGGATTTAACCATTTTGAAAGATGATCGATCGTATTTTCCATCCTATCTCGCCGTCATTTTGGCCAGAGTTGAATGGGTAAAAGCTCACCCTCAGCTTTGGGAATTGTTGAAAAATCTCGAAAATAAACTCGATGAAAGAAAAATGACTTCCCTTAATTCACAGGTTGAAATTGATAAGAAAACTTTTGCTGACGTTATTTCAACTTTCCTTGGAAATAATTCAACCAAGACTCCTGTGCGAAACATTTTGTGGCAGAAAACGTTAGAGCATTTAGTCTTAGTTCTCATACCGCTCTTTTTCGCTATTATCATCGGAATCCCGCTGGGATTTTGGTCGTTTCATTCACCAAAGGCATCCCATTTTCTCGTTTCATTAACAGGTATCTTTCAGACCATTCCTTCACTTGCTTTGTTATGTTTTCTCATTCCTCTTTTTGGAGTGGGATGGAAGCCTGCCTTGGTGGCCCTTTTTCTTTATTCCTTACTTCCAATCGTTTTAAATACGATTGGTGGGTTAAGGGCCATTCCTCAATCTTTGCATGAGTCGGCGACAGTTCTTGGTCTGAATGGTCGTGAAAAAACGTTGAAAATTGATCTTCCACTCGCTTATCCGTCAATTATGGTGGGAATTCAAAATGCTTTGATTACAGGTATTGGCACTGCAACTTTAGCGGCATTGATTGGTGCCGGTGGATATGGTCAATTGATTGTGACTGGATTAGCAGTCAACGATATTTCAAAAATTATTCAAGGAGCCTGGCCAGCAGCTGCCATGGCCTTAGTTTTTCAAATTTTCTTTTCTCTTATACATAAAATTAAAAAATAGGACCCGCTATTCAACGGGTCCTAAATGATTAAGCAATGTAAGGCTCTAGGAGCTTGAGACTCTTTCGATCCATGGACTCAAGGTCTTCAATTAAAAAGAGATCGCCCGATAAATCTTTAATCAAAATTCTTCCGTCATCCATAATATCTGGCCAATCTTCAAGTTTTGTTTGAAAAAGCTTTTTCCCAATATTGGTTTCTACATCAAAATGTCGCAGCTCCACATCCTCCTCGACGTGATTGACACTCGTAATGCGAATAATAAAGTTACTCATTTTCCAAAACTCTTCGAAAATGGATCTATTCTCAGGATCTAAATCATCAAGACTTTCAAGCAAGACCAATTCATTATCCTCACTGTCCCTGATAGAGAAGAATTGCTTATCTTCACTCCAGGGGAAACAGGACTTGATATGGGCCTCAATCTCTCGTCCTTCTGTTAAAAGAAAGAGCCGACCTTGGTGTATTTTAAATGTTGCACTCAACATACTATTCTCCTTTAACGAACTCGGCATTGAGTTCGCTCTGCATGTGATGGAGCTTGGCGTATTCTCCATCAACTAATTGTAAAAGTTCCTGATGTGTCCCTGATTCAACGATTTCTCCTTTCTTGATCACAATCAAGCGATCAGCTTTTTGAAGAGTCGATAATCTATGGGCCACAGCAAAAACGGTTCGACCTTTGGCAAGACGATCAAGGGCCTCTTGTATCTTGCGTTCAGTTTCTGTATCCACGGCGGAAGTGGCTTCATCTAAGATCAAAATCTTAGGATCGGCTAGAATCGCGCGGGCAATAGAAACTCTTTGGCGCTCACCTCCAGATAGGGTATGACCCCTCTCTCCAATGACAGTGTCGTATCCAAAGGGTAAGCGCATGATAAAATCATGAGCGTTTCCGTCTTTGGAAGCTGAGATGATCTCTTTCAAGCTCGCCTCAGGCCTCGCATAGGCAATGTTCTCAGCGATTGATCCGTGAAAGAGGTAAGGTTCTTGAAGAACCATCCCAATTGATTTTTTGAGTGATGACGTTTCAATCTCTTTCACATCAACACCATCGATTGTGATTTGACCGTTGGTCACATCATAAAATCGTGCAATCAATTTTGTGATGGTTGATTTACCACCACCACTTTCACCAACGAGACCAATCATCTCACCCTGCTTAACGCTAAAGCTCATGTTTTTAAGCACTGTACGAACACCGTCGTAGCTGTAGAACACATTTTTGAATTCAATATTTCCTTTGATGTCACTCAAGACAATGGGAGATTTTGATTCAAAAATTGAAGGCTGTGCATCGAGAATTTCAAAAATTCTATAAGCACTTGAGATCGCCCTGTTCAACATTCTCGTCACCTGACCAATGATTTCAATCGGCTGACTGAACATGGTCATGTAAAGGAGAAACGAAACAAAAACACCTGCTGTTAAAGTTGGATCACTACTTACAAGTTTTGGAAAGGCCAGCGACCAAGTCAAAACGGTAATGGCGTGAATCCCTAACATCAACTTTGGCCAAAACTTTGTCCAAGACAAATGAACGTTAAAAAATTCATTTGTCACTCGATCAAGTTTTTGGTGAAAGCGCTTCTTCTCTCGTTCCTCCTGGTTAAAGGCCTTAACGACCTGAATCCCTGGAATTGTGTCTGACAATACACTCGTTACGTCAGACCACTTTCTCCAACAACGAATGAAAATTCGCTTCATTCGTTCTCCATGAAAATAGATGGAGATCAAAAGCAGAGGCACCGGTATCGTCATCGTTAAACCCAATAAAGGGTTAAGCGTAATCAATACTATCGCCAAAGAAGTCAGCATCATGATTGAAACTGAAACTTCGACAATACCAAAAGCAATAAAATCCCAAATCCGATCAGTGTCCGAGCTCACTCGAGTAATGATGGAACCACTGTGCTTTTTAGCAAAGAAATCCAAACCTAGAGTTTGCAAATGACTATAAAGTTCAATTCGCAAATCATAGGCGACCTTTTCACCTAAAATGCTCATCTTGCGAAGTCTTATCCACATGAATAATTCCTTCATGGCATAAGATACAGCAAGTGTGGCAATCAATATCCAACCGATCTTCATGGCTTCTGCGAGATCAAGTTTGCCATCTTGAAAAGGTTTCACCACGTGGTCGATCACCTTTCCTGAAACATAGGGAGGAACTAGACCAATAAGTGTTGCTCCAAAGGCACCACACGCTCCCCAGGCCAAATCTTTTCGATAAGGCTTGAGATAGGTGAGAAGTCGTCCAAGCGTTTGCCGATCTTCAACTTTCCCAGAGCTTTGAGCTTCGACTACTTTCTGAGTAATCATTTTCTGGTATTGAGAATCAGCATCGAGCTTGTCCCATAAAGCGTGAGAATTTTTGCTCACAATCTCTTCGAGATAAAACTTAATCTGACTCAACATTGGTTTTTGTCTCAATGTCGAATTCACTCGCAGGAGAGGCGGGAGATCATGGGCCTTAATAAAAGTAAGGCTGGTGCTACTTAAAGAGTCACTCTCTTTGATAGAGGCGATCTCAGCGAGCTTGATCTCACGCTCAATGCTTTTGCCTACGATATAGAGGTTGTCCCTGCCAATGACCAACCACTGCTGGTTAGATTCATATTGAGAGTCGAGATCGACAAACGAATAAAGAATAATCTTGTCGTTTATAGATTCTCTGATCCATTGGGGGAGCTTTTCCTCCTGTCCTAAAAATTGTCTGAAAAATAATTCTGTCTTCACTTAAAAATTCCTTGTTAAAAATTAAAAAAACCTACTGGGTGGATGCGAGAATGGGAAAGGTCCAACACTAGCTTGGGGGATTTCAAAATCCTCTCTGTGTTGCGGACTCTTTCTCAAGACAAGCTTGGGCCTCTCTAAAAAGAAGCGCATGATCCACCATCCGAACTTAAGTAACTCATTACTGCTTATGTGCAATAACCTGACTAAGTTTCGAGCTGCTCTCAAACTATTTGAGGCCAACTCTTTTGACTCTTGGGCAAGAGCACTCATGACTAAAAACTGTTCCATATAAAACTCCTAAAAAATTTAAGTTAGTAATTACCCAGAAAATCTGTGGTAAATAGTTGAATGTTGAGACGACAAGACGAACGGGCGCCTAGGTCAGTCTTGAGACCTCAAACAATCGTAAATGGTGTGATAATTTTGTTAGTGTTGCAGCTGATAGCTGAACGTAAACATGCCACGCGGTGGCTTAATTGTGATCAGTCCGGAGACAACCGCAATAGTATTTACGCCGATCGAAATCAGTGCCGTATTATTACTATTCATGGTGCTACCTCCAGTCTTACTATTAGACTTAATGGTAGCAGAATAAACGAAATTAATTTTTTGTCAACCCCGGTATTATTTTGTTTTTGTCAGAGGTAAAAAGACATTTCGAATGAGTTAGCTCGCACACATTCCCTGCCAACCTTTAATTTGTTTTTCAACTTTTGACTGAAGAATTTCACAGCGAGGTGTATAAGAATAATAAAGTGAGCCACCTCTAAGAGTATCGATCACACTTGGAGCAATATCACTTTCAAAGGCAGGACATCCATATGATCTTCCCATAATATCTGAGACATCGTTGTACCAAGCTCCATGCATAACGACTCCTTGAGCGAGAGCTTCATCGTTAACTTCAGGAGAGAGCCCAACCATTCTTAGTCCGTTATTTTTATTCGAATCAAGGTACGGCCATTCACGAACTTGTTTTCCATTAACAGACTTCATTCGTTCATGTTTCTTAGACTTGTAGAGTTCTTTGGTCATAAAGAATCCTGCTCGAGTCATATTTTCACGGCTAGTAATATTGTTACCGTGATGACACTTGTCGATCATCCCATCGTGGTCAAGATCTCCAGATTTAGTACCATTTTTGTCTCCACTGCCGTGAGATACCTTTTCTTTTCGAACTTGCCCTGTTTGCATGTCGAGAATATAAAATCTTTTTTGATTTGATCGTTGAGAATAATCAGCAATTGAAACATATCTTTGCTTATTTAAATCACCCTTATTTTTATTATAAAAGAAAAGGGCTTGCTTAAGAGGCTTTTCAGGGACTCCTGCTGATTTGAATTTATTAAAGTGCGTACAGACTGGTGTGTTTATTTTGGCGGCTACGGCCTCAGCATCAGAAGCGGCTGGAGGGTGAAGCTCTGAACAGGTCTTGCAAATATCTCTTTGAGGATCAATTGCTCTAACAACTTCATCGCTACTTGGAAAAGTTGTGCCATTTTTAGTTAAATTATCTAACTCGCCCTGGATGCGAGGACTTGCGGTGCTTTGGGCCGCCAAAGCGGCATAGTCATTGCCCATTTGATCGCCGTCGGTAACACAACCAGCTGAGAACGAAATTATAAATGAAAATAATAAAAAACTTCTTCTTAACACCATCGTCAACACCCTAATAACTTGTCGGAATTTAAGCTCAATACATTTATACCAATGATGAGTATTTTTCCTTTAGTATTATGTGTAAATTGTTGAAATGTTGTGAGTTTAGTAGAAAGGACTGCCTCAACGAATGGGCAATTTGTGACATTTTTAGAATTTGGATTTATTGGTATTAAACTGTGACAGCAAAAATAATCAAAAAGAATTTTTCCAAATATCTTAAGAGAGGTCAAAATGCGTTTAGAGAAAATGAATACCGATCAATATGAGCTTTATATTGAAAGAGAAATTCCACTCTATGCCATTGAGACCGCAAAAAGTCAGGAAATCGAAATGGAAGTCGCTTTAGAAAATTCTCAAAAATCTTTTCACTCGCTACTTCCAAATGGATTAGAAACTGAAAATCAATTTATTTTCAATATCATTAATGACGAGGATAAAATTGTAGGCGATCTTTGGTTGAATCTTCGCGGAGATAAAAAAAGACGCGTTTATATTTACAATATTGTGATTCATGAAAAATTTAGAGGGCAAGGCTTTGGTAAAAAAGCCATGAGCTTGGTGGAAAAATTTGCGCAAGAAAAAAAATGCGAATCGATAGATCTGCACGTCTTCGGCCACAATAAAACGGCTCGAAACCTCTATGAGTCCATGGGTTTTGGGCCAATTAGTATCGTTATGAGAAAATCTCTCTAAAGAACTTAGCTATTTCTTTTAAAGAAGCTTACTTCACAGTTCGCGCTGTCGTATATTTTTTCATGGAGTAAGGTAAAACCTATCTCGATCAACTTTGATTTAAATGTATTTCTTTTTTCAGTATCACCATGAATTTCTATATAGATAAATTTAAATGATAAAAAGGCCTGTGGAGTTTTTTCTAAGATATTAAATTCGGCACCTTCGATGTCTATTTTTAAAAGATCAACGTTTTCTAAATGATGTTTTTTAAGGAGATCTTCCATGAGAATTGAACTTACTTCAATGGCATCTCCGGAATGATCTTGATTGTCACTAATTCCAGAATTCCTATGATCTGCAGACACATTGAATTTAAGGCTTCCTCTTTCTCCATAGATCGCTAAATTTTCAACGCTTATTCTATCGTCTTGAAAGTGCTCATTAAGTTTTTGGGCCAATGCAGGATTTGCTTCGACTAAAACAATTTTACTAATTTTAAAATTGGCGAGAAAGAAAAGGGAAGCCATTCCTGTGTTAGCGCCTATGTCACAAACGGTTTGAATATCCTTAATTTTAAGAACCTCACCATATTCGAGACCAAAAAAAATTTCTCTGAAAGACGCCAAATCACTTTGATCGAAAGAAAGTGGAATAACTAATTTTTGATTGTTTTTATCGACCATTTTTACATTGATTAAATAGTTCTTAAAAAAGGGATAAAGAATGTCTCCCCATTTTTTTGTTAGCCCGCGCCCATGTGTTTTATTCCAATTTAGTTTAAAAATGGGGTAGTGAATGAGAATTTTCAATTTCTGAATTGGCCCTAGGTTATAGTGCTCAGAAAAGTTATTCACATTGTCTAAAAATTGACTCATAGATCATCCTAATCAAAAAATTTATTTGTTTATTTTATATCATTAAAGAAATTACTCAAAATCGAATTGCGAGAGGAATCCATGGGTTTTGGGCCACTTAGTATCGTTATGAGAAAATCTCTCTAGCGTTGCGACAAAAATACTGGCCTGAAATCATCTTACAGGGCCTTCTCAAAGCAAAAATTCAGTTGTACAACTCAGAGGGCCTGTGTCACGATTAATGAGGTTTACATGACCGACATACACACACTAGTAATTTTACGGCAAAGGGATGGCCAGTGAAGTTAAAACGTTTAATTATTCAGGGCTTTAAGTCCTTTAAAGATCGTTCTGTTATTCATTTTGATGATGGGATCACCGGTATTGTTGGACCTAATGGTTGCGGCAAGTCAAATATCGTTGATGCTTTATTCTGGGTAATGGGAGAGCAATCAGCAAAGCACCTTCGTGGTTCAACCATGAAAGATGTGATTTTTTCTGGTTCTTCTAAGTACACTCCGGGCGGCTTCGCTGAAGCGACTCTGGTTTTGGAAAACACGAACGGTAAACACATTCACATTAACAACAAAGTTTCTTCACCAACTGAAATTCAATTAACTCGTAAGCTTTATCGCAACGGTGAGACTGAATATCGTATCAATGGTGAGCCTTGTCGTCTGAAAGACATTCAAGAAGTCTTCATGGACACAGGGGCGGGTGCTAAATCTTATTCAATTATCGCTCAGGGTGAGATCAACCGGTTGGTTCAGGCCAAGCCGGAAGAGCGTCGGATGATGATTGAAGAAGTGGCAGGAATTACGAAATTTAAACTTCGTAAGCGTGAGTCGATGAAAAAAATCGAACAAACGCAAGCGAACCTCGCTCGTCTTCAAGATCTTCAACAAGAAATTGAGAAAAATCTTAAGTCACTTGAGAAGCAAGCTGAAAAAGCTGAGCGTGCTCGTACTTTAAGAGAGAAAATTCAGCGAAATGAATTGGTAGTTACTTCTCATCGCGTTTTTGAAGCACTCAAAAATTTCAGAGAGGGACGCAATCGAATTAATGAACTCACGTTAGAAGTTGAAAATTCAAAAATTGCTAAAGATGCACTTGAGATTTCGTTGGAAGACGAGAGAATTCAAAGAGAAGACAAAACAGCGAAGCTGGATGACCTTCAAAAAGAATACAACGAAGTTTCAAAGAAATTAGCGGCTGCTGAAGAGCGCCTTAATTATCTTGCCAAGTCGCTTACAGAAAAAGAGAAGCAAGCAGACGCCAAAGCTCGTGAAAACGAAGAAATTCTTCAAGAAATTGAGAATAGAAAACTTCGTCTTCAAGAACTTGAAGCTGAAAAAGAGCGTCTTGTCTCTCAAAATGAGGAAGCTCAAGACTTATCAGATCTCGAAGATCGCGTGACGATGCTCAAGGATCAAATCGAATCAAAAGATGAAGATTCGAGAAGCAAAGAAGCTGAACTGCTTGACCTCAAAAAAGAGTGGCAAGAGCTTGATCAACTTCTTTTCAGAAATAATTCAAAGCTCGAAGAGTACTCAGCACAGCTTCAAGATTTAACGACAGAAGTTGAAGCGCTCGAAAAGCAATATTCAGGTGTTTCTGGTCAAATGCAAAAGGAACGCGAAATCGTTCAAGCGGCAGAAGTCAAAACATCTGAGCTGATGGAAAAAGAATCTGAACTTAAATTGAGCCTTCACGAGAACGAAGCAGCTCTTAAAGAATCAGAAGATAAGTCTAAGAATCTTTCTCGTTCACTTATCCAAACGGAATCAAAGATTTCTTCTTTGAAAGAAATCAATGCCTCTCTTGAAGGAGTGAAGTCTGGAACCAAAGATTTCTTAGAAGAAAATGGAACTGAAAACTTTAATTTATTGGGCCAACTCTTGCACTGTGAGTCTCAATACTCAAAAGCAGTAGAGGCTTTATTAAAAGATTGGATTGATTATTTAGTATCTCTGAACGGCGAGTACCAAACTTTATTTTCATGGATCGAAGGCAAAGATTCGGGACTCGACGTTCTCATACCTCATAACAAAGGAATGAGAGCATCGGAAGCGCTTGAACGTCTCCGCGTTAATGGATGTACTGATATCATTTCACTCAAAGATATTTTAAAAATTGAAGGTGCTGATATGAGTCGCTTTGAGCTTATGCTCGAAGGATTCTATATTGTTCCAGATTTAACACGTGAATTGGCCGAGTCTTTGAATACTGATATTCAGTTTAAAGCAATCTGTAATACAGACGGCACGATTATGGTTAAGCATACTGCTGGTTCAAAAATACTTTCAGTCAAAGGCACTCAAGACCAAGGTCTTGGAGTTGTTGAAAGAACAGCACATATCACAGAGCTTGAAGAAACCCTTATTTCTCTCAAAGCAGAAAATGAGCTTGTTCAAACAGAACTTGATCGTTTAGCTGAAGTTGTTCAGACTCAAAGAGTTGAGTTGGAGCAAGTTAGAACTGAATTGATTGAATCAAAGTCGTTATTAGCTTCTAAAAAATCGGCTATGGAATCAAAACTTCAAAGTTTTGAAACGGCCAATTCACGCCTCAATATACTTCAAAATAGAAAAACTGAAATTTCTAAGCAACGCCTTGAAATTTTGGAAAGTGAAGATAAGCACAATAAACATGCTGATAGCCTAAAGTCTCAAATTGAAGAGATGGATGCTGATCTTGAAACATTGAAAGAAGATCTTTCAATGTTGCGCGACCAATATTCTCAAGATCGTGAAGAACTTGTGGCCAAGCAAATGGCGCTTAAGAGCTTTGAAGATCGCATGAAGTCAATTGACTCCCAAATGAGTGATGTTGATGGAGTGATCGCTCGTCAAGACCAAAGAAGATTGGCGAATATTCAAGCGATTGAAACTTTTAATACTGAAATTGAGCAAACTGAAACTGATCTTAAGGATCTTGAAGAACAAAATCGTCAGTCAGCCTCAGAGCTTTCTGACCAAGAAGAAGTTCTCAGCATGCTTAAGGATGATCTTGTTCAACTCTTGCATCAGATGCAAACTAGAGAAGATCAAGTTAAAGACCTTAATCAGAGAGTTAATAAAGCCGAAAAAGAGAAAGTTGAGATCGAAGGAAAGCTTGGCCATTATCTTGTTGAAGAAGAGCAAGTGGTTAAAGATATTTTTGAGAAATATCAAATCGATTTACGTCAATCTCTTGGTGGATTCCTTGAGTATTCAGAAGATGAGTATCTTGAACTGAGAGATGTGTCTTCAATGTACACAATCTTAACTGAAGATGGGACAAAGGAAATTGTTAAGATCCCTTATGAATTCCACCGTCGTTATGGTCAAGATCTTAAGGAATGTGAGCATAAATTTAAGAATTATAAGACAGAGCTCGCTCGTATGGGTGAGATCAATTGGCAAGCGATTGAAGATTACGAGAGACAAAAGCTTCGCTTTGATTTCTTGAGTATTCAGGAAACTGAGCTTAAGCAATCTCTTGAGGATCTCAATCGCGCCATCAGTCACATTGATGAGAAGTCGAAAATTAGATTTAAAGGTGCCTTTGAAGAAGTGAATACTCGCTTTGAAAAAGTATTCCCAATTATTTTTGGTGGTGGTTCAGCAAGACTCAATATCGTAGGTGACTTAAATGATGCCGATTGCGGAATTGATATTATCGCTCAACCTCCTGGCAAGAAAATGCAAAATATCAACCTTATGTCTGGTGGAGAGAAAGCTCTTACTGCTGTAAGTTTGATCTTCTCTATTTTCTTAGTGAAGCCATCTCCTTTCTGTCTTCTTGACGAAGTTGATGCTCCACTTGATGACGCCAACGTTGGTCGCTTTAACGAGCTTTTAAGAGAAATGAGTAAGGAATCACAATTCATTCTCATTACTCACAATAAAAAGACAATGGAATTGAACGACACTTTATACGGTGTCACAATGCAAGAGCCTGGTGTTTCTAAGGCCGTTTCTGTTCAGCTTCACTAGAGGCAAAATGAAGAAACTTCTTTTTTTAATTTCTCTACTTTTATCTGCGGCTACTTTTGCCGCAGATTCTTTTCTCCCTTTGAGCTTTGAAGCCCAGTTTACTCAAATCTATATTAGCGCCAAATCTGGAGCTGAGAAAAAAAGCACTGGAGTTCTTCAGTATAAATATCCTGGGCGCATATATTTTGAGGTGAAAGAGCCCGATCAAGTTCTCTTTATTTCTAATCTAGAGCGTTCTTGGTATTACACCCCTCCTCCAATTCCAGGGGAGTCTGGAGAAGTGACGATCAGTAAAAGTACAGACAATCCATTGCTTAAGTTTTTAGATAGTCTTAAGTCTGGCTTGAAGAATGGAAAACTCTACAACGTTGTTGAAGAAAAGAATAAAGTTCAACTGACCTTCCATGAGCAACCTCGCAAGGACATCGGCATTAATCAGGCCCAGATGTTTTTTGGAAAAGCGATAAACTTCTCGGATCTCCAGGAGTTATTGCTAGTCTATCCCTCAGGAAAAAGAGTTACTTTTAAGCTTACAAAAATTAACACAAAACCAGCTTTTAAAGATGAAAGCTTCGTCTTTAAGATTCCTGAAAACACAAGAATATCTCGTTAATTATTTAACATGAATGAGTTGTTGCAGAGTCGTTTTAAACTTCTTTTTGGCATCAATTCTCTTATAGACCATTAAATTGCGTAGAATCAATTTCACGTAGGTTTTTGTTTCTTCATAGGGAATAGATTCGATAAATTCCAGATAATCGCCATCAAACCGAGACTTTAGCCAATTTTTAACGACATTCTCTCCAGCATTATAACTCGCGGCCGTGATGATAATATTATTATCATAGTCAGAGAGATGATCTTTTAAGAGCGCACAGCCAAGGGGAAGATTGATGCTTGGATCGTAGAGATCTTGAAACTTTTTATAGGGAATTTTAAGCCCGCGAGAAAGTTGAGCAGCTTTTTCTGGAATCATTTGCATCAATCCAAAAGCATCAGCACTACTTCTTATATAAGTATTAAAAGCAGATTCCTGACGAATGATGGCCTTAACTAGAGCTGGCTCGACACCAAAACGTTCACCACAATGAGTAGCGATTTCCGATTGATAAGCAATTGGAAAAACCGTTTCAATATGATCTTCAAGAAAATCGTTTCTCTTGTCACTGGGGATTTTAAAGAATTGTGTCATTCCCCCGTCATAGTGTTGAGCACGACGGTAAAGAGGAAGGAGATCTTTAATTTTTGAATAATCCGACACATTTTGAAAAAGATAATCAAGATAGTTGCGAGCGAGATCGCGCTCACCTGTCACGATTAGCCAATCCAATGTTGTATCTTCAAGGCCATCATCTTTACTATCGCGAATGGGCTCAAGTTCTAAGCCACTTTCAATTGAACCTATCAGTCCGTAAAAGCCGTAGGGATCAGTTTCTTGGAGCTTTTCGTAGATGCGATTGGCATCGGAGCGAAGCTTCTGCTGATCGAGAGATTTTGCCCACCAGAAAAGAGTCTTAATTTTAAAGTAGTAATCATCTGTCGTGTTGGAGTAGAGCGAGAATTTTTCAGTCGCCTTCTTATAGTCTTTATTTGTGTAAGCAATCCAGCCAATATTCCAAAGAATATTGTTCTTGAGATCTTTATCTTTAATATCGAGATCTTCAACTTTTGAGAAATAAGTGAGAGCTTTCGCGGATTGTTTCTTTTCAAGCTCCATAGAGCCGAGAACGAAATAGGTTAAAGCTTTTTGATCGAGACTGAAATTATTTTCTTTTATCAGTTGGAGCAGAATTTTTTCACCTTCATTTCTTTGATTCTTAGTCCAAACGGCCCTCGCATGAGCTATGGCGGCATCAATTTTGTAAGAGTTCCAAGTTGAAAAATCTTTCTTTGACCACTTTTTAAGAATGGAATACATGGCCCAAGATTTTTTGAGATAATTGGCCGTATCTCTATCGAGTTTGTAGGTATTTTTCCATCTTTCAAAAGCATCATAGCGTTGAGAGGCGTTTAAATTGTCATTATTTGCAGTTTTCCAATAGTACTTACGGGCATTGCTAAATTCTCGCATTTTCTCAAAGTCTCTTCCCATGGCAAACCAATCTTCAGGCTGAGAACTCGACTTAAACCTTGGCGATAAAGCGAGGTTGAGCTGAGAGATATTGTTTATGAGCTCTTGGTTTTTTGTTCTCTGTGCACTGGCGACTGCTAAGGCCATGTACTTTTCTTGATCCATCTTAATTTTTTTATTTTGAGAGAGAACTAAAGCAGCTTTTGTTATTTCTTCATAGAGATTATTTTTTTGAGCGAGCGGAAGAATTATATTTGAAAGTTCTTCAGCCAACCATTGTGGTGAAGTTTCAAAGAGATTATTCATTCTTGTTTTAAGCTCATCTCTAGAGAAAGAGCAAACTTTCAAAGATTGAGCAGCGGCCAGATCTTTCAAGGGAAAGTTATTGTAACTCGCCAGATATTTAAAGCGCGCACAGGCGTGGAAGAAGTTCTTCTCCTGAGTAAAGAGCTTGGCTTTAGTGTAACTTGAGGCCAGCCTTTCGCCTTCAGTAAGATCTTGGCGCTCAACTTGTTCCTTATTATGGATAGAGACTTCACTAATAAAATCTTTTTGTGGAGGGCGAACAAGTGAGCTGCTTTGGCAGGCCACAAGGGCAATAAGTAGTGGAAAATATTTATTGTATTTCATAGTAAAAAGTCTAACAGACCCCGTACTATTGTCAACCTATTGAAATTACAAGAAAAGCTAGACAGTTTGATTTGAGCATTTTTTACACAAGCCTTTGAAATAACATATCTTTCGCGATAAGAATCCCCATTCAATTTTAAGGGGTCTTAGCCAATGCAAGTCGAAACAACAGGTCGAAAAAAAGTTTTTCTCAATCGCTCAGTTTTTTTCACGTCCCTCGGATGTTCTAAGAACTTAGTAGATTCTCAAGTCATGCTTGGTTACTTAGGCCTAGATGGTTTTAGTGTTGTGAAAGAACCTCAAGAAGCAGAAGTGATCATCGTTAATACCTGCTCATTTATTGAAGCCTCAAAAAAAGAATCCATTGATACTATTTTAGAATTGTCGGAAAACAAAGATCCTGAAGTCGGAAAATGCCAAGCCTTAGTTGTTTCAGGATGTATGGCGCAGAGATATACAAATGCACTTGAGGAAGAAATGCCTGAGGTTGATTTGATTATAGGCACAGGCGAGTACAATAAAATTGTAACACTCTTAAAAGCTTTTGAAGAAGGATCTCTCAAAGTAAAAAGTCATGTAGAAATTCCAAAATTTATTCACACTGAATACGATCCGAGACTTAACACTTCTCCATCTTATATGGCGTGGTTGAAAATTTCAGAAGGCTGTAATCGCAACTGTACCTTCTGTATTATTCCAACCATTCGAGGACGCTTAAGATCGCGTTCTGTCGATTCGCTCGTCGCAGAAGCCCAAAATTTGGCCGTTTCGGGAGTGAAGGAACTCAATATTATCTCGCAAGATCTCTCTGATTACGGAGTAGACCTTTCAGAAGAGAATAATCTTTTTCAACTTTTAAGCAAGCTTGAAGCAGTTGAAGGGATTGAATGGGTTAGACTTTATTATTATTACCCAGATGAATTGACTAATGAAGTGATCGACTTGATCGCACGTTCTAAAAAAATTGTTCACTACCTTGATATGCCCGTTCAGCATTTCGCCAACAATGTTTTAAAGCGCATGAATAGAAAAATCACAGGTGAAAAAATTCACGATAGGATTGCACGCTTGAGATCGACTATACCTGAAATGGTTATTCGCACATCTATCATCGTCGGTTTCCCCGGCGAAACAGAAGAAGATTTTGAAGCTTTGCTTGAAGGTGTGAAAACGGCTCGCTTTAATCATTTAGGTATCTTTAGATATTCTGATGAAGAGGGAACTCCTGCCTTTAAGCTTAATCCAAAAGTTCCTCAGGAACTTATTGAGGAACGCTTTGATCGTCTCTATGAAGTGCAAAAAGAAATAGCTCGTGAATTGAATCAACAAATGGTTGGCAAAATTTTTGATGTTGTCATTGAGGGCGAGCACGAAGAAACTGATCTTCTCATCAAAGCGAGACATGCTGGCCAGGCACCAGATATTGATGGAAATGTTTTAATCAATGATACCAACGGGGCCATCTTAAAAGTTGGGGATTTCGTGAAAGTACGAATTACTGAATCCTTAGACTTTGATCTGGTGGGCAAGGTCGAGCTCGCTCAATAGTCTCAATTGTAAAGAAATGTAAACATCTGAAAACAGGTTAATCACTAGTTAACTTCTAGCTGCCATTGATCGTTGCCACCTTTAAACTATGGTTTAAGGGACTTGCACCGGCAAAAATTACCTATCTGACTGATTTTATTCAAATAACAACAAAGCCATAAAAATTTAAATTAAACGACCGATAATAGGAAAGTATGAATACGAACAAACTATTCACATTTGCGCTTTCTTTATTCCTCTTAGCTGGCTGTATGCCGGATTCCTTTACTAAATTTAAAGAGAATCCACCTGCCAAGAAGACAACGAGTGGAGGTACGACAGGCTCGTCCTCATCGTCTTCGTCTTCTTCTTCAGGCACAACAGTCGTTAATACCGTTTGGACAGAGTTTGCTTATAAGCAAACAGACAACGATGAAATTATTATTAAGGTTTTAGATGCAACTGGCTTTAGCGCAGGCCAAATGGTTTATTCTTCAAAAGAGATTTATCAACCAGTCGCTTATACAGGAAAGGGCTTCGCTACTGTTTCTCAAGTGGATACAACAAATAAGTTAATCGTTTTAACCGTTAATGGCACGCCAGCAGTTTATGGAAGTTATTTTGAAGCCAATGATTATATCAATGCTTGCAATAGTGGTTATAACGGTTGTGGAGTAGGAACGACAAGTGCAACTCAAGTTGTCGATGTCTGGTTTAACTTAGATTCAACAGGATTTAACAGAGCTCCAAGTGAAATTACAAATGGCATAGGGACAATCACTTATTTAGCTCCGGACTTGCCGCCAGGAATTCGTATTGATGCCACCACAGGTGTGATTTACGCTCCAGCTCCACCATTTACAGTTCCTGAATTATCAGAAACTTCCTATACGATTTCATCATATCAAACAGATTATGTTACAGACGGTTATGAAGACAATTTTATCACTACGAACCTGAAGTTCTCTTCTTTTAACTTCACTCAAACTTATAATTATGATGTTTACTATGAAATTGCCGACAACTCACTTATTCGCTTAGAAGTCGGTAGTGTCACGGGTTTAAACATTGGTGATAGTGTTCAAATTTGTCCTAGTGCTTTATATGCAAGTTGTGATCAAGATTCAGAAATAAATGCAAGAGGCCTTGTCTATTTTGTTGATTCTGCGAAGAGATATGTTTATTTAACCATGCAAAATGCAATCAATACAAATCTTGGAACACATCATAGAATTAGACGAACTGATTATATCCATAAGAACGATGGCTCTTTTAGTACTGTGCAAATTAATTATCCAACTCGGCTTTACACACTCCAAAGTGCTCCGGTTTTAACTCGTAATTACGGCACAGGGAACATTCCCGTCAGTCCTGCCACAGAATATTTTGATTTGAAAGACTCATCAATTATACCTGCGGGTGTTCTCAACCCAACAAACGGCACAATGACTTTCCCAGTGATGTCGAGTCTTGAAACGACTGACATTGAAGTTCTTCTTTATGAATCTGCTGGTGGGGCTACGGCAGGTAAAGAAGTAATCAGAATTGCATTTACCCAAGCTCCAACGGCTTCTCAATATGGTGTCTCCGCTCTCAACTTAAGAATTGGCGAAGATCCAGTTACCCTAAGCACTCAAATTCTAGGGGGAACTTCGGGGACTTTTAAATTTAGTTTATGTCCGACACTTACAGGTAGTTGTTTAACAACTCTACCGGCAGGTTTAAGTCTTGATTCCAACACTGGCGAGATGACAGGTATTGTCGCAGCTTATGATTCAGGAACAAATTACACCGTTTATTCTTATCACCCCGATACCACAAATACTTATTTTGATTCTTATACAATCAATATCGCTTCAGCCACTGCTTTTGATAATTTCTATTATCAACAATCAAGCGGGACCAAACTTATCATCACTGTAGACGATGCTTCAGCCTTTAGCGCCGGGGACGATCTCACTAACGAAAGTGGTGGTGTGGCTTCGATTGATTATGTCGATGTTAATAACAATGAGCTCTTTGTTACAATTGGTGCTACCAATTTAACAGGTAAATTAGTCTTTAAAGATACTGACAACTTGGATAATTCACTTGTTTATGCTTTTCAAAAAGCAAAAATTGTCGGAAATGTGACTCACATATTTGATAAGTCGACAGATTTAACAGGTGGTATACCGGTAGCTCTTTATCGCAATGGTTCTCCTGTAAGTGTCGCTGCGGGTGAATCACTCAATTTCATTATTAGTCCAACTTTAAATCCGGATATGTCATTTAGTACAACAACAGGTGCAATTGCCGGAACTTCAGCTTCAGGGATTACTCCCTTTGACAAACGTAGCTATAGAATAACGGCCACCAACAGTATTGGAACAGTTGTTCAGACAACATATGATTTGTCAGTGGTTGAAAATCCATCAGATTTGGCACTCGGTTTAATGCAAATTCTTCGCGTTGGAGCCACTTCAAGATTTAATATCGGTCAACGGATTGCCACAAGCTCTGGAACAAAAGGCCGAGTGCTTGATATTGTCTCTGGTCAGGCATTAGTTGTTTCTGCAGAGAGTTTAGTTAATGACGGAGAAGGAATTGATAACGTTGCTTTTTACGTCGCTCCAGAAACAACAAAACAGAATTATACTTTTTTGTATGTGGATGATACTCCTGGTGTGGCAGCTGTTGGTTATATTGCAACTCCAGCTGGAGCAAAAGGTTATGTTGAGTCGGTTTATTCTGGTGGAACTTACAAGAGATTATACGTAAGAGTCATTTCGGGATCTTTCTCAGAAGGTGAGTTGGTTGATTATCCAGGGGTTTCTCCTTATATCTACGCCACGAAAAAAGGGACGATTACCAATGTCAATAGAAGACAATTTGCTAGTACCATTTTAAATTTGGGCACAGCTGCTGCATTTGAAATTGGAAGTTACATCACATCTCAAACAACTTCAGGTGTCGGCTTAGTTGTCTTTAAAGATTCTAATAAAGTTTATGTTCAGGTTATCTCGGGTTATTTCTCTCAAGGTGATAGCGTTGATAATGCAAATCCTTTTGTTGCAAGTGAAACGACCGTTTCCAGTGTCAAAGGACCAAATGTAAAAGTGGCAACAACCGGAGCCCACGGGTTTGTTGAAGGATCCAATTTAACTGCTTTTAACGGAACTTACCAAGCTGCCGGTACGGTGCTGACAGGTTCTACAGGTACGACTCTTTATACTTCACTTGAAGATGGAATCATTGAGTCTGGTGATGGACTTGATGACGTCAATCCTTTTGTCGCTTCAGCCGCAACTGTCGCTGGTGGTATCAATAGTGTTAACAGTGATGCAACATTATACCTCTATTCAGGTGAGCAATATTATTTCCCAATTTATTTAAAAGGGACTTATACAAACATTACAATCGATCCTGATCTTCCGCTAGGTTTAAGCATTGATAAAACAACAGCTGTCATTTCAGGAATTCCAACAGAGCCACAACCGCGCACGACCTACACATTAACGGCCAGAAATGGGGGATCATTTCAAAGTTATGCTTTTGATATTGTCGTAAATGCTCAATTTAGAGTTATTCAATCAACTGCGCAGGCATCCAGTTATCTAATGCACAAAGAAGGGCAAGGTTTCAAAACGACGGCTTGTCGAATTACTTCTGATCAAATTGACAATTTTTCTTCGGCTACTGATGGAGTTAATAATATTAACTGCCGCTTAGAAGCTGAAGAAAACGATTTAAATTTCTATGGTGCTACTTTCACCGCCGTAACAAGTCCGGGTATGTGTGAGTATGTTCGCTATAAGCCTTTCGCTTATTATGCAAAACCTGCAGGTACAACTCGAGCTTTCTTCTCAAACTATACTTTCACTGGTGATCCGACGTTATGTTCTGCTGCACCAACTGATGCTGAAGTATCTACTCCTTCTGGTGCCGCTCCCTATACATGGGTTCCGACTGAGGGAACTGGCGGGGGATTTGTTAGAAACTGGGGAGAGACCTATTGTACTGGTGGAGATTGTTTTAACGGGGGAGATCTCGATAATATCACTACTCCAGGTTGTGGTTTTAACTATGACGACGGATTAAAATGTGATGACGGGTACAATCTTGTAAAGAATGTAACGTGTACTGAAGCATCAGGCGTTTGCTCATGTATTGTGACGGAAGACACTGTCTCGTGCGGTGGTAGTAAAGAAGCCTGTATCGATGGGCCAAGAAACGATTTAAATAAAGACAAAACCTATCCTCTTACAAATACAGGTGAAATCACGGATACTTTCGCAGGGACTTCGTTAACTTACATTCTGAAAGATAAGGGGAGTAATGTTCCAAGTACTGGTTCTAAGGATAATAACGTCTACCACTCAAATTGGGTTAGTGGCAATCAATGTATAAATGCAGATGGTTACACATATAACTCGAATACTTGGTCGACCTATGTCGACGAGGAATATTTACCATCGGGCTTTCCGTACCCAGTATCTCCTTATAGTGAAGTATCAAAATACTACACCTTCGAATGTTTAGATGCTGCTCAAGATGTGAAAGCGAGAATTAATATTCAGATCAGAGATTGGGATAGAAAATTTACCACTTCAAATAGCATTGATTTACTCAACGTTGGTTCGCCGATGGATGATCTAACAACTTCGTGCTTTGGATCTTTATGCGACAACGCAAGAGATGGGGATGCTATTTCTCGAAGCCAAGACGATACGACTTCACTCGTGAGTTATTCAAGCTGTGGCACTCCTACAGCGGGCAACACGAGTATTGGTACGAGCCCAACTATTCAAATTAGAAGAGGTTTTAACGGAGCAGCTACAAACGAAGACCTAAGAGGACAATTGGGACCAGGCTCATTGCTCTTCTGTAATGATACTACAGGCTTGGGAACAACTTATGAACCGTTTGTTGTCCGTGAAGTTTTAGCTGGAGTGATCTTTTTTGAAACTACCGCTAGAGCTGATATGGATTGCGATGCCCCGTATATTAAAACAGGCAGACACACCTTCTTTATTAATCCATAAATTATCGAAATATCCCGACCTACGCGGTCGGGATATTTTAATACTTTCATCTCATATCGCTAGAGTTTAGAATAATTAAAAATTAATTATAAATTGGAGAGTTTAATTGAATCAAATTAAGCGAGTAATCATTATTTCACTTTTAATCTATTCTTCGAATTCATTCGCCTTTGATCAAAAAGAAATGATGTCAGAGTTGCGAAATTTTGTAGAAAAAATTGTGGGAAGTGAATTGGCGACCAAAATTTTTGGACCTACTGATGACATTCTTTTACCAATAATTCCGAAAGTTGAGAAAGACGCCAAGAAAGCAACAGTTGAGAGAAAAGAAAATCAAGGCAAGAAGCTTGAGCCTGAAAAGGAAAAGGCCCTGAACTATTCTTTTGTGATGGAGCTCTTTGATGTTACTCGTAAGTCAAAACCGAGTAAGGATGAAGTTTCAAATTGGATGAATGTCTTAGGTCAGGGAGCCACAAGGGAAGGAGTCTATCGTGCCCTCGTTCTTGATCAAACATATTATGGTTTAGAAAACTTTAGAAAACCAGTAAGTGATAAGCTCGCCGAATTTGCAGCTCGTTACATGCCTACATATTTAGGGCAAGGTTCAGAGATGGCTAAATTAAAAGAGGCCAATTTCTTCACTCTCAAGAGAATTCTCACCGAGCGTTCTTTAGAAATTTTTGATGAGTTGATGAGCAAAAATGTTGAAGATGGATATAATTGGTACGCCGTTTTTTCTGCTGATTTGGCCAATTCGATTCCAAAAGCGTGGGAAAATGAAATTAGAAAATCAAATAACAAAAAAGCTCATAAGCAATGGGCAATGAAAGTTCCTGAGCAACAAGTGAAATCAGAAATTATTATTAAGCTTCACAAAACTTTTAATTATCTTCAAGAGTAGGCCAGAAGACATTCGTCTCACCGGTCAGGGCCATTAATAAGCGCTCAACGCCTAAGGCGATTCCTGCAGAAGCGGGAAAGCCTCGCTGCATGGTTTGATAAAACTGAGATGGTTCAGGCAGTTTGTAGTGATAAAGAGATTCTTTTAAAAGGGCCTGATCTAGAAAACGTTTTCTTTGCAATTCAAGCTGAGTCAGTTCGTTATAACAATTGGCAATTTCCACACCATTTAAATATATTTCAAATCGCTCACAAACTTCGGGTTGATCTTTTTTGAGCGTCGAAAGAGCGGCCATCGAAGCGGGATATTCTTTAAGCACGCAACAGGGAATAAATTTTAATTGAGGTTCAATTTCATTGAGAAAAAGCAGAAAGAAATAATCATCCCATGAGAGTATTTCTTTTGGCATCGGAACTTGAGGACGATGGGTTTCAATCCATTTTTTTAATTCTTCAGCTGATTTTACTGTGGCCAAATCAAGTCCCACAAACTTTTTGAAACACTCATGAATAGTCATGATTTGTGGTTTAAGATTTTTCATTTCATCAAGAATAGGAATTTGTCTTCGTTGAAGTTCTTCAGCACAAAACTGAATGAGTGCAATCACATCTTTTTCAATCGCCGAGTAATGAGAATTGAGGCGATACCACTCCAGCATAATAAATTGCGGACGATGTAAGCGAGAGTGGGGTTCATCTCTAAAGCAGTAATTGAGTGTAAATATTTTTTCAAAACCATAAGAGAGAAGCTCTTTCATATGAAACTCGGGAGAGGTATGAAGATACGCAGCACTTTTCTGCTCTGGATAAGCGCTCGTGACGAGGAAGGGATGAATATGAGGCTCCATTCCGGGGTTTTCGACCATTGGGGGAGTTAAAACATCAATGAAGTCCTGACGATTAAAAAAATCGCGAATGGCCTGTAATAAAAGGAATTGACGCTTCAGATAATGAGTCATGGAAATTTATTACCACTAGTGCCAACATATGGCATTTGATTTTTTGCTGCCGACGAGTAATATGACCCTTTCAATGACTAATTTTAGAGGAAACCCATGGAAATTTTGAATTCACTACATACTCTTTTAGGCATGAGCGGTCCCGCCAATTTTGGTGATGTCATGGGCGTCTCAATTGCATTATTTATTTTTATTGCAGGTCTTCTCAATTATTTAAGAAATGATAAAAGCGTCGCTCCCCCTGTGCAAAAAATTGAAGTTAAAAAAGAATCTATTGCTCCCAAAGTTGAAGCTCCGAAAAAAGTCGAGACCATCTCTTGGAATGATCGCCTTAAAAAAGGTTTAGGTCGTTCTCGTTCAGAAGTATGGGGCAAGATTCATGGGTTGTTTAATGCGAAAGCTTTATCTGGCGACATGCTGGATGAAATCGAAGAGCTTCTTTACACTGCAGATATTGGACCGAAGGCCGTGCAAGATTTGATTGATCACCTAAATGTCAGTCTTAAAAATAAAACCTTAAACGAGTCCGAGTTTAAAAAAGAATTGTATTCTTATCTGCATGGGCAAATGGATTCCGTTCAAGCAAAAGTGGATAGCAAACTTTTTCAATACAGCGATGACAATAAAAAAATGCAAGTGATCATGATCGTAGGCGTGAATGGTGCTGGAAAAACGACGACGATTGGAAAGCTCGCCACTAAGCTTACTCGTCAAGGAGCTAAAGTCGTGGTTGGAGCTGGCGATACTTTTAGAGCAGCGGCCGTTGATCAGCTTCAGGTTTGGTGTGATCGTTCAGGGGCTCAAATGGTGAGAGCAAAAGAAGGAAGTAATCCAAGTGGCGTCGCCTTTGAAGCACTTCAAAAAGCAGTCAACGAGCGGGCCGATTATTGTATTTTGGATACGGCCGGACGATTGCACACCAAAGAAAATTTGATGGATGAATTAAAAAAATTCAAAAATGTTTTGAAGAAAATTGATGCAGATGCTCCCCATCATACGCTTTTAGTTATCGATGCCATTACTGGCCAAAACGCAGTCCGTCAGGCGCAAGAATTTAATCAAGCACTTGAACTCACTGGCCTGATCTTCACAAAATGTGATGGTTCATCAAAAGCGGGTAGCGCCATTTCTATCGTGCAGCAATTACAAGTGCCAATTGCCTATATTGGAGTTGGCGAAGATGTTGAAGATTTGAACATTTTCAATCTCGATGAATACCTCTCGGCGCTGCTTGATGCCTAATCAGTTCATTGACTGAAACTAAAATCAGGCTTAATCTAACAACTATATATGACTAGAAATGAACTAGAATTTGACGTATTGGGTTATAAAGTAAGAATGAAAGATGACGGTTCAGATCGTCGGACTTCACCTTCAAAAGCCGTTGAACTGGTGCTTGAAAGAGCGCGCAGTATTCTCGATAGATATCCATCACTTGATCGTGGAAAGGTTGCCGTCCTGGTTGCACTTGAACTTGCAGCAGATAAGCTTGATCTAGAAAACGAATATCGTGAAGACATTGAGAAACTGCACCAAACAACGACCGAAGCGATTCAATTTATTGAAGATCTTGCACCTCCTACGCTTTCATAGTTCGTCGATATCTTTGATTTGAAAGTGAGCGGTAGATGATAAAGTCCGATCTGCGAAAGCGAGTCAGGCAAAATCTGGCGACTCTTAGTGAAGAACATATTCAATCAAAAAGTCGAAGCCTTGTTGAGAACCTCATTCAATGGCTCAGACAAAATCCCTCTAGTCATAAATTAGTCATTGGTGGTTTTTATCCGCTCAATGATGAGCCTCAATGGTTGAGCTTAACTCAACAAATTGAAGCTGATTGGTGCTGGCCAGTTTTCGAAGCCGAGCAGCAGGTGATGACTTTCGCCCAATGCTCTCAAAAGGATTTAGAAATAAAGTCCCTTTTTGGCCGAGAGTTTAGACAGCCACCAAAAGCGGCACCGATAAAAGTGCCTGATCTTTTACTTATTCCAGGATTGGCCTTCACAAACGAGGGGCATCGACTGGGAAGAGGAAAAGGATATTACGATCGTTATTTAGAAAAGTTTAGTGGTACCAAAATAGGAATTTGTTTTGAGGAGTCGATACTCGAATTAATACCAGTAGATCCCCATGATGTTGTGATGAACTATGTTGTAAGTGATTTGGGAATCAAAAGAGTAAACGGCCTCAGTTAAAATAGGAGCAGGAAAATGGATATGACAGTTATTTTAGCATCAGTCCTTTTCTTAATTGTCGGAGCAGGCGTGGGCTATTTTGTTCGCCACAAAGCCTACCTCGCCGAAGTTAAGGAAAAGCAAGGCAAGGCCGATGAGATCATTGAGAAAGCAAAAGATGCTGCCAATGACATCAAGTACAAGGCAAGAAAAGAAGCTAAGGAACAAGCTCGCGAAGAAAAAGAGCAATTTGAGAAGGAAGTACGCAAGCGCGAAAACGACCTTAAATCTCAAGAGAAAGATTTAGCAACTAAAGAAGCTAAGCTCGATACAAAGTTGGAAGAGCATCAAGCGGCCATGGAAAAAATCAAAGCACGTGAAGAAGAGATCACGCTTTCAATTAAAAAAGTAGAACTAGAAGTCGAGAAATATAAAAATAAGCAAGCTGAGATTTCTGAAAAACTTACTCAAGTGGCCAGTTTGACTCGTGATGAGGCTAAAGCTGAGCTGATGAAAGTGATGGAAGAAGAAGCGAGAGTTGATTTTTCTAAAGAACTCACACGCATTGAATCTGAATACAAAGAACAAGCAGAAGAGAAATCTAAGCGCATTGTTGGTGTTGCTATTCAACGTTTTGCCGGTGAGTACGTGGCTGAAAAAACTATTTCAACAGTCGATCTCCCATCGGATGATTTGAAAGGTCGTTTGATTGGTCGTGAAGGCCGTAACATTCGTGCTTTCGAGCAGATTTGTGGTGTCGACTTGATTATTGATGATACGCCAGAGATCGTAGTGGTTTCTTCGTTTAACGTGATTAGACGTGAAATCGCTCGTAGAACAATTGAAAAATTGATTTCTGACGGTCGTATTCACCCAGCTAAAATTGAAGAATTTCATGACAAGTCTAAGACTGATATGGAAAAGCATTTGCTCGACCTTGGTCAAAAAGCTCAAATGGAAATTGGCGTTCACGGTATCCACCCAGAAGTATTAAAACTTGTTGGTGCCTTGAATTTCAGAACTTCATACACTCAAAACCAATATCAACATGCGCTAGAAGCCGCCTTTATTTGTGGCGCCATGGCAGCTGAAATGGGATTGAATGTGAAACAAGCTCGTCGTGCAGGTCTTCTTCACGATATCGGTAAAGTTCTCGATGCTTCGGCAGAAGGTTCTCACGCAGTAATCGGTGCTGACTTTGCTAAGAAATATGGAGAGTCTCCTGATATCGTTCATGCGATTCGTGCTCACCATGATGATGAAAAACCAGAATCAATCCTCGCTCACTTAGTAGCTGCTTCGGATGCCCTATCAGGTGCTCGTCCAGGTGCGCGTAAAGCGATGATGGAATCTTATGTTTCTCGTTTAACGGACATCGAAGAAATCGTGAACTCTTTTGAAGGGGTAACGAAATCTTACGCCATCTCTGGTGGTCGTGAAGTTCGTGTATTCGTTGAAAACGATAGAGTTACTGACGAGCAAACCGTTATGCTCTCTCGCGATATCGCCAAGAAAATTGAAGAAGAAATGTCATACCCTGGAACTATCAAGATTACCGTGGTTCGGGAGACTAAAGCTGTCGGGGTTGCACGCTAATATTTGCTCCTGATTTGAAACTCGATTAAACTAAAAGGGAGCCTATGAGCTCCCTTTTTTTGTAACGAGATGAAGCCTATGAGAAAACAATTTGCATTAGTTACAGGTAGCTCTTCTGGTTTAGGCCTTGAGATGTCCCATTATCTCATCGAAGAAGGTTATACCGTTTTTGGGGCCAGCCGCTCAGGCACAGATATCGATCACGAAGACTTTATTGATCTCGAAGTAGATGTGCGAGAAGAAGAATCAGTCATGGCGATGTACGACTCCATTGGTGAGACTACCTTTGGTTTGAATCTCATTGTTAATAATGCCGGTATTTATGAAGTCTCTCCCATGGTTGAAACCAGTAGCGAAGATTTTATGAATCACTTGGTGACAAATATCATGGGCCCTTTTCACGTACTCAAACACGGCCATGCGTTTCTGATTGAAAACATCACCCACGTGGTAACTATTTCAAGCATTGCTTCTCAGCGAGGATTCGAAAATACTTCAGCCTATTGTGCTTCAAAATTTGGTCTCAATGGAATGATTGAAAGTGTACGCGAAGAATGGAAATCTCTCGGCATTCGCTTTACTTCGCTCATGCCGGGCGCGATCGATACTCCATTATGGAGCAATCTCAGTTCTGACTTTGAAAGAAGTAAGATGCTTGATCCTGAAGACTTCATTCACGTTTTCGATATGGTGGTGAAAGCACCACCGAACATGCAATTTAAAGGCATTTCTTTTCTGCACAAAAGTGGAGTGATCATTTGATACCGATGAAAGAGCGCAGCCAATTTTACTTTTACTGGGTAGGGCCGCTGTTTCTCTTGGTTTTTCTCATTGCTCTTCTGCCCATAAGTGCCAGTTATCCACTGAATCTGATGTGTGGTTATCTTTGGGTGATGGCGCTGCGATCGACGGAGTTAAAAGAGAAAACGCTCGATCGGCAATACCGCATGTCCTTTATTAAATTTATTTTTAAAATTCATGAATATTCAAAACTGGTTTATATCCCGGAAAAGCTCAACAGATACAAAGAGAGTCTTCACCGAATGCTAGGCCCTTTTGTCTTTGCTCTCCTCCTTTTTATCATTAGTCTGTCATTTGCTTCAGTTTTAATGCTATTGGGAGCGATACTTTTTGAGTGGATTTGGGTTCGCTATACTTTGTTAGGCGTAGACACTGGCCCGCTGAAGTGACTCGAGATTCGCTTTAAATTCGGAAAGCTCACGCGAGCGCAAAAATAAACTTCGAATACTTTCGGCACCAAAAAAATCTTCAAAAATAAATTGGCACAAACCTTTGAAGCGCTTCAAGATGACTTCTTCTCGATAACCATTTTTGCGATAATGCTTTTCGAGAAAATGAAAATAGAGATCAATCTGTTCAGCTCGAGTACGATTGAGCATTTCTTGATTGATCATGTGAATGCGTCCCACATTTTCTTTATAAAGACCGGCCATCCACGGAGTTTTCAAAGCGCCGCGAGCACACATGACAGCATGGCATCCTGTTTCATGAAAACAATTTTCTATATCTTCAACGGTCCAAATGTCACCATTGCCAATCAAGGGAATGTTGACTGTTTTAACAGCTTGCTTGATGTATTTCCAATCGGCACGACCGAGGTAGAGCTGATCGCGAGTTCTCGCGTGCAGAGTAATGGCCTCGACTCCGCAATCTTCAATTAACTTTAAGGTTTCAGTAAAAAGCAAATCGTCGCGATAACCAATGCGAATTTTTACGCTAAAAAATCCTGAGAATGTATCTCTAATAGATAAGAGAATTTTTTTAAGGGCCGCATGATCGCTCAAAAGATAAGCTCCGCCTTTGTGCGAATTGACCTTCTTAGAAGGACAACCAAGATTAAGATCGAGCTTATCAATGCCCAAATCTTTGATGCTGGTGACGGATTCAATAATATGAGAACTCTCAGAGGCCAGAATTTGAAAAATGGTTTTATCATTTTGCCGTTTCGAATTGAAAACCTCCGAACCCAAATGTTCCAAGATTTTGCTTTTAGTATAAAGGCCCTCGGAGGGAATTCTTAGAAAGTCGGTATAAAATAAATCCCACTCTGGGTAGAGCTCTTGCATGGCCATGCGATAGGCCTGGTCGGTAATGCCTTCCATGGGTGCAAAAAGAAGGGCATTTTTTTTAATAAGGTTTCGAGAATTCATACAGCTAGCTTTTAGACCAAGAGTGTCAATGTGTCGAGAGCATTTGCAAACAGCGTAATTTCTGTTACCTAAACGGGATAAATCTTGGGGACTTAATCATGATTGGAACCGTTGCAGAAAGCTTTTTCTACAACTTAGCATTTGGCGTGAGTTTCTTCACTTTTCTGATTCCGACTCGTTCGACGGGTGCGGGTCTGATGAAAGTCATGTCAACAATATCTGGAATAGCGCTTTTATTCGGCGTCATTCTTCATCTCATGTACGCTCCCACTTCTAGCATTCAAGCAATCCTAAGCTTTGCCGCTCTTCTCTCTTTTATTTTTATCTATGTTCTTCATACCGATGAAAAGCATTGGAGTATGTGGTTGATGTATGCACTCCACACCCTGGCCTTGGGATTTATTTTTATACCTTTTTATAACGGTGATCTGAAGGCGATGGCCCAAATGATGACGGGCTCACTCCTTCTGGGAAATATTACTTTCGCCATGGTTTTAGGCCATTGGTATTTAGTGACGCCAAAGTTGAGCGAGAAACCATTACTGCAAGCAGTGATGTTGAGCTGGCCGTTATTAGTCGTTAAAACAGTTCTTTCAATGTTTGCTTTTTTTAAGCACGCAGACATGTTTAAAGAGGGAACGACAGAGGGCGGAGGCTACGCTTTCAACTGGATGATGTTTATCATGCGTGTTGGTTGGGGTTATGTCGTCATCGCAATCATGAGTTATTTTTCTTGGCGCTTAGTAAAAATGAGAAGCATTCAAAGTGCCACGGGCATTCTTTATGCGCAGACCTTTTTTATTTTAGTCGGAGAGATCATTTCAATTTATTTCTTTCATAGTTTTGGAGCTCTCATATGATGACGGTGACGTTAACTTGTCCAGAATGTGGATCGGGCATTCACGTTTATCCTAAGGTTGAATCAACTCTGGCCGAATGTGATGTTTGCCAACATCAAGTTCCTCTGCATTTTAATCCAGAACATGAGCAGGCCATTCTCAAAGATTGCCCGTGTTGTGAGCGCAAAGATTTTTATAAGCAAAAGGATTTCAATCGCAAGCTCGGTGTAGCGCTTTTTGTGATCGCCGCTATTCTCTCCCTATTCACTTACGGAATTTCGTTTATCGTTCTCTATCTCTTTGACCTTCTCCTTTTTAGGAAGCTCTCGATGATAGCCGTTTGTTACAAGTGTCAGAGCATATTTAGAAACGTAAGTAATATCGATGAGTTAAGGCCATATGACCACGAAATGAATGATCGGATTGTCTATTCTGACCACGATTTCAAGGGTCTTCCGATTGAGAACCATTAGTATTTTCAATGGTTTACAAACTCATATAGACAAAATTTAGCTAATCGCCTATAATGTAGAACAGTGAGTCATGCGGAACCATAACGGTTAAACTTTTTTTATTTTACCGCATTAACAAGGATCGGGATCTATCGAACCTCCGTCTATTAAGGGTCATCAAAGACCCCCATTAAAAAGAATTTCCATTATTCAATCCAAAGGTCGTCAGCAATGATAACCGGTGGAGATATTTCAACATTTGAAATTGTGTCTCTTGTTGCGTGTTTTCTCGCTTCAGGATTTTTCTCAGGCTCTGAGGCCGTTTTGATGTCGCTCAATATTGATCGCGCACGCCAATTGATGGATGAGGGTGGGACTAAGTCTAAGGCCATGACCTTCATGGTGGAGAAACCCAACGAACTTTTATCGACCATCCTGGTGGGTAACAACATCGTTAATATTTTAGCGGCGTCTTTAACCACAACCATGTCGGCCCGTTATTTTAAAAGTGACGCTGTTGGTTTTTCTGTAGGTATCACAACCATAGTGATTTTGATTTTTGGTGAAATTATCCCAAAAGCTTTTGGTCGAAACCACGCCGAAAAATTATCAATCTTCGTGATCCAAATTTTAAGAATGATGTATTACGTTCTCTACCCAGGCATTAAAGTTTTGGTGTGGATTATTCACGCCGTTCTTGGAAACAATGCCAACCTCGCCGGGAAGATGGTAACGAAAGATGATATTGAGTACATGATCACACGTGCGGAAGAGCAACAATCAATGGATTCAAAGCAATTGGATCTTTTAAACTCAATCCTCGAGTTTCCAACTATTAAAGTTAAAGACATTATGATTCCACGAAATAAGATTAAACTCTTAAAAGTGGACTCGACCTACCAGGAAGTTATTGAGCACGCCAAAGAAGATGTGCATTCTCGCTACCCTGTGATTGATGGAGATCTCGAAAGTGCGGTCGGTATTTTACTCGTAAAAGACTTGGCCTTCATTACTGACGAAGAGAAAGCTAATTTTAAGCTTCGCAATTATATTAAAGAGCCTTTTCTGGTTTACGATCACATGAAGATTCAGGCGGTCTTTGATTACATGAATCGCAAGAAGGCCCACATGGCCTTAATTCGCAATGAAAGCGGATTGATTGTAGGTCTGATAACACTCGAAGACATCGTTGAAGAAATCTTGGGAGACATCGTTGATGAGCATGACGATCTCGAAGATATTGAAGCGGCTCCAGAAGAGTTTATGGCGAAAGAGGGCATCGTGGTCGAAGGATCCATGTCTTTGCGTGAACTTTATAACGATTACGATATTAAGATTCCTCTCAATGATAACTACTCGACACTTGCCGGATTTATTCTGGACATGCTTGGAAATAACTTTCCTGAAGATGGGCAGATTATTGTTTGGGAAGGGTATTCTTTTGAACTTGAAAAGGTGATCGATTACGAAATTAAAGAAGTTCGTATTCGCGACATCTCAGGTGAGCGCCATATTCAAAATAGACGTGAACCTGAAGAAGAGCCTTCCCGAGAAAAGAGTTACGCTGAGCGAGTGCTCGATTATAGTTTCTCGGCCAAATAATCATGGATCAAAAAATCTTTCCAGTGGCAGTTATCGGTGGAGGTTCAGCAGGAACCATGGCCGTGATGCGCACAGTTCTCAATAACGATGAAACTCTCTTTTTTCCAGGGACTGCAAAAGACAAAAAACGCTCTCGTGCCTTTTGGGTTTCAAAAGTTGAAAATGTTCCCGGTCACTTGCGCTTTACCAAAGGCATTGAGCAACCCAATCGTGAAAATTTAGATTGGCTAACGGAATGTGATTTAAAAGATAAGTTTCATTGGTATCGAAATATTGGAATAACTAAAATCGAAAAACGCGATGATGGAATCTTTGTTCTTACTGATACCAATACCTTTCAGCATCTGGCCCGTCATGTGATCTTGTGTACAGGAGCAATGGACATCCAGCCAGAGATCAATGGAACGATTCAAGATATCTTACCTTATGCCAATGTTCAGCTCGCTGATTATTGCCTACGTTGTGATGGTCATCATGTCTTAGGTAAAAAGACTGCTCTGATAGGTCATGATGATGGCGCTGCTTGGGTCGCGATCATGTTGTATGAACGTTATCAAACACCCGAGATGAAAGTTCTGTGCAATGGAGAAAAAGCGCAATTTTCAGAAGAAACTTTAAAATTGATGACGAAGTATAAAATTGAAATTGTTCCGCAAGCCATCGTTAAAGTGAAAGGTAATGCTCGCGAGAAAAGACTGGAAGGTTTTGTCTTTGATAATAATCTTGAAACAGAGACAGAGATTTGTTTTATTTCTCTTGGAATGATTGTTTATAACCAGCTCGCACTCATGCTCAAGGCTGATGTCGATAAACGCGGTTTTGTTGTGACCAATAATAAGGGCGAAACTTCAGTGCCAGGACTTTATGTGGCCGGAGATCTTCGTGCCGGAATTAAAAAACAAATTTATACGGCGTGGGATTCTGCTGTCGATTCAGCTGATGATATCAATTACAAGTTGAGAACTTTAAAAAGAAATTCTAGCCTGGCAAAATAGAAATTTTTCCATCGCCAATCACTTTTACCCGACAAGATAATCGCAAGTCACAATCGCTGGGATATTTTTTGGCATTCGACATTTTGAGATTTCCAATCGTATCGCTTTCAATCGCGCCTGGAGGAGAGAGGAGTTCACTGCCTTCTGTAACTATCATGCGACAAGAACCACATGATCCGGCCAAACATCCGTGAGGTAATTTAACGCCTTGAGCATCTAATTGATCAAATAAAATTTGATCTTTCTGAACCTCATATTCACCACTTGAGACTATTTGTTCTTGATCATTTTTGGTTAAAACTGACACGGTGGGCATACTTGAACCTCTCTTGAGTATGTTACTCATTCTAATTCGAAAAGGGATTTAAGTCACTGATAAGATTCGATAGGGGGAATCATGTTTACGTTTGAAAAACTCTACGCCGAAGGACACGAAGAAGTTGTTTTCTTTAGTGATGCTTCATGCAATCTCAAAGCAATTATTGCTATTCACGACACAACTCTTGGACCTGCACTTGGCGGAACGAGAATGTGGAATTACAAAAGTATGGATGACGCCATCTATGATGTTCTTCGTCTCTCAAAGGGTATGACTTACAAAGCTGCCGTATCAGGGTTAAATCTTGGTGGCGGTAAAGCGGTTATTCTCGGTGACCCAACAAAAGATAAATCAGAAGCCTTATTCAGATCATATGGAAGATTCTTAGAGTCTTTGAATGGTCGTTATATCACAGCAGAAGATGTGAACATTGGTGTTGAAGACATCGAACATATTTTCACTGAAACAAGTTACGTTACTGGCGTGGCAAAAACTCACGGTGGTTCTGGCAACCCATCTCCTTACACTGCTCGCGGTGTTTTTAGAGGAATGGAAGCGAGTTGTTCAAAAGTATTTGGAACACGTTCACTTAAGGGTAAAGTTGTTGCTCTTCAAGGTGCTGGATCAGTTGGCCGTCACCTCGGTGAAATTCTTCACAACAATGGTGCGAAAATTTTCTTCACAGACATCAATGAAAAAAATATCGAACTCTTCAGAGAAGTTGCTCCAGGTGCAGAACTGGTTGGACCTGAAGATATTTATGATATCAATTGCGATATCTATGCACCTTGTGCTCTTGGAGCCACTGTGAATGACAATACAATCGATAAGCTTAAAGCTAAAATCGTTTGTGGTGCTGCAAACAACCAACTTGCAGAACCTCGTCATGGCGATATCTTGATGGAAAAAAATATTTTGTACGCTCCAGACTATTTGATTAATGCTGGTGGTTTGATGAACGTTTCAATTGAATTTGAAGGTTGGTCAGATACGAAAGCGACTCGTATGGTTGATACAATTTACGATACAACCACGAAGATCTTCAAACTCTCTGAAGAGAACAATATCCCAGTTTATAAGGCGACTGACCTTATGGCAGAGAAGAGAATTGATGCCATCAAGAAAATCCAAGGAAGATACCTCGGTAATATTGGCCATCGTTTTCCAGGCAGAAAGAAGCGTTAATTCAGCCAGTTAATGACAATTTTAACGAAAGCCCGATTGTAATGATCGGGCTTTTTTGTTTTAAAGAGGAAAACCTTTCTCTTTAGAGATTTGCCCCTTTTGAATCCTGTAAAATAAATCAGTGAATATGATGCGGCGTTTACTCCCCATTTTCCTTTTAATTTTAAGCACAAAGACTTGGGCGAGAATCACTTTTGAAGATGGCGCTTATCCTGAACTCGCAACTTCTTCGCGCGGACTAGCAATGGGTAATGCTTACATTTGCAAAGTCGATGATGCCTCTTCGGTTTATTATAATCCTGCCGGCCTAGGAACAGTTCGCTTTCCCCATTTGCATTTATCTAACCTTCATCTCGAGACCAATCGCGGTTGGCTTCGCATGGGCGGTGGTGGCCCGTTAACGGCAGCTTCAACTAATTTCATGAAAGGTTTTTCACTCGATGGAACGCGCACACTTTTATTAAATAATCTCGGAACGCTTTCACATAGTCGCTTTCATTTTCTTCCTAATTTTACTGCTCGCTATATATCGATGGGCTATCTCTACTCAAAACAAACCAGAGCAACGATCTCGACTGAACCGGGTGCCCTCTTTGAATATGCTGATCGTACCGATCACGGACCTTTTCTCGGTTTAAACATTTCACTCTTTGGTGGCGTTTTAAAGTTTGGGGCGAGTGCGACTTATCTCTTTCGCTCGGAGGCGATTAATGAAGCTGACGCCAATACTACAATTAAGTTACAATCCTCTGATTATGATAAAGGAACTATGCTACTCGTGACTTCAGGATTTAAATTAACTATGCCTGTGGCACCATTGCCCATAATCGCCATTAAAATGAACAACGCGACTTCTCAAGATTTCTCAGCGTCTGGAACCAATACCAAGCCAACAAAAATCAAACAATCAATTGATGTTGGTTTTTCAATTACACCGCAAATCGGAAAGGGCGTGCGCTTGCATTTGGAAACGAACTTTAAAGATGCGACCTTTGCTCACAGCGAGCTCTCAACCGCGAGACGTTGGGGCGCAGGAATGGAGCTTGATGTTGCTCGAACCTTCTTCTTTCGTTTGGGTTATGGCGATGGATTTGGTAGTCTTGGTTTGGGAGTAAAGAGTAAAAAACTAGAGTTTGATCTTACAACATATGCCGTCGATACAACGTCATCTCAATATCGCGGAAAAGAAGATCGCCGTTTTGTTCTTTCTCTCTCCAGTGGTTTTTAAAAAAGAGAGGACTCAACTTTGTATATCTTAGGCGATGAAGAACTCCAGGCGATAAAAAGAGTTCTCGATTCAAAAAAACTTTTTCGCTATCAAGGACCTGGTGTCGAAACCGAATGCTTTCTGTTTGAAAAAGAATTTGCAAGTTATCACAAAACTCAACACTCAGTCGTCATGACCAGTGGAACCAATGCTCTTTTAACAGCGATGGTGTCCTCAGGAATTGGCCCTGGAGACGAAGTCATCGTACCTACTTATACTTTCTTTGCCACGGTCGCAGCTGTGGTTCAGCTAGGGGCCGTTCCGGTTATAGTTAATATTGACGATAATCTTGGAATTGATCCCGTCGAGTGTTTGAAGAAAATAAATTCAAAAACGAAGGCGATCATCGCTGTTCATATGGATGGCCTCAATTGCAATCTCGAGGCACTTCGGAAAATTTGTGACGACAAAAAAATTCTTTTAATTGAAGACGTCGCTCAAGCGGTTGGCGGAAGTTACAAAGGAAAACCTTTAGGCTCGATTGGAGAGTGGGGATGCTTTTCTTTTAATCAAGATAAAATCATTACGGCTGGAGAAGGGGGCGCTGTTATCACTCAAAACAAAGAGTGGTATCAGAAGGCCATGAATGCTCACGATACTTGCAATCAATTCGGACTCACTCTAAAGAGTTGGTACGAGATTCAAACTTTTATTGGTTACTCAACTCGCGTCTCAGAAATCACTGGTGCGATGTTGCGTGAACAACTGAAACGCTTACCCCATATTATTTCAACTCTGCGTTCGATAAAAAATGATTTAATCGCGCAAGTTCCAGCGCTTCAAGAAAAGTTAGTCCTAGCTTCAGATCCCGCAGGAGATTGTGGGACAAGCTTACACTTGATGACTCAAGATCCCTTAGACGCTCTTTCAACTTCAAAAAAACTCATTCAAGCTGGATTGCGAGTGGCACCGATGAGTGCGCGACCCGCTCATTGCGTATGGCAGTGGTTGCACATGTTAAAAGAAGAGCGCACTTGTCATCCCAAACTCAATCCGCTGGCCGATGCCAATGCTCAGGGCCTCTATGATAAGGCCCATTTCGCGAGCTCTATTGATAAGCTCTCACGCGTGATCAAATTGGAAATAGATATCAATTGGGATGCTGAGAAAATCAAATCGGTGGCCCAGTCTTTAAATAACTGATATTTCATCAAAAAATGACCGAATTTTTTACATATGAGAGCCACTTTCGAGAAAGTGTTTTAGACAAATAAACCAGCTTTCAGTAATCTAGGACGAAATCAATAATTGTATAACGCATTGCAAAGGTGAGACTCATGTTGGAAGAAACCAATACCTCTGAAACTGCTTCTGAAACTAAATCTCAGAATCAGAAAAAAAGCATCGATCCTAAAAGACAAAAGTTGATCGAAGACAAATTAAAACTCGCTAAAAAATATAATTTGAAAAAAGAAGACTTAGTTGGACTTCTTCGCAACGTTTATCTTTCACGTAAAGTGGATGATTTTGAAATTGCGATGAAGATGCAAAGTAAGGCCTTCTTTCAAATCTCTGGTGCTGGTCACGAAGGGATTTTATCTGCAACAGCAAAAGTGATGAAGCCAGCGCACGATTGGTTTATTGGTTATTATCGCGATCGCGCTCTTTGCTTAGGTCTTGGAGTCACGCCTTACGAAATGCTTTGTCAGGCCAATGGTAATACTGGCGATACTTCTGGTTACGGCCGTCAAATGCCTGCCCACTGGGGGAACGTCAAACTCAATATCTTCAACAAGTCTTCATGTACTGGAACTCAGTTTCTTCATGCTTGCGGTCTTGCTGAAGCGGGTATTTTTTATAAGCAATTAAAAGATCAAGGCGTCGATATTGGTGACGCCAAATATTTTGATGATGAAATTGTTTACGTCTCAACAGGTGATGGTACCACTTCACAAGGTGAATTTTGGGAGAGTATCACGACAGCTTGTGTGAACTCACTTCCTGTTCTGTATATGGTTGAAGACAATGGCTATGCCATTTCTGTTCCTGTCTCAGTTCAAACACCTGCAGGATCAATCTCAGAGTGTTTAAAGAATTTTCCTAATCTCAAAATCTTTACTGTTAACGGCAGTTGTCCGATTGAAAGTTATGCCGTGATGACTGAGGCCACTGAGTATATTAGAAAAAACAGAAAGCCAGTGCTCGTTCACGCTTCTGTCACTCGTCCTTACTCTCACTCTATGTCAGATGATCATTCTTTCTACAGAACCAAAGAAGAACTCGATCAAGAAAAAATTGAAGACGTTTTTAACAGCTACCCAAAACTTTTGGTTGATGCTGGCATCATGAGCGAAGATGAAAAAACCGCGCTCTTAACTGAAGTAACGGAAGAAGTTCGCGAGGCCATGAATCAGGCGATTAAAACCGAATGGCCAGCAGCAGAGACTTCATTAGATCATCTTTATTCTGAAGACATCGATATGACAGGATCTGATTTCGCGACTGATCCCAACTTCACTGGTAAAGCTGATGTCGCTCTCGCTTCTGCTATCAACACCGTTTTAAAATCAGAATTCGCGAAGAACCCAATGCTTCGTATGTTCGGCGAAGACGTTGCCGACTTCACAGATAAAGCCAAGCTTTGCAACCCTGACCTCAAAGGCAAGGGCGGCGTGTTTAAAGTGACTCACGGAGTTCAGCGCGTTTCTAAAGAAGGACAAGTTTTCAACTCACCCCTTGCTGAAGCTAACATCATTGGCCGCGCCATCGGTATGGCCGCTCGTGGAATCAAGCCCGTGGTTGAAATTCAATTCTTCGATTATATCTGGACTGCGTACATGCAACTGAAAAACGAAATGGCGACCCTTCGTTACCGCTCAGGCGGCGATTATAAATGTCCAATGGTAGTGAGAGTTCCGATCGGTGGTTACCTTCGCGGTGGAGCGATGTACCACTCACAAACCAGTGAATCACTCTTCACTCATATCCCAGGTATTCGCGTCGCTTTCCCAAGTAATGCCGCAGACGCCGCAGGACTTTTAAGAACAGCAATCAGAGGTGATGACCCAGTGATGTTCTTAGAACACAAACATCTTTACTATCAAGGTTATAATCGCTCCGCTGATCCAGGCGAAGAATATATGATTCCGTTTGGTAAAGCTCGCAAGGTTCAAGAGGGAACAGACGCAACTATCGTGGCGTGGGGAGCCTTGGTTCAAAAATCAATTGAAGCCGCTAAGAAGCTCGCAGAGGAAGGCCATAGCATCGAGATCCTCGATCTTAGAACGGTAGCGCCTTTTGATATGGAAGCGATTAAAGAATCGTTGCAAAAAACTAATCGTATTCTTATCTGTCACGAAGAGACAAAAGCTTCAGGCTTTGCCGGTGAGATCGCCGCTCGCATTAACGAAGAATGTTTTGAAGCTCTGGATGCCCCAATCCTTCGGATCGCCGCTAAGGATTGTCATATTCCTTATTGTCCATCAAATGAAGAATACATCTTACCTCAGACCGAAGACATCGTTGCTGAGCTGAGAAAACTTTTAAATTACTAATCTTTAAAGCCCCGCTTGTCGGGGCTTTTTTTTGAAGACTGATGAATAAACAAATCCTATACCTCGCTTTCGCTTTTGTACTGACTTTTTCTGCCGGTGCTTACTTGGGCTCACGCTTTGAAGTAAAAAATCAAACAAACACTAAACGCCAAAAAATAAAGCACAAAGCCCTTTCAACTAAAGCTCAATTAACTGCCCAAAAATCCACTGTTCAAAAAGAAGCGAATAAGGACAAGAATCTTTCGCAAGTTGAAGAAGTCGCCTCTGATTGTTACTACGACTCAGACTTTGATGCTCAAGCTTTCAATGAACTGTACGAAGAAGAGGAAGTGAAATGGGATCAATCTCTGAAGGAGCTCTTCACTGAAAAAACCGCTTATCCTGAGCGCATGCTAGAGGACTATAAAAAATTAAAAATTCAGCGCGATCAGGCCCATCAAAAAGTTTGGGAAAAAAATAAAGAGAGAAGTAAAATTAATGACAAAACTTACGGCTATTTTCCAAGCTGGGAAGAAGACCAAGAACGCTTTGCCATCGATCGCAAATTTCACGAAGATCTCAAAAAATTCTTAGGCGAAAATCTCTACCAAAAATACCAACAAAAAATTAATGCCCAATACGAAATCCAAATCAAAAAGGCCCGCAATGGCGAGCCTTATGTTTCGGGCTTTGATTACTAACGGGTTATGTTACGGGAGCAAACATGTCAAAAAAATTAATAATCATATTACTTTTTCTTCCTTTCTTTCTTTCTTGCGATTTGCTTAAAAATTTTCATGTTGTCGATTCTGGTAAGCTCATGCGATCGGCGCAGTTAGATGCCAAGGGTTTTGAAGGAATTATTAAGGCCTATGGAATTAAGACAATTATTAATTTACGGGGAGAGAATTTGTCTGCCGATTGGTATAAAGATGAGATAGAGGTGAGCGCTCGCTATGGCGTTCATCATGAAGATATTGGAATGTCGGCAAAGCGGTTACCTCATCGTGAAGATTTGATTAAGCTGCTTGATCTTTTTGCATCAGCAGAGCGTCCTATTCTTATTCATTGCCAAGGTGGAGCTGATCGAACAGGTGAAGCTTCGGCCATTTATCAGATGCTTTATATGAATAAGAGCAAAAAAGAAGCGCTCAAAATGCTTACTCTTAAATATTTTCATCTCGCTAAAAAAATGCCTGCCAAGCGCTATTTTATTAAGGAATTATGGCAAGGCGAAGATTGGGCGAGAAATGAATACGATCCGTGTGCGGGTCAATATCGCTACTACGATTCATCCACTGGCCATTGCCAAGGTGAGCTCGAAGTCTTAAGTGCGGATGACGACACCTAAATAGTTCCAGCACCTTTTTCCTTAAACACCGCTTCAACGAATTGATCCAGGAACTAAGCGTTTAAAAATTAAGTACTTCGATACATCCTCCTCAGAGTGTGATGATTAGAAAAGCGATGGGCCTTGGGATGAGAGCCTTGGAGCTTCAGCCGCTTATTTCGATAGCGAATCCTAGGCCTATACTTGGAGTTGTTATAGCGGCGACGTTTGCGCTTAACTCGCTGGCGTTGATCATCGATTTCATGCTCGATGAAAGATTCATGACTAAAGATATTTTCGCGCGAGCGAAATAAATGTCGACTATAGAGCACAAAGCTCCCCACCATCATCAAGATGGCGACAAGGTTTTTCATAAGACCTCTGGGCTTTTAAATAAATGTTAGGAAAATAAAAGATTGGGAATGATTATATATTCATGATGACGCTATAGTAGCAGAATTATGCATTTTGATCAAGACTCGGGAGAAGAATGGATATTGATAGCATCATCTTGAAAATACTAGTTATCAAAGTATTTTTTATCTGAAAATTTTAATTCAGTTTTACTCTCAAGAAAGTCTGCAAAATGCTTTTCTCTAACAGAGCCTTCGGAAATATGATCCTTTGAAAGCCAGAGGAATCCGTCACTAAACTCAATGATAAAATGAGGATGATAGACAGGCTTTCCATTTGGAGCATTAAAAAACTTTACATTCGTTAATGATTTAATTTCATTAAAAGTATAGTTTTTGCTTATTCGATCCACGCCAGATTGAATAACTATTTTTTCATTTGAAAATATAGAGTACTCAAAATAAGAGTAGAGAATAAAACAAAAACCTAAAATTGAGGTTAATCCAAAAACAAAGCTTAATAAAATTTGAGACCATTTTTTTGAGAAGCCCCATATTCTTTCCGTAGAAGCAAAGAGGAGTTCCATCTTTTCGGAACTCATTTTCCTTTGCGCGTATTTATAGACAATAACCATAGTGGGAAAAAGAAAAAGTAATAAATGCATAAAGAAATTTAAAATAAATTCATCTTGATAGAAAAAGAATGTAGAGGTTTGATCAAATTGTGAAAAGATGTACTTAAAGTATAATTCTTGAAGATATGTCCCTGCCAAGGCAAGCGGCACTAATAAAGCTCCTGTCATGAGGGTAAGTTTTGCTTCAAATTTAGTCGCAGATTTTAAATCATTAATTTGCTTCAACGCTTTCGGATCAGGCGGGAGGTTTGTCCAAAAGGGTGTTCTCTCTTTTTTCTGCCAGTTGTAGTAGTTGTAGATGATTTGGGGAACTCCAAACACCGGAAAAAGAAAAATATAGTATTTGTATTTGAATTGAGAAAAGTAAGTGATAATTGCAATCAGCAAAGATATACCAATGACATAGAAATCTCTGATCAGTCTTCTGCGAAAACTCAATTGCCAGTAAAAGAGGCAAGGTCCTTGATCAATAAGTTCGTCATCTTTATCTTCATCTTCAAATTTTTTATTTTTAATGTTTAATCCTTTTTTAGCTTCAATAAATTTTAATTGCATTTATACTCTACATACAACAGGGAGAATTATAAATGATTGAAGGTGCAATTTTTGGTGGAATAATTGGCTTTTTTGCTTGGTTAATAGGGATTGGAATTGCAAAGGTTTTTGTAAAGGATAAGAAAAGAGCAAAAAAAGTTGGTCAATTTATATTTATTATTCTCTTATCGAGTGGAATTACGATCATAAATAATCCCAATATTAAGCAAAAACTTGCGGTATTGATTAATCCTGATTTAGCAATAATGGCCGAGGAAGAGGATAAGCTTATCAATTTGATAAGTGATCCAAAGTTGCAAGAAGAAGCTCGAAATCTATCAAATTTAGATCGCCAAAAGTTTGTCATGCGAGGTCTTGGAAAACTAAGTGATGAAGAGTTGATTGGTTGGAATAGTGTTCGTATAAATATGGCAAACTATAGTCCTGATCTTTGCTCGGGCCTTTGGACGGGTGATATGTCTGGGGTTGATTTAGTAGATATCTTAAAAAATTTAAGTGAAGCTGATAAATTGGGATGGTTGAAAATCAGTGCATCTGCATTAGAATACGAACTCACTGATAAGCCACCCTTTGAATTTAAGCAAGAAATGGTTCAACCCTCTATATCTCATCTCGTTTCTACTTTTTCAGATGAAGAAAAATCTCGTGCTCAACTTGTTTTTTCTCAAGGTCAATCAGCCGATAAAACGGATGCTTGTTGGATGATAAAGCAAATGATGGGGCTCGTTAACACTGAGAAATCACATGGAATTAATATTATAAAATACCTAGCCTGGGTTTCTGCTCAAGCTGGTGCGAAGTAATCTGGGTTTCGTTAGACATTCAACGATGTTTGTATTCTTTTAAAAGAATAGTTAATAATAAAAGGGCTATTATGATGGCAAATAATTGCTTTCGTGAATCTGAGCTTCTTATTAATTTCAGTACTAAATCTGGAACAATCCTTTCATGAAAATAATCGCCTTTGATCCCACGAACGACGAGCACATCAACGGACATCTTCGTTGGAACAATGATCCCGAGCTCTATGCGCTGACTGTTCCGGTGCGCAAGGCGGAGAGTGTTCGTCCGATTGAAACGTTCGAGAGCGTGCGTGCGCGCTACCTTGAAAACCTCACTCACGCCGCCACTGTTTTCATGATCTATGATGGCGACTTTTTAGTTGGCTTCTATTCACTGCAAATGAACCCACCGCAGGCCATGCGAAAAGAAGTCCCCACTGCTTGGCTGGGTCTCACCATCGGCGAGCGTTCCCATTGGGGCAGCGGCATCGCCACCTCCGCTATGGGCCACTTCGAATCCTGCGCCCGAGCCCTCGGCGCCCAACGCATCGAACTCGGCACTTTCGAATTCAACTTCCGCGCCCAAAACTTCTACACCAAACTCGGCTACCGCGAATTCTCACGGTTAAAAAACTTTACCTTCTTTGATGGACGGTTTTGGGATGATTTGAGGATGGAGAAGATTCTTTAAATTCAGTTTTGAAAAATACTCATCAACAATTTAATTCATTAGTTGTTTTCTTAATCAGCTCTTTTCCTTTTTGTTAAATTGCTCCTCTTTTGAGGAGGTCCACATGCATTCAAATTCCGTCATCGTTCACATTGATAAAATGATTTACAACATTCGAGGGCAAAAAGTGATGATTGATTCTGACTTGGCCCAGATTTATGGAGTAGTTACAAAAGCCTTCAATCAGGCCGTTCAAAGGAATAGGGACAGATTTCCTGAAGACTTTATGTTTCAATGTACTTTAAGTGACTTAGACGATTTGCGGTCACAAATTGTGACCGCAAACTCGCTAAATACCTTAAATTACAAAAGAAGAAACCTTCCTTATGTCTTCACTGAAAATGGCGTCGCGATGCTCTCGAGTGTGCTCAATTCCAAGGAAGCGATTCAAATCAATATTGCTATTATGCGTATCTTCACCAAGCTTCGAAGCTTTCACGCTTTGGAATCTCAAACAGACAAAAGAGTTGATCGCTTAGAAAAGGAGACTCATCATCTGTTTAAAACTGTCTTTAAAAAATTAGATGAACATGAAAAATTAATCACTCCGCACTTACCAAAGAATCGAGAGAAGATTGGGATAAAATGAGGAACTGCAATGGTTAATCGATTTGATTCGGGAGAGTTAGTTTTGGGGAAATTGGTAAAAAATTAAATCAAAAAAGTCTGTTAAGTTTATTCTTCTAATATCAGGGTTAAAATTGGGTTAAGAATGACGATTGTTTTTGTCGGATGAGAGGCAAAAATGATTATTGTTTGACGTAAATTCTGCGGGCTTATATCGTTATTCATAATTAAATCTTATCGAGGGAATCATGGACCAATTTTGGAATGCACTGACTATTCTTGAGCGCGGATATTTATTGGCGGCAATCGGTGGAGGAACAGGATTCTTTTTTTCAGTTATCGTTCAATTTATGGGGGGAGATTCAGATGTTTCAGCAGACTCATCAGTCGATTTGGACAATGTTTCATCTCATGATGGGATGAGCGATAGTGATGTCAGTTTTAAACTTATGAGCTTTTTAGGACTTACTACTTTCTTTACCATGTTTGGTCTTGTTGGCCTGGCATTGAGCAAAGCAGGTCAATTGTCTCCAGTTTGGAGTATCCTTGGCGGATTTGCTGCTGGTGGAATAAACATTGCTGTTATGAAAGGAATTTTTAGCATGTTTAAAAAACTTCAATCAACTGGAAAATCATCTAATTAATTTTAATAATATATAAGGAGTCGTTATGGTTGAAGGATCGGCCACACTGTGGATTTTACCTGTCGTTACTTTTGTCGGATTTATTTTTGCAATCCTCATTTTTTTAGCTTCACGCTATCGCAGATGCCCCTCAGATAAAATTTTAGTAGTCTTTGGAAAGGTCGGAGTTGGGCAATCAGCGAAATGTATTCATGGTGGTGGTCTGCTTGTTTGGCCACTCATTCAAGATTGTGCTTACTTAAGTTTAACTCCTATGACGATCAATATTCCCTTGCAAAATGCCTTATCAATGCAAAATATTCGAATCAATGTTCCGAGTACATTTACTGTTGGTATTAGTACTGAGCCTAGCACCATGACCGTTGCTGCGGAGAGAGTACTAGGATTGCAAAGAGCACAAATCGAAGAAATGGCGAAAGAAATTATTTTTGGTCAGCTGAGATTAACAGTCGCTTCTCTTACTATTGAACAAATCAACCAAGATCGCGAGAAATTTCTTGAATCCATTCGTCGCAATGTTGAGCCGGAATTAAATAAGATTGGTCTTTATTTGATCAACGTGAATATTACCGATATTACAGATGAGTCGAACTATATCGAGAGTATTGGTAAGAAAGCTGCCGCTGAGGCCATTAACTTGGCAAAGATTGATGTTGCGGAACAAGTTAAAATTGGTGCAATTGGTTCAGCTGCCGCGATGAGAGAGCAGGAAATTAAAGTTGCTGAAAACCACGCCGCCGCTGCCAAAGGTAAAAAAATCGCTGAAGCTGATCAACGCATTATTGTTCAACAACAAGAAACGATGGCCGCAGTCGGTGAAGCTGAAGCAACTCGTGAAAAAGAAATTCGTGTTGCTGAAAATCTTGCTGAAGCCGTAAAAGGTAAAAAGAAAGCAGAAGCTGAGCAACGTGTATTCGTACAAAGCAAAGAAGCTGAAGCCATTGATGGAGAAAATAAGGCCAAGGCTTTGATTGCTGATGCCGAAGCTGTTTTAAAAGTGAAACAAGCCGAAGCAAGTCAACGATCTGAAGTTGCCCAAAGAGAAGCTCAGGCCAAGATTCAAAAGGCGCAGTACCTAGCTGAACAAGAGCGCTTGAGAGCGGTTGAAGTTGTTAAAGAAGAAATTCAAAAACAAAAAATTGAAATTGCAGCTGAAGCCGAAGCTGAAAAAGTTCGTCGCGAGGCCAAAGGTAAGGCCGATGCCGTCTTTCTCGAATATCAAGCCGAAGCAGAAGGTATTAAGAAAGTTCTCGAAAGCAAGGCCGAAGGTTACCGTCGCTTGGTAGAATCATGCGAAGGTGATGCCCGTGCTGCTGCTACATTTCTTCTTGTCGAAAAACTTGAAGACATTGTCGCTCAGCAAGTGAAAGCAGTTCAAAATCTCAAGATTGATAAAATTACAGTTTGGGATTCAGGTAATAATGGGGGAGACGGAAACTCTACCTCAAACTTTTTATCCAACATGATTAAAACTATTCCACCTCTTCAAGACATCGCTGCCATGGCCGGCGTGGAGCTTCCAGAGTTCTTAGGCAAAATCATCGATCAGAAACAAACCAAAGTTGAAGTTGAGAGGGTTGGGGAATAACTTTTTGAAAAAGATTATTTTGGGAATTTTTTTTTCTCTGTTTCGTTGAATATAGCTATTCCGAAACAGAGATCCCAAATAAGAGTCGACTAAATATTTTTCTAGGCTCGCTTGGTCCACTTTTTGTAGTTCAAACAGGGTTGAATTTACAACTCTCATACCAATTTAAACCATCTTTTTCGATCGATGCGGAAAGTGGTGGGTATCGCAGTGGTAGTACTTCTCCATCTATAAAAACATCATATGCAAGTATAGGAACCTCTTTTTTCTTAAACGAAGTTTCTAATTTGAAAGAGCAATTTGAAAATTTGGGACCTCTTTTCTTGAGGACTTCTTATTCTTACCATGACGATAAAAAAGAGTATTCGCGCAGTAAAGTTATCCTTGGTAGAGAAATCTCAAATGGCATTGAAATTTCTGGAGGTGCTAGAATAAGCGAAAGCTGGTATTCATTGGAAGTCATCCCTATTTCTTTATACTTTCCCATCATTACTAAAAAATCCGGTGAAAAAGTTAACAAAATTGTATTGGATCGATTTTTGTCACTGAAAGCAGGGATTACGTTTTAAGTGAGAAACGATTCGCGAAGAAGATTTTGATCTAGGATAGTTAGTTCTCATTTTTGTTCAATGAACCAAGTTAATTATTTTTTATGTATTTAAGAATAGATGGAGATGCACGTTTCAGTTTTTCATTGATCATTTTTTGTGAGAGTTCTGCAGCCGTACGACCATAAATGTCTTTCTTGTTGAAATCGATGCCCCTTTCCATAAGTAAAATGACAATGTCGAGGCAACCACCTTTTACTGCATAGTGGAGGAGTAATCCTTGATTTATATTAATATATTTTTCATCAAGGAGACGCTTTAGTTCAAAAAGCTGACACTTAAAAGTAAGAAGTTCAGAAATGTAGATCTCACGACTAGTTTTAAATTTAAAGGGTACATCTAATTTTGACAAATGCTTCATTAAAATATACTCAATAATACTAGAGTTATTTTTATCAAAAACAGATACTATTTTTAATTCGTCATCAATTTTAAATTTTTGTTCATCTAAAAATTTAATGACATCTAATTGGTCATAGAGAATAGCAATTTCGTAGAGTGAGTAACCAGAAGTGGATTTAAAATCTTCAAGGCGATGTTTTTGAGCATATGCTTTTAGCTTATCGACTTGGCCATTTGCTGCAGCTGATCCTATTTTATCCGTATAGTTGTAGTAGTTTTTCAATGATTCAAAAGTAACTCCGTCTTGAATCGATTGAAAGGAAAGGGGAACAAAGATGATAATGAAAGAGATGATTAGAGTGAAAGAAATATTTTGTTTTTGGAACTTTTTGGGATTTAAATATCCAGTACTTTCATCTTTAAAGTATCTGGGAATTCTAATAATCGTCAGGAATGAACATATAAGAATCAAGAGTGGACCCAAATGGCTTTCAAAAATGTAACTAATAAAAAAATCTACAGCTTTCATGAGTTTTGTTAAAAGTGAAAAGTATGCTCTGGGAGCAAGATTCTCATGAGTTGCGTAGAGGATATTGATATAAAAAGCTCCCATGAATAGTGACATCCCTATGACCATATTTTTTAAGGCTACAAGGCTTCTTTGGGCAGTATCTATTTGTTGGTACTGGGATCTTGGTCTAATGATGAGTTGATACAAAGAAATAGAAGAGATGAGTGCAATAAATGAGAAAGAGTAAGATACAAAGACTGCTAAGCTATTGAGTGAAATGTTCAGCGTTTTGCTTATGTCAAAGATAAATAAAATGAGAAATAGTAAAACAGGGGAGAAAGAGACGAATAGAGACAGTCCAAGGGCCGAAAAAAGCTTAAGCTTACTTATGGGAAGGGATAAATAGTATTTCATACTGGGACAATTGATATCTTCGTTTGTTGATGGAAGGATTTTAGAATCTATCGCCATTTTAAGGTTTACACCAAACAAAATGAACAAAGTAATCATGAGAATAATTTCTGGAATAGGAACTATCTTAATAAAAATAAATAATAGGACATTTAAGGTTAGTGAGATGAGCAATTCTCCGTAATACCATCGCACTTGTTCCCTTAAAATGAATATCACTTCTTTCATGTTTGACTCTTCAGATTAAAGAGATGATTAATATCTGAAGCGGGATGAAGTTCTGCGTGACTTTTATCTAGGAATATAATCTTACTGACAACATCTCTCAGATCATCCTCTATATTGGTAGCTAGGATAATACTGCCTTGTTCATTTAGACAAAAATCATGGGCCAGTTCAAAGAAAAGTTCGCGTGCCTCGGGATCAAGGACGGCCGTTATTTCGTCGACAATGAGAAGCTTCGGTTTTGCAGCAAAGCCAAAAATTATTTGAACTCGTTTCCTTTGACCAGTTGAAAGGGAACCTATTCTTGCCTTCGAATCAAGCTTAAAAAGATTGAGCAATTTTGCTTCGACTTCCTTTGAATAATTCGGATAAAACCAGGCCAAATGATTTAGCTGATCTTGAATTGTTAACTTTGCATTATGGCTGATGTCTTGTGATAAAAACACCACTTGATTTGAGTGTTCGCGTTTAGAATCCATTGGCCCTTCGCCTAATATTTTGAGCACTCCGGCAGAATGAGGTCTAATGCCCATAAGCAAATCTATCAAGGTCGTTTTACCCGCTCCATTGACACCCAATAGGCCAATAAATTCACCATTGGAAATGCTCAAAGACAGTCCATCAATTATGACTTTGCCATAGGGGATTTGATAATTGAGATCTTTGATCTCTACAATAACTTCTTGCATTTACGAGATTTTATCTTCAACTCTCATCTCGACCTAGTTAAATTAAATTAACTCCAATTATCAGACATTTGTCACTTCCACCCCCTATAATCTGAACTATAAATATAGGCATTTAAGGTAATATTTTAGTTTGTCATTGTTACCATTGAACTAAGTGAAGTTGGCAATTAACATAGTTTAAAGAAGAGATTGGGAGAAGCATTTGACGACGATGCAAAAGCTTAGAGCAAATACAAAACTCCTTTATTTTATCATTTTTATTCTTTCGTTACTTTGGAGTTGGGCCGCTTTGAAATTGTTTGGGGTTTTAAAATAAATTCAGCATGAAGACTTTAATAGGAAAATTACTACCGCTGTTAACGATGCTCTTATTCTCCTGTAGCTTGGGAAGTGTTCGAACAGATATTTTGATGAATAAAGTTCAAATGTATCAAGAATTACCAATTGAAACATTTTCATCTATTCCTGCTGAAAAAATATCTAGTCTCAATAAATGGTTTACCGGCGAAACTGAAGTCATTATCAAAGATAGTGTAAATATCAAAAACCTTTCATTAGAAACGGGTGATCGACTCTTTTATGACAATGAAGAACAGCCACTTCGAATTATTAAAGCAAATGGCCGAATGGGATGTCGTGGCCATGGAACTAAAAACAAAAGAATACTTCTGATGAATCAAAACCATTGTTTTGAGCCAAACAATATTAGTCCCCATGGTCGCTTTTCGATTCCAACAAAGCAATTAGCCAAACTCAGCTATATTTCAAATCTCATGTTAGAAGTACCAGAGGGATATGAGTGCACCGGGCGAATCAATGGTCTCGTTGTTGAACCGTTTGAACTGCAAGGAATTAAAATGGCCCAAGGGGATGTTGTCATCTTTAAATTTGATGAACTTTGGGGATATTTCAAAAATAGAACGGAAACCACACTTAGCACCAAGCAATTTCCAGAATGCGGATTGTTTAGGAGAGATTTGTATCAGTTGGATTATTAGAAAATAAAAAGGAAATGAAGTGAACGATGCAGGCAAAAATAAAGTTGAATTTTATAAAGAAAATGAATTCATTGAATTTAAAAAAATATTCTTAGAATTTGAAAAGCAAATAGAACGTTCAATTGAGAATTTATCACAGGGGAATGGTGACAATCTTTTGTGGGTAACTACTGAATCTTCATGGTTAACTTTCTTTTTAATGACATTAGAAAAGGTTTATCCCGATTCTTCATTTATAACGGAAGCTTCTTTATATACACAAGATAAGAAACATTTAGGCCGTTCTGATTTGTTCTGTGCCCTGATGGACCAAGGACTAAAGAAGTATCTTCTCGTTGAAGCAAAATTTAGTGAAATAAAAACAATTAATGCTTGGCTAGATAAAGATAAGATTAATTCATATTTGAACAATATAGATAAGCAGCAACTTTCAAATTACCAAAATATTATTAGTGTAAAATTTGGCTTGGAATTTAAAAAGCTCATTTTCATTGCAGAGTGGTTTCGTACTAAAGAAGCATTTGATGAGGCTATTCATCGTTTTGACGAGCTTGAAGAATCTGGTGCAGTTCACGCTGCAAAATTGGTTAGATTTAGCGAATTAGGTGCAATTCTAATATTTAAATTCGTTTGATAAATTAAGCTTAACCCCCATTTTATGCAGCACCGCTTAAACGATTTGATCCAGGAGAGAAGCGATATGATCGAAATAGAGTTCAAAGCAAAAGTTTGGCGCTATCCTGGAGCTTCGGGCTGGCATTTCGTGACTCTTCCCAAAAAACAATCGGCCGGCATCAAAAGCCTCTTCAAAGATCAGGCCCGTCCCTGGGGCTCACTCAAAGTCAGCGCCTTCGTGGGCGAGAGCGAATGGAGCACATCACTTTTCCCCGACACCAAACGCAGCGCCTACCTCCTGCCCCTCAAAGCGTCTGTACGAAAAAAAGAAAAGATTCTGGCCGATAAGATGGTTTCTGTTAAATTGGTATTGAGTGTTTGAAGCTTTTGACTACTATTTTCCTTTAAAGATCAGATTCCCTCTGGGAATTTTAGCATTCATTATTTTGGCCATTATTGATTTTAAGAAATTTGGATGGAAGTCAGAGAGATTGCGGGAGTATTCATTTCTTTTTTTCTGCGCATTGCTTGCTATTTTTTATGCCGTTATCAACGACATGATTACCTCAAGTATATCTGAAGAGTATTTCATAAAAGGAAAAGGTATTCTGTCTGGACCTGGATTCAAATGGAGAGTCGCTTGGATTGCAGTGAAAGGTTCATATTGGGTCGGACTCTTATCAGGAGTGGCACTTCTCATTGCCAACAATAAATATAAGAATTTCCCTAGAGTATCTATGGTCAAGTTGTTGCAATATTCAGTTCTGCCAGTTTTATTTGCTATCTTTACTTCAGTTATTTTTTATTTTCTGAATATAAACGAATCCAATGTGGTTTTGTATGGGGTGGATAATGCAGCAGCATTTAATACAGTCATGGAAACGCATCGAGGAGCTTACATTGGAGGATTGATTGGGACTGTGTTAGCAGTTGTACTACTTATTAAATCACGGTTTAAATTAAAAGGGTTATTAAATATTTCGACAAGCTTGTTCGTATGAGAGCTTACAAGACTTGCTAAAAAGTTCGTTTATTCTGTCTTTATTTTTTTTGTAATCTTTAATGATCAATGCACTTGCATAGTTATAGCATGCTACTCCATTATCTTTGTCACAGTTCTTTTGAAGAATTTCTATCGCAAATTGTCCATCTTCTAAAGGAAATTCTTTGTTGTAAACTAAGCCGTAGCAAGATACAAATTCTAGTTTTGAACAACCTTTTTTGAGATATGAGATTTCCTCTTCTTTATTCTTCTTTTCATTTTCAATATAAGCACTTAAGCGACAAAAATAATTTTCGTTTTTCTCACACTTTAGTGGCCAGCTTTGAAATTTCTCTTTAAAAGTTTCACTTTGATCATATTTATAAAAGTGTTGAATCTGATAATGGCGCAAATCTTGAAGTTTGGTCTTTGTTGAAGATAAATAGAGTTCAAAATTGTCAAGATTAGGAAAAGAAAGTTCATAAGCATAGGGTAGGTTAAATGCACCTTTTTTTATATTTAGCTGAGCAGATAAATTTTTCTCCAAAAAACTATACCTTCCTTTGCATACTCTGAAGCTTAAAGTTCCATAGATATCATTCTCGAATTCCAAATTTTCACAATGATTTTGATTTGAATAGTATTCCTTAAGATTAGCATTGATGTATTCAGGTTTTGAATTATCAAGTCTCATATTAAACCATGAGAGTAAGAACGAAAAACCAATTGAGAAAAACAAGATACAGAAATGAGAAATTGCAATTCGAAATGGAGCTGTTACTTTTGTATGACCTATCGTGGAAAAACCTAGATCAAAAGCAAGACTTTTCTTTCTCATATTCTCTAGAATATAGTAAAAGAAATAATGGATAATTATTCCAAAATAAATGAATGGTTTATAATCAAAATAAGAAAGATCGTCATATTCACTTGTGGCCAGTACTACAGCAATAAAAAAGAAAATAAGACCAAAAACTAAAAAAAGAGTGCTGTAGACATTTCCTTTTGAAATTAATTGGAATTCGTTTTTCTTATCTTGCGTAATGAATTCGCCTTCAATTAAGTTGAAAGGTTCGTTATTTGTTCTTTTTAAGAAGAACAAAGCAAATCCCCAAATGATAAATAAACTAATTAAATTATACTTTCCGTTAACAGATTCAAAAGTGAGATTGAGCTTTAAGAGTTCATAGAGACTTTCAATAGTAAAACTTTGACCTTTTAATTTTAAAAGTGTTGCATATCGAGAAACTTCCCAGATCGCTAAACCAAATGTTGCAGATAGACCAATGAACCACTTGCTTAAATGGTCTATTCCTTTTGAATACTTTTTATAGAGGCTTGTCGCAAATGCTAACTCTAAAAATGCTTTACCGAAAAAATTGAAATCACTTTGAAGCTTCTCATTCATTAATCCTGAAAAAAATCCCAATAGAATAGACGCCAATAAACATCCTAGTAGTGAAATGTAAAAACCTTTATAGTGTTCAATAATCGTAAGAGATTCTTTTTGAAGTTCTAATTTTTCATCATGAATGATCTGATCCGATTTAATAACTGCAATATTATTAATAAGGACAATTTGCTCACTTTTTAAATTCTGAAATGTTTGGAATGTCGAAATAAATGCAAATAATTTGATTAATGAACTAGTTAGTTTTTCAATTTTACTGTGAAATCTTAAACCAGCAGCAAATCCATCAATAATTAATGCTTTTTTCGTTATTGTAATTCTAAGTGCTTTAATGAGTTTTCTAATGCTCTTTAAATTTTCCTTTGTATTTATTTTTTCGTAAATAGAGTTTGAAGTTTGTAAGCTAACAATAATAACGTATTGACCATTAGCGTTTGCGTTAATGTTAATTATTTGATTTTCAAAAGCACCAAAGCAGCTATCGTTAGAAACTTTGAGATGATTTATTTCGGCAAATTCAATGAGTGCTTTATCAAGCATCTTTAACCCTTTTGATACTTATAAGCTCGCAGGCACTCTGCCAATTTGATAACAGTATGATTTTTCACCGAGCTCACAAGCCTTTTCCTTTAAGACCTTAATTCTATAATCACTTCCATTCTTATCTTCGTAATAAGTGATGAGGCTTCTGCAGGCGTCTGGCGACCGCTTATCGCAAGAGTTTTCCATTTGCATTAGAGCGAATGTACTCTCATTCGGCTTTGGGTATTTTTGGGATTCTATGACTTCAAGACAAGAGTTAAAATCTTTTCCTGAAGCGCAAGCGTATTTAAATAATGAATTCGCCAGTTCTTCTTCATTCTTCATTTTGTGAAGATAACCTAAATAACGACAGCTAAAATCAGAATGTTTTTTACATTGATATTCCCATTGGAATTTTAAACTCTTATATGTAGGGCTTGATTCTTGGCCTTTTAATCCATATTCGATTCCAGCATAATCCAAATATTCATCATAAGAATTATTAAGGATAAATGCATTTCTCGAATTTTCACGATTCGAAATTTGTTTTTGTTTGTATAGAATGGGGCCAAAAGTAAGAAGTGCTAATACTAGGATTGATAAAGTTGAAAGAGATCCGACAATCCAGCGATGTGGGGAGAGTGACGATTCGATTGCTGTCTTCGTTCTAATGATGATAGCTGAGTAATTAAATCTTCGAGGATTTTTAGCCGCTTCTTCGGCATCAATTTCTAGATAGATGTCATAAGCACTGCGATTAACGAGATCGCGATCATTAAATATTTCTTTTGCTTTTGAGATTTGTCTAAAGCCATTAACAAATAACCCAATCAGAAAATATATAAAGTAGAGATTTCCTTGGAAAAGAATGAATCCTGACATTGCGATTAAAGAAAGAAATGAAATAAAAAGAATAAGATCAAAATGCCAACTCTTTGAGTCTTTATTAATTAAGACAGTAAAAAGCATGTGCCCGCCATCTAGCGGATACATAGGAAAGAGATTGAAGACATTGATAACAAGCGCATAAGTTGCGTAATACCAGAACGAATATGCGATATCTTGTGAAATAGGCAAGAATTCAAAATGATAAAGGTAATAGACTCCAAAGCCAAGTAAGGCAGTTAAAATGCCTCCAAATGGGCCAGCCGCTGATATGATAAACTCTTCATACCTATTGTTAGCTGGAGTTTCAGGTTCAACTGCAGCACCGAGAAAAGGAACAAAATAAAACTTCTTAATTTTGTGCCCAAAGTAAATCATAGCAGCAGCGTGTGAGAGCTCATGAATGGCCAGAACCAAAAGAATGATGATTCCCATTTGAAAGTTTTGAAAAAGAAGAAAGGCCATCACGCCTATGACAATGAGAGGCAGCCCTTTTAACTTATCATTGAACTTCTTGTTTTCTTCCATTGAACACCTATCATTATATGTTTGTAGACATATCGGACTACGGAACTCGGACTTTAGTTAAAATTAATTTACCCTCAATCATCTAACTGGTAAGTATTTAGAATTAGGAACACTCGGAAGATATTTAGTTCAAGAATTTCGAGTTGGCATTTCGTGACTCTTCCCAAAAAACAATCGGCCGGCATCAAAAGCCTCTTCAAAGATCAGGCCCGTCCCTGGGGCTCACTCAAAGCGAGTTTCCGAAGAAAAGATTCTGGCCGATAAGATGGTGGTGGTGAAGTTGAGGTTGGAGGTTTGATTCAGCAGAGTTAAGCGAATTAAACTCCAACAGTGACAGGTGCGTGATACAGTTCGGCGGAGTTAGGTGTTTTATTACAATTTCAAATATTCTAAGATCAAGTTGTCGATTTTCTTTTTTTGATTCAATTCTTCTGCTAACACTAGTGCTGTCCTGCCATTTTGGTCCCTAATGTTGAGTTCTATTCCTCTTTCTTTAAGGTAAACCACAATTGGTAGACAGTTCTTTCTGACTGCCATATGAAGTGGAGTTCCTAGATTGATATCGACTTTTTCGCTTTCGATTAAATATTTCATGAGAAGCAAATTGCATTTCTGTGATGTAAAATCGGTTACATAATATAATATGTCTTCTCGATCCGTATTAACACTTACATATGGTTTTTTCTTATCATGCCAATGGTTCTTAACAATGTAGTCGAAAGAGGCGTTCCCATTGTTAAATGCAAACTTAATTAAAGAATCTTCTTCAACTGGAAAACTCAGAGAATCCAAAAACTTCAAAATTTCTATTTGATTATAGCGGATAGCAATTTCATATAAGTTCAGATTGCTTGAAGATCTAAAGGCCAAAAGATCATCCACCTTATTCTGCTTTACAAGTTCAAAATCCCCATGGGCGACGGTCTTGCCGATGTCGCTATGATAATTGTAGTAAGGTTTAAGCGCTTCCAGGGTGATTCCATCCCTAATGGGTTTAAAAAATGGGGGTACGATTATAACAATTAAACAAAAAGCTATTGTCTTTTTGAAATCAAATACTTCATAGAATTTTGGATTGATTGCTCCTTTTGATTCAGTTTTAAATATTTTAGGCACATTATAAAGATGAACTGCTGTTAATAGTAATATAAGAGATGGTCCCAAGTATGACTCAGCAATGAAGTCTACAGTTAGGGTGATATATTTAAAAATAATTTCAAATAAAAGAAAATATTTCTTAGGCTCAACTTGAAAGTAAAAAGAGTAAATTATATTCAAGTAAGCAGAGGCAAAGAGATAGAATGTGACCATAACTAAGAAGCGTATCATTAAATACATCTTCAACTTGCTATCAATTTGTTGATATTGAGATCTTGGACGAGTGACTAAGTGTGAGACTGAGGCTGAAGAGATAATGGCGAGAAATGCTATTGCGTATGAGTTAAATAATAACAAATTCCAACCCTTGATTTCTAATGCCGAGACGCTAATGCCTCCGAGCAATAAAGAAAAGAGGACTAGAGGGAGAAACGAAATTACGTTAGATAAAGTGAGCGCCGTCATCATCGAGCGCTTACTGATTGGTAGGGACAGGTAATACTTTATACTTGGGCAGTTGATGTCTTCATTGGTTGAAGGGAGAATCCGACTCATCATAGAAAGTGTGATGCTGATCACAAAGGCGGAGAGCAGAATCAAGATCGCGAAGATTTCTGGAATCGGTAAGACTTTAATGATGATGAAACTTAAAAGGTTAACCAGCACTCCGGCGGTTAACTCCACCTTAAACCAACTGATTTGTTCTTTGAGGATAAAGATGACATCTTTCATACTGCTTTGCCCTTTTTAAAGAGCTTATTAATATCTTCAGGTCCATGAATTTCGAATCCTCCATTACCAATGAAAATGATCTGATCAGCGACCCCAGCTAGATCGTCGATGATATTCGTTGCAAGTAAGATACAGCCACCTTGCTGGCAATAGGCTTTTGCAAGTTGAAAGAAAATGCCTCTGGCTTCAGGATCAAGCACGGCCGTGATCTCATCGACCAGCATGAGTTTTGGAATGGCTGCAAAACCAAATATGATTTGAACTCGTTTGCGTTGCCCGGTCGATAGTGAGCCGATCTTAGCGATTGGATTTAAGTTAAATAATGAAAGCAATTCTCTCTCTTTATCCTTGCTATAACTTGGATAAAAATGAGCGAGGTGATCAAGCTGCTCTTGAATAGAAAGCTTGGCATTATGACTGATGTCCTGAGACAAAAAGGCGATCTGGCTTATGTTCATGCGATGATCGGCCATTGGCTCTTCACCCAGAACCAGCAATTCACCCGAAGTCTTAGGCCTGATTCCCATTATGAGATCAATCAGTGTGGTTTTACCTGAGCCATTAACGCCCAGTAGTCCGATTAACTTACCAGATTCAATTTGTACCGATAGGTCTTTAAAGATAACCTTTCCGTAAGGCACCTGATAGGTGAGATTTTTTATTTGCAAGATAGATTGGGTCATCTATGAATTTTAACCTGAAGTGATGAATTTAAAGGTTTAAAAAGCATTAACCCTGATTTCAGTGACTTAAGGGAACGATTTTACCGATCTCAACTTTCAAAGAGTTGGCAGTGCACTCAACGTGATTTCAAAATTCCTCTTCTGTTCCATTCGGTGGGAGCATGCTTGTTTGATGCTAGCGTAGCTTCTAATTAAGAAAGTTCTAAATACTTTAGAATAAACGATTTGATCCACGAGAGTTAAGCAAAATTAACCCCAATAATTTCTAATGTCTGTTATCTTCAAAGAAGAAATCTTTTTTGGAGGAACTTTTGAAAGCATTGTTATTCGTCGGATTATTTGTCTCAACTTTTTCACTCTTCGCTTCTGAGCGCAAATATAGCGACCTCGTCTATACTCCTAATCATGGGGACTTTGTTGTCGAGGCCAAGTATGGATCAACTTACAACAAAACCAAGTGGGAATACCTATCGCGCGAATATTTCACAAGCGAAACAAACTCAGATAGAGCAAGCATTGGCTTTGGTTATGGTTTCTCAAACAACTTCGCGATGGCCGTTCGTGGATCACAGCTCCTAACTTCAAAACAAGAAATTACCTATGGACCGGCCTCAACTCTTAATACCCAAAAGTTCACCTATAAAAGTTCAGGAATGGAAGATCCCGAAATCAAGGCCATCTATCGCGCACGCGATGGAGCAGCAGAGGGCGAGCTCAGTACCATTGTCTATTTAGAAGTAACGCCAAAAACAAAAAAGGCCATCTCGGCAACTACAACCGCCAAAGGAAATGCTGCTAATGGTGGCACTAATATTCAAATCGGTACGGAGTTCGGTTCAAAAAATGCCAACGTCTCATACTCATTTGATATCAGCTTAACTTCAAATGGCGAGAGCAAATCAAAATCTGCAACCACGGGATCAGAAACCACGACAGAGGCTTATGGCTTGTTACAAGGTGCTGCTTCAGCCCAATGGCAATTCGGCGAAAAAACAAATCTACGCGGCTCGCTTGGCTTAGGCTCAGTCGGCAAAACCAAAACCAAATTCGCCAATGGAACATTCTATGAATATGACTCAGCTCTCTTAGTACTCCTCGGCGGCGCGATCTATCACGAAGTCGCCAACAAAGCCTACCTCTTCGCCGAACTCGCCGGAGTCGGCGTGAGCGAGCGAACTGTCAAAGATGAAACTGGTGTGAGCATTGATGAGACAGAGAATAGTTCGGGAGTCTTTTCGGTTGGGTTTGCGAAGGAGTTTTGAGGACCGGGGAAAGTTTGACTAATTATATTATTAAAAAAAGCTACAATTAATTATAAATGCATTTCCTCATAATCTAGCAGCGGATTTTGAATCACTATCGTTTACCAATTGAACTAATATGAAAAACAACTCCTCTTTAGCGCTGTGATTTCAGTAGTTTAAATGACATCTAAAGGAATGGCCTTGATTGGCCGATAGAAAACTGGTATACTTAAGTAAACAAAAGTAAACATTAGTTGACTCTTGTTATATGATTGGCTATAAGGACAACTCAATGGATAAAAAACTTAACACTAGATTGATTTCTGAGATGATGCTTGAGAAAGGTCTTTCGCAACAAGATCTTGCTGAAAAAATTGGTGTATCTAAAGCGGCTGTTTCAAAATGGCTTAAGCCTGAATCTTTCCCTAAACCTTCATATCTTCTTAAGCTTGGGAAGTTGCTTGGTGTTCGCCATAGTGAGCTTGTCTCACTTGCAGACACTCTTTTATCTCCACAGGTTGCATTCAGAAAAAGTGGAAATTATAAAATAAAAGTTGAACATGTTGAGCAGTTTCAATTTGTAGCTAGACTTCTAAAAAAGCTTTGCCCTTATCTACCTTTTGATAAATATAGTAATCCACCAACACTTTCAAATCCCACAATAAATTACAAGTATGTGCAAGAGGTAGCTGCTATTGTTCGTCAAGGTGTTGCAAAACCAAATGGTGAAATTGAGTATATAAGCTTAATTTCTCTATTTAATGATTTAAAAGCGATTTTAATTCCTGTTCTTTGGGATAAGAAAACAAAGAAGCAAGGGACGCATATATATTTACCAGAATCAAAAACAACTTGGATTTTTTTAAATATTGATTCAAGTATTTTTGATTTTAAATTTTGGATGGCCCATGAACTTGGTCATGCAAAAGCACCATTCCTCGAAGGGGATGAAGGTGAAGATTTTGCTGACAGATTTGCAGGGGCCCTTCTTTTTCCCGAGGTTATGGCAAAAGAAGCATATGAAGAATTGATAAATATTGATGGGGTTTGGAATAGGGTTAATAAAATTGTTGAGCTTGCTAAGTCATTAATGATTTCCCCGCTTACAATTTATTATCAATTAAAGTTTTATAGTGATGAATACTCATTAAACTCACTTGATCTAGAGCAAGACAGAGCTATTTTTAGAGCTACAACAGAGATGAACTCGCAATATGAAAACTTAAGCGGTTGTATTTTTAAAACTGAAAATCCTTCTGTTCAAGATTATTTAAAATTTGCGGAAGATGGATTCGGAAGTATGTTTTTTAAGGTTCTTAAAGAAGCACTTCATAAAGAGGGAGATATTTCACCAAAGTTTATTTCTAATGTATTAGATATTTCACTAGCAGATGCTTATGAAATTATGAAAGAGTTGATCACGGATGAACACCCATCAGAAAATTCCACAATCTAGAATTTTAATCGATTCTAATGCTTACTTTAGGCTTGCTCAGTCAATTCACCCGTTGTTGAGTCAAGAGTTTGGTTCGAAAAGATACTGTCTTTATATCATTGACGGCTTTGAATACGAATACTTTAGAAGTTCGAGATTAAAAACAAGCTTCTCCTGGGTTCAACAGGAAGAGTATACAAAGAACCGTGCTCAAAAAATCAATAGAAGTAAAAAAGAAAAAAATGAAACAGCTTTTAATTTAGAGTATTTAAATGAAACTGCAAAAGAGTTAGAGCTTACCACTTCTCCTGTGGATTCAGAAGCGCTCGCATTAGCGATGACTCTTTCTATACCCGTTGTCACTGATGACTCGGACATGCTTAAGTTGGCATCAGAATATGAAATTAGAACGATGAAAACCTTAGAATTAATGAAACTAATGCTCGACGAGGGCCATATTGATAACCAAAAAATTGATGTAATTACATCTTATTGGGACTATTCAAAAGATTTTCCGAAAGATTTCGTAAAAGATTTTAGTAGTATATTTGGCAGAGAAGCAAAAAAAATAATTTTTAAATAAAATAGCTGGGAACTTGGGAACTCTAGATTTTCGAAGCTAGGTGTTCAAAATACTGTTTCCTAGATGGTGCTAAAAACTTCTTATAGTCATCCATTGGAAAAATATAGCTTTTGTCATTATTGCAGTAATAACAACTCAGCATACAGTTAGAAGGTTGATAAATATTTTCAACTGTATCCATTCGCTCTATTTCAAGTCGATATCCTCTGCGTCCTTGAGCTGTTCTTCCTACGGTTCTAGTTTTTAAAAGATTGGCATCAATTAATTTTCTGATTAAGGAGATGGGAGTTTCGCAGTAGCAACATTTTCCATCCTGTTTGATAAATTGATCAAGGTACCAGATTGTTAATTCTGTAGCGGTCTGAAAGCCGGAAGGGATTGCTCCATGTTTGGATTTATTGAAATTAGCCTTAACTCTTAGTAAGTCATCCTGATTAATATCTGATCTGGAATGTATTTTGGAATTAATTAAATCTTCTAATTCATTTGCTTTGATATTGTCCTCCCTGACGATATCAAAATCTTAACATCATTTTAGCCTTTCTCCACTGAAGACATATTTGGCCTGTTTCAAAACTCAAATTTCAAGTTTTTCTCATCTGCAAGATCTAAAAACTGACATCTTTTTAGATTAGGGTTTTATTATAAATAATGTTTCAACATATCTTTCCTAAAGCGGTACTTGATGACATATGTGCTGGAACTTAACTCCTCAAAGTCAGCACCTTCGTGGGCGAGAGCGAATGGAGCACATCACTTTTCCCCGACACCAAACGCGGCGCCTACCTCCTGCCCCTTAAAGCGTCTGTCCGAAAAAAAGAAAAGATCCTGGCCGATAAGATGGTGGTGGTGAGGTTGAGGTTGGAGGTTTAAGAGAGGAATGATTTTAAATTCGAGTTTGAAGATCCTTTAATTCCTCAATCCATTTTTCTAAGAGAATCCTTTTTTCTCATTTTTTTCATTCTAAACTTAGAGCCACAGTTTTTATTACAATATACTTGGTTCTTTCTTCCTTGGTAAAACAGGTTGCATGCTTTATTTTTACAGATTTTTAATTTACTAATTTCTCCTGATTTAATAGCTATAATAAAGGGATATGTGATTTGATCAAATTGGGTTCCATAACCTGACATATCTAGAACTTCGATTAGTTCTGCCTTCTTGGTCTTTTTATTTAGTAAAAATTTATGACTAAATTTTAAATTGGAGCTCAATAAGTTGAGTTCTGCCATAAAGGATTCAGACAACCCTTCATTAATGTAGCTAGTGAGAATTTTAAAGCTAAAAAACCTTGAATCGTTTTCAAAGCTTCTTGTTAAAATTTGAGAATTCTTACTTTGATGTATCCAATCATTTGCTTCCTTAATTAGAAAATCCAAAAGTCCCTTCGAATGCAACTTTTTAATTTCACCATCTAAATATTGCCAATAATACTTTTTTGTCATATCTGCTCAAGTATTCGAAATTATGAATATGTTACGGGTTTATAAGTAAAATACCGTATTGAATCCGTAACGGGTTTTATGCTTTTCTTCCTTCCAAGTCAATTCGTCTTGGAGGACACATGCAATATGCATTAGTTAATGGGATCAAAAGTGAAGCGAGTCCAAATTTTAAAGGGCTCTGTATTTGTTGCGGAAACGAAATGATTTCTAAATGTGGAAAGAAGATCATTTGGCACTGGGCCCATAAAACAAAGTGCGAGTGTGACTTGTGGTGGGAAAATGAGACCATTTGGCATAGAGATTGGAAAAGCAAATTTCCTAAAGAGTTTCATGAAATTATTAATATAGATGACCTGACAGGTGAAAAGCACATTGCAGACATAAAGCTTAATAATGGTTTGGTAATTGAATTTCAAAATTCTCGCATAAAAGAAGAAGAAGTCTTATTAAGAAATAATTTTTATAAAAATATTTTATGGGTAGTGAATGGTTTAAGTTTAAGGGAAAGTGATTACAGAGAATTTTGCATTGCTCTAGATAAAGGTAATAAAGTAAACAATATCCCACTCACTTATCTCTTTAATTTAAACGATAGTAAAATAGCTATGGATTGGGCTGATTGTAATGCTCCAGTGCTCTTTGATTTTTCTGAAGAAGATCTCGAGCTTGGGAAAGTACTTTGGTTACTTATTCCTACGGCGAATCAAGATAAAAGAGTAGTAGTTCAGCTCCATTTTGATGATATTAAAAATTTGCTTTTTATGGATTTGGACAACAACTATATGTTAATTAGTGCAATAGCCTTAGGTGCAAAAAAATTACTAAATCGATTTATGACATGCGAAAAGATTATCTGAATTAGTCGCCACTAGGGAAAGCTCCAGTCGTTCGACCGCATTTTTGTTTGGCCACCATCATAGCATCTTGTCCATTAGATAAGTAAGGAAATGATCCTATTTCTTTAAAGTAAGATATTCCATTGTTAACACAAGTTTTAAATTGATCTTTGGATCTATCTTTTTCAACAGGGTTAGATTTCTTATAATAAAATGAAATTTTGTTCTCATTAAATTGTGATGGCTCGTATTTGTTAAGTTCTTGGTACAATGCGAGATTACCTTCTGCTTCGCTCGCTGGAAGCCTTTTTAATATTTTTTTAATACCCGTAATTTTAATTTCTCTAATTTCCTTATCATCTTCAGCATTGAATTTTTTTATGTAGTTTAAAAAGCTATCCACTTGCAATTTTTCAACTTTATAATTTATGTTTGAAATATATTCTTGTTTATTCTTTTGGAAGTCTTCAGAGTTTATTGATGAATTTCTATTTGCAATGACAAAAACAAGAAATACTGATGCAAAAACCACTAATCTTGAAAAAGTAAAAATTTTCTTCTGATTCTGTGCTTGAGCAATATAAGTAGGCGCTTGATTAGACTCAGAATTGATTAAGTTTTCTTGATACTGAACTTTAAAGTTTTGTTCAGGCTCTATATAGTTCTGCTCATTAAAATTATTACTAAAGGCTAAAATACGTAATGCATTTATGTCCTCATTATTTGTCGTTTCAATTAAAATTTTCACATTGTTATAAAAAATCCCATAATGTGCCTTTTTACCATTTCCTCCAATTAAAGCTCCAGTTACCAAGCCAATAGGTCCAAGTAAAATTCCTCCCAATAATCCAGTAGCAGCGGTACCAAAAACTGACTTCGTTTTTTCTTCGTTCATTTCTTGGACTTGAATATTTTTAATTGAAATTGAACCAAGAGAACCTAAGATAATTGCAGTTGGCTCTGTAGTGAATAAAGCATATTTGATAACAATATAAGAGTTCACTTTCACACGATGGTCATTTGAAGCTAATACTTTTAACATTAAACGTTTCCTATCAAATTAAACTTATGCAGTTTTTTTTGTTTGTTGGAATTCATTATAAATTTCAGATATGAATTCCTTGCCATAAATCGATTCAAGTTTAAGCATACCAAAGTGATACTTTGCTGCTTGTCCAAAATAGTCGCAAAAGGCAATATTTATAGATGCTCCACCAATTGCGCCTACAACTGGAATAGCTTCAGCAACCAGCTTTTCAGTAACGACAATTTCAAAATATGAGGCAATTCGAGCAATAAAATTGATCAAGGCGGGAGCTGAGCCTTTTTCTATATTTTCCAGAACCACTTTGGCTGAATTCACTGCAATAAATTCTGCAGATGCTTTGATAATGTTTTCTAAAGCGAGCCTGCTCGTATAGTAAGCACTATCGATTTCATCATCATGCTCACTTTTGCTTCCGAGAGTGAACACATAGAGACACTCTAATGGCATTGTCGGATCACTTATTCCGAAACCATATGAATTTGCAATTGAAGAGATATTTCTCATCATAAGGGTAGTGGTTAAAGGTAGATCTATTAGAATGCCAGGACCTCCAAAGAATCCACAAATACCTCCACTTACTCCTGATAAAGTTCCATGAAGCCATCTTTTATTAGTTGTTTGCTTCAATGATTCTTCAAAGCTAATTTGAGAACTTTCGCCTAATGTCTTAAGAGCTGTAGCAAGTGAAGCCTTAATGGCCTTATCAATTCCTTTGTCTAAATACTTGGCAACTGACTTTGGCAATGCTTCGTGAGCGATCTCGATTGGTTTTCCAATTGCATTGGTCATTTTGATGAGAACGGAGTCATTCTCAAAGAAATCTTTTGCATCAGCTATAAATTTCATTTCTGAATCATTTAATTTATTCATTCACAATCCAAAATTTCTACTACGCAGCCTTCTTTTTATAATCATCATACGCAAGCGCATCCTCAACAGTCTTTGAATTAATCAACTTTTCATACTCAGCATAAACTGGTCCTTGAGGGGATTTTGCAGTGTTCTCGCCGAGAGGAATGTGCTTGATCTCTTTTGCTGGCTTCTTGAAAATAACTTGCCACTTTCCAGAATCCTCAAAAGGAATTATTTCTTTAACTTCAGCGATATGAGTAATAGAGCTAATAGGGGATACTTGATAAGCGGCGATATATTTAATTTGAGGGATTCGCTTCTCACTAATTCTAATAGCGTACCAACGATCTTCTCCAAGAAAGACTTCCTTGAATCCTTCTTCTTGGGCGGGGACGATTAATGTGTCACATTGCTCTCTACGGTTATGACGGGCCAAGCGATTTTCAATGATGACTTTCTTGTTTTCACCAAGCGTCTTCATTTCTTCAGTCGGTTGGCAAATAACACTAAAGAATGGGGCTGGCTCTGAATCTCCAATCTTATAAGCTTCTAGTTTAACCAAATAAAAGTATTTATCCGAGATTTCATTAAGCCAGTTAATTGCGTTGATATGTTCTTGCCTGGGCTCTTTGCAAACCCAAATCGCTATTTTGCAGTCCATATTAGTTAAGTACGTAATTATTTGGCCCAAATGTTTGTGGTCTGATTGCTCAAGTTGATTTTCAATGATGACACCTTCACCTGACTCAGTTTCTGCCAATATATCAATAGAATATCGACTACCATCTACTTTCCTTTCTTGCTCAGGCTCAACGAGAATACAATCAATGGCGTCGCTCAGCGCATCGAGGTTGTCGTAAAGCCATGAAGTAAAATCAGTGGCTTCATTTTTCCATATTTCTCTAAGCTCAACTTTCTTAAGTCGTCCGACGTCCATCTCGATCTCCACGGGTGATAGTTTAGGCTTATCGGACCCCAATACTCGGGCTTTAGTTAAATTTGTTTAGATATGGGTTAAAAAAAACTTTACTCATGAGTGTTTATTATTAGTCATAGCTTGTCTGATGAGATTTTATTGAGCATAATTTTAGGCACTTATATTCTTTTTTGAAATTATCACGGAGTCGATAATGAATCTGGAAATCACGGATAGATGGCTGTCTGTTCAAGAAATTGCGCAATATTTAGGGATCTCGAAAGAGACGATCTATCGTTGGCTTGATTCAAAGAAAATTCCCGCACATAAAATCGGAAGGCAGTGGAAGTTTAAAACCCATGAAGTTGATCAGTGGGTGAAGGCTGGAGAGGCTGCTTCAGTTGAATAATTAATTAAAAGGAAAAGCTAAATGGCACTTAAAAAATCAGAACTCTATTCATCTCTTTGGGCAAGCTGCGACAACTTGCGTGGAGGCATGGATGCAAGTCAATACAAAGACTATGTACTCGTTCTTCTCTTCATTAAATACATCTCAGATAAATATGCTGGGCAGAAATTCTCACCAATTACTATTCCTAAGGGAGCAACCTTCAGTGATATGGTCGCACTTAAAGGTAAAACTGATATTGGCGATCAGATCAATAAAAAGATCATCGGCCCTCTCGCCAAAGAAAATAAACTCTCTGATATGCCAGACTTCGATGACTCAAGTAAGCTTGGCGCAGGTAAAGAGAAAGTTGAACGTCTAACAGACCTCATCGCAATTTTTGAAAATCCAGCTCTCGATTTCTCAAAGAACCGAGCTGATGGCGATGATATTTTAGGCGATGCCTATGAGTTTCTTATGCGCCACTTCGCTACTGAAAGTGGAAAGAGTAAAGGCCAGTTCTATACTCCCGCAGAAGTCAGTCGCATTATGGCGCAAATTCTGGGGATTAAAAATGCCAAGGTCAATGCAAACACAACTGTCTATGACCCAGCCTGTGGATCGGGGTCACTTTTATTAAAAGTTGGTGACGAAGCGAAGGTGAAGCCTACTCTCTACGGACAAGAAAAAGATTCAGCGACTAGTGGTCTTGCTCGGATGAATATGATTCTGCATAACAATCCCACGGCCGATATTAAGCAAGGGAATACGATTTCTGATCCTAAGTTCAAAGATGGTAACGATCTCAAGCAATATGATTATGTTGTCGCTAATCCTCCTTTCTCTGATAAAAAATGGAGTACGGGAATTGATCCTGCTAATGATACTTATGGACGTTTTCAAACCTTCGGAGTCCCTCCAGCCAAACAAGGAGATTATGCTTATCTTCTTCATATCGTGCGTTCTATGAAAAGCACTGGAGCTGGGGCCTGTATTCTCCCTCACGGAGTTCTTTTTAGAGGAAACGCAGAAGCTGATATTCGTAAAAACCTCATCACAAAAAATGGCTGCTACATTAAAGGCATCATAGGTCTTCCAGCGAACCTATTTTACGGAACAGGTATTCCCGCTTGCATTATTGTTTTAGATAAAAAAGAAGCCGCTAATCGTAAGGCCATCTTTATGATTGATGCTAGCCAAGGTTATATGAAGGATGGCCCAAAAAATCGACTTAGAAGCCAAGACATTCATAAAATTGTCGATGCCTTCAATAAAGAGTTTGAGATTCCTAAATTCTCTCGCATGGTGCCCTTGAGCGAAATTGAGAAGAACGAATACAACCTCAATCTTCCTCGCTACATCGACACACAAGTCGCTGAAGATCAGCAAGACATTGCAGGACATCTTCTCGGCGGAATACCCAAAGCTGATATTGATGCTCTTTCAAAATACTGGGAAGTTTGTCCAAAGCTTAAAAATTCGCTCTTTAAAGAAATTCGTAAGGGATATTTTAATGTCACTTTCGAGAAGTCTAAAATTAAAGCAGCAATTTATGAACATCCAGAGTTTAAGACTTTTATCACATCCATGAATCAGCACTTTGAGCTGTGGAGAGATAAGGCGACCAAAAATCTAAAGAAGCTTAATGAAGGACTTCATCCTAAAGAAGAAATCAGTAAGCTCTCTGAAGAGTTACTCCATCATTATGAAGGTAAGCCTTTGATGGATGCGTATAATATCTATCAGCATATACTAAATTATTGGGCGACCACGATGTCTGATGATCTCTATCTCATTTCAGCTGAGGGGTGGAAGGCAGAGACGTACCGAGTGATTGAAAAAGATAAGAAAGGAAAAGAAAAAGATAAAGGCTGGACTTGTGATCTTATTCCAAAAGAGTTGGTCGTAGCGAGATACTTTTCTAAAGAGCAAGAAGAGCTAATTCAAGACAACTCTGAACTTGAAGGAGTATCTGCTCAGATTGCTGAGATGGCGGAAGAGCATGGTGGAGATGAAGGAGCTTTTAGTAGTTTTGATAAAGTTAATAAGGCTAATGCAGCAGCTGAATTAAAAAAAATATCCAAAGACAAAGAGTCTAAGGAAGAAGCCAGAATTTTAAAAGAATACATTGATCTTTGTGACAAAGAATCTGAACTGAAAAAGAAAGTCAAAGAGCTAGATACAAAGCTTGATGAGCTAGCGATGAAGCAATATTCCAAACTGAAGGTTGAAGATATTAAAACGCTGGTGGTGGAAGATAAATGGATGGCAAGTCTAGCTAAAGATGCTCATGGAGAGTTAGATCGCATCAGCCAGTCACTCACTTCAAGAATAAAAGATCTTGCTGAAAGATATGAATTGGCGTTGCCAGAACTCATCAAGGAAGTTTCAGCATTTGAATCAAAGGTGAATAAGCATCTTGAGCAGATGGGGTTTGTCTTATGAACGATAAAAAAAGTATTTCATCATTGAAAATACCCCAAAAGTCCCCATTGTCAGAGTTTGACACCATTAACAGCACTTTCGGGTGTCGCCATACGAATCCAGATATTTGTAGTTCAAACCAATTAGAGAAGGTTTGTGCATTTGTATGTAAGGACTCGATCTGTCGTAGACCTCCTCGCTCTTGGCCGACAATTTTTTCTCAATTAAAAGAAGGTAAAGATGGAGCTTAATTACACTTATCCCTGGAAATCAAAAAAGATTTTTGATTTTGTACTTGAAAAGTGTTCAGGCGTTGCTATTAATCCAAGCGAGTTTAAATCATCGGGTTTCTTAGTTGCCCATAAAGGGGATGTTTCTTATAGTGGTTATCTTGATCTTTCTGTGCGTCCTAGTAGATTTGTTGAAATTGAGTGCGCTCAAAAAAATAAAAATTCAGTTGTCGATGATAGTTGGCTAATTGTTTCTCTAAGAGACCTTGTTCCATCGGCTCCTCAACTTGGAATAATAAATTCTTTGCGTGCTAACTCAAAAGTACTTCTTGCGCAAGGAACTTTCGGGATAAGGCTTGATAAGTTTCAGGTTGATCCAAAATATATTGTTTATCAATCTATATCTACCCAATATAGAAAAGCCATGTCTGGATCAGCTGTCGGAAGTACTCAAAAGCACCTAAGAAGTACAGAATTTCTACAGGTGCGCATACCGTTGCCTCCAAAAAAAGAACAAGAAGCCATCGCCAACGCACTTTCCGATGCCGACGCTTATATTGAATCGCTTGAAAAACTCATCGCCAAAAAACGCCTGATTAAAAAAGGGGCAGTCCAAGAACTTCTTAGTGGTAAACGCCGACTGAGCGGCTTTAGCAAAAGTTGGTCAGAGGAAAACATTGAAAACGTTTGTGAAGTTACAACAGGCTCAAAAAATACTCAGGATCGAATTGAGGATGGAGATTACCCATTCTTCGTACGCTCTCAAACAATTGAAAGAATTAACACTTACTCATTTGATGGTGAAGCTGTTTTGACTGCTGGAGATGGAGTTGGCACGGGCAAGGTATTTCACTACATAATGGGAAAGTTTGATGTACACCAACGTGTCTACCGAATGTCAAACTTTAGTGAAGATGTTGATGGTTACTATTTCTTTTTGTTCTTTAGTGAGAATTTCTATGACCGAATTATGCAAATGACGGCGAAATCGTCTGTTGATTCAGTCAGAAGAGAAATGATTACAGAAATGAAAATAAAATTCCCTGAAATTAGAGAACAAAAAGCTATCGCTCAAGCATTGAGAGATTTAGATCAGGATCTGAAAGTATTTGAAGCCAAGTTACAAAAAGCTCGCCTCCTCAAACAAGGCATGATGCAAGAGCTACTAACAGGAAGGATTAGGTTAGTATGAGTGATTTAATAGGAAAGCCAGAGAGGGCGACACAGAATCGAATTGTAGAGCTTTTTAAAAATGAATTGGCTTATCGCTACCTCGGTAACTGGGAAGAGCGAGAAAATAATAGCAACATAGATGAAAGTCTCTTGTCTGGGTATTTAACGAAGTCTGGCTATAAACAAGATCAAATCAACAAAGCCATTCAAGCTCTCAAGGCTGAGGCCAATAATTTTAACCGCTCCCTTTATCAAAACAATAAAGAAGTTTTCTCACTGCTTCGCTATGGAGTTTCAGTCAAAACTGATGCAAGTAAGATCGGTGAGACTGTTAAGTTTATAAATTGGGCCGAGCCTGAGAAAAATGACTTTGCTGTTGCGGAAGAAGTGACACTCAAAGGTAAAAACGAGCGCAGACCTGATTTAGTTCTCTATATCAATGGTATCGCTTCAAGTGTGATTGAGCTTAAAAATAGCAGAGTCAGTATCGGTGATGGGATCAGGCAACTTCTTTCTAATCAAAAACCAGAATTTAATGAATGGTTCTTCACAACGGCACAAATTTTATTTGCTGGAAATGATACCGAGGGTCTTAAATACGGAACGATCAATACTTCAGAGAAATTTTTCCTCACATGGAAAGAAGATGAAGAGGATAACACTCGCTTTAAGCTTGATAAGTACCTCTTAAAGATGTGCAGAAAAGATCGTCTTTTAGAACTTATTTATGACTTTGTTTTATTTGATGGCGGAGTCAAGAAGCTTCCTAGAGTCCATCAGTATTTTGGAGTGAAAGCCGCTCAGGATTTCGTGAGACGACGTGAAGGTGGGATCATCTGGCACACTCAGGGCAGTGGTAAGAGTATTGTGATGGTGATGATTGCTAAATGGATTTTAGAGAATAACTCTAAGGCCCGTGTGGTTGTTATCACGGATAGAGAAGAGTTAGATGAACAGATTTCAGAGCGAGTATTTAAGCCTGCTGGTGAAACTATCTATCGGACTAAAAGCGGAAGAGATTTGATGTCTAATCTTGCTCTGCCAACTCCAAGACTACTTTGTACATTAGTGCATAAATTTGGACAGCGTGGAGTTGAAGACTGGGATGGCTTCATTGAAGAGATGAAGACGCAGCCTAGTAAGACTGTGGGAGAGTTGTTTGTCTTTGTGGATGAGTGTCACCGGACTCAAAGTGGGAAACTGCATGAAGCCATGAAGGTTCTTATGCCTAATGCGACATTTATTGGTTTTACAGGAACGCCACTTCTTAAAAAAGATAAAGAAACCAGTTTAGAAATCTTTGGTCGATACATTCATACCTATAAATTTAGTGAAGCGGTGGATGACAAGGTTGTCTTAGATTTACTTTATGAGGCCCGTGATATTGATCAGGAACTTGGTTCGGAAGATAAAATTGATAGTTGGTTTGACGCTAAAACACGAGGGCTTAATAACTGGCAAAAAGATGAGCTGAAAAAACGCTGGGCGACGATGCAAAAACTGATGAGTTCACGCTCACGCATGGAAAGAGTTGTGTCAGATATTGTTTTTGATTTTAGCGTTAAAACAAGACTCAACAATGACAAAGGAAATGCCATCTTAGTGGCTGGAAGTATTTTTGAAGCTTGTAAGTATTTTAATCTTTTTCAAAAAACGGTCTTCAAAGGAAAGTGCGCCATCATCACGTCTTATAATCTTGATAAGAAAGACACAACCGTAGAAGAGACAGGTGCCAATAATGAAACTGACAGACAGTTCATATACAATACCTATAACGAACTCTTAGAAGATGTGCAGCCTCTGCCAAATCTCAATAAGACAGAAACTTATGAGAAACAGAAGAAGAAGCTCTTTATCGAAGAGCCTGCGAACATGAAGCTTCTCGTGGTTGTGGATAAGCTTTTAACGGGCTTTGATGCTCCATCTTGTACTTATCTATACATCGATAAGAGTATGCAGGATCACGGCCTATTTCAGGCGATTTGCCGCACTAATCGTCTTGATGGTGATGATAAAGAGTTTGGCTATATTGTGGACTATAAGGATTTATTCAAGAAAGTTGAAAAAGTTATTTCGGTTTATAGTTCAGAGTTGGATACCAGTGCAGAAGGAGCAGACCCCGAAATTTTCATGAAATCGAGAATTGAAAAGGCCCGTGAGAAGCTCGATGAAGCTGAGAATAAAATCTTTCATCTACTTGAACCAATACCGCAGCCTAAAGGTGAACTGGAAAGTATTCATTACTTCTGTGGTAATACAGAAATTGTTTCTGATTTGATGGAGCGAGAGCCTCTAAGGTCAACTCTTTACAAAGAGGTTGCTAACTTCACGAGGGCCTTTGCAAATCTATCAAATGATATGGATGAAGCTGGATACACCAAAGATGAAATTGGTCGTATTAAGTCCATGCTGACTCAGGCAGTTGATCTGAGAAATCTTATTCGCAGAGCAAGCGGTGAAGAGATTGATCTTAAAGCCTATGAGGCCGATATGAGGCATCTTATCGATACCTATATTGAAGCTTCTGATCCTAGAAAAATCTCTGTGTTTGAAGATGTTCCACTTATTGAGTTGATTGTGAAGTCTGGTATCGCTGATGCGATGGCCCAGAAGTTTGGGAATAAGCAGCCTAAGGATAATAAATCGGTGGCCGAGATAGTTGAGAACAATATCAGAAGTAAAATTGTTAAAGAGCATCTCAATGACCCCGCTTATTACGATCGTATGTCACAACTTTTGGATGAAGTTATTAAGTTAAGAAAAGAGAATGCTGATAATTACGAAGAGTATTTAAAGAAAGTCGCTGAGCTTGCTAAGCAAGTTCAAAGTGGTGGATTGTCATTGGCACCTTCAACCATCAAAACTCCAGGCCAAGCTGCTCTTTACAACAATCTAGGTCAAAACGCTGAGCTTGCTCTTAAAATTGATTCAGAAGTGAAAAATAAGAGACCTGATGCTTGGAGAGGCGTGACAGCAAAAGAAAATGTGATTAAGGGAATACTCTGGAATATCCTGCAAGATGATGCTGAAGTTGAGCGAATTTTCATCATTATTTTTAATCACGAGGAATTTTGATGCAGATTGAATTTGGTGACATCGTCATCAATGTTACATTTAAAGAAATTAAGAACATTCACTTGAGTGTGAATCCCCCTTTTGGAGATGTTCGCATTTCGGCTCCTTTAAAGATGAGTCCTGAAGCTCTTAGGGCCTTTGCGATATCTAAGATACCTTGGATTAAAAGTGAAAAAAAGAAATTCGTTGAACAAGAGCGTGTGCCAGAGCGTGAGTTTCTAAACAGAGAGAGTCATTATGTTTGGGGCAAGCGCTATTTGTTGGAGATTGTTGAAGTTGATCATTCCCCTGAAGTTGAACTGAAGCATTCCCATCTTTTATTGAAAGTTAAAGAGGGGACGAGTAAAGAAAAAATGAAATCCATTTTAGAAGAATGGTACAGAGAACAAATAAGATCTGCTGTTCCAGAATTAGTTGCAAAGTATTCATCAAGGCTCAATGTCAGTGTCGATAAGCTATTTGTTCAAGATATGAAAACTCAATGGGGAGGAAGTAATCCATCTCGAAACAGCATTCGACTCAATACAGACTTGGCCCGTAAAGACCCATTGTTCTTAGAATATGTTGTTTTGCATGAGATGGTTCATTTACTTGAGCCAACTCATAATGTCCGGTTTGCGTCGCTAATGGATTTTTATATGCCGAATTGGAAGCAGTATCGAGATGATTTGAATAGACTTCCAATTAAATCTGAAATGGGAAATCCTAGTATATGAGAGGAAATAATCGTTTAGAATTTAAAGGCTTGAACAGTTCGATTATTCATTTGCAAACTCTTGATTGTGAGAATGATAGGCTTAAAAATGTTCATGATTAAGCAATGAAATTAATTAACCTTATAGAAGAACACGAAAGATATTTTTTAATAGTAAAAAAGAGGTTTTACTTCTTAGAGAATATTTTAAAAGAACTTGATTCAACAACGAAATCAAAACGATTCAATATTCGCGGTGATGTCATATATCAAATGCTACGGGATAGTTACTCTATGTTAGTTATAGATCTTGCGAGTATTGGTAGAGGGATGATTAGGAAAAAAGGCTTTTTCCGTAAGTTGCCAAATTTTGCTAAGGAATTAGAAAAACCTACTCAAAAGTTAATTGCCAAATCTTACTTCGCAGCTCATCAAAGGCAGGACTCTTTTCTTGAATCCTTAATTTTGAAATCATGTCTTGAATCTTATGGAAGGCTTTTTCCTGGCTGTATTAGTAAAGGCAAAAGTATGCCTACTCAAGATGATTTTAATGATCTAAAAGAGAATTTTTATTCTATTTGTGAAGCGATTATAAAAGATAGAGATAGAAATCGAGCCCATAGTTATGAAAATGCAGAGACTCGTAAAGAATCTGTTCGGTTGCTTACAATAAAAGATCTTGAGGAAAAGTTTTTCAAATTAGAAAAGTTAATGAATGACCTTCGTCTTATTTGTTCTAATTCTAGCTACGGTAGTAATGATGTTAATTTTAGTAATTCAGAAGGGATGGCTAAAAGTATCGTTGATCTGATATTAATAGGGGATCATAACAGCATTAACATCGCTTTTGGTATTTCTCAAGATATGAAGGATTCTTTCGGAATTTACCCATATGAATATAGAAATCCTTATTATGAAGAATTACACTACAGACATGAAAAAAAGATTCAGTATATAAACGAAGAAGAGGCAAGGAAATTTAGGGAAATCCATGGTGATTATTCAAAAATTAAATTACCAATAGTTTCGCTAAATTTTGAAATTATAGTTAAATAATTGTTTAATTTTTACACTACATTTTAATGGAAAGTAATTCTAGTCTTACACACTTTTCTTTTGAATAAGTAAGTTGATATAGTTCAGTTATTCATTGCCTTTTTCTTAAAAATATTCTCCCCATGCCACTTTAGAAATTTTTGATGAGGTAAAAAGTTGTCGTCGAGGATGGAGTCGGTGATGGCTTGGCCTTTGAATGGTTCGAAGAAGAGGTCGGATCTTTTGTCGAGCAGAAGGCTTGAGCTCAAGATGATTTTGTAATTGGGGTCGAGGCTCCAGACACCTTTGTCAAAAGTGTAGTGGTGAGTGGGACAGAGGGAGAGGCCGTTTTGTTCGGTACAGGGGCCGCCGCGGGCCTTCCACATGATGTGGGCGGCTTCCATTGAGAGGTCGTTGTGATTGAGTTTGATTTTGAGATGGCAAAAGGCGCAGCGGTTGTCGTAGATGGCGAGCACACGCTTTCGAAAGAGGGGATCGCGCTTAGTACGTGTCAGCTGAGCATCACAGTTAGATTGATTTAATTCTGAAAAATAAGTCTAAATTTAGACTCACACATTGAGATCTTTTCCAAAAAAGTTCTTCCGTTTGATAAAAGGTCAGATTGGAGGATTTCTATGAAGATGGAATTGGTAAGTTCGAAGATTGAAAATTCAATTGTGATAACAAAGAGTTGGAAGATTTGCGACCACAAATCTACTAAGCTATCAAAAATACAAAAGAAGAAACTTGCCGTATTTTTTTACTGAAAATGGTGTGGCCATGCTGTCAAGTGTTCTCAATTCAAAAGTGGCAGTTCAAATCAATATCGAGATCATGCGAATTTTTACTAAGCTTCGAAGTTTTAATGCAATTGGGGAAGAGCGTGATTTGAAAATGAAAAGGTTCGAGCAAGATACGAAGAAACTATTCAAACTTGTTTTCAAAAAACTCGATGAACATGATCATTTGCTCAAATCGCATTTACATGGTGACCGCAAAAAGATTAGACTTCGTTGAAGCCCTAAAGCACCGCTTAAACGATTTGATCCAGGAGAGATTAGTACAGCAGTTCTTCAAGATTTATTAGTTTATTTTCTTTGAAAATTCTTTCTTTCGATTTCTCATCGATGTACTGAAATTTAACTCTCAGCTCTCGAATGGTTCCTTGAAATAATCCCTTTTGTTTGGCAGTTAGGCCTCTTGATAAAAATTGAAGATAGAGTGATCTGATAAGTGATATTTGAGTAGGGATATCGAGCATGACATCAATATTTTCTTTTAGAACTTCAATTCCAGTTTCTTGTGAATGTATTAATTGAATTTTTAGTAACTTATCCAATCTTTCAAGTTTTCTCATTGTTAAACATTATCAAATATAGATTTTAATTCAAACTTTAAAATTCCAACACGTTTTTACTTAAACAGTGCTTCACTATTAGAAAGATATCTGGCTAAGTTTTCATATGTGAAATAGGTGGGCTTTTTGCTCCATATCTTCTGGCTATAATACTGCTTATCAATTAAAAGCTAATATCTAAAACACTGATACTATTGATCTTTTGCGTTTGATCTCAACGAGTAAGATCAGTTATTATGGAGGTAACTTGGACATAATGATGAATCAAAGTTTAAATCAAAAAGCACTTACCCTTTTGCCGAAGTTTAGTAGCGAGCTCGAGGCTAAGTTGTATTTTTCTAGTGAATTGGAGCGGATTGAAAGTGAATTCAAACTTCCTCCGGAGGAACTGACTCTATTGGCAGAAACTCAACCTAATAACACAAGACTTCAGCTATATCTTCGCTGTGATCGTGCACTTGCTCTTTTAAACCGGTAGTTCCTTGTGACTAAGCATGGATGGAATACTTAGGAGGTGAAGATGGGGGAGTTAACTGCGATAAAAATCGAGGCCATGATTTTCCAAGTCCGAAGTGTAAATGTTATTTTAGATACAGATCTAGCAAAATTGTATGGTGTAGAAACGAGAATATTAAATCGAAATGTGAAAAGGAATTTAGAAAAATTCCCTGAGGATTTTCTTATCAAACTATCAAGCGAAGAATGGGAAAACTTGAGATCCCAAATTGGGATCTCAAGTTCATATGGCGGTAGAAGATATACCCCATATGCGTTTACTGAATATGGGATTGCTGCGCTTTCTGGAGTGCTAAATAGTCCCGTTGCAATTGAAGTTAATATCAGGATCATTCGAGCTTTTGTTAATATGAAAAAATCCAAAACAGAAGGTTATGATATTTTTCAGAGAATCTTGAAACTCGAAAGTGATTCAGAGGAATTCGTTCAAGTCTTTGAAATCATTTTTGAGAAAATAGATAAACTTCAACTTCAATTGCCTTCACATCCTAAAAATCGAAAAAAAATAGGATTAATCAAATAGTTCCAATATCTTTTTGCTTTAACGCTGTTTCATCATTCATAAGTCGTTTTCAAAGGTGCCAATATGTCACCTTTAGCAAATCATCTCCTTGGATCAAATTTTTCATTGCCTTGATAATGCGTGCGGAATAATGCACATTCTTATTCTGAACGTAGGAAATAAAAATGGCCAAGCGCGGGACATTAAAAAAGCCCAAAAAATCAGGGATCAAATCATTGAAGAAGCATAAGGCGTTTAATAGTTCGGAATTAAAAAATACTGACTTAGTTGCTGATACATTGCTTGAGTGTATTAAGACTGGCGACTTGGATTCATTCCGCGAGGTCTTAACAGCTCACTTGATGACAGTGAATAAAACACAGATTGCTAAATTGGCGGGAGTGGGACGTCGAACGTTGTATGATTTGATCGATCCCGCAAAAGAGTTTAATCCTGAGCTCTCAACCATCTCGGCGATTATTCGGGCGCTTGTGGCTTAGAAAGTTTCAACACCTTTTATCTTAAACAGTGTTTCATAATGATCAAAAGTCATTTTTGATGTTCCAAATTGGAACCTCAAGATTCGTATGAAATCTCATTTCATATCTTTAGCTCTCCTAAAGCTCTTATTGGCCTTGAAGTACTCTAAACCTAGGAAATGATGATGATTTGAGGTTTTACACCTGTAGGTGTAAAATAAGGAGTGGCTTATGCCGATAAGTGGTAAGGAAATGCTGAAACGCTTTCTAGAAGATGGCTGGGAGATATTAAGGCAAAACGGAAGTCATGTGATTGTTGGCAAAGGTCTTTTCAGGGAATCGATACCAATTCATGGCAATCAAGACTTGAAAAAAGGTCTTGAGAGAAAATTGTTAAAAAGTTTGAAACGAAAAATTTAACGATGGGGAAGATGATGTTTTATCAATTTAAAATTCATAAAGAGAATAAGGGATACTGGGCAGAATGTGTAGAACTTGATGGTTGCTCCACTCAGGCTGATACAATGGATAAATTGGTAAGGAATATGGAAAATGTTTTGAACTTATTTCTGGCAGAGCCAGAAAAATCTAACCACATTTTTCCCTTGCCCAAGAAAACTTCAAAAATAACAGGGAAGAATATTGTTCAAGTTCCGGTGCATCCTTCTGTGGCCTTTTCAATGTTAATTAGACAAACTAGAATTAAAGCGGGGCTGACCCTGAGGGAAATGGCAGATATCCTTAACTATAAAAATATCAATTCTTATGTGAAATTGGAAAAAGCAGAAACCGCCAATCCACAGTTGAAGACCCTAGCAAACATTAAGGCCCATTTTTCAGACTTTCCAGTAGCTCTGCTTTTTTAAATAAGTTCCAATACCGATTGAGTTAAACACCGCTTCAACGATTTGATCCAGGAGAGTTAAAGGGTTCAGAGCGGCTCGAAAAACTCTTCAAATCCGGCAGCAAGGTCGCTATAACTTTTTAAAGAAAAATGTTGATTTGTTAATGTTATCTTTTGAATTCGATCTATTCTAAATAATCTTTTGTCTTTCTTTGTTCTATCCCAGCATAGGAAATACCACACAGGCCAATTGAGCAGAATCATTTGAGGTTCAACTTCTCTTTCAGTGGTCGCATCTTTTCCATCTGTGTATTTCATCACTAGAGTTTTTTGATGAAAAAAAGCGGTATTTAGGGCATCAAGTATTGAATCTTTTGGAGCCTGATAAGAACTTAGCACTTCTGTTGAGGCCAATTTGCCGACCAAGATGCGGCTTCGGAGTTTTTTTATTAAGATTCTTTGATCCTGTGGAAATGAGTCAGAAATCCTATTTCTTATACTCTTAAGATTACCACCTAAAACAGGCGTTCCAATTGCTTCGGTTACTGCTAATGAGACTAGCATGCTGATGACCTCCTCGTTGCTTAGGAGAAGCTTTGTTAATCCCCATCTGCCGCGCAAAGATATTCCACCCCCACGTCCTTTGTCTGAATCAATGGGATGTCCAATTTCTCGAAGCTCAGCTAAATCGCGCATTAGAGTCCGATGACTAATAGATAGCTTTAGACATAGTGACTCGGTAGTCCAAAAATCTTCACTTCTTAGTAAAGACAAAATTAATGAATGTCTGTGAGACTTATCTCTCAGGCTTCCTTTTCCCATACACTCCTATCCTCTTTTTTAATATGTCATATAGTGACATATTTACAAGTATTATTCTCAAAAAGGAGATTACATGAAAGTTAAAACATTGCTCATAGGAGGATTATTTATGCTAGGTTCAAACGCTGCAAAAGCAGGAGATGTTTTCGAGATCGTATCATTTAAGTTTAAAGAAAATGTTTCCATGGAAGATCAAAAGAAGGCCCTCGAAAAATTAAATACCTGTGTTAAGAAATATGAGGGCTTCAAGTCAAGAGAGTATTATTTTAGTAAAGAGAGCAATTCTTGGATCGATTCTGTTGTTTGGACTTCGTCCGAGGATGCAAAGAAAGCTGCTGAGCAAATAATGAAAGACCCAGAGACTGGAAAAATATTTTCATTGATGGATGACAAGTCGATGGTTTTTTCTCATTATGAAAGAGTTGGCGGAACAAGGAAATAGTGAAATTGGCCCATATTGAAAAGTTTGAATATTCTTTCAGAGGCAAGCTGTGGAAATACCGCGGAAAAGGGGGATGGTTTTTTGTAACCATCCCCAAAGCCCTCGCAAAAAAAATAAGAGATGTTCATTATGTCTCTGAAGAAGGGTGGGGACGGCTCAAGACGTCTGCGACAATTAATCATACTCGCTGGAGCACAGCAATCTGGTATGACACCAAGATTGGATCATACATTATCCCTGTAAAATCTTCCGTTAGAAAATCTGAATCTCTGGCAGAGGGAAGCTCTGTTAGGATTGATCTTGTTTTTAGTTTAGATAAATGGCTTTCTAACTTGCTTTAGTGCTCTAAAGTTCTCTAAAGTTCCAACACCTTTTTGCTTAAACACTGCTTCAACGAATTGATCTTAGTGAGCTTTATTCAATTGTGAAATAAGTGTCTCGTAAGCACTCGTTCTCATTGCTGGGCTGTTAGACAAGCGAATATAATCCCTTGATTTTGAAGCATTTTGTAATATCACAAAAAATGTGATATCGTTAAGGAGGTCTTGTTGGATTGGAATATTCGATTCACGAAGAGAATGACCAAAGAGGTAGCTCGGTTACCTGAGATATTAAGCTAAGGCTCTATGCCTTGCTGTCGAAGATGGAGCAATACGGGCCTTATATTGAGTGCTGGGCTGATACTGAAAGAGTTAAGTTTAAGAATTATGGAAAGCTTCAAGGACAACAAGATCGCTATCATTGTCATTTGAAAAAAGGTCAGCCTACTTATGTTGTTTGCTGGGAAATTGTGGAAGAAATTATTTTAGTGGAGTTTTATTATGGTGGAATTTTATTATGTCGGAAGCCATGAAAAAGCGCCGTACTGAAAATGTGATTGTGAGCATAGGTGAAAAAAATCCCAAACGATTTGCTCTGCCCAAAAATGAAGCTCAGGGACTGATTCAGATGTTACGGCAGTATGAAATTAAGGAGAGTTCTCCTTGGCGCGATAGTTTTAAGGATTTGTTGAAGCAAAGTGGTGAAGGAGGATTGGCCTTGCGAGCTGAACGCGAGCTTTTGCAACTTACTCAAGTAGAAGTTGCCGAGAAAATTGGTGTTCCCCAACATGTCATTTCTGAAATGGAAAATGGCAAACGCCCCATCGGTAAAAAAATGGCTGAGCGCTTGGCTTTTGTTTTTAAGACTGACTACCGGGTTTTTCTTTAGTCTACGAATGGAGGTTCCAAATTGGTACCCCCAAAAAGAATTCTTAAAATTTGAACATTTATTTTATCAAATTGATCTGTGAGATTTTTAGTTGTTATAAAAATCAATTACGTTCGTGATCAAGTTAAAAAATCCTTACTGCAGTAACTCCTTCAAAGGAGTTGCAGTATGCCGACTATTTCTCAATTTTATGGAATTAAAATAATTCTCAACCCAAGGGATCACAACCCACCTCATTTCCATGTGCGCTATGCTGAGTTTGAGGCCGCTATACGAATTGCTGATGGGCAAATCTTAGCAGGATTTTTGCCTCCTAAAGCACGTGGATTGACGGAAGAATGGAGACTTATCCATCAAGAAAGACTTTTAGAGTCTTGGGATTCCATGATAAACTTTGGGAAGGTTATCAAAATTGCAGGACTCGATCAGTAATGGAACTAAGAAAAATTATAGAAGTTCAAACAATGCCAGGCAAAGTGCTTAGTCTGAAGTTTTCAGATGGGACTGCTGGTACGCTTAACTACGAGCAGTGGTTTGATTATCAAGGTGTCTTCTCTGGTTTAGTTGATGATCAGATATTTTCGCAAGTCACGGTCAATGAGGCCGGTACAATCGAATGGCCCGGTGAAATAGATCTTAGCCCTGAAGTTTTATACGCTATCGTTCATCATCAAAAAATAATCGTCGATGATCAAATTGTCTTTGATCCTTCTCTTGGCAAAGGCGCCTGGCTCTAAAGTTCCAACACCTTTTACCTTAAAAAGTGCTTCATAATGTTCAAAAGTGACTTTTGCTGTTTCAAACTGAAATCTTTTAGTAATTAAAAATTCTAATTTCAAAGTATCAGCTCGTTTATCAATGTAAGTCCCTTGCTAATAATCCTGACAATATTAAGAAATTGCAATATTAACCAATTTGGGTTAATAAATAAGTGTGGTTTTAATTTTTAATATAAATAACAGCCATGGGATATTTGTCCGGAGGGATTATGGGACGAAGAAGTGACTCCTATGATGAATATATTGCGACAAAAATGCAGGATACAAAGTTTGCGCGTGGGAGTTTATTGTCGCTCATCAATGAGTTCGATGCTTCATTGGAAGATGCCCTTCGAGAAACAATTCCTAAAATGGGTATTAAAGAATTTTCAGAAAAGGCGGGAATTCCTTTGCAGAATGTTTCAGATTTTGTCAGAGGCAAACGAAAACTTAAGCTCGAGACCTATGACAAGTATCTCGCCGTTTTTAAATTGAAGACAAAACTTACAGTCGAGCTAAAGTAGAATCGAATTAATTATTCCGAAACCGCGAATTCCATTTTCATCGCCTTGTGGTCTGAGCCTTTGACGTTAGGGACGTCGGCGTCGAGCACTTTGAGGCCACGGATGAAAGTGTGGTCGATCAAGAGTCGAGAGAAAGTTGATTTGCGACGGCGATCGTTTTTGAAGCCGACGGTGTACATGCCTTGACGGAAAGAGAGACTCATCATGGCGTTCAGTTTGTCGATGTCTGAAGTGTTGAAGTCGCCAGCGAAAATCACCGGGCCCTTGTGGGCAGCGATGAGTTTTTCGCAAGAGAGAAGTTGTTTTACGAAATCAGTATTCTCCGTCATGTTGAGACCGTGAATATTAATCACTAGCAGTTCCGTGTCCATTCCTTTGATGGGAAAGGTCGCAGCAGTTACCGCTTTTGGCGTCAGCACGATAGGCTCAAGCTCTTTGGTTCTTAAAATAGCAAAATTACTTTTTTCAACAGGTGAGCCAATCATGGTTCCCGTGGCCGCGCCGGTTTTCTTGGTAATGAAGCTGACACCGAGATCAAATTGAAATCCTGAGAATTGATCAAGCACACTCATCATGTCTTGATTGGTCTCTGCTTCTTGGATCATCAGGACATCGCGATCACTCGCAAGTTTTTTGAAATCGGCTGCGAAGGATTTTTTGCCTGCTTTATAAATGTTCCAAACTAAGACTTTGATGTTGGCAGGATCAAGAGATGTTTCAGATGTGTAGCCTGTTTGAATATGACTGTTTTCAAAAGCAGGGACTTCGAACTTATCGGAGATGGGGTTGGCCCACGCACGAGATGTAAACGAAAATAAACCGATGCTTAAAGCGAGAATGAGCTTCACGTAATCTCCTTGATTATGTCGATAAAGCCTCTTCGTCTATTTTGCCTCAGGACAATTTTACTCGGGATTGCACCGGCAAAATGTTCGACTCTCTTTTCAAATCCAAAAGAGCATGCTCCAGAATAACCATGGCTTACGCAGAATCAGGGGAATGAGAAACAAGAGATGAAAGAACTCGGGTTTATAGTTGGGGATAATTTTTGCAGAGCTCGCGAAGAATTGCATGAGGTCTAATTGGTAATGACTGAGCGTCGTCCACTTTAAAAGATAAAGCGGAAAGAGCAGAGGAAAGAGCGCCGTGATCAGCATGCCTAAAAGGCTGGCGAGCAGATTCCATTTTTGCTGAAAGACAAAGCAGACACATATTTGCGCTAACATCAGATGAAGAATTCTCGTGAGAGTTGATTCCGATAAAATGATGATACTGATAAAGAGAAAGCTCAGCGAAAAACTATAAGGAGCTTGTGAATAACTGCCAAAAATAAAATCGATCACAAAAACCAGGAGAAAACTGAAGCGATAATCCAGTTTCGGTATCAGCGCTCGCAATAAATGAAAGAGGGTCATGCGCTTAAAGGCCTGCAGCTTTTCAACTCCGTGAAAATAACCCCAGACAATCAAACGCAAAAGAAAATGGGCCGCTTTCTTTTTTCGCAGCCACAGCATGAGTGGCGATAGCAAAAGCGCGAAGCTGGTGTAGTGCAAACCAGAGGGAGTCATCAAATGCAGAAGTTGCAGCTTTTTATGCAGCTTCTTTACTCGGGGAGAGAGACAGGACTTATCACCCCAAACATAGGCCCGAGCGAGATCGGTGCGAGACTCTTTGGAGCAGACGGGTTTAGGCTTTGGCGTGAAAGGCTTTCTGGGAATGCTGGTGACGAGTCCAAAGAAGAGAATAAAAGTGAGTAAAATTAATAAGTTGCTCTTCTTCATCAAGTTTGCATTTCAAAGCAAAATCAAGCTTTAAGGCCCTTAACTTATCGTTTTGACAGAGCTATGTTGCACTCAGACCTATATAAAGGATGAGCTCGGTGGCAACTTTTGAATCCCAGCAATTAAAGCGCGATATTGAACGCTTTCTTGATGAAGATGATTTTTTTAAGCATCCGCTTTATTTTTCAAAACTTCCTCGTCACGAAGTTGAGGCCCAGCTTTTTATCAAGAGTGATCTGACTCTTGCGGGCACGCCGTGGTTTGAAGCGACTTTTGATTTTTTAGGTTACCCACTTAAAAGTTTAAAAGAGTGGGAAGGCCAGCAACTTAAAAAAGGGACGCAAATAAAATTGAATGACGGCATTCCTTTCGCTGTTGCCTTAACTGCAGAGCGAGTCGCACTGAATTTATTACAGCGAGCTTCAGCTGTGGCGACACATACGAAGAAGTTTGTGGATATCGCCCAAAAATATAATATTAAAATTTTAGATACCAGAAAGACTACTCCCGGACTGCGCAATCTTGAAAAGTATGCGGTTGTTCAAGGAGGAGGTTTTAATCATCGCATGGGTCAAACGGATTTATGGATGATTAAGGATAATCATAAGAAATGTTTTGGTGGCGTGAAAGAAGCGATGGATTTTTTTCAAGGCCTTCAAGCTTTTTATACGCCGATTGAAGTTGAGATTCACGATCTAAAAGAATTAGACACGGCGATGAAGCTTGGTGTTCGCCATATGATGCTGGATAATTTTTCTCTCGACCAATTGAAGGCTGCCTTGTTGGTGAAACAACCAGATGTGACTTATGAGATCTCGGGCGGTGTGACGCTGGAGAACCTTGAGAGCTATTGCTTGAAAGGAATTGATGCCATCAGTGTGGGCGCGCTTACGCATAGTGCTCCGTCTGTGGATATCTCTTTTAAATATGAGATTAAAAAATGAGTGGAAGTAGCTACGAATTTGATGTGTTGATTATTGGAACGGGAGTCGCTGGACTTTCCTGTGCCGCCACCCTTGCAGAAAAAGGCTTGCGCATAGGTCTCGTCACTCGTGAAAAAGATCCCAAGATCACCAATACCTTTTGGGCCCAAGGTGGAATCATTTACACCAAGAATGATGAAACTCTGGTGAGCGATATTCAAAAGGCCAGCGCTTATACTTCTTCTGATGAAACGGCCCAAATGCTGTCTGATCGCGAAGGGCAAATTATCGATGATCTCTTGATCGCCAAAGCTCAAACTCAATTTGAGCGCGATGAAGAAGGAAAACTCAAGTATACTAATGAAGCAGCCCACTCTCATTCGCGAATCCTTTTTAAGGGAGATTTCACGGGGCGCGAGATTCAAGTCTCACTGCTCAATTATTTAAATAATCAAACTCGCTTTCCCAATGTTTCTATTCTCGCCGGACATACGGCAATCGATCTTTTAACGCCTGTGCATCACGGGAAGAAGATAGAGCAGCGCTATGAAGAAAACAAAGTGATCGGAGCTTATGTTTTCAATCAAGAGCGTGGCAAAGTTGTGAAAGTGATGGCGAAGAAAACAGTTCTCGCGACAGGCGGAATCGGCGCTTTGTATTTGCACCATTCTAATGCCGAAGGTGCGCGCGGTGACGGCCATGCCATGGCAAAGCGTGCTGGTGCGACTTTAATTAATATGGAGTTCATCCAATTTCATCCGACTACTTTTTTTGATAAATCGTCTCACCGACGCTTTCTGATTTCAGAAGCGATGAGAGGTGAAGGTGGCGTGTTGCTGAATTCAAAAGGCGAAGCCTTCATGGGCAAGTATCACCCCGATCGCGAACTCGCTCCTCGCGATGTGGTCGCGCGATCCATTGACGAAGAAATGATTGAAACCAAGCACGAATGTGTTTATCTCGATATCACTCACAAAGATCCCAAGTGGATTCAAGAGCGCTTTCCAACCATTTATCATCATTGCCTTGAAAAAGGTGTCGATATCACCGAACAAAAAATTCCAGTGGTACCGGCTGCGCACTATACTTGTGGGGGAGTGAAAACAGACTTGCAAGGAAAGACAGATCTCAAGAATCTCTATGCCGTAGGCGAAGTCGCCTGCAATGGCCTTCACGGCGCTAATCGTCTCGCTTCAACTTCACTCGCCGAGGGACTGACTTGGGGAGTGATCTCTGCGGAAAATATTTTAGAAGAGATTGGAGAGTGTGAGCAATACTCATCAAACTTTATTAATGATTGGATTGAGTCAACAGTGCCTGCCGATCTTGCCCTGATTCATCAAGACTGGTTAACACTCAAACAGACCATGTGGAATTATGTGGGACTAACACGAACATCGACTCGCTTAAAAAGAGCACAGGCCATGTTCCGTGAACTCTATGATGAAATTCAACGCTTTTATAAAGACGCTCGATTACACGATGAATTGATCGGTCTTCGCAATGCTGTTGAGGTTGCTTCAAGTGTTCTTGGGGCCAGTCGCAGAAATAAAAATTCAATTGGTTGTTTCTACCGCAAAGACTAATTTAGAATCTAAAGTAGATATAGCTGTCAGTGTGATTTGTCGCTCTCAAAAAGATTAATCCGAAGGTTACACCGAAGATAAAAATAAATTTCGTCAGCATAGATTTTTTTTCCAAGAAATTTTCGACTGTTTGATTTCCCTGAAAGGCTTGGAAAATTAATAATCCAAAACTCAAAAGGAGGGCGAGTACGAGATCGGTTCTAAAAAAGAGTAGAAATTGACTAAAATGACTTAAGTCTCCGTACAAAAGTTGGAGGTGATAATGAAAACCTTCAGTGAACAATTTACCGATGGCCTTCATTGCTTTGGCAAAAGCGGAAAGACTATTGGATCTAAAATACAAACCAATCAGTGGTAAGAAAATAAAAAGAATATAGAAGTGTTGAATAGATTGCTTAACCAATGGAGAGATTGGGAACTTTTTCTTTATGTATTTGAGATATAATCTTTCAATAAGATGGAATAAAACCATTTGAAGGAAAATAACGATTCCCCAACTCGCATAAATCCAACTGGCTCCATGCCAAAGACCCATAATAAACAAGGCCACAAGCAAAGCGAGGATCGGAGTTCCAAACTTCATGGCAGCAGGAAAGTAGAGATATTTTGTGATCCAGTCAGTAAGTGAAATTTGCCAACGTCTGAAAAACTCGGAAGGACTGTGGGCGAAGAAAGGGTTGCGAAAATTATCCATAATATGAAAGCCAAAGAGTTTCGCCAATCCACTCGCAATATTACAGTAACCCGAAAAATCGCAGTATAAATTAATCCAAAAGAAAATGACACCGAGGACATAAATGAGCGAAGAATTAAAGCTCTCTGTGTTCTCAAATATTGCTTGAACCATTGGCAACAGTCTGTCGGCGATGACAAGCTTTTTGAAATACCCAACCAAAATAAGAAAAAGACCTTTTACAACATTTTCAAAATTAAGACTTCTTGATTTCTTCACTTGCTGCAAGAGATTGGATGCCTTTTCGATAGGACCTGAAACTAATTGCGGAAAAAATGAAACGAAGACGTAAAAGTTAACGAAGTCTCGCTCAGGCTCAATTTCGTCATTGTAGACATCTATACTGTAGGCCATCGATTGAAAAGTGTAATAGGAGATACCAATGGGCATGGCCAAATGAATAAGTGTGGGAGAAATGTCTACGTTTAAAACAGATAAAAATAAAATCGCTGAATCGACAAAGAAGTTGTAATACTTAAAAATAATAAGCATCGAAAGGTTGGAAAAAATACTCAGCATAAGAAAACGCTTTCTCTTCATGCCTTGGCTGTCGAAGATCTTGTTTCCGCAATAAAAATCGATATAACAGGATAGAAAAAGTAATCCTAGATATTCTGGATTAAAGCATCCGTAGAAGATTGAGTTCGCTACGAATAGAATGGTATTCTGCTTTTTTAGTGAATGTGTCGACCAATACAAAGTCAAAATAAGAATGGTGAAGGAAAAAAAAGTTAGAGAATGAAATACCATCGAAGAGACCTCTAAAGAATTATAGATTATCGAGCCAATAAAATCTATTCCAGCATCAGCTCTTTTTTGGTAAATTGACCTCATGAAAAAGAAAAGTCTTTTCTTGTTCGGAATCTTACTTCTAAACGCTGTTTTACTACTCGTTTTTCTCTTTTTTAGTAGAGAATCTGGAAATGAGATCGCTTTTCAGAAGCAATGCTTCGATTTGAACAAAAATAAAATGGAAGTGGTGATAATTGGGCATTGCGAAGGACAATCGGCCATCAATCCTTATTATTTTGATCAACCAACCTTTAACTTAAGCCAAAGAGATCAAAGTCCACTTTATACAAAAAAGCTTACTCAATTTCTCAATCCTCAGGATACTCCATCTCTAAAAAAGGTTTTGATCAACATCAACCCTTTTTCCTTTTCTAGTCGTCACTTGCCGACTTCACGCTATGTGCGGGATCTTTTTTTGTACTTTGGGGTATTGCCTGATTTTAATCGAGATTTACGAGATGGATTAGTTAATTTTTCTTTTTTCTATGATGAGATTGAAAGATTCTTTGCTCAACATATCTATAAAACAACTGATCAAGGTGTTCATCTTGCTACAAGTGAATATAAAAAGATTGAATCATCAGAGAGTCCAACTCTTTTTTGTAATGGCTATCAAGAAAGCACTAATATTTTTGATACTCATTTAACTAAAGAGTTCTATTCACAATATATACAGAGTTTTGACTTTCAAGACACTGATCAAGGAGTAGAGAACTATGACTCTATTTTGAATTACCTTGAGGATCATAACTATCAAACCTTTATTATACTAGGACCGCGAGAAAGCACTTATTTCGAATATTTAAAGCAGCAGAAATCGGATCTTATGCAAACGTTTAACCAAGCAATAGAGACGTTAATTGCAAGACATCCGAATGTAAAAGTTTTAAACTTCTCGGAGAGTAAACTTTTCGGGAACGAAGATTTTTTTGAACCAAATATTCTCAATCAAAATGGAAGTGAGAAAATTTCAAAATATTTAAATAAAATTTTAAAATCCAACAACCTTGAAAAAAGAGTATATAAAGGTGTCGAGTTGGATCTGTTAGCTACAGGGGAATAGACTATGCAAAATGATGTGATCGAATCGAATCTAATCTCTATCCTGGAAGAAGTCTTTCCTACGTTTGATATCGCAGAAATAGTAAAAAATGAAAGATTTATTGATCAAGTTCCCTTCGATAGCATTGGCCAAATGATGTTGTTGATTAAGATTAAAAAGAAGCTTGGTGTGGTTATTAACCAAAACGATTTGCCGCAAGTTGAAACCTATGATGGTTTACTGAAGTTTGTTTTAAGCCGTAGTAACTAGGGGAATTTTGATGAAACAATGGTGTAAAATCTTCGACGAAAAATTCAAAAATCAGATCGCTATTGTTGATGAGAATGATTTAGAGATTACTTATGGAGAGCTTTATCAAGCTTGTTTTTTATTGCATAATAAAATTAAGGAATCGCTTGGTCTAAAGCGTCGAAGTGTACTTCTTTATCTCAATCCAGATGCTGACTTTGTCATATCTTTTTTTGCTATTTTAATGGCCGGACACACGCCCTTCTTAGTGACTATGGATTTAAAGAATGAGCTTGAAAGCTTGTCGCAACATTTTGATTCTGTATTAACAAAGAGTTCTTACTATGATTACTTGTCCAAGTTTATTGCTTTAGACAAACTTGATATTGTCGAATTTGAAAAGGAAAAGGGCGAGCTTTCGTCCTATAAAGATTTTGTTTTTGATGAGAATCAGGCCATGTTTAATAGCCATTCATCAGGATCAACAGGAGTGCCTAAGCTTATTCCCGGCACATTGAAAAAATTTCTTAAGACGACTAGAGGGAAAACGATTTCTCAAATGGTGAGCTCAAATGACTTTGTCTTTTCTCTCGCTCCCTTTAATCATGCTTATGGTTTTCTCGTCGGCGTTTTTATTCCGTTTTATTATGGTAGTAGAATTCGCATTAAAAATAATGGATTTTCCTTTCAAGACATTTGTAATGCGAGTGTGATTAATGAAACGACGTTGGTCGTAAGTACTCCACCTGTTTTTAAATATCTTGTTGAGTACATGGATACCTTACCCAAAAACTTTTTTGAAAAGTGTCGTTATTTCATCTCTTCTGCAGCAAAGCTCGATGAGAATATTATTGAAAAATTTAAAGAATATTTTAATCTGAAAATTTTTGAAATATACGGCAGTACGGAAGGATTAATTGTCGGGACGAGAGATACTTCTCAAACGCTTAATTGGAAAATAGAAGAAGAAATTGAATGGAAGGTTGAAGCGACTCAAGAGTTGTTAATTAAAACACATTTGAGACCAAACCAGGAAGAAGAGATTTGGTTTTCAACTGGTGACCTCGTCAATATCTTGGATGAGAGCAAAGGCATCTTTGAACTTTCTGGAAGATTGGAAAGCTTCATTAAAGTGAAAGGGGTTAAAGTCTACGTTCATGAAATTGAGCAGTCTCTCAAGCAATTGCCACTTATTAAAGAAGTCGTCGTGATCAAGCATCCTGCCGAAGAAGAATCGATTGCCTTTATTGTTCCCACGGAAGAAGGCGATCCCAAGAAAATTGAAAGGACCATTCGCGAATTTTGTTCTCAAAAAGTGGCCAGTAGCCGCATTCCTAATATCATTAAAATCTTGTCTGAAATTCCAAGAAATAAAACAGGCAAAGTTGTTCTCTCTGATTTAAAAAAGCTCATTTAAAAAAGAAGTAGGCCCAACTTTCGTCAGGCCTGGGTGAAGAGGGTTGTGAGGGGTCCAGTGGTCTCCATGACCATGCTCTGGAAAAGGTGGGGATGATCGTTTCTCAATAAGATTGGATTCGGCCAATAACTCCTTGAAACGATCAGCGGTTATTTTGCGCCGATTAAGCTATTTTAAATTTGTTAAAGAGAACCTGAAGCACGTTGTAGGTTTTTTCATCTCCTGCTACCGCGCCTTCATCTTCGATGGCGACTGAGGCATAGCAAGAGGCGAGAGAGTTGCCTTCTTTTTCTGAGAAGTAAGCCGTATGAGTATCAAGTGCACAAAACGAGAAAGCACACTTGGCCATAGGTGAAAAATCCCAGACCATAGAGTTGAATGAACACGCTCTAAAGTCACAGTAATCAACATGCGAGAAAGAGAACTTACAATCGATGAACGTACAGTTGATAAAAGTACAGTTCTCAATTTTCGAACCAAAGAAAACACAAGACTTAAAGGTAACGCTCTTAAAGGTTGTGTAGGTTATGAGAGAGCCGGATAAGTTTAGATTCTCGAGAACGCGATTTTCGAGAGTTTCATTTTCAATGATCTCGTAGATCCCGTTTTCTAAACCAGCTTCGAGGTTGGTTTGGGTGTGTGTGTGGGTGTTTTCTGCGAAGCTGGCATTTAAGAATCTGGTGAGTGTTTTCATGTCCGTCCCCTTAAGTCCTGTGTTTGAAGCTTCCGTTTTGCATTGCATCGTGAAGCTCAATTTCATCATACAATTCTTGACCAATTGCGTCAAGGAATAAAATTGCATTAAGAAATTAAATTTCATTCCGATAAGAATACTAAGGGGTTAGATCGCTTTTGTAGCAATGCAAGCTATTGAAATCTCATAAAACGGAGGCCTTATGGCGGAATTTCATCGTGAAAAATTGGATTTCTTTTTGGGCGTAGTTCGCAAGTATCAGCAATTACGTGGCGTCCCCAACCAGAAGGATTTGAGCGAACTCACTCAGATCGGGACATCAACCCTCTCCAGACTCTTTAACGGCATGATTCAGGACTTAAACCCCCAGATGATCGCCAAGATTGTAGCGAAATTAAAGATCCCCAAGGCCGAAATTATCGATTTCGTCGAAGACGGCTATACCGATCAGTTTTTGAGACTGGTGAATGCCTATATGGCGGAGAAAGATCCCGCGCCTCCAGTACAGAGTGCGCCCCAATCTGCCGATGAGGAGTTTGATGAGGCGATTGCTGGCGTTTTGAGTGGCGAGGATAGTTCTGCTCAAAAGACAGTGAAAGGCCATATCAATATAGGTGGTCGTTCTAGTTCAGTGGTTTATCAAGCTGAAGGAGGCTCTGCCGGACAACAGTTGATGGATAAGTTGCGAACGTTGACCAGCAGACAAAAAGGTTTCTTAAATGACTTTATGAACCTAGATATGGATGGACGCGATTTGGTGGTGGATATTGGAAATAATATTATTCGCTATCTGAGACAAAAGGGAATTGAGTTTTGATTAAAAACGCATTCTTGATTTACAGTCTTTTATTTTCAGCAAAAGTTTTTGCTGATCCACAAACTATTGATGTCTATTTTCTCTCTCGTTCACCCAGCGCCTTTCTGCAATACATTTTGCCAGGGACCTATCAGGCGATGGGGTCCGTTGCCTTAAACACAGCGGATGAAGAGAAGAAATGTGTCGATATGGGAGACTTTTGTTTTGATCCCCAGATCGGCATGGTGGAAAACAGTACTTTTGTGGTTGATCAAGAAAAAGCTTTTAAGCAACTCGATGAACCAGAAGCGCCCAATCCTGCCAAAATGATTAATGCAGTTGAAACCAACATGATTGATTGTGATAAGAATTATTATTTCGATATGTATTGTGGCAAAGGTAAGCCGGTCAAAAGCAAAGAAGTGAAGCTGGAAGTTTGGATTGATACTTCGGCCAGCATGAGAGGCGTCGACTACCATTCGCAAGATGGTTTTTGTGATCGCCGACGTTTTGTGGCCCAGCTGCAAGATTCTTGCGGCAATGGATCAGGAATGAGCGTTTCCGTTTTTGATACGGGAATAAAAGAGTTCTCTTCACTTTCTCAGTTATGCGATTATCGCGGACTCAATGATGGGAAACGCATGGTCGATTGGATCAAAGGCACAACGACCAAGCATCTGATCATTGTGACGGATGTCGAAGAATATAATAATGAATTTCGGGAATATCTTGATCGAGTTAAGGCCAACATTCATGGAATCGGCGTCAAACCAATGATGTCAGCATCGCTTCTCGATGATCTCTCGAAAATGTCCAAGAAATGCCAGTAATCAAAGATTGAATTTCTCATTTCTCCATGAAATAAACTCTATCAATGAAAGAATTATTTAAATGGTCCTATGGGACCTACCACCATCTCCCTTGGCGGAAGAATCGATCCCTTTACGGAACTCTGGTTTCGGAAATCATGTTGCAACAGACGACTGTCTCAACAGTGCTCAATCATTTTGAAAAATTTCTGATTCAGTTTCCCGATTTACAAACGCTCGCCCGTGCCAGCGAAGAGCAAATCGCCATCGCTTGGAAAGGCTTGGGTTATTATCGTCGCGCTCGCCATTTGCATAAAGCTTGTCAGTATATTGTGAATGAATTGCGGGGAGAAATCCCACTGGACTTTGAACACTTGGTCGAGATTCCCGGAATTGGACCTTACACTGCCAATGCTTTGATCGCGATTGGCTCTGATCAGAGAGCGCTCGCCATTGATGCCAATATTGAGCGAGTCGTTTCTCGCATGTTTTCACTGTCGGAGATGAAAGGACCTAAGCTACAAAAAGAAATTGAGCTTCTCTTTCAAAGTAAAAAAATCTTTTCCAAAAAACCCTCAATTGGATGGCGGGGATTGAATGAATCGCTGATGGATTTGGGACGCGTTTACTGTCAGGCCCGCAAGGCCCATTGCCAAATGTGCCCGGCCAAGAGCGAATGCCTAGTGTTTACAAAAAAGAGCGACCCTTTGGCTTTTCCTGTTCAGAGTGATGTGAAGAAGCAGGCCTTCCACGATCTCAAGTTATTGAGATTAGTGGTGAGAAATCGCCAAAAACTACTGGTTTGTCAGAGAGGCGAGGGCAAGTGGCTGTCTGGTCAATTTGAGGTCCCAACTTTTATCCTTTCAAGCTCTGATAAAGGTCTTAGTCAATACCCGTTTGTCTCTGTAAAAGAGCTTCAAAAGCATGTAAGTTTTCCAAAGACGGTGTTCAAAAGTTCGATTACCAAATATAAAATAGAGAACCATGTTGTTGAAATTAATCAAGAGACTTTTAAAGAATTGAAAAAGCTTTTTAAGTTCACAGATAAAACACAGTGGCTAGATGAACCAATAGAAAAACAAAACATCACGACAGCAACTCTAAAAAGTATAAAGGCCCTTAAATGAAACTGACAATCTTTGCTCTTCTTTTTTCAACTTCACTTTTTGCCAAAGAAATAAAAGTGATGACCTACAATTTAGGACTGGCCCACACTTTTGTGAGTTATGCTGATGAGAGACTACCAAAGCTTGCTCAAGCTTTAGCGAAAGCGGATGCTGATGTGATGTGCTTGCAAGAAGTTTGGGATAAGAAGGATCGCAAGGTCATTGCAAAAGCCGTTGAAGACAATTTCAATGATGTCTATCTGACTAAAATTAAAAATCAAAAATCTAAGCACGCTCCTACGTGCAAAATTGGCGATCTTTTCGGAGAAGGAAAATTTGTTTCTTGCATGAATACTCAGTGTAAAGGTCTTGATGGAGATGAGTTCACAGATTGTATTATTGACAAGTGCGGTGGTTCACTTCGCGCTCTTAAGGCCAGTAATCGCGAATGCGCGACTTCTCTCATGGCCCAAGTGGGGAAAAATCCCATTCTTTCCATGTTAAGACTTTTAAATCCTCTCAAAAAATCGACTCTCTTTGCCTATAAGGGAAGCAATGGTTTGATGCTTTTATCAAAGCTTCCTTTGAAGAATAAAGAATTGGTGGATTTTTCAGACATCTCAACTTTAAACAGAAGACAAGCATTGAAAGCTCAAGTTGAAACTGAAGGAAAGACGGTTGATGTCTTGTGCACTCACTTAACTTCAGATCTCGAAACAACAGTTCCTTATACAGGAGTGTTTGAAACTTGGGGCCAGGAAAATTTAGCTCAGATCGAAAGACTTAAAAGTAAAACTCAAAATGCTGAGCACCTCATTTTAATGGGAGACATGAACTGTTCAGTTCAATCTGCTACCTACGCCGGTGAGCTCGAAGAAAATTGTCTGAAGTTAGGACAAAATCTTGATGACGTTTTACCGCAATTCGCCAAAGAGTGTACTTTTTGTGGCAGCAACACTTTAAACGGCCCGGAAGTAAACGATACGCAAATTGATCACGTCTACGTTAGAGGTCTCATTCCAGTATCAGCTAAAGTCGCGATGACTGAAAAGGTGACGATTTCACCAAAAGAAGGTGAGGTTCAAACCCATTTATCAGATCATTTTGCAATTGAAGCGATTCTTTCTCTACCATAAGGTTGACATACCTTGTGTGATTTCTGACACTTATAATGTCAGACATCAACAAGGAAGTTCACCATGCAGAAGGCCCTCCTTCTTTTATCATTAGTTGCATTATTCACCTCATGTTCAAGCGTCAATCGTTCGCACTTGAATCAAGGAATTGATATTTCAATCGCTAGTCCCATGGACGCCCAGATTGATGTGGATCTCACGCGTAAGCTCACAGGTTATGCTTCTGGCGGTTACCTCTTTCATCTCTTTAAAGTCAGCGGTGATAATAAATACGCGGATGGCGTAACTTATAATGGCGACAACGGTGGCATGCTGTCATTTATTTCAAAAATTGAATCAGTGAAAGCAGCCGCTGCTTACAATGCGATTCGCACCAGTGAATCAGAAGTTCTCGTTTCTCCTCAATATGTGATTGAAGAGAGCAACTGGAATCCGTTCTACAAATTAATTAAAGTGAAAGTGACTGGATACCCTGGTCGCGTTGTCAGTATTAAGAATAATTTTAATAAGGCCCGCTAAGATATGCTGAAGAGTTTTCTTTTCTCATTCATCATTTTTTTATCCCAAGCACAAGCGATGGACATAGATTCAAAATTTGTGGGAAGAGTTTTGGGAGTTTCTGATTCAAAGAAGACTGTTCTTATGAATAAGGGACATGAGTCGGGATTAAAAGAAGGGGACCATGCCATTATGTCTCTTGCCAGCGGAGCCGTTGCCCGTGGTTTAGTAGCGAAGCTTTCGCCTTCACGCTCAGTTTGGTCTATCTATCGCTTTTATGATTCAGACAAGCTTATGGCCAACGTCGCACTCACAGTGAAGATCACGGCACCAGCTAAGCTCACAGGTGATGAATCAAAAGCGCTCGGTGCTCTCTCTGAAAATTATGGCGAAAAAACGAGTGAAGCCATTCCTGAAGATCAAGTTTCCACCGGAGTGGTAAAGCAACAAAAAACACTGGCCCGTGGTTTTGAAAAAAATGAAAAGCTAGGGCAGTTTGATAATTCCGATTATACAGCTCTCGACGACAACATGATTCCCCAACCTCTAGACCCCGATCTCGATTGGGCGGCTTTAGATGGCAAAAAAGACTTAGATAAAGTTGACCCATCAATTGACTTTAGTAATTTGAAGTAAAATTTCAAAAAGCTAACAATCCACTGACAATGAAATTTTAACCTCCTGTATTCTATTAACAACAAGGAGGTTTATATGATTAAACCATTTTTAATCGTTCTAATGCTAATCGCTTCTATCAAAATGGGTTTTGCTGATGATCAATGTCATCACAAGAAGTCTGTTGGGCCGGCAAGTGTAAATGAGATAACCACCAATGGTCCATTTACAGAAATTAGAAATCCATCGAGATAGGGGGGAAGGAGCGTTTTATGAAGCTCTTTTTAATTATGGCCCTAATCTCGATGAGTGCAGCACTTCATGCAAAAGAAAATCTCATCTGCGCAGTCCTCAACCAAACGGGAAAAGTCCTTCAAAGGGCTGCGCTTGACCTCGATTCACCCAGACTTTTTACCTCAGAGTTTTACCGAAATGATAGTCGTTCCCTTAATCTTGAAAAAATGAATAACGATACTGTTATCGTTAGTGTTGATGGACCAAATCAGATGCAAAAAATTGAACTTGAAATAGAAAAAATTCAGTCAATTGAAAAGGCTCACTCATTTGGTGTGATGACAGATTTTGATCACGATCGAATCATATGTTACGACATGAAAAGAGAGGACAAAGCGCCTTTCGATTTAGCTTTTTAAAATTAAGAAACCTGAGAGAGAGTTTAAGCCGGATTCTGTCGAGAATCGTCATTCATCTAGTCTTGCCATTACTAACAAGCTCAAGCACCCTACCCGCCTAATTTGAGCTGGCCGCTCTAACTCCTCTTGCGAGAAGACATAGGCCTATTTGGATTTGCACCCCGTAGAGTTTACCTGTTTTCACTACAGCAGGTGTTCTTGCGAACTCAGGATTGGGCCGGCTTTCGCTACCCCCAACGCCTTCAAACCCCTGTACATTCTTTCTGTTGCACTTGTCCTCACCTCGCGGTGGACGGGCGTTACCCGCTACGGTGCCATGTGGTGTCCGGACTTTCCTCCCGCGGTTGCCCGCCGGCGACGATCCCTCTTTCTCAGGTTATTTAGTCGCATTTATGCATCACGAAAAGAGGTTAGTCAATCCGATCTCCTTGTGCTAAAAAGTGGGCCAGTTTAGAGGAGTTAACCATGAGATTTTTGATACTCTTTTTGTTTGTTTTTTCATTGCAAGCACAAGCCAACTTATCCCAATTGGCCCAAGACTATTTAGATAATAGCGTTGATGTTTTAGAGGCCAATAGTGGCAAACAAAAATCAGCATTAGATGTTCAATCTTTTCAAGCGACAAGAACATGGAATCTCACGGCCAGTGGAACCAAGCTCGATGCCAATTCGGAAAGCTCGACAACTTATTCCGTTACTCCTTACGACAGCACTGCCTATTCACTTGGAGTCGCAAAAGCTTTTGAATGGGGAGGAACTCTTTCTCTTTCAAATTCATTAACCAATGTCAAAACAAGTACGTTGGAGAGAAGTGGATTTTCACAAGGACTAAGTTATTCACAAGATCTTGGCAAAAACTTTTTGGGTTCGACATTCTTTAAAGACGTTGCTGTTTTAGAAAAAGCAAGTCGAGCTACAGAATTCGCGCAAGACCAACGAATCCAAACTGGCCTTATCGGTCTCGCTAACTCTTATACGAGTGCTCAACTCAATAAATCACTTTTTGATCTTCAAGGTGAAGCTGTTGAGCGCGCTCAAAAAAGACTTGAACTCATTAAGGGACGTGTTCGCGATGGTCTCAGAGAACAAGTTGATCTGATTCAAGCGCGGATTGCTATGCTGAGTGCCGAAGAGCAGAAAAAGAGTTTTGCGATTGGCCTATCTTCTTCAATGGAAAAAATGGCAGGATATGTTCATCGCTCAGTCAAAGAAAATGAAATTATTCCCTTTCAATTACTCGAAGATAAACGAGGATTACCTGAAGGAGATATTTCAAGCAACTTAACCATTCACGAACTTAAAGAAAGGCTGGATCTCGTTGCTATTCAGAGAGAAAAAACAGATTTGAGTTATTTGCCAGCTATCAATTTAACAGCGGCTGTGACTAATAATGATTATGACCCGAATCGCTCAGAAGCCATCTCAAAAGGTAAACTAGGAGAGTCTCAGAAAGATGTTTCTGCGACCCTTTCGTTGAGTTGGGCGATTGGCAATGCGCCTCAAAAAATTGAAGACCAAAGAGTTGCGATTGACGAGAAATTGTCCATGGCCAAGTCAGAGAAGCTCACCGTTTCTTTAAATGAATCTTCGAAAGAATTTGTAAAACAGATCAAGTTGCTTAATGAAACAGTGGACTCAAGTCGTAAAAGATTAAGTCTTGCGAAGAGTGCTCTCGATGAATACACCAAACTTTATAAGCGTGGTAAGGCTGATCTTGATCAAGTGATTCGCGCAGAAGAAGATCTTATTTTGACTGAAAGATCTTTAGTGCAAAACATTTCTCAGCGTCAGTCTTTACATTTTACGCTTTCTTCACTTTATGGAAATTTAAAAACTTATCTCTTGAAGGAAAAATGAATACTATAATCAAGTTTTTTGTCGATCGACCGGTCATTGTAAATTTGTTAACAGTTGTCGTCTTGTTAGCAGGCATAGTCTCTATGGTGACTCTTCGAAAAGAAATGTTTCCCCCCGTGGAGTTTGATGTCATTTTGATTACTTCAAGCTATCCAGGGACGTCTTCAGAAGACGTCGAAAAGCTTGTGACCATTTCCATAGAGAGAAAACTTAAAGGTGTAGAAGGGATAAAGTCTCTCAATGCCCTTTCTGCCGAAGGCCGATCCATTATTTATCTTGAAGTCAATCCAGACGCCAAGCTTGCTAAAGTTGTTGATGACGTTAAAAGTGCTGTAGATACCGTGGATGATTTACCAGAAGACGCCACGATTCCAGTTGTGACTAGTTTAACCAATAATCAACGTGCGGTAATCAATATTCCTCTTTTTGGTGCTGAAGAGGATGTCCTAAATAATGCAGCTAAAAAGTTGCGAGATCGATTAGAACGAATTCCTCAGATTGCCATTGTTAATCTTCAAGGCTATCGCCCTGATGAAATTAAAGTCACGGTTGATCCCAAAAAATTAGCGTTTCATGAAATCACCATTGATGAAGTTCATAAGGCGATTAAAGAGCGAAACTTTAATTTAACCGCAGGGATGATAGAGTCTGACAGCGGTGACATCATGGTTCGTACTCTGGGAGAGTTCAACTCTTTAGAAGAAATTAAAAGTTTAACTCTTCGTTCAAATACCAGTGGTAGTCGAGTGACAGTTTCACAGGTCGCCAACGTTGTTCGGGAGCCACAAGAAGGCGCTGTTCTTCAGAGAACTAATGGCGAGAGAGCAGTTTTTCTCGAAGTTAAAATCAAAGAAAAATCTGACATCATCGATTCTGTAGAAAAAATTAAACTTGAGACTGATGACTTTTTTAAAACACCTGCTTATTCAGGAATTAAATTCAGATACGCGGATGATCTTTCTTATTGGGTTAATCGTCGTCTTAACGTTTTAAAGGACAACGCTCTGATGGGAATGGTGCTCGTCTTTGGTTGTTTAATGCTCTTTTTAAATTTTAGAACTTCATTCGTGACTTCTATGGGGGCACCGATTGCCTTTATGTTCTCCTTCATTGTGATGGATGCTATGGGCATGACCATTAACTTGATTTCGATGTTCGGCCTTATTTTAGTTTTAGGGATGTTGGTCGATGATTCAATCATTGTTGCAGAACAATTTTATCAAAAACGTGAAAAGGGTCTTAGCGGGCGAGACGCTGCTTTTGCTGCTGCCAGCGAAACAGTATTGCCAGTAATTGGGACTGTCACGACAACGATTGTGGCGTTTGGTTCGCTCTTCTTTATGGGCGGAATCATGGGTAAATTCCTATGGGCGGTTCCTGCTGTCGTTATGATTTGCTTGGCCGGATCACTTTTTGAATGCTTTGTTATGTTGCCTTCTCACTTAGCTGAATTTTGTTCTAAGGGCGAAGCTGAGCGCCATGGACGATGGTACGATTTTCTTTTAAAAGGTTATGGCAAGACTCTCGATTTCGTTTTGAAAAAACCAAAAACGATTATCTTCTCTTTCTTTGTGCTTTTCGTTGTTTCTCTCTTTGTTGCAAAGTCGACTCCTTTTGAACTCTTCCCTGGTGATGATGTTCGTGTTGTCTACTTGCAAATTAAAGGCAAGGTTGGAATTCCGCTCGAGACAACTGATGCGGCCATGACTAAATTGGAAAAAATGGCGCTGGAAAACCTCAAACCAGAAGAGTTTGATCAAGTGAAGACTCAAGTGGGAGTGTTCCTCGGTGATAATGGGCGCAAAACGGGCAGTCATTATGGCTCTCTTGTTGTTTATCTTAATCCTCCAGATGATCGCGAAAGATCTGCTGATCAAATTATTAATGAATTAACAGAACGATCAAAAGTTCTGATTCCTGAATTCGTGGTAACTGTGAAAAAGCTGCAAGGTGGGCCTCCGAGAGGTAAGGATGTTGAAGTCGAGCTGACTGGCGATTCAATTAGCGAATTAAAAGCTTCTTCTAAATTGGTTGCTGCCGAACTTGAAAAAATAAAAGGGGCCTCAGCAATTGAAATTGATTTCGAAGAAGGAAAAGAGCAAATTGTTGTTAATGTTCTCGATTCTGAAGCACGCCGACTCGGTTTATCCACGACTCAAATTGCTCTTGGACTAAGACGGGCCTTTTCCCAAGATTCGATTACTGAAATTCGTGAATCGGATGAAGATATCCCTATAAAAGTTTTGTTGGATGAAGATTCGCGTACAAAAGTTGAAAGTTTACTTAATCTTGAAATTTTAAACAACCAAGGTCGCTCAATTGCGCTTTCTCAAGTTGCCAAGTTAGAGAGAAATCCAGGTGCTTTTATTATTCGACGCTTAAATGGCAAAAGAGTATTCAGTGTTTCTGCCACGCTCGACAGAAAAGTGACCACGCCGGTGAAGATTGTTAAGGATTTTAAACCAGCGTTGGAGCAAGTGCTTTCGGGCTTTCCCAATATTTCTTATAATTTTGGCGGAGAGAATAAAGACACTGAAGAGTCGATGTTTCGTCTTGGAAGAGCAGCTGTGCTTTCGATGATTGCCATTTTTACTATTCTTGTTTTGATTTTTGGCTCTTTGATTCAACCGCTTATTGTTATGTCCGCCATTCCACTTGGTTTGATTGGAGTTATTTTCACTTTTAAACTTACAGGATCTTCACTTGGCTTTATGGCGATGATGGGGGTAACAGCTCTGGTCGGAGTTGTGGTCAATGATTCGATTGTTTTGGTTAACTTTATTAATGAGTACAGAAAAGAGCATCCCGATTTATTGAGTGCTATTTACGAGGCATCACTTTCTCGCTTGAGACCTGTTCTTCTGACGACAATTACTACTGTCGCAGGTTTGCTTCCCTTGGCCCACCCGTGGCTTGGAAGAATAATGAAGTTTGGTCGTTCGGTGGATTCAGATCCATTCTTGCAACCGATGGCCTTGAGTTTTGCCTGGGGCTTGGCATTTGCCACTGCCGTAACTTTAATTTTTATCCCGGCGCTTTATTTGATTGTTGAGAGCTTTAAAGAAAAGAGAGCAAAAAAGAAATTAGGTTCGAGCGTGAGTGGAGATGAGGATACTGTTGCAGCCACTGCAAGCCTCCACTGAGTATCCATTTTCAATTTTTTGAATAGTCGATGTTTCAACGACAAAACGGCATTTGGAACATCGATTGCCTTCTATGTATTGAACAAAATTCCATATTTTATGATACTTGATAACGTAGTCAAAAGTATCACGAGCACTTGGACTTAAGGCTTCGATCAGCGCTTTGATTCGCATTTCAATATGCTCCATATCGCGCATTTCATAACCATCCTCAGAATAGACATCGGATTGAATCTCTTTCAGCGTATTGGCCGATCCTGCAATAAAACTCTCTGCATCTTTAATTGAAGTCGTGCATTCGTCGATGCTCATTAAGAGTTCAAGGCGACGATCCTCTGATTCATCTCGAGCTTCTTTCTCTAGTTTTTTGAATTCTTCTTCAGAGGCTTTGAGTTCTTCTTGTCTCGCAATGAGCTCGCGCTCGCGTAAAGTGCGTTGAAGCTTAATGAAGTCAAGACGCTTCTTATTTTCCTCTATTCGATCCAAATGAATCTTAAGGGCACGCCCCAAGCTCTGCATCTCAATGATATTTTTATGATCTTCGTAAGACACGGTGTTTAATTCCTGATTAAAAAACTTTAAAACATAATAGCTATAACCGTCACGGGTTAATTTGGCTATAATAGTCTGAACTTTGAAAAGGATCAGGATGCGCGGCAATACCTTTGGAAAAATGCTCTCAATTACTAGCTTTGGTGAATCCCATGGCACGGCCTTAGGTGTTGTGGTTGATGGAGTTCCGCCTGGTTTAAAATTTAATCTCAAAGATTTGCAAAGCGAGCTCGATCGTCGCGCTCCTGGAAATATTGAAGGCACGACTGCTCGTAAAGAGCCGGACACCGCCGAAGTCTTGAGTGGAGTCTTTGAAGATCAAACTTTGGGAACCCCCATTTGTGTTATCGTCAAAAATACCAATCAACGAAGCAGTGACTACGAGAAAATTAAGGAAGATCACAGACCTGGGCACGCTGATAAAACGACCATGTTAAAGTACGGTATTCGCGATCATCGCGGAGGTGGTCGCTCTAGTGGTCGAGAGACACTGGCCAGAGTTATTGGTGGTTATTTTGCCCAATTGATGATGCCTCAAATGAAAGTTCGCGGCTGGATGACCAAGCTGGGTCCCTTTGAATCGCGCGATATTTCAAAACTCGATATCAATGGTGATTACGGCCCATACTCATATCCCGATAAATCAAAAAGTGATGAGATTAAAAATTATCTCCTCGATCTAAAAAAGAATGGTGAATCTCGTGGCGGTCAAGTTCGCGTGATGGTTCAAAACTGTCCGATGGGTTTAGGTGAACCTTCTTTTGATAAGCTAAAAGCTGATTTGGCGAAAGCAATTCTCTCCATTGGTGCCGTAGTTGCATTCAGTTACGGTTCAGGAGAAGAGATGGCTGAGCTCGATGGCTCCGTAGTCTCAAAGGATTCAAGTCATTTTGGCGGAATGGAAGGTGGAATTACGAATGGTGATCCCATCGTTCTTAATATTACATTCAAACCGACTTCAACAGTTGGGGACAAAGCGAAAGAGGGAAGGCATGATCCATGTATTATTCCTCGAGCTATTCCAGTTGTAGAATCGATGATTAAGTTAACTATTGCTGACCATTATCTACGTCAGCAAGCATACGCAGGATTTAGCAAGTGAATACCAAGATTAGCAAAACCACATCAGATAATTTAAAAAAAGAAATAGCAAATCTTCCAACAGATTTAATTTTGATCATTATTGATCACAATATTAGCTCGCTTTACTCTAAAGTTTTGAATCTTCAAGAAATTGATGGAAAAAAAGTGATTGTATGGAAAGCTCCAGACGGTGAAAAGGTAAAAAATATAAAAGAATACGAATCATGTGTTGAATATTTTCTTGATAAAGGGATTCATCGCAAGACTCACTTGATTGCTTTTGGTGGAGGTGCAACTTCAGACTTCGCTGGCTTTGTAGCAGCTACTCTGCTTCGTGGTATCAAGTGGTCGGTCATCCCAACCACATTGTTGGCGATGGTAGATGCCTCAATCGGTGGCAAGGTCGCGATCAATTCAAAAGAAGTTAAAAATCTTATCGGTGCTTTTCATAAGCCAGAACATATTTGGATGAATTATAAATTTTTAGAAACCCTTCCTCCTGATGAAATGAAGAGCGGTAAAGGGGAAATCCTAAAGTACGCACTTTTAGAGAAAACGATTCACGATCTTGTTCAAAGTGATTCACCAATGGAAGAGATCATCAATGCTTGTGGAACTTTTAAATTAAATTTAACGGAAGAAGATTTTCAAGAGACAGGAAAAAGAAAAATTCTTAATCTTGGTCATACTTTTGGTCACGCCCTTGAAAAAATTTACAACCTCTCCCATGGCGTCGCCGTTCTTTGGGGAATGGCCGTGATGGATATTATCTACAACAATAGTAAAAATCTTAAGACGATTAAAGAGTTGAAATCAAAACTCAATATCGAGGAAGAGAAGTCTCCGTGGATTAAACGCGATTTTCCAATGGATAAAATCATTGAGTTGGTTAAAAAAGATAAAAAAATGGTGAGCAACTTTGACCTCGAGGTCATCATTGTTCATGAAATAGGGAAACCGGAAATAAAAACTGTCGATCTCGAGACATTGGCCAAAGATGTGAGCAAAGTTCAAGATGAACTCAAAAACCTTAGCTTATAACGTAATAGCTGGACCGATTTCTAAGCATCTTGAAGTTCCGACTTCAAAGTCACATGCCAATCGCGCATTGATCATGGCAGCAATAATTCCAGGACCAGTAACTGTTGAAAATCTTCCCCAATCTGAAGACGTGGAATGGATGATTAAAAGTCTCGTTCAAATCGGCCTTGTGATTGAACGATTCGACTCCAATGTCAAAATTGAAAATTCCTTTCCAGAATGTGAAACAGTCGACAAGACTATCCATTGTGGTGAAGGTGGAACGACCACGCGTTTTCTCGCGGCGATGTTGGCGAGAGGACAGAAAAGATATGTGCTCGAACCAGAAGGCCCGATGCGCGAGCGTCCCATGGAAGATCTCATTGAGTCTCTTGAAAAATTGAATATTAAAATTTCTCAAAGTGATCAAGAGTGGCTCACCATTCAAGGTCCTTATGATCAAAGCATAAGAGACATTGAAATTTCCTGTGCCAAATCCACACAATTTGCCTCGGCCCTCGCCATGGCCCTTTACGATCATAAAAATAAAGTGATTCCAACAGATCTTCACTATTCAAAAGATTATTGGGAAATGACGCTCGATTTGATTAAGCAAAAAAAGAAAAAACATTACCGAGTACCAGTTGATTTTAGCTCTCTCTCCTATCCTATCGCTCTGGCTTTTGTGACAGGTGAAGTATGGGTGGATAATTGTCTCGACCGCGATATTTTTCAAGCTGATGCTTCGCTGGTTGATTATATTGGAAATTTAGGTGGCTTGGTCCGATGGACCAATAAGGCTCTCTACGTTGGAAAAGTTGCGGGCTTCTCCGGCCTTGATGTCGATTGTTCCACTCATCCTGATTTGGTACCAACGCTTGCTTATATCGCCGCTCACGCTGAAGGCGAAAGTCATTTCTCCCATGTTAAAATCTTGCGGCACAAAGAAAGTGATCGCATTGCTGAGGTTCAAAAGATTCTCGCTCATTATGGCGTTAAAAATTTCTATGATGAATCTAAAGATATTTGGACCATTACTGGCGGTGTAAAAAACACATCCGCTTTTCAATATTCTCCGCCCCGCGATCACCGAATGGTCATGACCGCCTATCTTTTTATGCGAACTCATCAAGGCGGAACGATTGAGCATCCAGAGTATGTGAAAAAGTCGTTTGCCGATTTTTTTGAAGCCTTAGCGTGACATAAGAGATTAACGACAGGTTTTTTTAGAATTACTCATCAGTTCAAGTTTTTCTTTTTTGTATTGATCAATTTCCTCTTGCGACCACTCCCGGTAGGGATTTGCAGCATTCGGGTTTAAGTTCGTTATATTGAGCTCTAATTTCTCGTTTAACCAATCAATCAGTTTAGAATGATAAGACATGACAGCTCCGCCACTTTCATGAGGAGAATCCCAGCGCCCAAGTAAGGAATCGCCAAAGTGAAATTCACTTACTTTGTCCTTATAGAAATGTCTAATAACAGGATGGAGAAAAGCCGCACAATTGGTATCATTGGGATCAGATGGCCCAAGAAAGGTGAGTGAAGATTTGTCAAAATGTTTAAAACCAAACTCAAGCGTGAGCATGAGAGTGTGTTTATTCTTATCTTTTGTTTTTTCAATAAAGCCGACAGGAAGCTCTTGGGAGACAGTATAGCTTTTACGATCGTCTGAGAATTCGATTTTATCTCCTAGAAAACCATACAATTGAAAAAGGGCAGCAGAAAGAGTGAATCTTTCATAGAGATTTTTGAAAAAAACTTTTTCATCAAAATTGCTAAATTTAATATTCTCTAAATCACGATTTTCAAATTTGTGTAAAAGAATATTGGCGAGTGATCTGATATTATACCTAAAACCATGAATGAAGCCGGAAGCTGATGTTCGATCAATCGCTTGCATCGATCCACCAATGAAATAGAGATGGGGAACATTCACTGATTCCCAAGTTTCATTGAGCAGGGGATACTTTGAATTTTGTTTTGCCTCAGGCTTTATTGAGTCATCAAACATTTTTAAATTAATCCAATTGAAGCCTGTGCAATTAATAATTTCATCATATTCTCGTGTCAATTCGAGGGAGCCCGGTGGATTCGAATCGGGATAATCATAAGTGTGATTTGTTCGAAGTGTTCCATTTGGGAGTTTTTCAATTTTTTTAACTTTGGGTCGCAAAACAGCATGCAGCGATTTGAGTTGATAGAGATCGAAGATATTATTATTAACCGCTCTAAGATCTCCCACAAAGTGAGTTTCCCAGGCCATTTTTACAGGATGCTTAATCAGGACATGGACAAAGGCCGCCACTGAAGAGAGGTAATCTGCCGTTTCAAATGCAGAGTTCCCACCACCTAAAACAGCAATCCTCTTATTTTTATAATGTTCTAAATTAAGTGATTGTTTTGAATATGGTGTTGTGTGCTCTATTCCTTCAATTTCTGAAGGGCTAACTTCAGAAACAGCACCTGTTCCCATGAGAAGCACAGAACAAGTATAGATTTGGCCGTCAGTGAGTTTTACTTCAAAAAGTTCGTTGTTTTTCTTCACCTGCTCAACTTCTGAAGAAAATTTAATATTTAGTTTATGTTGAGTCCCAAAATCATTGAGATACTTGTAGAGAACGTCCGCATGAGGAAAGAGTTCATCAGAGTATTTGGTTAATCTGAGATTCTTATCATGGGACAAAAGAGAATTCCAATCGTGTCTCATATTGAATTCATCTTCCTGAAAGAAATTGTTTTTTTTGTTTATCGATATTAACTTTCTGTGAATGGGAAATTTTTTAAAAAAGGCTCCAGAGCTTTGTCCTTTTTCCAAAATGACATAATCCATTTTGTTGGACTTTAGAAAGTAGCCCATTTGTAAGCCACCTGGCCCAGCACCAATGACAATATATTTTTTATAGATGCTATTCATTAGCTCCTCGGAATTTTTTTTGAAAAAGGGAGAAGTTTTACTTCTTCAAAACAATTAAAATAGGGGTCATTTTGAATAAAGGATTGGGCCATTTCAAAATTAACATCTAAAAAATAAACGATCTGTTGATAGGGATCAGCTTCTGTTTCAACGATGCCTGCAAAAGAAATATTCTTCTCATTTTGAGCGATATACCGAAGGTGAGACTCTCTTGATTTCAAGAGAGTGGGCAACTTCTTTTGATCTATAGTGCAAATAATCATGACTTGTGATTGCATTTCAACTTTCTTTTATGAGTTTAAACTTGTCCTATTATATACTAACATTGTTGTAGGCAAAACAGAGAGGATTGGATGGGTGTTATACAGAAAAGAGAATTCAAGACGTTTAAGGAGTTCTATCCCTTTTACTTGGTTAAACACAGCAAAGGTTGGACAAAAAAATTGCATTTTATTGGAACTTTTTTTGCTATTTGCATTTGGATTTATGCAATTGTGACAAGACAATGGTTGTTCATTCCACTCGGGCTTGCTGTCGGTTATTTTTTTGCTTGGTCTAGCCATTTCTTCATTCAAAAAAATATTCCAGCCACTTTTCAAAATCCGATTTTAGGATTTCGAGGCGACTTTTATCTATTCTACGAATTGCTTACGAGGAAAAGAGATTTTCAAGACGAGAAAATTGATCAAATTTAAATTTATGTTAAAAAGTTAAGTATGGTGGGGCATTGCGGTCACTTTATGAACAGGCCATGAATAGATCATATGTTATTGATTTTATAAGGAGATGTTCCAATGATAAATACCTTGATCTCAAAAAGTTTTTGCAAACAAATCAAGATAGAAACCATTCGATCAATTCTTTATCTCGTAGATTTTTAGTAAGTCGATTTGTAATAAGAAAGAAGCAATATGAAGAGGGTGTAAAACGATCATATCAATGTAATAAATTAGTGGTCGATACTAAAATCATTAGAGAAATTTCCAATTTACGGAAAAATGGTCAGTAATTTGAAAAGATTGCATATTCTCTCAACTCGAAAAATGCACCTACTAAAAGTGGTAAAGGTAAATGGCATGCTAAGACAGTTCGGGAAAACGTTCTTAAAATGCAAAATTAATAAGCTTCAATCAAGTAGGAAAAGTTAATAACGGGAATCCCCATTGAAATTAGGTTCGGTTTAACAGAGTTTATCGTTGAAATTATAGTATTAACGGAGGGAGTATATGCAATTGTTGCAAATACAGGGTGATTACGATCAGTATCAGTGGTGTCAAATAATATGTCTAGAAACTTTTGGCTACCTATACCAAGTCTTATAACACCCAAGTGATAACTCATTGGAGGAATCTTCTCTAGAAGTTCTAGGCGAACCTTGCTTAGAACTTGAGGGACATTGTTTAGGCTTGAACTTAAAGATTTTCCTACATACAAATTCAAATCCATTATTGTTGCTGAAGTTGTAATTGCTGTTGTCGGACTTGCTTTGTTTGGGTTTAAAAAAATGTTGAACAAATTTCCGATGGAAAGAGCCTTGCCATTGAGGTGGTCAGCAGAAGTTCTAATTTCGCTATGTACGGCAACAATTAACGTATAAGGGAAAAAATCGTAGTACCAATTAGTTGGATCGTCTCCACTTGTCCTCTGTGATGAGTATTTAGATGGATCAGGAGCTTTTGCCTTTAATCCTACACGATTGAATTGTGTTTGAATCCCAGGAACTGAATATTGATGTGTTGAGAGCTTTGCACGAACATTAGGGCCAAGGTTATCATCATGCAAATATATGGTATCAATTTCACTATCAGAAAGATTTACCATACCATTTTGCAAATTAGTTAGTTTTGCTTCTCTGAATCCTGAAATACAAATTGCGTGGCCGTTACCATTTATAGCTCCCAAAGCAATAACTGGATACCCTGATCTGATAAAAGAAGCACAATTACTAGCAAATCTTTCTGTAGAAAAAAAAGCGCTGGGTTGATCTCCTGTTAGTACCATTGGAGTTAGACCCATTTCTTTAATGGCATCGCAAATTTGATGAACATTTAAGCCAGAATTTGGAAAAACAGGTAAGCCAAGATTAATGTGTTTTGTTGCAGCCTTTGTTATCTGAGCAGTTGTTGGAACTGCATGGTATTCATCAAATGCTGAGGAATGTAAAGCTGACCAAAGTGCAACTGTTGCGCATGCACCAACACCTGTGTCTTGTTGTTGCCAAGAAAGGCCTTCTACGCACAGTGAGATACCCGATAGATGCACGTGATAATTCCTGAGAGCTCTGATTCTTTGGTGAGATGTTGATAGGTCTGGGTACCATTTTAAAACGGTGTTTCCAAAAGGAGCTACTGTTATAGGTCTGATTACAGAGAAACCAAGATAGGAATCTTGGATTTCTTTGCAGACTATGCTGTCTTCACCTAAAAGTTTTTCAAGCTTCTGTCTGTCGATATCGCATGAAAAAAAATGAATGCGCTTGCAAGAGTTTGGGTAACCTCTTGAGCTTGTAGAATAGAAATTAGCAAATTCAGAAAGGTAGTCTTTATCAAAATAATGAGGTTCAATTACAATTGATTTAGCACCTAAATCTTTTAAGTAACATTTGATGTAATTCCCTTGAGTAGAACCTTGAAAATCATCAAGAATATTAGCTTGTTGAAAATCTTGTATTTCTAAGGGGAGTGGTTGATGAAACACTTATTTTATTAACTTGTTTAGAATCTCTAAAGATATTGGCGTTTCAAATGGCTTAATTCTGTCATTGAAAGATTTAATCCTCTCAGAAATATCTTTTACATCAGAATTTAGATCATCTGACTTAATTTCACCCAATGGGTTTTGCCATTTGTTCTTAGGCAATGTCCATAAGCTGAATTCTGTTTCTGTAGTGGTTGCTGCTAAAATCATATCGGTGTTTTTACACTCACTCTTTCTCATTTTAAAGCCCCCCTATAGCTATTATCGGTCTTGTCCCAATTTTTGTTAGCTCAAGAAGTATTTGCCGTCTCACTTATATTGTACAACATGGACTATAATATAGTCTATTTTATAGTTTTTGTTTTAATGGTTGGTGTCAATTGTTCAATAATATTAGTGGGATATTGAATAATTTGTCAGATGCAGAAGCAGCGAGAGGCTATATTATAGTTCCAAGGGAGCTCATAGAGGGCCTTTTGAGCATTTGCAGAGAAAATGCCAGTGCAAAACTAGACCAGCTGCTCAATGAGCATTTGGCAGATTATTCAAAAGAACTGTCTCCAGACGACAAGCTGTTACACCTAGTAATTAGGCATCAAAGGAAGAAATACAAAATATCTCAAACAGCTCTTGCAAGCAGAGCAATGGTTAAACAACCGGATATTTCGGAATTTGAAACGAATGGTACCTCAGGGTTTGAAAGAGATCGTAAGCAGAGAATTATAAATGCGTTAAAAGAATTAATTAGCGAAAAACTCGCAAAGCAATAATCATATAAAAGTCGACTCTATTCCTCGGCCAATATTTTCTATCATTCACTGCGTATAAACCCAATTTATTGGCCGATATCAATCGAGGCCGATAGGTTTGAAATACACACACTTAGTCATATTTTTTACGGAGGAATGTATGATTAGAAATTTTAGGTTTAAAACGGGAGAACTGCCTCGAAAATGCGTTTCTAGAATCGTCAGACACCTTGATCGTGTAGGCCGAAATAGGGATCAGGTGAGATGCAGGAATTCAAAAGGCTTTCTTTATTGCTTTGCGATAAAGAAAATCAACTCGAAAAGTTTTGAGGCTTGGGTCGCTGGACCTGACAACAATCAAGAAAGATGGACTAGAACAATTTTTGTACATGTCCGAGTCACTGAAAATGAATTTGAGCAACCTCAGATTGATGTTATCTCAAGAGATGGAGCGACAAGCTACGAATGCGCTATGAAGGTAGCCAAGCATGCCATCAATAAAATAGAGAAAAGTTTAGAAAAAAAGCCTCTCAAATTCGACGATGGTTTGGATAAGAGCGATTGGGATGGATTCTTCTTATCTCATAGTGGAAAACATGACCTCTGGGACGATTTTGACGAGGTATTTGATAAAGCCATCTCTGAAAACTACTTCCCCAAAGAGTTTAAAGAAGTATGTAGAGAAATTGGATTTAATATTGAGCGTTGTCATCGAAAAACAAGCTCGACCAGTACTCAATTTCCTCAGATGTAATTGGTATAAAGCTCGCTGATAGATAATGTCTTTCGCAGCCATGATAAGGGGTTTCTAAACCAATATAGCCCTTTATTCTGATTGGAACTGAAGTTTCAAAATCGTGCCCACATCCACGGCATTTATGAACCGTTGGTTGTATTGGATATTTTGCGATCCATTCTTCTTTGCTGGTTTCGACGTATATCATAGGTCTATTATAATTGCGCGTTGCAGCAAGACCAATACTATGTGCGTTGTATGTAATTAATTATTAGAAGATTGTGGAAATGTGCAATCTTTGAATACACTGAGACCATAGATCTAAACCTGATATCGATATGTTAAGTGTAGAGCAATGGATAGCTTCTCATTGTTTGGTTCAATGAAATTTTTAGTTGGTATTTTGCTTGTGAAAAAATTAAGCAGATCTTTTTTGTTCAAACGCGAAGAAAACTTTTTTGTGAAGAGATTGTTTAAATCAAATTGACAATTAAATATATGGAATATTTTTACAGGCAAAAATTAGTCTCATATTAAATTATTAATTTCTGAGCAGGTGGATTTTTTTTGGTGGGACCAGTAGGACTTGAACCTACGACAACCCGGTTATGAGCCGGGGGCTCTAACCAACTGAGCTATGGTCCCTTGAGCCTAAAAGTATGAAAATAGTAAAAGTTGTTATAGCCTTAGTGAATAAATTTGTCCACGAACCTTGATGACGCGGTGATTAAAATGGCTACGGCATTTTCTTATTCAGCTACAGGAAATACCTTTCTTGTTTTCGATAATAGAGAGCTTGCGCTCGATCCTAACGATGTTAAAAAATGGAATCAATTAGCAATTAAGCATCATGTCGATGGCATCATTTTTCTTCAAAAATCGGACGGTTTTGATTATGAGATGGTCTATTTAAATGCTGATGGTCACAAAGAAGTCATGTGTGGAAATGGAATGCGCACTCTAGGGCAATTTGCCTTTTTACAGCTGGGGCTAAAACCCGGAGCTGATCATTGTTACAAAGTGAAGACGGCCAATGGAGTTTATCGAGTGCGGCCTCTTGATCCACTAAGTGTTGAGATGAGCGAAATTTTTGATGAACAAAAAATTGTTGTTTCAGATCTCTATTCTCCAGCTAAAAAAAGTTTTTATATTAATACTGGTGTTCCTCACACAATCTTTGAAGTGGATGAAGTTAAGAGCTTAGACCTCGCTAAGATCGCTCCTCCTATTCGACATGATAAGCGATTCGAAAAAGGATCTAATGTTAATTTTTTCAAAATTATCGGATTCAATGAAGTTGAATTGCGAACTTTTGAGAGGGGAGTTGAGGGCGAAACCAAATCTTGTGGTACAGGTGCAACGGCGACTGCGCTTGCTTGTGCTCGACTTCTCGGTTGGACAGAGAGAGTAAGGCTTAATACTCCAGGTGGTATTCTCGATGTTACATTTGATGAGAATTTTAAAAATGTTTGGCTATCGGGTGCTGTGACTTTGGTTGGACAAATTACTTTTTAGATCCAAATCTTTGTTCAAGAAACATTAATGGTGAAAATTTTTGGCCTAGAAGAATTCCGGCAGTCACTCCCAGCGAATTTGCCAAAACGTCCCACCATTCAAAATCGCGACTTACACTAGGCTGAATAAATTCAATTCCTAATCCCCACAAAAAACAAAAAGTTCCGACATAAAAAAGCCAAGAAGGTTTGATTAGTGAGCAGAGATAAAGACTCAATAAGAGATAACTTGTAAAATGAATGAGTTTATCCAAATTGGGGATCTGATCTACAGGAGCTCCATCAGGTGGAGTCAAAGAGCCGACAGTTATCCCGACCAACAAAAGGATGGCACCAGTAATCCAAATTGAGCTAAAACGAAATTGACGGATCATAATCATTTCCAATTACATGAGACAATAATAAACTAAACAGAATGAAAGTGATAATTTCTTTATTGTGCCTCTTTTTAATACACGACGTGCACGCTCGGCTTTTCATTGATGTTGAAATGAATGCTAAGCGAGTGATTGACCAAAACCTTAAACTTGCCAGCGAAGTTCATGTAACCAAAGAGATTTTTGATTCTTCTCAAATCGTTGAAGTCGTCATGAGAAACGGCTATCGCCTTTTAACTCAAATTGAATTCTTGAATGATGCCCAGGATACCCAATTTATAGGTCCGACTCATTTTTTGAAGATGCGGTCTAAAATTGTAGATCCTCAAGGCAAGTCTTCAGACAGTGAAAGCCAAATTGAGAAAATAATTGAACTCGGTGGCATCAAAGACATCGACATCAAACATAATGATCTTCAATTCACGATCAAAATCAGGCCATATTTAAAATGAATTCGAGAGTTCGAGCAGATGTCGGATTAGTGGAGAGAGGACTTTGTAAAACCCGCAGTCAGGCATCTCAGTTAATTGATCAAGGCGTCGTTTGGGTTGGCGATCAACTTGTTAAAAAATCTTCTCAGTCAGTTGATAGTGAACAATTAAAAATTATCAAAGAAAACATGTACGTCAGTCGAGGGGGAGATAAGCTTGAAGGCGCACTAAAAAAGTTAGGTCTGAATCAGTTGCAAAATTTAGTTGCCGCAGATGTTGGTGCTTCTACTGGTGGCTTCACTCAATGCCTTCTCTCTCAAGGTGTTTCAAAAGTTTATTGTATTGATGTGGGACATAGTCAATTGAGCCCCGATTTAAGAGTTGATTCGCGAGTCATCAATCTAGAGGGTGTGAACATTCGTTATGGAATTGAGCTTCCCGAGAAAGTTGATCTGGTTGTTGCCGATTTAAGTTTTATTTCGCTTAAATTAGTTTTAGAAAAAATGTTTGAGCTGCTCAAAGAGAATGGCCAATTGCTTACTCTGGTTAAGCCCCAATTTGAAGTCGGCAAGGGCGGGGTTGATAAAAAGGGAATCGTAAAAAGTGATGAATTGAGACTGGAAGCACTGCTTTCTTTGCGAGAATTTTACCTTGAACATAAATGGCCGATCAATGCTGTTTGTGCTTCACCGATCCTAGGCAGAGATGGAAATAAAGAGTACTTTTTTTACAGCAAATTGAATGAATACAAATGTATTGAGACTTCGGAGTTTAACGAATTATGAAAAAGGTTTGTGTATTTTGTGGTTCTAGTATGGGCAAAGATCAGGCCCTCGTTGATTCTGCTCAACAGCTAGGTGTCTCTCTCGCTCAAAAAGAAATTGGCTTGGTTTATGGCGGAGGTTCCGTTGGTCTCATGGGTGTTATCGCCGACTCAGTTCTTGAAAATAAGGGACAAGTTTGGGGAGTGATTCCGAAATTTTTAGCCGATTGGGAAGTTGCGCATAAGGATCTGACTCATATGGAAGTTGTTGTGAGTATGCATGAGCGAAAGAAGCGCATGTATGATCTTTCAGATGCCTTTTTGGTTCTTCCCGGGGGCATAGGCACTTTGGATGAATTTTTTGAGGTTCTCACCTGGTCTCAGTTAGGGCTCCATCAAAAGCCCATTTATTTGATTAATGAAAGTGGCTTTTATGATGCAGCTGTGCAGCATCTTAAGCATATTCATGAACAAGGTTTTCTCTCTAAGAAGCATCTCGATCTTGTTCGTGTAAAAAGCAGCTGCGAAGAAGCAATAACTGACTGGATGAGCATGTAGTTTTCTGGACGTTTTCGTTCTCTTCAACTAAACTCAATGCAAAAATAGCACCTTACAGGAGTTCAAATGACTCGCATAGTCGCTTTCGGAGCCTTTTTATTAGGCTTAGTTCTGGTTCTCAATCTTCGTCATCAGCAAGCTGGACATGTCATGCATGGAGAGTCTGGTGAAAGCAAAAAAATAGAGCGTTTTGATTTTGAAAAAACAAAACAAGAACACGAAAAACATGTCGCAGAACATGCACGTTTAACAGCTCCCGCTGAAGTCGTTGAAAAAGTTGAAGTTAAAGTTGAAGGGCCACTTGTTGAACTCACAACACCTGAGTTGCAGAGAGGAAGTGAGCTTTATAAAAAGTGTATTGCTTGTCACGGCAGTGATGGCAATGGGAAAAAAGCACAGAATGCTCCACGGATTGGTGGTCAGTACGACTGGTACATCACTCTTCAATTGAACAACATAAAGAATAAAGTGCGAATCAATAAAGTCATGGATCCTTTTGTTTCTCGTCTTTCAGAGCAAGATATGAAAGATCTTGGGTCTTACGTTTCAAAAATTCCTTGGAATCATAAGTAGTATGCCTCTTTACTCTTTTCATGGTGATCAACCTGAAATTGGAGAGGGAAGTTTTATTGCCCCTTCTGCTGATGTTATCGGCAAAGTCAAAATCGGAAAGAATGCCAGTCTCTGGTACAACGTAGTTGCTCGCGGGGATATTAATCGAATTGAGATAGGCGACAATACCAATGTTCAAGATCTCACGATGTTGCATGTTGATTTTGATCTTCCTTGTCTGATTGGTAAAAATGTAACCATTGGCCACAATGCTATCATTCACGCTTGTACGGTCGGTGATCATTGTTTGATTGGCATGGGAGCTATTATCCTCAATGGCGCTGTCATCGGAGAAAATTCAGTTGTGGCGGCAGGCAGCGTTGTTCCTCCCGGTAAATCGTTTCCCTCAAATTCAATGATTATGGGCTCGCCGGCTAAGGTTGTAAGAGAATTAACTCCTGAAGAGAGAAACAAATACGGTCAACATTTTCAGTCATATATCAAAGCAAAAGATCGATTTTTAAGTGCCGAAGGCCTAAAGAGAATTGATTAGGCTTAGCGTTACAAAATTTTACAGACAACTAACAAAAATGTGATCTAAATCATCCAAAAGATATGGCATTGTCATATGATGACAGTCACAATAATGACAAAATGAACTCGAGAGAGGAGGATTTATGAACTTAGAAATTACATTGCGTCACTTAGAGCACACTGAAAATATTGATGAAAAAATCCGTGAAAAAGTGGAACGCATTTCTCGCAAGCTAACTCCGACGGCCAATCTTCATTGGACTTCTTGGGTTGAGCATGATGAACATTATTCAACATTATTGGCCCATGATGCGGGCAAAGAATATTTTGCAAAGGCATCATCAGACAATCTTTATAAAACAATTGATCTCGTGATTCAAAAATTGGAAGCACAGATTGCTCATCATAATCACGGTTAAAAAAGGACGATAAAATGGAAAATGCAGAAATGACAGAATACAAAAACGATCTTCTTGGCAGAAAAGAAGCTTTAACAAAAAGAATTGAGCAATTAGAATTAGACAAGCAAAGATCAAGAGCTCCGCTTTCAGCTGATTCTGAAGAGCAAGCGGTCGAGTTGCAAAACGATGAAGTTGTTAATGCCCTCGATGCGATGGAAGTTAATGAGTTAAATTTGGTAAATCTCGCTCTCAAAAGAATTGAGGATGGAAATTACGGCGAATGTGCCTCATGTGGAGAAGCAATCTCTGCCAATCGCTTAAAGGCAGTTCCTTTTGCTACAACTTGTATCAACTGCGCCAAATAATTTATAAAGCCAAGGATTAGGCATGAAGTTTTTAGCATTTGTTCTTTCGATGACACTTTTGCTTTCGGCATCGGCTGCTGAAAGCAAAAAAAAGTATAACACCACCAAGCAAGCGATGGATGACATCTTTCAATCGTTTGTGAACCTCATTCCTTACTCGACAGATGAGATGAAGTGGAAAGATCCAAATGCTAGGGCTTATATTCAAGGCAATCTCTCCAAAATATCTGAAGCTTTTAAAAGTGCGAAGCATTTGAGTGCTATTAATTTGCCTGGCTTTCGCCCAAGCTTTGATGTGGTGAGAGAGCATCTTGAAGCGACAATTGATGCTTTTAATTCGAATCATAAGATCTTTGCGAGAACCAGACTGAAGGCGACGACTCAGATTTGTCTGAGCTGCCACTCTCAGCTGCCTCAGAATAAGTCTCAGAGTTTAATGAAGTTGGTTTCACAAAAAACTCGTAATGATTTTGCCACTGATTTTGAGTATGCTGAATTTCTCTTTTTAGTGAGAGATTATCCTAAGGCCGTTCGTTATTATGACAGCGAAATTCAATCTCGAATTAAACTTAATAAAGATCTTAAGAACATTCATAACAATGAAGACTCTCATTATTTAGATTTCTCGATCGAGCAATCATTGCGCAAAGTTCTAACAATTTATACGAAAGTAGATTATGCACCTCAAAAGGCGATAGACTTTCTTGATGGATATAAAAATCAACCTGAATTTAATGCTGGCTTAATAAAAGAATTGAACCTTTGGATTAAGGATCTTAAAACTTGGCAGGCATCAAAATTTGATAAGAAATTAAAAAATAATAAAGAACTAGACGCTTTTATTGCTAAGCACTTGGCAAAATTTGAAAAGACTCCCGCGACTGCTGGGGGTAATGATGTCACATTGCTCATCGCGAATGGCGCACTTTACTCATTCTTAAATGCACATGCAAAGTCAGACAAAGTACCAGAGGTTCTTTTCTGGTTGGCCGAAACGGATAAAGTTCTCAATCAAAGTTACTTTTTTTCGCTTTCAGATATTTATCTAAGAGAGTGTGTTTCCAATTATCCAAGAAGCCCTTTTGCTAAAAAATGCTATAAGAGCTACGAAGATAGTATTTTCTTTGGATACACTGGTTCAAGTGGCACGCACGTTCCTAAAGAAGAACTTGAGAAACTAGAAAAACTCAAATCTTATCTTGAATAAAATCTAAACGACATTCATTAATAGGATTACTGAAGCGACTGGTAATCCTATGATGACTGTTCCTAATAATGTAAAAAAGAGAATCTCATCGAGAGAGAGCTTTCTCTTAGTGACAGCTTGGTCCTTGTTGTCCATAAAAATGAATCATCCTTATTATAATTGTTCCAACGCCGAAGCTTATTAACAAAACGGAAGTTAATCGAGGAACACGTTGGGCAAGCGGGTTAAGAAAGCGTCTAATAATTGATGGTGCGATCACGAGCGAAGGTACTGTGCCAAGCCAAAAGGCCAGCATGGCGAGGGCCGAAAGAATGGGAGATTGGAGCAAGCTCACAGCGAAAACGGCACCATAAAGAAAACCACATGGCAGAAAAATCGATAATGAGCCAAGCCCGATCGACTTCAAAGAACCATTTTTAAGACTGAAAAAAAACTTCCAGCTTTTGTTCATTTGATTCTTCGCAAATGAAGGTAGAGAGATGTCCAAGCTTTTCTTTTTCCAGACGACCACTCCCCAATAAATAAAGAAGAGGCTCATAAAGACACTAGAAAAAATAAAGAGGTTTTTCGGTAAGACTTGAATCTGAATTTTGCTGCCAATCCAGCCTGATAGAAAACCTAAAAGGACATAGGAAAAAACTCGGCCTATTTGATAAAGAAAAATTCCACTTTTCTTTTCACCAGAAGCGGCCAAGGTGAGTCCTCCGCACATTCCCGCACAGTGGAGACTTCCCCCCAGACCGGTTAAGAATGCTAACCATGGGATGGCCCAGAGTGATGCTTGATGAATATTATTCAAGTGGTCCAACAAGTTTGATATCCCTTTTTTCTATAACTTTAATAATGCCATTTTCTTGTACATCAATGAGCTCTACTGGAAAGGTCAGTGAACCGTGATCGAGAACATCCTGAGAAAAGCGAAAAAAGACATTGCCCTTAGTGTGGCCATCTTTAATAAACGTAGGATTTTGCGGCATAACAATATTAATTTTATCGGCAAGATCTGAATTCACTGCCCTAATAGATAAATTAATAGGTGCAGTACCGGTATAGTCGAATGTTAATTTATAGTGGTTTACGATTTCATCAGGATTGCCCTCTCGCTCAATTCGCTGAAAAGGCGAGTGGCTACCGCGCAAAAAGGTCACCCGTAGATCAGCGCTCTTTGAAAGAACAAAAACAAAAGTAGTTGCAATCGCAAAGATCAATGTTAAATAAATGGCCGATCGTAAATGGAATGTTTTCTTCTCTTTTCCTTCAAAGCCTAGTTCAGAGTCGTAACGAATGAGTCCTGTGGGTTTACCCACTTTGATCATGACTTCATCACAGGCATCAATACAATTGGTACAAGCGATACACTCAAGCTGGGTGCCGCGACGAATATCAATACCCGTTGGGCAAACTTTCACGCAGTGATAGCAATTGATACAATCGCCTTCATTTTCTTTTGGCACTTCAGCTGAACGGCGAGGCTCTCCTCTTTTGGCATCATAACCAACAACTAAAGAGCTTTGATCCATCATGACACTTTGAAATCTTCCGTAGGGACAAGCGATGATACAGAATTGTTCACGAAACCATCCAAAATCAAGAATGATAATTCCGGTAATGACGAGCATCGTGATAAAAAGATGCATGTGCTCCGCTGGTGGATTCAAAGTGATGGAGAAGAGCTCTCTTGCTCCGACGAAATAGCCGATAAAAGAATGGGAAATATGGAGTGAGACAATTATATATAGTGTCCATTTGAGGGATTTTTTTAAAATTTTAGAAAGTGTCCAGGGTGCTTGATCGAGCTCTTTGCGAGCTCTGGCTTTGCCTTCAATAAAGCGTTCAATTTTGCGATAAATGGCGTCGATAAAGACAGTTTGTGGGCAGGCCCATCCACACCAAACTCTTCCCCAGATACTTGTGATGAAACCTAAGGTGAATACAAATCCCAGAAGAACAAGGACGAGCATCGGAGCATCGTGGCCGTAAAAAGTGGAACCAAAAAAGACGAACTCTCGCTTAGGAATATCGAGGAGAATAATTTGTTTACCTTTGAAATGAATCCAAGGAACAACCATATAGAGGAAAATGAGAAACCAGAAAAAGAGTTGTCTCTTATCTTTCCATTTTCCTTTGACGTCTTCAGGGTAGAGGTAAACGCGGTGACCAGATTCATCAGTGGTCGCTAGTCTTTCTTCATGGAGTTCAAATCTATTTTTATTCATAAGATTGAGTATACCAAAAAATTGACCACGATCTTTGATCGTGGTCAAGCTTAGAAAAAAATTACTCTTGAATCAACTCACCTTGAGGTTCTTTTCCTCCGGCGGCGTTTGTGTTTTTAAGAGTAGAAACGTAAGAAACGGCAGCCATAATATCTTCTTTAGAGAGAACTTCTCCCCAAGCCGGCATCCCGTTTTCTTCTACACCGGTGAAAACGACGTGGTAAAGAGCTTCCGGATTTACTTGCTTAACGTTAATCCAATAGGAATCTGTTAAGTTCGGACCAATATCTCCGAGACCGCCTTCTTTGTGGCAAGAAGCACAGTTTTCATTAAAGACTTCTCGTCCCTTATTCACACCATCATTAGAAGCAATCCAAGAATTGTACTCATCATTGCTAAATCCGCCACTCTCTGCAGCAGCTTTTTCGCGAATTTGCTTAACCATGGCCATTTCTTGATTGTATTCATCTTTAAGCGATGGAGCGCCTAGAAATTGGTAATACATAATGTAAAAGAAAGCGAAAACGATTCCTCCTACAAATGTCCATACCCACCATGAGGGTAGAGGAAAATCAAATTCTTGGATTCCATCGTAATTATGATCGAGCAGTAATGTTTTCTCCTGCTCATTTAAAATTTTATTTTCGTTACTTTCTTGACTCATAAAGAGCTCCTTCTTCAAAAGGGAGATTTTCCGCTTGTTTTAATTTTTGACTAGAATCCTTACGGAGCACCAAATAAAGTGCTCCAATAAAGATTGTTATAAAAAGAAACATGATCACAATGACGATCTCTGGAGTTGCAGCATTCATCAAAGCTTCGTTTCTCATAATTACTCCTTTCCGCCTAAGTCTCTGCCTAGTCTTTGGAGGTAAGCGATCAATGCAATGATTTGCTTATCTTGCATGTTCATTTCCACACCAGAAGATTGGAGTCCTTGAGTAATTTGTAATGCTTGAGCTTGAGCATCCTGAACAGCTGAATCAATCTGTTGATCAGTGTATGGCACACCTAAGGCCTTCATCGCTTTTAACTTAGTAGGCAAGACGGCAAACTTAGTTTTATCTGCAAATAACCAAGTGTATCTAGGCATGATTGAGCCTGGAGTCACTTCACGCGGATCCCACATGTGACGGTAATGCCACATATCTGGATATTTCGAACCGACTCTTAAAAGATCTGGCCCAATTCGACGTGAACCCCATTGGAAAGGACGATCATAAACGTACTCAGCCGCTTGAGAAACTTTTCCATAGCGAAGCGTTTCTGCAGCAGCGGGGCGGATCATCTGAGAGTGACAAACGTAACATCCCTCTTTCACATAAATGTCACGGCCAGCAAGCTCGAGAGCTGTGTAAGGCATGACGGCCGGATTCTTTTCGACAAACTTGTCAGACATTAAAGCCGGAACGAGTTCAAAGAGAGATCCAATTATGATGGCTACAAAGGCTAATGCTGAGAAAAGTACAGGAAGACCTTCAAGCTTTCTGTGTTTACCTGCATGAGCTTCCACTGTTTGCTCAGACAACGGAGCGGCCATAAATGTTTCTTCTACCTGATCCTCTTTCTTTGCACCTGTGATTGTTTTAACCAGGTTGTAAACCATGATTAGGTAACTAGTGAGGACAAAGGTTCCACCGACTGCGCGGATCCAGTACATAGGAAGAATGCGGATCACTGTTTCTATAAAGTTTGGATAAACGAGACGTCCTGCTTCATCCATTGCTCTCCACATAAGACCTTGAGTGATACCCGCAGTCCACATTGACATGATATAAAGAAGAAGACCAATTGTTGCTGTCCAAAATTGAATATTGGCGAGTCTCCAAGAGTGAACTTCTGTTTTCCAAAGTTTTGGAACGATGTAGTACAACATACCGGCAGTCATCATATAGTTCCAACCGATCGTTCCGCTGTGAACGTGACCAATAATCCAGTCAGTAAAGTGGCCAAGATAGTTCACTGACTTAATTGAAAGTAGCGGGCCTTCAAAAGTCGACATACCGTAAAAAGTAACAGCTGTTGCAAAAAACTTAAGCATAGGCTCAGTTCGAACGCGATTCCATGCACCTCTCAGAGTTAAAAGTCCGTTGATCATACCACCCCAAGATGGTGCCCAAAGGGCGATTGAAAAGGCCATCCCAACTGTTTGCGCCCATTCAGGAAGCACAGAATAAAGCAGATGGTGAGGACCGGCCCAGATGTAAACGAAAATCAAAGACCAAAAGTGAATAATTGATAAGCGATAAGAATAAACCGGACGATTTACAGCTTTTGGAATGAAGTAATACATCAATCCTAAAAAGGGAGTTGTTAAAAAGAAGGCCACAGCATTATGACCATACCACCATTGAACGAGAGCATCTTGTACTCCAGCGTAAACGGAATAAGATTTCATGAATTCAACAGGCATAGAAAGGTTGTTCACAATGTAGAGAACGGCAACAGTAATAATCGTTGCGATATAAAACCAGATCGCAACATAAATATGCCGTTCGCGGCGACGAATGAGGGTTCCAAAAAAGTTAACAGCAAAAATAACCCAAGTAACAACAACCATCAAATCGATTGGCCATTCTAATTCGGCGTATTCTTTACCTTGAGTAAAACCTAACAAAAGAGTAACGGCAGCAGAAACAATAATAAGTTGCCAGCCCCAAAAGTGCATACGACCGAGAAGATCATTAAAAAGTCGTGTCTTTAGCAACCTTTGAATCGAGTAGTAGACTCCTGCGAACATAGCATTACCAACAAAAGCAAAAATAGCTGCGTTGGTGTGAAGGGGTCTCATTCTTCCGAAGGTCGTCCATGGCAAGCCTAAGTTCGCCGGCCACCAGGCGAGTTGGAAGGCGATGATAACGCCTAGCAAGAGAGCGACAGCTCCCCACAGAATTGTAGCATTGACAAACATCTTAACGAGCTTGTCATCGTAACTGAAGCTTTCGAGCTTCACATTACTTGATTTCGCAGAATCACTCATGGTTCTCCTCTTTGTTGTCGTTGTTCTTAATATATTTTTGGTCCTCGAATAACATCCGTTGAGCTGGAGTATCTAAATCATCAAACTGGCCATTCTTTACCGCCCAAACAAAGACTCCAACAAAAAGCAGTCCAAGTATTAGGGCGAAGGGAACGAGTATGATCATAGCGTTCATAGAGTCTTTCCTAATTGGCGCAGCCTTTTTGTGCCAAGGATGGTTGAAAAAAGAACAGTTAGTGAACTCAAAGGCATGAGTACTGCACCCCAAAGAGGTGTAATGAAGCCAAGCAACGCTAGCGATAATCCCAAAAGATTATAGGTGAGCGAGAAAGCTAAATTTCTTTTTACAACAAATAGAGTTTCGCCGGAAATGTCTAACAATTCTATGACTTTGATCAACCTTAAATCACTGATATGAACATCTGAAGCCTTCAGTGCGGCTTCAACACTTCCCTTGAGTGAAATTCCAACAAGCGAATGTGAGATGGCCATAGCATCATTGGCACCATCGCCAATCATAACAGGGTTTTTTATTGAGTTGAGAAAATCATTTTTTAATTCGGGACTGACTTGAGAGTGGCGTGAGTGACTAGGGACATCGAGCTCCTTGCCAATTTTTGCGACTTGAGATTCATTGTCGCCGGAGAGAATGACGACAGAATAGTTTCGATCTTTTAAGCTTTGAACAACCTTTCGGGAATCACTCTTGAGCGAGTCTTGAAAGACAAAAGTTGCGAGGAGAAGCTCTCCTGATTTTAGAGCAATCATTTTTTGATTTGATTCGCTTTCTACATCTTCTAGTGAGTAGGGTTGATTGTTGATGCTACCAAAAAGACCTTTCGTTGATAGCTCTTCTATCGTTGCATGAGGGAGGGGGGCTCTCAGGCCGGGAGCTAAGTGTAATCCAATATACTCTTTAAAAGCTTGGGCAATAGGATGTTGAGAATTCCATTCAAGAGTAAGGATGATTTGAAGAATGTGAGGAATATCATTAGTAAAAAAATGAGCATCCACAATTCCGTAATGACCAAGAGTCAACGTTCCTGTTTTATCGAAAACAAAAGTTTCAGCGTGAGTAAGTCTTTCTAGAATAGACTCATTTTTAATAAAGATATTTTTTTTCGCAGCTAAAGATAAACTTCTAATAAAAGCTAGGGGAGTCGCTAGTCCAAGAGCGCAAGGACAGGTGACAATGACAATGGCAAGCGCCACATTAAGCCCCTTGTGCCAATCTGAAACGATAAGATGATAGCCAAATGCAGTTAGGGCGATTGCAAGGACAGACCAAACGAGCACTTTGGAAATTTGATCTGCTCGATTGGAAATGGGAGCTTTTACACTCCAACCATCTTCAATCTGTTGATAAATTTTCCCCATTCTCGTTTGATTACCAATTTCTTGAACTTCAAGATCAAAGTCTGGACCGATATTAGTTGATCCTGCAAACACTCTTTGTCCGATCGAAATTTTTTCAGGACGAGATTCGCCAGTAAGGCTTGATTTATTAAGCGAAGAATTACCTCGAACAACGACTCCATCTACTGGCAAAACGTCATTTGTTTTAATTCGAACGATATCTTTTGGAGCCAATTCATTTTCTGAAATAAGAATTTCATTCCCATCAACTAATTTAGTCACCGCTTGATTGGAGAGTAAGTTCTTGAGTCCAATTTTGTTTAAACTGCGATGTTGTGCTTTTCTGAGAATATAACGAGAAGACAATAATAAAAAAACTAAGACACAGACGGAATCAAAGTAATTATCGGGATATCGCATGAGGGTATTGGCGACTCCTACAAAAAAAGCTGTCAGGATAGCGATAGCGATTGGAAGATCTATCGAAATGGACTTGGCCAAAAGACCACGCCATGCAGATTTATAAAAGGGAATTGCAGAATAGAAAACAACTGGAAGTGTAAGAGCTAAATTGATTAAATTAAAACTTTCGGCATAAATGCCATCAGCACCACCATAAATGCCAATAGCATAGATCATCACATTCATGCTCGCTGCTGCAGAAACTCCAATCTTTAAAAGGAGCGAACGATCTTCCTGAAGAATCATTTTCTCTTGGTCATTCTCATCTCTTAGAGGAAAGGGGCGGTAACCCAATTTATTTAAGAGCATTGCTACTTTGGCAAAAGATGCACCCTTTTGGATCGTCACTTTTAGGGTTGAAGTGGAAAGATTGAGCCTTGAACTTATGATCTGAGGATCGAGCTGAGGTAGTTTTTCAAGTAGCCATAAACAAGCAATACAGTGAACTCCCTCTAGATAAAAATGAACACTTAGGCTCGAATCGGATTCTTTTTTAGAATAATTGTTTAAAAAATTTTCACTCTCAAAATGTTGGAAACTTTGTCCTTTTTCAGTGGCAGGAATTGTTAATTCAGAAAATTCATTTTTATATTTGTAGTACTCACCAAGATTATGAGCTTGAAGAAGGCCGTAGACGCTTCTACAACCAGCACAACAAAACGAATGACCAGCTTCATCATTAAAGAGATAGGTAATGTTTAAGCCACAATGATCGCAGGATTTTTGAGTTAAATCCTGCGTCCTCTCGGCCTCTAAGCTAGGCATACAAACCTTATTTTTGTGGTCTTAAGATATGAACGTCGCATGGAGAATACTTCACTAAATGCTCAGCAAATGATGAAGAGAAGAGTCCTGCAATACCATGCTTGCCTCTTGTGGCCACAATTACTAAATCTGCCTTTTTCTCATCTAAATACTCATGCACGCGTTGCTTTGGTGATTGAGTAAAATAAACGTGTTTTTCAGTGTTTTTTAGTTGTTCAGGAGTACAAATACTTGAGGCTAAGCCATCGAGAATTTTTAAGGTTGCAGATTCAATCTCTGGATACTTGTCTTCAGTTGGATAAATGAAAGGTGAAAAATCTGAAGTATAGATTTGAATTTCAAAGCAGTGAATAATATGAATCTTGTTCCCCTGAAGCAATGGAGAGTCTTTGAGAGTTTTTAACAAATCTAAACTTTCATCATTCAAAGCAGCACAAATCACAACATTTTTCATATTCAACCTCATGGAGATAAATCCTTAATCTTGAGTTTATTATAGAACTGATTGTGCCATAAAACATGACTTGAGTCACATTTGCTTAGGATAATTAGCACCGTAATTGATTAAAAAACAAAGGGACTAGAGAGTACTTCATTGAGAGCTGTTCGAATGCTGTCAGAAGCGTCTCGTTTAAGAATTTCTTTAACCGTTGTGAGATCGATAAAAGAGATGATGCTATTAGGACGTACTGTTGCTTGAACTCCTGAGGACTGTTGATTTACGAGTTCTTTGAGACCTAAAACTTGACCACGATGCAAGGACATTCTTTTGCGGTTATTCTTAAGTAGATCAATCTGCCCCTCGCGCACAAAGTAGGCAACAATTGGGATTTGTCCTTCGTAATAAAGGATGGATTCCGATTTAAAATCTTTAAAATCAAGCAAGCTCTCGAGTGTTTCGAGCATTGGGGGTTGAATGGTAAAGACATCGATTTTCGTTTTCATCTTCTTATGATCATAACGGATCACGTGGATAAAAAAATAATCTAGGTCACGTTTTTAAAAATTAATGATTAGTAATTGACGTTGGCCCATTCTAGAAGTTCAGCTTCATTTGTAATGAAAATGGTTTTACCTTCTTGCTCGATTAAGCCGGCATCTTTGAATTCAGAGATAAAACGGATCAACGTTTCATTAGCAGTCCCGATCATTGTCGCCATCTCTTCGCGAGTAAGCTTGAGATCAAGCTTCCATCTCCCGTCATCAAGTTTTTGACCATGAGTATCTTTCAGAAGAAGAAAGAGTTCAGCCAATCTTTCACGCACATTCTTTTGGTGCATTGATGTGATTCTTGATTCAGCAGCACCCATGTCGCGAGAGAGCTTATTGATAATCTCAAGAGAGACTTCAGGATTTTCAGAAATGGTTTTCATGATATATTTTTTATCAATGAAACAAACCTTGGTATCTTCAAGAGCTGTTGCAGTCGCAGAGTAGAATTGATCAGTGAAGAGAGAGCGGTGGCCTAAAATATCACCGGCTGAAACAATTCTTACGATTGATTCTTTACCGTCACTTCCAATTTTAGATACTTTAATATTGCCAGATGATACACAGTAAATTCCAAAAGGATGATTGCCTTGAACAAAAAGAGTTTGACCCTTTTTGTAAACGTTTGTGACTTTGTGATTTGAAATGTCTTCCAGAGAAGCTAATTCCATGGCACAAAAAATTCCGTTCTCACGTGAAGGGCAGTCTTTACAATGAAGCGAGCCTTTGTTTGAATTTGTCTTTTGCATAGAACGTCATCCTCTTGAAATTCAATATAACATTTATCAGGTGATTCTCCATGATGTAAATCATTTAAAATAAATGTAAGTTATTGAATTTCCGTTATTCTAAAGAGGGATCGCTGTTATCCTGCTCACCAGTCACAACTGCTCTTTGATTTCTGTCAAATAAACTCAAAATCTGCTTATAAGTGACCTTAGATTCATAAAGTGAATTTACCATCGCCATATTAGAACGAGAGTTCATATGAAAATAGCTGGGCATCGCATTAGTTATGATGTCCAAATACTTATCTGGTGTTGAGTCAGGATTAAGTTCGAAATGGGCCTGTTGAAGTGAGTCATCAACATAAGCAAAGGTGTCACAACCATTGATGAGGAAAATTTGGTATTGATCAGCAGCAAAGTTACCCATTCCTGCCAGTGCACGAATATTGGCCCCAAGACCAGAGTGACCTGAGTAGCTGATGAAGTCAGAGTTTATTGTTCTTTGATTATATTTTGTAGCGAAATCAGATCGAGCGACACGAATTCCTTCAATTAAAAAAAGAGCAGCATCAACAGTTCCTTTCGGTGTTTCAAAAGTTAAATAAATTTCTGGATTTTGAATACCACGCGAAAAAGTATTACGAGTACCCAAAGTCACACTTGAAGATGTAGGCTTCCCAAATTTGTTAAGAAGCTCATTTACTGTCGAAACGTAAGCCGAAACTCCAGCATCGTATTCAGATGTTGCACCTTCAACTGCTTTTCCAAAGATAGCAGTGATAACGAGTTTCCCGTCTTCCCAAACTTTAGCGTACTCTGGATATTTATTTTTTGTGTTTTCACTTGAAACATTAAAATAGGCAACGGTGTGAATAACATCTTGGTTCGATTCCGATTTGAGTGGGCAGCTACTTTTCTGAGGACGATAGTAATACCACAAAATTCCGCTGGTCACATTATGAGCTTCCCAAGCTATACATTTCTTACTTCCATGCTCATCAGCTCCATAGGTTTTGAAAAACTGAGAAATGGCATTAGGGCTAGTGTTTGATGGCAAAATAAAAGTAAATTTTTCTGGTACCTTTTGCTCAATTGGCCAGGCGATCATGAGCTTTGCCGAGTATTTAACTAAATAGCTACCGCGCTCTTGAGCGATGATTTCTTTAATTTCAATCTCTGTTCTACTGGTATCAGGAGTTCCGCCTTCGAGTCCATTGAGCTGACCAATGGTATAGAGTAATTGTTCTTCGATTTGAGGTTTGACCATCCATTGAGAAGGACTATTGGTAACGATTGTTCCCTCTGGAATAACTCCTTCAATGAGAATAGAGTGAGCTGAGTCAAATTTTTCATTAGCATAAGATGGAAGTAAGCTTAAGAATCCTAAAGCCAGGATGATGGTTAGTGATTTCACGTTCTCTCCTCGAAAATCAAATATTTGTGAGAGATTTCTCAAATCAATTGCGAAACGTAAAGCTGAGAGTGAAGAAATTACAGTATTATTAAACTTCTATGAGAACAAACGCCATTTCACCGACTTGAATTGTGGGGAAGGTTGCATCTTCGTTTAAATTCCAGGCTTCGATTTCATCTGGCAAAGGGCAAACGACTAGACCATCGCGAATCCATTCTTGAAGATAGCTTTGAGAATCATCAGAGAGAACTTGAAGAAAAAGTTCTGGCTCAATTGAAATATCAACTAAAAAAAGATTTTCATTTTCTTGAAAAGGCAGAATTTCTTTCCAAGGTGTAAGTTTTACTGAAGGATGCAAGTTTTTTCCAAAAACAAAAGGGAGTCCGAAGACTCCCCATTTGTAAAAAATTAAAAGTCGGCAGCTTTAACTGTCTTACGACCATTTGAAACGCAACGCTCTTGAGCTTCTTTAACCATTTGATGAACTTTTTCATTGAGCTTATCAAGAGCTTCTGATGAAACGTTCAGTCCTGTTGATTTAAGAGCATCTTTAGTTTTTGAACCAACGAGCAGCATTTCTGTTTCTTTGTTTTCCATGAGCATTCTCCTATGTGGTGCAGAGGTTATCTTAGAGAGTTAATTCTATTGAGAAAAATTCAATGATCAATGACTAAGTTTATTTTTTGATAAGTAATTTGAAAGTTATTGATTTTTTATTCAATGACGAATCAAATCAATTAACTTTTTTTCACCTTCAAGCAGTTGACTTTTTAAAACTGAAGCATATTGATCGAGAATTTCTGATTGATCACTTCGATCAACAACAATGGGTTCACCATAAGAGAGATAGATTTTTGAAAATGGTTTTGGAATTCGAAAGTCATCCCAACTCTTATTGATCACCCAAAATTTTTCAGGATAAACGATGTAAGGAAGTACGGGAATGTTTGTGAGACGTGAAATTTCGAAAATTCCTTTTTTAGCTTCGTGTTTTGGCCCCTTGGGTCCGTCTACAGTAATAGCGCCAGGCAAACCAGTTTTAAGCAATCTAATCATAGCTTTCATGGCTTCTACGCCACCACGGCTGGAGCTCCCTCTGGCCGTTTTATTTCCTAATCTTTCGCAAGTGACTGCCACCAGTTCTCCGTCTTTGGATCCCGAGACGATAACAGCATGTGGATTTCCAATTTCAGAGAAAATCGCACCAATTAAATTTTGATGCCAAATCGCATAAATGTAATGAGGAGGAGAGGTCGTCGCTTTGAGATTTTGAAGTCTTTCCGGATTTAAAATTTTGAATCGATAAGTTGTCGCAAGGACTCTTACGATAATAAAAGTTAAGAAAGAGATGATCTTAATTTTCAAATTCATTTCACTTATTCATATGTTAAGAATCTTTTACTGTCCATCGAAGACCGAATTCAAAGAGTAATTCCTCTTCATTTTTTGAAAGAAACCATTCACCGCGATGCGGATCTGCGATTTTAAATTGCGATCCTTCATCAGTCACCCAGGGCGCTGTTATAAAATCGGGACCTTTTTCTCGCGGAAGACTTGTTTTCATTCCGTAGCTTTCAAAAAAGAGATGGGCCCAAGTGTCAGCATAATTTTCAAAGATTTGGCTTAACTTAATTTGATCTTCAGAGTTTTTAAAATACTGTGTGTATCTCGCAGCCAAGTCTGTTGCTAGTTTGCCAAATTGAAAGAGGCCAGGTTCCAACATTTTGGGAATTTGTAGTGCAATTAGTTGAGAAACGTCGTCATGGGAGCAAGCCGATTTACGGGGTCCATGAACGAGGTCATTACTTAGAGCTTTCTCAATGGATTTCTTAATATCAAGAGGAGAGATTACTGGACCATAATGCGATTTATAGACCGGAAGATAATCGACTTGGTTATTGAAAAAGGAGTCAAATTCAAGATGTCCACCCCATGCGGTTAAAAGTGCTCTGTGACCATTTTTAAGTGATCTCAATGCTGCCATTCCAAAGTTCTCATCCGAATGGAGGGATGGGGAGATAAAAGTATGAGAATGGCTGAGGTAATTTGCATTAAGCTCTTCACGGTCAAGAAACCCATGAAACTTAACTATCGAATTGAGCTTAAGCTTAACCACTAAGTCTTCAAGCGTTTTTAAATAGGCAGTAGATTTTTTGCCCATATTGGGACTGCCCAGGTGGTCTTCTTTTCCGAAAATGTCCAAAACAATTTTATTTCGGTTTTCTTCGTTTAATAATGAAATTCCCCAAAGGAGAGTATGAAGATTTTTTTGTTCAGAAATTCTTCCTGTAAAAATAAAATGATGGAGGTCCTTGGAGCGGGATTTTTGTTCAAGTTGTTGATCATCTATTGAAAAAGGTATTTTAAAAACTTTGGCTTTCAAATCAATTTTCTGGAGACAATGTATATCGGCATCTGAAGTCACAACAAAAAAATCGAATGCTTTCGTATTTTGAAGCCAGCCCCATTTTTCAAGTGGCCATAGTCCAACAGAAGCAAGCCCATGGAGATAGAGCCCTATCGGGATTTCAAGATTGAGTTTTTGACGAATAATTTGATGAAGTTGATTTGCTTGAAGATTAAAGGCCGTAAAAAGTATTAAGTCAGACTTGAGAACAGATGCGAGTATCTTGGACGTTGAATCCTCTTCAACTTGATGGATAATAACCTCATGGCCTTGCTCTTGAAAGGCCTTGGTCCAATCCTGTACAATTCCGGGCAAAATTTCAGTCATACTTTGCCAAGATCTGTTTTGAAGGGTGTCAATAATGGTAAGTACTTTTGTCAAAGCTAGGCCCTATTTTACCGTAAACTCTTTCATCATGGATTCTGGTAGATCTGGTAAAACTTCAACGCGATTGCATGTCTTACAAGGAGTGTTCATGTGGCGTAAAGCCTTGCGAAGTTCGTATCTAAACTTTTTATACTTCTCGCTGTTCCAAATATTGATAAGAGTATCTTCGCCAACATTTCCCATCATATTATTTTGATAGAAGTCTTCAAAGCAAGGAAGAACGTTGCCGGCGACAGTGATGGTCACTATTTGTTCCGGAATGTAGCAAGGCAAAAGAACTGTGCTGCGCTCTGGCCCAGCTTTAACCACACCACCTCGATTGCTTTTTTTCAGCTCCTCATGAGTTTGATATTTGACTAAGCTCTTTTCTTGGTCGGAGAGTTTCTTCCAAGTGTGGTCAAAGCAATACTGATCTATCCCTTCGTGCTTGGTCACGACAAAGTGATCAATTCCGAAACTTACGAGTTTTTGAAATTTATCATAAGTTAACAATGTACCATTGGTATAGAGTTCAATGGTGCAATCGGGAATGTATTGTTTAGTCATTTCGACATACTCAAAAAAATGGGAACAGAGCATTGGCTCATTAAAGAACTCGTAGGAAATTCTTCCTTTGAATTGAATGTCTTGGAGTTGTTGCATGATTCGTTGATAGATTTCAGGGGCCATTTCACCTTGCTCAATTCTTTCTCCAACACTATTAGGACAATAGCTACAAGTTCGGTTGCAGCGACTGTTGATCTCAATCTCAACTGCATAGAAAGTCTTTCCGTCCGTTGAGTACTCAACAGGGAAGGGGTTTGTTTCATAGTTTTTCTTAGGTGACACCATCCTCTCTAGCATAAGCTAAAACTGGAATTGCTCCAAGCACTTCTAACCTGAAATCAGTTAGTTAGACAAAAGAAACAGTCCCTTTTTAGGGATTTATGATAAACTTTCAGCATGAAATACTTGGGTCTCTCTAAAACAATGTTTAATTCGGGAATAAGTCTCATTGAGGACAAGGGAGATTCAAGCCAGCTCTTAACCCTGATTACTGAGAGATGGGATCGTCAAAAATATTCTGGAGCATGGCCGGCCAAAGTTCTTCAGCAGATAAAGAAATCACATGAACTTAATCGATTGGATTTGATTTTGGAAAACCGAGATGTCATGACTCCCACTGAAAAAGAAGAAATGAATGACCAGCACTATCCCTTTTATGAATTTCTTAAAAATCAAGATTTAGAAAAATTTGTTCACAAAAATAACCCACAACTTAAATTTGTCAGTCATCATCTTTGTCATGCATGGGCTTCCGCCCTTTTTTCACCATTTGAAAAGAGCCTTATCTTAGTGGTCGATGGTTCGGGGAGTAGATTCTCTGATTTAGAGCTTGATCAAAAAATGAAGAACTCTTCACTACAAGATGAGAATTTAAGTTATGAGTGTTATTCTCTATATGCTTGGAATGGAAAAGAGATAAAGCTTTTAGAAAAGAATTATCACCAATATCAAAAAACGGCTCATGGTCCTTTAAAATTTTCTGAAGGTCTGGGAAGCATGTATGAAAAGGTTGCGCAGTTTATTTTTAATGAACCGACAGCATCTGGTAAAGTGATGGGATTAGCTGCTTTCGGAAAACCTGTGATGAAAAAGCAAAGTCATTTTGATTTTCTCAATTCGCTTAATTGGAATAACAGTTTTAATGGACAACGCAAAAAAGAGTGGCAAGAGTCTCCCCATCTCGAAATGTATAAACAAGTTGCAGCTGAAGCTCAGTGGCGATTTGAAGAAGAATGGCTTCATAATGCGATTGAGCTCAAAAAGAATTATCCCGAATATGATCAACTCATTTTGGCAGGGGGATGTGCTCTTAACTGCACTGCTAATTGGAAACTTTATCAACAGAAGATTTTTAAAGATATTTACGTTACGCCTTTTCCAGGGGATGAGTCGATTTCTATCGGCTTGGTCGCAAGGCCTTATCTAGAGAAAACCAACAAGAATGTTTTTCGACAGCACCAGATTTCTTTTTGGGGCGAACCTCTCAATGCTCCTCAACTGAAACTAAATCAACTAGAAATCCTAAAAGCTAAATTTGAAGTGGTTGAACCTGAAGATATTGCTTCATTTACGGCTGAACTCATTTCTCAAGGACATGTCGTCGGATGGTTTCAAGGTCGCAGTGAAATTGGACCACGAGCGCTAGGGCACCGAAGTATTTTGTGTCGACCTGATACAGGAAAAGCCAAAGAGCACCTCAATAAGTTTGTTAAGTTTCGTGAAGATTTTAGACCCTATGGCAGTACCGTTCTTTTTGAACATGCTGCTCGCTTCTTTGAGACTCCAAGAGGTTTTGATAATTCTTTTATGTCCTTTGCGGTGCCGGTGAAAGGGGCATGGAAGGAATTGCTATCTGATATCGTTCATAAAGATGGTACATGCAGAATGCAAACTTTAAAATCAGAACAAGATGAGCTTTACTATCGGCTTCTCAAAGAGGTTGAAGAAAGAATAGGTATGGCTTTAGTTCTCAATACCAGTCTTAATATCATGGGACAGCCCATACTTGAGACGTTTGAAGATCTTTTAGAATTTCTAGAAAAAGTGAATTTAACGGGAGTCGCTTATGGGAACGTTTTCGTTTATACGAAAGCTGGCACCAAGGCTCCTCATTTAGCAGGGAAATGATTGGAGATGAGTAACTTATTTGATCATCCAATAATCAAAGCTCGTGCGAAGGAAGTTGCCGAGAGTAAAAAAAGGATCGAGTCGAAAGGACTCGATTCAGAAACATTTTGTCTCATGCCTTTTGTGAACTTAATCCTTGAGCCAGATGGTTCAGTGGGACTTTGTCGTCAGAAAGGAACTGATTTCACTCTCGGCTATATTCAAGATCAAAGCATCAATGAAATATGGAATGGGCCTTTTGCTCGCCGTTGGAGAAGAGAATTTCTTCAAGGGAAACCCCATATCTGTGAAACGGAACTCAAGCACAAGGGCTGTCAGCTTTGTCCTTCTCTGAATTCGATGTTAAGCAAAGCCGTTTTAACCGAAACACAAGCTCCGACACCTCTAAGGTTGACTGCCAATTTTAACGGTCGCTGTAATCTGCAGTGCCAAATGTGCGATGTTTGGAAAATGCCAAATGGACTATATAATGACGTCAATTTTTGGGAACCAGCAAAGAAAGATATTTTTCCCTTTCTCCATGAAATCGATATGCTCTCTGGCGAACCTTTTATTCAGCCGGACACCTATAGACTCATTGATGAAGTGTCTGCAGTTAATCCTGATTGTTTATGGTCGATCACAACCAATATGCACTGGAAGCTCAATGATCGCATTGAAAAATCCATGGATAAAATAAAATTCAAAAATCTTATTATGAGTATCGATAGTCTCAACGCTCAAACTTATTACAAGATTCGTTATCCTGGAAAGCTAGATATCGTCATGGAAAACTTTAAACTCATTAAAGATTATGAAGCTCGAAGAGTTCAAAAGGGAATGACAGGTTTTAATATTCATATCAACTTTCTTATTCAGAAGGATAATTGGAAAGAAGCTAGAGAGATGATTAAGTTTTGCCTTGATCATCAAGCGATGCCTTTTCTCACTTTTCTCTATCGACCTGAAGAGATGAGCCTATTAGATCTACCAGAGAATGAAAGAGAAGAAATTTTGGATTATTATTTTCATGAGTACGACTGGTCAGAATTGGTTTTAATGCGTCGAGTCTGGTCCCCGCTTGTTGATTCACTACCTCGCCTCTCGAAAGCGAGCTATCTCACCCAAATTCAAAACATAAAATCAAATCACACTCTCAAGTATGGGGAACAAGATTTAGAATTGACATAGATTTGACAACTCTTTGATCGTCTTTCACATGATTCAAACATAAGATAAGCTTCTCAAAATTGGAGGTTTATTTATGAAATTTATCATCTTGGCATTGTCGCTTTTAGCAAGTCAGGCTTTTGCCGCAAAATCAAAACCAACTAGCATTACAATCGATACGGCGAAAAGCTCTGTCGTTTGGGTTGGTAAAAAAGTGACTGGTGAACATACTGGTAATGTAAATATAAAAGAAGGAAATCTCACCGTCGAAAATGATCGTCTCGTTGGCGGAGAGTTTGAGCTCGACATGGCCAGCATTTCAAATAGTGATCTCTCTGATGCAGAATGGAATAAGAAGCTCGTGGACCACCTAAAGCATGAAGACTTTTTCAATGTCGAAAAATATAAAACCGCCAAACTTAAGATTAAGAATGTGATCTTAGGCAAGGGGGGTCACTATGATGTTATGGCCGATTTAACGATTAGAGGAGTTACTAAGCCGGTGCTCTTTAAAGCAGAGTTAGAGAAAGAAAAAGATTCTAGCTATAAAGCCTCTTCTGAAATTGTCTTTAATCGCGCTGATTATGGGCTAAAATATAATTCAGGTAAGTTTTTTGATCCAAAAACACTCGGTGATAAACTCATTTATGATGATGTTACGGTGAAAGTTTCCTTAAAGACTAAAAAATTATAATTTCAAAGCCTCCTTCGGGAGGCTTTTTTATTGGCCTTGAATCATTAATTTAATTTTCTCTGAATTGATAGTCGGATCATTAAAATAGTCCCGAGCTTTTTGAATAAGGGCCTCATCAATCGACTTGCTTCCTTCTTTAATGGCACGGAAAGCTTCAAAGATTTCACCTTCACGATCAGATCTTTTGCGAGCAATGGGAGCATAGAACTTGGCCCAAAAGAGAAGACCCAAAAGGACGGCCATCATTAAAAAAGCGATTACTTGAAAATTCACAGGAACCTCCGAAAACACCTTTATAAGTCCTTAATTTTGAAAGGGCAATATTGTCTAAACTTCAGACAGCATGGATTATTTTTACACAATAGGCCTTCGCATTTTCCCCTATTTAGGACCCCTCACAATGGCATTCCGCTTGCATTTAAAGCTTTGAATCAACTATGTGAGGAGAAAAGAGTATGAAGAATTTAACTTTAGGACTAGTAACATTATTAATGTTCCAAGCCCCAACACTTTTGAAGGCAGAAGAGAAGCAACACCCTTGTGATTTTATCAAAGAGCGCATTGCTGCAAAAGATCCAAATTATGGAACGGAAGATTTTCAATCTTGTTTGAAGAGATTTCCTGATTATAAGCAAAAGCATGACGGCGTGGTTCGTCGTGAAGAAGAAAGACAAAGAGAACTAGATCAGGAAGCTGATCAGGCGAGAATTGAAAGAGAGAGCAAAATCATCGTAAGAATTAGTGGTGATGCCTTAAAATCGGCAGAGTATAATTTTTTAAAACTTCCAATCGTCGCTCGAAAAATTGAATATGGTTATAACGGTCGTATTGATAGCAATAAAGTTGTGACTACTCCGGATGATGCTTGTAAGTATATGGGCTTTGAAAAAGCTCTCAAAGGATCTGAGGTTGTGGGCTCACCAGACGACGAAAAAGATCGTTTTGGAAGATCTTCAAATCAATCAGCATTAGTTATCGATAAGGAATGGTTCTTAGGATCAAAAGAGCAAAAAGTCGCTCAACTTTATAGAACAAGTAACAATCGTCATGTTCTTTATGATGATACCAATGGTGCCTATATGCTTTACAAGTCTCTCACTTGTGAAAGAAAGCGCAAGAAGACAGAGCCGGTTCAAAAAGAGATTTTAGAAGCTGGTTATGTCCTTAACGATCATAGTGGAGCAACTGAAACGACAAGAGTCGATGACTCAAGAAGATCAAACCGCTCAGTAGATGATATTTATGTAGGTGATTCTTCTAGCCGCGATGACTTCTTTAGACCTACCTTCAGTACATCTAAATAAAAAAGATTAGAAAAATACCTAAAGACCCGCACTTGCGGGTCTTTTTTTATGTTGAAAATTAAGAACTGAGGTAAAATGGACGGAGATGAGTCAAAATTATTCTGAAGTTTTATTAAGCAATATCAACCCGGAAAAACCATTGCCGGCAGATCTCTTCGTAAAAGTTGACGGGAAATTTATCAAGTTTCGAGAAAAGGGTGACCCTCTAACCACCGAAAGATTTGATCAATTTATCTCCAAAGGTGTTAAAAATCTTTATATCGCCTCATCACTTATTATGTCATTTCTTGAATGGGTGAATGAAAGTAAAGAAAAAGAGATCGAAGAGCTAATTCAGATGGCCGGTGAAGAGAATAGAGGTTTTTTTGCTCAAGAAGGAGAAGTGAGAGCTTCAGTGTACGAAACCTTTTTAGAGCAAGAACTTACAAATGAAGTCGTTGAGAATCTTCAAACTTCAGTCAAAGGATTTGTTTCTAATATCAGTAAAAATCCTATCACTGCCAAAGCTATTGCAGCGCTCGCCGATAAGAATTCTACGATTGCGGATCATTCTATCAGTGTCGCTAATCTTGCTGTCTATTTGGCCCTCGTCTGTGGACATGGCCATCAATTTGTACTTGAAAATATTTATATGGGCTCAATCTTTCACGACTACGGAAAAGCTAAAATTCAAGCAAAAGATCTCATTAGCACTGATGGAAGACTTTATTCTCAAGCGATCCAGGATCACCCGGAGAAAAGTGCTAAAATGATTCAAAAAACGGAAGGAATGCCTCCCCAAGTTATTAATATTGTCCTTCAGCATCACGAGCAATTTAATGGGCATGGCTATCCTGCTGGACTGGCAGGTGAAGATGTTTATGAATTGGCGCAAATTGTTTCTATCGCAAATGTTTTTGATAATACGTTAAAAGAAAATGCCAAGCAACCAGTGGCGGAAAGAGTTAAGCGAGCCATTAAGGTTATCGAGTATGATAAAGGTAAAAACTGGAATCCTAAGTTTTTTCCCCGGGTCACTGATGCTCTAAGAAAAATCGAAGAAACTATCATCGAAAGAGAAAATCAACGTTTATAATCTTTCGCCAATTTGCTAGGAACACGACCAAGCTTTTGTTCTTTTCGAAGAGCTTCAACATTCTCTGGATCTCTGTTAACTGAAAATTCATCATCCTTGTTGTCGGTTACAAATTTTGCAAGGCGATCAAGATAAGCGCTATCATTGCAGGAATAAAGAGAAGCAAATTTCTTAACTGCAAATTCCTTCTTCCCGTCATTGGTTTCAGTCGCATTTCGAGATTGGGTTAGCATATTGATCCCGATGAGTTTCTGAATATCATGAGCGCGATCAAGATTGATTCCAGATTGCTCATAGAATTCCTTTAATAAAGAAACTTGATCAAGAGTTGATTGATGAACAAAAGCCTTCTTAGAAGAAAAGCCGCAGTCATCACTCGCTTCAAGCTCCATGCTCGAGACAATTTTTCCAAGCGCCATTAAGTGTTGAAGCTTCTGCTCTTTTGAAGCTTTTTTCTCATCGATAACAGGAATAGATTTTGAGGCAAGTTCATTTAAGCCACTATAATAGAGAGGTAAAACTTCATAGTCAGTTTTCGCCACTCCTGATTGTTGGACATAGCTTTCATTTCCATAAAGAACCTTCCCGTCGACGACAACAAGATTGATATCAGAGCTATAAGTCTTTCTCACGAGACTTGTATAGGGATCTTCATCAAGCTGTGAAGCTGCAATAAGTGTTCCCATCGCACCGACTTTTAGTTGGCCAACTCCAAATTCGCCTTTGTCATTGTTGATCTCAAAATGATTAATCATTTTTGCCGGATTCTCTGTCATAAGAAGATAGAGTTCCTCGTCGGTAAAAATTTTCTTGAGTCCTTCTCCGTCAGGGTCTTTATCAATGTAAGCAGCAGCAAGCTTCGCTTCCTCTAAAATTCCACGTGAACCCGTTGGCAACCAATCCGATCCAAGAGATAGAGTTACTCCTGCTTCTTTTGCAGATTTGATATCAAGAGTCTGTCCATAGAGGAGGAGGTTAGAGTAGGGTGACCAGATCAGTCCCATTCTATTGGTCCCCATGATTTTCATATCTTCTTTACTTATTCCTACGCCATGAACGAAATTGACATTGGGCTTGGCCATATCCAGTAGTTTAATAATCTCAAATTCAACCTGATTATAAGGATCATCTCTTCGTCCTTCTGCAAGGTGAGCAATAAGGGCTGCTCGTTTTGAATCTTTAAGGTAAGCTTTTTTGGAAGCAATTGTAGGATGAATCCAATAAACATATCTAATAAATTTGGGGTGAAGTTTTACTTTTGTGCATTTCTCTTTCAAGAGATTCTGGTCTTTCAGAATTTTTAAACCTTCGCGCGTATTTACATTCTCTGCTGTAATTCCTGGAATATCGCAGGCTTCGTTAAACTTGACCGCCAAAGCTTGTTCATAAGTTTTACCGGCCAAAATTAAAGGTCTTAATTCGTCCCAAACAAAAGTCATATCATTAGGAATGACAAGATCAGTAGGCGCTTGAACTGATTTTTTCTTTGATCGAATGGCTTTGGAGTCCTCAACTTGATGAATCGAAAAATTTTCAATACATGAGCTCGGACCTTGGAGATAAGTTGTGCCCAATACCATCGCTTGAAGTTCTGACCATCTAAAAGAAGCACATTCGATGGCCTTGCCGAAACCAATCCAAGGATTCATATTTGAACTAACGCTGTATTTATAATTTTTCCAATCTCTCCATTCGAATCTGTTTTTAAATTGCCCTTTGGCAAGATCCCATACTCCTAAGCTGTTTTGCTTGGTGTGATTATGCAAATCGATCAGTCCTGGAAACAGGAAATCATATTTAGCTTTAAAATCAGCTTTGTTTTCAGCATTAGCATGAACGACGACGGCATCTTTAAAAGACTTGAGAGTATCTTTAAAATCAGTAGCACTATGTATTGCTCGCATTTCACTAATAACATCATCTTGCATACGAACATAACCGAAAGCGTAAGGTTTACCTTCTTTTGATTGCAAATAACGATGAGGAATATTTCCAAAGACAACAAGTTCTGCTGACCATGCCTTAAAAGGATCGAGCATGGTAAGTATAATAAGAAAACCTAAGACCATTACTTTTTTCATATCAATTCCCTAACTATATTCTCAATTCTTTTTTACTTAAAAACTCAATGAGCTCATTACTAAATTGAACGCTCATCACCATTTCGAAAGATTCTTCAGCCCCCGCGATCTCACCAGAGTCCGGAAGGTCGAGATTGGAAAGTATTTGAGGAACTTTTCGAGTAGAGGCATAAGTTCTTATTTTTCGATAGTCATCTTTGATTTGTTCTCTCGAAGAGAATTTCACGCTTTGCCATTTCTTTAAGTAGCCGACTACCAATTTTTGTTTGCTCGTGTTGGATACAAAAACATCGTAGTTGTCTTCTATTTTATGGCTTAAAGCTTGAATCATTTGAAGTCGCTCAAAGCTTTCTGCATTCTCAGTTAATTCAGGCTTCCAAATTGGACCGCCTTTTTTACGTACATCTTCCTCATACATCATCATGACTTGTTTCAGAGCAAAAAGTGAGTCTACGGTCTCTTGGCTATCTGGCTCCACAATTTTTGAAGAGACAATATAGATTCCGGCTTCATTCATAATTTTATGACTAGCAATGAGATATCTAAAGAGCTCGACCACTTTTGGGTTAGCGGGCATGAATTCTCTTGCTCCTAATTCACTTTCGAATGTTTTAATTTGAGAGAGATAGGTAGCAACCCTTTTTTTAAAAATTTCAAAGACGTGAAAGCGAGGATTTCCTCTGGGATTCATACTCTTGAGAGTTTCATCAATATGAGACTCTAGTTCTGCCAATCTGTCTCTTGCCGACATACTATAAAAATCAGTATTACTTACGGAACGACTTATAAACTTGGTTTCCTTAGAAGACCAAAAAGAACAAGAAGATAAAGTAAGTATCAGTAAAAGAATCGTCCACTTCATATTGTCTCCAAAAAACTACCTACAGTTCAGACTTGTTGAATTTCTCAAGTGATTTTAACTCTTCAGCATTCAAGTCTTTAACACTTGTTCTCCAGCTTGATGCCCATCGGGGAGCGATCACGCGGTAATAGTCACCGTTATAAACTTTTTTACCACTAATCGTTTCTTGAGCTCTCGCAGCTCTTGAACCACTGGTTCCCATCCACCATCTTGTATAGGCAGGTAAGTCTTCACGAGGAATTATGGAAACACTTCCCGAATATGAAGAAGACGGTTTTGAATCAAGATCTAAGTTAAGCTTCTTAACTTCAGCGAGGGCCGAGTTCCATTGTTTTTCGTGTCCCTTTTCAGGAGCTGTCAAATGAACAACAGAGAGCGATCCCCATTTTATTTTTTCAGCAATCGCTTTTGAGACTTCACCTAAGGTTAGAACAACTTGGGTTTTACCATTTTTCAACACTGATTGAATGATTTCATCTCTAGAATCAAAAACCCCAGGGTTTAGGGCAACACTCATTTTTTCTGCTTCGCTCAAGTCCATTGTATCGACAGGCAAGGATCTTAAGATAAAATAAGATTTTGTGGCACCCATGGCATTGAGAAAACTTTGAAGATACTGTCCGCCTGCACCAGTTAAGGCACGACCTGAAAACATGTCATCAAAAGATTGTTGATCTGCAAGGATTAAAACAGAAGCATTATCAAAGCGACCTCTGTAAATACCATTAGGACCAAAAGATTCGTGTGCCGTTACACCAAGAGAGGAGTAAGGCTGTTGAAAATAATCGATAAGCATCTTCCCATATTGACCAGGACCTTCATCATAGAGTCTTCTTCCGTTGACGGAACGAGGACTTTCATTTGGGAAATCCTTTTTATCCATATCAGATGGTGCAGAATTAAGTAACGATGGAGGATCTGAGTAGGTCAAACGGTGAACCGTCTCCTCTTTGCAGCGTCCATCAATTCTTTGAGTGTTATTATAACAACCGTTTTCACTATAGACCTGAATTGAGTTCTGTCCTCTTCTGTTTGATGTCGTTCCTTCGTTACCCATAACCCACGGTGTTCCAAAGGCAAAATCTCGATGTGGTATGGCTGCGTATCCATAGCGAAAGTCTTTGGTGAAATCTCTTTTCATGTCAGGATCTGTCTCAAGTTTGATTTCTTTATTTTTAATCAAATCTGCTACGATTTGTGCTTTTTTATTAAAATCAATTCTCAATCTTGCGCCTGCATCATCTCCACCATTTCTTGCCGAAGCAGCTCCTGGATGTGAAACACCAATGATTCGAACATTTTTTAATTTTCCTGTTCCAGTACAGTATCCTCTGCTTAGTTGACTTGAACTACATTTTCCACCATGACTTCTTACCCAAGTTGCAGCTGAATCTTTACCCGCAGTTCCAACTCCAATGACAAGACTTAAAGTCTCTTCATTTTGCTCGAGCATATAATCAAACATTTTGTGTCGATGCTGAACGACGATGCTCGATTCATCTTGAGCAAGCCACATCAATCTTTTTAGCTCTTCTACTTTTTTGGGATTCTTAGCATCTTCACCGAAAAGTGAATATTGGCCAGTAATCGTGTAAACAAAAGTATTCATGAAAAGATAAGAGCGATCGATACCGAGATAATTTAAGAACTTTTGCATTCTCGTTCCAGTTGAGCCTGTGAACGAACGATTGGAAACGTTTTCGTCTTGAGCGCCTTCCTGTCCAATAACAAAAACTTTAACTTCATTTTTTCCGAGTCGACCTCGATACCACATTGGCCCAAATATCCATCTGAATTTTTCACCAGTGCCTTGAAGAACTGCTTTACCAAAAGCGCGGAAGTTAGGAGTCTCTGCAAAGAGATCCGGCCATTTTGAATCTTTTGGTGCGCCGGGATCATATTCCCAGGCATAACCTCTATCTCCAAAAGATGAGATATGACGTTCTCCCTTGGATGTAAATTTTGAACAATTTACAATCGAAATGGACGTCAATAATAATGACACCAAAACTAATAGGCTTCTCATGAATGCGCTCCTTATCTTCTCAATTGGGCTACACGATCCCAAATAAATTCTGACTATATTTTCTTCTGAATATGCTTTGAGTGATAGAAGACAATTTTTTCCGTCTTAGAGAAGTTATTGAAATGAGAGAGCAGAAGAATGAGAAAAAGACTTTATCCGATAGAAATGATAGGGCTTTTGAAAAAAGTGAGATAATCATTTGAAAATAATTACATTTTCCCTTATAACCTTGATTGAGGGGATATGAAAAAATTAGAAAATGATTTGGCCAAATTGATGGATCAAGAGAGTTTGAAACTTCTCCATCTTATTGGAATTAATACGGCAGAACAGCTTATAGGCCAAAATGCTGAGAGCCTCTTCGAAAAAATTTGTAGAAAAACAGAACTTCAACATGGCGGTCAGCTTAAACACTCAATTGAGCAAGCCGTTGCTAAAGTAGAATTAAAAAATAATACAAGGCAAGCTCGTAAAAAAAATCCACAGCTTTTAAACTAATTTAATCAGTTAATTTCAATCACAACTTTTAAGGCATTTGATTTTGTTTGAGCACAAACAAAAGCTTCTGAAATCTGATCAATCGGGAAGCGGTGAGAAACAATCGTTTCTCCTAGTTTCTGAATTTCACTTTTCCACTCTTCAATTGTTTTAACAAAAGAACTTTTTGGAAGGCCGCGAGTCCACTTTATGCTCATGCAAGTTGTACCAGCTAGACGAGGGTCAATTTTAATATCCTGAGAATATTTTCCAACAACGACTAGTTTGGTACCAATTGTTGCAAAAAGGGGGAGGTATTTCCAAAGACCTGGAGTACCACCATTATCACCGGAACAATCGACAATAAGATCAAATTGGTGATGGGATTTTTTATCCATTAACCATTCGCCCAAGGATCGAGCAGGCAAACCAAGCTTTAGTGCGCTCTTGAGACGAAAGGGTTCAAGTTCGAGCATTTCAAAAGTGTAACCTTCGCGCTTTGCTCTAAGGGCCGTGAATAATCCAACAGGACCGGCACCCAAAACGAGAAGCTTTTCTTTTTTGTTTGATAGTTGCGAAAGTTGATTCATTGATTCATCTCCAACAGCAGCAACTTCAAGTAAAGTGAGAGAGCCATAATCAGCAACTCTATCCATTTTCAAAAGGGCACGCTCAGGTAAGCTTGCCCAAGTTCTCAGCATTCCTTTGTCTTTTGATCCAATATAAATTCCATTATTGCAAAGATTGCCAAGATCCTCTTGGCAAAACTTACACTGGCCGCAACCAATTAAAGCTCCACTCGAAACGAGGTCTCCTACCATATACTTTGAAGTTGAAGAGGTGACAGCAACTTCTCCGACCCACTCATGTCCAAGAAAAATTTCTTTATCTGGCGCAAGTGTTTCAATAAAATTCAAATCAGAGCCGCAAATTCCAACGGCCAAGGGGCGCACAATTATATCTCCATCAGCAACTTGAGTGGGCATGGCCTCCATATCGCGAACTTCGAATCCCTTATTTTTGGTAAATACGACCTCTTTCTCCAAATTCAAACTCCTTAATTTCGGTCTCTGCTACTAGAATCAAAGGTACCATAACTCTTAATAAAGGGGAATGAGCAACTAAAACGATCGAGTATAGTTTTGAAGAAGCATGATATTATATGAGCGAAGAAACAGATTAATTTAAGGGTGTAAATTTGTCTTCAAATTCAGAGCTTAAAAAAAAATTCCTTTGTCCATTGCCATGGATTCAGCTTTGTATTCATACCGATGGAACTCAAAAAGTTTGTTGTCACACAAACTTGCCTCATCATATTTCAAACACCAAGAACACACCCGCTAAGTTTGGATCGAAAGAGGATATGAAAGATTCAACAAATAATCCAGGCTTAGTTGAAATTCGAAAAACAATGATGGAAGGACGAATCCCATTGATGTGCCAAACATGTAACCAAGAAGAATTGAAAACAGGTAGCTCGCCTCGAATTGAGATGCTGGAAAAATTTGAAAAAGACTTTGAAGAATCATTTAAAAGAACGGACAGCACTGGAGTCATTACAAATCCCTCAGTAAAATACTTAGATTTTTCTATTGGAAACGAGTGTAATTTGGCCTGTCGAATGTGCAATCCCTATTACTCTTCAAAACTTGAGCAAGAATGGAAAAGGGAAGGAGTCAAATTTAATTGGGAAAAAGTAGAAGAGGCGCATCTTTTTAGTCGATCGAAAAAAATGTTACCAGAATCAATTCAAGACCTAGAACTAATTTGCTTCCAAGGAGGTGAACCCTTAATAAATAAAGGGCACCTGGATATTCTTCAGAGTTTAATTGAAAATGGGAAATCACAAGATATAAAAATCGAATACAATACCAATTTATCTGCATTACCTCAAATATTACTTGAGTTGTGGTCACATTTCAAAAAAGTGAAACTCTTTGTTAGCTTAGATGGCATTGGTGAATTGCAAGAAATAATTAGGAGACCTTTGTCATGGGATAAGTTTTTATTGAATTTAGAAAAAGTAAAAAAAATGGATTCAATAGAAATTGAATTTGTGACGGTTGTTCAAGCATACAATCTTCCTTTCTTGACTGAAATTTTTGACTTCGTATCAAAGTTTGTAGGCAAGCCAATATTGCCAAATCTAATCTATCTTCAAGAACCAGGTCACTTAACGCCAGAATCTTTAGATGCAGATTTATTAACGCAATCAATAATAAAGATACAAAATTACCTTGATTCAAGCTTTATAAACAATGAAGGGAAAGAGCTTAAAGCATTCCTTCAAAAATTGAAACCTGACAATGAGAAAAGAATGCTTTTTACGATCTTTAATAAAAAAATAGATCAGAGAGAAGATAAGAAATGGACTGACTATATAAAAAGATTGTTGAATAAGTGAGTCGCGATCAATGTCGTTCGATACATTAAATTATTATATTTTCTTTCCTCTTTTCTTTCTTGCCTACTGGCTATTTCCTTTCCGTTGGCGTGTCCCTCTAATGCTTGTCGGAAGTTATTATTTCTATGCCTGCGTCAAGCCCATCTATCTCATCCTTATTGTGTTTTCTACGCTCGTTGACTATTTTTGCTCGAGAAAAATTGAAAGTGGAATCTCTAAAAAGAAATATTTGTGGATTTCTCTGGGAGTCAATTTATCTTTATTATCAATATTTAAATATCTAGATTTCTCAATAGCAGTTTTAAACGACTTGATATCACTCATGAATTTTGACTACAGCATTCCTTTGCAAAAATTAGAATTTCCAATAGGTATTTCCTTTTATACGTTACAAACCCTGAGTTACACCATCGATGTTTATAGAGGGGACATTCCTGCAGAGAAAAATATATTCAAGTTTTCACTTTTTGTTTGCTTCTTTCCACAATTAGTTGCGGGACCGCTAGAGAGAGCGGGAAAACTGCTGCCGCAATTTAGTCAAAAAAGGGAGTTCAATTATGATAGGGCAGTTGATGGGATTCTTTTAATTTTGTGGGGACTGATCAAGAAAACGGTTGTGTCAGATAGGCTTGTATTGATAATTGAGAGTGTTTATAAAAATGAGAACCATTCCTATTCAGGGATACATTTCGCGCTCGTTGGATTAATGATAAGTGCAAAGTTTTATGGTGATTTTTCGGGTTACTCAGATATGGCTGTAGGATCGGCCAAATTGCTAGGAATTGAACTGTCCAAAAACTTCGACATTCCTTTTTGGTCAACGAGTATTACAAAGTTTTGGAGAAAATGGCATGTCACTTTATCAAACTGGTTGCATGATTATCTTTACTTAGCTTTTCCTATCTCCAAAACGAATAGAAATGCACCTGTAAGGTATCTCGCTGTCCTCGCAGTATTTATTGTGAGTGGACTATGGCATGGGCCGGCTTGGACTTTCGTTATATGGGGGACGATTAATGGTGTTCTATGCCTCATTTATATGTACACAAGTCGTATCCGAGATGAAATTGCAAATCTCATGGGTTTTCAATTCATTCCATCTGCAATAAAGGGCATCATATCAGTCGCAATTACAAATACGCTAGTTGGATTCACGATGATCTTTTTCATGTCACCAAACTTGAAATTTGCCACAAGCTTTTTACGTAAAGTATTTAGTGAGTTTTCGCTTTTAAGATTTGAGGATTTTCTGAAAGCCTATGGATATTTTCAAAATGATTTAATTATTGCAACAGTCGTCATTGCAATCATCGAATTACTGAATTTTGCAAAGAACAAGAATATGAAATTTACCAATATTCGATGTATGCCAATTTGGTTCCGATGGCCAACATATATAGTGGGATTAAGTATCTTCTTAATATTAAGTTATACTGAAAAAAGTGCTTTTAGCTATTTTTATTATTGATGAAAAAGTTTCTTTTAAAAACATTTATGGCTCTCTTTTTTGTTTATCTTCCCTGGATATTCTTTGTATCTTTAGGGCGAAATTATTACACTCCCATTGATTTTGCGAGCTGGGATTTTAAACACAAATTAATTAATGATGACAAATTCAATCCGAAAGAAATTGTCATTGGTGACTCCTTGGCCATGACTGCAATAAACCCCAAACTGATTAACCCCGATTTGTATAATTTGGCACAAAGTGGCTCAACTCTTGTCGATGCCTATTATTACCTCAGGAAGTATTTGGCCGCAGGAAAAAATCCAAGGAGAGTCTTTTTAAGCTTTGGTACTACTCATTGGCAAAGCTCTGATGTTTTCAGAGAACAGACAATAGCCTATGGGTTTTTAAAATATGACGAATTTAATGAGTTTATTAATCTAACAGAGAAGCTCCCTCTTTTTTACTCGCCTGAAGAAGTTATAAGTATTTTTAAAAATTGGATTCCCTTTAATCTCTTCTTTAAGAATGCTATTTCAAGATTCAGAAAAGAAATAACTTATTTTGATTTTTTCATGATGCGGGTGGGACTTTCTCCAATGTTAATTAATCATGTAAAGAATAATCTTTTTGAAATTGAGAAGAATGTTAAAATTAAAAAATTAATGAAAGTTCAAATGTCTGAACATGACGGCCAACACTTATTTGAGAAAAAAAAGAACGTTAATGTGGTTAATCCCAGAGTCCAGTATGACAAGTGGAATGTCCATCCCATCAACAGGCTCTATTTTGAAAAAATAATCACCCTACTATCAGAACATAAAATAGATATAGAAATAGTTTTTGTCCCAAATAATCCCAATTCGTGGAATCAGTTCAGTAAGGCATTTTTTAACGGAATGAATCAATTTTTTGGTTCTTACCAAATCTTTAATGGAAATTTGAAGTATAATCAAATTGAATCCTTTGCCATCGATAAACTAGGCGATATGGATCACGTTAACGAAGATGGGATGATAGAATTTTCTCATTTATTTAAAGCAAGGTATTATAATAGATAAGAATCAATGAAATCTAAGGGATGTTGGAGATTATTGATAACTTTTTGAAGGAAGATTTTCATGAATAAAAAGATTTCATTACCAATTATAATAGTAAGTTCTTTATTGTTAGGATTTTATATTGGTTATATTAAGGCAAAAAAATCTGAGATGAGTATTTCGGATATGTATATTCAGAAACAAAAAGAAGTAAAACGAAGCTCAAATATGCAATATGAATTTGAAGGACCATTGATCATTGTAAATAGTCGTGAATTTACTTTTCTAGATCTTCCTTTGCAAACTCAAAAAACAATCATTGGTGAAAGTATTGAATATCGTCAAAGACTTAATGAGATTTTGAAAGGGTTTGGAGTGCAATACATGGTGGCTATTACGCGCAATCCAAATCAAGAGGTAGACTCGAGTGTCTTTACGGACATTGTGAGTTTTTATGACGGAATAGTCACAGATCAAGAAGTGGAAGATGTTTACAACAAAAACATAAAAGTATTTCCTGTAGGACATGATAAAAAATTAACGCTCGGGAAAATAAAAGTCCAAATGATAGTGAATAAGATTACAGAATTTACAAATATGGAAGGCGCGAAATACTTATCGACTGGACAACTTGTATATAAGATTAAAAACCCTCCTTTGCCTTCCGCCTGGCTAAAGTATGAAAATGCTCCGATGCTGAAATTTTCTGATGATGCGAAGATTAAAATAAAATTAGTGATGAATTATAACTGTGAGAGGTGTGGTAACTTGCAAAAAGACTTAGGGGAATTGCTTGAAAAGTACGATCCTAAGAAATTAGAAATTACTCTATTGCATTATTCTAATAAGCACCTTGATACAAGCTATTATTTTAACAAAGCGATTCTCTGTTTACGAGATCAGTCAGAAACTGCTTTTTGGAAGCTCAATTTAGAACTATTAGGAAGAACAAAAGAGATTTCTTTGCTTAAGGAAGATGATCTCGACAAGTCTCGTGAAATTCTTGAACAAATACTTAAGAGCGGAACTTTTGCTGATGTTAATCAAGAAAAGATTTTTGAATGTGTCAAAGATGAAACCAGCGGTAATAAAAATAGAAAATATCTTCTTACTATTCAAAATGATTTTCAGTACTTAACAAGATTACCTTTTCCACTCGTTTTTATCAATGATACGAGAATAGAATATAGTTCAGGTTCTTTGCTTCAGGCAGTAGAGAATTTTGTAAATTAAAAATTAGATAAAGTAGTAAATTTTTCTTTTAGCTTTTTTCCAAACGAAAAGAGCTAAAAGACTTATCACAACACAGAGAATGGTCGCTGTGAAGAAAGATGGAGCTATCTGAATCTCTCCATAATTATTCAATACCAGTTGAAAAGGTCGAATCACTATATAATAGGGATTGAAATTGACCAGCCATCGATAATTCTCGGGAATATATTCAGGTGAATAAAAAATGGGTGTTAGTAAATATAAAATATTATTTATAAATTGAGTGATGAATTGGACATCGCGGAAGAAGACTTGAAAAGTCGCAAGTATGGTTGTGAGGGCAAGAGTAAAGAACAAGAGAAGCATAATCGCAATCGGAAGCAATAGTAGAGAAGTATTGAGAGCAGGGGAATAAATAATAAGTGAAATGAGTAGTAAGGCAAAGGCTGCTAAGAAATTGATAAAGTTATCAAGCGTTTGGGAAAAAAGCAAAGCGAGCGGAGATAGTGAGAAAGATCTAATGATATCTCTTTGAATAACAAAAGTGCTTGTGGCCATCGAAATATTGTTGGTAATAAAAATCCAAGGCAATAAACCCCCTAAAAGGAAAAGAAAGTAATTTGGTATATTAACCTTGAGAATGGCCTTAAAAATGAGAGCATGCACACCAAAGAGTAAGATTGGATTAAGGACGACCCAGAGAAAACCTGCGATTGTCTTTCTGTAGCGCGATTTCATTTGGGCCCTCGTGAGGGTCAATGATATTCTAATAAAGTCTTTTAAATTCAATGCCTTACCCATTCTTTCAAAGTGATATATAATAATGTCATAGGTTTACCTTTAAATAACTGTAGTCTATCAACGAAATATTTACCAAAGGAATTTTTTACGAGATGAACGTGGCGAAAGAACTTATCAATATCAAAAATTTTAACGTCATATACGATGTACCATTTTATGGAGAATCAGCATTGACTGTAAGAGATCTCATTACATCTATTGGACTGAAGAAATTCTTTAATAAAGCAGGACGAGAAAAGCTTCATCTTTTGAAAGACATCAGTCTTACTGTGAAAGAAGGCGAACGATTAGGCATCTTGGGTGTCAATGGAACAGGAAAAACGACCCTGTGTCGTCACATCGCAGGACTTGAAGGCGAAAAAAATCTTTGTAACGGCAAAGTTGTTGGAATTTTTAATACAGCAATTGGTGTCATGCCTGAGCTAACAGGGAGAGAAAATGCCAAACTGCTCGTCGAATTATTATATGGAGAACTGTCGAAAGAAGAAAAGAAAGATATTGTTGATTCAAGTCTAGAGTTTTCTGAACTCGGAAAAATGGTTGATACACCCTTCAAAGTTTACAGCAAGGGAATGATGGCAAGATTGTTTCTTTCTGTCGTCAGCTCAAGACCGTCAGAAGTACTAATCTTAGACGAAGTATTCGATGGAGCAGACGTCTTTTTCAATGAGAAGATCACAAAACGAGTCATGGAAATGATTTCAAAATCAGGATGTGTACTCTTTGTGAGTCATGATAATCCGAAGCTTCTCGAGGTATGTAATAGAGGCATCGTTATCAATAATGGCAAAATTCAATTTGATGGAGAGATTTCAGAAGCTATCAATTGGTATGAATCAAATTGTCGGCCAAAGGCAATAAAGCAAGATGAAAAAGTTTAAAATAAGTGGAGACAGTATGAATCCATTATTTGAAGATGGTCAATTCGTTGTCGGCAATACTCTTTTTGATTTTGATCAATTGAAAAAGTTCGACATTATTGTTTATGAATTTAATGGTCAACATTTCTGTCATTACTTATGGAAAAAATTTAATAATTTTGAAACCCAGGAAAGGGATATTGTTCAAACTAGACCACTCAATCCAGTTTGGGATTATGACGACTATATAGCGAAAGATAAAATAGTTGCAGTAGTTGTTAATAAAAAAATAAGTAAAATGAGGCAACTCTATATCGAGTTTATATCGCTCTTTGTAGGGAAAGGAAAAGTGTAACGATGAAAATAGTTTCATTAATGCTATCAATCTTAATTTGTGGAATTGCTCAGGCCCAGAGTCAATTTTATATGAAAGCTAATAATTGGTTTGATGGAAGTGAATTCCATATTAATGAAACAGTATTTATTAAAGTTTCAAAAGGAGTAATTGATTCAATTTCAACCTCTATCCCCTCGAAAAAAGAAAAACTGATTGATATTAAGGACGATGTATTAATTCCTGGGCTTATTGATGGCCATACCCATGTGCTTTTTGAAGACGCGACAAATGGTAAAGATTTTCAAAAGGCCTTAATAGCAAATTTACACATGAATCGAAAGAAAAGAAAAAAAGAAGGTGAAAAAGTTCTCCAAGCCTACTTGGAATCGGGATTTACCACTTTGATAGACCTTGGCAATAGTGGTGAATTTATCGATCTGGAATTAAGAAATAGGAAGCCAAGAGTAATGGTATCAGGTCCAGGTATCTCGGTTGAGAAAGCCCAGTTTAGCAAAGAGAGTTCATTAAGTGATGTAAGCAAAGAATATCTCATTATTGATTTTTCAAAGAATATTAATGAGCAACTTAGAATTTACAAAGAAAAGAAAGTTGATTTTATCAAAGTATATGCAGATAACGATCCTGGTTTAGGAATAATGAGTGTTGAGCAATTAAAAATTATTAAGAAGTGGTGTGATGAGAACAATTTTCAACTTCATGTTCATTCCGAAGAAAGTCCATCAATAAAAAGAGCTTTAGACGCGAAGGCAGATTATATTCATCATGTTTATGACCTTGATGAAGAAATTCTAAACCGTCTCGATTCCTCAACTTCAATTCTCGTTCCAACTTATTCAGGTTGGGCTTTAAAAGACTATATTAGTGAAACACGTGAAATTAATGGACCATTTTTAAATCAGAAAAAATTACTAAAGTCTGGTCATGCAGCCTTTGGCTCAGATGCGTATTTTAAGATACCTCAAATGGATCGAGGGCAGCAAGCACTGGAGAGCTTAATCAGTCTAACAAAATGGGGATTGTCGACATCCGAAATATTAAAATTGGCCACTTCAAATTGGAATGTAAAATTCATGAAAAGACCTATTGGTGTCATTCAAAAATTTGCAGTTGCAGATTTTATCGTGGTAGATCATGAAATCTTGAAGTCAATAGAAGGGTTACGAAAAATAAAAATGGTTTTTTTCAAGGGTAAGAAAGCTCATGAAAAGCACTGATTTAAAAAACTCTAATGATGTTTTAAAATATTTAAGGGAACATGACTTACCTGAAAATTTTTGCATTATCCCTTTTATAAATCTTATCCTGGGGCCTGGCGGAGATGTTTCCATTTGTCGCCAAAAGGGCAGTAAGCACGTTGTTGGACACCTCAATAAAAATTCGATCTCTGAAATTTGGAATAATGAGTATCTTCAAAGGTGGCGTCAGGAGTTTTTGGATGGAAAGCCGAAAATCTGTGAGCATGAAACAAAGTACGTTCACTGTCATTTAGCACCTGAACATTATTGGAATACTTCTTTAACTGATTTGAAGAAAGAAATGCCTTATCCCTTTAAAAAACTAACAGCAAACTTCAATGGTGAATGCAACATGAAGTGTGTCATGTGCGACGTGTGGAAACAGGAAAACAACTATTATGATGAGGATAACTTTTGGAATGAAGCGAGAACAAGTATTCTTCCTTATATTCAAGAAATTGAGATGTTGTCTGGCGAGCCATTAATCCAAGAAGATACTTTTAGGTTGATTGATGAGGCTTTAGAGATCAATCCCAAAATTCAATGGTCTTTTACGACAAATGGATTTTGGACATTTGAAGGAAGAATTGAAGAATCTTTAAAAAAGATTCCTATTAAGAGATTTATTTTCAGTATTGATTCTTTGAATCCTGAAAAATATAGAAAAATACGAATTGGCGGGAAACTTGAGGAAGTTCTATTAAATGTTAAAAAGATTGCAAAGTTTGGACATCGGTCATCCCAACCCTTTTCTGTGACAATACATTTTTTAGTCATGAGAAATAATTTTGAGGAAGTGGCACCTTTTCTTCAGTTCTGTAGAGAAAATCAGATTAAGTATATCCTTGACCTCTGTGAATTTCCCAACGCTTTATCCATTTTAACCTTGGATGATACTCAAAAGAAGATGATCTTAGATAAATGGCTAGATCAATCAGATAGACAAAGCTTGCAGGGAATGAGCGGTATTGTGATAAGACTTCTTTCACAATTAGAATCTGTTGAAAAGAAAGGTTTTCTCATAAAGCTAATGGAGCGTATAATTGACCAAAAGGAAAATATTTAGGAGATTATGAAAAAAGTAGCAGTTCTGCACTCATCTCATTTGGTAGAATGGCAAAGTTGCCAGACTATCGGAAATAATCTTCTCTCTGCCTATCAAATGATGGCAGAGGATAAGAATTTTGATGTGAAATTCTGTAAAATCTCAAACAAGAACGAGCTTTTGGAAAATGTTAGAATTTCCGAAAAGTTGCTAGAGTGGGGCGTCGATAGAATTGTTTGGATCGAGTATAGTCCAACTCCGTTAAATTTTTTAAATATTCTTGAAAGTCATTTTGTGGGCAATTCTAATCGACCAGAGTTGGTCATTCACGTCTATGGTGATTTCGTTCTTAATATAGCGGATTGGAATTCCATGCAGGACTTATTGGCAAAATATTCAGTAAAGTTTATCGCGGCTTCTGAAAAGCAAGGTGTTCTGGTATCAAAGCTTCTTCAAAAGGGTTCAAGCTTAGTAGAAGTATGTCCGTTCCCTGTTAATTGTGATCAATTTAGATTTGATGGAAAGAAAAGAGAACTCTTTCGTCAAAAATATCATTTTGAAAATAATGAATTAGTTATTTTGTATAGTGGGCGACTTTCTTATCAAAAGAATATCTTTCATCTTCTTTATATAGTTAAGGATTTTGTAAAGCTAACTTCCTCAGATGTCCGTTTAGTTCTTGCTGGCCCTATAGATGATTTAGGAATGCCTTATATCGGATTGTCTGGTCCACTTGGAGCCTTTTTCGGACAATTTAAAATGGTAAGAAAAAATGTCAGGGAACTTTTTGATACTGGCAAAGTTCAAATATTGGGGAACGTGGATCAAGAAGAGCTTAGAGGGCTTTATTGCGCAAGCGATCTCTTGGTGAATTTATCGACCCATAATGATGAAGATTATGGAATGGCCCCTGCTGAGGCTTTGTGCTCTGGGCTTCCCGCATTGCTGTCTGCATGGGGAGGGTTCTGTAGTTTTAAATCACTCTTTAGTAAATTTGTTTTTTCTATTCCTTTGGTAATTGAAATGGGCAGATTTCTTCCATCATATAAAAAAGGGCTAAAAGAACTCATGTCGTTTAGTGCTTTGTCAAAGGAGCAAAGGCTTGAGCTTTCAGAATTGGCCAGATCAAAAATTGGAATAGAATCTATCGCGCAACAGTTGAAGAAAGTCGAGACTGAGAAATTCGAGGGATTCTCGCAAGACTTCGTAAAAGTTTTGGCAGCCTTTTCAAGTGTTAACAAAGGGCCTTTTAAAGGACCTCGGGGACAATTGAGCCAGCTCTATTTTAATATCTATAGCGATTACGGAGAAATGAATAATGAGTAAGTCATGGGTACTCAATAGTGCCGACGAAATGGAGACTTTTAATACCAGAGACTTCTGGACAGAAGAAGATGGTTTAGTTGAAAGCCTTACTCTTTCGCTGTCCCCGCACTCTGGCTTATATTTTAGTGATCTGAGTCCAATTTTTAGCTATGAGATCCAAAAAATGGAAAGCTTGAATTTGTTTAGCCATTTGCATTTACGTGATGGAGCTTCACTTCTACTCAATTTTTTTCTTAACAATCCCAAGCCTTCAAACATCAGAACTAAAATCTCAATTCATGAAAGTTTAAAAGACCTCGTTCCTTCGGATTGGAGAGATCAAGTTCAGTTTATTGAACTCGTTTCATTGCGGCAGGCTTCAAAGAAAAGAGCTTATTATATAATGGGAAGTAGTGTCGGATTTGATACTTTTACTCATGTACAAAAAATAATAGATGGTGGGATAGAAGAGGTTGTCTTTTTAGCCTCAATGGTTGGAACTTTGGGCAGTAGTGAAAGAGCAAGCATGGGAGCACAGTTTATAAGCTTGTCTAATCAAATTATTGAAAAGTTTTCTAGCATTAAAATTAAATTTGAAGAGCTTAAAAAAATTAACCTCAATGATGTTTCTCAGTCGTTAGTTGCGATTGATCGAGATTTGTTTAATTACTGTTCTGATAGTTATGTTGCTCACTTGCTTTTGAGTCAAGGGGCATGCACTGAAGCTTTATTTGCGGGCGATCCCACGCGATTTATAGAGCTAGGTTTAAATTATGGCCAACAACTTGTAGATGCAGAAATTGATACAGATAAGAGTAAAGAGCTTTGGGATTTTATCCAAAAAATGAATATTAGTTCTAGTAATGATAGAAATGTTAGTCGCGAATTTGGTCAACTCGAACAATATTTGAATCCGGCCCTTATTGATTTAGGGCGTACGTTGATAGAAGGGAAATTTTTTAAAAAATGAGCCTTTCAAATTTAAGTTATTTTCTCTATCTGCCTTTTTATAAAATTTCTAAATATTTTCTCGAAAGTGTTTGTGATCATGTTAGCACAAGGCATAGTTTTTACTTCAAAAAGATAGTTTTCCTTATTAGTGATATTGATTTCACCCTTTTTGTGAAAGGGTCACTTTCAAAAAAGGGCTCCATAAAAATTAGAAAAAGATTCAATCTCCTAAAGAAAATATTCCCGATTCTGGGTGAATGTAATGTCTATGACCAAGAAAGTATTGATCAATTTATTCTTTTACTAAATCCGTTAGAGGCAGCAAGAGACCCTTTTCTGTTTTCTCAATTAAAATTGACTCATGAAATAAGTTTGTCCCAAAAGCTGATTTTCTTGATGAGACTGTTTAAGGGGGATCAGAGTAATTTACAATTTAGACTTCAAAAAAGATTTCAGAAGCTATCTTATTGTTTTTCCCTTTTCCACCCTAAGAGGGAGTTATTACCCTCGGATGTCTCAAACCTCGATTTTCTTATTCGATACCTGAAGCAAAATGTCATTGAAGAAGAAGGATGGGCTTTTTTAGACTTTCTCATCTTGAAAACCCTTAGAGTTGAGCAAGGTGATACAGTATTTGAAAAATTGTGGAATATCGATATATTTGATTCTCGCGAAGGAATTGAGTTCGATAGTCTTTCAAATGAACTTTTCTTTCAGAATATTTGCTGGGAATTCTGGGGTCTATGCTCACAAATACCTTTTATCAGAGACTATCGAATTGCCACTAACTATTTATTAATTCAGCAGGCCAACCTCCTGTCGGTGGGAAAAGAGCGTGACGATATTGAAAAGTATAAAGAGGTCACTGACCAAATCATTGAGCAATTTCAAAACTTTATCGATTAAGCCTAATTTTTATCAAGTCGATTTTAGCAAACTCGATGCTATAATGGTCGAATGGATCAGATGTCACTTGTCTTACAGCATTTTCAGAACGAAAAGGATTTCGTCGAAGTCTTTTGGAATATTGACAAGAATCCAACTGCTGCTATTTGGGCAAAATTACTAAAGAGTTCACTCGATCAAAAAGCATTTTTTCACCCTCGCTATACTGGGTTTCTTCACGGTCCCAAGAATATGGCTTACATGACTGATCTTTTGAATCGCTGTATTGATATAATTAATACAGGTGATCTTTATAAAATAAAAGAAAGAGCTGAGGGGAAATGGTCACAAGAGTTTTCAAACATTATCCACCATCATTTTGAAATTCTTTGCGGAACTGTAGAGAATCATTCTGAAATATATAAAAAAAGCTCTCCCGAAATTAGAAATGCTATTCGTGGCTTGAATCAAGTGACTCATGATATGGAAGCTTTTTACCGTGCCAAGGAACGAGTTGAACATTTTCCAGAAACTTATTTTTCGTCAATTATTATGCAGAATAAAGATGGCAAACGTTATGAATTTCCTGATTTTGTGTATGACCAATTCAAGCTTGCAACAAAGTTTGGAGCTGTACATCTCAATTATTTTCAAATTGGAAAAACGTGGTGGGAAGTCTTTTTAGATGAAGATGAAGAAATTTTTCCTGAAGCTATATCTCCCCATCGGGTAATGAGTGGAGGCTTTGATATCTTTTTTGGGGAGTACTCACCACCGCCTGAAGTGTGGCAGAGATTTGAAAGGTTCTTACTTGCTCATGGTCAAAATATTCATGATAAAAAGCTATGCATCGGTTATTGCCAAGTGGCCCAATTGGCCAATCCTGACAAGTATTCTAGAGAACAGTGGCGGCAACTTATTGGTGAACACTGTCATGTTAAAGAAATAAGACTTCATAATGAAGGACAGATTGTAAGTCGGCTTGAATTACCAGCGAAAATTGGCGATGAGTTTTAATCTTTTATTTTATAGATTTCACTTTTAAGTATTTTTTTCAATTTCCAAGAATAATACCAATAGGGCATATGCAATTTAATCTGACCTAAGATATGCTTTTTTTTAATAGACCACTCAAGGGGATGTCCTTTAATATTGGAGACAATGACTTCATCCGTCTCGATGTTGACAATAAATCCATAGAGAAGGGACGTATTTTGCCAATAGACAATGGGAAGATTTTTTTTCAATTCTTTGAGCGGAATAACAACGATTGCTTGTTGAAGTTTTACAAAAGGAATCATGTCATCTTTTAACGCCGTAAATGAAAGTCCCTTCGAGATGGCCAAAAGCTTCTTTGCCTGTGCAAATTGAAAATCATCTAAATGATAATGGATGGATTCAATTTTTTTACTCAAAATTGAAAATCTCTTTTAAGTTCAGAGGTAGCTCGGTGACTTTTTCAAGGTAGGCGATATTCGAATGAATGCTTTTTAAAACTTCTTTCAACTGGGGGAACTGCTTTATCGCTTCAGCGGTGACTAAGATTTCAGATGATTTCATTATGTCAGCCATGGCCCACTTTTGTGAAACTTGGGTACCGTCCAAAATGACTTTTTTGGAATTTACATAATGCTCTTTCTCAAAAACTGAAAAGAGCTGTTGGTTTTCTTCGAGATTGTTTGTGCCAAGCCTCGATACAATAATGACAATATTATGAACTGCTTGAGTTTCAAAATGTTTTTCAATTTTGCGGATAAGTTTTTTGCCTTCGTTGGAATCGGCGTAGGGGGCGAGTTGATCTCGTGAAAGAAGCACGGCCAGAGGGCCAGCTTGTTGAACAAATTGCTGATGGATTGCAGACAAATCTGACCGATCAATTGTCTTTGGACGTGAAAAATTTTCTGAGGTTAATGACGAAGAATGGTTCGGTTGAGATTTCGCAATTTTGTTCGCGATTGATCTCGTGAGAGCAAGCCTTATTCCCAAAGGGGTCAAATCAGTACTTAGGAGATGAGAGGACACCTTGAGATGATTTTTAAAGGCAATGTCTTTATAACCTCCCCAATCACTAGTAATAGTGGCAATTCCTTTTTCATGAGCTTGTGCTATTGATACGCCAAAATCTTCCATGATAAAGCGCGATAAGGAAATTAGTGTGCTCTCCTTAGTTAAAAGACTTGGCCATTCTAAAGATTTTTTCATGCCTTCGAAACGCGGCGGTTGTTTCCATTTCAAATGAGAAACCAACGACAAAATTTCTGATTCAAATGATTTCTTGAATATCATTCTTCCCTGATCTTGATTGTATTCATCATCAAATGAGCCAAAAAGTGTTAATTGGTACTCGGGAGAGTGGATATGTTGAAGAAAGTATAAAGTCCAAATGAGATCGAGAATATTCTTTTGTCTCGAGATCCTTCCGGCATAGATTAACTTTTTTGTCACTGGGTTAATGTCTTCATTCGCCTGATCAAATAGGCTTCGAGGGATTACAGATACTTGATTTGGTTCTAAACCTAAAATTTCAATAGCCGCTAACTTTGAAGATTCTGACATTACCCAAAGATAAATATTTTCCCCAGGCCAATAGGGCATTTCTGCTAATGACCTTAAGAGATTTCCATAAAGAATGATGTGTACTTTTGAAGCATTTTTTTTAAAACGAATCCACTGGGTCGTATCGTCAGGGAACCATAACTCTTCCTGAGGAAATTTTATTTCAAAAAACGCCCTAATCTTTTGACTTAAAAGATTTAAACTTTCTTGGCATAAAAGGTCAGCATCGGGGATAAGTTCATGAACTTTCATTTGTTTAATTGTATCTCTAAATAGGTCTTCGTGCTACTATGTTCAAGTGAATACAACATCTTGGAAAGATCGTAAAATTATTCAACTCCTCTTTTGGATTGGGGTGGTATGGTTTTTTTACGGCTTCACTCTGTTTTTTGACTTTTTTGTTTTTGATGATGGGCTTCATATTTGGGATAATGCCATTACGGGAGTTCGCACTCCGAATGACTTATTTTATTATTGGCGTTTCTCTTTGACCCCAGTTATTTATTTTGTTTGGCAGTTGGTTTCTATTGTTTTTTCCAATCAAGATCCGGCACCCTTTCGAGCCTTAAATTTTGTGCTTATGGGAGGCTGCTCTTTTCTAGTCTTTGATTTAAGTCGCACCTATTTAAAATTAATTTCAAAAGGTTACCATGCATTTGAATATTTCCTTCCTTTTTTAGCAGGTCTTTTCTTTCTTCTGCACCCTTCTCAAGTCGAGTCCATTGTTTGGGTTTCCTCAGGAAGGACATTGCTTGCAACATTTTTTGCTCTTCTTTCTTTAAAATCTCTATCCCTCGTTGAGGAGGAATCTGATTTTTCTAAGTACACATTCTTAACTGTCGTTTTTTTCGTTTTGGGAGTTTTGTCTAAACCATCTATTGTGACCCTTCCTGTGCTAATGGCAGGCTTGCTTTATTTAAAAGGGAAAAATATTAAGCAAGCTTTGAGCGTACTTTGGCCGATTATATTAATCGGAATTGTGATGGGCTTTCTCCATATTAGTGAAGTGTTTACCCCTTATCTTAAAACTCTGAGTTACGCAGATCGATTGATTATTGTTTTAGATAGTATTTCGAGCTACTTCAAAATTTTATATTTTCCCTTTATTCAAAGTTTTGATTATGCCCGAAACCCGGCCAATGTTCTGAGCGAATGGTATGCAAACAAATGGTTATTCCTCATTTCTCCTTCGTTAATACTAATATCTATTTTTTCTGGTCTCTTTACGAAACGTTTTAAGACATGGTCCCTCTTTATGTTGGGTTTTTACGCTCTTTTACTGCCTAATATGGGCTTTATTTATTATGACTTTCAGAACATAAGTACTGTCTCAAGTCGTTATTTACATTTACCTTTGGTCATCGTCTCTTTTGCCATCATTCCTCTTGGCCTATTTCTAATTGATAAATGGAAGAACTATTCAATCGCTTTGGCATGCTCTACTTTGGGAGTATTTATTTTAATGGCCCTGATTAATTTTAATTACGCTCGCTTATGGGTTAATTCATTAGAAGTTCTATCGCATAGTCGATCCATTACTGGTCCCACATATCCTCTTAGTATGTCGATGGGCAATCTTTACATGCGATCTGGAAAATATAAATTAGCGGAGAAAGAATTTTTAGAAGCATGGGACTTAGAGCCAATTGACTATGGTCCAGTCCTTGCCTTGATTGAACTCTATCAAATCTATAAATTTAAAGGTCCGATCGATAATTTTTTGACAAAGGTTCGCGAAAGAGGAGTTTTTATTACTCCGGACAAAAGTTTTGAGATTGCAAAGCTTTACGCTGAAATTGATAATTATGAGAGAGCGCGCCATTTTTCTAACATTGCTTACAAATCAAATATTGAACCCGAAGCCAGCAAGGCTTTTTACTTGAAAAGTATTGAAATGCTCAATAGAAAAAAGATAAATCATTATCTTTTTGTGATTAAGAATTTTATTGAATTAAAGAAGTTTAAAATGGCGCAAGATATATATGAAGTAGCAACTTTAGAATTTCCAAATTCGCGAGAATTATTAGATCTTAAGAATAATCTACCTAGTACTAACGGTGAAAATTAGATGAAGCGCTCAAGTTTAATCGCGGTTATTTTTTTATTGCTTTGGGGTGTCTACCATCTATCATCTCAAATGAATTGGGAAAGGGAAGTGGCCCTCGTCACCTCTATTCGAAGAAATCAATGGATTAAAAATGAAAAGCTGAGTCCACTTACTTATCCAGTCCAGCGGAGTGAGAAAATAAGACTTTGTCATAGGGATAGTGAGCGCATTAGCGAATTGTTACTTTTGAAAAGTGGTCGATTTACTTTTAAATTGTTGGATACGAAGGGGAATCAGGATCTTAGGAGCCGGTCTCTCGAAGGTTATTATTCCATTAATAGAGGTGATATCTTTTTTGCCGAAGAACATCAATTTCATGGTGGTAGCATTCTTATGCTCAATAGTGATTTAACTCCTAAAGTGATTTCTTTTGGTCGGACTTTGCTAAGCGTTGCTGATTGTAAAAATTTTGCTTTATAATCCTATTGTCTCTCATTTAGTTTATAATGATAAAGATTCTATTTTTTGGAGGAATTGTGGCTAAATCAGGCGGAAGTAATTATGGAGTTATTTTTGGAATAGGAGCCTTGATTGGAATTGGACTCCTTTTGAAAGTAGTTCTTGATCATAATGGGCAGCTAATTGCCCAGGAAGAAAAAATCCAAACTTTAAACAACCAAATTGTTGAACTTAAAACATCATTTGAGGTGGCCCTAGGGACGATTGATACCAAGCTCGCTGCTACTCGCTTGGAAGCGTTAGAGAATACGAAGACTAGTAATGTTCAAACAGTAGCTGCTGAAAATCCTTATGTTCAAAAAGTGCCCGCCAAGATGTCAGTGAAGAAAGGCTATTTTTGTCAATCCGATAACTCTGGAAAAAGTACTATCGTTTTTTTTGAGGGCGATTCGAATATAAAAGCTTGGGCCGACACCGATGACACATTGGCGTCTATTAAAGGCAAAAGTCCGGATACAGTAGGAACTTATAAAATCAGTAATGGGTTTTTATACCTCTCACTCGTTCAAGCTGGAAAAAGAGTAAATAGACGGGCCGCGATTATTACTTTCGATGAAGACGGCGTAATCACCGAATTCGACTATTATAATAATATATTTAGCGCCCTCACTTGCCCCTTCTAGTTAGGTAATTTGCCACAAATTCGTTGCATTCATTCATTTGTCAATATTTTATATTTACATTTAAGTATTCCTTAAGAAAGACCGAAAACTAAGTAATTCCATATTGTTAAGATAATTATTCCAAGTCTCTTGGTTGAAACTATTGGAATAGGGTTAGAATATTAAAAATAATGCCAAGTGTCTAAAAGTTGAAACTAAAACGGCTTAAGTGACACTAATTTGGCTTAAAACTAGGGTAGTTTTATGAAAAAGCGAATGAGTTTTTTAGCGATCGTCAAAGAGCTGCTGACCAGTAAAGACCAGCATGGTTTTTCTCTGGCGGAAGTTATGGTGGCTGCAGGTATGATGGGCGCACTCTCTTTAGTAGTTGTGAACTTATCAAAGACTGCTAACAAAACGACAAAAACCATTAGCCAGACAGTCGAGATTACAGAGATCCATTCGACTGTGTTGCGAGCTCTTTCGATTGAGTCAGCCTGTCAGGAGACAATGACGAGATCGACTTCTGGAGGACCGGCATTGAATGTCGATGGCATCACAGGGGCACCTCAACCTGTTGTCAATATTTATGGAAAGATCACTCAGCTTGGTACATTTCCTGTGGTTATTACTTCTGACCCAACGGATGTAAATGGGGACGGTAAACCAGATAACGAATATGGTGATCAAGCAGGGACAGTAAACGTTCAAGGTATTCAAGTTGAAAATTATATTCAGACTGGTACATCAGCTGCAGCTGGTGAGCGATATGGTTCAGTTGATATTCGTATTACTTATCGTAAAGGTCACCAAAGTGCCGTCGGTAACGATAATATTATCAAAGATGGTTCTTATGGCGGTGTGAATGCAACGAAAATTATTAGAGGTGTTCAAGTTGTAGCAACAACTGCAGGTGACATCGTTTCGTGTCGAGCAGACTCAAGCCAGTTCTTACAAGCTGCCTGTGATATGTTTAGTGGTGAACTTTTATCGAGTACCGTTTCTTCAGGTTTCAAATGTCACAACATAAAACTTTTCAATACTCCTGATGCTGGAACAGGAAACCTTAATAATAAATTTTCTCTTATCGGTAGACACGATGCCGCTTCTCCAAATGCCGAAGGTTCAATTAAGGCGGAAGGTGGCTTAGTTGTCGGTTCAGCAGGTGGTATGCCTCAGTTTACAGATGACACAGTAGCTCCTGGTCAGGGTAATGCTCTTATTCAAAACACTTTATCTGTCGGTGCCAATGGCGCCTACAATGCGACAGCTGCAGTTGGTGCAAACGGTGCACTGGTGCAAGGGGCATTGATGGTTTCGGGCTTGGCCCTTTCAAAACCAGCTGGCGCAGGTGTCGGTGACGGATATTTTACTGGTGGGTTAACAGTTGGGACTGACATGACTTCAACTTCGACTTCTGCTAATACGGCCGGAGATTTGTCAGTTCAAAGTAATGCTAAGATTCGGTCGAGCTTATACGTAGGACCTTTCCCTGCTCCTGCAATTACGGACATGGTGAGAATTAATGATACAGGTGCTGGTGCTTTTACAAATTCTCTTTCAGTAACAGGTGGAACAACTTCATTGGCCAGAACTTCGGATGGTGTGGCTTTAAGTGTTACCAACGGTTCAACTGCAATGAGTTATGGGAGCACTATTACAAATGTCAGTGCTGTAAAAAATAGTGCAGTAACAGTTAACGTGAATAGTGTTACAGGATATCCGCTTGAAGTTAAGCAAACAAATCCAAACTTTAGAGTTTCTAATAGTGGAGAGATTACTATTTATAACGGATCCGGTACGTTGCCGGGCAATGTCGTAACCCAAATTGCATCGGGCGCAGGTGCGGGTTATAGACCTTCTTATATTTACAATATGCCAACGTATTCATCAGGAAATTTAACGGCCTCTCAATATAATGAAATTCCCAATAAACGTTGGGTTCTTGAGGCTGTGTATAACTCTCTCTCGGATCAAGTGGATAAGACATCTTTATTGAATGCCGTTTCAAATATTGCAGCCCAGCCATTTGACGCTATTATGATGGCAATTTGCGATAATATTAAAGTGAAGTCGATGAGTACCGGAGCGTATTCGTCCGGCGCCGTTTCTGGTGCAAACTGTATGATAGATTCTTATGTTTGTGGGGATAACGGGACAACTCAAAGATGTTCCACTCACTATTCTGTAAATTACAATGCAACAGGCACACTTACAGTCGGCGGGACAGCTTCGATTACTGGTAACACGACGATAGGTGGAAATTTAACTGCAAATGGTGGTTATATTTACGCTACAGCAGGATATATCAGATCAGCCTCCTACGTTCGCGGTGATAGCCATGTTTATGGTGGAACCTATGTTCAAGCTGGTGGCTCTGCTAAAACCGGCTTATCAGGAATTTGCGGTTCAAGTGGTACATGCGCAACTCGATTTGGTCGCTATGTTTGTAATAATGGTGGTGTTGTGATTGGTATGGTTAACGGACAATTAATCTGTGCTCGAAACGGTGGTGGTGTATCAGGTCCAGTTGGAATCTAAGCCCTGTGCTTGATGACTTGTAGGACCTCTGCTAGACTAAAACTGAGTGGTTTTATTACTAAGGAAAAATGTTATGGCTGAGCAACAAAACGAAAAGAAAAAAGAATACTCTTTTGGTGGAATCAAAGAATTCAATTTGGAAGAAATCGAGAAAGAAGTGCTCAATGATAGCGTTTATCTCGATGTGTTTGCGGGCTCTGATTTGGCCTTCAAAGAAAACATTCAACCACTTTTAAACCCACTTGAAGCCTTAAAGAAACTCGATGGAGTTCTTTATAATTATAAGCCTGAGACAGGCTTAGAAACTGAACTTCGTCCTGGATTTATTGCTCAGAATGTTGAAAAGGTTGTCCCTTTAGCAGTTGCTGTTGATGAGTCGGGTCTTAAATACGTCAACTATTCAGCGCTAGCACCAATGCTGGTTGAATCAGTTAAAGAGCTTGCCAAAGTTGTTGAAGCCCAAGCGAACGAAATCGCTGAGCTCAAGAAAAAGCTTAATCAGTAATTTTTTATTTTAATAATTTTTTAGAAAGCAGGCTTGAAACGAAAGTTTCAACGTCTGCATCTAATTGTGCAGAAGTGACGTTATAATCGCTCATGATTTGCGCTTTAATGTCTGTGAGATTCATTTTCTTCTCTAAGCCCTTCCAGACTTCAGCGGCCACGCCGTCGATTTTATAGAAGAGTTCTGAGTCGTCCATTTTCATAAGAACGAAGGTTCCATCTTGGTTGTTTCGAGAAACAACATCTTCATGGACTTGGTAAACTTTATTCTGGTCTAAATTACTCATGATACCCTTCCTTAAACTCTGTTCAATCAATTCTTAGACGACAAGAACCTACTGTCAATATATCATAGACTAAAGGAAAATTCGGTTGAAAAAAGATAAACGCTACCAAAAAATAGACCAAATTAGTCCGAGTTTTTGCTTGGCCAAATGGCTACAGGTCACTATTGATCTCAAGCACGGAACAAATCATAGTTGTCATCATCCAGAGCGACACATCATTCCTACCCAGTTATTAGAAAACAAGCCTGATGTTCTTCATAATACGCCCTTTAAAAAGCGCCAACGCAAACTGATGCTCGAGGGAGTTCGACCGCCAGAGTGTAGCTATTGCTGGACCGTCGAAGACGCGCCCGGTGAGCATATCTCTGATCGTTATATAAAGTCGACTGATCCCTGGGCCTGGGACTCGCTAGAGAAGATTGCCAAGTTACCGTGGGATCAAGACATTAATCCAACCTACGTCGAAGTGATGTTTGATTCGATTTGTAATCTTTCCTGTAGTTATTGCATGGCCGATATCTCGACTTCGATTATGAAAGAAATGAAGGAATTCGGGCCTTATCCTGTCACAGATCAGCAGCATAGAATGCCAAAGCATGCAGACCGAGTCGATGATGAGGAAAATATTTTTCAAAAAGCTTTTTGGAAATGGCTCCCTACTTTGAGTCAAGATCTACAAGTTTTAAGAATTACGGGAGGAGAACCGCTATTGTCTCCGCAAAATGATAAGCTTCTTGAATTTTTTGAGACACATACTTTTAAAAAACTCGAACTCATCGTTAACACCAATCTCTCAATGCCATCTGAATTTGTGCGCGGGAAATTATTAAGAGTTAAAAAACTGGTCGATAACAAAAGAGTGGCTGGTTTTGAGCTTTATACAAGTCTCGATGCCTTCGATTCTGCCGCTGCCTATATTCGCAGTGGTCTTAATCTCGAACTTTTTTGGAAAAATATAGAACTCGTTCATGAGCTTTTTCCAGAATCTCAAATTGTCATCATGTGTGCTTACAATATTCTCAGCATGGGAAGTTTTGATGAGCTGATTCAATGTGTTCGATCCTATAAAGAAAAAGGTTATAAGTTGGTTCTCGATTTATCCTATGTTAAAAATCCTTTTTATCTGCGAGCCAATTTGGCCACTGAAGACTTGAGAACGAAGCTCGAATCTTCCTATGCGCTCATGAAGTCTCTTTGTGCCCAAGGCCTATTTTCGGCACATGAGCTATCCAAACTAGAGACAGTTTATAATTGGGTAAAATCTCCTAATGAACAAAGTGATATTTTAAGAGGAAGAAGAGACTTTTATTCATTTATTAATGAATATGATAAGCGAAAGAAAACCAATTTTTTAAAAACCTTTCCTGAATATGAAGCCTTTTATAAAACCTGTCATAAGGTTTTCGAGTTCACTGAAGCTGATCGCCTAGCCTCGAAGAAATAGCTGAAATTTGCGAATACGTTTAATTAAAGTATGTCTAATGGCATTTTTTAAGTTAAAAGGACGTGGCTGATAGTTTTTAGGAATCATATCTCCGAGGTTTCCAGGGTTAACAATTTTGTCTTTCAGACGTTCATCTTTGAGGACTTGCAAAAATTGCTGATGCTCGGGATGATCGGGGAGATAGACTAGTCGTTTTTTAAATTCCGCTGGAGAGTAAGTATTCCAGTTGACGATCTTTTGAAAGAAAACTTCATCTGCGCCTGCATCATGGCCAATATCAACCAAACGAGGCATTTCTTGATAGTTATAATCTTGAACGACAAAGTCGAGTCTGAGTCTCTCGATTTCACCTTTCGCCCGCAGTTGACCCAAAAACTTAATATTTTGCATGAGAATTTTCCAATTGCCACCGACTCTCGTTATTCCATAAGTCGCTTCTGAACCAGCATCGAGAGAGATGCAAACCAGACCGACGTGACCATGGATGTTCTTGAGTTGTTCCCAGGTTTTCTCTGTTAGCATGACTCCATTGGATACAATTTGAATTTTTAAATTTTTATAAGTGTTGAAATCAATTTCGCTTAAAAAACTTCTAAAGTGCTGACTAGAAAAGGGGTCGCCACTAGAGCAAAAAATAATCTCGCTAGCGTTGGAGAGTGCTTCCTTTTTGATTTTTTCACCAGCTCGATCAATAGTTTCTCTTTCGGAGGGATTATTATTATGAGAAATATAATCTGTGCGACAACTTGGACAGGCCAAATTACAAGTTTGATCATAGTTGAGATTAAGAATCTTAGGGCCATAATCTAATTTGGTTTTTTTATTTTTTATGATATCCCACATCACCGGGTCTTCAATAATCAACTTGTCAGGGAGGCTTCCTGATTGAATCTCAGGACAATCTTCAATTTTACAAAAACGATAACTACCATCAAGAATACCACTTCTTATATTTTGAAAGGACTGACTGTTCCAAATCTGTTCAACGGACTCTTTGGAAAAATCTCCAACTTCCTCTTCTACCAATTGTGGGCAGCAAGCAAAACACGGCATTCGACCGTCGTCTCTTTTTGAGCCGATTTCTAAATATTGAAAGGGTTTAGGGCAAAATTTACTCTTTAAATCCATAAAATTTTTGAAAATGGGTTCCTGCCAATTGTTTATAATCTTCTAAGTTTGAAATCATTTTATGCCATTCATCTGTTCCCGAAAATCCAGACACCGTGAAAAAATAGGGTTTTTGATCAAAGTTTTTCATCTCAAATTCTTTAAGCTCGAGAGCCTTAAATTGTGGCATCTTGTCCCAGTCAATCGCATAGCGGGCAACGTCCTTTAAATAGACAACCATGGCATATGAAACCTTATCACAAATGATGATATCTGACGCCTTTCTTGTATTAGATATAAATTTCATAACAGGAACCAGGTCGGACTGGGGTTGAAAGGTAAAAGTGGAGGCTTGCATGAGGACTAAGGGCCCTAGAAAAAGGCTTAGCCTTTTTTGCTTTTTTGCATCAATATCGCTGAGGATTTCCAACAGAAAAAGCGTAACCGAGATAAAAGATAAAGCATGAAGTCCTAGGCTATAGCGTTCTTGAAATGAAATGGGGGAGATTTTCATTAAGTCTAAAATAAAATATATACTGAATGAAGCAAGTATGAAAAATGAGATTTTTTTATGTTGAATAGTTCTTTGCTCATTCTTTTTAGTGAAATGTAAATAAGTTGGATAACTAACAAGACATAAAAACAAAGGGTGGGAGAAAGTGCTTTTTAAAGCATCCCATCCACCAATACTAAGATACAACTGATCCGTATAATGAAAATTAAGATCCGAGAGTTGGAACCTCATTGTGAAAAAAAGAGTGATAAGTATATAGGCAACGGGAATTAAATTTATAAGGATAAAATTTTTCTTTTGAAGTTTAGTTTCTAGATAAAAGTAAGTGAAGATAAAATATAAAGTATAACTAAACCAAAAGGTGTATCGGCTTCCTAGGAAAAAGAGCAGGATGAGGGCCATCGACCATTTGGGTTTATCTAATGTCGCTTGTTCAAGTGACATTAAGTAAAAGAGATAGAACACTCCGCAAATTTCCATCATATAAGGTCTGACAGTAAACGCATAATTGATAAAAAGAGGATCTAGAAAGAAGAGCGAAATGACGAGAAAGGGGATGAACTTCGTCTCTTTAAGATTAGCTAAAGATTTTGAGAAAATAATGATACTAAGAAAGAAAAAAGACATAGGAAGCAATCTTAACCACAGAGTATGGTTTGAAAGAAAACTCCAAAAATGCAAGAGATAAGTAAAGAGTCCTGGGTCCAAGCTTCCGCCCCGTCTGTTGACAAGCCAAGTCTCTAGTAAGCCATTTGAAGAAATCCTACCTTCAAAAATTTCATGTACCTGTATTCCTTTCGCAGTGAAATAAAGAATGACTTCATCGAGATTAAAATTATTGTAAAATAATCCTTTTCGTATCAGAACAAGAATTAAAAAAAGAAAGAGAACTAAAGGTAGTCGATCATAATTATCTTTTTTCTTAATGTACGAAATTAGCTCTTTCAAATTTCCAAAATTCCTTTTAACTCGGTTGATCTTTAAACAACAGAGGAAGTACATCTTTCATTGAGTCGCCCCGTTTTTGGTCAAGTTTTTTACTAAAAAGAAGAAAATCTAAAAATTTTTCTCCTGGGTTTGCCTTTAGTGCGGTGTCAATGAGAGAAAATAATTTAGAGATATGCACTGAATGTCTTTTACGAATGGAGCCATCCAGGTCATTGCTTTCAAAAAAATGGGTAATTTCATTTTTTATTTTCATTAATAGCTCTTTCGGAAGAACATTTAAATTAAGAGTTGCTGGGGCAAAAACTGGATTGAATTCTGGTATGGCCAGTTCAGCAATCTTCAATGAAAAAGTGAACTTTAATAAGTTAACCAGACCCAGTAGTGAGTAGGCACTTAACGTCGTTACAATTTTGAGGTCGTATTTTGGTTGCTTAGATAACTCTAAAAACTTATCCAAATTTTTTTTAACTTCATTCCAATCACATCCATAGCGAATATACTCAGCCAGTTCCTCCACTGCGTCTATACTGCAGAAAAATGAAATTTTTTTAAATTGTTTAAAATCTTCCAAAAGATGATTGGGATAGGTCGTGGCATTGGTATAAAAACTGAGCTCAATTTCAGAGGCCCTTGGATGCTTGGCCATTTTTTTAATTAAAAACTCGACGTAAGGAGAGAGAAAAGGCTCACCTCCCGTAATTTTCATCTCTGAAAGATGATCGAGCAAATTCTCTAATAATCCGTTTTCTTCAACAAGGAGAGAAAGTTTCTTCGTATCGATAAAAAACTCAGGGTCATCAGGTCTTACGAGTCCAAGCTTTTCCCATTCATGAGCTATTTTGACAGAATATCGTGGATGGCACATTCGACATGCAAGATTGCAAATGTTATCAGTCGAATAATGGAAATGCTTTATCTCAACCTCGATTGAGCCATCGGGTTGAATGGTCGGTGCAATTTTTTCTAGGTCGGTGTGAAATTCTCTAAGATATTCAATTCGAGGTGAATGCCCTGAAGAAATTTCTGATTGATGACAATTCTGGCAAGCAGCCGGGATTTTATTTGAGAGCATTTCTAGTCGAACTTGCTTGAGATAGTTACTGTTGATAATTTCAGAAATATTCTTGACCTGAGTAAAGCGGAGAGGCTTGCCTGAGGTGTCTTTAATCATGTCACGTTGGGAGATATGACAGCAGAGGCGAACGCTTTGATCACTCTCTACACTTAGTCCGATAAATGGCATTGGGCAGACGAACTTATATTTCATAAATTTTCATCCTCTCAATCTCCGAAATGATATACGAGTTGAGCTCCTGCATACCAAATATTTTCTTTGAACTGATAAGTCGTATTTAATCTATTTTTAAAATCTTCAGAAGACTCCCAGTTAACGATTCGGTTGGCGAGTAGTGGTCCAAAGCTAACATTGTTCGAGTAGTGATAGCTATAAGTAAAATATGTCCAATATTCTTGAATCGCTGAACTTCTGGTTTCCATTGGAATGCTCAATTCTTCCATCAGAGTAAAATGTGACTTTGTAAGAAAGTAGGAAATTCCAATTCTTGGTTTTATGAATCCCCGTCCAACAGTAAAATTTTTTTCATAAGTGAGTCTTACTTCATAAGTCATACGATCATTAATGAGATTTTTATATGTAAAGTCAGTGAGAAAACTATCTTGTCCTTGAGTCTTGCGATCCAACCAGTGCCACGCGCTCTCTTTAATCCAATCGTTATCATGACGAAGGCCATAACTTCTTTGATAAAATAGACCTATTTTAAAATTTCGAGAAAGACTTCGTCGCAGACCTAAACGAGCACTTTGAAAGGCTTGACTCTCTTCCCATTCAGAAAATTTAACTTCGGCGAAGTATTGTGTTTTATTTCTTATGTAAAATGTTCGAGCTTCTACTAGGGCTTGAACTTTTTCATGCTGACGCGTTGGAATGTTGCCCGCAAATACTGCTTCTGAGAGGAAATATATTACTAAGAGGTGAAGCTTCTTAGTCATAGTCTCGCCCTAAGAGATCTGTATAAGCTTCTTCAATCGACACATTATTCTCAAGATTGCCACTGTTCTCATCCATGGACCAATTCAATTTTTTGGTCCATGCCAATGGCTTTGGTGGTGACATTTTATCTTTCTTAACACCAATTCCTTCACCAGCTTTTACGAGGGCCTTAGTCTTTCGTGACTTTGCCTCAACGAGCCCTTCGTTCACGCACATCCATACGTCTTCTTTAGGATTTTTTCCGTAAGAAACAAAAAATTCTGTACCTCTTACACCGAGCGATACTTGACGAGTTTTGACTTTAAATTTTTCTTTTTGAAGTTTTTCATTCAAAGCCTTTCTAATTTTGAAAAAGGCAGAACCGGATATTAAGCTTGCGGTTGTCGGAGTTTCCTTTTTCGCGTTTTCAACTTTTAATTCTGTATTTTCGTTTATTTTAATTTTAGATTTGTCATCGAGTTCAATAATGGCGAGAGATTTGCTCTCAACTTTAACGACGTCTTTGTCGTTGAGCTTTGACCCTTTCGTTGCTGGTTTGTTATTGACAAGAACCTGCCCTTTTACAAATTTAATTTCTGAGGCGAAAAGAGAAAACGCTAGAAAGTAGGCGAATAAAAATAACCGATTCATTTAGTCTCCAATGAATAATTCATACTCTCTATTGTAACGTGAAATAAATAGCTACAGATGGTTTTTTTCGAATTCGATGACTTGTTCTAGAGATTGTTGATGAAATTTGATAGCAAATTCTCCTAGAGAAACCGCCAATTCAGGATTGACCGACTTAAAAGTTCCTTTCTTATCAAAAGATAGGTGAGGATTTTGATTTTCAATTTCTTCAAAAGTGATATTGGTAACAAACTCGGCATGCTCAAATCCGGCAATTGTATTTTTGCCTATCTTAGGCGCAGGAACTTCGACGAGAGGGATTACATAGTCTCGAAAAAGTATAGGTTCAAACAATTTGTAGGTACTGATCAATCTGCCATTGACGTCACTTTCAATCAACAACTCGCCTAATTTAGAAAATATTTTCTTTGTTTCTTGATAATGACTCTCATCAGACGTTCTGTAACAAACATGATCAATTTTCCAATCATGAATTTGAACAGAGTGTTTTTCAATAAGTGTGAAAAGTTGCGTGAGAAATTGTATGGCCAGTTTATGCATGTATCACCCATGAGCAAAAAAAAAGCCGGATTGGGTTAAATCCGGCTTTAATATGATTCACTCCGAAGAGATTACCACCTAAGTGTTTTGAGAAGTGATTTATACGCTTTTTGAAAGGTGATTGCAAGGGTCAATTATTAAGAAAATTGTCTTTTAAAATCAGTTACTTATCAAGGACGTCTTGAAGTTTCGGCTTCCATCCCTTGTCCATCAGACCGGTGTCGTAACATCTTCTTAAAAAATCGAGATCTGAAAATTTCTCTAGGCCATAGCCCTGGTCGTGGAGTTTTGAAACTGGAAGATCAGGAAAGGGAGATTCTAGCAGTGATAAATAATCTCCTTCTTGAACAACCCCTTCTTCGAGCACACGGTAAAACCAACCGGTTCTCCCCGAGCGAATGATTTCCTTCAACACACGTTCATCTTCATAGCCATAATTTAAAGTAGCGCAGGGTCTACGACATACAGTCAGTTGAATCTTGGCCGTACCTAAAGAATAGATATCGCCAATATTGAGATCAGTCTCAGTAAGTTCTTTTGTTAAGAGGTTTTCACCAAAAGAGCCTGGAATAAAACGCGAAGCAATTTCAGGAAATCTTTCTTTTAAATGTTGATAATTTTCTTGAGAGTAATGGTGAATGACTCGCATATCACCACCGTGATATTTTCGATTAACCACTGAATCACCCTCAATCCCATGTTGAGTGACTCTAATAGAATCGCGACGAATTTTTTTTATGGCGCTTTCAATCCCATTTGATAGTTTTGCTCCAACGCCAGTGAAAACACCAATCACTTGAAATTTTTTATTCATAATCCTCTCTCTTTAAGCGATAGAGAACATGTCGCTCAAGTTTGTGTCCAACTTCAACTCTGGGATGATTGAACTCACCATTCAAATCGAGCTTCATGTCGATTCTTTTCATCACATTAATCGAAGGCTGATTGAGAACTGCGGTAAAGGAGACGATCTCTTCAAGCTTCAGTTGATTAAAGGCAAAATTTAAGACGGCCTTAGCTCCTTCCGTTGCGTAGCCGTTACCCCAATGCTCTTTATCAATTCTCCAGCCAATTTCTGTACAAGGAGTAAAATGTGTTTCGTAAGCAGGATGGGCCAGACCAATAAAACCTAAAAATTGGTGATCACTTTTACGTTCTACTGCAAATAATCCATAGCCTTGTTCTTGGATGAGTCCAATCGTCTTATCTATAAAAGCATTGCTTTCTTCCTTGCTGAAGACATTTGGAAAAAAGCACATGGTTTCGGGGTCTGCATTGAGTTTACAAAAAGCAGCTCGATCAGAATCGATCCATTGTCTTAAGAGAAGTCTTTCAGTTTCAATCATAAAAAAATTATTTTCTTCTTCCCATAAATCTCAACAAGAACAAAAAGAGATTGATGAAGTCGAGATAAAGAGCAAGGGCTCCCATAATCGCAGACTTTGTCGCCATTTCAGAACCTTCAGTTTGATAGGGCGCCATCGCTTTAATCTTTTGTGTGTCATAAGCAGTAAGTCCAGAAAAAACCAGAATCCCCACCATGGAGAAGACCATATCCATTTGACCGCCTCTCATGCTTGGTACAAAGAACGAAATCAAACTAAAGATGATGATTCCCCAAAGTCCCATATGACAAAAAGTTCCAACCGGTCCTAAGTCTCTTTTTGTGACATAACCGAAAAAAGATAGACCCGCAAAAGCACAGGCTGCTGCTACGAAAGCATTTTGAATACTCGCACCTGTGTAGATCATTGAAAAAATGGAGAAGGTCACTCCGTTTAATGCCGCATAAGTGAGAAAGGCCAGTATTGCTGAAAGGGCTGACATTTTCTGGAGACGAGCTCCTAAGTAAATCACCAATCCAAACTCAGCAATGATAATTCCGTAGAAAAGAACTTGGTTTGAGGCCACAGCGTAAAGAATTTCTTGGTCAGATGCAATTAAGTAAGCCACAAAAGCAGTGAGCGCCACACCAAGAGTCATCCAACGATAAACCGTCGTCATAAAGATTGAGGTCATCGCTTCTGCTCTTCCTGGAGCATGAGAGTAGTTATTGTTTTGGATTTCCATAAAACTTCCTTAATTAAGAGATGGACCTATTTTGAAGGACAAAATCGCAAATGTCATATTATTCAAAGCTAGAGGTAAATACTCAAGAAAAGGGAAGATGTCCGAATTCCGCTAGTTTGCTTCTCTTAACTCTTATATATTCTACAAATGCCAGAACTAACTGATGCAGAACTTAAAAAAATTATTGCCCGCAGAGATCCTCGGTTTGATGGCCGTTTCTATTTTGGAGTTAAAACAACTAAGATCTATTGTCGTCCAGTGTGTCCGGCAAAACCAAAGCCTGAAAACATTCTGATTTTTAAAAGTCATTCTGAGGCTGAGCAAAAAGGTTATCGACCTTGTAAACGGTGCAAGCCCGATCTCTTTCCGGGACAAAGAAGTATCGACTCTAAGTATATTCAAGTCGGATTGGCGTTGGAAATAATTGATGCAAGTGAAGACTTTTTAAGTGTTAGTGAAATTGCTCAGTCATTAAGAATAACAACCCGACATTTAAGAAGATTATTTGAAGAGTATTTAGGGGCATCACCAATTGAAGTGATAAACTCGAATAGATTGCATCTCGCCAAGAAGTTTCTAACTGAGACTAAAAGATCGGTAACTGAAATCGCCTATGCTGTGGGATATAATTCGCTGCGAAGATTTAATGAATCCTTTAAAGAACTCTACAAAGTAACGCCTTCACAATTAAGAAAAGAATACTCGCCAAGAGAGAGTTCTGTTGACTCGATTCAGTTAGAGATTTTGGTGAGAAAACCCTATGACTGGAATTACGTCATTCACCACTTGGATAAACATCTCATTTATGGCTCAGAAATTATTACCAATGGAAAATATTTGCGATTTATTCCTTCTTCGAAAAACCAATGGGGAACAATTTTAGTTTGCTTTGATGAGCAAAAAAGTATTTTGTCTTTAGAATGTTCAAGGCTTTCTCTGTCAGAGATAAAGTCGCAGTTGCCTAAAATTAAAAAGCTATTTGATGTCGACCATAATCCTAACAATATTCCATCATCTCGAAAAAACGATAAATCGATGAGAGTGCCTGGTTGCTATAATAGCTTTGAAATTGCAGTTTCAATCATTATTGGTCAATTGATCACAACAAAACAGGCCAAAAAGAAAGTAGAAGAACTTGTGAAAAAGTTTGGAGAAAGGTCAACTGGCCCGACAAGTGAACATGACATCATCTTCTTTCCATCTCCCGCCATTTTGGCCAATGCTGAACTTGAAGTTCTTGGATTGCCTAAAGTAAAGGCTAATGCCATTCGAATGTTATCTCAACAAATCAATCAAAAGAAACTGGAATTATCTTATTTAAAAGATATTGAATCGACAAAGTTGAAGTTACTGGAAATCAAAGGAATTGGTCCCTGGACGACAGAGCTTATTGCCATGAGATGTCTTGGAGATATTAATGCTTTTCCTTCCTCAGATCTTTTTATTCGAAGGGCATTAAACGAGAACATGATTAATGAAGAAAAGTGGCAAGGTTTAAGAGCTTACTTATGTCATCTTGTCTGGAGAGATTTATATAAGGAATTATTAAAATGAATGAAAGACAAATGAAATTTAAGACAAATTTTGGGTTTATCTATATCTGTGCCACTTCAGAGTTTGTAACAAAAGTATCGTGGCAAAAAGTAAGTGTAAAAATGGCCAGCGATAAAAGAGAGAAAAAACTCATCGAAATGGCTTCAACACAAATTTACGAATATCTGGATGGAAGGCGAAAGCAATTTGACCTTCCTCTTTCATATCAAGGGACGTCATTCCAAGAAGAAGTCTGGAGCAATCTTCTTAAAATACCGTACGGTCAAACTCAAAGCTACACAGAGTTAGCAGTTCAAATAGAAAGGCCACTTGCTGTTCGAGCGGTAGGAACTGCAAATGGACAAAATCCTCTTTGCCTAATAATTCCCTGCCATCGAGTGATTGCAAAATCAGGTCAGCTATCAGGCTATATCGGCGGGGAGAAAATCAAAGAAAAACTTCTCGAATTAGAAAAAATGATGATGTCCGGTTTCCGCAAGTAACTACGTAAAAGATATTTTACTCTGTTGAAAAGGAGTTCTTATGAATATCGAAAATAAAGTAGTTTTTGTTACAGGAAGCAATAGAGGAATTGGAAGATCTTTAGTCGAGGCGGTTTTAGCGAAAGGAGCGAATAAAGTTTATGCTTCTTCACGAAATGCTTCGTCTCGAATTGGTTTTAACGATGAAAGAGTTGTTTACCTCAATTTAGATATAACAGAGCTAAATCAAATTAAAAAAGCTTCAGAGATGGCTCAAGACACGCAAATTTTGATTAATAATGCAGGCATACTAAACCAAGGAAATATTCTAGAGGGAGACTTTGAGAATATTCACTCAAACATGAACGTCAATTTCTTCTCAACTATTAATATGATGAGAGAGTTTGTTCCAATATTAGAGAGAAATAAATCATCGGCCATTATTAACATCGTTTCAATTGCCGCATATTCAAATTTTCCTTTTATTGCTGGATATTCTGCTTCGAAAGCGGCACTTTATTCGGCAACTCAGGCCGCGAGAATTGAGCTTAAAAAGAAAGGGATTCAAGTCTTTGCTGTTAATCCGGGAGCAATCGATACAGATATGAACAAAGGTTATGAAGGAGAAATGACTAGTTCCAAAGACGTCGCCTTGGCGATTTTGAATGAACTGGCATTAGATGTTCCCGATATTATTCCAGACAAAGTAGGTAAAGCCATGTTTGAAGTATGGAAAGCAGACCCTGCTGGATTAGAAGCGATGGCTTCAAAAATGTATCATAAAGAATAAGCTTGAATTTTATTTAACCATATGGTTAAATAAGGAAATGGTAGCAACCGACTCGCTTTCACTTATTTTCTCGGCCTTAAGTGATCCTACTCGTAGAAGTATTCTCGGGAGGTTAGCTCATGGAGAGCTTTCTGTTACAGAGCTGGCAGGCCCTTATGAAATGAGTCTTCCGGCCATCACAAAACATCTCAAAGTCCTCGAAAAAGCAAAGCTGATAACAAGAGGCAAGGAGGCGCAATGGCGTCCCTGTCAGCTTGAAGCTAAAAGTCTAAAGAAAGCCGACGATTGGATTTCTACCTATCGCAGTCATTGGGAAGAAAGTTTTGATCGGCTCGATGAATACTTAAAAACAATTCAGAAAGACGAAAATCAACCAGGAGAGAAAAGTGGCAAAAGCAAAAAAAGAAAATGAGCTAAGATTAGTTCGCGTTTTTGATGCTCCGGCAAAACTCATTTGGGAAGTTTGGACTGATGAAAAACATGTCGGTCATTGGTGGGGCCCGCGCGGATTTAGCATTACTACAAAAAGCAAAGATGTGAGGCCTGGAGGAAAATGGATCTATACTATGCATGGACCAGACGGCGTCGATTATCCAAACATCACAACATATTACGAAGTCGAAAAATACTCAAAGCTTGTTTACGATCACGGTGCCAATGAAAACCAAGAGGCCTTATTCAGAGTGACTGTCACTTTTGAAGAATTCAAAGGTAAAACAGTAATGGATATGACCATGGCCTTGGCGACACCTGAAGCGGCTAAAGAAATTGCCAAATTTATTAAAGCAGCTGGTGGCAACGCGACTTGGGATCGCCTTGGTGAATATCTCGAAGAACAACAAAAACAAAAAGATGTTTTCATCATCAATCGCTCATTTAAAACAGACCAAAAAACACTTTTTGAAATGTGGACAAATCCTGAGCATTTATCAAAGTGGATGGGACCAGCAGGTGCGACTATGGACTATATCAATGTCGCTATCAAAGAAGGTTCAAGTGCACATTATAAATTAACAACTCCAGATGGTGATTTTCACTTCGGTAAAATGGATTATAAAAAAATACGACCACATGAGTTTATCCAGTACGTACAATCTTTTAGTGATGAAAAAGGCAATCTCGTCAAACCAGGCTTTGCTCCAACTTGGCCCGATCAAATGTTAACCACTGTCGTTTTCACAGATGAAGGAGATGGTGAAACTCGTCTGGCTTTATCATGGGAAGTTTTTGGCGATGCTACAGAGATTGAGCGCAAAACATTCCACGATGCTAAAGCTGGCATGACTGGTGGTTGGAGCGGATCGTTCGATAAACTGGAATCTCTTTTAAAGAACTAAATAGAAAACCGTCGTCAAAAGTAAGCTGGCCATAAAATAATTAAAGATTCTTAATTTTTTATGGCTGCTTAAAAATCTTCTAATTTGTTTTCCTAAGACCACCCAGGTGCTGACCGAAGGAAGATTAACAACTCCAAAAGCCAAGGCGACTTTCATCACTTCTTGAAATGTATTTGAAGGTGCGTACAGAGTGATCGCACTCAAGGCCATGGTCCATGCTTTGGGGTTGACCCATTGGAATAGTGCGGCCTGAATAAAAGTGAAAGGCTTACTCTGCCCAGTTGTTTCTGGCGATACAGGAGCTGCGACTGCAATTTTATAAGAGAGATAAATGAGATAGGTTATGCTCACTACTTTCAAGATTTTTTGAATGATGGGATAGATAGCAAACAACTGCATTAACCCAACTCCAACGAGACCAACCATCAACGCAAAACCGATACTCACTCCCAACATATGAGGGAGTGATTTTTTGATTCCAAAATTAGTTCCAGAGCTCATCAACATAATGTTGTTAGGTCCTGGGGTGATGGATGAAACCAAAGCAAAGGCCAATAAAGCGAAAAGTGTTTCGTTGTTCATGTTTAGAATATAGCAGGGAATCGTTTTTTGGTTCTTGCTATTTTGAGCATGAAAATGCTATTTTACGCAATAAATGACTACAATAGACGAATTTGACGAAAGAATATTGCAAGAATTAAAAGCTAACGGCCGAATCAGTAATGCTGAGCTGGCAGGTCGAATTGGCCTTTCTCCATCAGCTTGCTTGAGACGAGTGCAAGAACTCGAAAGATCAGGTGTCATCAAAGGCTACGGTGCCATTATCGACAACTCACTGTTGGGAATTGGCTTTACCGCCTACATCACAGTTGGACTCTCTGTTCACACCAAAAAATCTCAAAACGATTTTGAAAAGGCCATCGTCAAATCACCCGAAGTTCGCGAATGCCACAACGTCACAGGTTCATTTGAATACATCTTAAGAGTCGAAACTAAAGACTTGGCCTCTTACAAATTTTTCCACACAGACGTTCTCGGAACTTTGCCACAGGTCAATTCCATCTCAACTTATGTGGTGATGGAATCGGCAAAAGACGAGAGACAATAAAAAGGAAAATGATTTAAGACATTTTAAGAAAACTCATTTTTAAGCGCTGTTTAATAAGGAGTGTGCTGGAACTTTCGAGGGAGACTAAATGGATTATCAGACTCGTTAAATGGGGTCAAAGCTAGAACCAAAACAGGTAAGGGCAAGTGGTGGGCTAGAGCAGTTCTCGAGATTTATAAAAGATACAAATTAGAGACCGAAAGCATTTCTAACAAACTGTGACATTGCTCACAGATGACGCATTGCGGGGCCATTTTTATCATATTAATACCTGATATAATTAAGAGATCCTGAGATAAATTGAGACGACTGGTCACTACCCAATCGTCTCAAATCGGGTCAATCAATCCAGAGGGCAAAGCCCAAGGACAAGGATTATTGACTAGCATGAGCCAATAATAATCCCTGCCCAGATTTTGGTCAAGCCCTCGCAACGCTTTCCGTCAATATGGAAAGAGGGGGTGAGGTATGAGTGGTTAGCAGATTTCATTGATCAAAGTTGTATGTACTAACTAAAAAAACATTATTTCAAAGGAAGAAAAAATGAGTAAACAAAAGAAAACCACTCATGTGGTACCAAACAAAAAAGATGGCGGCTGGGATATTAAACAAGGCGGAGGTCAAAGATCTTCTGGGAACTTTGACAGAAAGTCAGATGCTATCGATAGGGCAAGAGATATTAGTAAGAATCTTGGAAGTGAACTTTACATCCATAATAAAGATGGAAAAATTGGCTCTAAAGATAGTCATGGGAATGATCCTCACCCTCCTAAGGGTTAACAAACTCAGGGGGAGGATTTCCTCCCCCTTTTTTGAAGGAAAGAATGATGACAATAAGAGAGATGATTGAATCATTAAGTAAATCGAATCCCACGAATCAGTTTGCGGCCTTAAATAAAAATTTGAACGCATTTAATTCTGTTTTTGAGAAATCAGCTATTAATCAAATGGCAGAGGCAATGTCTAAGAGGAGTCTTGGTATTGAGTCATTGATAAATCAGTCCGCGCTAACGAATCTTAGCGTGGTCACAAAAGCTTTTGAAGCAAACAACTTAACTGGGTTGAGTAATACAATCAAAGTTATTTCTGAAATGAATAAGGCTATCGCACCAACTATGACTGCTTTGGCTCAAATTCAATTAGCTTCAGCTAAGAGTATGATCCCAGTTATAAACGCAACTCGATCCATCTTGGTATCAAATGAGTTTCAGTCGACCATTCAAAGTATCGTGAACTCAGATGTTACTAGAGGATTGGTTGCTTTTAACAGGTATGCTGAGAGTGTTAATTGGAGTGAGGATAAGTTAAGGCATTTATTTGAAGAGTATTACCATGATGAAAATGAAGTACGTTCTGAACCTGAAAAGAATTTAGTTCAGACATTATTTGTCTTGTTAGCTTTTCTTACCGGACAAGATTTTTCAAATCTAATGGATGAGAAGAAAAGAAAAATTTTCATTGCTCAGTTAATGTACTTAGCCGTAACTCTTTCTGGTACTCGAAATATTTGTAACCACTCTAGCTCTATCGTTAATCAAGCTCAAATTGAAAGAATTGTATGTGTTGCCTCAAGAGGTTGTGTTATTAGAACTGGTCCAGGCTACGAATTTAAAAGAGTAAAGGTTGTACCTAAAGGCTTTGTTTCAAAAAAGCTTGAGCAACATGAAGAATGGACAAAAGTCGAATTTTATTCTTTAGAATCGGGTATCAGCGAAGGATGGATAAAAACCAGCCTTTTACGTTTGTAAAAATCAGTTCCGGAATTTCCTAGTTCTGGAATTTGAATATTTTTAAGTTCGCAATACCCAAAGTAAATAGTATTGGTTCGCATAGACGAGGAGAGATTTTGTTTAAATATGATTCCTACGGCGGAAGTTACCGCCCAAACCATTTTATCATTACGATCGGAGCATCGAATAAAGTCTTAGAAGAAGGGCAGCCTGGCCTTGACCAACTTAATCGAAGCCAACTCTCTTTATTTGTGCATGAGTATTGGCATTACCTACAAAATATTTCTACTCCAGCGGGAGTCGAAGAAATCACCATTTATCAAGTACTATTGTCTTTGTTATGGAGGACACTTGAGATTGGAGAAACAGTAAAATCATCGAAGGAGTTTAGCGCTTCAGACATTGAAGAATATGAAAAGTGTATTGATTTGCTAAATATACTTCAAGGGGACAGATATCCTGCTGGCGTCACGAGAGATCAAAACAGGCAGATTAATTCTTTTAAAATCATAGATGTCGTTGAAGAACAGTCTGGCTATAAATTCCTGAAGCAAAGCCGCTCTGCTTTAAAATTATCTTTAGAGTATGAAAGCAAGAGCTTAGATAAAACTCAAACTACTACGTTTAATTTTGGAAAGCATGCTTTATTTGAGGGGCTTGCCTACGAGATTGACAGGTCAGTGGAAAAGGGGGCGAGTATTGATGGCGTAGGTGGAGAAGATAATGCTTTTTTATTTCCTTACCATGTAATGAGAGAGCTCGCTCTTTTCAAGTTTGACAATATTTCGCGAATAGAAATTCTAGCATTAGGAACTTTAGCCTTGCTATATCCCTCTCCTGGTGTCCATTATTGGAAACTGCTCCAAAGTTATCAAACCATCAGAAAATCAGGGTTTGATATTTCTTCTTCTTTAGAAAAGCTAATCTCTATATCTTTAGAGGAGAATGAAAATTATTTCAAAACTTTAATGATGGAACTAGAAGACATCTCTAAAATACACCAGCGAAGAGGTGTTACACAATATGCGTGGGAATATCTCATTTCAACCTTCAGAAAACTTCTATCAAGACGAAAAGATAATCCTTTATTTGACCTAGAGCCTTTTGCCAAAAATATGGCAGAAGATGAAAAATTGCATCGCCTTATGATGGAATACCAACCTTGCATTGTTCTACAAGAGAATTTTTCTGTTACAAACGATGATATTCAAAAAGATTATTTGTTTTCCTTTTCAAACTTGAAAGTGGCTGGCTTTTCGCTCTCTGACATGATGGGAACATTACAGTGTCTACACCATTTCATGGAATCTCATCGAGGGAGCAAAATTTTTATGAAGACGGACGATATAAAAAGAACTTGCCCAATGTACTCATGCTGTAATTTACCAACAAGAAAAAATAACCCAAAAATCTGTAAACATACTCCCTGGAAAGCCTATCAGAGAAATCCTTCTGATACTTGCTGGTATGGATCGGCATTGGCTTCACTAGTGGGGGCGGTCGAAGTAAGTAAAAAATAATTAATAGTGGAGAGGCATTTGCTTAGCTGAGAACATAATCAGTGCAACGTCATTATTAAGCATTTTTAAAAACTTTGCCCCTGAAACTCCGTCAAATTGATACCCTTCTGCTTCAAAAAATTTATAAGTGTATGAATCAAAGATTAAATCGATTGCCTGAAACAAATGAGAATTCTCAGCTCTATGCACCTCTCCCTCAAAAGGAATCATAGTTTCTTCTTCTGAAAAATCGGCTTTTGCTGTAATTTGCCTCCAGTTGTCTTCTGTAATCCTGACAACAAGATCGCTAGCCCCTAGAGTGTTAATATCAATAGTTTTTAGCAACCCCTTAATTTGATCTTGATCAGAAGCAGGCATCATATAAAACTCTTCAGGTGAATAAAGCAATAAGGCTGAAAATAAAGGACAATTTATCTTTTCATCTTTTTTTAGCGATTCAATCTCTGCTTCAAGCTGATTCTGCTGCTCATTTGCAGAAAGGTTTCTAAATGATGAACTTATAATATTTCCCACTATCGTTCCTTCCTTCGTGAGAAGTATTTCGACCTTATCTCTTTCATCTACGACATATTTTTTGACAAAATGATCTAAAATAATTTTTTCTTTTTCATTTTTCATGAATATATCCTTGTCGCTTTAGCAAGCTCGATTGTTAGAGAGTGCATTTTATTATTGAAAAATATCAGAACATCGTTTTTTGAATGCCAATTGATGTCTTCATCTTTAAATAGTCCTCGAATATTATGAGAATTCAAGCGCTGATAAAGTTTTTTGTCTGATTCATATCGATCAGTGTTTTTCCATAAAAGCTGTAACATCTTGATACTTTGAGCTGACTTTGCCAATAATCTGTTACCAGGCTCCTTCGTAATTGCTATATTATAAAGTTTTCCAAAATCGTGAGCATGCTTTGGCAATGACTGGACAGGCTCTCTTATTATAAGGGCCCTCAATGCACATTCCGCAGCTAACCCAAAGAGGTAATGGCTTACAGGATAGGGATTTTCTCCTATTTTTTGTCCTGCTGTTACTAGGCGTTGGAATGCGCCTTCATATGTTGATCCGTCCCATTTACTTTTCATTGTTACATTTTCATACATACCGAGTGAACACTAATATTTGCTGGTTTCAATAATTATTATCTACCTATTCCGTATGGTACTCAAGAAGAAAAAGAGTATTCACTTAATTAAGGATCCTTAACTAGGGCCGATCATCACTATCTAGAATATTCTCGACTGATTCAAAAGCTGGGTTTGAGAGTAGCTTAAGGTTGTGGGCGTAACGAAGTGTTGTATCAATGTAACAAAGGTTCCAACACACTCGTCCTTAAGCACTGTTTAAAAGAAGAGCGCTAGAAGAACAATCATATTTTTTCTAGTGTGATTCGTCTTTAGGGCTACCGTTTCATCTTAACTGCAATATGGTAATGGAAGTTGTCTATTGGTGGCTTTGGAAAAACCCAATTTAAAATTCCATTTTGTATAAAGCATTGTGAAGTATCATTTTTAGACCAGTTTGCTGTTGTTGAAATCCCAAGTTTGTTTATTTGAAATACAACATCTATGTCATCCATCTTGCGAAGTTGCTTTCCACATCCACTTAGAACTGTACTCAAATAATAGCCAAGCATCTTAGTTACTTGTTCTTCGTATGCGCCACCGCTTTTCGTTTTACTATGTTTTTTGGCTACCTCAATCATTGGTTGAAGCTGAGCCTCGGATACAGCTTTGTAATCGGGGTTGTCAGAGTAGAACTTATAAGACTGCACTAAAGCTCTAAAGGCGTTGATAGACTTTGTATATTCTTCCTCATCTCTACTTGTAAGTACCATTAACACAATTACTTTTGACTCTTCAACATATGCGACGACTTCATGGTTACCCATATTATTTAGCCATTCTTTAAGAATGATTTTTTTATTATTTGCAGTGATTGTTTCTAAGTCTCTCACTTTTATGTTTGGGGATTTGGGCTTCATTTCATTTAGATTGAAATTTACAAGTTCATCAATATTATTCTGACCTGTTCTCTTTAATGCTACATTTGCATACATAACTGCTTTTGAATTTGCCCAAGAGCCGCCAATAGGATGAAAGACAGCATGAAGCCCATTGTTTCTTCCTGATACATTATCTAAAACCCAACCCTTTGGAGCTTTTAAACTGAAAAGGTGGCTCTGACCCCAAATGATGCCAGTGTCATTTGCAAAAATGCTTGTAGATAAAAAAATAGCAATTAAAATTAAGATTTTTTTCATTTTTTGCACTCTCAATATTTAGGTCTCTAATTTCTGGTTTAACTTGATGGTAGTGTTCCAGTTTCTTATCGTAATAAGTTTGTACTCAGGTCTAGAAATTATTTTCGATAAGTAACTTTTAGATGCCTCGCTTTTTAATCTCGAAAAATAAAGGACATCTTTACCAACCGACATATGATCTACACCTTCTTTTAAGGCTATAGTCTTTGCAAAAGTTTTTGTTGTGATTCCTTTAATAATGTAGATGACATCATATCTATACTTATCTGGATCATTGCCAAAATCTTTAGGTGAAGATGAAACGATTGTTTTTAATTTTTTATCAGATAAAAGCAGTATTGGTTCTTTGTAGCTAAACTTTTTTAAAAGTTCTCTCTCTATCAATTTGGTAAGAGCAGAGTTTGCTTCCTTTGAGGAGAAGATGACATTTCCACTTTGAATATATGTTTCCACATCTTCAAAGCCCATTTTTTCGAAACAGGATTTGAGATCACTCATTTTAATAATATTTTTCCCGCCGACGTTTATACCTCGTAGTAGGCATATTTTTTTGCCCATATATCCGCCTTGGTTCCATAGTTCATTTAGAAGTCGATCTTATACTATTGAAATTGTACTGGGAATAAGATGGGGTTACTACTTGGATGAATTCGGAATGGATTGCATGGCATTGGCAATCTAATTTTAAGTACTTGTTGAAAATTAGTTTTGAGGAAAAGGACAGTCTTGGAACTCATTTTACTTATTGTACGTAGATATAATAGTCGTCGACGCTACAGAGCTAGTAAAAAACTGTTCTTTAAATTTTAAGTATTCACTATTAGAGAAAAACGAATTCAATTCCTCTTCACTTGGAAAATAAATAGTAAAAACTCTATTAATGATATTCTCACTTTCACTTTTTAAGACTTCGGCTATTTTAAAATCGTAACCAAATCCTCCTCCAATCGACTTCAAAATAGGCGTCATACCTTCCCTATATTTGGTATAGTCAGAATCATTTATAACATTTAAACCTACTAACATTTCGATCATTTAAAGGCCTTTGTTCCAAAGTTGATTAAAGGGTTTGATATATATTATTGAAATTATACAGGAAAGAAAATGGGGTGGCCCTTGATGGTGAACACAATCATGTATAAACACGCGTCTTTATCACGGCTCTTTGTAACTCAAGCTAGAGATATTTCAAAGGTTCACTTCTGATGAGACAGACATAAAAAACGATGCATTTTAAATGCCTTTGTGCGCCGCACTGGTTTCACGAGACAGCGTCCAAACTCTGACTTTTATGAATTAAATAACGTCGAGAATAACTTGTCCGCTCACTTCGATGCTGAATTTACCGCGGCCATTTGGTCTGAGTACAATTCCATGGTTTTTTGCTTCGAGACGTTTACGCAAAAGAATTAGTCTGGTTTCAAGATTGTCTTTGAAATCCGGCAACTGCAGCGTTTTATCCAGACGCAATTCACGATTGCTGAATTCTGTTTTACCCTCGCCAGAGTAGGCTTGTAATAACTTCCATAAAATTTTTGCAGGGGTGCTGCGAATGAGATATTCACCATCAATAAATATACATTCGTCATCAATATAATATGTAATGTTGATTTTCTTTAGACTAGATTCTTTCTTTGTTGCAACAGTAATTGGCCCTAGAGCAAACATTTCCGGTTCATTATGAAACTGTAGGTTCTCAATGGCCATGGCGACATAACTTCCAAACGTCATCATGAAATCTTCATCGGATTCTTTGAATTCAACAGAGGCGAGACTTTGCACTTCCAGAACTCCTGCAAGTTTTCCCCGGTTGATCAGCGGGACAGCAATGATACTTGCTGCATCTGTCAGCTTGGGCAAGGCAATCGCTTCTGAGAAGAAATTTTCTTTATCCATCTCAGAAAAATTTCTTAGTGAAGTCTGTGCATAGATGTATTCCCGCTTTAATCCCATGAAGGCCAGTGGCTTTTGAGTTTGTGCCACCTTTCCGATAATACCTTCACCGATCTTAACTTCCGCGCCTACACCATTAAGATTGTACCCTCTCATATTGATGGTTATTAATTTATTTGTGAGCGAATCAGGAATGAGCAACAAGCTATGTTTGAATCCAAAAGATTTTTCGAGTGATTCGAGAATTAAATCATAAAGGCTTTCAAGAGTGTTTGCTGTTTGAATGTGTTGAATTGCACTTTGCAAGTTGTAGAGTGAAAAAAGATTCTTGTTATCTTTTTGATTCAGCAGGTACTGAAACTCTTCAGGAACTTTTACTTCTAGAACTTCAAAAATCTCTACTGATTGAAGTGTGAATCTTCCTTCACCGCCAATCTGTGAATCGATAGCTTTAATTCTCTCCGAAATGAGCGAGAAAATATTTCCGGTGTTTTGCGATTCCTTCCAGCACATAATCAATTCAACATGGCAGACATTGATTGGATCGAGAACGATGGCAGTCGCCAGAGGATTAGCCGAAATATTTTTTCTCGTTTTATTTAAAAATTGGCCAGATATTGCAACATGATTTTGATCTACGTAATAAACATGACTAATGTAATTCACGTTAGGAGTTCCATCGGCTGCACATGTGTAAAGTGTTGAGGGATAGACTCCCTGAAGACAAGGTTTAAAGTCGCCTAGTTTCATATAATGCTTTCACCTGATGATGATCCCGGAGTCTGACTGAAGACGGATTTTATTCTCATATTAATCGCGATGGCCGGCAATGCTGGCAATGATTTATAAGGTTTTGAATCGCCACCAAGTTTTTCTACGATGTCAGCAAAAAGGTGGAGATATCTTTCTATGATTAATTGATCGCGAGCGTCTGCATGACGATGAGAAAGATAAGTGCCTTTCACCTGAATCGCTCTATAGTCAGTTGGTCTTCCGAAGGCCAGAGCCAGTTCTTGATTATCTATAAGGTGAGCTTGCAAATTTTTAAAGGCAATCGCATTGACGTAAAAAGTAATTTCATCACTGGTGTTATTGACAACGGCACCATACGCCCTCGTTCCGTGAGCGACATTACGGTCATCGCGAGTGGCCACCATGATTGCCACTACTTCCTGGATAAAATCTTTCAAGTCGTTATTCAACATAGAGGAAACTATACCTCAATAGTGAAAATTTCAGAATAGTTTAGGAAAGTTTTAGGAAATCATTTCTCCTTTTTTGCATTAAATTCATTGTAACAGGGGGAATCAAATGAATGTTCTAGTTACATCGGGTACCGGAAAAGTTGCCCGCGAACTTATCAAATTGCTAAAAGAAAAAGGCGCTAGTCCAATAGTCATGAGTCACTCGAAAGGGAATCTTCAGCAGCTTCCTCAGGGCGTGAAAGGGGTTTTCGGCGATTTTAACAATGCAGAAACGTGGGAATCAGCCTTTTCAGGAATGGATACTTTATGTCTTATTACGCCACCGTTGGAACGTGAAGCTGAAATAGCCACTGCTTTTGTTGCAAAAGCCTATGCGGCCGGAATCAAGCACATTGTTTTTCTAGGAGTGCATAATGCAGAGAATGCCCCTCAGATTCCTCACATCGGGGCCAAAGTTATTATCAAGCAAGCTTTGATAGCCTCAGGGAAACCGTTCACGATAGTCGAGCCCAATAATTTTTTTCAAAACGATCTTTGGTTTTTGCAGGCAGCCCGAGACCAGGGGGAATATCTCCAGCCTATCGGACAAATCGGGTTGAGCAGAGTTGACCTAAGAGATATCGCTCTTGCCATGTCTAATGCGGTAACAGATGAAAAACATCAATACAAAGTTTATCCGCTTGTCGGCCCGGAGCCTTTAACGGGCGAAAAGACGGCAAAAATTTTGTCAGAAATTTTAGGCAAGAAAGTTATTTATCCAGAAGATTGTATGGAGAAGTGGGAAGTCATGCTGAAGCCGATGATCCCTGACTGGCTCCTCGCGGACTGGAAGCAGATGTATACCTTTTTCATAGATCAAGGGCTCCGTGCTTCGCCAGTTCAACTTATTCAACAGGAAAAAATCTTAAACAGGGCACCCCGAAAATATGAAGACTTTGTTAAGGAGAATGTATGAGAAAATTAATATGGATCGTTTTATCTTTTGTTTCATTGGCAGGGAATGTTCGTGCCAATGGCGTTCAGGGAAAAAGCAGAATCGAACAGGGGAGATGGCTTGTGAGAATTGCCGGATGTAATGACTGTCACACGCCAAATTATTCTCAGCTTGAAGGAAATGTTCCAGAAAAAGATTGGCTTGTTGGAAGTGAAGTGGGGTTCAAGGGACCGTGGGGAACTTCTTACGCGACAAATTTAAGATTAACAGTGGAACAATACACTGAAGCTGCGTTTGTTTCTTATCTTCGGCAAAAAAGATATCTGCCTCCTATGCCCGGATTTATTTTTAAACATCTGACTAATGAGGAAATTGCTTCCGTTCACGCTTATATTAAACAGCTGGGAGTTGCCGGAAAACGCACGCCTCGAAATCTTCCACCATCTCAAAAACCAAAAGGGCCCTATATTTATTTTGTCCCTCAGGTCGATAGTAAGTAAAAAAAAGCCCGGTAGGGAACTCCGGGCTTAATTATGACTACCTCTTGCGAAGCTCTCAATTATCATCGGAGAATTCTCCAATTTACCTCTACACCCCAATTGCCAAGTCCCTTTCTTTATTTTCTGGATTAAATTTGTTCGACGACCTGGTCATAAATTTGAAATCAAGAATTTATTCGGTGGCGAACTTCCTAAAAAACAACGACAACGAGGGGACACTTCCTAGAATAAGTACTATGTCGTAGTTACTGATATGAGTGATGAAAAGATTTTAAAGTTTTATCGACGAAGATCACAAGTGGAAAAAATATTAAAAATGGGATGGATTTCCACCATTTCCCTTGCATGAAATTGAAGGCAAATAATGTGTGGGGATTGATTGGAGTGATTGCCGGTGAAGGATTTGGGCTCAATTTGAATTTTTTTAAAAAATCCATTCTTGAAAGAATGGGGTCCCTAATGACCACTTAGACAACCATATACCATAGAGGTACTCCGCCACAAACTTTTCCGACCTATCTAGTCGTTTTTTTTAGCTTTTCCGGACGTCCTCTCGCCTTTGGTGCATTGTGACTGCTGGAGGTGTGCGGAGAGGGCTCCTCAAAAAGGGGTAGCGTCCTATACAAGACCTGCCTCTGAAAATGTCTTGCAAAGTTTTCGCGACCACAGCCGTGGCAAAGCAAATGTGCCCAAGGTTAGAGGATGACGCAATAGTTTTGGTGGACTGACTCTACCTTTTCAAAGGTTAAGAAGACAAGCAAGATAAAAAATTCTTCTTCAAGAATTCTTTTCCTGTTTCCAGAATTTCATTTGCCCTAACAGGATCTTTCATTGTCCTGGCCATAGTGAGGATACCTACTAAACCAGAGTACAAATTGAGTGCTTTCAGATGGCATTCGTGTTCTGAATCGTCAGGAAACTGTTCTTGCAAAGCTCTAGCAAACAATGAATAAATGCGATTCATATAGTTTTCGTATTTGCCTCTGTGTGAAGACTTACTTCTTTGCATGTCGCTGCTTAAAGATGTAAAAGCACATCCTCCTTCAATATCTGTAAGACTTTTTTCAGAAAGGTGATCATCAATAATTCTTTGCAACGCTATCGGACCATCGTGTGTAAATCGGTGGATCAAAGTTTTCTCTAATCTCTCCAAGTCGTGACAGACGGCATTTACGAACAAATCATCTTTAGACTTGAAATGACTATATAGAGCACCTCTGGTCAGGCCCATGTGTTTCATTATCTGATCAGTGCCAGACCCGCCATGCCCATGCTTTTTAAGGTAGCTGATTGCCTTATCGAGAATTAAGCGGCGTAGCTTTTCTTTCTCACCTTTTTTAGTTTTCATGACTCTATTATTAATTCATTTCGGTATTAAAACAAGTCAAAATTTTCCCGTGATTTCAAGAACTTGAGTTGGCTCGAGTGAAATGTGTTGTTTTTAATACAGTTTTGTATTAAAATTAGATAAAAGGAGGACCAATGAATTATCCATTTGAAGTAAATAGTCATGAATTTAAAAACAAGCGTGTCTTGGTAACAGGGGGAACTAAGGGGCAGGGAGCGGCAATTGTTCAGCGATTTCATCTTTCTGGAGCAAATGTCTTAACCACTGCACGTAACAAAAGTAATGATCTTTCCGCTGGAGTTCATTTTGTTGAAGCAGATCTCATGACTATCGAAGGGACTAATCGTGTTGCAGAAGAAACTCTTAAGCAACTAGGAGGAATTGACATCATTGTACACGTGGCTGGTGGATCGAGTTCTCCTGGTGGAGGATTTCTTGCTCAAACAGAACAGGAGTGGAAAAAAGCATTAGATTGGAACTTGTTTATCGCTGTTCGTTTGGATCGATTGCTTGTCCCGACAATGTTAAAACAAGGATCAGGGTCAATCATTCATATTTCGAGTATTCAAAGATCATTACCTCTTCATGAGTCAACCATAGCTTATGCAGCTGCAAAAGCGGCCCTTACAAATTATAGCAAGAGCCTATCAAAAGAAATTGCCCCGACTGGAATACGAGTGAATGTGGTTTCTCCAGGCTGGGTTTCGACAGATGCTTCCAATGCAATGATGGAAAGGATTGCAGAAACAAATAAAATTACAGTGGAGCAAGCCGTCCAAAATGTGATGGATGGTTTGGGAGGTATTCCTATAGGAAGACCAGCGAAACCAGTTGAGGTGGCAGAACTTGTTGCATTTATATCTTCAGATCGAGCCGCATCAATAACGGGGCATGAGTACATTATTGACGGTGGGACTATCCCAACAATTTAAGGAGTAGCAATGTCTGCCTATATTGTTTTTACCCGTATCAAGACTATCGATCAAAAAGAATTGGAAATCTACTGGGCTTCAATTCAGGAAACCTTGAAAGGACATCCAATTGAAATCCTTGTTCCTTATGGAAAGTTTGAAGTTTTAGAGGGAGAAGAGATTGAAGGAATGGTCATTGCTAAGTTTCCAACCATGGAAACAGCTAGAAAATGGTACTTTGGTGATGACTATCAAAGAATAGTAAAGCATAGACAAAAAGGTGCGATTTATCAGGGGATTCTCATTGAGGGAATTGTTTAAAGGAGAAGTTATGAAACTAAAATTACCTAAAATTATTGAAACATATGTTGAAGCATCAAATGCTTCTGACTTGGAAAGTACACTCTCTTGTTTTTCCCCAAAGGCTACAGTTCTAGACGAAGGAGAAACTTTAAGTGGCCACGATGCTATTAGTACTTGGTTTAGGAAGACACGTGCAAAATATCAATTTAAGGCTAAACCCATCGCCTTTGAAGATAAGGGCGAAGAGGTCATTCTTAAGGCACAAGTCTCCGGAAACTTTCCCGGTAGTCCAGTGAACTTGGACTACAAGTTTAAAATCAAATCAGGCTTAATTGAAGATTTGAGAATTATTTAGTACTTTTGTTGGCTTTTTTATTCTGCGGTTTTCTCGCATTATAATGGATAGCAGCCTTGGAAAGTTCTAACTTGTATAAGGATAATGAATTATATTTTGATGGGCTTTTCTAATGTCCGTGATTCTATGATTTCGGGTTTTACTTATCAGTTCCGTACAAGTCTTTGACTTCCTCATAGATAATATCTTTTATATCAAAAAAGTCAGCCCAGCACATTAGCTGATGTACTAGAATTAAGTTTGATAAGTGCAGAGGATAAAATCCCGAACCTTGTATTTTTATCTGAAAGGTGTATCCATCAAAGGAATCTCTCTCTGATTCTCTCATTCTGTCTGAAAGGTCTGTAACATGTAAAGATGCAGAAGATTCGGCTTTAACGTGATTGTAAAAATCAAAAATATTTAAGTTTTTAGTTAAGCTTTTAATTTGCTCTGAAGAAAGGAAGTGATTTCTTTTACTCAGTTCTTCAAATTTTTCATGATTGCACTTATACTTTTCTTGAATCTTTTTCCGAAGCTTGAGTATATCTTTATCGTAGCTTTTATTAGGTAAGGCTTTAAATAAATCAAAGTTTTTAGATTTATTTAAATTTTGGCTCATTTTGATAATTCGCCAATCTTCAAATTCTTCAACTCTTTTATGAATTTCATTTAGATCATCTTTGGGTTCGAAGAAATGGGCTACTTTTAGAAAGCTATCAAACTGAGGCCTTAACAGCATCAAGGCTTCAAGACCGTAGTTTGTAATACACAATTGTTTGATTGACTCGTGATGAGCAATTGAAGTGTAATGAATTCCTAAGATATCTGCAAAGAACTCAAAAAAATTCCTAACCTGTAAATCATCTCTATTTGATTGCTTACAGTATTCAATTATGTTTTTTGCAATGTCTGTTAGTTTCTTGGACTGAGATAACGGAAGATCGTTTTTAAGGTTATCTAAAAGGTAATCTTTGGTGAGTGCTAACTTATGAAGTAGTAATGAATCAAAGATTTTTGCCACGGTCCTAGACTATAGTTGTACGAAAAAATAAATGGGGTGGCCGACACCCCTTTGGACAAAATTATCATCCTCCATCTGAAATGGCTAATATTATTGATTTTTTCCATGAGCGTGAAGTGCTAACGAGAGATTTCCTCCATCAAAAGTATACTCTTGAGGGACTCTCATGTGCTGAAATATCTAAACTTGTAGCGTCCTCCAGAACGACAATACTTAAAAGGCTTAAAGAGTGTGGAGTTCCAATTAGAAAAGTTGGAACGAATCAGAGAAGAAAGAGAGGTATTGCTTTTGGTCAAAAAATTGTTGATCGAAAACTTAAAGCTGATAAAAAAGAACAAGAATTAATTAGAAAAATATCAGAGCTAAGAAATTGCGGATATAGCTATAATTCAATCGCATCAATTCTTACTAGCATGGGTTTTAAGACGAAAAATAAGGGGGGAAAGTGGCATGGAAAAACAGTCTATTGCATTATCCAAAGAAATAAAATCATTTCTTAGTAAGAATATTTTTTGCACAAATTTAAATTGCTTAAATTCTATGTACTCTAATGAGTTAGTTGGCTTCAAGCTTCATGGAAAGCCAAAACTGAAAAATGCACAAGTTTTGGCCAGAGTGAAATGTATGGGTTGTGGGAAAACAATTAGTCTCTTAAATTGGAAGATTGCAAACACTAAAAGAGGTCGGAAATCTTCATTGATTTATAGAAAAGAAGAAGAATTCAAAAATCAATATCACTTTTACTTTGTTGAAATTGTTATCAAGATTGCAAATATACTTAACTTACAGTTTTACGAGTGTGCTTCAGAAATTACAAATAAGAGTCAGAGGTCAATACAACGAGCTTTGAGCAGAGATAGCAAGAGTATAGATATTAAAACTTGCCTTAAATTGTTTGTTTTTTATAAAGAGTTGATGTTTGTTCAAAATCGCCTTGAGTTTGATAGTGCGAACGTTGTTAGTAAGGTACAATTTATGGCTGACAAACTTGCTAAAATCTATCGTCAAGAAAATACAAATGAAGCCAATTGAGGTAATTAGCTGTTTTTATGGATGAAAATTCAAGCTTTTTACAATATTAAGCCCATCTTTAAATCAATGCAGGATTTGGGGTAAACAAAATTTAACTTCTGAAACAAATTTATATTCCGATAAGAATTGCAAATAGGGATTTGGAGGCTTTTTGCAAGAGGTTGACCTTGTATTAAAAAATTTGATTAGTGCAAAATCATCAGCCAAAAGAGCTGGCTCTAGGGCTTCGAACCGATTTAATTTTCAAGCATCAGAATCCCTACTTTTACTTTTACAACAATACGAAAACTGTGAAGATTTTGAAGCGGTTTTTGACTATCATGAAGATTTTATTTTATTTCTAAAGGTAAATGGGAATGTTATTGGGAAATATTACCAAATAAAAACTGCTACAGCTAAATGGACAGTTGATTCACTCATTAAAAAAGATAAAGCATCAGGTTCTATAGTATATAAAATGTTTACTATCGCTACTCAATTTAAAGCAAACCTTCTTTTTTTTATTTCTAATAGAACTTACCTAATGAAAAAAAATGGTGATTTAAAAAGAACAGCGAATTCTGAGGTTAGCCTAGGACAACTCCATGTAGATGACAAAAATATACTATTAACACATATTACTTCTGAAAAAGTCGCGGACTACACGGATATAACGACTTGCCAACAATCAAGTTTGCCAATTAATACAGCAGAGAGGGAAACTATGTTGAAAGGAAGTCTTATAACATTCATTGAAAAAATAATACCAGGAGCTAAGTATTCACCTATTCTTGCATATCTTACGTTAATGAGAGAGGTGACTCGAAGATTGGAGTATGAAGAAGAGATCAAATGTATTGGTGACTTTAGAGATTCCAAAAGCATAGAGAAATCTGCTTTTAAGGAAATGATTGATTCAATGGTGCAAAAGGAGACATTGGAAAAAGACTTAGTAAGAATTGAAGCACAATTGCAATCAGAGGACATTGACTATGCTGAAATTCGAAAGATTAGAGCAGGTATTCAAAAAGGGAAAAGGTTAAAGATTGGCAAGCGTAATTCATATATACTATTATCAAGTGCAGTGTTAGATATATTAAACACCAATTATCCTATTGAAAGTGAACTTTGTGAACAAGCTGATTCGGTAGTAAAGCTGTTGCAGAGTAATAAGAATTTAACAACTCCAATTAAAAATTTAGGCTTAGATAATGATGAGCTCAAGGCAATAGTGTTGTATGAAATCTTTAAAAATTAAAAAGCAGGGGACACTCGCGGATTTGGTTTCAAATAATCGAGAACTTAAAGATGAAAAAATTATTAGTAAAAGCTCTTTGGCTGGTTTCTTTCAAAGAAAGAAAGGGAAGAAAGATAGAATTCTCCCCAAAGAAAAACCTGATAAAGGGTGAGAACAATGTTGGTAAGTCTCATTTAATAAAGAGTATTTTTTATGCTCTTGGGGCACAGCCACAATTTGATGAAGAGTGGGTTTCTGCACAGATAAAAACATGCATAGTAATATCTGTTGATGGCCTTGAATATACTATCTATAGAGATGGTAGCTTATTTGGGGTGTTTGACCAGAGTGAGCAGTTATTATTGAAAACAACTTCGATTACGAAAGAGTTAACTCCATTCTTTTCAAAACTCTTTGACTTTCATCTTTACTTACCTGATCAATCTGGCGATTCATCTTTAGCAACACCTGCATTTCTATTCTTACCATTTTATATTGATCAAGACAGAGGCTGGAGAGAATCTTTTGACTCTCTCCAGCATTTGAAGCAATTTAGAGGCTATCGTAATCCAACTATCGAATATCACACAGGAATTAGACCAAAAGAGTATTACCAGTTACAAATTGATAAAAACAAAAATAATTCCCAAAAGGAAATTTTGGAAAGAGAAATTGAGCTTTTGGATAGTACATGGGTGAAGCAGAAAAAGAAGTTAAATGACTTAGGTACATTTAAAATAAATATTGAAGAATTTGAAGAAGATATTAAAAGATTACTAGAGAAAATTACAAATTTAAAAAATGAACAGAAGAAACATAAAGATAAAATTCTTGAATTTAATGAGCTTTTGGTGGTCTCGACTGCACAGCTGATGGGTTTAAAAGATGGTTTAAAAGCGAGGTCTTTAGATTTTGATTTTTTAGGTAAGTCTCCTGTCCATCTAGAATGTCCATTATGTAAAACAGAGTTTGAAAACAGTTTTCAAGAAAGACTCGAAATAGCTGCAGATATTGGTGACCTTAAGGGGTATGAAAGTGAAGTTATTGAAGAAGTTGAGACATTAAATAGAAAGATTAGAGATCAGTATGAAAAATTAAAGGGATTAGAAGTTTTACAGGCTGAAATTGAAGAGATTTTAATGGAGAAAAAGGGACAAGTCTTGCTTCAGGATTATCTACGCCATGTCGGAAGAAAGGAATTTATTGATGAACTTCAGGAAAATATTTCTCAATATAAAGTTGAGTTAGATAAAATTCTCTTGGAGATAAAGCGTATTTCCAAAGAAATGAAAGAGATTTTAGATGAAGACAGAATTTCAGAAATAGAAAAAATGTTTTTTATTAAGATGAAAAAATATCTTACTGACTTAAATGTAAAGCTCAGTGAAGAATATTTTAAAGAACTGACTAGTCATAAATTTGAAAAGTCAGGCAGTGATAAACCAAGGGCATTGCTTGCTTACTTTTTTTCAATATTGAGTATTGTTAAAAAATATTCAACTTCTACTTTTTGCCCAATTATTATAGATTCTCCTAATCAACAAGATCAGGATAAAGAAAATGCTCCATTGATGATTAAGTTTATCTTGGAAAATTGTTCAGATGAAGATCAGCTTATTTTAGGTGCAGTTGATACACATGGTGTGGAATTTCCGGGAAAAATAATAGAACCCAATATAAAATTTTCCGTCTTGAATGATGAAACTTTTTCAGAAGCTGTGCCGATGTTTGACAGACTTCAGGAAAAAATATGTGAATAGCAACTAGGCGCGATTTTAGTTATTTTTCATACTCTGACATAATGGCATTAGTAGATTTATCAAAACTAAAGTTTTGAATTCGTAAAATATTATCAATTTGGTTGATAATGTTAAGTTTTGAATTAGTCAGAGAATCATGGATACTAGAAAATGGAGGTCGGATGGATGCATTAATTTATGAAATGGCAGAGATTATTCGAGATTATCAACATTTGCCCCCAGGTAGTGTCGAAGATCATGTTCGAAATTGGATAATGCAATTTCCCAAAGAAGTACAATACGATTTGATGGACGAAATGGTCCAATTAATGAAAAAACATTATATCTCACAGGAATCTCTTAGGAGTTTTTTAAAAGCGGTGCTCCATGATCGAAAAAATCGTATTCGAGGAGGGGTGGACCCCGTGGCATTTTGGAGAGGGACAACTTTTTTAGACATTCAATCAAAAGGTAATAGTCAAAAAGATCTTTTAGAAGAGCTTGAAATTGTCCTAGCTGGTGAATTAGGTATTGATATAGATGAATGCGATGGTTCGGAAGAGCAAAGATATTTATATATTGATGATGGAATGTTTTCGGGAACTCGTATAAAAAATGATTTAAAAGAGTGGATTTCAGATAATTCTGATTCGCTTGAAGGTTTGCCAGTAAGGATTATTGTCATAACGGCTGTTGCATATAGTTTAGCTGAATTTTTTCTTAAGAATGAGATAAGTGATCTTGGGAAAGAATTGAATCTAGATTTAAAATTAGAGGTTTTGGCATCTCATTGGCTTAGCAATTTTAAAAAAAATTGTGAAAATTCAGATGTACTTTGGCCAAATGAAATTCCAAATAATGCAGCGGTTCAAGAATTTTATCAAGCAGAGAATAAAACGGGAAAGGTTATATTAAGAACTGGAGAGCTGGTGGGAGGAAAAAAGGTTTTCTCATCTCCAGGGAGAAGAAAAATACTTGAGCAACAACTGCTTATAGAGAGTGTAAAAATTAGAAATAGTTCCGGCTACTTTGGTAAAGGGCATAGGCCTCTTGGCTTTACACAGTTTCCTTCGTTTGGTTTTGGGGCTACAATCGTTACATACAGAAATTGTCCGAATAATTGTCCTTTAGCATTTTGGGCAAGTGCAGGAGATTGGATGGCATTATTTCCTAGGAAGAATAATTAGTCGTGGCAAAAGAAGTCGAGTATCGGTCATATAAAAGAAGTGAGAGTGTACTTTTCTGGAAGACTAAAGAGAAGTATGGTGAGCTTTCAAATATGGCTGGTGGTTTCCCCCTGCTTATCAATGATGTAAGAATACCTTCATCAGAGGCGTTGTACCAAGCTTGCAAGTTCCCTCATTTACCTGAGCTTCAGAAAAAAATAATAGATCAAAGCAGCCCATTATTGGCAAAAAAGATATGCAAATCATATGAAAGGCAAGAAAGAGGGGATTGGTATCTAATTCGAACTAAGGTTATGAGATGGTGTCTACGGGTAAAAGCTGTTCAGAATTGGCTTAAATTTACACCAGTACTTTTGAATACTGGGGATTTATCCATAGTTGAATACTCTGAAAAAGATGATTTTTGGGGTGCCTTACCTTGGGATTCAGAATTATTGAACGGTAGAAATGTTCTAGGAAGACTACTCATGGAACTTCGTGAAGAAGTTAAAAAAAATACACAAAAATCCGATTGGGAAATTGGTCTGCCAAAAATAAATGATTTTAAAATTTTCGGTAGAGAAATCGATCCTCCAAAAGATTCAAATGGCATAGATAACGATTTTTCAGATATTTGGTAATTTGTTCAAACACATTTAATCTTTTCAATTTGTAGTTTAGATTTATTCAAAATCTATTCTTAAATATGTTAGATAACTACGACTATATTACTATTTTTTATAAACTTTTAATTCGTGGAAGATTGATTTCTTATACTGTAAAGCGACACCATGATTATTCAATGATTGATGACCTAATTGAAATTTTTGAAATTTGCCATAATCTCCCCCTGTTGATTAAGAATGGAAGTAATGAGGAAATTGAAATGTGGCTTTCTCTTTTTAATCTCAATAAATATTTAAATGATTAAAAAGAATGGATGCTGGTTCATAATGATGCTACGAAATAAATCAATATGGAAAAAGAAATTATTTTAAATCCTGAAAGTTCAATTTCTGAGCTATTTCCTATGATGGATTTCAATACGAAAGGGGCTTATTTGGTAGAGGGCCAAAATTCAAAAAGAAATGTGTTATATAGTGGAGGGGAAAAATATCACTGTGATTGCACAACAAGTTCATTGTGTGAACATATATTACTTTTAAAGAAGTACCAAGGTCGACATTCAAAAAGAGCTGCCTATTACGAATTTGTAAGCGCACTTCACAAGTCTATCCGGTCTAAAAACTATATTGATTGCATTTATTGGATGAGGGCTCTTCTATCTGCTGGGTTTAAAGTATCAACCATTTTAAATTATATAAAATTAATAAACTTAGAGGAAAGCTCGAACTTTAAACTTCAGGCAGATTTAGAACAGGCACATTCAGAAGATTTATTTAAAATGCTTTTGAGAGTATGTTCGTCGATTAAGAAAAATGAACTTTTTCTTGAAGCTCCACTTCAAAATTTATGGGCAAAATCAACATTGTTAGTAGCGAATGTCGATGGAAATGAAGGGTCAGACGCCTACTTGAAAAAAGTAATGGAAAGTGGTTCTAAATTTCACATAATGACACTTTTTAATTATTCAAAGTTGCGATCTCAATTTTTTAAAATTTTGCAAGTAAATGGAAGATTTGGAGACTGGGAATTACCAGATGAACTGCACTGGGTCCCATCTTTTGAAATGAAAAATCCCTTTTACAAAGCTTTTCATCTTCAATTAGCACTAATTGTAGATAAATATGATATTAAAAAATTCTGTTTTGAAAATGAGTTGCCTAAAGAAATAAACTATCTGGATAATGTTGTCAGGCAATTACCTTCAAGTACTTATGATATTCATACAAGTTTGGGCATGCGTAAATTTTCAAAATTTTATCACCGAATACTTCCACTATCGAAAATGCCGGGAGGTCTAGACCTTCGATTAAGCGGAGGTCTTCCCTTTGTAATGTGGCGTGAGCATGCTTTTGAACAATTCGGTCCAAAAATATTTGATGCTGGCGTTAACTGGGAAGATGTTCAAATTTCAAATCAACAATGGAAAATTTATCAATCCATGGATTGTCTTTACTATCCACAGAAAATGAAAAGAGTTTTGGCCGATCAATTTTACGATATCAAGTCTCCATTTCGAATAGACTTTGAAAAATCATGGAAGTCTGACGACTTTGTAGAATTTAATTAGTCAAAAAATTGATTTTTCCGCAAACGCTTGCACAAATTGTTTTGTGAAAAAGGTGTTGCCTGTTACGTTTTTCGTATGAGGAGCGATATTAAAAAGGTTGCTTTATACATAAGAGTTTCGACCCTTGATCAATCAACTGACATGCAAAGAGACGATCTTATAGAATACTGCGTGAAGCGAGGACTCGAGGTTTACAAGATTTATGAGGATAAGGCATCTGGGACAACCTCTAATAGACCTGCTCTAAATGATCTTTTAAGTGACGCTCATCAAAGAAAGTATGACACCGTATTATGTTGGAAAATAGATCGTTTCTTCCGCTCCTTGAGGGATTTAATAAATACACTTCAGTTACTTGAGCAACTTGGAATAGAGTTTATAAGCTTCAAAGATCACAACTTCGATACAACTACAGAGCATGGAAGACTTATGATGCATATAATAGCAGCACTGTCAGAGTACGAAGTCGCCTTGCTAAAAGTTCGAGTGAGAGCTGGACTAGAGCATGCCAAGAGAAAGGGTATAAAGCTTGGACGGCCAAAAATTAACAAGGGTGGTGATATTCAAAAGCTAAGAAAAGAAGGAGATTCGATTCGCATGATTGCAAAGAAACTTGGAGTTTCCGTAGGAACAGTTCATAGGTCGATTTTAAGATGTTCCAAAAACCATTTGGAATAAGAGGAAAAAAATGTTGCTAACTACACAATATCTCAACGTTGAGTTTATGAGCGAAAAGCTGTTAATCAATGTTCGAATTACACTTCTTTTTGGAACGTAAAAACGAGATTCCGAATTGTTTGAACGAAAATTAGAATTATGCTCTGGGAATGGTGCAAAGTGAACGATAATTCGTACATGCTCAAAAAACCAATAATGCAAAAAGTGTTAAAGAAACTAATAGATGACAATGGAATATCTGCTCGCAAAGTAGCAATCGAAACAGGAATCCCATCAAGCACATTAAACTCGCTTCTGGCCGGAAGTGGAGGTACCAAACCGGAGCATATATATGCACTTGCAAAGTATTTCGACAAGACTATGGAGTTTCTATTGTATGGAGAGGAAGAGAAACCTACCAATTTTCAGTCTATTGAAACAGAAGAAATTTTTGAAGGTTGGGTAAAAATTAAGATAGAGCAAGTAATTTCAATGGATGAAATAATCAAAATTAAAAAATGAGGTGTGCAATGAAAAAAAACGTCATGCTTATAGGATGCACTTTACTGATCGGTTGCTCGACATTCCGACCAAGTCTTGATCAGGGGCGACAGAGAGAGTTTGAGGAGGTTGAGAGACATCTAAGTCAATATGAGTTTAATGAAGCCCTAGAGATTCTTAGTTCTTCCAGATTTGATAAATATGATTTTGTAAGTAAAAACATTGCTGAGCCTGTTAAGGATTATGAAAAAATTAAGCTTTTGGGAATAATAACCATCTTTAAAGAGTATTCTGAAAAATGTGGTTCCATTCAAGCTAAGTTATTCTTTGAACAAAAGAAGACACTATCTTGTTTGAAAAGCTCAATTTCTGACACATGGTTGCCAAAAGAAGCTCCAACAATCAGTGAAAAGTTGGCGGCAGTTTCAACTTCCGGAAAGAAAGTATTTCCATTTGTTTTTATGCAAAATGTACCAGTATACAGACACTGGTGGGGAAGATACTTACGAAAATCAATAGAGTCCTTAGAAAGTAGAGTTGCTTCGACAATTGAAAGTGAAAGAAGAAATAATTTAAGAGGTAATAAGCAGTTTCAAAAATGCAGACTGATAAAAGATGTCCAATTTCTACAGTCTCAGATTAATGGTGCAAAAAATCAGCATAGCTATTATGAGAAGCAGGGAAAAATAAAGGGCTTTTATACAAATGGTGATTTGCAACAAATGGGTTATCGGAAGCAATTTATCTATGAGGCTTCAGAGAATTTAAAAGTTAAATCAAAGGGATTGAGTGCTCTTACTTCAGTTAAGGTAGATGCAAATACCTGTGAGAAATGGAATGAATTCTACTAATAAATCACAAGTCTAATTCAAAAATGCTTAACAGTTTTCATTGGTTATTAAAATAATTCAACTTTAATACCGATAACCCTATATGGGGAAAATTTCATTAGAAAAGAAATATAGATGGAAGTTTTTGAGATTAAATGAAGCATTCAGAAATGACATCGATTGCTATAAAGAGGCAGAGGGCCTGTGGAATACTGTTTTTGAACAAGAATATCTGAAAGTTTATGACCCAATGATAAGAAAATGGGGATTAACTAAATTTTATGATTACTCAAAAGAAGAATTAGAAGAGGATTTGTTCGATTTACAGGGAGTGCTAAATTATCACCTGCTTGATAGTAAGAGTGCGCCAGGGTTCGAAAAAATTAGAAATCAGATTTCAGATTTATCAAATGATGAATACGAAGGTCGTTTTCTGAATATGACTTTTGATCTCAAATCAATTGAAAACAAAAAGATTTTTTTAAAAGAGGTAGATCGTATTGTTCAGCAATATGGTCCAGAAATGAAATACAGATCACAAGAGAATTTTCAAATAGATACATTGGAAAGATTGATTCAAGTTTATAAGCTGATGGCTCCTCATTTGAGTCCTGACAGAACGACAAATGGTCATATTTGTCAAATAGTCGGAATCAATGATGAGTCAAATTTGAGAAAATCTTTTAAAAAAGCAGAAGATATAGTGACTCAAATACAGTGGTTCCGATTTACTGTAAGATAATCCAGTCGGTAAATCTTTATTCAAAAATGTACCTCCCTAAAGAGAATAGGCTCTGCTAAAGATAATAAATATCATTCAGAAGTAATTAGAGGAGTTCTTATGACTAAGAAGTTTTACTACAGCAAAGTTGATAAATTATTGATGAATTTTAAAGAAAATCTGAAAGAACAAGTAAACCCACGTGTAACAATTGAAATTGATAATGCCGGTCAGTATGTTGAAACCCACATGATGATAGATCGTCTAACAGTATCATTCTCATATCCAATTGGAATAGACTGGAAAGATATACCAAAAATTCAGAAGTCAATCTATGGAACAAATCCGAAAGAACTTGATGAATGGGGGGTGCGTTTAACTACCAAAATAAAAGCAGACACTTTAGGAGACCTAGGCTCACTGTATGGATGGTGTGAAATTAATGGGAATCATCTACTAAATGGGCAAAAGGGAAATTGGGGTAGATCAAATACTGATACGCTAGATGGTAAAAGTAATGTGCTAATAAATCGTCAAGATGCAGGTTATGGCAGGAACTTAAGAAGATTCATTTATAATCGGCTTATTCCAGAAATAGGAAACTGCTTTAGCAATTCGATTGAGTCAACTCTCGGGCAAGAATTCCCTGTTCCATATGGGGTAACTACTTCTTTCAATCATGTTGAGCATTGTCTAGACATAGTCACTACATTAGTTGGAACGAGGGATTTTATGAGAATGTTCACCTACCTAAGGGATGAATTTCGAATGATTAGTGTGTCTCCTTCGAGCAAAAATGGGATTCTCAAGGGAGCAAAATTTGAGATAGAAAAAGGTAAATATATTGTAATTTATTTTAAATCTATTGATCTAATCAGATTAGAGATTCGTAATGAAAAAGATTATATTCAGGAAAAAATAAAAAAATATAGAGACATCTTTTTATTTTGCGATGAACTTCAAAAAATTGATACCTCAATATTCAAAAATACAGTAGTCGAAGCTTCAACATACAGGAGTGAATTAGATGCAGATGAAGCATTTTTGGAGTTAAGAAGTATTATTAAGGAGAGTTACTTTCCATCTTTTCTCAGAAAGATATGTGAAGGGGATGGTACGTTTGTTGTTAAGTCGAGTAACCAAAATCAATATAGGGAAGTCAGGAGATTGCTAAGGTTAGAGATTGTTAAAAAGTGGCCGAAACAAGGAACTTATATTTTAAATCAACGTTATAAAGAGTTGATTAAATTGCGCGGGATATCCGCTCGAATTTTGAACCAAAATGAATTTAAAGAAGCTGAACTTAATACACTATCTGTGTTGAATCCAAAAAGAATTACTAGCGATTTAAAGATTTCAAAAGGTTGATCTATATGCTCCATAAAAGAAGTGAATTTAATTTTCAGAACAACTTGATCTATAGACTTCTCAAAAGACTCAAGAGATGAAATTCTGTAGTAACCCCAATTGTATTCGCAGGGAAAGCAAATTAGATTTGTCTTGTTTTTATAAAAAAGCTGGTCGATACGATTCACGCTGCAAAGAGTGCGTTAAAAATTTAAAAATTAAGAACCGTAAAATGAAATTAAGGAAAGTACATTCAAAGTTTGAGGTGATATTTGATTATCCAGATCAAAAAGTTTTTGCAAGTGCAATGATGCCTTTAATGTTTGGGAGAGATTTTGAAGACTGAAAAATTTGTACCATGTGTAATATACGGTAGAAGTTCAGACGATGAAACAATGTCTAAGGATCACAATTCGACTGAACAACAGCTTTACATTTGCAAAGGACTCGTTGAAATTGTAAGTCTTAAAAAGGGAGCAGAGTATCGAGTAATAGAAGAATTAATTGAAAATGATGCAATCAGCGGAGCAACGAAAAAACGTCCAAAATATCAAGTTATGATTTCCTTAATAAGGCAGGGAAGAGTTAGAGCGATCTTTGCAAAAGAACTATCTCGCCTAAGTCGCAACATGGGAGATTTTTGTGAGTTGATTTCTCTTTGCAAAGAAATGAATACTTCAATTTATATGAGAAATATAGAATATGAGTGTGGAAACGTCTTTGCTGAGATGATGGTTAAGCAATTAGCCGTTTTTAGTGAATTCGAGAGAAATATCAATATTGATAGAACTAAATCGAGCATTAGATCTCGAATGAAAAATAATGCAATCATTCATGGTGGTCCAGTTATTCTTGGTTTTAAAAAAGATGAAGAAAAAGTTGGAACTTGGATACCTTTTCAAAAAGAAATTGATCAAGTTGTGTTCATATTCCAGCTTTTTCTTGAGCTTTCCACTTATGCAAGTGTTTGCAGGAAACTTAATGAAATGGGAATAAAAACAAAAACCAATCGAAAATTTACTAAAGAATCATTGAAGAGAATTCTTACAAATACAAAATATATTGGAAAGATGCGAGTAACAAAAGATAAAGGGGATAATTCTCCAGATGTATTTGTTGATTTACCGTTTGGGGAAATAATTACTGAAGAGATATTTAGAGATGTTCAAAATAAAATTCATGATATTGAACAAAATCGCGGTAGATATAATCGTACAGGTAAGAGAGTTTATCCCCTGACAGGATTATTAAAGTACGAAGATGGTTCATCTTTTACCGGAGAGGTGGGCGGAAAGAAAAAGCTCTATTATTATAATCAAAAACATAGAAAGAGAGTTGATGCACTTTCAATTGAAAATGCAGTCCTTATGTCGTTCAATTATTTTAGTGATGATCAAAAAATGGCAGCTTACGTTCGAGAACTTAGAAAGGGTCATAATACTCGCTTGGAATTAGTTTCTTCTCAAATTATTGACGTCCAAAAAGAGATAGATAGCTTAGATGGTGAAATTGATGGATATCTAAAAAGTTTGTCCATCATGAATTCAAAACACGTAGGTATTGAGACAATTGAAATTTTAGGTCGTCGAATTTCAAGATGCAAAGAGCTTCAAGATGAGAAAAAAAATATCCTTGAACAGCTTGTTGAGAATCGAGAACTGGTAAAGTTAGAGTCGATTGAATACATGCCACTTGCTAAAACGATGGAAATTATTTTCTCTAAACTTAGGAGCGCAGACAACGAAGTAAAGAGAGGGATTTTAAGAAACGTGTGTCGCGAGATTATTCTCCTAAAAAATAATCAAATAAGAATTGAGTGGTCAGCTAAGTCTTGTGGTTCTGGAGGACAAGACTTAGCTTTAAGGGATAAATGGGGTGGCCGATGGGGCTCGAACCCACGACAACCAGAATCACAATCTGGCGCTCTACCAACTGAACTACGGCCACCATATTCACAAGAACTGAATTTATAAATGAGTTGGAAGTTGTTCGTCAACCATAGTTGCAATGATTTTATGCTGATTGTGCGTGGCGCATGGGAGAAACCGACTTAAATCCTTTGACGGCAAGTTATCGAAATGCCTAAAATTAAGATATTAAATACTAATTTTCTCATTAACCAAGGAAGGGTCAATGAAATTTATTAAAGCAATTTTATCTACAAGTGTTCTCATGGCCGTTTCAGGCGCTTTTGCGGCCGGAACTGGTTACTCAACTTATCCTCTCAGCATGGAAAAAACACTGATTGGAGCCGAGTTTACTGGCATTACTTCTAATGGCGGTGGTGTTGGTGTTCAGGGTCGTTTTACTCAAAGAGTGAACAGCAAATTTAATTATGATGCTGGTATTGGTATTTCTGGTGGTCAACGTTCTTCAAGAATTTTTGCTGGTGCAGATTACGAACTTTTTCCAGATTATGAAAATCAACCAAAAATTTCGTTGAAATCGACAATTCAAAATTCAAAAGATTTTGATCGTCGCGTGAACTCAGTGAGCCTAGCCCCGACTGTTTCAAAAGGCTTTAGCTTTTGGGGTGAAGAAGCTTTCCCATTTATCTCGCTTCCTTATGCGATTAATTTGGATAGCCAATCAAGCACATACAATACAAGTTTTAATGTTAACGTCGGTATCACTGGTAAACTTCCAATCGAAGGCTATAGCAATTTGATTGGTATGCTAGAAGCTACAGTGAGCGTAAAAGACAGTTTTACAGGAATTTTCGCAGGTGTATCTTACCCTATCAACTAAACATGTAATAGTGTGCCGTTGTTGATAGTAGAAACCGAAGTGTGCCAGAATGGATCACTTCGGTTTTTTTCGTTTGGGGATTATGAAGCCAAAAATCATTTTTTCAGATTTTGATGGAACACTAACAGATGGAGTGAAGTTCACTGCTGAGTTCTTACAGGTGGTTGATCTATTGGAAAATAATAATATTCCAATGGTGATTGTTACTGGTCGCTCAAAATCTTGGGCCCATTTTTTTCTGACTCATTTTCCCAGTCTTAAGGTCGTTATTTCAGAGGGCGGAGGCGTCATTAGTCGCGCAGGAGACGACACCATCATTTCTGATGAGCTGATGGTAGAAGTAGATGTGATTGAGAAATTAGGGCATTTTTGCCATAAGCTTCAGGTTCGTTTTCCCAATCTTCCATTAACAGCTGATTCTTTTGGCCGCCAATGTGACCGCGCCATCGATTTAATCGATCTAAAAAAAATCCCCTCACTTCAAGATGAAGTGGAACAATTTATGAAAGAAGAAGAAGTGAATTTTTCTGTTTCGAGTGTGCACTTGAATTTTTGGTGTGGAGATATTTCAAAGTTTAAGGCCGTCGATTATTACCTTCATCATCTCGGGTTATCTGAAAGCAATTGTCTCTACTTTGGAGATGCTCCCAATGATCAAAGCATGTTCAAACACTTCACTCACAGTGTGGGCGTGAGTAATATAGAGAAAGTTATAGATCAGCTTACATTTAAACCGAAAGTGGTGCTTAAGGGCGTGGAGAATCGGGGACCCATGGGTGTGCTGGCTTATTTAACTGATCTGCTGAAATAATTTTCAATCTTATCTTTGATATCTTGTTCTAACTTTTCAATATTAACGTCTAAGTTTTCTTTCATCCAGTCGGCGAGATCGTAGGGGAGATGACTGGTAAAAATTTGGTTTTGGCCTTTATAAGGTAAACAAACCGAAATGGCGTGCAAGGCCTGTCTTGGGATTTGCATAAGATCATGATCAGACTCTTCGGCCAGCAAATCCTTAAAGCGTTGAAACATGGGATAGCCACCGAGATAGAGTTTATCTCCCAAAAGAGGAAGCCCGTGAACTTGGGCATGAACTCGGATCTGATGTTGGCGACCCGTTTTGGGATAGGCCAAACCCAAGACATAATCTCCTTGTTGATAAAGGATATTAAACTCAGTTTCTGCATGTTTTCCAAATTCAGAATCTTGGGGAAAGGCTTCAATTATAACTCGGCGAGGTCCTTCGTCTTCACCGCCTAGTCTTTCATTGGCAATAAAGAAATCAAGATTTTTAAAGTTTTCATTTTTAATCGCAATAAAGAAATAGCACTTACGAACGCGATCATTTTCAAAATGATCTGTCACGGCCGCGGAAGCTTTAGGATTTTTTCCCAGCATGAGGATGCCTGAAGTTTCACGATCTAAGCGATGAAGGGAATGGATTGTTTTGTCGTGAAGATTTTCAAAGAAAACAGTAGCACAATAGAAAAGGTGTTTTCCCGTGGGGTGAGTGGTCATGTAGGGAGGTTTGGAGATCACAATAAGATCGTCATCTTCAAAAACAATTTCAGGATCGACGTCAATATCCAGTTTTTTTCCACGCCAATATTCATCTTCATGAACAGTTCGATGAATTTTCAAAACGACATGATCGAGATGATGAACCGTTGAATTAGGACGATGCTTACCTGGTCGGCCAATGATTTGAATTTCACCGTCTTTAATTTTTTGCTTAATTTGCTCGCGAGAAAATCCGCCTAAGTGAAGCATGACAAACTGATCGAGCCTCATCCCGTGATGGGAGGGCTCGGCTTCATAGGTCGCTTCATAAGTGGTCGAAGTAAATTTTTTGTTAGCAATCGCCATGAAACATTAATAGCGCTCTTTAATGATCATTTTCAAGAGGGTAAGTGCCCCATTATGCGAATATCCATACTTTTTCTGGATATTAACGAAAAGTTTCTCGAGTTGGGCCCGATTTTCTTTCGAAAGTGGGGTTTTTGGGGTGCCACTCTTGTCATTGAGCTCGGCCTCATAAAAAACCACGTTCTTGGCAACATTCTCGATCGCTTTCTTTTGCTCCAAGCGAAAGCTCTCTTTCAAGTTCTTAACCAAGTCTTTAAAGACCTCGGTGTAGACAATCGGCTTACCTGGATTATCGAGTGAGTAGGCACCCAGTTTTGAAAGATGATGCGATCTAAACTTATCCGCATCTTCTTTCAATGAAATATTGATTTCGAATTCTTTTACGAAATAACTGTCCACTTCTTCGTAGCGTCCTGTGATTGTATTTTTGACTTTCTCTTTTTTAATGATCGCAGTGATATTCTCGATGTAACGGCGGATATAATCCTCGTAAGATCTTTCATCAACCATTCCAAGTGAGTCTCGAAGCTCTTGATCAAATTGATCGAGGCAATGGGACTTGATGAGATCAATAAAGCGTGCCGGATTATGATAATCTGCCATCGGAGTCATATTTAAGAAATCATAATCGTTCTTCTTGGTGATGAGCCTTTGCAGATACTCAATGATTTCATAGAAAGTAATATTCTTATGGCGAGAAGAGAGCTTGTAGATGATATTTTTTAAATCTCGTGGCGAAATTCCAAATTTACCTTCATAGAGTCCATCATTTTCAAATTCGGTTAAGACCTCTTCATAGCCTTGAAGAATGATCTGACGAGATTCCATATCAAGCTTTTCGGGAAGACGTTTTTCCGCTAGAAATAAGGCTTTTTCCAAAGGATTCATATTCGTGGCAATTTGAGCGAGTTTCTTATCCTCAAAGTTTTTTACTTGAGGACAGCGAATTCTAGAAAGGACAGAAAAGAGACAAAGTGCTTCAAGTGAATGAGGTTCAAAAGTAACTTTATCTTTTAAGCCTTCAACTTGTTCTTTATAAATTTTCATTTCTTCTTGGAAGTTGAGAAGGTACGGCACTCGGACAAAATTAAACCGTCCCTTAAATGAATTAAAATCTGGGTGCTGTTTGAAAGCAGCCAGGTGAATTTCGTTTGAAGTACCAAGAAAGAAGACATCAAGCTCTGTTAAAATTCCACCGAGATTAATATTTTTTGTCTCCATCGTCATGAGGAGATATTTGTAGGTATCAAGTGGTCTCTTCAAAAGGTCCGAGTATTCAAGGACTCCTCGGTTTGAAAGGACAACCTCACCTTGAAGTGAAAAAAGATTAAGTGATTGAAGCGAAGGTGGAAGAGCACCTAGGCGCTTATCCATAGTAATTTGTTGCATGCGAGCATCAACATGAATTTGAGGTTCAATTGTAACGGCCGAAGTTGAGTATCTTTTTGAGATGAAGAAACGCTCAACGCGAATATGCTTTAAGACATCCTGATGCTGACCTTTGTAGTTTTTCAAAAGTGCATCGTAGATCATACGATTGCGTTTAGAGAGATCTCCTGTATACAAATAGGATTTGCGAACAGAATCAAGCACATCAGGAAAATCCACGAGCATTTCATCAATCATCTTTTGACGATATTCCATCGGTATCAACAAAATGGGGTGATCTTTTAGCTCAGAAGGTAAAATAGCACTGATATCTTTGTCTTCTAGGTAGGCAAAGGTATTAAGATCGCCTTGGGTGGCAACTGACTTTAGGCCGAGTGACCCTTTGATGAAGTTATCAATGGGAAAAACCCAACTAAATGAATAAAGGGCACCGTCTTCAGACTTTGAGTACTCTTCAGAGCCTTTAATAAATTTTCTTACCATTGATGATTTTGAAGAACCGTTGGGTCCAACCAGCAAAAGGAATTTATTATTAAAACCTTCTTCCTTGAAATTGATGAGGTTTTGAAGGAGATGTTCTTGAACTCTTTGCTGACCATAGATGGCAGGAGAATCGGTGTGATCCATTTCAAAAAGTTTATATTCCCCGTTTTCACCACGGCCAAAGAATTGGATCATGTCTAAGAAATATTGATAAGAAGGACGAACTTCGCGACGAGGATTCCTTTGTAGGACTTCCATATAGTCTTGAAAAGAAAGAACTTCTTTTTTCCCCTCTTCTTCACGACTTGCTTTATCAATCCAATCCAAAATCATCCTCGACCTCCCGATCTTGTACCCCTATAATTTTACTCTCGTACAACTGAAGTCGCATTATATTTTCATGATGAGAAAAAAAGCCCTCCTTGCTCTCTTATTTATCACGCCATTCGCCATTTTTTATGGCCAAAAATTCTTATTATCTGAGAAGAATGTTCAATTGAATTACCAAACAGTCAAAGAAAAGGCCCTTTTAGTCTCAAATGAATGGTTAAATCCTAGTTGGGGCAAAAGAGAACTTGAACAAAATTGTCCCTCATTATTTCAAAAGATGAGTCAGGTTGATGAGCGTTATTTGCGCTGCAATCCGGAATACTTAAAATGTCGCTTTAAAGACACTGGCAAAGCTTGGAAAGTAGATTTTTTCTCAGAGAAATTTCCTCAGCTCGGCTATTCCCCTGTCTTTAAAAGTCTATCGCATAACACCTCTTATCCTTCGAAGGGGTTGGAAATGGCTTTAGTAATCAATGATCAAAGGCAAATGATCTTTTTGGAGAATGAGTGCCGCAAAGTATATCTGCCTCAAAGGCGATACCTTTATCTCCATTCAGATATCAAAGAAAAATGGTATTGGGATAATTTTAAACGGTTTATTTATATTGATCAGTACATGGTTCGCAATCAAGAAGTTAAAGAATGGCAGATCGTAACCGGTCAAGCGGTGCAATCAGAATTAAAAACTTATGCACCAGCCACTCATCTATCGCTCTCTGAAATGAAAAACTATTGTTCCTTTGTTGGTGGGCATCTTTTACAGGCGCATATCTATGATGCCGCGGCTGTTTATCCCAAGCAGCCCAATGATCCGAAACCTGACTCTATTACAGCAGGTCCATTTCCATGGACCACGAAGCGAATGAGTGAGGAACTTTTTCTTTTTCAAAAAAATCCTAAGCGCCCTTTTAAAATTGAAAAAATTTGTGCCCATATGAATTCGCAAGAATGTTCGCAATTCCATCAAATTCTTTATGGCAACCAAGCTTTCAGCTCTTGGTCAGGTATGAGTGATATTATGAATGGTGTTAGTGAAGTGCTAGACAATCCAATTGAGCCTGAAAAAAATGTGGTTTTTTTTGACCAGCAATTATCTTCTGCCTCTCCCTATTTTCAACTTGGAAAAAGAATACATTGGGATGAGCAAGAGAAAGAGGAAAGAAATTTTCCTGAACTTGAAAGTTTTCCTGAGTTTAAGTGGCCCCTTCCTCTAGGATTTCGCTGTATGTATTACTCTTGGGAGAAAGCCACTCCATGAAAAATTTATTTGCTTTAATGTTTTTACTTGTTTTAAGTTCATGTCTTGAAAAAAAGATCGACCTCAAAACTTCTATATCTCATTTACAAAATACAATTTTCACAAGCTCTTCAATCAAGACTCTCATTAAAGAAGACCTGATATGGCCTGAAGTTAAAACTCCACTTAATGTGAAGATGGCCTTTTTCCAATTGGATCAAAAATGTTTGTGGGGACTATTAACAAAGGACGATCTTACGCTTGGACTATCGCTTATGAAGGATGAAGGCGAATGTCGAGATCATCTAGCGCATGATGCCCTCTGGTTAATCTCTCTCAAAAAAAACAGTGCTGTGCGATTGGTACGTGATCAAATGAAGTATATTCAGATCAAAAGCAATTCGGAAAAGGCAATTGATTTTAAAATTGAACTTCCAAGCGTGGCGACAACTTCACCTTTGGCGTTTCAACGATTTGATGATGGATTAAAGCTGAGAGGTATTCCTTCTGTTCTATTTACGACAGATGAGACGTTACAATCAGATCAATTTAAAACTTATGCTTCATCTACGGCTGAGTTCACGACTACTCGTCTCAACGTTTGTCATCAAATGAACGAGTTTTGTGAAGTCATACATGAGTATGATTGTGAAAAATGTGATCAGGGTTGGATTGAAGTCTTTGATCATGGCTGCCCTGGAGGTGGATCTAAGTATTGCGCGCGGGAACAATGCGGGAGAAAAAATCAACCGGCTTGTCTCCTGGGGATCGATTGGGTAAGTCCTGATATTGCTAAGAACTGTACGATTGAAGATCCACGAGTCTTTTGTTCACCTGGAACAACCATGTATTGTGATTCAGATGGTGTGGCGATTTGCTTGTAGTTAAGGTTGAATCGTTTTACCTAAGAATAGCGCTGGCTCGATGGCAAAGTGCTCATCTTTAATGATGTCGATTCGCTTTGCTTGAATTTCTGGATAATCAGTTTCGACATGACAGTCTCCAGTACCCTTAAAGAAGCGATGGCAAAGCTTAAGGTAGGGAAGGAGGATTTGATTCTTTTCATTATCATCTTTAGAGAAGACGACAGGTAAAACGTATTTACCATGAGTAGGAATTTGAGCTATGGGTATCCCCATATACTGACCACGCCCTTCTCTCTCCATGCCATTGATGACGATGAGATCGACTCCTTTTGGTGGAATAATCTTGAGGATTTTCTCTAGGGGATCATCCTTGGGGCAGGTCACGGTAAAAGGTGTAATAGTATGAGAAAAGTCGATAGCTTCTCTCGCCGCAGGAAAGTGGCAACGATGCTGAATATGCAGTGCTAGGATGATAAAATCGTAGTTTTGCTTGCGAGCACTTGGCCAATCTTCTAAAAACATCTTGAGGGGGTCATCAAATAAAAAGCGATTATTCTTTTTATTAAACTCATCGCTGAGTGAAAAATAGGAAATATAGTTGATGACGCCAACACGAAATTTTTTAGTGCGAATTTCTTGAATCATTCCAAGAGGCTGAGCTTTCTTAGCATCTTGAATATTACTTATAATAAATTTTTGAATCGGATTTTTTTCAAAGTCCCGAGTGAGTAAATGGTTGAGGTCGGCTTCATCTGGAAAAATAAAAGGGGCCATTTCCTTGGCATCATCCTGGCCACGCAATCCAGAGCGAATAATAAGAGTTTGGTCGCCCACTCTTTCTTGAAGAATGCGATTATAAATACTCAGGATTTGTTCACCGCCGGCAGGCATTGGTGGAAGTTTGGAATTAGTCGTTTGATCTTGCTCAGGCGAAGGATTAAAAGGCGGATAGATCGCCACGAGAAGGCTATTCTTTGTGAGAATATGATCGAGTCCAGAAGATTCCGGAAAAGAATAGATGTGTTTTCCTACTTCTTGTTTACAGCTAAAAGCCAAAAGGAAAACGAGAAGAAGCCCGACTTTCATACATGGATGTCTATTTTTAACAATTTGTTAAATGCTGAAGTAAGTGATTTTAAAATGACTGAATATTCATCACCCTTAGAGCATAAGCCTAAGCTGATTCTAATTGCGCCGCGGCCCACATCATCTTTTACGCCCATGGCCTTAAGAACTTTACTTGTTGTCGGAGAGTTATCTGAACAGGCTGATGAAGTCGTTACAAAAATATCATCACTTTCAAGCTCCATTTGAACAGCTTGACCATGAACTCCTGGATAAGAAATAAAGCTCGTCGTTGCTAAACGATCGGCTTCGCCTCCTAAAATAATCAGTTTCGGAAATTTATCTTGAAGGGCTTTTTCAAATTGGAGTCTGTTTTCTTTTAATTCTTCGAGGCGCAATTTCTTCTTATCAAATTCAGTGAGCGCCACTGCAAGTGTTTCATAACCAAGATAATGTTGAGTACCCCCACGCAGGTTTCTTTCCTGACCACCGCCGATAATCATTGGAATCATGCGTGAAGGTTCACGCACCATAAGAATTCCAGTACCAGTCATCGCACCAATTTTATGACCAGAAAGAACAGCGTAATCAACACCTGACTCATCGAAATTGAAAAGGTCTTTTCCAATGAGTTGAGTGGTGTCACAGAGAAAAGGAATAGTATGTTTACGACAGAGTTGAGCGATTTCTTTATAAGGCTGAATTACGCCCGTTTCATTATTCGCGGCCATGATAGAAACGAGGAGAACTTGTTCGCCATCTTTTGCCAGCCATTGCTTAAGCAATTCAAAGTCCACTGTGCCATTGCTGAGACAAGGAAGTACTCTATGCTCAAGATTAAAATATTTTGCGTAATGATTAGCGGAATTGACAACAGCAGAGTGCTCAATACCTGAAGTGATGAGAATTTTCTTCTCTTTAAAGTGAGTTAAAACTTCCGAATAGAATACGTGAGAGATTCCTTCAGTTGATCCTGAATTGAAATAAAGATGTTTGGGAAGTGTCCCTAAAGATTTAGCACACACGGCTCGTGCATTTTCCATTCCCATTAAAACTTTTTGTCCCATAAAGTGTATGGCATTGGGATTGGCAAAAGGACCTTTCACAATTCTTTGGCTTAAGTATTCTTGAACGTCTTGGCAAAGAGGAGCAGAGCCATTGTAGTCTGCATAGATCATGTTTTACCCCATTAAGATTCTTAGTGGCTGAGATCAAGCATTCGCTGCAAAGCTTTGAGCGAAGATGACTTGATGTCTTCTGACACACTAATGATATTGATGGGCTTATCTTCCTTTATTGCTCTGAAACTGGCAAGTAACCAGCGCGGTCTAACGCGATACATAGTCGTGCATAAACACTGGTAAGGAGAGAGAGAAAAGATTTTTTTATCAGGATAAAGATGAGCAAGGCGATTAACTAAATTAATTTCAGTACCGACAGCAATGCTTGAGCCAGCAGGCATCTTTTTAATTTGGTTGATGATATAAGAAGTCGATCCCGCATCATCAGCGCCTTGAACAACTTCAAAGTTGCATTCCGGGTGTACCAAAATATGAGTCTGCGGAGAATTTTTGCGAAGAGCGTGAATGTGATCGAGGGTAAAACCTTGATGAACAGAACAGTAGCCGTACCACAAAATGACTTTGGCCTTCTGAACTTGCTCAGCAGTTAACCCACCATTAATTAATTTCGGATTGTAGATGACCATCTCATCAAGTTTGAGACCCATTTTATAACAAGTATTGCGACCTAAGTGTTGATCGGGAAAGAATAAAAGTTTTTGGCCAGTTTTAAAGGCCCATTCAATAATTTTTTGAGCATTAGATGAAGTACAAATGGCGCCGTCATGGTCACCGACGAAAGCTTTCAGCGTAGCAGCACAATTAATGTACGTTATCGGGACAATTTTATCAGTTGTTGCAGAAGTTAAAAAACTCCAACACTCATCAATGTCAGATCTCTCCGCCATATCGGCCATGGAACAACCGGCGCGCAAATCGGGTAGAACAACTTTTTGGTGAGGCTTAGCAAGAATGTCAGCGGTTTCGGCCATAAAATGTACGCCACAAAACATAATATACGGCTTGTCGAGTTTAGCTGCTTCTTGTGCTAGCGCTAGAGAGTCACCTGTCACATCGGCAAAGCGAATAACATCATCTTGCTGGTAGTGATGACCTAAGACCACCACCTGATCAGCAAGTTCTTTTTTGATTTTAGTTAATTCAACTAAAACTTCTTCGTCACTCAATTCGGCTTGAGGCACAGGTGGTGTATGAGTTGGTTCATTTCCAAAAAGATTAAGCATTGATAACCCTAGGTATGAGGAATTGAAACGGGAAACCCATTCTCAACCCAATCCAGAATTCCGCCTTCGAGGTTATACAGATCTTCAAAACCTTGATCTTGGAGATACATGGCCGCGCGCAAAGATCTTTTGCCACTTCGGCATTGAAGGACGACCTTGGCTTGCTTGTGTTTTAAAACTTTTGAATCTTCCTCAAAGCTACTAAGAGGAATGAGAGTGGCTCCATGAATATGGCCGTTATTCCATTCTTCAAGTTCACGGCAATCCACAAGGATAAGATCTTCTTTTTTATCCATTTGCTCTTTGAGTTCTGAAACAGTCATCGAATTGATCATAAATATTCTCCTTAAGCTAAGCTCTTTTTGACATTTTCATTATAAAGCGTCCAGTTTGAAAGTCTTTGATGTAGATTAAGTCTAAAGGGCATTTATTGTGCGCTGCGCTTCGGCCTGCATCTAAATTTTGACGAACCGTGTATCGTTCCATACAATTTTAAAGAGTTATATACGGAGGTGATTCATGGAAGTTATCACAGTGGCCAACAACAAGGGTGGCGTAGGCAAGACGATGCAGTGTTATCAACTGATTTGTCATCTTGCAAACAAGGGCCATAAAGTTTTGGCGATCGATCTCGATTCCCAAGGAAATTTAAGTTCTACTTTTGATGTGCATATTCAGCGCACTCTGATTCCAGAGTGGCTAATCGGTGATGTGAACCTTGAAGATGTGGTCGTGCCTTCTGAAGGAAAAGAAGAATTCCATCAGAACATCACATTGATTCCAGCTTCTCGTCATCTCTCTAATCTTTCTAAACTTTTGATTTTATCAGAGGCAGAGATTAGAAAAAATGCTGGAAGAAAAGAGCGCCTTTTGAAAATGAGACTGAAAGAAGCCGAAGGAATGTTTGATTACGTCGTAATCGATACTCCTCCCATGCTTGGTGATGAATTGATCATGGCGCTTGTGACTTCAACTCGAGTGTTGATTCCTACTCAGGCTCAAGATTATTCAATCGATGGTCTTGAAGAATTGATGGATACTTTTGAAATCATCAAGGAAACAGAAAACTCTAATATGCAATTTTCAATCATTCCTTCGATGGTTAATACCAGAAGAAAAATTGAGAGACAAAGACTCGAGGAACTTGAGCAATCATTTGCTTGCACTCCTCCAGTTCGCAATCTTGTTCAGATGCAAGAATCTATTTCCACTAAGAGACCAGTGTTCTTAATGGGAAGCAAAAGTTCTGGCAAAGAAGATTATGCGAATCTTTGGAAATCATTAGACCTGTAATAAACATTTGTACTCAAGGACGAGGGTAATTGTATGGCAAAAAATTTTGCTCCACGGACATCTAAAAAAGAAATCAAAAAAGTAGATCTCAGTGCAAAGATTGGTGGCAAAGATATTTTTAGAGCTGCCGATGAAAAGCTTCTTCAGGGCGCAAGACTCGATGATGTAGAATTATCGAAGATTGTGGTTCGCGATCAAGTTCGTACTAAGTTTAATGATGACTCGATTAGAGAACTTGCGGCCAACATTAAAATGAACGGTCTGATTCAGCCGCTCGTTATTCACCGTGAAGGAAATAAGTTTGTTCTGATCTGTGGTGAGCGTCGCTTCCGCGCTATGACTTCAGTACAAATGGAAAAATGCCCATGCTTTATCCTCGAAAATAAAACGCCACAAGAATTAATGGCGATTCAGTTCTCGGAAAACTCTGCCCGTGAAGAACTTCATTATATAGATAAAGCTGATGGTATTTTGAATTATCATATTGCCACTAAGGCCTCTGAGAGAAAAATCGTCGATGCTTTGGGCATTTCTAAGTCAGAAGTTCATCGTGGATTAATCATTGCTCGTCTGCCTGAGAAAGTGAAAGAAGCCGCTAAGAACTTTGATATCGAAAAGTACGTTTTACTTGAGCTTGATGCTCTTCCCAAATCAGCACTTAAAGACAAAGTGATCGCTAAAATTGTTGAGGGTGGAATTTCAAAGCGCCTTCATTTGAAACGTTTTTTAAGTGCCGGTTCTGCAGTCATGCCTAAGAAGAAAACAGGCAAGAGTAAAACCGCCACAACTAAGGTTTCGGCCAATGCCCTGATGAAGCTTCTTCAGAGCAAATCGAGCGATCTCGATCCTAAGACTCAAAAAGCACTTAAGAACCTAATGGAAGAGGCTCGCGAAATCCTCGCTTAAGCCCTTGATATAGCATAGCTTCTTTGGCATCAGCCTTGCTTATATATACCTATGAAAGGGGTATATATGAGAAATTTAAAGCATTTAGAAAAGAAAACAAACACTGAAAAAAAGACAGGCCGTCTAAATTTTAGACACTTTGTTTTGGGCCTTACGGCTTCAGCTTTTTGCCTCTCTTTAAGTGCTCAAGAGATGGTGCAAGAGCTTTCATTTAAACAATTAAATCCAGATTATAAGATTCGCGATCGCGCTCCATCTAATTTTATTCCTAATGATGAAGTTTGGGGTGCTCCAGTTGAAAATAAAGAATTTATTCAAAAAATCTTCGTTGAAACAGACGAAGGCACCTTAAGAAATGCCAATAATCAATTTATCGCTTGGGAAGAGACAGCTGAGTACGCACGTCTATGGAACTTAGAAACAACAGGTCTTTACGTAGTTCCTGATCAAAAGGGAAGAAAAGCCTTTTTTGATCGTCAACTTCTTCAATATGCCGACAAAAGATTATCTGGTGAAGTGAGAAATGCGGAAGAGGGAAGTACAATGCATGCAGTAGGACAAGCGCAAAAAGCACTTCGTCCCAATGCGGAGGCTCAAATTTTTCCATCGGTTAAATTGAAGTTTAAGGCCCGCGTGCTTCAAGGTAAGGCCTATATGATTGTCGATAATCCTTATGTAGACGCTCAGGCTCAAATCAATATGAAAGGTGAAGCTTCGATGAATGTTAAGCGCCAGTTTGCTTCGCTTGGAGTGGCGACTGAAGTGGATTACCAAGTAAGTAGTGAAAGTTGGGTAGCAAGAGTTGATAAAACGATCACAAATCGAATAACGGCCCGTGTTACTTCTGCTCAAAGTCAAAAAGCCATGGCGTTTTCAAATGAGTCAAATCGCACGGTTGAATTAGTCTTTGGAATGCCTTTCTAAACACTGTTAATCTCGATTAATTTCCGTTAAATTAACCCCAAATTTTTTAAATGAGTACATTCACTTGGGAAGGAGTTTGGGATGAACTTAATGGATAATCCGCTATACAAAGATGCACTTGCTCAGCTTTATCAAGCCGGCAATACAATGGGCCTTGATCCGAATATTCTGGAAAGACTAAAGCACCCGAAACGCGCACTTGTCGTTTCAGTTCCTATTCGTCTTGATGATGGTTCTGTTCGCACGTTTATGGGCTATCGAGTGCAACACAATATGACGATTGGACCGGGAAAAGGTGGTATTCGTTTTCACCCAAATGTGGATTTAGCAGAAACTGCTGGTCTCGCAATGTTGATGACATTTAAATGTGCTCTGGTTGGACTTCCTCTTGGCGGTGCCAAAGGTGGCATTAACGTCGATCCTAACGAACTCTCTCGTCAGGAACTTCAAGCACTCACTCGTCGTTACGCTACAGAAATTTCAATGATCGTCGGACCTAACATGGATATTCCTGCACCAGATATTGGTACAGACGGACAAACTATGGCGTGGTTCATGGATACATACTCTCAAATTAAAGGTTTCGCCGTTCCTGGCGTTGTTACAGGTAAGCCAATTTCAGTTGGTGGTTCTCTCGGCAGAACGGAATCAACAGGTAAAGGTGTCGTTTATTGTGTGAACTTCGCAGCTCAAAAAATGGGAATGAAAATAGATCACACTACTAGAGTTGTTATTCACGGCTTTGGTAAAGTGGCAATTCCTGCAGCCATGGATCTTATGGCCCAAGGAGCGAAAATTATCGCTGTCTCTGACGTGTCAGGGGCGATCTATAATCCAGAGGGAATTGATATTAAGAAGGCTGTTGAATGGACTCGTGAAAAACGATTCTTAAAAGGCTTACCAGGTGTTGAGCATATAAGTAACGAAGAGTTGATTGGCATGGAGTGTGATGTTTTTATTCCCGCGGCCATCGACGGTATTATTACTGAAGCGAACATGCATACAGTAAGAACAAAGATTATTGCAGAAGGAGCCAACGGCCCACTTACAAAAGGTGCGGTTGATTATCTTCACAATAAGGGCGTTTTCATTATTCCAGATATTCTATGTAACGCCGGTGGTGTGATCGTTTCATACTTCGAATGGGTACAAGGTATGCAGAATTTCTTCTGGGGATTAGATGAAATCAATAAGAAACTTCACGACATTCTGAAGCAATCATTTTCAGAAGTTGTTGGAGCTGCCGATCAATACAAAGTAAATATGAAGACTGCAGCCTTAATCGTTGCTCTTCGTCGCCTCGAGCGCGCTATGAAGCTCAGAGGATTGTTCCCAGGATAATGCGATTTTCTTTAATTCTTTTTTTCTTTTTGTCATCATGCTTGAGAGCGGAAGTTCTCAAGCACGATGTTATCGCTCGAGATGAACAATACATTGCTTTCAATGACGTTTGTGAATTCATGGGACACAAGCACAATCTGATTATAGAACATGACAGTTTGACCACGCTTGATTGTATGGGATCAAAAGTAAATGTCTTTGAATATTGTCTAAAGAAATATGGAAAAGAGAAAAAAATTCTTCGCGGTTACATTCAAACAAAATTAAAAGAAGTCGTCTGTGAAAGTGGAGAGCAAGTGACTCTCTCTATTGGCTGTGACAAGCGAGACCAGCATTTTTGCAAAGATCCGATTAAGGGCTGTGAAGAATTGCGAAAGATCTATGCTTATTCTTTAACGCTTTTCCATCATTCGTTTATTCCTAAAGATGTCGATGATGGGCTCAATTGTTATTATAGCTTAGAAAAAAATGAAGCTAAGCCAAATCCAAAAAATCCTTAAATTCATAACTTACCTCACGTCTTCATAAAAGAGACTTTTGCTTTCTTTGACTTTCATCAAAGGAGGTCACAATGGTCGATCAAATTTTATGCGCCCTTCCCCTTGGTCGCGAACAACTGCTCACGCCCATCTTTGGCTACGCTAATAGAGGAGTGCCAGGAATTGAAATTATTGGCCTTGGTCAACAAGGGCGAAGTCTCAAGGAAAAAATGATTTATCTGAACAAACTCAATGGTTGGGATATTCCTCTAAGGAAATACCTTTTGTGTTTAGAAAGTGAAGAATGGGAATTGGTGAAGAAGGGAGATCGCAGAAATATAGAGCTTCCCCTATGGCTTCTGTATTTAAAATTAGCAGGCAAAATTAAAATGCGAACGATGAAAGATGTCATTGCCGCCGGAAAGATAAGTTCGCGTGGAGAGATTGAGTGTATCAACTTTCATCCGGCCGCTAGAGCAGAGTGGAGTTTGCAAGAATTGATTCCTATTGTAGGACAACTGGAACAAGGGCAGCGCTCTATTCTGCTTGATGAGCTTCTCCTACCCTTGAGACAGGAAGCTGAACCCAAACTTCGCTTGATAGAAAATTGTTTAAATGGATAGTGTTTTAACCAGCTCCATATTTTGAGGTAGGTACTCATCTTTCTTCTTCAAGCATTCTTGAAGAGGAACAGAGGTCACTTCACCTTTGATATAAGCAGTAACAAAAGCTTGTTTTCCTGCCAGAATTTCAGAAACGGCCCGGTAACCCATTTTAGAAGCGATAAAGCGATCTATCGCAGATGGGTTACCCCCTCTTTGAATATGACCCAAAATACAAACATGGGCATCGATTCCAAATTTTTCTTTCAGTCCTTTCTGAGCTTCATAAGCAAGTCCTGGCTTATTTCCTTCGGCGCATATGATAATCGAAGAATTTTTTCCACGAGACATACCGCGCTTAATATCTGAAGCAATCGAATCAAAATCGATTTCATCTTTAGGATAAATAACATTTTCTGCACCGGTGCAAACACCTACATGAAGGGCAATTGCAGGAGAGCGTCTTCCCATTACTTCGACGATAAAAGTACGAGCATGTGAGTGAGCAGTATCGCGAATCTTATCCACAGCATCCACTGCCGTTTGAACAGCCGTATCAAATCCAATGGTGTAATCAGTTCCGCTAATATCGTTATCAATTGTTCCTGGAATACCTGCGACGATGACTTTATGTTCTTCGTGGAGGGCCCAGGCGCCATTAAAAGATCCGTCTCCGCCTATCACGACGAGGGCATCAATCTTTTTACGTCTTAAGATATGGGCAGCTTCTTTACGAATATCGGGTTCGTGAAATTCTTTGCAACGTGAGGTTTGAAGAATCGTTCCACCGTGTTGAAGAATATTTCCTACACTCGAAGCATTCATCGGAATAAAATTTCCTTCGAGTAAGCCTTGATACCCTCTGACTATTCCATAAGGTTGAAGTCCATTATTGATGGCCGTTCTCACAACAGCGCGAATAGCACAATTCATCCCAGGAGAATCGCCGCCGCTACAAAGTATGCCGATATTTTTAATTTGTGTCATAGCTTTATCCTTATTCAAAAATGGTATTACCTTCAAATGTTGGTGGATATTCAATATTGAGTCCATGAAGCACAGTGGGTGCCACATCTTTCAATGCTTTCTCTTTATGAGTTTCAATGAGCTGCTGATTTAAAAGTTTCGGATGAATGGCGCAAAAAGGAACAGGGGCTCCAGTGTGAGAAGTGTGAGGAGAGCCGTCTTCGTAAACCATTTGATCACAATTGCCATGATCAGCAGTGACGAGCATTAATATATTTTCATGCTGACATTTTTCATAGAGAAGTTTTAAACACTGATCGAGAACTTCAACAGCTTTCACCGCTGGAAGATACTTGCCAGTATGTCCCACCATGTCGCCATTAGCGAAGTTCACTAGATAAAAAGTATAAGTAGGATCAGATAGAGCAGCCAGCAATTGCTTGGTTACTTCAGGGGCGCTCATTTCAGGCTTTAAATCGTAAGTCGCAATTTCCTTTGGAGAAGGAATTAGCGTTTGCTTCTCTCCAGGAAAAGGCTTCTTCTCCCCACCATTAAAAAAATAAGTGACGTGGGCGTACTTCTCAGTTTCAGCAATTTTAAATTGAGAATATCCTTTTTGGGACAGATATTCACTTAGTCCTCCAGGTACTCTTTCTTTGTCGAAGAGAATCGGCAAGGGGACTTCATCTGGCACATAGGGAGTCATGCATAAAAAATAACCAAGCTTTGCATCGGTTTTGAACTCCTTAAATTTCGGATCGGTAAAGGCAAGTGTTATCTGAATGGCGCGGTCTGGACGAAAGTTAATAAAAAATAAACAGTCATCTTTTTTTATCGCATAATCTTTCTTAAACAGAATTGGATTTACAAACTCATCATAACGTCCATCTTTGTACTCACTCTGCAAATACTCTAGTGGATCAATGGTCTTGATCTCAGCTTGGCCCGTCATCATTTTATAAGCGCGTTCGATTTTTTCCCAGCGACGATCGCGGTCCATTCCTATCGATCGCCCCTGCATACTCGCGAAAGTGAGACCCGGAACTTGATTGAGCATCTCGATATACTTCCCACCACAATCTTGAGCTGTATCTCTTCCATCCATAAAAGCATGGAAATAGATTTCAAAATCTCCATGTGATTGAATAGCTTTAACGGTTTCTATCAGATGATTAATGTGGGAATGGACTCCCCCATCTGAGAGAAGTCCCATCAGGTGAATGCGTTTGGTTTTAGTTTCTGCAGTCTTGCAAAGCTCGATTAACAAAGGAAGATTGGCAAAACTTTTATTTTCTATGGATTCATTAATTCGTACGAGATCCTGACGGACAGGCTTTCCTGCTCCAAGATTCATGTGTCCTACTTCGGAATTTCCAGGAACACCTTTTGGCAATCCAACTGCAGTGCCGCCAGCTTCAATTGTTGTGAAAGGATAGTTGTTAAAGAGAAAATCAATAGTCGGCTTTTTGGCATCTTTAACAGCATTTTTCTGAGAGTTCGCATTGATTCCAAAACCATCTAAAATAATGAGGAGAACTTTTTGCGAAATACCTTTAAGAAGAGCCATTTGTCACCTGCGTCAAATATGTCTAATTTAAGCCCTGTTTTACCTTAAAAGGTGTAAGTCAGTCCAGAACTCATGGTTAGAGTCTTAACTATTTGAGAATCACGCCTTTTTCTCTGAGAATTACTGAACGAAGCGTTGAATGAGAGCTCTGGTAAAAATTTGAATTGGTAAGTATAGGAAGCACCGAAATACCACTCAAGGTAGCTCTCGCTTTGTTCATTATTCGTTTTGCTCTCGATACTGAGATCAGTAAAGAGTGCATGTCGATCAGCAAGGTCACTAAAATTACTGATAGAAAAAGAAGTTAATTCAGAATGGCCCAAGGTCGATGTCTCCGTTTTTCGTGGAGTATGCCTTAAAGAGTATGAAGGCATAAAATACTTTGAGAAGCGATACGGAGAATAATCAATCTGAAATGAAAGAGCATAAGTATTTTCGGAACTTGATGAGACCGTTAAATCATAGGGAAGTGAATAGGAAATAATTCCTGATTTTAAAGAGTGTGAGTATTGAGGAGTGATAATGTGCAATGTTGAAGATTGTTGTATGGGATCTTCAGTAGAGGGCCTTAAGTAAAAAATATTAAAATTGTAACGAAGCTTCCACTGACTTTTATCTTCTGCACTACTTTTAAGTTCAGTGGTTAAGGCCATGGTTCGACTGTCTTTTAAGTTGAGGAGAGGATCAGCCGCCTTCTCATCAATAAATGTTCCACCAAGAAGAAAATTGAGATCTGATTCGAAAGTGTGAAGAAAGAACGCATTGAAGCCACGAGAATGAACGTAACCATTTTTTTTCTTATAAAATGTTTCGTTGTTGGAACCTGTAAAATTGCTGAGTTCCTCTTCGGTTAAATCGTGAGAGTTGCTACTATATTTTAAATTATAAAAAGCACTTGTTGAAATCAAAGTGCCTTTGAGAGCTTGAAGATAAGCAGATGAGAATTCTTTAACGACGGGAGAGCTTTTACTGTCGAGATATACAGACTTTAAGTAGAGACTGCCAGCATCTGTAAATCCTGATTTTAACAAAGTCTCGCCTAATAAAAATTCTAATTCTTTTGATTTGTTTTTGTCAGGATTCTTATCGTGCTCAAAGAGTTCTTGAGCCTCAAGAATATGATCAATGGCGATATCATAGTTTTCAAGCTGACTATTAATTCTTGCAAGGGCCATTTGAGTATCAGCTTCTCTAATTTTATAAAACTGACAAATGCTCAAATATTTAAAGGCGAGGAGAGTCAGCTGATTTTTAGATTGCGGTAAGCCATCTTGCTCTATTGCTTGAAGATAGAGAGAAGCAATTTCAAAATAAAGTTCTTTGGCTGTTTCATTGGGAACTGGAACTCTTTCCAAAAAACGAGGAAAGGATTTAGTCACTCTCGTTTTAAGCAAATAGGGTCCGTGAAACTTTCTCACCAAATAATAATAAACTCGAAAGCCTTTAGCATAGTCGCGATGATCGAAATGATAGCGGGCCAGAAGTTTAAAACTTGGAACATGAATTGTTTTAGAATTGAGGTTCATGGTGAGAAGGCGAACGGCATCAGCTTCACGACCATCAATCATCGCCAACTCGGCCTTGGCGTAGCGAACTTCTTGGATCTCCGCTAAGGAAATAGCATGAACGCTCAAGGGCATGAGAATTAGGTAAATCAAAAGTAATTTCACATATTTAGTTTAAGAGATGGGGCTACTTTTGAAAATGAGGGGAAAGATAGGTCCTTGAATACAGGTGTCGCCTATAATTGTTGACGCTTTTACTCAAGAGAAGTCCACGTTCAGCCGATAAGTCCTTGTAACTTCGAAGTTAACAAAGTCTGGGGCTATTATGAAAAAGATGAAAATGGTGGCGATATTTCTCTCAATTTTTACCTTCTTCTTAAGCAGCGGTGCTTACTGTCAGGACCATGCTGGAAGAATCGTCAAAGTCTTTGGTGAAGCCAAGCTAATCAATATCGATGGTCAAGAAAAGTCTCTTCATATTGGGGACTACGTTCATGAAGGTGAGCAGATTGAAACAAGTAAAAGCAGTATGGTTAAACTGCTTATGAACGATGATACCCTTTTTCACGTGGGACCCAATTCCCACTTTGTATTAGAGAAGTTTCAGCTTATTACAAAGTCGGATCGCCAAGCGGTTTATCATCTTTTGAAAGGAAAGATGCGCTCTTTATTTACAATTAAAGCTGAGAAAGACCAATTGAAAATTAAGACACCAAATGCGGCGATGGGTGTTCGAGGAACGGAAATTGTCTCAGATGTTTATATGAAAGATGAAAAACTTCAAACAGACATTGCTTTAGTTTCAGGCAAGCTCGAAATTGAAGGAATTGATGACAAGGGACAAGGTAGTGTTTACGAACTTAATGCTGGAGAGCTTTTTTCGGCCAGAGTTTCTGAGGGAAAATCCAATGCTATTAAGAATGCGATTAAGCTTGATGAAAAAGTATTGCAACAGTTAAGAGGAGGAGAGAAATCTGGAAAGCTTTTTCTTCACGATGCGATGAAAGCAGCTGGACAAGATATTACAGCTCGTTTTGATTTCTCATCACAAAGACCACGCTTCAGACGAAAATCAGAAGATCGAGCTCCCGCATCAGTAAACGAAAAGTCTCTTGAGGAAGATAAGCATATTAATCTGAGAGAAGTTTCACAGAGCGTGAAAGGCATCCATGAAAACATTGCTGATTCGATTCGAGCAGCTGTCGAAAAAGTAGTGGAATCAGAATCAGATGCCAAAGCTGACGTCGAAACTGAAATGAAAGCACTCTCTATAGCACGCAAGAAGATTAAAGAAGTGAGAGATGATATTGTTCGAGAAACGGCCGATGAAGCTACTTCAAAAGCAACTGATATCATTTTAAACAAAGGGGATAAGCATTTCAGCTCTACTTCAACAGGGACTGGAATTAGTGAAATTGCACGCGAGGCAAGAGAAACAGGAAGTACTTTCGCTAAAAAATTGGCGATTGAGAAATTGGAAGACCGAGCAGCTTCTAAAGTCCAAGGGCAAGTTGAAAACGAGATCTATAATAAGACCATGGAAACTGTTGAGACTAAAACTATGGCCAAAGCTCTTAGTGCAGCTTTGGCCGCTGCTAAAAAATCTTCGATGGAGTCAGGTATCGAAATGAATAGCGATATCGAAAAATTGGCGAGGTCTCTTGCTGAAGCGGCGACTCAAAAGGCTTCTGGAATTGCAGCAGATAAGGCGGTTCGAGAGGCTTCGCAAAAGGCGATGGCCCAAGCGGTAAAGGAAGCCTCTCAAGAAATTGCAGAGCGAGCGGCCAGGATAGCAGGCGATAAAGCAGCTAATGAGTCTGTTCGCAAAACTCAAATGGAGATTCGCAATCGACTGATGAAAGGCAATATCATGGAAAAAAGCATGCGCCTTCCTGCTAGCGTTCAAATGGATCAGCAAAGAAGAATTGATAGAGAAATTCAAAATACCACCATCCTTAATAAGGAAACGGAGCAAATTCGCCTTCAACAAGAAGAGTACAAGCTATTGCCTCCGCCGGACACAACACTCAAATGCGGATCCACTCTAGGGTGTTAAATTGTCTAAACTTTAGACACAGGCATCAAACATTAGACATTGAGTCCCCACCTAAAAGCTTGATTTAAGAACAGAGTCTTTGGCATCGCCATTGCATCTCACTTCCATGAAACAAACTATAAACTTAATAGACAGTCTAACTGTCACGTTTTTGGAAGGAGTATTTTATGAAGCGCAAGAATTGGTTAAAATTCTTTGCCATAATGGGGCTTGCCGCGGTGGTAGTCGCTTGTGGAAAAGATAATAAGAATGCTGGCGAAGCTGTAACGGCTGTAACAAACCCAGTCTTTGTGGGTCAAAATCAACAAGTATCTGCTGATTATAATTCGTTTTTGAGTCGTGTTGATAACTCTCAATTTGCTGCTGTCTCACAATCAAGAACATTTTATTATTCGCGATTAAGTGGAACATCAAGTGATAATAACTGTAAAACTTTTTTAGGGTTTATTAATTACTGTAGCTACTCAAGCTCATCAAGCTATTCGACAGCTGGATCTTTTACGAGATACTACTCAGCTTTCAATGGTGCAACGACTCACGAGCTTGGCACGAATATTACTGATGTCCATAACAATATGAAAAACTTAGTTCGCAACATTAAAGACTTTAGAATTGGAAATGGTTATACACAGATTTTTTACATCTTAACTAACGATGATATTGTGTATGCTTTCGATTTTAGTCAACCATTAGCAGCTAACCCTGTATATCAATCAAAGGCTGATGGCACTGGTTATACTCTTATTCCTTCATATTACTAAGCTTCCCCCGGCTTAGTGAGTTGTCAAATAAAGCCCTCTTCCCCCGGAGGGCTTTTTTACGTTTAAGTACTTCAGTCAATTAATATCATCTTTTCTCCTCTCCACATTCGCGGCATAATAGGAAATCTAGAAGATGTAATTGGAGAAGAATCATGAAAATGTGTGCTGCCGTTTTATTGGGCTTATTATCCTCTACTCCTTTGATGGCCCAAGATTATTGGAAAAATGCCTGCAGCACATCCAAGGAGTATATTACGACTCTCAATTTTCTAAGAGATCACAAGGAATTTGGCCTAGAGGAAAAAGGGATTCAATCGATAGCAGATAATGTTTCAAAGGGATGTACGGATTCAGCTCTTCGATTTATTAAGGCGACAGATATGTTAGTAAAGGCCAGCCTGCCAACAGTAACTGCGCTCGAAGAAGGGCAAAGATTGGCCGTTAAAAGCAACGCTGAAACTGAAAATTTTGTTAGCATTTTTAAGAGAATCTACTTGGAGAAGTTTTTTGATTTACCCGCCAGTGATGCCTTGGCCCTGGCCAAGAAAATCACCGTGGAGTTGGAACGCGATCACGTCAGAGTGTTGAGCGATTTTAATGAACTCTCTGACTTCTGTCTTAATAGAAAAGGTCTCGATCTCTCGCTTAAAACCTGCAGTGATATGATTGGAAAAATTATTCCCAAAGGCGAAGATCAAGCTCCAAGCATCGCCCGCGCATTCGTTGATCTGATTGAATTTATGACTGTCGATTCTAAAGGCCCACAAATTCCACTTAAACAAGCGATTGATGAATCTATCAAAATTCTCGACCATGGATCACGTGCTGCTGATAACTATATTTTGGCGTTTAAATTTGCGATTTCTGAAAAAGGTTTGAGCATGAAAAATAAAGATGCCATGGCCTTTTCAGCAACCATGGCATCACGATCTGTTAAAAATTAAAAGAAACTAAAAGGGCCGGTACTATTTGATCTTTACCTGGGACTTTCATCAGTCCAGTGCTTGCTACAGGTGCAAAGATTTTTCTCTTGTAGAGTTCTTGTTCTCGCGCAGTATCTTCCCATTGATTGCTAAAAAGCATCGGAAGAAGAGATCCAACAGCGGCAAGCCCATCAATAATTTGTGACTTTGTATCTTTCTTAGAATTTGAAAGGAGATAAAGTGAAGCGGCACCATTGGTGGCAAAAGAGAGATACCTCATCGTCTTTCCAAGTCTTCCTAATCGATTGATTTGCTCTTCCGCAAGACGCTCTCTTGTGAGTTGTTCTCTTTCAGATTTGACAGGCATATCCTTAATTTCTTGATAGGCACGACGATAACCTTGATAGCTGAAAGACATGTAGGCATTGAGAGCAAGCCACGAACCACCAACCACGATTCCAACCAAAGGTGAACGTTTTTCGGGGTCACTTGAGGTATCTACGTCTTGCATGATACCAGCGGTAAGAGTGAGAAGCGCAGAAGCAGTGATAGGCATTTGAAATCCAAGTCTATTTTGCGACTCTTTGTCCGCTTCAATTTTGAGACGATCCGATGCTCTTGGGGTGACATTGAGTTCCGGATAATCAGAGGCAAACGCTAAGCCATTCATAGAAAAAGCTAAAAGTAAAAGAGCAGCTCGAAGAGAGTTCATTTCTTCATCCTTGAAAAGAGTTCATAGTGTTATTATCCTCATTATAGATTGATCGATAAAAATTCCAATGAATAAAGGACATGTCCATGAAAAAACTTATCTCTTTAGCAATTTGCTTCGGACTGAATTGGTCTTCCTTTGCAAGTATGGCCAAGGTTAAAAAAGTCAAAGGCGAAGTCACAAAACTTTCAATTGGAATGAGAGAAGCTGTGTTACTGAAAGAGGGGGATGCGCTTTCAAAAGATACCTCACTGCTTTCTCACGATAAAAGTTTTGCCATTATTGTCTACGAAGATGGAACTCAAGTTACTTTAGGTCCAAATAGTAAAATTATTATCGATAAAATTGAGAAGACTGATCAGCAATTTGTTTCTTTGTTGACGGGGAAGATCAAAGCCGAAGTTGAAAAGGCGACTAAAGAAAAGAAGAATTCAAAAATGTTGGTTAAAACTCGTTCTGCAGCGCTCGGCGTTCGCGGAACGGTATTTCAAACGACTTATAACCCAGAGTCAAGAATTACTTCCCTTATTACGTTGAGAGGAAAAGTGGCGATGGCGAAAATGCCGGAGAAGGCTCAGGTTCCGACCAAAGTCGAGGCCAAGCAAGTTCTTCAAACGGAAACTCAGCAGATGGATAAGCTTTTGAATAAATCTGGGGTTATCGTTGAAAAAGGTGAGTATTCTGGTGTTTCTGATAATCTCGCTCATGCAACAGCTCCTGTTTCTATTGCACCAGAGCAAGTCGCTAAATTAACTTTGAATAAAACCCTTGGTGCTACTGTAGAAAAGTTTGATCAGAAAATTGTAGAAGCACAAATTGTAAAGACCACAAAAGAAATGGAAGAGAAGGCCAAAACAGAAACTCCAATTAAAGAAGCTAAATTTGATGCTAAAAAAGAAATCTACACTCCTCGTCCTGGGGGGTTGGTCGACATCGACTCAGGTGTCTATGTTCCTCCTGCTAAAGAGTCTGCATATATCGATAACCTCAACGCCTTTACTGCTACCAAAAAAATTGGAAGTTTAACTGAAGATGGACAATACATTCCACCGAAGGGGCTCAAGCTAGAAGCGGGGAAAGGATTTGTCGTTACCGATGAGGGGCAAAAATCTAGTGAAACTGTTGTTGCAAGCGCTAAGGAACTTAACCAAGATATTGCTGCACAAATTATTAAACCGAAGAAGGCTAAACTCGAAGAGTTGGAAGATGACGCCTACGAAAAATATTTTAATGCTGATGAACTTTAATAAGCATTTCAAGGTATAATATTAAAAATATAATTAAGCAAAGGACAACTTATGGCCAAGTTTAGAACTGATCTCCGTGACGTCTATTTCAATTTATTTGATTATCTCAAAGTTTCAGACGGAACTGATTTTCAAGATCAAGATTTAAAAGACATTGTTGAACAATTTAATAAATTCGTTGAAAGCGAAATTTGGCCAACTCGTGAAGTTGGAGATCGCGAAGGTGTAAAACTAACTGCTGATGGAGTTAAGGTTCCAGCTTGCTTCAAACCCGCATTAGAACAGTATTATCAAAATGGTTGGTTTGCCCTCGGTAAACCGGAAGAAATTGGCGGCATGCCAGCTCCTCACTCTGTAGGCTTTGTTTGTACCTCTATTTTTTGTGGCGCAAACATGGGCTTTTCTATGTATTCAGGATTATCAGAAGGGGCCATGAACGTTATCAATCAAATTGGTGATCAAAAGCAAAAGGATCTCTTTATTCCAAAAATGATGGAAGGTACTTGGGGCGGGACAATGTGCTTAACTGAACCTGGTGCAGGTTCGGATGTCGGAGCCTGTAAAACATCTGCAACTCCTCAAGCTGATGGAAGCTATTCCATGAAAGGAGTTAAAATTTTTATCTCTTCAGGTGAAAATGATCTTTATAAAAATATTATTCATTTGGTCTTAGGTCGCACTCCAGGTGCTCCAGCTGGAACAAAGGGACTCTCTCTTTTTGTCGTTCCACGATTTCATATCAATGACGACGGAAGCTCTGGCGCAGCCAATGGAGTAAAGTGCACCAAGATTGAAGAGAAAATGGGAATTCATGCTTCTGCAACTTGTGAGCTTACCTTTGGTTCAGATGGAGAATGCAAAGGCTATCTTATCGGAAAAGAATTTGATGGCATGGCCAACATGTTTATCATGATGAATGAAGCTCGATTATTAGTCGCCATGCATGGGGAATCACAAGCTGCACTTTCTTACCAATTGGCTGAACAATATGCTAAAGAGCGCATTCAATTTGGTACGGAAATTGTTCACCATATGGATGTTAAAAGATTGTTGTTAAAAACAAGAGCGAAGTCTCGCGGTCTTCGTGCTCTCAATTTATTTGCGGCCCATATCTTAGATCTCTCTCATAAAAATCCAGACTATGAGAATCTTTTGGCCCTCTTGGTTCCCATCTGTAAAAGCTATTGTTCTGATGAAGGTTTCAATGTCTGCGTTGATGCAGTTCAAATTCATGGTGGATATGGTTACTGTTCTGAATACGGTATTGAGCAATTTGTTCGCGATGAAAAAATTGCTACCATTTATGAAGGAACAAATGCCATTCAAGCGATTGACTTCATTATGAGAAAAATTTTGCGTGATGGTGGAAAAACATTTGTTTCCCTTGGGGAAAGAATGAGCAAGAGTTTAAAAGATAATGCTCAAGCTGACTGGAAAGTAGAGCAAGAAATGATTGCTCATTTTTTACAAGAATCTCAGGCAATTGTAAGCAGAATGGCCGATTGGGCGAAAAACAATAAGTCTGATTTGATTTTGTCTCAAGCAACTGATTTTCTCAACTATTGTGGTCATCTTGTTTCAAGTTGGATTCTCATGGAGCATGCGGCAATTGCGCACAAGGCAATGAGCGGTGCTTCAGGTGAGGAAAAGCAATACCTTCAATCCAAAATTGATGACTTTCGATTTTTCTGTCGTCATGTGTTGAGTATGAATTATGGTCTCGTTCATAGATTTTCAATGTCTGAAGAAATTCCTGTTATGGAGCTTTAGAGAATTAGGTGCTAGCATTGAACCAATTATACTTTTAACGTTTTTTAAATTTTAGGGTTTTAATGGATTTGAAAAGACTTTTCGAGGAAATCTCGGTCTTTTCAAAGGAGAAGCACGGCAGCACCGATTACTACAAAGAAGAGCTTTTTGTAATGGGTGAGAGCGAGAACGAGTTCGCTCCTTTGAAATACCTCATCAAGAAATTGGATTTCCTACAATCGGATGCCGATCTTAAATCGCAAGGGTTTGTTTGCGACTCGTATGATCTTTATGATCTCAATAGTTTTGATAAATGGTACGAGTATCAATTCTCTCAAAAACTAAAGCGTTCATTTGCCAAGAACATAAGTCTTCTTTTGTTGCCAAATAATAAGGCCATCTTTGATGCCGTTGAACTTGCTCATAAATCTTATGATGTTCTCAAAAAACAAAATATTCTTTTAAATAGCAAGAATCTTCCTGTGCAGTTAGGTGAGTGGTACAGCAAATGCATTTTTGGATTGAATCAAACCAAGTCCGCTTCGCAAAGAGGATTTGATTTTTACATCGGGGACAAGAGAGTTGAGATCAAAGTATCTTGGAACGATGTCACTTCTCCAAAAGGCGTGAAGATTAGAAAAAGTTTGGTAGATCTCTCCGACTATTGCATTATTATGTACATCGGTCGCAATTTTATGATTCGTGAAATTTGTTTTCTCGATTCAGACTTTGTCGCGAGAAAGTTTGGCGGTAAAGGACATACGGTCTTTTTAAAAGATTCAGATGTGTCTCAATACTTTTTTAGCCAAAGTACAAAGCATGTCGACAAGGTTTCAAACCCTGTTTCTCTTCTCAAATTTTCTAGCCCCACATTTGCTATGAAAATTGCAGAAAATTTCCCGAAACAAAATTAATAAAGATTGTAACGGACGAGACGGCTATCAATGTCTCCGTTGCGGAGTTCAATTCTCTTGGAAGTCTGTAGGGCAATACTTTTGCGAAGGTTTGGATCTCCCAAAAGAAGATAGGCCCGAAAACCTTTAAAGTTTTGCTTCATTGTTTCACCAAATTCGTGAATAAGTTCTTGGGCCTCTTCCACTTCTTCCATACGTTTACCGTAAGGAGGATTGGTGACGATGATTCCACTTTCCGCAGGAGCCGAGAGTGTTTGCGCCTTTTGACGAGTGAGTTTGACAATTTTTGGAGAGAGTCCAAGCTTTAACAAAGATTCTTCAACCATTTCAAGCGCTCTTGGAGCAATATCGTTCCCATAAAGTTGCAAGCTTTCGGCCACGACTTTATTTTTCTTAAAAGTATCTTTCATCTCTTCTACACAATTCATCCATACATCATGTTGAGCGTTATTGCGTTTAAAGTAAGCGTGATTAAAAAAAGCAAAGCCATGAGTGAATCTAAGAATTGATGGAGGAAGACCTGCTCCGATCATTGCCGCTTCAACCAGAATTGTTCCCGATCCACAAAAGGGATCCATAAAAACTTCTGTGCGATTCCAATCAGTGTGAAGAACGCAACCTGCGGCTAAGTTCTCACGCAAAGGAGCTTCGTGTCCTTTGCCTCTGTAACCTCTGTGATGGAGAGGCATGCCAACGAGATCGAGAGAGAGGGTGCATTTCCAATAGCCTGGCTTTGGTGTCTTTTCAATGCGAAGGAGAAAAGACATATCTGGAGATTGAAGTTCAATATTAGGTCTCTCGCCCCACTTATCTCTTAGGCGATCACACATTCCATCTTTAGTTAACTGAGAGAGATAAATGCTGTTTCGAAAAGTTCCTTGAGCTTCTTTATCGAGAAGGGTGGTAATCTTGAGAGTTTGATCTCTCATAAACCATTCTTCCCAAGCAAAGTTCGAAACTTTTTTGACGATTTCCTTTTCGTTAGTGATCTCAAATTCCGTAACGTTTAAAAAAATACGACTGGCAATCCGAGTCCATAGCATGAATTTATAGAGGCTTTCCCATTCACCTTTGAGATGAACGCCACCTCGACCAGGGAAAGGGTTGAGGTTAAAAGCTTTCGCCTCTTCATTTAAAAGCGTCTCGAGTCCCATCGGACAAGAGGCAAAGTATCGGTTCATGCCCACTCCATTTCAAAAAAACTCAGGGCCCTGTTTAGCAAATCTTGGTAGGAATTGGCCATTTTCCGGTCAAGTGCGCCTTCCTTAAAACGTTTAATCCTCCATAAAGCAATAGAGTAGAGCCCCAGCAATATCGCTTCTTTTAAATGGGCACGTTCTTCAGTTGGGAGAGGTCTAACAGATTGATAGCCTTCTAACAATGAATCAATGAGGGCAGGGTGAATTCTACCCTTTTCAAGGCAGGTTCCTGAGATACAAATGCCTAAATCGAAGACCAATTGGTCTATTCCGGCCTGTTCAAAGTCAAGAATGGCCTTTAAGTGGTTTTGATCAAACAGGGTGTTGTCGTAATAAAGGTCGCCGTGGACTAAGCCACGCTTGAAGTCTGTTTCTCTATACGCCCTAAGTCCATCTGGAAAGAGGGTAAAAAACGATTCACGAAAATCAGGTGGGCAGATATCAGACTGGGCATACTTGTTAATCACATTAACTGGAAAGCCAACTTCTTCGTGTTTTCTGATTGCCTGCATTTCTCTGTCGCTCCATTCGATTGAATGAAGTGCCGCAATTCCTTTTCCAATTTCACAGCAAGTGCTATCTGCAGGTCCTGGAGGAATTCCTTGAACAAAGGGAAAAAGAACTCCATGCAAATTTTTTATTTCATAGACAGTCTTTTTTGAGTTCGTTGAAAGAGGAGCAATTGAAAATTTAAAACCCTTCTTTTTCAATGCTGATAAAATATCCATTTCCTGTTGGATTTGAATTTTATTTTTATCATTGGAAACTTTAAGTAAATAGGTATCTTGAGTGGTCTGCACTCGGTAATTTGAATTTGATATTCCAAGCGACAGAGATTTAAATTGGAGAAGATCTCCAATATTGTAATGTTGTAAAATTTCTCGCAATTGATCTTGCGTCAGCTTTGTATAGTCACCCATGGCCCATCATAAAATGTTTGAGTTTAGAAAGAAAGACTTTATACTTCTTGAATGAAAACTGATTTAAGCGATATAGAACTTTTTCTTTTTGATATGGATGGGACCTTGGTAAATACTGAGCCTTTTCATCTGATGGCAATGAAGAATGTTCTCAGTTCAAAAGGCTTAGCTATTGATTTGACTAGTCAAGTAGAGCATTTTGCAGGAATGACTGACCAACTGGTTTTAAAAGAGCTTTATCCAGATATGTATGACGATGAAATCAAGGCGATTATTGAGGCTAAAAATCAGCAATTGGTAGCAGAATTTTCTCATTTTTCTCCATCACATTTAAGTCAATATCTCGCACCAGGCATCCTCCCATTTTTAAAAAGCATTAAGTCTTTGAATAAAAAGATGGCCGTCGTTTCGGCCAGCGAAGACATAGTTGTTGATGCTACTTTAAAGGCTTTCGAATTAACAAATTTCTTTGAGTTTTGGCTCGGGCGCAATCAAACAGAGCGAACCAAACCTCATCCAGACCCGTATTTACTAGCTATGCATCGCACGAAGAAAGGGCCAGAAGTTACTGTCATCTTTGAAGATTCAGTCAATGGAATGAAAGCGGCCAAGGATTCTGGTGCTCATGCTATCCTTGTCTCACCTTTTGTTGCTCAAAATGGTCATAAAAGCTTCGATGTTTTTTCTCTCTAAGTGAACAATGGTTGGATTGTGACAACAGTCTTGCTATAGTTTGGTGTTTTTTAAGAACCAATTGTTTCACTGCGCCATGAGGAGGCTTCATGAGTTTTACCGATTATAAAGTTAAAGATATGTCCCTAGCTGATTGGGGACGTAAAGAAATAGAAATCGCCGAAAGCGAAATGCCAGGATTAATGGCCCTTCGTAAAGAATACGGCCCAAAGAAGCCATTGAAAGATGCACGCATTGCTGGTTGTCTTCACATGACAATTCAAACAGCGGTGTTGATCGAAACATTGGTTGAGCTTGGAGCTACCATCAGATGGTCATCATGTAATATTTTTTCTACTCAAGATCACGCTGCTGCGGCCATCGCTGCTGCTGGCATTCCTGTTTTTGCTTGGAAAGGCATGACGGAAGAAGAATTCAACTGGTGTATTGAAAAAACTCTTTATTGGGAAGATGGCAAGCCACTCAATATGATTCTTGATGATGGTGGTGACTTAACAAATATGGTTCTCGATCAATTTCCACAATTAGTGAAAGAGATCAGAGGATTATCTGAAGAAACAACAACGGGTGTTCACCGTTTGTATGAAAGAGTCAAAAAAGGCACTCTTCCAATGCCAGCAATCAATGTAAACGATTCAGTTACAAAATCAAAATTCGACAACCTTTACGGATGTCGTGAGTCTTTAGTAGATGGTATCAAGCGCGCAACTGACGTGATGATCTCTGGTAAAGTTTGTGTGGTTGCTGGTTTCGGTGATGTTGGTAAAGGTTCAGCTGCTTCTCTCGCGGGAATGGGCGGACGAGTAATCGTTACTGAAATCGATCCTATCTGTGCTCTTCAAGCGGCGATGGAAGGATATGAAGTTATTCCTATGGATGAAGCGGCTAAGCGTGGGGACATTTTCGTGACATCAACTGGATGTGTAGACGTTATTACTTCAAAGCATTTAGATAGTATGAAAGACGGAGCGATCGTTTGTAACATCGGTCACTTTGATTCAGAAATTCAAATCTCTCACCTCAATAATCATCCAGAAATTAAAAAAGTAAACATCAAGCCTCAAGTGGATATGTATGTTTACCCTAACGGTAAGCGCGTGATCGTTCTAGCAGAAGGTCGTCTCGTGAATTTAGGTTGCGGAACAGGTCACCCATCATTCGTGATGAGTAATTCATTTACCAACCAAGTAATGGCGCAATTAGAGATTTGGAACAATTATAAAAATTATGAAAATAAAGTTTATATGCTTCCAAAACATCTTGATGAAAAAGTGGCTGAGCTTCACCTGGCAAAAATTGGCGTAAGATTGGATAAATTAACTCCAGCTCAAGCTGATTATCTTGGTGTTAAGCCAACTGGACCATTCAAGCCAGATCATTACCGTTACTAAGAAAAGGGGATTGTGATGGCAAAGCTCTTCATCGCTTGTGATCACGCGGCTTACCTTGAAAAAGTTGAGCTCATTAAATTTCTAACCAAATTAGGCCATGAGGTCCAAGATCTTGGACCTCATTCAGCCGATCGAGTCGATTATCCAGATTTTGCCCGCGAAGTTTGCAAAGAAGTTCAACATGAAAAGGGGCTTGGTATTCTTTTGTGTGGCTCAGGAATCGGAATGTCGATTGCGGCCAATCGTTACAAGAATATTCGAGCTGCCCTTTGCCGAACGGAAAAAGAGGCTGAGCTTTCTAAACAGCACAATAACGCTAATATTTTATGTCTTGGTGCGAGAATTAACACTCAAGCAGAACTAGAGAGCATTACAAAAGCATGGCTATTGTCTGAATTTGAAAAAGGTCGTCATTCAGACCGAGTCGCTAAGTTTAATGATTTAGGAGAGGTCCTCTAATGGAACTTCCACGTAAAAAACTTGAGATTCTAGGTTATGCTTTTATCTTCACCCTTGCCATTCTTGGTCAGTACTTTGCTCGCACAGACCTAGCTTTTTTTGAAGGTACTTATGTTCGTGAAGATTCTTTTATTGAATGGCTTCAATTTACAGGTTTATTTTTTGGTTTTTTAGTTTGTCTTTATCGAATGATTATTCTCAAGCCATTTCGCAGTTGGACGTTTCTTCTGGGCTTAGCTTTACTTGCTTTTCTTTTCTTTTTTGGAGCGGCAGAGGAAATTTCGTGGGGACAAAGAATTTTTGATTTTAAAACACCTGAATGGTTTATGGCCCATAATACTCAAGGTGAATTCAATCTTCACAATTTAAAATTTGGAAACTTTAAAGTGAACCGAATCATCTTTGGAACTGTTTTAGGAATTATCATTGGATTCTATTTTTTAATCCTTCCACTTCTTTACAAAAAAATGAAGAAGCTCAAGGATTTTGCAGATGGTTTTGCCATCCCTGTGCCAAAGCTTTATCACATCATCGCTTATATTCTTCTCGCCATAATTGCTAAGAGTATTCCTAGTCCTAAGAAAGGCGAGATTTTAGAATTTGGTGGGATTTGGATATTTATTCTGATGATTTTTGAACCGTATAATCGCGAATTTTTCAGTCGTAAATTAAAGCCTATTCACGAAACGCCGCCACCGCAATCGTAAGACGGCAAAGAGCGCTTCAAAAATAATTCCTCCGGCCATTTTAGACTGACCATCTCTTCTTTCATAAAAGATAATAGGAACTTCTTTGACGTTGAGTCCACGACTCCAAACTTTGTAATTGAGCTCGAGTTGAAAAATGTATCCGCTGGAGATGATGTCATCGAGATTAATTGACTCAAGGGCGCGACGGTTGAAGCATTTAAAGCCACCAGTTGTATCAAAAACAGGAATACTCGTTACAAAACGGGTATAAATTGAAGCCAGATAAGAGAGAAGAAGCCTCTTGAAAGGCCAGTTGATAATACGAATTCCATCGATATAACGAGAACCAATCACGAGATCATTGGTTTGAGCAGCTGTTAGTAAATCAGGGATTTGTTTAGGATCGTGAGAAAAATCGCAATCCATTTCAAAAACAAATTCATACTTTCTTTCAAGCGCCCATTTGAATCCTGTGACGTACGCTGTGCCTAAACCAAGCTTACCTGTGCGCTCAATCATAAAAAGATTATTGGGATATTGCTGTTGGAATTTCTTAACAACATCAGCTGTACCGTCTGGTGAACCGTCTTCGATAATGAGAAGTGAAATCGCTGGATAAAGAGCAAACAAAGTCGTGATCATTTTCTCAATATTATCAATTTCATTATACGTAGGAATGATGATGAGTGTTTGGTGGTAAGGCAGCAAGGTTGCTCCAGTGAAATTTTAGAGACTATTATTGTTTCTACTATTACACCCGAGACACCGTTTTATCAAATCTTTGCGCAGTTTATTGGTGGTTTTATAGAAGTAATCAACTGCTTTTTGGCCCATTTTACTATCGAGGAGCCATGTCCATTGGGAGACTTTTGGATTGAGTTTTAAAAGCCATTCCACGGCCTCTGGACCGCGATAAATCTTACCTTCGTCACAAATGACATGGACTTCGTCCAAGCAAGCGTCAGGGTCTAATTCTTTAAAGAGCTCATAAGTTAAGGGAGAGTTGATATCGAAGTAAGAGAGGTTTTCAAAACCCTCTGCTCTTTCGAGAGTTTGTTTAAAGCGAGTGCACATAGGGCATTCGCCATCATAAAAGAGAGCTGGTACTTTTCTTTCCATAAAACCATCCTTGGTTTCGCCAATTTTTATTCAATACTTAATCTTCTCAATCCTGTGATTTGGTAACGGCGAGAAATAATTTCAAAAATAGGGCGAGACTTATCTTTATTTATTTGAGCTTCTTGTGCCGCTTTTTCTGCGAAGTCTAGAGATTTAATACTACTACCGCTTGATTTTTGCTTTAGCTTATTAAATGGATTTTGAAAACCTGATGATGAACTAGCTTTGCGTCCATAATTGTTTCCACCTGAGAACGAAACAGTTTTAACACCAGAGCTTGAACCTGAGTATTTGGCATAATAGGGAGAGACCTTGCCCGACTCTTGAAATCTAGCGAGGTATTTACCGGAGCCAGGAACATTGAGATTTGCTGCAGCTAATGTTTTAGCAAAGCTTGATGGAAGCCCCATATTTTCTAGTTCGCTGACGAGTCCTGCTTTGCTGGATGGTACAGAAGGTGATGTTAACCCGAGTTGATTTGCGGCTTCTTGCATTCTTGATTTATTTCTTGCAGCTCTTTGTCCAGCTGTCGCGAGAGTGGTTTTTCCATTTTTTAGTTCACCACGAGTAAGAGCTTTAAAGGCATCTCCATCTGGTGATCCTAAAAAGGCATTCCCAAAATTAGTCCCGCCAACCATTGAAACAAACTCTTTATCAAAACATGTATTTGAACCTAGACAGCGACATTTTGGATCGGCCTTGAGTTGGTTATCAACACAAGTCATACGAATTGATTCTTGAGCGATTTTATTATTGCCAAGATAGGGAGCACAGGCAGAAGTGTCATACATTGTTTCAGGTTGAGCACAGTAACAATCAGTCTCTGTAATTTTGTTACAATCGCCAGCTCCTGGAAGTTTGTCGGCAATTCCTTTGATCTCATCTGCATATTCATTATTTTTCTTGATTTCACTCATATAAAATGAAGTCATGAGACCTGCCCCTGCGAGCTTCACCCAATAACTTGTAGTAGGCGAAATACCACCCATAGTTCCCATGTAGACATAACAACCTAATGTTCCGCCCCAGCCAACTGCTGCGATAGTTGAAGTTTGCGCTTTGGCTCGATGAGAAGCTGCGGCCTTATAGAGCAAGGTCTTTTGTACGTTTTCGCCTGGTTTGTTGACGCCACTAATATTGGATTGTTGCATTTGCTGCATCACTTGACCGGCCATCTCTGTTCCCATGGCCACATAAGCGCAATAATCTTTTTGAGTTTTTTCGTCCTTTGGAGTGTCTTTAGGCCATTCTTTTGCTCCGTCTGGAGGACTTTTCTCAAATCCGCTTCCAATATTACCTACAATCATAGCGTACATACTTGAGAGCATTTTAAACATCTGACTATCGACACCCATAAACTTGGTACGACCTTGACCTTGGCAGGCATTAGGATCATCGAGCTTGGCACATTCTTCTTGCATGGTTCTTTGCGAAAGTCCTTCGTGAATGAAGGTTTTAGTTTCGTATCTTTCTTGATCGGTCATATCCATATTGTTTGGGTTTTTCGGATCATCTTTTTTATCTTCCGAACCATCGTGGCGTACCACTTGGGCCCAAGCGAGTTGAGAAAGTAGGCACAAAATAAGAATCAAAAACTTATGCTTACGCAAGGCGAAACCTCTTTGATTTAGTCCTCTTCATTTTAACATCTGCTTGATTTCTGGCCTAGTAAGCAAGAAATGCAACTTTTTTCAGGTCATAAAATTGATGAGTTAGAAGATTTTTGTCGTAATTTCGGATAGTTACAAAATGGGTCCAAAGATTGGCGGTTTGACACTGTCAAACTCTAATTTGACGACTATGACAAGATGCTTTAGAACTTCACTTATGACAAACAAACATCAAAATCATCAAGAAGATCTGCTTTCCCATTCCATGGTTCATTACCTACTCACTATTCATAAACTTCGTGAGTCAAAAGGTTATGCGCGAGTTACAGATATTGCGAAAGATCTGGAGCTCACAAAAGGTAGTGTATCAACGGCCATTAATAATTTAAAAAAGAAAGAGCTGGTTATTGAGGAAGAGGATTCTAAGTTTTTGCTATTAACTCATGCAGGTCATGATGAAGTACATCGCATTTTATCTTCGCGAACTTTACTCTATTACTTTTTGAGAGATTTTGTAGGTGTCGGAGAAGAATTGGCCGAGAAAGATTCCTGCCAAATGGAACACCTTATGAGTCCGGAAACAAGCCACAAGTTTTTTCAGTTCATGAAAGACTTGGCCTGTTCATGTGAAAGAGCTGAAAAACAAGGTGTAAAGCTTCCTAGCCATTTTCAATTTCAAACCGCCCTTGATTTTTGCCAATTCGAAAACATGGATCAATTCTCTGAGAGTCAAATTGGCGATAAACATCTACCAGAGCAAAAATAATGTTTTTGAAGTTGCTGATTCTGACTACAATCGTGAATGCTGAAACAGTAAACTTTTGCTTTGATCGAGAGATTCCTCTTGAAAGAGCAAAAAACGAATTATCTACAATCTCCACTCAAAGCGATCAAATTGATATGCGCCGCGGGCCTCATTGTCTTGAGGTCACTGTATCGGAATCGAGAATAGAGCTCTTTGATAAATATTTAAGAAGAGTTTTTCCAGGCAAAGTGAGTAAGCGAAATATTTTTTCAGGTTTTGATGAACCCAAGCCAATGATTCCTGATTCTCATTGCAATATTGAAATTGAGCAAAAAGGAACTGGAACCTCACAAGGTAATCAGTACAGAGTTGGATCAGAAAATATGGCCAGACAAACAAACATCAATGAAACGACTTCTTCAAAAATGAGAATGGTTTTGACTAAGGGAAGAACAGGAAGATTAAAAGTTAATGATAGAGATGTTGAGATCTCCTGTTTTCCTCGAGGTAGGCAATTTCAAGTAGATGTATCAATTGCTCAGTCAAAAGGTTCAGTCGCCACTTCTCTTACGGTGTCATCTGGACAGCAAATTGATCTGGGGGATATTGTCGAACAATTCGAAAGAAATGGCAGGTTGCTTGATATTAATCAAGGCGTACAAGTGAACAAAGAGAAAGGACAATTGAAAAGTCAGTATTTTCTTACTGTTCAATAGTGGGTCTTAAATAATAGTGCGAAATAAATTTTTGACCATTGGGATTCCAGCCCTCGCGTGTGAATAAGTACCAAAAATAATTTTTAAAATTCATTTTTTCAAAATCTGGCCACCACCAGTAGCGAAGCGGAATAATTTCTCGGGCATGAGTCGATGAAAGTTTTTGCTCCCATTCTAAGTCCGGTAAATCTACGAGCACATGCTGATAGTTGCTAGCATCGCTTACATCAGGGTTAAATACGTAGCCCTCTTTTCCATAAAGAAACCAAGTGAGAGGCCAAGTATTACTGTCTAAGGCGAGTATAGAACTATGAGTTTGTTCTAGTTCTTGGGCGAGACTATTAGAGAGATCTTCATAGCTTTTACTAGTGTGCACTTGGGAGATTAATTCCTGTGCTTGATGGGAATCGAGGAAATTAATTTGAATTGCGAGCAGAATATTTACTGAGAGAAAGATCACCATCGCAATAGATGAAGGCCAACGACCGATAAGCTGTCTGATATAAATCCAAAAATAGATATAACCAACGACGATAAAATACATTGTGAGCCAAGGAACTTTTTCGCCCAGATAAGAGTAGGTAAAAAGCAGAGAGAAAAAGGAATAACTAAGTAGCGCCAAGTCTTGTCTGCGATCAAGTAAATGCTTTGTCGTAAAGCCAATTCCTGAGATGAGAAAAATCCAAAAAAGATAGGCATCGAGAGGGATCTTGAGTTTTAGCCAAGTTGAAAGAAACTCTCTTGAAAAGTGATGTTCCATGCCCCAATGAGTAAGGACTCCAAGCAAGATGACTAATAGATAAGTGAATTTCGTTTTTAACGTTGATGAGAAGAAATTGTGAATATAATAAATGACCATTAAAAAAAGAAGTGGAATTTCGTACCAACTTAAAAAGAGAAATGAATAGGAAAAGGGGCCAGATATTCTTTCTTGATGGTGTTGTTGAACCCAATAAGAGAGACTCTTTCGGTAAAGACCGTCGAGAATTCCCTCGGGATAAACAAAGCCAGCAGAATAGAAATAAGCACAGGAGGCAATCGCTAAAACAATTCCGAAAAAGAGAGGAATGGGAGCGCTTGAAAACCAGGGAAATATTCTTGAGAGGTAGGGTTCAACTGATCTTTTAGTGGAAATGATATACTCATAAATGAGAAAAATAAGAATTAATAGTGCATGTACATAACTATTTTCTTTCACACAAAAAGCCAAACCTAAGGAACACCAGAAAAGAAGTTGGCGAGACCAATCGTGAATGAGGACGGTCGAAATGACCAGGGTGCAAGTAAAGGCCAGCATCAAAAGGTCATGTCTTAGAAATCGTCCCCAATAAATTAAAGAAGGAGAAAGGGCCAAGAGGAGAATGATTTCAACAGTTCTTCTATTTCCCAACTTTTGACGAAAAAAAAGAGGAGCGATAAGGGGAACAAGTGAAAAGAGCATAGTGAGCAGGCGCGCACTCCATTTGGAAACGCCAAAAAAATGGTATGACCAAGGAAGGAGATTATAAAGAAGTGGCCCATGTAACATGGGATCGTAATGATAAAAAAGATTTTTGGCATCAGTGTAATAATAGAGTCCATAAGTGGCATGGAGGGATTCATCATGATGGAACGGTCGCACATCAAGATTATGATAGCGTAAAAGAAAACCAAGTCCCAAAGCCAAAAGGGTCCATAAAACGAAAGGTATAGTTAGTTTTCTTTCAATTGTTCTCATGCTTGAAAAGTCAGCTCCTTTTCATTATTTTCCATTCTATTTACCCATTCCACTCCCTGCATAAAAGAATGATCTTGATTACTCACCTCATACTTCCAACCACCAAATCTGCCTCTAGAGAAAATCTGAAGGTCATCTAAAGTTGGAATTATTTTCTTTAAACGCGTATCGCGATCAAGAAAAGGAGTAGGGTAGCCATGTTCTGCAAAATATTGCCATTTCGAAACGATTTGATCTTGAGCTGAAATTAGTTTGGTATTAATCAGTCCTTGAATAACTTCTTCGACTAATGCATCTCGACGAACTTTTTTAAAATGAGACTCGCTCACTTCAACCATAAGTGAAAAATAGGGCCCACCTTTGTCGGGGACATTCATAGGACTATAGTTTGAAAAAAGTGTTACTCGATAGAAAGGACAATTATCTTCAGGGAAATACATCCAGCACTTGGTTGAAAGTTCGTGATGTGGCTTGCCCTTGATTCCTATGCCAATGATATGTGTTGATGAATATTTAAAGTCTGCCGCTTCTTTGACTATTTTTTGATCGAGTCCAATGATTTTTTTTGTCAGATTATCTAAGGGCATCGTTGATAGAATGTGTTCATATTGAATTTGATTCCCATTGTCGGTATTTATTGTCTTCTCATGAGCATGAATACTTTTTACCGCTGTATTAAGACGAATTTTGTCAAAGCCAATTTTTTTACTTAAGGATTTCCAAATAGCGCCAGTCCCACCTGACTTTGGAAAACGAAACATATTATTGGGTCCCCAGGAAACATCATCTCGATTGAGTTTAATGTTTTCTTCAATTCGCTTGATATCAATGGTGCTTACTCTTTCACCAACCCAAGAACTATTCATTTGGTGAGGTTCATAGGCCCAAACTTTAAAATTATAGGGAAATAGAAAATGGCGAGCGATTCCTGTTCCAAATTGATTAAGAATCCAATCATGGAAATTTTTTATTTCTCGTTGTGGATTATTTTTTAATTCTTTTAAACATTCGTCGCGAATTTCTGTAGGTAATCGGTGAATATTATTTTGAAAAGGATAGGGAATAAATCGATTGTGCATCCAAACCCAAGATTCTCGCTGATGATCAAGCCATCCATCGGTACCTAATGCAATATCCATTGCTTTATCAAAATAAGGATAATGTGAAAATTGAACATGACCGCCGATATCCCAAGTGAATCCCTGTTCATCAATGAAACTCGTGGCCAAGCCTCCATAAAAAGAAGACTTTTCCAAAATAATAAAATCGTGAATTCCTAATTCTTTAAGACGATAAGCTGCTCCGATTCCAGTCGGACCACAGCCAATAATGGCGTATCGAAATTTTTCCAAGCTCTTCCCTAAGCAACATTATCGAGATTTGTACTCTTCTCAATATTGTCGAGGGAATTGATTCTCTCGTAAAGAGAAAGTTTGAAAGAAAGGACTTGGTAGAGCGAACGTGCGCAAGCTTTAATTAAGCCCCAGCTGATAAGCGAAGGTTTACCCGAGAGCCTTTTTTGATGTTTCACTGGATATTCTGGAAATGATTTGAGTCGAATACTTGATATAACTGATAAAAAAACATTCGGTGCAAATAAGTCTGGGGGAAGAACAGAAAGGGAATTTCTTAAAAAATCACTTCTCATCAATCTAAATGGTGTATTGGCATCTTTAATTGAAACTTCGAAGAGATAATGAAGAATTCCTTTTAAAAGTCGGCTAATTACTTTTCTCTTAAAGGGATCTTGTCTTTGAGCTCTTATTCCAACGAGAAAGGGAGAGGTTTTTCTGTTCTCCCACAGTTTTTCAAAATCTGTTGGATCAAATTGATCATCACTGTCAGTCTGAAAAATCCATTGAGGATGAAAAATGAGTGCTTGGTGATAACCCGCCATGATGGCCTTACCATGCCCTTCATTCTCCTTATTTAAGATGTATAATCTTGGATTTTGCTTTTGAAAAACTTCGAGCGCCGCTAAGCTGCCATCGGTTGAGCCATCGTTGACGACGACCATGGTGTAAGAGAGTCCCATGCTATCAAATTGAGCAGACCATTTCGATAAAACATCAAGAATACAAACTTCTTCATTGTAGACTGGCATGACCAAACAGACAGAAGTTCCTTTATGGATATTCATGTGAATTAACCTTGATTCCGCCACCAAAATCGGTGCAACTTTAATTCTAAAACAACGAACTTTAGTTATGTAGCGGGCAAAGCTGTCCCACTGGGCACTAACTATTGAAAATTTTTGAAGAAAACAAGAATGATCGGATAAGGAGACAGTTGAGAAAAATGATTTTTTAATTTCAATGTCACGGCGTGCCACACAATCAGACTTTTTGTCTCAATCTTTGTCCAGGAACTTATAGCAGCAAACTTGTTATTGGGAGTACCTCTGGTATTATGGGTCGCAAATGGGTCTTATTTGACCTTTAATTTCATCAATATTTAAGTCCAGGAGAATGATATGAATAATCCATTATTGCAGAAATTTGAAACACCCTTTGAAACCGTTCCTTTTGATTTAATCAAAGAAGAACATTTTCTACCGGCACTACAAAAAGCGATTGAGTTAGGAAAAGAAGAAATTACAAAAATTAAAACAAATCCAGAAAATCCCAATTTTTATAATGTATGCGAAGCGATGGAAAATGCGGGGCACTATGTGGATGTTGTTGCGGGTGTCTTTTTTAACCTTCATGGTTCAAATACAAATGAAAAACTTCAGGCAATTGCTAAAGAATTTTCGCCAATCCTCACTGAATATTCAAATGACATCACTCTTGATGTTGAATTGTTTTCAAAGGTTAAAGCTGTCTATGATCGCAAAGACTCGCTTAACTTAAATCAGGAAGAAAAAATGCTTCTTGAAAAGCAATACAAAAACTTTGCTAGAAACGGTGCCCTTCTCAATGACTCACAAAAAGATGAAATGAGAAAAATTGATAAAGAGCTTTCAAGTCTTAAGCTACAGTTTGGTGACAATGTTTTGAAAGAAACAAACGACTATCTGATGTTGATTGAAAAGAAAGAAGATCTCTCCGGACTTCCTGAAGGCGTTGTCGAGGCAGCTGCACATGTGGCAAAGGAAAAAGGTCACGAAGGAAAATGGGCCTTCACTCTCGACTATACTAGTTATGTTCCCTTTGTCACTTATGCAGACAATAGAAAACTCAGAGAAGAAATTTCGAGAGCCTTTGGTTCTAAAGCTTTTAAGAATAATGATCACGACAATCAAAACATTGTGAAGAAAATTGTTGAGTTTAGAGACCAAAGAGCGAAACTCTTGGGATATGCGACTCATGCCCATTTTGTTCTCGAAGAAAGAATGGCGGGCAATCCTGATACCGTAAATTCATTCATCAACAATATGCTTGATCACGCTAAACCTTTTGGGAATAAAGATGTTGAAGAAGTAAAGGACTTCGCTCAAAGAAATGGATTTACAGAAGAGTTTATGGGATGGGATTTTTCTTATTGGTCGGAAAAACTCAAAATGGAAAAGTACAGCATCGATGATGAGGTTCTTCGTCCTTATTTTAAGTTAGAAAATTGCGTAGAAGGAATTTTCAAAGTCGCCAATCTCCTCTACGGAATTAATTTTAGAGAACGCAAAGACATTCCAACATATCACGAAGATGTAAAAGCCTATGAAGTTACTGATGAAAGTGGTCTTCACTTATCCGTCTTCTATACTGACTTTTATCCAAGAGCTGGCAAGAGAGCAGGGGCTTGGATGTCGGGATTTAGAGATCAGCACATGTCAGAAGGCAAGGATCATCGTCCTCATGTCATTATCGTTTGTAACTTTCCGAAGCCAACAAGTAACAAGCCTTCTCTCTTAAGCTTTAGAGAAGTAACAACTCTTTTCCATGAGTTTGGTCATGCCCTTCATGGTATGCTTTCTAAGTGTAAGTATCAAAGTTTATCAGGAACTTCTGTCTACTGGGACTTCGTTGAACTTCCTTCTCAAATTATGGAAAATTGGGTAACAGAAAAAGAATGCTTAGACTTGTTCGCTGTTCACTATGAAACAGGAAAGAAGATTCCACCAGAATTGATTGAAAAATTAAAGAAGAGTTCAAACTTTCAAGAAGGCTATGGAACTCTAAGACAGTTAACATTTGCTTCACTCGATATGGCTTGGCATACAACGACTCCTTCTGAGATCAAAGAGGTTTCAGAGTTTGAAAAAATGGCAACTGAGAAAACACGTCTTCTGCCTAGAGTAGAGGGAACTTCTATGAGCTGTTCTTTCTCTCATATTTTCCAGGGAGGATATTCTTCTGGTTATTATTCTTATAAATGGGCCGAAGTTTTAGATGCAGATGCTTTTGAGCTGTTTAAGCAAAAGGGTATTTTTAACAAAGAAGTGGCCAAGAAATTTAGAGATAACGTTTTATCTCGCGGTGGGAGTGAGCACCCGATGACACTCTTTAAGAAATTTAGAGGTCATGAGCCTTCGCCAGAAGCCTTACTCAAAAGAGCAGGTTTAGTTTAATTCGTTCTAAATTGTCGTTTCAACATAAGCCTCTCGATGCACTTGTGTAAGAGAGGCTTTTTTTAATTCTTTTGTATCTTTCATAAAATGCCGAATAAATATGACAGTCACGAAAAAGAGGGAAGCCCCAAGTAAAATAGAATGGGGAGAGTAGATGTTGCCAATAACTCCAACAATGGTGCTACCCAAAATGTTGGGCGTGATAAAGGACATCTCAGAGAGGGACATCACACGATTTAAATATTCTGAATCGACAGTCGTTGAAAAATAATTTAATTGATTGCTAACCCTGAGAAATACAGAAAAGCCCCAAATGCCAAAAAGGACCAAGCATAAATAGTAATTAGTAATATAATTGAAAAAGATAAAAAGAATTCCTTCGGTCGTAATGAGTAAAAGTATAAGCTTTCCTAAATGCATTTTGATTTTATTGGTCGAGGCCATCGTTCCACCAATAAAACCACCCAACCCAAAACAGGCCATCAGAACCCCATATTGATTCTTGGACCATCCCAAACTCTCAGTGGTGTAGGGAATGAGAAGAGAAATTAAAATACCAATAGAAAAACCAGCGACGCAGTTGTTTATCAAAATTGCTCGAACATCTAATCGTTTCGACACAAATTCCAGACCTTGTTTGAAGTCTTGAATAAGAGAGAAAGCAGGAGGCTTACTCGTCTTTTTCAATTGTATTCTACGAAGTAAGTATATTCCAAGGACATAAGTTGAGAGATCAAAAAGCAAAATTTCATTGATGCCGTTGAGCAAAGAGTAGAGAACGGCTCCGAAAAAGGGGCCAGTAATATGAAGTACAGCGAAGGTTGAGGCAAAAAGAGAATTGGCATTTTTCATTTCCCCTGGAGGAACCACGTCGACAATTAAAGTTTGGCGTGTAGGTCTGAAAACACCTGTAAAAAAAGCAATAACAGCAGTTGCTCCGATTATCGTACTTGGAGTTTGGACAAAGAACAAAAGAATGATAGCAGGCATTCTAAAGAATTCGGTTGCGATTAGAATGTTTCGGCGATCGTATTTTTCTCCGAGGGGTCCTCCGATGATATTTCCTATGGTCATACTAATCAAAAAGAGCGCACGAGAAATACCGAGAATGGCGGCATTTTTCTGAGAGAGATCAAATAATAATAATGTAAGAGCAGTTTCTGTTAAAAACGAACCCAATTCAGAGGTTAAGCCCGCAACATATAAACGTGAAAAGTTTTTATAAATGAGGGCCCGAAATAATGGAATCATGAGAGGCTAAGTTGTCCTAATTTTGCATGGGCCGTTTTGTATTCGCCTATGATTTTATCGACAAAGTCCTTAACTTTCATTTCTCGATCAATGAATTCAATTGAAGGACCGGCACACCAAACCGTTTTATAGGTGGCAGAGAAAGCAGCTTTCTCAAGCGCTTTCATGCCTTTATAAAAGGTGAGCATCTTGGCATATTTTTTTAATTGTTTATTTTTATTTAAAACTTTCTCAACCACATTTTGATCGAGACCAATTTTCTTCACGTAAGGAGTTACGATCACTGTACAAGGCGAACCAGAAACTTTTGTCGTCAGAGCAATATCTTTAGCACCAAAATCTAAGCAAGCTTTTTTATATTCAGCACTCACTGGGCTCTCAACGCAAGAAATAAAAGGTGAACCAACCGAAACGCCTTCTGCCCCAAGGGCAAGTACAGATAAAAGTCCTTCGCCTGTTCCAACACCACCTGCTGAAATTACCGGAAGTTTACAGGATTTTCTGAGCATGGGGACCAGAATTGAAGCAGGAATGGGCCCTGCATGTCCGCCAGCTCCAGAGTTTACGGCAATGAGTGCATCAGCCCCAAGTTTTTCTACTTTGAGAGCATACTCAACATCCACAACATCACAAAGCACTCGCACTCCTTTAGGTTGTAAGCGTTTAATTGTTTCTTCAGGACTGCCTAATGAAGTGATGACAAAGTCAGGATTAATCCGTTCACAAATTTCCATTTGCTTTTCAAGGACGATATTTGATTTGTTAACAATAAGGTTGACTCCAAAAGGGCCCTTGCAATTGTCTTTTAGACGTTTCATTCCTTCTTCGAAAAGTTCTGGGGTTCGATAATTCAGGGCCGGTATGCAGCCCATGATTCCACTTTCGGCGGCAGCAATGAGCATCTCTTCGTTGGAAACGAGAAACATGGGGGCCATGATAATGGGGTACTTAATGTTGAACTCTTTAGTAATCCATGTTTGCATTTTTACTCCATGCGGATCGCGTTAATCCTATAATAGCTAATATTCACTGACACTTGAGGCCCAGTGTAAGAACATATTAGACCAATTTGAGGTCTTTTGCCTTCTGAAAAGTTACACTAACTGAAGCTTCAAGGATGAGCGATAGTTATATTTACGGAGGTATTATGAAATTCCATAGGACGTGGATCACTTTAGGGGCAGTACTTTTTAGTATGCAAGCCTATTCACAATCTTTTTGGGCAACAATTGACAAAGATGTACTTAGCACAATGGAAAAGAATCAGTTTTTCGGTGAAAAAGGCATTAAATCGACAGGCGATAACATTGCCGTTGTTGAAATTGACGAAAGAAACTTAGGACATTTAAGTTCTATCATGCACGAAGAATTTCGCCGTTGCGGTGGGTTTGTTCGTCACGATTCACTCGAAGAAGCCATGGGAGTTCTCGACAACGAGCAATTCATGAAGAGCATGAACAAGGCGGAAGTTGCCAATTACACTATCGATCAAGATGCAACTGTTAATACCATGATTGCACAAGTTCAAGAGATGAACATCAGATCTCAAATTGAAAAGATGTCTAGTTTCAAAAACCGTTATTACAAATCTAGCACAGGCGAAGATTCACAACGCTATGTCTTTGATACCTGGTCTTCACTTATTCAAGGTCGCACTGATGCCAAAGTTGAATATTTCCGCCACTCAGGATGGGGACAACCAACAGTTATCATGACCCTAGAAGGTGCTTCATCTGAAACTATCGTTTTGGGTGGTCACGCTGATTCAATTGCCGGATGGATGGGCGGAGCTAATGCGACGGCACCAGGTGCTGACGACAATGCTTCAGGAATTTCAACACTGACTGAAGTTATACGCATTCTTATGGCGAATAACTTTCAACCGCAAAAAACGATCAAGTTCATGGCTTATGCTGCAGAAGAAGTTGGACTTCTCGGATCAAAAGAAGTGGCAGCTAGCTTCAAAAAAGATAACTTGAATGTTATTGGTGTAATGCAACTCGATATGACGAACTTCAATGGTTCTCAAGAAGATATCGTTTTAATGACGGATTACACGAATGAAGCTCAAAACCAATTTATTGGATCATTAATTGATCATTATCTTCCAGGAATTAAGTGGGGATATGATAAGTGTGGTTACGGATGTAGCGATCATGCATCATGGCATAATCAAGGTTACCCAGCTTCAATGCCTTTCGAATCACGCAAAGGTGCTATGAATAGAAATATCCATACCTCTCGCGATAGGTTAGATGTTTCTGGTGGCCATGCACGTCACGCTCTTAAGTTCTCACAAATGGCCATCGCATTTGTCGTTGAATTAGATAAGTGATAAAATCATTTTAGTATTTCTTAAGTGAGCGCCCCTAAATGGGGCGCTTTTTTTTAAAGGGTGAAACCATAGTGTCATCAACCGATATTCCCGATCTGATCGATTTCGACTCTCTCTCCTCAATCCTTGAATCCGAAAGAAAAAGCTTATTGAAGATCAATAACTTTTCTCAAGACGATGAAGGTTTTGTTCGTTCCACTGAAGATGCCAATAAGATTTTAGAAACTCTTAAATTTATTCAAAAAGATTTATCCACATTGTTTGGAGAGTTTCCCACATTAATGGGACTTTTCGACACTGAGTTTGTTGCTTTTGAAGAATTTATTCAAAGAGACTTTATTCTCGATATTCTCTTTCTCGAAGATTGTATGATTCCTGAAAAGGAAATGTTCTTCTTTGGACAAGATGGTGGTCTCAATCCCAATATCTTGGAACTCCATTTAAAAACATTGCGCGATTGGATTGCGCTTAAAAAAGATAAGCACGTCGCCAATCAAACGCTGATTAAAGACAATTTTAATATTGATATGAAATCGCAGGCAATGGAATGTCAGTGTGTTGCTTGTCAGGCTGATTTTAGAACTCGGCTCAGAGAATATCTCTACGATCAATGTGTAGAAATTGTGAATGCCGGAAAAGCTAAGATCGAGGAAGTATTTGAAACGGGTAAAGGGGATGTTAGCGAGCTCTACACAGATATGCAGAAGAGCTTAGATAAAATTTTTCACAGTGTTCGTTTTAAACTCAAACGTTCAACTGTCAATAGACTTGAATCACAAGTTAAGTCTTATATGCGTGAAATTTTTACTGCTCCTTCAGAATTGGCGGCGAAGCAGAAAAATTATCTTGTACCTTTCTTTAAGAAGTTAATGGTTCAAGAGGAATTGAATCAAGATTTGATCACAGATGAGGAATATGATCGCTTTTTGGCCCAGTTAAATACCAATATTTGGCGCAATGACCGATTTCTCGAACGAGAATTTAAAAAACTTTTAAAGTCTGTGATGTTTTTGAAACGCAAAGATATCTCAGGCAAAATTTTGCAAGATTATCTCGGAGAGTTTTGGATTCACTCTCAAGCGCGAACCATTACTCGTAAAATTATCTATCATATGGGTCCTACCAACTCAGGTAAAACCTATCATGCCATCGAAGCCCTATGCCAGGCTAAGAAGGGCTGCTATCTCGCTCCGTTGAGACTTTTGGCGGCTGAGCTTTACGATAAAATGAATACTAAAGGTGTGACAACGACGCTTTTGACTGGTGAAGAGATTATTGAAGTGGAAGGGGCAACCCATTATGCTTCAACAATCGAAATGGCCAAGCTCCATGAGTATTTTGATTGTTGTGTCATTGATGAAATTCAAATGATCACCGATTCCCAGAGAGGATGGGCCTGGACACGTGCCTTAGTTAACGTCTTTGCTGATGAGGTTCATATTTGCGGTGACGCCAGTGTGCTCAATCTGGTTAAAAAGATTGTCGAACTGTGCGGAGATGTTCTTGAAGTTCGCAATTATGAAAGAATGACTAAATTGAATGTAGAGAATCGCCCAATAACTTTGGGTGAACTTCAAAAGTCAGACGCACTCATTGTCTTTTCACGGCGAAATGCCTTGAAGTATAAAACGGATCTAGAACGATTAGATTTTAAAGTTTCTATCGTTTATGGTCGACTTTCTCCAGAAGTAAGAAGGGAGCAAGCCCGTAAATTTGACCAAGGTGAAACCGATATCATCGTGGCCACAGATGCCATTTCGATGGGGATGAACCTCCCTATTAGAAGAATCGTTTTCTCGACACTCACTAAATATATTGATAGCAAAGAACATCCCATAACTGAGAGTGAGATTAAGCAGATTGCAGGTCGAGCGGGTCGTTACCAACGTTACCCAACAGGCTTTGTGACTTGTTTGCAAAAAGAAGAAAATGGACTAGACCAAATTCGCGATGCTCTTGAGGCAACTCTCGAGCAACAAGATAAATGTATGGTGGGTCCCGATTTAGAAATCTTTTCGCAAGTGAATGAAGCCCTTGAGAGCAATGGACTTTCACGCTTGAGACTCTCAGAGTTCTTGCGTCTTTTTAACACGATGATCTTTCAATTACCTTTCTTCTGTGTTGATTTGAAAGAAATGATCGAACTTGCAGAAATGGTTGAAGATGCGGATGTCGGCAATAAATTAACAAGTGCAGAGACTTTTGGATTTGCCTGTTCGCCAGTAAATCTTGGGTTGTTAGAGCATGTTCAGTATTACGTTTGGATATTGAATAATTATGTCACTGGGAACATGATCCATAATGAAAAAATTGATTTTAAATCTGGAGACATTGATTATCTCGAAACTACAATTAAGTGCGTAGAGCTTTATCAATGGTTATCGCGCCATTTTGGAAAGAATCTCTTTGTCTTCGATGAACAAGATCTTCTCCATAATAAAGGTCAAGCGATCGAACAGCTCAATACATTATTGTCGGATAAAATCGTACCGACGTGTTCGAGTTGCGGGACTAAGTTATCAGATAAATCGAAATTCGCTATTTGCGAAGAATGTTTCAAAACGAGAAGGTTTAGAAATAACCGCGGATCTCAACGAGGTTTTGGAAATAAACCTGGTAGAGAGGGTGACAAAGGTCCTGAGTCTGGTCCCAATAATAATCGCAATAGAGGACCTCGGAAATTTGATCGTCGCCCTGGTGGCCAGAAGAGCGGTCCTGGCGCAGGTGGACCTCCGGGTGCACCCGGAGGAGGTTCTGATAATGGACCACGGCGCCGACGAAAGCGTTCTAACTTTAAAAAGTAATTTGAACCATGAACATTGATCATTATGCTGAGACATTACTTCATCAAGGCGATTTAGATCATAAGTTGATCTCCCCTAAGCTGGTAACGAGCTTTAACAAATTTCAATTGCAGAATATCCCAGACTTGCCTGGCCGCTGTGAGAAAATGAAGATTTCCGACGAGCGAGTCTCTTTTCCTAAAAATTTAACAGATCTTAATCAAAGAGCAAAAGCTCTGCACTTTTTTGCCAACCATGAGCTGTTGGCGATCGAGATGTTGGCGGCAGCATTATTAAAGTTTGATCTCGATGAAACTGCCCAGAAAATTGTTTTAGCGACGATTGCGGATGAGCAAAAACATTTTCGTCTTTACTGCGAACGTATGAAAGACTTTGGTTGCGAGTTTGGCGACTATCCCGTTAATGATTTCTTCTGGCGCCAACTTTTAAAAATTGAAACTTTTGAGTCTTTTTATGCACTCGTTGCACTATCACTTGAACAGGCCAATTTAGACTTTGCTCAATACTACAAAGACGTTTTTATTCGTCTGGGAGATCCACAAACAGCAAATGTTCTCGATATTGTTTTAAAAGATGAAGAGCGGCATGTTCATTTTGGAATCGATCATCTCGCATCTAAAATTGAAAATAGCGAAGAACTTTGGGACTATTACCAACAACTTTTACCCTACAATTTCACACCAGCTCGGGCCCGTGGCAATATGTTTAATGAGCAATCTCGAATTAACGCAGGTTTCCCTGAGCACTATATAGAAAAGATTAAAAATTTTAAAGATGAATATAAAATTGTGAATCGCAAGCAATGGAAGCAAAAATGAGTTTTCTTCCTGGCTTTAATTTTGAACAACGACTTTTTTTTCCTCAACAACCAGTAAATAATCTAATCTCTGAAGAGTTTGATTATTTAATCTTATTGCTAGAGTATGAGGCTCTTGCAACGGATCGAGTTTTTGATCAAGACTATTTATCTTATTTAAAAAAGATTAAAGAGGACGATGTTATCATTTCTTCAAGTAAAGATGGAAGTCATTACTGGTGGGGAGAGATTACGGATATTGAATTAAGCCAGAAAATAAATTCTAAAATTTTTTCTCATCAAGTAGCGAAAAACTTCGACCTTGTTCCTGAATCATGTCGACTCATCGAAAATGCCTTTGATTTTAAAAATCATATTCAACAATATAAAGAATATCATCGTTGGGTGGTGAAGAGCCCTTATTCCTTCTCTGGTCTAGGCAATAAGGTCTTTGATAGTACGCATCTACCTCAACTCGAGTGGAATGAGCCGGTGCTATTAGAACCTTGGTTTAACCGAACTCTGGATATTGGAATGACATATTTAAAGCAAAGTCGATTTCAAGATTATTTTGGAGTTCAAAATTTGAACGATCCACAAGGCCGCTTCAAAGGAGCTTTGATTCAGCCTTTTATGCCAGAAGTTGAAGAACTTCATGGGAAACTGAAGCCTGCTCTTCACTATCTCTCAACACTTTCCCCTGAAAATAATTTACAGATCGATGCCTTTTACTATCTCGAAGAGGGTGAGAGAAAAATTTATCCCTTGGTTGAAATTAATTGTCGCAAAACTATGGGCTGGGTGACGTGGAGCTTGTGGAAGAAATTCGGGACTCAGAATATTGGAGTTTTCTTGATGTGGCCTACAAGCGCTTTGAAAAAGAGTGAATCGTGGAAAAGTTTTGAAAATAGTATTGGTGATCAAATGTGGACGAAAAATACAGCGAAAGGCTTTTTACCACTTTCGCCATTAGACCGAAAATTTATGACTTTCTTTTTAGTCGAATCAAATATTAAACAAGCGCAGAATCAAATAGTGGAATTATGGAACAAGCTCTCGAAGAAAGAGAGTCCACTACCGCTTGAATTTATGATTTACTTCTAATAATAATTCGCCAGCCTCATCAGCCGTTCTTCCCCAGGATACGATCCCATCCTGATGACCTTTCATTACGAAGAGACCTGAAGGTTTATTATACGTTAGTTTTTGAACAGCAACGGCCATATCAATGGTTCCATAGGGAATCGAAGCGGCTGTTGAAAGATAATTGTGATTTATCATTTCATTCCAGAGATGTGTATCGTGACCATGAAAGACAGCGCTAATTTCTTGATTCGCTAAATAAATTGCAGCATGAGTAAGGGACTCACTCGAAGGTTTCATGGGCCCTTCTGAATTAACAATATTCTTTTCAAGGTCATAACTGTGAACGAGCGTGTATTCATTTGCAGTGAGAACGGGAAGGTGACCAGTTTGTGTTCCAGTGATTAAGAACTCTGGTTGATCGTTTCTTCCAAATCTCTTTATCAAAAGGGAGAGGTTACCATATCCGATATGATCACTCTTATATTCACCGATTAATTCGATGGCGTAGAGCTTTTTACGCCAATTCTCGAGTGAATTGATCGTGTTAATGTCCACCTTAAGCGGCATTTCTTGATTGTTTAGTGTGAATTTAATGACCCCATCATCAATAATTGTCATAAAATTAAAGCCTCGATCTGAATTTTCGATAAGTTATCTACAAGAATTTAAAATTCATGTACGATAGAAATTATAGACTAAAACACTGGAAGTAAAATAGTCGCCATGAGTAAGTTGGATGAACTAAAAGAAAAGTTTGAAGAAGTCATCGAAAGTTTGAAATCCAAACTGAAGCGCGGTGGCAAATCTAAAGACGAAGATGAAGACGATGAAGACGAGGAAGTCGACACTGAGGAAAGTACCAGTGAAGTCGACATAGATGAAATTACAGAGAAAGCTTCTAAGAAAGTAAAAGCTGATGCTGACGACGAAGATGATGAAGACGAAGAAGATGACGATGACGATAAGACAGATCCTAAAAAAGTAGCACCGACCGACAAAGAAAAGAAAAAACAATTAATGATAAGAGTTGGATTGGGAATTGTTATTCTCTATCTTGCAGCTGATCAATTTTTATTAACTGAATCAACAGATGAGTTACCGGTAGTTCAGGAGATAAAACCCAAAAGACCTAAAAGAAAGAAAAAACCAAAGACCGAGACAGCAGCTCCGAATGCAGAAGCAACGACGCCTGATGCTCAGGCGGTTCCAGCTGAGAATACTGCAAGTGCTGAGCAGCCTGCAGTTGATATTCCACCAGAGACTCCTGCTGAGGTGATGAAAACTCCTGAAGAGACTGTGCAGCCAGTTGTTGTAGAAACACCAAAAGAACCGACTCCTACACCAGTAGTTGAGCAGGCACCCGAGATTGTTGAACCACCATCGATGGGAGTTGAAGAAACTCCAGCCATAGTTGAGACAGCCCCTGAAGTAACAGCTGAGCCAACTCCAGCAGAGACAACCATTCTTGATGACCCAGCTCCAGAGACGACACCAACGGTAGAAACCACCACTGGTCAACAAGATGAAATGAGTAAAGAGATTGATACTTTGGTAGATAATGTTGAAGAACCAAAGAAAGACCCAGTTGATAAGATGAATAAAATGTTGGATAGCAAAGCTGACTTCATTGCTCCTCCTAACTATGAAAGAACTGGAAGAGGATTGGTTTACAACTGCACAGGAAAACATTGGGCTTGCGTAGATAAGCTAAGTTATTTTCAATGTCGTGGGAATGAAGTATGGAGTAAGCAAAATAAGAAAAATCCAGAATGTGTTATTAAAAACGTTTATGCCTCTGATAAAGACTGTGAAGCGATACAAGGTTATTACGTTAAATTCAATGAGCCGACGGGATTTTGTACAGATGCAACTCCAACGAAAACTCAAGTCGAAGAAACAGATCTCAATATGTAATTATTTTTTTAAGCGGCGTCTTTATTGAACTCACCTTCAATAATAGTGAGTTTGAAAGTTCCTTCTTTTTTGGCTTCTTCTCTAGCCATCGCAGCACAGAAGTGTTCAACCAATTGAGGATCAAATTGTGAGCCTGAAAACTCCTTGAGTTCGCTGAAAGCAACTTCATAAGCGAGACCTTTTCTGTAAGGGCGCGTAGAAGTCATGGCATCAAAGGTATCAGCAATAAGAATAATTCTTGAGAAAAGGGGAATTTCTTCTCCTTTGAGTGAGTCCGGATACCCACGGCCATCGTATCTCTCATGATGGTGTTTGGCATATTTGGCAACGAGTTCAAAGGGCTCGAAGCCTTCAAGAATTTCAGCAGACTTTGAAGGGTGAGCTTTCATTTCTAAGAACTCTTCTTCTGTCAGGCGCGCTGGCTTTAAAAGAACTTTATCAGGTACACCAATTTTTCCAATATCGTGAAAAAGGGCGGCGAGTTCTAAGTCATAGAGTTCATCACCACTAAGTTCCAATTCTTTACCAAGGACGAGAGCATAATAGGTTACTCTCATGCTATGACCAAAAGTATAATGGTCCTTACAATCTAGGGCGTGAAGAATCGCTCTTACTGCCATTTCACAGAAATCTTTTTGCTTGCGTTTAAGGTCTTGAACTTCGCGAGATAGGTTCATGAGCGCAACATTAGTTACGATTTCAGTCATAGAAATGACATTGTCATTTGAATACTCTTCGCCTTTTTTTAATGCTGCTTTCGTTGCCATAATCTGCCTTTTCTAACACTTAGTGTAATTCTAACTGAACCTCTCAGGTTTTTCGGAATCTAGATCAGTAAACTTGAGCTAAAGCTCATGAAATTCGAGTTATTTCAGCTAGCTGCCATAATTTCGACAATTTAAAGTGATGCCCAGAAATAGGGGCAGAATGAAAAAAATCATCGTTGTTTTAATGGGTTAGCGCTCATCTGGGCTAGCCCCTCAAGAGTGAACATGTTAGTCTTTTATCTACATTTTGACTTAGCTAAAGGATTGGCTTCATGGATCAGATGGCCGTCTTATATCACGGTAAACGGATCAAGGCGTATATTTCAACTCTCGAAAAGGATTTCAGTAATGAGGTCAATGTCGAGTGGGTTAACCTATCAAGTAAAGAAGATATTCTCCATTGGCTATCACAGAACACCATCCGATTTTCAGCAATTATCGTCGAATATTTTGGCGAGGAAATTGATACTTCATTACCTGCGATGAGAACTCCTATTTTGCTCGCTGCTAATTTTCAAGAATTGGGAGATGACGAATGGGGGCTTCGACAAATCTGTTCTAAAAGTAAAAAACTTCATGGAGTCATTGATACTGCGAGAGATATCCAATTCTTCTATCCATTGATCAGAAGTTCTATTCAACTAGGTAGAACATTATTAGAAATGGCGAATCTCTCTGAGACGGGAATGAAAATGTCTCACATCATGTCGATGGCGTTAGGCGAACTTACTCGAGTTAAAAAACTTCACGAAAGATTAGTTCCTCTTCGCAATGAAACTTTTAAAGGACTTAAAGTCTTTTCAAAATTTGCGGCGGGAGAGAGTTCGGGAGGAGAGTTCTTTGATATTTTTACCACAGATCAAAAAATTAATATTCTTCTCTCTAGTGCAACTTCTTATGTTGCTTCTAGTGTGATCCTTTCGCATTTCGAAAATTTACGAAAAATAGTAAACATAGATAGATCTGTGCTCGAAACCTTTCTGGAAGAATTGACCTGTGAACTGCGAGATCTCGAATTGATTGATCGCGATAGACCGGAAATGCTTGAACTCGCCATTGCCCAAATTGATTTAAGAACCATGGTGTGTTCTGGATTTTTCTTTGGACGCCAAGAAATTATGACAACTAAAGAAATTGCTGTTGCGGCCAACCAATACCCCTTGAATGAAAACTTTTTTGAGACGGCCTATCAAGAGTTTAAGTTAAAGCGAAATGAAAAATATCTGGTTTATTCACCTGGAGTTAAAAAGAATACCAATGGAATGATTAACAATCTCACTTATCGTGAATTCTTAAAGTCTCAAGACGATAAATCCAGTAAAGAAATATTAAACGAAGCCTTTTTTCAATTGAAGAAAAACTCGGCCAAAGACTTTTTAAAATATGACGCCACCGTCATTTGTTTAGAGGTAGATCCCAATGCCATTGTACAAGTTTAGTATCTTAGCCTTATCATTACTTTTTTCCATCTCAAGCTGGGCTTTTGACGACAATGCTTGTCTGCAAAACTCATTTGATGTGGTGGTCTCTCATAAAGCTCCACCTTTGGGGTTGTCCAAAAACGTACTGACCATTAAAAAAGATGGATGTGTTCTCAATATTGAACACACGAAATGGTATTTCATGAAGAAAGCTTGGTTGATTGATGTTTGTCGCGAGCCGGTTCACATCAAACGAAATAGTACTTCGGTCGAAGTCTTAAAGCGTGCCTATGCTTGTTCAAGCGAAGATCAAAGTGATTTCTGTAAAGACTATTACTTAATGAGAGAGCTGCTTCAAGACGATGGACTGATCTTTGCTGAAGGTGAAAAAGAAAATTTGAACTCTGATCATGGCAAAGTTTATTGCGCTTACGTTCTTCTCGATGCCCATCTTCAAAAGGGTATGGTTTTAAGCCGCGATCAAGTTTATGAAGGCGTGATTGTTCCTTTGACAGGGAAAATGTCAGCTCCTTCAAGCTCTTCAACTACTGAGAAAGAAGAAGTAATAGAGGATTCAGCACGTCCTCTTGAGCCAACTAAGAATGATCCTTCGACGGGAACGTTTTAGCTTTTAGATTTCTTAAACGCTCGATCAAGATCAGCCAAAAGATCATCAATATCTTCAATACCAACTGATAAGCGAATTAAGTTGTCGTGAATGCCCAATTCTTCGCGAATTTTCTTAGGAACTGAAGCGTGAGTCATGATCGCTGGATGCTCAATTAAAGACTCTACTCCTCCTAAGCTTTCGGCCAGTGCGAATAATTCAACAGACTCCAAAAACTTGCGAGAAGCTTTCAATCCACCTTTGATAAAGAAAGTGATCATGCCGCCGTAACCAGACATCTGCTTTTTCGCAATCTTATGTTGAGGATGGGTAGTGAGACCAGGATAAACCACAGACTCAACTTGAGGATGCTTTTCAAGATATTGAGCAACGATCATGGCGTTCTTGGCATGGGCTTCCATACGAAGAGCTAATGTTTTCACTCCTCGGAGTACCAGCCAACTGTCAAATGGTGACATGCAAGGACCGATTGAGTTTTGTAGACGGAAAAACTCTTTTGAAAGTTTCTCATCGTTGGTCATCAAAGCACCGCCAACCACATCAGAATGGCCATTGATATATTTTGTCATCGAGTGGAGAACAATGGTTGCTCCAAGCTCGAGAGGCTTTTGGAAATAAGGACTCATGAAAGTGTTATCAACAGCGACTATCGCTTTCGCTTTCGTCGCAAGCTTGCAGATGGCTTCAATATCAGAAATTTTAAGCATTGGATTGGTTGGACTCTCGAGCCAAACCAAAGCTGGCTTATGTTTCTTGATGGCAGCTTCTACTGCCTTGACGTTTGTTGTGTCGATAAAATGAAACTTATGAAGAGAGCTAAAAACGGTTGTGAAAAGTCTATAAGTCCCACCATAAACATCATCACCACAAAGAATCGTTGAGCCTGGTTTAAGCGTGTGCATGATCAGCATTTCAGCAGATAGTCCGCTGGCCGTGACATGACAATGTTTGGCATTTTCGAGGGCGGCGAGACATTGTTCAAGCCTCGTTCTGGTGGGATTGTGAGAGCGGGTATACTCATAACCTTTATGGATACCTGGTGAAGATTGCACATAAGTTGAGGTTTGATAAATCGGAGGCATGATCGCACCGGTTGTTGGATCTGGTTCTCCTCCAACGTGCAAAGCTTTAGTTGAAAAGGCATGATCATTTTTTTTCGTTTTCGTCGTTTTTTTCGTCATATTAAATCTCTTTATGAATTTTGAGTTACTGATACATATTGAAGAACATCAATATCGGTCAAGATATCGACAATCTTCTCACCTTGAGTAACGAGGGCCACTTCTTTTTTCAGAAGGCCGTCGGCAACACTAGAGAGAAGATCATTGGCATCGACAATTCTGAACTGAGGATTAATCGCCAGTGAAATATTGTCGTCTTTTTTGAATTCACCCATAACAACAGGTCTCAAAAGATTCTTTTCAGAAACAATCCCAAGAACACCATTTCTTCCAATGACAGGGATTTGTGAAACACCATTTTTTTCCATCAAGTTAATGACTTCACCAATTGTTGATGTATCTTGAACGGTAACGACTCCGCGATTGGTCTTACCAAGAAGTTTCAAGACATCTTTGATTTGAACGTTAAATGAATGATCGAGATAACCGTTATTACTCATCCAATCGTCATTAAAGATTTTAGAAGCATATCTGTTGCCAGAGTCGTGCAACATCACAATGATTTTTTGAGGTTTATCGAGACCTTTGGCATATTCAATAGCACCAAGAATAGCAGCACCAGAAGAGCCTCCAGCGTAAATTCCTTCTTGCTTTAAAAGTTTACGAGTCATGATAAAGCTTTCTTTATCTCCCACTGTAACCCAGTGATCAATGACACTGAAGTCGTAGTTTTGAGGAATAAAGTCTTCACCAATTCCTTCGAGAACATAAGATTTGGCAGGAATCATTTTTCCCGTCTTGGCATAATCGGCGAGGATTGATCCGACTGGATCAACGGCAACGATTTTTACATGAGGCATTCTTTCTTTAAAATATTTTCCACATCCGGTAATAGTTCCACCCGTTCCAACTCCGGCAACGAAAGCATCGAAGTCTCCTTGAGTTTGGTCGTAGATCTCAGGCGCAGTCCAGTGATAATGAGTATCGCGGTTATTGAGGTTGTCGTATTGATTGACGTAAAAAGCATTCGGAATGGTTGTCGCTAATTGCTTTGAAACTGAATAATAAGAACGTGGATCATCAGGTTCAACATTGGTAGGGCAAACTACAACTTTGGCACCAAAGGCGCGGAGGTTGTTGATTTTTTCTTGTGACTGTTTGTCGGCCAAAACGAAAATACACTTGTAACCATTAATGGCCGCCCACATGGCAAGACCAACACCTGTATTTCCCGATGTTCCTTCAATGATTGTTCCACCTGGCTTCAGTGTTCCTTCTTTGATGGCCTGATCAAGCATATAGCTACCGATGCGATCTTTAGTCGAACCGCCCGGATTCATATATTCCATTTTGACGTAGATTTCAGATTCAACACCAGTGACAACTGAATTGAGTTTCACAATTGGCGTGTTTCCGATTGCATCGAGTACGTTTTTTTTCGCACCTTTCATCATAAAAAATCCCCTTTTATTTTAGTGCTTCTTCAATTTCAAGCGCCGCTGCCCAAGTTGAGAGGCGGGCGATAATTGAATAGACTGCTTCCTTGCACTGATAATCATTATTTTGTTTAATTTCACTAATACAGTATTTTCTGAAGACAGCGCCTTTGGCATTCAAGTTGTCAGTTGAGCTGCGCTCTTGATTGGCGCGCATAAAGCCGCCAAGACTTTTTCCACCGACAAGATAGATCGTCACTTCTGCTGGCATATCATCGTAGCGAATTGCCGTTTCAATTCCTTCTTGAATGATAACGGAGGTAAATTTGATTTTATTTTTGCCCACATCCATCTTGTTGCGTTCACGACGGTTCATTTCAAGAATTTCTTTTCCTGATTTGACCACCATGATGCCCATGCCATAGGTACCTTGGCTGGCTTTTACAAAGATCGATTTGCCTTCGCCAACTTTGGCGATCAGTTTATCCACTTCCGCTGCTAATTCTTCAACGCCTTCTTTAGAACTGAAGTCGATATTTTCCTTAGAACTAAATTGAGCTTCGAGCAGTAAAGGATCGATTTGAAATTTATCCGCAAAGTTAAGAACCACTTTATTATAAAATGAAAAATGCTTGATCTTCTGACGAGCAAACCAACCAATGAGTGGAGTTGGCACGATTGGCGTTGTGATTGATTTCCACGGCATTTGTAGCGGAGAAGACTGGTCATTATTTAAAATCGCCACATCGACTTTTGTCTCTCCAGCAAAAAGCTCATTGTTCACTTCTTTGAGTTGAACAATTTCGACATCATATTGAGATTGAGAAACCAGTGCGAGTTTGGGCGATTCTTGGAACAGTGCCTGATCAGGTGAGGCGATAATAACAGTGAAGCCTGCTTCGCGAATAGTTTTACTTAAAATCGCTAAATGATCGAGATAGAAAAGATTTTTGGTGTGCGACTCTGGAATGATAGCAATTGTCTGTGCATCGCTCTTAAGTGCTTTTATTTGAGTTTTAAATTCTTTGGCACAGGCTTCGAGGTCAAGTGAGCAGACATTATTAAAACCTGCTGGGTACATATTGTGATCGACTGGAGCATATTTATCTAAGCTCTCGCGAATATCGACACTAGAATAGATAGGAGTCGGAAGTGTGCTCATCATTTGGTCGATATATTTGTTGATATCGTTCCAACGATGACATACAAAAGCATCGAGCATTTCTTTGGTTTTAATCATTTCAGAATTCATATCAGCCTTTTAAATAGGGAAGTGGATGCTCCATTCAGTGGCCAATTTCCCTACGTGTTCGGCGGGTGAAGTCTCGAGAACTTCAGGAAAAAGGATGCTGGAACGAAAGCTTTGATCCTGCATAGTTTTTAACCTATTTTCCTTATCGAGCATAGTGTGTCGTAGCTTTTTCAAGTATTCATCTTGCGGAAACCAATCCCCCAAATACTGAGAAATCGACTTGTTGATGAGAAGATAATTATCATTGTGCATAAAGCGCACAGCTTCTTCGCGCAATTCACGCGCTTCGCTCTGCTTCATTTGTTCAACGCTGGTAACCAAAAACCAATTGGAAACTTCTTCTTTTTGCAGCTCTTCTTGAAAGGCCATGGCCTTAAGAAAGGAGTCGCGATTGCGATAAAGACCAACGATGGCGTCGATAAAATCGTTCACAAATTGCGCGCCTGTAACTTTCTCAAGGTAGGATAAAAGCTTCTTGATTCCGGTTCTGACTAGAATCGAGAGCATGCCCGGAGCTTCGCTTTGTGTTCCCACTGATTTGCCGAGGTACTTAAAAATTTCCACAAAAGTTTTATCAAAAAAGCGCTTAATCTTTTGAGTCGATAAAAGAAAATCAATAAAATGCTTGCCCGGCGGAGTATCTAATACAATGCAGTCGTATTTCTTTTGTTCCATTTGATACTGAACTTCAATAATCGCCATGATTTCATTCATTCCACCATAAGGGCGAACCAATGTTTTCATTATGCGATTGTCGAAATCTTGAAAAGATTGATTTCTCTCGGCCATGCGCTTAAGCGTGTGTTCAGGAGACATGAGAAGAGCATCAAATTGGTAAGGAACATTTCCTGGTTGATGACGAAAAATATCTGATTGAATGGTGGTAATTTCGCCAGCCGCTTCATCAGTCATATTAAGAATTTCTTTTAAACGTTTGGCCGGATCAATCGTAATCAAGAGTACTTTTTTTCCACTGGCCGCCAATTGAATCGCTCGCGATGCGGAAAGTGTGGTTTTGCCCACTCCACCAGTTCCGCAAAAAATTTCAATGGGTTTTTCTCTCATCATTTTGAACCTCCAAAATACTTGGCAAGTTCGGTAATAGATTCGGCCATACTTTCATTGACCAGATGAGGAAACGTATTCGTAATTTCACTCTTAAATGACTCTATAATTTGAGATTCAATTTGATATTTTTTACTGAGAAATTCTGGCAATAATGCAACTCTTTCTGGAGTCATCTCAGGAATACTTGGTAAGGATTCATTCATGACTATTTTAACGTCTTGAAGCCCAAATCCAAGGAAGGCACTTTTTAATTCACTCGCTTCATGGATCGCCATTTCAGTCGGTAGAGTCACGACATTAACTGAAACTTTGTCGCCACTGAAAAGAAAATCCTGCATGCGATTGAGATCGTTAAAGAGCATGCCTGAACCGAAAATCTTTTTGAAATTATGAGTTGATTCGAACATCGTCATGGCATGCCCAGAAGAAGGCGAGTCCATCACAATAGTCAGAGTTGGATCTTTTTCTAAGCGATTAATTAAATGCCCCATGATGATAATATGACCAAGACCGGGAAGCATATGAAGCAAGGAAGAGAAGAAGGGAGTCTTCATAATCCAGCCTGCGATCATATGAGAACCTAGTTTCTGCGCCATATACTCTACAGCACTTTCTTCTAGTTCGAGATCGAGATGAGGAATTCTTAAGCGATCACAAAGGCCGTAGTTAGGAAATTGATCAAAATTATTATAGAGAACGTTCTTACCAGACTCTTTTAAAGAAAGTGTTTGCGCTAAGGATAAGGTCGTTTTTCCAACGCCACCTTTTCCGGTAAATACGATGAGCCTTGCTGACATGATTAAAAAGAGTACATTCCGTAAATGAGAAGCTTTCCATAAGAACCTTCAACTTCAGGTCCAATTTCTTGTTTTACATCGAAAGGATTGTGAATTTGCGCCATCACTCCCATCGTCACTCGACGATTGAGACGAAGTTCAGCACCAAGTCCAATATGATTACCAAAAACGATTTTGCTTTTTGATTCTACTAAATCGTTTCCTACTGGGCGCTTAACCATTGGAGCATAAAACCCAAGTCCACCGACAACAAACGGTGAAAAAGCATCAAAATTAAAAATTTTAGCCTTAATACCTAAAGCTAATCCTGTAAGACGAACATAACGTCCGCGAAATTCATGTTTTGAATAGTGAAAGTCGGCGAGAAGATCAAAAGAGTTACTCGCGCTATAGCTATAAAGAAGATCGGCGGTGATTTTATCTTCGCCATTATCTTGAAATTTTCCATTGAGAAATGTTTGACCTAATCCCAATCCAATTGAATGAAGATTGACGGCGCCAGAGGCGGCAGCATAGGTCGGTGCAGGTGAAGAAGTATCTTCTTCAATCTCACCCTTTGATACTTTCTTGGCCGTTTCTTTAGAAGTGAGCTTCTTAATTGAAACAGGTCCTTCAGCATGGGCTAAAAAAGTACTGGTCGCAGATGCGACCAGTACCAATAAACAAATTTGTTTAAAACTTTGGTTCATGACCAGTAGTCCTCGAAACTAACGTTTTTAGATGTTAGTTTAAAGTGCTTGGTGTTTCAACCGAAGTTGTGAACACAGGAGTTGCAACCACTTCTGGCTTAACTTCTGCAATCTTTGGCTCAACGCCTTCAAGAGTGCGGATATAACCTGTGAATGTTCCTTCAAGAGAACGGATTACACGCTTCAACAATTCAGTATCACCTGCTTTTGTTGATTTCTTTTCTTGATCAAACAAAAGTTGGATTTGAGTTGTGTAAGTGATGTCGTTCTTTGTCTTGTTGTCGATCACTTGGATTTCGTGACCTTCACGGATAATCTGAGCGATTTCCTCCAAAGTTACATAGCAACTTTGGTGAGTGTCATAAAGTTTTCTGTTTTGGTAGCGCTTGATGATTCTTACGTCGTTCATCTTAATTTCCCCTATTGTTTGATGAAAGTTGTCAAATTCCCATCAGGTCTAAAAGTTACTAGTACACATATTTAAAGGCGCTTTGTCTTATATACTCAACGCCGTAAAAAGTTAATGCATAGTGTAGATTTTTCAGGAATTCGAAGGGTTAACAACAAATATTCCTTATTATCTCAACCACATAACGCTGGGCCGTGTCCTTAATGCCTTGCCATAACTTACGAACATGACTTGTAGCAGTTTTAAAATGATGCTGTCAACAATTTCTCCCTAGAAAAATCCTTACTCCTGCGCGATGTCAAAAAAACCTTAGAAATTAACAGGTTATGACACATTTCTGAACCCCAAAATAACCTAGAGCGTCGCTGAAGTTTACTAAAAAAGCCGGAAAGTCTTGCCTTCAAAAAAAGAAATCAAGCGAACCCAATTCTTTTTCAAGATTGGTGTCTAGCCTGTCGAAACGAGACTTAGAGTCATCTTTTTATTACATTTAAGATGGTCAAAGGATTGCAAAATGTTATTTAAAAAATCAACCACCGCTGCAGCACTTGTCCTCACACTTTGGGGTTGTGCCAGTCACAAAACGGAAAGTAAAAAAACTGCCGAAGCAACGGTTGTGCCTGAGCAAAAAACGGTCGATTTTAAAGAATATTTTCAAGAAACAGATTCTAAACTCGCCACCCTTACAGTTGAAGCCCAAAAGCTGGGTTCTGATGCCGTAGAGTACTTGGCCAGTGATCTCTTTTTTAAAGCAACAGATTCATCCATGAGAGGCGACTCTCAAATGGCAGCCTTCCTTTATAAACATTTGTTAACGCTTAAACCTCAAGACCGCTTTATTAAGCGCAAGTTTGCTTTAGAGCTTATTCGTTCCAGCAATTTAGTTGATGCGGAAAAAGTTCTCGAATCTCTTTTTAAAGACGAAAAGGGAAAAGATGAGTCGATCGGACTTGTTTTGGGTGGTGTTTACACAGCTCTAGAGAAAAAAGAAGAAGCACGTGAAACTTATGCCCAAGTTTTGAAGCAATTTCCAAGAAGCGAAGAAGCTTGTATTTTCTTGGCCAAGTCTTATGGTGTGGACAAGCAATTTAAAAAAGCGAACTCTCTCTTAGAATCGTGTTCAAAACAAAACAGCAAGAATCCAATTTACTCTTATTATCAAGGGAAATTGGCCATGCATCAGAACAACACTAATCTTGCGATTAAGTTTTTTGATCGCGCCTTGGCCATCGATTCAAGTTATTATCAAGCGGCAATCGCTAAGGGGATGATCTACGAAGAGTCCGATAAAGATGAAACAGATCAGAAAAAAGGACTGAAGAAAGCCATTGTAGTCTATAAGAACTTTCTTAAAAAGAGTCCAAACAATTACGCTGTCCTAACCCGTATCGTTCAAGGGCTTTTTGCCACTGAACAATTCAATGAAGTTATTCCTTTTGCTGAAGCTCTCTCAGGAATCGATGCCAGTGATCTCAATCTTAAAGTGAGATTAGGTATCCTTTATACAGACAAAAAACGCTTTGATGATGCCATCAGTGTTTTTAAAGAGATTTTAGCTGCTGTTCCAGATTCAGATAAAGTTCTCTACTATCTTGGAGCTCTTTATCAACAAGTCGATCGTTACGACGATGCCATTGCTCAATTTTCAAGGATTCCTTCTTCAAGCAATCTTTATCACGAAGGGAATGTTCAAATTGCTCAAATGCTAATGGTGGAAGCTAAGAAAGAAATGCATAAAGGCGGAAGCCAAAAAGTTTCTCGCTTCACTTCATTCGTCGAAGAAAAGAGTAAAGAAAGTGCTTCTTTAAAATTAGAAATGAGCGTCATCTTAACGACATTTCACGAGACATTTAATGAATATAAAGAAGCTATTCAATCTCTCGCTTCAGTCCGTGGAATCGAAGGTTATAATGAAGGTCATGATTATTACCTCGCTTCATTATATGAAAAAAGTAATGATCATGATTCAGCCCGCAAGTTGATTCAAGATATTCTTGATAAGAATCCAAAGAATGCCCATGCGCTCAACTTCTTGGCCTATTCGATGATCGAAAAAGGTGAGAATATGGAATTGGCTTATTCTTATGTCAACAGAGCAGTAACACTAAAACCAGATGATGGTTTTATACGCGACTCTTTAGGTTGGTATTACTACAAAGTGGGCGAGTACCAAAAAGCTTTAAAAGAAATCAAAAAGGCCAAAGAACTAACAAAAGATGACGTCATCATCACGAAACACTTAGGTGTTGTCTATAAGGCTATGAAGAAATATGATCTTGCTAAAAAATATTTAATAGAGGCACTACAATATTGCAAAGTAGAATCGGAAAGAGACGAAGTATTAAAAGCAATCGACGAACTCGATTCGGCACGCTTGCCTGCGTCTCAGGAATAAGTCTTCTCGCAAGTTGCGCAACTACTCCAACTAAATCAATTCAATCTTCGACAGTCGCTGAGCTTAATCGCTTTTGTTTTTCAGGTGACGGCAAAGTTCGCGTGACCAGCGAGGGCCAGAGATATGTCACGAGTTACGAATCTTTATTTGATAAATCCAAAGGTAAATTTATTTTTGCAGCCTCTGTTCCGGGAAAAGGCGAAGAAGTCTTAGAGATGAAGTTGCCCCAAAGATCGGGAGAAAAAGCTACGGCGCAGGGAGCCTTTTTAAAAGAAGTTGAACCCAAGAGACAAAAGGAGCTTGGACTTTTTGTGTCAAAACTTGCTTCATTTCTGGAAATATACCGCAATGCAGAGTCAGATCAAGAAGCCTATCAGTGTCAAAATGGCCCAACAAGTGGACTCTGTACAAAAGATAAACAAGCTGTGCTCACTTGGCGAAAAGAGGAGAGTTCTCTTGAAGTGTTGATTCCTGGTCGCACAACAATTCTTACTTTAACTGGTGAAAATCTTGGAGATAGTTACTATAAAAAAGCGACTATTGATTTCCGAAATAATGCTCAAAACAAAAATATTTTGAAACTCGAACTCTTTTTGACCAACTGCAAGTAATGTAAGATTCCGTATTTAATTTTGATTAATGTGGTCAAGCGTAGACTTTTTTTGTATAACCCTACAACTGAATTGAATGAGTCAGCGGCTTGTTTTTAAACAGGTTTACCACGTTTTGTTCTTATTTAAAGGAAGGGAATATGAAAAAGTATCTCGTACTGCCTTTGGTCCTTGTTATGGCCATTGTTGCATCTTGTACAAAGAAACAAGTAACTAATGAAAAAGTATTGAACGTTTCTGTACCTCAAAAAGTGAAAGGTATGGATCCAATCTTTGCAAGTGATCGTTATTCAAATAACGAAGTTGCAAAAATTTATGAAGGTCTTCTTGAGTATCACTATTTAAAGCGTCCTTACACTTTGGTTCCAAACCTCGCGCAAGATCTTCCAAAAGTTTCTGATGACGGTTTGACTTATACATTCACTATTCGTCAGGGCGTTTTCTTTCACAATGATGCTGCTTTCACAGGTGGAACAGGTCGTGAATTGGTTGCTGAAGATTTCGTTTACTCTCTAAAGCGTCTTGCTGATCCAAAGCTACAAGGCTTGGGCTGGTGGTTGATCGACGGAAAGATCATGGGTTTAAATGAGTGGAGAGAAAAGTATGCTAACGCTGATAAAGTTTCTTATGATGAGAAAATTGAAGGAATTCAAGCTCTTGATAAGTACACTCTACAATTCAAATTGACGAAACCATTTCCTCAATTCCTTTATGCTCTCGCGATGCCATTCACATTTGCTGTTGCGAAAGAAGTTGTCGAGCACTACGGACCAGAGTTCATCAATCACCCAGTAGGAACGGGACCTTTTGTTCTTCCTAAGTTCGAACAAACAAATAGAATCGTTTACACAAAGAACCCAACATTTAGAAAGAAGACTTTTCCATGTGAAGCGTCTGAAGAGTTTAAAGCTGAAGGCTTAACTGCCGATTGTGGTAAGCAACTTCCTCTACTCGACAAAATCGTGGTTGAAATTTTGATTGAAGATCAGCCGCGTTGGTTAAACTTCTTAAAAGGAAATATCGATTATGTTGGTGTTCCTAAAGACAATTTTTCGTCTGCTATTCCAGATTCAAAAAACCTCAGCGAAGATCTTAAGAAGAACGGCGTAGGTCTTTTAATCTCTCCCTCTCTTGATGTAACTTATACTGCTTTCAACCACGATCTTGATCTATTCAAAAACGTTAAATTGAGACGTGCTCTTTCTCTTGCTTATGACGTAAGCCAGTCAAACAAGTTATTCTATAACGATACAGCCCTTCCTGCTCAATCAGTTGTTCCTCCAGGAATTGCTGGTTATATGGAAAGCTACAAGAACCCATACAGAAGCTATGGTGAAGCTGAAAATATTGAAAAAGCTAAGAAACTTTTAGCAGAAGCTGGTTACCCAGACGGTAAGGGTCTTCCTGAAATTACTTATGATTGCCCAGCGGGAACTGTGTCTCGTCAAGTCGGTGAGTTTTTCAAAAAGCAAATGGAGCAAATTGGAGTAAACACAAAAGTTGTTCAAAACAGCTGGCCTGAACTTCAAAACAAAATCAATAAAAGATCTGTGATGATGTACGGAATTGCATGGGGCGCTGATTATCCAGATGCTGAAAACTTTTTGCAACTTCTTTACGGACCAAACAAGGCTCCAGGTGCTAACGGGTCAGGATATAACAATCCAGAATTCAATTCACTTTTTGTAAAAGCTGCAATTATGCAAGATTCTCCAGAGAGAACTGCTCTCTATGAGAAGTTAAATCGTATTGCCGCTGAAGAAGTTCCTTGGATCTATGGTGTTCACCGTCAGTCATTCGTTCTTAAGCATGCCTGGTTGAAAAACTACATTGCGACAGACTTTGATGCCGGCCAAGAGCAATTCCTCAACATTGATGTTGAAAAGAAAGCAGAACTTTCTAAGAAACTATAAGCTGAAGGATACAGTTAAGTGAATACCTGGACATATATTGCTCGACGAACTCTCTACGTGATCCCTGTGATCCTTGGCGTTTGTTTTTTGATTTTCGTTTTGTTTAATGTTTTTTCACCTGATCCAGCAATGATCATGTTGGGAAAACATGCGACGGCCAAACAAATGGCAGAGTTGAGAGCTGAGCTCGGACTTGATAAGCCTTTCTTTATCCAATATTTGGATATCGTAAAAGCTTCTTTCACTTTCGATTTCGGTCGTTCATGGTCCACTAAGCAAGAAATTTTTCAAATGATAAAGCAGGGAGCGATACCATCTTTAACGGTGACGCTTCCTGGTTTTCTTCTTTCGACTTTGATTTCAATTGCCATCTCTTTGTTGGTCGCTTTTTACCGCGGCAAGATGATTGATAAGGCAGTTGTTTTCTTTTGTGTGGCCGGAATGAGTATTTCATCCTTGGCCTACATTCTTTTTGGTCAATGGTTCTTCGCCTATAAGCTCGGTTGGTTTGAGATTTCAGGTTATGAAGAAGGATTTCCTTACTTTATTCCTTATATCATTCTTCCTGTGATTATTTGGGTGATCCTAAGTATCGGACCTGATGTTCGCTTCTTTAGAACGATTATCCTTGATGAAGTTTATCAAGACTATGTTCGTACCGCGCGCTCTAAGGGATTAGGGGAAAACCATATTATGTTTAAGCACGTGCTTAAAAATGCCATGGTTTCCATTATTACTTACGTTATTATTCAGTTACCGTTTCTTATATTGGGAGCCCTTCTTTTAGAGAGCTTCTTTAGTATTCCAGGTCTTGGGGCGATGACATTAAATGCCATCAACTCTTCAGACTTTCCAGTGATTAGAGCTATGACTGTGCTCAGTGCCGTCGCTTATATAATTTTTAGTATCTTAACAGACGTGTTGTACACCGTTGTTGATCCTAGAGTGCGTTTACATTAAGAGGAGTCGAAGTTGTCCACAGTAGTGAAATCAAAATCTTTATGGAAACACGCTTTTGAGCAATTAGTTAGCGATCGCATGGCCCTCATGTCTTTACTCATTGTTATCATTTATTCATTAGTTGCTGTTTTAAGTGCCACTGGCTTACTTGCTGGTAATTGGGCCGATGAAATGGGCCCCTCTTATGCTGCTCCGTCAGGAGAGTTTCTTTTTGGACTCGATATTTTCGGAAGAAGTGTTTTAGCTAAAACAATTAAAGGGACAGAAGTTGCGATGTCAGTTGGGCTCGTGACGGCTTTGATTTCCGCAGTGATCGGTATTGTCCTCGGGGCAGTCGCTGGATATTTTGGTGGAAAAGTTGATGAGTTTGTCGTTTGGTTTTATACAACCTTTACTTCAATCCCTTCGATTATGCTTTTGATTGCCATTACTTTTATTATGGGCAAAGGCTTAGTGGCTGTTTATTTGGCCTTGGGTCTCACGAGTTGGGTGAGTTTGTGTCGTTTGATTCGTGGAGAAGTTATTCGCCACAAAGATCGCGAATACGTTCATGCGGCTACTGCCATTGGTGGGAATGATTTTAGAAAGCTTTTTAAACATATTCTACCTAACGTTCTTCATATTGTGATTATCAACTTCTCGCTCACATTCCAAACGGCCATTAAGTCAGAAGTTATTTTGTCTTATCTTGGTCTTGGAGTTCAGGGACGTCCAAGTTGGGGAACCATGATTGATGATGCTAAGTTAGAATTAGCTCGTGGTGTTTGGTGGCAATTGGCAGCAGCAACGCTTGCCATGTTTGTCGTTGTTCTAGCTTTTAATATATTAGGGGATGCGCTTCGCGACTCTCTAGATCCGAAACTAAAAGGGAAATAGAAATGGCCGAAAAATTACTTGAAGTACGCGATCTCGTGGTCAAGTTTAAAACTGATCGTGGCTTAGTCACAGCAGTTAATAATGTAAGCTTTGACGTTTTCAGAGGTAAAACTTTGGGAATCGTAGGTGAGTCTGGATCTGGAAAGTCAGTGACAGCTCTCTCTATTATGCGCTTGATTCCGAATCCTCCTGGCCAAATTGCAGGTGGAACGATTTCTTTCAAAGGGAAAAATCTTCTCGATATTCCTTTAGATAATATGCGCTCAATCAGAGGTAACAAGATTGCCATGATTTTCCAAGAGCCTATGACTTCTTTGAATCCCGTCTTTACAGTAGGAAATCAGATTGAAGAAGTTTTCAAGCTTCACCAATCTGAACTTTCTAAGGCTGATCGCAAAAATAAAGCAATTGAAATGTTGAAGCTTGTTGGTATTCCTTCTCCTGAGAAGAGAATCAACGAGTATCCTCACCAACTCTCTGGTGGTATGAGACAACGTGTGATGATTGCGATGTCACTAGCATGTCAACCTGACATCTTGATCGCCGATGAACCAACAACGGCCCTCGACGTAACCATTCAAGCTCAAATTTTAGAGCTTATGAAAAAACTGCAAGACGAACTAGGAATGGGAATCATTATGATTACCCACGACCTCGGTGTTGTAGCTGAAACATGTGATGACGTTGCCGTTATGTATTGTGGAAATATTGTTGAGACTGCAGATGTGAAAACGTTGTTTGGTCATCCTCAGCATCCGTATACCAAGGGATTGATTGAATCAATTCCTTCATTTGATTCAACGACGGGAATTAAAAAAGAAAGATTACCAACTATTGAAGGCATGGTTCCTTCACTCTTTGATTTGCCTAAGGGCTGTAATTTTCAAGATCGCTGTAAGTCGGCGAGTGATAAGTGTAGAGGCGGCAATGGCGAGCCTATCTTGGCTGAAATTGCATCAGGACATCAAGTGAGTTGTTTTCATCCAATGAATTATTAAAGGGTCGATAAATGAGTGATTATCTTTTAGAAGTCAAAGGTCTTACAAAGCGTTTCCCGATTAAAGGTGGATTGCTTGGTCGTGAAGTCGGCGCTGTTAACGCCGTCAATAACGTAAGCTTCAGCATTAAACGTGGTGAAACACTTGGGCTCGTGGGAGAGTCAGGTTGTGGTAAAACAACACTTGGACGCTCACTCCTAAGACTTATTGAGCCATCTGCTGGACAAGTTCTTTTTGGTGGTCAAGACATTACTAAATTTGATGCTCTTCAAATGAGAGAGATCAGAAGAAAGATGCAAATTATTTTTCAAGATCCTTATGCTTCTTTGAATCCACGTATGACAATTGGTTCAATTTTATCCGAGCCGATGGAAATTCACGGTTTGTTTTTAGGAAGAACGGAAAGACAAAATCGTCTTTATCAATTGCTCGATCAAGTGCAACTTCCAAAAGATGCGCTTAATAAATATCCCCACGAGTTCTCAGGTGGGCAACGTCAACGTGTCTGTATTGCTCGCGCGCTTGCTGTTGAACCAGAGTTTATCGTTTGTGATGAGCCAGTTTCGGCCCTCGACGTTTCAGTTCAAGCCCAAGTCGTGAATCTACTGATGGATCTTCAGTCTGAATTGAAGCTCACTTATCTTTTTATTGCTCACGATCTCAAAGTGGTTGAGTACATTTCAAACCGCGTTGCCGTGATGTATCTTGGAAATATGATTGAAGTGGCAGAGTCTTCTGAGCTCTACGGTGGTGCCAGACATCCCTATACTAAAGCATTATTCTCGGCCATTCCTAAGCCCAATCCAAATATTCACATGGACCGAATTCTTCTCGAAGGTGATATTCCAAGTCCTATGAACCCACCAACAGGATGTCATTTCCATCCAAGATGTTGGAAAGTAACGGATCAATGTAAGGCCGCTTATCCTGCAGTGACTGCTCAATCACAAACTCATGAGTACCGCTGCCATAATCCGATATAATTAGTCAGGATAAGTTGTACATTTCTTAAACAAATCGCTCTTAGTTTCCGAAAAGAAGGAGACGAGGAAGGTTTGTAACTCATGGATTTAAATCAAGAAAATAGCGCGAACTTTCTCTTGGAGGATGAACAAAAAAGTTTTGATCCTTGGCTTCTTTTTGATGAGTCAAAGATTTTACTTGGTGATGTTTATTGGAAAAGTCCTCGGGGGAAAAAAATATTAATGCATCGATGCTCGAGCTTGATAACAAGTGAGCAACGAAGTCGTATTAATAATAATCGAAATCAATTTGAGTTCACGGTTACAGTAAATGAAACTTTCTATCGTCATATAAAAAATCTACTAGCGCGATTGGCTTCTCGTAGTCGTGAAGTTCATGAACGACTTGAGTTACAAAAACAATCGAGAGATGAAATTCTTAAAACAATTCTGCCATGCTTTTGGTTTGGAGAAGAAGAAGGAGAGCTCTTCGATGTTGTTTTAGCGTGGAATGAGCAAATGAATTCACTTCCTCAAGAAATTGAGAGTGAAATGATTGAAAAAAATGAAAGTTTATACAAAAGATCAATGCTGATTGGATGGACCCTCAACGTTTATGCCTTGATGTTGGGGTATTCTGATTATTTCTATCTGAAAGAAATGTATAATGCGATTTTCTTGATGGATTTCTCGTTAGTTCAAAAAGGCCTTTCAACTCTTGATAATGATAAGATGGAAAAAGATATTTTAAACTGGGACAGCGGAGCTCATGCTCTTGAAAGTCTGAAAAGTGTTGAGCATCTCAAAGATCAATTTAAATATAAAAGTTTGTTTCGCATGATCGAGCGTCATCATGAAGATTTACATGGTAACGGCCCTTTAAAACTGAACCGTGATGAAAGTCTTGATCTCGAAAGTATATTGGGACATCTCAATCGAAAATTTGGTTATTCCCATGAACCCTTTGATCAATTCCAAGCGAAAGGAATATTGGCAGAATTGATGAAGGTGGAGGAAAAGGGAGTCAGTATTAAGAAGAGAACCTATTTCTTTATTGAAAGTGCCATTAAGGCCTTTGCTGTTGAAGATAATGATTATTTATCCGTGGGGGGATTATAAAGTAGTGAAAGTCAGTATCTTTTGGAATATTCAAACTCTCAAAGTTACTCAACCAAATTGGGGTGAGGAATTTGAATTTGGAACAAGTCCAGAAGCCGCAATCATGTTCTCGGATAATCTCGAAGAATTAAAAGCGAGTTCATGTGAGAAAAAAATTTATGTTTGTGAAGACTTTCAGCAAGATCTCGTCGATGAAGAAATCTCCCAAGTATCACCGGAACTCATTAAGGATATTGGTTTTTCGACTCTTTTGATGAGAGGACTCTCTGAAACGGGGTCGATTCATTTGGAAGAAATTCTCGGTGAAAAAATTACAAAGATTACAAACTTTAAAATGATCGATACTAAGGTCAGAGGTCAGTATACTGATCTTTTGAGTGATATCGTTGAACGCGGAGGGCATTCCTCATTAAGAATTGGACAATGGTTCAATCAAGTGACCCTCTATCTTTCTTATCTTGAAGAAAAGGGTATTGCTCTTTTTCCCATCGATGTTGATTGTGTTGTAGTTTCCAATTCGATGATTGTTCAATTATCGGTGCCAGTCGAAAATTTTTATAAAGACTATGTGACTAAGGCATTTTCTCCTGATGCATCCTTCGAATCGCCTTTCATTAATTCTCTCTATCATCTTGAAGTACAGGCCCAAGGTAATGACATCACATATCTCGAATCTAATAAAGTCGTTTTAATTAGTGGGCATTGGAATCGATCTGTAAAAAATTTCACCCCAGGTCTCATCTTTCACTCTGTGCCACGCTTTGAAGCTGAGAGCAAGAAGGAATACAACTCTTATCGTCTTGAGCAAATCAAAGAAGCTGCGCTCAAGGGACAGATCTCTTTGCCTGGGTCATCTGTCGAGATGCATGAACTATCAGCATTTGAAAAAAGTGCTAATACAGTTCAGATTAAACAAATGGTCAAATTCTTTAAAGAAAATGGCGATCTCTCAAACATCACAATCGAAGGAATGGGAGCTTTGGCCGAAAGCTATTATAAGGTGAAGGGGGGAAGTCGATTGAGTCCACAAGAACTCAAGATGACCTTTCAAGCGCTGACTGATCCAGACACTTTGGATGAACTCAACACTGTTATAAACTCCTTAGATTCAACCCTTCCTTTAGGTGAAGAAATCACTAGAGTTGGCGGGTTGATTGAAGAGATGGATCTGGATGAATTGATTAGAATTACAGGTCAAGCTCAGGCTCCAGAAGAGAAAACGCGAATCAGTGGTGTTACGCAGAAGTTGACGACTGAAACTTGGAAGGTAAAACGTTTAGAAGTTGCTGAAAAGCTTGAAAAAGAACTTTCAAAGAAAAAAAATGTGACAGCTGCTGATGTTAGAGAAACTTTAAACAGCATCTTTGAAGAATCCATGGGATTTAGCTCCGCAAATTTGGTAGATAGTATTGCTGAAGAAGGATTGGCCGGAGCACAAAAGAATTGGTCACGAGTGAGTGGTTCCGATATTACTTCTCAGCAAAAAATAAGCCAGCTTGATTCTGCTCTTAAGAGCAGAAATATCATGATTGCAAAGATGAAAAATCTCCTCGAAGAAATGAAAAGCGCCAAGCAAGCTTCAGCTCCTGCAGCGACCAGCATTATTACTGAAGTTGATGCCAATAGAACAGATGCCGTCCATCTGGATCAATTAAGACAGAGCAATGGCGAACTGCTTGCAGCAAAAGCCCGCTATGAAGATGAAATTCGCATGTTGAAGCAAGAGATAAATACTCAAGCTGCAGTCATTAGCCAAAATCAAAATAATGAAGCTAAGGTTGAAAAGAGCGCTGGAAATTTTGAATTAACTATTCAATCTAAAAATCAACAATTAGAAAAAGTGACATCAGAGCTTAGGCTTCTTGAAGACACCGCCAAAGCCTTAAATATAAAAGTAAAGTCTCTAGAGCAAAAAAATAAAATTCTTCAAAGTCAGCTTGAAGGAGCTTCTAATGAAGCAGAATCTGATGCTACAAAAGTTGATACTCGCTTTGTGCAAAAGATTAAGCAGCTTGAAACATTGAACGGTAATTTGCAGGAAGAAAACAAAAAGTATCAAGTCGAACTTCAGGCAAAAAAGGCCGAAGCTCACAAGCATGCCCTCGAAAACAAAACCATGAAGACCAAAATGCATCAGCTTGAGCGGCAAGTAGCTAATCTTTCAAAGAAAAGAGCCGCTTAATTTCGCTCTGCGTCCTGTGAAATTACTTGTCATTAAATGCGCCAATCGGTAAAAATAGCATCTCGCTTTTCATGCCCAGGTGGCGAAATGGTAGACGCACCAGACTTAGGATCTGGCGAGCAATCGTGGAGGTTCAAGTCCTCTCCTGGGCACCATCTTTAAATTTTCGCTTTAATCTCTAAGACTTATCAAAAACAAAAAATCTCGCTGGGCCGAATCTGGGCTGAATGGGTAGATGTGTGTTTACATTTTAATTATGAAATTCTTCAAAAAGACGTTTCATTCCCTTAGAGCAGTCATTATTTTGGGGACTGTCATAGGTTGGCAGTGAATTAAGAGGTGCCCACTGCGAACCGAGAAGACCGGATAAAAGCTTGAAAAAATCGTCGTCGCTAAATTCAACCGTGATGAATCGGCGAGAAAAACTGTCAATAAAAATGAAATTATCCAGGCTGAAATAAACATAGGGCTTTAAATATCTTAAGTTTATTGGTCTTACTCTTGATTTGAAATTTTTATATGGCTTTTAACTTGCTATTTTAGCAACCATTCGGATGGCTGATTGTAAGGGGTCTTTGAGATTTGCTTAAAGCTCAGTTCTCCTGAGTTTTCTTCGAAAACTACGAGATTTGTTTCAGTTTGGATTCTAGTGCTTGTATAGAGTATTCCCTTAAATCCCTGAATCCTTGCAAGTGTGGCCAATACTTGACCAGCTGTGGGAATATCGAATTGATAATTATGCTCATACCATTCATTCAAGATAACTCTTGTTTGTATGAAAATTGCATCGCAACTTGGTTTTGTCGTAAGAATTAAAACGTTATCAAGAGAAACTTCATATTCGTAAACAACGTGATCAGGAAATATAAAATCGTCTTGATTTGCATTTGGATCAGGTAAGAATTTGTTCTTTAAAATACGTCTTTGATCTTCCAAGTGAAAAAGTTCGTATTCGCAACCAAGTTTACTTTTTCCCAAGTATATAGCTCTGTTCCTTAAGAGCGGAATATCTTTAAAGTTAAATCTTGTGCTTGCCTTATTGCTTCCTTCTGAAGACAACGGATTTACATGAGATTTTTTAGTGATTTTAAAATATGTTCCCTCTACCTTTTGTCTATTGGCCTTTGTGAAATCGATTCTTGAAAGTTCGTCTAGTTGAGCATGCAGTGCTCGTTCTCTTTTGTTTTGGTATTCATCAAATTCTTCTTGGCTCGGAAATTCGGCCAAAGAGTCTGAAGGGCGAACGCTTAGAAAAAATCTGCAATAGGCTTCAACTTGAGCAGGGGTTTCAAAGGATAGATCGTCAGAGTTTGCATCTATCATTTGCTATAGGACGAGTTGTTCCAAGTAGCTAGTCAGCTGTCTTGTTTTACCTTTAAGCATGAAATCAAGTGGGGTCTCATTTCCGAGTTGAATCTGTGGTACATGAAGCCATTTCTTGAGTCTCAAAGAAGCAGCATCTTTAGTTATTTCAGAGTCAGCTTGTTTGATCATTTCTAAGATCAGGTTGAAGATTTTCATCCACTTCTTTACGGCTTTGTTAGATGGATCAAGTTCTTCAACTTTGTCGTCGAGTTTTAGGGCCGTAACAATTGAATGAGAGTCAGTTCCTAGCATTTTGGCTAGATTTTGGACCCCAACGAGTGCCTTGTCTTTTACAAATAATTCTTCCAGGATTACTTCTTCCGTCGGACGTTTTACTGCCGCCATATTGATTCTCCTGTTTCTATCTTTGAAATAATCCCCAAAATTGGGGTTATTACTAATAGTATATCGTTAAAAAAATTACAACTATTAGTGTATAAAATATCTTAAAATAGACACTTTTTGCCTAATTTATTTGTCATTTTTTAGCTTATTTTTCGTCATTTTTATTAATAAATTTTACATCTTTTTTAAGAATAGTCCATAACTGTCTGTAATATGGCAGAAAAAACTCAGTCAGGATTGAATGTTTTAGGAGTTAATTGCTTGAATTACCAGAAGTAAACATTATTTATTTCTAACTTATTTGTTGTTATGCGTTGGCCAAGTGTAATTTTTATGAAACCATATACTAAAGGATTGGGCTTTTATAGATTCCAGCCCAATCAAGGAGGGCTTACAGTGTTTTATCCTGATTTTGAATTAGAATACTGGGTCTCAAAATATGGACTTGAGATAGCAACTAATGCATGTGCAAAGTGCGGTCAGTTGTTTCAGACCAAAGTGCCTGTTCTAATCAAAGGTTATGCCGGATTGGAAACCGAAACACATGAGTGTGGCCGCAAATATAATTCAGCAATCTTTACGCCAATTTCAAACGACTCAAAGAAAATATGGGAAAATATTTTTTTCTCTTAGCCTTTATAAAATACTAAGTTGTAATTCGCTGTTCTAAAGAAATCCCTAAAATCTTCAGGAAGGACTAATTCTGAAACTGCCTTGTCAAAAGTCTTATCAAAAGTAGCAAATCTTCCTTGTCTGCCGATGAGCGACGGATAAAATCCTTTTTTTCCTTTACCTCCTCCTCCGGATTTGTCTCTCGTAAGTTCAATGCTCTTTTTGGACATTGCTGAAAGGCAATAGGAAACGAGCCTTAAGCTCTCAGGGTAAGTTGTGTTGAAATCTGATGATAAGATATTGATAAGGATCTTTCCCTCAATCGATAAACGAGCTTCAAAACGGATATGAATAAGATCAGTCTTTCGAGAGTTGTTGTCATCTCGTCCTCCAATCTCTCCAATAATTTTATTATCAAGGGAACTTAAATCAGCAACAATTAGACAAATAAATGGCATGTCGTCCTTATAGCCTTCTCTGAGATGATAATAACCCCTGTTGGCAATTCGCATGTTTTTAAACAAAGCGGAATGCTCTTTTTTGGTGTAATCCGGTTTGATCTGTTTCAGTGCGCTTAAATTGTCTCTCATGTTAAATCTCCTTAAATAAAATGTTCATCAATGAACCATGTGTGTATTTAAAGCTTAAACAGAGCAGCATGAAAAGGCCCGACTATGCAGTGCATATTTTTTCTAACAAAATCTGTCGGCCCCGCGTTAAAAACTGAGCAACATAGGCAAGTATTGCACTAAAAATTTCTGCGAGAGAAAAGCCCTGAGACTTTTTGCTCAGGGCTGAGTTTTACTTAAGTTTAGTAGGCTGATTGCCCTCTAAAAATTCACTTCCGAAAGACAGGATTTGCGTCTTGTTGGCCAAGTGGTCGGGGGAGAGGTGAGCATAAATTTGGGTCATTTCGAATTGAGTGTGACCGAGGATTTTCTGTAGGTCGTACAGATTGCCTCCGTTCATCATGAAGTGACTGGCAAATGTATGCCGGAGATCGTGAAATCGAATACGATTCTCCATCTTTGCCCGATCTTGGGCCTTGCCAAAATCTCGATAGACATGAAGGACATTCATGGAACGACCGTCTCGTTGACTAAAAACAAACTCAGAATTTCTCTTTTTCTTGAGTGCTAATAGTGCGCTTTTGACGGTGTCATTCATCGGGACATGGCGAGCAGTTCCTGACTTGGTTGTGTTGCGAAGACCGTATCGATCTCGGATGCGGCTGATTTCGATCATTGAACGATTGATATCAATGCGATCCCAACAAAGCCCCGCTAGTTCTCCTTTTCTCATTCCAGTATTAATGGCGAGGACGAAAAAGGAATAAAGCTCATGTTCGCTATTTGCAGCGAAGAATTGCTTTATCTCCATTCGACTCCAAAAGCGAGGAGGAAGCTTGGGAACTTTGAGCATCTTAAAATGCTTCAAGGGATTTGACCGAATCAGATCAAGTCTTTCAGCCTCGTAGAGAGCAACTTTGAGTGTTTGGATAATTAAATTTATCCCTTTCTCATTGTGTCCTCTTTCGGCCAAATGTTTGACCAGCTTGTCCGTATGTTTGATGCCGAACTCACGCAACTCTATTGGTCCAAACAAAGGGACCAAGTGAACGCGCACAATTCGTTCGTAATTACGGTAGGTGCTGGCCGATCTTTGAATCTTGATCTTTGAATCTTGATCTTTGAATCGAGCCACTCGTGAAGAAAATCTTCAAAACTCAAAGCAAGTTTAGATTCATCGTTACTGATGATCGTTTTGAGATCGAGGCCCAAGGCCTTTGCTCGATTGATCTTTGAGATCATTTCCGCTTTCCAAGTACGCGCATCTGTCTTGCGTTTAAATGTGGGACTGCGTACCCGCTTGCCGTTGATGTAAACGGATTCGCGGTAGGTGGTTTCACCTTTGTTCTGTAGGATTTCCATAAAGCTCCTTTGGTTGGGGAGCTTTTCATCCTTTTTGCCAACTAGTATTCGAATGTCAAAGAGCCTGCCTACTATAGACAAATTTAAATCCATAAAAAGACGAGGAGTGGCAAAAATGAAATTATTTCTCCCCAACATCGTCTTAACCAGCATTTACTTGGCTTCGCTTAATCCACTCTTCCAAATTCTCCTTCGTAAACCGCACCAAACCTGAAAGTTTTACGTAACCAATTTCTTTTCTAAATACTGCTGTTCTGAGTCTCGATATCTTAAGATTTAGAATTTTAGCAGCATCCTCAATAGTAAAAAGTATTTTCTCTGAATTCATAAAACTCCAATTTTCAATTAGTTTTAAAGTGGGATAACCACGCGCCGATTGACCTCATCCTCGTAACAACGTAGAGAGGGGGAGGTCAATCGATAGCGCGTGGAAAATCCCACGATCTTAGTTACTTGAATGCATGTTTAAAAATTAATTGGAATGTATTCCCCCCTCATTACCGTCTTGTTCTACTATCATTGGATTGATGCCAAAAAGCTTCCCGAGAGTGGTTAACTTTCCATCGTGATACACATTAACTTGGAAAATATTGTATTTTCTTCGATAAAGGTTCGGGGAATACATCATCAGGAATTTCTGTTTTTCAAATGAGGAAGTCATTTCTTCGAGAGTCCTGACATAGGTATCAAAGGTTCCCTTGTGCCCAAAGATGAAGAGAGCATTGTTGAAAAAATTGGTCTTTTGATAGTAATTGAATAACTCTCTAATCCTTTCTTTTGATTTTGCTGTAAGTTCTATTTCAAGTGCCATCCGGAAGTCGTTTTTGTGATGTCCTTCAAGATAAGCATCAGGTCTGTGCCCAATCATGGGATTGGATTGCAAGATTTCATGTTCAATCACGACTTTTTTTGAGAAAGGGAAATTGCTAAATAAGTAACCAAGCTCAGAGACAAAAGAGTCATGGTACATATTCACATCATTAACAGGAGTTAGTTGATTAGCTCCAAGTGTCTTAATACCCATTTTGGTGAGGTAAACGTATTTTTCCTTTGAGTTCGGGTCAATAAAACCTTCTAGCAAACCATCTGATTCGAGTTTTGAGATCGTTTTGTAAAAGTTGGAGTTCTTCTCTCTCGTCAAATAAGATGTCTCATTTAAAAATGTGAGGGAGAGAATTTTCCACTTAACTAGAGGTTCAATTAATTGCAAATGGGAAGGATTAAAAAATCTGTTCATATCCATAATAATTCCTTGGTTGTCAGTTAAAAATGCTTTTAGAGGCTGATTCATTTGAAGTTAAGGCCTGTGGCCCAGGCTGTTTTGACTTGTGCTTAATGTTGACGAGGTCAACTCTTTTTGGGGTTCTTTGAATGTAGATACATTGCCCGACTCTTAGTTCTCGAAAAATATTCGCATGCACAATAAATTCTTCTACCTCCCTTTCTGATCCAAATTGGCTGCGTTGATTATTTTCGATGGCAAATGTTTTTTTATAAGTTCTTGTCGTTCCGGCCGTACGAGCAAAAAACTCAGTATGGTCAGGAACGATTTGATTAAAGACAAAGAGGTTATTGGTGTTCTCAAAGACCTGTCTTTTAAAATCAGGTGAGACGCGGTCAAGATCGGAGGGGCACTGGGTAGCATATGTTAGCTCAATACCAGCAGCACGACACTTATTTTGGAGATCAATGAATTGTGCATTGACAGTGCTCGAAAGTTCATCAAAGAAAAGAGAAATAGGAAGTTCTAATGGATTTTCAAGGCCTGCGATAATTCCATTAAATGCTTCTTTGCAGTGATTGAGAATACCTCCAAAGTAAAGCTTGTTAAGGGCCATCCCAACACTTCCAATACCAAGGGATGAGATTCCGATATAGATACAGCATTTTTCTAACCGAATTTGTCTAAAGCTTAACGACTCAGCATTAGAACAATTAATAATTTTAGAAAAACTGGAATGAGAAAGAAGGAAAAGTTGGGTGTGTAGTCCTGAAATACTTTTGCGGTCATGATAGCTATCTAAACGCTCTAAGATGCTCTCAAGGGTAATGTCATTACCATTTTGTTCAATTTGTCTTAGGGCCTCTAATAAGGCCCTTTGCGACACAGATTTATAATAAGTCTCCCCCCATTCGAGGGCCCCCATAATGCGATTTGAAATTTCTTGAATATCACCCTCGATGAGAGGATTAAAAAGATTGGTCTGCTCGATAGTATTACTTATGATTCGAGCTTGTTTGCCATACTTGAGACATAGACTTTTAAATTCTTCAATACTACTTCGACTAGGCTTTGGATCAAATATGATCGCTGGCTTTCCTTCCCGCAGTGATTTCTCTACGAGATGTCCCATGCAAACACTTTTCCCCATCCCAGTTGAGCCGATGATACCTGTATGTTTGGCCGTGTTGATTTCACTAAAAAGTAAAGGTCGCTTCCGATTAATAGAACGACCAATGACTTCCTCGCTATCCGATTGTTTTGCAGAGTAAACAAGTCGATTTTTGATAGGTGAATTGCGGTAAATTTTTTTAACTCTTTCGAGATAGGCATCCCAGCATGATCGACCCAAATAAACTATCAGCCTTCCAATAACCTCAATAAATGCCTGAAATATCTCCATAAATACTTCAGAAATGGGAGTGACAATATCAAGCTGACTGCTCTGATTTTGGTTGTTTTGACGATTCAAAATGGCCTCCTTGAATGTTTGAGGAGCGCAAGATAGTGAGTTAAGAAAAATTTAACAAGGGCAAAGCTAATTAATTTCAACAATTTACCGACCAGTTTGAAAATCAATATGAAATCTCACGTTGAATTTCAGCGTGAATAAAACAAAAACGCATTATCGAATACTTTTGTTGTGAGTGGGATTTTGTTTTTTGTTATTGAGGAAATTATTTAATGGCCCCAAAAGAATCTGTTGATCAAATTTTGAAAGATATTGTTGTAAAAGCAGCAAAAGAATATCTTGATGCCCCAATCCCTGAGGACAAAAAGCATCTTCCCAAAATGAATACGCAGAAAAATATTGCAGACAAAACAGGAATTAATCAGACAACTCTCGGTCGATATCTTAATCCAAATGAAGTTGGAAGTACGCCAAGCTTAGTTGAGGCCATGGAAATTCTAAGAGTCATGGACAAAAGATCTGCATTGCTTGAATTTCCCAAAAGATCAAGCTGTCATGCCGCTAAATTCATTAAGGATCATTACGCCGACTATATTTCCAGCCATCAAATTGAGGCAGAAGCACTTGATGTAAATGAAGAGGCTCCTCTTGCAAGTGATGTTCTGAAAATTATCAATGAGCATCAGGACCGATTTGATAAAAAATTACTTAGAGTTTCTATTGTACTTATTGCTGCTGTTACGATTACGAGTCTTTACAATGACTATAAAACTTTAAAAAGAATGGATGAATTGAGGTCGAGTATCAATATGTTGATAAACGAAATTGAAAAAGAAACTCCAAGGAACCCATAAATAATGCATGAGAGAATCAAATGATAGAATTGAAGGATAAAGTTGAGCTGTGTTTTAAAAAGCTCAAATCATACTACTATTTTGATAATAGTAATTTGGAAATAAGAGACAATATCATAGCTTATGAAAGTGATAACTTAGAACAACATCTGAGTGAGTTCACTGCAGCAATTTTAAGGGGCGATGATGCCTTTTTTGAAAAATTGCTTAGTCAAATTAGTTTCAGCGTAGTTCCGAAAACAATTCAATCCCCTAAGGCAATGCTTTCAGATAAGCAAAACTATTATATAAATAGAGTTGCAGATGAAACGGAAATTCAAATAACACATGTAAATTTGTTTATAAAATGTTCTATAGAGCTACACCTCATATCCTCTCTCTTTTTACAAGAAATAGGACCAAGACTCGAAAAGAAAATTTCGCCAAGAAGTTTTGGAAACAGGCTTGATTTAGATGAAAATTACAACTTTCAAGGGACCAATAAGTTGTTTAAGCCATATTTTCAAGAATATAGGATGTGGAGAGATCGATGCATTCAAACATCGCAAGATTCAATAGAGAAAAAGAATAATATATCAATACTAAATTTAGATTTGAAATCTTTTTATTATAACTGCGATTTTGATTTAGATGGAATTCTTCAATATGCAGAAGATAGTGTCGAAAAATACATAGTTAAAATATTAAAAAAAATGCATTCCGAGTACAATAAAAGAATTGGAAATCCAAGAAAAAGTTTTCCAATTGGTTTGTTGTCATCAGCAGTCCTTGCGAATTATTTCATGACTGAGTTTGATGATGAAGTTATCGCAAAATTAAATCCTATATATTATGGAAGATATGTTGATGATATATTGATTGCGCTTTGTATTGGAAAAATTCCTGAGCACGAGCAAAGAGTTGTTGAAAAATTTTTAGATGATGTGTTTGTAAAAAACAAAATATTTAGGAAAGCAAAGAAAAAAGGAAAAAATAAAAATGCAGATTACGTAATTTCTCTTAAAAAATATGAAACATCTAACCTTGTAATACAGCAAGAGAAAGCACTTGTTCATTTCTTTGATTCAAGAGGATCTCGAGCCTTGTTAGAGAAATTTATAGAGGCTGTTAAAAGAAACTCAAGTGAATTTAGATTTTTACCAGATGACTATAGAGATTTCTCTTTTGATGAGAGTTCTCATTCATTGATATATAAAGACTCAAGTAATTCTTATCGAAATATTAGGGAGTATTCTGCAAGTAAATTTGCAGTGTCTAAATTTTTCGCCAAATTTAATATGCTTTCGGGGCTCACAAATAGGATAGAAAATAAAGACGAACAATCATTTGAAGAAATTATGAATTTTTTTAGAATGGGTTCTGCTGTTGATTTATTTGTCTTTTGGGAAAAGGCATTTACTACATTTGTATTAAACTCTTGCTACGAGAATATAGTACTGCTTGTTAAGCAAATTGTTATGGCCATTGATCGAATACGCGTTCCTAGTGATGTTGTGGTAGGTGGACTTAGCGCAAAACTTGTATCGGCCAAAATGGTCAAAGAATTTTTAAAATCACATCTCCGCTTTAGTCTGATTCAAGCGACTTCATTGAACGTTGAGATAATTTCACATATTGATCAAGATTTGAAGGAGTTGGGTATCGATGAAATCGGAAAAACTGCAAGATTAATGGTACGCGGGCATTATATTAGACATCACCTTTCTCTCTTTCCGGTTTTAAATTTTTTAAAACCACTTTCAAACTTAGACTTTAACTATGTCGATAGGGACGTTAATGCGGCCTTAAGGATGGTGTCTAATCTTGATTTAAAAATTTCAAAAAAAATATGGTCTGATTACATAATTCCAAGATTTGTTCATTATAGCGACATTCAATTCCTAGGATTGATGATTGAAATCGTAAATATTTCAAAAAATGATAAAAATGGAAAAAATATCAGATCAAAAGCGATATCTATATTTGCTAGATATTCATTTGTAAAATTAAACTATTCAAATAATTCGGAATCAATTAAGAAGCTGCTACCAAAAGTTAAATTAAAAAAACTCATACTACCTCAGATAAATTCAAAAGGAGCAGAATATCGATTATATGAACATCAATTAGGACAGAAAAGAGTAGATAAAAATACCAAGTTTGGACTGGTAAATTTAAAGATTGATGAAGTTCAGCTCTTAGAAAATCTTTTAAATAAACCAGTTTTAAGCGATGAAAAATATTTTGAATTTTCAAAAATACTGAATGAATCTAATCGAAACCGATGTGATTATACTGTTTTTCCAGAATGCTCAACCCCCTTGAGCTGGCTTCCATTATTCGTTAACGAATCCCGTCGCAAGCAAATTTCCTACATGTTAGGTATAGAGCATTTCGAATTCAATGGAATGGTTTTTAACTTGATGGTGTCAGTATTAAATTTTGAAGTAGAGCATTACAATAACTCGTATCTTATTTTCCGACTCAAAAATTATCCATCTTACGAAGAGAAAAGACAAATTGAAGGCCATTCAAAGAATATAGGTACTAACGTTAATTTTTTAAAACTTGCAGAGCCTAAAATCCCTCACTTTGATTACATAATTCACAACAGCTTGCACTTCGCAACATTTAACTGTTTTGAGCTTGCAGATATACAGGCAAGATCTATATTTAAGTCATATGTAGATTTTATAGTTTCAATTGAGAATAACATGGATACAAAATATTTTTCGTCTATTGTAGATTCGGCTTGTAGAGATTTGCATGTTTATATAGTCCAAGTAAATAATTCAAAATGGGGCGATTCCAGAATAACTTCTCCTTCTAAAAGTGAGTTGAAAGATATTGTGAAATTGAAGGGAGGGGATAATGTTTATTTGGTAATAGATGAAATTAATATTCTGGGATTAAGAAAATTCCAATATCTTAATTACGAACTGCAAAGGGAGGAAGGAAAATTTAAACCGACGCCACCGGGTTTTATTAGAATACTTAGAAAGAAGTACGCTTAGAAATAATTTCTGGACCAAATCTGGACTAATCCATGAAAAAATCGAAAGTAGTCGGCAAAAATGGACAAAAAGCTCAGTGTTGTTAATATAATAATATTAGATGCTTAGATTAATTGATTGAGGTTTGATTTTGCCTGTAGTGTCGAATTTGGCTCTCCTCTCCTGGGCACCAAATCTTATCTTTCTAGAAACTCCCGATGGGAGTATTTCAAAAAATAAAAAGTGACATTATCTTGTTGAATTTATTGCATTTTTTCTCGTCACGCCTTCCCAAAAACGCTGTAGACGATCTATCAATGTAATCTTTTCAGAAGAGCTTACAAATTACATAAAAAATGACACAATGCGGCAGATTGAAAAATGTAACGAATTATATGGAGTCTTCTATGAAAAAATTATTATTTTTATTCATTATTCTAAATTCTTTTTCTGTATTTGCAGGAATAGATTTGAAGTTGAACCTAAATGCAAAAATTGAAGATTACAGTGCTAATGATGATATTGAAGTGATCCTTTTCAAGCCATACTGGAAATGCGGACCATGCGCACTTTACGAATTTATTGCAGCAGAAAGTAATCAATCTGAGATTTTTGATGCAAGTACTTGGCTGGGAAAGATCTTTAGTGACGAAGTTAATTTTAAGTCAGCAACTATTGATGATATCACTGCTGAAGAACTCGGTTTAACAGGTTATCCGACTACAGTTATTTATAAAGAAGGGAAATATGTCGGACATGTGACGGGAGCAATCACAATTCCTCAAATAGGTGAGGCGTTAGACAAATCTACCAAGAGACATAAGTATGCTCAAAAAGGAAAAAACTTTATGAGAAACTTAGAAAAGTCACTTGCAAGAAGTCGCGTTCAAGAGTTTTAAATAGATTAAGTAACGAACAATTTTTACGGGAGAGGAAGAATGAATATTTTTCCTTTCCCTGACTCGAATTTTATCGAACATACATTATCTAAGTTATCTCAAAAATTATTCTCACTATCACATTTTTACACCCCTACTTGTTCCGAATCATGGGGTACGCTATCGTCATTGCTCTTAATTAGTCATGATAGAGGGAGCTTATTAATGAAGGCGATTTTTACAACGGGATTATTGCTATTGAGTTTATCAAGTTTTGCAGGTGAAAGGGAAAAGTGCTTTAACTTGGCCCAGCAAGATGTGAGTGCCGGTGGCTTAAATTTAAATGTATATGCGGCGGAAGATCTGTGCGCTGATGCCACAAATGCTCAGGCCGTGATCGAGTGTTATCGAATTTCAAACATCGACGAAGATGGATTGGGATTGAATCTCTTTGCTGCCACCGACCTATGTACTAAAGCAACAAAAGCGAAAGAAGTGACGAGTTGCTATCGTCAAGCCAATCTTTCTAGCGAAGATGGTGGTTTAGGCTTAAACTTAAATGCCTCTACCGATTTATGTCTTCAGGTCGAGAATGCCAAAAAAATAATCAAGTGCTTCAAGAAAGTGACAGAAGATGGGGCAAATTTAAATGCTGCCACCAGCTTTTGTCGATCAAGGATGTAATATCCCCAAAAAGTATCACGCACTTTTAGGTCTTATCCATTTATCGATCTCCTCTCTTGAAGAGATGACGTTCGAGATAAGACCTAATTTTAGTGCTTCGTCCGCGCTTAGTGAGTAATCTCTATCCATCATTTCTTCAAAATCTTGAATTGGAGTTCCAGTTCTGTCTGCGTAAAGCTTGTGTATTTTATTTTTGAGTTCCATTATTCTTTTTGCATGAATTTTTATATCGGAAGCTGGCCCTTGAATCGTCCCTCCAATTAAGGGCTGATGAATAAGGATGTGAGCATTAGGAAATGCTAAGCGATTATGTTTTTCAGCTGCCAAAGCAATAACAGAGGCCATGCTTGCGGCCATACCACTGACGATCGTCACGACTTCAGGTTTTATGAATTGAATTGTGTCGTATATCGAAAATCCGGAATCAACTTCGCCGCCAGGAGAATTAACCCATAAAAGAATGGGAGCTTTTTGATCCTTCTCCTCAAGTGAGAGAAGTTCTCGATTTACTCTATAGGCAAGCTCGTCATTAACCACTCCAGAGAGAAAAACGACTCTGGAGTCGTAGAGTTTCTGATCAATCGGTGTGAAAGATATATTGCGTTCTAGTTCATTGTTGGTTTTCTCTGTCACGTTTAGTCCTCCTTACTTTTTTTTAAAAATATTAGAAGACAAGAGAGAGGAAGACAGTATGTAAAGTTTTTACACTATATGCGTCAACGTGTTCTTGAAAGCGCTTGTCTAAGAGTATTGATTATCTTTTACAAAGGCTTTTTTTGAAGCACCGTTTAAACGAATTGATCCAGGAGAGTTTTGTTTGGCCTTTTAGTGAAAAAAGGGCAGAATAGCGGTATCTCAACTCGGAGCCAAATTCCCCATGAAAGACAAAAAGATTATTACTCTTCAGCAAGGGCCGGAAAAGGCACTTCTCATTTCTATACGCACGCAAAAAGTTACTGATGAAGAAGCTGAAGAATCATTGCGTGAGCTGGGACGTCTTGTGACGACGCTAGGATTTCAAGTGCTCGCCAGTGAGTCGCAGAGAATGGCCAAGAGTACCGGCGGTTCCGTTCTTGGTGAAGGGAAGCTCAAAGAATTAGAAAAATATACTAAAGACGGCGAAGAACTCGCTGATCTCGTGATCTTTGATTGCGAACTCACTCCTTCGCAAATTCGCAATGTCGAAGATGCCCTTGGGGTTCAAGTGATGGATCGCACTGGTGTCATTATTGAAATTTTCAGTCGTCATGCCAAAACTCGAGCCGCACTTCTCCAAGTTGAAATTGCCAGGTTGAATTATTTGGCCCCACGCCTACGTGAAAAAAAGAAAATAGGCGATAAACAACATTTTGCAGGTCGTGGAGCAGGTGAGAGTCAAATTGAACTCGATCGCAGACGTATTCGCGATCGCAAGGCCGAACTCAAGCAAGAATTAGAAGAAGTTCAGCGTGAACAAGACAATCGTCGTTCACGTCGAGAAGAGCAGATGAGCGTGGTACTTGTGGGCTATACCAACGCCGGCAAGTCATCAACCATGCGAGCGCTTACCGGCAGTGATGTCTTGGTCGAAAATAAGCTTTTCGCGACTCTTGATACGACAGTGCGAGCTCTGCAACCGGAAACTCATCCTCGCATTTTAGTTTCTGATACTGTGGGCTTTATTAATAAGCTTCCCCATGATCTTGTGGCATCATTTCGCTCAACACTAGAAGAAGCACGCCACGCTTCGATATTGCTTTACGTAGTCGATGCCTCAGACCCTTCTTTTCGCGATCAGCTAGCTGTAGTGAATGAAGTACTTGAGGAAGTTGGAGTTGAAGGAATTCATAAACAACTTATTTTAAATAAGTCCGATTGTCTGACGATTGAACAGAAAGAAAATTTAATGATTGAATTTCCAGAGGCCATGATGATGTCCGCCAAAAATGAAGCAGATATAAAAAAACTTTATCAATGGATTGTACAGTTCTTTGACCAAAAAATGATTCAAGATGAGTTCTTCGTTCCTTATGGCCAGCAAGGAGTCATAGGGGACATTCATACCAATACTAAAGTCATTAAAGAAGAATGTGATAATGAAGGAACTCATTTTATCGTTCGATCGACTTCGAGTCATCTAGAGCGGCTTAGAAAAATACTTAGATCTTAATCAGCTTGAGCTGTGAATGATTCTCTAATATGACCAAGAAATTCATCGAGTTGAGTATTATATGAATTTGAAATCTCTTCAAAAATTGCATTAAGTTTTATACTCGGAGAAGGAGAATTGATAATTCTTAAGGCGACTTCTTCCGCTGTAATAAAAATTTTCGTAAGAATTCCAATCTGAGCATTAAGACTTTGACTAAAACCTTGCCCCGATGCTACTCCATGATGCTGCTTGATGATCTTCAGAGTCTCCTCAGGGATTTCTTTGATTTTACTTAAAATTTCATTCGCCCGACTAGCATGAGTATCAACATCCTTTCCATCTTCTTTAGAAAGCAAACTCATATTAAATTCTTCATTTGATCGAATAGAAATGAGCGATTCATTTTGAAGCGAATAATCATTAAAAAAGCAGGCGACTTGCAATGAATTCATCATGTGCGAATCAATATAACTTTCTTTGCTTGCAATGATTTGGCAAAAGACGGCAGTCATAAATGATTTTCGATAGCGAAGCGAACCAGGTGTTTTATAGATACTATTTATAACTGCACCTAAACTTTTGGACGTTTTGAGTTCTTGATTAATTTTACTAATAGAGCTATTCGCAATTTGTAAAACAGCTTTGTTTAAACCTAAAAACTCTAAGTTCTCTAATATAACACTTTCGACTTTTGCTTGATCTGGGCAATCTTCCAAGGAATGTGAGAGGATTTTCTTAAAACGAGAATTTATTTCATCAACTGCTTTTTTGCCATCCTCTTTCTTTACATAAGCTTTCTTAGCCCCTTTCACGATATAACTATCAATTTTAGCAAAATCAACATCATCATTTAGTTTAAAAACTTTGAGGTAATCATTAAGATTTCCTTTTTTGATTTTGAGATAAAAATCACAAGGAAATTTTTCAATTAATTTTAGGAGAGAGAAAGGAATAGTAAAATAGCTTCTTTGGACCATGGGGGGAGCTTTTTCTGTTCCATCTTTGTTGATGAGGCTAATAACTGTTTTTGTTACGATATCAACAGGAGAAGTGGAAGCCAGATAGGTAACAAATTCTTCTGGAGGTTGTCCTGTTTGCTCCAAGACAATCACCTTGCAGTCGTATTTCTCCGTTTTGATTTCATTTATAATTCTTGTCGCTGTCTCTTCTTTTCCTGTTTTCGCGCGACAGATAACAATTCTAATATCTGGAAGAATCTCCATCAGTGCGATGGCCTCAGAGGCATTATCTTTAGGCATGATCTTCATAGGCAATTTGCTGCTGATATTAATTTGCAGCATATTTTGTAATGTCTGATCAGTTTCAATAATGATAATCATTAAGCACTCATTGAATCGAGGGAGCTGCCTGGAGTTACATCAGGATAAATTTGAGAATAGCTCCTCACCTCTGTTGGTGATAAACGTCTCCAAATAAGAGAGCGTGTGAGTTGCGTAGATGAATCTAATCCTGCAGCCGCAATCAATTCGGCAACCGCTTCAAGAGTATGTTGATGGAAATGAGACACTCTTTTAAACTTATCAGTAACAACGAGTCCCTTAAATAGATGGGGAGCTTGAGTCGCAACACCAGTTGGACAATGATTTGAGTTACACGTTAATGCTTGAATACAGCCAAGGGCCAGCATCATTCCTCGGGCTGAATTACACATATCAGCTCCTAGTGCCATTGTTCGCACAATATCAAATCCTGTGAGGATTTTTCCAGAGGCAATAACCTTAATTTCACTTCTCAAATTATAGGCCTTAAGAAGATCAACTACTTTTACTAGCCCATCCCTTAAAGGCGTGCCAACAAAGTTTGAGAATTCAAGTGGTGCCGCACCTGTTCCTCCTTCGCCTCCATCAACGGTGATAAAGTCGGGAAGAATTTGAGTTTTTACCATGGCCTTACAAATGTCTTGAAATTCTTCTGGCTGACCGAGACAGAGTTTGAATCCAACGGGTTTTCCACCAGAGAGGTCTCTCAATTGTTTTACAAATTGCAATAATCCTTCAGCACCGCTAAAGGCAGTATGACATGAAGGTGAGTGAACAGAAGTGTGAGGTTTAACCAGTCTAATTTTGGCAATTTCTGGTGTGTTCTTTTCTTTCGGAAGAATGCCTCCATGACCTGGCTTTGCCCCTTGAGATAATTTGATTTCTATCATTTTGACATTCGGGAGGTGAGCGCGTTCTTTAAATGCTTCAGGAAGGAAATTACCTAGATCATCGCGACAACCAAAATAGCCGGTACCAATTTGCCAAATAAGGTCGCCACCATGTTTGAGGTGATAGGGAGAAATTCCACCTTCGCCTGTGTTATGAGAAAAACCACCGTCTTTTGCACCCCAGTTCAGTGATTCAATGGCCGTGGGACTTAGGGCCCCAAAACTCATGGCCGAAATATTGAGAATACTAGCATTATAAGGTTGTTTGCAATCACGTCCCCCAACGACAATACGCAATTTGCTTGTATCAAGATTCCTTAAGTCTTTTGGATAAATAGAGTGATTAATCCATTCGTAGCCAGGTTGATAAACATCTAATTGCGTACCAAATGGAGTAGAAGATAATTGTTCTTTTGCTCTCTGATAAACGACGGAGCGGTATATTCTACTGATAGGAGTTCCATCGGTATCAGATTCAATAAAGTACTGATATATTTTTGGTCGAAGAATTTCCATGATGTAGCGGCCTCGACCTAGGATCGGGTAATTTCGAAGAAGTGTTCTCGAAGTTTGCTTGGCCTCAAACATTCCCCATGCAAAAGTGGGTAACGTAAAAAGGAAAGTCCATGCGAATGGGTGATAATACCAACTTTCTACTGCTTGTAGGGTTAGAACAATAAATGAAATCCAATAAAACTGTTTTCGCATAAAATTCCTTTTAAATTTTGTTATTCTATTTTACTTCGAAAGCTGTAAAATCAACTTGATAGGAAAAAGAAGCCGGGCAATCAAGGAATGCGATTTGAATAATAAAGTTGAAAAGACAGTTATTATGAGTGGCGGGGGATCTGGCGGTCATGTGGTGCCCGCTTTAACAGTGATAAAGTCGCTGCCTACAGATGTGAAAATAGTCTACATCGGCTCTGAGAAGGGGATTGAGAGAGAACTTACTCAACAAAGAGTAAGCGAGTATTTTCCTATTCGTACAGGAAAGTTGAGACGATACATATCAATAGAGAATCTTAAAGATATATTTCGTGTGCTAATGGGAATAGTTGATGCTTTTAAGTGTATTAATAAATTCCCGAAAAGTGCAGTTATCTTCACATTTGGTGGTTTCGTTACCGTTCCAGTTGTTGTCGCTGGACGACTATTGGGCCGCAAGGTTTTCGTTCATGAGCAAACAACCAGAGTTGGCCTTGCTAATCGAATCGCTGGATTTTTTGCAACGAAAGTCTTTGTTTCATTTAAGTCTTCTCTTGAATTTTTTTCTGCCAAGAAAGTTGTCTATTCTGGATATCCTATAAGACCAGAGATTTATCAGGCACCCAAGAATGTGAAAATTAAGAATACTGATCTAAATAGTGTCTCTCGACCAATTCTTTTTATAACTGGTGGGGGAAATGGGGCAAAGCTGCTCAATGAACTTGTTCGAAATTCACTGGAAGAATTAAAAAAGAAATATTTTATCGTTCATCAAGTAGGTAAAAATTTTGAAGCCGAATATACAAAATGGGAAGATGAGAACTATAAAGTCTTTTCTTTTCTCGGGGAAGAAATGATCCCCTTGATGAAGAAAGCACAAATTATTTTGTCTCGTTCTGGGGCAGGAACAGTAGCAGAGATTATGTCACTTAAAAAGCGCAGCATTTTTATTCCCCTTAAGATTGCTCAGAAAAATGAACAATATCATAATGCCATCGAAGCTCAGCAATTATTAGGTTCATTAGTCGTAACTGAGGATCAATGTAAAGAGAAGAGTCTTCTGGAAATCATTTCAGATTTTGAGAAAAGTTCTCAAAAAGAAATAATCTCGAATGATGTTATTGATGGAAGGGAATTTATGGTTTCAGAAATTCTAAAATGTTTTGAGTAAAGAAAGCGTTCCGAGATAGGCCCTATCTGTCCATTCGCCTTTGAGATCCATTGACCATTCATTCGCCATGTAAAAGCGTGATTGGGGTCCAAGACTCCAAGTTTCTTGGAAGCGATCATTAACAAATCTTCTTTTATAGTCAGCCAGTAAACCAAAACTCGCTTTATTTAAGATTTGGTAGCGCCAAAAAAGTTCGGGCCCAAGTCCTATGCGATAATTATGAGGTCCATAATCCTTGGCCGCATCCACTTCAGTTGCGATAAGAAGAGAGAGAATATGATTCATTTTCGAGCGCGAAATTCCTACGCCAAGTGAAGTATGGGCGACTTGGCAAGCATCGCAGGATCGATCCTCAATTGTTCGAAGGCCTAGTTTAAAGCGCCAGCTCATCGCTCTAAAAAACTCCCTAAAATCGGCCAGAGACTGAACATTGAGAAGATAGGCTTCTTGAAATCTCCATTGGTGAGGAGCTTTCTTTTTGTCTGCATAATAACGAAGCTTAAACCGACCCATCTCCATCGTGGCCAGTGGGTTTTGTCCTATCAGCGAATCAAAAAAATCATGGAGGGCAAAGCGAAATTCGAAATCAAAGAAGTTTTTACGAGTTTCATGATAACCAATACCCGCACTTAAACGTCTTGAGCCATGGCCTAGAAGAGGATTTTCTAAAGAGGGTGTTTCCCCAATCAGTTTTTGGCTTGGAGTTGAAATTTGGCTTCTTGCAATTAAAAATTGATTCTTCTTTTGCAGAGTCTCGTTATCTTCTTTAGTTATGGCTTTTGAATTCTTGTAATCCCACATATCAATAAAGGTATCGAGAAGTTTAGCCTTGTGTTGAATGTCTGAGATGGAATCAAAAATCTTAATATCATTTTGGTCGTAGGCTTTCTGAAGGAGATCTTTGTCTTCAGAAGAAAGTGATGAAAGTCTTTTTTCAAAAACTTTTCTCTTACTAGGACGATAATGAACTTTCTTTATGAGCCCTGGAACTTGCGCCACCGATTTCAAAGTATCAACAGGAATAACAAAATGCGGAGTTCTTTCAACTAAACGCCAATTGGGATCTGCCACATCAAGCAGGGCGAGCATGAAGTAAGAGCAATTGGCCGTTAAATAATAGTAAGGTACTGGAACTTGTCCCAACTCCCATGAATGGGCGATGATCATATCGAGTTGATCATTGGTGATGTTGAGTTCGTAACTCCAAAGGTCGCGAGATTCATGATCGTTGTATTCTCGAACTTTGTAAAAGTGGGGGAGTGAAGCAAACTCACCATTGAATCCACCAGTGAGTCCCATGATGGCATAAATCATGGCGTTGCTTGAAGTTACGACTGCTGCGTAATTAAGTGAATAATCGAGCAATTCATATGACTCTTCTTTGTCTGGGTTTTTGAGAAAACGCAAAAAGGTGTGTCCAAAAGCAGAAGCTGGTGTGTCTAAAAAATAAGATGAGAAAACCAAGGCGACACCTTTAGCTTCCATTTTATCTTTGTAGTATTGAAGCTTAGGGCAATTGACTTTAATTTCACGGTTAAGTTTTTTCTTTAGATACAAATAACGGGCTGGAAAACGACAAGCAGGATGTTGATCAGATATCCCACTATAGGGATCAATAAAGAAAGCCTTGATCGTGGCCGCGAGCTCTGATTGAGCATCTGTTCGCCCTTCGCTTGATAAATAATAACGAGAGTCACCGATTTCACTTTTAGTGCCGAACATTCCACTGCGATAGTGAAGAAGATTGAGCCATGTCTTATCTTGAGCGAGATTAAGTTCTGCAGCTTTTTGAAGAAGCTCATTGGCACTGGCCATTGAGGAGAAAGTGAAGAGCGCTAGAAAAAGAAAACCCCTGATCATAATGGATATTATCCTATGTGATCAGGGGTGAATGTTCAAATCAATTACTGATTAGATACAAGCTTTTTGGTTACGAACCAATGATGAGATTGCTCCATCAATTTGCTCAGCAGATACTGCTTGAGAAGGGAAAATTGATTGGTAGTTCTTTTGAAGAACTGGAGCTACTGAAGAAGCATTTGAACAACCATACATTTTTGTAAGAGTTGTTAAAGCTTCACCTTGTCCACGAGCAATGTCGTTTTGAAGAGCAACTTTGTTAGCTTCGATAAATACTGTAGAAGCACGACCAGACTTGTCGAGTTCACAGTTAGATGTACCTGAAGTCATACCAAAAGTTTGGTTAGCTGAAAGACCGTTAGTTGTTGCACCAAGTACTTGGTGAACAAGGCTAGATCCGTCTGTAAAAAGAGTTGAACCTAGACCACAACCTTGAGCTTGGTAGCCTTTGGCCATAACTGATCCTGAAACGATAGCGAGCGCAGCTGCAAATAGGACTTTCTTCATGTGTTCCTCCGTGAAAGAATGAAAGTAATTGTTGGAGAATGTTAACAGGACATTAGAATACCATCAACAAGATTTAAGGAGAGCAATATGGTCAAAAACGAATCGCTCAACATTACGGCTTTGCAAAAAAAAATTCAGCAATTCGCCACCGATCGCGACTGGCAGCAATTTCATACTCCTAAAAATATCGCCATGGCCTTAACAGTTGAAGCTGCTGAGTTGCTCGAGCTCTTTCAATGGTTAACCCCAGAGGAGTCATTGTCGATGCAAAATGATGCAAAGTGGAAAGAGCGTGTGGGGGAAGAAATGTCGGATGTGCTTTTGTATTTATTTAGAATGGCCGATCATTTGAATATCAATTTGCCAGAAGCGATTGAGAGTAAAATGGAAAAAAATGCAAAAAAATACCCCGCAGAGTTAGTACGGGGTAAGTCTAAAAAGTATTCTGAATATTAGGTGTTAGTTACATTTCTCCACGCCTTGAAGTCCGTCACGGAGTCCCTCGTCGCGTGCTTTTACAAACCATACTGAAAGGAGAGCTTTTGAGAATTTCTCGCCTTCAATTGATCCCTTCTGTTTGTTCTTGATATCAACTTCAACACCTTTGTCTGTGAAAGTGAGCACGATTTCATCGTTCTTGTTCACATCTTCCATCATGCCAACAAATTGATCAATTTGAGCTTGAAGCATGTTGCGAGTGTTGAATTCGACTGCTGCTTCAAATCCTTCAACCCAACCTTCTTTTAGTTTTTTACCATCTACATCGCGAACGAAATGCATGCGTAAATATTTGGGATAAGGTTGACTTAAAATATCATCGGCATCAGTTGTTTTTTTGCTGAGGTAGAGACCTCCAACATAAACCTTAACTTTGAGCCAAGTGGCTTTACGAGTACCCATACCATTGAGCACCAAATCTTTTGATTTGATGTTAACAGAATCTGGCATCGTGACATCATTACAAGTTGCCGACCAAAGTTTCTGAGAAAGGAGGAGCGAAATAATTAAAAGAGCAAATCTCATAAATACTCCTAAGTTACTTTCTGATAACTGAACGCTTGTTAGCTTCCAATTCCTTTTTACGTACGCGTACGTTCTCTGGTGTTACCTCAACCAATTCATCATCATCAATCCAATCCATGGCCCATTCTAGTGAGCGAGGTGGAACTGGAGGGAGGATAATGTTTTCGTCCTTACCTGCTGTACGAACGTTAGTGAGCTGCTTTTCTCGAACAGCGTTGATAGTGAGGTCGTTTGTTTTGTTGTGCTCTCCAACAACCTGTCCAGCATAGCATTGCTCTCCAGGAAGAACGAAAAGCTTACCGTTATTTAAGAGGTTGAAGAGAGCATAACCTGTGATCTTTCCAGAGCTCGAAGCAATCAGCGCACCATTGGTACGAGAGAGCATGTCTCCAGCATAGGGACGATAGCCTAAATACTCAGAAGACATAATGCCTTCTCCTCGAGTATCTGTTAAAAATTGAGAACGGTAACCAATCAAACCACGTGAAGGAATAATAAATTCCAAACGAGTACGGTCATCACTGATTGGCATCATGGCTTCCATGATTCCTTTTCGTTGTGAAAGCTTTTCAGTAATCGCACCTGTTGCGACTTGAGGAAGATCCATAACCACTTTTTCATATGGTTCCATCTTCACTCCGTCTTCACCCGTTACATAAATAACTTCCGGACGAGAAACCATGAACTCAAATCCCTTACGACGAAGTTCTTCGAAAACGATCGCAAGCTGGAGTTCTCCACGACCCTTTAGTTTAAAGATCTTTGGATCATCTGTATTTTCATAACGAAGAGAAACGTTGTGGCGAACAGCATCGAGCAAAAATTCTTCGAGTCTTCTTGAAGTTAAGTATTCGCCTTCTTTTCCTGAAAGTGGAGAAGTGTTTACCGAAACGTTAACGGCAACAGTTGGTGGCTCAACTTCAATACGAGTCAATGGTTCAACTTTGTCGAGTGAGCACAAGCTGTCTCCAATGTCGGCATCAGAAATACCTGCAACAATCACGATTTCACCTGGACCGGCTTCGTCAATTTCAGCAGTTGATAAGCGGTCATAAATTTGAACGTTGGTTACTTTAAAGTTTTTAGTCTTTCCACCTTTTTGAACAAGAGTGAAAGATTGGTTCTTACGAATTTTTCCTCTTTGAATACGACCAACGACCTGTTGACCCAAATAAGTAGAGTAAGTGAGGTTCGTTACAAGAAGTTGAAGTCCGTCACCTTCAGAAACTCTTGGCTCGTGATAGTAGTCAGAAACCATAAAGTCGAGTAGGTCATGAAGATTTGTTGTTTGAACATCTTGTTTCACTGAACACCAACCTGAGCGTCCTGAGGCGTAGAGGAAGGGGATATCAATATCAAAATCGGGAACATCAAGCATTGTGGCAAGTTCAAGAAGAAGGTCTTCAATAAATACTTTTACTTCGTCAATACGGGCATCTGAACGATCAACTTTGTTGATAACAACACCGATCTTGATACCAGCTTCAAGAGCTTTCTGAAGAACGAAACGAGTTTGTGGGAGTGGACCTTCGGCAGCGTCAACGAGAAGTAAAACACCGTCAACCATCATTAGTGATCTTTCTACTTCTCCACCAAAGTCGGCGTGTCCTGGAGTATCGAGAAGATTGATTTTGCAATCTTTCCAATAAATAGCACAGTTTTTAGCACGAATAGTAATTCCGCGTTCTTTTTCAAGTTCGCCAGAGTCCATGGCTCTTTCCGAAATTTGTTCACGTTCTTGAACGCCCATTGATTGCTTGAGGAGTCCGTCTACGAGGGTAGTCTTGCCATGGTCAACGTGGGCAACGACGGCAATGTTTTTGAGTTTTTTAAATGTCTGAGTCATGACTTGAGATTCCTTATGTCTGTGTGCGTTATTTGCAAATGGTTTTCGCCTCTATACTATGCGCTTCTCTCTTTTTTGTAACGGGATATTTAGATTAGATATGATTCAGATACAAGGATTAAGTAAAACTTTCGGCGCCCAAGTCCTCTTTGAGGACGCGACTTTCGTTGTTGGCCCTCGCGAGAGAGTCGGAATCGTTGGGAGAAATGGCTCCGGAAAGTCGACTTTGTTTAATTTAATCAAAGGTTCGATGACACCAGATTCTGGAGAAATCGTTTTTCCAAGGCATTATTCTTGGGGCGCACTAGAGCAACATATTGCTTTTACGTATCCAACAGTGTTGGAAGAGGTCATTGAGTCTCCAGTTGGAATCAAAGAAGATGAATATAAGGCCAAAGAGTTGTTGTTTGGTCTGGGATTTGGCGATGAGGATATGGAACGTGATCCTCGCACTTATTCTGGTGGCTATCAGGTTCGCATCAACCTCGCTCGAGCGCTCTATAAAAACCCAAATCTTCTGCTTTTGGATGAACCAACCAATTATTTAGATATTTTATCCCTCAGATGGCTCAAATCATTTTTGAAACAGTTTGAAGGCGAAGTCTTACTGATTACTCACGATCGTGAATTTATGGATGCCGTTGTGACAGACGTGGTGGGGATTAAGCGTGGAAAAATCAAAAAGATAAAAGGTGATACGGTAAAATTTTATGAACAAGTTTTACTAGAAGAAGCTATTTATGAACAAACTCGCGAAAATTTAGAAAAAAAGAAAAAGGAAATTCAGCAATTCGTCGATCGTTTTAAAGCTAAGGCTTCAAAGGCCAAGCAAGCACAGTCAAGAATGAAGCAACTTGAACGCATGGATTCAATGGATGCACTTGGAGCTGAAGCGAAAATGGGTTTTGGGTTTCATTATAAGGATATCAACGCCAAAACATTGCTCGAAGTAAAAGATTTAAGTTTTGGTTATCCAGGAATGGAACAGCCACTATTTAAAAACCTTACTTTTCATCTTAATAAAGGTGAGTGTCTCGGTGTGATCGGTAAAAATGGTAAAGGCAAGTCTACTCTCATGAGTTGTATTGCGGGAATGCTTGAATCTCAAAGCGGCTATATGCGCTTTCACAACGATGCTCAAGTTGGCTATTTCGGCCAGACTAATATTGAGAGGCTCTCTCCTAACGTCTCAATCAGAGATGAAATTGGAAGTTATAATCCAGATTTAGGAAACTCTGAAGTACGTGCCATTTGTGGCGCCATGATGTTTCAAGGTGATTTGGCCGATAAAAAAATAAGCGTGCTCTCTGGTGGAGAAAAAGCCCGAGTGATGCTTGGAAAAATTTTAGCGCGTCCTTGTAATGTCCTCTTACTTGATGAACCTACCAATCACTTGGATATGGAATCGATTGAATATTTAGCAGATGAGATTAAAAACTTTCCAGGTGTGGTTATCATCGTTACTCACTCTGAGTTACTTTTAAGAAGTTTGGCCACAAAATTGGTCATCTTTCAAAAAGACGGTGCAGAGTTCTTCTATGGTGATTATGAAGATTTTCTTAATCGCGTTGGATGGGAAGATGAACAGCGTGGTCGTAAAAAAAGCAAGAGACCATTAACCGAGAAGGAAATTAAAAAACTTCGCAACGAACTTAATCTTGAAAGAGGGAAACTCTTAAATCCTTTGAAAGAGAAAATAACCGCCTGCGAGGAAGATATCGTTAACGTTGAAGAAGTCTTGAAGAAGTTTGATGAGCTTCTCAATCAAAAAGTGGCCAAAGGTGAAGATGTTTTCGAGGTCACAAAAACAATTGGTCAACTTCACGCAAAAATAGATAAGCGCTTTTCTGAATTAGAAGAAATTCAAATTGAACATGATAAAATCCAAGCTGACTTTGAAGCAAAACTCAAAGAACTCGATTAACCTCTTCTCCAAGCATGAAATCTAGTCAACCATGGCATAACCCAATCTGGTTTATGATTTTGTTTCCAAACTCCGGCCGTGTATTTCAATGATTCGGCCATGGTGGGATAAGGGTGAATAGTGGAGAGAATTTTGTTTAGTCCCAATTTCCATTTAACTGCGAGAGTGAATTCACTGATAAGATCCCCAGCTTGAACCCCGACAATGGTGGCCCCCAGTATTTGATCAGTTCCTGGCCTGGTTAACACTTTGATAAAACCGTGATCAGAGCTGTCTGCGATAGCACGATCGAGATCATCGATTCCATATTTTGTGAGTTCATAGGCGATACCTTTTTCCTTGGCTGCACTTTCAGTTAATCCAACCGTTGCGACTTGAGGATCTGTATAAGTACTCCAAGGAACGGCAGAGTAATCAACTTTGAACTTCTTTAAAAAACCAAATAGGCCATTAACAGCACAATACCAAGCTTGATGACCTGCCATATGGGTGAGCTGATAAGGGCCTGTCACGTCTCCGCAGGCAAAAATATTGGGATAGATCGTTTGAAGGTAATCATTGGTTTCAATGGTGCCATTCTTTCTGAGAGGAATATTAAGTTCCTCTAAGCCAAATCCTTTAGTTCGTGGTCTTCGGCCAATGGCGATTAAGATTTCGTCAAATTCAATTTTTTCAGATCCCGTTGATGTTTCAACAATGAGACTGTGACCCTCAAAGCCGATGGCCTTGGTTGAAGTACGAATGCTCACTCCTTCGTGTTCAAGGGTTTGAGTAATAAGCTTGGAGACATCTTCATCTTCGCGAATCATAATCCGCGGTGACATCTCAACTACGGTGACTTGTGAACCTAAACGAGCAAAGCTTTGCGCCATTTCAAGACCGATCGGCCCTCCCCCTAGTACAACAAAACGTTTTGGAAGTGTTTCCATCTGCCATAAATTTTCAGAGGTGCGATAATTGATTTGTTCAATTCCTTTTAAAGGTGGAACAAAGGGAGAAGCTCCCGTGGCGATGGTGATATTTCTAGTTGTTAAAATTTTTCCATTAACTTGAACTTCCCAGGGAGAAAGTATTTTTGCTTCACCCTCGATACAATCGACGCCAAGTGAAGTATAGCGTGCTCGCGAATCATGGGGTTCGATTTTTTTAATGACATTATGAACGCGATTCATAATTTTTTTAAATTCAAAATCCGTGGTAATTTTTTCAAACCCATACTGAGAGGCTGATTGCTGTAGATGAGCGATACTGGCCGATTTGATAATCGCTTTTGAAGGGACGCATCCTGTATTAAGGCAATCTCCTCCCATCTGATGCTTTTCGATTAAGGCCACTTTCGCCTTTACAGTGGCACTAATATAAGAGGTGACTAAGCCTGCAGCTCCGCCGCCAATGGCGATCATGTCGTAATCAAATTTTGAAGGTTTTTTAAATCGCTTATAAACCTTTCGTGCTTTAAAGGAGTTGATGATTTTTTTGCTGATAATCGGAAGAATTCCTAAGAGAGTAAAGGCCATAAAAAGTTTAGGTGTTAAAATTCCAGAGAGAGATTCAATCTTTGAAAGCTCTACTCCTGCATTGACGTAAACTAAAGTACCTAAGATCATCCCTAGTTGAGAAACGAAAAAATAAGTCAAAAGGCGAATATGAGTTAGGCCCATGGCGAGATTGACTAGGAAGAAAGGAAAAAGTGGAGCTAGGCGGAGAGTAAAGAGATAAAACGCTCCTTCTTTTTCAATGCCTTCATTGATAACTTTTAGCTTGTCAGCAAATTTGGACTGAACCCAATTGCGAAGAAAAAAGCGAGAAATGAGCATGGCCAAAGTCGCACCGAAAGTACTCGCAAAAGAGACGATCACAAAGCCTTTGGCCAGTCCGAATAAAGCTCCGGCCGCAAGAGTAAGAATCGTTGCTCCGGGAAGAGAGACGGCCGTAGAAAGTACATAAACGCCAAAGAAGCCCAATATGAAAAGCAGGGGCTGAACTTGGATTTGCTGTTTGAGAGAGTCAATATTTGATTTTAAAAATTCTAAGGTTAGGAATTGAGTGGCTCCACTTTTGTATATTAAAAATACAGCTAATATAGTTAAAAAAAGAATAAGTCGTTTTTTTGTCATAAATTTCCTTCACAATTTCCGGTTTTACATATGGAGTCGAGCATATCCTTTCTCTTTTTGTCTGTTCTGATCCCTTTGAAAATAAGCTTTAAAGTATGATCTGAATCTATCAGGAAAGTGGAGGGAGTAGCCATTTTTAGCATAAAATGATTTGCATTAAATTGATCCGCAATCGCCAGAGAAGGATCGCTGGCAAATAAATAGCTCATAGGATTCTCTTTCATCCATTTTCGTAATGTCTCAATTGATTCACTTGATATGATAATCATTGTTACTTTTTTTCCTAGTTTTTCTTGCCAGAGTCTGACCTTTTTTAAGTGATTGGTACAAAAGGGACACCACGTTCCCATAATAAAATTGACAACGACTGGACCTGATTTAAGAGTCGAATAAAGGTCGAAAACTTGGCCAGTTACTAAAGTTACTTGAAAGTTATCAATCTTTTGAAACAACTTCATATAAGTCTCTTGGTTATTTGTTCAATAAAGAGGGCATAAATCATAATAGGGATTGGAAGTCCGATAATCGCGCCTAGAAAATAATCTTTAAAGGCAACACCAGACAAGGCAAGCGTATAATTGACAGGAGGAACAGTTTGAAAAACCAGTCTTAAAATAATATTTGTTCGAATAGGATACTGATCCATTTTGGATAATATTTTTTGAACCCACTGATAGGGTATTTTTCTAAAAGCATCTTTTCCCAAAAAACGAATGATGAAAAAACCCACAACGGCCGAAATAATTGCTGCTATCAAGGTCAAAATAAATCCCTGAAGTTTGCCAATTGCTAAAATACAAGCAGCTAAAAAAATCCAACCTGGAATTTGGATAAGATTTCCTAATGTGAAGAGTAGTATATAGACGATCCAAGACCAGACGCCATACTGCGCGAAAATACTTTTTAACGATTCAATGGTGAATTGGCTTCTAAGTCCTGATACTTCAGCAATTGTAACGACTGAAAGAACCAAAACGATTGTAAGAATAAGCCTTAAGTTTTTCATATCTATGAGTGTAGCGGAGCTTTCATTTGTGACAATAAAAAAGGCCCCTTGCGGGGCCTTCTCATTAAAACTGAGCTGTTAGCTCTTATTTGCCTGTTAATGCTCTTAGAAGATCCACTCTTCCAGCACTGGCCAATCTTCCAGAGAAGCGACCAATTGGAGTTACGGTATCCATAAGAAGCTTCTTTAATTCTACTGGAGTTAAAGCGGGATTATTTGCAAGAACTTCAGCGGCAACACCAACAGTTGTTGGGCATGCCATAGATGTTCCTGACATACTTCCATATCTGTTACCTGGAGTTGATGAATAAATGCTTGAACCAGGAGCCGCAATATCTACAGACTTTGATCCGTAGTTTGAAAATCCTGACAATCCGCCAGAGCTTGAAGTTGAAGCAACAACCATTAAGTTGTCACTTTCGTAAGAAGCTGGCCAAGTTTGACGACGATCGATATCAGTTGAGTCATTTCCAGCAGCAGCGATCACGAGTACACCATACTGTTGACCGATATGATCGATAGTATCTTTTACGAGGTTGCCACCTTCGTTTTTTGACTTACCAAAAGAACAATTAATAATCTTGGCACCCATTTTAGCGGCATAAAGGAATGATTCAGCAACATCGATATCTGTTTCATCACCGTTGTTTGGTACAGTTCTAATTCCCATAATCCGAACATTTGAAGCGATACCTGCGATGCCGATGCCGTTGTTTTGTTTGGCACCAATTGTTCCTGAAACGTGAGTTCCGTGAGAGTGAGTATCCATCATGTCTGCGGTTGCATTACCTTGAGAGTCTCTCTTAAGTGTATTGATACCGTGAACGTCATCGATATACCCGTTATTATCGTCATCAATCCCGTTGCCAGCGATTTCGCCTGGGTTAGTCCACATAACATCTTTTAAATCCTCGTGATTGTAGTCGACGCCAGTGTCCACAACGGCCACAATGATTTGCTCGACTGGAGCAGTCGCGTTTTCAGCGTATGTTTTATTAATACTGATTCCGTTATCTGAACGATCATCGAATGACCAAATTTTTGAAACTTTTGGATCATTAAATGGAGATGCATTGCCTTTTTCGAAATCTGGAGTTTCAAGTTTCTCAACTTCTGGAAGTTTTCTTTTTCCAGCGTGAACTTCATCTTCAATATAAACAGTGTTGCTCATATCTTGGAATTGTTGCTTTAGAGCTTCAGCGTTTTGTGTATAGAGCACATAAGTTGAACCAAAAAAGTGTTGAGCACGAATAATTGAAGAAAGCTTCGGAAGTTCCATTCCTGACTTTAATTTTACAACTAAACGTTCTGGTGACTGGGCGTAACTTGCAAGGGAAAAAAGAGCGAGACCGGTCAGAATCATTTTTTTCATCGTCAAATCCTTTTGAGCGAGTTTTTAAGAATAGACTATTCTAAGAAGGGAGAGACGAGCTGAAAATGAGGGAGAGCATAGTGAGAGTATTTGTTATCGCGACCGAGCTATTTGATCAGACTTCCCTGAGTTTTCGGTAAGTTTTAATCCCAAGCATGAGCAGTCCACTGATTAAGATCAACCCGATTAATCCGTAGGTCATATCCAGAACGTTCTTGAGCACGACAAGAAAGACAATTCCGATCAAGAATAAGGTTGAGACCTCATTCCATATTCGAAGTTGATGACTACTCCAACGAAAATGGCCAACTTTGATTTGATTTAAAAGTTTTCCACAATACCAGTGATAAACATAAAGCAGGACGACAAGGGCAAGTTTGACGATCAGCCATGGGTGATCGGCAAGAGGGAAAAAACTATGGATCATGGAAAGTCCAAAGATCCCAGTCAGTATTGCTGATGGCCAGGTGATTCCGTACCAAAGCCTTCGTTCCATAATGAGAAACTGCTCACTGAGAATCTTTTTCTCGAGCTCGGGCTTTTGCTGGGCTTCGGTGTGATAGATGAATAGCCGTGGAATATAAAAAAGGCCTGCGAACCAAGTTACAACGAAAATGATATGAATCGCTTTAAAATAGAAATAGCCCATGGCCCATCCTAATCAAATTTCAGGGAGTTGGATAGGAATGTCCTTTTTGAAAATTAAAAATTAACTTTTTTAATTATTTTTCTTGAAAATATTAATTTTAATAATTAAATTAGCAAAAAACATAAGGAATACTATGCCTCAAGATTGGAAAAATTTAGTTGAACTGGTTGGGCAGAAGCCATTTTTAGTTGAAAGAGTGAGACTCTCTGAGTCAAAAATTGCGATTGAAGGTGAGTTTGAACTCCCACCCTTGATTCGCCTGAATAGTGATGACCAAGTTTTTGTCGCCGCTTTCATTCAAACCCATGGTTCGATTAAAGAAATGGAGAGGCTTTTTGGCATTAGTTATCCCACGGTCAAATCGCGACTTAATCGTATTGCTTCTCAATTAGGTGGGGCCATTGTGGAAAATACTGATCGTGAGCAAGCACCATCTAAAAATGAAATTTTAGAAAAAATTGAAAGAGGAGAGTTGAAGGTGGCAGAAGCCTTGGAGTTATTAAAATGATTCCTATGAATATAAAGATTGTCGTTGATCAAGGCTCGAAGCCTTTTAGGCTTTGGCTTCCTCTATGGATTCTCTTCCCATTGGTTTTGGCCTTAATGATTGTCTTGCTGCCTATCATAGCAATCGTTCTATTCTTCTTTGTCATTTTTAAAGGCTTCTCTGTTACGTTGAAAATTCTGGGTGCTTTGATTGGAATCTTTTGTGCTCTTAAAGGCACGCATATAGAAGTCGATGGAAAATATAAAGTATTTATACAAATTGATTAAGGGGATTAAAAATGAATGATCAAAAAAAGATTTTAGAGATGTTGGGTGCTGGTAAAATTACCGTTGAGGAAGCTGAGAAACTGATTGGCGCTCTTGGGGGGAAAAGCTCAAACGAAGGTAATGTCAAAAAAGTTCCCGAGTTTATGTATGTCAAAGTTTCTCCCAAAGGAGAAAAAGGTGATCGTGTCAGCGTTAAGATTCCTTTCAAGCTTTTGAGAGCGGGAATGAAGCTCGCAGCCTTTATGCCAAGTTCTGTGCAAGATAAAGTGCAAGGACATCTTGAAGAAAAAGGAGTTAACATCGATCTATCAAAGATGAGCAAAGAAAATATGGACGAACTTCTCCACACTCTTAGCGAATTTAGTGTAGATGTTGATGGTGAAGATGAATCTGTCAAAATTTATTGTGAGTAAATAATGACTTGGGATTTTTATATTTTTCGGCATGGTGAAACGGATTGGAATAAACAACGTCGTATTCAGGGACATACCAATACCAGCTTAAATGACGTGGGTTCGAAACAAGCCGAAACACTGATTCCGATATTAAGAGATAAACAGATTGAAGTGATCTACAGCTCTGATCTGGATCGAGCGACAGAAACGGCAAAAATCGTAAATAGAAATCTCAATCTTGAAATTAAAACTACTGAAAAATTGCGTGAGGCCCACTTTGGTGAAGCCGAAGGTTTATTGCTTGAAGAAATTATTGCCAAGTGGGGTCAGGAACTTTGGGATAATTTTAGAAAACTTGACCGCTCTTTTTATGGGATTGGTTTTCCAGGAGGGGAGACGCGTGGAGCTTCAGTTCAACGCATGAGAAGTGTTATTGATGAAATTATGAATTTTACAACTTACAAGAAAATAGCCATATCAACTCATGGGGGAGTGGTTCGCAATCTCCTTCATAGTTTTTTACCCGATGATCATGAGCCTTTGCCTATTCATAATTGCGTTTGTTATCACCTCCAATATGATTCAAAAAGCGAAGAATGGAGAGTCATCGGTCCGCTAAATAGTGGAGAAGACTACTTTTAGTTGTTTTTGCCCACCCTCAAAATCACTTTTTAAATAAGCTATAATCTTTAAATGAAAAGTTTATTAATTATTCTTTGTTTATCTCTTTCATCCACTCTTTTTGGAGCCGGCGGTAAGCCCGCCATATCGATTGAACCCCTCTATGGTTTTGAAACGGTTCAAAAATTCGAGCCAACGGCCCATACGAAAAATCGTGCGATTTATGGAATTCGCGCAATATTAGGTTCTGGATTTTTGCGAGGAGAAGCCGAAGTCACTCAGGCGAAAGATACAGAAAGTTTTTTGGATCAAGATTTAAAAATTGAAGATACCACAAATAAGGCCAAGGCAGGTTTAAGATTTAATTTTAGAATGGCATCGTTGCTTACTTTGTATTTAAGAAGTGGGATGCAATTGAAGCAAAGTGAGATCACGCGAACTCAAGCAGGTGTATCCACCAAAAGAAAAACCGGATTTTATTCCGACCCTTACGCTGGTGGTGGCTTAAGAGTTCATTTTATGACAAATTTTTCATTAACAGCAGACTACACCATTATTTGGTCGGACTATCCAGTCAGCAATAAAAAAGAGTATCAAACGACTTTAGGCTTTGCGGCCAGAATTTAAAAAATCAGAGTAAGTAAGGCTATCAATGGAGGAATGCTTTGAATGACAGTGCCCCTCCACAGTTCCTTAGATGAAAATACCAAAACGATCCCCGCTAAGAACATTGAACTTAAGCAAAAAATAAGAAGAGCTTCTTTTTCAAGAGAGATACTCGCAAAAATTCCCAATGCTAAAAAGAGATTGTAAAAACCCTGATTAAAAGCAAAGAGCCGATTGGCCTGTGCTTGCTCTTCTGTCATTCTAAAAATGGTACGGCCCAGTTTTTTAGTAAAGACGACACTTTCTAGAGTGAAGAAGAGTATGTGGATAAGAGCAGAAATTATAGCAAAGATTGTTGTGATCATAAAAAAAAGCCCGCTTAAAAGCGGGCTTCCTCAAGTTAAGCTCCCTTAGTCGGAGCGCCTTTCATATTTATTTCGTAGAAACTTCCAAATTTTCTCATTTGCTTATGGAATGAAGCAGCTAGCTCATTCGCTTTAGCGTCGTATTTCGCAGGATCTGGCCAGTTATCTCTTGGCATCAATACTGAAGTAGGAACATTGCGAATTGCTGAGGGAATATTTAAACCAAAAACAGGATCAGCTTCGCTCGATACGATATTGAGAGTATTTTTCTGAATCGTTCTAATAATTTCTCTGGTGATCGAAAGTGGGAAACGATGACCGATTCCGTAAGGACCTTCAGTCCAGCCAGTATTGATTAGCCATACTTTGATGTCGTACTTGTCGAGATATTTCCCGAGAAGTTCAGCATAAACAGATGGATGACGAATCATGAAAGGAGCACCAAAACATGGAGAGAAAGCAGCTGAAGGTTCCTTGACTCCGATTTCAGTTCCAGCAAGTTTTGCTGTGTACCCTAAAACGAAATAGAACATTGCTTGTTCTTTTGTGAGATTAGAAACTGGAGGCAAGACACCGAAAGCATCTGCACTTAAGAAGAACATATGAGCTGGAATTTTTCCTTGGCTTGATGGTTCGAGATCATCGATAAAATCGAGTGGATATGAACCACGACCGTTTTCTGTTAAAGAATCATCGAAGAAATCGGGTTCACCTGTCTTTTCAGTTAGGATAACGTTTTCAAGAATGGCGCCAAAGCGTGAGAGAGCTTTGGTTATAGCGGGCTCTCCTGTAGGAGAAAGCTTATGGGTTTTAGCGTAGCAGCCACCTTCAAAATTGAAAACGCCTTCATCAGAAAGTCCATGCTCATCGTCGCCGATGAGGTAAGTTCCTTCATCTGTTGATAACGTGGTCTTTCCCGTTCCTGATAGACCAAAGAAGACAGAAACTTCACCATTCTCTAAACGAGAGGCACCTGCGTGCATGGGAAGAATTCCTTTTTCGGGGAGGATATAGTTTAAGATAGAGAACATACTTTTTTTGATTTCACCAGCATAGGACGTGCCGATGATGATTGTTGTATTAGTATCAAAACAAGTTGTAATGATGGTGCCCGACTTTGTTCCAAATTCATTTGGATCAACCTCTAAAGTGGGAGCATGCAGAATCGTAAAATCAGAATCATTAAATTCACGAATACGATGACGGAATAAATATTTTGAAAAAAGGGCGTGTTGCGGGTGAGTTGTCACCAAACGAACGCCAACATTATTAGTCTTGTGGGCTCCAACGCTTCTTTCTGTGATAAAGACGTCACCATGACTATTGAGATGGTCCAGAGTTTTCTTCTTAAGGGCCTCGAAAGTTTCTGGAGTCATGGCATTGATATTGTTTTCCCACCAAATAGTCTTTTCAGTCTTTGGTGACTTCACAATATATTTATCGTTGGCAGCGCGACCGGTATGCTTACCAGTTTCAACAACCAAAGCTCCATGCTTTGATAATTTTCCTTGGCCCATAAGGAGAGCACGCTCAACTAAAAGGTTTAGAGGAGAATCAACATAAACACGATGAGGTTCACGATTGAGTTTAATTCCTAATTTTTCGTAGTAGGCGCGATCCATGAAAGCTCCTTGTATGACACGATGCGTGCGTTGTAAAAAGTTGTCAAAGTTTAGCTCGCTAGGGGTTAAGTGCCAATAGGGAATCTTTGGACATCCGCGCTAGCAGTCCGTCCCAAAGTAGGTAGCGAAGTCGAAGGGACTTGCTTGCCGCAGCCATGGCCCTCTCTCTCATCTCAATGTTGTTGCCGCAAAGAATTTCAAGGCATTCGAGAGACATAGGTCCGTGGTGGTCACCATCCAACTCTATATGTCGTTGAAAATAATAAACGAGTGCAGGGCAATTTAATGATGAATTTTCGATGACATTAACTATTGATGTAAAAACATCTGGTAATAATTTTTCCCTTCCCCAAAAAAAGGCTCCTGCAACTTCTTCGACTTTGCCGTTTTGGGCCAAGTCGAGATGATAAGAAACAAAATTCCAAACCTCTGGTGGGAGCTGTGAAGCATCGTTATTTGAAAGCCAGTTTTGTAAAAGAGAATCATCAGCCCCAACTTCTTTCATTGCGTCGAGATACATATTAAAATGACTTTTCGCTTCTCCATTCCAATCGAGGTCAGATTCCTCGCCCAAAACAATCTCATTAATTAAACGTGCGATTTTTTCGGGGTAAGGAGTAGGTCGCCAGGGCAGATCAATGCAAGTGAGCTTTCGTTGAAGAGATTTGAGTAAACTCATAAAATCCCAAACGGCAAAGACATGTGTTTGCATAAACAACTTGAGATTTTCAAGCTCAGTTAGTTGGCCATAGCAAGGGTGTTGAACCAAGGCATTGTGCTGATCAAATAGGTTTTTCATGAAAGTATTTATAAGCAATGCTGAAGCAAAAAGATAGATCGAAAAAGCTATATTTCTTCGTTTTCGTCCAGTTGAGAAAAGAAATGCTGTTCAAATTTGTTATAGAGAGGTGCAGAGAAATGACAAAGAAAGGTTATTAAAATAGTTAGTAAAGCGACAATAAAGCCGTCGGTGTTTGAAAGTGAAGAAAATTGTCCGGATAAAACCATGACAAGAGTTAGTCCAAAAAGAAAGCGAATGGTTTTTGAGCCAAATTTAAGTTGCTCGAGTTTATCCATCAAAACTTGATCTTGTTGTTTTTCCTGTGAAGGAAGGGAATGAGTAATTGCCCATAAAAAGGGTGAAGATAAAATGAGAAAGGCTGCTGCAACTAAAACAGTAATCCAAACTTGATAGCCAAACTCATTTCTCAAGTAGATTAAAGCTGTTTTTCGAAGCGTGAGGTTAAGAGCAACAATTACGACGGAGTTAAAAAAAATTTTTCCAGCATAGGCAGAAAACAGTAACCCAAAAGTTGATTCACCATTTTGCCACTTCATCGCAAATCGATAATCCTTCATGAGTTCACGTGTCTGCTCTGGTAAGCGACCTAAAAGAAAGGAATAAAAGGGTTCAATGTTTTTAATTAAAATTGGAGTTATAAAAGTAGTGACTACGGAAACTGCCACCGCAATAGAATAAAGTCCTTTATCAATAATTCCTAAGCTAATACCAAGTGTTGCAATGATAAAAGAAAATTCGCCGATTTGAGCAAGGCTAAATCCAGTTCCAATGGCCGTTTCCAAACGAGTTCCGGCAAGAAGAGAACCAAGAATATTTCCAGTGATTTTTCCTAATATTGTGACGATACAAACTATTGCAATGATGCTCCAATTATTTAACATGAACATAGGGTCTATGAGCATTCCTACTGAAACGAAAAAAATAGCAGAAAACAATTCTTTAATAGGTTTTACTCTATGTTCAACTTTTCGCCCTTCTTTTGTATCTGCTAAAATCGAACCCATGACGAAGGCTCCAAGTGCGGGAGAAAAGCCCGTCTCGGCGGCTATCAAAACCATGACAAAGCAAAGTCCTAAACAGAGAATTAAAGTCAATTCATCAGACAGACTATTTCGAACTTTTTTGAGAAACCAGGGAACGATAAGGAGACCTATAATAAAGCAGAGAGTGATAAAAAAGATCAGTTTGGAGATCGACATAATCAGATCGAGACCTGATAAGCTTTTGGTGATAGAAATGGTGGGGAGAACAACCATCAGAAGGACAGCAAACACATCTTCAACGATGAGAACTCCAACAACTAGGGGGGCAAAGTCTTTGCCTTTAATATTGAGTTCCTCAAAACTCTTAATCACTACGGCCGTCGATGAGATTGATAAGATACCACCGAGAAATATCGCATTGACGGTACTCCAGCCAAAAATCTTTCCTAATATAAATCCTAGGCCCAGCATTAGATGAACTTCCATTAATCCTGTCGTCAGAGCTTTACTGCCAATATTTGCTAATTTTTTAAAAGAGAATTCTAATCCGATACTAAATAAAACGAAGATCACTCCGATTTCTGCCCATATGCTGATACTTGTGACATCACGAACGGTAGGCATTATGCCAACATGAGGTCCGAGCAAGAGACCCGCTAATAAATATCCGAGAATTATAGGTTGCTTTATGATTCTAAAAAACACTGCAACGATCGCAGCCGTGGCGAGAATATAGCTTAAATCTATAATAAGTTGAGGAAGATGGGACATGATTAATTTTATACTATTTTAGAATGAGAGTTAACCCGGCAAGAAGCGATTATCCCATTCTTAAGACCGATAAGTGAGTAGAGATAGTTGGTAAGAGAGCTTTTCATTCCATTTCGAAATGATTGCAAAACAATTTTTCCGAGACCGTAAATTTGTTCATTCCCAATAAGTAAAACATAGATAAAAAAAACAACTATTCTCGGGAATGATAAATGTTTAATCATTACGTAAGTTAAATTTCGCGCATTATTGATAAAATTATCTCTATGAATAAAATGGGTGTGATTGCTGTCGTGGACAAGATCAAGCTTGGGATCAAAAAAAAGTCTTCCTCCCATTTTCTTGACGTGAAAACAGAGATCCAATTCCCAATGAGAACCATTCCCAAGATGATGCTCACTTTGCAGAACTGTATCAAGGGGGCGAACAAATTCTTTTCGAAAGGCCATATTTACGCCTTTCAAAATATCGACCTCAATCAAATCTTTCGTAAGTTGATGGTGATTGCCGATAATTTTTCCAAACCAAGTCACTCGACCAACTTGATCAACAGTTTGGCGATAGGTATTTCCATCTCTATTGAGATGGTGATGAAGAATAAAGTCTGGGCCACCAATCGCTGTGATTTGAGGGGAATTCTCAAAGTGCTGTTTAATACTTTTTAACCAGTGAGGTGGGGCGATCGCATCGTCATCTAAAAAGCAAATAATGTCTCCAGTTGCGAGGCTAATGGCTTTATTCTCAGCTGCAATAACACCAGGAGTATCAATAATAACCAGTTCAATGGGTCCACGACTTTGAAAACTTTGGATTAGCTTCTGTGATTCGATATCAATATCTCGACAGACAACAATAACTTGATCGGGTAAGACTTCTTGATTGAGAATAGACTCAATGGCCTTCGAGCATTTTTCTAATCTCTTCCAAGTCGGAATAAGAACACTTAATTTCATCTAAGTATTTTACCCGAAAAATGGAGGTTGAGTTGATTTATGCAGATAAAAAAAAAGCCACAGAAAAATCTGCAGCTTTTTTTTGGTGGCCCGGGCGAGACTTGAACTCGCACACTGTTACCAGCGGCGGATTTTGAATCCGCTGCGTCTACCATTCCGCCACCGGGCCATCCGGAGAACCGACATATTAGGCCAGCCTCTCGATTTCGTAAAGATGTTAAGATTTTAAAGAGCTAATTTTGCCATGCGAAATCAATCGAGCTTAAGTAATTCCAAGGCTTCTTTGATTCTGTAGCGAAATTCAAAGGGCTGAGCATGGGCCTTAAAGGCGGAGTTATCAATAATCGAAGCAAATTTTATGTAGTCGATGAGGTAACGAGGAAAGCTCCAAAAGGCATTAGAGAGCAAACGAACACCACCTTCGAGGACAAAGCTTGGAAGTTGGATATTGGGAACTTGAAGGACTTTGCGAGCTTCTTTGAGTGAAATAACATCATCTGGCGCAACATTATAAATTCCTACGGGAAGTTTTTTAATGGCAGCCACGATGGCACGGCTCATATCGTACTCATGAATAAATTGAAACATGGGATTGAAATCAGAGCACACTGGAGCATAGGGCGAAGACAAATATTGAGTCATGGTATTTCTAATTTGTGGGCCGATAATGTTGCACGGACGCAAGATTACGGTCTCAATATGATTTTGATTTTTCCACATCCAGCTCGAGGCTAATTGATCCATTTCCACAACATCCCTGAGTTCAGGATATTTAATAGAGGCTTTTAGGGGAGACTCTTCAGAAATAAAAACGGGATTATCTGATAAAGCTCCGTAGACATGGAAAGTCGAGAGAACAACAATTTTTTTCGTTCCAAATTTTAATGAAAGATCCAAGATTCGATTCGTGCTTGTAATATTAGTTTCAAGTCTTTGTGACAAATTGTTTGAAGTGTCCGAGTGACTCATACGGGCCAAATGGAGAACGACATCGAAGCTTTGATCACGAAATAATTTCTCGAAATGACTTCGAGAATAGCGAAATTGAAGATAGCGGATATTTGAATTTTTTAAGGGTTCTTTAATTGGTCTGGAGTCGACGCCAGTAATTTTCATATTAGGAAATTCTCGCGTCAGGAGAGTGGCTGTAATGCGGGCCAGACCTCCCGCCATACCAATAATAAGTGCTGACTTATATTCGCTCATTCCCGTCTCCCATAGCGATTAGCAAAAAAGGGACGGCGATTTTCAAGACCTTTGCGTATCATTTCTTGAATTTGATCTCTAATTTTTTCAACATGTGGGTCAATCAATTCGTCTGGCGATTCAGGTGAAAGGTCAGTCGGAATTTTATAAACTTCACCAATATAAATATCAACTGGAGAAGGGAGAGGAAGATAAAGAGGAGAGATTGGTGCAGCTGGAAGATTAAATAGTTTTGCCAATCCTTTCGCTTGATAAACCCATGGGAAAATTTCTTCTGCTCCGACCGTGGCTAAAGGCAGTATGTCGACTCCAGATGTTAGCGCCATTCTAAAAAAACCACGAGTGAATCGTTGAACTTTGTAATAATCAGTCGTGCTTTTAGAGATGCCTTTTACTCCTTCTGGAAAGGCAAGAATACTTTGTCCGCGTTGCAAGAGGTTTAAACAGTTTTGACGATCTCCCAAGACTGCTCCACCTTCGGCAGCCCAAGTTCCTAAATAAGGAATTGAAGTGAAAAATCTCTCAACCATAGAACGTAAAATTCTTGGAGGGAAAACTTCCGTTGCAAAAGCTGTACAAATCAACATTCCATCAATTGCAATTTGTCCGGTATGATTTGAAACGACGAGGTAAGGTTTATTTTCAACATTCTCTGCTCCAAAAACTCTCGTCTTAAAGTAGTGCTTATAAATAGGCCAAACATATTCGATGCTTCTTCTGGTTTTTTTAAGGTTAAGCCCCCACGGATCTTCGCCATCAGGATATACTTGTTTCAAATGATCAAAGATTTGATCAAATTGATCTTTAGGTACATTGATATCGAGAAAATTACTGATGAAATTACTCATGAATCCATTATTCTAAGGGGTTGTACTTCCTTCCATTCTAGCAAAATGTGAACTCTTCACAAGTATGGTAGAAAGCGACTATACTGAATTCGGGTAAAAAAGTGAGGTCCTTATGACAAGACAAAATCAAGAATGGCGCTCTCGTGTGCAAGAAATATTCCAAGTTTGCCAAGAGGAAATTAAGCGTACAACTGATATTGGAAAAAAGATGCTAACCGCTTCTAAAACTAATTCTTGCTTGCATACCTCTTATGAAGAGCTGGGAATGCTCGTCTATAAAGAAGTAGCGGAAGGTCGACTTGAATGGAATCACCCTCGTCTTAAAGAAATCATGGCAACAATTCAAGTTTGTGAATCAGAACTTGATACAATTGAGAAAGAAGTAAACAAAATAAAATTTAATAACCCTGGCATCAATGACGTTTCAAAAGATGTCCCTAAGAATGACTAACTTTTCTCTTTTCTAATGTCTTAAGTAAAAATTGGATCAATGAGTTCGTGAGTTCAGGTATTCCTTTTGCCGTTTCAGCAGAAGCAAAATAAATTTCACGACAATGCTTAAACTTTTTAGAGAACTCGATTCTTTGTTTATCAAGTTGGGCACGCTCTTTTTGAGTTTTAAGCTTATCCATTTTATTGAATACAAGAATATGATTGGCTTCGAGTTTTTTACTGAAGTCACGAAAAGCCATATCTGCTTCTTGCATCGGATGTCGTGCATCTTGAATATTGACGATCAATGTACTCTCAGTCATTTCAGAAAAGAGAACTCCCATTAAGAAATCCCATTTTTTCTTCATCTGAGGATTTACTTCTGCAAAACCGTATCCAGGAATATCAAGGAAATAAAAAAGAGGAAGATCTGTTGCACGTTTCCCATCGTAATAAAGAGGAAAAGAAAAAACGTTAACTTCTCGGGTGCGTCCTGCTGTTTTAGAAGTTCGTGCTGTTTTGTTTCCATAAATAGAATTAATGAGCGAAGATTTTCCAACATTAGAACGCCCAGAGAAAACAAGCTTAGGCACAAGATGGGTTTTGGCCATCCATTCACGCAATTGCTCACCGTCAGAAATTCCCAACTCAAATTGGGCCGTTTGTGGTCTAATTTCAAAATTCATCATGCCCATGTCTAGGCTTAAATACTCATAAATTCAAGGGTTTTGTAAAAAATGAAGGGTTCTCACTTTTGCAAAGCACTCAGGAGGAGGTCCATTATGAGTAATGTTATTCAGTTCTTATCCCATGCTTTGATTCAAGTAGGAGATTATTTAGTGGTTGAATGCCCTTTTAGCCCTAAAAAAAAAATCGAAATCAAGTTTACTTACAATTCTTTTTGGCCTGAAGAATACAATTGGAAGCTTTCCCATTCTCAGCAATTGAAATCAAAAATCTTGTTTCAAATGAAAGATGATCGATTTGAGATTGAAGCTCATGGGGCTTGGTTTTTTTGCAATGGAATTGCAGTTCAAAAAACAATTTTAACTCATAATATGTGTGTTGAATTTGAGGGACTAAAATTGAAGTTTACCAAGAAAAACAGTGATAAAAAGGGAGTGGTGAATGTCGATGAAAATCTGACGAATTCTTCACTGAATATATTATTTGAGGGAGAGACGGGAACCGGCAAAACATCAATGGCAAAGAATATTCATGATGCCTCAAGAATATCAGGTCTTTTTTTGCACCTGAATTTGGCGGCGATACCTTTTGGATTAATTGAATCAACGCTTTTTGGTCACAAAAAGGGAGCCTTTACAGGAGCCATTCAAGATGAAAAAGGGGCTATTGAAAAAGCCAAAAATGGAACTCTCTTTTTAGATGAATTAGATTCAATTCCTCATTCCATTCAACTAAAGCTTCTTTTGATGTTGGATAATCATTTTTATTATCGAGTCGGCGAATCTAATCCTCGTAAAGTGGAATGTCGTTTTTTCTTTAGCACTGGAAAACCTCTCAAAGAACTGGTCAAGAATAATCACTGGAGGAAAGACTTTTACTATAGAATTTTGACTGGGCATCATGTGGTGCTGCCATCTCTTCGGGAAAAGCCAGAGTTGGTCCACGACTTTATAAGCCAATTTAAGCAAGAAAAAGGAATTGAAATTGACCCTTTTCTAGAGAAGTTTTATCTCAATTGCTCTTGGGAAGGAAACTATCGCCAGCTAAGCTCGCATTTCGAAAGAAAGAAGTTGATGTCTTCAAGGCTCTACTGGAAATACGACGACCTTGATGACGAATTGCTTAGTTCAGAAAGTATTGTTACGGATGAGGCTTGGCCAAAACTGGAAAAAGTGAAGCAGGACTATGTTTATAAAGTTCTCCACCGGGTAAGCGGAAAAGTAAGTGAAGCTAGTCGAATTTTGGGTATTTCTGAATTGACGATCAGAAGAATGAAAAGTGCTTAAGCTCCGGTAATATTATCGACGTAGACCTGTTGAATTTCACCTTCGATGCTGAGTTCTTTTAAAAGGATATTCATCTCACGGCGAATCTTGTCTTTGATAATGTCTTTACCTTCATCTTCTAGGGGAAACTCTACTGCGATAGGTTCAATTTTTGTATTTAAGCGATCATTGATAATATGAGGATGCTCCCAGAAGTAAGACTTGATGTATCTATTAGATGTAATAAAAGTAAAGTCGATCACGAGCTTTTTAATCGCTCCTGTACTTTCGAGATAAGTGGGAAGGACCACATTTGTGACCGATAAAGCCTTCTCATCGAGTTTATAATATTTAGGACGAGTGACTTCTATTTGAACTTCTTCCTTGCTGGCTGGGCCACGAGCTTTCTCTGCCAGTTTTTCTGTTTGTTGATAAATACCAACACCAGTCACAGAGACTACTGAACTGATCACAACTCCCGTCGCAATTGAAGCGGGTTTCAGACCGATGTACCAATTTTTGAGTTTAAGAAAGGGAGGTGATATGAAAGTGAAAAAAGCAATGATAGCTTTTTTAAAACTTAGATTTTTCCAGTCTGTCTCTTTAGCGCTAACAACGAGATGAGCTGTTTTCTCTTTCCCTTTTTCAACACCTGACTTTGCTAAAGCAATTCCTGTGAGGGCTTTTTCGGCAAAAAGTTGTTTTGATTTTTTGAAATTTTCACGAAGATGTTCTTTTGAGTGCAATATTTTTTTGCTACTGGCTTTAATTTTTGTCGGAGTGAATTTTTGAACAATAGTTTGCATTCGTTGTCCTAAGACAAGCAATAAGCGATTTAACCATTCTTCAAATAGGGCCAACTTGTTCAATCTTCCCCCTTCCTCTTCTTTCTTTTCGGCATTTTCCTTAGAAAAGTTGACTGTAAAACTTGTGAAAAAAGGCTCTAACTCATCGAAACTTCGATCATGAAGTGTGAGTAGGAAGTAATTTCCTGTCTTGTATTCTTCGAGGCCAGCCATTTAGGTGGCTCCAGAAGGAGGTCGATAAGTGAGGTGTGAACAGTTTGGGTACGAAGGAGTATACGATGAAGAATTCACTTTTCGGTTTGATGATGGTTTTACAACTCACCGGTTGTGCGTTCATGGAGAACAGAACTTTTATTACAGAGATGGATCAGGAAACTGATGGTGTCTTTGTTGCTGGTCGAGATTTTCGAACGATTCCTGGTGATACAGGAAAAGCTTATCGCTCGCGTGAAGACATTATGCTGAGAACTCCTCCGACTGAAATGAATCGTGAACAGCGAGATGAATTTAAGTCTCAAAAATCAGAACTGGCCATGAAAGAAGAAAAGCTCCAAGGCTATGATAAAGAATTATATGACTCAGTAGATCCCTACTTTGAAACGATGGAAGAGCGTTTGTATTTCTTATCGCTATCTCCTTCAGAGCGAGAGCAATGGGTCGACTATAGACAAATGTCGATTAACAAACCGGTAAAGACTTATCGTCCTTCACGTTCAATCGCTTCGATTGATCCCGCTGGGTTAAATAATGATCGTCAAATCACTCAAGGGATGAGCAAGCAAGATGTCGTGAGTTTGTGGGGAAGACCTACTCGAATTGATATTGCAGGTGACCCTCGACTTCAGAATGAAAGATGGTCTTATTCTTCTAATGGCTCTGTGCAGCAAGTGTACTTTGAAAACGGAACAGTAGAAGGTTGGCATCTTCAATAGATAACATATTGAAATTATGACAGGTAACAGGTTGTAATCTTCGTCTCTTTTGTCTATTCTCCTCTCACCATTTTTTGTTAGACAAGCACCTTATTTCAGGGAGTTTACGGTGAGCGAAAATCAAAATAGCTTTGCCCTCGATTTCGAAAAACCAGTTCGAGAATTAGAAAATCAAATCAAAGATTTGAAAGAAGCTTCACTTCGTCCAGGCATGGATATTTCGAAAGAAATAAAGGCCCTCGAGAAAAAAGTTTCAATACTCATCAAAGATATTTACGGCAACCTTACAAGCTGGGAACGGGTTCAGCTTTCACGGCATCCCAATCGTCCACACGCTATCGATTATATCAATCGCATGGTGACAGATTTTCATGATGTCGCAGGAGATCGCCACTTTGCAGATGATCCTTCAATCATTGCTGGCTTTGGATTTATTGGTGAGCAAAAGGTTTGTGTTATTGGAATTGAGAAAGGTCGCAAGACTAAAGAAAAAGTTGTTCACAATTTCGGAATGCCGAGACCTGAAGGATATAGAAAAGCTATTAGGGTTATGAAAATGGCTGAGCGTTTTAATATCCCCGTCATTACTTTTGTCGATACCCCAGGTGCCTATCCAGGAATTGGTGCAGAAGAGAGAGGACAATCAAGTGCTATCGCTGAAAATCTTGCTGAGATGTTTGGAATTAAAACTCCTATCGTCGCCATTGTGATTGGAGAAGGCGGTTCAGGTGGAGCTTTAGGCATCGCGATCGCCGATAAAGTCTTGATGATGGAGTATTCAGTTTATTCTGTTATTTCTCCTGAGTCTTGTGCCTCTATTCTTTGGGCTGACCCAAAAATGGCAGAAACTGCAGCCAATTCTTTGAACTTGGGGCCAAATAAGGCACTAGAGTTAGGAATTATTGATCATATTATCTTGGAACCTGCAGGTGGGGCTCATCGCAATGTAGAAGAAGCCATTGAGTTGGTAAAAGATGCTGTCTTAAAAGAAATCAATATTTTGAGTAAACTAAAGTCTGATAAACTACTAAATCTAAGATTTGAAAAGTTTAGAAGAATGGGTAATCAAACCATCGATTTTTCTGATGGTGCTGATATTAAACCCTATTTGTAATTTTTAAGGAGCTACTGGTGACTATCTATTCAATGACAGGATTTGGAAAAGGCGAATTTCAATCTGAGAACTACCTCGTCACAGTAGAGATCAAATCAGTTAATCATCGTTTTAAAGATATTCGTTTTAAAATGAGTTCCGTTTTTAATTCCCAAGAAATGTTGATGAAGAAAGAACTCTCTGAAACTTTTATTAGAGGAAGCTTCGATGTTTCTGTAAACTACAAGAGAAGCGAGAAAAACTTAAAATTTGATATGATTGATGAAGCAAAAGTAAAAGCTTTTGTGACTTCAATGAAGCAAATGGTTGGAACCGAAGGACAACTCAGCATCGTTCCTACGGATTTTTTACGCTCAGAATTTTTTAAAGATGTTGATCTTTCTCAAGACAACGAGTTAATCGATAGTATGTGGAAAGCATTAAAAGTTGCCGTGTCTGAATTATCAAAAAGTCGTAATGAAGAGGGGATGAAGTTGGTAGGCGTTTTTAACAAACACCTTTCAGACTACAAGAAAAATTTTCAAGTCGTGTTAGACAACGCGGATTCTTTCCAAAGTGCAGTTGAACAAAAATTAAAGAAGCGCTTTCAAGAATTTGGTTCAGACGTCAAGGTTGAAGAATCTCGCTTTCTTCAAGAAATTGTATATTATCTTGAAAAAATGGATATTCACGAAGAAATTAATAGAATCAAAGGGCATCTTAAAAAGCTTGAAGATCTTTTTAAAAATGGTGGCGAAATTGGACGTCAGCTCGAGTTTCTATTTCAAGAGTTAGGCAGAGAGACAAACACTACGGGTTCTAAGTCGACTGTTAATGAAATTTCAGAAGCCGTCGTTCAAATGAAAGTTCACTTAGAAAAAATGCGCGAGCAAGGTTTGAATCTGGAGTAAATAAGTGACTGCAAAAGGTAAAATTATTATTATTGTCGCTCCCTCTGGTACTGGTAAGTCGACATTGATCAAGCAATTGAAAGAAGAGTTCAGAGAGCTTCATTGGTCAGTATCATTTACTACTCGACCTGTAAGACCTGGTGAAGTCGATGGGAAACATTATTTCTTTATATCCAAAGAAGAATTTCTAAAGAAAAAGAATCAAGGTGATTTTATTGAATGGGCTGAGGTCCATGGCAACTATTACGGAACATCACTAGGATTTGTTGAATCAAAAATCAATCATGGCTTTTCTATCCTCTTTGATCTCGACGTTCAGGGCGCGGATAACATGAAGAAGCATTTTGGTGATGAAGCTCATGTGATTTTTATTGCGCCTCCAAGTCTGGCTGAACTGGAAAAACGATTAAGAGATCGTGGAACGGAAACCGAAGATGTCATTCAGGTCCGATTGTCTAATGCTAAAAGTGAAATTCAACGCAAAGATGATTACGACTACTGTGTTATTAACGATGAACTTGAGCACGCTTATGTCGATCTCAAAAAAATCGTTAAAGGGTTATTAGAAAACTAATGTATCAAACTTTAGATTTTTCCCATGAAAGAGAATTGAGTGTTGATGAATTAGTTCGTCGAGTGGAAGCCTATTACCCTGACGCTGACTTTGAAAAGATTCGCGAAGCCTATCATTTTGCTGAAAAGTCTCATACCGGTCAAAAGCGTAGTTCGGGCGAAGAATATATTATCCACCCCATAAATGTCTCAGCCACTTTGGTTAAATTGAGAATGGATGTTCCTTCAATTATCGCAGGACTCCTTCACGACGTGGTAGAAGATTGCGATGTCGAGCCAGCTACTATTGAAGAAAAATTTGGTAAAGATGTTGCTCAAATTGTTGTCGGCTTAACTAAAATCTCAAAAATTAAGTTTAAAACGAAAGAAGAATCTCAGGCTGAAAACTTCCGCAAGATGGTTGTGGCCATGGCGAAAGATCTTCGCGTGATTATTGTAAAGCTTGCCGATCGTATGCATAACATGCGAACGCTTCAGTATATTTCGGAAGAAAAACAAAAAAAAATCGCTCAGGAAACACTTGATATTTATGTCCCTCTGGCAAGTCGTTTAGGTATTCATTCTGTAAAAGGTGAATTAGAAGATCTCTGCTTAAGATTCTTGCACCCTGATATCTATTATCGCTTACGTGAAAAAGTGGCGATGAAGAAATCGGAGAGAGATGGTTATATTCGCGAGACGATTGAAATCGTGCAAGAAAAATTAATTGAGTATTCGTTGAAGGCAGAGGTCAAAGGACGTCCTAAGCACTTCTTCTCCATTTATAAAAAGATGACTGGTCGTGGTGTTGATTTTGAACAAATTCAAGATCTTCTCGCCTTTAGATTAATCGTTAATAATATTACTGAATGTTATAAAGCATTAGGTATTATTCACTCGTCCTTTACTCCTATTCCGGGTCGCTTTAAAGACTACGTGGCCATTCCTAAAGTGAACGGTTATCAAAGTTTGCATACCACTGTGATTGGGCCAAAAGCCGAGCGAATTGAAATTCAAATTCGCACTAATGAAATGGATGAAATCGCTGAAACAGGTGTCGCTGCTCACTGGAAGTATAAAGAAGGCGTTGCAGGCTTTACTCCAAAACTTGATTGGGTTGAGCAATTGCTAGAGTTTAATCAGTCAGTTCAAAACAATGCTGAATTCATGGACGTTGTTAAGAATGATCTTGATGTCGGCGGAATTTTTGTTTTTACTCCAAAGGGTGATGTTTTCGAATTAGGTTTTGGTGCTACTCCATTGGATTTTGCCTATATCGTCCATACCGAAGTTGGTAATCGTTGTGTTGGTGCAAAGGTCAATGGAAGGATAGTACCTCTTCGTTATACATTAAAATCGGGCGATACCATTGAAGTGATGACTTCTAAAACCCAATCTCCTTCAAAAGATTGGTTGAATATTGTTAAGACTTCTCGGGCCAAAACAAAGATTAAGCAGTGGCTTCTTAAGATTGAACGCGAAGCCAATAAAGATGCCGGTAAAGATATTCTCGAAAAGGCCTTTAGAGTTTTTGATACATCAGTGAAGTCGCTTAAGAAAAGCGGAGATTTTGATAAACTGATTGGTGAACTCAACATTTCTAATGAAGACGAACTTTATATTCAAGTTGGAGCTGGCAAGTATTCCATCAAAGATCTTCTCGTTTACCTTCCACATCTCAAGAAAAATGCTAATGAAGAAGAAGAAAGTGATAAGCAAATTGAAGAATTAGAATCCTATTCTAAAAAGCTTACAAGTCAGGTTAAGAAAAAATCTCATAAAGACAATGCTGTCATTGTAGATGGTCTCGATGATGTCATGGTGAGAATGGGGCGTTGTTGTAATCCCATTCCGGGTGATCCAATCGTGGGCGTTATCACACGCGGACGTGGAATCACAGTTCATACTACTGGCTGCAGTCGAGTCGATATTGCTGCAAAGAGAGTTTTGGTCGAGTGGAATACTGAATTTATGTTCAGACATCCAGTGAACATTCGAGTGATCACTCATGATCGTCCAGGAATTCTGTCACATATTTCAAAAACGATTTCTGGAGCAGGCGTCAACATTCGTTCAGCCCTGGCCAAGTCATTACCAGATCGAAAGGGCAGTTTCGTGTTTGAGGTTGAAGTTAAAGACTTTAGTGAGCTTTTGAAAACCATTTCAGTGATTGAAGGTTTGGAAGAAGTTATTGAAGTAACACGTATTTAATCTTTAATTGTTTCGAGTTCTGGATCCCAGAAAGTTAAGAAGAGTAATGCTTTAATTGATTTATAAACTTCTTTATAGAGGATAGTCACGTTTCGAAGGTCATCAAACTTATTTTCAACGCCAGAGTAAAAGACCTGAAAGCCCTCCTTCTCTGATCTGAGCCGATTCATAATGAGCTTAATTCGAAAAATATGATAATCGCTCGAAACCACGAGTATGTTATTAAAACCTTTATTGACCCGTAAATAGCGCAATGTTGATAGCACATTCTCGACTGTATTTCTTGCAAGATAATCAATTTCAAGAAGATTGGGATCCAGTCCTGTTTGATCCTGAAGAGGATTAACAAGCGTCTCGACATTATTTTTATTGTAAACCCCGGATATGAGAATTCGCGCTTGTCGGTACTGCTTGGCCAATTGGAAAGCTAATGGAATTCGTCCATTGTCCCCAGTATAAACAACGACGAGATCAGGATGACGATTATAGAAATACTCTCGTGCTAGTGCTGTTTCATTTGAACCCACACGTACGATAATGAGACCTAATGAAATAAAACCCAAGAAGAGAAAAAGCGAAATGAGGAGAAAGTTCTTAGTCTTTCTCCACATTCTGGTTTCTTTACCTTCGAAAATGTACTTACTTTCAAACATTATTAGTTTTTAGAGGCTAAAACTTCGATCTCAATTTCAGCTCCCTTGGGAAGAGCACTAACTTGAACTGTTGAACGAGCTGGATAGGGTGCTTTGAAATAATTTTCGTAGGCAGCATTAACTTGTCCAAACTTCGCTAGGTCAGTCATGAACACAGTCGTTTTAATGATATTTTCTCTTTTAAGTGATTGAGATTCGAGAAGCCCATCGATGTTTTTCAATATTTGCTCAAGTTGTCCTTTGAAGTCCGGAGCCATGTTCATGGTTGCCGGATCAAGTCCAATTTGTCCTGAAAAATAAAAGATCCCGTTAACTTCGATTCCTTGAGAGTAGGTTCCTACAGCACTAGGGGCAAGCTCAGTAGAGATAATTTTTTTAGACATGATGACTTCCTTTTTTATAAATAAGATCTTCTTCTTCTGATAGAAGAGCTGTCACTGTACACATGTTCACGATTTCCGCTACGGTGGCCGTACGTTGAATAATGTTTGTCGTTCCTGTCATCGGAACAAGAAGCGGTCCAATCGCCGTCACGTTTGAGAGTTGCGAAAGAAGCTTATAGCTGATGTTTGCTGAATTGAGTTCAGGAAAAATGAGAATGTCTGTTGATCTATCAAGCGTTGAGAAATCGAAGAGCTTATCCATAATGCCTTTGTTTACAGCTACGTCAGCTTGAACTTCGCCTTCAACTTTCATTTCTGGATAGCGATCACGGGTAAGTTTTACTGCTTGCTTCACTTTATGGGCTTCTGGTGATTTGCTTGAACCAAAGTTTGAAAAGCTTAAAAAGGCGATACGTGGTTCACGCTTCATTAAATAGCGGAAAAGTTCAGCGGTGTTTACGGCAATGTCTGAAAGTTCTTCAGCACTTGGATTCACCTGGGCTGCACAGTCTGCAAAGAAGAGAGTTCTGTTTTTAAATACCATCATATATATGGCAGCTGATTTCTTTTTTTCTCTCGTTCCTACAATATTAAGAATGGGAACAAGACAATCAGCATAGCTGAGAGTCGGACCAGCAACTAAGCAGTCAGCAAGGTTTTTATGAATGAGCATTGAGCCGAAATAGTTTTCCTGAATCATAAGATCTTCAGCGTGGTATCTCGTCACTCCACTTCTCTGTCTCATTTGAACAAATTCAGAGACAAAGTCACGATAATAAGAACTTTTTTGCGGCCAAATGATTTCGAGGTCATTGAGGTCGTCATATAGATTAAGGGATTTCATTTTAGCGTGAATTTTCTCTGGATTACCTAAAAGTACAGGGGCAATGAGATTATCGTCTTTAAGTTGTTTTACCGCTTGAAGAATACGAGTATTGCTTCCTTCGGCAAAAACCATTCTGGTTTTAGAACCGCGAGAAGAAATATGACCTTTGAGTTGCTCTCTCATTCCGCTCATGAGTTGTGAAGCTTGGCCTAAGCGGTTTTGAAGTTCCGTAACATAAGCACTCATGTCCGGAATTTGAACTCTGGCCACGCCTGAATCCATGGCCGCTTTAGCAACAGCTGGAGTAACTCTTGTAAGCACTCGGCTATCGAAAGGCTTGGGAATAAGATATTCGCGACCAAATTTAAAATCTTTGTTTCCGTAAGCAACTCGAACTTCATCTGGTATTTCTTCTTTTGCTAATTCAGCAAGTGCATAAACAGCAGCGAGTTTCATTTCGATATTGATCTTACGAGCTTTGACGTCAAGAGCTCCGCGGAAAATAAAAGGGAATCCTAATACGTTATTGACTTGGTTGGGGAAATCACTTCTCCCAGTGGCCATAATGGCATCATTGCGAACTTCAGCGACTTCATCAGGAAGAATTTCGGGATCAGGGTTGGCCATGGCAAAAATGATAGGTTCCTTGGCCATGGTTTTAACCATCTCTTTTGTCAGGACACCACGAGCCGAACAACCGACGAAAGCATCTGCTCCATCCATTGCGTCAGCCAGAGTTCTCATCTTCGTATCAACAGCAAACTCATCCTTGTATTTATTCATGCCATCTTTGCGGCCTTTATAAACAACGCCCTTGGAGTCAGTCATGATCAAATTTTCAGGTTTAACACCGAGATGGAGAAAGAGGCGAGCACACGCAATAGCAGCAGCTCCAGCACCAGAGAAAACAACTTTGACTTTTTTAATATCTCGTTTCGTTACTTCAAGTGCATTTAAAAAAGCGGCAGCTGCAATAATCGCCGTCCCATGTTGGTCGTCATGGAAAACGGGGATATCCATGATCTCGACTAGCTGTTGCTCAATTTCAAAACACTCAGGAGCTTTGATATCTTCGAGATTGACTCCACCAAAAGTTGGCTCAAGGGCCTTAACCACTCTAACCATTCCTTCAATTGTGGGCTCGTTAACTTCAATATCAAAAACATCAATGTCAGCAAAACGTTTGAAAAGAATTCCTTTTCCTTCCATCACTGGTTTTCCTGCGAGAGCTCCAATATTTCCGAGACCTAAAACTGCTGTTCCATTTGAAATAACTCCGACGAGATTTCCCTTCGCTGTATACTTATAAGCATCCTCAGGATTTTTGGAGATTTCAAGACAAGGCCAGGCTACGCCAGGTGAGTAGGCTTTGGATAAATCATCATTAGTTAAGAATGGTTTGGTAGGAGTAACTTCAATTTTTCCAGGTCGTCCTTGTGAGTGGTAGTCGAGCGCTTGTTGGCGCTTTTTATCGTTTTCATGATGATCCATAAATAAACCTCTTAATAGAGTGAAAAATAAACTCCCCTAGCATAACGCCGACGATGGACTATCGCTATAAATAGTTAGAGTGCGCTATGAGTCATTTGATGGATTTTCTTGAATTTTTTTACCCAATGTAGGTACAAGAACGATTGCTGTGCACAACATTCCTATATACAGCTCGTCGACGTCCGCCCAGAAGCCCATATGAGAGGCATTTCGCCAATAGGTTGTGCCAATAACACCTACGGCACAAGCGAGCACAAATTGCGAATCAGAAATCCTCTTTGGAAAGAGGTGACCAATCATCACTGGAAGCAGTAAGCAAGCAGCAGAGTAGCTCCCTAAGGTTTTCCAAACCCGTTTGATATTTCCATCAAAGACATTGGCCAAAATTATACTCAATAAACCGACACCGATGATTCCAAAATGGTGAATGGAAATTTTCCCTTTCCATTTTTTGGGAGCGAGGTCGAAGGCTAAATTAGTTCCGGCCTGAAACAAATAAGAGTCTAGTGTCGAGAGAATGGTCGCTAAGATTCCGCCAAGAAAAAAACCGCGAAGACCTGGCGGAAGAATTTGAAGTCCGTAGATGAGATAAGCTTGGCCAGAATTAGCTTCAGGAATGGTGGCTCGAGCATACATTCCTCCCATAGTCGTACAAATATCAAAGAGAAACCAAATTCCGGTAGAAATGAGGATGCCTCTGCGAGCAGCGCTTTCGCTTTCTGCTGCAAAACAACGTTGATAGAAATTGGGATCAACTAATGTTGATAAAGCAATGAAACCCCATACGAGAGTCGTTGAGAGAGAATTCTCGCCCATGGGATGAAAGTGACCAGCGGGAAGATTAGTGGTTAAAGTATCAAAGCCAAATGTGGAAACCGATAATATGGCGACAAGGAGAACACTTGAGACCATCACAGAAAATTGGACGATATCAGAAAAGACGACAGCTCTAAAGCCACCGCTTAATGAATAAGAAATGACTATCGCGACGCCGATTATCATCGAAAGGTTCATGCTCCAACCAAAAAGAGATTGAAGAAAAAGTCCAAGGCTTATGACATAGGCAACAGGCAGAACATTAAAGAAGTTAAACATGGCCGCGACCTTAGCGGAGCGAGGGCCAAACATTTTATCCACCAAGTCGGGGAGTGTGACGGCGTGATAAGGGGCAATTTTATGCACCAAGAAGAGTGCGAAAACGATATAGGCCAAATACCAAAACAGACCTTGAGTAACAAAGTTGTAAATCCCCTGTTCAAAAGCTATTTGCGTGACTCCAAAAATTCCACCATACCAAGTGGCTACCAGAGTCGCGACAAACATGGGCAAGGTGAGTCTTCTTCCCATTAAAAGAAGATCAAGAAAATTTAATTCTTCATCATTCGTTGGTATCTCTCGATTTTTCTTAATCTGGCCCCAGATGACTGCCGCAAAGGTCGCTAATAAGACAAGCCCAAAGACAATCCAATCGAGAATGTTCAAATGATCTAATAAATTAAGGCTGGGAGATAGAGGTTCCATCGGTAACTCCTTTCGGCAGTATCAACTGCATCAAGTTCAAAGGGTCGCGTTTCCGCCTCTCAGCCAATTCTTTGGCTCCCCTGTTAGCGATAAATTGCCATAATCGGTGTCAAAAAGAAACTGAACTTTGAAAATTTCTTTCAATTTCTTAACATTGAGGGGCAATTAAGCGTGAAAGGAAAAGTCATGTCTGCTTAGGCTCTCTTTAAAGATACATTATTTGCCTCGAGCTCAAGACGAGTTCGATTCAAGGGAGAAGAGGCGCACTCTTCGCAATGGAGAGTGAGCAAAGGAGGGCATCATGTTCAAGAAGATCTCAATCTTACTATTTCTTGTTATTTCTCTGCTATTAACGGCCTGTGGTCGCCAAGATAATATTGGTGATGAAACAGTCAGTTCTTCTATCATTGTGGGGGATCTCGATTGGAAAGAGATTACTTCTCTCTCTACTTCAAGCCCTATTCGTCAAAATTCAGGGGCCGTCGTCGATCTTGATTTACCAGCGATGGGTTCTCGCTGTACAGGTTTTATGATTACTGAAGACATCTTAATGACTAATCATCATTGTATTCCAGCGGCATCATATGCACGTGGAGTAACGGCCCAATTCAAGCATGAGGCCGGAGTTCAAAAAGAAGATCGTGAAAGTTTTGATTGCTCAACTTTTATCGGCAATCACAGTGAGTTAGATTTTGCTCTCTTAAAATGTCAGGGAGCACCTGGAGCGAAGTATGGAGTGGCTCAGTTGAGCGATAAAATCGCGGCGAAGAATCTCTCTGTTTATGTCATTCAACAAAATTGTGATTACTATTCAGTATCAGATTGCGATTGGTCAAAAAAATATTCTATCGGTAACATAACCAAAATAGACGCTGAGTACACTCACAATGCGGATACACTTGGGGGTTCTTCAGGTTCTCCTGTTTTCTCTGGATCTGATCATCACGTTATCGCACTTCACCATGCAGGTTACGGCAATAACGGCATGGGACGTGGATACGAGAACTACGCCGTCCCAATGTATAAAATCTTAGCCGTTTTAAAGTCTCAATTTGGAATGTTTGCAGGAACAGGAGGAACAAGTGGCGGTTCAAGAAAGTTTTTAGATGGCGGAAAATCTCAATCATCAGCTTTGAGTTTAAGTGCGGGTTCATATGATGCAGAGATTGAAGATGCAGGTGCCGATTATTTCAAATTGTCCCTAACGAAAACGACAGCAATGAAAGTTCAAATTGCTTTTTCTCACTCAAAAGGAGATCTCGACATGGCCCTCTATAATTCAAAGGGGCAGAAGTTAAAGGTGAGTGAAGGTACAACTAATAGCGAATTGATATCAATGAGTTTAGCTAGAGGGACATACTATTTAAAAGTTTATGGTTACTCAGGTGCAACAGGGAAGTATGTGATCGAATTGGAAAAATAAAATCAAAGAAGTCCCTCTTGTTTTGACACAAGAGGGACCTCTTTTTATCTGCCGCCAAATTTTGACGAAATTTCAATTTCATTTCCATCAGGATCAGCGATATAAAAAGAATCAGATTGAGGATAATGGGTGAGACCATTGTAAAGCAGAGGTATTTTTTTTGCTTTTATCTTACTCAAAAAAGTACCAAAATCTGTCACATTAACCCCAATATGATTGATTCTTACCTTTTTATCTAGTGACTCATCAGTCTGGTAGAGGCAGAGATAGAAACGTTCGGGGTGACCGATAATAACATGAGGTAGTCCATTGTATTCTCCTTCTTCGACAATTTTGAGGTCGAAATGCTCAGCGTAAAATTGAATCATGTCGTTAATTTTGTTGGTTGAAATATTTAAATGATCTATTTTCATTTTTTCTCCTTCGTTAGACTTAAGATAGAATATTAAAATGCATTGATAAAATCGATTGAACCTATGTTATGATAGGTAAAATTGATATCAAGGAATTCTTATGTCTCTTTCTCAGATCGAATACGCCCTAGCAGTAAACCGTTTTCGCAACTTTAAAAAAGCGGCAGACTATTGTCATGTGACTCAACCCACCCTTTCAATGCAACTGCAAAAATTTGAAGAGCAAATTGGAATTATTCTTTTTGATCGTTCTAAGTCTCCTACAGTTCCAACATTAGAAGGAGAGAGAGTGCTTGAACAGGCCCAAATCGTAATTAGGGATTATCATAAGATGTTGGAACTGGCGCGTGGATCAGATCAACAAGTAGAAGGAGATTTTCATTTGGCCGTGATTCCAACAATGGCCCCTTATGTAGTTCCTTTGTTTGTCGGAAAATTTATGGTCGACTTCCCCAAAGTTAATTTGATCATTACCGAAATGCAGACTGAAGTGATTATCGAAGCACTTGATCGTGATGAGATAGATGCAGGTCTGATGGCGACTCCGCTTAAGCGCGACAACCTCATTGAGAAAGTTCTATTTTACGAACCCTTTATGCTCTTTCTCTCTCCACTCCATGCCCTTCTTAAAAAAACCAAAATAAAGGACAACGATCTGGTGCCAGAAGAGATTTGGCTTTTAAGTGAAGGCCACTGCTTTCGAAATCAAGTCCTCTCAGTATGTGATTTAAGAGTTCCAAAAAGCAAAAAGGTGGGAGTCTCTTTCGAGAGTGGAAATCTCGAAACGCTTAAGCAAATGGTGATGAAGAGTGGGGGCTATACGCTTCTACCTCAATTGGCCACTGACCAATTATCAACAGCTGCCAAAAAACAATTGCGTCCTTTTCAAGCGCCAATTCCCACTCGAGAAGTTTCTCTGGTTTATTCTCGTTCTTTTTTAAAAGAAAAAATTGTGAATGCACTTGAGAAAACAATTATAGAAGCTTTGCCAATTGAAATGAGAAATTTAAAAGGTAAGCAGTTTGATGTTGTGCCGATTGATTAGGCAACTGACATTAAGAAGTCGACGGCCCTTTTTTCACTCCAAAATTGAAGCTTTGGACGATAGTCCATAAATCCACAGTGACCACCTGTCTCTGTAATCTCAAGATGGACATAGCGGCTGCGATGAGCTTGTCTGACAGGATATGATCCGCGATCAAGAAATGGATCATCTTTTGCTTGAACTATGAGGAACGGAACTCGAACTTCCTCAATAAGATTAACAGCACTAGCGTATTTATAATAATCCCAAGCTGATCTGAATCCATTCAATGGCGCTGTGACTTGTTCATCAAAATCAATAAAGTTTTTTGCTCGCATAATGGCCGGCATATTTAGGTCGAGACCAATCAGTTCATGTTTCTGGACTACTTTATCTCTCATCGTCGTGAGAAAACTTTCAGCATAAGCCTTGCTAAAAATATTATCTCGCATCAATCGAGCAGTTGACTCCAGATGAATCGTTGATGAAAAAATAACTCCGCCGTGAATTTCAGAATGGATTTGAGCCCCATGGGCGCCAAGATAATAGCCAACAACATTTCCGCCGAGACTGTAGCCCACTAAGTATATTTTTTTATATTTTAATTTATTAATAGCAAATTGAATGACATGTTCCATGTCTTCTATCGAAGCAGCATGATAAAAATGCTTTGCTTTATTCATTTGGCCACTACATGAACGCTGGTTCCAGGCTAGAGCATCAATACCCATTGAATTGAATTGTTTCGTCATTCCTTTAATGTAAGGAGAGTGACTTGAACCCTCAAGACCGTGAGTCAGAATGACAACTGTATCTGAATTAACACTTGAGACATCGACATCGACAAAGTCGAGATCGTGAGTATCGAGACGATATCTTTTAAAATCTACTCCATCGACCTTGCGAAAAAAGTAAGGATAAAGCGTTTGGACATGTCCATTTCGTAAAATTTTAAGAGGGTTGTAAGTAGTGTTTTGAACTAATGGCATAACTTAATCTATTATAGTCAAATATCGGGTCTTCGAGTATGAGGAAAAATTCACCTCAATCATCTCAATAAGAGTTCTTTTAAACCGTGATCTTGAGGGTATCACAAACTCTTTGCATAAAACTGTCATAGGTGAAGGGTTTGGACAATATATTTTTCACTCCCAGTATAACTGCGACTTTGACAAGTTTTGCATGTAAATTGCCGGAGATGAGAATGAGAGGAATACTTCTGGTACGAGTCTCTGCTTTTAGTGCCTTAACGACTTGTAGTCCATTTGCTTTGGGCATCACGATATCCATAATAACCAACCCAAAATCTTGGTTCCTCATTTTTTGGAGAGCTTCTTGGCCATTGGAAGCAAAGACGATTCTGTTCTCTGGAACTTTCGCGCGTTCAAGATACTTACTAATGATGTGTTGAATCTTTGGCTCATCATCAACCACTAGGATCGATTTTCCTAAAAGCATGTGATCGATAATTTGTCCCATAAGTAACTTCATACCCCTTATTATAAATGATGTCGTTAACTCCACATAGAATTTGAGGTAGTTGATTAGTTTGCCTACTGATTTTCAGTAGATTAAGGAACTTCTTCAATATTCAAAAAATCCAGTTGTTAGGAAAAATTGTGAAGGAATGGCAACATTTTGTGCTACCTAACCACTGTTCGCAGGCTTATCTGTATCAACAATAACTTCTTAATATTTCGGATAACTCTCTAAAATGATTCATTACTTGCATTCTCTAGTCGGGTTTTCAAGGCCTTCTGGGCGATAATAGTTTCATGAAAACAATAAATGGAATGACGAGATTTTTTGCAAAGCCAGTAGTTAAGGTATTTCTACTGGGTTTAATAGCCACAGCACTTTTTGCTTCAACTTCTGAAGCCAAAGATAAGAAGGCATTCGATGCTGTCTTTTATGTGCTTCAAAAAAATCACAATGAAGGTCATCAGCAAATTCATCTTTATTCAAAGCCAGGAGAATACTCAAGCGTAGCCTTTAATGGAGTTGCTGAAATTCCTAAGAAAGTGAAGTTAGTCTATGGGGCAGCTTTATCTGGTCGCGATGGTGTTCAACTTAAATTTGATGATGTCGTTTGTTCTTATGAAGCCGACTCCAATAGAAGATTGTTCAATCATGAATATGATTTTAGTGAATGTAGTAATGGTGCAAATGAAGGTGATGAAATTAAAGTTAAGAAAGCAATTGGTCTTCAATTGAATCTTGCTCGTTATTCTTTTTCAAGAGCAAAGGCTAGTGTCGAAGTTGTAGAGAGATTTCAAACAGGTTTAAAAATTCCTCATATAGATGCAAATGCTGGTCAAATTCTTCGATTTGATGGAGAGCTTTGGCGTCCAGCAGACTACATTCCTGACGGTGTGAACGAAGGTGATATTCTCGCGTGGGATGGGCAAAGCTGGAGTCCATCAAGCGTTGTTGGCGCTACTGGTCCGCAAGGATTACCGGGTGAAGCTGGTCCACAGGGTCCGGTCGGTGAAATAGGTCCTCAAGGACCGCAAGGTATAGAAGGTATTGCTGGCGTGATGGGACCGCAAGGACCTCAGGGTCCAGTTGGTATTGCTGGTCCAATGGGACCACAGGGTCCTCAAGGACTAGTTGGACCGCAAGGTCCACAAGGGCCTCAGGGTGAAGCTGGTCTTCAAGGTCCAAAAGGGGCGCAAGGTCCACAAGGTGATCCTGGCTTGGACGGCGTGGTCGGAGCTGCAGGTCCTCAAGGTCCACAAGGCCCTCAGGGATTGAAAGGTGACAAAGGTGATAAGGGAGATACTGGTGCCCAGGGTCCACAAGGTGTTGCTGGTGCTGACGGTATTCAAGGGCCACAAGGTCCAACGGGAGCAACTGGCGCGCAAGGACCACAAGGTTTAAAAGGTGATAAAGGTGACAAGGGTGATTCTGGTGTAACTGAAATCCAAGTCGGCGTTGGTATCGTTGCTGGTTCTGGTGCGAATGGTGCCATTACTGCAGCAGATGCTTTGAGTGTAAACGTCGGTACGGGTTCAGGACAAATTCCACAGCTCGACAGTAATGGAAAGCTCTCTGCAAGTGTTCTACCAGCTGCGCCTGCAGCTTCGGCTGGAGTGAAAGTTGCCTACATTAAAGATGTGAAAGCAAATGGTGTTCATGGTGGTGGTTGTACCGCTGGAGTATGGATTACTAGAGATCTCAATAATTTTTCAGGCGATGGTTCGATTGCCACATTAGCAGCGAACAAATTCACTCTTCAACCCGGAAAATACTCAGTTGAAGCGATGGCCCCAACTTATTTGGATAACGTGCATAAAGCGATTCTTTTTAATGTCACAACTGGAGCTACTGAAATCGCAGGTACTACCGGCCGCTCACATACAACAGCTGGTGGTGTAAACAATTCGTTCATTGAAGGTGTCGTCACTGTTGCTGCTCCAACAGAGTTTGAAATTCGTCATCGTTGTACAGTAACAAAGGATATTATCGGATTTGGTTTAGCTGCCGATTTCGGAGAAGAAGAAGTTTATACTCAAGTAAAAATTATGAAACTCGACTAAATTGCACTATCTCACCTTTTAGAGATAAACTTAAAGCATGAAGCTTATCCCTTTCTTATTCATCATTTTATCTCAAAATGCCTTTGCCTATTTTGACACTGGAACCGGTGCTGATGGCGCTTGCACACAAGCGACACTTATCGCTGGAACGAGAACCTATAATTGTACCACCTTGAACATTGGCGCTGCTAATTCTGTCTTTAATGCTGTTGGCGGAGCTGCCGTTGTGATTAAGGTGCAAGGAGCGGTAACGATTTCAAATACACTCAGCGCTAATGGTGGCGTCGGGGCAAATGCCGATGGAACAGGTTCTCTTGCAGGAGGACTCGCGGGAGCAGGAGGTAGTAATGGTGGGGCGTATGGCGCACTGGATACTGACGGCCAAAATGGAAATGGAACAGGTGGTGGCGTAAAAGGAATTTATGTCAATGATGTTTCAAATGCATTTGATGTCTATGGTGGCGGTGGCGGTGGCGGAAGTTATTCCACGCAAGGTGGAACACTTGCACTTAATGGAGACATAAACGGTACCTCTCAGGCTGGAACCAAAGGGGCGCAAGGACCCACTTGGGGAAATGAAACTAATTTTGAAAGTAGTTTTATCGGTGGCTCTGGCGGAGCTTCTGGTGGCGGTGGCGAAACGACTGGCGGAGTGAAGGTTTCAGGTTCAACTGGCGGCGGTGGCGGTGGCGCTATTCATATTATTGCTGGTGGAGATATCACGATTTCAGGATCGGTGGTGGCCAATGGGGGAAATGGAGGTGGAGATGGTGCCAGTGTTGAATCTGGAGGTGGTGCAGGATCTGGCGGAGCGATTTGGCTGCAATCAGAGGGGAATATTATTATTTCTGGTTCTCTAACGGCGACAGGAGGAACGGGAGGGGCCAATGGTTCGTTCGGAACTTCTGGAGAAGGTGGAAGTGGCGGTAGCGGACGTATTCGTCTCGATGATATTGACGGAGTGATAACGGGAGGAGGAACAGTTTCGCCTTCAGCTCAAGTGAATTCGCTTGCAACAATTATTGCCCGCAACAGCTCTTCGAGTGTTGAATTGTCATCAGATATCAGCTGTGCTGCGAGAGAGAAATTGTCTTGGAGTCATGTCGTGACTTTTTTATTGGGTGGTTTGATTCTTGTGAGTTTTAAATTTAAAAGAGCTGAGAGATTCCTAGCAACAGAGAAATTCTAGATACAGAAACATCATTGCTATCTGCAGTGAAACTTAAATTCGAGTATTCAATTCCAGTTCTTAAATCAAAATTTTCAGCCCAGCTATAATTAAAGTGGGCGCGAGCTTCAGTACCTAAAATCGTTCCTAGTAATGCATGGGCGGACAGCTCTGTTGACCATCTTGAGCTTAAGTTAAATGATTTTGAAACACCGATAGGGACAGCAAAGAGGGTAGAGCTTTGTTCTTTGACCGTGGTTTGCACGGGATAAGAATTGATAGAGTAAATATTGAGCCCGGTTGAAAGATTGCCCCATGAGTAAGGACGGGTACCTTTTAGTGAAAGGTAAATTTGGGAAAAGGATAGGTTTTGAAAAACTTCTCCACTTAAACGATGGGCCTCGGTTTGATATTCGTTAAACCACATGGATATTTTTCGTCGATAGGACAGACGTAGTGAATTGAGCGCGGTTCCGGAGACGGTCGTAGTCCTGGTATTCGTTGTGTCTTCGGAAATAGAGGAAGGAAGAGCATCGATTGTTAAAAGAGATTGGACCATTCTCTTCTTATGAGGAGGAAGTACTTTGCTTGATTTAGTCAAAGACTGTTTTTCTTCTCTCTTTTTTTCATTGGGAAGACGGTAGACTTGCCTTCTTAAACTTGATTTTTCATGTCCTTTTTTTCCAATGCTTACGACTTTCCAATAATATCTCTTTTCTGGATTTAGCTGCTCGATTTCAGTATTTAAGCGAATTGAGCTTTGCTTGAGCATCTTCTCAAAAATGATATTTTTAAATTCGAGATCAGTGGCCAACATAAAGCGATACTTTTCTGCCTTGTCATCTTTGCTCCATTCAAATTCAACTCCTTTTCTAATAGCACTTCGATGCTTAGGAGTTATGAGCTGGGAACCTACAGGTGCAAAAAATTCTTCGGGATATGAAGTTATAAGCTTTGAGAGATTGGAAAATGTACCTTCTCGATCCCAATGATCGACAATCGCCACCCTCCAAAAGTACTGCCCCTCGGTGACATTATTCCATTTGAAACTATTGGTTTGTACAGTTTTATCAAGGACTTTATTTTTCATCTCACTATCTGTGAATATTTCTATTTTATAAAACTTGGCGTCCTCATTCTTTGGCCACTTTAATTCGATGAAACCACCATCGGCATAAGCGGGACTAATAAACCAATTCCACAGTGAAGTTTCTTTCTCAAATTGAATCTCAATAGTATTTTCCTCTGGAAGTTCAAGAGGCTTTGGAGCTGGTGATGGGACAACTTCTACTTTCGTTGGCCTTGAAAATTCAACCTGGCCGTTCTCTTTAATGATTTTAGTTCGCCAATAATAAGTTCCAAGTTTAGAGAAACGAACATTAGACTTAATTCCTTTGAGTTTTCTGGTCACTTGAATTTGATTGAATTGAGGATCATTGCTTACTTCTAATAGGTAAGTGGGGTCTTGGGTTTTAGAATCGGGTTTCCATTCAAAAGTGACATCTTGATCTGGCCTTTTTAATTCTACAACAGAACCATCCTGTGGCGACAACGCATTATCTTTCGCAATTTTTACAGAAAAGGTATTCCATTCGGAACTTGATTCTTGGAGGTCATTGAGCGCCACTAATCTCCATTCATATGATCCTTCCGCTGTTAGAGGTAAGGTCATATGGTGACTTTGAGAAGTGAATGATTGAACTTCATTATTGGATTTGAGTTCAAGTCGGTAAGAGTTCGAACCCAAGACATTATCCCAGGCGAAAGAGATTTGAGATTGCTCAATGTCGTAGACCACAAATTCACTGTTAGGACTTGGAGAGAGTATATGAGGGGCACTTAGCTTTTCTATTTGAAGAACTTCAAACGCTTTCGACTCTGACCACAAAGCTTCAGGTCGGTCGTTATCAATTCCTCTAACTCTGAATGTATATTTTCCTTTTTTGAGTTCAGTTAATCGGAGAGAGTTTTTTTTGATCTCTTGATTGAGAGAAGGTTGCTCATTGAAGGAAAGTTGAGTCTCGAAAGCTTTAAATCCTTGAGCAGACCACTGAATTGTATATTCATTAAGTACTTCTTCAAAAGTAATCAAGGGAGAGTTTATTTCAAAAATCTGAGGAGCAAATTCTCGATAGACTTGAAAAAAACGAATGGGAGTTGAAAAAGATTCTTGATTCGATTGGCCTACTAATTTCCAATAATAGGTTCCTGATTGATCAATAATAAAATCAAAGGAGTTTCCTTGGATAGAAGTTGAGTTGATCATTTTTTTAAATTTACGGTCGGTTGCAATAAGTATTTTTATATTTTGAGATTCCATTTTTTGTTGCCATTCAAAATGAATATTATGAGCTTGGGCGATATAATAAGTTTTTTTATGAGGAGCCAGAGAGATGAGGGGAATATTTTTGATTTTAATTTGACTACCATTAAATGAAGCTTCTTGATTTTCTTTAATAACCTGTATACCGCTTTCATTTTGAATCTTCATTTCACCTGATAAAAGTGAAATATTTTGATTTTCAGAGTCTTTTGAAATTTGAAATTCAGCATTTTCTGCCGATAGCTGGAGCTTGTTTCCGCCCAGGTCAACTTTGAGATCGCGACGGGAACTGGCCAATTTTGCAAATACAATGCCTCGTTCCAAATTGAATTCTTCTTGATTATTCACTCCACTGACTTTGAAGAGAGTACTTTCGGCCAAGCTCAGAGTTGAGCCGTCATTGAGTTCGATTTCAGCAGAAGAGTCAGCATGGGTATAGATCATGTCATTTTCAGAGAGTTTGAAGCCAATATTGCTATCTAGCCAAGCAAGCCAATTATTTCTCTTTGTTTTAACCGTGTTCACTTGAGAAATAATCTCGGCTACTGAATGAGCGCTGTCTAATTGAATTTGATCAATGGGGCGATAAAGCTGATAGCCACTGAAAACCGCCAGTGCTGCCATTAAAAGGATAAGAATTTGATCAAAATATTTTGTCTGCAAAAAAAGCTCTATTACTCAGTAAAAAAGTTATAATAAACCATTGTATCATTGAGTCAGATTTCTCCAAGAGGAAGATGTTGATGGGAAAAGTCGGTTTTCCGTTAAAATTAAAATTTAGTTTAGTCATATTCGTTCTTCTTTTAAGTTCAGTTGGCTTCTATGTGTATTTTGCCATAGATATCTTCAGAAAAGATAAATCAGCAGATATTTATAATAATTCCCTAACTTCGGCGAACCATCTTTCTAATCAAGTGAACTCTTTTCTTATTCAGAATAAGAGAAATCTCTACGCAATCGCCAAATCAATTGAACTAGGTGCAGATCAAACTTTTCTTAAAACTTATTTCGCTCAAGAGCCTCAACTTTATGAATTAAAAATTTATAGTCGAGAAGGCAAAAATTGGAAGCTGATCCAAAATGTAGTCGATCAATCCTTTCTTGACCTTTATAAATTTGAAGATCAGAAAAGTAATACTGAAGACAATGAGGGGAGAGATCTCCAAGATCATTTTCAACTAAAGTTTGAAGATCGAAAGGGCTTAGTTCCAGGATGGGCCTTGTCTCTTATTTCAGAAAGTAAAAAGATAGGTGTTATTGCTAAAATCAAAACTGATTTTATGCGCCAAATGATTTCAACTTCTGCTCACGTATTCCAATCGAAAATTGTTGATACAAGCGGACTTCCATTGATTGAACTTCAAAACGCAGAAAAAGAAAATATTAATTCAGAAGGTATCACTAAAGTCATATCTGACGGTGCTCAGCAAACAGTAACTAAAATTGGGGACAACCTGATTGCTTTCGTTAAGCTTAAAGACTTTCCCCTCTATATATTAAGTAGCATTAGTGAAAGCAAAGCTTTTAGTGCAGCTAATGTTTTACAACAAAAATCACTCTACTTTGGCCTTTTGATTTTTTCAGTGGTGGTGATTGTAGCACTCTTATTTGCACGTGCTCTAACAAAAAATATTCAGCTTCTTACGAGTGCCACGGAGAAAGTGGCCCAAGGACAATTTGATACACAGCTCTCTATCCGATCGAACGATGAGATCGGAAAGCTCGCTCATTCCTTTGAATTCATGGGTAAAGAAATACTTCGATATATCGAGGAAATGAAAGAGAAATCTCGACTAGAAAATGAAGTCAAAGTGGCCCAGTTGGTTCAGCAAACTTACTTTCCAGAAGAGAGTGAAACTTTGGATAATGTCGAGACAACCTATCAATATGTCTCAGCCTCCGAATGCGGTGGCGATTGGTGGGGATACTTTAAACAAGGTGACTATTTTTATTTCATGATTTGCGATGCTACTGGACATGGAGTTCCCGCTGCCCTGCTTACTGCTACTGCAAGCAGTGCACTTGCAACGATGAAGAGAATGAATCAAGCTGATAACGAATTGATCTTGCCACACGAAATGTTAAACGTCTTTAATCAGGTTGTCGCAGAACTTGAAGGCGAAGTGAATTTGACAGCACTTGCAGGAGTTCTCCAATTGAGTTCGGGCAGGCTTATCTGTTCAAATGCTTCTCATCATCCACTTTGGGTTATTCGCAATAAAAAGACGGCCACATTCAAAGAAAGGATCGAACCTCTTCTCGGTGAAGTTGGATTGAGAATCGGACAGGACCGAAATGCAAAATATAATGATAGTGAACTTGTACTTAATGATGGCGATCAATTACTCCTATTAACAGATGGTTTATTGGAATTAGAAAACAATGAAGCTAAAGCTTTTGGGCAAAGAAGACTTATCAAAGAATTGGAAGCTTCAGACTCCTTAAGTATTGATTTGAAGTTAAAAACCCTTCTTCGGTCGGCAATGAATTTTGCAGACAATAAAAACAACGACGATATAACAATTTCAATTGTTAAATGGAATCAATCTCAAAGAGGTTTAGGTTCGCAGACATCAAAAGCCCAAGTCCTTTGCAGTAAAACACTTAAAAGTATAAATCTCATTCCAACTCCTGATAGTTCCTTCGAAGTTCATTTTGGGGACTTGCTTGACCAATCAAAATCTTATGCTTCGGTCATTATGGCCGCGGAAGAGGTGACAGCATATCCTCAGCTGGTAAGCGCTAAAGCAGTTGTCTGCTCGACCCAGGAAAATCTTGAAAATATAAAATTGCTCAGCGAGCATGAGATCTATCACTTGATTGGTGAGAATAGTCCTTTTTTGCAAGAGGAATTAGAACTTTCTGTTTTAGGTAGCAAAGGCGACTTGATTGATCTCATGAGGTCCAAGAGCACTATTTCATCACTTGATATTAATTCAGGAGATGAGAAATCGGCGAAAATTGAAAACTTTCTTAAACAACATGACTTTAGCGAATATTTTGATTCACCAGCAAACTATCTTCATTTTATGGCATTGGAACTGGTGAATAACATTATTATGCACGGGGAGAGCTCAAGTGTTGTTTTGTCTTTTATTAAGAATAAAAACTACGTGGCGATTCAAGTAAAAGATCAATTAGGCTTACTCGAGAGGAAAAAAATTATCGATTCAATATATAGAGGCTATAAAGACCAGGCACCGAAGGAATCAGGAAGAGGGGCAGGCTTGGGGCTTTATTTAACCTACAGTCAAACAAATCAATTTTGGATTCAAAGAACTCCCAATGTGAGTACTGAAATTGTGTGTCTAATTGAATCAAATAAAAGGTATAAAAAATATAAGGAAAGAATCACATCTTTCCATTTCATAGAGAGAGGTAATGCGTGAGTGATAAGCTTGAAGTCGGTATCAATATCGTTAGTGACCAAACAACAGTCCAATTGACTGGTGTTATTGACGAAGATGCAGATTTTGCAAATATTAAAAATTTAGAGTCTGCTAAAATTGTTTTTGATTTTCAAAAAGTTTCCATGATTAATTCCTGTGGCATTCGAGAATGGATTCAGTATTTGGTAGGGTTGGGAACAAACTCTCAAATTATTTATGTCAATTGTCCCCAGATTATTATTGAACAAATCAACATGGTTCAAGGATTTATTCCTAAGGGGGCTAAGGTTGAAAGCTTTTACGCTCCTTATTTTTGCGAGGATTGCGATAAAGAAGTCAAAGTGAAAATCAATTCAGCAGACATACAATCTTTTAAGGCTCCGAAATGCAATTGTAGTGATTGTGGATCTGAAATGGAATTTGATGCAATTGAAGCTCAATATTTTAACTTTTTAAAGCAAGGCTAAGTCATGACTACACAAAATTATAATATCTTTGATGATATGAACTTATCCATCGTCATCATCGATGAAAAACAAAGGATACATTATTTTAATAGTGCATTCTTAACCTTATTTAAACTTACTCCTCGTCTTGTTAACAAGGCTGGCAGCTTGGCAGAACTTCTGAGCCCCTTAGAGAGTATTTTAAATGAATTGATTACGAAATCTTTCTCGACTAAGACTACTGCACTCGGAGCGGAGTCTTCTTTTGTTTTTAATGGAAATGCATTAACCGTTATTCCCAGAGTTTCTTTTGTTGATTCAAATTTGATCATTTCGTTTAACGACATGAGTGTTGAGAAAAAATTGTATGATAAGTATCGTGAAAAACTTGAAGAATTGAAAACTTCTCACGAACAAATTGTGCAAGCTGACAAACTGAAGACCATTGGTGAAATGTCTGCCAATATTTCTCATGAAATCAATAATCCATTAACAGTAGCATCTGGCAATGTTGAGATTATCGAATTTACAATGGAGGAAGATGACCTCAATTCTCAAAGAGAAAACTTAAAAGAAGCTTTAAATAATATTAGAGAATCGCACGAAAGAATTAATCAAATTGTAGCGGGAATGAAAGAGTTTCTTCATAAAAGCGAAGATCGTAAAGAGTATTGTAGTGTTAAAGATTTGGTTGATAGATGCCATCATATGGTTAAATCACATTTTGAAGACAATGAAGTAACATTAAAAATTAAAATCCAAGACAATAATCAACTTATTCTCGTTAATAAAATCAAAGTCGAGCAAGTTATAATTAACTTGTTACAGAACGCAGTAGATGCGCTCAGTGATGCCAATACTAAAAATCCTACTGTTCAACTGGAAGTTTCTTGTGGCAACGATGGCAGCGAAGTTTACTTTGACGTGACAGACAATGGGCCAGGCATTAAGCCAGAAAATCGAGAGAGAATTTTTCAAGCTTTCTTTACTACCAAAGAAGTAGGTAAGGGAACAGGACTTGGACTAAGTATTTCCTCTCGAATCATCGCAGCTCATCAAGGACGATTGTCTTTACTAGACTCAGCCTCTGGTGCGCATTTCAGAATTGAGCTTCCTTCAATAGAAGTCAGTAGCTTTGTCGATAATACTTCTCATTTTCTAAGTCATGAAAATCAATCTATTCCAAGAGTCCTCATCGTTGACAATGAGCCAAATATTCTGAATCTTTGCCAAAAATTTTGTGAGGATCAAGACCTGCTTTTAATAGGGTCAACTAGTGGTGAAGCAGCTTTGAAGATGCTTCAACAAACAAAGATTGATGTTGTGATAACTGACTATCAGATGCCCGGGATGAATGGTTCCGAACTGGCGGAAGCTATCTTTAATAATAAAAAGAATTGTCCTGTCATCTATATGAGTGGTGCAAATGTTTTGGACTATTACAACCGAGATAAAGAGCGATTTAATGTAAAGGCGGCTATTTTAAAACCTTTTTCGAGTGAGGTTTTTATGTCGACTATTCGTGGAGTCTTGGCGAATAAATGAGCTTCGATAGTCGTCCCTATTCAGTTCTCGTAGTTGATGATGACAAAAAAATTTGTGATCTCATTAAAGCTTTTTTAAAAGTTGGCACAGAAGATTTGCAAACTGTAGTTGCCAATGATGCCACTCAAGCGCTTTTTAAATTAGAGAATCAAGAGTTTCATGTTTTGATTCTTGATCAAAATTTACCTGGAAAATCAGGAGTTGAGTTTGTTCGACAATTAAGAAAAATGTTAAAACACTCTTCTATAAGAGTAGTTTTGATGTCAGCAATCCTCTCTAAGGAAGATGTTCAAAGCGCTCTACAGGTAGGAATCGATGACATTTTAGTAAAACCTTTCACCTTTGCCCAGATGATGGCAAAGATTCGGCCTTTATTAAAAAAGCCAACGCAGACTTTGATCTAGTCCACATTGATTCAAATAATTATTCTTATAGACAAGGGGAGAGCGAGATAATCGAAATAGGAGTAGTTCAACTCTGCTTGCATCACATTCATCTTCTAATCCAATCAAATGAGCAGATTCATGAATAAGGGTTTGCGCTAATTTTTCGATGCTACCAATCAGTGATAAGTGACATAGATTAATGGTATTTGGATCTTTATACATCTCAACATAGGCCAAAGTCATTGGAGCACAAGAAGTAAAATCGTAGCCATAGTCTGGAGTATTGAAACGTACTGAGCCGATCTTCAGGTAAACTCTTTGTATCAATTCATGATTGTCGGAGTAGGAATTCAACATCGCGCGATAGGCAATTTGTTGAGCAATAGTACGGGCCTTTTCCATGTGCAAAGAACTCATTCGCATTTCAGCAAACAAGCTCGAACTTAAAAAGCAAAGCAACAGAGAAATCAATTTCATAAGGCCAATAGGTATAAGGGTTTTAATCAAAATCGACAATTTTTACACAGTGCGCAACAATCTCGCCAATAACTGTGAATGTTAATTCGCTGAAATTTCGAAGGAGGCTCTAGGTATTTTCTTTACGTAAACCCTTTTTACTTGATGACTTGTGTCCGATATGAAAGTTTAATAATTCAAATTATTTGGCAATCATGAAAAGAGGGGTTTTATCATGAAAAGCTTTTTCATAATGCTCGTGAGCATCGTCACTTTGTCTGCTCAAGCGGGCGACTTTGAAATTTGGCTCAACAAGCAGTATCAAATTTCAGTTACAAAATTAAAGGCCAATATTAATAGAGCGGATACTTTGCCGGGAACCGTTGTCGCTTCTCCTTCAAAGTCTAATCCAAATTATTACTACCATTGGGTTAGAGATGCATCTTTAGTGATGCTCACAATTGAGAGAATGTTCGATCGCTCAACTCTTGTTGCTGATCGTGACGATCTTTTAAAATTGATTATTGATTATGCAGACCTCACTCGTCTTCATCAATCGCAAGAAATGCAAGCTCCTGGTCGCTTAGGTGAAGTAAAGTTCAATGTTGATGGAACTCCCTTTGTTGGCCCATGGGGACGTCCACAAAATGATGGCCCAGCTTTAAGAGCTTTAACTTTTATTAAGCTTGCCAATCATTTTCTTCAAAATGGTCACGAAGCCTATGTCAGAGAAGTTCTTTATGACGGTCAACAGCCAAGTGCTTCTGTTATTAAAAGAGATTTAGAATACGTTTCACATAACTGGAAAAACCATGATTTCGATCTTTGGGAAGAGGTTATGGGTCACCATTTCTTTACTCGTTTAGCTCAGAGACGTGCACTTCTTGAGGGTGCTGAGCTTGCTCGTAAGCTTGGTGATAATGGTGCAGCTTCATGGTACGAGCTCCAAGCTCGTGCTCTTGAAACAGCTCTTCAGTTTCATTGGAGTGAGTCTGAAGCTATGTTCAAATCAACTCTTAACAGGGTTGGTGGTATCGATTACAAGTCTGGAATGGATTCTTCGATTTTTCTCGGTTTGATCAACACAGAAAGAGCTAATGACTCATTTATGAGCGTTCTTGATGACCGCTTCATGCTTACCGCTCAAAAGATGAATGATAGCTTTGCAAATATCTACAGAGTGAACCAAAATTTTAACAATGTTGGAGCAGCAATTGGTAGATATCCTGAAGATCAATATGATGGATATGGAACTGGCAAAGGCGGAAATCCATGGTTCTTAACGACTGCAGCTTTTGCGAGTTACCACTATAAAATGGCAAGAACACTGACAAATGCTCAGACGATTAAAATTACCGATAGAAATCGCGATTTCTTAGGTACAGTTTTAACGACTCAGGCAGTTGACCAAGAACTTGTTTCTGGAAAGGTTCTTACGAAGAATGATGCTCAATTCAAAGCTCTAGTAAAAGGTCTCGTTGAGAGAGGAGATCAGTACATGGCAAGAATTAGAATCCACCTTCCTAAGGATGGTTCGATGTCAGAGCAAATGAACCGTGACCATGGATATATGCAAGGTGCTGAACACCTTACTTGGAGCTACTCAAGCTTTATTAATGCATACTTGAACCGTCTCGAAGCGGTTGAAGCGATTGGAAACTAGTCAAATATCAATAATCTCGATATAAAAGAGCCGCCCTAATGGGGCGGCTTTTTTATGGAAAAAACTTTTGATCGCATTCACATCGAAATCACGAATATTTGTAATGTTCAGTGCTCCTTTTGTCCGGAAGTCGTGCGTCCCAAGAACAATATGAACATTCATCAGTTTGAAGAGTGCGTGAAGCAAGCTGCACCTCTGACTAAGCAAATCTGTTTGCATCTTATGGGTGAACCTCTGGTGCATAAAGACCTTGAAGCTTTCTTTCAAATCGCTGAGAAATATGACATTCCTGTTAACTTAACCACCAACGGATTATTGCTTAAGCAAAAAGAAGAGATTTTGTTTCAAGCCAAAAGCTTGCGGCAAATCAATATTTCTATCCAAAGTTTTCACGATAACTTTCCAGAGAAGTCCTTGGAGGATTATCTTCAATATATTTGCCAATTTATTATTCAACTTAGCTTAAGAAGGCCTGAAGTTTACCTCAATCTACGGTTGTGGAATCAAGGGGCTGATGCTGAGATCGAAAATGAAGCGGTCTTTAAATTTCTTGAAGATTTTTTTAAGATAACTATTAATCGAAAAGTTGAAGTCGCTCTCACCAAGAGTAAAAAATTATTTGATAAAGTTTATCTTCATTTTGATTCTCGCTTTGATTGGCCATCATTTGATCTCCCTTACCAAGGTGACAAAGGAACGTGTCAAGGATTACGCAATCACTTTGGAATTCTTTCTGATGGGACAGTTGTCCCTTGCTGTCTCGACAAAGAAGCAAACATTAACTTAGGAAACTTGTTTGAAACGCCCCTTAACACGATTTTAGCATCAGAACGAGCCGTCAAAATGAAAGAAGGCTTTGAGAGGGGAGAACTCTGTGAAAAGCTCTGCCAACATTGTCCCTACATTAGAAGGTTTGATAAAAAGCTTAAAGGACTAACAAAGTGAAATCTCTATTTGTCGTACTTTTTTTTATTATCACCAATACTTCATATGGTGATATTTGCTCCCCTGATCCTGCTCCACGATTTTCAAAATACTCAAAGCCCCAAGAGAATAAACCAATTACTTCAATATTTATTGATTCGAGCCAGACCCGAGGTATGACCTTTAAAACAAGCTCCGAAAATGGTCCTTACGGCTCTTATATTACTCGGAATTTAGATTATCCTAGGTATGAAAAGGTTTTCGAACAGTTAAAAAAAGATTACCCCCAACTTAAAAATCGCGGAGAAGCACATATAACTGTTCTTACTCCCGTCGAGTATTATTGCAATTTCAAACCTGCTGGGACAACTATTAAGCAATTAGAAGAAATGATTGGCCCTTTCATTAACGAGAATGGTTTTAAAGTTAATTTTTCAATTAAATCGATCGGAAGTCATCAGGTTGATGAAAAAGAGACTTTTTTTATTATTGTTGATTCACTGGACTTGATTAAACTTAGAAAAAAATGGGCAACCTTACCTAACAATGGCTTTAAGCCTGAACTTTTTTACCCCCATATTACTATTGGTTTTACTGATCAAGATCTTCACAGCTCCCAAGGAGTTATAAAAGATGAACTTCACGCGAAAGACTATCGCTATCAATTAAATATCAATCCATAGGAAGAGCAGATGAAAGTTCTCATATCTGGTTTTGAGCCTTTCGATGGAATGCAGTTCAATCCATCTCAAGCGCTTATGAGTTCATTAAAAAGTGAAGAATTTAGTTTTGAATTGGAAACAATAGTTCTTCCTGTTAGTTTTAATTCTTGCTTTGAAATATTGAAGCTAAAAATGAATGAATTTAAACCTGATATTATTATTGGAACGGGATTGGCCTCTTCTCGTCGAGAAATTACCATTGAACGAATTGCTATCAATACGATTGAAGCAAGAATCGCAGATAACGACGGAAATCAACCAGTTCAGAATTATATTTTGGAAGAATCTTCAGATGGTCTTTTTTCTCAATTGCCAATTCATGCAATGGTGTTGAATGGATTAAAAGATAATTTACCGGTAGCTATCTCTAATACGGCCGGTACTTACGTTTGCAATTATCTTATGTATATGATTGTAAACTATGCCAAAAACTATAATCTCAAAGGTGGGTTTATTCATCTACCTCCTTCGAAAGAGATTAATCAAGATGGTTTAGAAATGACCCTTATCACTAAAGCAGTAGCCAAAATGCTCAAGGCCATTGAAGGCCCTGAGCTTACAAATGTTCAATTAGGTAGAGAAGACTAGAAGTGAAAAGGAACAGAAACTGAAAGCAAAATGGAGTTAGCATCTATTGCAGAAGCTCCTCCTGCTGGATATTTTGTCGTAACTCCAGAAGATTTGTCTTTGTATTCGTCATAACTATTTGCTCTGTATTCTAAGTTAATTGCTAGCATCGGCAGCCCAGTAAAGCCAACACCCACTCCATAGCCACTACCATTGAGTTCATCGCCCGTGGAATCACTAACAGAAGTATCTCGATCTTTGTCATAACTAATTTGTGAAGCAAAATAATAACTGCCCCAGACCCTGAAAAGAGGAAGTTCAAATCCGACAAAGGCTCCTAAATTATGAGACTTATAATCGACTGTTCCCTTAGACTTCGTGGGCTTTTCTGTATCAATATCAAAAGTGGTTGGCGTAAAGTTGCCATCCATACCAATAGACAGTCCCATCATCTCCCAACCTGCACGTCCACCGAATTCAATATAGTTCATACTGCTTTCGATCTTGGTACCGTTACTGGTTTGTTCAGTTCCGGCTGAGACTGCATAGCCGAGATAGGGTTCAAGATGAACTCCGGCATAACTGGTTTGAGTGAGAAGAATAAGTAAGCTGATAATGAAAAGATTTTTCATACATGACCTCCTGTCATAACTTTTTTGTGAAATTGATTTTCCGTGGTGAGAGTGAGACTTGAAGTTGTCTCATAAACATGGTGAGCGAGAATTAGAATTTGCGAAAGAGAACTAAGTAAAAAATGTCTGGTGTCTAATCCTTAGACAGATTAGGGAAAGAGCTCGATGGGGGTGCCTTCTCTCACTAATCCAAAGATTTCATCTATTTCGGCATTCGTTACAGCAACGCAACCTTGAGTCCAGTCAAAGTTATTTAAGAAGCTATAGACAAGTTCACGTGCTTCTTCTTCTGTGTAATTCCAAAAGAGATAGCGCCACTTCCCAATACTATTGGGCATACCATGAATATAAATAGCACCACCAGGCTCAACTCCGAGCTCTCGGGCGCGCTGCTTGTCTGCTTCATTTGGATATGAAATAAGTAAGCCTTTATGATATTGGGACTGCTCATTTTTCCAACTGATTTTATATGAGCCCTCAGGCGTTTTTCCATCTCCCTCTTGCTCTTTATGACCAATGGGAACAGAGCCTAAATGTACATCAAAGCTTTTAATCACTTCACCTTTAGAGATGAGATCAAGACGTCTTGCTGATTTATAAACTTCTACTTTGTCTATTCGAGCATAGAGCGAGGTCGAGATCGTTAATAGAAAAATAATAATGAAGTTTTTCATAGCGTGAAAGTAAGTTTTGAAGCCATTATTTGCAAGAGTCCCTGTAATATTAACATTTACTTATGTCATTGATTTTAAACCCAAACCACGTAGGCAAAACTGAGTGACAAGTTTCGCAATTTCTTTCGTTTCCAACTTGAGCTGACCTTCGAGGTAATAATGAAACACTTGGAGGACAGAGCCTAATACACACATGGCCGAAACTCTTGGATCTCCTCTCTCCAGAATTCCCATATGCATTCCCAAGGCATAAGTATTTTCAGCTTGCTCAACAATACTAAGATAGTACTGATTCAATTGCTGATCAATTTCTTGGCCAACAGATCTACCTTCTTTAAAGAGAAATCGAGCTAACTCTTGATTCTTCTCAAGTGTTGAAACGATTTTAAGGGCTTCTTTATGGAAGAGTTCTTCGAGATTGCTCTCTTCTGGCATTTCCATATGAACCCAATCAAAAGTCTCTCTAAGCTCGAGCGCTAAGCTTTGAAGAGCGTCTAGAACCAATTGCTCTTTATTTTGAAAATAGAGATAAAAAGTTCCTTTTCCTATTTCGGCCTTATGGATAATGTCTTCAATTCGAGTTTGATGAAAGCCTTTTTCAAGAAAGAGTGAAATCGCCGATTGGGTCAAAAGAGGCTTATGATCTGACCTTGGCCGGCCTATTTTCTTCTTAACTATATGATTCTTCATAATTATAGCCTATTGCAATACTGACCAGTCAGTATTATAACTATTGTAGTTCCAGATCATCTGGAGTTCAAGGATAAAAGAGATGAATGAAAAACTAGCTTTCGCTCAAAAGACTCGAGGATTAACTAACGATGAGTATCGCGATATTTATAGACTCGAAAAGCTCCCTAGCAGCTACCGCCATTGGTTGCATCTTGGTTTCAATTTGGGTTCCTTAGGCATAGTTTTTTTAGGTAATCTTGTTCTGATTAAAAAATTTCAATTATCGCTCATTGCTCTCTTTGTTTTAGTTATGCTTATAGGTAACTTTGCCGTTTATTGTATTCATCGCTTTCCACTACATCGTAGAATGAAGTTCTGGACCTTTCCTTTCGATTCTCACACCGTTGAGCATCATCGTTTTTTTACCAGTGACCACATCACCTTTAAAAATAGTAAAGATTATTACGCCATCTTTTTTCCAAGTTTTGTCGTGGCCATCTTTGTCTTTGCAATTTTTCCTCTTTTCTTTTATGGAAGTTCGTTCTTCTTAACAATCGACCAAGCTCACTTTTTTACATCAATGAGTGCTGGCTACTTTTTACTTTACGAATTTGTTCATTGGGCGAGCCATTTGCAAGAGGATCATTTTCTCATGAAACTTAATTGGTTGAAAATGATGCGTGAGCATCATCGCGTCCATCATAACCCAAAGCTCATGGGGAAATATAATTTTACGATCGTGTATCCATTAATGGATATTCTCATGGGGACAAAATATAAAGGAATCCTTCCAGCGGATTTGGCCGAAGATCACGCTCAAAACGTTGAACAGAATTTTAGATCTCTTATTGAAACTGAATCGCTTCTACATAAAAAGTCATAAAGCCATATTCATACTGTGGCTCAGATCGTGAATAAACGCATGCGTAGCGCCCTTTCCCCGCAGAGTTGAGTGCATTTTGAATGTCTTGCGAATAATTTTCAGGGTAAAGCTTTAAAGGCAAGTAATTGCCATACATGAAATTTCCAGAATAATTCTGAGAAATAATAGTTCCGCAAAAATGATAATTAAACTGTTGAGTTGATAGAGTATTTGTTCCAGAAACAGCGTTGTCGGAATCATTTTTCTTATTGTCCTTTCCACAAGAGGAGAGAACAATAAGAGGTAGAATAATAAAAGCCAATATAGTCTTTTTCATGAGACGCATTCTAATGCGTCCTTAATTATTCACAAGTTGATATATAATTATTACACAGCTGAGAACAGCTAAGAGGCTTTGTTTCCATGCTTTTTGGCCCAAGCAAACTCAATTTTTTCTCTTAATATGTCATCATCAATGGGTTTGAAGAAGTAATTATCAACTCCCGCTTCAAAAGCTTCAATAACGAGGTGAGAATTCTCATCAGTAGTCATCATAATAATAGGTATATTAACAAGTGAAGATGTACTTCTTATTTTTCTTGTAAGCTCAATCCCATTTCCATCAGGTAAGTGAAGATCGGTAATGATCACATCTATTTTCATTTTATGTTTATAAACTTCTTTTATCTTTTCGATGGCACTATTCATATTCTTTGCAGCAAAAATATTGCCTTCAAAACCTAGTTTCTTTAACGATTGAAGGATAAAAGAATGGGTGAAAGTCATATCATCAACAACGAGAAAATTAATGTTTTTTGGTGTTTTCATTTATGGCTTCTTTAATAAGCAGGTTGAAAGTTTGGTTTTAAGTTCTTCAAACTCCCAAGGCTTCACAATATATTCAGTCGCGCCTGCCGTTATGGCCGTTAAGATATTTTCAACTTCATCCATCGTTGTACACATTAAAAAAGGAGTCTTTGCATAATTCTTCTTTTGGCGAACATGCTTGAGAACATCCATCCCTGTTCCATCGGGTAAATTCCAGTCTGAAATGATGAAGTCATAGTCTTGTGTATCAATCAATCCAATTCCTTTTTTGATGGACATGGCGTAGTTGATTGAACCTTTGATCTGAAGTTTTTTTAGATCATTAACCATTTGCTTAATGAAATTTTCCATATCTTCAACAATTAAAATTTTAAGTTCTAAATCTGAAAATTTACTCATTCAATGACTTCTGTTTCGCTTGATAGTTCTCTGGTCGTTTGTGGTTGACCAGTTAATTGCTCTAGGGGTTGATAGAAAATAGTAAAACCTGCAAAAATCAAGTTAGGATCTCTGATCATTGGCTTATTATTTTCCCAAAGCTTTTTCCAATACTTTTTCTCTCCGTCATATACTTTAGTCGAAATAACTCCCAACGTGTCGCCTCGAACGATGAGATAAGGATTCCCTTCGGGTTGCCAGCTAAACTCTTCATCTGCAGGTACATACTTTAGCTGCATTCCTGGCGTTAAATTATTTTCGTTAATAAGCTGTTCTTCATTCCAGGAATAGAGTTTTTTCCAATCAGACAAAACACCAAAGAGTTTAAAAGAAATCATCATTAGCGTTTCATTTCGTTGGACAGTATAGGTTTTAAAATTATTTGAAATGGTTTCAATTACTTCGGCTTGTTTCTGTTCTTTGAATTCTTCAATTTTTTCACCATCATCATAAACAGTGTGAGCATTGAATTGATCGTATTCCTTAAGCTCATGATCAAATTGATTTTGAACATCATCTTCAAGTACGATCACTTCGCCGTCTGTTTCTGGGTCTTTCGCAACCGACGTACGCTTGGAAGTACAAGAGGTTGTAAGCATGGCAAATGCCGTAGTCATAATGAGCAATTTCGATAGTTTATGTTTCATAATCTTCTTTTCGGAAGAATGTTAAATAAACTTGAGTGGAAAGCTCGGATTAAAAGAGAATGTAGCCGAAACCTACGCCTAATCTAAGAGTTGAGAGCTTAGATGGCCCATCCATTGAGTGATACTTGAAAAGAGTATGTAGGTAGAGTTTCTTTGAAAACTTTTTATTAACATACCAAAGAAACTTGAAACCATCATAGGCTCCCTCGGAAGTAACACCCTGGGCATTTTCAGCTATTGAAGTGGTTAAGCTTTTAGAAATTGAAATCTTGGTAAAGTAGGGACTCCCAAAAACATGAACCAGCTTGGAAATTCCAACTGTGGCATAGAGTACTGTGTTTTCATCAAGTAGAATTTTTCTTTGTCTCTGAATTCCTCCCATATTAAAGGTGGAGAATTTTTCAAAGTCGAGACCGAAGTAACCGGTGAAATTTTGGTTTTTAAATCGATACTCATTGTAAAAGGTAGCACCAATTTCTGGAGGAACGGAAACATTAGATGAATCGAGATTGTTAGATGTGGCCAGCAGGTAGGAGAAGTAAGCGCTCCAAGCAAAGGACCAATCACTCTTCTTCGGATAGAATGAAAATGAAGCTCCAAGCGTCGCTGGACTATTCTGAAGAAACTTAACTTCGGCATAGCGAGGATTATCCTGTGTAAATTGACCATAGGAGGCCATGTAAAAGAGGGAAGCTTTTAATCCTTCAGGTAAGCCTTTAGAGTTTTCTGTTTCTTGCTGTTCCTCTTTTTTCTTTTGAACTTCAGCTAAACCTTTTTTTAGTTTTTGAACGTAATCTTTATATTTCGAAAGATCCATAAACTCTGCAGCGATATAAAGATTGACCTTGGTACCAGATTCCAATTTGCTCCAATTACCAACATGGGGATTACCCTTAATGGTTTTTTGAGTCATGGGAGTTTTGAGAGTGATAACGCTGTCTGGAAAGACAAAGCGCTTGAAAATTTTTGCCAATGTATCATTGGACTCAACTATGTATTTAACTTTATAGTATTTCGCGCCAGCGGCAAAAGCCGTCGAATAAAACAAGCATAGGAGTATTATAAATTTCTTCACTATTTCACCAATGGTGAAATAGGAAAAATCAATTCACCCACATCAGAATATTGACTCATACGTCCCCATTTATCTTCAATCTTCACTTTATAATAATATAACCCTGAGCGATTGCTAACCCAATAAGCTTCAGTGTTATCGAATGATTTTTTAAACACCAGTTTTTGTAGCTCTTTGTCTGCAAAAACTTCGATCCAATACTTTTTAGCAAAAGGATAGGGATTAAATTTTATGACATAGCTAGCTGTGCCTTTTATATCTCGATAATAAATAATTTGCCGAGGAATAATTTTAGGTATTGTTAAAGGCTTAGGGAGAACTGCTTCAAGCGCAATAGGTGCTGTTTTTGTTAAATATTGAGGAGAATCTGTTTTTGGGGATAACCTCCAAAAATATTTTCCAAGCTTTGGTATTTCGACTAATTCTTTGTTCAAATCAGTTTCTTTATTTATCAATAATTCTTTAAAGTCTGCTGTCTCAGAAACTTGTAAAATAGAACGATCAGCTCCTTCTACTTTATTCCATGAAAGCAGGACTTTCTTTTTATCATCACTAATAATTTGATTTTTTTGATAATCCTTTGCGACCCTAGCAACAGGTCCAGATACGACAATCTTGGCCACGCTAGAAACAATTGGTTTGGCACTTTCAGTTCTGGCACGAGCATAGTAAATGCCAGGTTTTTCCATGGCGATCTCTTTTTTACCAATAGGAGAACTTTCTTTTTTAATGATTTGAGTAAATTCTGGATTAGGACTTACTTCAAAGACAACGGGATCACTATTAAGATGATTTTTAACAGTAAATTGCGCGTTTTCGGTCTTCTTTACGTTTTGAAACAGTTGATTCTCTGGTATGACGAGGCCAGCAACGAGGTTCACATTGACTAGCTGCTTAGCGCTTTTATAAACATGATTATTGCTAACTATAGCAACTTCAAAACTGTGCTCACCTTTTTCTTCCAAAGGGTATGAGTAGTGATTTCCTCGAACTTGCCGAATGACTGTTTGGGTTGGCGTTTTGATTCTTAATTTGTAAATAATATCTTCTCGACCTTTCCAACTCAGTTCAATTTTTTCGCCCTTATAATATTCAGATTTAGAACTTAGTTGATTTATGCTGGGGCTTTCATAAGAAGTAACCGTAAAAGAGGTTTTACCAATTTCCCTACCTTCGCTATTTTTAATTTGAGTAAAATAACGACCGGGCTCGAACATTGGCAGGCTCAAGCTTTGTTGTTGCTGAACTTTATATTGGCCCACCTCTACTCCGTTTGAGTTATAAACGTAAATTGTTCCACTTTGTGGACTTTTGAATTCAATGGGAATGTCTTTATCGGTGGAGGGATTAATAATTTTTCCAATGGTAGGACTATCGATGACATTAAAAGTTGAATTTTGTTTGGGGATTTGTTGATTTGTCATCAAGCCGAAAGGAGATGTCTCTATTCTAGAACCTTCCTTAATTTCAATCTTTTCATTTTCATTATTAGAAAGAAGCACTTTTTTAATTGATTTTGCTTTTTGTTTTACTTCGATTGAGCCCTTTATGATGTTGATATTGAAATTATCCCTAAAAAGGTCAATCTTAATTAAAGTTTGAGGTCCAATAATCAGTTCCGGGCCACTATCAAAAGAGACGAGAACAGTTGATCGATCATCCGTTAGAATTTGATCACCTTGGTAGAGAATGTCGCCTTGATTGGTTTCTATCCAGTTGAGAGTTCCTGGAATTTTTCGATTTGAATCGAACTCGAGTTGGCTGATTTTCGCTATCGGGTTCAAGTTTCTGAGAAGAAGAGTCTGAGAATTACTTTGCTTATATAAATATGCTCCAAAGCAGATGAGTGAAACGCTCAGGATAAGTGTGATCCAATCAACGAGGACAAAACTTCTAGCCTGTTGAAATTCTTCATAATCATTATAATTAGCATTAAGCATATAAATAAGTTTACAGATACTTAAGGCAATAGACTATTAGCGCAAATTTTGCAGGGGATAGTGGTAGTTTGAAAGGTTTTGGAATTAAGATAAAAATCTTAGCAGGTTTGTCAGCCTTGCTCATTATTGCTGTTTCCAGCAATCTTTTTTTTACAAATGCCCTATTAACTTCAGACAAAAAGGCTTACATCTTTGAAAATATTTTAACGAGTACAGAAGGCCTTAAAAAAACGATACAAGATCAGATTCAAGAATCATTTATACAAATTGAATCCTATGTTCTCCTTTCTCAGCAATCGGGTAAGGCGTGGATCGAACTCTTCGAGAAACAAAACAATATTGCTGCCTTTAGCTTTAAGCTTGATGAATCTTCAGTGAGAAAAACATTTCATAAGACTCTTTTTGCCAATAAGCCTGAAGGCTTCGCTCTAAAAGTGAGTAAGCTCATCGAAGAAGTTTCTGAGACTGATGAAGAGGGGATTTCAGTTCGAAAAATACCTGAAGAAAATTTACTTTTAGCACAGTTTCGGCAAGGAAATAAAAATCTAAGTTTGATTCTTGTTATGGATACGCTTTTGAATAGAATTTCAAATGATCTTGTTTTTAGTTATATAATCGCAACGGATGCAGGTGAGATTCTTTGGCAAACGGGAGAGGAGAAAACGAACAAGCTAATCCTGTCGAGAAATACAGGCAATAAGAATGACCTAACTCAAGAGATTAAATTCGGAGATGAAGGTTTCTTAGTTTCATCTGTTCACTTACCCATTTCTTCGATGAAAATAATCAGCTTTATTTCAACTAAAAAAGCTTATTCTATTGTTTCTGCCCTCAATTTTAAAACAATGGCTTTTGGTTTGATCTTAATTGGGGCAGCGTTGGTTGCTGGTCTCTTTTTTAGTATCCGTCTCACTAAGCCAATTCGATCTCTAATGGAAAATGCTCAATTTATTGCCGATGGAAATTTTGAACATAAAGTTGAGATAAAAACCAAAGATGAACTTTTTGTACTCGGTGAAAAATTCAATTTCATGTCCGAAAAAATCTTTAATCTTTTGAAGGAAAAAGAAGTCATTATTGATGAGCTCAGAGATGCGAATGTCAAAATTGAAGATTATAGCAAGAATCTCGAAAAAATGGTTGAGGAGCGAACAGCAGAATTGAAGTCGGCCAACGATTTTATTCAAGCTATGATCGATAGTTTGGATCAAGGACTTTTTGTTTTTGATAAAGATTTAAAGTGTTCATCTATTTATACGAAGGCTTGTGAAAATCTTTTTAACCGATCACCTGCAAATAGTGATTATATGTCTGTTCTGCAATTGGATGAAGATCAACGAGTCAAAATTGAGAAGTGGGCAGATATTCTATTTAGTGAAATGATTCCTTTTGAATCTGCTTCAATGCTTGGTCCAAAAGAAAAAGTCTTTGGGAAAAATGTTACAGACGATGACTACAAGATGCTGAAGCTACACTATCATCCAATGAGAGACGATGAGCAAAAAATTAGCAATGTCGTGGTTGTCGCTACTGATAAAACGGCAGAGATGCGTGCAATTGAAGAGAATAAAAAGAAAGAACGTTATGTTGAAATGATTTTTAAAATACTAGGAAGTAAGAAGCAATTTATTTCTTTTACTCAAGAAGTAGAGGATTTCATTCTTAGTCTCGATGATATCTTGCAATCAAGTCCACCTCGACTGGATGAGGCCATGCTCGTTTATCACTCTCTAAATGGTGGATTTGGCATGTACGGTGTGGATTTCATGGTCGAATTAGCTCGAGAATGTGAGCAGTTTGTCGTCGATTTAAAGAAAGACTTTGTAGAGAGCGACTCTGTTAAAGAGAAATTACTTCTTGATCGAGATCGTTTAAAAGAAGCTTATAGTCAATTTAAGCAAGAGATTTTTACAGCTTTAAGTATTCACTCAGACCAAGTCGAAATTGATCAAGCTTTGCTTATGTACGTTAATGATCTCGTTCAAGAATCAAATGAGCGAGAACTAAAATATATCTTCAGTGAAAAAATAATGAAAGTTCCTGTTGAAGAACTATTAACTCCTTACAAAGAGTTGTTAAGCAGCTTGGCGATAAAACTTGATAAAGAGTTTTCACCTCTTAAAATTATTAATGGAGAAACTCGAGTTGATCCAGATAAATTTCAAGAATTTTTCGCTATGCTGGTTCACTTGTTTAGAAACTGTGCTGATCATGGGATCGAGCCACCTAGTACAAGAGATGAATTAGGAAAAAATCCATCCGGTACAATTGCGGTTCAAGCAATGCTTGATGAAGAAGGACGAAAATTAAAACTGATCATTGAAGATGATGGTGCAGGAATTAATCCTGAAAGGATTCGTAAAAAACTCTTTGAAAACAATCCTGAAAATGAAGCCGCATTCAGTGAAAGTGATCAGGAGATTATTTATCATATTTTTGATCAAGACTTTAGTACAGCTGAACAAGTCACCTCAATTTCTGGCCGTGGCGTTGGCATGAGTGCAATAAAAGATCTCGTTGAAAAGATGGGGGGACAACTCCATATTGAATCTCAAGTTGGAGTAGGTTCTAAGTTTATATTCGAACTACCTACTTAAGCTTATTAAAAACTTCGGTAATTTTTTGTTCAATGGTATTGGGAGTAAATGGTTTTAAAACGTAATTGTTTGCACCGGCGGCGATTGCATCGAGAATAATATGACTCTCATTCTCAGAACTCACCATGATAACGGGAATACTTTTGTAAACATCAAGTGTTCTTAAAAGTTTTACAAACTCGATACCATTACAATTGGGCATATTGATATCTGAGAAAATAAGTCCAAAGGGTTCTTCGACATTTTGCTTGAGTTTATTCCAACCGTCCTGGCCATCGGCCGACTGTTGAATTTTAGAAAAACCGAGCTTCCTCAAAGCCGATTGCATGGCCTCTCGGATGGTGGCCATATCGTCGAGCACGAGAATTTTTCGTTTTGTTATTTTATCGTCTAGCATTTCACGTCTTTTCGGTAGCTTTTGGGTCAACTTGAGCACTTTTAGCTTGATTCATCTTCAAACTGGCCCAGAAAGATGGCTATTTCAAATCTTATCCTTTTTAAATATTAATTATTTATAAATATGAGGTAAGTTTTTCCCTGCATTTTCACTCACTTAGCATTCAATTTTTATTCACATTTTTCCGATAAGTGACTGTTGAACTACTACTTACAATTGAAGGAACTCAATTGTTTTACGCTTTCCTTGGAGGAAAGAATTAGTCCACGGATGCTTTTTTTATTTAAAAGAATTTTCTTTGCTCTACTTTTAGCTGCAATGGCTTCGTGTAATCCGTTGGGAAAAATTGAAGTCAAAAACATTGTTAATCCTGATGCGATTAAACCTACTATTTCATTTATTACTACTGCTCCCGCAACGATGAATGGTGCCCAAGATTTTCCACTTGAATTCAAGGTCGTCGACGATCCCGGTGGCTCTGGAATTTCTAAAGCTGTTTTGATGTATTCGCCTGATGGAGACAATCTGCCATATCGCGAAGTGGGATCTTTCACTGAAGGCCAGCGAACAGTTAATTTCTGTGCTCCCAATAAAAATCATCCAAAGCCTGCTTTTAAAATTGTTGCTACAGATAATAACGGAAATAGTGCCGAAGAAACATTAGGTCTTATTCCTGCAGAGAATTTTTCAATTGCTCTGACAGAGCCCGTATTGCCTGTTTTAACTTCAAGTAATGGCCTTGCCACCAATCAACCCAATACTGATATTTTAATTGATGCTTGTAAGAAAACGGCCTGTTCAAGCGGTGCGCTTTATTACGAAGCCCCAACAAATAATTTATCTGTCGCAATCAACGTTGGACAACCGATAGCAGCCTCTGGAGCCTGGGTTTCGTGTGATACGTTCCTAGCAAATGGTCAGAATGAAGTTTTTGGTAGTGGTGACGGTAATTATACTTACAACGTTTGGGTAAAGTCTGAAGATACCGATTTAGATAATGTCACTCCATTAACTTCAATCACGAGTACTTCACGAGACATTACTGTTTCTGCAGATATCACAAATCCAACTGCGACTTTTGTTACAACTGCGACAGCAATGAATTCCCTTGATGATTTTAATGTAAGCTTTAATGTCAGTGACGGGACATCAGGTATATCGACGGCCAAAATGTATTACACCCCTGATTCAACTGACACAGCGACATTCCCTTATGTTGAACTTGGAAATATTACTCCAGGCTCACCTGGAAATGCCGACTTTTGTGTTCCTCAGAAAACTCATCCAAGTGGAGCTTTCCGAATCGTTGCCACAGATGCTGCTGGTAACTCTTCGACTATTGACCAAGTAGGGTTCACTGTTGCTAAAACTTCAAATCCTATTTTACCAAGCATTGCTTCCGCTTCAGAAGCTTCTCCAATAACGGGTGGCTCATCAACTGTTCGAATTGCAGCTTGCTTGCAAAGATCATGTAATGTTGGAGCACTTTCTTATGAACCCGCTGATAACAACCTCTTTGTCCAGGTCGCAACTTCACAGCCGGCAATAGGTGATGGTAATTGGGTTTCTTGTGCAACAGCATTGGCCAATGGAATTGTGTATAATTTCCCAACTCAAGTGGGAAGTGGTTATTACAATGCTGCTTCATTGTGGGTAAAATCTGAAGGATTAGATCTCGATGGAACAACTCCTGTGCAAGTTGTTTCAACCAGTTCAACTCCAATTTCAATTCCTTTTGACTATACAGTTCCGGCAATTACAGGAACTCCCTTTGGAGATCTCTCGATTACAGGGACTAGTTTATTGACTGGTTACTCACAAGGATCATTTAGACTTCTTCCTACTTGTGCTGATCCGACTTATATTCCTGCTGAGCCAACTCTTTCTGGAGCACTTAGTTTTAGTGCAGCAGGAGTTGATCCAACCGCGACAGTTACCGGATTGAGCACCTTGTTCACAACTGAACTTGCCGTCAATGATGTAATTGAAGTTTCAAATATTCGCTATCGAGTAGCTTCGATTACCAACAATACATCTATGGTTGTTAATAAGTATCAATCGACAGCAGTGACTGAAGCCAACTCAAGTTTTAAGAAAATTTCCGCTATTGCGGGGACTGTAAATGTTTCTGCAGATAATGTGAATGTCACTGGAATCGGAACAACTTTCACGACTGACTTTAGCAATCTGGACTACACTTATATTAATGGTGTTCTCACGCAAATTAAAACAGTCGTCTCAGATACACAAATAGTCTTGAATGAGAACCCTGGAAACGTTCCTGCTCTGGTTGGCAACGGTTTGATTCCAACCACTAAAATTAAACCTTATGGTGGAATGAAAATTACCAAAGGAGCAGGAGGTGCTCCTGCTGCTACTGATTCAGGTTGGCAGGTTTGTGATAGCGTCAACCAAACGATGCTGTTCGATGATTTCGTTAACGGAGTTAATAATCTTCAATTTTGGTTAAAAGATGTTGGCGATAACGTGAACAGTGCCTTTATTCCTTTTGCTGTCACTTATAATGCCCCCATTCTCAACGTTGAAAATGGTCCAACTATTTCGACAGAAATCGCAGACATTACTATTAATGCTTGTGGGGGTGGTACTCATATTACCAATGTCCTTTTTAATGAAACAGGAACTCAACCATTAGTGACAGACCCTGCTTGGCAAACATGTTCCAGTGCTGTTGGTGCATTGAAATCGATGCAGTTGTCACCAGGGAACCACACACTCAAGGCCTTTTTTAAATACGACGACAATTTTATTTCAAAAAATCCAGTGAATGTTCCTGTAAATTATTTGCCACAAGTGGCATGGGTTGAAACACCGATCGTGAATCGTCCACATACTTCCTATACGCTTGCAAGCTGCACGGGAGTGGATGCTGTGCTCGTCAATCAAGGAGCTGCTCCTTTAGCTGGTGATAGTGGTTGGCAAGCTTGTTCGACAACAGCTGGGGCAATTACTTATACTCTCACTAGTTCTGGCTCACAAACGGTTAACGTTTGGTACAAAACGGGAACTACTGTTTCACCCGATTTTTCTCAAGTGACAGTCAACTTTGTTCCACCTACGGCCAGTATTTTTGGTGGTTCACTGGTTAATAATACGCAACCACCTTTGAGTTTGGATCAGTGTACCGGAATTTCTAAGGTCTATATAAAGGTAGATGAAAGTTCACCGACAGCTCCAACGGCGGGAGATTTTGCGGGAGCTGGTGGCTTAACTTGCACCACTGCTCTCAACGGGATTATTCCTCCAGCTGTGGTTGGGGAAGGAAATCATACTTACGATGTTTGGTACTTATATAATGATGGGTATATTCTTGACCCTTGGTATAGTCGGGTTGCGATTACTTATAAAGCTCCAGATGTTACTCCTCCTCCTATTACTGTAGGCGAGGGGGCCGCCGTTCCGCTAACTTTATTTTTAGAAAATGGTGATGGAGCAGGAGCTGTTCCTGGACCTGTTGAGACTATCGAAAATAATGGTTCAAGAGCTTCATTTACTTTAAATACTTGTACCCCCAATCCAGATATTGCTTTGACGGGGACAGTTTCGGTTACGGCCGCCTCTACTGCCGTGACTGGTGTTGGTACAAACTTTACAGGTGAAATTAGTGCTGGAGATTTTATCCTTATATCAGGAGAGTCTCGCAAAGTTAAATCCGTTGATTCAGCAACTGCATTGACTTTGATATTGCCTCATACGGCAGGAGCATCGGCTGTCGCGGCTAATAAAACATTTCCAGAAGATGTCATTACTGGAATGATTTGGAAAAATGTTGCTCATTTGGCAGCAGCTCCAACTGCTCCTCTTGCTAGTGATTCCTTTTGGCAAGCTTGTAGCTCTGCCGTCAATGGTTTTAAAACGGAATCGTTAGTCGATGGTGATTATGATCTCTATGCTTGGTTTAAAGATGCCGCAGGAAATGTCAGTGCTTCTTCAATGATGAAAAATGTTATCATCGCGGCTGCTCCAGACATTATTGATCCTCCTCGTCCTCCAATTGAATTACAGAATGCTCCTGTTCTGACATCTGCTCCGGCACTTGTGCGAGTGACAGATTGTACTGATATCGATCAGATTTATATTGAAACGTCACAGTATCCAAATCCTTACGTCGAACCCAATCCTGGTTTAGCTGGGTGGCAGAACTGTTCAACTGTTTATGGCCCAATCGTTTACGACGTTGATTTAGCTGGTTCCTATACATTATCAGTTTGGTTTAAAGATGCTGCAGGTAATATTAATAGTCTGCCAAGAGACATTGCCTTTATTTTTGATCCAACCATCGGAAATCTTCCTGAGCCAATCGCTTATTGGACAATGGATAAAACTCACTTGAACAAAAATAGAGTGATTGATGCGAAAGGAACTAGCCATCTTTATCGATGGGATCTCTCACAAGTGACAGAAGTCGCTGGACGTTCAAGTGAAGGGTTGCAGTTTTCAGGAACGAATAGCTATCTTTTTACCGAAAATACTTCAACCTTGAAGCCTAGCATTTCAGTCACACTTTCTCTTTGGGCCTACCTGACAAAAAGTGATGCTGGAACAAAAGGACTCGCGACCAATGGTGACTACGGTCTCAAGCTTGAGGCCGGTAATTTAAAATTCTTTGCAAGTGGCATCGCCAATGTCGTTTCAATTCCGACTTCAAGTTATGAAACAGGTTGGCGCCATGTGGTGGGAACCAGTGATGGTCGTTATTTAAAACTCTATCTTGATGGACAACAGGTCTCGACGACTTTAGATTTAGGTGTTGCTGCTAACTTGACTTACGGATGTTCAAAATTATTCGTTGTGGGTGGTCTCAATGATGCCTGTAATAATAATCCATTAAGCACCAATCTCTTTGATAACAAGATCGATGAAGTCGTTGTTTGGGATCAATTTTTTACTGATCAAATGGTGCTTGATCATTATATTGATGCTTACAACAATTTTAAAGTGAAGCAAGATTCTATCGCTCCTGCCGATATTGCAGCCGCAACTTTTCAAGGCGAGTTTATGCAAAATGCACTTATCACTTTGCCAACCTGTGGCGATGCTAAGTTCATTTATATTAACGAAACAACTCACCCGCCAACAGTAGATAGTCCAGATTGGCAACTATGTAATACTCAGTATGCAGGTATTATCCATCCCAACCTCACTCAAGGAGCGCATGAGCTCAAGATTTGGGCAAAAGATGAATATAACAATATTTCTGCCAGTTATTTCAAGCTCGACACAACAATTACTGGAATCGCTTATCAATATCCAGGAACCCTGTACTATACCCTCGATAATAATCATCTCAATATCAACACGCTCTATGATATTTTCTCAGGTCATTTCGCCACCAACGTTGGAGCTTCGTCTAATCAAGTTGCCATTCAAAATGAAGGCTTTCTCTTCTCAAGAGCAGAATCAGATTTTGTAGAACGAAAATATGCTTACAATGCTCAACCTTTAAATAAAATCACCATGTCCATTTGGGCGAACCTCACCTCAAGTGATAATCGTCAGCAAGTCTTAGCAGGTAACCATACGACCAATCATGGATATTCTTTTGAAATCAATCAAGCGAATAACGAATTGAGATTCAATGTGGAAACTTCCGGAGGACTACGCTATGCCGGAATTGGAACAGCCTCCTATACTACTGGCTTTCATAACATCATTGGTTCTTATGATGGGCAATTTGTGAAAATTTATATGGATGGAAATGAAGTCGCCTCAGTTGATTACACATCGACACTTGGTATTCAGTATTCCTGCTTAGGCTCGTTTATGATTGGAGCCGAGTCGAGTTGTAATAATGGACCTGTCGCAGGAACCCATTTTGATAATATTCTAGATGAAATTGTAGTCTGGGATGATGCTCTCTCAAGTGGAACCATTTATAACTTCTTTAACGGTCAGGATACTGTTCCTCCTGTTTCAGTGGCAATAACTCCAAAGAATAATAATTATACAACGGGTATCCCCATTGCGAGATTCAATGTTTCATCTTGTACGGATGTCTCTGCGGTCTATGCAACCCTTGATACAACCGTTCCATTGCCCGATATTGCCAACTGGCAAGCTTGTGCGACGACTGGTGATTTAATTAAATCTCCATTGCTCGCATTAGGTAATAACACCGTTAAATTTTGGTTTAAGGATGCAGCGGGGAACGTTTCCTTAACGAGCACCGACGTCGTCATGAACTTTACTTATGACTTTACTATTCCTACTCCCGATTCTTATTGGACGCTTAACCAAGTGAACGTCGATGGAGCTGTTGCCTTTGATGTGACAGGGGGAAAAGATGGGGTTTTAAACGGTACTTTACAAGTGGCTGCGCAAGTTGATGAAGGACGAAGTTTTAATGGAACTTCGGAATTTATTGAAGTTCCTTATAATGCTTCTTTTCAACCAGCCAATTTGGTAACCGTATCAACTTGGTTTAAAGTTGGTTCCTTCGATGCTGCCGACCATGTGCTGATTGGCAATTCTAACGGAGGTGGTTACTCATTAGTTCTTGGTAACAACACGCTTGAATTTAGAGTTGTAGTAGATAGTGCTAACGAGGTTATTTCAACGACGACTGTCGGTTTACTGACAACAGACTGGCATCATGCAGTAGGTGTTTATGATAATGGAACTCTCAGACTTTTCTTAGATGGGACAGAAGTGTTACCGGCCGTCACTGTCGCCTCACTAAATAAAGATATTACTTACACAAATAATAATTCAGTCATCATCGGTGCCGCTTCAACGGCCACAACCGGAGCTGCAGGCAGTTATTTTAGTGGAAGTCTAGATGAAGTTTCTTATTTCAATGCTGCTTTAACAGATACGGTTGTAACTGCAATGTATAATCGTGGAATTGATCACGATCTCATCTATTATAATGTTACTCCTCCGACTGTTCCGGGAACTTTGAATATAACCTATTATAACTCTCTCGTTTCTCGAGCTAACCTAACAGTCAATTCATGTACCGGACTCGATTATATTCTTGTTTCAAAAGATGAATTCCCACCAGATAAAAATGATATTGATTGGCAAAAATGTAATACTCTTGTCGGCGGTCTTCTTTCAAAAGAACTCACGACTGCCGATTCCTTTGGTAAATTATGGACTAAAGATCTCTTTGGTAATATTTCAAAAACGTTTGAATACGTTCCTATTACCACTCAATATGATCTTCCTATCTCAAGACCAGTAGTCCATTGGACTTTTGATAACTCCCATTATCTCGGAGCCTCGAGAACGGCCTACGATCGCTTAAGTCAGATCAACTTAAAATCAGATACTCTTAAAAACGTTGAACCAGATCCCGTCGGAACTTGTCGTTATATTGAAGGATTGGACTCTAATACCAGTGTCTTGCAAACCAACCAAACGGGCGTTCTCAATCAGTCATTTGGTTTTGGAATTTTTAACTCTAGTAAGCAACCTACTATTTTAAGGGCCAATCATCCAGCGAATGCTAAGGTGAAGCCAACTGACAAGCTCTCGGTGGCGGCATGGGTTTATTTAGTCGGTTCAGCAAATACTGGTGGAGTTGATAAGCATATCGTCAGTAATTTGTTTAACGGTAAGGGATGGGCCATTCGATTGCAAGCGACAAACTTTGATGATCGAGGTTTACGCTTCTCCGTTTATACAGATCAAGGCTTAGTTGAGCCTTATCTTGAAACTAAAAATTATACGACAGGTTGGCACTTAGTTGTCGGTACTTTTGACGGCCAAAAGGCATCGCTATATTTTGATGGTATTTTTGTTAAGTCATTTTCAACCGCATCACCAGCAACCATTACTTATGAACCAAGTGTGAATACTTTTGTTGGTTCCGCCGCTTCAACCAATGATCTTCCCAATAACTGGAAAACTTACGAAATCAATACTCCATGTGGGGCCATGTACCCAGGACCAGGAGCCATCACTTCAAACTCATACTATGATCAAAAAATAGATGAAGTCATTGTGTGGGATAAAACCATTGGCGGATTAGAAGTCTCTTCTCTCTATCACAATGGTGCCGATATTTTATATGCGGCAGACACCACTCCTCCGGTTAATCCAACGGTCGCCCTTGAGAATACGCGTCCTAATATGTTTACCAATAAGGCTTATTTTACGGTCAATAGCTGTACCGATATTTCAGGGGTTTTAGTTAACGAAGGAACTCAACCTGATAAACAAGATGCCCGTTGGGAAATTTGTCGTTTGAGACTTGGCTCCTTTGGGATTGAAAGTTTAACAGCCGGCGGACATACCGTGACCACTTGGTTTAAAGATCTTGCCGGTAACGTGACGCCCGTTTCTTCTGACTTTGTGGTTGATTATAACAATGCTGCGGTTCCAAGTGCGAATGCGGTTTGGCCACTTGATGCCACCCAAACTGTATCTAAGTGGACAGCGGATATTGTGGACAATAAAGTTCACGACCTTCTTCTTACCAATATTGATACACCCGTCAATCCAACCGCCACTCATGTTGCAGGTAAAGTGAATGAAGGCTTCATGCTCGGAAGTGCTAACGGCAACGTTGGTTCCTACTTAACTGGAACTTCAACTAAACTTTTAAGACCTGTGAATTATCTCTCAGTTGGTGGCTGGTATTATTTAACCAACTCTGATGGAGCAACCAAGGTTCTGATTGACCATCACAATTATGCCTCAGCCACGTCGAGAACTGGTTATGACTTGAGATTGACTGGTGGAAATTTAGTCTTTAAATCGGAACTAGATATTGCCAATACTGTAGTTGCTTCAACTTCAATGACAGGTATTTCTACCGGATGGCACCATGTGCTTGGAGTTTTCACAGGATATGAACTTAAACTCTTTGTCGATGGAGTTGAAGTCTCGAGCGTTGGGCCATTGGCCGAACGAGATTACGTAAGATGGGATGTTCCGACGCCATTTAGAATTGGTGCTGAGTCAAACTATAATACCAATCCTAATGCTTTCTTTAATGAAAAGGTTGATGAAGTCGCCATTTATGGATTCGATTTAACTCAAACTCAAATTAATTCAGTTGTCACTGCAGGGAACTCCGGGAATCACGTTTATGCAGCCTTAGCAGCTCCTGCAAATGTGGATAACGCTTATATATATCATTACGATAACTTCGGGCCTCGCGCTCGAATGACGATATTGGATTGTACCAATACTCCTTATATTTTTGTTCAAGAGCAAGATGCTGCAACTCCAGATCCAAAAGATGTGGATTGGAGAAACTGTGTAACCACAAAAGGTGCTATTCTTTCTAAAGAGCTTCCTCTCGGAACTCAATTCGTCGATGTCTATGCTAAAAATGCTGATGGAGTTATTTCAACTGTCGCTGGTCGCAAAGAAATTTTGCCTATCGTTCCTGAAAAGAAAAGATTAACGGGTACTGTCACTATCGTTCCTTCCCAAACTGCTTTGGCCGGTGCTGGAACATTGTTTACGACGGAACTAGCCCCTGGCGACTACGTTGTTATTGCGGGCGAAGTTCACGCTGTTCAGTCAATCACCAATGATACCAATCTCGTGTTATCACAAGCTCATACCGTGGGAGCAACGGGAGTCGCTATCGATAAGGCCGTCGACTATAACCTGACATTGCCAATTACGTATTACTCATTGAACACTGACCAAATTACAGGAACGAATCATCCTGACTTCTTTACTAGAGGAAACGCTTCAGAAACAAATGCTCCAGTGAGAGTTGCCAACGCTGATGGGGGAGCCCTGCAATTTAATGGAACGAGTAATTATGTCAGTACATCAACGGTGGCGATAAATGACTTGAGACAAGAAATTACCATTGGCATTTGGGCAGAAATTACTAATGGAGATGCGACTCTTAAAAGAATCGTTAACCGTTATACAGACGTCAACGATACTGCCATTCTTCTCGAGGGTGGAAACTTAAAGTTTAGAGTCAATGTTACTCAACCTTCAACATTTGATAGAGGAACTTCTTATGTTGATGCAAGCTATCCGACTTCGCTGATCAGTACGGGCATGCACTTTGTAACCGGAATTTATGATGGGTATGATGTAAAACTTTATCTCGATGCTATTCTCGTTGCCACAACAAATGTTGGATATCGCAACTGGGCCGCAAACGGTTTAAGACCAATCGTTCAAGATCAACTTAATGGATTTCGATTATCATATACGACGACAGGTTGGTACGCCGGAATTCTTGATGAATTTTTATTATTTGATAAAGCCTTATCAGAACCAGAAATCGTCTCTTGGTATAAGCGCTATGCTTGGGCCATCACTCCGGCCGATAGTACGCCTCCGACGACGATCCCAAATATTGGAGTGATTGCTTCGACCTTCGGTGCCAATTGGCCAACAGATAATCCGGATCCAATGTACACCGTTGATGATTGTACAGATATCGCCGGTGTTTATATTACGATTGATGGGCAAGCTGCTCCTACTGCATTTGATACAGGTTGGCAGCGTTGTGAAACGCTTGGTGGTTATCTTTTAGGTCCAACGCTATCTGCGGGATCACACACTGTTAAATTCTGGTTTAAAGATGCTAACGGCAACGTGACGCCAACTTCGATTGATACAACGGTTGTCTATTCTGTTCCAGCAAGACCCGATCCTGTCGCTTATTGGGCGATTGATGATGAAACAGTCGTGGGTAAAAAATTGTATGAGTCAGTCAATCAACTCGATGCTGATATGTATGGTGTCTTACCAGCTGATTTTGTAGCAGGTAAAGTTAATGATTCAATTAAGTTTGATGGTTCTCGAAAATATTTAGAAGTAGAGCACAATAGTATTATTAAACCAACTGATGAGCTTTCGGTTTCATTTTGGGTAAATATTATTGGTGATTATACTAATCAAGCTGAAAGATATATTTTAAATAATCGTGGTGATACACCTGAAGGCTTCGCCTTTAGATGGCATTGTACCTCTACATGCTCTCCCGGTAATGCGGCTACGGCTCAATATTTTGAATTCTTACTCAATCTTGGCGGCACGGATTTTACTTTGGATATTCCTCAGGCCCAAATCGGTGGAGGATGGAAGCATATTGTTGGTACTTTTGATGGTCGTTTTATGAAGCTATACATCAATGGTGCCCTTTCTCGAACCAAAGACACAGGAAGCAATCGCACTATCTTCTATAACCCTCCTGCTGGTAATTATCCAGGGACATCATTAGTGATGATGGCAAAAGCTTCAGATACTGAAAAACCATCTGGTAGTTACTATGATGGTAATATTGACGAAGTGGCCATTTATAACACAGCACTTTATGCAACCCATGTCACAGACATTTATACGAATTTTGCCAATAACTCGACTAAAATATACGATCCATCATTAGCTGTGATCACGCCTCCTAACGCAAGAACTGTCATCTATGAACCTGGCAAAAAATCTTACGGTTCAAGACTTCGAATGACTGTTTCAGATTGTACAGATATGAATCAAGTGTTAGTGACTGAGTCGACCACGGCACCCGCTAATAATGATGAAAATTGGCAGCCTTGTAACACTCTCGCAGGTGGTATCCTTTCTGCTCCGATGACTTATAGTTCAACTGTGATTCCTGTCGTTTGGGCGAAAAATTTTACAGGTACAGTGAGCGCGAGTTATGGAACTGCAAATGGTCAAACTTATACTTTTCCTAATTACGTAACCGATATTCCTCGTCCTCAAGTTCACTGGTCGCTTGACTCTAGTTTCGTGAACGCTCTTGTTGCAACAACCACAAAAGATTCACTCTCAAGAGCAGATGGAGTTCTCGATGCCGTGGGCGTTCCAACCAGTACAGTCACCCAGGCGGCTGGAACAGTGTCAATCTCATCGGCTTCAAATGCTGTGACCGGTGTTGGTACTACTTTCACGACTGAATTTGTGGTGGGAGATCGAATTAGAATTGGAAATGAAACCCTTCAGATCCAATCAATCACGAATGACACGGCTCTTGTTACTGAGACTAATCATCTCGGCGGAGCTACCGGCAGTGTCTATTATAAAATAGGTGATTTCGCAACGGGAACGTTATCTGCGATTGAGGGTGGTTTTAATTTTGATGGGGTCGATGACATGATCTCGATTCATCCGACAGCCGCTACCAATCCAATGTATGACATTTCAATTTCAGCTTGGGTCCAGCTCAAAAAAGGTGAAACTCAACATCGCCATATCGTTGGTAACGAGCAATATTTTGCAACTGCTTCTGGTGGCGGTGCTGGCCTTCGCATTAAAAATGCTCAGCTCCAATTTTATGTGACGAGCTCGCCTTCTCGAGTCACTTACGTCGCAGGAATTGATACCAATATTTACTCAGATGGGCTTCATCATATTGCTGGTACCTATGATGGTCGCGATCTGAATCTTTTCCTCGATGGGGTTAAGGTTAAGACTTATTCAATTCAATTATTTGGTACTCGAGTAGAAATCTATCACGATGATACTAGTCATTGGACTATTGGTGCAGAGACTGGAACTAATAATGCCGGTGTTGCTTCTTCATTTTACAATGGTGTTATTGATGATGTTCGAATTTGGGATAAAACTTTAACTGAGCAACAAGTGTATTACGATTACGAATATGGTGCTTTCTATTTGCCAACGGCCGTTCCAGATGGAATTGCACCTACCGATCCAGGAATTTATCTCTCAAATGGATTGACCACCAGTAATATGCCATGGGTTAACTTTACAATGCCGAGTTGTACTGGGGCCAATGGAATTGAAATCAATGCCATTTATGTCAAAGTGGGTGATGCTACTCCACCTTTAAAAGATGATCTCGGTTGGCAATTTTGTTCGCTCGATGCTGCTTATATTATCTCTTCACTGTTGGATGCAGGTGCCTCCAATGTTTACATTTTCTATCGTGATGAAGAAGGTGACGTTTCAGCTGCGCCAGCAAGTACCTTTAGTGTAACTTATTATCCGCCTTCAATGGTGAACCCTCAGGCTTATTACACTTTCAATGCGGCGGATAGAGTCGGCAGTTATTATTATAAAGATTTGGCGGGACATAAAGATATCAGATCTCAAAGCTATGTCTATGATCCAATAAAAGTAGGAGGGGGAATTGGTGGATCTGATGCCTTTAAACATGGAATTCCATCAGACAATGAATATACGTATACGATCAATCGTACTTATCGCGGTGAATACGATGCGGTGAAAGATTTTGCCTTCTCATTTTGGTACAAGATGAATAAGGCTGTTGGTTCTAATACTTCTTTGATGAATCAAGGACAATATGACGTTGTAAGAACAACTGCAGACACTATTACCGTTTTAAATTATGCAACTAAATCGCGCCTCAAGTCGGGTGTTTGGCATAATATTGCAGCTTCTCGAACAGGTAGTACTTTAAAGCTTTATTTCGACGGGCGTCTCGATGCTTCTTATTTTGTGGGCAATGGCAACCTTGCTCTTAATGGTTTACCGCTGGTCATTGGTGGAGCTGAAGGTTGGTATGATGAAATCGCTCTCTACGACCAAGGTTTATCTGAAGAGCAGATGGCCTATATCTATTATCACGGCGCTAAAAATGAATATTTAGATACACCGATACCTAATTATGTTGAGAGTAAAATTCCAGATTATTATTGGAACTTTAATGATGCCAATTATGCTGATCCATATCTCAATTCATTGACGGGGACATTACCCATGAGACGTGTGGGATCTGTTACTCCAAGTCAAACAGGTGTTGATGCCAAAGTTGCCGAGAGTTTCCTCTTTACACGTTTTGAAGATGTTGTGATTGGTGGAGAGGCCAATACTGTTGGTGTTCATCAGTATTTAGAATCTGATTCAGCAGCTCCAATTGCCTTTGGAGCAGAATACACAATCTCGTTATGGACGAAGCAACCAAGTTATGCTGGCCATTATAATGCTAGTGGCGACACGTCTTCAAATGATAGTACGGCGATCCTCGACATGTGGGGACCTGACGATGAAAATCAAGTTTTCCGAATTACCTATAATAGAGGAGCTTCATCGGCGACGACTCACTATTATAATTTTATTCAAAGAGTTGTTGTTGGTGGAACTGGTACGCATGCCGTGTCGGCAACAATTGATCCTTTAACGGCAGATAATACGTGGGTTTATCTTACTGTCCGTAGGAAAGGAAAGGTTCTTAATTTCTTCGTCAATGGCATTGAGTCAGGATCGTTAGATACAAATAACTTGAATCCACTTCTTGTTCCTAATTTAACCAGATTAAGATTTGGTGAATCAAGTCTATATAGTTATTACAATATTGCAGGAACAGTAACAGTAGGCGCAGGCTCTAATGCAGTCGTTGGTACTGGAACTAGTTTTCTAACCGATCTCTTTGAAACTAAAACGGGAACTGTCGATGTGACTCCTGGTACTTCCGCAGTCGTTGGTACTGGAACTTCTTTCTTGACTGAATTTGCGATCAATCAGTTCGTTAAGATAAATGGCGAGATTCATCAGATTGCTACTATCACTGATGCAACTAATATGACCCTTGTTACAACACATACTGGTGGAGCTGTCGGAAGTAGCATCTTTAAACGCACAACCAATACCGTAAGAATTGGGCTTCAGAATTTTACCATCACCAATATTATCGATGATACAAATCTTACTCTTAGTGCTAATCACACGACAGGAGCAACAGGAGCCGATTTTGGTGTCAATATTAGTAAAACGAATGCTGCCGCCAGTGATGAATATGCCTATAACGGTCTGCTTGATGAAGTGGCCATTTGGAAAGACCGCGCTCTTAGTCAGCGTGAAATTTATGAGAATATGTTAAAAGGTAATGCCGGCAATCCAATTCCTATTGATCCAGTGGCAACTTTGGTTGGAGTCAATGGTGCAACAACTTGGGATACCCCGACAGCTAAAATCCAGCTGAATGATTGCAATGGATTTTCTCATGTTTGGGTGGGCTTTGTTGGAGATGCGGCTCCTCTCGACACTGCTGTTGGTGACGCCACTTATCCAGGTTGGGTGGCTTGTGATCCAAATACTCCACTTGATTCGGCCACACTGGCTTTGATACAAACTTATAATTTACGATTGTGGTTTAAAACCGGAGTCGTTGTTTCAAGTTATACAACTGATATTAATATTGATCGCATTACAGGGGATACCACACCTCCAACTCCTCCAAGTGTTACTAAAATTAATGCTGAGCCTACGACTGAAGCCTTTGCCAAATTCACGATTGGTTCGTGTGCGGACATTGATGGTGTTTATGTTGGAGTCACGGCCTCTCCACCTTCTGGAACTCAATCTGGTTGGCAAACTTGTACTACTGCCGCTGGAGCTATGCTCTCGCCACCTTTAGTCAATGGAGTCAACAATATAAGTGTGTGGTTTAAAGATGCAGCCTCAAACGTTTCGGCCAGTACCGATTTCGTCATCACTTATAATGAACCAGCTGTGCCGGCACCAAGCTTGTATTTGACTATGGATAATGCCCAAATTATTACACCTTCTAAGTTCCAAAGAGAAGTGATGACTAATGATCTCGCTCAAGGTGTGAATACCGGAACGCTCGCAGGTGGTTATACTGGAATTGTGAATGAAGCGGTCAACTTCTCAAGTAATGCTTACTATGATTTAGCTTATAGTCCTCTGACTCTTACCAACGCGATTACAGTTTCAGCGTGGATTAATATCACAGCACCTTCGCTTGATTCTCATGTCATTGGGCGTTGGGATGAAACTTCGGCCAACGACAGTTTTGCAGTAAGAGTTGATTCGATTGGACGCTTGTGTTTAGATTTCCAAACGACTGCATCGACAGGAACTTGGAATACTAATAAATACAAGAGAGCTTGTTCGAGTAACAAAGTTGAGTTTGCGGTCTGGCAACATATTGCAGTCGTAAGAAATGCCGGGCTTATCCAATTCTATATCAATAATGCTTTGGCCGGTTCTACTTCAATCAACACTGCAAACTTTGTGGCTTCGCCAATTGGAGTTCGTGTCGGTGCTCAGATTAGAGGTGGTAAAAACTCACCTGTCACAGGTCAGCTCGATGAAGTTGCGATTTGGAATAGTGTCCTAACCGCTGATGAGCGAAGTGCCGTCTATGCTAAAGGCTTAAAAACAACTTCACTCGCAACAGAGTCAGGAACTATTGACCCGGCGATTTCACCGACTCATTATTGGAAGTTTGAAACGGGCTCAGAGTTGGTTGATACCATCGCTGGAACCCCTCTGCATTTTGATACCAACACAGGTCCTGCGACTCTCGAAACAACAGGTGGTCAAGTATTAGACTACTTCCTCTTTACTTCAACCAACTCAAGTGTGATTAGCCGAGCGGCTGCAACCTCCATCAATTTTAGTGGAGATTTCACCATGTCTGTATGGGTGAAGCCAACTACCAACACAGCTTCGGACATCTTAGGCAAATGGGATACGGCAACTCCGGCTGATCAGGAATTTAGATTAAGAACAACTGCTGCTGGACAAGTGATCTTTGATTTCCAAACATCAACTCCAACAACGAGTAGCATCTCAAGTATTGAAAATTTAGCAGTGGGAGTATGGTCGCGTATTACTGTGGCAAGATCGGGCACTGCCCTTTATCTCTATATTAATAGCAAGCCACAAAACGTCATTGATATCGGGGCTGATCCTCTTATTGATACTGCTTTAGTACCTCTCAGCTTAGGTGGTAATGCCATGAACTCTAGCAGTTATTTTAATGGCGCAATCGATGATTTGGTCATTTATCAAAGTTATCTCCAAGAGAGAAAAATCTACTTTAATTACGACAAAGGTTTGATTGGCGACCCAGTCATACCATAATCCTCGGGAATTAGATCATCTTGTTCACCCTTTTTTAATCAGGCATAATATTAAAATGGAAATGTGGAGCTCATTCAACAATAAAAAGAACATGGAACTTCTAAGGGATTCAATTCCGAAGAGGGAAGAGTGGACGCTTTGGCAAAGCTCAACTCAAGGTCGAATGAAATGGACAGGCGTCATTGTCGAATGCGAAGAGAAAATAACAAAACTCGAAATTACCTCTGAAAATATTGAAGAGCTTCGCGAGCTCGAACCGATCTTTGCTCATTTGCCGAAAAAAGATATCATTTTCAAACGGGACAAATACCAAAAGAATGGATCTGAGCTCACTTTTAAAACACCAACTGAAATCAAAATAAAAGAACGTCGAACTCAATCTCGTTTTTATTTTAAATATCAAGACTATAAAAGCGTCAGCTTAAAATATAAGCATGATGAAAAAGAACAAATTGCCAATTATACGTTAGTTGATCTAAGCACAGCAGGGTTGGCCTTTGTGATCACTCAAGCCGAGTCTCTTAAATTTCATATCGATCAAGAAATTGTACTCACTCATATAACCGATCAGCAATTGCCAAGTGACCATCGGGCCAAGATCATTTCAATTGATCGTTTTCAATTACCGGAAGGAATTAAAGATCGAACCAATGCTTCAGAGTTAACCAGAATCGGCGTCAAATACATTGAATCTCTTGAGTCAGTGACGTATAAATCGATTGGAAGTATTATCGATAAAAGACAATCGAAATTAAAAGGAATTGAAACCTCGGGCTTTAATGGTTTAAGCGATGAAGAACAATTAAAAGTCTTGGCCAAAGTCAAAGAAGACAATCCTGCACTCGCCGCCAATTTACAGGAACGGATCGAAGAGTTAGATCATCTTCGTTATCTCACTAACCAAATGAAGCAAATTTTTTGGACAGAAGTCAAAAGGGAATTACTGGCGACTGCTCTTCGTCTCTCCAGTAAGGAATTGCTCTACGAATTATTGGGAGAAGTCACTGATAATATCAAGAACGAATTCTTAGAACAGATTAGTCAGCCCAAGCCTCCAGCGGCCATTAATAAAGCGCAAGACGAAATATGCAAATACATTCGTGAAAAAGAAAAGTTAGGAGAGTTCGTCCTCGATGCAACGAGCTTCATTAAATATGTCTGAGCAAATTAACCCCAAAGAATATCAAGTCGTCTTATCCTTTGCCAAAAGTGATCTCAAGCCTCAATACCAACTCAAATTTAATGTGGTTGAAAATACTATTACTCCCATTTGGTTAAAGTATCTGATCGCAACATTGAAATTTAATTATCTCTTTAAACCGCGCTTTATGGGATTTATTGACGGAGCTCGAAATCCCGAATTTCTCGCTCGCAAACTCAATGAATGCATTGACGTCATCAATAAAGACGGACGCTATTCAATTCCGGAAAAACTCGAAGGACCCTTTACTCAAGAGTATTCAAATATCATTCATCACCATTTCGAACTCTTAATCGGCACTATCTGGCAGCAGACTGAGTATTGGCATCAATCTTCCAATGAGGTCAAATCTGCTGTCTGCGGGCTCAATGACTATGTCCATGAGCTCGAAGCTTGGGAGCGCTCTGAACTGGCCCGTGCTCAAGATCCGAAAAGAACAATCGCCTACGTTTTGACCGAATTTTTTGAATCCCCTGGCATGATGCTCGGGCCTGAGTTTGAAAAAGAGTTTTCTCTCGATACACAATTTGGAGATATGCTTCTGCATTACGGGCAAATTGGAAAAACGTGGCTGGAAGTTTGTATCGACAAAGACGCCGACATTTTCGATCCCGCCATTCAGCCTCTGGTGCGTTTAACCGGAGCCTTTAATATTAACTTTTTTTCAGTTAACGGTGAAAGTCTCCAGAAAGAAGCTGATGAGCACCTAAAGTCGCTGGGCAAAGACCCCAGGGCCTCTGATCTACGACTGGGACAAGTGTGCTTGGCCAAACTCGATAAACAAGGTCAAAGTGAACAAGAGATTATTTCGGCCCTTCACCAATTCCAAGAAATCGTCAAAATCGAAGTCTTAAAAGATCAGCAAATCGTTGTTTCCCAACAAATGCCGGCCAAATTAGAACGTTATTTCATGACTCAAAAATAATGTGAATTCAATATGTTACAATTGCAATCTCAATTGAAATCAGTTTTGATTTGTTCCATAATCAAGAGAACTGAGATTCCTTATGATCATTATTCGATCAGCTTCTTTAAACGATATTCCCTCTTTAGTACAACTCGAACAGAGTTGTTTTAAGTATTATCTCTTAGATAAAAAAAGTTTTTCTCGTTTTATTAAAAGTAAAACATCGGAACTTTTTGTCGCAGAAGTGGGAAGTCAAATTGTAGCTTACAGCTTAATGCTCTATCGAAAAAACTCAAAGAAAGCGCGACTCTATTCAATCGCTGTTGATGAGAAATATAGAAAGCATAAAATTGCGACAAGACTCTTGGCCTTTGGGGAAGAGCTTGTTCGTCAAAAAGGAATGAGAGAAATTGCACTTGAGGTCCAAGTTGAAAACACTCACGTGATTCAGTTTTATCAAAAACATGGTTATATCGGAAAAAAAACCATACCCGATTATTACGAAAGTGGTCAGCATGCAGAACGCATGCACAAAGCTCTTTAAACGAGGACTTTATGCTTCGTTTTGATTACTTCATCGATTAGTCGCGTTTCGTATTCGCAGGCTTGGCCAAAATCTCAAGATAGAAATTTTCAATTTTTTCTTTCAAATATTCTTCAATCTTTAGATTAATTTCATTAGTTTTAATGGCCAAGGCTTGTTGTTCATTAACACCTATTCGGCAATCAAAATGCCAAGTCGTTGCACCTTCAGGAAGTTCCTTTCTTCTTTCTCTGCTAATGTATCTTTTAATTTCATTTCTGATGGAGTCGGCGACTCTTTCAGGTTTTTTATTTTTTTCGAGAAATGAGAAAGTCTTTTTCATAATTTCCTATTTTGTGGTCAAAAAAAAAGCCCCGCGAGTAGCGAGGCTTTCTTTATAAACTTGGTACACCCAAGGGGATTCGAACCCCTGTTACCGCCGTGAAAAGGCGGTGTCCTAGACCGGGCTAGACGATGGGTGCAAAATTCTAAATATCGTCTGTAAGCGTTGAACGAAGATGGTGATCTCGGTGCGACTCGAACGCACGACCCTCTCATTAAAAGTGAGATGCTCTAACCAACTGAGCTACGAGACCATTCATTTTCGTAAAACGTAGGGGAGAAATTATCGGAGGGGGCTTTTTTTGTCAATTATTAATGTAAAAATATTATAGGCTTAATGGACTTTATTTGGCCCGATCTTGCCAAATGAGAGTGAGAGAACTAAATTCCGCCAAGATTTAATATCAAGAGGATAGGGGCTTTGGACAACATAACACCAGACAGCAAAGTTAAGCGCGTTGCGTTCCACACGTTGGGATGCCGATTAAATTTTTCTGAAACGGGTTCAATTTCCAAAGGATTCACCGATCGCGGTTACGATATTGTCGATTTTGGTGAAGAAGCGGACGTGGTTTTCATCAATACTTGTACGGTTACTGATGGAGCCGACTCCACTTGCAGAAATCTTATTCGCAAAGCTTATCGCTCCAGTCCCGAAGGCAAAATTGTCGTTGCTGGTTGCTACGCTCAGATGGAAGCTCCCAAAATTGCCAAAATGGAAGGGGTTGACCTGATTTTGGGGACAAGTGAGAAATATAAGGTGTTCGATTACCTGGATGAATCGGATGAGTTAGTGATTAAGGTTGATAAATCGGCCGATTTTTTCGGGGCGACGACCACTGATTCTGATCACGGCCACACTCGATCTTTTTTGAAGATTCAAGACGGCTGTAATTATGTCTGCTCTTTTTGCATTATCCCTCAGGCCCGTGGTCGCTCACGCGCCATTGCTCCAGAGAAAGCTCTGAGTGATGCCCGTCAGCTGATTGAGTCTGGATATAAAGAGATCGTATTAACTGGTGTTAATATCGGTGAATATGAGGAAGCTTCCGGAACTCCGCTGTGGAGACTGGTTGAAAGCCTTTTAAAGTTAGATGGTTTAGAGCGCCTACGTTTGGGTTCAGTTGAGCCTAACACGATAACAGACGAGCTTATAAGTGTTTTAAAGAGCTCTCCCAAGGCCATGGATCATTTTCATGTGCCGATGCAGTCTGGTGATGATCAAATCTTGAAAGAGATGCGCCGTCGTTATTCTGTCGCTGACTACCGCAAAATAATCGATAAGATCATTAAGCATTTTCCCAATGCCGGAATCGGTGCAGACATGATCGTCGGTTACCCTGGTGAATCTGAAGAGCAGTTTAAAAATACTTATAATTTGGCAAAAGAGCTGCCGATCACGCATTTTCACGTTTTTCCTTATAGTCGCCGTAAAAACACCACCGCCTCTCGATTGGAAAATCAACTTCAGCATGCCGTGAAAAAAGAGCGCACCCGTGCTCTGATGATGTTTGGTGAAGCTAAGCTTTCTATGTTTGCCGAGGACCAAGTTGGTCGTCGTCATCAGGTTCTCTTTGAAAAGCAAAATGAGCAAGGATTGTGGGAAGGCTACACCTCGAACTTTGTTCGCGTGCAAGTCGAAAGTAGTGCTAATCTTCGCAATTCCATTCAAACAGTCTTTGCAGAAAAACAAATGGGCACTGAGCTGATTGGCCAAATTCTTCATTAAAATTTCATATTTACTTGGAACTTAAATGTCATTTGATTGGGATCGAGAGAAAAACGGTCGCGATTAAAGACATCTTGCGCACTTTCTACACCATGGAGAATCGGCATCTCCACGCCCGTGCTAATATTTATTTTTTGACTGCTCGGCAACTCAAAATCGCGGCTCAAACCCATACTTAAGCCCAGATCCACGGCCATCTTATCTTCATTTGTTTCGGTCTGTTTAACTGTGTAATCGAGAGGCAGCTTGGTTTTGCCATCGAGGTTGAGGCTGATCGTTGATTGATCTGGAAATGAGGAGTCTTTATCACTTTGCTTTTTGCTCTTGGTTGTGGCGACTGTTGAGCTGCCTAGAGTTTGGCATTTTCCGGTGTTGACGATGCGGCCATTTTTTTCCTTGATTTCGATTGTGTAATGAGACGTTTTTTGACTGAGGAGTGCATTATCGGAAAGGAGAAGATCAGACCGTAGTGTCACAATGAGATCTTTCGAATTGTTCATGTTTTCCTGAGAATATTCCATTTTACAGGTGAGATCTTGGTAAATAATGGTTTTGGAAGTTGCTTTTGCAAGAGCAACGGGACAATGGATTTCCAGAGGGTTCAAATTGAGATTTTGATTAAGAGAATCGAGAAGAGAGAGCTGCCTCAAAAATATTTGATTTTGAATTTTCATCTCAGAGGCATAAGATTTATTTAATTTGGGACTAATATCGCTGTAGTTTTTAAGCTTTTTATTTTTTGCCAAATCTCGCTCGATTTTTTTCAAGTCATTTTCGTGAGCGATGGTTCGAGAAAAAACAATTTCCCCTAATTTATAAACAGTCACCGAATAGGGCTCAGCGCTCAGGCAGCCCTCCATTTTGATGGTGCCTTTGGGTTCAAGCCAAAAGCGTTTGGATTTGTCCGGACAAGCCAAAAGCGATGTCGAAAAAAAGATTGAAAAGAGGGCTAAAAATCTCATAGTAACGTATCGAAAGTATTGGGTTCTAACTTGAGAACTCTTATTCCGCCTCAATCAAATCACTTGTCGTTCCTAATCCCTTGTAATAACAAGAGGGCTCTAAAAATATCGTCATAAGGTGGAACACATGCGGATCAATGTCCTTCTCACTTCTCTATTGCTTTTAACTTTAGCAAGCTGTGGTTCAGATTCAGGTTCAGAAGCCCCTGCACAAGGGCCAACGGTTGTTCGCCAAACTTTAAGTGGCGAAGCTCTTTTTTATCCGCAAGAACACCTCGTTTGCAGAAATACTAACAGTTATATCATCAATGCTTTAGATAATATTTTCTTCCACATGGATGGTGAAATTGTTGAAGTGAATGATCTTTCATTTAATCACAAGATTATTGGCTATCCGGAGTTAAAAAGTGTTGAAAGTTTAAAGGTTGTTTCAGGGACCCAATATAAATTTGACTCTGAAACAATTACTAAGAAATATGTGAATGCTCAAGATGAAGTTGTATCAGTTGAATTTGAAGAAAAAGAAGCGAAAGGTAATTCCGTTAAAATCTGTGATGATCAAAAGATTGAGAGAAAATCTGGTGAGCATGTTGCGATCAATGTGATTTCTACTTTAAGTAAAAGCTTTCAAGCTTTAGCAGATATTGGTGAGTCATTGGCGATGGCACAGGTTGAGGTTTACTCACACCCAAGTGTCGCTGAAATTGAGCAAGTTTTTGACAACGATACTAAGCAAATGAAAAGCAATAAACTTGAGTACATGACAGACAATGCCTTCTACTACAATAAAGGCATTTATTTCATTCCTCATAGCAAGATGTATATTGATTTTGTAGGTGAAGCTCACGTTAACTTTTGGGAAATTCCATTTATCGCGTCTCACGAGTATGGCCACATGGTATTTGAAACCTTTTTTCCAAGAGGAACGAAAAAGCTTTCTCTCAGAGAACAAGCGAAAGAGTTAAACTGTATTTCTGGTGATTGGCATAAAAGACAATCTCCGCCAAAGTTCGAAAAAGGGCAACGAGTTCTAACTCATGAAGAAATTCTCGGTGCTTTTAATGAAGGCTTTGCCGACATGTTTGCATACTACACTCTCGATTCAAAAATGGTGAGCTTGAAGAACGTTCCTTGGTTTGAAGGGGAAAGAGAAGTTGATAGTCTCTTTTTTGGAAACGGAGATCGTAAAGTTTATAATAAATACGTTGCAGACATCTTTTTCTCTTCGACAGAATTAGGCTACAGGGATGCTGGGTCAACATTCCAAGATGGACACACCATTGGGGCTATCTTTGCAGCAAACATCAATGACTTTATGAATAAAGTTGGTGCAACGACTCAAAAAGCTAAATTAAAAATCTCGATAAATTGGCTAAAAAGCTTAGAGAATAATCATGTGCAAGATTCCAAGCTACCGACTTATACTTATATGTTCAAAGTTCTTGAACGCTATGTTGATCAAATTAAACAAGAAATCGGTGTCACAAAGTTATCTGACGAGCAAAAAAACTTACTATCTCATTCATTCCCAATGTACGATTTTGAAATAAGACAAAATCTTTAGAATTCATAACAAAATAAGAGTAAGATAGCGCCCTATGAGGGCGCTTTTTTTCTCTATGCTGTTCTTTTTTTGTCATCAAGCTCAAGCAGCTTATTACGATGTTTTACCAAAAGGTGTTCGCAATTTTACTTACCGTTATATTCAAACTAGTCAGGTCGGTGGAAGTTATAATAGCTCCGGTAAATTTGAAGGCTATAACGTCAACGCTAATATTAATGCAGATTCTATTCGTGGAATTATTTCCGCCGTCGATACTTACCTCGATACATTAAGTGCAGCTGATTATGCTGCTTTTAGTTTTGGAACTTTCGAAGGAAGTGCCAAATCAAAAGTATCGGCCCATGCCTTTGGGATGGGCTATGGATTAACGAATCGTCTTACAGCTTATGCTTTTATTCCTTATTACATGGCCGTTGTTGACCTCAATTTAAATCGAACGGTGAAAGGCAGAAATAACGTAGGTACTGCGATTCAAATTGAAGATCTTCCGGAAGTTGATGCTCGTCTTATCCAATCCCTTTTTGTTAATTATTTTGGTTATAAACCCCTTGGTAAATGGGAAGCTAAAGACTTTGGAGATACTGAGGTTGGGGCCATGTATCAGCTTTCAAAAGGCAGAAGGGGAGGCGTTCTGGTGAATATTGGCGCTATCGTTCCGACCGGCAGAGAGGATGATGCCAACACGTTGCAAGATATTGGTTTTGGAGAAGGTCATTGGTCTGCATTTTTTGAACTCGGCGGTGGCTATCGTTTTAATGTTTGGTGGAGTGTTGATGCCTGGGGAAGATATACTTATCAATTTCCTTTTAAGCGAACTGAGCGTTTACCTGATTCGTTAAGCTTTCCGGTTACGAGCCGTAGCGGACAGGTCAAAATTAATCCTGGGAATAAATATCAATTAAATCTTCAAAACACCCTTCATTGGTCTGATCAGTGGACAACTTCTTTGCTTTACACTTATGACAAAAAAAATCTGGACGATTATAGCAGTGCTTTTGCCATTTCTGATGAGTATCTTGAAAGTAATACGAACGAAACTACTCATACTGCCAGAATTAATTTAGGTTTTTCTACGGTCTCTCTTTATAAACGCAAAAAATTTGTCGCTCCTTTAGATATCAATCTTGCTGCCCAATCAATCTTTTCTGGCGTTAATGTTCCGAAGTACGAACGTTATGATTTAGAATTTCGCCTTTATTTCTAAAAAGGAAGTTTAATTCCTACCTGTATTTCAATTTGTCCATCAAGCTTTAAGTCAATGATGTCTGGAATACTGGCAATTGATAACGTTGGTTTAAATTTAATTTTTTTACCAGGCTTTAACAAATCAAGAAGATTGTCTGTATAGACTTCAAAATCTAAACATTTATTGAAGCATTTGTTTTGCTTCTTGCGATAACTAAACATCAGAGAATCAACATTTCCGTAGCCTGGAACAAAAGTCTGTCGCGACATTTCCAACGAATCAATAAAAGCGAAGTTGGCGGTAAAATCACTTCCTACATCAACTGATTCAGCAAACTGTAAAAACACTTTTCGAATTTTAACAGAAACAACAGATTCTCTGTCTATATCGAGTTCCGGAATATCAAAAACCAATTCATCCAAGTCGACTTGTCTCGGACCAGCAGAGAGAACAACTCTTGTGATAATGGATAGGAATGAATTTCCAATTTGTTCAAAGGCATTGGGCATATCGGCCAATTCAAAAACATCAATATCTTTAATGTTGTAGCGAACATTAAAATAAAAGACTGAAGGATCTGAACTCTGCGAAATACTCGTTGTAGTCCCTGTTGATAAACGGGCACCTCCGGCCTGCATGGCAAGTTTTTGATACTGTTCTCTTTGAAGCTGAGAGAGAGTCATGGGTTCGGCCAATGGAGTGATTTTTTCTGTCTGTTTAAGACATGAAGTAAAAAGGAGAGTGGAGAGGAATATCCAATAGATCATGCTGAATCATAATTAATTTGGAGAGTAGAAGCATAGACGCAATAAAAATCAAGGACTTAGCCCAAACGACGCCCTCTCGAAAAAAGCCATTTTTGCCAAATCTAGAGGGCGTAGAGATTGTAAATTAGAGCGTGAGGGCTTTTTCTTGAAATTGAATTGGGTTATTCATTTTCAAAATTTCTGGCAATTGAACTTTCATTTTCTGCACAAATTGCGCATGATTTTTTCCAATCAGCTTGCTGTAATTTTTTGAATACTCACCACCATTCTTCGCAATATCATTGAGGAGTGCTTGAAAATTCATTGTAACAAATTTCCATGCCTCTTGAAGATTGCTAGAAGTTTTATTGCTTTCAAGATCGAAGAAATAACTATTTGGGCTATACTCAAACATCTTTCCAGTAAGAGCATCAGTTCCCCAGCTTAAGATAAATGTTGAATTAAAAAAGGCAGCAGTTGCTATCGATTTCTTTAGGGTAAAGCTTTGAGTTTTATAGCCTTCTTTTTTGAGAGTAATCTCATGGATTCCCATTTGCCTCTTTATTGTGTGAGTTAATGGAGTTGTCCCAATAATATCACCGTCAAGATAAACAGTGACTCCTTCAGGTGATGTTTTAAAAGTTACTTGGTCATCAGATTTACTAAAAAAAGTTGCACAGCTAGATAATAAAGTTAATAGCATGAGTGAAGAGACAAGAGATTTCATTGGATTTCCTTTTGTAAGTATTAAAAAACCATGGTCAGGCCGCCGCCATAGGTTTGATTGATAAAAGATCGAGTTTCACTTGTGGTCTCGCCTTTTGCTCTTTGGCGAGAATACTCATAGAGAAAATTGAGTTTCCAAAAATTATTGAGACGACGATTAAGGGTGATATCCGCTTTGTAATAACGAGCAGAATCAAATGGGGAGCGTTCGGTTGATTTTCTGGTTTTATGCCATTGATAAGTATAGCCGCCGCTGAGATCAGTGCGACTTAAAATGTCCTTGATTATTCCATGGGCAGAAACTTCTTCGATCTTATAAGCTTGGCCTTCCCATTTTTCTCTACGCTCGCTATGAAAGGCCGTCCATTCCATATCAAAATTAGCGCCGAGATAAAGGCGATGAAGAATTCCTGCATTATGAATATTTCCGTGATTGGGATCTTGGTAACCAGCATAACTTCTAATCTGATAGAAAAGTTCAATAGTATTGATATGATTAAAATTAAATCGTTCGATTAATTTTAATGATGCATCTTCAGTGTAAAAATCGAAAAGATTGCGGCGACGATAGTCGGTGTATTGAGTTGTGAACTCGACATCGGCAATCAGTCTGGCCCGTCTTCCGAAGAGGTAATGCTTGCGATGAAATTCTATTCCTAACATTCCCGTGTATTGATTGAGCTCTTTGACTTGAGGAAGAGTTCTCTCGTGGAAGTAAGCTTGAATAGAAGCCTTTGGGTACCAAAGATAGCGCTGATTATGGAAAAGCTGAAAACCACCATGACCTTGAAGGTCCCAGATCATCGAAGGTTGCCCAGTTATCTTTCTCCATTCGCCATAATAATTTTCCATCGCATTAGTTTGATAACGATAATTGCCTACACCGTAGAGATCGAGTCGTGTGATCTGCTTCAAAATAGAGAGAGTTTGAGTGAGTTTTTCATTGAAGGAACCTGTGAGGCTCTTGAGCTTAGCAAAATTTTCTTTAAAGTTACGATCGCTATAAGCTTTTTCATTGGCCACAAATCCGTGAACAGGATCGAGTCTCACTCCTGTTGGAGGAATGTATTCACCTGTTGAAGCTTCGACTCCCCCAAGATCATCAGGCATCACATAAAGGCCCGTGCGTTTATCATAACGAGAATTAGATGGAGGAGAAATATAGATTCCGGAATTGAGATCGACGATACCTCCAGGACGAATCCCTGAGCTATTGGCCGATTGATTATTGTACTCGCTTTGAGCGACCACATTTGTTCCTCTTGGGGTAGGGACGAGAATATCATTTTTTTGATCAGTTAATGAAACATGATAATCACCCTTATAGACAGTCCCTTTTTTCTTGGCATCGGTTTCATAGAGCGCAACGAGCTGAGCATTGGAAATGCGAACAGGCTCGAGTGGGGCTTCGTAACTTGGAAAGGCTCCAGAGAAACTCCCGGGAGGAACCTTGATCGTTTTATAATTTTTAAGTTTGTCTTCGATTTCAATGCCATCTTGAGCTTTTATAACGGTATTTTGTTTTCCTCCATCGAGCTCTTCTTGATGGCGCTCTAAAATCTCAGCATCATCATTCTTGTAAAAATCGACCTTGCCTTTGAGTGTTATATTGGAAGTAATATTGTTTTGATCATTATGAACAATATAGAAATCTGTTCCACGTACTCCAAGAGCAGCTGAACGAGTTTTAATTAATACTTTATGATCTGAATTTTCTTTTTTGAGATTCTCATTCACTACTCCACGAATTTGACCATTAATGAGGTTCACGATGGTGGGCTTTCTGGTGTTCTTGGCATTTAATTCCATTTCACTATTGGGGCCAACTGTAATTAAAGTGCCATCAGGTAATTGAACTTTAAGAATGCTTTTATCTTTAGTCGTAAGAACAGCAGCGGCATCAAATTGATGCCCCATTTTTAATTTGTAGGTTTTGTTATTGAGAAGTTTGGCGAAGGCATCGCCTTTGAGCATAATAACTTTAATTCTCTCTGCAGCTTCAGACTGAAGTGAAAAGAATAAAAGAAGGCCCGCGAGCAACAATTTCGGCATTAGAAATAGTTTTGCAAAAATTTAATTTCACTTCTCTCTGGTCCGTAAGCAATGATTCCCACTGGAATGCCGACAGTTTGCTCAATGGTCTCGATATAAGACTTAAGCGAAGGAGAGAGCTCTTTGCCATCGGTAAAAGTGTCATTGAAAGGAGGTACTTCTTTCAACACTGGTTCAACTTCTGCCAAATCAATACCGGGGTAAGCACAGTCGATGATTTCACCTTTGTACTTATAACCTATACAAATTTTGAGTGTATCAATCCCACAAAGGATATCAACTTTGGTCAGGGCCAATGAAGTGATGTTTGATGCTTTTACAGAATATTTGAGTAGGGGAAGATCGAGCCATCCACAACGACGAGTACGTCCTGTGGTCGCGCCAACCTCATTACCTTTGGTTTGAATATGTTTTCCCACTTCATCAAAAAGTTCAGAAGGAAAAGGACCTTCTCCTACTCGAGTGGTATAGGCTTTAGTAATGCCCAGAACTTCATCAAGATGCTTACCTGAAACTCCGGCACCTGTATAAATACCTCCCGCAGAAGTGTTTGAAGAAGTAACATAAGGATAAGTTCCATAGTCGACATCAAGAAGAACGCCTTGAGCTCCTTCGTAGAGAACTTTTTTGTTAGCAGTTAAAGCTTGGTCGAGATAGCTGAAAGTATCGCAAACAAAAGGGGCGACTCTTTCACCCAATTCAAATAATCTCTTTGCTTCAGCTTCAACACTTGGATATTCAGTTTTGTATTTGGCTTCAAACAGAACGATTTTCTCTTCAGCATTTTGACGAAGTTTTTTTGTGAGTCTTTCAAGATCGAGAAGATCTTTGATTTTAATAGCTTTTCTTGCGGCCTTGTCTTCGTAAGCCGGACCAATTCCTCGTCCGGTTGTTCCAATCTTAACGGGCCCTTTGCTCTCGCGCTGGACATCGAGAAGTTTGTTATAGGCAGTAATGACCGTTGCATTTTCTGAAATTTTAAGATTTTTAGGAGTAACTTCAACTCCAGAATTAACGACTTCATCGAGCTCTTTGCAGAAGGCTTCTGGATCAAAAACGACTCCGTGACCAATCAACGATACACAGTGTGGGTGCAGAATTCCTGAAGGAATGAGGTGCAAGACCGTTTTTTTATTTCCCACAATAATGGTGTGACCAGCATTGTTTCCGCCTTGGTATCTTACGACTAAGTCGCATTTTTGACCGAGGAGATCTGTAATTTTACCTTTGCCTTCGTCGCCCCATTGAGAACCGATAATCGCTAGTGTTTGCATTTATTAAGCCTTTACTTGATTCACAGTTTTGTTATTGATGAAAAATTCTTTGAGTTGCTCGACGGCCATGGCGCCTACGCGATCTTGGGCTTCTTCAGTACTTGCACCCAAGTGAGGAGTAAGGATCAAATTATCGAGCTTGCGAAGTTCAGAGCTTTCTTCAAGTGGTTCTTTCGCGAAGACATCAAAAGCCGCGCCTCTAATTTTCTTTTCTTTAAGAATAGAGAGAAGGGCTACTTCATCCACAATTCCACCACGTGCGGCATTCACAAGAATGGCATGCTTAGGCATACAATTTAAAAGTTCAGCATTAATAAGGCCGCGAGTGGCATCCATCAATGGAGTGTGGATTGTGATGATATCGCATTCTGAAAATATTTTTTTAAGATCATCACATTTCTTAGCGTAAGAAAAAGGCGATTCTTTGATGAATGGGTCGTAGAACATAACTTCTGGCTCAAAGCCGGCGAGTCGTTTGCAAACGATTTGTCCGATTCGTCCAAAACCAATGATACCAATTTTTTTATTCGAGAGTTCAACACCGGTGAAAGAGTTTTTATCCCATTGTCCTGAAGCCATGCTGGCATGGGCCCAAGCTGTTTTGCGCAGAAGAGTCATCATCAAAGCGATGGCATGTTCCGCCGCTGAATTATTGTTGGCCCCTGGAGTATTTTCAACAGTGCAATTTTTTTGTTCACACGCTTTCTTGTCGATATTGTCAGTACCTTCACCAGCTCTAATCACAAGTTTGAGATTGGGTGCCATTTCTAAATATTCCGCGCCCACTGATGTGGCTGAGCGAATGACAAGGGCCGAAGCTTTTGGGAGCAACGTTTTTAACTGATCTTGAGTCAGTTTTGCCTCTGGGTGAACGTCAAATTCGGGAATTGCTTTTAATGAAGTGAAGGCATTTTTATCCATGCCGTCAGTCACGATGATAAAAGGTTTCATGGTGGCTCCAATGGTGGAATGGGTGAGATTCGCCGCCATTATAAAGCGCGATAGACAGAGAGGAAAGTTAAAGGCTGTGCGTTATTTAATAAAAAACATGGCGTTAGCTAAAAGCTGAGATGATTGGTTCAATTATTTCATATAGTTATTAATTCAAATTTTGGGGTAAGCTTATTTCAACCTTTTTTTGATCAAGCTGGAGTCTTAAATGAAGATTTTATTGTTCATCCTTTTCCTTCAAACCTCTGTGTCGTTAGCTTCCTCTCAAGAAATGGAATACGTCACGATCTGCAATGAAAAAAAGGAATGCCGCAAATTTTCACGCCTCGTTATGGGAACCGATCATTTAATACAAGGCAATTGGGTGAAAGAAGGGCAGCCTGAAAATACACAAGAAGAGGCTTACGCCGTTTTAGATGAGGCAGTAAAAAACGGTATTAATTTTTTCGATACCTCTCCTATTTATGTAGGCGGAGTCGAGCACAGTCTCGGGCAGTGGAGAGCTTCTCGCGAAAAATCAGCTCAAGCAGATCAATTTTATTATTCACCTCAACTCAATCCTGATCGCAAGCTGTATGTTTTATCCAAAGGGGGATTTCCTTTTGATTTGTATTGGGCCAAAAGTTTAGAGGCGGGAGTACATTCTCCGGAATTAATTGATACGCTTAAAAAGAAAGGCATTCTCGCCCCCGGTGCAGAATTGAGTTTAACTCAAAGTACACCTTTGAAAAACGTTCCAACGGGAACTTATGCTAGTCGACTTTTTGGTGACTATGAGCAAATAAGGAAGAGAACGGGAGTGGAACTCGGCCATACTCTTAATAATTTAAATGGTGATATTACTGTTTATCTTATGCATCGGGATGATGGAGATGCCGTTGACTTTCAGGAAGTACCACGACCTAAAATGGATATTAACATTATTTTAAAAGCAATTGGATCGCATAAAGCAGAAGGCAAGTTTTGGATGCATGGATGGTCAAATTGGAAAACTGATCGAATAAACAAATCATTGCAACTTGTTCAAAAAAATAAAAAACTTCCCAAACCTATAATCAATAGTCCCTACTTTTCGCTTTTTGAAATGAGCCCGCGAACCATTCATGCCCTTGCCGTTCAAGTCACCCATAAAGAAATGATGAATCCAAATTTTGAGAAGGGAATTAAAATAATGCCTTATTCTCCTCTCGGAGGATTTAGTATTTTAGATAAACCTGAACCGAAATGGGAAAATGCTAAAGCAGCTGCCAAGAAGAAACTGGATTCAGGTGATGCTTATTGGAAAAATGTTTTTGATGCCATTTTTACTAAGGACAATGAAGCCAGATGGAATAGAGTTGTTGAATTTACCAAAGTTTTCAATCTTAAGCATGAGACGCAATACACGGTGGACCAAATGATGAATGCTTATGTTCTCGCACATCCGAGAACGGATCTTTTGGCGATTGGAGCGATAACTAAAGAACAAGTCAAAAGGACCGTAAAGTCTCTCGAGCTCGCCAAAAGGCTTACTCCCAACTTCTTAGACTATTTGTATGCAGGAGTTAAGGATAGTGAAGTCGAAAAACTATTAAGCTTGAGTAATAAAAAGTAATTCAAAAAAATCCCACTCCTTTCTGGAGTGGGATCAAGTGTGGTGAAAACTAGGCTACGTGTTGAATTTCGAATTTAAGTTCCAAAAACTCAAGGGTTTGTTGAAACTGGGAAAGGGTTGGGAGATTCCCAAAATGGGTGTTCTCGTGCAGATTGTGCGAAATGAAATCGTAGATCTCAATCGGTGTTGATTGGTCTTCTCCCGACTTAAAAGCACGCCAGTTTGAACGTCCTGTTTGTCGATAGCAGTCGAAGAGATCTTTGACTAACATTTCTCGAGTCTTTACGCCGATACCGACCACTTCCTTGCGATCATTGAGTTCGAGATACCAGACTTTGTAGTCGCTGCGTGAGCAAGGTTGAGTAGCGGGTAAAACGGCAATGGCCAAAAAGGTAACCATAGAATGCCTCCCGGTTAGGTGATCGAGAAGGCCCTTTTTTGTGTGTGTGTTTCTCACTAAGTTCTCATCATGATCGCTTAGAGAGCGGCCTTCACTTGTTCTTAGTATATCGTTTGAAACGCGCTCTAGGAGCTGTTTTATGCTAATAAATACTTTCAGTGTGACAGGTTTATTGAGAGAACTAGAGTCGTTTTGACTCTGAATGAGTCTTAAATGTCGCTAAACAGTTGCAAAAGATGCCCATGCAACTCGTCAATCAGCTCTTTTTTTAACTCGAGTTGTCGGTAATGGATTCCGGTGAGATCAAAAATTCTTTTAGCAATTTTAGTACTTTCTTTTTCTTGATGCTTATCTGAGAGGTAAATGACTTCTTTAACTTTTTTACTGGCGATGAGTTTCGCACACTCATTACAAGGAAATAATGTAACGTAGCAACGTGAGCCTTCTAAAGATTTCGTCGTATGAAGAATAGCATTGGCCTCAGAGTGGACAACGTAGCCGTATTTTTGAAATTCGAGAGGGGCCCTGGCATCTTTACCCCAGGGAAGTTTCGTTTCATCTATGCCTGCAACAAAGCCGTTATAGCCCATAGTTATTTGATGATTAGCTTGATCGACAAAAACAGACCCCACTTTGGTGCTCGGGTCTTTGCTCTTAAAAGATGCCATCATGGCCTGAAGCATGAAGTACTCATCCCAATTCAATTTTGACTTTACTGGGATAAAATTGTCGGCCGGATTAAAGCTTTCCATGAGTTAAAAGTACCTGATCAAATTACCTTTTGGTAGCGGTAAAACTTTTTTTAATATTGAAAATGGAAGTTGGGTGATAAACTATCTTTATTTTATTTAAGAGAAAATGATGCAAAGAGTCCAGTGCAACAGTCTAGCAGAACTTATTGAACGTTTTAATAACGATAAGTTGCTTACAGCTTCTTCAAATCCAATGACGTTGTCCACCAACGAAGAAGTTTTTTGGTGTAATGATGCTTTCGTAGATTTGGTCAAATATTCAAAAGATGAGGTTTTAAAAAGAAACTTCAAAGACATCACTTTTGAAAAGGATTATTCCAAGCAAGAACCTTTTAATTTAGTTAATGGAAAACCTGTCGGCAATATTGATGGGCTCATAATAGAGAAAGAAATTTTAACCTCGGAAGGTGATACTATTTATGTGAGCTTGCTTCCGACTCCACTGTATGATCAAAACAATAATATTGTCGCTTATTGGGTCGTCTTTAGAGATATTACCGAGAATAAGAAAATTCAAGAAGATCTTTTCCTTTTCAGACAGCAATACACCAAACTGCTTGAGAGTTTAAATATGGTTGCCCTTCGTTTGGACCCTGAAGGCACAATCATTGACATTAATTCATCTGGCGCCAAACTTTTTGGGTGGAGTAAAGACCAGTTGATTGGAAAAAATTGGTTTGATACTTGTATTCCGTTGGAGCTGAGGGCCAATTTGAAAGAAAATTATTTGTTAGTTTCAGATAATATTGAGAGACCCCATGAGGACTACTTAGGACAAGTCCTTTGTTCCAATGGAAAAGTGATGTCTGTCTTGTGGAAAGGAATTATTTTAAGAGACGAATCAGGAAAAGCGACAGGCTCTATTTCAGTCGGCGAGGACTACACTGAAAAAGCAAAAATTGACTCAGAAAAAGAAAAGTTAGTTCAAAATATTGTCAATATCTCGCGTTTTGAATCAGTGGCGCAGTTGGTTGGTGGAGTTGCTCACGAATTTAATAATGTTCTCTCCATCATTTTAGGTTTTAATAAGCTTGCGCTTAAAAGTGTTAATAGCGAAGATGAAATGAAGACGACTTCCTATCTCATCGAAGTTGATAAAGCTGGAAAGCGAGCGGCCAAGTTGATTGAACAGCTTCAAGCATATTCAAAGAAAAATAATTCAACTCTTAATTCGACGAATTTAGAAAAAGAAGTTCAAGAATTGGCCAGCTTGGCCAAATCAATCTTGCCAACAACCATTAATCTTCAAGTCAATATTTCGACTAAACTTCAGAATATTTTAACTGATGCAACTTTGCTTCACCAATCACTTATGAACCTCCTCCTTAACGCTCAAGAAGCGATGAAGAGCAATGGTAAGATCGAAGTCAATGTTTCAACTTTAAAAAATTGCCATGAAGTTTGTACTTCCTGTCATCATAACTTTGAAGGTGATTTCAGTGTCATATCTATTCGCAACACAGGTCAGCCAATCCCCGAAGGTGTCATTCCCAAAATCTTCGATCCTTTCTTTTCAACCAAAGGAGTTGGACAAGGAACGGGTATGGGACTTTCAGTGGTTCATGGATTTATTCATGGTTCTAAAGGGCACGTGACTGTTACAAATACTGATGAAGGTGTGGAGTTTAATCTCTATTTTCCAACTCAATCAAAAATTATAACTGAAGATCAAAGCTCGCCACTATTAAAAACAGATCATGGAAAAATTTTAGTAGTGGACGATGAAGAATCATTGCTCTTTTTATATAAACGAATATTAAAAAACATTGGATTCGAAGCTGATTGTTTTGCAGATCCTTTGAAAGCTCTAGAACAATATAAAAATAAATCAGAGGATTACTCACTTATCATCACAGATCAAACCATGCCAGGAATGCTCGGTTTGGATTTGATAGAAACGATCAAAGGTATAAATCCTAATATTCATAGCATGCTTATTTCTGGCTATACAGATGTCGTCGATCAAACAAATCAAGAGAATGTTGACGACTATTTTATCAAGCCAGTCGATGTTTCAGTTTTAACCGGTCGAATAAAAGAAATCTTTTCCAAATAAAAAAGGCCCCTTTTAAGGGGCCTTCTCTTTTTATCTTATAATTTAGTAATTAAAGAAGTGGAGCGATAACGAGGGCTACGATACTCATAAGTTTTACGAGAATGTTCATAGCTGGACCAGAAGTATCTTTGAACGGGTCACCAACAGTGTCACCAGTAACAGCAGCTTTGTGAGCTTCAGTACCTTTCTTTTCACCAGGAATATGACCTTGTTCAATCGCTTTCTTAGCGTTATCCCAAGCACCACCAGCGTTCGCCATGAAAAGGGCCATAAGAACACCTGTCACCGTTGCACCAGCGAGCATACCACCGAGAGCTTCTTTACCAAGAATGAAACCAACGAGGATTGGAGAAAGAATAGCAACAACACCTGGAAGAACCATTTCTTTCAAAGAAGCATCAGTTGCAATTGCGATACACTTTTCAGTGTCTGGCTTGCCTGTGCCTTCCATGATTCCTGGGATTTCACGGAATTGACGACGAACTTCTTCAACCATTTTTTGAGCAGCTGAACCAACTGAGCTCATTGTATTGGCACCAACAAAGAAAGGAATAACGCCACCAATAAACAACCCGATAACTACAAGTGGGTTCATAATGTTGATCGTATCAAGATTAACAGCGTGAGAGTAAGCAGAGAACATGGCGAGAGCTGTAAGAGCAGCTGAACCAATGGCAAAGCCTTTACCGATAGCAGCTGTTGTATTTCCTAGAGCATCAAGTCCGTCAGTAATCTTACGAACTTCAGGTCCTAGCTCAGACATTTCTGCGATACCGCCGGCGTTGTCAGAGATTGGCCCGTAAGCATCAACCGTCATTGTTACACCTGTAGTTGCAAGCATACCAACAGCAGCAATACCAATTCCGTAAAGACCTGCAAATTTGTTAGCGAAGAAAATTCCAAGAGAGATTAAAAAGATTGGTGGAATACATGAGTACATACCAACTGAGAGACCAGCAATGATGTTTGTTGCAGGACCAGTTTTTCCGGCCATCGCAACTTTTCTCACAGGAGCGAAATCACCACCAGTGTAATACTCAGTAGCAACACCAATGAAAAGACCAGTTAATGAACCTACAACCATTGCGTAGAAAGGTCCCATCGCATATGGAAATACTGTGAAGCCCATTGATTGAACGACGTAGTATGAAGCGGCAAAAAGAATGGCCAATGAAATAATAGGAGCAACTCTTAGTGCTGTAGCTGGGTTTGAGCCTTTCAAAACGTTCATTGAAAGAATTCCAACAACTGAAGAGAGAAGACCTAAAGCAATAACAATGATAGGAAGCATGATCGCTGAGCCCGCAACAACAGTGTTGTAAGTGGCACCAATGAACATAGTAGCGATAACTGAACCAACATATGATTCAAAAATGTCGGCTCCCATACCAGCTGTATCACCTACGTTATCACCAACGTTGTCGGCGATCGTAGCAGGGTTGCGTGGATCATCTTCTGGAATTCCTGCTTCCACTTTACCAACAAGGTCAGCACCAACGTCAGCAGCTTTTGTATAAATACCACCACCAACACGTGCGAAAAGGGCGATTGAAGATGCACCCATGGCGAAACCGTTTAAAGCTTCGATGTGTGAACCGTCTAAAAATTTATAGAGGAGAGCGATACCAAGAAGACCAACAGATGCAACGGCCATACCCATTACTGATCCGCCAAAGAAAGCAACTGAAAGAGCTTTCCCTTCTCCAGAGCTTGCAGCAGCTTGAGCTGTTCTTACGTTTGCTTTAGTCGCAGCTTTCATTCCAACGAAACCACAAAGCATAGAAGATAAAGCACCAGCGATGTAGCAGATTGAAGTGTTCCATCCAAGACTCTTGTTAGTCCCGATGACGATGGCAACAACAGCGAGGAATCCAACGAGGATTGTGTATTCCTTGCGGAGGAAAGTCATTGAACCTGTTTCAATGAGTCCAGCAATGCCAGTCATTTTTGCATTTCCTGCAGGTTGTTTGACGATCCAAAAGTAGGTCATGATAGCAAACATAAAGCCTGCCAGTCCGATGAATGGGCTGTACGCCGCAAACGACATTGATGTTTCCATGAGTAACGACTCCTTAGGTAAGTTAGTGAAAATCTTTTATTCCCTAGCTGTTAGTCCACTAGTAATATGTTCTTAAATAATGCTTTGATTTACTTGAAGAAAATTATCATCTTTCTTCTTCAGCGTAAATTCAAAATGAGGATGAATTTTGAAAGCAGCGCAGAACGCCAACGCTCAGAAAAGAATATTTGTTTCCACTCTTAAAATGGCGGTTGCGACATTTAGTAGTCGAGTGTTTGGCCTAGTGCGTGAACAAGTTACGGCTGCTATGTTTGGTGCGAGCGGTCTGACCGATGCTTTTATGGTGGCCTATAGAGTACCCAATTTATTGAGAGACCTGTTTGCGGAAGGTGCTTTCTCTTCAGCGTTTGTCCCCATTTTTACCGAAGTTCGTTTGAAAGATGAAGAAGCCGCAAAGCGTCTATTGTGGTCGCTCTTCGTGGTCTTGGGGATAATTACCCTGACGATTTCAGGTCTTATCATTATTTTTGCCCCCCAAGTAACGATGTGGATGACTGACGATGCGTTCACAGCTGACACTCAAAGATACGAACTGACGGTCATGTTGGTGCGCTTGATGGCCCCTTTTTTATCCTTAGTATCTATGGCCGCTCTCTTTATGGGCGCTCTCAACTCACTTAAAGTCTTTTTCGTTCCTTCTTTTGCCCCCGTTTTTTTCAATGTTCTGATGATTTTATCCATGCTTATTCTTCCTCCTTACCTCGAAGCGAGAGGAATACATGCCATTGCCTCCATGGGGATCGGTGTTTTAGTTGGTGGCTTTGCCCAGATGCTTTTTCAAGTCCCGATGATCATCAAGCAAAAATATGGATGGACCGGGCCGTTGTCCTTTTGGAACAAGGATATTAAACGTATCTTTAATAGAGTAGGAATTGGCACCATTGGCATTGCCGCTACTCAAATTAATATTTTGATTACTACTATTCTGGCCACAGGAGCTGGGGTCGGTGCTGTTTCATGGCTCACTTATGCCTTTCGTCTCTTTCAATTTCCCGTAGGAATTTTGAGTGTCTCTATCGCTGGGTCGAACTTAGTCCATTTCTCGGACGCTTGGAAAGGCGGACGTTTTGAGGAAGCCCGATCATCACTGCGGGCAAGTTATATCCTCTCTTGGATGACCGTGGCTCCGGCCATGGCCTTGATGTTTGCCTTGTCGCAAGAGACGGTTTCTCTCATTTTTGAAAGAGGTCGCTTTTTGGCAGCGGATACTCTTCCTACTTCTCAAGCTCTCACCTTATATGCTTGGGGATTACCGTTTTATGGTCTTTATAAAATCTTTGCACCCACCTTCTACACTCTCGACAAACCTCGATTGCCGGTGGCCATTTCTATTTTTTCTATCGCTATCAATTTAGTCTTTTGTATCTGGGCCACTCCACGTTATGGCTTTCAAATGTTAGCGCTAGGGACATCTATTTCAATATTCATAAACTGCTTAATCCAGTCCTTTTTACTGAACCGCTTGCTCGGTTTGAAATTTAGTTTCTTTATAAACTTGAAGTGGTTAAAGATTGTGCTGTCGGCCGGAGCTACTTATTTTTTGGTCATGGCGATAAAAAATTATTTCCCAATTCTTGAACAACCGCTTCATTTAAAGGCGCTCAATTACTTCATCGTCTGTGCTGGAGGGGCTTTCGGCTATGGCGCAGCCCTCTTTTTGATGGGCGAGGGGCAGCAACTTCGCAGACTCCTTAAAAGAAAAAAATAAAAAATCAAGTCTAAGTGCTAAACTTTCCTTGTCAATGTCATGGTATTAAAGGAAAATAGAAAAGTATTACTTCAAGGAAGCCTATGAAAACGGACTTTGAAACTTTAAAGGCGCTATCTCTTTATACGATTAACGTATTAAAAGAGGCTAGTATAATTGCCTTCGACATTGATCATCGTGAAGACTTAGCTGAGGCTATGGCGACGGAGTTTGGAGTTAGTTTCGCAACTGACGAAGACATTCGTGACCAGGCCATAGAAGAAGTTGAGGAAAAGATGGGTTACGACAGTGACTCACTTCCAGAAGATATCACTGAGTCAGAAATGTTTAATCACGCGCGAAAAGAAATCATTAAATCTTATAGCGGTGAAAACATTGGTGGTCTTTATCTGGTTGAATCTCTTCATCAAGCAGCTAACAGAATCACTCAATTCCTTATGGACTGCGATCTAATCGATGATGTCTATGGAACTGACGACGAGATTTCTGCTTTTTTGATCAAAAAAATAAGACAATTCTCACCTAAGAAAAACTAGTAAATTGACTAGAATTTTGATGTGATAGCTTCTTCGTTTAGAAGTTTTTGTATTATTTATTGAGTAGGGGAAATGAGTTCCTTTAAAAAAAGTCTGATCATTTCATCCTTTCTTTTTTCTCCCACAACATTCGCGGATTATTACGGTCGATTTATTTCGGGTGGTTTTCTATCAAAAGAAGTTTTCAGAAACTCGCAAACTGATCGATACAATGACGTTTCCATTTTGTCCCAACGGCTTTTTGTGAACTTCGATCGCATTTTGGGTTCTTCCAGCGAATTTACCGTCGATATTCGAGATAAGCATAATTTTTTCGAAAAACTCGATAATGAACGACTTCAATTGACTGGCAAGAATCATCTTCAAGTTCATCAACTTCAGTTTCATAAAACTCAGTCAAAAGGCATCAATTACTCGCTAGGCCGTTTTTCTATTATTGAAGCTGGATCTAATTACACCGATGGCCTCGATTTTGGTTTCAATAACAAAAAAGCAGGATCGACGACCAAGTATTCACTTTTTTATGGGCTCAATCCAGAAGTTAATGATGGGCCAGAGAGCCGCTTGAATGTGGACTCGAAAAGATACGGTGGCTATTTTGTTTATGAAAATAAAGGTAGCGAATGGAAAAATTATTTTTATTCCACCACCGCGTTTGTGAAAGAGACTTTTAAAAGTGAAACGGATCGCTCCTATGTCTACAGCAATATCATGAGCCAATCCGTGTCCGGTGATACGTTCTCATCTTTACTCTATCTTGATTTAGTACCTAGTACGTATATCCAAAACCTATGGATGACGTATTCCTCAGTTTTTAAGAATCAATATAAACTGAGAACTTCATTATCTACTATTGATTCTGTTCATTATTTTCGCCAACGAGATGTTCGAGAGACTTTAGCTTCAAGCCGCTATCATCAAGCTTCTTTTTCTCTTCGGAGTCCGACTCATTACAATACGGCTTCCTATGAAACAAAACTCTCGGGTGGAAAAAGAGAAATTGATAATAAAAGCATGACTGAACTTAAGTTCGCAAGTTATCTTCCTCGATTTATCGCAGATGATTTTAGCGGAACTTTGAGAACTGGCGTCCGCAAGAATTTTATTTCAAATGACTTCATGCTCGGAGCAGGTTTTTTACAAACAAATACACAACGTGAATTTTCATTTAATCAAGACTTTCAATTCGAAAAAGAAGATCAGAAAAAATTGAATATCGTTTCGATCACAGAGGGGAGCTATTCGCGCTTTTTTAGTCGAAGCCTGTTTGGTGTTTTTTCGCTCCAAAATATTTATGATTCAAATGTTTCTATTTTTAGTGTTTTATTTAAATTATCTTATCGTTTTGGAAGTGGTGGACAGGCCCCAATAAGAGATGGCGCAGCGCCGATGGGGTCATTATGAATAAAAAACTTATATTCTTACTTCTTCTTTTTCCATCGCTTCTTTTCTCTGTTGAAGTTAAACAGGGTTTACTTAATCGTCTTTTAGCGCCTGGCCCTTTGATTGAAGGACATAAAAAATTAGAAAAAGTGGATTGTCTGTCTTGTCATGATGCTGGAAAAGGTGTGCCCGATTCAAAATGTCTTGATTGCCATAAAGAAATTAAAAAAACGTTAATGAAGAAAGTGAGCTTTCATGGATTGGCGACTAAAAATCAAAGCTGTATTAAATGTCATACCGATCATAAAGGTCGAGACTTTGATAGCACTAAACTCGATCTGGATAATTTTGATCATAAAACAACCGGCCACATTCTTCATGGAAAACATAAAGAAATTAAATGTTCCGAATGCCATACTCAGACACGAAAAGATTTAGGCGTCAGGAGAAGTGATATTAGATTTTTAGGAGCAACTGCCAGCTGTAAGGGATGTCATCAAAAAGATGATGTTCACCTCTTTAAGAACGATTTTGCGAAGAAAGATTGTAATAGCTGTCATACCGAAGAGAAGTGGAAAGACGTTAAAGATTTTGATCACTTTAAAGTTTCAAAATTTAAACTCGTCGGAAAACATGCCGAAATGACCTGTGCTCAATGCCATACCCCTAATGGTAGTAAAAAAGCACCTTCTGTATATCAATGGAGCAATTTACAAACTCAGGGCTGCGTATCTTGTCACAAACCTTTTCATGGCAAGAATCTTTCACCGAAGTTTAACGACGGAAAATGCCAGCAATGCCATAATCAAAACTCATGGAAAATTTCAACTTTTGATCATGCACAAACAGGTTTAGCTCTCAAAGGAAAGCATGGCGAGCTCGCCTGTATCAAATGCCATGTCCAATCGAAGGAAAACTATAATTCTCAATATAAATTAAGTAGCGGTGTAAAGAATCTTGAAGTGAAAAAATGGGTTGGGTTAAAGTCTAATTGCGTCAGCTGTCATAAAGACTTTCACCAGTTTGGAACCGCTGTCTCAAAACGTTTTGGAAAACTTCAGCAATGCCAGCAATGTCACAATGAACGAAGTTTCAAAAAGGGCGTAAACTTTAATCACTCTTTTGATACCCCATTTAAGATCAATGGCAAGCACATGCAACTGAACTGTGTGAAGTGCCACGTGAATACTGATAAGAATAATCCTGAATCCAAAAGAATCTATAAATTTCCGGGTATTGAAAAAGATAACTGTGCCATTTGTCACCAGAGCCCGCATTTAAAAACTTTTTCTAAGAAAAACTTAGAGAAGAGATGTTCTTCTTGTCATGTCACTTCAAGTTGGAAAGAAACTCGAAAGTCGGGACAATTTAATCACAATGTCGACACTCGCTTTGTTCTCGATGGAAAACATAGCAAGATGAAGTGTAATGCTTGTCATAAGAATGGCGAACAGAAAGTATTCAAGTTTAACTTTGAAGAAAAACAATTCTGTGAAGCATGTCATAAAAATGTCCATCAAAAACAATTTAGCTCACAATTTGCAGAGAAGTCTTGCTTGGAATGTCATAGCACCAATAGCTTTAAAGAATTGAGAAAGTTTGATCATAGTAAAACAAATTTTGTTCTCGATGGAAAACATGCAGATACTAAAGTCTCCTGTACTGCTTGTCACAAACCGACTAAAGAATTTATTATTTATAAAAATCGCAAAGTTCGTCGCAAGGGTAATTTCCAATTTACCGACGACAAGAAAGGCATGTGTACCGAATGTCACCAAAACGTACATGCCAAACAATTTAATCAAAGTACTCAAGAACTCTCGTGCACAACTTGTCATACAACAGATACATTTCATCAGCGAAAATCTTTTGATCATACTAGAAATACTAATTTCCCTTTGAAAGGTTTTCACGAGAAGGCCCAATGTACTAAATGTCATGTGGCGACTAAATATAATTTTAAGTACACTTCGAAGAAACCGATGCATCGCTTTGTCTTTAGAAGTTTGGCCGCTAATAATTGCAACACCTGCCATCGAGACGCCCATAAAGGGGAGTTTGGAAAAAATTGTCAAGAATGTCATTCGGAGAGTTCGAAGTGGAAAAAGACTCAAGATTTCCATAAGGACTTCCTCTTGTCAGGCGTTCATTATACTTTACGCTGCGATGAGTGCCACAAAGATCAACGGCGCCTTGGAGGTATGAGCGATAATTGTATTCTTTGTCATCAAAAGGACGATCGCCATCGAGGAACTCTTCCTAATTGTAAAGAATGTCACAAGCAAGAGTTTTGGGAAGTAACTTCGTTCAAGCACTCTTTGACGTCCTTTCCACTACGAGGAAGTCATCGTGTTCTCAGTTGTGATCAGTGCCATCAAAATGGACTTTATCAAGGTCGCCAGAGTGAATGTATTTCTTGTCATTTAAAAGACAAATTGCGATCGACAACTATCAATCATAATATTGCAGGGTTCGAAGACTGCGCTTCTTGCCACAATCAATTCGTCTTTAAATAAATTAGAATCCGTTATATGAGTGACAGCTTAAGCAGTTCTTGTTTGTGGAAAGAGATTTCCCTCCATGTTTAGATGTCGAATACTTATCAGAGTGACATCCGGCACAGGTCGGTGCATAGGTCGTATTCTTAAAGATGACATTGTCAGTAGTTCCAGAGTGACACTTCGTACACGATGATTGTGACTTATGATAACTCGTACCTTTTGGAGGAAGAGCTCCACTAGATGAATGCTTGTAATTTGTCATAAGCGATTCAGGAGTGAAGGTCGTTTGCGTATGGCAAGTACTACACTGATGATTATTGAGATTAAGATTATGATTGGCAGGTCTTGCGCGTCCGTTACTGCCGTTGTGGCAGCTAACGCAATTGGTATCATTGACCGAGTGTTTGTAACCAGCAGGTTTCCACCCTGCTTGGGTATGGCATGAACTACATTGGAGAGTTGTAGCGACGTGATTAACCGTTTTTCCTTTGGCACTGACACCATCATGACAACTCATACAATTTGTATCAGTGACTGCATGGCTAAAAGAGGCCGGTAACCACGCCGTATTGGTATGGCATGACTTACAATCAAGATTTGTCGCTATATGGGTAACTGGTTTCGATTTTAATGAAGGAGTATTAGCATTGTGACAGGTATCACAGCGCTCAGTGGCTTCAACGACGACGTGATTAAACGGAGTAAAATCTGTCCAAACCTTGGTTTGATTAAACACGTGGCAAGTTGAACAATCGTTATTGGCCCGACTTGCGGACATATGAGTTCCCGATTTCGGAAGAGAATTATTAATGACTTTATGACATTGCAAGCAGCTTACTGGGCTTGGTGCATGGGTATGTTGATTAAAAGTCAACTTGGCCCAAGAACGAGGACTAGTAGATTTGTCGTAAGTATGACATTTGATACAATCAATTTTTGAATAATTTCCTGTGGCCGTGGGATGGGCCACTTGATTGGCCGGAGTGTCTGTCGAGTGACATCCAATGCAGCTTGTAGGTTGAGCAGTCTCATGATCAAAAGCTGTTACTTGTTTCCAGTCGCTGGTTGAATTGTGACATGACTTACAGTCTGCATTTGCCATGCCTTGAATTTTTGGCGAAACAGTATGGGATACAGGTCGGGCCACATCGTGACACTGAATACAACTAGTCGGAGCGGGAGAGTGAGTCATGTGATCAAAAGTTGTATCGCGCCAAGAATTGGTATTTGTAGAATTGGAATGGCAGTGGACGCAATCAATTTGATTATACACATCAGAAGGGTGCATGTTTTGAGGCACAGGTCGATCATCTTTCGTGGCGGTTCTATGGCATTGAACACAGCTGGTAAGAGTTGCCTTGGCATGATCAAAATTGGCAGGCTTCCAACTCGGGTAGTTGTGGCAGCTAGCGCACTCTTGTTTATCGCCACCGAGTTGTCCCGCCTGATGTGGTTCTAAACTAGTTGGTCTTTTTGAGTCATGACAACTCAAGCACGATGCAGGTTTAGGAGTGTGATTAAAGTGAGTCACATTTGCCCAACTTCTCACACCTGCGGAATTGAATTCGGCCGTATGGCAAGTTATACAGTCATCGCCTCCACCATGTACGGGATCTGAGGCGGGCCTTCTTCCAATATGGCATTGGGAACAGTTGACCGAAAGAAATTTACTGTGATCAAAATTAACTTTAGAGTTCGAAGTACCAAAGGTAGGAACAGTTGGAGAAGAAATTTTAAAATCATCGGACTTACATCCAATGAACAAAAGCAGTGAAAAGATTGTGATGACAAGCTTTTTCATTTCTCCTATTTTGCCACTTTGAAGCGGCCTTCTCCTTCATTTTGTATCTGACTGAAATTATTCATTTGAAAAAAATCAGTTGATAAGCAAATTGCCCAAAATCTTAGGCACCCTTTTTACGTTTTTCCCCATGGGCCTTATCAATTTCAATACCTAGAGACATTAGAAATTTAAAAGGCACTTCTGCACCTGCAAAAACAAAGATGTAATCATTTTCTAAGATGACCTCACCATCGCCTTTAGAAATTGTTATAGTTTCTTTATCAATAATCTTGATTGCTGATTTGTAATGAACCTCAACTTTCTTTTGATTTATCAGTTCTAAAACTAAATTTTGATTTTGCTCATTGGCCTTGGAAAAGGCATCGTCGGGATTGCCTCTAACGATAAGGTGGATTTTGTTTTTCAGTTTTGTCTTGCTTAAATATTGGGCTGCCTCTAAACCAGCATTACCTCCACCAACAATAGCGATTGATGAAAATTTATATTCATCGGGATCAATCAAATTATAGGCGACTTTGGCGGAATCTTCGTTAGGAAGTCCGAGACGACGAGGAGTACCACGCACGCCCATTCCTAAAATGACCATCTTAGAAGTGTATTTTCCTTTACTCGTTTCTATTTGAAATCCGCCTCCAGGCAGTTGTTCCAGATTGGTAAAGTTTTCACGTTCGCTGACTATTAAGTTATTTTCTTTTTTTATCTTCGAAAAAAGTGTCAGAAGTTCTTCTTTGGAAACGGTATTACGTTTAAATTTTTTGGAACCAACAATGGGCATTTCCAATGGATGACTTGTTACAATTTTTTGTCTGGGAAAATTAAAGATGGTGCCTCCGAAACTATTTTGTTCAATGAGTTTGTAGCGAGACTTTAATTCGACGGCAGTAAGTCCTGCGCTAAAGCCTGCAGGACCAGCTCCTATGATAAAAAGATCGTAATCTGTTTTGATATTGAGCTTCTTCGCTTTTGAAGCGGCATGATGAGCGGCCAGTTTTCCTTGTTTGATCGCATTGCGAATAAGTCCCATACCTCCCAATTCTCCCGCAATGTAGAGACCAGGAATATTCGTTTCAAAATCAGAGCTAATGCGAGGAATTTCCATTCCTCTGGTTTTCGTACCAAAAACCAAATCAATGGCACCAAAGGGACAAGACTGTTCGCATGCTCCGTGTCCCACACATTTAGTGGGAGAAACGAGCACTGCCTTGTGATCAATCAATTGTAAGATCTCGCCTTCGGGACAAGCTTTGACACATGAGCCACAACCAGCACAAAGAGCATTGTCAATTTCTGGGTGAAGAGTAACGGGTTCATTTAAACTGGCCTTAATATTTTTCTCAAGCACTTTAATCGCTTTGCGATTTTTTCGTGAGCGCTTAAAAATGCCAACTGCTGCAACTAAGAACATCAAGCCATAACCAATGCCCGTGAGATGGTCAGATAAAAATGTCAGAAAATCAAAATTTTGAAACGAAGTTGTAAGTAGTTTTATGAGCTCATTCATAAGGTAAATATCGGAAAGATAAGACTTCTTCTTGAGTATTTGGGTGTAAGAGCAAGTGGCTTATGCTAGAGTGAAAATTATTAAATTGAAAAAGATGATGTGTCTCATGAAAGATGTTCTAAAGAAATTGTTTAAATTTTTATCTTCAGTAAAATTAGCGATACCTATCATGCTTATTTTACTCGTCTGTAGTGTCATTGGAACTCTTTATGAGAGCCAATTCAATGCTGAGTATGCAGCCTTAAAAGTCTACAAAACTCCTTGGTTTTTAGCTATCCTCTTGCTTCTTTGGATCAATATTCTGTTCGCGGCCTTATCACGTCTTCCATGGAAAAAGCGTCATATCGGATTTTTGATTACTCACTTGGGTATGCTCACCCTTCTCTTTGGATCTTTCCTCACTATGATTTGGGGGATTGATGGGTCGATGCAAGTTTATGAAGGCGATCAATCTAATTTAGTTTTTCTCTCCCAAAATGTGCTCGAAGTTGACGGTCAGCAGTTTCCTATAAAGCGTTCATTAGATAAAGAATATCTCGGTGATTTGAGTATAAGTCCCGTTCAAATGCGATTGGGAGAATACTTACCGTTTGTTGAAACTGCGGAGCAACGATTTAGTCGGGGGCTCAATCTTAATTTTCGTCTGAAAAGTCAATTTTTCGATGTTACCCAAACTCTCAATTCAGAGATGAATAAAGAGCTTAAAATGGGACCTGCTTCTTTTAAGCTAGTTGATGAAATTCAAGACTCGAATGAATCAGTTAAAGTGGTTAAAAATAAAATAACCAAAGACCAACTCTTTGTTAAAAATGCAGAGGGGAATATAGTTCAAAAATTTGATTTTTCAAAAAAGAGAACTTTTAAAATTAAAGATGTTTCGATCAAGATTAAAAACTATTTTAAAAATGCCATTATTGTTAATAATAAAATAGAAGAGGGGGATGAGGGGAATATCAACCCCGTTCTTGAACTCGAAATTTCTCGCGGGAAAGAATCTTTAAGAGAGATTGTGTATCAAAATATTCCTGAATTTTCGCTCAATCCCAACGGCTTTTTTGGATACACATTTGCTTTTGAATCAAATCTCTCCTCAGTGACACCTCCTCCAATGACTTCAGGAATGCCAGCGGGGCATCCTCAAATTGGTGGTGCGAGAGCTTCAAATGAAGTTCTGTTCAAAGTCGTCGCTAACAATCAAATAGAAGTGGCTTTGTTCAAGAATGGCAGCTTTGTTGAAAAGAAAAGGTTGAACTCAAATGATGTTTTTCAAACTCCTTGGATGGGAATGGAATTGACCTTTTTGGGCCTTGAAGAAGCCGCGCATTCCAATAATGTTCCAAAAATGGCCATTCCCAAAGAGAAGAGTGACCTTCCACCGAGTGCACTTGAAATCATCACAGAAGATGGTGTGAGACATTGGCTTTTTGAAAATAGCGAACAGTATTTGCTGAATGGTGATCAGCAGTTACTTGTGTATTATGGGAAACAAAGGCTTAAGCTACCTTTTGATATCCAATTAGAAAAATTTGAGAAGAAAGATTATCCCGGAAGCCAGCAAGCCATGAATTATAAAAGTTACGTCAAGGTGAATGGCTCTCTCAAAGTTGATGAAATTTACATGAATGAGCCGCTAAAATATGGTGGCTATACTTTCTATCAGTCGAGTTACCAAATTCAGCCCAATGCTCCAGCGCTCAGTATCTTTTCTGTGAATAAAGATCCTGGAAGAGTTTTGAAGTATTTAGGCAGCCTTATTTTATGTGCGGGAATTATTATTTTTACTATTCAACACAGTCGCAGATTTCGCCAAAAAAATGTGAATGAGGGGACTCCATTATGAAGATTACTGACTCTTGGTTGAAACTTTTTTTTGTTTTCTCATTGATCACAAGTAGTCCGATCGTTGCTGATGATAGTTTTCACAATGAATTTAATTCTATTGGTAAAAAGCTCGAAAGCTTGCACCTTGAAAGTCTTCCGATTAAAGACAACGGTCGTTTGAAGCCACTTGATACTTTTGCAAGAGAGACCAATCTTTTTGTGACAGGAAAAAAGTCACTTTTTGGTCTTTCTGCTAGTTCTTTTTTTCTCGCTCTTCATAAGTACCCTAATATCAGCTCACTTAGAATAATAAATATTCGCGATACACATTTACGAGAGTCGCTTAATCTTGAAAAAGGGAGAACTCTTTTCAGTCTTAATGAAATTGAAAAAACCAATATTCAACAACTAGCGATGCCGGCTTTTGAAGTTGAACAAAAAAATAAAAAGCTTTTAACTCCTTTGCAGACCTCCCAAATCGAATTGGTACATCAAACTTCTGTTGTTCGTTCTATTGGAAGTGGAGATGTGCTCACTCAAGGTTTAATTTATGATGATTTTCCTTCTGATCATTATCTCCCCGAGTCGCTTGAGGGACTTTTGAGTCTCGCTCAATTTAATAATAATGAATCAGTAATGAACTCGATGACTAAAGAAATTCATCAAACTGTGCTCAATCAAAAAATGAATCCTGAATTTGAAATTCAGCGCACTAAGATGGGAATAGAAGTCTTTTACAATCAGTGGAACTTCTTTTTATTTGCGGGTCTTTTTTATCTCCTGCTGTCTTTTGCTTTATTCCTTCCTTATGTCGAAAAGAAACTAAGTGATAGAACTATCGTTACCCTGCTTACAATTCCTCTTCTTTTTCTCATAACAGGTTTCTCTCTGAGAGTTTATATTACAGACTTCCCGCCAGTCACCAATATGTATGGCACGATGGTTTGGGTTTCCTTTGGGATATCTCTCTTCAGTTATATTTTCTATTTCCTTTATAAAGACCGCAGCATCCTTGGGATTATGTCGCTCGGAATAGCGCTACTTTTATTATTAACAGACAATATCCCTCTCATCATCAGCCCAAGTATGGACCCGATAATGGCCGTTTTGCGCAGTAGTTATTGGTTAACGATTCATGTTTTGACCGTCACTATTTCCTATGCTGCTTTTTCAATGGCCATGATTTTAGGAAACGTCATCATCGTGAAGTCCTTACTGAATAAAGTGAACGATGAAGAAGTGAAGCGCTTTTCCCATTATGCTTATCGTTCAATTCAATTGGGTGTTTTGCTTCTTACTGCAGGAATTATTTTGGGTGGCGTTTGGGCCGATTATTCTTGGGGACGATTTTGGGGTTGGGATCCAAAAGAGACATGGGCCTTGATTGCTGATCTTGGTTTTCTGGCCTTGCTTCACGGACGTTATGTCGGTTGGATTCGTCCCATGAGATTATTAGTTTTAGCCCCTCTGACGTATCTTCTTGTTATTATGGCCTGGTTTGGAGTGAACTTTGTTTTATCAGCAGGTCTGCATTCCTACGGCTTTTCCTCTGGTGGTACTTTTATGGTTGTGACCGTTATTGCAGTTCAACTTTTGCTGTACGCAGCCTATTCGTCGAAACTAGTGCTTCACTCCAAAAAGTAAGGCTGTGGCGATATGGATTATCGCTACCACATACATGAAGATGGCAAAAGGTAAGTGGAATGAATGCCAATAACCGAGAAGTTTCTTAAAAGGAACGAGGAGTTGTGATCTTCTCTTTTCGATTCCAATTCTTTTCAATGTGCGACCAGCATTTTTGCTCAATCCAAAAGGTTTGCCTGGATTGACGAACATTAAGAGGATGTCGGAACGTAAAGAAGAAATAAAAGCTGCAAGGGGATTGCTTTTTATAACACTAACGCCTGCTAAATTATCAACATGAGCAAAAATTTCAATCATTCGTTCTTCATTGAATTTTTTCTGATAAGTTTTTTTAAATTTTTCTTCAAGGGAATGAATGTACTTTTTGAGCTCTTCACTTTTTTTCAAAGTTTGAATGTAGAAATAGCGTCCAACGATTCCACTCGATGAGCAAATGATCATGCTCCAAAAGCTAATTGAGACCAGCCCATCGATTTTGAAGTTAGAGTGAAAAATAATAAAAATAGGCCCAATCAATCCACAGAAAATATGAAAATCCAGCCAGCCATTTGTTGTACCCCAGTTTTTGAATAAACCCAGTCGCTTTCTCATAATATAAAAATTAGTTACGCACATGATGCCAAAGCCTAGAATTCCCAAAAAATAGCTGAGAGGATAGCCTGGAGTTGGATCCAGCTCTTTTTTGAGAATCATTTGCAACGGGCTTGCTGAAACAATCAATTTATTGAAAATAGCGTATTCGTAACCTAAATAAAGACTGACAATAATACAGATAAATTCATAGTGTTTAAATTTCATTTTCTTGCTCTCTGAAAATTTTGAAGTGTCGCCTCGAAGTAAGGTCCTTCTATAAGTCCGTTCAAAACAGAGCTCTTGCTGGTTGCCAGTATATAGCCATTCTCGACGAGATCGCGAATCAGAAAGGCATCGTAATAGATACGATCGATTTCATTTTCAGTTGCTGTTCCTTCAATCCGAACCACGCTACAGCGTCCCTCCATTACTTCTTTGTGAGTGAGATAATTTTGTGGTGTTTGAATGACAGTTGAGTCGGGATCGAAAAGAATATTTTGCGATTGGATAAAGTCGCGCATTTGTTCTTCAATCGATTGTTCAGGAATAGATGAGAACCATTCGTATTGAGCGCGCCAATCATAGCGAGTGTCTGTTCGCTCAAAAACCATCTTGCCTTCTGATTCTTCTAAAATTCCCCACCAAGAAGGTATAGGAAAGAGGAAATTACCTATCCTTTTCGCTACACTATTCTCTTCATAAGCTCGCTTTTCCTCTTTCACAACAATCATTGTGTAGAGTAGACCAAAAATCAGGAGGATTACGATCCCCCATTCCATAATCATTTTATTTTCCATGACTTAATTAAAGATCGAAGGTTTAAATCAAGCAAGTCGCGGCATTTAAAGAAGAAAAATGATGTCGGCACTCAAGTTTTTTCAAAACCCCCCCGATAAGACGAAGGTATAGGTGTGTGAACCTAATAAATTAAATGATGTACTTTGGAGTATCCCATGAAAGGACCTTCTGAAAATTCTCTCAAGTGGCGCAAGATAGGTGTTGGATTATTTCTAACGCTAACGATGGCCCATTTGGAAGTCGCTCAAGCCATGTCTATTGATGATTGTAATGGTATCAATCAAAATAGATTTCGGAACGAATACTCAGCCTGTTTGAAAGGCAGTATCGCTTCAGGCATGGACGTCGACTGTGTCGAATGTCTTTTCTATCAAGAAAAACAAAGTAACCCATGGGTAGATGCTTTAAGTATTGTGGCCGGTCCACTCGCACTTTTTGGTACGGCCTATGTCGGTGCAAAATATCAATACAAGACTCAAAAAGAATGGGCCGGTGCTTATGAAGCTGGTCACGCAGGTTGTACTGCAAGATTTAATTCTTATATGGACTACTCTATTCAAAGAGGAGCTAACCCCATTCTTCCAGACGAAGCTCAAGGCCTCATGAACTCATGTAACTCTTATGGCATGGGCGGATTTGCAGGTATGGGTGGGATGTATGGATCTGGATATGGCGGAGGCGGAAATCCCTTTTTGTCAGCAGGCTATTCTCCAGGCTTTATGGGCGGAATGATGGGCCCTGGTTTTGGAATGGGCGGCGGAATGTATGGCGGCGGCATGGGCGGTTACGGCATGGGCGGACCAGGAATTGGTATCGGTGGATATCTTGGAATTGGTGGAGGCCTAGGCGGTGGATTCGGAATGCCTGGCGGATATGGAATGGGCGGTGGATATGGAATGGGAATGCCTGGAATGGGCATGGGCGGATATGGAATGGGCGGATTCGGTGGACCAGGTATTGGTGGGGGAATCGGAATTAATATTGGTGGCGGATTCGGTGGCCCAGGAATGGGTGGATTCGGCGGCGGGTTCGGTGGCCCAGGAATGGGTGGCGGATTCGGCATGGGTGGTGGCCCCGGTTTTGGGATGGGCTACGGCATGGGATACGGAATGGGATCAGGAATGGGTAACGGTATGGGAATGGGCTACGGCATGGGAATGCCATACCCAGGCGGTATCGGAATCGGTGGCGGAATTAACTTCGGTGGCGGCTTAGGCGGCGGCATGGGTGGATACCCAGGATATGGATACGGCGGACCGGGAATGATCGGAGCTGGAATTGGTTTAGGCGTTGGTAGTGGTGTGGGCTGGGGAATGAATCCAGGCTATGGCGGCTACGGTGGCGGAATGATGTGTATCACTTCACCTTGTGGTGGTGGCATGGGCGGATACGGCGGTGGTGGCTTAGGCGGCTACGGCGGTGGTGGCTTAGGCGGCTACGGCGGTGGAGGCATGGGCGGATACGGCGGCATCGGCGGCATGGGGGGATATCCTAGTGGATCATACTGGGGAAATACCGGAGGCTGGAATGCTGGTGGATATCAACAACAAATGTATCAGCAACAAATGCAGATGCAAGAAGCGAGTGCTTTTGCTAGCTACAGAAACCAAGGCAACATGATGACAGGACAAGCAGCTGGCCAGAATTTATATTCGCAGTATGCTAATGCCGGTCAGAACTATGCAATGGGAACGGGCTATGCCGGCATGGGTGGAATGGGCGGAGGCTACTATGGTGGCAATGCTTACGGTATGGGGAACCTTGGTGCGAACTTTAGCATCGGTGGCTATGCCGGATTTGGATTCTAATATAAATAAAAACTTCTAAAACAAGAAGGGCCTCTTGCGAGGCCCTTTTTTTATACGCGATTATGAATCAATGTTTTTACTTCATGTCTAAAGATGACTTGAATCTTGTCGTTATCGATCACTCTCTCAACAATACCAGGACCAAATTTTGGATGGTCGATAATATCATCAACATGAAAGCAAGCTTTTGTGCTGTAGGCTTGTGACTTGTTATCTGTTTTAGAAATAGCATTCATCCAAATATCAGCAATCGATTGGCCTGCGCGCAATGAACGGCTTGAACTTGTTGTAGCAGTTCTTTTCTTGCCAGATTTTGTCTTAGTAGCTTTTACTTGAGAAGGGTCCTTGTATGCGTGTACTGTTTTACAAGTTTTGCATTCAACTTTGCCGATAGTATTTTCATTCTTCATGGAAACGATGAGATGTGCCAAAGGCATTTTACATTTGTTACAATGAGAGAGAACTTCTTTACCGACGCCGAGCTGTTGCTGCATAAATGCCTACTTTAAGTAAAAGGAATGAGCTGAATAACATATAAAATATGAACGACTTCGTAAAGACACCATACATTGTAAAGCTACTTGAGAAAGCTCGATCTCTCCCGACTAAATCGGGTTGCTATTTGATGAAATCAAATGATGAAAAAGTTTTGTATATTGGTAAAGCAAAAAATCTTCGTTCTCGAGTCAGTAGTTATTTTAATCAGTCACAAAAATCGACTAAAACCGAATACATGGTGAGTCATGTACGCGATTTTGATTTTATTATGACGGACACTGATACTGAAGCTTTCGTTCTTGAAAATAATCTGATTAAAAAACATGCTCCGAAATACAACATTCGCATGCGTGATGATAAGTCATACCCCTATGTGGTCATTGATGGCAGTGAGCCATTTCCTCGATTGCTCTATGAACGACGCGTCAAAAGAGGCTCCCATAAAGAAGTTTTTGGTCCCTTTGTGGTGGGTTCAAATATCTCTGAAGTTTTAAAGATTATTCGAAAATCTTTTCAATTAAGGGATTGTACTTTACGTGAATTCCATTCGCGAAAAGAGCCATGTCTCCTTTATCAAATCAAACAATGCTCGGGTCCTTGTGTAGGGCTGATTTCAAAAGAAGATTATGATCGTGATCTTTTGCTCGCTAGCCATTTCTTCAAAGGTCGCGCCAAACTTTCAATAGATGTTCTGCAAGAGCGAATGGAGAAAGCAGCGGAGGCAGAAGAATTTGAAATGGCCGCTCAGCTTCGAGATAATATTTCTTTGCTGCAACAGTTTTTAGATGTGTCTGATCAGAAGAATGCCGAAATTGATAAAGGCGTACCTGATCTTGATATTCTTGCTTATTACATTGGCGAAGAAGAAGTTGATATTTCACTTTATTTGATTCGCAATCATATGCTCTTAGGACACAAGAATTTTAATTTTCCGTTAAGTGATTGTGAAGAAGATGTTGAAGATGAAATTATGAATTTTGTTTTTCAGTATTATTCACAATCCCACGATACTCTACCGAGCATCGTCGTGACTGATTTTCAGTCGGAGAAATTTAAACTGCTCGAAGAGACCATGAAAGAGGCCATGAATATATCAGTCAGAACTCCAGGACGAAAATATGCATCCCTTTTAGAATTAACGAAAGATCATGCTAAGGAACAACAACGAGTTCGAATAAGTAACGAGGACAGCGTTTTTGTCGGGCTTAATAAATTAAAAGAATTACTCAACTTGAAAGAGCGACCACGCAAACTAGAGTGTTATGATATTGCCATTTTTCAAGGAACTTCACCCGCTGCCTCTCAAATCGTTTTTATCGAAGGGCGCGAAGATCGCTCTCAATATCGACATTATAAATTGCAAGAGCGTCCAGAGGGCAATAACGACTTTGCCATGATGAAAGAAGTGCTTTCTCGTAGAATTAAGCATGGTGATTTGCCTGATGTTTTTATTGTTGATGGTGGTAAGGGACAAGTTTCTTCCTTCCAGGCCGTCTTAAAGGAAAATAATCTCGATGTTCCAGTCGTCGGGATTGCCAAAGAAAAAAGTCTTAAATCTAAAATGAGATTTAAAAGTGAAGTTGTGAACAAATCTGATGAAAGACTTGTGATACCAGGGAGAGCAAACCCCTATATCCTCAATAAAAATAAATCACTACTTAAGATTATAGTTAATATGCGAAACGAAGCGCATCGCTTTTCTCGCAGACTACATCACAAAGGAGAGTCGAAAAGGGTAATGAGCTCTTGGCTTGATATGGTAGATGGAGTTGGGCCGAAGAAAAGAGAGCTTATGCTAGCGAAATTAGATAGAACAATTGAAGAGCTAGGCGTGATGACAAGTCACGAATTAATGAGTTATTTTGATGTGAACGAGAAAATAGCAATGAAAATGCTGACAGTACTTAAGGAGCTTAACGAAGAGGCCAGTGACCTCTCCGAAGACTCTTAGTTGAGAATGTGAATCATCTTTTTGTGATTTCCACCACAGTCTGGACATTGTGAAGTTTCTTGAACGAAAAAATTACGATAGTCTGATAGATGAGTAAAAATGAGTTTCGTTCCACAAAGACGGCACTCATTGATGATTTTAGAAACCTCTCGAACGTCTCCATAGTACTCTTCGAAAGTTTCAAATTTAAAATCAGCTTCGTTAGACATTTGGTTCTCCTTAGCTTGCAGGAAGCGCATATTACCCTTTCGGATATCTTGGGAGGCCCTTTACAAAAGTTTGTTGAAGACCTGAGCTTAAGGATTTTTTTACCGCCAATAAAAGAAGGCACGTAAATGGAAAAGAAGGATTACCAAAACATTTTTGCCGATTTGAGAAATAATCAAACTAAATCTTTAACTCAAAGAGAGGCAAAATTGTCTCTCAAAGAGAACCTCTATCCTCATCCGCTTTGGATTCTCTCCTCTGAATCGGAGGCAATATCAGAAGAAGTTGTTGAGCTTTTGCATGATCAGCCAGTTGAAGAATTTGAGCAAACTTCCATTGTTGAAAAAAGTTTTGAGAAAGAAGAAATTTTAAAATCCATGGAAAAATTCGTGGCTGAACAAGGCGCCGCAGTCGAGCTTGAAGGGGCCAAGGTAAGCTCTACGGCATCGGGTAATCACTATCATTTGAAATTTGAGAAAGAAGCTCCTAAGTCCATTTCTGAGCTCGGAGATATCCCTTATAATTTCGTTCAAAGTCCTACTTCAAAAATTGCTTTTGTCGGAGAAAAGCCCAAAGATTGGGACGAAGAGAACCCAGGGACTGATTTGTTGAGTAAAATGGTCAAAGCCATGGGTCTCGATATTCAAAAAACAGCACTTCTTTTTATAGATAAAAATGAAGACGAAAAGACTCAAGAACTCATTTATCGCGAACTTTATGTCCTAGGTGCTGAAATTGTAGTCGCTCTCGGTGCCCGCGCTACCTCACTCTTAATTAATAAGAAAGAGCGTTTGAGCAGTGTTCATGGCAGATTTCTTAAAATCGAAGTTGAATTTCAAAAAGAGAATCGCCCTTTTGAAATATTCCCAGTCTTTCATCCCGATTATTTGCAGATCAATCCCTCAATGAAAAGGACAGCCTGGGAAGATCTGCAAAAAGTGATGAAAAGGATTTCCTAGACCTCACAAAATTTCAATTCTATGTGTTACAATAACTTAGCTTCTCGAATGATTTGAGAAGCTAAGATTTCCATGGAAGGAAGATTTTTGAAGTTTTTGGTTTTATCCTTTCTACTTTCTTTTAATCTTTGGGCTTCACCAAGTATCCCCATTATTCAATTTTCTGATTTCACTCCAAAGATAAGAGTTAAATTAGCTGATAAGTTAAAACGCTTCTTCATTTCAGGTATGGATCTTTCTCGTAAACTTTTTCTGAATAATGAAAGTAAAAACTTTAACGGCTTAAAAGCGATTCGATTCAACTGCGATGGATTGGTCAAAGATAAATTTAGAATTGAGAAGAATGTTTTATTGGCCAAGATCGAATCTCCAACTGGCTTTCTCAATTTTGAGAAAGATCGTTTTCGCGGATCAATGAATGTCACGTTAGGTGCTGATGGAAAATCCTGCGAATTGATCAATGAAACTCATATGGAAGATTATATCTCTAGTCTTTTGTCAAAAGAGATGAATGCGGCTTGGCCATTGGAAGCCCTTAAAGCTCAAGCCGTGGCTGCAAGAACCTATGCCATGTACAAAATTAAGAGTCAGCAAGTTTCCAAAGAAACAGGCCATGATGTATTCTACGATTTAGAAAGTTCTGAGAAACACCAAGTCAGTGGCGGACTTTACGATACAACCGATAAAACCGATCTTGCGGCCAGAGAAACTGAAGGTGAAATTTTAGTTGGACTCGATGGCTCGGTAACGCCGATTTTTTTCCATGCCATGTGCGGAGGCACCACTCTGAGACCAGATCAAGTGTGGAGTCATCCCGTCAAAGGATATGACAATGTTCCTTGTCCCACTTGTGCCGCTCGCAAAAATCATCTTTGGAATCGAAAAGTCACAATCTCTCGTTTTGCCGCCTTTCTTGATTGGGCTGTTGAAAATGGACATCTTGATCAAAAAATTTCTCAATTAAAAAATAAAAAAATAAAAGTTCTCGATAACAAAGGCCCAAAAACCTATGTTCGAATTTACCTCGATGACAAAATAGTCATTTTGAAAAAGGTTCTCTTTCGAAAATTCTTTGGAAGAGTAGAAATACCATCTAATAACTTTTATGTCGTGTTTGACGGAAAAAACTTTCTGATGAATGGTAATGGAAATGGTCACGGGGTGGGTATGTGCCAAATCGGTGCCCATGATTTGGCCAAAAAAGGTTGGGATTACCGCAAAATTCTCAAACACTATTTACCTGGTTTCGAAATTCGTAAAGTGTATTAATGAAAGCGAGAGAATTTTATAAAATTATACTTATCACTATTCTTTTTTCAGCTAAAGCCTTTGGCTTCACTGTTTTAATTGATCCTGGTCACGGTGGAGATGATTTAGGAGCGGTTGGACAGATTGAGGTTGGCCCTCGAAAAAAGGAAGTGGCCGTTTATGAAAAGGATGTATCTCTCGATCTCTCGAAAAGAATATTATTAGAGCTAAAAGGGAAAGGGATTAAAGGCTTCTTGAGCAGAAGTATTGATCGTACCGTTTCCCTCGCGGATCGGGCCCAAATGGCCGAAAAGATCAAAGCCGATTTGTATATTTCGGTTCACCTCAATGCTAGTACTCAAAAAGAGCCGCGTGGTTTTGAAACTTATTATTTAGATAACCATCAAGATGCAGCCGTTAGGAAAGTTGAAGAAGCGGAGAATAAGGATCTCTCAGGTGAAGCTTTAATTGTGAATCAAATACTGACAGATCTGGTTATCGACAAAACTGTTGAAACATCGAAAGGTTTGGCCCTTAAAATTCATAATCAAATCCATGCCGATATAGGAAAATCTTTCGGACTGGTAAACCGTGGAATCAAACCTGGACTCTTCTATGTTTTGGCCTTGGCCAAACGACCAGCCATTTTATTAGAAGTGGGATTTATTTCAAATGAGAAAGAGCTTAAGCGATTAATGACTAAAGAATTTCAGCGGCGTTATGCGAAAGCTGTGGCGAAAGGAATTGCTGATTATTTGAAGAAGAAGTCAAATGCAACGTTGCCGTTGTTCTAGAAATAAAATAAGGAGCAAGACAAAGCCTTGCTCCTCATTTTGGAGAGGAGAGAGTTGCTTCCATCCCATGGAAGCAGAGAGTTCTCAATTTTTTTAAAACTTTGTCTTTTGTGCTCTACAGATTACTGAAGTAAACATGAGTTACTTGTGAAACCTGCATAGATTGGGCCATACGTATATGTTGATGAAGTAAAGCCAATTTCTCCTATCGATACGTTACCGATTGGACAATTTGACGATGAATTCAATACGATCGGAGTCGTAATTGTAAAGTTTGATAACTGTCCATTTCCACCGATAAAGTTACCATATGAACAGAGTGAAACAACGACGTTATATACAACTTGAGAGCCGTTTGCCATTTTTGTAATATAAACTGCATCTTTCGTTCCAACGTTCACGCCTGCGTAACTACCTTGGATAGAACCTGAAGCTCCACCTGGTACAAGTTGTCCAGATACTGTGTTCCCATATCCTCCATAGTATCCACCTTGTGAACCGCCTTGCACTGTAAAGACGAGGTCAGGTAGTCTGCCTGAAGAAACTTGTGGGTTACACGCAAATTTGTTTTTAATAGCATTCCAATGAGACAAATCCGTAGGACTGCTTTGGAATACAGGATTTGATCCCACATACGTGTCGCTTGAATTGGTTTTATTTGCGTCTTTACCGCAAGAGACAACCAATGAAGCTGTTACTAATGTTAGGGCAAGTGACTTGCCTAACTTTCTAAACTTTAAACCTTTTACCGTTTTCATAATCTCTCTCCTTTCAATTTAAGGTTTTTATCCAACAAACCTATCTTGTTTCCCTATCTATGTGCATGAACCGTGCCAATGTCGAGGAGCTATGAGAGGGAATTTACATAGAGTAAAATCAATAGCTTATATGGTTTTAAGGGGTTAGCTCATGTCTACTTTTTAGACATGTGCTTAAAAAAGTGCTCCTTTTTTATAGAGGTTAAAAGACAGGATTTAGGGCGAAATGATGTGATTATAGCGAGATTGCCTTCTCATAACTCATATAAGGAAAGCATTCCAAGCTCGATTCTGCTGAACAATTGTATATTTTAAAGCCACGTTCTTTTAAAGTTGGAGCAATGGATTCAAAGCTTTTACGCATTTTTGGAAATTCAGTCGTTTCATGATCTTGAGAATGATAGTCATGACCAAAGAAATGAGTTTGTTTAGGCCTGTTCTTTAAATCTAACCCTAAGAAAAAGATTTCTTCGAATCCCATATATACGGCCAGCTGAAGGGCATAGTAACTAACCGTATAGCCACTATAAATTCCTTGGGTCAAATCCCAACTAAATCCTTCCGCTCCAAGCAGTTGAATGGGAATTCCAAATGGGCGATCGGGAAAGGTAAAGAGGTAGCGACTTTTACTGAGCTCATCCTTATAGAGTTCGTATAAACGCAAATCCATTACACAATGATAAGTGGCTGGGTGATAGGCCATAAATGAACGATTAAGACCAATGGTCATTCGGCGTTCTAATGGTTTGAAATCATAATTCTCTATACTTGGGCCAGAGGAAATAATAAAAACCCTTTTTCCTGGATGCAATCCTTGAAAGTCTTTTATGGTTTTCATCATAAGCTGCTAAGCTCCTGAGTCGTCATCATTAAAAACTTTATCATCTTCCTATTATATGTATAAGCGATGGCAAACTGCTCATCATTGATCCTTAATAAGGTTGGATAAGAAACTTCAATCCCATCTCTTTCTAATGGATAAGGAGGTTTGAAACTTTGACCACAATTATGAGTAACCGAAAGAGAGAGATGCCCACGAGAGTGCGCTTCCGTATTATTGTGGGCTAAAATAATGGTTTGTGGATTTATCTTGATGGCTGCAATCCCAGATAAGGGACACAGGCATGTGGTTTCCATAACAGAAGACCAAGAGTGACCTCGGTCAGCAGATAAAGAGCGAAAAACTTTTTTGTGATCACCAGCAGCTCTCATAAAAGAAATCATTTCATTAGGTGAGAGCTCAATCAAATCTGCTTGAATCGTTTTAGTGTCATGCTGTGAAACCATTTCCCAATGATCAAAAGGGGCATGGGCTTCATAATACTGAGTGGTTAATGTTTTTTCATCATAAGCTGGAAATAAGGCGAGATCATCATAAAGAAGAGGGCGATGTCTGAGCATGACACCTTCTGGAGTATTGATTGAATTGGGCCGAGTCCAACACTTGTCTACATTGTTCCATTGTGAATGCATGATTTTAGCTGAATCCCAATACGTCCATTTTAGAATAACAAAAAAGAGATGAAGAGTTTGGGTCTTTGGATCAAAAAAGAGTACAGGGTTTCCTTGCGTGTTATGAAGTCTCTCTTCAAAGACTATTTGCGAAGTTTCCCAGTTTGAATTTTCCTTCTTCGCTTTTTTTGCGACACATATTTGAGCATTTTCATGTTCCTTCTCAGGATAGGCATACCAAGCAAGGTAAATATAATTCTGATCTTGAGTCAGTGAAGGAGAGTGGCAATGATTACCAACATTAGCTGGATTATAAATAAAATGTGATTCCATCAAAACATTCTAACCATTCTCAAAGGACTCGCAATGTGATTAATGACATTAAATTGACAAAGAGATGACTTTAGCAAAGCAAAATCATCCGATAATGGTAAAATTGTCCAGCACAATCAATAGGTGCCTAAAATGAAAAAGAAAATATAATGGATAAGGTAAATACAAAAGGGGAGTTTTTAAGTTTGGAAGGTCTACGCTCGAAACTTATTTATTATTTAAACAAATTAGTCAAAGGCTTAAATGACGAAGAGGTACAATTTCGTCTTTATACGACATTAAAAATTTTATCTATCCCTACATTGTTTCTCATTATTATTTCAAGTTTCGTTGCGGTTTTACTAAAGCTCGATCTTTATTATTTTGAAGCTCATGGACTAATCGGTGAAGTGAAAGCACTTGAAGGTGCTTTTTATGAATACCTTTTTAATGAGCTTTCAGATTATCTGCCATACGTTGCCATCTTTTTTATCTTTCTTGTCTTTATGGCAATGTACGTTGCGGATATGTTTATTCGTCCTTTCAGGGCCATTGGTGATTATTGTGAAGCTCGCTCTAAAGGGGAGAAAGCTTCTTATGACCCAGAGTTTTTTGCAGATCTTAAGCTTTTGACACAATTTAGTGATCTTTTTTTCGTTTCGATTGAGCAGATGTTTGAGAAAAATAAAATGGAGCCCTTTCAGGTTCCGGAAAAGTACACAAAAATACACAAACCAGTATTTGAAAAAGCCTTTTTTATTCAGTTCTCATTACTTGTGTTCATGGCCGTCATCTGTACTTCTGTTGCATTGTTTGTGATGGGTGTTGAGCTTAACGATTCAATGATTCAGCTTGCTCTTAGCACCATTAGTCCAACTAAAGCAATGCTCGCTTTCTTCAAGAAGCAAACAGAGATCTTTACCATGTACATTGGGGGAGGAATTCTTCTTCATACTTTGCTCTTTTCTTTCTTGTCATTGAACCTTTATCAAAGTGTGGCGACTCCTGCGTTTGGAATTTTTGCCACGATGCGATCATTTTTGAAAGGCAACTATTCTTCTCGGGTTCACCTCATTGGATATTCCTATTTGAGAAGTCATTGTCGCAAGCTTAACAAATATCTAGATTACATAGAAAAGAATTTAGTCCATAATCAAACCGGTAAACATTCAACGATAAAGGATTCCGAATGAAAAAAATGATGTCGATACTTTTTCTCTTAAGCTTAACCATTACTGGTTGCGTATCTGAAAAAGATATAGCTGAAAAAGTAAAAAAGGTTATTAAAGAAGATCCAACTATTCTCGCTGAAGCCATTAAGGCCCATCCCGCTGAAGTAATGGATGCTTTGCAAAATGCCGCTATGTCAGCTCGCGACGAACTGGCCAAGAAACGTGAAGAAGAAGAAAAGAAAAAACTTGAAGAAAGTTTTGACAAGCCACTTGATGGCGTCGTTCATACTGATGCCATTCGTGGCCCAGCCGATGCTCCTATTACATTGATTGAGTACTCAGATTTTGAATGTCCATTCTGCTCAAGAGGTTACAAGACAGTTATGGAGCTTATGGAAAAATACAAAGGGAAAATTCGCTTTGTTTACAAGCATCTTCCTTTAAGTTTTCACCAACAGGCCATGATTTCAGCAAAATATTATGAAGCTATTCGTCTTCAAAGTAATGAGAAGGCTTTTAAATTTCACGATATGATTTTTGAAAATCAACAAGGTCTTCGTAACGGTGAAAAATTTCTTCAAGATATGGCCAAGAAAGTTGGCGCTGATGTAGCGAAAGTGAAGAAAGCTCTTGAATCTGAAAAAGTAAACAAGCGTATTCAAGAAGACATGGCCGAAGCGGCTAAGTTTGATATGCAAGGAACCCCAGGGTTTTTAATCAATGGTGTGCCGGTTAGAGGCGCCTATCCAGCTTCTGAGTTTGATAAGATCATTTCTCAACTGGTAGAAAAGAAGAAATTGACTCTGTAAAGTTCTAAATAAAATAATTAAAAAATTTAAGCCCAAGCAATGCTTGGGCTTTTTTTATTTCAAAAAATATTTGTCATACTAAAAAAATTAGGGAAACATTCTATTACACACAACTATTACTTGTAAGGAGTAAGATTATGAACAGAAAAGAACTCATTGAAACAATTCTCGCAGACAAGACTCTTTCTCACATCACAAAGAAAGATGCTGATCAATTGGTAAACGTTATGCTTGATACAATCAAGAAGACGATCAAGAAAGGCGACGAAGTTTCTCTTGTTGGTTTCGGAACATTTACAAAAGTTCGCAGAGCAGCTCGCGCTGGTGTAAATCCTGCAACTGGTGAAAAAATCAAAATTAAGGCAAAAACTCTTCCAAAATTCCGTCCAGGAAAAGCTTGGAAAGAAATGCTGTAGTCTTTTTGTCAGTTTTTTATTTTGAATTAATGTGACGGGGAGCAAGCTCCCCGTCATTTATTTGACCCCCTCTTTTTCGACATTTCAACAACCTGCGTGGAAAGTCAGAAATAAATAGGTAGAAAATTCCTTCCCCATCGCAAAAATGTTGCAAGAATTCACAGTTGATCAGTATAATTTTGACAGAGGCGTGGAAAATTTTTCCAAGGACAGGATTAATGAACGCTTCAGAACAGACCAGGGAAGGTTTCACACATGGCCGATGAGCAACAATTAGATATTCAACCTCCAGCGAATGTTTCCACAGGTGGAAAGAATCCTCTTTTAACTATTCTCGTTTTAGTAAATTGTTTATTAGTTGCTGGTGTTGGTTACTTCCAATGGACTATGTTTCAAAAATTCAGTGTTCAACCCGACGTGAGAGAGGTTGTTGCCGCTGAAGTTAAAAAAATGAATCCTGATGATGAAAAAGAAAAGACTGGCGAAGCTCGCGAAGAAGACGGCGTCTTATTGCCTTTAGATGGTTTCACGGCCAACTTGGCACAAGGTGATGGGCCACGTCGCTATTTAAGAATGCAGGCAGTATTGAAGTTCTCAAAGGGTTCAAGCGAAGAAGAGTTCAAGGCAAGAAAGCCACAGATTCGCGATGTCATTATTTCGACATTGAACTCAAAGCGTCCGGAAGACCTTCTTAAACAAGAAGGGAAGAATTACTTAAAAGAAGAAATTAAATCGGCCATCAATGCGTTTTTGGTCGATGGAAATGTAATAGATGTCTATTACGTAGGTTTTCAAATTAATTAAGAGAACTCACAAACTCAGGAAGAGTGTGTGAAGCCCAATACCCAGGAGGGGACAACATGGCGCAAGTTCTTAGCCAAGATGAAGTAGATGCACTATTAAATGCGGTAAACGACGGCGATGCCTCGGATGTTCTCGGTGGAGATCTCGGTGGTGATTTTGACGGCGGTGCAGATGAGGTTGATGAAAATATTCAACCCTATGATCTTACCAATCAAGACAGGGTTATTCGCGGAAGAATGCCTATTCTTGAAATCATTTATGAAAGATTTATTCGTTCATTTCGAGTTTCACTTTCAAACTCCTTAAGAAAGATTTCGACAATCTCAATGATTTCGACCGATCTTTTGAAGTTTGGTGAATTCGTAAACACGCTCCCCATTCCATCATGTATGTGCATTATGAGATTTAACGAACTAAGAGGACCAGCTCTTCTTGTTTTCGAATCAAAGCTCGCTTATGCCATTATCGATTCTTATTTTGGTGGAACGGATAGACCATTCACCAAAATCGAAGGAAAAGAATTCACCATGATCGAGCTCTCTTTTATGAAGAAAGTTATGGATATGGCAATTTCTGATCTCGAAGAAGCTTGGGCACCTGTTCATAGAATTGATGCTCAATACTTAAGAACAGAAATTAACCCTCAGTTCGTAGGAGTTGTTCCTCCATCTGATGTTATTATCGCAACGACTCTTGAAGTTGAATTTGAATCAGCTTCAGGAACCATTATGATCGTTGTTCCTTATTCGACAATTGAACCGATTAAGCAAAAATTGAGTTCTAACTTCCAAACTGATAACGACATGGCCGACAGTATTTGGACTTCGGCAATGCACGAACACATTCTTGAAACGAAATCGACTGTGGTTGTAAAACTCGGTGAAGCAGACATCACTGTAGGCGATCTCGTGACTTTAGAAAGAGGAGATATCATCCCTCTCGATTCAGAAGCATCAGGCGAAGTGAGCTTAACAATTGAAGGCGTGGAAAAAATGAAATGCCTCATTGGAGTTCATAAGGGCAATCGTGCCGTACAAGTAACTAAGACAAATCGATAAATAAGGGGTCTCAAATGGAAAACGAAAAAGCAGAATCTCAAGGACTAGATCAAAAAGACAAAGTTCAAATTGCGAAACTTGCTGACGAAATTCGTGCAGGTGATGATGCTCTTAATAAGTTAAAAGTTCAAAACTTAGACTTTATTCTCGATATCCCACTTAAAGTGACAGTGGAACTAGGACGCACAAACGTGATGGTGAAAGACCTTCTTCAGCTAGGACAAGGTTCAGTTTTGGAGTTGGATAAGTTGGCCGGTGAACCTCTAGAGATTTTGGTTAACGGAAAACTCGTTGCCAAGGGCGAAGTTGTGGTTGTGAATGAGAAATTTGGTATTCGTTTGACAGATATTATTAGTCCAATTGAGAGAATTGAAACTCTTAAATAATTAGACTTAAGCAAGGAATAGGGACATGAAATTTTTAAATCTAGCACTTTTCCTCTCAATCGCCGTTATGACGACAGCGCAAGCTAAAGTCAAAATGAACTCGATGAACTTTAATCGAGATGGTCAGATTGGACGGATCGAAATTGGTCTTGAGCAGGATCTTGATAGGACTCCAGAGCTTGAGATTAGAGATGGATTTATTCAGGTTTCACTTTTTGATGCTTTTGTTTGGCCAAAGATGGAAAAGAAAGTCTCCATCCAAAACTCAATGGATACAACGCTATCAGCATACCAATTTGATAATAATAGTGTTCGTTTCCGTGCCTATGTCCCTGGTGGAAAAGATCTCAACAAGAATAAAGTAACTTTGAGAATGAAGGACAAGGCGATTTGGCTTGAGTTTCCAATCTCGGGAAAAATCGAATCAGCAAAAGCTGTTCCTGCTGTTTCAAGAGCTCCAGCCCTTGATCCAGCATCACGCAAAGGCAATAGTGAGAAATATGATGAGTCTTATTTAAAAAAGCTTCTTGCTGATAAAGACAATCTTAATATGGAATTGGATAAGTCAAAGTTCGTGGGTCAAACAGACAGTGCCAAAAATGTTATGGCCGATGCTGAAGACAAAGTGAACGTTGCCCAAGCTGCCACTGAAAAAGTCCAAGGTTTCTCTCTCGCTGGATATGCGGCCAAGTTCGTCGCTTTCCTTGCTCTCTTTATCGTGATTCTCTACGGTGCGGTTTCTTTCTTAAAGAAAGGTGTTCTTGGTAAAACAAAATTGGGATTTCTCAATTCAACTAAAGCGGTTGAAGTCATGAGCACAACTTATGTGGGTCCAAAAAGAAGTATGATTCTGGTTCGCGCTCATAAGCAAGTCTTTCTTGTTGGAAGCAGTGAAAGTGGCTTGCAATTGATCTCAGAAGTGAATGATCTTCCTGGTGTGATCAAAGAAGGGGAGAAGAGTTTGGCCGGTGACAACTTTGATTCAAGCTATTCACAAGCTGAGACTACTGAAAAAGAATTTAACTTAAAAACTGTTCTTGATGCACCTGCTGAAAATCAAGAAATTAAGGAAACAGTAAAGTTATCTGACCAAATTAAGACAAAGATTAAAAACTTAAAGCCTCTCCAGTAAGGAGTTCCCGTGTTGAAGAAAGCTATGATGGCGACTCTATTCACTCTCATTTCAAGCCCTGTTTGGGCCCAAGCTTCTGGTGTTAATCTTCCTGGATTAAGCGTCAACTTCGGACAAGGTGTTAATCTTGTCGATACAATGGAAATCCTCGTTCTCTTTACGGTGCTCTCTCTTGCTCCAGCTATTTTGATTCTTTGTACAAGCTTTACTCGTATCATCGTTGTTCTCTCTTTTATTAGACAAGCGATCGGTACTCAGAACATGCCACCGAACCAACTCTTGATTGGTCTTGCTATGTTCTTGTCTGTCTTTGTCATGCAACCGACAGGAATGAAAATTTATGATCAAGCGATTAAGCCTTACATGGACAAGAAGATCTCAACTTCTGTTGCAATCGATGGTGTTCAGATTCATTTAAGAGAATTTATGAGCAAGCAAGTTCGCAAAGCCGATATTTCTCTTTTTTATGATGTGACAGGAGCTCCTTCTCCTCAAGATATCAATGATGTTCCTATTCATTATTTGATTCCTGCTTTTATCATCAGTGAATTGAAGACGGCTTTTCAAATTGGCTTTCTTCTCTATATTCCCTTTCTGATTTTAGACATGGTTGTGGCTTCAGTTCTTATGGCCATGGGGATGATGATGTTACCTCCAGTTATCGTTTCTTTACCTTTTAAGCTTTTATTATTTGTTCTTGTGGATGGTTGGCAACTCGTTACAGGTTCGATTTTAAGATCGTTTCACTGATAACGATGAGGAGTATTTATGGGAATTGATAATTTTGCAGAAATCACGAACCAGGCCATAAAGGTAACTCTTTATGTTTCCTCGCCAATGCTTATCGGTGCTCTCGTTATCGGTATTATTGTTTCTCTTTTTCAAGCAGTGACTCAGATCAACGAGCAAACACTTTCGTTTATTCCCAAGATTTTAGTGATTGTTGGAGCTTTAGTTATCTTTGCTCCATGGATGAGTGAGACGCTCACTAGCTTTACCAGAGAACTTATTATTAACATTCCTAACTTGATTCATTAAGAGGAGTTTACTAGTTGAATATAACGATTACAGACCTCAATTTGTTAACGGCCTTTTGGCTTGTTTTCAGTCGTTGGTTGAGTATTCTCATTCAATTACCTCTTTTTGAGCATGTGAACATTCCTCCGTTGGTCAAAGTTTTAACTGCCCTTATTATTAGCTACGGTTTTTTTCCTGGTGTTTCTAATGAAGTAATGAAAGATGTGATTTTGTTCAATGATTCTTTTTGGGTTCTTACAATTTTTTATACATTGAGCGGTCTCCTTATTGGTTATCTCGTTCGTTCAATCATGTCGATCTTTACAGCTTCTGGTTCAATCATTACTCAACAAATTGGTTTTGGTGCTATCAGATACTTCGATCCAATGAGTGCAGAGCAAGTTGGTCCTTTTGAACAAATCATTCAATGGACTATGTTGATCATCGTGATCGGTTCAGGTGCCCTTATTCCCATGTTCAAAGGTGTTCATCTAAGTTTTGCGACAGTGAATCTTCACTCGTTAAAAGATTTTTCGACCATAACACCATTCTTTTTAGATATGTTTAAAGGCTTGTTCATGTCGAGTCTTTTACTGGCAACTCCCTTAATTTTTATCAACATGTTGATCATGACTGTTTTAGGAATTATTTCGAAAGCGGTTCCTCAAATGAATATCATCATGGTGAGTTTCGTTTTGAACATCGGGCTTGGCTTGTTGATCTTTTCAGCAAGTTCAAGCGAATTTTTTTATGTGGCTTTTCAAAAGTATACGGATCATCTGGGAAGATGGTTCCAGTATATAATTTAGGGATATAAATGGCTGAAGAATCAGACCAAGATGATGGCGAAAAAACAGAAGACCCGACCCAGCATCGGATCGACGAATTTCGCAAAAGAGGGGAAGTTGCTTCCTCGAAAGAACTCACGAACGTGTTGGTTCTTGCTGCGTCTGCTTTAACTCTTACTTTATCCCTTGTGTATATTTACGAACAAATGGATGAGTTTTTAAGATGGATGTACACGCTCGATCATGAAGTGGCATTCACTATTAAATCATTGAAGACGATAGCTTCAAAAACTGTGACGACAAGCTTGAAATGTGCAGCTCCAATTTTTTTGGTTACTTTATGCATCGGTGTTTTCATGAATATTGCCCAAGTGGGCTTTCTCTACGCTCCAGAAGTTCTTCAATGGGATTTGAGTAAGATTAATCCTCTTAGCGGTTTTAAAAGATTGTTCTCAATGAAAGCTGCCTTTGAAGCTGTGAAAGGCCTCATGAAGTTTACAGTTATCATAGCGATTGTTTATCTCTTTATGAAAGATGAAGTGAATTCCTATCAAGGCTTCTTTCATTTGGACTTTTTAAATTCCTTTTTAAAGGGCCAATCCATTTTGACGAAGCTGGGCTTCTCGATCTTTTTAGGGATGGGAGTGATTGCCCTCATCGATTTTGCTTATCAAAAATATACCTATAAACAAAAACTCATGATGACAAAAGAACAGGCAAAGAAAGAGTCAAAAGAACAAGATGGTAACCCTGAAGTTCGTCAAAGAATTCGTGCTATTCAGAAAGAAATGTCTCAAAAACGCATGATGAATAGCATTCCCAAGGCTGACGCTATTATCACCAACCCTACCCATATTTCGATAGCTATTAAGTATGACCGTGAGAATATGGTGTCCCCAGAAGTGGTGGCAAAGGGCTCCGATGCGGTGGCATTAAGGATCAGAGAAATCGCAAAAGAGCATAACATTCCGATAGTTGAAAACGTTCCTTTGGCACGTACTTTGTATAAAACAGTGAAGGTAGGGCATGCCGTACCTCGAAATCTCTATAAGGCAGTCGCAGAAGTCTTGGCCTTTGTTTACAAGATTAGAAGAAAGCAAAAAGCTTTGGAATCAGAGGTTAGGTTATGAAATCATTCATGGATAGATTCGCCTTTCTAACAAAGAATTCTGACCTCGCGGTTGCTGTTGGTCTTATTCTTATTTTGACCGTGATGGTGGTTCCTATTCCACCAATCGTCCTCGATTTGCTTCTCTCGCTTACCTTGGCCTTATCTGTATTGATCTTGCTGGTAGCGGTTTATTCAAAAAAACCTCTCGATTTTTCAACCTTTCCAACAGTCCTCCTCGTGATGACTTTGTTTCGCTTGTCACTTAACGTCGCGTCCACTCGTAACATTCTTTTGAGAGGTGGTGGAGAAGGAACAGCAGCGGCCGGAGAAATTATTCGGTCCTTCGGTGAGTTCGTGGTTGAAGGGAATTACGTTGTCGGTATTATCGTTTTTACTATCCTCGTGATCATAAACTTTATGGTTATCACCAAAGGTGCTGGTCGTGTGGCCGAAGTCGCTGCTCGATTTACCTTGGATGCCATGCCAGGTAAGCAAATGGCGATCGATGCGGATTTAAATGCTGGATTGATTGACGACAAAGAAGCCAAAAGAAGAAGACGTGAAGTCGCTGAAGAAGCTGACTTTTACGGGTCTATGGACGGTGCCAGTAAGTTTGTTCGCGGAGATGCTATTGCCGGTATTTTGATTACGGCCATTAACGTGATTGGCGGTATTATCGTCGGTATGATTCAAAACAATATGGACTTCTCTCAAGCGACAGAAGTCTTTACTCTTTTGACAGTTGGTGATGGTCTCGTCGCTCAGATTCCTGCCATTATTATTTCTACTGCTGCTGGTATTATTGCCACAAGAAATACATCAGATGACAATCTCGGTGGACAAATTGGTAAGCAATTCAAAGTTCATCCAAAGGCCATCTATATCGCCGCAGGATCTTTGTTTGTGCTTTCATTAATTCCTGGTCTACCAAAGTTTCCTTTTATCATGATTGGGCTGATGCTGACTTTCGCCGCCAATCGAATTGAGAAAGGTGCGGCTAGAGAGTCTCTCGAAGCTTCACAAAAAATCGTTGAAGATAAAAAGGCAACACCTGACAATCTCGAAGATCTCCTTTCTCTCGAGCTGATTGAACTTGAAGTGGGTTATGGATTGGTCAACTTGGTAGATGCCGAACAAAATGGTGATCTTCTTGAGCGCATTACTCATATCAGAAAACAATTTGCTATCGACTGGGGGATTATCATTCCTTCGGTTCGAATCAAAGATAACCTCGAACTCAAGCCTGCTGGTTACAGAATTATGATCAAAGGGATTGAAGTTGCTAAAGGTGAGTTGATGTCAGATCACTTCTTGGCGATGGATCCTGGAACTGTGATTGAGCAGATGGATGGGATTACTACAGTTGAACCTGTCTTTGGATTGCCAGCTGTTTGGATTACTGAAGATCAAAAAGACGATGCTCAATTCAATGGCTATACAGTAGTTGATCTTGCCACTGTCGTTGCCACTCATTTGACTGAAATACTCAAGACCAATATGCAAGAGCTCTTTGGTCGTCAAGAATTGGTCAGAATACTTGATCATTTTAAAGAACAATATCCAAAAATTGTCGCCGACCTAATTCCCGATATTTTAAATCTTGGCCAGATTTTAAAAGTTCTACAAAATCTATTAAGAGAGGGTGTTTCAATCCGAGATCTTCGGACAATACTTGAGACACTTGCTGAGTATGGTGGTAAAATAAAAGACACGGATATGTTAACTGAATTTGTCCGACAAGCTTTATATCGTACTATAACAGAGTACGTGCGTAGCCAGAAGGGTGACGTGCCATTATTTACATTGGATCGTAAGATTGAAGAAAACATTGCACATAATCTTGTTCAAACTGAACAAGGTCAGCAGCTTTCGCTTGATCCAAAAATCACACAAACCATTCTTGCTAGTTTAAATGAGAAGATCGAGGAAGCGACGAGCGTTGGAGAGAAAATGGTCGTTTTATGTTCGCCAGTAATACGGCAACATTTTAAAAAATTAACTGAAAAGTTCATACCTAATCTCGTTGTGATTAGCCACAATGAATTGAGTCCTGATGCCAATATCAGATCTCTAGGTACAGTGAGGTTGTAATTTATGTACGTAAAGAAGTTTGAAGCTGACACCATGGAAGAAGCCCTCAGAAGTATCAAGCAAGAGCTTGGCCCTGATGCGATTATTCTAAAAACAGTTAACAACAAAGGCATAAAAGGCGCTTTTAAAAAGAAAGTTGAAATCACTGCAGCTATTTCGGAAAAAAGCTTTGTTAAAAAATCACGTGTTGATCAAAAAATGCCTCTCGATCAAAAAGAAAAGTTTTATCAAGCACCTTCTTCTTATATTGCCAATATGATTGATCAGCATGAATCTCATTTGCCTCAAGGACAACGAGTTGACAGAGCACCTGGCCCACTAGGTTATGGGGCAGCCGGACTTAATAAGCCTGTTCAGCAAGTGAAAAATATTGGTCAAAAGATCATCACAAGCTTAGACGATTTTTTAGGAACAGGTGCCGGTGAACCAGTAGAGAGTTTTGACGATTTTATGGATGAAGCACCTGTTCAAGCGCCTGCTCCAAGACAAACGGTAAGAGAAGCTCAAAGAGAAGTTGAAACTCAAGTGGCTCGACAAGTTGAAACAAATACTATTCAAGCAGCCACCAACGAAAATCAATTAAGAAAAATTGAAGATCTTGAAAGAAAAATTTATGAACTCACAAAGATGGTTGAGAGAATTGAGAAGCCTGAGCCGATTGGCGTGTATAAGCTTCGCAGCGTTCTTCGCAGTCTTGAAGTGAACGAAATTTATATTCAAGAGCTTGTTAAGAAATCTGTTTTTGAACTTTCAAGAGAAGAATTACAAAGCGAAGAAGCTCCTTTTGAGTTGGCGCTTAAAGATATGATTAATCAAATTCAGGTGGACACCCCGCTTTTCTCGAAAGAAGAAGCTGGAAATAAGCCCGTTATTACAGTCTTGTTATCTGAGACCTCTACCGGTCAGACATCGATGATTCAAAAAATCGCTGCACTCAGAAAAAAGATGACGATTGTGAAATTTGGAAAAGAAGAAGAAAGCCAAAACAAGAGCATGGCCGAAAAAGTTTTTGGAATGGATGTTGTGAATGCTAAGAGCATTCCAGAGATCGTTTCAGCAACCAGAAAGGCAGTTGAGAAGGGGCAATCAATTCTTATTGACTTCAAGACTTTGCCGAATGAAGTGAATGAAACAAAGCAGATGATTGATGGGTTGAAAAGAGCTTTCGACAATGTGGAAATTTTGTTATGTCTTTCCTCAATTCACGCAGAGATTTACAATTTAAGAATGTGCAAACGATATCAATCGTTGGCCAATGGAATTGCGTTAACACATCTAGATCAGTGTTTGAGTTTCGGCTCACTATTTAACCTGAACTATGAAGTGAATAAACTGCCCTACGTCTTTTTTGGAACAGGACCGACTGTCCCAGAGGATATAGAAGCAGCATCGGCTGAAAGGATTTTGGCCGGTATGTTTGATTTTGTGTAGCTAAATTTTTTAGAGACATTAACATGAGAGGGGACAGGATGTCCGAATCGAAGACCAGGGATTGGTTGCTTTCGCACCATCAAAATGATCAGCAGACACAAACCAAGGGGAGTCGTAGACTTACTGGAAGAGCGAAAACAATCGCTATTGCTTCTGGAAAAGGCGGCGTTGGTAAGACCTCTGTCTCAATCAAAACAGCAAAAATTCTCGCTGACCAAGGCTATAAAGTTCTTCTGATTGATTGTGATTACAATCTCTCAAACACGGCAGTTAAGCTTGGAATCCCTCTCGATAATAAGTTTAACGAATTTGTAAATTCGAATTTAGAGTTCAGTCAAAGTATTTATCAAGACGGCCAGTTTCATCTCTTGAAAGGCTGTAACGGCAATGAAGATTTATTCGAAAATCAATCGATGGTCGATCGGATTTTGTTTGAAGTGATGGCCCAACAAGAAAATAATTACGATTTTATTTTGCTCGATTGTCCTGCCGGTCTAGTGAAAGAAAACCTATCTATTTGTGCTTATTGTGATCACCGTATGGTGGTGTTGGCTCCGGATCGTTCTTCCATTACAGATGCGTACTCGCTAGTGAAAATTTTGAATAACAAATATGGCGTGAATGATTTCCATCTCGTGTTGAACAAAATCAGCAGTGAAACTCAATATCTTCGCCTGATTAAAGCTTTCGGAGATACCGTAAACCAATTCCTTCAGTGTCGTGTTCGAGTGCTAGGTGGCATTCGTTTTCAGACCGAATCCGTGGATCAATTTGATCAAGAGCTGTTAAAATCTGCCGGTACAAATATACATTCTGATTTTATTAAAATCATAAAATCCTTCACCGACGAGTATCTCGACGACGTTCCTTCTCACGAGGGAATTAGTCGACTGCCTTTGTCGGGGAACAGGATTGGAAAGGCCATCTCTGTTACTCCTTACAGGGGTCCACAACAAGGACAAGAAGTCCGTACTAACCACATCTAAGGAGCTCGTTGATGTCTACACTGGCAAAAAAATTAAAGAACCTCAAAGATTACAGAACGACTATCGACCCTAAGACAAAAGATGAAATTATTGTAGAATATGCTCCGCTCATTAAATATATTGCGCAAAAAATTGCGTCTAGATTACCTTCTAATATTGAACTTGATGACCTGATCTCTTGCGGTGTGATCGGTCTAATGGACGCCATCGACAAGTTCGATCCAGGTCGCGATAACAAATTTAAAACTTATGCTGAATTCAGAGTAAGAGGAGCGATTCTTGATGAATTGCGCGCTCAAGACTGGGTTCCTCGTTCAATCAGAGAAAAGGCCAAGCTTGTTGAAAGAACTTATGCCAAGCTCGAAGCTGATCTTGGTCGCCCAGCGACTGACGATGAAATGTGTAAAGAATTAAGCTTAAGCCAAGATGATTTCTATGATCTTTTAAATAAAGCAAAATCAATTTCTGTTCTCAATATTGATGACTCAGCAACTTTCAATAAAGGCGATCGTAAACTGATTGCTGGTTTGATGGAAGATAGTCGCAGCACGAACCCATTTCATGCTGTTAATCACAAGAATTTGAGAGAGAAAATTAAAGAGTCGATCAAGTCGCTTCCTGAGAAGCAACGTCTTGTATTGTCACTTTATTATTACGAAGATCTTAACCTCAAAGAAATAGGACAAGTTCTCGACGTCACAGAATCACGCGTCTCTCAATTGCATACACAAGCTGTCTTAAAGCTTCGTGCAAAACTGAGAACAGTGGTGGACGGACCAGAAGATCTTGCTAGCTAGAAATGAATGAAACTTTAGAAGGTAAATACAATCAAACTCTAACAGCTTTAAACGAGCTTTTTGAAATGGTTGATCTGAAGGACCTGACTAAAGTAAGTGAAGTTTATAGCAGAGTAAATTCCCTCAAGGCTGAAGTCGAAAAAAGTTTTAAGCTGGATAAGCATCCAGCGGTTAAAAACTTGCTCGAGCGAGAGCTCGATGGTCTTTTCCTGTCTTTTGCTGAAAAAAATCATTCACTACAACAAGTGTCTGTTCAAGTCGATCGCAACCAAGACATTGAAGCTTGGAACCGCAATCTTACTTGGACGACAAAAGTCTTGGAGCTCGTGACCTTGTTTCAACCACAGGGGAACTTTGCATGTACGATGACAGCAAACAAGCTCACCTTGAAATTTGATCGTCTCGGTGACTTTGATGTTGAACTGGTCCGTCCTAGAAGCTATTCACTCACGAGAGAGCTGCTTGATCACCAAGGGATGCTGACCTTCAACGTCCTCGAAGATGGGCTAGAGTTCGTTCTATGTTGGGAAGAACATCAAAATTATCTTTGGGTCTTTCAAGAAGCCGAAACTGGTATTCACTTTGCACTTCCAAAACTAATTTCTAACTATGAAATAACATCAGAAAGCTTGGCCAAAAAAGGCAAGCATTTGACCTACACATTTGATCGGAATTTCTCTCTTCGAGAAACTGAGAACTTACAAAATAGTGAGCAAAAAGATGCTCAGACAATACTCCATTTTTCCTTTCTCTTTCGTCCCGTATCCTTCATAATACCTTATGAGGGGCAGATTTTGCCTGCAACGAGAATTCAAGGGAAGCCAGGATGGCAGCCGCTGTGGAGTGGACAGGATGTTGGTCAAATTAGTATTCAATTCATCGATTGGTTCAAGCTTATTCAATCATAAAAATCATAAGACAATAGTTGGAGTTCAGTTGTTATGAAACTATCATTTCGTAGTTATCTATTTCCTTTTGCAGTAGTGGCTTTTATTCTTTCCGCGGTTGGAATAAGTTGGCTCTCATATTCATTTTGGCAAAAGGGATTACTCAATCCAGACGTTGCTTCATCTATCTATGAAACCAATCAAATGATGGATGGCCTCAAAAAACAAAAGAAAGTGGAAAGACTTTTTGAGTTAGTTGAATCTGATGAATCAAGAAGTGCGCTTACTGAATTGGAAAGCTTTGAGAAAAAAGTTGATGAAGTTCAAAAGACTTTTTCTCAAACTAATGAAAACAACTTCTCAAACCAATTAAAAGAAAGCAAAGAAGTCTTAAAGCTGATGATTGCGGTTCCTGAGTTTAAAAATATTCTCTCCGTTCTCAGTGATAAATTAGGAAACTTCTCGAATTTTGTAACCGAGAACAGATGGCCTACTTTGATGCGAATCAGTCAAAGACTAATGCTCAGATCTTCGCCAGGGAATTTCAGAACAGAGCGCTCGTTTAGCTATAATAAAGTTTCCTCACTTGTCCTCAACCTCAAGAGCGATATCAAAAATATGGTATCGATTACTTCGGGATCAGTTCTTCCTGAAAAAGATAAGGCCAATATTATTTCTCGCTTGGCCTCACTCGATAAAGAAATCGGTATGATGGAAACTTATGTTGAGCAGCTTCGTCGCTTCAACACTAGTCATAAAAAATTGGTCAATTCCTATGGGGAATGGATGCAATCCATTGAACCCCAAATGAGCTTAAAGAAATTAGAAATTGAGAAATACTCAGAATATTTTCTCTATTTGATCGTAGGTCTCGCGGCCATGATGATGGGCTTTGCAGGAATGACTCTAGTCATCTCAAAGATCGACAGAAAAAGAATGGAGAAGAAGCTCGAAGAATTTTCGATGACTATCATTAAAGAAGGTCTGCTTCCTCTATCTCCGAAGCTTCCTTATCAAATGAGTCCGCACTTTAACGATGAAATGCAAAAGAATCGCGAGTATGTCCACAAGCGCATGAGCTTTGGAGCGATCTTTCAAGATGCCCTTCCATTCTCTGCTTTACTTCTTGATAGCAATCTTAATATGGTTTGGGCCAATCAACTCTTTTTTGATAACTGGTCGATAGATCAAAACCAAAGAGAGAAGACGTGGTCGTGGGATTACCTCCAACAATCAACCAACCTCGGTGACGTTGACCCAGTCATGATGGCGCTTAAAGAAGGCATAGCAGGTATTTATCAAATTCAAGTTCAACACGGACAATCAGAGTCGCTTCCTTACGAAATGTACGTGTCTCCGGTTGAATACGCAGAACAACGCCGTATCATGATCTTCTTCTATCCGCTTCGCTCAGTAGAAGAAACCATGGCAAACCAAACTCGCGCGATCTTAAGTCCAGTTTCGAAGTCACTCGACTGCTTGATGAATAATAGTTTCAATCAGCAATTTATGGACAAAATTGAGAAAGATTTTGGCATTGCGGGAATTGAAGACGTCTTTTCAAAATTTGTTCAAGTCAACACGCTTTTTAACCAGCAAAAAAATTCTCTTCTGGCCGAAATTGAAAGACTTGAAAATCATCTCTACGACGAACATAAATTAGTCGATGATTTGAATGACAAGTTGATGGCCTTAAATGAAGACAATACCAAGATCGTTGCCTCTTTCGAAGACGTGAAGAAGCTCTTGATGTCTTATGTTCAAACTCGCTATGAGTTAGATGAAATGGATCAAGGTCAAAAGAATATTATCAAAGACATTCAAAAGAACGTTCACTCGCTCTTTACCATGACTCACCACTCGAACGATATTCTCGCTGAAAATGTAAAGGCCCTAACCGGCGTTCGCAATATGCGCGAAGAGTTCCATAAGCTCAGAGAAGAAATTGAAAACTACCGCTTCCAATTAGTGCAAACTTTTGAACAAACCTTAGTTTTCTGTCGCAGAGAAGGACTTGATAGTTCACTCGAAGGTGCTTTTGGTAAAATTAAAATGGAAATTAAGGGATTTGAGAGAGTGCTTAATCAATTGAACCACTCCATCAAAGGCCTCGATGTCACTTTCTCAAAAATTGAAATGATCAGCCAAACCGCAAGTGGCCAAGACATTTCGGCGATTACTCAATCACAAACTAAATTAGTTCAAGCGATTGAAGAAAACCAATACCACGTCGGTCGCGTGACCAGACAATCTGAAAAGAGTGAAGAGATGATCATCAAATCCCTCAAAGAAATGTATGAATCATTCCAATCAGTCAGACGTCATGTGCAATGGGGACAAGAACTTGTAACAGAACGTCGTCACGATGTTCAAGAGATGGGTTATGAAGAACAAGTCCTTCAACCCATCCATAGTGAGAAAGAAAGAACACTCGACGTATGAGTTCCATCTTTCATCTTCTGCGTCCCAAAAACTACGATGAAAGTTTTCTCTTTTACCAAAAGAAACTCAGTTTTAAACTGCTCTCCCAATGGGGCGAGAAAAGTGGTGAAAGAGGAGCCATCTTCCAAGTCTCTGACACCTTTAAAATTATTCTGACAGATGAAACCGACGCCGAACACGCCCATGATGGCATGATCCTTGGTAAGCCAAGTCTGGTGGTCGAAGTCGAAGAGCTCAAAGAACATTTTCAAAAACTAGAAAAGCAAACGGACATCTGTCTTCCTCTCGAGATCAACCAGTGGGGCAGAGCTTGGTTCGCCGTCCAAGATCCCGATGACAACATCATCGTCTTCCAAAAGTTCCAACACCGATTGAGTTAAGCACTGCTTAAATCAATTCACCCAGGAGACTTTCGAGTTGTTGAAAGGTTTGCTCTTTTGATTTTGAATTATCAATCACGCGATGTGCCCGTTTTTTCTTTTCTTCTATAGGCATTTGTTGGGCGATGATTTTTTTGGCATCGGCCTCAGAGATGGAATCGCGGATCACTAGTCTTTCAATCTGCGTTTGTTCACTGACATACACACACCAATGAAGATCGACTTGAGAGTCGAGGCCTTTTTCAAAGAGGAGGGGCACGTCGTAGAAGATGACTTGTTGATCGGGCTTCATCGCCTGCTTTTTGATGTAAAAAGCTTGAGGCAGACGTTGGTAGATGAATTGTTCAATTTTATTTTTTAATTCAGGACTATTGAAAACTTCTTGGCGCAGCTTTTTAAAATCAATTGAGCCTTCTGAAATAGCATTAGGACACGTAGCCTTGATGAAGTTTACGGCTTCCGTCGTTTGATAAATCTCTTTCACCAACTGATCGGCGTTGATCACGAAGTGCCCGAGCGAGCTTAGGTAATCCGAGACGGTGGATTTGCCGCAAGCGATGCCTCCGGTGATGGCGATAATCGGAACATCACACTGATGCAGGCGTTGGCCTTCTTTTAATTTGATCAATTCAGCTTTTAGTTTCATTTATTTTTTTGCATTTGTTTCACTTGATTCCAATAGTGATCTAATTGCATCTGAGTCATCTCTTCAAAATTTTTGCCATCGGCCTTGAGTAATTTCTCCATGGCGTGAAAGCGTTTCAGAAATTTGACATTGGCGCGCCTTAAACATTCTTCCGGTTCTTTGCTTAAGTGACGGGCCAGTTGCGCGACGGTAAAGAGAAAATCACCTAGCTCTTCTTCAATCGCTTCGCTATTGGGAGTTAAGCCCGGGGCCAGTTGTTCTTTCAGTTCTTGCCACTCTTCTTCAACTTTGTAGAGAACTTGACCGGCGTCATCCCAATCGAAGTTGAGCTTCTCCGTTTTCTTGCCAATTTTGTAACTGCTAAAGAGAGAGGGGAAATTCAAAACATCGTTGGGAATTTCTGAATCGGCTTTGGGTTTTTCAGCTTTTTTAATCTTATCCCAATTCTCGACCACTTGATCGCTATCGATTTTTTTATCAGAGGCCTCAAAAACGTGCGGATGGCGACGAACAAGTTTGTCGGCCAAGCCTTTGCTGGCGCTCTCTAAATCAAAAGCTCCGCGCTCTTGGCCTAAGCGACAATGAAGCAGAACTTGCAACAGCACATCGCCGATCTCTTCATTCATATGAGTGTCGTTTTTTTGCTCTACCGCGTGCATAAATTCGTAGGACTCTTCCATCAGATAGCGGAGGAGGCTTTGATGAGTTTGCTCAAGGTCCCAAGGACAGCCGGTTTCTGGATGTCGCAAGGCATTGACGACATCAACAAGTCGTTCAAATTCAGGATAGTTCATTTTTACTCCCAGCATCTCATTTGTTAGACTACCTTATCAAAATAAGGGGACTATGAAAAACAGCATTAAGCAACTTGCACAACTTGAAGTTCAAATGGGAAGCAGCTTAAATCTGTCGGCCCGCGAATGGAATCAGTTTAGCTTGGCGATGACGCAGGTAGCTTCTAGTTTTGAAGCCTTTGCTCGCAAGAATTTACCCAAGGGCAAGATCTCCGTTTCGCTTCATTTGTGTGGCAAGGCGAAGATTCGCAGTTTGAATCGAGAATTTCGCAAAAAGGACAAAATTACTGACGTCCTTTCGTTCCAAATGCAGGATAATGCTCGGGAGTTGAAAGTATGGCCGCTGCCGCAGAATCATCTCGGTGATGTTTTTATTTGCAGAGAAGTTGCCATCTCGCAAGCTCGTGAATTTAAGATTAGCGAGCAAGATGAATGGATTCATCTGGCGGTTCATGGATTGCTTCATCTTTGCGGCTTTGATCACGAGATCTCAGCGAAGGAAGAAGCGATTATGCAAAAACATGAAAAGCAGATTATTGATACGATTTCGAAAAAGAGAAAGCAGAGGAAATAATGGACGATACACTCAAAATTCAACTGGACGAGAGCCGCTCAAAACTTCGAGGATTTGGAGACAAACTTTCCGAACTTCGGAGGTCACTTTGAAATTGATAAAAAGAAAGATCGTCTTAAAACAATTGCCGACTTAGAATCTCTCGACGGTTTCTGGAACGACACCGACAATGCCGCAAAAATTCAAAAAGAAAAGGCCGTGCTCGAAGATGTCGTGAATACTTATGAAAATATTCAGTCTCTTTTCGATGATTTTGGAGTGCTCTCTGATTTTGCCAAAGAAGGTGATGAAGCTTCAGCTAATGAAGCAATAACTCTCTCCCAAAAATTTCTCCAAAGCTTCTCCGCTGCTGAACAAAAAGTTCTGCTCTCTGGCGAAGTCGATTCCAATAATGCTATCGTCAATATCAACTCGGGTGCCGGAGGTACTGAATCGAATGATTGGGCCTACATGATTCAACGAATGATTTTTCGTTGGGCAGAAAAGCGCGGTTTCAAAATTCAAATGCTCGATCTGCAAGAGGGGGAGGCTGCCGGAATCAAGTCCGCCACCATGTTGATTCAAGGTCCTTATGCTTATGGTTTATTAAAATCGGAAACAGGCGTTCATCGTTTGGTTCGCATTTCTCCTTTTGATTCCAACGCCCGCAGACACACGTCGTTTGCTTCTGTCTTCGTGACGCCAGAAGTGGATGACGATATTGAAATTGAAATTCTGGATAAAGATTTAAAGATTGATGTTTACCGCTCTGGTGGGGCCGGTGGTCAGTCGGTGAACACCACGGACTCTGCAGTTCGTATGACCCATCTTCCGACGGGAATTGTAGTGACTTGTCAGAACGAGCGCTCGCAGTTGCAAAACAAATTGCAGGCGATGAAGGTCTTACGTTCACGTATTTATGATATGGAAATGGCGAAGAAGCGTGAAAAAGAAGACGCTCAGCTCGCGACCCAAAAGAAAATTGAATGGGGCTCGCAAATCCGCTCTTATGTTTTGCACCCGTACAAATTAGTTAAGGATCATCGTACTGATTTTGAAATTTCTGCCGCAGAAAATGTGCTAGAAGGTGATCTGGATGATTTCATGGATGCCTATTTGCGCTGGACTGTTCAACAGTCAATCGAAGCTCGGGAACAACATCAGTGAAAGGTGCCGAACGATCCTTAATTAAAGTTCTTCTTCTCGATTGGTCTTCAATTAAGTTCGCCTTTGGAGTCATTTTCGGCATGGCCTTTTCGATCGCTGTTATTTTGTGCACGATTGGTCTTATGGACGGGTTTGAAACAACGTTGAAGCAAGCCCTGGCGAAAACCCAAGGTGATATTTATTTTTATTCGAAGAATGGATTTTTTAATCTTAATCAACATGAAAAAGATATTTTAAATTCACTCAAAATTGACAGCTACTCGGAATATATTGAAACCGAAGCTTTTCTGATTGATGAGAATGCCTCACAAGCAGTGCTTCTTCGAGGGATAAACTTAGACACCTATCCGAAAGTGACAGGACTAGAAGCTCGCCCTCAATTGGGAGGAGTGGTGATCGGAACTGAGCTGGCGCTTAAACTCAAAGTCTCAGTTGGACAAGATGTGGTGGTGGCATTGGCCAGTGGTAATAGAAATTTTAAAGGCCTGCCTTTGATTATTCGCTTACGAGTGGATGGCATCGTGGAGCATGGTATTTATCAAAAAGATTTACGCCTTATGTACGTTAACCTATCTGATCTTCAAACATGGCTTAATACTGAAAATAAAATTAATGTGGTGACAGCTAAAATTCAAGATCAATCCACTGAAGCTCATCACGCACTTGAAGTAGATCAAATGGTTTACGAATTGGGCGATCGTTTGGGTTTTGATTTCAGAGTCAGGCCCTTCTGGCATGAGTTCTCAACTTTGATTGAGGCAGTTAAAGTTGAAAAGATAATGATTGGTCTCATTCTCCAAGTGATTGTGGTCGTTTCAATTTTTAATGTCATTGCCTTTACAACATTTATCAATGAGCGCAAATCAAAAGAACTTTTTTTGTTCCGAGCTTTGGGTCTTTCGCAAAAACGTTTGGCCTCGGGTTGGTTTATGCTGGTTTTTATCTTGTGGTCCAGCGCGATCCTCGCTTCCAATGTATTTGTGTGGGTTTTCGATTGGCTTCTCGCCAATTGGTCATTTCTGCATTTGCCAGGAGATATTTATTATTTAGGAAGAATGAAACTCAATTTAGAAACCGGGGATTATCTTTTAGTATTTCTCGTGAGTCTCATCTGGGTTCTCCTTTTAGCCTCTTATAGTCTGATTAAATTATCGAGACAAAGCTTGCTATCGGGATTGAGGAAGGAGTTTAATTAATGACGATCATTAATGCAGTTGATGTTAAAAGAAACTATGGTGATCAATGGGCCGTCAATGGAGTCACTCTCTCTTTGAATAAGGGAGATCATCTTGCCATTAAAGGAGCCTCTGGTTCTGGTAAGTCGACTCTTCTTTATATGCTGGGAGGACTTGAACGACCAAGTCACGGCGCCATTAAAATCGATGGGCTAGATTTGGTAAAATCAAGCGACCAAGCTTTGGCCAATTTTAGAAATCAAAAAGTGGGATTTGTTTTTCAATTCCATTTTCTTTTATCTACGCTCACAGCTCTTGATAATATTTTAATGCCAGTGCGGATTGCAGGACTAAAAGAGAAAAAATACTTGGCCGTGATTGATCAGTACGCCGAAAGATTAGGAGTGAAGTCCTGCCTAAAGAAATTTCCTTTTCAACTTTCTGGCGGAGAGCAACAAAGAATTAGTATTATGCGCGCCTTGATTTTATCGCCACCAGTATTATTGTGCGACGAGCCCACTGGAAACTTGGATTCAGTTAATTCGGCCAACGTTATTGATTTGCTCAAAGAGCTTTCCAAGGCTTCGGGGAGTACTTTAATCGTTGTTACCCATGATGATGCTGTGGCTCAAAAGTTTGACTTGAGAATGCATATGCAGGACGGAAAATTACTAGTCAATTAGTGCGTAGTGTTTAGAATATTCCTTTAATATTCAAGACATTATTGGTACTTTTTTATTTTAGAGCGAATCAGTTGAGAAACAGCTCGTCACACACGAGGAATCGGATTTTGAAAATTGTGACAACGGGATCATTCCGTCGTTTAACCATGCTTTTAACGGCACTTCTTTTTATTCCTAATATTCTTTGGGCAATAGAAGATTTAGGTCCACGACAAAATCTTTTTCGAGTCGATGGGATTGAAGTCGAAGGCTTGAAAAAAGTTGAGAAAGAAGCTGTTCTTGAGAGGATCAATACCAAAAAAGGGATGATGCTCGACAATTACCTTCTTCGCAAAGATATCGAACGTATCTACTCTCTCAAATATTTTGATTACATTGAAGCCCACCAAGAAACGAAGGGTGGAAAAAATATTCTCTCATTCAAGGTGAAAGAGAAGCCCATCATTAGCCAAATTGTTTTTGAGGGTAATGATGAATTAAGCGAAGACGATCTCAAAGGCCAAGTGAAGACTAAGAACTTTGCTATTCTCGATATCAATACGATTAAGATTGATCTCGCAGCCCTTGCCAAATTTTACGAAGACAAAGGTTTCTTTCTCGCCAAAATCGATTATGAGTTGGTGAAGAAAGATAATGAAAACGTCGAATTGGTTTTCCATATTCAAGAATATGACAAAGTAAAAGTGAAGAAGATCACTTTCCTCGGAAACTCCGCTTTTTCAGACGACCAACTTAAAGATATTATGGAGACTCGTGAAGAGGGTCTTTTCTCTTTTATGTCTGGTGCTGGAAATTACAAAGAGTTTAACTTTCAAGTGGATCTTGAAAGATTAAAGCGCTTTTATCAAAACAAAGGTCACCTTCAAGTCAATGTCGGAACTCCAGATATTACTGTTTCTGAGGATAAGAAATGGGTTTTCATCACTATAAAGGTGGTTGAGGGGCCGCAATTCACAGTCAATAGAATTACTTTTCAAGGCGAGCTTCTTTTTCCGTCTAGCGAACTTTTAGAAAAGATCACGACTAAAGAACAAACTCTCTATTCTGAAGACGTATTAAGAGGCGACATTCAATTATTAACTGAACTTTATCAAGATGAAGGCTATGCCTTTGCCAACGTTCTTCGAACTTTGGATGTTGTTCCAGGTGAAAATAAGGTTGATGTCGAATTTTCTTTTGAACGCGGCAAAAAGGCCAAGTTTGGTAAGATTTACGTTAAAGGTAATACTAAGACACGCGATAAAGTTATTCGTCGTGAACTAAAGATTAAAGAAGGCGAGCAATTCTCGGGAACAGCTCTTCGCGAATCAAAAGAGAACGTTAATCGTTTAGGTTTCTTTGAACCGAACTCGATTATCTTCAATACTATTTCACCTCCTGGAAAAGACGATCTTCTTGACGTTGAAATTCAAGTGAAAGAGAGAAATACCGGACAGATTACTTTGGGCGCAGGTTATTCTACGGCCACTGGTGGATTTCTTAACGCTTCAATCGCGCAGAACAACTTTCGCGGTTTAGGTCAGAATTTAAGTTTCTCTTTGACCTTATCTGATACTAACAAAACTTATAACTTAGGTTTCACTGAACCTTATCTTTGGGACACGAAATGGACGGCCGGAGGAGATATTTTCTCAACCAGCAACGAAGACTCGGATTCTTTTAGTTATAAGAAACAAGGTTTTGACATAAGAGTGGGTCACCCTATTGCTGAGTACACTCGTTTGTTCTTTGTTTATAAATTCGAAGATACAAAAATCAAGGCCGTGAACGATCCGACCATTGATGAGGCCGTGGAAAATGGACTTGCATCTTCGGTTCAATCGACAGTCGTTTACGACGTCAGAGATAATAAATTTGAACCTACCAAAGGGACATACGCCAGTTATGCGATTGAGTATGCCGGTGTTGGTGGTGAGAAGAAATGGGTAAAGAATGAAGCTGATCTGCGCTGGTTTAAAAACGTCGTAGGCGATCTTGTTTTTAGGTCACGTCTTTATGGCTCTAAACTCGAAGTGGTGGATGGCCAGGCGATTCCAAGATCAGAGAGATTTTTCTTAGGAGGAGCGCGCAACCTTCGTGGCTATCCATATGATGCCGTAGGTCCAAAGCGTTCAGTGCTGGTAGACGGGAAATTGCGAACATTTAATGAGCGTGGACTTTTTGCGGCTTACACAACTCTTGAGTTAGAGCATCCATTGGCCAGAGAAGCTGGACTAAAATGGGTGGTCTTTTTTGATGCTGGTGATGCTGGAAAGTATAATGATCTTAAATTGCATAAAGATTATGGTTTTGGATTGAGATGGTTCTCACCAATCGGTATTCTTCGTTTCGAATGGGGCTTCCCGTTGGGTGACGAAGGTAAAGAGTACGGTAGCCAATTCCATTTTGATATAGGACAATTATTCTAGTTTTTTAATTATGAGAGGTGTGTCAATGAAGACTCTTTTTTCTATTGGTTTATTAGTTAGTTCTTTACTTGTTTCAGGCCAAGCTTTTGCTTTGGTTCTTGGGAAAGTTGATGTTCAAAAAGTTTTAGTCTCGGTTGATCAAGGGAAAAAAGTTCGCGATCAGCTTAAAAAAGAATTCGATACGAAACAAAATGAAATTAAAAAAGAAGAAGATAAGATTCGTAAACTTCAGCAAGATTTTGAAAAGCAATCTGCTGTGATGAATGACAAAGCGAAGGGAAAAAAGCAAAAAGAAATTCAAGATCAAATTATGGGTCTTCAGCAAAAATCAATGGATTACCAAAAAACAATCCAAGACATGGAAAATAACCTTAAGAGACCAATCCTTGAAAACATCAAGAAGATCGTTGAGGAAGTTTCAAAAGATTCAAACGTTGATGTGACTTTTGAAGTTTCAACAGCTCCAGTCATTTATGCTAAAGAAGAAAAAGATCTCACTGATGAAGTGATCAAGAAGTACAACAAGAAGTATAAGTAATAAGTTTCGAACATTGAGTTCAAAAGTTGCGGGGAACTCAGGTTCCCCGTTCCTTTTTAAAGAGCGAGTAAAATGATTACAATTCAAACACTCGAAGAAAAATTTAAAACACCTCTTCAATTAGTAAAAGGCAAGAGTGACCTTGCCCTACAGGCCCTGTGTTCACCACAGCTTCTCCTGGCCAGTGGTCTGGTGATCATCAAAGATAAAAAATTGATTGATAGTCTGAATGAAGTACCAGAAAAAATGACAGTGGTCCTCTCGAGCAAACATTGGGAATCTCTTAAAGATCATCCGGCACTTTCAAAATTTCAAAATATTTTTACCATTGATGATCCCGCTGTAGCCTTGGCCAAATGGAGCGAAGAATTTTTTAGAGCTGCTCGTGCTGACGACAACGATTTTGTTGATGGTCGCCAAATGGGAACCGCTAAAATTCATCCAACAGCTTTGATCGCTCAAAATGTTTTTATTGGAAAGAATGTCGTGATTGGCGCCAATACTAAAATTGCCTCAGGTTCAGTTATTTATTCTCACTCAGTGATTGGGGATAATTGCGAAATATATTCTAACGTTACCATTTATCAGAATGTTCATCTTGGAAATCATTGTCGTATCCATGCAGGCACTGTCATTGGAGCGGATGGTTTTGGTTATGTTTTTCACCAAGGATCGCATTTAAAGATTTGGCATTTTGGTGGTGCCCGACTCGGCAATTATGTTGAGATTGGTGCCAATTCTTGTGTCGATGGTGGAACATTTTCTCCAACATTAATTGGAAATGGAACGAAACTTGATAACCATGTTCAAATCGGGCACAACTGTCAGTTGGGAACAGGAGTCATTATTTGCGGGCACGTAGCCATTGGGGGCTCAACTAAGATTGGTGATTACACAGTCTTTGGTGGAAAATCTGGATCTGGAGATAATTATAATATTGGAGCTCAGTGCCAGATTGCTGGTGGAGCCCTGGTTAATTGCGATTGGCCAGACAAGAGTATTGTCGGTGGACATCCTGCGCGACCTTTAAAAGAATGGATGAGAGGATTGGCCTATCTACGTAAAGTTTCATTGAGAGAATCTGAAAAAAAGCAGTAGTGAGGAGTACTATATATGTTAGTGAATCTTGAACAAGTGATGAGTTTTTTGCCCCATCGCGATCCTTTTCTCTTTGTTGATTCCGTGGAGAGTATTGAAGTTAATGGAGTTCAAGCAAAGCCCGGCGATAACAAAGATTTAAAAGAAGTAATCAATTCATCAATAACTGCCAATTATAAAACGAAAAAAGATCATTCTATTTTTAAAGGGCATTTTCCCGATTATCCAATTCTTCCAGGAGTGGTTCAGGTTGAGATGATGGCCCAATGTTCAAGTTTTATGCTGATGGCTTTTTTGGAAAATCCCTTTGATACCAAACTCGATGTGGCCTTGTTATCAATTGAGAACGCAAAATTTAGAAAACCCATTTTTCCAGAGATGGATTTAAAGGTGACAGCGAAATGTACTAAGTCTCGCGGTCCTTTTATGAGTTTTAGCTGTCAGATTGAATGTAATGGAGAACTAATGAGTGAAGCTTCTGTTATGGCTTCAGTCAAAATTAAATAAGGAAGTATATGGGACATCAATTTCATCCTACGGCCATCGTTTCACCTGAAGCTAAAATTGGAGAGAATGTCTCCATTGGTGCTTTTAGTATTGTCGGTCCCCATGTTGTTATTGGTAATAACTGTAAAGTTCATTCTCATTGTATGCTCGATGGACATCTTACTATCGGAAACAATAATGAGTTTTTTCCTTTTTGCTCAATTGGTGCTGCTCCTCAAGATATGACTTACAAAGGCGAACCCACTGAAGTGATCATTGGTGAGAATAATGTATTCAGAGAATATGTTTCTATCCACAGAGGAACGCTTAAGGAACAAGGGAAAACGATTGTTGGAAACAACTCCTTACTTATGGCCTATGTACACGTTGGTCATGATGTTATTCTCGGAAATAATTGTGTAATCGCTAACTCGACTAATTTTGCTGGTCACGTTCACATTGGTGACCGAGTGATCATCGGTGGGGGAACAAACGTTTCTCAGTTTATCACTTTAGGTCGCGGATCTTACCTCGGTGGTGCTTCAGCGATTGATAAAGATATTCCTCCCTTTTGCACGGCCTACGGAAATAGAGCTCGTTTGAAGGGAATTAATATTATTGGTTTGAAGAGACAAGGATACACAAAACCTCAAGTTTCAGAGGTTGTTGATTTTTACCGAACCATGGAATCTTCAGCATTGTCTCCGCGTGCTTTCGTGGAGCATGAAGAATTGATTTCAGAATTTAAAGATAATGTCGTCATTCAAGAAATGATCCATATGATTAAAGTGAGTGAAGTGGGAATTGCCCCTTTCATGGCATAAGTTTAGGTTTCTATGACAAAGAAAATAAAAGTGGCCATTATCGGCTGTGGTTTTTTAGGGAAGTGGCATTTAGAAAAAGCCTTAAGTCTTACTGACTGCGAAGTGATCGCGGCCGTCGAACCTAATCCTGAAGTATGGAAAACACTCGGAGAGAAATTTCCGAAGGTTAAATTTGTTAAGGACATTAGCGAAGTGATGAATGAAATTGAGGCGGCAGTAGTAGCAACTCCGACTTCACTTCATTATCAATTGGTCACTCAGCTACTCGAAGCTAATAAGCATGTCTTTTGCGAAAAGCCCCTGACTTCTACTTTTGAAGAAGCAAAAGAAATTCAAAAGTTGGCCTTTAAAACAAAAAAGATTGTTCAAGTCGGTCACAGTGAACGCTTTCACGAAGTTTGGGACTACAAAGAAAAATATAGTGAGTTCTTCACAGGTGACTTAACCATTCGCATGAACCGTCTCGCTCCTTTCAAAGGTCGGGCAACTGATGTTGATGTCGTACAAGATCTGATGATTCATGATTTGGATTTATTGGTCCATCTTTTTCATGAGAAACCTCGCCAAGTGCGTGCCATCGGACACAAGATTAGAACTGATAAATGGGATTATGTTTCAGCGCAATTCTTTTTTAAGCATGGTAAAGATGCCTTTATTACGGTTGGACGAAATCATATTAAAGAAGTTCGTGATATCGAGATGACGAACAAGCATGGCTGTTTTTTTGTCGATTTGATGAACAAAGAGTATAAAGTCGCACGTTTTAATCAGCTCGATGTTGAAACTCAATCTTATCCTTCTCGTGACCATCTTCTCCTCGAACAAAAAGAATTTTATCGCTCAATTATAGATAATCAACCTGCCATAGTTGACGTACATGATGGCGTCACCGCAGTCTTATTAGTCGAAAAAGTCCTCGAATCACTAGAAAAAAGACAACTCGTGGACATTGAGTAAAATGACAGAGAATTGCTTAATCATTGCGGGAGAAAAATCGGGCGAAGAGCATGCTTTGAGCTTTCTTCATTCCTTGAAAAGAATTTCACCAGACACTCACTTTTGGGGAGTTGGTGGCGATGATATGGCCGAAACTGGAGTTGAACTTCTTTATCATCTCAATGATTTTTCAACTTGGGGTTTTAGCGAAGTCATTCATAAAATTCCCTTTTACTTTAAGGCGTTAAAACGAATTGAAAAAGAAGCCGTGACCCGTGGTACGAGAACGGCGATTCTTATTGATTATCAAGATTTCAATCTTAAACTCGCTAAGAAACTTTCACGCCATGGTGTGAGAGTTATTCAATATGTTGCGCCTCAAGCATGGGCCTGGAAAGCCTGGCGTGCTGGCGTACTCGCTAAAACAATCCATTCTTTGTTCGCCATCATTCCTTTTGAAAAACAATGGTTTTCAGAGAGAGGAGTGAAGAGAGTGGTGAATATTCCTCATCCCATTCTCAACTATCATGGTGAATCCATGCTGGATTTGCCTGCCCGTCCCTTTTCTGAAGTTCAACAGAAAGTGAAAGTTCTTCTGCTACCAGGTTCAAGAAAATTTGAAGTTCGTAACCTTTTGCCTGAGTTCTGTAAGGCGATAAAAATTCTTCAACAAAAATTTCCGATTGAAGTGGGAATAGTGAAATCGCCATCGGTTTCATCTTCACTTTACCAACCTTATCAAGACTGTTGGTCTAAAGAATGGAGCCATAAAGATTTGAGCCAAGCTTTGCGTTGGGCCCATTTTTCTTATGCGGCTTCGGGGACAGTCACGCTCTCCTGTGGCTTGTTTGAAGTACCAACCGTAGTGGCTTACGACACGAGTCGACTCAATGAATTTATTTACCAAACTTTTGTAACTTATGATGGCTTTGCTTCTTTAACCAATATCATTCATCAGAAATTGCTCTTTCCCGAGCTTATTCTTGAGCGTGCTAATTCCTTTGAAATGGTGAGGGCCATGGAGAAATGGCTTTTGTCCGAGGAAGCTTATCGGGAAATAAAAAAAGAGCTGGCAGGAACAAGATTAATGCTTAAAGGCGAGGGCACAGATGTCGCCGAATACATCGCTAAGGTGATACAATCAGACCATGAAGAAATTTAAGCTCTTCAATATATTGATCAATCTTTTTTTGACGCCCTTTTCTTGGATGTGGACGTTCATCTATCGCGTTCGTCGCTTTTTCTATAAGTATGGAGCATTCGAACAAAAAAAATATTTAGTTCCCATTGTATCAGTTGGCAATCTTACTTTTGGTGGAACAGGTAAAACTCCATTTACTGTTTGGATTTCTAATTACCTCGGCAGCAAAAATAAAAAGATTGTGGTCTTGACCAGAGGCTATCGTGGAAAGTTAGAGAAAACTCATGGAATTATCAGGAGTGGTCGTCGCATGGGTGTGAATCCCGTTGAATTTGGAGATGAAGCTCTTCTTCTTTCACGTCGTTTAAAGAATGCTTCGATCGTCGTTGGCCGAAATCGAGCGGCGAATCTTGAATATTATTTTGATTCTGAAAAACCGGATGTCGTTGTGCTCGATGATGGTTATCAGCACTTAAAACTTATGCGAAATCTTAATATCGTGCTCTTTGATGCAACTATGCCGATGGAGCGCTATAAAGTTGCCCCAATGGGTTATATGAGAGAAGGATTTCAAAGTTTAAAAGATGCTCATGTCGCTGTAATTGGCAGAGTGGATCAAGTATCTCCAGAGAAAGTCCAAGAACTAGAAAAAATCATACGTCACTATGGCCCTAAAGAATTGCCTCTCGTGCATTTTAGCTATGGCCCAACTTCTGTTTACGATTTCCAGTATCGACCTAAGTTGACTCCTGAATCTTTGCAAGGAACGAAGGCTATTGCTGTTTCCGGAATTGCTTCCCCCGAGTCTTTTTACCAGCTACTGAAGAATCTTGGAGTCGAAATTAAGTCTCAATTAACTTTTCCAGACCATTATCATTATCGTCAGTCTGATATTGATCAAATTTTAAAGACGGCAAAAGAACAAGGCGCTATCGTCATTACCACTGAGAAAGATATGGTCAAGCTTCGTAGACTAACGAATAACGAAATCTTTCATTACTTAGAGATCGATATCAAAATCACTAAAGGTGAAATTGCATTAAAGCAAAAACTCGAAAAGATTTTGGAGATGACATGAGACAAAGAACCCTAAGTTCTCTCATCCTTTTGATGCTGCTTTTAGCTTCATGTGCTGGAAATAAAGAGCTCCTACTTCCTGAGAAAGAGAAAGACCTTGTTGAATCTTTTGAAATGGATGACAAGGATATAGAGAAATTTAAAACGATTGCCGCTCCTTCTGAAATCACGCCTGAAGAGGAAAAGAAAGAAGAGACTCCTCCTCAAGTCCCAATTAAGAAAAAAATTACAAAAAAAGAATTAAAAAAAATTGAAAAAGTCGTCAAAGAAAAAGCTGCAGAACCAGAAGTCGTAAAAGAAGAGCCGGCGAAAGAAGATGATTACCCGAAAGACTTTGCTAAATATGATGCCGTTTCGAGTAAGTTTTGGAGTACTTTTAAGCCTCGTATTTACGAGGGAGAAAAATTTGTATTTGAAGTTAGTTATATTGGAGTAACTGCGGGGACTGTAACACTTCTCACTCTTCCTAAAGTAATGATTAATAATAAAAGTCATTATCATTTTTCAGCAGAACTAATATCAGCGGATTATTATAGCTATATTTATGCTTTGAAAGATCGTCTCGAGAGTTTTATTGAGGATGAAAACTTTATACCAGTTAAATATTTTCTCATTCAAAGAGAAAGTGGTCAAAAAGTCGATGATCTCCAAATTTTTGATCACGAAAATTTAAAAACGACTTTTTGGTATAAAAGAGAGAAAAAAGATAAAGATAAAAAAGAGAAGAAAGAAGCTTATATCCCTAAATATTTTCAGGACTCCTTTTCACCACTTTATTTCATGAGAGGATTTCCTCTGCGAAAAGGTGATGTTTACGAGTTTCCAGTTGTTTCTCGCGCCAAATATTGGCTCCTTAAAGTTTCTGTCGTTGGTGAAGAAGAAATTAAAGTTATGGGGAAAAAGATTAATGCGATAAAGTTAGCTGCGGAAACTCATTTTCCGGGAGTGCTTAAAAAATCAGGCGATATTCATTTTTGGTATTCAGCAGATAAACTTCGCAAACTTCTCAAGTTTAGCGCAAAAGTTAATATTGGTACCGTCGAAGGAACACTCATTGATTACGCTGAAGGCAAGTAAATCCAGTTGCCTTCTCATCAATATTTCTGATGAATGGGGAACTCGTGAAAAATCGACCCTCATTGATGCTAAAATTTTAGCTCGAGAAGGTTTTAAAGTTTGGGTCTATGCCCTTAAGGATTCCTATCTCGCAAGAGAGGTCGTGGCAGCAGGATTCGAACTGATGTCCCATACTGGGCCTTGGGTTCATTCAGGATTTTCAATTCTCACACCAAAAGGGCTTCGCCAAATTTTAAAATCGGAAGCTTTTAAATCAGTTCACCTTTATCAATTGAATATGCTCTGGCCGATTTCCCATAGCCTAAGAAATAAAAGAGGAACTTCTCTCTTCGTTTCTCTCTTTGAGGACTTTAGTCAAAATTACCGAGGCGTTTGGTATCGACCTTACGTTCATCGAGTTGATCGTTATTTACTTTGGGGATTTCTCAATCAAGAAGTTTTGGCAAGTGATCTCGATGTTCACCAGCGCCGTCTGACTCCTTTGGGATTGCCTCCTGCGCTTGATTCTGCTGAGGCTTCGGAAAGTGTCGCGAGAACTTTAGAGGGGCAGAAGCAGAACCATTTTATGATCGGGTTTGAAGTTGCTCCCCATATAGAACGGATTGAAGAGATTGACCCTTTCCTTCAAGCTTGTTCACAATTGCAAAAAAAAGAAGAAGCTAAATTAATCTTGTATCGAAGGTACCCTTGGCGCGAGTCGATTATTTGGGCCGATCTCGAAAAGAGACTTTTTGATTTAGGGATATTTGACCAAACATTTGCTCTCGACGCGCAAGCTATTAACGTCATTCCCAGTTTTTGCGATTTATGGCTCTCAACCCCGGATTGCGAATCCACAACGGTCGAGTTTTTACTCAAAGGAGTTCCTTTCCTGGCCCCTCGAACTCCCTTTTTCTCAGAACTTATCCATCAAACAGGAGCAGGGGACAGTTATCGTTCTCAAGATCTAAGAGAACTTCGGCAAAAAATTGATGCTGCCAGAACCAGCCAAATGAATGTCCTTCCGCTACCTCCAGATTTCTACGAAGGTCACGGACCAGAAGCTTACGAAAAAGCTTTAATTGAGTGTTATAGGACTTCGATCGACTATCGATATCGCATTGCAAAAAAGAACCAAGCTCCTCTCGACAGCTAGAGAGAATTCAGCTATTCTTCGCCACCATAACTTAGTTTTAAATGCCTGCAGTTGCAGGGTTTAGATACTTCCCTTCGGGGAAGAAAATAAAATCGGATGCGGTTCAAAAGGCCAAGTCCAAAAAGAGGTTACAAATGACTACAGAACAGCTCAAACAAAAATGGATGGAAGCGTATGACTTCGTCATGGGTGAGGACGTTGAAGAGAAAAAGACTTCAGAGTTTTCAAAAATGATGGAATCAAACACTAAAAAAGACTTCCAAGAAGGCGAGGTTTACCTAGGTAAAGTGGTAAACATTACTTCAGACTTCATTATGCTCGACATCGGGTATAAGCAAGAAGGTTTAGTGCCAGCTCGCGAATTCCAAAACTACGATGGTTCACTCAAAATCAAAATGAATGATGACATCGAAGTTTACTTAGAGAAACTTGAATCTCCACAAGGGAACCTCATCCTCTCTAAAGACAAAGCCGAAATTCTTAAAGCTTGGGATAAAATTTCTGAAGCTTGTGAAAAAGGTATTCCTGTTACAGGTACAGTTGTTGCTAAAGTTAAGGGTGGTCTTTCTGTCGATATCGGCGTTAAGGCGTTCTTACCAGGATCACAAATTGATCTTCGCCCAACTCGTTACCTTGATAAGTACATTGGTAAAACAATGGAATTCAAAGTTATCAAGTTCAACAAGAAAAGAGGAAACATCGTTCTTTCTCGTCGCGCGATCCTTCAAGAGGAAAGAGGCAAGCTAAGAAACGAAATCCTTGAGCAAATCCAAGAAGGAATGATTGTTAAGGGTATCGTTAAGAACATCACAGATTACGGTGCATTCATCGATCTTGGTGGTATCGACGGTCTTCTTCACATCACAGATATGTCATGGGGTCGCGTAAAGCATCCTAGCAACCTCCTCAATATCGGCGACGAAATTGAAGTGAAGATCTTGAAGTTTGATCAAGAAAAAGAAAGAGTATCTCTTGGTCTTAAGCAAGTTCAACCTAACCCTTGGGATTCTGCTCAAGAGCGTTATGTTGCTAACACAAAAGTTTCTGGCGAAATCGTCTCTGTTAAAGATTACGGTGTATTCGTAGAACTTGACGACGGAATCGAAGGCTTAATTCACGTAAGTGAAATGAGCTGGACAAACAAAATTAAGAACCCAACGAAGCATTTCACTGTTGGTGAAAAAGTTGAAGCTTTGGTTCTTGATGTTGATATCGAAAACAAGAGAATCTCTCTTGGCGTTAAACAACTTCAACCAAACCCATGGGATGATTTGGTAGCTAAATTCAATATCGGTAAGAAAGTTACTGGTAAAATTAAGTCTATCGTTGATTTCGGATTGTTTGTTGATCTTGGCGAAGAAGTAGATGCTTTGATTCACGTATCTGACCTTTCATGGACTAAGAAGAACATCAACGTTGCTGAAGAGTACAAAGAAGGACAAGAAATCACTGCTGCAGTTGTTTCTGTTGATAAAGAAAATCAAAAATTCTGTCTTGGACTTAAGCAACTTGAAGAAGATCCATGGAAGAAAATCGAAGAAAGACTTCCAGTTGGATGTGTTGTTGAAGCTGAAGTTGTCCGCGTGACTGACTTCGGTGCTTTCGTTGAAGTTGAAACTGGAATCGAAGGTTTAATTCATATTTCTGAACTCTCTGAAGAGCGCGTAGAAAAGCCTGAAGACGTAGTTAAGAAAGGTGATAGACCAAAGGCTATGGTTATCTCAATCGATAAAGAATCTAAGAAAATAGCTCTTTCTATGAAAGCAGCTAAGCACGCAGAAGAATCTGGCGGTACCTATAATCCAGAAGCTTCTAAGAGCGCAACCCTTGGTGATAAACTTAAGGGCTTTAAAGTCTAATCAACTTAAAACTAAGGGGCCTTCGGGCCCCTTTTTTTTTTTAGTTCTCGACGAAACGTATTGTTCCTAAGTCATTGTCTTGTCTATCTTTTAATATGCAATTCAGATGGATATCTTTAAAAATAAGCCCTACTTCAGAAATTGAACACTTCGCCTTAAAATCCGCTTGATCATAGAGACCATTTATTTGAATGGGTTTGAAACCAAAACCCTTGCTCCAATCTGCTTTGTAAAAACTAATCTTTAGTTCGTTTTTAAAGAAATCAACTGATTTAATGATCATGATTGAAAAATTCAACTGCGAGCATCTCTCGAGATCATCAAAAAAGTATCCTCTGGCTCCGGTAAGCAAGCCGCCCTCAGAGCGCAACTCTCTTGAGCTATTGGCAAAAGTGTTATCTTGAATAGCTTCACGATTGCAGTTGCCTTTGAAGCTTCCAGAATCGAAGCTAAAGCTATTGAGTTCAAATTGCTTGTCCCTTAAATTATTGAGCTTTAAACCGCTTTCAGCATGCAGTGAAATTGAAGTCAAAAATAATAATCCTATTAATATTTTCTTCATAAAAATCCTCTCTTTAAAGTTTCTAATAAAGAGGGCATAACACATTTTTAAGAGGCGGCTGGATAGAGCTATCACTTAGAGGTAGTTTTTATAGATCTTCGACAGAAAACGCTAAATAGTATTTATGAACTGACTGCTCTCAGGCAATGAGCGAGGCGAGGTATTGATGAGCTTCATGCTGTTGATTCTCTAAGATTTCTTTCACTGTACTCTTATCAAGCACAAGCAATTTAGAACCTGGTTTGAGTCTGAGGTCCCACTTAAAGGCTTTGTGTCCGAGTAATTCTTCGACACCGATGAGAGAGCGATTTTGAAGCTTTTGCAAAGGTCTATTTCTTTTGTAAAGGATGGCCTCGCCTTCTAGCAAAAGATAGCCAGCATGAGGAGTATGACCTTCGTAAATGATTGTTGACTCATAGCGCACTTCAATCATTTGGAATTCAGATTTTACCAAATAATTAACGAGTGATTGTGGCAAAATGGCGATGTTCTGCTTGGTCATGTAGGCAGTTTATTCTGATAGAGGCCAATTCAATATGTTGTAAATCAGCTTTTTCTGAAATAATTCAGGTGATTCTAAGCATGAACATCGTGATTTTGGGGATTTAGAGAGGTTATATACTTTTCAAACTCTTGAAACTCTTTCAGTTTATAGCGCTTAAAAACACAAGAGATCCCATTCTCGTGATGATGAATAACTATCGCTTCCAAGCCTGGACCATTTTTAATTTGAAGAGCTAGTGTTTGTCCTGGATATAAGTCCAGTGAAGTTTCAATTCGGGCACCATAGCAGTTAATGTCGATGATTTTAGCTGCGTGGCCATTGATGAAAGCATTGAGCTCAACAGGAATTCTCTCTTCCATTCTTACCAAGTAATGGGGAAGTGGTTGAAGGTGATCAATTTCAAACATGTACTCTGGGTTTGGATTTCGATCAAAAAGGAAATCGAGATAAGATTCCACCATCGCTTCTTTTTTCATAAAGGGGGCAAGGTGATCGGCACCTTTGACGATCCACAACTTTGCCTGATTCGACATTCTGGCAATCTGCTGGCATTCACTCGGAGTGGTGAAATTGTCGAGCTCTCCGGCCAAGACGAGAGTGGGAACAGATAGTGTTACATTGAACCCATTGAGCCTTAGAAGCCGAGAGGTGTTTGCGCGATATCGAATAAAGTCTGCACCCTCAAGAGAGAGTAAGCTTTTATGAAAACCGCGAATTAACATACCCGGAAGTTTGGTTACATTTCTTTTTGAGTAATTGATTAGATTGAGAATGACTCCTGTTGCAAAATCTTGATTTCGTCCTTCTTCGATGGCCCGCAAACTTGCATCAAGAAGATAACGTACAGAAGTGCGAAGTTCAGGAGTTGTACCGCCTAAAATAAGCTTCTCAGTTCGATGCGGATAGAGATGGGCGAAAGAGGCTCCAATGGCAGATCCATAAGACAATGCAATTGGAGTTACTTTTTCAATTTCAAGAATATCTAAAAACTCTTTTAGTACTTTAGCCATTCCAAAAAAGTCTAATTCGGCACCAAGAGTGTCATTGCTCCCTTGGCCAGGAAGATCAACTAAAATGACTGGAAAATACTCAGAGAGCATATCCACTTCTTTTTTAAATGAAATAAATTTTTGAAAGGCGCCGCCTAGAAGAACCACTGGGGCCAATTGAAGTTTGGAATTCTTACATGGAAATGCCAAATAATTAACTTGTAATCCATGCTTAACTTTAACAATTTGTGGCACGTCGAACTTCGGTGTTTCGAACCATTTGAGAAACATTTTTCTCTCCCTAACGTAAGTCCTCCAAGACTTAAATATAGGGATAGCTGTAAAAAGATGGTTTGGGCAACAAAAAAAAGCTTCTTAACCTAATTCTAATAATCTAGCGTTCTCAAACAATGAAATGTTAGTTTTTTTTGTCCGTTTCAGAGCCATTTTGATCCTGTTCAGGTTTTTTTGGATGCTCTTTTTCATAAAGATGACGAAAACTTTTTGGAATGATATCGATCCCAAGTCTCTTGCCAATGCTCACGACAGTGGGGATTGTGAGAGGTGCAAATGGAAGAATTGCAAGCGCGCCAAAGCCAATGGTCTTTAAAAAATTTCTAAATTGTTGGTTTGCTTTTTTCATTTCTTCTTCACTTGCTTCACCTTGGCTGAAGCTTAAATAAGTGAGAATCATTTCTTTGGTTTGATCTGTTTCTTCATCAAGACCTTTCTTGATCTTGAGAAGAAGCTCAATGGCTTCGAGTCTGACTTTTTTGAGGGCATTTTCAAATTTGTTCATAGTGATTTTGTCACTGCTCGTATTTGTTACAGCAACCAACATCATGCTCGTCAATTTCATGGTCAATGCTTTCATCAAATATTTTTTGGTTTTCTTCAGACATTCCGAGAGAATTTACGAGAGTTTGAGGCAAGGATGGAGAAACAATTTTGACTTCAATGCCAAGATCTTCCATTTGCTTGGCGTAACTAAAAGCCTTTTCCTGCTCTTCGATTGGACACTCGAAAAGAGTTTGGTTTTCACTATCAATGACACGCATAACATTTTTCATCTTGAACAATTCTCCTCTTAAGCGTAAACCTAGCATAAACAAGAGGAATTTGGTTGCAAAAAATATTCTACATTGATCAAGAGCAAGTGGTGAGGAAAGCTTTTGAGCTATCTGCTAAGAGCTTGAATTTATGGATCTATACTCAAAGTGAGCTGGAGTATGCCGATTCGCTTATTCGCGAACTCGAGCCAGACATCGTTATTGCCGCAGTCGACACTCTTCGGAGCTCAGAGGAGCTGGCGCTCGCCATTTTCTCAGCTGTAGCAGAGAAAAATCGCCTTCTGCTGTATTTGGAGGGGAATTCTCCACGTATGTCCCACTGGCCTGAAGCGCCTTCCATAAACCGGCCGTTTAACCCCTTAGACGTGCTTCGAAACCTTCCTAAATATCTAAATTTACACTGATTAATATTCCGATCTTTTTTGTCCGATAAGTTGGAGGGAATTGATCTCTAAAGAGGTGGGAAATGGAAAAAGACGGATTATTTATGGGTATTGGATTTAGCGCCATTCTTTTTGTCTTTTTTGTGCCGCTAATCTTCCACGTGGGCTGGATTTAACTTTTCAACTTCTTCTGCTGATAATGCATATTTCGCTAAGCCTGTAGGTTCAAAAATATTCGCCGGACATCTTAATCGATAAAAAATTCCTGTCTCATGTGTGTGCTGAGTAATGATATTGGCCTTTGATGCCACCATCGCAATGGCTTCGCCATGATCATAAGGAATAAAGAGATCGTAATGATTCTGTTTTTCTAAAAAGAAATTGATAATCCATGTTCGCAAATTCTTCATGTCTTCTTTGTCGAGAGTAGAAACAACAAATGAATTTGGGTATTGGCGCTTCACCATCTTAGTTAAAAAGGGGTCAGTCACTTGATCTTTTTTGTTAAAAACAATGATCTGATCTTTGTCATCAACGCCGAGTTCCTTGAGAACATTATGGGTAACTTCGAGCTGTTTCTTATAATGAGGATCAGAAATATCACAAACAATAATCAGAAGATCGGCTTCAATCGCCGATTCTAAAGTCGTTTTAAAACCTTCAATCAAAGTATTTGGTAGGTTTGAGATAAATCCCACAGTATCGATCAAAATCATTGGAGGCTTAGTATCTGGATTCAGCATTCGATGGGTCGAATCAAGAGTGGCGAAGAGCTTATCTTCTTCGAGAATCTGCTCTTTGCACAAGCGATTGAGGACAGAAGATTTGCCAGCATTGGTATAGCCGACGAGAGCTGCTGTGACTGCTTGATTACGTCTCTTCTTTTTTTGTTGCTCACGAGACTTACTAATATCTTTCAATTCTTTTTTGAAGAATTCAATTCGCTCGCGAATCATACGACGGTCAAGCTCGATTTGTTGTTCACCTTCACCACCGCGAACACCAACTCCACCTCGTTGACGACCCAAGTGACTCCAAAAACCAGAGAGGCGAGGAAGCATATATTGGAGGCGTGCAATTTCGATTTGTATTTTGGCTTCTCTGGTTCTTGCATGTTCTGCAAAGATTTCAAGAATAACGTGAACGCGATCGACGACTGACAATCCAGTCAGTTCCTTAATATTTCGAACTTGGGAAGCAGAAAGTTCAAAATCAAATACTAAAAGCTTTGAGTTATTAGCTTCTGCGATTTCAGCAATCTCTTTTAGTTTTCCTGAGCCAACAATCGAAGCTGGATCAATTGATTTGCGTGGTTGAATATGGGTGGTTGAAACGGGAATATTGAGTGTGCGAAGTAGTTCTTGCAACTCGTTCATAGAACGTTGGCTTTCAATTTCGGAACTATGGCTTTCAAAGTGAGGAGCAATGACAGAAACCAAAGTGGCAGGCGAGTCCTTTGGTATATGAAATTCAGAATCCATCATGCCTATTTTTTCTCCAATAAGAGATTATCAAGGAGTCGAGTTTTTCCTATGACCAATACACCAGCAATGACAAAATTCTTGGTGGATGAATTTGCTACAGTGAGCAGATCCGCATCTAAAACTTCGAGATAATCAAATCGTGAATCATTATCAACGATTTCTTTTGCGAGAGCAACAGCTTCTCGCCATTGATTAAGCTCAATCATGTCTTCTAACTTTTTTAAACTACTGAAAAGATGAAGAGCATCAGTTCTCTGATCTTGAGTGAGGTATTGATTTCGACTAGACAGGGCAAGTCCCGAATCATCTCTCACAATTGGGAGAACGATTATTTCAACAGGCAAAAGCAGATCAGCAGTCATTCTTTTAATGACGAGTGTTTGCTGATAATCTTTTTGGCCAAAATAAGCACGATGAGGTTTGGTGTGAGCAAAGAGTAAGTAGACTACTGTCGCTACTCCCGCAAAGTGACCAGGACGAATGGGGCCACACCATTTATTAGTTAATTCACCTGCTACAGATATACTAGTGGCAAATCCATTTGGATATATATCTTGGGGATTTTCTGGAGCTAAAACCCATATTTCTTTATGATCTGTATTGAATTCTTCGATGAGTTTGAGATCTTGTTCCAGGGTTCTTGGATAAGTTGCAAAATCTTCGTTCGGTCCAAACTGAGTTGGATTGACAAAGATTGTAACGATCGTGAGATCATTTTTTTTCAAAGACTCTTGAACTAAAGAGAGATGTCCTGCATGCAGGTTTCCCATCGTTGGAACGAGGCCAATACTTTTATTTTCACATAAATTTCTCGCTGCTTTAAAGTCGGAGAGTTGGTGGAAGACTTTAATCATGAGCAACCTTATCTAAGAGGTGCTTGGCCATCTGTGATTTTGAAAGTTCAATTCTTTCGATTTTTCCTTGAGGGTCTAGAAAGGCATAGTGAGCATTCTCAGTTCGAAAACCAGTAATGACTCCATTTCCAAGAAGTCCGTTATTTACTTTTGTTCCTACTAAGTAATCAACTTTCTTGCGTTCCATCTTTGCATGAAGATTTTCATCACTCAATTCATACTCAGCCGCAAAGCCTACAAGTTTTTGTTTTACAGTTCTCATGGCGAGGACTTGCTTTAAAATATCCACACCAGGTTTTATCTCTAATGCTTGTGATAGTTTTTCTTTTTTGAGTTTTCCTTCCGTCGATACGAATTCGATATCTCCAACGGCTGCTGATGAAATATAAATATCACAAGTTGGAAAATACTTTTCAACTTGATCAAGCATCTCTTGTGGAGTTCGCACTCTCTCTAAAGTGTAGCGAGGGTGGGCCCGAAAAAGATCGAGATTCGCTGTTGCGTAGATTCCTGCAATCACTGTGACATCGTAACCTTGGGCCAAAGCTTCGCGAGCGAGGGAAACTCCCGTGGTTCCGTTTGAGCTGTTGGTAAGAAAGCGAACATTATCAAGGGGGGCGACAGTCGCTCCCGTTGTGATCACCATTTTTTTATTATTCTTATTGGCCGTGAAACTTTGAGTGAGTTCAAGGATCTCATCAATTGGTGCAAGCTTGCCACTGCCTACGTCTCCACAGGCCAATTCACCTTCGAGAGTTGGATGAATAAAAAGTTGATGGAGAGATTTTAATCTTTTGATGTCGTTCAAATGTTCTCTGGTAAACGGATGATCGAGCATGAAAGTATTCATTGCTGGAAAAATAAGAATGGGTTTGTTTTGTTCTAACGACAAGAAAATTGAGCCAAGTAAATCTGAAGCTTCACCTCTTGCTAAACGAGACAAGGTATTGGCACTCAGAGGAGCAACGACAAATTGTTCACACCAACGGGCCAATTCAATATGCAGAACTGTTCCATTGTCAGCAACTTGTTTTGGATAAAGAAAATCTTCTTGCGAAGAGTAGACTGCTTCTGCTCCTAAGTAGCGAAACATTTGGGCCTGAACAAATTGCTCTGCACCCTTGGTCAAAACTACGCGAACAGTATGACCTTGATGCAAATAAGATCGCAAAAGATCATAGGCTTTATATGCTGAAATTGAGCCACTGACGGCCAACAAAATTTTCATGGGCGAAATATGGCATATGGCCTTGAAATTGGCCATTAAAGGTAGGTTTTGCGCTGGGCGAAATTAAGCTCTTAGCTTAATAAACTCGATTTTAAAGCGATCAGATAAAGCGCTTTGTGAATGGCATTTTCAACAATCTCAACTTTGGCATATTTTTCAAGTGTTTCGAGATAATGGTTTTTGGCGCCTCCACAGAGGATAATCCTTTGAGGACACCATTTTTTAAGCACTGAGGAGAGGGGTTCCGTCATTATAAGCTCAAGTGCAAAAGCGATGGCCTCTTCAGAAGATCGAGGAGGCGAGTCCCCACCTTTTTTGGGCAAAACATGTTGAGGAAGCTGACTTCCATGATGATAAGATCTTTCAAGAGTTGTTGGTCCAGGAAAAATGTAACCGCCTTGAAAGCCCTCTAAAGTAATGAGATCTACAGTGGTAAAAGTTCCGGCATCAACGGTGACGACGGATTCCACTTTCCATTCCGAGAGTTTTTGAAAAGCAAAATAGGCTAGCGCCAGTCGATCATCTCCAAGACTTTGTGAATAATGAATAGGCATTTCAATTAGCTTGTCGTTTTTTCGCAATTCTTTCAATCGAGTGACGTGTTGAAAAGGCATCGGAAGAATCGGGCCAACTTGAGAGAGTAGAGCGGGTTCTGCAAAATGCATCCAGTCCCCACTATCAATTAGGCGACGAACTTCTATGAGTTCTGAATTTTGATGAAGAGCAACTGTTTGATGAGTGTTACCTACATCAATGGTCAAGAGTGACTTTGTCATTTTCTTCTAGCGTATTTAAGTATTTTTCAATCCACTGTTTCTTTTCCAAGAAAAGATTTGTGATTGGTTGGCAAAATTTTGGAGGAGCAGTCGGTCCCATTTGTAACAGATCATTGATGACTAACACTTGACCGTCTGTCTCTGCACCAGAGCCAATACCAATAGTTGGAATTGATAAAGTTTTTGTTATCTCAGCCGCAAGTTTGGCTTCTACACATTCAAGGACAATAGCAAAAGCACCAGCTTCTTGAAGAGCGAGAGCTTCTTTCATCAAGCGTTCAGCGTTGGCTTGATCTTTTCCATGAGTATAGTAACCACCAAGTTCATGAACAGATTGTGGAGTCAGTCCAATATGTCCGACAATGGGCACACCTGAGACGACACAGCGTTGAACTATTTCGAGTTGGTGAGGAAAAGCACCTTCCAGTTTTAAAGCTTCGACTTTTGATTTTTGAAAAAGCTCGAGTGCATTTTTAACACCCAATTCGAAAGTGGAGTAACTGCCAAAAGGAAGATCGGCAATAACGAATTTCTCTTTTGCTCCACGCTTAACAGCAGCTGAGAAAATAATCATTTCTTCAAGGGAGACTTCGACTGTCGTTTCATAGCCTAAGATAACATTTCCCAGGCTATCGCCGACTAAAAGCATATCGAGATTGGTTTGATTTAACATTGAGGCCGTTTGAAAATCGTAACAAGTCAGCATCGACAAAGTTCGTTTTGTTTTTGCACGCTTAGCAATGCGAAGGTCTCTAGTTGTTCGCTTTTTCATCGGAGTGATCCTTACTTATTTTGTTATGCATAGCGTTTATAGCTTCTTTTCGCCATCTCGACAAGACGTCTTGCCGGACTTTATCTATGTCTAGGTCATCGATTTCTTGAAAAAAGTGACCGGATTCAATGTCGTCATAGAGCTTTGAAAGATAGTTACTATAATTCTGATTAAAAATTTGAGCTTGGGCCTTTTCGCCACCAACAAGGGCGTTGGGACTAATGAGTTCAAAAAGGCCAACTGGACCTTTTGCTATCATCGCATCAGCAATGAGTTTAACTTCACTCCAACATTCTATATATGCGACTTCAGGCGAGATCCCTTTGTTCACTAAAAAATTAAAAGAGTGAAGGGCTCCATAAGGAAGCAGCGAACAGAGAAGACTCTGCTCAGAGAAAAGATCGGCCGTCATTTCTTCTTTGGCCGAAGATTGGATCAAGGGAAGTTGGGCAAAAAGATCACGGGCCAAATCTTCTAACCATTCATGATCGTATTCAAATGACTTTGAAAACTCCAACCCTATGACAACTCGAAAACTATTCATCCCCGTGGCAGCAAGCTTAATTGCCGAGGCAATGGCCTTTGGTGCAAATAACAAATGAGAAAAGTGAGGGTGCTGTTCAATGAGTTTATTTCGAGTCAAGGCCCACCCATGAGCATAGATTATGCGAGAGCCTTCTCTCAGATGAGGAGCCATAGTGAGTAGAACTTCGCTTTGTAAATGATCAGGTAATAATAAAGCAAAATCATTATAGGAATTGAGCTCAGGACCAATTTGAATCGTTTCGTATCCAGCAGCTTGAGCTGCTTTAATGCTTGAGCTTTCTCTCCTCAAAGCAATAACAAAAGCTCTCTTCGCTATTTTAAAATTATGGGCCCAAGCTTGAGCTTGAGAACCAAATCCAATAATGACTAAAGGTAACTTTGATGACATTCTAAATCCTTATGTTGCAGAGTTTTTATCATTAACCAATAAGGGTGACAAATTGCTGCTCTTTCTTGACCAAAATGGCGATTCCTTTGAGAGTAAAGACACTGATCTTTCTAAGGACTATGCTCAAGGAGTTTTTACTACTTTTCAAATGCGAAAAGGACAAATCCCTCTATGGCCTTTTCATTGGAGCAGATTGACTCAGAGTGCCCATTTTTACTCCCTAAAAGTGAATCCCCAAATCGAAAAAAAGATATTGGCACAATTAAAATCGGCGAAGGTAAATGGGCCTAGTCGAGTGAGAGTGACTCTCTGTTTAAATAATTTGATTATTATCGAGATCAGAAAATTAGATCACGAAAATGATATTCCACAAAAGTTGAAAACGATTCCCCGTACTCCTTCTCAAAATCCAAGTTACCTAAAACAAGGAAATTACCAAGAAGCTTTTGCTCAAAGAGCAGAAATTCAAAAAGAGGGTTTTGATGATTTTCTTTTTTGGAATAGCACGAATCGCCAAATCTTAGAATCAACAGTTAGCAATATTATCTATTGCTACAATTCGAAATGGTTCACTCCTCATCTTCAGGCGGGTGTTCTAGCGGGGTCGACACGAAATGCTTTATTGGAGCAGAAGCTCATTGATGAAAAAGATTTGCTGATTGATGAAATAGTAAACTGCACAAGTATGTTTATGATCAATGCCATCAAAGAAATTGTTCCGGTTGAGAGCATTGATGACCACCCCTTATTTATTGACCAAGAGATGAGACAGTTGTGCTCTCTTCATCTTCATGACAAAATGTGGAACACTGCGATTGAACTATGACAAAAGTATTAAAAGTTAAATGCCCAAGATGCAAAGAGTCTTTTGAGTATTACTCCTCAGAATTTCGTCCTTTTTGTAGTGATAAATGTAAAATGATTGATTTGGGACAATGGCTTACTGAAAATTATCGAGTACCTTCTCAAAAACCTTTAGATGAAGTCGATCTCGAAACAGTTATTCGAAATATGGAACCAGAAGAATCAGATGAAGAATAAAATTGATTATAATAAAGCACTCAGCTCGATGATTTTGGCCGCGAAGAGCGCTGGAAAATTATTACTCAATGATCAAAAAAAATTGTCTCAACTAAAAGTAACTCACAAAGAAGCTCAAGGTGTCGTTTCTGAGGCTGATCTCGCTTCTGAAAAAACGATTATTCAAATGTTAGGTAAGGCTTTTCCTCAGGTGGTTTTTTTGGCCGAAGAAAGTTCTTATCTTAATCATCAAGATCCCTTTTCAACTGAATCTCAGTCTGCGGAGTGGACATGGATTATTGATCCTCTTGATGGTACGACCAACTTTTTGGGGGGAATGGACTACTATGCCATTTGTATTTCTCTGGTTCATAAAGGGACGCCTGTTGTTGGTCTGGTCTTCAGACCAAAAACTGATGAGTGTTTCATCGCTATAAAAAATGAAGGTACTTATAAAAGACCACTTTATGGTAGAGGAAAAAAAGTCAAAATTTCCCCATGGAGAAATTCGAAAAAACTCAAAGAGTGTTTGTTAGTTACTGGCTTCGCCACTGAAAAAGGTGAGTTATTTGAACAAGAATTTACTCAATTCAAGAAACTCATGGGCAAAAGTCGTGGTGTTCGGCGAATGGGTTCAGCCGCTCTCGATCTATGTTATGTTGCCGATGGAATCTTCGATGCCTTTTGGGAAAGGGGTTTAGCTCCTTGGGATGTCTCGGCGGCAGGCCTCATTTGTCTAGAGGCTGGAGTTAAAGTAACGGACTATCAAGCTCAAGCTTTTAATCCCTTTGCGGCCACAATTCTCGCAGCACGAACTCCTATCTACAAAGAGCTCCAATCTCACTTTGATTGATTTGCTCGGGCATATTATTCTAATGTCTCTCTTTGATTGACTCTAATCCAGTGCAACACTATAATTTTATTAGGATATCGATATTTATTTCTGATCCAAGGATGGAGAGGTCACAGTGGAATCTATAAAGCTTCTTTTAACGCAATTTACTGACGAAACAATTACCATTTCTTTGTTGGTGCTCATACTTTTTGGTGCGCTACTTATTGGTTATTGGATTTATAATCGTCGTAAATTTCAAGAACTTACTCATCAAATTCCTGCTTCAGTTGTTAAGAATTATTTGGATACCATTATTCAAAATTCTACTGCGCTTAAGTCATCACTTTTTAGAGGCGGTGGTTTAGATATTGGAGACGGTGTTCCTTCTGTTATTCCCGTCGGACAACTTCCTCAAGGTAATGTCACGTCGTCTGGTGCTAACCCAGAAGAGATTAATCAAAAAAATGCAGAGATTGCCCTCTTAAAAAGAAAAGTTTCTGAAAAAGAAAAAACAATCGAAGAACTTGAAAAACTTTTGGCCCAAGCAAAAGCAGCTGGAGGTGGAGACAACTCTGGTGCAGCAGAAGAAATCGAAAAGCTTCAGGATCAAGTCTCTGATCTCAAAGAACAATTAGCAAAAGCGAAAAGTGATTTAGAAAATATGCCTGCTAGCGGTGGAGGCGATGAAGCCCTTCAAGGTCAGTTGGAATCTGTCACTAAAGAACGTGATGAATACAAAGATCGTCTGACTGAATATGAAATCATTGAGGATGAGTTAGCAAACCTAAAAAGACTTCAACAAGAAAATGAACAACTCAAAAAATCTTTGGCCGAACTTCAAGGAGGAGCACCTGCTCCGGCTGCTGCTGCCGCGCCAGAACCAGAAGAAGAGCCAGCTCCCGTTGAAGAACCTGTCGCCGAAGAAGTGGCTCCAGCTGAAGATACAAGCGGAGAAGATTTGATGGCCCAAATGGCTGCTGCAATGAACGATCCTGCTCCTGCTGAAGAACCAGCGGTGGAAGCAGCTGGGGGAGACGAGGAACTTGGAGTTCCTGCAAATCAAGGACAGCAAAAATCAGCAGAGGAGCTACTCTCTGAATTTGAAAAGATGTTAGGCTAAAAAAATCCACAAGGGAGAGACCATGAAGGTCATGAACCAAATAAAGAACCTCTTTTTGATATCCCTTTTTTCAAGCTTTGCCTTGAATGCGGCGGTCACTCCTGGAAACAACCCTGATCCTAAAAAAACGGTATCAGCGAGAAAAGAAATTAATAAGCTTTTGACTGATGAACTGATCAAGCAATTTGCCAAACCTGATTTAGATAAGAAAGGCTTAGCAGATCTTAGAGATCGCGCCATTAAGTCGGGTGGAGAGTCCATTCCGGCTTTAGTTAAAGTGATGAAAAGTTCCGATTTTCCGGATAAGTCACGCTGGGTGGCCACATTTCTTGTTGGAAAAATTATGGGTGAGAAGTCAGCTGGGTTCATCGCAAAGTTTGCAGATCATCCAAATTGGGTGATGAGAATGGCTTCGTTGAAAACGCTTCAAGCCCTAAAGCAATCAGATAAAGTAAATCTATTTGCAAAATCTCTGAGTGATAAATCCTGGTTAGTACGTAAGCAGGCGCTTGATTCGATAAAGCATTTAAATATTGTTAAGGCCGCTCCTCAAGTCTGGTCAATGCTTTATAATAAAGATAATTATTATATTAATAAAAAAGGCAGTAAGAGAACGAACTTGATCAAAGATGCAGTGAAAGTCGTCGGAGATCTCAAGTTTGAAAAAGCTCTTGATCCGCTATTTGCCATGATTCAAAAGCCAAAGTACGAAGATATTTTTGATGAAATGGAATATGCTCTAACAAAAATTACCAATAAAAAATCACCAAAGGGAAGTCTGAAAACCAAAAGAAGCTTTTGGAAAAAAACGGCTCTTTCTTACAAAGTTATTTAGAAATTGGCTTGGGCTTCTTTGGCCTTTTGATCATCGATGGCCTTGAGTTTGGCATTGATTGCTAACACTCTTTCGATTCGATAAAGAATAGTTTTTTCCATAATTCCATCAGTCGGAATGACTTTAAATCCTTGTAGGAAATCATTCTCTACCAACTGACGTTTGAAGACAGTCACTTTCGCAACTTCTTTTCCAGAACGAAAACCTTTGACGATATTAACAATAAGCTTAAATTTAGCCGCTTTAACTGAATCGTTAGTTCCGAAAGAGTCTGCAAAGTTGAGTTCGAGAGTATTATCTTTCCAACGAGTTTTAACTAACCCTGCAACTTGATCTTTGACTTCGAGATCATAACTATTCATGACTTGAAGGACTGCTTGCCAAGTGCTGGTGTAATCGAATCTGTAGACGGCGGAAGGAATTTCAAACTCCTCTGCAATATACTGGAATTGCTGATAAGACTGACAAGAAATAAGTCCACTACTTAAAATAAGGAGCGGCACCAAAACTTTGGTGAATCGAGTCTTTAAAATACGAATAAATCTCAGTAATATCATCTCAACCTATTGTAACTCATAAGCTCTGATTGTTGGAGGGCTTTTGAAAGGGAGGCAAATTTGAAGTACCTGGCGACCATGAAACAGGTTTTAGAAATGGAAGCGAAAATGCTCTTGCAAGCTTCCGAACGGCTAAAACAAACAGAAATTAATCAGGTCGTTGATCTTTTTGGCCAACTTCAGCAATGGGGCGGACAATTTATTATTTGTGGAGTAGGGAAGTCAGGATTGATTGCGCAAAAGATCGCAGCAACTTTTAGTTCTTTAGGGATGCCTTCGACTTTTCTTCATCCTGTTGAAGCTCTTCATGGAGATCTCGGTCGCGTTCGTAAAAATGACGTGATTGTTTTGATATCAAAATCTGGAACGACAGAAGAAATTATTAAACTTCTCCCTTTTCTTCCTATGGATAAAAATCATCGTATAGCCTTAGTCGGTGATCCCCATTCTCCCATCGCCCAAGAAAGTGGCGTGGTTTTGGATTGTTCAATTGAAAAAGAGGCATGTCTTAATAATCAAGCTCCAACGACAAGCAGCACCCTGGCCTTGGCCATGGGAGATGCATTAGCAGTTGTCTTTGAACAGCTGACTAATATGACAAAAGAGAAATTTGCGACTTTTCATCCTGGAGGCTTGCTTGGCAAAAGCATGTTGATGAAGACTCGAGATTTGATGATTTCTCGAGATTTGTGTGCGCATGTAAATGAAACAGCGACTTTGAAAGACGTTATTCTTGAAATGACAAAAAAACCAGTCGGTGGATGTGCCGTTGTCGATTCAAATTTTAATTTGTTAGGAATCGTAGTTGAAGGTGATATTCGTAGAACTCTTGCCAATCATGAGAATGCTCTTCAGTTACAAATGCAAAAAATAATGAAAAAAAATCCAATTACTATTGAGCCAATGACTCTGGCAAAAGAAGCATTAGTGATTATGGAAAAAAGGGCCAATCCCATTTCTCTACTCCCGGTTATTGAAGAAGGAATTTTTGTAGGCTTTTTAAGACTGCATGACTTACTTAAGGAAGGATTCTCTTCCGATCAATAGCAAACCCTAAGAGAACGAACACTGCCATGATAAGGAAGCTGGGGTATTCTCCCCAATTCTCAAAAAATGTTTTTTCTCTTTCTCTTAAAACCAATTTGAGATCTTTAGACACAGCTTGAAAAAGAGGCAATGCTTCGCTTTGGCTTCCGTCCGGATATAGTATTGAAGTAATACCAGTATTTGTGGATCTCAATATTGGAATATTGAATTCAACGGCACGCCAATGGGTAAGGAATTGGTGTTGATAGGGCTCAGCAGTGTCACCATACCAAGAGTCATTGGTTAAATTAATTAAAAATTGCGCATCCGGTTTCTCTTTTAAATAGTCTCGAAGAAAACTCGAAAAGAGAATTTCGTAGCAAATGGCTGAAATAAATTTATTTCCCTTTTTCGTTATAAAAAGAGGATAAGATTTGCCTTGAGCAAAAAAGGCAACATTCTTTATGACGCCAGAAAGATATTGGTTCATAGGACCAAAGGGCAGATGTTCACCAAAAGGAATGAGAATTCGTTTATGGTATTGATCTATAAATTTTCCAGAATGATTAAAAAAGAATGCGGTATTATACTCTGACTCAAACATGGGTGAGTCACTAGAAGCCATATCATAACCACCAACGTAAAGATCAGCGCCTGTTTTTTCAATAATTTCTTTGAAGATCAATGGAACAGTAGAGTCGGAGAGTTTCATGAGAGTTGAATTGAGCAGTTTCGGATAGGCCGTTTCTGGCCAAATAATAAGATCAGGAATTAAATTCTCTTGGGTCGAGAGGCTTAAATCTCTGTAGCGAGAGTAAACTTCCATCATACCAATTCCTTTTTCAGAATTGATCTTCATAAAATTACCAATATTGGCCTGAACCATACGAATGTTCATCTCTTGTTGAGATTGATTTGGGTATGGCTTCAAGGGCACTAAGAGATTAATGATAAGAAAGAGAGCGAAAGGAATAAGATTGAGGAGAAAGAGTTTACCTTTTTTATTAAGAGCGAAAGAGCAAAGGTTCAAACTTGTATAGAAACCGATAAAAGAAAAGAGTGTTGCTCCAAAAAGAGGAGCTAAACCTAAATGGGGGACAAGGTTAAACCAAGAATGTCCCATATGAGCTGGAAATTCTTGAGGGAAAACTAATTCTAAAAAGGTCATGAACATCGCCCAGAAGGCAATATGAAAAGTTCCATGCCGTCTGAAAAGAGAATATTTTAAAAGCCATCGCTTTAAAAAAAACAAACCATAAAGTTGAGGAAGAATAATAAAAGTGAAAAGCAAACCTAATAAAAAATTGATTGGCACTGGAATCTCGCCAAACTCCTTTAACGTATAGGGAATCCAATAGAATCCCATAATGTTAAATCCAGCTGAAAATGCCAGAATATGAAAGAGATCGTCTCTTCTTCTCGAAGGATGACTAAGATCAATGGCATAAAAAAGAAGGGCAAATCCCAAAATGGGGAAAATAAAATGAGAAAAACCTAAAGCTGATGGAAAGCCAAGAGCATAGAGGATTCCCCCCAAAAAAGACAAAGCAAACAAAATCAATGTTTTAAGCATTAACCTATTCTAGGGGAAAGCATCTCCTCTGGAAAGTTCTGTATTTGTCAAAATGAGTAGGAAGTCTTAACCTTTTAATATGCAGCAAGAAAGATTAGTCACAAGAATGGACAGCCTCGATAAAATCAAAAGCAAGACCTGCCCGTCCTGCCATTCCGTTTTTATTACAAATGCAGAATGCGAGTCATGTGGTCTTCAGTTCAATGTCGATCCTTTAGGTGAACCCTATGGAGAGAAAAGTTTTTATGGCATGCGTGAAAAATTCAATCTTGAGTGGCCGTTAAGCGTTCGTTTAGGTTGGTCTACCTTGAATTCACAAAAACCCCAAGCTCAACGCTACCGTCGCTTTCTTGAACATCGATTAAGTGTCTTAATTCAATATTTTTTTACATCGATTGAAGAAAATAGAGATCGTCGAAAGCATTTTTTGATGGAATGCGAAGACTTATTGGAAGAGTTAAGACAACTCGGGGCAGATATGCAAAAGCTGTTCGAGAAATGCGATGAGTATTCTCGTCATCCGCTTTACTCTCATATTTCGGATCTTTTTTTGTCAGCAGAGTTAAAACCTATTATTAAAACTGGTGCTGTCACCAACTGGTTGAATGAGCCAATTGGTGGGTTACTTAGACCTTCTTTTTTATTAAAATGTTTTTTTGGTTCAGCAGTTCTTATCTACGTTGCGATCGTGCTTTTTCCTTATTTGGCCTTGCGACGATAAACAATTTGTCCGATCTTCTTTTTAGATTTCTTTGAAACTTTAGTCGTATTCGCAAGTGAGCGCTTCAAACCTTTTGATTGAAGGATTGAGAGAGCAACTTCTTGAGCACGAGTCGCATCAAGACGACCACCAGAAGAGCACTTGTTAGATAAAGTTAACTCGCTTCTCGCAGAGTTCTTAATGGCATCTTTAATTTCAGTAATCGAAAGTTCTGGGTATTCACTCATTAACATCGCCGCCACTCCGGTAACAAATGCCGTAGCTTGCGAAGTTCCCGTCAAGTAACCTGAGCGAGAATTCGGAAGAGATGAACGAATACGGTATCCAGGAGCTGTGATATCAACACTACTTGCTCCGTAGTTTGAAGAAGGCAGCAACTTCAAATCTTGATCGTGAGCTGTAACAGTGATGATATTCTTTAGTCCATAACTTGCTGGGTAGTATGCATTTTGTTTAACATCAATATTTGATTCTTCGTTTCCAGCTGCAGCAACGATTAAGATACCTTTGCTTTCAGCTTCTTTGAGAATTCTTAGTTCTTCCAATGCGGGCTCAGGACCACCACCAGAGTAATTGATAACATCAACATTGTGATCAACAGCATATTTTAAAGCTTGAATAGTTGAATTAAGGTTTTCTTGTCCTGAAGCTTTTGGATTGTAGTATTTAAGTGCAACCAATTTAACATCTGGATAGATCGATTTGATAATTCCTGAAACGTGAGTTCCATGTCCGTGGTCATCAATTGGCTCAGACTTCTTTACTTTGCCTTGTGAGAAATCAACGCCGTAATTTACGGGGCTCGGCTTGCCTTCAAAAGTATGAATGTTCTTAAAGAGGAAAGGATGAGTGGCATCTATCCCTGTATCAATAACTGCAACGATGATGTCTTTCTTCTTCTTAAAGCTCTTCCAAGCATTAAGAAGGTTAATTGAGCTTTTTGTATTTGCGGGATCAACTCCCCAGCTAGAATAACGTGAAGTAAGGACGTCGATATCAAAAGCGAGATGAGAAGCTGGAGTTGATTGCGTTTCTTTTTCAACTTTTTTAGTCATTGAGCTGGGAAGGCTTTGGGCATTCACGGAAAGTGAAACCAACTGTAGGGCGAGGAGTGAAGAGAGGATGGTTTTGTTTGTTTTGATCATAAGCTCGTTACCCCAAAAGTGTTTTGCCCTAATTTGAAAAACGCCACAAGTACCGGAGTGATAGTTACCCGGTCTCTGGATACTTAAGTGCAACGATTGGGCCAAACGGCCTCTATTAAAATTGGGGATTTGGCCTAAAGGTCAATGACTCTCGTGTGTTAGGCTTTAGATAGTTGTCCAAAGTTTGATCAATTTTGATAGAAATCTGAGAGTTGGTATCTATGTAATTACGATAACTTGAAGTTGAATATAGGAGACTGTTTTATACAGTCTCCTATAGAGTTGTCTGATTTTTAATCAATTTATTCGAAATCCTTTGCCAATCATTTGATTATTTCTTATTATTTGCAAATGAATTGCAAAAAAATAATACCACTGCTTTTATTGTTGTTACCAGCATTTGCTCTTGCCATGGAGAATCACAAGGCTCATGAGCATGGCAAAGTAGATTTTGATATCACAGTCGATAATAAAGAAATGTTAATAATGATGGAATCTCCAGCACAATCCGTTTTGGGATTTGAGAAAAAAATTGAATCTAAGGAAGAAAAGGAAAAAGTCCAGATTGCTCAGAATAAATGGCTAAATCAATATAAAACATTTATTGATTTTCCAGGAATCGAAAATTGCCAAACTAAAGATGGAAAATGGTCATTAGAAGGTAGTGGTGGTTCACACCTCGAAGTGAAAGCAGAAATGACATTTACTTGTGCAGCTGTGATCAAAGGAAAAATAACTATTGATCCAAATGCTTATTCGTCTTCAATCGAAGAAGCACATTTTGATTTCTTGGGTCCAAATTCAAAAACTAAAACAGGTTCTGTTAAGAAAAAACAAAAAATTATAATTGAACTGTAAGTCCATCTTGTAGAGATTGGCGATAAGCTTTGATTGCAGGAATCGTTCCGGCCAAAACTCCACTAATAAGCGTTGATCCAATAAAGATAAATTCACTTGTCCCTGGCGCCTTGAGGCTTAAAAAGAGCGAGAACTCATCAATAAACCAAGTATTAATGAGGTAGAGAGCTAAATAGTTTAAGGCTAGTCCAAAAATCAATCCCATGAATACCAGAAAAAAAGCTTCACCAATCAACATTAAAAAGATGTGAAAGGTCCCAGCCCCTACTGCTCTGAAGAGGGCCATTTCTCGTCTGCGCTCTTGGAGGGATGAGTAAAGAGCAATAAAGATTCCCATTAAACCAACGGCTAGGACACAAAGAGAAATAAGTGAAAGAGCGCTCTCCACATAACCAACAGTATTCCAGAGCTCTTGAAGTCCTAGAGCGGGAATGGTCGCGGTCAATGGTTCATTTTTATATTGATCAATCATTCCTTTAAAACGCAAGACCATCATTCGAGATTTTAAGCCAATCAAGAAAGAAGTGATTTGATTAGGTCTTAAGCGATTCATTTCTTCTTCTGAAAGTTGAGTCTGCTCTTCTGGAGGCACTCCAGATTCCCAACCCTCATGTAAAAGCTCCATTCCTTGAAGTGTAATAAAGAGGGCCTTATCGAGAGGAGTAGCAGTTGAATTAAGAATTCCCGAAATTTTAAAAGGTGTTTGATCGTGTTGAAAAATTCCTTCACTGGAAACACCGTGAGTGAGAATAATCGGATCACCCACTTTGAGTTTTTGCTTTTTCGCGACAACACTTCCTATCACAACTTCATCCGGTCGAGAAAAATAGTTTCCCGCTTTTAATGAAATTTTATTATCGCCTCTGAAATGATAGTGCTCAAAAAGGGCATTACTTGTTCCGACAACCCTGTGACCATGATAAGAATCACCGAGAGAGTAAGGAATGGCCCAACTTATAGCCGGATGCTTTTCAATATCTTCGAAAGTTGAATAGGAAATATTATTGATAGGTTGTCCTAAATGAAAAATACTATAAAGAAGTAGGGGAAGGCTTCCACCTCTAGCACCCACTAAAAGATCGGCTTTACTAACAGCATCAGTAAAACTTTCACGAGCACTATTACGAATTTGTTGAATCCCTAAAAAAAGTCCGGTCGACAAGGCAATCGAAAGTAGGCATACCATCGAAGTGACCCAGCGATGACGAAATGATTTTAAAATGAGGGATATCATATACTGACGACCTTATTTATTTCTTCAAGAGCGATGGTTCTGTCAAAATAGCGAGCAAGCGTTAAATCATGACTGACAAAGACAAGTGTAAACTTGAGTTCTTCCCACTCTTTTATTAAAAGATTCATAAATTCAATAGTATTCTTATCATCGAGAGAAGAAGTTGGTTCATCAGCTATAACGAGTTGAGGCTTTTGAATTAAAGCACGGGCGCAAGCGACTCTCTGTTGCTGGCCAAGGCTGAGCTGAGTTGCCTTTTTATTATAGTGAGCGGAAATATTGAGATCTTTCGCCAACTGATCGGCTCTATGTTCAATGTTAAAGTCACTTTTCCTAAAATGCTGACCTAAAAGAATATTATCTTTAATGGTGAGATAAGGAATCAAGTTGAAGCTCTGAAAAATATAGCCAATATTTTTCCCTCTGAATTGATCGCGAGCACCGGCCGAAAGATTGGCCAAGTTTTGGTTCAGTACTAATAAGTCACCCTGGCTAGGGCTTAGAATTCCACTCACTAGGTTAAGAAAGGTACTTTTACCTGTTCCAGAAGGTCCGTGAATAAAAACCTTCTCCGACTGTTCAATTTTAAGTTCAGGTATATCGAGAACCAGTGGTCCTTGCGTGTAATGAAATTTTAAATGATTTAATTGAATAGCACTCATTTTACTTCTTTTACGCTTTCTCCAGTCATCTCCCATCCAGATTCCAACATTTCGAAACTTGCTGAAGCTGATTTGAGAGTTCCTTCAACAAGGACTGGATAATAAGTCGGTTCAATTTTTGTAGTATTTTTCATTTTAACAAAAATCACTTGATCAGCTGGGGGAGGCGGGACGTGCATGCAGCTTGGGACATAAGGTAGAAGGAGAAATTCGGAAATCTTCTTCGCTTCGAAATCAAGAGGAAGCAAAAAACCTTTTATCGAAATTTTCTTACCGTCGAAAGGATTTTTAGTTGCTTTAGATGTGGTCTTAGCTTTTGCGTCTTTCTTACTTCTAAGTTCTGGCCATTTCGTTTCTTTGGCCATGAGTGATCCACTTAAAAGAAGGAAAGCGAGAGAAAGAATAGATATGCGTTTCATTTTATATTCCTTTTGAACATTTTTGACATGTTCCTGTAAATTCTAATTGATGTGAAATATTAACAAATCCCAACTTCTTAATCGTTTTTGAAAACTCTTCAATAAAACACATTTCTAGGCTTTCAATTTTTTTGCAAATTCGACAAATAATATGATGGTGATGATGATTTTCATGGTGATTAAGCTCATAGCGTGAGAAGCCTTCTCCAAGCTGAACTTCCTTAATGATATTAATTTCTGCTAATGAGTTAAGATTTCTATAAAAAGTCGCTTTGTCATAAGTTCCGGGAATTTTCTCGAAAAGTTCCTCAACACTAAAAGGACCATGATATTTTTCAAGCCATTGAAGAATAGATAAACGAGCGCTTGTAACACTCAGTCCTAATTCTTTTAATTTATTTTTCCAATCAGTCTTTGCTCTCATATTTTTGCGACTCCTTTGCAAAAATATCAAACAGAAGAGTTAATGGCCAATTTTTGTTTAAGTTGTTTGATGAGGTGGTGTCTTATGTGAAGATGATTTGGGGCAAAATGCCACTGGTCACAAAAGGGCTTTGCCCAAGTCCTTGAAATAGTGTTCTCAACTTTGGCAAGGACCTTGCTTTTTACTCAAGTATAGAGACGGCAAGGATGCTGACTCTGATGTGGTTACTCTTAGGAAGAAATCAGGATGTTTTCAAGAGAGTAGAGGTAATGAGGAGGATTTTATGAACAACACTAACCGTAAGATTATTTCACTGGCACTATTTGTGGCCGGAATCGCACTGACTCTGCTAGTGCAAGCAGCAGAAATCAAAGTGACTGAGTACAAGGTGAAGCGGCAGTGGAATCCACTAAAGCAAGAAGTTCAAAAGCTAGTGATGAAAAGCTCGCGAACAAAGAAAATTAAACTAGATCACCTAAATCAATTCTAAAAAAAGCCCCTCTTTAAAGAGGGGCTTTTTTTTATGCGCCTTTTGAAAATTTTTGTCCTTGCCGCTCTTGTTCTTCCGCGTGGGTGATACAGAGAGTGGTCCAAGGTTGAATCAATAACCTTTTCTTACCAATAAATTCATCGCATTCTTCACAATGGCCATATTGACCTTGTTCCATACGATAGAGGGCATCGTCGATCATGCGTAGTTTTTGCATTTCACGATGTCTTATATGAAAAGAAACTTCTTGATTAATAACATTTGATGCCAAATCTGCTTCATCAGCAAGATCATCTGAAGAGACTTCCAAATCATCTGTTGATTGCATGACCCCACTGTTTAAGATTTGGGCCTTCATGCTTAAGAGGTTTTTCTTGAGTTCCTCTAGTGTTGATTTATCCATTAGTTCCTCCATTCGATATCTTTAGCAGTATCAATAAATATTCTAACCCGAGATCGATGGGCAAAACTTCTAAGAAAATGTTGCCCCTTGGATACCCGAGTAGAGAGCCCTTCTTATCGGCATATTAGCCTGATGACTTTAGCCGTCTAAGTCATTGTCTTTCTTAGTGAATTGACAATCGCTGAGTGTCCTCTCTAAAGTAGGTTGAGATTAAAAATGAAGGAGCTTTTATGAATAACACTGATATACCTGTGGCCGTAGGTCACATTCCCTCTGGACTCTTTATTGTGGCAGTTGATCACAATGGGCAAAAGGACGGTTATCTGGCGAGTTGGGTTCAGCAAGTTTCATTCAAGCCTCTGCTTGTTTCGTTTACGATCAAGAGCGATCGTCCTGGTTATGAAGCGATTAAATCTGGTAGCGTTTTTACCATCAATATTGTCGGGGAACATGAATCGCAGTATCTTCGCCATTTCTGGAGTGGCTATGCTCCGGGACAATCTCCCTTTAATCAAATTGAACACACGACGACATCAAATGGCGGTCTGGTTATAAACGGAGCAAAGTCTGCGATTGATTGTAAATTTGTTTCGATTTCAAAACCGGGAGATCATGAAGTTGTCGTTGCAGAAGTCATCGGTAGCACGATCAATAATCAAGAAGCTAAACCCAAAGTTCATATCAGAAAATCGGGCCTCGACTACTAAGCACACTTAGAAATTCTTTTCGATCAGTTCAAGAATTTGAGGGATTTCAGATTCTTCTACGAGTCCGAACTTGTGCCAAAGCAATTTTCCTTCGCGATCAAAGAGTAAAACATTGTTTTCATCATCGGGCAGTGACCATTCTTTTACCAACTTTTTAGTGAAGTCTTTGACGTAAACAGTATCAGTATATTTTTTTTGTTTTTGCTTGAGAGCTTCATTCAAAATAAAATTAGGCATCCAAGTGGCGGCCATGTTGATAATCCCAAAATAGCTGATTTTATCTTTTGAGTATTTTTTTGCAGATAAAGCATCACCTAGTTTATCGTTCTTATCTTTCACATCGGGATCGACATAAAAAATCATAGTTACTTTTCCGAGACTCTCATCAGAACTCCAAGCTGATCCATCCAGCTTTGCTCCCTCTTTACCTTCGAGCTTAATCACCTGAGGTTTCTGACCATCGACCCAGTCAGTTGCGAATGAAGATTGAGATAAAATTAAAAGTAAAGGAAGTAGGAATTTCATGGGTTGGCCTCATTTGATTTTTTATTTAAGTCTCGCCAGCTCTTGCCTTGGCGATTGCGAGAATTTTTCTGATAGGTGTTTACCGCTTCATTGTGTTTCGAATAGGTTTCAGAAAAAATATGGGTGCCATCATTTTGAGAAACAAAATAAAGATATTTATGAACCTCTGGCTCAAGGACCGCTTTAATAGATTCTCTTCCAGGATTTGATATTGGCCCCTTTGGAAGCCCTGCTATTTTATAAGTGTTATAAGGCGTGTATTCAAGAAGATCCTTCTTCCGAAGATTTCCATTGTATTCCTCCCAAATTCCATAAATTGTCGTTGGATCTGATTGGAGTCTCATCTTCTTTTTTAATCGATTAATGAAGACTCCTGCAATTTTTGGTCTCTCCGATTTTGCTCCCGTTTCTTTTTCGACAATGGAAGCCAAAATAATAACTTGGTGAGGCGTAAGTCCAATTGGGTTTTGATCGAGGTTAAGCCCTTGTGTTTTGTTTTTAAAAACCGAAAGCATGGACTTTATCAAATTTTCTGCAGGAGTATTGGGATTGAGTTTATAAGTTTCAGGGTAAAGATATCCTTCGATCCTTTCAGCATTTATACCTAGGGACTTTACGAAAGTTGGGTCGGTCGCCTTTTTAATAAAATCTTCCTTTGAGCAAGCTCCCGTCTTTGAGACAATCTCCGCAATCTCAAATAAATTTTTTCCTTCAGGTATGGTGACATCAACAGTAATGGCCTTACCTGAAATGAGCAGGTCAAACATTTTGATCATGTTCGTCCCTGGAGTGATTTGATATTGTCCCGCTTTGAATTTTGTTGTGAGATTATTAATCTGGGCATAACGATAAAAAAGTTTTGCACTCGAAATGAGATCTTGATTGGCCAGTCGAGAATTGATGGAAGAAAAGCCTTCCCCGGGTCGAACTTCAAAAACCACTTCTGGTCCTTGGTACTCCCAAATTTGAATGGAGTAATAAACTTTGACCCCAGCCAATAAAATTGCGAAGAGAGGGGCAGCTAAAAGAAAAACCCACCAATAGCGTGTCATTGAAATTTCCTGTTACGGGTTAATACAGGCTAATAGAATAAGCGTTAGGACTTAGATGGGGCAAGGCGTTTCACCATTGATGAAGTCCTCTAGAATTATTGTTGCTGCCACAAGATCGACTCGGCTCATATCGAGTTTAAAGTTGTATTTAGGAGAGTTCTTCATTCTAGAATGAGCTTCAGTGCTTGAAAGTGTTTCATCTTGAAAATAAAAGGGAATACTGGGATTTTTTGCACTCAGTTCATGAGCAAACTGATCTACTTCTTCTGTCATTGCAGAGCGATTGCCATCCTTATGATGAGGAAGACCCACAACAACAACTTCAATAAATTCATCTTCGATAAGAGCGCAAAGTTCTTGCAGCAAAGTCTCTCTACCTTTGTTAAAAACGAGAAGATGTTCCAGAGGAAAAGGCTCATGCCCTGGTTGAAAAAGAGCAGTACCGACATTTTTTGTTCCATAGTCGATAGCGAGAACCTTTTTATTTAGGAAGTGCTTGAAATTATTGGAGTTGTTGTTGATCATCATCACGTTCTAGAAAAGTATCCGATTCATTATTTGTTGACAAGCCGAATCCAGAAGCTATTATTAGAGAGAAATCATCCAAATTAATTCAGCTCAATCATCAGCAATTTCAAATTGTTTCAAGGGGACGAAAACTAATAGCTGACCATTTTTTCAATTCATAAAAATTTATAATTCAATACTAGCAAAATCTACGTCTAGGAATAATGAGAGGAGTACCTAATGCATCTTGATGAACTCAGGTTAATGGACATCAAAAAACTGAACGAACTGGCCGAAGGCGCAGGCGTTGAAAACCCTTCTGCGATGAAACGTCACGAAGTGATCTTTTCTATTTTGAGTGCGAAGGCTCAAAACGAAGAAGAAATTTTTGGTGGAGGAGTTCTTGAGATTTTACCAGATGGCTTCGGCTTTTTAAGATCACCTCTCTATAACTATCTCCCAGGTGCCGATGACATTTATGTCTCTCCATCACAGATTCGTCGTTTTGGTTTGAGAAAAGGTGACACTTTAGAGGGAACAATTCGTCCTCCAAAAGATGGCGAACGTTATTTTGCACTTTTAAAAGTGAATCACATCAATGATCAAACTCCAGAGGATCATAAGAAAACAGTTCTCTTTGATAACTTAGTACCTCTTTATCCTGAGAAGAAAATTGAATTGGAATTTCATCCAACCAATTATTCTACTCGTATGATTGATCTTTTTGTTCCACAAGGTTTTGGACAAAGATGTTTGATCGTTGCTCCTCCTAAAGCCGGTAAAACGGTACTTCTTCAAGATATGGCCAATGCTATTAGCGCTAACCACCCTAACGCAGTCTTGATTGTTCTTTTGATTGATGAAAGACCAGAAGAAGTGACAGATATGAAGCGTAACGTGAAAGCAGAAGTTATTTCTTCTACTTTCGATGAGCCTGCCAATCGTCACGTTCAGGTTGCAGAAATGGTTCTTGAAAAAGCTAAGCGCTTAACTGAAGCGGGTAAGGATGTTGTTATTCTTCTCGATTCAATTACTCGTCTTGCTCGCGCTTACAACACTGTCGTTCCACCGTCTGGTAAGATTCTCTCTGGTGGTGTTGATTCAAATGCTCTTCACAGACCAAAAAGATTCTTCGGAGCCGCTCGTAACATTGAAAATGGTGGCTCATTAACAATCATCGCTACTTCATTGATTGATACTGGTTCGAGAATGGACGAAGTTATTTTCGAAGAATTCAAAGGAACTGGTAACTCTGAAATTCAATTGGATCGTAAACTTCTTGAGAAGAGAATTTTCCCTGCTCTTGATATCAATAGATCATCTACTCGTAAGGAAGAATTCCTTATGGAGCCAAGTACGTTACAGCGAGTATTCTTGCTTAGAAAGGTTCTTCACCCTATGAGTACGATTGATGCCATGGAATTTATTCTTTCTCGTATTGAGAAGGCCAAGACCAATGGCGAATTCCTCGAATCGATGAACGGATAATTTAGCATGTCGACAATGTTTGATAAGCTCGATGGCGTTGTTCGCCGCTTTGAAGAACTCACTGAAAAGATGAATGATCCTTCATTGTATGAACGCCAAGCCGAGTACAAGGCATTAACCACTGAGCGCAAGCATCTCGAAGAGTTGGTTGCCGCTTACCTCGAATACAAGAAAGCTAAAGAAGATTTGAAAGGCACAAAAGACATTCTCATGAATGAGAAAGACGAAGAAATTCGTGAAATGGCCAAAGAGGATCTGGTAAGCAATGAGCAAGCCATCGAAGTTCTTGAGCAGAAACTCAAGATATTGATGCTTCCAAAAGATCCACTCGATGACAAAGATGTTATTATCGAAATTCGCGCCGCAGCAGGTGGGGATGAAGCTTCCATTTTTGTGGCAGACGTTTATCGAATGTATCAAAACTATTTTAAAGACTTAGGATTCGCTGTTGAGAATATTTCTGTCTCAGGTGGAGACAAAGGACTTAAAGAAGTCATCATTCGAGTGACGGGTGAAAAAGTTTATTCAAAATTGAAATGGGAATCAGGCGTTCATAGAGTTCAACGTGTTCCTGAAACTGAAGCGCAAGGACGAGTTCACACTTCTACAATTACTGTGGCCGTTTTGCCTGAAGCTGATGAAGTCGAGTTTCAACTCAATCTCAATGAAGTCAGAATTGATGTATACCGCTCATCAGGCGCTGGTGGTCAGTCTGTTAACACTACTGATTCTGCTGTGCGAGTTACCCATATCCCAACAGGAACAGTGGTGGCTTGTCAGGATGAAAGATCTCAGCTGAAAAACAAAGACAAGGCCCTTAAGATTTTAAGAGCTCGTATTTTTGACCAGGTTGTTCAAGCTGCTCATGCTAAAGAAGCGGCAGAGAGAAAAGATCAAGTTGGAACTGGAGACCGATCAGAACGTATCCGCACCTATAATTATCCTCAGAGTCGTGTGACAGATCATCGAATTGGTCTGACATCTCATAACCTACCAGCAGTTATAAATGGTGATCTCGGCGAGTTCACAGAGGCTTTAGTTGCTAATCATCAGGCCGAGCTTCTTAAGGGCCAGGAGAATTAATCTTTGAATCGGAAAGGTCGTCCAGAATGTCTCCTGTCACGTGTGGAGAAATTTTGGCAAGATCATCATTCGTGGCTAGAATCTCAGTATCCGGGAATAACTCTTAATCGCATCAAGCAAGAATTAGAGTCATGCTCTGTTGGGCATAAAATATCACCGGAACATTTTTGGGATATCAATTACGGTCTATGGGATCAAAAAAAGACCGATTCTTTTTTTAATGGTCTTAAAATGGGAAGACCACTTCAGTACATTTCAGGACACAGCTATTTTTATCAGTCAGAATTTTTGGTTAATGAAAATGTTCTCATTCCAAGAAGTGAAAGTGAAAGATTAGTGGAGTGGGCGATCGAATATATTGAAAAACAAAAGCAGGACTATGTTTCAATTGCAGATGTGGGAACTGGCTCGGGATGTTTGCTCTTGTCCATCGCAAGAGGCGTAAATCGCCCTCTCGATCTAACTGGAATTGATATTTCAAAAGAAGCATTGAAAGTCGCTGAGCTTAATTGTCATCGTCTTCAGTATACTATTCATCCAGAATCCAAGTTTAAGTTTGAGCAAAGAGATCGTTTAAAAAACAATCAAAAACAGTTTGATCTGATTGTTTCAAACCCTCCTTACATCAAGAAGGGTCATGATATTCAAGAAGTTCATCATCAAGTGAAGTTGCACGAGCCTGAAATTGCACTCTTTTTAAAAGATGATGACTACGACCAATGGTTTTCAAAATTCTTTGACCAAATAACACAGTTTCTTAAGGTCGGTGGACTTTTCCTAATGGAAGGGCATGAGCATCATTTGCAACATTTAGCAGATATGGCCCGATCAAAAGGATGGCTTGAGGTTGAAGTGGTGAAGGATTATACTGAACGCGATCGCTATTTAAAATGGGAGAAGAAATCAGATGGATAAATTTATCATTCAAGGCCCTGTTAAAATCAACGGAACAGTTGAAGTCTCAAAGGCCAAGAACGCTTGCCTTCCCATTTTAGCTGGTGTGCTTTTAAGTGCTAAACCAATCACTTTGAGAAAAGTTCCTAAGCTTCGTGACATTAATACCATGAAAAAAATCTTGGAAGTTATGGGAGTCAAAATTACGATTGAGGGTGATGATTGGACTTTTGATGCTTCTAATATCACTTCAACAGAAGCTCCTTATGAATTAGTTAAAACCATGAGAGCATCGATTTGTGTTTTGGGACCACTTCTGGCTCGTTTTAACAAAGGCAAAGTATCACTTCCTGGCGGTTGTGCTATTGGCACGCGTCCGATTGATATCCATTTGGCCAATCTCGAAAAAATGGGTGCCAATATTAAAATTGAAGCAGGATACGTTAATGCTGACACCTCAAAACTCAAGGGCGTTCATCTGCCGTTGAATTTTCCCTCAGTAGGAGCCACTGAAAATTTAATGATGGCTGCAGTTCTTGCGGAGGGTGAAACCGTTATTGAGAACGCAGCTTTAGAGCCAGAGGTAAGTGACCTTGCTAATTTCTTGATTAGTATGGGAGCAAAGATTACGGGAGTTGATACTCAAACATTGCATATCACTGGCGTTAAAGAACTTCACGGAACAGATTATACGATTATTGGTGATCGCATTGAAGCTGGAACTTTTATTTGTGGCGCACTTATGACAGGTGGAGATCTGCTCGTAAAAGGCTTCAATCCAAAGCATCTTGATTTCGTTATTGATAAATTAAAAGCAGCTGGTGCACAGATTGAAGTCGGTAAAGACTTCGTTCATGTAAAACCTTCTAAGATGAAGCCACTTAAACTTGAAACACATCCTTATCCAGGATTTCCTACGGATCTCCAAGCTCAATTCGTTGCTCTCATGATGACGATTGAAGGCTATTCTCTTATCACAGAAAATATTTTTGAAAATCGATATATGCACGTTCCTGAGCTTATACGTTTAGGTGCTCAAATTGAATTGAAAGGAAGTACTGCGATTATCACTGGCCAAGCCCCTTTGAAAGCAGCCCCAATCATGTGTACTGACCTAAGGGCTTCTGCGGCATTAGTTCTTGCTGCATGCTGTACCGAGGGTAAAACTGAAATTCAACGTGTTTACCATATTGATCGTGGGTATGAACGCATTGATCAGAAACTTGTCGACTTAGGTGTGCCACTTGAACGCCGAAATGATGGAAACTAAGAATGAACGATTGTCTTTTTTGTAAAATTATCAAAGGTGAAATTCCCTCGAGTGAAGTTTTTTCAAATGAAAATGTTTATGCCTTTAAAGATCTTCATCCCATGGCCAAAATTCATAATCTCTTTATTCATAGAGAACATAGTCATGACATCAATGCTATGAGCAAGACTTCTCCTGAGCAAGTTGTAGATGTCTACAAGGCCATTCTTAAATGGACTCAAGACGAAAAATTAGACTCATCAGGATTTAGAGTTGTCACCAACTGCGGCCCAGATGCCGGTCAAACTGTTTTTCATACTCACTTTCATGTATTAGCGGGTGAAAAACTTGGGCGATTTGGTAAATAAGATTTTACTTTAATCCGTCAAAAAGAGCTTTTAACAAGCTAATCTGAAGACGACTAAAGTGAGTTAGATTCGCCATGATAATCATTGGGCTTTTTTGTACTGTTGCTAGAGCAACGAGTTCCCCCTTTTCTGTATCATATGAATCAATATCGAATGGTAAGCCAAATTGTCTTTCATAATGACTCATTAACTGATCCCCAAAGGCGCCAGCAGTTGTTGGCCCTGGATGAGGAAGTCCTTCAATATGAATGCGTACAAGCTTATCTTTTTCATTTTCAGCTTGAGCTTTTTCAAGATCATTATAAACAATCTTTAAAGTATTAACGCCTAGATTGCGTTTGAGAATAAACCAAAGCTCTTCCATGAAAGTTGAACGATCGTTTGGAAAAAGTTTTTTAAGATGATCAGTGACTGTAAAGAGTTCTTCAACCAACTGAAGGTTGTTATGCAGGCACCATTGTTCTTTTAGTTTTGAAAATTCCTTAATAGCTTCATCTGAAGTCATCGATTCAAAACGATCATAAGTAAATTCATCAGAATCAACTTCTTTAACAGTTGTGAACTTTGCAACCTTATCAAGCTCCCCTAAGACTAAAGAATTCATTGAAAGATTTTTTGGAAAGAGAACGATGTCAGCAGGATTTGTATGAAGAGTTTCCAAGTCGATGATCTTGGCCTTTTCAGGTAAGCCTTGATTATCGAATTTTCTTTCAAAGAATTGTTGTTCAGAGCGAATGTATTGGACTCTTAGTTTCATAGTTGATCATGCCTCTCAAGTGTTGTGTGTCCTTAGATTCTGGCAAAAGGGACATGAAATGAAAACCCTTGCCTGATTAGGAGCTTTCATAAAAGTTATGTAAAATAGAGGGGATGGCCAATATAACATGTCTTGTCATAATCTTTTTCTGTTCTTGGACCCAAGTTTGGGCCCAGGATGAGAGAACCTTTCGCGAAATGCTCGTTCCCAAGAGTTTTCGCGCCGAAGAACCTGCCAAAGTTCACTACAAAACTCGATCAAAAAATTACTTCATTGATATTAATGGTGACCTCCTTCAGGAAAACATTTTTTTCGCTAATCGAGACGGACAAACTTATTTTTATATTGAAGATACTTATGGCAAAAAAGTCTTCGAGCAAAAGCTTGTGGGAGTTGGACCAGCTCAATGGCCATACCGACTTTCTTTTCGCTGGTTGTCTCCTCGCTCTTCGGCCATCCTCATTCATTTTTTTGAGGGAAGAGTCGATTATCTTCGCTCAAGAGGAACTTCCCGCCTTGATGTGGTGACTATCGATAATAAAGATTTGAATACCCTCAGTTATAAATCTGGGCCCATTATTTGGGATGAGCAAAATGATAAGCGCGAGCATTATCATCAAAGACCCTATGAAGTTAGCGTACTTGATTTAGATGGTGATGGAATGAGAGATATTCTCGTTAAGTATCATCTTATTTCAAGAGTGATGCTTTATAGAGGCAAAGGTCGTTGGACGACAACGAACTAAGAAGCCTTCTTGATATGATCATCATCGTTGTTCTCTTTACGCTTTGGTAATGGGACAACGTTATTGGGGAGCTGAGTTTTTTCAGTACCTTTTTGAAGAAGATTCCACATCATAAAAGCCAAACCAACTGGCAAAGCTAATAGAGGCCACCATGAAACGGGAGTTGATTCTGGAGCTTTTTGCTCGGGCGCATTTTCAATCTGATTATTGGCCGGAGCTCTTTCTTCGTTGCTAAAGTTAAATCCCTTCTCTTGGGCCGGGCTAACTTCCTTATATTCATCAATTGAAATTCCTTGGACGGGTTCAACTGCTGGTTTTCGAGCAAGAGCTTCAACTGGGCCAAAAATGAGAATACTTATCGTAGTAATTTTGAATACTTGGACTATTTTTTGAACTGGAGTTTTGTGTACAATTTTCATAGTTGGTTACCTCATTTCACCCTTTTATGGTACATTGCGCTGCGCTAAAAATAAAGCGGGAACCCAATGCCACTCTTTATCGGCAATAAGGATGAAAATCATTATGGATTTAATGATTCAAAAAGCTTCGTTAAACGATGTTGAAGAACTTTTAGGTCTTTACGTTTCTGTCTATGGAAGTGATTACCCACTGCTGATTGGTACGAATAAAGAAGTCATGCAAGCGGCATTACGTGATCCCCATAAGTTTTTATGGCTTGTAATGCGAGATCAAGAACGCTCAATCATTGCAGGATCTTGCATTATCGAAATTGATCACGATTATAAAATTGGAAAAGTAACAGGTGTCGCAGTTTCTAGTAATTACCGAAACAAGAGCATCGCTAAACGCCTCATTGAATTTGCCGTGGATATAGTTCTTCGTGAAAAGAGAAGTGTTCATTCACTTTACGCCACTTCGAGAACAGTATCGATGGGCTCTCAAGTTATGCTTCTCGAAAATAATTTTATCCCACTTGGCATTTTTCCGAATGCTCGAAAAATAAAAAGCTATGAGACGCTAACCCTCGTCGGTCGATTCGCAGAGGGAGTTTTGGAGAGAAGGGCCCGAGTACAAAAAATTCCAGAATCTATCGCACCACTTTATAAAATCTGCAATGAGGTTACAGGATCGAAATGGTTTCCAGAAATAGTCGAAGCTTGTCCCGTCGCTGAGTACATACAAAGTGAATTCGATGATGAAAACTTTGAATTTATCTTTGCTCCAAAATTCGTTGAACGCCGCTTTAATGAAGTTTTTGATAATGATAAAGAAAGTACGTTCTATCCCTTTCATCATCCCAACCTAATCATATCGGGTTGTAAAAGTGATTTCGAAATCTATGCAAGTTTCTCTAAAAAAGATCACTATTGTGTCTGGATAACTTCTAATCGAACTCTTAGGGAACTCGCCAACAAAATGAAACGACTCATTTTTGCGCTTAAAGAAATTGGAATTTACTATATCGAAGTTTTAGTGCGCTCAGACTATTTTGAAACGATTTGCTATTTAACTGAAAATCGCTTTCTTCCTTCAGCTATCTATCCAGCCATGAGAGAGGAAGAAGGAGCAATGCATGACTATATCCTTCTCACTCGAACTATGGTTCCTTTAGATTTCTCTGATACTCAAATTCACTCTGCTTTCAAACCTTATATTAATCAATATGCCAAACAATGGTTAAGTATGAATCTCAATATCGTTGAGGGAATTCAGTAATGGAGACAAATTTAAAAGTTCCATCTGAAAGTGAACTCTCTCAAGTCCAAAAACTTTGTGACATAACGGAAGTTTACAGTGATAGAATTTTCCATGAAAATCTCTTTCTTGAAGCAATGAAAGAGAACATTTCGTGGCATATAGAACGAAATGAATTTTATCGTAAACTTATCGCAAAGTCGCTTTTCAGTATAGATTCGCTAAAAACATATCATGATCTTCATAAAGTTCCTTACGTCTTGGCCAATTTCTTTAAGCGACATGAAGAAAAAAGTATTAGCGAGAAAGACATTCTACTTCATTTGACGTCTTCAGGAACAACAGGTCAAAAGTCCCAAATGTTTTTTGACGAGTGGACGATTAAAAGTGCTCAACGAATGGTTGATTGGATTTTTGATTATTATCAATTTGATGATCAGACGACTCCTTGCAATTATCTTCTTTATACTTATGAACCTGAAGAAGGATCAAAATTAGGAACGGCCTATACAGATAATTTTTTATGTAAGTACGCTCCGATCAATAAAGTAGTTTATGCGCTTAAGTATATGGGACCAGAGCAAGGACACAAGTTTGATGCCTTTGGCGTCATCCGCGCACTTCGAGAGTTTGAAAAGGAAGGGCTTCCCGTTCGAATTTTTGGATTTCCCGCTTTTTTCTATTTTACTCTAGAGCAAATGATATCTATGGGAGTGGAAGATTTAAAACTCCATCCCGAATCGATGACTTTTTTTGGAGGTGGTTGGAAAGGTAATCAGGATAAAGCGATTGAGAAAACTGATCTTTACCGACTGGCGGAACAAAAATTAGGTCTTAAAAATGAAAGAATAAGAGATGGCTTTGGCTCTGTCGAACATTGCATTCCCTATATTGAGTGCTCTCAACATCAGTTCCATATTCCAGTTCATTCTCATGTTATTATCCGTGATGTGAAAACGCTGGAACCTATCCCTATGGGGGAAGTCGGCTATCTCAACTTTATCTCACCCTATATTACTTCTGTTCCTGCTAATAGTGTTCTCATGGGAGATCTCGCCGTTCTTCACGATGGAGGTGAATGTTTATGCGGTTTATCCGCTCCCTATTTTGAAATTATTGGAAGAGCTGGAATAACAAAAAACAAAAGCTGTGCTATTGCTGCCAGTGAACTCTTGAAGGAGTTCAAATGAAAAAGCATTTTTGGCGCGGACAGATAATTACTGATGAGCAGCTTGAATCAAAATTAGCGAATCTTGAAAAAGAAAAAAATTCTTTCTATTCAGATAGTATCAGCTGGGATCAGTTGCTTTATTCTCTAGAAAAGTTTGGAGCAGCTCTTCAATTGGACGAGAAAATTAATAGCTATCTCATTTCCCTTGGACAGACTCAAACAGAAATTAAAGATTTATTATTAGAAATTGCTAAGTTTTGCTCTAGAGATAATATTTTGTCTAAATGGAAAAAGGAACTTGGAGATGATCAAGCACCTTTTGATTTTAAAAGAGTTGATTTCACTCGAAATCTTTTTGAGGCTTGGAAGCCATTGGGTATTTTAACTCATATACTACCTGGAAATGCTTTTGGACTATCTATTTTGGCGACAATCGAAGGTTTAATCAGCGGTAATTTTAATATCGTAAAACTCTCATCAAAAGAAAATAACTTTGCTTTAGTGGTTTTTGAATTGTTAGCACAGGTCGATTCTAAACTTGCTGAGAAGATTATTGTCTTAAAGATGAGCTCACAAGAAGTTTCAAGGTTAGACTCAATCTTGGCCATAAGTGATGGTGTTTCTGCCTGGGGAGGAGATGGTGCAATTCAGTCGATTAGAGATCGTCTTCCCGCGCAAACTCGTTTCATTCCTTGGGGGCATAAAATTTCCATGGCAATGATCTCTCAAAAGGGACAAAACCTTACTGAATCATTGAAGAACTTGGCCTCAGATATTGTCTTGATGGAACAACAAGCTTGTTCATCACCACAAATTGCATTTGTTGAAGTCGAAAATTTTGTGGAACTTGTATCCTTTGGGAAATCCTTTTTGCCGCTTTTAGAAAAAGAAAGTTTGCGCACTTCTCAGAGCGAGCTTTCTCTGCAAGAGCAAGCTGAAATAACCAATCAGGTGGAATTAGCAAAACTAGAATCTCTCTATGGAAATTGTGAAGTTTTAACAACTGAAGATGGCCATGCTCGAATCATCATTGAAGATCAGGAAGGATTAAGACCATCTCCTTTATATAGAACAATCATTTTTCGCCCAATAAAGCGAAATACAATCCTTTCAACTCTTTCAAGTTGGCGCAAGTATCTTCAATCGGTATCGCTCATCTGTAGTGCTAGTGAAGAAATGGAGTTGGCATCTCAATTTATTCAAGCAGGAGTTACTAGAGTGGCTTTGCCGGGGCAAATGCTTGGTTCGTATCAAGGTGAACCCCATGATGGAGTGGATGCTCTTCCGCGCTTTATGAGAAAGAATAGAATTGAGCTCTCTCATGCAGAGGGAATATTCCGACCAGAATCAATGATTACTGAAGAATATAAACCAGTCATTCCATCGACAGAAGTCATGACAAAAAAAGGCTTTCAAGACCAAAATGGTGATAAAGAAGTGACTCGATATTACTTTAAAAGTGGTGGAAGCTCTGGCAAGAGTGCCTTATCTCCATTTTCTTATCGTGACTATCATCATCAAATGCAAGCAGCAGCGGAAGGTCTTTTTGCGGCAGGGTTTCAACCCGCCACAGATCGTGCCGTAAATCTCTTTTTTGGAGGTGGCTTGTATGGAGGTTTTCTTAGTTTTACGACTATTCTAGAGAAAATAGATGCTGTTCAACTTCCCATGTCAGCTCATGAAGATTTGGCTTTTGTTGCTGAAATGATCATAAAGCTCGAAGTAAATACATTACTTGGAATGCCGTCATATATTATTCAGCTTTTAACTCAGCAAAAAGAAGTCTTTAAAAAATATTCTGGTATCACTAAAATATTTTATGGGGGCGAGCATTTTTCTCCTGCACAACGAGAATGGCTCGAGAATGAGTTTAGTATTTCACTCATCAAGTCTGCTAGCTATGGTTCAGTCGATGCTGGCCCGCTAGGATATCAGTGTCTTTTTAGCTCAGGTGGTATTCATCATCTGAATGACCAACTTCATACCTTAGAAATTCTTGAAATGGATCAAGATCAAAAAATTTCGGGTTCTGAAGTTGGTCGACTCATTTTTACCACAAAACATCGCGATGCTCTCGATGTTATCCGCTACGAAATTGGAGATGTTGGTCGTTGGGTACATGATCAATGTCAATGTGGCCGAAGATCCCCTCGCTTTGAATTGATGGGACGAATGGGAGACGTTTTTAGGGCTGCCGGTACTTTTATTAATTTGCAAAAAATAGAAAAAATATTACGGGATAATTTTAACTATCAAGGCGAATCACAAGTCGTGCTCGAGCAAAAAAATAACAAAGATTCATTAACTCTTTATCTCGATTCACAATTTGATTTGGTGATAAAAGATATTTTCGATAGTATAATTGAAAATTATACTGATTTAAGAGAAGTTGTATTTAAAGAAAAAGCACTTGATTTTAGCATAAACGCGATATCAAATAGCGCACTGTTAAGAACAGAAAGTTCTGGTAAATTGCGTAGAGTAGTTGATCAGAGGAATCGTTCATGACTAAACTTTTAGAACTCGTCAATATCGCAAGAGCAAGATCTCCCTATTATAAAGAGCTTTATAAAGACTTATCACATCATCCAAATCTCAATGACATACCTATTATCGATCAAGAGAGTTTTTGGAAGGCAAACGACTCTTCAAAAAATACTCTTCTCACAGCAAAACAATCCGATGGAATCGTTTTTAAAAGTGGTGGAACAACTGGAAATCCCAAATTTTCCTATTTTACAAGAGAGGAATGGTCTCAATTTACCCATGCCTTTGGGAGTGGAATGGATCATGCTGGATTTTCGGGGGGAGATAAAGTCGGTAATCTTTTTTATGCTGGTGAGCTTTATGCTTCCTTTATCTTCATTATGAAATCAATGGAAGCGATGAAAGTTCCAGTTATTCATTATCCTTTGGCCGGAGCTGCGCCTTTTGATCAGATTGTGAAATCTATTCAAGAACTCGGAGTGAATGTTTTGGTTGGCGTCCCAACAACGATGATGAATTTTATTGCTTATTTAAAAGAGAACAAAATTCAATTGAGTCTTGAGAAGTTTTTCTTTGGTGGTGAAGACATGTACGACGACCAACGTAAAATTGTTCAAAATTATTTTGGCGATATTTATCTATCAAGTATCGGCTACGCATCAGTCGATGGAGGACATTTAGGTTACGTTGATCGCAACTGTGGCCCTAGTGAGCATTTTGCTTTTACAGACACTTCTATTATGCAAATTGTCGATGACGATACTGGAGAAGAGATCACTGAGCTTGGAAAGGTTGGAAAGCTTATCTACACGAATTTGATTCGTCGCCTGATGCCTATTATTCGCTATCCAGTAGGGGATCGCGCCATGTGGGTCGATAAGAATAAATTTAAGCTTATGGGAAGATCTGAAGAAGGGGCACGAGTCGGCCCGGTAACTGTTAATCGTGATGATGTTCATGAGATTCTGGAAAAGTCCTCACTCTTTCAACACGTCTTGGGCTTTCAGCTCGTCATAGATAGAGAGTTGGAAAAAGATAGACTAACTATTGTTCTCGGTCTTGATAACTCAAAGGCACAATCTTTATCTGGAGCAGATTCTCTCGTTTCGCTGTTTTATAAGGAAAGACCGATGTATAAAGAGCTTGTAGAGATGCAGATGATCGCCCCTGTACAATTCAAACTAGGATCATTTTCTGAGCTTCAAAAAAATCCACGCACTGGAAAATTGAAGCTTGTTATTGATATTCGCAAATAGAGCTAAAAATTAAAGACACTATTTTTTGAGTGGTAATAATTGAGAGAAGCATTTAGTTCAGGATGTGAATCATCTGTGAGGTCTTGCGATTCAAACTTGTTGTCTAATAAGAATTGGCATAATGCTTTTGCCAACTCCAATTCTGACCACTGATGGCCATCATTGGGTTGAGCTTCAACTTCGTACGATTCATATTTCTGACCAGTGACATCACTCACTACTGAGCTTTTTAAAGTTAGGTCAATACTTTTTGAAAGTGTTCGAGTTGTGAGCTCATATCTCTTTCTTTCTGCACTATTACTTGGGACAACAAAGTATCTATTTCGCGGAATTTTGCTATTAAAATGTTGAAGACCTTCTTGGGTTACATCTACTATTGTATTTTTGAGTTGGTCAAATTGATGAAGCGCCATTCTGTCATCTTTTAATAGATATCCTAGACCTCGATTTGAGTATTCTTTTAACAAATCAATGTCACTAGCACTTAATTCCGTTTCGAAGGCATCTTTTTTGCCAGAAAAGACATAAAATCCTTGGCAAGAATATTGAAGTGGCTCATCTTTTTTTATCGAGATTTGAATTTCTTCATTTGAATCTTTTTCTTTAATTCTCATTTTTACTTCGGGCAACTTTTCGGAAAGAAGAAAGGAGCTTCCATTGTAAATTTCAAAGTAGAGATCGGAACGTTTTTTGTATTTATGTGGAAAGATCCTTTTTAATTTATTAAAGCCACTTTTGTTTAATGGAACTCTCGCTTCGAATTGGATTTCAGCATGAGAGATTTGAATGGCAAATAATGAAATTAATAAATGAATCATTTCTTACTCACTATAAAGAGTTTAGAGGGATTGTTTTTCATTTGTCCTATTTTTCCCGTCTTCTCATCAAAGAGGAAGCCAAGCCCAAAATCATTGTCTGCAATGACGGCAACAGTGTTCTCATCAATCCATGCAATTCCTTCAATCTTTTCTTCTTGATCAATGTCTTTCAGATGTAAATCGTATTCCATTTTCTTAGGTACTGGTTCACCTTCAAAATTGTCCATTCCTGTTTTAGAAAGTACATTCAGTTGTGAATTGATCGTTAATGAATAAATTTTGCGATAGCATTCCGTTCCCATTTTGCCGTTTTGCTCAAGGACGAAAATTTCTCCCATAGAGTTCGAAGTAAGGTCTCCAACCTTGTCAGATTCAGGATCGAGTTGATAAAGGTACAAACCTGTTTGTGTTTCTGTTCGAAGATCAAACTCAACGATTGGCACGAGTTTACTTTTTGAATCTATCGGACTTTGCAAAACGAGGTAGAGCTTTTGCCCAATTCTAGTTATACCTTCAAATCCGCGATTGGGTCTCCTCTTAGCAAGAGCAGCAGAGAGTATTTTTTTACCAGTTCTTTTAAATGGAGCAGTTTTAGGAAGAAAGCGGTTGAGCATTTGTCCATTGGGATCGACCTTGACTAAGCTCGGTCCATATTCTTCGACGATCCAAAAATTTCCTATTCCATCGACAATAATACCTTCGCTATCAATTCCCATAGGGTTGTGAAATAGAGGCGTTCCTTTAGCAGTTGATGGAGTTTCATCAATCATCGGAACATTAGGTAGCCCCGTCGTCATGATTGAAACTTGCTTTTCTACTTCGATTTTTCCCTCTTTTAATTGAAAAAAGACAATTTGTGGTCTGTAGCTTGGCAACAGAAAAGGACGCACGGATCTTCCATCACCTTTAAAATCTATCATAGGACCGTTAGGGCCACGATCGGTAAGTGTTAAGTAATGATCACCATTTAACTTAACTAGCCCTGAAAACCCACCAAGACTGAGATTTCCAACTTCTGCAACTGTGCCAATTGAAGGGGGCTTTTCTAACGTGAAGGTTTGCACTTGAGAATGATGTGCACACGCAAAAAAGGATCCTGCTAACAAGAAGTAAACGAACAATTTAATTTTTTTCATGGGAATATCTAACCATTTTTAATGCAGGATGAGAACTGGCCAACAAAATCGTAACAAAAGCGGAGGAACTTCTAGCTTGTCTTTAATTTCAAGTCCTTATCCACGCCTATGATTTGAGCAGGAGGTATAAGATTCCAAACATTATGCCCCTGAAGGGGCTCTGAACTAATTAAAAAGTGCATGACTTTAGCATCTTCCGTGACCAATGATTCACAGGCCGATGCAAAACTAGGGCAGGTGTCACGCTCAGGACATTTCTTTTTATAGGTTGAGTAGTAAAGAGGTTTTCCCCCTTGATGGGCCAACATCATTTTTCCATCTGTGATTAAGAAACTCAAAAAATTTTCATTTTTAGCTTCTTCACCGCAAACATCTGAAGCGCAAAATGGCCCAATGATTTTGCAAATTTCATCGATGGCCATAGTGATACAATCCCTCACGACAGAGTAGGGGACTTCATTTTCTAAAGAGTGACTTTTTTTGATAAAGCTAAGGACAATAAAAAAGATAATTTCGCTATCCGTTGATCCTAAGATAAATCGTCCGAGATCAGCATCTATAAGTTTTAAAAGTTTTGGACGGTTGCTTATAAAATTTCTCACATGACCATTATGGGCAAAGACCCATCTTCCAAATTGAAAGGGATGAGTATTGAGTATATTGACTTCGCCTTCAGTTGCTTTTCGAATATGGGCTATAACAGTTTGAGAGCTCACGATTCCAGAAACTTTTGAAAAAAGACTATCTTTAAAAGCTGAAATGTCAGACTTAATAATGTGGGGAGCTCCTGCCATATAATAAGCAACGCCCCATCCATCGGGATGGATATTGCTCTGATGAACGAGCGAATTCTCAGCACTCATTAAAGATGAGTGAACTTGAGAGTTGATAACTGATCGAAAACCCAACATCCTACACATTTCATTATCATATCAGAGCTAGCGTAAGTGATCACGTTCGGATTAAAATGCCTGTCATGAGCTATGCAATAATTGATGTCGAAACGACTGGAACAAGTTCGAAATCTGGTAAGATCACAGAGATTGCAATCATTCTTCACGATGGTGAAAAGGAAGAAACTCGTTATAGCACCTTGATCAATCCAGAGATGAAAATTCCATCTTACATTAGTCAATTAACCGGCATCACTCAGGATATGGTCGAAGAAGCCCCCTATTTTTATCAGGTCGCTAAGAAAATTATTGAGATGACAGAAGGGCGAATCTTTGTTGCTCATAACGCTCAATTTGATTATGACTTTATTCGAAGTGAATTTTCTCAACTTGGCTATGGTTTTAATCGTAAAAAATTATGCACGGTAAGGCTCTCTCGAAAACTCTTACCTGGATTTAAGAGTTACTCATTGGCCAATTTATGTAAACAATTGGAATTGACGAATCAACGTCCCCACCGCGCACTTGAAGATGCACTTGTGACTTCCGAGCTTTTTGAAATCTTAGTTAAAAAATCAAAAGAAATTGGAATCGAATCTTTAGAGAATTACGAATCTATGGGATTGGGTATTCCTCCTTTGATGGATAAAGAGCAGATCGATCATCTTCCAGAGACCACAGGGGTTTATCAGATTTATGATAAGCAAGGTTTTGTCCTTTATATTGGAAAAAGCAAGAATATAAAGAAAAGGATTATCGAGCATTTGCGCTCTAATCTAACTGAGAAAAAAGATTATTCTTTTATTCAATCATGGTGTTCGATCGAGACGATTACAACTGGTTCGGAACTGATTTCACTGTTGCTTGAAAATGAACTTATAAAAAAGCATAAACCATTATTTAATCATGCCCTGAAGAAATCAAAATTCTCATGGGGAATTGTTCAAAGAGATAAGATCGAACTGAAAAAACTAGATGACGTGAATGAAATAGCTTTATTAAAATTTTCTTCAAAGAAGACAGCAGAAGCCAAATTTGAAGAACTCAAGCTTTGGGAAGAACAAGGTCAAGACATAGAGAAACATTCTTTACTTAAATTCCCTAAGGGAAGAGTGGTGCTGCTCGATAAAGGGAGAGAAGTTGATGAAAAAAGTTTTATTCTCGTCGATCACGAAAAAATACTAGGCTTTGGATATGGAGATCATTTAGAAATTGGAATGTTTCAGGGGCAAATATTCGAGGGGTTAGAGTATTTTGCATTAAATGATTATCCAGATTCAAAAAGTCTTCTACTGCCTTTTTTGTCTAATTTAAAAGTGATTAAAATTAATTCGAACACTTCTTTTGATCCCATAATGCCATACTAAATTGGAATAATTTTCCTCCTTGAAGCAGATAACAGCCTCTCTCTGATAGAATGAGAGGGGGCAAGAGATATTCTGCCCAATTCGGAGGAACATGGACTTTCCAGCGATTGCATACAGAACCTATCAACAATGGAAAAACCATTCTTCAATGTCAGCTTTCTTCTTTAATGTTCTTAGAAATCTACAATCAATCAAAAATCCGATCACTAAAACAAGAAAGTTTCACCAGATTATAAATGAGAATATTGACTCAATTTTTGAAGATACGACAGTTACGAGATCAGTGAGTTGTAAAATTGGATGTTCTGGATGTTGCCATACCCCTGTTTCTGTAACAAATGAGGAGGCTCAACTCCTTGCTCATAGAGTTAATAGTGGTTTAGAGATTTCAACTAAAAATCTCGAGCGACAAGCCCTTTTGGGAAATTCTTCTGCCTCTTATTACAGTTTGAGTTTTCAAAATAGAAAATGCGTCTTTTTATCTGAAGCTGGCGCCTGTACGGTTTATGAAGATAGACCAGCTGTTTGCAGAACAAACTTTGTAGTGGGGAACGCTAAACAGTGTGACACCAGTGATGGCAAAGAGAAACCAGTAAGACTACTGACGACTACTAAAGCTGATATCGCCATTATTGCTGGCTACAAATCTGCATCTTCATCAGGCTTGCTTCCCTATATGCTTTACAAAGAACTCAACAAGAAGCAAAACTCAAATCAATCAGTCCTCGTCATGCGTAAAGATTCCTTTACTGAGAAGTAACCTCTCACATATTTTTCAAATTATTGTTAAAATAAGTGGTGAATAATACGATAAAGCCGATTGTTTTGGTTGCTTATTTTTTTTGGAGCCTTTTGGCTTTGCATGCCAGCGAAGTAAAGAGAGATCTAGTTGTCCTCTGGAGTTCAACAGAGACACTCGGAAAAGAGTATACCTACGGAACTGTCCATAGAAATATGGAGTCAGTTTTTAATTATCTTGGTTATCGTTTGAAATACGTTGAAGTTAACTACGAGCTAAGTGCTTGGTCTAAAAAAAACCAAATCAAAAACTATGCAGGAGTTTTAACCTTCTTCTTCGATAATAAAATAAAAGAAGTTAAAAACTATATCGACTTTCTCTCTAGTGTCATTGAAAACAATATTCCTCTTTTAGTCATGGGAGAGTGGGGTTTTGTTAATGAAAACCTTCGTAAGAATAAAGCAGAAATAGATCAACTCTTAAAAAGATTATCTCTAAAAGCTGAATTCACTGAATATGATAATCCGCTACTTTTTAAAGTTCTAAAGAAACTCGATCATGTCGAATTCGAAAGAAAGATAAAAAATGAACTTTTGAGGGTGGTGACAATTAATAATACAGGACCAAGTTCACGAGTGCATTTGAGTATCGAAGTCAAAGGAGAGGAGAAGCCTGCTGATGTCATCATCCTTGATGATAGAAAATTTTTTTACGCCCAGCGAGGCTTTGAAATTTTCGAAAACCCATATAATAAAGTTTCAAACTGGAGAATTGATCCTTTCTATTATTTCGGAAAAGTTTTAGGTAATGAAAATCCTATTCCAGATGTGACGACATTAAATGGCAATAGAATTGCTTTTTTTCATATTGATGGAGACGGTTTTATTAATACATCTGAGATCGATAGAACCAAAACAAGTGGAGAAATTATTATAAGTGAAATTTTAAAAAGATATTCACTTCCTACAACAGCCTCTGTTGTGACTTCAGAAATTGATTCAAATTTTTTTGGAACAAAAAAAAGTGAAAACCTAGCAAGAGAGATGTTTAGAAATCCTTTTATTGAAGTTGCAAGTCATACTTTTGCTCATCCCCTTAGTTGGTCAATGGTTCCAGATGAGCAAGATATAAAGGCCTATGTCGATGATCGAAATATAAAGAAGCACAAAGGCCCCATTTTGGCTTACAAGGTCTCTGGATATCAAATGGATTACTATAAGGAAGTTGTTGAATCAGTAGAATATATAAATCAAAATTTATTGTCGAAAAATAAGAAGACTCAAGTGTTACAATGGAGCGGTAACTGTCGCCCGCCTGAGATTGCGATTGAACTCGTTGAAAAACAAGGACTTGCTCAATTGAATGGAGGAGACTCTCGATTTGATAAAACTTTTAACTCCTATACCGGACTTTCGGCCCTCTATCGGCAGGTCGGACAATATCTGCAAGTCTATTCTGGCGCCGCAAATGAAAATATTTATACAAATTTATGGCAAGGACCTTTTAATGGATTCATTAATGTAATCGATAATTTTAAAAACACAGATAGTCCCTATCGCATCAAACCCATTAATATCTACTATCATTTCTACTCGGGTGAGAAAGTGAGTTCTCTAGCTGCTCTAAAATCAATTTACGATTGGGTTCTTACACAAGAAATTAATCCTCTGTTTGCTTCTGAATACGTTCAAGTTGTAAAAGGTTTTGAATCCGCAAGAATTGATAAAATAAAAAAGAATCATTTTAGAATTACAAATAATGGTTTGCTAAGAACAATTAGGTTCGATAAAACAATTCTTACTCCGGATTATAATCTTTCAAAAAATGTTGTGGGTCATTTTGTGAAAAATAATTCACTCTATGTATCTCTTGGAGATCTAGATCAGACAGATATTGTTCTTTCGAATCAAAATACTAGTAACGTCTATATTTCACACAGCAACTCAATTATAGACAAAGTATTAATTAAAAATAATGAAATGTTTTTAAGAGGTAAAGCCAATGTTCCATTAGAGATCAAGCTTAGCAATGGAAAAATTATAAAAGGAAGTCGAGGTAATTTTAGAGATCTAAAGGTTGCCCTATGATTTTATATAGACCATGGCAATTTATTACTTTTGTTGCCATCGTTCTAACAGTAGCTTTTTTCAGTATCCCGACTTCTGAGAAATTAGGTCAAATTTATTTTGATAGTTATCAATATGACAAAGCGTTGATTTATTTTAACAAAGTAAACACTCTCGATGAGAATAATATTCCGACTCTCAAAAAACTAAAAGAATACTTCCTTATTCAAGGATCAGTTCCTGAGGCCCTCGAGGTTCAAAAGAAATTGGTTTTCTTAAGACCTAAAAACATTTCTTACTTGGAAGAGTTGGAACAACTCTATGATTGGAATCAACAGCCTGTTCTGAAAATTCAAACGATGAAGAAGAGAGCGGACTTACTTCCGATGAATGAACGTATTGAAATTTATATTGAGATGTTTTCAGGATTAAGATGGCTAAGAAATTATGAAGAAGCTGATCGATTGGCAGAATTTATACAGCTCGACCCAATTCTAAATAGTAATGTAAATTTAAACGAATTAATTATCGAATACTACCTAGCAACGAAGAAGTCGGAAGAGGCCATACATTTATTAGAAAAAAACGTCATAAAAAATCCAAGTGATACACGATCTATAGAAAGAGTCGCAGAGGCCTATCGCTTCGAGAAAAACTATGAGCAGAGTATCGTCTACTATCAGCGCTTAATAGGAATTTCTGAGAATGATTCTAGTCTCGTGAATAGTGTCGCAATCAATATTGAGAAATTGAAAAGTACGATGATTGTAAAAAATTTCTCAAGTATCGAGCTGATCATTGATGGCCTATTAAAGATGAAGCGAAATGATCTTGCTTTGTCAGTACGACAAGTTTTGATTAAAGCTCTTCCTGAAGATCCGTATCTTAAATTTATTTTAATTGAGAGTTATCTTAATAATAATATGCAAGATGAAGCTATTAAACTTTTGGAGGGATTTGAGTTTGAAAGCATTAAAAATGCTGACTCGATTTACAATGCAGCTTCTCAATTAAATGATATCGGCAAACCTGAGATTGCAGTGCGATTGATGGAAAAACTGGTAGAGAAATTCCCTAGACAAAGCTCTTACTTGGAATTCCTAGGGGATCTTTATGAAAAACTAGGACGAAAAGACAAAGCTATTGAAATTTATTTCAAAATACTAGATTTCAAGAAACGAGTTATGCTGAATCAAAAATCCTTGCTATTGGCACTGAACGAAAGTTCATTACGAAACTTGCCCATCATTCCGAAAAACTATTCGTTTAGGAAAAATCCTATTTTTACTCAGGATAAGCAGGTGACTAGGGTAAGACAAAAAGTCTTATATCTCATTGATGGAATGGACTCTAACGATAGAAAAATTGAGCTCCTTGAAAAGCTCCTTAATGATTCCCCCAATGATAAACTTGTTTTAAAGCGCTTAGGCTACATTTATTTTACTCTTGGGAATGCCGAAGAAGCATACCGTTTTTTTGATATGGCCTATATTGGTTCTCCTAACGATAAGGATGTCCTCGAAGTTTTGGCAAGAAGAGATATCGAACAAAAAAAATGGGTTGCCGCAGAGTTAAAACTTGAATCATTAAAGAGGAGCGAGTCCTATGTCGATCTACAGGAAGAACTTTTGTTTCAAACAGAATCTCCATTACATGAAAACTTTTGTCGAAGCCTTGCTCTTAAAGATGATGTAACGCTTTCGGAGAAAATCGTCCTTTCAAGATGCTACTTTCGTGAGCGTAAATATAAACAGTCTCTTCAAATCGCAAATGATTTAATTGATCATAATCCACCTGATGCTAGGTTTCAGTTCCTTGCGCTCTCTTCATGCCTAGAAATGAAGAATGTAGATTGTGCCGAAAATAAAATACAACTATTAAACACGGAACTTCAGGTCTCTGAAAGTGAAATGAGACCTTATCGTGAATATTTGGAAGAAATTAAAGCAGAACTCCATCGATTGAACGCTTGGTCTTTTCGTACCTCAATGGATGTTCTCGTTTATCAATCCTGGACTTCATATAAAGAAAATCTTGAAATAGTGAAACGTTGGGATCAATTTGGTCTCTCTTTTGAGACGAATTATATACATTTTGCCCAGAATAAAAGTATCGTGGTCAAAAATCTCAAAGTTGCAGGTAAATATTTTAGTGATTCATTTGAGATTAGCGTTGGCCCTCATTTCTATCAAGGAATCACTTCTCAAATGAGTCCTTACTTGGAAATTTTATATTCAAAAAAGTCTTCTTTTATGAGTATGCATTATTCGCGAGATCGCTCAGCTCGATCGAGCAAAGAACTTGTTGAAAATAATGTGAGAACTCATCAATTAGAGCTCTATGCAGAAGAGAATTTATCTAAAAGGCTTTCTTCGGCTCAATCTCTTTCTTTTTTTCGAGCTGAAGCGAATAGTGAAATAGGAAATGGTTATAATTCGCGTTTGGATTTATTATACAAGATTTGGGGAAATCTTCCCCTTTGGTCGGGGGTGGTTTTTGGCCATTCTTCGAGCTCTGAAAAAAATGGTTCCACATTGTTCACTAACAACTACTTCAGAAACTCAAGTCCCTATGGATTGGTCCTAGCTAAAAAACAGACCTCTTTGGTCAATAAATTTCCAATGCTCGATTGGGACACCAGAATAGAAGTCATAGGTGATTATGATAGAGGGATGAGTTTTGCCCGTATTTTGAATGCTTTTGCTAGGGTAAAATATCACTATAACTTTAATAAGTTTATAGAGCTATCTAGCTCATGGGGCCAAGAGACAACGTCTGAAGCCAAAGGTGATGCGTGGGAGTTTCAATTGAGTTGGAATCATTGGTGGTAATTTATGAATAAAAGAGTACTTTTATTAGATGATAGTAGCGAGTTTCTTTTCTTAGTAAGTTCACTCCTAAAATTTCATAACATTGATGTAGAAAATGTAGAAGATTCAGCAAAGGCGCTGGAACTAGTCAAACAGAATGACTATGCAATGATTATTACAGACTACTTAATGGATCCGATGAACGGCCTAGAATTTGCTCAAGAGGTTCGTAAGGAAGGAAAGAATCAACATACTCCACTCATGCTATTGACGGCAAAAAAATTGGATGAAGAAGAGACCATTGAATGTGGTCAATTGAAAATGGTTTATGTCTCTAAGCCCGTGATGCCAAACGATTTGTATCGAAAAGTAATGGATAATATAAGTAAGAAATGAAAAAGAAAAGAATCTTGGCAGATGTTTTTATCTATATAGCGCTAGTGTTAGTGTCCCTAATCTATGCAGCTATTTTTGACCCTTATAACTTATCGTTGTATGGATATGAGCCCCATCCTCTACTACTTATTACAGTAATACTAAGTTCTTATCGTGGATTATTATTTGCGGTTCTTGGATCATTATTTTCTTCAACTTTATATCTTTTGCTCATTCATTCTCAAGTTGATTACGAAGTTGTTGAAACAATCTTTACCTGGTCATATTTTTCATTACCAGCAACGATATTCTTTCTTTCAATATTTGTTGGAATTATTCGGCAGACAACTCATGATCGTTACAAGGGTTTTGTTGAAGCTGATAAAAAACGTGAAATAATGTTAAATAATCTTGAAAAGAATCAAAAGAAAATTGAAATCGAAAATCGAGAGCTCAAAGAAAGACTCGTTACAAAAGAAGACTCAATTTATAGCCTTTATACAATTTCTCAAAAAATGACTGAAATAGATAGTTCAATTCTAATTGATAATTTCTTTGAAGTACTACGAGATCACGCGTATGTCGCAAAAAGTGAAATATTTGAAACTTCTTCAGACAGAATAACATCATCTAAGGGATTTTTTGGCATCGAAAAGAGCCTGTATGAGAAAGTGCGTGATAATAAGCTCCTCCATAAAAGTATTGAAACAAAACAGATGAAAAGTTTAATGGATATAGATCTTCAGAGCAGTGAAGAACATCCAATTGTATTATCAATACCTCTTCTCGTCGAAGATAAGCTTTGGGGTGTTTTGGCAATCTATGAAATTCCTTTTTTAAAATATGTACCAACAACTTTTAAAATGATCGAAATTTATGGTAAATGGCTATCTCATTCACTCTCTAAAGCGGATGCTTTCAATCATTTGGAGGATCATATTTTTCTTGATCCAGAATTTCATGTTTATAAGCATGATCATTATTTAGAAAGACTTGCAGAGGAAATCGAACAGGCTCAAAGTTGCAAAACGAAATTTTCAGTATTAAAACTTGAAATTTTAAATTGGAACATACTCTCGATTGGAAAGCGAAAGCTTCATAAGAAAATTATTGTTGAATCATTACGAAAACTATCGAAGAAGATGGATGTCATTGCATTAGGGAAAAGTGAAAATGAAATTGAAGTTCTTGTCTTGGGATCCCATGATAGAGCTGAAGGTATAATGGATCGAACTCAAAGGCACTTGGCCACTTACAAAAACGAAACGAATAAGATTGAAGTGAGCTATTGGGATTATTCCGGAGAAGTTCTTGAGACCGATGATTATGCAAAATGTTTTAAAAAGTTTGAGGAAGTTTAGTGATTCTTGTTTCACTTGGATTCTTAAAAATTATCCTAATCTCGTTACTTCTTACTTTTACAATAAGAGCAGAGGTCTTTGTATCGTTCTTAAATCCAATCTCAGCATTTCTATTTGCATTCGCTATAAAGAAAAGAGGTGGGAATCCTCTTGAGTATTTGAGTTTTTTCTTAATCGATACCTTAATTCCCGTATTTGGATTTTTCTCTATGTTGCTTTATTACCTAAGTGGACCAATTTACAAAAAAATATATCGTAATCATCGAATTGACGTTTTTGATCTACCGATGGGTGAAGAAGTCTTTATTGAGCATGTTCAAGATAAAAAATTATTGAGACAAGATGTGAAAGAAGGAAGAATTGAGAATATCGTAAAAAACAATGTTGAGATTGAACCCTATGTCGATATCCTCTCCGGTAAAGACTTAAAATTGAAAATAAATGTCATTGAGAAGCTGACTCGAATGGGGACACCTGCGTCAGTACAAATTTTAAAAAAGGCCCTCATCGATCAAACTTATGAAGTTCGTTATTTTGCCAATAATGCACTTGAAAAGATTGAAAAGAGGATGCTTGCCGCGATTGATACTGCCACGGAAACGATATCTAAGCACTCAGATGATTATAGGAACTATAATTTCAGAGGAACATTGTATTTAGATTTTTATACATTAGGAATTTTAGATAAAGAAACAGGTCGTAGTTTTCTAGAAAAATCGATGTATGATTTTTTATTCTCATTGCAGTTAAATTCTAATCAGTCCTACCTTTTTGTAAAGATCACACATATTCACTTGTTAGTAAGAAACTTTGAACAGGTCATTAGTGTCGCTACACAAGCCCTCAACTCTAAATTAAACAGTGATGATAGGGGAAAGGTTCATTTTTATCGTGCTGAAGCGATGTTTCATCTGGGGCAATTTTTGAATGTTGTCGATGAGTGCAAGCTTGTAGGGAATGAAGAGGTTCAATATAAATTAATAAAGGATTCAAGTGACTTCTGGTCAAATTACGGAGCAAGCTCTTCGGTTAATTGAAAATCTCAATTCACCCTTTTGGTTTGTTCGAACAAAAGCAGTAAAAGAATTTGAATCCATTGGTTCAAGTGAGTTGCTTCGTGAACTGTACATTCAAGTAGAGAGAAAACATGACGATTCATTACGATGGATTTTTTTGGAAGGGGTCGCCCTTTGCCTGCTTAATTCGAATGCTGTAATCATAGGAGAGGCCCTACTCATTCTCATCCTCGAATCAGAGCAGCGAAATGTTAAAATTAAAAACGAAGCAAAAAGAAGAATTCGCACATTCTTTGGCAATCAGGAAATTTTTAGATATTTAAAAGTTCTTGGTTTGAGACATTGTATCGCTCATTTACCAAAGAATAAGAGAAATATCGTAACGTTATTCGTTGCCGAGTATAAAGTTGTCGAAGTCATTCCCCTTATTTTAGAAGATTTTCAATCTAAAGATGTGGAACTAAGAATTCTAACAATTGAAGTACTAAGAAAGCTTTCAGATTCTCGAGGCAATCGTTACCTAAAAAAAATATTAAATGATGCTGAATCGCCAGAGCTTGAAGTTGCTATTCGAGCTTTGGGTAAATTGGGCAGTCCCTTTGACTTTAGATCTTTGACAACTCATCTTTATCATCATGACCCCAAAACTCGATTGGCAGTCGTTATTGCGATTAGTAAATTGCTTAAGGTTTTCGCACTTCCCTTTTTGTACTCAGCTTATAAACAAAATAAATCTCCAGTTATTAAAAGAGAAATTATTCATCAGGTGGGCAAAATTAATCATAGCTTATCTGCTAAATTTCTCCTCCACTTTTATAATCTTGAGAATGATTTTAATCTCATTCAGCAATTTGATTGGGCCTTCCACGAAAACCCAAAACATATTACCCTACCAGTCATCATACGCAATTTTTCAAAGCAAAGTGAAACAACTCAGTTTCGATTAGTTCGAATGATTGGAGAATTTAATGATTCACGCGGTATCACTCTTTTGAAACAGATTTTAAAAAATGAAACGAGAGAAATTGTTCTTATCGAAACATTTGATGTGGCAGTAATCTTTAATTCAACTATACTGCTTGAACATATTCTAGATGCTGAGCTAAGTGCAAGTTCTAATATTGTTCATTATGCATTATTATCTTCGCTTAAGCATACATGCTTCGATCGAATTGAACATTTTAGAAAATGGATTAAAAAGGAGAATTTACCTGTCTCTCTCGCTCAGCTTCTGATTCAGTTTGCGAGTGTTAATTTTCAGGATATTAAGAAAGATTCTTCAGCTTTTAATGATGTACAAGAGTTTTTAAAAAAATACATAAGTCATTCTCATATGGATGTTCTTCTTTCAGCACTTGATTGCAGCTGGAAATATATGGATAAAGATCTTTTTAATTCTCTCTATCAGCATTTTCTCCTTGAAAAGAAATCATTACTTCTAAAAAGTTATACTTTGTGCTTTATTAAGGCTCTGACTGAAAACCCAGATCTACTTACTCTTAGACCTAAAATTTTAAATAATGAACATCTCGTTAAACATTTTCAACCGAGTAAGGTTTCAGTTGATTTTTGGAATATCTTTCTTAATTGTTTTCGCAGCGATTCTTCAATTGGTGGTGATCTTTTCTGGGAAAAGCATGCTTTGGCCATTGGAAAATCTCTCGTCCAATGGGTTTTGAAAGCTCAAACCTTTGAATTTGTTCCTGAGGCTATAAAACTTATTCGCAAATCTGATTGTGAAATCGAAGAAGAATTATTGAACTTCATGATAAGCGATATTTATGTATTGGGAGATGACCAATTAAAATATCAAATTCTTCTTTTTGTTGCTGAGTTTGGCCGATTAGATGACTTTAATTTCCTTTGGAACGAATCTCTTAAAACTAAGTTTTTCGCCCATCAACACTCGCATTTAATCAATCTCTTTTCTACGGCGGTAACATGAGTGATGTTTGCTTGCTTTTAGAAGGAACATTTCCCTATGTGACAGGTGGAGTATCGAGCTGTGTTTATCAACTCATTAAAAATACACCTCAAGTTAAATATTGCATTGTGTATATTGGTGCTTCTGAAATGGATGGAAAGGAATATAAGTATCCAATCCCAGAAAATGTGACATTGATTAAGGAAGTTTTTCTTTTCGATTACGATATCGAAGGGAATATTCATTCAATGGGAGATTCTTTTCCAAAGGATTTGATCTCGGACTTTCATCAGAAAATACGAAATTGGGATCTTTCTCAATTTGAAGTTCTTTTCAATCGTTTTTTTAAAGATACTGAAAAATTTAATGAAATACTCAGACTTTTTCAGTCCAAAGAATCTTGGGATTTTTTAGTTAGAACCTACGAAAAACGATTTACCCAAGCTGATGCAGTATCCTTTATCGATTTTTTCTATACTTGGCGGTTTACCCATTATCCAGTCTTCAAAGCGCTCTCTCAAGAATTGCCCAGAGCAAAAGTTTATCATTCCTTAAGTACTGGCTATGCTGGATTGATGGGAGTTGCAGCGAAGCTTCGCTACAATAAACCTTTTATTCTAACAGAGCACGGAATTTATTCTCATGAGAGAGAGATCGAAATTCTTCAAGCAGAATGGATTTTTAATACTGATAAGGAAGTCAAGGCTGTACGAGAACTGAGCTTCTTTAAAGAATGGTGGATTAAGATATTTCATTTTTTAAGTCGTATTGCCTATTATCATAGCGATCAAATAACAACTCTCTACATTGGAAATAAAAAGAAGCAAATCGCTAATGGTGCGCGCGAAGAAAAGATAGCTCTAATCGCTAATGGTATAAATATATCCGATTTTGACCAAGTTCTCATTGATCGAAAAACCCCAAGTGCACATAAAACGATCGCCTTAGTCGGTCGAGTCGTGCCTATTAAAGATATTAAAACTTTTATCAAGGCCATGGCCATAGTCGTACGATCTTACTCAGATCTTGACGTTCTGATTATTGGTCCTTGGGAAGAAGATCAAGACTATTATGAAGAATGCGTAAAACTGATTAATATGTTTGATCTTGGTGAAGTTGTTAAGTTCACAGGAAAAGTCGATGTTAAGAAATATTACACATATGTCGACGTTATGGTGCTTTCAAGTATTTCGGAGGGACAACCTATGGTTATTCTGGAAGCTTATGCTTGTCGTATTCCGGTTGTTGCCACTGATGTCGGTTCTTGCCGAGAGTTGGTTTATGGTAGTTCTGACGAGGATAAGGAATTGGGAGAGTCCGGTATTGTCGTTCCCTTTGGTATGCCCGATCAATTGGCCAAGGCCATTTTGAAAATCATTAGTGATGAACAAATAGCTATCGATATGGGAAATGTTGGCCGCAAGAGAGTAGAACAGTTTTATCGCGAAGATTTAACTGTTGGTCGATATTTACAGTTGTATAATAATTTTATTGGTGATCAAACCTAGGAGTTTTCTTGGCTGGAATAGGGTTTCGTCTTAAAAATTATTTTAGACCTGATGATCTTCTTGGAAAGGTCAAAGGAACTCTATATTCAATTATTATTTCTAGTGGACCTTGGCTTATTACTGTTCTCACAGTGGCTTCAGTTTCTCTTTATGCTCAACGACAATTATCAATCAACGATTTGTTTATCTTAAAATCTATTATAACTTATACCTTTGCTGCAAGCTTAATTGTCTTTGGAGCATTCGAAATGCCACTGACTAGATATCTTTCTGATAAGATTTATATGTCGGATTATTCGACATTTTCTAATGTCTTTTTCACGATGGTCATTGTCGTGACGATCATAGGAGCCTTCTTAGGAGGAGTTTTTTATTCTTACTTTGATTTTAGCCTCCTCTTAAGATCTTTAGGAGTTACTTTTTTCGTCAGCGTTCTGCTTGTTTGGCTTTCGATGATTTTCTTAAGTGCTGCCAAAAATTTTCATCAGATTTCGATAAGTTTTTTTCTTGGTGGTTTTTTCTCGTTCGCTATGTCGCTAACCCTTGGGAAAATGTTTGATTTACCTGGATTTTTAGGGGGTTTTGCTATCGGACAGGCCCTTACTGCAGCCCTACTTGCACGGAATTTAGTCAGTGAATTTCCCGATAGAGAGTATATTAGCTTTGAGTTTGTAGAATATTTTTTCCGCAACCGCCAAATGATCTTTATAGGTCTTTTCTATTATATCGGAATCTGGATGGACAAGTTTGTCTTCTGGTTCATGGGGGAAGGAAAACTTGTGACAGGACTTTTATACACAAACCTCTATTATGACACTGCCATTTTTTTGGCTTATCTGACAGTTGTTCCTTCTTTTGCTATTTTCATGGTTCAAGTTGAGACAAATTTTTATATAAAATATGCCTATTATTTCAGAACGATTGAGAATCGTTATGATCTGAATATGATCGATTCAGGGCGGCTCGAAATTGTCACGAGCTTAAGACAAGCTTTAAATAGACTACTTCGCATTCAATTTTTTATTACTTTACTTGCCTGGCTATTCGCAGAACCCATCTTTAAGTTTCTAGGACTTCCGACGATGATGATTCCGATCTTTAGATATGGTTCGATCGCTGCATTTTTGCAGGCATTATTTTTAATCCTTAATATTATTCATCTCTATTTTAAAGATACGAAACCGGTTTTAATCAATTATGCCTTTTTCATGGTTTCAAACTTTTTATTAAGTTGGCTCTCTCTGGTTCTTGATTTTAGGTTTTGGGGATTGGGTTATCTACTCAGCACTTTAATGACCCTTGTTTTGTCTTTTGTAACTTTAAATAAAACATTGATCTCGCTTAATCTCTTCACATTTATGAGGCAACCTCTGACTCAGAAAAATTATTCGGAGGAACTCTGATGAGACTGATGATTTTTGCATTTGTATTAGGCTTTATGGGATGTTCCGCCTTAATCGAAAAAAAGTATGTTTCGATCAATAAATGGGGCTATCAGCTGCAGGCCTATCGTCCACCTCATGATCTAGAAAGAATCCAAAAGAGCAAAGACACTCTCTGGGTCATTGATTACTCATTAGATGGAACTGATTCACGTCGTTTTCGCCCTGATCAAATTGACTTACTTAAATCAAATAATAATCTACTCATTAGCTATCTCTCCATCGGTGAAGCGAATAGCTTTCGCTACTATTTTGATAAAATGCCAAAAAGTCTTATTTCTGAAAGAAATCGTGATTGGGGTTCTCTTAAAATTCGATTCTGGGAAAAAGAATGGCAGGACATGATTCTTGATACCTCCTCTCGCTGGGGGAAGGGGTACCTCGAAAAGATTATTGAAGCTGGGTTTGACGGAGTTTATTTGGACATCGTAGATGGTTTTGATAATTTCCCCAAAGAGCGAAAACTTCGTGCCCAGAATATGGCCGATTTTATTGTCGCCATTTCCAAAAAGGGTAAAAAAAATAACGAGCATTTTCGGGTCATTATTCAAAATGGAATTCATCTATTGGATTTGATTGATAATCCTGACCAATTTTTAAAGGCCATCGATGGAGTTGCTATTGAAAGTCTTTTCTTCCTTGGAAAAAAGCCAATAGATAACGAATACAACCCTCAAAAAAGTTTGTATCCACTCATTTCGCGATATCAGGCTGCTGGTTTAAAGATCTTATCTGTCGAGTACCTAACTGAACAATCGAAGATTGATCAATACTTCAAAGAAGCGAGAGAAATGAAAATTATACCTTTAGTTTCTTCAAAGCTTCTCGATGGAGCTTTGGTATGGCCTACAGAGCAGTCTGGGAAAGAGTGATCCACAATTTTTCTCGACATTCGGCAAGAGCTTTTCTGTCTGGAGAGCGATCTCTTAATAATTGTGTTAATTCAGCCATGTCTGATACTGGAGAATAGGCATACTCGAGATAATCATAAATGGCGTGAAACCATTCCATTTTAAAAGGATCGTTCTTTATTGTAGAGATATCAAAGTCCTTGCCATTAACGTAAACAAATTGAATCTTAATTCTATCGCGATAGGGTATTTTAGCTTTAGGCGATTCTGGAACAAAGAAATTTTTAAAATCATCTTGCGAAAGTTCTTTGAACTTTTGCTTTACCTGAGGACCGGCAAAACATCTTTTATTATAAGTGTTCCATCCATTCATGAGATAGATATCACCAATGTCATTGTAATAAGTTTCAATCACATCATCATGATAATAGGCGTAGAGTTCATGCATCGCTGATTGAGAACGAAATTTAGGAAAGTTTTTGGCGAGCCAAGGTTTAATTTGATTGAATAAAACATTTCGAATTGCCTGATCAGCATTAGTTGCTGGTTTTGAAATGATTGTATCAAGTTCAGCATGTGCAAATTCATGAAAAATAGTAGAGGCATGAACCCAGTAACTAGGACCGAGTGTTTTTTCTAATTCTGAAAGTGTTCTTACTCTTTTGACTCCCATATCTTCAATTGAAACTTCTGGGTTAAATGTAATGAGATTAAACAAAGGATTATATGTGGCTGCTGCATTTGAATTCATGCGAGTTGAATACTTAATTCTTATCTTTGATCCAATCTCTTCCAATTGATGGCGATTGAGGCCAACAGCTCTTTCAAGCGAAAAGGCAAAGGCTGAGATGTCAGCAGAGCCCGCAAAGAGATTTGTGCACAATAAAAGTGAGAGAATCATTCCCAAAATTTTCATAATACCTTCCTTGAAGGCTAAATTATGACAATTTGAAAACAGCATGGGTACTGACAATCTCTATCAGTATGGGTCTATGCGCCAAGCATCTTAACAAATTCGATAGCGAATCGATGCGCATCACCTGGCCAACGAGCCGATAAATAGTTTTGGTCACGCACCACAAATCCACGATTGAGATTTTCCATTGAATCTCGGAAGAGCGGCATCGGTCCTTTGAGAAAGTCTCCTTGAACGGCCAATGCTTCTCTTACTTCTGCCTCTACTGATTGCGAGTATGTTAGATAATAATCTTTAAGCCAAAGACAGGTAAGCATCCAAGCAAGATATTCTTGAGTGGCAAGGAGAGAAGTTGTTTTTTTTCCAAAAAGAACACTCCGTCCATCAGCTCTTTTACTTCTTGCCGCAAGGACTACTCCATGACAAATGGCCCCAACGGGTTTCTCTTGCTCAAAGTATTTTACAACCTCGCGCTGAAGCTTTGCAGATTCAAGATACTCTCGCATTCCTTTGTCGTGTCCGCCAGGAAGAATGAGCCCATCAAAATTTTTCTCTTCTAAATCATTCCAATTCAGAGGCTGGTTAAAGGCGGTAGAGTGCTCCATCTCGGCATAAGCAGTACGAGCGTTGGAATCTGCCATCAGCACGCTAGAGAGAATTCCTAAGCGTTTGCCCGTAATCATTAACTGGTCGCAACTCGCCTTTTTTCCATCAGGAGTTGCAAAGATGACTTCAATATTTTGATTCGTTAAAATTTTCCAAGGGATGGCCACTTCAGTGGGATCAAAATGTTGATGAGGAATAGGGATCAAAACTTTTTTACTCAAAGTCGAAAAAACCTTCAACAGAATAATGATCGCTGGCTTCGCAGGTATTGCCATTATGAGTGTACTGAATACTTTTGGCCTTTAAGGTCGCTTTATTCATGACCGAGTCGTTATTCACCCACATATGATCGATCCACTCTCTTGGGTGGTCTTCCCGTCGATAGCAATCAATCACAGTAGTATAATCAAGATTACCGACGAGCTGAGTGGCCGTCATATTCATCAGCTCCTGGCCCTGCTGAAACTCAGGTTCATCTCGGTCGATGTTCAAGTCTCCGATTAAAAGCTGAGGCACGCCATCCTCTTTATGCTTTTGAAACATTTCTTTGATTTGCTTGAGCTGCAAAAGTCTAATGTAACCCATGCGTTCATCTGCTTGCATATGAGTCACGGCAAATTGAACCTTCAAGCCAGAAGGCAGTTTAGATTCAATTAAGATGGCACCTTTGGCAGCATAACAATCAGCAACTTTGCATTTATTAAAGTAAACCTTATCGATCACAGTAAAGGGATGTTTACCCATTACGAAGACGCCTGAACCAAAATAGGGAATGATAATTCTGTGATTAGAAAGATATTTTTGAAATGGATATTTAGCTTTTAGTTTTTTGGTCAGATGTCTTTTAAAGGCACCTGAAAAAGCTTCTTGAAGAAAGATAAAATCATAGTCGGTATTTTGCAGCGCCTGAGCGATGGCTTTTTTTCTTACTATTTGATTGGTGAATTTCACGGGCTTGGGAAGCATGAAAGTGTTCCACGAAAATAGCTTAAGCTCGTGGGCCTGAATTGAAAAACTCATCATGATTAAAAGTAACAGCTTGATCATAGATCAATTCTACCTGATGAAGGTAGAGGCTAAAAGGGAGTGTGTTTTTCTTATAGGATTTTGACTCGCTTTTGCTCGTGAGGGGGAGTGGTTTGTGAGGGTTTTTTGACTCGTGTGGAATTGTGGTTTAAGAGGTTTTTTTACTCGCTTTCGCTCGTGTGGAATTGTGGTTTAAGAGGTTTTTTTTACTCGCTTTCGCTCGTTAGGACTCGGTCAAGCGCTCGTCGTCGCATCACGCTCCTCCTCCGCCTGACCACCTCGAATTGCTTTCGCTCGCATGACGCTCGCTCAGCCTCCACTGGAGGCCGCAATTCTCGTTTCGAGTCCTCTCGGGAATCTCGAGATGTTCTATATTCTGTGAATAAAAAAGTTGAGAAATGGCGCACCCGAGAGGACTCGAACCTCTGACCTACGGATTAGAAATCCGTTGCTCTATCCAGCTGAGCTACGGGTGCATGGATGAGATTTTACGATAACCGTGAATTTAAGAGGGGTTACGGTGTTTGTCAAGCGGCTACTTGCGCTAAGTGTTTAAAATTGCTAAATATCTGTTAAAATTTCCTATAACTTTTTTAAGGAGTTTTCCTGAAGACCCTCAGATTGCGCTCAATTGACGATGTTTCAACCGCCGTGGCCAGCGGCCAGGCACTTTTTTTGATTGGCTCTAAAACCAGTACGGTTATTCCTTTTGAAAAAATGGAAGCAGCTTTGGGTGATTTTAGTGGCGTGATTGGCGACCTTTCGCAGATGCCTCCTTCGATAGAATTATTAGAAAATAATGACATGAAGATTGCCGGCGCTGTATCGTGGAAAGACGCTCGAGAATTTTGCTGGTCTAAAGGCAGAGAAGTGATGACTTCTCCGACAGAAGAGTTAGCTCTTGTTCTCTCTGGTTTGGCCACATCATGCACAGGTGAGAGATGTTTTGGATTAGGGACATTGCGCGATCAAGTTGTGAGTCTCAAATATATTGGTGCCGATCAACAAGAACATGAGCTTCATGCTGATCGTCTTCTTAAGAATTCGCCTCTTTTTAAAGATCATTTAGATTTATTGTCACGATATCAAGAGAGTTATGAGAGGTATCGACCTTTTAAAAATGCACCTTTTCCAAGACTCGAATTGGAAAGTGATTTAATGATTGGCTTTGAAGGTCAGCTCGGAGTTATTACTGAAGCCGTTCTTAAAACTCGCAAAAGCAAGGACCTCACTTATATTTTTATCGTTTTGCCGAAATGGGAAAATGATTTAAATCCTCATCTCGAACTATTTCAACAAGTCCAACATGTTCGTGATCGTGTCATCTCTTGTGAATTGATAGATGAAAATTCATGGAAATATCTTCCTGCGAATGAACGTCCAGTCGTTGATCGAGATACCGTTTTTTTAGAAGTGGAAAGTGAGCATTTTGATTCTGTTTATAATGATCTTTTATCGCAATTAACACTCGTTGATGCTGAATCGATGTTTGAAATGAATGCAACAAAATGCCGTGAACTCAGAGTGAAAGTTCCTCGAGCAATCTTTGAAGTTAACTCCCGCATGGGAGTGACAAAAAAGGGAACTGATGCGCAGTCTGGTCTTGGTCATTTTGAAGACATGATGAAGCTTTATCAAGATTGGTCTAAAAGGGGAGTTGATTATAATCTTTTTGGACATTTCGGAGATGGGCATTTGCATTTTAATTTCATGCCGACAAAAGAAAAAGATGCAGAAACTTTAGTTTGGTTGGAAGAGCTCTATCGAGATATTGCCAAGTGGGGAGGTTCTCCTTTCGCTGAGCATGGAGTCGGTCTCTTAAAACAAAAATTTATGAATGCCTTTTATCAACCAATTCATCATGAGATGTTTCGTTTTTTAAAGCAAAAGCTTGATCCTAAAAATATTTTCTTCCCGATGGGATTTATGCAAGTAGGAGCAAAGTGAGGGCCAGAGTTTATAAATCTCATCAGAAATATCTAACCTGCAAGATTTTAGAGACAGGTGAAATCGTTTCGGCCGTGGCGCTCGGAAACTTGTTAAAAAATGATAGCTCAGTCGTCGTTGGTGATTACGTCAATGTTGAAAAAATGCAAGACGGTGACGAATGGCAGATCAATCAAGTTGAAGAACGAAGCAGTGAAATCTTCAGAATTTTTGTTCGCGAATCTCGCAAAAAAGTAACCGCGGCCAATGTCGATGCTTTGGTCATTGTCATGAGTCTTACTCGTCCGGCTTTTAAGCGCGGAATTCTCGATCGTTATTTAATTAGAGCTTCCCAATGGGAGCTGAAGCCAATTGTGATTTTTAATAAGATGGATGAGTTTGAACCTCAAGGTGATTTTGATATTGTCTTTGAAGCCGAAAGATTAAAAGGCATCGGTGCTCAAGTTTATGAAATTTCTGCCATTAAAAAAGAAGCCTATCTTCCTCGTTTTTTGCCTCAAGGATATGACCAGCTTATAGAAGCCTTAGTAGGCAAAACAGCTGCTTTTGTGGGGCAGTCAGGCGTTGGTAAAAGCGAAACAATTAGTGCGCTCTCCGGTGGTGAAATAACCCTTAAAACGCAAGAAGTGGGGAAAGTCGGAAAAGGTCAGCATACAACGACTTGGTCTGAGCTCGCCGAATGTTCAAAGTTCGCCTTAATTGATTCCCCGGGGATTCGAAGCTTTTCAGTCGAAGATATTTTAGCAAGTGATTTGATCCACTATTTCCCAGATATCGAAGAAGTTTCATTGAAATGTAAATTTACCAATTGTAAGCATCAGGAAAATTCACAAGGTTGTGCTTTCGTTTTAGAAGCCGACCAAAAAAATCGGGAAGCCCTCTTTTCTAGGCTTGAATCATATCAGAGAATTAGAGAAGAATTGGGTGAGGTATCCGACTGGCAGAAGAAGTTCTAGGAAGAATTGTCCCCCCTCGGAAGAGATTTCCCGCCTTCCTCATACCACCATCGAAATGAGACGATAGATTGTTGTCTATTTCGTGGAGTGACCAATGACAGATAAGGTTCTAGATTTCAGCAAAAAGAGAAATGAAAACATTGAAAAGAAGCGTCGTACTTTCGAACGTATTCTTTTTCAAAATTTCTTAGGTGCCTATACTGTTATTGATCAAAATGGATCAATTTATCCAGTAAGTTTAGTAGATATTTCAAAGACTGGATGCTTATTCCAAGTTCCTTGGAATCCGTCTCGCGATACTAAAATGAAAAATAATGAAGAACTCAATATGAGAATCTATTTTACAAAAAATAGTTTCATTCCTGTTTTCGTCAATGTGGTTTATGGCAATGAGTTCGTGGATAGCGATGGCCAAACCTATATGCGTTATGGGTGTGAGTTCGATCAAGAATACCCAACTTTTGGGGCGATGAAGTCGTTTATCGAGTTTCTCTTTAAGTATGCTGAAGTCAGCAGTATAGATAAAGGCGATGCTCGTCGCTTTTTTATCTAAGTTTTAAGCACTTTTAAGTCATTTTGCAATGCGTCCAATGTAGCCGTTTAAAGGCCAGGATGTTATCAATCTCCTATGAAAATTTGCATTATAGGATCTGGTCGCAAAGGCCTTGCGATGGCACGGACACTCTTTGATTTGGGTGCTCACGTCAGCGTATTTCATCGCAATGAAGCAGGTGGCTTTGCACACGATCTTATCCCTCACATGTCGCCCGAGCTTGCAGCAGAATGGACTCAAAAAACAATTGATCAGTCCCTTTTGAATTGGGCAAATGAAGTTGGCATTCTTCGCCAGGGTGAGGTCGTTCGAGTTCATAAAAGAATTTTAAATCGAGAACAAGATTTTAAAAATAAATCACGTCTTCACGATCTTTTTCGAGTTGTTTATAAAGCAGACTTTTCAAAAGATCTTCACAAGCAACGTGAAGAAAATCCTGAACTTTTTGAGAAACTAGATCGTGAATTAGTCAATTCTCTCCAGGGGACCCTCGAAAATTTTGATGACTTTGATATAGTCATTAATGCAAGTGGAACTCTTGGCCAGCCAAAGCATGCAGGGCCAGCTGGGGAGAAATCACTCAACGAAGATTTGTCACATAACTTTTATGGATTAGAAGCCCTACAAAATATTGAACAGGCCAAGACTCATCAGAAAATAGTCATTGTGGGCTCTGGTATGATGGCGGCTTTAGCGATGCTAAAACTAGAAGATTGGCTCTCTGCTGATCTCAATCGTGAATTGCATGTGATTACGACCGAAGTTCCTCCCTTTGCGGAATTAAAAAAAGAATGGCCACTACTTTATAAGAAAGTTGAAGTCATGATTGATCGCTATTATCACCTTTGGCTTGAGAGTACAGAAAAGTATCGTCGTGATGTTCATGCCTGGAGAGAAATGGAAGAGCATTTGCGAGTGAAGTCAGCTATGCCTCAAGAACCTCAGAGCCAGTTAATGATTCGACCAGAGTTTCAACTCATGGCCTTTGATCTTCTTTCTGATCGCAATGGTATTTTTGTCACGGCTGAATCTATAAAAGAAAATGATGTCCTTGTCACAATTGCTTGTGACCAAGTTTTAGTTTTCACTGGTCATCAGCAAAATATAAAATTGGATCAACAACTCAGAACCGAAAGAAACCTTGCTCTTAAAGGAGCAACTGATAAAAGTGGACTTCAACCGGAGCCAGGCTACTATCTTTTATCAGAAGTTGATCAAGTGCCCTCCGTTCAAAACAATATTCTCCAATTTTTTAGTCGAGTGTCAGAATGAATTGGTTTTCTAGATTGATCCTCATTTCAATTTTAATACTCTCTGGATGCCAGGGCCCACAAAGCGTTGCCTTTCAGAGACGAGTTGAAGATGAGTATTACCTTTCATCTGGACCCGTTCGATATTTTTTAAGCGAGCTCCCTCATTGGGCCAATACTTCACAGTCTGCAGCTTGCTTTAGAAAAGAGTCAGCACGTTTCTTTGATCTCAAAGCATTAAGAAGTAGTTTTAGTTTGAGCTATGAAGACGCCCTTCAATTACAGCTTTCTTTTAATCAAGACTTAAGTAGGTTAAAAAAGATTAATACCTCTGGATCAATCCCCATTTCTCAAGAAGAAGATTTGTTTCTTCAAGTCAGTGAAAAGATTTCTTCCAAAATAAAAGTTTTTCAAGTTCCAACTTTTCCTCGCGTCCATTTGATTTGGATTGATTCCATTGAAGAAGAGAGAAGAGGCGCTTTGCTTAAAAAGTTTCTCAATAGTGAAAAAGGAATGAATGGATTTCCTATTTTGTTTTCGCTTTGTCAGAGCACTGCTGAATTGGGAGATTGGGTGAGTCAGAACCTCGTAGGTCAAAGTGTTAAGATCTTAGGTTACGAGATGCTCTCGCCGTATACAGATGAATCTGAGTTGAGTACTGAATTCTCAACTTACTGGGATCATTTCTTTGATGAGAAACAAGCTGTTATTTTTTACAAGAGTTCAAAGTTTAATAAACCAAGTGAAGTAAAGACTAAAAAATACACTTGGAAAGATATTGATTAAGGAGAAATTATGTTCGGTTTAAGCGTTAAGAAAAGTGATTACAAGGAAGACCTAAAGAGAGTCAAAGCTCATTTTAAAACAAATAAGGGTGAATTCACAATTGAACTCTATGCAGAGGAATGTCCTGAAACAGTTTGGAACTTTATTAATCTGGCTGAAGGCCGCCAAGAAACATCTCGCAAGGGACCTTTTTATGATGGTCTTATTTTCCACAGAGTGATTGATGGATTTATGATTCAAGGAGGATGCCCTGACTCTCGAGGTTCTGGTGGACCCGGTTATAAATTTGCAGATGAATTTCGCGATGATCTCGTACATGACTCTGAAGGTATTCTTTCTATGGCCAATGCTGGACGTGGAACAAACGGTTCGCAATTTTTTATTACCTTAGGGCCAACTCCTCATCTTAACAACAATCACACTGTCTTTGGAAAAGTGATTGAAGGAATGGACGTTGTTAGAAGTATTGGCCAAGTTAAGACTGGTCCTATGAATCGTCCTGTTGAAGATGTGGTGATGGAAAAAGTTACTATCGTTCGTTAAGTAGCCATTTCATAAGCTGGGCTTGGTTGAAGACGAAAAGTATACTTGTAAGTCAAATATCCCAAGCCCAATCCCATCACAATATCTATAACGTGGTGTTGATAAGTCAAAATCACCGAAGCGCAGATCATCAAAAACCACACCAGAGAAAATAGTGAAACTTTTAAACTTTTGTTCATATCGTGAAAGGCCATAAGTCCTAAGTAAGAATAGGTAATATGGAGGGAAGGATAAAGATTATGAGGCTTATCCAAAGTATAGAGAACTTCATAGATCGGTTTCCAAATACCCAGAGTACTTGGATCGGGTCTTACAAAGCCGCACTCCCCTGGGAAAAGTATAAAAATGATGGCAGCCGGAATAATACTGATCATCATATGCAGCGCAAGTCTTTTTGTGTGAACTTTATCAAGTAAAAAATAAGCAACAACAAAAATCCAATCAAGGGAGCGATAGGGAATGATCATCCATGGTACGAGTGGAATTTTGAGCTCCCATGGGAAATAAAGTTTGTAGGTATGACTTACGGTGGAAGCATAATAATTACAACTGCCATAAACGACAAAAAAAACAATTGTCGCAATTCCAATCCAAAAAAAATAATTTGTCGATTTCTTTTCAAATATAAGCACCATCGCCTCCAAAGCGTTTTTTATAATCGTCCATTGAGTCGTTAAAGTTTTTTATAATACCAATCTTATGAAGCAACTGAATAACTTTGAATGATAAATCGAGCTCACCTTTTTTGAATCCATTTCGAGCACTGCGCGGATACACATGGTGATTGCTATGCCATTCCCCAGCTACCATTCCTGGAAGTTTTTGATTTAAGGAATTTGAAGTCTGATCAGTATCTTTTGAAAAATCTCTTTTATCAATTCCACTACCATGACTTTTGTAGTTAAAAGTTCGAATTGTAAAAGCCCAAGTTGATATACCTGCCAAGATTGCCATCGTAACTTGGGGGCCAACTAAAAGATAGAAACAGAGAGAAGTGAGGGCCCATGACGTGATCGTTTCGACAATGATGATTAGAGGATGAGAAAGAGAACCCCATCTTTTATATTGAGCGTAAGAATTAACATAAAGTTGGGCATGGTTAATGAGCTTCACAAGTTTTGTATAATCATCTTCACTTAGATCCCGTGCAATACTTTGATGATTGGCATCTGCTAAAAAGCAATACCACCAACCTGCTTTAGGATTATAAGGATCTCCAGGTTGGTCAGGGTATTGATGATGGACATAATGTGAGATTGCAAATGATTCTTCAATAACAATTTTAGGAACAAGCATTTTAAAAAGGATGACCCAAATAGGGTGAGAAAATTGAAAGGCCTTATGTGAGCAATAGCGATGAAGATAAATAGTGCTATGAATATTTAAAATGAACATAGGATAAAAAATGATTACGGGAAGATCATACCAACGAAATGTAGTGGGAAAATAGAAAATTAAGTAACTCATACAGCAAAAGAATATGAGCCAACTCCAGAAGGGCAGCCAGTTACGACGATCTTTAATGACATTGATATGAGTTAAAAATTCACGAAGTAATTCACTCAGGCTTGGAATATATAAATCTTGGCCACGCAAGTAGCCATAGCTAGGTTGTAAAAGTATGTGATCCCAAAAACTCCTGTTATTCGTCATGTGGATATTCTAGTTGAAATTGACTACAATATCCAAGCGACTTATAAGAGTTGCGCGAAGGAGTAGCCCTGAAAAATCCACCCGACTGCCCTAAGTCATGGCATTTTGTTGCAGAATCTAAAAGCATCAAAAAAGATAAGCCTTATTTATTTGAATTATTTGGTGAAGAATTTATTCTTTTTCGTGATGAAAATAATAAAATTAGCGCAGTAAGTCCGAGGTGTGCTCATCTTGGAGCTTGCTTTTCAACTGGTTATATCAAAGAAGGGAAGCTGGTATGTCCGTTTCACGCTTGGAAATATGCTGCAAATGGTGAATGTGTAGAGCTTCCTTCTGGTGCGCCAATTCCAAAATCTGCAAAACTTAAATCCTATCCCGTCCATGAACAATGGGGGCTGGTTTTTCTTTTTAATGATGAAGTCGCTGCATTCGATTTTCCCTTCTTTGATGATTTCCAAAATCGAGAAGTTATTCGATCAAAATGTTATGAAGTTTATCAAGAAGGCGTTTGGTATACGGTCCCTTCCAATGCTTTCGACAGTGAGCACTTTATTCATGTTCATAATCGTTACCCGACAAAAGAACCCGTCATCGCCATTAAATCACCTCATCTCGCACACATTAAATATCAATATGAGATCAAAGGGAAAATATGGTCCGATCGTTTGATGTGCATTCTTTTCGGTAATGTGGCTGAACTTGATTTCAGCAATTGGGCGGGAAATCTGATTCTTGCGACAACCAAAGTCGGACCCTTTCAAAATAAGATGCTCATTTTTTTACGACCTTTAACCATGACAACTTCCGTTTCTCAAATTTTTGTCTTCAGAAAAAAACAAGGACTCCTTGGCAAAATGCTTTGCGAATTTCAAGCCAAAGCCTCCCAACTCTTTTTTGCAAAAGAAGCACGTGAGCTAAAGAAGGCTGATATAATCAATGGCAATTTTACGGCTTCAGACAAAAACCTTGTGACTTACTTGAAGTGGCTTGGAGATGCTTCGTAAGGAGTTCTTTCAAAGATAATTTCCTCAAAATTTTTGTCAATAGTAGGACTCGAGTCAGTTGCTTTCTCAGGGCCTCGCCATAATCTAAAATAGATTTGAAAAAAACTTGGCATCGGATCACCAGGAATAACCAGCTTGGGAAGATGTATCCAGGGGAGATTTGGGTAGCGATGATGGATTTGATGAAAATGATAATTGAGAAAAAACCAACGAACAATGGGATGAGCTTTAAGATTCCAGGCTCCTTCGCGAATGTTGCGAGGAGTGAAGGCATGATCCGTATATTGTAGGCTTCCCCAATTTATTCCAAAGAACCAATAGCACAAGAGCCAAATTTTAAAAGAAATTCCTAATCCAAAAATAAGAATGAGATGAAAAGATAAAGCGGCAAGTGATTCTAATCGAATTGTGGTGATAGGAGTTTTTCTTTTTGCGACACTACCAACCATAGCATCAAAATTAAAGGCCTTATTAAATTTTGAATTAATAAATTTTTCACTTTGATAGAAATAAGGAAAGAAAAGAAATATCATACAAGAAAGAAAAGCCGTGCTCCAATAAATGCCACTCATGATTCCAAAAATCGTCAACTTTTTAAGCCAAATTTTATCGCCTTCATAATACAGATCGAACATTTCATCATCTGTACGATTTCTTCTGTGATGACCCAAATGATAAATTTGTTGGAGAGTGTAGGATGTCGGAAAAAAGAGTGCGCTTATTCTACCTAGCCAAACATTCCATTGGCGATCAGAATGCATCACCCCATGGACGGCTTCATGGAGCAAAGAGAATAGAGTGTTATTTGAAAATGAAAATAGGACAGCCCATAAAAGTGTAAAAAGAGGATTGCTGCTCTTTTCGGCAGCGTAAAGGCATGTGATACTTAAACTTGAAGAAAAGACGAGGATAGCAATATTCAGTTGACTCGAAATCGGATAATTTTTGAGATCAATTTTTTGATACAAATCAGGCTCCTCGTAGACACCTCATTCTAAAAGGGCACTCGTCAATGCACAAGACAAAGAGTAGCAAACGCACAAAAATCAGTATCGTTTTAGTATTGTCGATGACATTAATCGGTTTCTTGGCCCGCCAAAAAATGGATTCTGATTATACCCAGGGCCAAAGCCGAGAAGAGTGGTTAGCAGAGTATCAAAAAGAAGACAATTATTACTTAGAAATGGCCGCTCAAATCATGGATACTTCTTTTGATTTCACTTCACTAGAATTAATTGAAATTGGCGCTGGTCCTCGCTATTTTAGTAAGTGGGGGCATATTTTTTTAAGATTTGTTGGTAGCCGAGAAAATCTTAAATCCGATTTAACCGTTAGCTTTTTGGTCGATGCTAATGAATATGAAGTCGATAATTGGAAAGGATTCTTCGGCGGGAAGTACGCTATTTATCCTTTGATCAAACCGATGCAAGTTCATATTCATGACTATGTTGAAATAGAAAAACGAACCATGACTCGTTATCCTGTTTCAATTAATAAAGAGCAAAAACATAAGTTGAAAGATATTCTTCGTCGTTGGATAAAAGATCGAAGCTTAATGGGAACTTGGGCCTTTTTCGATAACAATTGTACAAATCTTTTGAATCGCTATTTGTTTGAAGCAGGACTATTTGTTCATCCACTGACAGAGTCCAATATAACACCAGTTGAGCTTCTCGAGCATTTTCGCAAAGAGGGAATTGTTTCAGAATCTATAGCTTTATGAGACTATCAGTAACCCAGGCTATAATTTCGGCTTGATTAGCTTTCTTATCTTTTGAGATTTTTAAAGATGGAGTTTTTTCTCCTCTGTAAAAAATGAAGACCATTTTGTCTATTAAATCCACTTTATTTATTTTTTTGTTTAAAACATCAATAAATGAGTAAGTTGGAAATGGCGATTTCTCGGGAATGCTGTCGATAGGATATGATGCTTCATTTTTTAAAATGAGTTTCTTGTTTCCTAGGTAAACTTGGTTCTCCTTTACGGAGATACTTAGAGATTTTATATGGCTGGCAATGAGTAGAGGAAGTGAAGGGTACAGTTTTCCATTGATTGAATTAACAAGAGAGAGTCCCGTTACAAATTTTTCTTTACTCATTATCCCATTAACCATTCCAATATTTCTAAAGGCTTCAGACATCTGTTTATTGGGTATCCAGCCACAATTAAAATCGTGAAGAGCGAGGGAGTTGTTTCCTAGGTCTTTTAAATTGAGATTAGCCTTACACGATTCTTTTTCGTTAGTCGCTAGGGCTTGAGTATACAAATTTGAATAAGTTTTTATTGATGAAATGAGTAGTTTGTCCTCTGGCTTGGGTAAATCTAAGAATATTTTTACGACAATTATTTTTGCTTTATAAAACTCATTAAGAGTTTTGATTACATCAGCATAATAATTACGCTTGATAGGGAAAATTCCAATTTTTTCTTCTGTTTTTTGGTCAATATATAAAATAGCAATCTTGGATTCGAATCCAAAAGTCTCGCAAGAGATGAGAATTGAAAATACGATTAAAATTAGTTTAATCATTCTTTAATGCGCTTGAGGGGCAATGCTTTCAATCATGAGTTGTAAATACTCAGCACCGTTAAATCTATTTATTCCCACTGTAAAATAACAAACGAGAGGCTCTCCTCTTTTTTGCATTTGATACAATTCATCCGGACGATAAGAATCAGTTTTAGTCATGAAATTAAAGCTGATTCCTTTTAGATTCACTTTTTCGCCTTTGGTACTGGCAAGATTCCATCTCACATGAACTTCTTTTAGGAGGTCATATGATTCGATCATAAAGTCAGTCATTTTAAATAATGGCTTCGCATTTCCATTTCCATAGGGTTCTAATTTCTCGAGATCACGGGCGAGCTTAGGATTAATATCATGAGGCGTGACTTCTAAATCATAAGTAAAAGTTTTAGTTCTTTGGATAGCAGGAATTTCTTTTAAAAGTGAGTTCATACGTTCTATGAATGCAGGAAGATTCTCTTTCATCATAGAGAGACCAGCCGCTGCTTTATGCCCTCCAAATTTAACGAAGAGATCGTCGCATTGCTTGAGACAATCAAAAATAGACAGATCTCCGGCCGTGCGAGCTGAAGCTTTGATCATCGTTTTATCTTCTGTGTCAGTGAAGATTACAGCTGGAACTTTAAAAGCTTCAACTAATTTAGAAGCTACAATTCCGATCACTCCTTCGTGGAATTCGGGGCTATAGACGATACTTATGAGATGCTCTTGATCTTTGATGGATTGAAAAACTTGTTCGCGAGCGAGTTTAAAAACTTCTTCTTGAATCGCCTTTCTTTCACGATTGCTGATATCGAGATGTGAGTAATTCTCAAAGGCAATTGATGAGTCATCGCATGTTAGTAAGAGCAAAGCTCTTTCGGGATGATCAAGTCTGCCTTTTGAATTGATCATAGGCCCAATTTGAAAAGAAAGTTTCTCACTAGATATAAAAGGCTCTTTTCTTTCTTCTTGATTAAAGAATTGACGAATTCCCATATATTGAGAGGTTTTAAGTTGTTTCATTCCATGACGAACGAGCTTGATATTAGCTGGTGTGAGATAAGCGAGATCGCAAATTGTTCCAATGGCAACAAATTGCAAAAGAGGGTAGAGGCTTGGTGTTTCTTTGCCTTGTTTTGCAAGATCATTTTTAATTTGCAGGGCCAAAGCAAAGGCAACACCGACACCCGCGAGTGGTTTTAAATCTTCAATATTTTCATCTCGGCGATTGGGATTTACAACGGCATAAGCGGGTGGCATCTCTTCACGTGCGTCTTTGTGATGATCGGTAATGATGAGATCGAGTCCACGAAGTTGCGCATACTCTGCAGCCTCATTATTGGTGATGCCACAATCGACAGTGATCAGAACTTTTATTCCTCGCTCAATCGCTGAATCAATTGCAGGAGGATGGATGCCATAACCTTCGACAAAGCGACTTGGTTGAATCGTTATGATTTCCGTATTGAGCATTTTAAAAAAGTGATAGAGTAGGGCACATGAAGTTGTTCCATCAACATCGTAGTCACCATAGACACCAATCTTTTCATTCTTTTCGATGGCCTGAATAATTCTTTGGGAAGCACGATCCAAGTCTTTCATCTGTGTGAGTTCTGGAAGGGCCTTAAGATCCCAAGAAAGAAATTCTGCGATTTCTTGATCATTCATGCCGCGCTTGTGCAGCAATTTTACGATATTTGGGTGGAGGGAAACGCTTTCGCGGGCTGAAGCTTCATGTGTGTGTGGTGTCGTCATAAATAAACACTAGCACGCACTTTTTTAAAAGAGGAGAACTTGATTAAAAGAGTTGATTGGAAGCGGTCCGTTATCTACTTGAAAAGTGGAAATTACCAGAGGACGTAGAGCCCTTTGATCAGATCTTCTTCATGGATCTCTTCAACCGCAGCAAACAGCTTTTCAAACTCTGTATTGTTCTTACTGTGGACCTTACTGAAATACTGTAAGGGTAAGTAGCTTTGGCTGCATTTTTGGCATTTCATGGGTTCTGTTTGGGTCTCGTTGAGATTGCCACAGGAATGGCATTTCTTGATTAGGGAAGTTCCTCTCGCCCGATGAGGGATGGTTTCAACTTTCATTGCGGTCATCCTTAGAGGCCATTGGTTAGTGAAGCATTCGCTTCTGGGCCTTCTAATAACATCTTCGGACTAGGCAAAAAAAACCTTAGGAAAAAATTACCGCTTGATTAAACAACTCGGGTAATTCTAGAAAGCAAACCCGCCACTCGAAGGAGTTCTTCTCATCATAAGTGAAGGTTGAGTCGGCATCATCATTGATTGATAAGGATTTTGCTGACCTTGGAAAACTTGCTCAATATAAGGATTATAATTCCAAAACTGTTCAGTCGAATTTCTATAAGAGCTAATATCACCAATCAAATTGTTGCTTTGTTGGTTTGATCCAAAGCTCATATAATCTTGATTCCACTTTTGCATCATACTCATCATCATAAAGTTGTTCATAACACCAACAGAAGGGTTGGTAAAAATATCACCAGATTGTTGAATCATTGCCTGAATTTGATTTTGCATTTGAGCGCTCATCATTTGCATCGCTTGCAATTGCTGCATGGCCATGTTTTGCATTGCCATCAGTTGTGAAAGGTCTCCTGACTCAATCTCTTCGTCTTTAACTGATGGAACTTTGATCTCATCAAGCTTCTTGGCAATTTCTTTTTTATCTTTGATGAGCTTTTCAATTTCAACCTTGAGTTCAGCAACACTATCTTCATGCTGACATCTCATATCGTTTATTTCTTTTTGAGCAAGCTCAATTTTCTCTTTAGCTTCTCGCTCTCTTTCACCGCTCGCAGAAATTTCAACTTCACTTCTTTGAAGAAGTTCTTCTTTTTCAGCTATGGCCTTTTGTTGACCCAAGATAACCGCTTCCAGTTCTTTAATCTTTTGATTAAGTTGAGCAACTTTTTTCTGATATCCAATAACTTGATTTTGCAATTTGATTTCGCTAGCTAAACCTTTTGCGACTGTTTGACGAAGCTTTTTGATTTCTTCTTCTTTTGATTTCAAAAAATCATTTATGTCGAAATTTACATCAATATTAAGTTGAGTTAAGTGTTGATTAATAACTGAAACATTGTTTTGAACTCGAGCGTCAGTGAGGGCAACAGTTTGCGAAGAAGAACTTGCTCTTTGCTTTTTAAGCTCATCAATTTCGAGATTGAGAAGATCTATCTTCTTTTGATAATCCGAAATAAGGATATCTTTTTGGGTCAATTCCTCTTTGCGGGCAGAACTTATGGCGTTGTTATCTTTAAGCAATTTATCCATATCAACAGTTTTCGACTTTAGAGCTGAAAGTTGATCTTCCATCTTGAGAAGTTCTAAGGATCTTTTATCCAATGAATTTTGTGATTTTTTTAGCTCTTCTTGCAGATGGGCAATCTGTTTTTCTTGTTCGGGACTAACTTCTTTAGCTGCTTGAGCGGCTGCAAGTTGAGTCTTTAATTGCTCGGCTTCAAGTCTCGCAGCTTCGAGTTGCTTTTCACCTTCTAAGACTTTGAACTGCAACATGGCATTGTCGAGTTCTTTCTGCTTTAGAATTTCCGCTAAATCAGATTGTTCTACAGAGGCTGGTGAACGGTTTGATCCCGTTTCACAGTGGTAAGAAAGGTCCCAGCTCTTCTGCTTCATCGGAGACACCATATGAGGTGTTACTGATGATGCCAAAAAGGCCATCGGGGTAACAAAAAGTAGGGACTTTATTAAACCTTTCATACTCTCTCCAAAATTAGGTAGTCAAAGCTATACTTACAAGAACTGTGCCAGTATGGAGTGTGAGATTATGAGGGCTTAGTTGGTGGACAAGTGTCTAAACTTTAGACAGTGTGAAAAAAACACCCAATTGAGGAAGACTCAACTGGGTGTTTTTAGATATTAGAGAAGAGTAATAGATGTGCCTTTCTCGTCTTTTGTTAACTTGAAATGAATTCTATAAGAGCCAAAATTAGAGAGCTGAGTAAAATCTGTTCCCGTCTGCTCTACGACGAAATTGAGTTTCTTGCTAACCCAAATATCAAAACTACCAGTGATGATCTTTTGCTCATCCAACTTAAGCATCTGCTCAGGATTCAAGACATCAGCAAGGGCCACTGTGATTGTTTGCTCTTGGATTGATTCATTTGAGAGTTCAGTATTGTTGAGAATCTTATAAATTCCGTCTTTGAAGGCTTTCAATCTGACATCAGATGGAGTTACTTGAACTTCATTTCTTTGTCCTGCAACAGTCGTAACTGTTTGATAAGTTGAAGTTTCAAGAGGTCCTTTTAAAACAAATTGAATGGCATCATTAGTTTGAGTACAAGCCAAAAACTTGAGCTCAACATCAACACTGATCGATTGATCGTCAGCAGTTGCAGCTACAGCTTTTGCTGAATATGCACCTGTTCTATTGCGATAGAGATCAAGTTTAGATTTACAAGTCGCAGTTTTTCCATCGGCGACTTTGACAGTGTTAACAGTTGTATTGGCCATGGCCGCAAATGAGAGTAGAGAAATACCTAAAATGATTTTTTTCATAAAGACCCCAGTTTTAATTTTAGGCAAACATACAATTAAAAGGGACTTTTTCAAAGTGAAATGAAATATTTACGTGTTCTCAGATTGTCAAAGACTAAGTTTTTTAGGATTTACACTTATTCTTTTTCGCGAGCTCTTTTGTGATGTCTTGAGCTTCATCCCAAATATACCAATGATTATTGATGGGTTTCCCGTTAATAAGTACTTGGAAGATATTGTCTTTAAAGTGTTTTTTCACCGAACAGACATCCTTTGTCGGAACAATTTTACCAGAGCTACAAGAGCTAAATAGAATAAGTGTAAATGCATATACTATTTTTTTCATTTTAAAGTACTCCTTTATTAAAGATCAAAGTCGAAGTCATCACAGCTACGAGATCGTCTAAATCTTTCCTCTTCGCCAGCTCCTGGTAATTTCTTGTAAAAGAAATAGAAGCAGTCATTTTGTTTTTTATTTTCTTCAAAATTCATCACATTGTCGCGAATATCCCAGGGCTCTTTGGCCAAATCATAGGCAAAACCTTCTCCGTGCCTTGTTTGTAATGAAGCAGCCTCTTTCTTTTTCTCCTCAACTATAGGGGTTGGCTTTTCTTCCTTTTGATCTTTCGAATCAGGGATGACGCTCGTTGCAGCGGCAACGAGCGCTCCAAAACCAAGTAAGGCTCCCGTTGCCGACTGAAGATTTGGCATAAAGTCTTGCTTGATTTTTTTGAGCATCTCAGGATTTAGTTTTTGAACAGCACTCGTTCCATTTGCGATTAATTCATTTGAATTAAAATATTCACCAGCCTGAAGACGAAAGGGTTTTATTCCCTGTCCCTCTACTGCAAGCTCACCACTGACGAGTGCCACATCGGCAGTGGCCTTATTAGCGGCTTGATAGGCGTTTACGAGAAACTCTGTTCCTCTCACTCCTAAAGCAACAATTCCAGATTTAAAATTGATTTTTTCTTTAGGACCCGTTTTCTTTTGAACGTGAATACGAACTTGTCCTCTAATGATATTATATAAGGAGTCTCGTTCACCTTGAGAGTTTTTATATTGAGCAAAATCAAACTCTGATGATGGACCTAATGTCACAATCGTTTGATCTTTTAATTCAATTTTAGCAAAAGAAGTTGCCCCTGTAGTAATAACATCGCCAGATTCAATAGGATCATTGATCTCCATTAATCTTTTATAAAGAAGTACATCACCTTTGATTTGTTTGATTACTCCAATTTGCTCGGCAATTACATTGCTTGAAAAAAGCATAAAGAGTGCAAAGAAAAAATTTCGCATAATTTCATCCCTTAATTTTTTGTAAATTATAAGGGATGTTCTTTAATTGAGGGGAGTGTTAATTAAAATTAATTGATTAATAACAGATTATTTTTGTATTCAATATTAAAACGGCTATTCGCAAAGCTTGGATTCGTTGGTGAAGCACTAAATTGCTCAAGATTTTTGAGATTATTTGTCCGGCACAAGTCTTTCGCTGCCATAGAACTTGAAACGGAAAAGTAACTCTGGCCAGGCAATCTGATTGAAGAACTGGTAATGACACTTGGCTTATCTAAACCAGAAAATTCAGTTGATTGATTGACTTCAAGAAGGCTCGAATAAATATCCGATAATTTAAAGTGTGAGCTTAAATGATGAGCAGCAGCTCCTGTTGCAATCATCATATTGATTTGAATGCTTTCTAAATCTCTTGCAGGGGATTTTTGCAAGTCTATCAAGTTTAGGACGATACTGTCGGCAAAAAGAACTTCTTGCTCGACACAGGTCACTGTCAAGAGATGAAGTGATTCAACACCTTCTTTAGAATCGAGAATGGCAAAGTGATGATCGCGACCTTTTATTTTTTTAAATTTTGTTTCAGGAAAACCAACCACGACTTCACGTGAAACTTTGTCGTCAGTTTTAATCACGACCGAACTTAACTTACCTGTTCTATCTACACATCCTCTTTTTCCAAGGTAAGAAAAGGGAAGACCAAAGACTTGATCTTGAGAAAGCATTGATTTCAGTTTTCCTTCCTTCTTCTTGAGAGATAAACTGGTATTTCTAACGATACTTATGCTGTCTGTTCGACAAGCATAAGTATTGAAAGAGAAAAATAAAGCTAGGAAAAATATTGCTTTCAATTATATTCCTTAAATAGCAAATGTTGTCGAAGCTGCTGGGTTTACAAAACCACGACTCAAGTCAATTGTTTCAGGAGTGATTGAATGTCTCGTGCCTGGTTGAATAAAAGGAACTGAGAGTTCTGCTTTATTTGGAAACATTAATGAGTACTGATCAGAACTTCTATCAACAGAAGGTGATCTTGATACATTGGGATTGTTCATTCCATTGTAGTTGTAAACAGGTGCATAGTTAATGGAAGATTGTTGAGGCCTCATATTCATTTGCATGTTCATCATATTGAAAAGTCCCCACGTCATGTCCATAGAGTTCATGCCTCCTCCCATGCTAAGCATTGAAGGCATTTGCATGTTAAAAGGTGAAAAAGGCATCATGAAATTCATTCCCATGTTCGGTAGGCCCATTCCAAAATCCATGCTTGAAGGATCAAAATAAGACATCACTTTTTCTTGCTTCTCGATCAAAACTTCAATTTTTTCTACGAGATTGGTCATCTCATTTCTTTGCTGACAAAGAGTTTCTTTTAATCCATCGATTTCTTTCTTATTGGCTTCTCTTTCTGTAACAATTGCGGAGAGTTCTAAGTTGTTATCTGAAACAACATCCTTATATTCAATTATTTTTCTCTCAACTTCAGCAATTTTCGTTTCGAGTGCTTCCATTTTCTTTTTATCTTCTTCAGATAATTGTTCTTGAGCATCTTCTTTTAATTTCGTTAATTCGTTCAAAATCTCGGACTTTTTATTAAAAAGATCTGGAAGAACTTCTTTTCTCACTTTAAGTATTGCAGAGATATCTTCTTTATCTGAAACAAGCTTTGCATTGAGCTCATTCATTTGTTCTTCTAAGGATAGGGCTTTCTTCTCAGCAGAAGTGATACGTTCTGATATTGAGATCTCATCACTGGCCACAATTCTTTGAGGATGAAATTGTCCTGGGCGGTAACTGTATTCCCATGCTCCTTGTCCTGCTAATACTGTTACCAGTACCATCATTGCCGGTTTTTTCCAGTTAAGCTTTTTCATGATCTCTCCCTCTTTCTTTGTTCAAACTTTTTACAGGCGTCGCCTTTTTTACATGGTGTTTTAACCATGAATCGGCGAGTTACCTCATTATTGAGTTCGTATTACAAATAGGTAGTTCAAGATCGATGCCAAAAAAAAACCTGCTTATTAAAAGCAGGCTTATTTCGATATCATATATAAAGATAGGGATTATTCGACTTCGTTTAAAGACTTCATGTTCTCAGCAAACATCTTTTGCATCTTTTTCATGAGGGCCAACTCTTGCTGATATCTCATAGTTTCAATGCGCTTTTTCATCATCATTTCATTTTGCTTTTCAAGCTTGGCACGTACCTTTTTCAACGTATCTATTTGCTCTTCACGCTTTTGAAAATTGCCATCGACCTCGATCATGTCTGATTCGATTGGTGTCGCGAAAACTGATTGAGCTGCGAGAAGGAGGATTACTGTCATCATTGCGCGCATAAAAAGTCCTTTTTAATTTAATTACGCTCTATTAGTAACCAAATTGACTCTATTCGTAAAGTAGACAGGAGACTTAAAGTTTAAGCCTCCTGACCAGTTTCACTATTTCGACAACTTAGCTTTCAAATTGACATCAATGGCCTCAAGAAAGGCTTCAGTATTGAGATAATGCTCCGTAGAAACTTTATCTCCATGGATACAGGCGGCCAAATCTTTCGTCATTTTGCCAGACTCAACAGTCTCAATACACACTGCTTCGAGAGCTTCAGAGAAGCGCGCAAGGTCAGTGTTTCCATCCAGTTTCGCTCTATGAGCGAGACCACGAGTCCAAGCAAAAATTGAAGCGATGGGGTTGGTTGAAGTAGGCTTGCCTTGTTGATGCTGACGATAGTGACGAGTCACTGTTCCATGTGCGGCTTCAGCTTCCACTGTTTTTCCATCGGCTGTCATCAGCACTGAAGTCATGAGACCAAGTGAACCAAAACCTTGAGCAACGGTGTCTGATTGAACATCGCCGTCGTAGTTTTTACAGGCCCATACAAAACCACCATTCCACTTCATCGCAGCAGCGACCATGTCGTCAATCAAACGGTGCTCGTAAGTGATTCCCATGGATTCAAATTTCTTTTTGAAATCAGCTTGGTAAACTTCAGCGAAAATATCTTTGAAGCGACCATCATATTTTTTAAGAATAGTGTTCTTAGTTGAGAGGTAAAGATTCCACTTTTTCCCAAGCGCCATATTGAAACATGACTCAGCAAAATCGCGAATCGATTCATCTGTGTTGTACATTCCCATCGCTACGCCATCACCTTTGAAGTCATAAACTTCGTGAGTTTCTGGCTGTCCACCTTCTGGGGTGAAAGTAATAGAGAGCTTGCCTTTGCCTTTTGTTGTAAAATCCACGGCCTTGTACTGATCACCAAAAGCGTGACGCCCAATCATGATCGGCTTGCTCCAGTGAGGAACGAGGCGAGGAATATTGCTACAAATAATAGGTTCACGGAAAACTGTTCCACCTAAAATATTGCGAATTGTTCCGTTAGGGGATTTCCACATTTTCTTGAGTTTGAATTCTTCAACGCGAGCTTCGTCTGGAGTAATGGTCGCACATTTGATACCAACGCCGTACTTTTTAATCGCTTCGGCAGCGTCAACGGTGATCTTGTCGTCAGTTTGATCTCTGCTCTCCATCCCGAGATCAAAATACTTAATATCGATATCAAGATAAGGAAGAATCAACTTCTCTTTGATGAAGTGCCAAATGATTCGAGTCATTTCGTCGCCGTCTAATTCCACTACGGGATTGGCCACTTTGATTTTGTTCATAGTGATTTCCTTCGTTACATATGTTGGGGTTAAAACAGCTAGATTGTAAGGGATTGAGGCCTTCTCGTCGAGAGATTAGGACATTTTTAAATAGAGCTTGAGTTTGTCCAACAAGACTTGAAAATTGCCAGAGTAAACAACAAATTCATTAGCACCGAGATTCATCATATCCAAAATTTCTTCAGGTTGGCCCTTGGTTCCAAGATAAAGAATGGGAAGTTTTTCCTTGTCGGGGTGCTGCTGACGCATGAGTCCGATTATTTCGCGCCCCGGCATGTCATCGGAATCTTCAACAACCAAAATGCCATTATAGGTTTTGTTTTCGTTGAGATTGAGAGCATGAAAGCCGCCAGTCGCTGCTTCAACAACAAAACCAGAAACTCGCAAACGAGAAGAAAGCGTATTTCTGCGTTGGAGATTTCCATCAACGAGCAATACCTGAATTTCCTTTTTATTTTGCTTGGCCATAGCCCTCACAATAAACACTAATTAATCAACAGGAAAGTATCATAACGAATTTTGAAAAAATGGAAAGCTTACTCCATCCCAATAACACACACTATTTCTCAACCAAAAAAAAGTCTGACTAAGATCAGCATTTAATGCGAGTTTTCTCCTTATTGCTCAGATCAATCATTGCTATAAAAGAAGAACATTTAAGGAGGAAGTAATCATGAGAACTGTGCTTTTAATTGTTGTTTTATTATTACCATTAAGCTTACGAGCACAAAGGTCGGGCTTTAAATGGGAGGATTCTTCTGAGTGGGGAAGTCGCAGTCGTTATGGAAAACTTTATAATGCAAAATCGGTGGAAACGATTACAGGTGAGATCGTCAAAGTTGAAGAAGTTCATCCCTATAGTGGAATGAAGGCTGGCATTCATCTCCAGCTAAAATCGTCAAAAGAAAGTATCTGGGTACACTTAGGGCCAGCTTGGTATGTTCTCAATCAAGGCATGGAATTAAAAGTCTCTGACGTAATCAAAGTGACAGGTTCAAGAGCTTCATTTGCGAACAAGCAAGTCATCGTTGCGAAAGAAATTGTTAAAGGAGAAGATCATCTGCAGTTACGTGACGATCTAGGGACACCTTTTTGGTGTTCAAAATGTTTTCCTGTCAGAAAGTAGAGTACTAACGGCCGCTACGGCTCGTGCCTTCGCGGTCTGCATGGCAAGCCATGCCTCAGGTCGCTGAAGCTTTTGGTTTTATAAAAGAGTGATTGATTGGTAAAAATTGGAGCGGGTAACCCGATTCGAACGGGCGACCTTCTGCATGGCAAGCAGACGCTCTACCAACTGAGCTATACCCG